>Ga0156703_11_pt1 | contig 1248112 bp, 1071 predicted proteins | sample RifOxyC2_FD_112032 | JGI IMG/M metagenome (GOLD analysis project Ga0156703, IMG submission 112032) | reverse complement strand
CACGGCGCTAGAAGAGGCGGATGATGTCATAGAACGTGATGAGGAGGATGAGCAGAATGAGCACCGAGAACCCGAGCGCGTTCGAGTAGGCCTCGAAGCGGCGGTTCAAGGGCCGTCGTGTCACGGCCTCGACGAGCACGAAGAGAAGCCGCCCGCCATCCAGGGCCGGGAACGGCAGGAAATTCAAAATAGCGAGGCTCAAGCTGATGAGAGCGACCAGACGCAGGTACGTCATGAAGCCGGCCTGCACCGAGGTGTAGGTGAGCTGGGCGATCCCCACGATGCCCGTGATCCCTTCGGGGACCCTCCCGCTCTGTGCGAGAGACGACACGAGCGTCCCGATGCCGAGCATGGTCTGCACGGTCATGATTTTCGCTTCTCGCAGTGCGAGGAGCATCGAGGTGCCCACCGAACGCAACGGGGCCGAGAGCGAACGCGGGAAGGTGGAGATGACCACACCGGCTTTGCCCTCTTTGAGCGTCACGGTGAACTTCTGTTCCTGCGCCGCCTCCCCTTCCCCGACGAGCACCGTGTACACCACTCTCCGCTTCTTCTCCTGCATCTTGCTCACCTGCTCGGCGGCAACCACAGACGTTCCGTCGACGGAGAGCAGAATGCTCTCGGCGGGCACACCCGCCACAGCCGCCGGGCCGCCGCTCAGCACCTGCTCGATGATCACACCGGGTTCCATCGCGATGATGCCGCGGTCGGCATGCGCCTGCATCTCTTCCATCGTGAAGTAGGTGGGCACCCACCGTCCGAGTGAGAAGCCGAACGTGAGGAGCACGAAGGCGAGTACGAAATTCATGAACACGCCTGCCGACAGAATCACGATGCGCGCCGTGAAGGAGGCCTGATGAAAACTGCCGGGCCGGTTCCGTTCGTTGGGCATCATCGCCGTCTCGCCCCTCAGACGCACAAACCCTCCGAAGGGCACCCAGTTGAGCGTGAACTTCGTCCCATGGCGCGTGAAGAGCGTGCGTGCCTTTGGCGGCAAGCCGAAGCCAAATTCCTCCACCGTCACCCCAGCGCTCCGCGCCGCGATGAAGTGCCCGTACTCATGGATGAGGATGAGCAGGGTCAGCAGGAAGACAAAGGCCACTACTGTGAGAAGCATGGTCACAGGTGGCGCATGCTAGACGCTCGGTGGATAACTGAAAAGTTATCCACACCTACTTCGTCTTGCAGTGTGCATCCAACACGTACGGAATGTACGAACGTTGAAGGAGCCTGTCAGTCACCTCGCCGATGATCGTGGGCAACCACCCATCCTTCTACAGAGAAGACGCCTGCTTCTCTGAGGGCACGCGCGCAACTCTCAAGTGTCGCGCCGGTCGTCGAGAGATCATCGATGAGGACGACATGCGCCGGCGGATGATCCGTTGTGCAGCAAAACGCCCCTTGGACCCCCGTGAGTCGTTCTTCGCGCGTGCGCTTCATCTGCGATCCGGTCCAACGCCTGCGCTTGAGGAGCGGCAGAACGGTGAGTCCCCGCTCTCTGGCAACGACACGGGCGAGAAGCTCCGACTGGTTGAATCCGCGCTGGAACCGCCGTGCCCAGTGAAGCGGAACCGGGCAGAGAACAATTTCGCGGGATGGTAACCTACGGTTTCCCTCCCGCGAACCCACCCTTCCCTCAAAGGTACGGCTCCAACGCCGGGTCCCGTCAGAGCCACCCAGCGTTTCGCCGTGATTGTTTTTTGTTATCTGAGAAGAATGATCAATCTCGGTGAGTGTCTGCACGATGAGTCGACCAAGCTCTTTATCCAACCATCGAACGTGTCCGTACTTGAACGTATGAATCGCCTTCTTTAAGAGCGGTGAATCCGCATACGTGCTCGCGGCGACGAGGCGATCCAAAGAGCGGATGCCGCGGCGCTTCAGATCGGCAGCTTCTTCGATGACCGGGTGGGGAATGAGTGTGCGGCGTTCCTCCTCCGTCATCCACTCCCCTTCCGCTCCCGCAAGAGAACGGCGTGGGAAGAAGAGATCGAGGAAGAGCTGCCACATGCCAAAAAGTGTACTCCTCGGTGTGCATGCTGTTGAGAACGGTGAGCAGAGTTGAGGTAGCAAGGATCACAGTCCCGACAGTTTGAAGAAACAGCTGTTGGTTGTGTAATAAGTACATTTATTGTATAATATTGTGAATGGCAAGCACAGAAGAAATTGGGAATTCTCCCAAAGGCGAAAACAAGGAAACAATGACTGAGAACACCAAAGATCGTCTGCTCGTTCTCCGGAAAAAAATCGAGGAGGGTGCAGTGCAAAGATGGGAGGCAGTCTTCGAGAATCAGAAAGTACCCGCACTGCATCTTTCTCCACAGGAGATTCAGGCGTGGTCACGCGTGTACATGTCGAATATGCAAGTGTCGGGACGACTCTGGTCAGTGGAAGACAACGCTATTGGCAAAATAGAGGAAATGACTCTCATCAATGTCCGCGGAAAGAACGCGACATTGCTGAGTGCCGAAGTGCTATCCATCGCACGCACATTTGCGGACCGGAAACTTGTCATTCTCTGCAAACAGCCTGAAATGGGCATCCAGGCATTTGAGGAAAAAGCTATGCAAGAATTGCTGCAGCAAGGACTGCAAGATACGAAGAACGTCCATTTTCGTTATGCAGAACATTATCGTGATCATTGGGCGAGAGACAACTTCTTGCGGGTCTATGACTATCGCTACGGGAAGAATGTCTTCGTTCACTCAACCCAAAATGAGCGAGGAGCATTTGCGAAGGAGTTGGCGGAACAAGATGCCGAACAACGATCAATCCATGAAGAGATCCCCTTCTATTTTGAGGGAGGTGATCTTCGATCAGTTGGCCCCTATTTGTTCATAGGGAAAGAATCGCTTGAAAAAGCTGGACATGCCCTGAGAGGAAATAAAGTGGATGTGCACCCGAAGCTGGTACCCATGAATATGAATCCCGGCGAAGAGGACTTTTATGCACAGAAGAGAACGGAGACATCATCAGAAGATAGGGAGGCGCAAGAAAAAATTCTCCAGAGCCTTGGGGAGCTTTTTGGACGGAAGGTGGTGACAGTGGGAGAGGGTGACAAGTATGAGCAAGCCCTATTTCACATTGATATGTTCATCACGTTCCTTCCCAACGCGGATCAGAAACCGACGGTTGTGGTCGGGGACATCGGTCAAACGATGAGCATTCTCGATCAGCTTTCCGAGAAAGAATGGAATCAAACCCATCAGACAATGCTTGGTTCGCAAGTGCTGCTCGGGACTGGAAAACAGCACACCATCATCGACTTGTCTCGAAATAAAGAGGACGTCGTCCGCGAGATGAAAACAGAGTCCAGCACAAGACTCCTTCGAAGAGGGCTCGATGCAGCTGCTGATTGGTTCGCGAATCAAGGATTCTCTGTTGTACGAACACCGACAGTCATTTCACAGAAGCATTCCAGATACAGGGCATACAACAATGCGATCGTTGAGGCCTATGTGGATAAAGATGGCAACCTGAAGAGAAAAATATATATTCCTTCTTTTGGCATTTCTCCTCTCGAGCACGTCCTTGTTCAGAAATACAATACGTTAGGATATGAAGTGATTCCCGTTCCCAATCTCTCTTCGTCAGCGGAAAACAGAGGTTCTCTCAATTGCCTCACCTCAGAGAAACGTTTCCAATTCGACAAAGAGTACCGGGAAGGACAGTGAAGTGTTCGAATGTGCACAGTGTCAGAAACCGAATGGTGGGCAGTACTGGATTCGAACCAGTGACCTCCGCGATGTCAACGCGACGCTCTAACCAACTGAGCTAACTGCCCGTTTAAAGCCAACGAAGGGTACCAAGAGACCTGCAGGGTCACAAGCAAGTCCGATGCAATCTCATCGGGCGGGGCGCACCGCGGGGGGTGTAAGATCCGCCCGACATGTTCGCCCTGCTCTCACACCAATCTCTTCTCATCTTCCTCATTGGTTTTGTTGCGAGCTTCTTCGCCACACACACGGGAGGCATCGGACTGGTCATGGTTCCGGCACTCATCCTGTTCGGCCTCTCGCCGCAGCAGGCTGCCGCCACATTCCGCCTCGCCATCACTGTGGGGGATTTCACGAGTCTGCATCGTCTGGAACGTGCCGGAAAAGTCGTCCGTCCCATGATCGTGCCCGTACTGTTGCTCGGCATTGCGGGTGCGCTCATCGGCTCCACCGTTCTCCTCTGGACCCCGGGGCCCCTCGCAGAAAAAATCTTCAGCGTCTTCATCCTCCTCATGGTGGCGGCAACTCTGTTCAAGCCGAACCTCGGACTCAAGCCCGCACACGGGCAGTCAACGTGGAGGAAGACTGCGGGGTACGCTTCGATCTTTGTTCTGAGCATTGTCAGCACATACTTCAGCGCGGCCACGGGGCTCCTCGGCCGCACCGCTCTCATGGCGTGCTTCGGCCAGACGTTTCTCGAGAGTTCCGCCACGCGCAAGGTGCAGAGCCTCGGCATGGGAGTGACCTCCACTATCATCTTCATCGCGAGCGGGAGCATGCACTGGACGGCCGCTGCGGTTCTCGTGCCTGCCGTCACGCTCGGCTCATTCCTCGGCTCCGTGTACGCCATTCGCAAGGGAGAAACATGGGTCCGGCGGCTCTTTCTCATCGTCGTCGCAGCGACGGCGCTCATCCTCTTCTTGAAATAGAAAAAAGTGGCTTCCATAAGCCATAACTGAAAACAGTATGTCGAAATCATCGTTTGAGAAATCTGCAACTTTGCGGCATGGGCAAAATGCCATTTTTCCGCTAGAATAGAAGGATTTACACACACATATGACAGACACCCACACCCTCATCAGCTGGACCGCTCCCGAGCGCCCTCCGCACAACCGCGGAAAGCGCTGGTACCTGATCGCCGGAGTGATCGCGGCACTCCTCTTCGGCTATGCGCTCTTCACACAGGCCTGGACCTTCGCCCTGGTCATCGCGCTCCTCGCAGTCACCTACGCCATCATCCATCACAAGCCGCCCCTGTCGCACTCCGTACAGGTGACGGCGCACGGACTTACGTGGGACAAAACGATCATTCCCTGGAGTGTACTGAGCGGATTTTGGATGTTGCAGGGGCCCGGGTACATCGAACTCCACATCGAACGAAAAAAGTCTGGAGGCCGGCTCACGGTACAGACGGGCGATTGTGTTCCGTTGGAAATTGCCGAGACGCTCTCGCAATTCATCCCACTGATTCAGGACCGGAGAGAAAATATACTTGACTACATTATTCGCATCTGTAAACTTTGACATGCTGAGCTTCAACGCCTTCGTTCGCTTTGCTCTCAGCCGCTCTCCCCTCCGGGAGCAGCGCGAACTCCTGTTCAGCGCCAAAAAGAAAGACCCGACACAGGAAGGGCAGACCGGCCCGCAGGAAACACCCGAAACGGAACGCTCGTTTGATGATGACCGCCTTGTGGAGCGCGAAGCACAGGAAACCGGTGCACAGATCTCTTCGGTGCTCCGCACGTTAGACAGTCAGGAAATTTTTGACCGCCTGGGCGAAGAACTGAAGAACGGAGAGGCGTTTGACCGCCTGTTCACCCACGAAGAGTCGACAAAAGGCATTGATCTCTCCTCCATTGCAACGAGATCAGGAATCGCGATTTACATGTCAGAGCGGGATTCCGTCCTGCCGCAGGGAACCCCGCGCGAAGTGCTCTCCGCCATCATCGACTTCGATACGCAGAAGGGATTCCCCATCGAAGTGAAGCGGACATTCATCGAGATGCTCCTGCGTGGGGCCCCCCGCATGACCGCCACATTCGCACGGGCAACGGTGACACGCATCAGAGACTACGAAGAGCAACAGGCAGCCATCGAAACCGCACGCAAGCGCTTCGAGACGGAAGAGATGCTCGGCAAGATCGGCCCGAAAGGCATGGCGGTGGCATCGCGCTTAAGTCTCGGAGAGATCCCGAATATCCAGGCTGCCGTGAACGAGATCGGAGCGAAGCACCCGCTCAGCATGGATCAGGTCCGCGAGCTCTACACAACACTCGACAACGTGAGTGAGGCGATGCGCAAAGTGAGAGAATTCGGCAACCGCTACTGGGGCACTGCCGAAGTGCTGCCGCCAGAGAAAGACGAACAACGGCAACTCGAGTACCTGCATCACCTCAAAGAGCAGGCACGCGATCTCTCGCGGCTGCTCTCGATTCAACTGAGACTGGGCGCACAGGACACGGTGCAACACCTGGAGGAAGGCGCGGCAGAAGCCATGAAGCAACCAAAGGCGCAAGGCATGGAAGATGCGATTCAGAGGAGCGCGGCGGATCCGGGCATGCGTGCCCTCAGGCTCATCGCAAAGGTGGATGACCCGCAGAACGATCTCGTGCAGGATCCCAACAATCCGCACTTCACGCAGCTCTCAGATGCATTCCTCCGCGAGTCCGAGCAACACCTGGCTACGCTCGATTCCATTCAGGAAGACAGCAATCAACTCCTGGCGCGTTGGAAGAGCCCCGAAGGACTGACCGATGAAACCCGCGACCAGAAGGGACGGCATGAATGGGCCGAACGATGCCGCACGATGGTGCAGACCATCCTGACGGACCCTGCGCTCAGCGCTAAAACGAAGCAACACCTTGAACAATTCAACGAGCAATTGCAGGATCCCGCCGCCCTCTCCGCCTTCAGCGAGAAGGAAATGGTGCGGGAAGAGTACGGCGCAAAAATTCTGCTCGAGCAGGGAGAAGCCGCGTTCACCGAAGCGAAACAGGAAGGCACGGACACGCTGCACACCGTGATGAGCGAACTCACGGATACAGACACCCTCGCGTGGATCGATGCAAAAAAGAAGGAGGCAAAGACTCTGGAAGACGAACTCTCCGCCCTGCTCACACACCCCGTATGCCCGGCACTGGGCATCGTAGGACTCGTGCAGTCCTACTCCCGCGATCTGCAGGGTGAGCTCACGTTCCTTGCAGAAACCAGAATCCCGGATGCGCAGAAGAAGGAGATGTGCGAACGGATCGGCGTGCAACTGCAACACTGGCAACAGGCATACACGCTCGTCCGCAAGCTCGAACAGGCGACTGCCCATGTGCCGCCGGAGGGAAACGAATGCATCCGCGTCCTCCCGCGGGAGGAATACCTCGAAAAATTCGGCGTCGAGACATCCCGTGCATGCTACTTCCGCGGATTCATCTACATGCGCGGAGATGTGCCGGAGGACGAGCGGCCCGCACTCATCGAACATGAGAAAGGACACTTCCTCATTGCGATTCTCAGCGATCAATCACACCTCTTCCCCGACCTCCTGGAACGGTCTTTCGGCGAACCGACACCCGAACACTGGACCCTGCTCGAGTCGAAGGCGAAGGGATGGGGAATCAGCAAAGAAGATATCCGCACCCAGTACCGGAGGGAGAATCCGACTCTTCCCGAAGCACTGTTGAATGCGCGCGTGGAGGCCCGCTACCGGCGTGCACTTCTGGAAGAGGCGACGGTGCGCGGGGCACTCGCTCCGGAAGGGCACGGGGATCGGCAATGCTTCGAAGGCCTGAAGAAAGAAGAGCTCGTGCAATTTGAGAGCGCCACGCCACTCCACTCTACGGACGATGAAGCGTTCCCCGTCGATGCGGAGGCGATGCAGCAGGCTCCCGCTGACACCAATTCCTACAACGCGCACGAGGATCTGGAAGCCATTGACCGCATGGTCAACGGCATCAAGACATTCGGCAATGCCTACGGCACACGTGATCCGCGCGGGACGAGCCGTCACTTCGACCCGCGCATAAAGCAGCAGGCCGATGCGATCGTGGATGGCGACGGGGGGTACCAGGATATCCTCGACGAACTCAAATTCATCCACACGAACGGCCAAACGCGCGCCGGGGAATCGGTGGATCCGCAGTACAACACGAAGTACCGGGAAACGGTTCTCAGATTCAAAGAGCACGTCAAGCAAACCCATGACCAGGTGGACGCAATAGAAAAGTATTTCGCCGAGATCGCAAAGGAGCCCATGTCGAAGAAGAAGACGATCTCAGAGAAACTGGGCATCCAGTGGCTCTGCATCCTCGACATCATGCGCATGTACAAAGAGTTCGTGGAGGATATCGAAGGCATGTGGCACTCCATGCAGGACCAGAAAACCGCCGACGCCAAAGCGGCATTGACGAAAAATCTGCCCGTCTACATCCCCGGCACCAAAATCAAGATCCCCATCATCGGCAAGTACACCGAACGCCTGCCGCACTACACGGAACGCGCGCGGAACAGCAAAGAGCTCGAGCGTGTCAAGAAGTGGGAAGATTCCTTCACCAACCTCGACGCGGAAGAGCTCCTCGATTTGATCGGCAAAACACCCACCAGAGACCAGCTGCGTGCCAGTATCGAACTGCTCGTCAAAAAGGGCCGCATGAGCTGGGGGGACCACCGCGTCTGGAAGGCGCTCAATCAGAAATCGAATTACAAGATGCCCTTCGGCCCCTGCGAGCGGGATGAGACGCTGCGCGACAAGTGGCTGCATAAGCTGATCTCGGACATCTGGAACGACAAAGACATGTTCAACGAGTGGATGACGGGCAACAGCGGCAATTTCGACAAGCACAAGCAGTCTTACACCCACGAAGCAGACAACTTCGCCAACATCGCGGGCAAGACGGCCTACGAGCTGCACGTGATGCTCAGGACATACGTGGAGTGCCACGATAAGGGCGGGAACTTGATCAAGCCGATGCCCGAGGAGGTGAACCCCCATCACTTCGAGGAGCTGCTCGTCTACTCCATGCGCAACGGCAAGATGAGTATGGAGCAGAAAATCTACTATCTGATCCAGGGTGTCGCTTCCGGGTTTTTGACCCTGGAACGACTGCGTGCCATCGCGGGCGAGAAGGGAGGCGTCCTGCTCAAATTCCCCTTCTTGGACTACTTCTACCAGCGGCACAATACGCTCCCCGAAATCCGCTCTATCGCAGCACGCATTACGGAGAGAGGCCCCGACGGCAAATCAACCTTCCTGCCCGGTGCCAAGACAACGATGTTCATGCGCCTCGTGATCCTCCGCGACCAGAAGGCCCTCGAACGTATTTCCAAGGCACTGGACAAGGGCGCAGAGGGGCTGGACCACGAAGATATTCCATACATCGCCACCGAGATCGACTGGGTGAAAATGGGAGGCCTGCTCGACGTGATGAGCGGAGGCCGATCCAAAGTGTCGAAGGAAGGATGGAAGAACGCCTACGTGGGATTCAATGAGAAATTCAAGGTCTACGCGCACCTGGCCAAGCTGGCGAAGAATAAACGGGCGATGTTCACCGAGGAGGACGCGAGGAATCTGGCACAATCCGTCGGCGCGTACATCGTGATGGATAACCAGATGATGCGCGCGGTCAAGCTCAAGAACGGAGGAATGATCTCCCTCTCGCGCGAGGCGCTGGAGACCGAGCGGCCGGTGGCAAACCCCGCACTGCGCACGGCGGATTACCGCAACCGCTCGCGCGACTTCATCTTCGACCTCGTGGGGCGGCTGGGGATGCAAGATAGCGACCTCGGCGTCAAGGACCTCACCCTGCAGCAATTCCTCGCGAACCGCGACCGCGACCAGCGCAGCATCACCAGCGAAGAGCAGGACAAGATCGAAAAGGCAAAAGAGCCGTTCATCACGGCACTCGCAAGGAAGATCGCGACCAGTGGGGGCACCCAAACCCTCATGGACGTGCTCGCCGAATTCGAAGACACCACATACGCCGCCGGGGGCAAATTCCTCGACAGTCATACCGAAGATGTCAATGAAACGGAACTGCAGAAATACCACGGCGAATTCGCGAGGCGCTATCAATCGATCGTCGGACAGTAGTGTCACGTGGAACTTGCCCCCGTCCTCTGACACGCGCATCCTGAGCGCATGCAGGTCGCCATTCAGCGGGTCGATGCCTCTCTCCCCCTCCCCAGTTACCACACGGCCGGGGCAGTGGGCTTTGACCTGATCACGCGCGAGACGACGGTGATTGAGCCCAAGAAGATCGCGCTGGTTCCGGGCAACGTGATCGTGAAGGTGCCGGAAGGGCATGCCCTCCTGATCCTCCCCCGGTCCTCCCTCCCGAGGAAGAAGGCGCTCGTCTGTCCACACTCGATCGGCGTCATCGACTGCGACTACCACGGGCCGGAGGATGAGATCAAAGTGCAGGTGCAGAACATTTCCGATGCGCCCGTCACCGTGGAGCGCGGCGAACGCATCGCGCAGGGCATGTTCGTGAAGGTGGAGCGCGCGGAATGGGCCGAAGTGGACGGGCACGGCGCGCAGACGCGGGGCGGATTCGGCTCCACCGGCACTCACGTTCAGTAATACTTCGTCGCGCAGCGACGATAAACACGCATCGCGAAGCCGCGGGTGGCTCTGACGGGCCCCGCGGCTGGAGCGATACCTTTGAAGGGAAAGGAGAGACCGTGAGAGGGAAACCGTAGGTTTCCCTTTCACGAATTACTTGCTAATCGGCTTTCTCATGAACGCGGGCACCTCCAGCTCTTCTTCGCTCAAACCCAGCGTGCTCGTCTTGGCGGGCTCCAGGAATGAGGTCTTGGCCGGTTCGCGCCGGCCCTGAGATGCGTCGAAGGATTCCTCACTGAAGCGTGCAGGCTTGTGCACGCCGGGCTTGATGCCGCGTGCCGCGCCGATGGCCGGCAGCCCATCCAAATGCGCCTCGTCGAAGCCCGTCGCGATGACGGTCACCTTCACCTCGCCCGTGAACTTCTCGTCGATCACGGCTCCGAAGATGACGTTCGCCTCGGGATCGGCCGCCTCGGTGATGATGCGCGCCGCCTCGTCCACCTCGAACATGCTCAGGTCATTGCCGCCCGTGATATTGAAGAGCACGCCCTTGGCACCAGAGATCGAAAGATCGAGCAGGGGGCTATCGATGGCCGCACGGGCCGCCTCGGCGGCGCGGCTGTCGCCGGTGCCGTAGCCGATGCCCATGAGCGCCGTGCCGGCATCCTGCATGATGGATTTCACGTCGGCGAAGTCCACGTTGATGAGACCATGCTCGGTGATGAGGTTCGAAATGCCCTCGATGGCATGCTGCAGCACCTCATCCACGACCTGGAAGGCCTCGGTGAGCGGGGTGGTCTTGTCGATGAGCGAGAGGATCTTGTCATTCGGAATCGTGATGAGCGTATCCACCTTGCCCTTCAGATTCGCGATGGCATCCTCGGCCTGCTGCTTTCTCTTGAGCCCCTCGAAGCTGAACGGCTTGGTGACGACCGCCACCGTCAGAATCCCCATGCTCCGGGCGATCTCGGCAATCACATGGATGCTTCCGCTGCCCGTTCCGCCGCCCAGTCCCGCCGTGATGAAGATCATGTCTGCACCCTCCAGGGCTGCCTGGATCTCGGCGCTGCTCTCCTCCGCGGCCTTCTTTCCCACATCCGGATTGGCACCGGCCCCCAGTCCCCGCGTCGTTCCGCGACCGATGGTGATCTTGCGCGGAGCCGGGTTGTGGTAGAGCGCCTGCATATCGGTGTTCAGGGCGATGAATTCCACGCCCTGCACCTTGGAGTCGATCATGCGCTTCACGGCATTGCTGCCGCCGCCGCCCGTACCAAGGACGACTAAACGTGCGCCGGGCGTGGCCTCGGGACGCACCTCGCGCGAGACAATCGGGCTGTCATCATGATTGGAACCATTCGATGATGCGCGGGAGCCGGAGAAGAGAGAGCGGAGCGTATCGGACATGTGAGTAGGGGGTAGGGCGAAGGGAATAGGGAATCGGACTTAGGGAAGGAGGCTCTTGAACCAGGAACCCATGCGCTGCACGGCGCGCTTCATCTGCACTGTTCCGACCATCGGGGCGCTCTCGCCCTCGCGCACGCCCCAGATGAGTGTGCCGAGTGCCGTGGCGTAGGCCGGATCATCCACCTTCTCGATGACGCCGCCGACATCCACCGGGAACCCCATCTGCACGGGGAGCCCCAGCACGTCGCGCGCCAGATCCAACACCCCCGGAGCCTTGGAAGCCGCCCCCGTGAGGAGCGCGCCGGCGGGCAGCATGCCGCTGCGACCGATGCGCGTGAGCTCCTGCTTGACCAGAGAGAAGACCTCGAAGTAGCGCGCCTGCATGATCTCGGCCATGTAGCGCTTGCTCACGGTCTGCGTATCCACTTTGCTCACGGACGAGAGATCGATCATCTCACGCTCCGCAATCTCCTGCGGAAGCACCGAGCCGAACTCGATCTTGATCTTCTCGGCCGTATCAATGGAGGTCCGCAGCCCGATGGCGATGTCGTTCGTCACACTCTCGCCCCCCAACGGCAGGCTGGCCGAGTAGAGGATCGTCCCCTCCTCGAAGACCGCGACGCTCGTGCAGCCCGCGCCGATGTCGATGATGACGACGCCGAGCTCCTTCTGACGCTTGGTGAGCACAGCCTCGGGCGCGGCGACGGTGGCCGGAACGATGTCATCGATATCCACGCCGGCCTGATCCACGCACTTCTCGATGTTCTTCACGTGCTGGATGTGCCCCGTCACGATGTGGGCTTCGACCTCGAGACGGATGCCCGTCATGCCGACGGGATTCTTGATGCCGCGCTGCTCGTCGACCGCGTACGACTTGGGCTCGATGTGCAGGATGCGCCTGTTCTGGGGAATGCTCACGGCCTGTGCAGCCTCGAGCACGCGCCCCACGTCCTCCACGCTGATCTCGGAACCCGAGATGGCGATGACGCCGCGACTGTCGAACGATTCGATGTGCGATCCGCTCATGCCCACGAACACGTGGTTGATGGGCACCCCCGCCATGCGCTCCGCATCTTCAAGCGAAGAGATGATATTGTGAATGAGTTCCTCCACGTCGATCACGTGCCCCTTGCGCATCCCATGGGAGGGAGAGATACCCACACCAATCACATTGGGGATGAGCTTCTCCTGCTCGCCATCCACGACAGCGACGACGGTCCGAATTTTTGCGCTTCCGATATCGAGGCTGGCGACAATGCGTTCTTTTGGCATGGGAGAGAGGGTCAGAGAAGTTGAATACAGAAGATGTTCCGCGTACTCCAAAGTGAAGTATCCGCGAAACAACGTAATTCTAATTGGAGAAAACGCGGATCCGCAAGATGAAGATGAATACCTTTGGTATACAGCAGGCACAACAGAGAACAATTTTTCTGTTCTGGAGTTTGCCCGTCTACTAGGGATGATCACCCATTGTGTGTCACTGAAATTTTTGACGGAAAATGACTGAACACAGGTTGTGAACAGCGTGACGCATCTCTGCACTCCTCAAAAGAGCGTCGGCTGATCGAGCTTCACACTCACCGGTGAGGGCATCGCTGCAGCCGCCTCTGCATCGGCATGCGCCTTGCCGAAGGCTGTTATGAGAAGCGACTGGAAGCGCTTGATGAGCAGAGTGAACTGCATGTCACGGAAGAATTCCAACACCTGAGTGGTGGGAAAAACGCCGAGCTGCACATCTGCGAGAGAGAGCGGAAGCGGCATGTCGGAAATCAGTGCAGCCATCCGCTCGCAGAAGAACGCCTGCTCGCGATCCGCCGCGAGCTTCTCGTGGACGGCGGGCCGAATCTCATCCAGATGATCGTAGACGCCCTTGAGGGTGTCGTACTTCTGCAGCAGCTCCGCCGCGATCTTGGGCCCGATGCCTTTCACTCCCGGCAGGTTATCGGATTGGTCGCCGGTGAGTCCTTTATAGGAGGCGATCTGGTCGGGCCGGACCCCGTACTTCGCCTCGATCTCCTTCGGTCCCAGGTACTCCGCCTGCTGGTACCCCTTGTGCGGAATGGCGATGCGGATCTGATCACTGGCGAGCTGCAGGGCGTCGCGGTCCCCTGTCACGATAGTGACCCTCATCCCAGCCTTCTCCGCCAACCGCGCGTAGGCGCACAGCAGGTCATCGGCCTCGTACTTGGGATTCGAGACATGGGGAATACCGAACGTCTCGATGAGCTCAAGGATGCGCGGAATCTGCACGTAGAAATCGTCGGGGGTTTCGGCGCGGCCCGCCTTGTAATCTTTGGCCTCCTGATGGCGGAAAGTTTCATCGCCCTCGTCGAAGCAGAAAAGGAGGGCATCCGGCTCCTCTTTGCCGAGAATGGAAAGGAGCATGGAAGCCACGCCGAAGACCGCATTCGACTGCTCGCCCGACTGGGTTTTGAGCGTGCGCGGGATCGCCCAGTAGGCCCGGTACATAAGGTGATGCCCGTCAATCAATACAAGATGCTTCATCATAAGAAGAAAAGGTGGCTTGCCCGGCGTAGCCCGAAGGGCGAAGTCGGGTGGCCATCAATGAGGACAAGATGCTGCACCGCATGAGCATGCAGCAGAGGCGTTCAAAAGGCAAAAAGGCGGCCCCGCATCCCCCCTCTTCTTGCCTGACATTCAACACACACTAAACACGGAAAATCTCAAGTCTTCGTCCCTCCTCAAAAGAGTGATTTTCGGCTATACTATCAGGATAACTGACAACCAAGATTAAAGAATAAGGAATGAAGAATAATGAAACAAACACAACAAACAGCACTCGTCCTAAGTCCTAAGTCCTAATCCCTAATCCCTAAATGAATCCCCTCTCTCCCGCGTACGATCCGAAGATCACCCGCCGCTACAGCGCGCGGACGATCGAGCATAAGGTGGAGAATAAAACCGCCCTGCAGCGTGAGCTCAATTGGCCAATGGAACCCAAGGCCCCCGTCATCTGCTTCCCGACCGGGATGTCAGATGCCCTCGGCGGGGAGCTTCTGAAGCAGCTGCTCCCGGGGCTCCTGGCGGTCTCCGCCGAACTGTTGGTGCTCGGCAAGGGAGAGAACGACTACGGTGAACTGTTCACCGGACTCGCGAAGGAGCGCGGCCACCGCATCGCCATCCTGCCGAACGACGACGACAGCATACGCAAGATGCTGGCCGCTTCGGATATCGCCCTCTTCCTCACCGACCCCTGCGCGCTCCCGGAGCTTACGACCTGCCTGCAGTACGGCGTGGTTCCCGTCGCGCCAGAGTGTAAGGGACTTGAGGACTACAACCCCGTGCAGGAGACCGGCAATGCCTTCCTCGCCGGAGCCGAAACCCCGTGGCTGATCTTCGCGGCCCTCGTACGCGCACTCGAAACCTTCAAGTTCCCGTTCGACTGGAGGACGATACAAAGACATGGGATGGAGTCGGTGCACGAAGAGAAACCTGTTGAGGGTTAGGGAACGAGATATTCGGGAACTAGGGATACGGGAACTAGGGAACTCGGATGAGGAAATGTGATCTTTTTGAAAAACCCGATTTCCCTACTTCCCTACTTCCCGATTTCCCTACACCAGAAAACTCCCCACCGTCACCCCGCAGAAGAATCCGAGGAAGAGGAAAGTGAAGAGGAGGGCAAAGTTCCTCCAGCGTGCGGGCCGCAGCGGGCGCGCGAGGGCGCGGTTATTGAAGATAAGCAGCAGCCCGGTGTAGATGAACATCGCGAAGGCGTTGAAGACCGCCCCGAGCACGATGAGCTCGCGCGGCTGATCGAACCCGAGAGAGAACACGGCGATGCCGAACAGAATCTGCGCCCACAGAATGCCGTAGTACAGCAGCGAGACGGGTGCAGTGTGACGCCGGGCGAGGAGCAGGGCGTTCTCGGTGATGATGCGGCTGGTGGAATCGAGCACCGTGAGCTGAGTGGCGAGGAGCATGACCCCCGTGGCGATGAGAAAGAGCATGCCGAAGACGGGGAGTGTGCGCTGCGCGATCACCGACGACTCGAGCAGGATGAAATGAATCCCCTGCGCGTTGCCCGCAGTCCCGAAGGTTGTGACGTACGAGAGGAACGAGAGTAGGAGCATCGTGATGAGCCCGAGCAGCCAGAAGACAAGCAGGTGCTCAAGGTTCGTCACCTTCCACCAGCGGCGGAATCGCCTGAGGTTCTCATCCGTGATTGCAAAGGTACATCCCCGCAGTGATATTTTCTGCGCGCCTCCCTCTCCGGTGATCACGCTGGTGATGCGATCGGCGTAACGGCCCATGCCATACCCTTTGTCACGCACGTAGCATGACTGCGCCAGATTGAGATTACCGCCCGCTCCTGAGTACGCCAGCGCGCCGAGAAAAGCAGCGAGCGGCACGCCCATCGGCAGGAACCAGAATCCTTCACCCTGACCCACGAGCCCCTGCGCGAGCGTGACGATGTCAGCCGAGCGCGACAGGTACAGCGCAAGGAGCAGGATGAACGGAACGCCCAAGCCGATCACCACCATCTGCAGCTTCTCGACACTCTTGTAGAGCACCCGGCCCATCGAGAGAAAGAGACCGATGCACAGGAACACAATGATGGCCACCGCATGCACGTTATCGATCCCCAGCGCACCGGCGAGGAGTGTCGCACCCGCAAGCCCGATGCCCGGCCACCCGAATCCGAGGAAGGTCGAGAGGATGAACCACGCAGGCAGCCACTTCCACCGGCGCGCGAACCCCACGAAGATGCTCTCGCCATGGATGAGCGCGTAGCGCGAGACCTCCATATTGATGAAGAACTGCATGGTGACCCCCACGACGATCGCCCATGCCATGCCGAGCCCGAAATTGGAGGCGAGGTACGGCCACAGGATCACTTCGCCGCTGCCTAAGCCTAGCCCCAGAATAATGAAACTCGGCCCGATGAGCTTTTTGAGCTTCGGAGCGGGAGGCAGTGGTTTGCGCGCATGCGCACCTTTCGCGGCGGGCATGGAACGTAGCGTAGCACTTCTCTCTTCCCGTTCACAAATCAGGAATCAAAGAGGAGTAGAGTGTTCCCGATGATTGGATCCATCTTCATCATCCTTGGGATCGGCGTCGTTGTTCTCCTCGTCTGGATCGCCGTGAAGGACAGTGGACAGAAATAGTGTGACTACCGTGGCCCATCGCGCACGATCGGCGTGCCGAGGCCGTTGCGATCCTCCTTCACGAGCATGAAGTAGAAGTTGAATCCCCCGCGCTCCGTCTGATCCTGGGGGTTATCGATGCGATCCACGAGCAGGCGGTAGTTCGTCCCATCGGGACCCTTCATCTGTACGCTCTGACCGACCGTACCGAGGATCTTTTCCACCTGCACCACCGCACTCGTCCCGTCGAACTTCTGTCGCACCTCATACATCACATCCCGCAGCGGCCGGAGGTCGACCGCTGTGACAGGCTGTCCCTGTTCGACCTTGGTGCGCACGGCATCCACGGCACGCTGGGTACGCTCGAAGAGATCCTTCTCGAGAGATTCCTGTTGCAGGTGTTCCTGTACACGCTGCTGGCGCTCCTGGGCCCTGTCGGCATAGGACGAACCCTGCGCAGGTCTTTCATTCTTCGCTTCAGGCGAAGGTTGCTCAGCTTTCGGCTGCTCGCCTTCGAAATGCAGGAACCGATGTTCCCGCAGGGACCACGGGTGGCCATGCTCGAATGTATTCATGAAAGTATGGGGAAGTTTGTATTCGATAAATATTATACAATAAAATTCAATAATACACAAACTGAGGAATTTGATGTAGAAAACATGGTTGGTCAGGTGGGATCCTTCGGATCCGCTCAGGACAAGTTTGAACCTGTGTTGATGTGGCTTGCCATCCGTAGCGCAGCCCAAAGATGAATAGCCAACCTTCGCCCCCTTCGTGAGCTACGGTCGGCATCCTCCGCTGCGCGGAGGATGGTGGGTCAGGTGGGATTTGAACCCACGGCCAATTGCTTAAGAGGCAACTGCTCTACCGGACTGAGCTACTGACCCTTTGTGTGCAAAATCCTATCGGCTCTTCGCCGTTCCTACAATACTTTTCGCGCCCGACTTGAACGTGTCCCATCCCTGCACGGGATCAGCACCGCAATGGAAAATCCCCTCAGCCATCCTTTTCATCCAGAATATTGCCGACCAATTCCTCGAGAACATCTTCCAGTGTCACGAGGCCCACGGTCTTGCCCTCCTGCACCACGATCGCAAGCTGGCCCGTGCTCTTCCTGAGGAAATGAAGAAGATCGTCGCACCGCATGGTACTGCTCACCTTGGGAACCTTGCGCGCGATGCTCAGTGCCAGGGCATGCTCCTTGCCGGCGGCAAGCGTCTCGAGAATGTCGCGGCTGAGCACGTAGCCGCGGACATCGTCGAGCGAGGCGCCGACGATGGGATACCGCGAATAACTGTGTTCGAAGACCATCCTGGCGACGGATCGGATCGTGTCATTCGTCTGGCAGTACACCATCCTGGATGCCGGCGTCATGATATCCGCCGTCATGCGGTCATTGAGAACGAATGCCCTGTGGATCAACTCGCGTTCGTCCGCATCGATGTGCCCCGCTCCCCCGCCCAAATTCGCGAGCGCGCGAATCTGCTCCTCGGTCCCCACTTTTCTCTTGCCGGACTTGAACAGTCGCACCGCTCTCTCGAGCAGCCACACGAGCGGAAACAGAGCAATGACGAGTGCGCGCAAAAACGGAGCAGCCATCCTGCTGATACGGGGAGCCTGATGCGATCCGATCGCTTTGGGAATGATCTCCGAAAAAATAATCGTCAGAAACGTCAGGATCGCCGTGATGACACCGATGACGCTGCTGCCGAAGATGGCTTCCGCCTTCCGGCCCGCCAGAATGGGCCCGAGGATATTGGTGACGTTGGTGAGAATGACGATCACGATGATCGCACGCGTGGTATGTCTGAGGAGGTGTTTCAGCTCGACGGCCCCCCAGCGCCTTTTGGAAATCATCACCTCCACTTCTGCCGGGGTGACGCTCAGGATCGCCGCATCGATCATGGCCCAGAAACCCGATACAAGGATGAACCCGACGATGAAGAGGATAAGCTCAACCAGAACACACATTCTATGCAAAACAGCTCCCGCATTCAAGATGCAAGCGGCCTGCTCCCGCAACCGATGGTGCTCACAGCACCTTCCTCGCCCGTGACTGCCTCGTCCCGTCCCTGCACGGGATCAGCACCGCAATGGGTAGCCCCTCGTTCCAGCCGATGGTATCGGGCGCGGTCTCGTGTGCGATGGAACGCCCGTGCTTGATATCCTCCGCCTGCGCATCGGTGAGTTCGAGTTTCGGGAACGCCGCGAGCACATCCTTTAAAGGAATGACCTTCGTCCACATCGCCATCCCGGGCTTTATGGCATCCTCCACCGACCACTCCCCCACGCTGATGCGCTTGAGCCCCTCCAGGTAGCCGCCGCACTGCAGGACCTGCCCGAGATCGTGCGCAAGCGAGCGGATGTAGGTACCCGAGCCGCAGGCTACTTTGAGGTGCAGGTGCGGGTACGCGTACCGCTCGATGATGCACTCGGTGATCTCGACCTCGCGGGGAGGGATGTTCACTCCCCTGCCCTGACGCGCCTTGCGGTACGCGCGCTCGCCGCCGATCTTCACCGCGGAGTGCGCGGGGGGCACCTGCTGGATCTTGCCGAGGAAGCGACTGCCGATGATCGAACGAATCGTGATCTCATCGGGAGCATGCCAGCCCGCAACCGGCGACCACCGCTCGATCACGCCCTCGCGATCGTACGTCGTACTCGTGGCGCCGAAATGGATGTGTGCGCGGTACTCTTTGGGCAGATCGGAAAAAAGCTCCACCACCTTGAGCGCCTTCGCCCCCACCGCGAGCACCAAAAGCCCCTCCGCCGCCGGATCGAGCGTGCCCAGATGCCCGATCTTCTGCTCTTTGAGCACCGCGCGCACCTGCGCCACGGCGTCATGGCTGGAGGGACCAATGGGCTTGTCGATGAGCAGAAAACCATGGCGCATCGGAAAGAGTGTATCGGAAAGTGGCGAGGAGATGCATGACAAACCCGCTGATATTCCACTTGTCTTTTGCCTGGCGTACCATGGGCCCCATGGACCTCACCCTCACCTGGGATCTGTTCGTCATCGTTTTCTTCGCCGTCGTCATCACCTATAGCTTCATTATCGGTAAACACGAATCCGTAAAGATCATCATTGCCTCGTACATCGCCGTCGTCGCCGTGCAGGGCATCGGCAACCTGCTCGCCCGCATTGCGACGGATGATCCCATGTTTTCGATGCTCGGCATCACCGTGGATATCACCCTGCTCTCCACCACCAAGCTCGTCCTCTTCGTCGCCGCCGTGATCTTCCTCGCCGTGCGCGGAGGATTCGAAATCGAGTTCAAGCGCGAGCCGGGAGGCACTATCGATCTCGTGCTCACGGGCATGTTCGGGTTCGCCACTGCGGGTCTGCTGCTCTCGACTCTCCTCACCTACGTCGCAGACGTGCCGATCCTCAGTAAAACCATCGCCGACACGGCGACCATCGCTTCTATCGTGCAGGGAAGCCAGCTCATGACCACGATGGTGACGTACCAGGATCTGTGGTTTGCAGGGCCTGCTCTGCTCATCCTCGCAACGGGATTCATCGGTAAGGAGCATGCGTAGTCCCCCAACGGCCCGATGATCATTCTGCTGCTGTGCAGGGTTCGGCAGAGCTCACCGTCACAGAAGCTTCACTGTTCAGAGACCGAGAGAGCAGCTTGCCAAATCTTTAGAATGTATTTGTGATCTTTTCAAGACCTTGCACACAGAGCGAAAGCCGTATAACAATAAGGAAAATTCTTCCCCCTCCCCATGACACGTCTCCGCACTCTCAGTCTGAAACTCGCCGCCGCAGTCGTCTGCAGCACTCCTTTCCAGGCATTTGCCCAGCTCGATCCGAATCCGCCGGATGTCGTCGGTCGTGGACCGGGTGATCTGAAAGAAGGCATCGAGATCGTCATCAAGAAAGTGCTCGACTTCATGACGCTCATCGCCGTGGTGATGATCGTCATCGCCGGCATTCGCTACATCATCTCGCAGGGAGAGGAGAGCGAAAAGGACAAGGCGAAGAAGATGATTATCTACGTGATCATCGGCTTGCTCATCATCCTGATCGCCCGCGCCATCGTGACCTTCGTGATCGGCGTGTTCTAAGCCCTTCCCATTCGAAAACTGCAGAGGCCGCCTTCGGGTGGCCTCTTTCGTATCCCGCGGCGCTTCACGCATTGCCGGGCACCTCAGGGAGCAGAGGCACGAGCTTGGGCTGCACTGGTTCCGCTCCCTTCTCGCTCACCGCTGCCGGCGGGTCACGCACGATGATCGCCGCGGGACGCACTTCGATGATCTCCCGTGCCGCGATGGGATCGCGCCAGCGGAAAAACCTCTTCGGAAAGAGCCAGGTGAACCGCAGCGAACCGGTTTCGAACTGCACATCGCGGCAGCGCCCCATGCTCATCCCCGACTCCGTCTGAATCCTCTGCCCCAGAATGGACCGCGGATCTTCGAGGAGCGGCCGCACGCGCAGAAAATCCTCGGCAGGCGCAATGCGGTCATGATCGCGCACGGTGATGACGCGCCCGAAGTGGGCGATATCGAATGACGAGAGGAAGAGCGATGAGGAAGAAAAGAACCCCGGCACGCGCAGGAAGAACCCCTCCACGGTGCCGCGATCGGGATGGAGCAGGATTCCGTTGACGACGCCAATCACCTCCTCCGTATCCTCTGCCCTGATCGGCATGCCGAGACAAGTGGAGAGTCGCACGTGCATTTGCTATGATTCTACACGATGCACCTCTTCGCAGGATCCTCCCACCCGGCCCTCGCCTCCTCCCTCTCCAGAGAACTGAAGGTGCCGCTGGGGAAAGTGGACCTCAAAGCCTTCAGCTGCGGGGAGCGCTACGTGCGATACCTGGAATCCGTACGCGGGAGAGACGTGTACATCCTGCAGACATCCACGCTGGCACCCGACGAGTGCCTGATCGAGCTCTTTCTCATGTGTCAGGCGGCGCGCTTAAGTTTTGCGGATACCGTGCACGTGGTGGTGCCCCACTTCGCCTACGCACGGCAGGACCGCGTGGCCGCCCCGCGGGAGCCCATCTCCGCCAAGCTGATCGCGCACCTGCTCGAGGAATCCGGCGCGGATCACCTGATCACCTTAGACCTGCACTCCGACCAGATTCAGGGGTTCTTCGGCATCCCTGTGGATGCGCTGGATGCCCGCCCTCTCTTCGCCGCGTACTTCAAAGCAAAGAAGCTTACGGATCCCGTGGTGATCTCGCCCGATGCCGGCGGCGCCAAGCGCGCCAAGAAGTTTGCCGACATGCTGGGCGCGGATCTGGCCATCATGCACAAGAGCCGGCCCGCCCACCACGAGGCCGAGATCATCGAGGTGGTGGGAGACATCGCCGACCGCAGCTGCATCCTCTTCGACGACATGATCGACACCGGTGGGAGCTTACTCTCGGCCAAGAAGGCACTGCTCAAGCGCAAAGCCCTGCCCGATATCTACGCAGCCGCCACGCACGGCATCTTTTCTGGTAAGGCCATCGAGAACTTTGAGAAGGCGAACTTCAAGGAAGTCGTCGTGAGCGACAGTCTCCCCATCAAACACACGGCCTTCGGCGGCCTCAAAGTGCTGCCCATCGCCCCCCTGCTCGCCGAAGTGATCCGGCATATCGAAAAGGGCGAGAGCGTGACAGACATGTATCAATAAAGAGGAACCGCGGCGTAATCGCGGCAAAACAAAGTGGAGCCGGGTGACGGATATCTATCGGAAATGAAGTGGTGGGCGATAGTGGACTTGAACCACTGACCTCGACATTATCAGTGTCGCGCTCTAACCAGCTGAGCTAATCGCCCGTGGTGTAAAAGATACCAGTCTCCTTCCTCTCCCGGGACAACAAGCGAAGCTGGAAGCTGCCTGCCCTCCGTAGCTCCAAGCATAAGCGAGGAGCGAAGGAGGGAGCTCGTCGCCCAATGGGACGCAGAAAAGCCTACGGAGTATCGCCGTTTTGGTCAACCGATAGAGGGTCTTTGCCTCATAACCCCCCCCTTCTGCTATACTGCACTCCATGATGAATGATTTCTCCACTCTCTGGCAGAACCGCGGCTTTATGATGGGCGCCTACAACCTCAACGGCGCACTGGGCCTCCTCTTCGTGCTGGCCATCATTGACCTGGTGTTCAAGGGCTGGGCCCTGTGGAGGGCGGCACGCATGAGCAAGCAATGGTGGTTCGTCGCGCTGCTCATCATCAATTCCATGGGTATCCTTCCGGTGATCTTCCTGCTCCTCACGAACAAGGAATACACCAGCAAGCCCAAGCGGAAGAAGTAGCGGACCGGGACCATTGTCTCCCTCACCCGCACGAGGAAAGCCGGAAAGAAGCGACGATCTTTATTGATTCTTCCATAATGGATTCTAGTATGGGTGGCTGTTCTTTTGCACGATCAAGATTCAGCCTGCTCTCTCCAAATGGTTATCGGCACAGCCGATTGATGGGGAGAGCGTGCCGCTGTCTTTGGGAGGAATCCTATGTGGTGTCGACGACGACCTCGGAGAAAACACTACAAGCCTGAGGCGCTCCTCAGGGCCGGGCTTCCGTTGGAGGCCTGTCTCAGTTGTGCACAGAAGGGGCACATCGCCCTGGTCCCGATTGAAAAAATCGGGGAACACATCGCGAGAAAGCACACGGCGCGGCCGCCGAAAGTGCGCAGAAGCAGGATCGAAAGGGCTCAGAAGCCGGTGACCACGACTCCGGCTCATTCGTGGCCGTGGAACTGGTGAACCCTCACCGGAAAAAGACAGACGGTCCGGAGAGGCTTCGCGTACGCGAAGCCTCTCCAACCCAAAATGGAGAGCAAGCTGAGCACTGATCACTCCCCTACTGCCTCACCCACTGCAGGAATGCATCGAGCGACATGGGGTACGGCAGCAGTTTGCCCTCCTGCACGATGGACGAAACCTGCAGCGTCGGCACATCCACATCGAACATGTACGACAGATCCCCTTTCGGGGAGGCGAACAGAATGTCGCGTACGGTGACAGCCTGGCCGTCCTCTTTTGGTTCGATTGTGGTCTGCAGAGAGAAGAGCGCACCCGCCTGCTCCAGTGCGGCAGTGACGATCATCACCCGCTCCTCCGGATTGATGGGTGTCAGAACGGGCTGAGAGGGCACGGAAGATCCTTGAGAGGAAACTGAGGAAGCCGAGGTGGCTGAAGAGGCAAAGAGATTGGCCTGCACTTCAGTGAGCCTCTGCGCTTTTGTAAGAGCGAGCGTCAGTGTCGCAGAGAGACGCGAGGCAACCGGCTCCGCAAAGGACTGAAGCGAGCGGGCGAGCGTCTGGGCGCGTTCGGGATAGCCCTCCTCCATAGAGCGCTCCACTACGGGGAGCAACGCGGTGAGCAGCGGCTCGATGAGCGGCAGAGGATCCTGCTGCTGATCGGCAATGAATGCCGTCACGGACTCTGCCCACCACCGCGTCACCACCGGCGAGAACCCTTGAGAAGCCCGATCGGCCTCCGGCAGACCAAAGGCGAGCAGGGCGCTCTCTTCGGCAGCCAGGGCCGGAACGCCAGCCGACCATGCGCCCGTATGGAACACAGGATGGAGTGCGGCAAGGAGCCACAGATCGTGGCGGTCGAAGAGAAAACCGAGAAGCAGCGGACGCAATCCCGCCGCACCATCGGGCGCGCGCGCGGCCAGGACGACGAGCGGAGAAAGGCTGCGCGGGTCTGTCAGGGCCATGCGAAAGGCGGGGCGCGACAGCATCGCGCGCGCCTCGGCCTCGTTGCCCTGTTCGATGTGCAAGCGGAGCGCGCCCAGCACCTGCAGGCGCCACTCCTCCTTCGCCCGCTCCTGCGCGGCAGGCAGATTCAACGCGGCCATTACCGGCTCATCGGCGGGCACGGCCTCTGCCAGAGGGAGGACGTCGTGTGCCGGACCAAAGTGCTTCAGAGCGAGGAGTTGATCACGGAGGAAGTGCTCCGGGAGCGGATCGGTCACCCGCACCTCGCGCCAGGAGGCAAACCCCGCCTCCGGCCCGGTGAGCGGGCCCTGCAGGCGCAGCTGCATGCCGGGTGTCACAAGGGCACGGCGTCCCGCAACGGACACGAGAACCGGAGCAGTGATCGCCGAAACGGTTGCAGAAGTCTCATCGGCAACGACGTGGAACGCTCCGGCCACACCGAGCACATCGCCGTGCGCCGTGCGCAGCTGGACGATGCCCTCCGAGTGCATGAGCAGTTGCCCGTTCCGCAGAAAGGGAACGCCAGCGGACGTATCGAGTGCACTGCCCTCCCCCGGCAGCACCTGCGCCCCTCCCTCCAGGGAAATGACCTCCTGCGCATCCGTCACCGAAGCGGTGAGAGAGGAGGAAAACCGCACTGTCGGCAACAGAGACAGGCTCAGCACCGCAACGAAGATCGGGAACGCCACAAGGTGCCGGTGTCGGGATCGAAGAGACATAAGTTTTATCTGTGTATTTCCTCTTAGAATAGCAGAAAACGCCTGTTTCTTCAATGCGAAGGCCTTGCAGAAAATCCGGGAACCTTGCACCCTCACGGCATGAAAAACGGCCCCAGAAACTCCCAAAAACAGGCCCGGAGGATCCTTGGCATTGACCCCGGTCTCGCCACCACCGGGCTCGGGCTCATCGAAGCGGATGAACGGCGGCAACTCACTGTGCTGGAATGGCTTACGATCTCAACGGCTGCAGGGCTTCCGCTTTCGGATCGTCTGGAGGAAATCCGCAAGGATCTCCTGACCTACCTGCAGGAGCACCGGCCCGATCTCGCCGTCGTCGAACGACTCTTCTTCTCGACGAACGTCAAAACCGCCTTCGACGTGGCGCAGGTGCGCGGCGTGATTCTGCTCACCCTCGCCGAGCAGGGCATCGCCTGCCTGGAGCCCAATCCCCTCACCCTCAAATCCTGCATCACAGGTGACGGGCGCGCCGATAAGCGCCAGATGCAGGATATGCTCTGTCGCATACTGGATCTGAAAGAAATTCCGAAGCCCGATGATGCCGCAGACGCTCTGGCGCTGGCGGTCTTCGGGGCGATGCAACAACAAGGGTTAGGAATAGAGGGTCGGGCGTAGGATTCACGAAAAACCTCTTCCCCTTCTCCTCTCCTCCCTACACCCTACGCCCTACGCCCTACAACCCTACGCCCCACGCCCTAATCCTACGCCCTGTTCCATCACCTTCCCTCCCCCGACTTCCCACACCGTCGCGGAGGAAACCCCGGGAACACCGTGCGTCGTCGTGAGTAGCACCTGATGCCCTTTGAGCGAAGTCATGAGCCGCTCCTGGTGCACGTGATCCAGCTCTGAGAAGACATCATCGAGGAGGATGACCGGCTTTTCGCCGCGCCGGACCTCCATGTACGACACCTGCAGAAAGAGCAGAGCCAGTACGGCGGTGCGCTGCTGCCCGCGCGAGGCGAAGGTCGCGAGCTCCCGCCCCTCCACGTCGATCCGCCAGTCGTGCCGGTGGGGCCCAATCGTGGTGGTGCCGATGAGCAGGTCCCGCTCCCGAAAGTGAAGAAGATCGTGCTTGAGCTCACTCTCGATCCCCTCGAAGGTCGTCGCCCGGCCATGGCGGTCGTAGAGGAGCTCAACCTGCCGCCACGCTTCGCCGAGCGCGTGCAGCTCCTCCTCCAGCGTGCACTGCAGCACTTTGAGCAGTTCCACGTGTCCCAGCGTGACTGCGGCCCCCTCTCGCGCGAGTGCGTCATCCCAAACCGTCAGATCCTGCTCCCGCCCCGTCCCCTCCCGGATCTTTTTGAGGAGCGCATTGCGCTGTTTGAGGACCTTCTGATACGTCTGCAGGTGCGCCGAGAACTCCGGAGCGACCTGCACGAGAAGATCATTGAGCAGATCGCGCCGGCGCGCCGGGGAGCCGCTGAAGAGCTCCAGATCCTGCGGCAGAAACGTCACCGCCGGCAGCATGCCGGTAAGGCGGCCGATCGGCATGCGCACATCATTCAAAAATCCGGCCCGCTGGCGGCGCGGGGCGCTCTGGCTCACGATCTCGATGGTCTGTGTTTCGCGGGCATCGGACCGCACAGTCGCGCGAATGCGATAGTACATGTGCCCCCATGCGATGAGGTGGTCCTCCTCGACACCGAGAAAGGAGCGCCCGGTCGAGAGGAGGGAGAACGCTTCAAGAAGATTCGTCTTGCCTGCGGCATTCGCCCCCTGCAGAACATGCAGATCACCGTCGCCGAACACAAGATCCAGTGCGGTGTAGGAGCGGAACTGCTGGAGCGAGAGAGAAGTGACACGCATGCAGGATCACCGGAGCAAAGGAATCCCCTCGGCGATGAGACCGCGGATGAGATCCCGGTAGGCCTTGCGCTTGATGTACTTCGGCAGGTCGTTCTCTTTCACCCAGATGAATGCATTGATCTCTTTGCCGTCCACGACGATCTCTGCAGACGCGCCCACTTCGGCAAACACGAATGCGATGTGCTGCCCTTTGACGTTATCTGGACGAAAGCGGCGGTAGGACGGCGGGTAGTCATACTGGTAGATGCGATGACTCTGCCCGAGGAGTGATGCGGTGATGCCCGCCTCCTCTTGCAGTTCGCGCAGCGCAGCCACCTCTGTGGTCTCTCCTGCTTCCACGCCCCCCTGCGGCAGCTGCCAGGCATCGTTCCTGCGTGGCTTGCGAAGTAACAGCACCTCCGTGCCATTGGCCCCGCGCCGGAAGACGACGACGGACGCACACTGACGGTAGATCTCCTTCATAAGAGAACTATAGCAGAGGCATCGGTTGAGGATGGCCGAAGGAGAATAAAGAATGAAGAATGAGGAATGAAGGCTTCGCAGCCATTCTTCATTCATTATTCATACTTCGTAATTCTTATTTCGAATGTCTCTCTTCCTTCAGCTTCGGTTTTACGTGCTTGCGGCACACGGAGCAGTACTTCATAAGCTTGCCCGCGTGCTCCTTCCAGGCAACGCCGGTTTTATCCTGCTTGTGGAAACGGATGGTTCCTACTCTGTTGCCCGATTCCGGGCAGAGGACGGTGAAGACGGTGCGCTTTCCTCTTGGCATAACGGCGGTAGGCTACTGATGGTGTTGAGCGATTGCAAGGAAAATAATGATCGAACGAGGGCTAGGGTTAAGGTTAGGAACAGGAAAAATACGACAGACCATGAACAATTCCTAACCCTATCCCTAATCCTCTTCAATACCCCTTTATCTCTGCAAATAACTAAACACCCCGGAAACAGCCACCGCCCCCTCCCCCGCCGCCGTCACGAATTGGGCGAAGTGATTGCTGGCGCCCGAGACATCCCCCGCGGCAAAGGCGCCGGGAACAGAGGTCTGCTGTGCAGCATCCACCTTGAGGTATCCGCGTTCATCCAAGGCACAGCCGAGGGATTGCGCCATCTCGACGGCCGGGGTCGCGCCGATCTCGACGAACACGCCGTCCACCGCCAGGCGATCAGACCCTTCGAAGGGCTGGTCGAGCACGAGTGCCGTCACCTTCGCATCGCCGGTGATCTCCCTCACTTGTCGTTCGAGGACGAACGTCACATTGGTCTTCTCTTTGAGCTTCTCGACCCAGTACGGCTCGGCCTTGAACTCTTTGCGCCGGTGGATCACGTAGAGCTTCTTCGTCACCTGAGCCACGATAGCTGCTCCTTCCACGGCCGCATCCCCTCCCCCCACCACGGCGACGGTCTTGCCCTTGAAGAAGAATGCATCGCACGTGGCGCAGTACGAAACCCCCTTGCCGGCGAACTCCTTCTCGCCCTTCACATTGAGATGACGCTTGTTGGACCCCGTCGCAAAAATGACAGTCTTGGCCTCCTCCGCCTTGCCATCGGTGAACGTCAGCCGAAACCCGTCCTTCGTCTTTTCGACCTTCGCGACGCGCGTCTGCCTCAGTGTCACTTCCGAAAAACTCACCGCGTGCTTCTTCATCCGCTCCATCAGCTCCGGCCCCGTCACTTCGATGTCGCCCGGCCAGTTGCCCACTTCGGCAGCCGTATTGCCCATGCCGCCTTCCTCCTCGCCGACAAGGAGCGTCGTGAGTTTGTAGCGCGCCGCGTAGATCGCGGCGGTGTACCCGGCGGCCCCGAGGCCGATAATGGCAGTGTCGAACATAGTGCTGCCATGATACTCGATTTGTCTGCTCTCCCCAAACCGGCACGCAAAAAATGCCTGCCGTCGTCATGACGGCAGGCGGATGCTCATTACATCAGGCACTTCTCTCTCCCGGGCATCCTGCCCGGAAGGCATGTACTAGCTCAGAAGCGGCGGAAGGAGCACCACGTCGATGCGGTACCCCGCCTCCGTCAGCTGCCGATCGGCCTCGACATCGATGTGTACCGAATGGATATCCGGCACCTCGATGCGGAGATGCGAAGCGAACAGGTGCAGCCCGTGATCGACGCCGTCGATGGTGACGTTCACAGGAACGCGACCCAGCGGATCACAGAAGGAGGAAGCCGAGAGGACCAGGGAGTGTCCGCGCAGCAACCAGTACTCCCCTGCCGGATCGTACTGCTGGTCGGCCACGCAGAAATCTGCGGGAACCGGCACCGGATCCGGGTAGGGAGCGGGCGTGTGGTACAGGGCCTCAAAGTAGAGGTCGTGGATCCACGCCACGTTGTCGGGCACCACGATGTCGATCTTCTCGAACCCGTAGTAGTCGGCTGCGCCACAGCCAGCGTCCAGGTAATCCTGAACACCGTCCGCGTACGCCCCACCGTCGATCAGGTTGCCCGAGAGGACATCCACGCCCTCTCCACCCCACAGGGTATCGCGGCCCGTGCCACCCAGAAGCCAGTCATGACCGGCTTCACCCCAGAGCTCGTCGCTCTGGTTGCCACCCAGGATGTAGTCGTTGCCCGACTCACCCGTGATGTGGTTGGGATAGTCGCGGGCGCCGAACACTGCGGTGTCGAGGTAGCCACCCCAGCACCAGAATTCGGCTTGCAGCTGTGTGGCGTCGATCTGGGCAGGTCCCCAGTAGCCGGCCACCGCCAGCGCAGAGATCTCCACCGGGGCTTCGTAGGTTTGCACCCGCGTTTGCCCGACGGCGTTGATGTTCTCGACCGTAAGATCGGCGAGCCCATCCTGATCGCTGTCACCGAAGGTGATCGGACCGTGGCCTTCGACCGATATCCACGCATCACTGACTGTTCCTGTGTCTTGCGCAGCGATCCACACACGGAACCAGTCGACCGAGAGCATCATCCGTTGCTCCAGAGATTCGAAACGCAGAAGGCATCCGGTCTTCTGCGCGAATGTAGAAACACGCATCCTCACGAATTGTTCCTGACACGCTCAACAACACATCCTCGTTCTTTCCCATGAAACCCTGGTACGGCCTATTCATCCTCCTTTCAAAGAGAAATGCCGTCGATTGAAATGAGCGAGTTCCCATGAACCCCCTTGAAACCTCATTGCAATCCAGAGCTCACAGCAGATTATTTTACAATTATTTATATATTCGTCAATTATTCATCTATTCGAATACACAGCCCTCACTCAACCCATCCCACCGCCCGCTGGCAACGTACGGCGGTATACTGGCTGTATGGCCCGTCTGCCCTTCCACTCACGTACGGAAGCCGGCAAGGAACTCGCCGGGCTGCTGCGCTCGTACGCCGGCAAGAAGGACACGCTGATCCTCGCCCTCGTCCGCGGCGGCGTGGTGGTAGGAAGGGCCCTGGCCGATGCCCTCAGGCTCCCGATATTCCCGTACGTGGTTCGCAAGCTCGGACATCCTGCCCACCGCGAGTACGCCCTGGGGGCGATTGCGGAGGGAGGCGGAACCTCTCTCGATGAGGAAGCCATGCGCATGAGCGGCATCACATGGGAAGACATGGAACCGATCATCGAGGAGGAGACAGCGGAATTGAAGCGCCGCAAAGAGTCGTACGCCGTACACACCCGACCTGCATTGAAAGGCAAAGTGATCCTTCTGGTGGATGACGGTGCGGCCACGGGCGCAACTCTCTTCGCCGCCATCGAGGATCTGCGCACGGCCAAGGTGAAGAAGATTGTCGTGGCGCTCCCCGTGAGCCCGCCGGATACCGCCGTGAAGCTCACAGAGAAGGTGGATGATGTCGTTGTGCTGTCGGCCCCCGATCCCTTCGAAGCCGTGGGACGGTGGTACCGGGCATTCCCCCAAGTGGAGGATGAGGAGGTCATGCAACTGCTCGCTTCCGGGCCGGGGACGAAAGCAGTAAGATAAGGATGTGCCGGAGTGGCGGAATTGGTAGACGCGCACGACTCAAAATCGTGTGCCGCAAGGCGTTGAGGGTTCGATTCCCTCCTCCGGCACCATTCGTCGGCCCTTTGGGCCTCCTCATGGCAAGCCATGGTATGCCATCTCACTGCGACTGCCCATCCTCCTCCATCAGCCGCAGGACCGCGTACACCTTGGCCGCCGTTTCATGAGGGCCCTGCCCCAGACGGCGGCATACTTCCTGCACGATATCGTACCTGCGCATACAGCCGACACCGGAACACGGTATCTGCCCGGCGTGAATATCCGCATCGACAGCGCGGATAAGATCGGCGATCTGCTGCTGCTCCGGAGGGAGAGAAATCATACAGATGTTTTAGCACTCCCGGTGATCAGCGCAAACCCCCTTATTTCTCAAGGGAATATCCACCACACAAGCCACGGGCCCCGCTATGATGGGGTCTCCCGATGAAGCAGTACTCCTCCTTCATTTTCGATTCCTATGCCTTCGATTCGGAGGCGGGAACCATCGAGCTCCGCTACGCGCTGGATGATGAGACATTCTTCACCGAGACCCTGCTCCTGCCCAAAGACTATCAGCTGCAAGCTCCAAGTGCGCAGCAGGATGCGGCACTCGCGGCGCTGCACCTGATCGGCGGCATCAGTTACTACAAAACCTGTTTGCCGAAGAAGATTACAATAAATGATTCCGCTACTTCTCTCCCCGCCGGGGAGAGACCGAGTGAGGGGGACATACGAAGAAAACCTTTGACCCAAGAACAAGCTGACTTCTGGAACACGGTGTACACGAAAGGCCTCGGAGAATTCTTCTTCAAGAACCAGATCGACTTCCGAAATCTCATCAATTTCCCGTCTTCACCCCTCACCCCAGCCCTCTCCCCACGGGAGAGGGTGGCGCAAAGCGCCGGGAGAGGGGCTCGTCTCTTAGTCCCCATCGGCGGCGGCAAAGATTCGACCGTCACCATTGAGCTCCTCAAGAGAGCGGGATACGACATCACGCTCTTCCGTATCGGCAGACACCCGCTCATCGAGGAAACCGCGAAAACCGCAGGGCTCCCCCTGCTCACCGTGGAACGCCACCTGGCTCCGGAACTTTTCAAACTGAATGCGGAGGGCGCCTTGAACGGCCATGTGCCCATCACCGCATATCTCTCGTTCCTGAGCGTTGTGATCGCCGAGCTCTACGGATTCCACGCCGTCGTGATGAGCAACGAACGGAGCGCCAGCGAGGGCAATGTGGACTACCTGGGCAGCCAGATCAACCATCAGTGGAGCAAGAGTCTGGAATGTGAACGCCTGCTCCGGCAGTACATGGAAGGGATTGGCAGCGGCGTGCAGTACTTCAGCCTGCTGCGGCCGTTGAGCGAACTCTCCATTCTGAAAACGTTCTCCACCCTCCCGCAATATTTCTCCTGCATAACGAGCTGCAATACCAACTGGAAAATCGCCTCTTCACGATTGCCGAGTTCCCGAGTTCCCGAGTTCCCTCCCCCTCCTGTGCAGGGAAATAGGGAAATAGGGAAAGCGGGAGAACGAAATCGCTGGTGTGGCACATGCCCCAAGTGCGCGTTCGCCTTCACACTCTTCGCCGCGTTCCTGCCGAAGAAGACACTCCTGGAGATCTTCGGGAAGAATCTGTTCGATGCAGAGGCTCTGCAGCCATTCTTCCGTCAACTCCTCGGCCTCGAGGGCTTCAAGCCGTTCGAGTGCGTGGGCACGCCGGAGGAAACGTCCGCCGCTTTCCTGCTCGCACAGGAGCGGGGCGATCTCACGGATACGAAAGCCATGCAGATCTTTCTGCAGGAGGTGAAGCCAAAGATCAAGGATGCGAAGACACTGATCGCCTCGGTGCTGGAACCGGGCGACGAGCACTGCATCCCCGAACAATTCCACTCAGCACTTCCCTCAATCCCTTAGTCCTTCGTCCTTCGTCCTCTGTCCTCAGTGCTCTATCCTCCGCCCCTCATGCACATCCGCGACCTCAGCGGCAAATCGATCTGCATTCTCGGCTACGGCCGTGAGGGACAAGCCATGCTCAAGGCGCTGGAGGAGCACGCGCCCGGCTGCGAGATCACGGTCGCGGACCAGGATGCGGCAATCACGCTCCCGAAGGGATCTCGCCACTGGTTGCAGGTGGGAGATGGCTGGCTCAAAAACCTCGACAAGTTCGACGTATTGATCAAATCGCCCGGCATTCCGCCACATCCGGTGCTCGAAGCCTACCGCTCTGCACTCATCTCACCCACCCAGATCTTCTTCGATTCCATTCGAGACTCGGGAGCCATGGTCATTGGAGTGACCGGTTCAAAAGGAAAAAGCACGACGGCCAGTCTTCTGTACCACATCCTCCAAACAAGCCAACCAGCCCACCAGCCAACCAGCCGCATTCTCCTCGTCGGCAACATCGGCGAGCCCGCCATCGCGCACCTGAAGGACGCAGCCCCCGGGACGACCTGTGGTGAGCGCAGTCGAACCATCTTCGTGATGGAGATGAGCAGCTACCAGCTCATGGATCTCACAACAAGCCCGCACCTCGCCGTCGTGACCTCGTTCTTCCCCGAGCACCTGGACTATCATGGATCGGTGGAAGCCTACGGAGAAGCGAAGAAACACATCGCGCGCTTTCAGACCAAAGAGGACACGGTGTTCTTCATGGCTGATTCGGCAGGGACGCTCGAGATCGCCAAAGAGAGCCGCGGAAAGCGCATCCCCTTCTCTGCAGCGGACACTCCGGTGGCGATCGGCGAGACACAGCTCATCGGCACGCACAACCTCGGCAACATTGCAGCCGCCTTCCTCGTCAGTCAGGAGCTTGGAGTTGAAAAAGAGATCGCCGTTGCAGCGATCCGCTCGTTCACTCCCCTGCCCCATCGCCTGCAGAGCCTGGGCATCAAGCACGACATCGAATGGGTGGATGATTCTATTTCCACAACGCCGCAGTCAGCCATCGCCGCGCTCGATGCGCTGGGAGACCGCGTGGCGACGATCATCCTCGGCGGCTTAGACCGCGGCTACGACTTCAGCCCCCTCGCAGAGCGCCTCACACAATCGACAGTACAAACGGTGATTCTTCTTCCCGAGAGCGGAAAGCGAATTGGAGAAGCCCTGAAGAAAGCCACGGCCCACGCTCAGATCTGCGAGGCGAAGAACATGGAAGAAGCCGTCACTCTCGCAAAGCAGCACACCCGAAGTCCGATTCCCGATTCCCGATTCCCAATCGTATTGCTTTCCCCCGCCTCCCCCAGTTACGGGCACTTCAAGAACTTCGAAGACCGGGGGGAGCAATTCGCTCGTGCTGCGCAGTAATTGACAAATATAGATAATAATGTATTATAATTACATATGGAATCGAGCGACCTGAGACATTTTTTGACGGCGGCATGTGCCGCGGCCGCGGTGGGCACCGGACCGCTCACGCCCGAGAATGAGCAGCGCGCACAGCGGGTGGCTCACGCGTATTTCGACCTCCACCAGGGCAATCATGCGGGGCTGAATCTGGTCACGCAGGAAATCTCCCAGCTGAAAGCAAAAGATCCTGCCAGAAATCCTGAGGCGAGCCAGGCGCTCCATGTGATCACCGAAACACTGCACTACTGCAAAGCAGTCCTCCCTCCGGCGGACTTCGGTCACGACGCCGCCTGACCCCCATCCCCCACTCGCACCTTCGCCGGCCGGAGCACTTTTCCGTTGAACACGTAGCCTTCTTCAAAGACCTCGATCACCTTTCCCTGCTCTCCCGGACCGGTCTGCAGCACTTCATGCTGAGTGGGATCGAGCACCGCACCGAGTGACTCCATTTTCTGCAGGCCCAGATCCGTTACCTGGCGCACGAGCTCCTGTTCGATCGCCGCCACCCCCTTCACCCAATCATGGTCCTTCAGATCCGCCGGCAGGTGCGTGAATGCGCGCTGGAAGTTATCGATGGTGGGCAGCAGACGCCGGAGTGTTCCTTCGAGGGCGAACTTCGATACATCCTGCCGCTCCCGCTCCAGCCGGTCCTTGGCGTTCTGCAGATCCGCCTGCGCGCGGCCTGCCATATCTTTGAGCTGCGCCGACTCTCTGCGCAGGGCATCCGCTTCCGCGCGGAGCGCAATGAGCTCGGGGGACTCTTTGGCCGGTTCCGGTTTCTTGTGAGTCGCCATGAACAAATACATCGTACTGAAACCTGCATCGGTTTCACAAGAGAAGGTGCGACATTGAGGATCGAATGGAGCGGCGCGGATTCTGGAAGATGCGCCAGACAAATGGTAGAGTCCGGCACATGTTCACCACGCTCGCACTCCTCATCATCGGTTTTGCGTTCCTCATCAAGGGCGCCGACTGGCTGGTCTCTGGCGCATCCGCTCTCGCAAGGAAGCTGGGAGTATCGGACCTGGCCATCGGGCTCACCATCGTGGCCTTCGGCACCTCCATGCCGGAATTCATGGTGAACATGATCGCGAGTCTGCAGGGCAACAGCGATATCGCCATCGGCAACGTGGTCGGGAGCAACATCTTCAATATCCTCCTGATCCTGGGCCTCTCGGCTCTCATCGCGCCGATCATCGTGCAACGGTCCACCACGCTCAAAGAAATCCCCTTCAGCTTCCTCGCAGTCCTGATGCTGCTCGTCATGGCCAATGACGTGTTTGTGGACGGATATGCGCGATCAGAATTGAGCAGGAGCGACGGTCTGGCCTTCATCGGATTCTTCGTGATCTTCCTGATCTATACGATGAACCTGCCGCACGCCGGGGAATCCGTCGCCACACCTGAAGCAACAAAAGGGACATGGACATCTGTTGCACTCATCGTGCTCGGTCTCACAGGCCTCGTGCTCGGAGGAAAGTTCACCGTAGACTCCGCTGTGGCTATCGCACGCGTACTGGGCCTCTCAGAGGCGCTCATCGGTCTCACTATCGTCGCAGTGGGAACCTCTCTGCCAGAACTGGCGACTTCCATGGTGGCCGCTCGCAAGAAGAACGCCGATATCGCCGTGGGGAACATCGTGGGCAGCAACATCTTCAATATCTTCTGGATCCTCGGGGTGAGCGCCGTGATCCGGCCGATCCCCTTCACGCCGGCAGCCAACTTCGACCTGTGGGTGCTAGTGGCCGTCACCGTGCTCCTCTTCTTCCTCATCCATAACGGATGGCTCTTGCGCAGAATTTTCCTGTGGTGGAAACAACGTGCCCATTACGTCATCCGCTGGTGGGAGGGCGCGATCATGGTCGCCTGTTACTGCGCATACATCGGCTACATCGTGTGGCGCGGATAACAAAACAGGCCCCGTCGGGACCCGTTTTGAGAAGTGAGTGCTGACGATTACTCAACCACCACGTTGCCTTCGGCATCGACAGTCGCATCCACAGTGGGAACCTGCTCAGCGGCAACGGAGGACGAGGAGCTGCTCTCGGTCGTTCCCTCCTCTGTGGGGGGAGTCACCGAAGCGGAACATGCGCTGAGGAGAAAGAGCGAAAGCCCAATGAGAGCGAAAGAACGCTTCATAGAAATAAGGGGGAAGTAAACAAAAATGCACTTCACCCTAGGAGTGAAAAAATGATGGGGCAAGAAAAAAACTCATTTGTTTTCCAAAGAAAATCAAAAAAGACGGGCACCTGCCCGCCTTTTCTACTGAAGAACACAATCGTCTCACTCAATCACGATGGTTCCCTTCATCTCGCGGTGTCCCTCGCCACACATCACGTTGCAGCGGAAAGGGAAAGTGCCGGCCTTGTCCGTCGGCAGGTCCACAACGGCCGTCTGGCCCTCATCCAATTTCACATCGATCCCGAGATCCGGAACGCCGATGCCGTGATTTCCGCTCACACCCACGAATTCCACTTTTACCTGCTCGCCCACCTTCGCGGTGACGAGAGAAGGCGTGAATGCCCAGTTCGCAACCTCGACACGCACGACGCGCGCCTCGGATGCGGGAGAAGAAACGGCGAGAGCTTCGGAGGAAGCAGCAGAAGACGCTGCGCCACCATCAGTCCCGACGGATCCGTTCAGGGAACAGGCTGTCAGCAGCACACCGAGCACTGCGGAAGAGAAGAGGAAGGAACGTTTCATGAACAAAAGGGGGAAAGGAGGTGAGAGCCTAGCAACCGGATTTCTCAAAGGCAAGAACGCCTTCTTGCTTCCGCTTCCAAAGCAGCTTTGCTAGGCTACCACTGTGTCACGGTAGCTCAGTTGGTAGAGCACAGGACTCATAAGCCTGGGGTCGCCGGTTCAATCCCGGCCCGTGACACCAGCCTTCGCTCCCTCTGGGGAGCTACGGCTGGCAAGCCACGCCTCGGCTACGCCGTGATAGTTTAATCCAGCAGGAGAAAGGGCATTTTCGCCTGTGATAGCGAAAATTGAGGCATACTATCCCCGTCTATGCAGCCCGTACTGCTTTGTCTGCACGGCTGGGGAGGCTCCAAGGAATCCTTCGATGAGCTCAAGGCCGCGCTCGACGGCGAAGACCTGTTGATCCTCACGCCGGATCTTCCCGGCTTTGGGCTGGAACCGGAACCGGATCGTCCGTGGAGCGTGGATGACTATGCCAATTGGGTCGAAGTGTATCTGCAGAAAACCCTACGCCCTACGCCCTACGCCCAAAGTCCTCTTCTCCTCCTCGGTCATTCGCACGGCGGACGCATCGCCATCAAACTCGCAGCCAGACAAACGAACAGCTACAAGCTAGATCACCTCTACCTCTGCGCCGCCGCAGGCATCCGTCACCGGTCACTCAAGCGGCTCCTTGGCAGGATGCTGGCAGGCATCGGACGCGCACTCTTCGCCATCCCCGGTCTCTCAAAGCTGGAGCCGTTTGCGAAGAGAATGCTCTACAAGCTCCTGCGCGAGCACGACTACGAGCGGGCATCGCCCATCATGCGGCAAACCCTCGCAAGGGTCACGGCGGAGGATCTGACTTCCCTCCTTCCGAAGATCGCAGTGCCCACCGATCTCTTCTGGGGCGAGGACGATACGTACACGCCCATCGCTCACGGCCGCCTGATGCATGAGGGCATCCGCGGGAGCGTGCTGCATACATTTGAAGGGACCCGTCACCGCGTGCACCGCGATCGCGCCCTCGAAATCGCCTCTGTCATCCGCGATCATCTCTAACCTTAACCTTATATCTCACCCTTCGTCCTTAGTCCTTCGTCCTTCGTCCTTCGTCCTTAGTCCTAATCCCTAAAATGTCTCTCCTCCTCGCCCTGCTCACGCTCACGGCCACGCTCTCGCCCCTCCTCACCTTCGCCACCCTCTGGCAGGTGAAAGAGTGGCGGACCGACCGCCTGCGGGAACACCTGCGCAGCGAGGGACTGTTCGTGCAGATCTTCGGCTTTGTAAAACCCCTCGTGCTCCTGCTCGCCCTGCCGGCGCTGGTGTTGCAGTGGCTTCCGCATGTCACCTGGACTGTCGGCGTGCTCTCGCTCCTCACCGTGCTCACCATCGCGCGCATCGCTTTAGACCGGCAGCCGCACCCCGTGTGGACGGCCAAGGCCGTCGCGCTCATGGCGGGAGCCTTCGTCTTCGTCCTGGCGGCGACCGTGTGGCTGCTGCTCCTCCCCCTCACGCATACCCCGGCACTGGCGGTGATTCCCCTGCTCTCCCCCATCGCTCTTTTAGGTTCGTGGATCGTCTTCTCCCCGGTTGATGCCCTGCTCAAACGACGCATCCTTGCGCACGCACGCCGACTGCGAAAGAAGTATGCGGACCTGGTCGTCATCGGCATCACGGGGAGCGTGGGTAAGACCACCACCAAAGAACTGCTCCTGCACCTGCTGCGTGACACCGGTGCGCACGCCACGCCCGCCTACGTGAACTCCGAAGTGGGTGTCGCGCGGTGGCTCATTCACACGCTGTCGGGCACCGCCGTACCGAAGATCCTCATCGTCGAGATGGGCGCCTACCGCAGCGGCGAGATCCGCCTGCTGAGCGAAGTCACACAGCCGATCGTCGGCATCATCACGTTCGTGGGATCGCAGCACATGGCGCTCTTCGGCTCACAAGAGAAACTGCTCTCCGCCAAGGCCGAACTCTTCGACGTGTTGCCATCGGAAGGCGCAGCAATCGTAAACGGAGACAGCCCGTTCGCCGATCAGCTCCGCCCGCACGCACGCTGTCGCACCGTCACCGTAGGCACAGGCGGACGGGCGGATCTGGAAGCATTCGATATTGAGGAAACCTCCGCAGGCCTGCGGTTCCGCGCCGGCAACACCATGGTCACCACTCCGCTGCATGGCACGCACAACGTGACCAATGTCCTGCTCGCCATGGCTGCCGCAGAGACGCTGGGGCTCAAGCGCTCCGATGTCGCGCGCAAGCTCGCAAGCTTCCGGCCGCCCGAACACACATTCTCGGTGCGTTCCGTCGGCTCTCTCACCCTGCTTGATGACACGCACAATGCCAGCCCGGCCAGTTTCAAGGCCGCAATCGGATGGGCCAAAGCCCAGCCAGCCGAGGGCAAGGTGCTCCTCACGAGCGGCCTGATCGAGCTTGGAGAAGGAGAAGACCGCATCCATGCGGAACTGGGCGTGGAAGCAGTGGGCATCTTCGACCGCGTGATCTTCACTCATGGCCGCCACGCCCGCGCCTTCGAACGTGGCTACGGCAAACCCGTGGAGATTCTGTCGAAAGCAACGAAGCCTGTGAACCACCGCTCCCTCTTCGTATGCGTCGGCCGCATTCCCGAAGAAACCGTCCGCCGTTTACTTCCCAAGTCCTAACCCTAGCCCTTCGTCCTCCGTCCCATGTCCTTCCTCCATCCCATCCATCACACCTTCGCGCCGCACGTGAACGCGGCCGCCGTGCTCCGGGCACTGGGCCTGCTCCTGCAACCGTGGCGGTGGCGCAACGGACCGGAAAGGGAACAACTGCGCGCAGAGATCGCCCGGCGCTACGGGGGAGACACCGTCCTCTTCGCCTCGGGCCGTGAGGCGCTGGCCGCCCTCTTGAAATCCCTCAAAGGTGCCCCGCGCGGGGAGGTGATCGTACAGGCCTACACCTGCGTCGTCGTGCCCAATGCTATTCAGGCGGCGGGATGCGTGCCGGTCTACGCCGACATTGAGCGAGAGACCCTCAATCTCGACCTGGCGGATACTGAGCGCCGCATCACTCCCGCGACGCAGGCGATCATCTGCCAGCACACATTCGGCATCCCCGCCGATACACACCGGCTTCGCTCCCTCTGTGACCGCTACGGAATCGTGCTCATCGAGGATTGCGCACACATCATGCCCGATGAGCACGGACCCTCCAGTATCGGAAAAGACGGGGACTTTCTGCTCTTCAGCTTCGGGCGCGACAAGGCAATCTCGGGCATCACCGGAGGGGCCTTGGTTTCGCGCCGCCCCGATGTCTCGGTGCGACTCCGCGCCGAGGAGGGCGCAGCCGCTCCGCTCTCCCTCTTCAAGATCAAGCGCCTCCTCTTCTATCCGCTCGTGTACGCAGTGGCGCGCCCGCTCTACGGATGCGGCCTTGGCAAAGTCCTGCTCAAGCTCGCCCGCACCATAGGCGCCCTCGTCCCCATCCTCACGGCATCGGAGAAGCGCGGGACGATGTCCTCCACATTCCACGCCCTCCCCAACGCCTGCGCATCGCTCGCACTCGCCGAACTGCAGCGACTGCGTGAGATCAATGATCACCGCAGAACACTCACTGCCCTCTACCTCTCAGAGCTCCTCAAATCGCACATCCCACATTCTTCAATTCCCAAATCCATCCATCCCGCTCTCCCACTGCAGAAATTTCCGCTGTTCGTGCACGGAGCGGAGGCGATCCGCCGCACCTTGAAGAAGCGGAACATCCACCTGAATGATGGATGGACCGGCTGCGTCGTGTGCCCCGCAGGAACGGCCCTGGACGAAGTGAGTTACAAAAAAGGCCTCGATCCGGAAGCGGAAAAAGCCTGCGAACAGATCCTCTCGCTGCCCACGCACCCGACGATGACGGAAAAGGATGCCAAAAGACTGATCGACACGATGGGATCTCTTCTGTGAACGGGCAGGCAGAGGACTCTTAATGCACGTAACTCGCCGCATTGATGTCGATCGTTGCTCCCGTGGCATGATCTGCCAGACCACTGAGCAAAAAGGTGACCATCGGGCTAATATCCGTGGGCTCTGTAAGCCTGTTCAAGGCGACGCCTTCCAGCAGAGCCGCTTCGCCGTACTGCTCCAGCGCCTCTTTCGCCATATCGGTTTTCACCCAGCCGGGAGCGATGATGAAACACTTGATATCGTCCTTTCCAAAATCTCGTGCGATGGATTTGCTCAGAGAGACAACGCCTCCCTTCGATGCCGCATAGCAAAGATAGTCCTCCGTATCACCGCGAAACGCCGCGCGCGATGCGATGTTGACGATCCGCCCTCCCCCGCACTTGCGGAAATGGACGACGGCCTCCCGACAGAGGATCGCGACGGCACGCAGATTCACCGCGAAAACTTCATCGCATTTCTCAGTCCACTGCTCATCCTGAAGCGGCGCCAGAGGACAAATACCCGCATTGTTCACCAAGGCATCTATATGCCCGAACTGCTGAACGACTTCTGCAAAAAGATGCTGACAGGCAACCGGATCCCGCAAATCCGCCTGAAAGGCCTTCGAACCGTTCCCTGCCTCCTGCACCGTGCGATGCGCCGCGTCCTCGCTTCCCGAATAGTGAACGGCTACACGCGCCCCTGCCGCCCCGACCTGCCGCGCGATTGCCGCTCCTATGCCGCGCGATGCCCCGGTCACGAGCACATTCTTTCCCTGAAGATCAATGGTCATGACTCGCAGTCTACCAGCAAGTGCTCACCTGTCGCTTCCATCTTCTGTCTTACGTCTTACGTCTTCCGAAGCTAGAATACCGGCGATGACTATTCAGGAAGCCACAAATCCGCAGGAGTGGGATGCCTTTCTCGCCACGCAAACCTTCCGCCCGTTCCTGCAGAGCTGGACGATGGGCGAGGTGTATCGCGACACCAAGCAGGAACCCATCCGGCTGGAGGTGCGCGAAGGGCAAGAGATCGTAGCGATTTGTCTGGCAATTCTCGTTCCCGCGAGGCGCGGCCGCCACCTGATGATCCCCTACGGACCGGTCATGCGAAGTACAGAGTACGGAGTACAAAGTACGGAAGTATTCAATCTTCTTCTTGAAAAGCTGAAGCGGGTCGCCAAAGAACACCGCTGCTCTTTCATCCGCATGAGTCCCTTCTGGCCTTCCGATTTCCCGAGTTCCCGAGTTCCCTCCGCCATCCCTTCTCCCCTCCACCTGCTCGCCGAACATCTCTGGTACCTGCCGCTGCAGACGCCGGATCCCTGGCAATTTAATTCCCCTCTCACCGCGGGAGAGGGGTTAGGGGTGAGGGGCACTCACCGTACGGAGGAAGAACTGCTCGCAGGGCTGCGCAAGACGACCCGGAACCTGGTGCGACGCGCGGAGCGTGATGGCGTGACCGTAGAAGCTTCAAAAGATCCGAACCGCGAGATCGAACACTTCATCGCACTGCACGAAGAGACCCGCCAGCGCCACGGATTCACCCCCTACACACACGCGTTCTTTCGCTCGCAGGTACGCCGCTTTTCCGCACGCAACGAATGCACGCTCTACCTCGCGCGCTTTCAGGGCGAAGTGGCTGCGGCCTCCATCCACATGCACGCCTTCGGCGAATGTAGCTACCACCACGGCGCCAGTACGCACCGCCTCTCCAAAGTGCCGACGAGCTACCTGCTGCAGTGGACGGCCATCCGCGATGCGCTCAAACGCGGTGATCACGTGTACAACTTCTGGGGGATTGCCCCCGTGATCGGGAATCGGGAATCGGGAATCGGACCCAGGACATCGGAACAAGAACAGGGATCTTCCCGAAGTCCGAATCCCGAATCCCGAATTCCTTCATCCCATCCCTTCGCCGGCGTCACGCTCTTCAAGACCGGGTTCGGCGGCGGGCTGCTCCCCCTGACGCACTGCATGGATTTTCCCCTGTCTGCGCGGTACCATCTCACCCGTGCCTTCGAACTCCTCCGCAAATGGCGCAGAGGATTCTGAGCACGATCACCTCTTCATTCCCTCGCCCCGATGCCCGTTCCCCTCAAATCCCCTCCACCGGACAACGTGACGCAGATCCTCGAGATCCTCAAGCGCATGGACCGCCGTGACAGGCTTCGCACAATCGGGGGCTTCATTCGGGGCATCTTCAGCATCATTCCGATCGTGATCGTCATCTTCCTCACGTGGTACACCATCAAGTACGGGGATCAGCTCCTCGAGAAAATCACCACCATGGCTGCAGAGCAGGCGGGCCGGGTGGCGAAGCAGAACACCATCACCAACTTCATGGACGAGTTCAATGCCCTCAACCAGAAGCTGAAGAAGTAGAAAGCAATAGCATGTGTCATGGTGAGCTCTGTCGAACCATGGCACATCACGTCATCCTTCGACAGTGCTCAGGATGACAGTCAGCTTTCATGTTCCGCTTCCTTTCACCATAGTCAGCACTTCCTGATCCGTGGCAGTGGGCGAGACTAAGAAGCTCGGGAGTCTGAGCAGCTGTTCGCGCTGGAACGTGCGGTCCGGCGCCACACCCACCCCCAGCAGGTACCCGGCCTGCGCGGCATATTGGGCAACCCGATCGTTCACGCCGCCTTCCGGATAGCCGACCACGCGCACCTGTCCGTGCGTGTACTCCTCCAGAAGCTTGCGACTCTGCTTGAGCTCCAGCTCCACCTGGGCGTTGGTGAGTGAGCGCAGGTCATCGCCGGTGTGGCCGGCCGATTCCAGATCAAACCCGTTGGCCTGCAGGGTCAGGAGTGTCTTTTCGGTGATGCCGGATAAACCGAGCTCCTTGGTCGGGATGAAAAGGGTGGCCTTCACGCCTGCGGCAATGAGCGCATCCGAGGCCTCGCGCACGTTCTGCGCAGTGATATCCGATACCGCAATCACCACGGCCTTGGGCGGCAGGCGCACATCCTTCTCCTGCTGCCGCAGGAGTAAATCGGCGAACTGTGCCATCGTCAGGAACGACACCCCCTCCGCTTTCAGCTTCGGCAGGTGCCGCTGCAGTGCGGCCAGCCCCCCCGCCTGTGCCAGACGGTAGTGCAGGATCGGGAGTGTGAACGCATTCTGGCGGACGAGGAAATTCGGGAGGAACGGCGACAGGTACTGCATCGCCACGTAGCCCTCTTTGCCTTGGAAGGAGATGCGGGCCCAGTTCTCGTCGTGGCTGAGAGGTTTCACGAAAGACTGTCCGGGCAGCTCCCCCAGTTTCTCGCTCTCGGAATCCGCGGCCTTGCGGACGTTCACGAAGCCGAAGTTCACGAAATACTGGCCCTGAAACGCCTCCTTCTCCTTCTTCAGCTGATCCTCAGACACGAGCTTGGCGACGTACCGCTGCGAGACGAATCCCTCACGGTTGTCGGCCAGACGCACCTTGGCCCACGCTGCATCGACGAATTCGAGCACCGTCACCGCTTCGCCGCGCACGAGGCGGGCCACCTGTGCGGAGGTGACATTCGGAGCGGCACGCACATTCAAAAACTCGTTGGTCACCTGGTAAGACTCCTTGGTCGTCAGTCCGGGACCGGCACGCACCGCGTCGTACGTCTTGACGAGGGAAAGATCGAGCACCGGCGGCTCTGTGGGGAGATGCTGCCCCGCCGTGAGTTCAACCGTGGCACCCGAGGCAAGATCGAGAACGGTCGACCCCGATTCCCCCATATCCGCCTGGCGGGCGAGATCGCGGAACCGCGCCAGATCCTCGGCCGTGAAGGCAAACTCCTCCTCATCGGCAGGCGGCTTCCCTCCACACCCCGCGAAGAGGATGCCGAAGGAGGCAACGAGCAGAAAGGCCACAAGGGAACGGGTGGTGACGGCAGCCATCGAGCGTCGGGGAGGCTGATAATACCGGGACATGGACCGAGGGGGTAGGGGGTAGGAAAATGGGGGAGAAAAGAGGGATTACATGCGGTCGGGCACGCGCAGGGTGAGGAGCTCTGCGCCTGCTTTCAGGACCTGGGCTGACAGAGCTGTCAGCGCAAGCCGAAGCGCCTTCTGGCCGGCCTCGGCCTTGAGGATCGGCTCGCTGTTGTAGAAGGAGTTGAACTCCTGACAGAGGTGGTACAGGTAGTTTGCAAGCGTGTGCGGCATGCGCTGGGTACAGGCCTCCTGCAGCACATCCGGAAATTCGATCAATACGCCCGTGAGCGCGCGCTCACGGTCCGTCAGAGCAGCCACATCGCGCGGGAGTGCGGCCCTGTCGGCCTGCCGCAGCACCGACTGCGCACGTGCGTGCGTGTACTGCAGGTACGGCGCGCTGTTGCCCTCGAACGAGAGCGCTTTCTTCCAGTCGAAGACCAGATCCATCTTACGGTTCTGGCTCAGAATCCCGTACTTGAGCGCACCCGTGCCCATCATCTCGGCGAGTGACGCTTCGTCATCGGTCTGAATGGAATCGCGGTGCTCGGCGATAGCCTCTTTCGCGCACACGACCGCCTCATCCAGCACGTGTTCCAGTTTGAGCACGGTGCCTTTGCGCGTACTCATGGCCTTTTCGGCGAACCGCATGCGGCCGAACAGCACATGCTCCAGCTGCGGCAGATCCCAGTCGAGGCGCGTGACCGTCGCGAAGAGCTGCTGAAAGTAGAGCTGCTGCGCCACGTCGACCACGTACAGGATCGCCTGGGGATGGTAGGTATCGATGCGGTAGCGGATCTGTGCCAGGTCGCGCGTGGCGTAGAGCGTGGCGCCATCACCTTTCTGCACGAGGAAGGGTGGCAACGTGGTCTCTTCAGGAAATTCCACGATCAGTGCGCCATCCTCGCCCGTGACGAAGACTTTTTTTTTCCTCCCCTCCTCCAAAATCGGCTGCATTTTGTCCTCGTAGAAACTCTCGCCGATATCGGTGTCGAAATGTACGTGGAGCCGGTCGTAGATCGCCGCGAGCGAGGCCTTGGTCACGCGCACCACGCCCGCCCAGAAGGCGCGCAATTCTTTATCCCCCTGCTCCAGCCTGAGGAACACCGCACGCGCTTCATTCTCCAACGCCTCATCCTTTTCCGCTTCTGCATGAAAGCGCACGTAGAGCTCCAGAAGCTCATCGAGAGAGTGCTCTTGCACGGGCTTGCCCTTGCCCCACTTCTGCCAGGCAACGGCCAGCTTTCCGAACTGCGTGCCCCAGTCGCCGATGTAATTCCAGCCAACGATGTTGTACCCCAAATGCCGGTGGAGGTTACAGAGGCACTGGCCGACCACCGTCGAGAGAATGTGATGCACTCCGAGAGGCTTGGCGATGTTCGGCTGTGAGTAGTCGATGATCACCGGCCCCTCCCCCGCCCGGGTCTTCTGTGGCGCACAAGACGCCTCGGTCTTCGTAAGCTCGCGGAGGAGCGCCATGGGTTTCAGATGCACATTGACGTATCCCGCCCCCGCCACTTCGGCTCTCTCGGTGTCCGGACTCGCCTTCAGGGCATCGCAGAGAACCTGCGCCACCTCCTGCGGCTTCTTCTGGAGCTTCTTCGCAAGCTGCAGCGCAATCGTCGTGGCAGCATCACCATGAGATCGCTCTTGCGGCCGCCTCCACTCAACGGTGAGATCCTTGAGGGAATACTTGTCGCAAAGCGCAATTCTGGCCTTTTCTGCTAACTCCTCGAACATGGATGGAAAACAACGTGATGAACAAAAGTTATGATCAGAGATTGACGCAAATGTACCACCTAAAACCCTGTTTACTAGTTGAAAACAAAATTTGATCTTGCATACAAAAAATCTTCATGTTTTGAACACAAAATGTGTGCGTGCCAGGCAGAAACGCCATCTGGAAAATTTCTGTGTTCGCCAGACTGAAAAATACGCTCCATTCTGCACAAAACCCTGAACTGCAACCGGAGAATTTTGAGCCCTTTTCACCTCTTTTCCGTTTGGGTGCCCCCGTTTCCACTCCTCACTCTCACCCAAGGCACGAAAAAAATGTACTCGATCTTGAGAGGAGTGCGACTACAATCTGTTTCTGTGAAAGGAAGGATCACTCTTCTGGCTCTCGCCACCCTCGCTCTCTTCGGATGTACTGCGAAAGATCCTGAGCCAGTGGTTCCGGTGAGCGGCGGAAAGAGTGCCACTATCGTGCTGGATTCCCTCGCGGCAGTGCCAAAGGGTTCTGCGCGTCCGAGCGGCACTCTGGGCATCTTCATCGCCACCTATCTCGCCCAGGGATTCATCATGCAAGTGGACTCAGCCACACAGGGTTTGCAGCAGATCCTCATGATCGTCCGTGGTCAGGAACAGCCGCTCGGAGACGAGACCTTCGCGCTCCTCCAAACACTGGGAGATATCCTTTCGGTGGATGTCATCGATCTGCTCAACCGGAGCAATAACCGCATAGAAACACTCGACCAGTACACACTGGGCCTCAAAAACGCCATCGACAACGGCACGCGCCGCGCAGGCGAACTCCAAACGGCACTCGAAACCCTCGCCACACAGAAGAAAGAACAGCGCCAGACGGTGCGCGACATCGAACGTGCGCAGAAAGAAGCCATTGCCGCCAAGGATTATTCCACCGCGAGCTCGAAAGACACAGAGCTCCTCAAGGCGCAGACCGCCCTCTCGCAGACGGAACTCACCGAAGACCAGACCAAAGACGCCGAGCGGCAACTCTCTGATCTGCTGGAACTGGCAGAGAAACGTCTCTCCGCCATCGAGAAGAACCGGGAAATCCTCCTTTCGGGGCTCAAAATCACCGATCCGCAGGGCCTGAAAGACCTGGGATTGGTGCAGGAATCCTCGCGCAGGAGCTTTCGGTAGGCCAATCGGTCAGAATTGCCACGGTTGGCCGTTTTTGCTATAATAAAGAGATTTCTTATGTCTGCGCCTCTGGCCGCCACGCAACCGGCAAACGTCAATCTGCTCCTCGTCGCCATCGATGAACTTCTGGGCATCCAGAAGATCGCCGAGGACGCGATGCTCTCGGCAAGTGAGAGTGAGCGGGAATTCACCGCAGATGAGCGTGCGGCGCTCCGGCGCTACGAGGAAGGTCTGCAGAAAACACTCGATATCATCGCGCCGGCAGGGATGGAGATTAAGCGCGACGAACTGGTCCTGAATGACCTCCATTCCCGCACCCTCTTCGTCTACAACTGGCCGAACTACGCTTTCCCCAACTGGCTCTCTGAGACCGTGAACTTCGACGCCCAGTTCGAGATCGCCCACTACATCTACCCGACGACGAACAAGGCCATCATGAAGATGCTGCGCAAGAAAGTGGCCGAGATGCGCTCTAGTATCCGCATGCTCGAGCAGCGCGGCATCGTGCGCGATCCGGCGCTGGAAGCGGCCCTGCAGGATGCCGAGGAACTGCGCGACCTTCTGGCACGCGGCAGAGAGAAACTGTTCCAGTTCGGCATGTACATCACCATCTACTCGGAGGACATCGTGAAGCTGAAGAAGCTGCAGACGGACCTCGAGTCGATTCTGGGAGGCAAGCTGATGCTCACGAAGCCGGCGATGTTCCAGATGGAACACGGATGGATTTCGACGCTCCCCCTCTGTCTGGATGAGCTCGACATCAACCGCAACATGAACACGTCGCCGATCGCGACGAGCTTTCCCTTCAGTAGCCCCGACCTCACGTCCGATCACGGCATCCTGTACGGCATCAACCGCCACAACGACTCGCTGGTGATCTTCGACCGCTTCGACCTGCCCAATGCCAACGCGACGGTCTTCGCCACCTCCGGCGCCGGAAAATCCTTCACGGTGAAACTCGAGATCCTGCGCTCGCTCATGTTCGGAACAGATGTCTTCGTCATCGACCCGGAGAACGAGTACGTGGAGCTGAGCAAGACCGTGGGCGGGACGTTCATTCCCCTCTCCCTCCAGAGCTCTAACCGCATCAACCCCTTCGATCTGCCCAAAGCGGTGCGCGGCGAAGAGGCGCTGACCGGTGAGACACTCCGCTCCGCAGCCATCACGCTCCACGGACTCTTCAAGCTCATGCTCGGCACGCTCACACCTGCCGAAGACGGTGTGCTGGACAAAGCGATTCTCGACACCTACGCCCTCAAGGGCATCACGCTCACGACGCCCGACCCCGCGGCCATCACGCCGCCGACCCTCGGGGATCTCGTGGACGTGCTCAAGACCACGGAGGGCGGCGAGCACATGGCCCAGACGCTCAAAAAGTACACCGAAGGCAGCTTCGCCGGCCTCTTTGACCAGCCGACGAACGTGGAGCTCAACAACACCATGATCGTCTTCCAGATCCGCGACCTGGAGGAACAGCTCCGGCCCATCGCGATGTACGTCGTCTTGAACTTCCTGTGGAACCGTATCCGCGCCGACTTCAAGAAGCGCTTCCTCGTCATCGACGAGGCCTGGAACCTGATGCAGCACGAAGATTCCGCGCGCTTCCTCTACGGGCTCATCAAGCGCGCCCGCAAGTACTGGCTGGGCGTCACCACGATCACGCAGGATATCGAGGACTTCGTGAACTCCCCGTACGGAAAACCCATCATCACCAATGCCTCGCTCCAGATTCTGCTCAAGCAGTCGGCCACGGCCGTGGATAACCTGCAGAAGCTCTTCTACCTGACGGACGGCGAGAAGTACCTGCTCCTCAATTCCGACGTGGGACAAGGGCTCTTCTTCGCCGGCAACAAGCACGTGGCGATTCAGGTCGTCGCGAGCCCGAAGGAGCAATCCATCATCACCACGAAACCGGAGGAAGTGGCTGCCATGCTCACCTACAGGCGCGAAGAGAAAGATCGCCAGAAGAAACCGCTCATCCCGGAGACGATTCAGCCCGTGATGCCAACAACGGAGGGCACCATTGATATTTCACAGTCGGCCCCGGCTGCCGAAACACCACAGACAGAAGCCAAGGCACCTGCAGAGGAACAGCCGGCCGGTACACCCACCGCTCCGACCTCCGAACCAGTTATGCCTCCGGCTGAGGAGAAGAAGCCGGAGCCTCCTCCTGCTCAACCACCTTCCAGCGCACCTCAGGCCTGAGCGCGCCCGGAACTGAGAACCCCGCAGCCCGGCGATGCCCGCCGCCGCTGAAGGTTTCTGCCATGGCCGCGACATCCACATCGTCCCGGAGTGTTCTGAGCGACCCCTTCACTGCGCCCCCACGCTCCGAGAGCACCATCGAGAAGCGCATGCCGGGCACCGCATTCACGTAATCGATCGCCCCTGTGAGCTCGGAGTAGTCGGCGCCGGTGGCGCGGAAATCGGATTCGCGTATTGCCGAGATCGCTCCGCCCTCTTCCGTGATCTCGATGTTTTCGAGCACGCGTCCCCACAGACGCAGCGTCGAAACCTGCGCCGTGCGGAACACCGCCTGCACGACTTGCTGCCGCCGCGCCCCCGCACGCAGCAGCCGCGCGACCGTGCGGTACACCGCCGGCGTGGTGTTGCTGTGCAGAAGACCTCCCGTATCGGTGTAGACGCCCGTGAGCAGGCAGGTGGCGATATCCCCCGTGAGCTCCCAGCCCAGGTGATCGGCGATATCCACCACCATCTCGCAGGAGGAAGCAGCCGAAGGATCCACGATGTTCAGCGAGCCGAAGCGGGTATTGCCCGGGTGGTGATCGATGACGATGGAGGGCGTGGTTCCGTCGAAGAGGTGGGGATGCGTGAGATGCATGTCCGTAAGCTTGGGCTCGGCACAGTCGAAGAATACGAGGATATCCCCTGCACGCGTCTGCGGAGCCTCCTGTATGCGCGCGGCAGCCGGAAGGAACGAGAGCATGGCGGGCAAACCGTCGATGCAGTGGAACGAAACGCTCTTCTGCGACCAGAGAGATTCGAAGAGGAGCCCGCTCCCGAGCAGAGCCCCCGCCGCATCACCGTCGGGATTGCGATGGCAGATGCAGAGGATCCTCTTAGCCCCGGCCAGGAGGGAACGCATCTGCTCGGCTTCCTTGAGAAGGATGGACATGCGAATGAGAGAAACAGAGGGGAAGAAGCAAAATCAGAACGAACTGCCCTCAATACACAGCGTTTCCGCTGCTCCTCGCCCCCTTGAAAAGGGGGAGAGCGGGTGAGGGGGCCAACCGAGCGGAAAAACAATGCACAACATGATCAGGGGTAAAGGAGTGGAGTGTATCGCTCTCACGCAACCGGGCAACGCGCTTTGAGTTGCGCAGAGAAAATGACTGTCATCTGGCAACCAAATGTGAATCGTGAGAGACAGGCCGCATCACCGCAGCAATTCATCCAATCGCTCCGCCCGCTGCCCGCGCGTATCAATGCGGAAGCGGATCTTGGGAACCCGGTGAATCTGGAGTGTGCGGCCGAGAGCCGTCTGAAGCTCCTTCAGCCTCGATACGAGGAAGGCAAGCGCCTGATCGTTCTCGAAGAGCGCACTGATCAGGCAGGTCGCATACGACAGATCGGCCGAGACCTCCACCTCGGTTAAAGAAACGATGCCGCACACCGGCGGACACTCCCGGAGGAGCGGAGCGACCACCTCGCGGACCACGGAGCCGATCATGGCAGGACGTTTGGACATGAGAAAACGCACGTGCAGTGTACACTAGGGCCGTGACGCAGCAGCCTCTCTCCATCGTTTTCTGCGGTACACCGGAATTCGCAGTACCTTCCCTCACGGCCCTGCTCGAACGGCCCAAGGACTTTCGCCTCAGCCTCGTCATCACGCAGCCGGACCAGCCTGTGGGCCGGAAACAGGCGCTCACGCCGCCGCCGGTAAAAGTGTACGCAGAGGCCCACCGCCTGCCGCTCCTTCAGCCGGACGATATCAACGATGCCGCTACGCACTCCCGCATCTCCGCTCTGGGGTGCGACGTGCTCGTCACCGTCGCCTACGGCCAGATTCTCTCCCCCGCCCTCCTCCTGCTCCCCCGCCTCGGCGGCGTGAACGTGCATCCATCGCTCCTGCCCAAGTGGCGTGGCGCGGCGCCGATTCAGAATGCCATTCTCGCCAGCGACTCTGAAACCGGCGTGACCGTGCAACAGATGGTGCAGGCCCTGGATGCCGGGCCCATCCTCGCGCAGGAACGCATGGCACTGTCACCGGAGGAGACCCAGGAACACTTGAGTGTCCTCCTCTCCGCGATGGGAGCGAAACTCCTGGCCGATACGCTCACAAAACCCTTCTCCCCCGTGCCGCAGGATGAAACGCACGTAACTTTCTGCCGCAAACTCTCGCGCAAAGACGGCGAGGTGAATCCAGCGGAAATGTCTGCAGAAGAGATTCACCGCCGCGTGCGCGCTCTCTCGCCCTGGCCGGGCATCACGGCCCCCTTCGGCGGCACGCGCGTGAAGATCCTCGCAACCTCCCTCGTAGCCGAGCCGGAAGCACTGGAGGTGCCGTGCAAGGATGGCCGCCCGCTCTTTGTCTTAAGCCTGCAGCCACAGGGACGCAAACCCATGAGTGGAAAAGCGTGGCTCAGAGGGCACAACAAATGAACGTGACCGCTACTTCTCTCCCCTTGGGGAGAGACCGAGTGAGGGGTCATGCGACAAAGTAAAAAAACAGCGCAGGATGTTTCCCACGCTGTTTGTGACATTGATCAACTCTATATTTTCGTCTTCATCTCCTGCAGCGCAGCAATGATCTGATCCAGATCTTCAGAGTCGAACATGATCGTGGTCTTGCGGCCGCCGCGGCTCTTCTCTGAGATCTTCAGAAACTTGCCGTTGCCCGACTGCTTCAGGTCGACGTAGAACGTGCGCTGGCGCGCGTGAATCGTGACGGAGTGGATCTCGTCGGCATACTGCCGTCCACCGCCGCCGCCCGTACCGCCGAATGATCTGTCTGCCTGCGGGGCGCCGCCTGTGAGTTCCGCCATGGGATCGAACATAGAAAGAATGGGAAGAAAGTAAGAAGCACACTCCCTCTCCGTCCCGCATCCGTGGGATCTGGCCGGACCGATGGACGTTTCGAACTCCCTACTCCGTCACACCTTTCTTTTAGGAAAGTGGCGCGAAAAGGATACGCGGCTCCCCCACTTTTTTCCAGTCTTTTTGGCTTCCCCATTTCTTCATTTCCTCCGTAATTTGGAAGTCCTTTTCGAGCATCTTCCCGGCATAGGGCACATTGAGCTGACGACTGATCTCCTGCGCGGTCTGCGGGATGAAGGGCAGGAGCATCAGGGCAATGTGGCGCAGGCGTTCCGCGAGGTTCGCAAGCTCCGCATTCTTTTCCTCTGCGGGGAGCGCCCACACCTTGCGCGCATCGATGTACTCATTCGCACCGACGGCAATGTTCAATGCCTCCTGGATGGCATCCGAGAGACGGAACTCATCCATGGCTTCTCTGTAGGTTTTCCATGCGGATCCGATCGCATCCTTTCCGCTCGCGGCGATCACTCCCCCTTCCTTCTTGAGCAGAACGAGCACGCGATTGAGCAGGTTGCCGATTTTGTTTCTCAGTACCGCATCATAGAGCTCCTCAATCCTCTTCCAGCTGAAATCCCCGTCGTTGCCCACCGGCACCTCGTGGCTCAAATAGAACCGCAGCGGATCGGGGTTGCCGTTGAACTTCTGCAAAACCTCTTCCGGCATCACCACGTTGCCGATGCTCTTGCTCATCTTCTGCCCCTCGCTCGTCAGAAACCCGTGGATGAGCAGGCGGTCGGGCGTGCGCACGCCCGCATGTTTGAGCATGGCCGGCCAGATGAGCGCATGAAACCGCGCGATGTCTTTGCCGATCACGTGGGTCACTTCAGCATCATCCCAAAATTTCCGGTCTTCCTTCGCTGTGAAAAATCCCAGACCCGAAATGTAGTTCGTGAGCGCGTCGCACCACACGTACATCACATGATCGGGATCATCGGGCACGGGGATCCCCCAGCTCAAACTGGATTTCGGGCGCGAGAAGGACACATCTTCCAGCCCCTGCTCAATGAGTGAGAGTGTTTCCTGCGCGCGCACTTTTGGGACGATGTCGTATCCCCCTTTCTTCGTGAGAAGGTTCTTGAGCCACTGCGTCTCTTTGTTGAGGAGAAAAAAATAGTTCTCTTCACTCACCTGCTCGGGCACGGCATTGTGGATGGCACACTTGCCGTCCGTAAGGTCGCGCGCCGTCATGAAGCGCTCGCAGCCCGCGCAATAGCGCCCCGTGTAGGTGCGCTTCTCGAGCACGCCTGCCTGCTGCAGCTTCTTCCACAGCGCCTGCACCGTCGGCCAGTGGCGCACGCGATCCGTCGTGCGCAGAAAATCATCGGACGAGATCTGCAGACGCTGATAGAGATCGACGTAGAGGGGAACATTCCGGTCCACCAACGCCTGCGCGGTGACTCCCTCGTCCTTCGCCTTGCGTTCGATTTTGACTCCATGCTCATCGGTGCCGATCTGAAAGCGCACCTCATCTCCGCGCAACCGAAACCATCGCGCGACAACATCGGCGAGAACTTTCTCCATGACATGCCCCATGTGCGGGGGGGCGTTGGGATAATCGATCGCAGTCGTGATGTATTGGCGCGACATAAAGCACCACTAGCCTAGCGGAGAACGTCGGACCTTCAATGCTTTCCGTGCCTTCCTTATCCGCCCGTGATCCCCACGATCAGCCCACGCACGTACATGATGATCGACCACCCCATAATCGCAAGCACGAGCCCGCCGAGCGCGTACTGAATGATCTTCTTCGCCTCGTCCTTTGCCCCCTCACCGCCGATCACCAGCTTCACGGACGCATACAGCACCGCCAGCACGGCTCCGCCGCCCACGAGCTGAAAGATGAACGTCGCCGTGCGGCCGGCCAGATCCATGAGGAACCCCTGCCCCTCGCCGCACGCTCCGAAGGTGGAACAGTAGATCCCCCACACGCCGGGGTCGGCGGCCAGGGCGTGCTCCGAGAAGATGCCGAGAATGGCAGAGAGGATGTCGGTCACAGTCCCAGGTTGAGAACGGCGTGGACGATCGCATTTGCGGCATTGATGATGAGCGCGCCGACGATGGCCCACAGGATCATGCTGAGCGCCTTCTGGTACGCGTCGGATTTGCCCCACGCGATAACGAGGCGGATCGCGGCGTAGATGACGATGCCCACGAAGGCCACGTTCAGAAGTGAGAGAATGGCGCTGACGGCGGCAGCCATGAAATCGAGATGCGGCGTGGTCGCTGAGGCGAGAGGCGCGGCACGGGTCTGGACGAAGGTGACAATCGCCTGCGAGGCGAGCGCGAGCATGAAGCCGCCGACCGCGAACAGAATGGAGTTCTTTCCTTTTCCGGCCGCCCCGTCATCGCCCGCGCTCAGGAACATCTGCACGCCGCCGATGATGACAAAGAGCACGGCTCCGCCCCCCGCGAGTCCCACGAGCAGTGAACCGATCGGCGGAATGAACTGAACCGCCATGTTCACGGGGGTGCAGCCCCCCGGTACACCCACGCACGGATCCTGCGCCGGAGGGGCTGCGAGGGCGACTTCCACGAAGAGCGAGAGAAGCCGGTACGAGAATGTAGAGAGAAGGGTCACTGGAAGAACATGGAATTGAGCGTGCGCAGGATGAACCCGGCGAAGAGCAGAATGACAATGCCCGTGATCGCCCACCGCATATGACCGATCCCCTTGGCGCGCTGGCCGCTATCCGCCCCCGAGAGCATGATCATGAATCCGCCGAGGAGCACCCACAAGACACAGAGACCCATAGCCACATAGATGAGCCACGTCGCGGCATCGTTGAAGTACGAGAGAAACGTTCCGAAGCCAGGTTGCACTGGAATGTTATTCTGATTCCCGAGCGGCGCGAGCAGGTCGATGCCCCCCTGATTACGCTGCGGCATTCCCCCCTGTGCAAAAACGGCAAGCGGCACCGCGAAGGTTGCAAGAACGAGCAGGCCGGAGAGCAGGGATTCACGCAGATGCATCCAATGATTATAGCACAATCCGTGTTCGCAGGCGATACCCCGAAGTGGCTGCAGAAAGAGGTTCCTTGCTTGCACTCCTCCCTCTCCGTCCGTAGGATTTCCCCACATGCGGATGTAGCTCCCGCCTTCGCCCCTCCGCTTCGCTCGGGGCTACGGGCGGGCAAGCAGTTGGCTTCACCCGCCTTGGCGCTCCTTACTACGACCGGACACTCTCACGCGGATGTAGCTCAGTTGGCTACCCGCCCGACCGAACGGTGTTCGGCCGTTCGGGCGGGGAGCGTCGCCCCCTTGGCAAGGCGACGCGGGAAACCACTCAGCAATCCCCCTATGCGGATGTAGCTCAGTTGGCTAGAGCGTCGCCTTGCCAAGGCGAAGGTCGCGGGTTCGAACCCCGTCATCCGCTCCAGATATCAAGGATCATTTCGGTTCATCCTGCCATACGATGAGCTTGCCCGCACGCCTGCGGGCGTTTATGAATGGGTCATATGAAAGGCTTCATTGTGAACCTGCAGAAGGAAACGCTGGCGAACAGCGACTTTCGCCGCGTCCTCTACACGGCCAAGAACAGTCAGCTCGTTCTGATGAGTATTCCGCCCAAGGAGGACATCGGCGAAGAGGTACATACGCTGGATCAGTTCATCCGCATCGAGGAGGGTGAGGCGCTCGCGATCCTGGACGGCGTCGAGCACCGCATGGGCGACGATGACGGCGTGGTCATCCCCGCAGGAACGCGCCACAACATCATCAATACGTCTGCGAAAAAAGACCTCAAGCTCTACTCCATCTACTCCCCTCCCGAGCATCGCGACCAGGTGGTGCACCACACGAAAGCGGACGCGCTCGCCGGGGAAGAGCACTTCGACGGCAAGACGAGCGAGTGAAAGATGGAGCGGGATACCCATTCGGCTCCGCTCAAGGGAAGCATCTCAACGTTTCTCGTAACATCAATTTCAACCCCCGCTTCCCTGCAGTGGTTTTGAGATACCGTTCCCGCCGCAGGGCATCGGCCTTGTTGGTGTAACACTCATGAAAGATGAGCTTCCATGGTCGATATGCTTTCGTGGAAATGACTTCGCCCCGGTTATGGGTTGCCAGCCGTCGACCCAGATCTTCGGTGAAGCCAACGTAGAGACTGCCGGTAGATATGCTGCGCAGTACGTAGACGATGAACATGGGGAAACGGTATAGCCCCCGTAGCAGATACTCGCAAGCTCGTATCGCTACAGGGCACTTCGTACACGTCGCGGAATTCGAAGTTGAGGTTGTGGCTGTGCCACGTAGTCACGGAGCGGAGCGACGTGTACTACGTGGAGCGGGATACGAGAATCGAACTCGCGTCTCAAGCTTGGGAAGCTTGCATACTACCACTGTACTAATCCCGCTTTGAACACAACCAACAATACACAAATCAGGAACCGTGATCTATGGGGACCCGAGGCTATTTCCGGCTACCCTTTAACCATCCCGCCACACGATCGCGTGCGCTGCGAATCGTTCTCACAATCCTCGGCTTGAGCCCGAGAAGCTGCTCCACTCTCTCGCGCAGAGCCTCCTTGGTCAGGGCAAGTTTGTCTTCGACGGTGTCGCCCCCTCTGAGGAGTGATTGAAATTGCTGTATTTCTGCGTCTGTCAGGGGACGTGCCCGAATCGTTCCTCTCATGCCGTTCCCCTCAATCCAATATTGAGGTTCCGTCGGCTCAACGTATGCATACGTGTAGCGGCGGTCGTCCGTCACGCCTGTCTTTTTCTGGAGAGTGCGAAGGTTATGAACAAATCCCGGAAGCGAGAGGCCTCCGATCCTCTGTCCGATGACATCCGGTTCATAGTGAGTGTTGTAGAATTTCGCAGTCCCCACGAAGTCTGTGTGTGCAACCGGTTGCTCGAGTGGGGCTTCTTCACCGTAAATACCAAAGCCTTGGTCCGTTACGCGGTCGGGACGAATGATGCGGTGCGTGAGCGTTCTCTCCTGCGCGAAGACCTCGACGTAGCCGGGTTCACCGCGTTTACGTTCGTTTTCGGCAAATTCCTGTGGAGCTTTCATATTATAATTTTAGTACAAAGTTTCTCTATTTGTCAATGTATCTGCTACTACGGCAATTATGGGAGAAATAGTATGGTGCGCCCGGCGGGATTTGAACCCACAGCCTTCAGCTTCGGAGGCTGACGCTCTATCCAGTTGAGCTACGGGCGCACGGCGGCCATCTTACGAAGGTAATTGGAAAAACTCCAACGCATTGTGCGTGGTAATGCGATCCGCCTCTTCCAATGAAAGCTGCTTGATCTTGGCAACGAGCCTGGCCACTTCTTGGACGAACGCGGGTTCGTTCCTTTTGCCGCGATACGGCACGGGAGACAGATACGGCGCGTCGGTCTCCACCATCATCTGTTCCACGGGGCACTCCCCGATCACGCGACGGATTCCCTCCGCATGCGGATACGTGGCGATGCCGGTGAAGGAGAGGAACATCCCTTGGGCAACCAATTCCTTTACATCCTCCCACTCCTCCGTGCAGCAGTGCAGCACGATCTTCGTGAGATCCATTCCTTTGAAAGCGGAGCGCACATCGGCAATCGCCTCGCGGCAGTGCACAACGGCCGGCAGCTTCAGCTCACTCGCGAGTGAAAGTTGTGCGCGAAAGACAGGGCGCTGCGCCTCGCGCGGGGAAAAGTTGTAGTGATAGTCGAGCCCGATCTCACCGATGGCGCGCACCTTCGGGGAGGAAGCGGCCATTACACGGAGCGCATCGGTGTCAGCCGGTTTCCAGTCTTTCGCATGGTGCGGGTGCACACCCACAGTGCAGAAGATCTCTGTGTTCTTCCCCGCAATCTCCAGACACCGACGGCTCTCGGGGATGGAATCGGCAATCGTGATCATCTGTGACACGCCTGCCTCCCGCGCACGCGCAATGGTCTCGGGAAGGTCATGGGCAAACTGCTTATCGGCCAGGTGACAGTGCGTATCGATCATGGGCGCTACTGTAGGCCGACTGGCGGCACGTAACAAAAGAGACCGGCAGAAGCCGGCCTCTCTGCTGTTTGGAGACAATTACTTCCTGAGGGACTCGATCAGCACCCAAACGGCGCCCAAGCCCACGAGGATATACACGACTGCCTCGGCTGCCGGCACGGTGCCGACGACCATGCGAACCACGTTGAGGTCCCGGTTGAGGAACACACCGACGCCGATGAGTCCCCAGTTGAGAGCACCGACGACCGTAAGGACACCGGCGACCATTCCGAGGAAGGATTTGCCGAACATAGGAGGGAGGAGGAAAGAAGTAAGATTGTCTATGAGTCTAGCAAACTCTCGCGAGCCAATATGATGGCAGAAACGAATTTCAAAGATTCGTCATCTTCATTCATTCCCATGGAGTTTGGTACGATTGGAGCATGATCATACGCATTGCAGACCTCACAGTTGACCGAAGTGAAGAATGGGACACGCATGAAGACGAAGCAGAAGCGGGCCAGGCACGCATACGCCGGCGCATCACTGCCCTGCGCGGTGAGACGAGGGAAAAGGCTGATCCTCCCGGCGCAGATGAGGAGCAGCCCTGGCAATCCGCTATCCGCGAGGAACTCGGCGTCGACTAAAGAAGACAGCGCCTCGACGTGAAATGCCCGGAGAAGTAGCCTACAATGCCGCCGCTCTTTGTGGATTATGGGTCAGTAGCTCAGTTGGTAGAGCAGTGCCCTTTTAAGGCATTGGTCGTGGGTTCGAATCCCACCTGACCCACCATTCGACTCGGCCCGTTGGGCCTCGCTCATGGTCTGCGTCCCGCATATGCGGGACTACGACCATCTTTTTCGTGCAAGCAGAATGTCCCGAGCAAATGAGCAAAGCGAGTCGAAGGGCCGCGAACACTTGCCGCACTTCGCTTAAAGAAAGCGCAACACTCATACAACAGCACATGTACAATGCTGGCCAATGAAAGTCGCTCTCGTCCATGAGTTGCTCACCATGAAAGGCGGTGCCGAGAAGGTACTGAGAATTCTTGCTGCGATGTTTCCCGACGCGCCCATCTACACGCTGCTCTATGACGAAAAGAAGCTCGGAGAGTGGTTCCCGAAGGAGCGAGTCCAGACGAGCGCAGTGCAGAACTCCCTCCTGCATGCTACGTACTCCGTGCTTGAAAAAGCCAACAACCACCACCTCTACCTCTCGCACTTCCCCGCTGCAGTCGAGGCGTGGGATTTCTCCGATTTCGATCTGGTGATCTCGAGCTCCTCGGCCTTCGCGCACGGCATCATCACGAACGGAAAACCCAGGCACCTCTGCTACGTCCACTCCCCTGCCCGCTACCTGTGGGATCGGACACACGACGTGCTGGAGCGTGCGGGCCACGGAATCCTCGGTCCCCTCCGCAGGAAATTTCTCGAACGCACTTTTCACAAGTTGCGCATCTGGGATAGCGAAGCAGCCGACCGTCCGGATCACCTCATCGCTGCTTCAAAGGAAGTGCAGCGCCGGATTGAGCTCTATTGGAGACGGGAATCCAATGTGATTTATCCGTCGGTCGATGACTTCTGGTTCGCAACAAACCCTCACTCCACTCCTCACCCTCACCCTACCCCTCACCCTACCCCTAACCCTCACCCTAACCCTACCCCCTACGCCCTCGTCGTCTCGACACTCGTTCCCTACAAGCGCATCGACCTCGCGATCAGAGCCTGCGAGCAGGCCAGCATCTCTTTGAAAATCGTCGGGGAAGGACCGGCCATGACGAGCCTCAAACGCATGGCAGGGAAGAACACGGAGTTCTACGGCTACCGCCAATCAGACGAGCTCAAAGATCTCTACCGTTCGGCGAAGCTCACCATCGTGCCTGGCGAGGAGGATTTTAACCTGGTGGCCTTGGAATCGATGGCCTGTGGCACGCCGGTGCTGGCCTACCGGGCAGGCGGCCCGCTCGAAACCGTCGTCGAGGGAAAAACAGGTGCGTTCTTCGATGAGCCCACAGCCGAATCACTCGCGCAGGCACTGCAAAAATTCAAGCGGAGTGATTTCGATTCAACGGCGTGTCGTGCGCAGGCAGAGGAATTCTCACGGAAAAAATTTGAAGCGCAGATCCAACACGCCATTCAAAGTGTGATGGAAAAGTAAAAAACAGAACAACATACAGAAACAAACAAAACAACATACGGGATGGGGCGCGACACGGGAGGTGAAGGGGAAGGCCCTGCCTACTCGTGCTGACGAGTCGGATCCGAATCCTTGGAGGATCCGATGAGGAAGCCCAGGGCCGAGCGGAGTGGGCGTTGGCGCGCCAGCGTTTTGCCCGCCCGAACGTACCGTCGTTCGGTACGGGCGGGGCTCCACCTTTGTCGCCACAAAGGTGGAATAATCATCCAACAAATAAATTCTTCTGCGCACTCTCCGGCATGCTGATTCCGAGCAGGCTATACGCGTGGGGTGTTGCCACGCGCCCCTTGGGCGTGCGCTGCAAGTAGCCCTGCTGGAGCAGGTACGGTTCGTACACATCCTCCAGTGTCTCCTCTTCTTCGGCAGTCGCCGCCGCGAGAGTGGAGACACCCACCGGCCCGCCCTGAAACTTTTCGATGATGGCCTGCAGGATCGCGCGGTCGGTGCGGTCCAAGCCCCGGTCATCGATGCCCAATGCTTCCAGCGTCTCGCGCACGCGCTCCAATGACACGTCTTTCTCGCCCTTCACCTGCGCGAAATCGCGGATGGCGCGGACGAGGCGATTACTGATGCGCGGTGTGGCACGGCTGGAGCTGCCGATGAGATCGGCTGCCCCGTCTTCCAGCGCGACATGAAGAATGCGCGCGGACCGGAGCACGATCTGCTCCATCTCGGGCAGGGTGTAGAACGAGAGCTTGAAGTTGTGAATGAAGCGGTCACGGAGCGGTGCGGATACGGAACCGGCCTTCGTGGTCGCCCCGATGAGCGTGAAGGGCTTTAAAGTGAGGCGCATGGAGCGCGCAGAGGGCCCTTTGCCGATCACGAGATCTAGAGCGTAATCCTCCATGGCGCTGTAGAGCACCTCTTCGATCACAGGTTTCAGACGGTGGATCTCGTCGATGAAGAGCACATCGCCCTGCTGCAGATTCGTGAGCATGGAGGCAAGATCCCCCGGCTTCTCGATGGCGGGACCGCTCGTGATACGGATTTGTGCGCCCATCTCGTGGGCCAGAATGTGCGCGAGCGTGGTCTTGCCGAGCCCCGGTGATCCGTGGAGCAGAGTGTGACCGAGAGGTTCTGCACGGGTCTTGGCCGCAGCGATGTGGACGAGCAGATGTCCCTTGATGTCGCTCTGCCCCACGTACTCGGCAATCGTCTTCGGCCGCAAGGTCTGCTCAAAGGTATCGCCCTCGCGGGCGGTCTTCGTCGGCGTGGCAGCGGAGGTATGCCTCTTGTGATGCGCTAATGCCATTGGCTCAGAGGATAGCACACATTCCTGAGTGATTTTTGTCCTCTCCATGGGCCCCAATTCCGCTGACAAATCGCCAAGCGATAAATCGTACAATCGCCAATCAGTCTTGCGCTACACTACCTCACAGTCGATGCAACATTCTTCCCTCCTGCTCACCGGCGGATTCCTGCTCGCAACTCTCGCGTTCGGCGCGGCAGATGCGCTCCTCGTCGAGCCTTTTCCCGTCGTCCCCGCAGAACAGGAATCTTCTTCCTCCGTGAGCGAAGTTCCGGCGGAGCCGGTGCCCCCATCCCCGGAAGAAACCCCGCCCCCCTCCCCCGAGGAATCGTCGACCCCTCTGCCAGAGACACCGATGCCCGAACCTGTGGAAATCACTCCCCCTCCTGAGCCATCTGCTGAGCCTCCTCCCGAAGGGGCTGTCGCCAAGCGATCGGGTATCGACACACTGGGCATCGTGACGAATCAGGGATTCACCGCAGAAGAGACGACGCAGAAAAGCCTGCTTTCAGCCATCGTGCAAGATCCGTCACAGGTGACGACACGCGTCCTCCTGCTCGAAGGCGACCGGGCAGGCCTCCTCGCCTGGATCGAAACCTCGAACGTCAAACAGGTCTTCCTCGTGCTGAAAGAATCCCTGCACACGCTCTTCTCGCCCGAAGTGCGCGATCTGCTGGATGAAATCCAGGCACCCGCGGGCAAGCCGATCCGCAACTTCCTCACCTTCTTCGACCCGCAACTGAGTGAGGAGCGGTTCGTCTTCATCCGCATCCGGGAGCGGCTCTACGAGTTCCACATCGCCCCCGGAAAAGACGAAGCCATGTACAGATTGGTGGAGGAGCTGACGGAGTAGGGAACTCGGGAAATCGGGAACTAGGAAATTTGAAATAATTGATTTCTCCGAGTTCCCTACTCCCCTACTTCCCGAACCCTTTTTGCTTCCCTTCTTTATTGACGTCACAAACCTCAACACTTACAGTACCGCGGCTATGGCGAAACAGGTCGCAAAGGTCATCAAGGCTCAGGCACGCGGTGGACAGGCTAATCCTGCCCCCCCCCTTGGCCCCGTGCTCGGACAGGCCGGCATCAACATCCAGGAGTTCTGCACGAAGTTCAACGATAAGACGAAGAGCCGGATGGGCCAGGTCGTGCCGGTGGTCATCAAGGTCTACACCGACCGCAGCTTCTCGTTCGAACTCAAGCAATCGCCCGCATCCGCCCTCATTCTGGAGCGCGCAAAGATCGAAAAAGGCAGCGGCGAACCCAACAAGAATAAAGTGGGCTCCCTCACGAAAGCACAGGTGAAAGAGATCGCCGAAGTGAAGATGCCAGATCTGAATACGAAAGATCTGGAAGCCGCAATGCGCGTGATCGCCGGGACGGCTCGCAGCATGGGAGTGACCGTCGAATAAGCGAAGGAAAACACCGTCCGTGTCACGCCATGATCATGGTTAGATCATTGCTTTCGCCATTCCGCAATGGATTTCTCGTGCGAATGGCACTTCGGGGCCGTAAGCTTCGTGGGATTCCTCCCCCTGCACCCATGAACGCCGCTTCCCCGCTCACGTTCTTCCTGAGTCCGATCGGAGTGTTCTACTCCGTAACGGTTCCTTTCCTGCTCCTGCTCATCTTCTCGCTCATCATCCTCGCGAGTGCCTCGGTGCCGGGTGCGAAGACAGGCAAGGTGGCCCTGGCTGCCTTCCACTACATCATGCAGGGCGTCGGCATCGTGCTCATGACCATAGGGGCAATCCCCACGCTCGTGAGCGTACTCGGTGGCCCTCCGTACCCCGGACGCATCTACATGAGTTTGCTCTGGGTCTTCCTCGCCGGAGGAGCGCTCTTCCTGTGGCATGAACAGTGCACGCAGAAAATCGAGCGCGCGTCGGTGGCCGTCGTGCATGCCCTCTTCGTCACCACCGTGAAGACGATTGGATACGCCGTCTCCCTCTTCTCGGCCCTCGCCCTCCTCATTACCATCGCCCTGGGTCAGTACCGCCCAAACTGGTGGGTGTCGCCGGTGATCCTCTTCCTCTTCGGCGTGCTGCTCTTCTGGAGCGCCAAAGAGAGTGATGCCGCAGAACCCTCCTTTCAGTCCGCTGCGCTCCACCCGGCCCACAAAGGCCACAAGAAGACCAAGAGTCGCGGCTGGTTCGGCTTTCGTCTCTTCGGCAGGCGCGCCTAGGATGAAACCGCATGCCTTCCACTCCTTCTCTCCCCCTTGGGGAGAGACCGAGTGAGGAGAGTGCCCGTAGAGGCAGGGAGAATAGGGACAAAATCGGTTGCAGACGGGTTCTGCCGTAGGCACACTGTGCTCACTTTTTAGAGGGAGTCCCTCGGCTACGCTCGGGACGCCTGCACCTCTTCCCCTCCCTATCATGACCAGCAAACGCAGTCCTCTCGCCCGACGCCATGGTAAGAAGTATGCCGAGCGCGTTGCCCTGCTCACCAAATCCCGCTATCCGCTCGCGGAGGCGATGGAACTTTTGCCGAAACTCTCGACGGTCTCGTTCGATGCGACGGCGGAAGTGCACATCCGCATCAATGCCGACACGACACAGGCCGACCAGCTCGTCCGCACGACCGTCGCCCTCCCCCACGGCACCGGCCGGAGCGTGCGCGTGGCCGCCTTCGTGCCCGATGATCGTATCGCCGAGGCAAAGAAAGCCGGTGCGGACCTGGCCGGAAAGGAAGACCTCATCGCGCAGATCGAGAAGGGAGTGATCGACTTCGACATCGCCGTCGCCGCACCCGAAGTGATGAAGGACCTGGGCAAGATCGCCAAGACCCTCGGTCAGAAAGGCCTGATGCCGAATCCCAAGTCCGGCACCGTCACGACGAACGTGGCCAAGACGATTGCAGAGCTCAAGAAGGGGCGTATCGAGTGCAAAATGGATAAGCAGGGCATCATCCACGCCACATTCGGCAAGCTCTCGTTCGGGCCGGAGAAATTGAAAGAGAACCTCGAAGCCCTGCTCCACGCCGTGAAGGAGGCTCAGCCCTCCGGCATCAAGAGCGATTACATCGCCTCCGTTTCCGTGGCTCCGACCATGGGCCCCGGCATGAAGCTGGAGCTGTGATCAGACAGCGGCAAGAATAGTGCGCACAGCATCAATCGTCTCCACACGCACCAGCCGCGCGCGAAGTTCTTTCGCCCCGTCGATGCCCCGCACGTAATTCGCCAGATGCCGGCGCATCTCGAGCATGCCGCGGCGCTCCCCTTTCGTCTTCACTGCGAGCGCACAGTGTTCAAGGATAAAAGGGATTTTCTGCGTGAACGACAGCGTGTCGTTTGTGGAATGAATCCCCTTCCCCGCAAATGCTTCGCAGATGTCACTGCAGAGCCAGGGATTCCCAATCGTCCCGCGCCCCACCATCACGCCATCCAGATTGCCGATCCGGTCGAGGGCATCCTGCGCAGAAGCGATGTCGCCGTTCCCGATGATCGTGACTGCGGGCAGCGCCGCTTTGAGTGCGTAGATGGGGGCCCAGTCCGCACTGCCGGTGAACTTGTCGAAGAATCTGCGTCCATGAATCGCCAGTGCCTGGGCCCCCGCTTCGACCAGACGCGTACAGAAAGGAATGAGCGTTTCTGCCGTATCCCATCCGAGACGCGTCTTCACGCTCACGGGAATGGAGACCGCCTTGGCCGTGGCATGCACCAGCTCCGCCGCCAGATCCGGGTTACGGATGAGCGCGGAGCCGTGGCAGGAGGAAACAACTTTTGCCGCGGGGCAGCCCATGTTGATATCGATGCCATCCGCCCCCATTTGTTCCACGACCTTCGCCGCTTCGAGAAAATGTTCCGGCTTCTTGCCGAAGATCTGCACGATGAAGGGGCGTTCGAGCGCAGGATCGAAATGCATCATCGCCATGGTTTTCTTTCCTCCGTAGGCCAGCGCATCCGTCGAGAGAAACTCGGAGTAGACGATCACCTCGGGCGCGAGCTTCTTGATGAGTTGCCGGTACGAGGCATCCGTCACACCAGCCATCGGAGCCAGCGCCACAATGGGGCGCGGGGCATCCTGCCAGCGAAAGGGAAGCAGACCTGACGTCATGAGCATAAGAAGAACATAGATTGCAGAGCCTGACGAGGCGACTTGCCGTCACTCTATCGCACAGAGAGCCTCTTCTGCAGCAGAATACACTGAGATATGGGAATTCCTGCCGCCTTGGCTCAAACACCGAGCTTCATCCCGGACGGAGGCGTTCCGGGTTGTGACTTCGCCTCGGGCGATCTGGTCGCCAGTTGCGTGCCGCTGTTCATCGCGCACGTCATCAAAACAGTCTTCGGGTTCGTGGGCGGCGTCTGTCTCATCCTCATTCTCATCGCTGGCTACCGCCTGCTGCTTGCCGTCGTCACGGGCGGCGATAAGTCCACCGGATTCGAGATGCTCCGCTGGGCGATCATCGGCTTCGTGACCAGCGCCCTCACCTTCTTCATCATTGATTTCATTATTTCTACCCTCGCCGGCGTATGACCCCAGCCCCCTCTCCATCTTCCGACGCGTTCTCGTCGTTCCGCATTATCGGCAAGAAAGCGCAACGTCTCTTCGAACGGGCGCGCAAAGGCATACTGCCGGAACAGAAAGCAGCCAGACTGCATGGGGGCAAGCTCCCTCCGCCGCACAAGCATCAGGAAATCACGGCGCACATCTCGATCGCAAGTGTCGTGCGTTCGCTGCTCACGCTCCTCGCGATCGTGTTTGCAACCTGGCTGCTCTACCACCTCCGCGACAAGGTGCTGCTGCTGCTCATTGCCGCCTTCATCGCAGTGGTGATCGACCCGAGCGTGCAGGCCATGCGGCGGATGCACATCCCCCGCGGCGTTGCGGTGCTGCTGCACTACCTCGTCGCCATCTGCATGCTCATCTTCCTCATCGTCTCTTTCATTCCGATCATCGCCATCCAGCTCCAGCAACTCTCTCTCTTCCTCTCCACAGAGGTGAATGTGTTCCTCGCCGATCCGCAGATCCATCTGCCGCTGGTCAATGAAGATGTGAATATACGGCTCACCGCACTCGCGCAATCCTCGCTCGAACAGCTCTCCATCCATAACTTCACCGGTGCCATCGAGCGTGCCGGTTCCAATCTTTCGGAATTGGCGGGGGGTTCATGGGAAGTAGTGAAAACCATCACCGGGTCGGTCGCCTCCTTCGTCGCAAGCTTCATCGTCGTCCTCGTACTCGCGTTCTTCATGCAAATGGAAAAGGAGCGGATTCTGCGCTGGTTCCGCGGCTTCCTGCCTGCCCGCTCGAGGGGCTACATCGATCTCAAGCTCGAGGCGATCCACATGAAGATCAGCCAGTGGGCCCGCGGCGAGCTGCTGCTCATGTTCAGCATCTTCTCACTCACCCTGGTGGCCCTCGTGATCCTGCGTATGCCCTACGCACTCACGCTGGCCGTGCTCGCCGGGTTCTGCGAGTTCGTGCCGGCCGTCGGCCCCTTCATCGCCGCCATCCCCTCGGTGCTCATCGGCGTCACACAAGGAGGCTTCATGTGGGGCGTGGTGCTCGTAGCGGTCTACTACGTCATCCAGTGGTGCGAGAATAATCTGCTGGTCCCCCTGATCATGAAACGAGCCGTGGGTCTCTCGCCCATCGCCATCCTCTTCGCCCTCATGGTCGGCATCAGCTTCCCCAATACCATCCACCCGGTACTCGGCGTCCTGCTGGCCATCCCCACAACGACTGTCCTTGCGATTTTCCTGGAGGATTGGCGATCTGCGCAGGAACGGAAGGGATGATAAGTTGACCAGACATCTCATCACGAGACCACGCTCTTTGATCTTTCACTACTGATCGAAGCCCGAAATTTTGTTAGAATGTTGAGAACTATTCCCCGCATTAGCACTCTCTATGGTAGAGTGCCATTTCTCCCCTCACCCCATGCATCCCTTCGATCGCTTCACGCCCAACGCCAAGCTCGCTCTGCAGATCGCAGAACAGGAGGCGAAGAATATGAAGAGCGCGTACATCGGAACGGAACATCTGCTGTTGGGGCTCCTCTCGATTCCCAAGTCGCTGGGCTTTTCGATCTTCACCGGAGCCGGCGTGACGCTGGAGAACGTGCGCATTCTGCTCAAAGCCAGCAAGACCCCGAATATCGAGGGTGCACAGGTGCGCCACGGCCTCTCGGTCTTTCTGCACTCGGTCATCGAACAGAGCGTGATCACCGCGCACAAGTTCCGTCATGCGAACGTGGGCACGGAGCACCTGCTCCACTCCCTCGTCTCCACCGGCAAGAATGCTGCCACAGTCCTCCTCGCCGAGATGCAGGTGGATCCGGATGACCTGAAGGCGCGCGTGGAGGAAATGTTCGGCCAGATCAGCCAGTTCAAGCAGCAGACCCGCAACATGGAGCAATCCCTCGAGGCGTTCTTCCAGGGGCTCCAGGGGGCGATTGTGGGCATGCAGGGCCCGGGGGGCGCCATGATGGAACCGGAAGGGCTCAAGCGCCGGCGCGGCGAGAGCAAGAGCAAGACACCTGTCTTGGACTACTTCACCGACGACCTCGTCGAAAAAGCCAAACAGGGAAAGATGGACCCCATCATCGGGCGCGATCTCGAGATCGAACGGCTCATCCATATCCTCAACCGCAAGACCAAGAACAATCCCGTGATCATCGGCGAGCCGGGCGTGGGCAAGACGGCCATCGTAGAAGGCTTCGCCCAGCGCATCGCCGCCGGCAAAGTGCCGGTGAGTCTGAGGAACAAGAAAGTGCTGCAACTCAATATGGGATCGATCATCGCCGGCACCAAGTACCGCGGTGAGTTCGAGCAGCGCTTCGATGACATCATCAAGGAGGCACTGGAGAGTGAGAAGGAAGTGATCCTCTTCATTGATGAGCTCCACACTGTTGTGGGAGCCGGCAGCGCCGAAGGGTCGCTGGACGCAGCGAACATCCTCAAACCAGCCTTAAGCCGCGGTGCCATTCAGGTGGTCGGCGCCACGACGACCGAGGAGTACCGCACCATCGAGAAGGATGGCGCCCTCGAACGCCGCTTTCAGTCCATTCTCGTGGAGGAAACCAGCGTGGAGGACACGATCAAAATCCTGCAGGGTATCCGCCCCACGTACGAGGAATTCCACCATCTCTCGATCACCGATGACGCGCTCGAGAAGGCCGTTGTGCTGAGCAAGCGCTACCTGCCCGACCGCTTCCTGCCCGACAAGGCCATCGACCTTCTGGATGAAACCGCCGCCGGCAGGAGCATCCAGCAGAACATCTCGCCCGACCTAAAGAAGCTCGAAGACAAGCTCGAGAAGCTCGTGGTCAAGCAGCAGCAGGCCGTGAAGGAGCAGAAGTACCACCAGGCTCTCAAGCTGAAGCAGGAACAGCAGCAGCTGCAGGAAAAGTTGAAAGAGATGCAGGGCCAGGCCGACGGCGACCGCCGCACCCCCATAGAGATTTCGGGCGACGACATCGCACACACTCTCGCAAAGATCACCGGCGTGCCCGTGACCAAGATGCTCAAGTCCGAGAGCAAGCGGCTCGCGAACCTCGAACTGGTTTTAAAGAAGCACGTCATCGGGCAGGACGAAGCCATTCAGAAGGTCGCCCGCGCCATCCGCCGCAGCCGCGTCGGTATTTCGGATTCCCGGCGGCCGATCGGATCATTCCTGTTCCTCGGCCCCACAGGCGTGGGCAAGACGGAACTGGTGCGCACCATCGCGAGTGAAATCTTCAACCGCGAAGATGCCCTCATCAAGATCGACATGTCCGAATTCATGGAGCGCCACAACGTTTCGCGCCTCATCGGAACGACCGCGGGATACGTGGGGTACGAGGAAGGAGGCCAGCTCACCGAAGCGGTCCGCCGCAAGCCGTACTCCGTGGTGCTCTTCGATGAAGTGGAAAAGGCGCACCCCGAGTTCTTCAACCTGCTCCTGCAGATCATGGAGGACGGCACGCTCACGGACGGCCAGGGCAAGCAGGTGGATTTTCGCAATACGATCATCGTGATGACGAGCAACATCGGTGCCGACAAGCTCACCAAGCAGGCCGCCAAGATCGGCTTCAAATTGGAAAACGAAGCTTCGGCCGAGGAGAGGGGGTACGCAGAGAAGCGCGAGGAGGTCATCACGGAACTCAAGGACCACCTGCGCCCGGAGTTCTTGAACCGTCTCGATCACATCATCGTCTTCAACGCCCTGAATCAGGAACACATCCAGAAGATCGTGCGCATGCATTTGGATCTGCTCGCAGAGCGGCTGAAGTCGCAGGGCTTCACCCTGAAAGCCGACCAGAAAGCGGTCGCAGTGCTCGCAAAGCTCGGCTTTGACCCGGAGTATGGCGCCCGCCCGGTGCGACGCACGATTCAGGAGAAGGTGGAGGACGAAGTAGCCGAATCGATGCTCAAAGGCATCTTCCGGCAGGGCGATACCATCGTGATCGCGCGCAAGGATGACGACCATGTCACCGTCCTCCCCGGGAATGCAGTGAAAGAGGCAGAGCCCGCTGTACAAGAGGAGAAAACGGAGGTCGCCTCTTCCTAAAACCGTTCGCATCGCCGAATACTGCGCCCAGAGCGCAGCGCCTGCACGTTTGTACAATATATGATCATGTCATAAATTTAGGATGTAACAATGCTCCTCCCCGTTCAGAAAAGGCTCAAAACGTGGTAGAATAATGAGATTTATGCCGATCGAACCCGTCAAGATTCCGCAGAACGTGTACGTCGAAGACCGCATCGTCGGTCCCGTCACGTTGCGCCAACTCATCATCCTGCTGGCCACGGGAGGATTCAGCTACGCCATTTGGACCGCAGCCAAGAACCAACTGGGCGCCTCGAGCCTCACCCTCACCGTCATCTGCTGGATCCCCTTCCTGATCGGCGTGGTCTTCGCCTTCGTGCGGATTCAGGGAATCGGCCTCATGCGATTCATTCTGCTCATGATGGAAAAGATGGAAAAGCCGACCATCCGTCAGTGGGCTCCCCGCCGCGGCATCTCGATCAACTTTCAGTATTTCTCCGCAGCCGAAGACGCAGCGGACAAGGCGAAGAAACTGGTCGTGCAGCCCCACCGCGAAAAGCTGGAAGAGCTGAGCGCCCTGCTCGATCGAGGGCCGCTCGTGGCTGCGGAGAAGAGCGAAGCACCCGCAACAGCCCTCCCCCTCTCTGACACGCAGAACCCGCAACGCCCGGTGGATCCCACTCGCATCCGCGCCAACGGAACAGAGCACGCTTCTCCGCTCGATGACATCTTCACGCGAACGGAAAAGAAAGAACAGGAGTCGGCCCAACCAGGCGCCAAGACACTTCAGGATATTCTTCCTCCCCCCGCCACCCGATGACTCCGGATGTTTCCGATCAGATGGCCCACAGCGAAGATCACGCATCCGAAATGCGGCACGCCGGCAAGAGGCCGAAGGATACCGTGCGTAACCGCAAGGCGCTCTCCAAGGCCGCAACCCAGCGGTTCCTCCCCATTGCCGAAGTCCGCAATGACACCGTGATACTGAAGAATGGCGGACTGCGCGCCGTGCTCTCGGTCGAGGCGCTCAACTTCAACCTGAAGAGTGAGACGGAGCAGAAAGGTATCATCGCCGGCTATCAATCCTTCGTGAACACGCTCAACTTCCCCATTCAGATCGTCATCCGATCGACGAAGATCAACATTGACCCGTACATCGAGCAACTGCGTGCACGTGCGAAGGATCAGCAGAACGAACTGCTCAGGGACCAGACGAACGAATATGCCACCTTCATCGAACGCATCGTGGAGGCAGCAGACATCATGCAGAAGCGCTTCTTCGTTGTTGTCCCTCTCGATGACCACCCCAAGCGCAAATCACTCATCGCCACCTTCCTGGAATGGATCGGCATCGATGACACGACGAGCAAGGCCCTGGCGCGCCACCAGATGTTCGAGAAGCGCATCGCCCCCCTGCGTGACCGCATCAACCTCGTGGAAGCGGGATTGAACAGCGTCGGTCTCATGACACGGCGCCTCTCGACCCGCGACCTTCTGGAGCTCTACTACCAGGTCTACAACCCTTCGACGAGCCAGGAACAGAAGCTGAATCAGATTTCTGATCTGAATACGGCGGAGTTAGTACTGTGAGGGCAATAAGAAAGGCAGAAGAAAAGGAATAAGAAGAATCAAAGGAAATAAAAGAAATAAAGGAATGTCCTCTCATGCCTCTTGTGCATTGATCTTCTATTTCTTCTCTTTCCTTTATTTCCTCAAACAGGCCTGTTTTCTTGACTCCTGCAGCCCGGAATGGGAAGCTGACTGAGACGTCATGGCTCGTGCGGGCATGACGATGGATCCCCCCTTTTCTCACTCCTTCCCCCCGCACCCCCTCTTTTCTATGGCACGCCCTGCCCCCGTCGCAAATCCCATCATGGAGCAGCTGCTCAAGTCCGCTCCTCCCATCGTTCGTGTCCGCCCCGGCGAACTCGTCGAGGGATCCGTGGTCTTCAAAGCGAAGAACAAGCTCCTGCTCGATATCGGCGGCTCACAGACGGGCATCGTTTCGGGACGGGAATTGCGTGACTCGTTCAACACCTTCCGCAGCCTGCAGATCGGCGAAGAGGTCACTGCGTTGGTTTTGGAAGAGGAGAACGAAGAGGGCATGGTGGTCTTGAGTCTTCGGATGGCGAGTCAGCAGAAGGCATGGGAGCGTTTCCACAAGCTCGTGGAGCAGGATGGAACGATGGAATTCACCGCTCAGGAAGCGAACAAAGGAGGATTACTGGCGAATATCGACGGCATTCGCACCTTCCTGCCGGTGAGCCAGCTCGCCCCCGTCAATTACCCGCGCGTGAACAATGCCGACGCCTCGGAAATCATTTCGAAGCTGAAGAAATTCGTGGGGCACACCTTCACGGTGAAGATCATCACCATGGATGAAGAAGCCGGAAAAATCGTGGTGAGCGAGCGCGAAGCGATGGCCGAGGAACGCGCAAAGGCACTCGAAAGCCTGAAGGTGGGAGATGTGAAGGAAGGCATGGTGAGCGGCATCGTGAAGTACGGCGTGTTCGTCTCGTTCGACGGAGTGGAGGGGCTCGTGCACATCTCCGAGATCGCCTGGGGCCATGTGCGCAATCCGGCGGAATACGCGGAGCTGGGTGACAAGGTCACGGTGAGGATCATCGGCCTGGACGGCGACAAGATCTCGCTCTCGATCAAGCAACTCACGAAGGATCCCTGGGAGGAGGTCGCTGAGCGCTACCCGGTGGGCAAGCGCGTGCAGGGCACCATCGTGCGCTTCACCGAGTACGGAGCTTTCCTCAAGCTTGAGAAGGATATCAACGGCCTCGTGCACCTGTCGGAAATCGCGCACCACAAAGTGACGGATCCCTCTGAAGTGCTGACCATCGGCCAGAAGGTGGATGCGCAGGTGATCAACATCGACATCGATGAGCGCCGCATCGGCCTCTCGATCAAAGCCCTGCTCCCCATCGACAAAGAGACGCTCGATCGCATCAAACGTGAGCGCGAGGAAGAGGAACAGAAGGCCAAAGAAGCGAAAGAGGCTCCCCAGACACAGGCCGCAGAGCCCGAAGCTGCAGGTGCACAGCCAGAGAAGAAAGCCGTCAAGAAAGTGAATCAGGAAGCCCTCTTCCCCACTGAGGATGTTGCCGAAGTGAAGGGTTCGCCTGCCCGCCGTAGCTCCGAGCAAAGCGAGGAGCGAAGGTGGGTTGCTTCCAAGACCGGCAAGAAGTACTACGAGCTCGAGTCCGCCGCCGGGCAGAAGATCAAGGAAGAGAATCGCGTGTACTTCAAGACGGAGAAAGAGGCAGAGAAGGCAGGCTTCAGCGCGTGAGACGCATCAGTCGATCTTCTGTTCGCTTAAGAAGTGCAGGTGCAGGTAGAACACCTCCTGCCCTCCGTCCCTGCCCACGTGGAATTTGAGCTGGTACCCGGTGATGCCGTGTGACTTGGCAAAAGTTTGCGCCTTGCGGATGAGGAGCCCGGGAACGTGCGCCGTCTGCTCGGTGAGATCGTCGATGGAGGATACGAAGTCCTGGTCGCGTTTCGCAATGAAGAGCAGGTGCGTCGGAGCCTTGGGATGGATATCTTTGAACACCAGCACCTCGTCATCCTCATAGACGATGGATGCGGGGATCTCGCGGTCGCGGATCTTGTGAAAAATCGTGCGTTCGTTCATGGAGAAAAATGGGACGTGTTCTCAGCATAACGGAAAGCCCTCTCCTCCTCCATAAACGCAAAATTTTTGACTTTTATGCCAAAATGAGAGAAAATAGTAGGGATGGCTGGGAACACTCCCGACACACACAACGAGATCGCTCCATCTGCTCCGAAACCGGTGCTGACCGTCACGCAACCGGCGACGATTTCGAGCCTGCTCGATACCCTGAATCTCATCGATCAGATGAGTGAACGCATCGGCGAAGACCACTCGGGCGACATGGGTGCCCCAGGGGCGGGCCTGCAGGCACGGGCCGGCGCCACCGGAGCAAGCGGCCAATCTCCGCGCGATGTGGCAATCCAGAATCTTCCGCCGCAAAAGGCCATGCAGGAAAAACTGGAAGAGAAAATCCGTGCAGAGGTCGGCTCCCTCCGCCGCCAGATCCGCTCCATCCCCTCCGCACACAAGCCCGGAGCGGCCTTCAAATTAAACAAGCTCTACGCGCGCATCCGGCTCTTGAACCGCCTGCTCGGCAACCTGCTCGAGGCCTCTGTGGATATCGTGAAGAGGCTCTTCATCCGGGTCTTCATCGACGAACAGCCCATTTTATAGGGAAGAGGGTTAGGGAGAGGGTTAGGACAAATGATTTTGGCATGTTCAGCAAAAAGCACCTGCAATGATCACCGAACCCTAATCCTAATCCTAACCCTAATCCTAACCCTACCCCTAAAACCTACTCCTTCTTCTCGTTCTTCTTCTTGCCATGCTCGATTGAATCCAACACCCACTGCAAAATGGAATCGACCATACTGAGCGGCTTCATGAGCACGTCTTCCAACTCCTGTGTGATTCCCTCCACCCGGCGCAGGATCTTGCGCAGGTCCCAAACGATGAAAATGACGTGGTAGAGCACGATGAGAACGAGGATGGCGATGGCGAATTCCATCCCGAGTAAGAGATCACTTGCAGAAATCATGGAGGGAGGAGAACGTAGGGCGTAGCCTATCGCTCCCCTCTCTCGTGCGCAATCCCCTCTCCCTTCTGTGGCTTTTTACCCTGAGCGTAGCCGAAGGGCTGCCCCGCAAGACCATGGTTGCGCTGATCACGCTCTACCAGCAGACCCTCTCGCCCGACCACGGACCGCTGCGGCACCTCTACCGGTACGGCTACTGCCGTCATGAACCGACCTGTTCGGAATACGGAAAGCGGGTCATCGCTGAACGAGGCGCTGTCATCGGATGCCTGCTCACGGCAAAACGTCTGCTCACCTGTCATCCCTGGAGGAAACCATCATCAGAGCGGATCATGCGGGCTTCGCACGGAAACAGGCACTGAGCGCCTTCACAACGATGGCTCCACCCACTATTCTCTCCTTCAGTCTCCCCTGCTACTTCGCAACAACGCGGGCGTCGTATAATGGCTATTACCCCAGGTTTCCAACCTGGTGACGGCGGTTCGATTCCGCTCGCCCGCTCCATCCGTCTTCGCTCCTCGCTGCCGCTCGGAGCTACGCCGGGATTTCGCTTGCATGCGTATCTGAGGTGAATCAGCAGGATGCCACGGCGTAGTCCCGGCGAAACGACCTGCCTCGGCGGAGCGCAGCGGAGACGGGAGTGAAGCCGGACGGAGCCGGGCTCGCACACGACACACCTCCCCTTTTGCGCTACCCTAGGGCGGAAACGATGCACGCCCGCTCCCGCACACTGCTCTCGGCCGCCTTCAGCTTCCTGCTCTTCTGTATCGCGCTGTGGGCGATTCAGCAATCCCTCGGACATCAGGATCCCCGTGACATCCTGCGCAGCATCGCCGATCTCCCCCTGAAGAACATAGGATGGGCCAGCGTCCTCGCCGTCATCAATTACCTCTTCGTGGCGGGCATCGACGTGCTTGCCGCCCGCTATGCCGGTCGGCCGATTTCCTACCGGCGCTTGTTCATCCCCTCCTTCATTGGAGCCACCTTTCAGTACAATGCAGGTGTGTTCGGCGGAACCGCCGTGCGCTTTCGCCTCTATTCCTCCCTCGGCTTCAGTCCGCGCGAAATCGGCAAAGTGATGGTCTTCGTCTTGATCGCATTCAGCAGCGGATTCCTCGTGCTCACCGGTCTCGCACTCCTGTGGAATCCGCTCGCGCTCCCCGGAACGGCACGGTTTCCCTGGTGGCCTGAACTAGCCGGAGTGCTCCTGCTCGTATCGACTGCGGCGTACTTCTGGCTCTGCGCACGCGGCAAGCCGTTACATATTTTCCGCTGGCATCTCACGTTTCCGCGCCTGCGCGCAAGTGTGCTGCAGGTCCTGCTCGCCGCCGTCGATTGGATAGTGAGTACAGGCGTTCTGTACGTGCTCCTCCCACCCGCCGGACGCGCCTCATTCCCACTCTGCGTCGTGATATTCATGCTGGCTCACAACGTCGGCACCGCCAGCAATGCGCCGGGAGGACTGGGTGTGTTTGAAGCGACAGTACTCCATCTGCTTCCAACAGCATCCGCCCCCACCGAAATCCTCGCCTCCCTCCTCGCCTACCGCGGCATTCACTTCGTCTTTCCCCTCCTCGTCGCTGCAGTACTCCTCGGGCAACGTGAATTGAAGATCCGCCGGGATCACGGAAAACCCGTCCCGACAAGCAACTGGGATGCCATTGCCAAAGGCATTCAAAAGCCGAAATAGGCCACACGTGGTCACTGCCTGACGGGAAGAAAATGAGGACATGTTTTTCTCAAACTTCCACAGCATCCCCATACAGAGATTTTGACACCGCGTCATGCACATGGCAGGATGCTTACGTGAATTCTGCGTACGTCCTTTCCTGCTCCCCTGTTTCCTCCTGCTGCTCCTTAGCAGGGGGTACATGTGCATGAGCGAACGTCCGTAGACTTCCCAAGCACGCGTCACCCCCCGCCCCAAGCTGGGGGTGATTTTTTATTTGTTTTCCCCTCTTTCTCCCATGGCGACCCAAGCTCCACAGTACCGCGGCGACATCGCATCCAACGGGGATCTTGTCCCCTTCCGTGTCGCTGCGCGGGATAAGGTAAGCCCCACAGCCGTCGAGATCCTCTTGCAAAGACCGAATATCGAAGTGGTCGAAGACCCGGCTCTCGCACAGGCAGCCATCATCCGCAGCGCGACGAAATTTCTGCTCGAAGGTGATTTCGACGCTTTCAAACACCTCAAGTACATCGCTCGCGCCGGCGTGGGCGTGGATAATGTCAAAATGCTTCTCGCCGCACAGAGAGGAATCGCAACTGTCAATACGCCCGGTGCCAGCACGGACGCTGTGGCACGACGATCACTCTCGCATATATTGAGTTGGGCGTCCCGGGTGGTACAGGGAACCCACGCATTGAACAATGAACAATGGCCTAAAAACCAGCCTGAAGTTGAATCCATTGATCTTACAGAGAAGACGCTGGGCATTATCGGATATGGACGCATCGGTAAGCGGACGCACGAATTCGCAGCTCCGCACTTCGGGCGCGTTCTCTTCAATGATGAACGCCCTATCGAAGGGTCAATGGATCTCGATCAGCTCCTCGCTGAATCCGACGTCATTTCACTCAGTGTCTCCGGAAAGGCAGAAGTTCTCACACCTAAACGCATGGCCACAATCAAGCCGACGGCACTGATCGTAAATACCGCACGCGGTACCGTGGTAAACCCGGAAGCGTTACTCCAGCACCTCGACGGCGGAGGTGCCGCGGCACTGGATGTCTATCCACAGGAAGGTGCAGGAATGTTCGATGAAGAAACAATGAGAAAAATTTCAAAACATCCGAACTTCATCGGCACTCCCCACACCGCAGCCGCCGATCCCGTAACGCAGAAGAACCTGGGTATCGAAGCTGCGCAGCACGTGATCGAATTCGCAGAAGAAGGCACAGTGAACCCCGGCAATCTGCCTGGTCATACGCTGCCCCGAGTGAGCCTGCACGAAGAAGCGCCCGAAGAGAATGGAAACGGCCACGCCATCGAGAAGCCACGCATTCGTCTGGCACTCACGCACCAGAGCGTGCCCGGCGTACTGCAAGGAATCAATGATGCCATTGGGAAAGTGGGCAAGGATCGTGGCGGTAGAATTAACGTGATTAACCAGGCAAACCGTGAAGGGAGAGTTGGTGAACCGCCCCTGGCAATGACCCTCGTGGACCTGGAACTGACCGGAGCAGAGCGAGAGATTGCACTGCAGGTGCGCGAAGCCATCCGCAAGGGCGGCGTGCCGCTCCTCAAAGACCGCGCGATGTTGCTCGAGTAAGACGAAAAGGGGCGGCTCCGGCCGCCCCTCTTTCTCTCAAGGCTTCAGAAGAACACCTTCCCCTCCTCTTCCGCGGTCTGCTCGTCTGAGCTCAGAACGCGATCCTCCCCCACGGTGAGCAGTGCATCCCCGATGCGCACGATGCGCTCGATGTTCTTGCCGTAGAGGAAACTCCCCGACTTCAGGATGTCATCCTCACCATAGTGCGTGATCGTGCCACGCAGGGTGAAGCCGTCCCGCAGATCCACATCATAGACGTAGGCGCCCTGGAACACCGTTTCGCCGTACGCGGGAAAGTCCCACGAACCCTGCTCCCTCTGGTCGTCAGTCACCTTGGCCACGCTCACGGGGAAAGCCAGCAGGCCCCGCTCACGGTCGAACAGGAGCGCCTTGTGATTCGAGAGGAGCGGACTCTCGGTGCCGCGGTCCCCGATGACCACCTTGCTCATCTCGACAGGATTATTGGGGTCCGTGACGTCGAAGAGCGCGATCTTCATGCCCTGGTACCACGCAAAATCCCCTTCTTTTGCATCATTCGCATCCTTACCGAAGCCAAGAATGTGATTCTCGTCGTAAGGATGGAGGTAATCGCTGTACCCCGGAATCTTGAGCTTGCCGACAATGCGGGGATTGCGGGGATCGGAGGTATCGATGACGAAGAAGGGATCGATCTTCTTGAAGGTCACCATGTACGTGCGCCTACCCATGAAGCGCACCGAGTAGATCTGCTCGCCGGGAGCGATCCCTTCGACGGCACCCACCTGCTCGAGATTGAAATTCAGGACGAAGAGGTTGCTCGAAGAAGGATGTTCGCTGTCCCAGCTCTGCCCTTGGGTCGTCGCCACACGGAAGGTCTGCTCATGCTCATCCATGGAAAATTGATTCAGGATATGCCCGGGAACGCTCCCCTTTGCTTTGAAGGCAATGCCGTCATCCGTGAGTGCAAACCGGTAGAGGTGCGTCTGCTCCGTTGAACTCCCCGAGCCCTCGCGCCAGAAGTAGGACCACTCGGTCGCGGCGACGTAGAGGTTTTCGGTCGAGACGTACAGATTTTCTGCGGAACCAACCACGACCTCTTTCTGCACCTCCGCACTCGCATTCTGGAGCGGCACCACGGCGACGATGAGGTACTCCGGCTGTGGAACGTGCGGCAAAATAGTCACATCGGCACACTTCGAGACGGGCAAATCACTCTCGCCCTTTGCGGAATCCTGATACGAAGGGAGAACATCCGTCTCACGGTAGAGTGGCATGGGCCCGGCCCACAAAAATCCCTGATTCATGACCAGATACATGCGGTCGCCAATCCGCCTGCTCGATACGAGCGAACCGTCGAACTCCAGTTTGCGCTTGAGCGTCGGGTGAGCGCGGTCCGAGACATCGTAGACACGCACATGCGTGCGCTGCAGACTGGGGGGATAGGGATACAGACTTGGGGCGATCTTCTGCATGATGCGGATCGGACCCTGCCGCCAGAGGGACCCCACAACCACGAGGCGGTCACCATCGAGGTAGAGCTCCGAAGGCGAGAAGGAATCTTCGCCAAGCTCGACGATGCTCACGACCTCCATGGCCGAAGCAGGCACAGCACGAATGATGCGAACGACGCCTCCCTGCACGGCATAGAGGTACGTGCCGTCGGTCTTGACGATATCGGCCTCATCGACACCCTCCACCTGCACGTTCGTCTGGGAGTAATCACTCTTGGCCTGATTCGCGCCCGCTTCGACGGCCTGCGGCGCCATCGTCCCCAGCGGAACAGCCATATCGAACTCGCGGGTGTACATGGACGATCCCGACTGCTGGACGTCTTCTGCAAACGCAGCCAGATCGGCACAACTCTGGGCCTCCTGCGGCTGCTCGAGGGCAAGATTGATGGAGAGGGACGGGTACTTTACGTTCATGAATCCCTTCGTCGGTTCGTCGGTGAGCCCCTCCGTGAGCCGCCACATCATCTCGGCCATCTCGCCGCGCGTAACGGCGTTCGTCAGGCCGGCGATGGATGGAGGAATAGCCTTGGAACTCTCGATTGCGCGTGCGTAGCCCTCGTACCATTCGCCGGAAGACTCCACCTGCTGCTTGAACGCGAGCGAGAGGATCTTGGCGGCCTCCACGAAGTTGATCGTCTGCTCGGGCTTGAACCTCCCGTCGGGATACCCGCCCACAATCCCCTCACTCTTGGCCGTGCACACGTAGGGCGCGAACCACTCTTCCTGTACGTCGGGGAAACACCTGCTGCCCACGAATGTCCCACCGCGGCTCTCGAGAATGATCTTGAGGAATTCCGCACGGTTGACTGTCGTGAAGGGCCGAAAGGTGCCGTCACTGTAGCCTGCAATGACTCCCTGCGTCTTGAGAGCCTCGATAGCGGTGGCGTAGGGCGTGATCCCCGGCTGCACATCCTGAAAGACGAGTGCGAAGGAAACGGATGGAGCGCTCGTGAGGAGGAGGACACCGATGACTGCAGAAGAAAGAACTCTGCGGAGCATGCGCATGGGGGGAATGGAAAGGAGACGAAAGTGTAGCATGGCCATCCCTTCACTTTTGCGGAAGATATGGCCGAAGAGATGAAGAGGATTTCCTTGATTGCCTTGGGCGAGAAAGCCATGCTGAGCGCATGAGCCTTGTCCTCCTCGTCACCGAAGACGGCACCCCCATGGGTACGGCGGAGCGGGCAGCCGCCCACGCCTCCCCCGGCATGCTGCACCGGGCCTTCTCGGTCTTTGTGTTCCGCAAGGGCCGCCAGGAGGTGTTGATTCAGCAACGCAGCAGCGAGAAGACGCTTTTTCCGCTCATCTGGGCCAATACCTGCTGCAGTCACCTGCGGGAGGGCGAAGTGCTCCCGGATGCGGCTCAGGCGAGGCTGCACCAGGAACTCGGCATCACCTGCCCACTCACCGAAGGGCCTTCCTTCGTCTACCGGGCAGAAGATCCCGCCGGCCACGGCACGGAGTACGAGTACGACACGATCCTCTTAGGATCAATACAGGGAGATCCCCCGCTCAAGCCCGATCCGGCCGAAGTGAATGCGGTGCGCTGGATCTCGACCGAGGAGCTCACGAAAGATATGCACATGAACCCTGCGCTCTACGCCCCATGGTTCCACCTCGCATTCGCGATGATCATGCGCCGCCCCCTCCGCACCGATGCCAAAAAATCCTGATGCCATGCATGTCGCCATCATTCCCGACGGCAACCGCCGCTGGGCCAGAGCGCGTGCCTGGCACCCGTGGCAGGGACACGAGAAGGCCGTAGAAAACTTCCGCACGATCACGGACTGGTGCGAGGCCGATCCGCGCATCGGCGTGCTCACGGTCTGGTGCTTCTCAACCGAGAATTGGAAGCGCGACCCGAAGGAAGTCGCGAAACTCATGACCATATTTGAGGATTATCTTCAGAAAGAGCGCCCCACCTTCCAACAGAAGCGCACCCGCCTGCTCCACTCGGGCCGCAAAGACCGCATTCCCGCTTCCCTCGCAGCACTCATTGCGGACGTGGAGGCGGAGACTGCGCACTTCTCAGAGTTCACCCTGCACTTAGGCATCGACTACGGCGGCAAGGATGAGGTACTCCGGGCGATCTCAAAAGCAGCATCACCCGTTCAATCCGAAGAGAAATTCCGCGCGCTCTTGGATCATCCCGAACTCCCGGATATCGATCTCGTCATCCGCACTTCTGGTGAGCAACGGACCTCGAATTTCTTCCTCTGGCAGAGTGCGTACGCCGAGTGGATATTTTTGGACAAGCTCTTTCCGGATTTCACCACCGATGACCTGAAGGAAGCCGTCGACGGCTTCGCCAAGCGCTCCCGCAGGTTCGGATCATAAGAATAATGAATTATGAATAATGAATGAAGAATTCTGTCACATTAGTGTTTGCCATCCCATGCTGCACCAATCTTCATTCGTGACTCATCGTTCTTAATTCTTAATTCCTCATTCATAATTCTCATGGTGAAGCACACAGCAGTCGCACACGGCAAAATCATTCTCACCGGTGAGTACGCCGTGGTCTTCGGCCATCCCGGCATCGCCGTGCCAGCCCCGCTCGCGATGCAGGCGACTTTCGAGGAAAATCCCAAGAGTGCCGCACTCGCGTTAAAGTGGCTGGGCATCAGCGGAGGGAAACTCTGGGAGGAGTACGCGCGCAAGATCATCCTGCACGTAGAACAGAACCACACCTTCTTCCGCGGCACGCTCACGATCCGAAACCAACTGCCACTGAAGAAAGGCATGGGCTCCTCGACCGCCCTCGTCATCGCCCTCACCCGCGTCCTCTTAGGAAAGCAGAAACGGGCAGAGGCACTCGCCATTGAAGACGTGATGAACCCGGGCCACAGCGGCATCGATTTCGCCGTGATCTGGGAAGAGAAGCCGCTCTACTTCCGCAAAGGTCAGGAGCCGCAAATCATCACCCTCCCCGCTGATCTGCTGCGCGGGGCGCTGCTCGTGGACACGGGAACTCCGCACGAAGCGACCCCGGAGCTTGTGGCATGGGTGAAGGAGAGAGCAGAAGACCCGCGCGTGAAGCAGGCACTGATCAACATTGGAAAGTGCACGGAGAGGCTGCGGAAAGGAGAGGATATCCGTTCAGTCTTCCGCGATCACCATCGGTCTCAAGTGGCTCTGGGCGTCGTGCCGAAACCCGTGCAGACGCTCATCGCCGAAATCGAACGATTGGGTGGAGCGGCCAAGGTGCTCGGAGCGGGCGGAAGGACCCCCCTTCGCTCCTTCGGAGCTTCGGAGGGGCAAGCGGGAGGCGGAGGCACCGTGCTCGCGCTCCACAAAAATCCCGACTTGATCCTGCCGGTGATCCGGAAGAATGCGCGGGGAGTGCTGCCGCTCTCTGTCTTATCTCTGTGAGAAGAGCGCGTTCATGGTTTCCCGCAAATCCATGAAGACGCGACTGATGGGGAAACGATTGCACTGGTCCTTCGTGGTCACACCGGTGAGCATCATCCAACCTTCCGCCTTCCATCCCGCATCATGAAGCTGGGTGGCGAGGCCCATGTCTTCCCGGATATTGTCGCCGATCACAGCAATGCGTGCCGATTCCGGTGTCATCTGCATCCGCTTCAAGGCAACCTCCGCGATTGCAACATGCGGCTTTCCGAGCACGATGTCCGGCCGACCGTCCTCCTTCGCCGTCGCCAAATAGGCCAGCTGTGCGCCGGCCGCCGGCAATTCCGCCCCCGATGCAGAACGGTAGGAGCGGTCGCTGTTGACCGAGATGAGCCGCGCACCGAGCCGCACCGCATTCCATGGAGGTGCGAGTTTTTCGTACGTACTGTGGGTATCCAAACCGTTGACGACATCGGTGGGAAGCACCTGCCAGTTCCCTTGCTTCCACTGATCATTCACGACGGTGAACCCCGCATCCTGCATTGCCTCGATGAATCCTTCCTCCCCGACAACATGCAGGCGCACATCTTCCGGACATTCGCGGGACGGGTGCTCTCTCAGGTACTGCATGGTGACATCCACTGCGGTGACCACTTCTTCATCTTTGAGATCACTGACGCCGATTTTCTCGCGGATGACGCGCGCGAGGGCGGGCCCGGTGAGCCGCGATGTATTGGAGAGAATGGTGGTCGGCATGCTGTTGCTGCGCGCCTGCTCGACAAATTCCCGTGCACCGGGCAAGACGGTGTTTCCGTTGATCAGCACGCCATCTTTATCGAGAAGCACGCAGTTGATTTCCTGAAGTTCCATAAAGAAAGTTAGAATAGACCATTTGATGATTTCGTCAATAACGTGTACCGTCCTTTCATGTCTGTAACCGCCCGCTCCACGCCCAATATCGCCTTCATCAAGTACTGGGGTAACCGCAGTGATGAGCTGCGGCTGCCGATGGCCCCCTCGCTCTCGATGACCCTCGACCGGCCGACGGTGGAAATCACGGTGGAGAATGCGGATGCGTTCTCGGTCCGCTCTTTTCTCGCTGATGGTTCGGAGAAAACGCTGAAGGAGAAGGATACCGAACGCTTTCGAAAGGTCATCGCGCTCATGCAACGATACCTCGAGTCACTCAAGCTCAAGAGCGTGCCCCTGGAGCAACTGGCAATCACCGTCCGCTCGCACATTCCGCCTGCCATCGGTCTCGCCTCCTCGGCTGCCGTCTTCAGCTGTCTCGCCAAGGCAGTCGCGGGCTTGGTACAGGATCAAAGCAAACTCTCGGACAGAGAAGTGAGTATTCTGGCACGTCTCGGATCGGGCTCCGCGGCACGGAGCATCTTCGGCGGCTTCTCCACGCTCGAAGAAGGCAGCGGCATGGAACCGGGAAGCTCCTGGAGCGAGCAAATCGCAGATGAAAAGCATTGGACCCTGTATGACATCGTGACGATTCCCGCGATGGAAGAGAAGAAAGTGGGCTCGACGGAAGGTCATGCATTGGCTTCTACCAGCCCTTTCTATGCCGATCGTGTGCAGGCGATCCGCTCCAGCCGCCAGCAGGAATGCATCGATGCCATCCAGAAAAAAGATTTCGAGGCCCTGCAGCGCGTGACGGAGGAGGACTGTCTCGACATGCACCACGTGATGGAGACGAGTGTGCCCCCCCTGCACTACCTCAATGCCGAAACGCACCGAATCGTGAATGCCATCAAAGAATTGCGATCGAAGGAACACATTCCCGTGCTCTTCACGATGGATGCGGGACCAACAGTCCACCTCGTGTGTCCAGAAGAGGGCAGAGCAGCGATTCTCTCCTTCGCACATGCGCAGAAGGGGTGCACGATCTTCGAAACAAAAGTCGGACCGGGAGCATCGCTGATCGGATAGATTTATCCAACAGCAAACAGAACACAAACAGTGAAATGTTTGGAGGTCCGCCGCCACTGGGGGTGAAGAGGAAGGCCCTGTCCCGCTCAAGAGCGGGAGGTGCCGACGCATCGGCTCCGAAGCCTTGGAGGAGCCGAAAGGAGGCACAGGGCCGGGCGGAGAGGGGTTGGCGGCGGTGCGCTTCTCTTTGCTTCTTTCTCTTGTCGGGAAGACAAGAGAAAGAAGGAGAAATCATCATCAATACGCTACAATCTTTTTCCATGGATCTCAGAACTCTCCCTTCCAGCCTCAATGCGGAACAACGCTGTGACGAGCGTCGCAAACGCGTCGAAGCGGAACTGGGCGTCGATCTTTCGACCCTCCACATGAATGAAGAGCGTATCGGCCAGGCCGACGAAAAGAACTGCGAGCAGATGATCGGCGCCGTACCGCTTCCCGTTGGAATTGCTGGGCCGCTCGCGATCACCTTCAGCTCCGGCGAAAAAACAGATGTAGCTCTCCCGCTCGCCACAACTGAAGCCGCCCTAGTCGCGAGTGTGAATCGCGGATGCAAAGTTCTGTCGACAAGCGGAGGCGTTTCGGTGAAATCTCTTTATCACGGCATGTCCCGATCGATAGTGTTCAAGCCAAAAAATAAGAATTCTTCCGCTACTTCTCTCCCCGTCGGGGAGAGACCGAGTGAGGAGGAAAACGGCGCAAAAGAACATTCGTACACCATACAGATCAAAGCAATGGAGCCAGAGTGGAAACGCATCGGCGAATCGACGAGCGGACATCTGAAAATCCTGCGCCACGATCTCGATGAATCCGACGGCTACACCTTTCTCACGATCTTCTGTGACACTTCCGAAGCCATGGGCATGAACATGACGACGATTGCTGCGCAGGCTATTGGAGATTTTCTCGCAGAGGAACTTGATGCCGAGCTCGTCACCGTCGCCGCGAATGTGGACAGCGACAAGAAGCCGAGTAGGCGCACGCACGACCGCGGCCGCGGGTACGAGGTCACCGCGAGCGCACTGATCCCCTCTTCTATCATCGCGGAAGTGCTGAAGACAACTCCCGAGAAGCTACTCGCAGTCGCTGACGCAAAACTGCAGGTGGGATCCAAAGTCGCAGGAGCGATCGGCAGTAACCTGCATGCGGCAAACATCGTCGCTGCGCTCTACCTCGCCACGGGACAGGATGCGGCGCATGTGGTGGAAGGCTCACTTGCGGATACAACAATTACTCCGGCACAGGACGGCATCGCCATCCAGATACGCCTGCCCGCCCTCCTGGTTGGAATCCGCGGCGGCGGAACCGCTCTGCCGGCGCAACACCAGTGTCTTTCGCTCATCTTAAAGACAAAAACGAAGCTTCAGCCTCCCCTGCAGCTCGCAGAGACGATCGGTGCCGCAGTTCTCGCAGGAGAATTGAGCCTTCTGGCCGCACAGGCAACACAGACGCTGGCTTCTTCGCACAAAAAACTCGCCCGGTGACCGTATTGGAGTATCAGTGATCAGAATATCTGAGTATCAGTGAAAACCATCGTACACCAAGCACTGATATTCTAATACTCTGATATTCTGATATTCCCTTCACAAACCCAAGGGTAGAATCCCACCGGTTCTATGTCATCTCCCCACTCCGCCATCGTCGGCTTCGGCATGTACATCCCCAGTCAGCGGATCACCGTCGAAGAGATCGCGAAACATTGGGGCAGGGATCCGCAGGAGATTGAGAGTGGACTGGGCGTGAAAGAGAAAGCTGTTGCGGGGGAGGGCGAAGACAGTTTCACGCTCGCATTCGAGGCGGCCCGTCAGGCGATCACCCTCTCGCAGATCCCCTCTTCACAGATCAGCGCGATCTTCGCGGGATCCGAAAGCCACCCCTACGCCGTGAAGCCGACGAGCGGGATGCTTGCCGCCGCCTTAGACCTGCACCCGTTCTCGTTCTGCGCGGACTTGGAGTTCGCCTGCAAGGCCGGAACGGCAGGCATGCAGATCATCGATGCTTTCGTGCGGAGCGGCCAGATCACCTACGGCCTCGCCATCGGCACCGACCGCGCACAGGCCAAGCCGGGCGATGCGCTGGAGTACACGGCGGCAGCCGGCGCCGCAGCCATGCTCTTGGGTCCCGAGACAGACGCCCACGCGCTCTGCCGCATTGAGCACACACTCTCCTTCACCACTGACACGCCGGATTTCTGGCGGACCGCGCACGCTCCCTACCCCGCCCATGCGGGACGCTTCACCGGCGAACCGGGCTACTTCCTACACGTGCGGCAGGCACTTCAAGGCATGCTCGACGTGACGAAGACAAAGCTCACCGATGTGGACCACGTCATCCTGCACATGCCGAACGCCAAATTCCCCGGCAAGATCGCCAAAGAATTCAAAATCAGCAAGGAGCAGATGCAGGAAGGCTTCATCGTGCCCACGATCGGCAATACCTACAGCGCCTGTTCGCTCTTGGGATTGGCGCACGTCCTGCAGAAAGCGAAGAAAGGCCAGCGCCTCCTCCTGGTTTCGTACGGTTCCGGAGCAGGTGCCGACGCTTTCCTGCTCACCATGCTCCGGAACGGAGTACAGTTACCCATAGACGAACGCCCGCTCCGGTACATTTCCTACGGGGAATACCGCAGAAATGAGGAGAAAACAGCAGTTTTGTAACGTCGCCGGAGCGTGTAGTATCTTTCAGACATTCTCATGCAGAAGGAACTTTCGCTTGTTGGAATCGGCCAGACCAAATTTGGAGAGTGGTGGGGCAAAAGCCTCTCATCTCTGATGGAAGAAGCAGTGGACGCGGCCATCGCCTCCGCCCCCTGCTCCGCGCTCGATATCGATTTCATCGTCGTGGCCAACATGCTCGGGGAATCCACGAGCGGACAGGCGCATTTGGGAGCGCTCGCGGCGTCGCTGCTGCCCCACCATCCTCCCGCCATTCGCGTGGAAGCGGCCTGCGCTTCGGGCTCCGTGGCCATGCACACCGCCTGCGCACTCCTCGAGAGCGGCCGCGCCGAAACGGTGCTGGTCGTGGGAGCCGAGAAGATGACCGATGCCTCGGGCGATGAGATCACCACCGCGCTGATGGGGGCTGCGGACAGCGAAAAGGATGCTCCCTCCGGCCTCACGTTCCCCGGCATTTTCGGGCTCATCGCCCGACGCTACATGCACGACTACGGCCTGACGCGGAATCAACTCAATCTCGTGAGCGCGCGTCACCACGCAAACGGCGTCAAAAACCCCTTCGCACAGTTCCGGCAGGAGATCGCCCCCGCGCAGATCGGCACGAGCACGCTCGTGGCGGATCCGCTGCGGCTTCTGGATTGCTCACCGGTGAGCGATGGTGCGGCAGCCTGCATCCTTTCCACCAAGCACCACTCTCCCATTCGCATCGCCGCCTCCCAGACCAGCACTGATACGGTGAGCATCACCGATCGGCCGCTCATCACCTCCTTCGCCGCAACCAAAGACGCCGTCACGCGCGCTTTCGAAGAGGCAGACATCGCGGCAAGTGACATCGCACACGTGGAACTGCACGACTGCTTCTCTATTGCCGCCCTCATTGCACTCGAAGATCTGGGCTTCGCAGAGCCGGGAGAAGGAATACGGTGGTACGAGCAGCCACAGACGATGACGGTGAACCAGAGCGGCGGGCTCAAGGCCTGTGGCCACCCGGTCGCCGCCACGGGCATCAAACAGATCATCGATGTGAGCAAGCAACTGCAGGCATCCGGAAAGCCCTGGGGCCTCGCGCACAATTTCGGCGGAGCCGGTGCCACCTGCTGCGTCCATATTCTCCATCACCATGCGCACGCCTGATTCTCCCGCTCTCGCCGCCCGCTCACAGTCACGCCGCAGAGCGCAGATGCTCCCGGGCACCCTGCTCTCGTTCACAACGGTCACGCATCCGCCGAAGGGTTTTCCGGATCATGCGCGCACCATCGGGCTGATCGAACTCACCGACGGACACCGTGTCATCGGTCCCCTGACGGGCTCTCTGGAGCCACAAATCGGCCAGACTGTGATGCCGCGTATGCGCCTGAGCCGCGTGAATGAACAGGGGCTGCGGCTCTACGATATTGCGTACGAGCTGACGACACGCGTGGCAGGAGTGCAGGAGAACGAAAAGAAACTTTTCCCCGGCTACATCCTCGCGTTCACGGGACCGTCGGGCGTGGGCAAGACCACCGTCTCTCTGCTCCTCACAAAAATGCTCAATGATTTCACGGCAAAGGTCCCCATCGTGACGAGCCGCGAACCGAAGGAGGGGGATGATCAGGAGTATGACTATGTCTCGTTCCAGGAGTTTGAACGGATGCGGTCGAACGGAGAGCTTGCAGCCTGGACACGCATTCCCTCTGAAACAGAAGAGCGATTCTATGGCTACCGCAAGAGCAATATCGCCGCCATCTGGGAGCAGGGAAAACTCCCGGTTGTCGTGACAGAAATGCAGCTGCTGCAGTGCCTCGCCCATGAGTTCGGCAGGCGTTCGATCCTCTCGTTCGGATTGCTGCCCCCCGGCGAGAGCAAGCGCGCGATGCTCAGCCAGCTTCTGCACCGCATGCGCGCCCGCGGCCGCGAAACGGATGCACAAATCGAGGAACGGCTGACCAATGCCCAGGCCGATTTGGACTTCTTCACGCGTGCCGGACACCTCTTCGACTACGTCCTCGTGAATGAAGATCTCGACACACTGCTTCAGGTAATCAAGGGACATGTTTTGGCGCTTGCCAAAGCCTAATTCTCTCCACTCACTTGCTCACGTCCGCACCGGGCCTGAGCCTTCCGCAACAAGGTCATTTGTGCTATAATTACTAGATTTCTCGCGCGTGCGCGCGCGTGGAACAGCAACACAAAAATTCATGTCTCTTCATTCGCTCATGTTCGGCTGGGAGTACCCGCCACGCCACCTCGGGGGACTCGGAGTCGCCTGCCAGGGACTCGTGCGGGGGCTCATCAACCAGAATGTCAAAGTAACACTCGTCCTCCCATTCGCAGCCGACGGATCGCAGGAAAATGTGGACGTGCTCTTCCCCACCGAAAAGCATATTTCCACCATCCGCGTTGCCAGTCTGCTGCTGCCGTATGACTCCCCTGATCAGTACGTACAGCGCATACAGGCCATTCCGCGTGAGACGGCAGAGATGTACGGGGATAATCTCGGACAGGCGGTACACATCTTCACCGAAACGAGTGTGGAAATGACCAGGGACCTGCAGCCCGATGTGGTGCACGCCCACGACTGGATGACGTACGAGGCCGGCACGCGTTCCGCGCGCTTCCACGGTAAGCCGCTGGTGGCGCACATCCATGCCACCGAACTCGACCGCACGCACTTTCATCCAAACGAGTGGATTTACGGACGGGAGCGATGGGGCTTTCAGCAGGCTGACCACATCATCGCTGTGAGCAACTACACCAGAAACATTCTCATCCAGCACTACGGCATTGATCCGGACAAAATTTCCGTCGTGCATAACGGCAGCAGTGAATCCCGGCACGTCGAATCTGCACAGCAACCAGAAACGACTACCCCGACAAAGAAACGGCCGATGGTGCTCTTTCTCGGGCGCCTCACGATACAGAAGGGACCGCTCCACTTTTTGGAAATGGCCTCGATGGTGCACCGGCTGCGGCCGGACGTGCAGTTCGTGGTCGCCGGCGACGGGCACATGCTCCCCTCGCTCATGGACCAAGCGGTCCAACTGGGCCTGGAGGATTGCATCATCTTCTCGGGCAAGGTATCGAATACCGAAGCGCGCAAACTCTATGCCCAGGCGAGCTGCTTCGTGATGCCCTCCCTCTCCGAACCGTTTGGACTCGTGGCGCTGGAGGCAATCGCCCAAGACACACCGGTGATTCTGAGCAAGCAATCCGGAGCGAGCGAGGTGATCGGGCACGCGTTCAAGGTGGACTTCTGGGATACCGAAAAAATGGCGGACTGTGTGCTCACGGTCCTGCGCGAGGCGCCGCTCGCCTCCCAGCTCATCTCCGAAGCGCCGCGCGTTCTGCAGCACCTCACATGGGATAACCAGGCGGGAAAGGTGCTCTCCATCTACCGAAACATCCTTCATTCCTAACCCTCCCCTCATCCGATCATGCCGCCTCTCGTCTGCCTCTACTTCCGGCCTCCGCAGGAGGCCGCCCACCGAAGCTCCGAACGGAGCGAAGGCGGGCAGGTCCGCTCGGGGATCACCTCCTGCTACGGTCGGCAAGTCTCTGACATCCTTCCCCCCGCATCACGATGAGTCCTCTTGTGTGTCTCTACTTCCAGGTTCACCAGCCCTACCGCCTGCGGGATCTGAGGATCACCGAAATCGGCAAAGGTACAGAGCCGGATTACTTCGACCATGAGAAGAACCGCTCGGTCTTCCGCAAGGTTGCGGAGAAGTGCTACCTGCCGGCGAACCGTATGATGCTTTCGCTCCTGGAGCGGTATCCGGATTTCGCCATCGCCTACTCGCTCTCGGGGGTCTTCCTCGATCAGTGCGAAGAGTACGGAGAGGACGTGCTGGAGAGTTTCCGGCGCCTGGGCGCAACGGGGCGGGTCGAATTCCTCGCCGAAACGTACTACCATTCGCTCTCCTCCATCCGCGATACGGAGGAATTTTGCGAGCAGACCACGCTCCACATCCGCAAGATCGAAGACCTGTTCGGAATGACGCCCTCCATCTTCCGTAATACCGAGCTGATCTACAGCAATGACTTGGCGCAGACCGTGCGGCTCATGGGATTCAAAGGCATTCTCGCAGAGGGAACCGATCACCTGCTGCAGGGCAGGAGCGCGAACCTCCCCTACATGCCTCCGCGGTTCCGGCTGCCCCGCAGCAAGGAAATGCTCATCGCCCGGCACCGTCCGCTGCCGCAGAGATCGGAAAATATCTCCGTTCTGCTCAAGAACTACCGCCTCTCTGACGACGTGGCGTTCCGCTTTTCAGATAAGAGCTGGGTGGGATTCCCGCTCAAGGCGGAAACATTCACCGACTGGCTGCTCGGGGGCGGCGGGCACAGCGTGAACCTGTTCATGGACTACGAAACATTCGGAGAGCACCAGTGGGAAGACACCGGCATCTTTGAATTCTTGAGGACACTGCCGCGTATCTGGCAGGAGCGTGGCGTGCACACAGCGACTCCCTCGCAGGTGCTGGCCGCCTGGGAGCAGACCACCGCGCCCATCTACGATGTCCATTCGTTGATCTCGTGGGCCGATACCGAACGCGACCTTTCGGCGTGGCAGGGCAATCAGATCCAGACATCCGCGCTGAAGGCCATTCACGAACTCGGCCCGCTGGTCAAAGCAACGGGGAACGCGAATCTGATCAATACCTGGCGAAAATTGCAGACATCCGACCACTTCTACTACATGTGCACGAAGTACTGGAACGACGGAGACGTACATAAGTACTTCAGCCCTTACGATTCCCCCTACGAAGCGTACCGCCGCTACAGCCACGCGCTGTGCGATTTGAAATCACGCGTGGAACCAAAACAAAAACACAAACAGCACACAGCACACAGCAAACGTCCTAAGTCCTAATCCCCAATCCCTCATCCCCAAAAATGCCCCGCTCCCTCGTCATCGGCAACGGTCAGATCCTCGCCGGCTTTGACGATCGCATGCAGATGCGCGACCTCTACTTCCCCCATGTGGGAATGGAGGATCACACGGGCTACGGCAACGTGCACCGCACGGGAGTCTTCGTCGAAGGACGCGGGTTCGCCTGGTTCTCGGACCCCTCGTGGTCGGTGGAGCCGAAGTACCGGCCCGATTCCCTCGTGGGCGAATCGAGACTGCGCAATGACCGATTGGGCATCGAGCTCATCGCGGAAGATTACGTCCATCCGTTCTACAACATCCTCATCCGTAACTTCCGCATCCGCAGTACGGACGGCCAGGAGAAGAAGATCCGCGTCTACTTCCACCACAACCTCTTCATCTACGGTGACAAACAGAAAGACACGGGCTTCTACGAACCATACACCAACACCATCATTCACTACCGCCAGAAGCGGTACTTCCTCATCGGCGGAGAAACGAGCAATCCGGATGCCGCCGTCACCGGGCGCGTGAACATGGGAGAATACCAATCCGTGCTCCACAGCCGCGAACGGCTGGGGACCTGCGGCATCGGCAGCTACAGCATCGGCAAAGCCAACTACCAGGGCTACGAAGGAACGTGGAAGGATGCCGAAGACGGAGCACTCAGCAACACCACCATCGACCAGGGATCGGTAGACTCCACCATCGGGATTCATGCCGTGCTGCGGCCGGACAGAGAAACCACCGTGACGCTCTGGCTCTGCATGGGCAAGGATCTTGAGGAGGTGGTGAACCTGCACCAGATTGTGATCAATGAAGGGCAGGAACGCCTGCAGGGCAACTGCCACAACTACTGGAAAAGCCTGGTCCTCATGGCGGATCAGAAATTCGGCACGCTCAGTGACTCGCTCGTCAGTCTCTACCGCCGCAGCCTGCTCCTCATTCGCCTGCATGCCGATAATCGCGGCGGCATCGTGGCCGCAGCCGATGCAGACATCATGGCGTTCAACCGCGACACCTACACCTACGTGTGGCCGCGGGACGGCGCCTTCATCTCGCTGGCCTTAGACCAGGCGCAACTGCACGAAGTCACGCGACGCTTCTTCGAATTCTGCGCGCGTGTGCAGACGCCCGACGGCTACCTCCTCCACAAGTACAATCCCGATGGATCACTGGGATCCTCGTGGCACCCCTGGTACCGCAACGGCGAGGCACAGATGCCCATTCAGGAGGACGAGACAGCCCTCGTGATCTACGCACTCTGGAAACATTTCGAGCGCGTGCAGGATTTCGAATTCCTGCAGGAGATGTACGAGAAGTTCGTCAAGAAAGCGGGTCAGTTCCTCACGGAATTCCGCGAAGAGGCAACGGGGCTCCCCTTCCCCAGTTATGACCCGTGGGAGGAGCATCGTGGCGTCTTCACCTACACGGTCGCGACTGTGGTTGCCGGCCTGCACGCGGCAGCGCAGATCTGCCAGATTCTGGGGCACCACACACACTCCGAGCGCTTCCACACCGCTGCAGACGAGACGAAGCAGGCACTGCTCTTCCACCTCTACGACGAAAATGAAAAACGGTTCGTGAAGATGATCCGCCGCCAGGATGGCCGCACCGTTGAGAAGGACCTCACGATCGATGCGAGCGTCACCGCCGTCTGGAAACTCAATGTGCTCCCCGCCAGCGATCCGCGCGTCATCTCCACCATGCAGCAGATGCAGCGGGCCCTCACGGTGCACACGCCCATCGGCGGCCTCGCGCGGTTCACGCATGATGTGTACCACGCCAAAACCCCCCTCACGAACGAGATTCCCGGCAACCCCTGGATCATCACCACCCTGTGGAATGCGCAGTGGCTGATCGCGCAGGCGAAAACACCGGCCGATCTCGAGCCGGCGCGTGCGATTCTCGAATGGACCGCACAACGCGCATCGAAAACCGGCATCCTCGCCGAACAGGTGCATCCCCTCACGGGGGAGCCGCTCTCCGTCGCCCCTCTGGCATGGAGCCACGCCACCTTCGTCGAGACCATTCTGCAGTTCGTCGACAAGGAACGCACGCTCACGCAATCCTGATGCCTCATGGTATGCTCCCCCTATGCGTCCTCTCCTGTTCGCGGCCACAGCGCTCACGCTCCTCTGCATGTCGCCTCTCGCCTACGCGGAGCCCGGTGCATCATCGGTGAGCTCTGCATCCTCGGGCAGTGGCGGCGACATCTGGGCAGTGCGCTCGGCGCGGGCCGCCTCGTTCGGGCCACGGTGGACCTCCTTTGCCCCGCTCTACGCAAGCTGGATGACCAAGTGGCAGAAAGCGCACAGCAAACTCACGGCACACATCGCACGCTGCCACGACTCCGTACGCAGCGCCAATCGCGATACTCTGCTCACGGTGACGCTCCAGTGTGAGCGTACCCAGCTCCTCACAGAGAAAGATGCCCTCACGATCGAACGGGAGATCATCGCACAGTGGCCCAATCTCTCTGAAGACAGAGCGGCAGACATGCTCGCGAAGATCGACGCACTCTCGAGCGCCATGCAAACGGTGGTCGACGGCATCGACGCCCACGTCTTCCCCACGCTCGCCGCCCTGCGGGACGTGCGCCGGAATCTACTGACACAGTACCGGCAGCCGTACTGGCTGGCAGGAGCGCACCTCCGCGTAGATATCAGCCGCACGTGGGTGGCACACTTGCTCCTCACACTGCAGGCAGCACTCGACGAGGGAACACCCACCTCCGAAGGGGCCCAAGCCCTCGGTGAAGCGGTCTCCTGCTATACCACCACCGAGCGTATGCTTGAAAACGGAGCGGGCGAAACGACCGTTGACCGCGTGTCCGCCGCCGTCTCCGAGGCTCGTGCACTCTTCACACACTGTCGTGCGTTCCTGGATGAAGCACAGCGTCTCTCGGCATCATCATCTTCAGCCTCTTCCCAATAATCCCCCATGTTCCCGGACGATAAAGACAACAACGGCAAGCCGACTCCTCCTCCCCCGCCTCCCGAGCAGCCGCTCCAGGAGCAGGATGACAGCAATCTCGGTGATGACTTCACCAAAGCAGGCGAAGGTCAGGATCTGACGAACGCCGATCAATGACCGCTCCTGTGGATCCCGCTCGGGCACTCGATACCGCACGAAAAGCGGCCCAAGCTGGTGCGAAGATCGCGATGAACAAGCGGGCATCTCTGGAACGTCTCGTGATCGAAGCGAAGGAGGTCACCGATTACGTCACGGACGTGGACCGCGCCGCGCAAGCCGCCATCATCGCCATGATCCGGAATGCCTACCCCGATCACCGTATTCTGGCAGAAGAAGACGGAGCAGAAGGACTGGGCGATCCTTCCTCCCCGTTCCGCTGGATCATCGACCCGCTCGACGGCACCAAACCCTACGTGCATGGAAAGGACGAGTTCGCCTGCATCATCGCGCTTGAGGAGAACGGACAGACCATTCTCGGCGTCATGGAACTGCCTGCAAAGAACGAAAGCTACTGGGGAACGCGCGGAGGCGGTGCGTTTTTGAACGACAAAGCGATCACAGGCCTGCGCGCGACAAAGGATCTCGATGACGCGATCCTCTGCACGAATATGGGAGGTAAATCGCGCGGAACGGACAAGATCATGACCTTCACACATCCCCGTTGTGCCTCGCTGCAGAATTACGGCTGCGCCGCCGTGGAAATGGCCGAGATCCTCAAAGGGAAGAATGACGGCATTTTCTTCGATGGTGTGCACCTGTGGGACGTGGCTCCGGCCTGCCTGCTGATCGAAGAGGCAGGGGGCCGCTCCCGTACCGAACTCAAAGACGTGAACAATCCGAGAGGCGGCGTGCGTTGCATCGCCTCGACGCAATCGATCTTTGAAGAGCTGTGCCGGTTCGTGTTCAAGAACTAACAACAAAAAAAACACACAATCGTCCTAAGTCCCAATCCCTAATCCCCAATCCCCAAATCCCACCCCGCCTTCTTCAATAATTCTCCCAGCAGAAACACTGGTAACCCGACAACCGAAGACCAGTCCCCTTCGATCCGCTCGATCATCATCTGCCCTAAGCCATCGATCTGAAAGGAACCGGAACGCCCTTCCCAAAGTTTCGTCGAGATCCACCAATCCACTTCTTGCGGCGAGAGCCGCTTGAACGTCACCGAAGATGTAGACATGCCCTCTTGCGCTTCGCCTTTCGGATCGAGCACACACAGCCCCGAATGAACGAGAGATATCTTTCCGCTCTGTAACCGAATCATGGAACGTGCCTCATCCGCGCTTCTCGGCTTTTCGAGAAGCGTGCCGTCAGAAGCCATCACAAGCGTGTCGCAGCCAATGATCCATGCATGGGGATGCACGCTGTGTGCGCGCTCTGCTTTCAGGTGCGCGAAAAACTGCGCCCGCTCAACGGGATCGCGATGCGTCACGTCACTCTCGTCCTCCACGCCCGTCACGTACACTTCAAAAGGAACGCCGAGCCCCTCGAGCAGCTGACGCCTCTGCGGACTGGCCGATGCGAGAACAAGCTTGTGTTGCACAGAAACATGGTAGCGGAAAGAAATACGGGAAATGAAATAAACCCGCCGCGAAGTTGTGGGTGTCTCCGACGGTCCCCAATTACCGCTCGACCGGAACCGTCATTTCGATGCGATCCTTAAGCGTCGAAGGCAACGAGGAACGCTGCAATGTACGGATCTGCTGCAGATCATTGGTGAGTCCTGTGGGAGCAGCATCCTGCAGTTCCCGCACGAGCGAGGTGCAGAGCACGTACATCGCCGTCGGGAGCTTTTTGGAGCAATACTGCACGCGAATGGCGCGCCGCATGGCCAGCCGATCGCTGGGGGCCAGATCCTTGATGGTGAGACCGCCCGCAGCCGCATGGGCCGAGGCAGAGGAGGAAGATCTCACTTCCTTCCCAATGGCAGGAATCGGCTGCTTCATCTCGATGGCACGCTGCACGGCCGCAATCCGGACCATGTCGTTGAGCGTAGGACAACCCGTGTTCTGGAAGTACTGGTCCTGCCGGTCGATGCACTCCTGCTGCACGATGGCATAGGCCTCGCAGGCGGCATCTAGCTTCTCTCCCACCCGCCCGCAGCGGGCATTGAGCCGTGTGAGAGCGCGACGGGTCGCGCGCGACTCCGCCTGGTTACCCAGTGCTTCATCCTGCAGCGTCTGGCTGTAGTGGCCACCCTGCTCTTTGAGCAGTGCAGTGGAGAGCGGAATGGCAATGACAACGGTGAGGAGACCGGTCATCGCGTATACGGAGAGTCTGCTGCGCTTCATAGGAGTGTGTGTGAAGAGATCTACTTATTATAGCAAATCTTCACTTTTAGAGCAATCCAACGGCCTTTCGCACGCGTTGCATGGTTTCTGCGGCAATCACACGGGCGCGGGCATTCCCCTGTTCCAGCACTGCAGCAATTTCGCGGGGCTTGAGGGCGGCGCGGCGGGTGCGCAGCGGACCAAAGACATCCATGAATGCCTGCAAGAGACGCTTCTTGCCATCTGCATAACTCAAGCCGGCACGGTACTCCCCTGCCAACGCCTCGGCTTCTTTCTTCCCAAGGAAGAGACGGTGAATCTGGAAGATCGGACACGTGTCGGGATCTTTGGGATCAGTCATGCCCTTCGAATCGGTCTGAATGCCCATGATCGCTTTCTTCACCTGGCTCTCTTCGGCGAAGAGCGGAATGGTGTTGCCGTAGCTCTTGCTCATCTTGCGTCCGTCCGTGCCGGGCACGGTGGCCACCTCGGCGCGGATGTGCGGCTCCGGCAGAGTGAAGACCTCGTCGAATGTGCGGTTGAATTTGGTCGCGATATCCCGCGCGATCTCGACATGCTGCTTCTGATCACGGCCCACGGGCACCACATTCGTCTGGTAGAGCAGAATATCCGCCGCCATGAGCACGGGGTACGTGAAGAGCCCTGCGGAAGCCGCGATGCCCTGACTCACCTTGTCTTTGTAGCTCACGGCCCGCTCCAGAAGCCCCATCGGCGTCACGGTGGAGAGAATCCACAGGAGTTCCGTGTGCTCCGGAATCTTCGACTGCTCGAAGATCACCGCTTTCTCGGGATCGAATCCGCAGGCAAGGTAGTCAAGCACGATATCTTCGCGCGCCTGCTTGAGTTTTTCGGCGTCCTGCATCGTCGTGAGCGCGTGCAGGTCGGCGATGAAGAAAAAACTCTCATCTGATTTCTGCGCCCACTCCAGATTCGGCTTGATGGATCCGAAGTAGTTACCGAGATGGAGCTGACCGGAAGGTTGGATGCCCGAAAGAACTCTCATGGAAGAAGTGTAGCAGAGAAGGACAGGAAAAGACGAAGGACGAAGGACTAAGGACAAAAAGGAATATGAAGTGATCGGCAGCACAAAAAAGAACCCTTCGTCCTTAGTCCTTTTCCTTTAGTCCTCACACTCAGTTCTCTTACAGATTTCTCAACCGCTTTAACACCCCTTCAAATACCCTTGGCACAGGGGCTTCGATCGTCATCTGCTGCCCCGTCACCGGATGCGGGAACGAGAGAGATGCAGCGTGCAGAAAGAACCGCCGCAGGTGAAACTCCCGCGTGAAGACCCGGTTGGCCGCTTTGGTGCCATACTCCTCGTCCAAGAGGAGCGGATAGCCGATACTCGCGAAGTGGCGCCGGATCTGGTGGTGGCGGCCCGTTTCGATTTCCGCTTCCACGAAACTGGAACGTGCAAAGACATCGAGAACCCGATACGTCGTCACCGCGGGAACGTTCCCCTCCCCGCGCGCAGGAAGCGGAGTGCGGATGACACCCGTCTGCCGCGGCAGGCGTCCGGCGACGAGCGTGCGGTAGGTCTTGCGCCAGCCGCGGAATTTGGATTGGATCACTGCTTCGGCCACCCGCTTCGTCCGCGCGAAGAGGACAACACCCGATGTTTCAAAATCGAGGCGGTGCAGAGCCCTGAGACCGGGGTAATCCTTCCGCAAAAAATCGAGGAGCGACAGCGTATCTGATGTGCCGGAGCCAGCTACGACCAGTTCCCCGGAAAGCTTATTCACGGCGAGCAGGGAATCGTCACTGAAAAGGATGCGTCGACGGTCGATCATGATGGGTAGCCTAGCACTTAATGCGCCGCGAGTTCCGCTGCGAGGTCGGGAGCAGTTGTTTCCGGTTCACCATCTTTCACGTCACCATCAATGTAGCTCTCTAATCCGAGCCTCTTCAATTTCTCACGATTCTCTTCGCTGATAAAACCGCAGTGAATCTTCACCTCATAGGCGAATCTTCCCACTTCGTGAGACTGAGGAGCACCGGCTCCGCCATTTTCCAGACGAGCAAGGCGGCCTGTAAGTTCTTCCTGGAGTGACGGCATGGACAAAGCTGGGAAAATGAATATAAAAACACAATACGAGATATTATGCATTTTCGTCAATTATTCTCCCTCCTTTCTTGCGCGTCCCCCCTCAGGCTTGCACACAGTGATCCGGCCGCTGCACCTCCGGGAGCATCTTCATGAAGGTGCCGTACTCGTTACTGGCATTCCAGATGGTGAATCCGCAGGAGCCGGAATCGAACACGGCATCGATCTGGTCCCTCAGGTTCTTCTGCGTGATGCCGTAGCCCTGAATCCACGGACGGAGCTTGTAGGCCTGATCGCCCAGAAGCTCGCGGTACCCCGTGAGCGTGCGGTACACCAGGTAGTACATGCGACTGCGCGGATGCTTGGCGGGATTGTAGTAAGAACCAGCAGCGAACGTGGCCGGATACGCCATGGGAGAAATCACGTCGACCAGTGGGGCGAAGCGCGCGATATCCTGACCCAGAGGCTCGAAGTTCACCGGAAAGTTCCAGCCGAGAATCGCGTAGGTCGAAATGCCGAGCTTCGTGTGGCCGCCGGATTCGTCGATCACGCGGCGTGCCATCAGGAGGAATGCTTCGATACGATCTGCCTTCTCGCTCCCTTTGAGTCCGACGGAGGTCTGCGCGTACTCCGTGGGATAGCGGATGTAATCCAGATTGATCTCGTCGATGCCGGCGGCAACGACGTCACGCAGAATCTGCTCATTGTGCATGAGCACCTGCTCGTTACTCGGATCCACCCACACATTCCCCACGCTGCGCCCGGTCTTGGGGTTGTGCATCTGCGTGTCGGGGAGCGACTGTGCGAGATTGGGATCTTTGAGCGCCACGAAGCGGGCGATCGTCGTGACTCCGCGCTCGTGCGCCAGACGGATCACCTCGGGCAGATCGTAGGACGGAACCACGAGATCCAACTCATTGGCCATGGGGGCTGCTGCATGAAAGTGCACGGTTCCCGCTTTCACATTGAAGATGAGGGCGGATCCGGTGAGTGCACTCAGCCGATCGAGCGTCTGAAGGAAATATTTTTCATTCTTCACGCTGCTCTGTGTGAAGAACACGCCAATTTCCTGCGGGGGGAGAGGCGGCAGAGAAGGAATGGGAGCTGCGGGCTCCTGCGGCGGAACGATGTCTTCGACTGCAGGAGGAATTTCCTCTTCGGGCGCAGGCGGTGGAGGGAGCTCCAGTGGTTCTTCAGTGGGAGGGGGCGGGACCGCTTCAAAGGGAATGACTTCCGGAGCGGGAAGCAGCGGTGCCTCCTCCGGCACACTCTCGTCAGAAGAGGAAGATGCGGAGGAAGGGATTTCTGCAGGGATGGGTTCGGGCGGAGCCTCCTGCTCTGGGGCACTGTGCAAACGAATCTCCCGCTGCTCCACTGTAGATTCGATGTGCCGCGGTCTGAACGGCGTGCGATCGAAATTCTCAGGAATCTGGCGTGCGAAAACCGGCAGGGCGACATCGTGCTGGAAGAGCGCCACCGATGCTCCGAGTCCGAACATCAGAAACCCCATGAGCCCGAAGAGGGCGAGGGTGCCGGGACCACCCGGAAACCGGCCCGGAGAGGGCGAAAGAGCATGCTCAGCCGCATCATGTGTGGAGTTCTGCAGCTCCGAGAGACAGGCGGCATGTGATGTGCTTTCGTCAGGCATGGGGTTGGATGTGTGGTGTTATGCATATTATACTATTTTTTCACAAAAAATCAATGTCTCGTTTCAAGAAAACGTACCGTGCGTCCCAGTTCCCAAGTTCCCAAGTTCCCTATTCCCCAGTTCCCTCTCCCTAGATGATCGGCTCCTCAAACTTTTCTTCCACACTGGAAATCTCATCTTCTTTCGGTGGCGCCGCAGCGGCTTCATCCCATCGTTTCAGCATCTCTTCCACCTTCTTCTTGGGATTGCAGTATTTGGCACGTGACCGCGCGATGATCTCCTGCGTGTGATCCTCTTTCGACTTCGGCACATCCACCGTGCGGCCCGAAAAAGCCTCGCGGATCTCGCCCTTCACCGACATTTTGACGTAGAACTCGCGCACGCCCAGGTTGATGATGTCACGCTCCTTGAAGATCGGCTCATACTCCTTCTCCAGCACGACGGCATCTTCCGCACCCACGCGGAAACTGATCATGGAGCCCACGTTGCCGAAAACCGTCTGCCGGATCCGCGCAGAGAGCTGGCCCATGTACTGGTGAGCGATGGTGAGATCCAGATGGTACTTGCGAGCTTCAGAGAGGATCTCGTAGAACGTATCGGTCGCAAAGTTCTGGAACTCGTCGACGTAGAAGTAGAAATCCGGACGATGTTCCTCCTCCACGTTCGCCCTGCTCATGGCGGCCTGATACATCTTGGTGATGATCATGGAACCGATGAGCGAGGAATTCTCTTCGCCCAGAAGCCCCTTCGAGACCTTCATGAGCAGAATTTTCTTGTTATCCATGACATCGCGGATATCGAATTGGGCCGTGGGCTGGCCGATGATATTGCGGATCATGTTCGTGGCCACGAACTGGCCCACCTTGTTGAGGAGGGGCGTGATGGCTTCGGAATCGAACTTCTCGCTCCACGCGGCGAATTCCGAAACCCAGAAGCTCTTCACCACGTTATCCTGGATGCGCGCCACGATCTTCTGGCGGTAGTTCTTGTCATTGAGCATCTTGAGGATCGAGAGCACCGTGGTATTGGGACTATCGAGGAGCGCCAGCGTGGTGTAGCGGAGCACGTGCTCCAGACGGTAGGTCCAGTTGTCGCCGAAGAGCTTTTTGAAGATGTCGAGGAACCCGATGGTGAGCTGCATCTTGTAGGCCTCATCCACCTTCGCGAGCGGATTGAAGGCGATGGGGAACTCGGTATCACCCGGGTCGAAGAGGATCACATCCTCAATGCGGCTCTTGGGCACGTGCTTGAGCACGCAGTCGACTAGATCGCCGTGCGGATCGAGCACTGCCACTCCCCTGCCGCGCTCCAGATCCTCCTTGATGAGGAGCTCGAGGAGCTTTGATTTGCCCACACCGGATTTGCCGACCACGTACAGATGACGCCGGCGGTCTTCGAGGCGCACGCCGAATTTCACGAAGTTGTTGTGATAGTTCGTGATGCCGAAGGTGCTCACATCCTTCTCGCCGGACCGGGGCAGATCCTGCGGCGGATCCGATTTGCGCGCGAGCACGTGGACGATGTGATGCACATAATCCGCATTCGGCAGATGGAAGAGCGTGGCGACCTCCGCAGCGCTCAGGATGTAGGCGGTTGCATGCTGTCGTTCGCGGTACCGACGAAGAAACGATGCCACATTGATGTCTTTGGAGGAGACAAACCCGTTGATGTCCGAATCATTGAAGTGATAGAAGCTGTTCTTCACTGCTTCGAGCTTGCGACTGGCCTCCTCCTCGCTCTTACTCAAGTACGCGCAGCGGATGGATACACGAAAAGGCTTCGTCTGCTCCTTCTGCTTGGCCGCCTCATAGCGAACGGACTGAATACCTTTGCGACCCTCCTTGCGCAACCGATCGCGCACGGAGAAGTACTTCTTCAGGTTCGCGAACTTGAACCGCCAGCTCCGACGGAAGTGGTAGAGAGCATCGTCGGCATGCGGCTCCACGACGATCTGTACCCAGACCTGCTCGCCGCTGTCGATCTTCGAGAGCACTGAGAAGAGGCGTGACATCGAGTCCTCCTCGAACTTGTCATACATCTTGATCGGGTACACATCTCTCTCTTTGAGTGTGAGCTCACACCCGGCAAGGTGATGCTTCTCTGGATGCAGCATCTCCGTGTAATCCTTGGTCTCGCGGATCTCGGCATCGGGGAACGAAGCGTAGATGAGACCCTCGATCGTCTCTTTGTACTTCTCACCCATGACCACGTAGAAGTACGTGTACTGCTCGTAGCCGAAGTACTCGAACGAGAAGCGCTCCTCGGTGACGGTGTTGCGCAAACTGACGAGCAGATCCTGGAATTTGGATTCCAGTTTCCTGTTCTCCTTCTTCCCCTGGGGGACCACGATGTGGAGGTAGCGGAGATTGGCCATTTAAGCCATATTCTTCAGTATTTTGGCTCTTTTGTAAATAGTTTTCACAGCTTCAGTAGACCTCTTTTAAGTAGCAATTTTCGCAATAAACCTTCTCCGGTTTGTCTGGCGGGTAGGTCGTCTCAATGGGTTTCTGGCACTTCATGCATTCCCGCTTCCAGAGCTTGCGGGGATTTCTGAGTGCAAGACGACGGTCGTAGCGCTCGTCGGGATGGAGCCGCGGCAGCGGAAGTTTCTGTCTCCGGTAGAAATCCAGCTCCTGTTTGAGAATCCGGAAAGGACGATGGGTGACGGGGCAGACAATCGCCCAGTTGATGACATCATCGGGAATGTCGTCTATGGAATCGGGCAGGCTGCCCGCGGGGATCGTTTTCTTCACTTCAGGATTCTTCTCCACGATCTTCCTCCAGTGGAAACCCCGCTCCTTCGCCTCGCGCTCGGTGAGCGGCATGTACTCGTGTGCCAGCGATTCGTTGTACCCGAATGGTGAGTATTGCGGCGGAAAGTAGAGTCCCCATTCCCCTCCCTTCTGCATGTGTTCAATGATTTTTGGAACAAGCTGCTCGTACTCCTCTTTCGCATACTGCTTGTTGAAGATGCAGTACTGCTTGCGCTGCAGCCCCACGCACCCGAAACAATCCTTGCAGTGGAAGCAGTACTCGCAGTAGAGCAGATTTTGGCTGTGGAAGACGAAAAGGCAGTAGGCCGTATTGTACGTCTCGATCGTTCCGAGGGTCTCGTACGCAAGCTCCGGCTTGATGTACATGTTCGAGCAGTCGTAATTATCCTTCACCTGCACTCCCACCGTCACGTACCGGCTGTCCTGGCTCTCATTCACGTCGTAGCAATCCTGGCAATGTTTGGAATTCTCGATGAAATCGCCCGTGCAGTGCTCGCTGTTCACGATGTTGGCATACCGATGGACCATCTTTTGCGCCATCTCCATCCACTGTTTCCGCATTGCCTCCATCTTTGCGAACGATCCATGCAACTCCCGGATTTTTCTCTCGTATTCTTCCTTGGAGAGCGGCTCATTGAGAAAGTGATACTGCTTCTGGCGGAGATTGGAACAGAGGCAACAATTGCTGCATCCGCTCAAATTTGAGGAAAAGAAACAGTCGCTGCAATTCGTGGAGAAGGAAACGAAGGAGCAGTTGTAGGACTTGAAGACGCTGAAGCACTCGTAGCAGAGTTCGGAATTATACAAATAGGAACAGTCCACGCTGCTCTTACAGCTCTGCAGGAGTTTTCCGTAGTAGCAATCCTCGCAGTACTCCGAGGAATTGATGAGATAGCAGTTCCTGCAGTAGCCCGTGCCGGCGGTGTAATCGCAATTTTCGTTCCCGATGACCATCGAGCCGAGGCGCGGAACAGCTTTGTGCAACTCGCCAAATTGCACGAAGAACGGACGGGAAAAATCAAAAGGACGACCGTGCTCCATAAAATCCCTGCCTTCAGCATTCCACTCCTCGTGCGTGTACACGGCATCCGGCGGCCCCCAAAGAGGCTCCTGATGATAGATGGAGACCATGTCCTTGCCCGTCAGGGTCGCCGTCCTGCGGTAGAAATTGCGCTCGTTCCTGTGGCACGTGCGGATCTTGAGACGGCAATCGGGGCAGTAGACGGGGAGCGGAGGATGGACCTTCGTTGCACCGAATGTGAATGTCATCTTGCACAGAAACTCCTCCTCATCGGGATGAACCGTGAAGGGTTGCTTGCACCAGGGATTGCGGCATAGCTGTTGCATAGAATGCTAGTGTAGTTAATTTTGTCATGGTGAGCACTGCCTGCCCGGCCGAGCCGTTCGGACGGGTCGAACCATGACAAACATACTAATAGACCTCTTTTAAGTAACACTCCTCGCAGTACACGATCTCCGGCCGCTCGGGCGCATACGTTGTTTCCATGGGTTTCTGGCATTTCATGCAATTGCGGCTCCAGAGACGGCGCGGATTGCGGCGCCAAATCCGCTCCAGATGGCGCTCGTCGAAGCACGCGCGGGGCAGCGGCAGGTGATGCTGACGGTAGAGAGCGAGCTCCTGCGGGATGATCTTGTAGGGCTTACCTGTGCGCTCGCAGGTGAGGATCTGCTCCGTGATGTCATCGGGAACGTCTTGGATATCAACAGGAAGAGAGAGGCGCGGCCCCTGGTAAGCGGATGTCTGGCTCTCGGTGTCCTCGCGCCACTTCCAGCCACGCTTGGCCGTATCATTCTTCGTGAGCGGAAAGTACTCCTGTGCCACGGTCTCGTTGTAGCCGAAAGGCGAGAGTTCCGCCGGAAGCGGCTGGCCCCACTCCCCTGTTTTCTTCATGTGCTCCACGATCTTCGCCTTCAGGCGCACGTACTCCTCTTCGGAGTACTGCTTGTTGAAGATGCAGAAGCGCTTCTTTTTCAGCCCCGAGCAGGCGAAGCAGTCCTCGCAGTACTGGCAGTGATCCAGATATTGTGAATTCTTGGAGTAGAAGCTCACGAAGGTGAACTGGGTGTTATACTGGTTGATCGTAGAGATGGTCCCGTACGTCAGTTCGCAGCGATCCACGACCACGTGACCGTCATAACAATCCTTCGACTTGAAGCTGAAGATCAGGTAGCCGCAATCCTCCAGATCCGCGCTGTCGTAGCACTCCACACAGTTCCTGCAGTGCACGATGTGGTCGCCCGTCACGTTCTCATTGCCGTTGCCGTCGATATACTGGTGGATCTGCTGCTTTCCGGCCTTCTTAAGAAAGACATCGCGGGCCGACGAGAGCGTGCGCATATTGCCCGTGTTGAGCTCACTGAGCTTCTTTGCGTACTCCTCTTTGGAATGCTGCTCATTGAAGATGCAATACTGCTTGTTCCGGAGCCCGAAACAACCGAAACAGTTGTGGCAACCCTTGCAGTCACTGAGGAAGAAGCTGTCACGGCAATTGTGCGACTTCTCGGAGTGGGCGAGGTTGTAGGACTCCGAGCAATCCACACACTCGATGCAGAGCTCGCACTTGAAGCAGTTCAGGCACTCGATGCAGCTTAAGCAACTGTCGATGCCATAGGAGTACAGGCAGTCCTCGTCGTGGTCCGAGACGAAGATCATGTGACAGTTCTTGTCCTGCTGCGCACCGTTCGTGTAATCACTGTTCACATTGTTGGAGGTAAAGACCGAGATCTTCGGCGTGACCTTCATGAGGGCATCGAACTGGGGGGAAAAAGGCCGGTTGAAATCGAAGTCACGACCATGTTCCATGGCATCCCATTTGTCGGTGTACCACTCGTGCTGATCGTAAACTTTGTAGGGACTGTCCGGCGCATAGACTGAAATGATCTGCTTGCCCGTGAGGTCGCACTTGCGGTGATAGAGTCGACGCTCGTTGCGCCACGCAAAACGCTCTTGGCGCCGGCACGTGGGGCAGAGAGTCGGATCAGGCAGTGAAACCTTCGTGAGGAATGAATGCTCCTGCGGCAAGACGGTGAAGGCCGATCGGCAGCGACGGCAGGTGCTCATACGTGAGTAGAATTATTGAAAAAATGTGTACTGATATTAAATATCACCTGTTATTCAGTCAATACAATGAATTGCATAATGACGATATTTATATCTATATTTGATTTATTGGCTCTTTCTCGTATATACTATCTGTAGTAATATAATTACAACAAGATGGTCATCGCAGAACTTCAGGCACTCGGCTTACAACTGGAAGAAGCGAAGGTCTACTACGCGCTCCTGCAGCTCGGTGGTTCCTATGTGAGCGCGATTGCGCGCAAGGCAGGCGTGCACCGCGTCGTCTGCTACAAGATTCTGGATGAGCTGGTTGCGAAAGGTTTGGTGAGTTCATTTCTGAAAAACGGGATCCGACACTTCGCCATCGAGAGCCCTCTGATCCTCGTCCGCAAAGAGCAAGAGAAGCTCGAACGCGCCGAGAAGCTTCTGCCTGAACTGCTCTCAATCACCAACGCACTCGCCTATAAGCCAAAGATCCAGTACTACGAGGGGCTGGAAGGCATGAAGAACATCTTCGAGGAAACACTCACGGCCAAGGGCGAATTACTCGGCTACACGAATCTGGAAGACATCCCCAAAGTCATGCCAGAGGACTTTCTGCGTGACTATGCAAAGCGCAAAATCGCGAAAGGACTTAAGACGCGCATGCTCTCGCCCCATACGCCGCGGGCACTCAAGTATCTGGAAAAGTATTACCCGAGAGGATTTGATCCGAATCTGGTCGAAATCCTCTTCGTGAACCCGCGCGAATTCCACTTCGAGTACGAAATCACGATCTACGGCGAGAAGGTGGCGATCCTCTCGCTCAATCCGGAGGAACGCATGGGGCTGATCATCGAGAGTCCGATCTACGCGCGCACGCAGCGTGCGGTTTTTCAGTTGGCGTGGCTCGGAGCCACGAGCTTCGTGGCGAAGTAGCAGCAAGTTTTGGTAGCCGTGGTTCTTAGAACCCCGGCTGCGGGACTCAATAGATCTCTTTCAAATAGCACTCCTCACAGTACACGATTTCGGGCCGCTCGGGAGCATACGTCGTTTCCATAGGTTTCTGGCACTTCATGCACGGTCGTTCCCAGATTGTCCGCGGATTCTTGAGTGCCATGATCCTTCGATGCCGCTCGTCGGGATGGAAGTGGGGAATCGGGAGTTTCATCTTTCGATAGAGGTCCAGCTCCTGTCTGATGATCCTGAAGGGACGGCCGGTGGCGTCGCACTTGATGGCCCAGTTCACGATGTCGTCGGGAACTTCATCAATGGAATCCGGCAGTTTGGATGCGGGAATCACCTTCGCAACCTTCGGCATCTCGTCGTTCTCCTCGCGCCATCGCCATCCCCTCTTCTCCGCATCCTGCTTTGTGAGAGGGAAGAAATCCTGGGCGACGGATTCGTTGTAGGCATAGGGACTATTTTTTATGGGGAAGAATTCACCGTATTCACCATCGTGCTTCATCCGCTCAATGATCTTCGGCACCAGCAGCTCATATTCCTCCTTCGTGCACTGTTTGTTGAGAATGCAATACTGGCCGCGCGTGTGCAGTCCGTCGCATCCGAAACTGTCGGATTGGTAGAAGCAGGAGCTTAAGTAAAGGGAACGCGGGGAGGAGATGGTACAGTAGCAGAAACGCGTCAGATAGCTCTTTTCGCCGCCCGAAGACATCTCGTAACAGAGCTCGATATCCTTGTCGTGCGAGGTCAAGTCCATGGAATCCTTTATGCCTTCGCACTCAAAGAGATATTTGGAGTCCTCAATGTTGAAACAGTCGGAGCAGTGGATGGCATTGCGGCAATTGGCGAGGTACGCACCCGTGGATCCTTCGCAGTTGAGCTGGATTTGAGAGCGCTTGGGGACGGTCACGTCGAAGGCAGCAAACTCCTGCAGAAGATCATCCGGAGAAACAGACTGATAGCGCCGGAGGATCTCTTCGAACGCTTCTTTCGTCCTCTGCTCGTTCTTGAAACAGTACTGCCGGTTATGGATGCCGCTGCACATGAAGCAGTCTTTCACGCCCGAACAATCCCTCAGGTAACTACTGGAGGAACACTGGCGGCAATTCACGAGGTGGTGCGCGCCGAAGCAGCCGTCGCAATTGGTACTATCCGCAGTCAGCTCGCAGCAGTTGAGTACATTGGAGTTGGCGCAATCTTTGCAGTACTGGCTCTTGCGGAGGTAGTAGCAGTCTTCGACGAAGTAGCTCCCCGGACACAGGTAGGCGTTCTTGCTGAAGGCAAGCAGAAGATTAAACTCGCAGTTTTCATTGTTGAGTTGAAGAGCAGCGGCCTGCGGCACCCTGTGCTGCAGTTCCTCGAATTGAGCAAAGAAGGGACGGCTCAAGTCGAACTCCTGCCCGTACTGCAGAGGATCCCAGCGGTCTGACCACCAGCAATCCGTGCAATACACCGGAAAAGGAACATCGGGACCAAAAGAGGAAATGGTCATCTTCTGGCAGAGATCGCACACTCTCCGGTAGAGACAGTGTTCATTGCGGAAAGTCTGCCTGCGCTGCATCCGGCACTCCGGACACAGAGTCGGCGACGGAATCAGCTCCTTTTTGCCTGCATAGACCGGAGAAATCTCTTCGTAGAACTGGAGATCACTGTCGGTGATCTCGAAGGGCTGCTTGCACCACGTGTTTTTGCAGGTCTTCTGCATCAACGAAAGTGTAGCAACAATTGTCATGGTGAGCTCTGTCGAACCAGGACAATTCCAATGTCATCCTTCGACAGGGCTCAGGATGACAAACGCGCTAATAGACCTCTTGTAAGTAACACTCCTCACAGTACACGATCTCCGGTCTTTCCGGCGCGTACGTGGTTTCGACAGGCTTCCGACACTTCATGCAGCTGCGGCTCCAGAGGCGGCGGGGATTACGAAGCGCCATGCGCTGACGGTGGCGTTCATCGGGATGGAAGTGCGGGACGGGAAGCTTCATCCTGCGATACAGATCCAGCTCCTGCCTCACGATCTTGAACGGACGTCCCGTTGCCTCGCAGGTGACCGCCCAGTTGAGAATGTCATCGGGAACATCGTCGATGGAGGCCGGCAGTTTCTCAGCCGGAATCGTCCTGCTTACCGAAAGCTGCTCCTGCTTCTCTTCCTTCCACGGAAATCCCCTCTTTCGGGCTTCGGACGGCGTGAGCGGGAAGAACATGTGCGCCGTCGTCTCGTTATAGGCGAACGGAGCGACACCAGCCGGAAAGAACTCACCCCACTCACCGTTCTTCCTCATGAGCTCGATCACCCGGGGGACAAGCTCCCCGTATTCCTTCTGCGTGTACTGCCTGTTGAGCACGCAGTACCTGCCGGGCTTCATACACACGCACCCGCACATGTCCGATCCTGTCTGAATGATGTCGCAGTAGAGCAGGTTCTTCGACCCCCATGACCCGTGTGTGAAGAGTGCGTTGTAGGAGCCGTACCCGAGGCTCAGGGAGTCGTACCCGAGCTCGGCATCCGTCGTGTGGCACACATCCATGAGGTCTTTGATCTGAAATCCCGTGAAGATGTAGGAGCAATCCTCTCCGTATGAGACATCGAAGCAGTGACGGATGTTCTTGGAATCCTTGAGGTAATCCCCCGTCACGTTGTCACAGCTCACCACCTCGCGCGCACGGTGGATACTCTGCTCTTTGAGGGCGGAAAACTCCCGCAGCACCTCCGCGAGTCCCCCGCCCGCCACGCGATCCATGATTTCCTTCTTCAGGCGCAGATATTCCTCCTGCGGATACTCCCGGTTGCGGATGACATTTCGCTTATTGCGCAGATTGGTGGAGAGCAGACACTCGGTGCAGCCTTTGCAATCGAAGAGGAAGGCGGAAGAGGAACAATTCGTGCAATTTTGTGAGAAGGAGAGCGAGTGGCACTTGTCGACATCGGTCACCTCGAAGCAGTAGTGCGATTCGGTGCAATCCACGGTGTCCACGCATCCGGTGGATTTGATGACCTGATACCCATACAGACAATCCTCGTTAAATTCCGCAGCAAAGATCAGGTAGCAGTTCTTGTTACTGCCGGAGTGATTGATGAAATCGGAATTCTCGTTATTCACCACGTTGAGCGCCATGCGTGGCACGGCATTCTGGAGCTCTTTGACCTGAGCAAAGAACGGACGGTTAAAATCTACTGCGCGACCGTACGTGAGCGGATCGTTTTTGTCGGACCACCAGCACTCCGTGCAGTAGACGGGAAACGCCGAACCGGCAGGGTACATCGAAATGATGGATTTCTTACATAGATCGCACGTCCTGCGATACAGACTGCGCTCGTTCCTCCAGAAAAGCCGGCGCTGCTGCCGGCAGTCGGGGCAGAGAGTCGGAGGAGGAATGGAAAATTTTTTGCCCCCGAAGACGGGAGAGAGCTTGTCGAGAAGGGCAAGGTCATCCTGCGTGACCTCGAAGGGAGTGCCGCACTGTGAACAGGACTTCTGCACGACCTCCACTGTAAGCGAGACGAGCGGATGAGCAACTCAAAAGAGTCTTCATGGAGAAATGAGTGGAATAGGGCTCCAGTAAGCCATTTTCAGAGATCGGATATTCTCAGATTCCTGTGAAGATCTTTACGCTCCGACGCCATTCCCCCACATCCGCTCGAACTGGTCGCGGTAGAGCGCAACCATTTCGGGATGCCGGATGATGACCACCCGTGGATGCTCCTGATCGCAGATAAAGTGGCGGACATGATCTTTGGTGTACCCCAGGTAATCCCTTGCAACGGGGATCGTGTCTACAAGGCGTGTGGTTCGCAGCTCCTTACTGTCACGTTTGGCAAATGTTTCGGATTCGGGGGAATGTGTGTTGAAAACGCGGCAGAACATGTTCCGGCTGAAACGCTTGTGGCGGAACGCCAGCTCCTCGGGCGCTTCGTCGGACATGCCGGCGATATTCCAGTAATTCTGCATCGATCCCATGCACAGAAACTCATCATCGCAAAAATCGGGAATTTTGAGGTACTCTTCCCGGAACGCATCCAACCCTTCGCGCACCTCGATCATTTCCCCATCCGTGTTACGGACATCAGCAGATTCCATGCGATCCAGAAACGGCAGGAACCGGTCGAGATCCTGCAATGCAAGCTGCACGCGACGAAGTACACGTTGCTCGGTACCAAGTTTTTGAATGAGACCCTTCAGCGTGAGCGGTGCGTACACCGATTGCTTGCGGTTCACCTTGAGCGCCTGCACCAGTCCCCGATCCTCAAGACGCTTCATGGTCCGGTAGGCCGTCATCACATTGATTCCGCTCCCGCCGATCAGCTTCGGCATGGCCGCGCGCTTGTGCTTGAGGAGCTCAAGGTACAGGGTCACCTCCTCTTCACGGAGGCCAGAGAGCCGTAGCAGATCCTGGAGTCTTCGGCGCATGGGGAAAGTATAGAAGACGGAAAGAGGATGTAAAGTTAAGTTGTCAATACACCTCCTTCAAGTAGCACGCCTCGCACAAAATCCTCCCGTCATACTCCTTGGGCCAGCTCGTCTGCGTTTCTTTCTTACACTTCCCGCACGCCATTGTCCGGAGCTCGCCATTGAAGGGAATCAGGCGGAAATTCTCCTGCAATCTTCGCATGTAGTACGTATACGGAAGCGGAACCTTCAAATCCTGCGCGAAAACCACATCCTCTTGAAGAATTTGGAAGGGACGACCGGCAACCGGATCCCAGTAGGGCGACGTGGTCACGGATTCATCTGCATGATCACTGCGATCGGGGACTTCGGAGGCATCCCGCGTGTCCGACTCACGGTGCTCTTCCCTCTCGCGCATCCGAAACCCTCTCTTCTTCCCCTCTGCGGTCATCATCGGCCAGACGAAACCTGCCAGACTCTCTTCGTAAGGATTTGCTGCAAAGTGTGGCGGAAAAAATTGGCCGTATTCACCCGTCTTCTTCATTGCCGCAATCACTTCTGCCTTTTTTCGCTCGAATTCCTTGGGTTCATAGGGCTTGTTAAAAATGTGATATTCCTTTCCCACGAGCCCGCAGCAACCGAAGCAGTGCTTGCATTGGAAACACTGCGCGCAGTACTCCATATACTTGCACTGCATGACGTTGTAGCCGAATTTCACGTCATAGCATTTGTCCTGCGGCTCGGTCGATCCGTACACGAGTTCCGATCCTACGGCGGCACACACGGTATCCAGGCAATCCTTGCCGCCGAATCCGCGAAACACATGCATACAATCCTCCAGTTCGTCGACGAAGAAGCAGTTCGTACATCCCTTGCTTGAGTAGATGTAATTGGAATCGCCACACTCCTGGCACTGATCCATGAAGATAGCGCGGTGCCAGGCATTCTCTTTCAGCATCTTCCCGAATTCCTTCTTCGCGTGCTCATAGACGGCGCGCGACCGCAGATCCCAGGACTCAAGACGCTTCTTATATTCCTCCTTCGTCAGCTGCTGATTGGCGAAGCAGTACGACTTGTTGCGAAGATTGGTGCAGAAGAAACAGTGATTACAGTTGCGGCAGTCGTAGAGGAACGCGCTCTCCGTACACTGCCAGCAATTCAGCGTGAACACGGAGCGAAAACACAGATGACTGTTGATGAGGTCAACGGAACGTTCACTATCGTAGGAGAAGACACCGAATTGGCTGTTCTTCACGTTAAAGACCCGGTAGCAGTAACGAAGATCTTCGTCGTTCAGTCCTGAGTGGCAGAGATAGCAGTTCTTGCTGTACCACCAGTCATCCGTGTACTCACAATTCTCATTGCCCGTCCCCACATTGTGCGCAATGGGGCAGCACCGGAAAAGCTCCCACATCTGCGGGAAAATCGGCTTGGTGAGATCGACCTCCGCGGAAGGTGGATCGGCATGCTTGATCCACTCATCCTTGTGCCACACGGGGTAGGGACAGTCCTGCGAAAAGACAGAAACGATCTGCTTACCGGTCTTATCACATTTCCGTTTGTGCAGCGCCCAGTGCTGCCAGAAAGCGCCGAGGATCTGCCAACGCGCAATCGGGTGGAGAGAGGGCTCACCCTCAATACCAAGCTTCTTTCTAAGCTCCATCTCGGCAGGAGCCACCTCGAATGTTTTGCCGGTGACGGGGCAGATTTTCGGCATGGAATATGTGTTTAGTATACCTATTTCTTTTAATGGTGTTTGGGAGAATGAAGCAGTACGAATTATGAATAATGCATGGTCGAAGCACCTTCATTCTTAATTCTTAATTCTTTATTCTCCTTAATAGACTTCCTTCAGGTAGCACTCCTCGCACAACACGGTTTCCTTGCGCTCAGGCGAGAACGTGGACTCCATTGCCTTGCCGCACGCGGAGCACGGCCGATTCCAGAGCCGGCGGGGAGGACGCAATGCTGTTCTTCGATCCTGCCGCTCCTCCGGATGCAGGTGCGGGAGCGGGAGATCATGCACACGGTAGAACGCGAGCTCCTGCTTCACGATGCGGAAGGGGCGGCCGGATACTGCGGATGTCACCGCCCAGTTCAGGATATCATCGGCCTTCGCCAAGGCTACGGCCGACGAGTCGGGAATTTCCGCGATTGTTTCCGGTAATTTCGCCGCGGCGATGACTTTTTGCACGTCCGGCTTCTCATCCGATTCATCGCGCCACGGATAGCCGCGCTTGAGAGCCTCATCTTTGCTTAGAGGGAAGTACTCCATGGCAATCGACTCGTTGTAGGCAAAGGAACTCATGCTCTTGGGGAAGAATTCCCCGTACTCTCCGGCTTTCTTCATATGAGCGATGAGTTTTTCGCGCAGTTTCTCGTACTCATCTTTCGTGTACTGCGTATTCAGAATGCAATACTGCTTCTTCTTCAGGCCCACGCAGCCGAAGCAATTTTTGCATCCCGTACAGCTGTCCAAATATTCGCAATCGCTCATATTCGTCGTGCACATGGTCGAGAATTTCAGATTGTAGACGTTGTTGCCGCATGCACCGCACTGGTACGCACGCTCCACATTATCGCCCCAGAAGGTGTAATCCATGGAAGACTTCACCCCCATGGAAACCCGCTGACAGTAGCGGCAATCCTCCAGATCCTTACAGTCCATGCAATAGAAGGCATTGCGGGTGTTACTGATGTGATCGCCCGTCGAGTGCTCATTGTGCTCGCCCTGCACGTAGCGCTGCGGCTGGGCGCGGAAGAATTCCGTCACGTTCTTTCTCACCATGGCGATGCCGGAGGAGGTATCGAGCCTGAGGGTCGTTTTCCGCTTCTCGTATTCCTCTTTCGTGAGCTGTTCATTCAGGATCATGAACCGTTTCTGGCGCTGATTGGCGCAAGCGATGCAGTCACGGCATCCGATACAACTTTTGAGGAAGTAACTGTCCGAACAATTGTGACAGTCCTGTGAAAAAAACAGGCTGTGACAATCGATGCAATCCAAACACTCGTAGAGAATTTCACTCTTATGACAATTGAAGCAATCCACCATGTCCTTGCAGTGGTAGACACGGTTTGAGTAGAGACAATCCTCAACGTAATCCGCTTCCGCGATCAGGTAACAGTTTTTGGAATACCCCGCATTGTTCACATAGTCGCTGTTCACCATCGTCCCCTGAATCACGAAACGCGCCTGATGAGGAACGCGATTCCTGAGCTCCATGAATTGTTCAAAGAACGGACGGGAAAAATCGATGTCCTGCCCGTACGTGAGCGCGTCCCAGCCATCACCCCACCACGCTTCGGGGCTAAAGACCGGAAAGGGATGATCGGCGTGAAACTGCGACAGAATCCGCTCCCCCGTGAGGTCGCACGTTCTCCAGTAAAGCTTGCGGGAATTGCGCTCGAGCAGGCGCCGCCGGAGCCGGCACTCGGGACACGATTGAGGAGCGGGAACTTCAAAATCATCCAAAAACCTCTGATCATCCGAAGAAATTTCGAAACTCGAGCCGCATTCGACGCACTTTCCAAGCATCGATCAATATACTTCCTTCAAATAGCATTCCTCGCAATAGACGATCTCGGGCCGCTCCGGCGCATAGGTCGTTTCGATCCCCTTCTTGCACTTGGCACACTGGCGCTTCCAGAGCTTATAGGGGTTGCGCGAAGCCATTCTCTGCTTATGGCGCTCATCGGGATGCAAATGCGGCACGGGGAGCTGCATCTTCCGGTAGAAATCCAATTCCTGTTTGACGATCTGAAACGGGCGAGCCGTCGCCTCGCACACGATGGGCCAATTGAGGATGTCGTCGGGAACACCGGCAATATCCTCCGGCAGCTTGTGGCCGGGAATTGTCTTCCCTGTCTTGGGAGCCTCTTCTGTCTCGTCGCGCCAGCGCCACCCATTCTGCATGGCAGATTCTTTCGTGAGCGGGAAGTACTCCTGAGCGATGGTTTCGTTGTACGCAAAAGGACTGAGGTCTGCCGGCAGGTACTCGCCCCACTCGCCGCTGGCACGCATCGATGCAATGATTTTCGCCACCAGATTTTCGTACTCGTCCTTTGTATACTGCTTATTCAGGATGCAGTAGCGTTTATTCTTGAGCCCCACGCAGCCGAAAATATTACTATTATGGTGACACTCGAGCGAATAGTAGATGTTGGATCCGTACCAGACGTAGAAACAGGCCATCGATGATTCCAGATCGACCGTGGAACAGACGCTGTAGCAGTACCGGTCTCCATCCGGAGCGCAAAAAGCACAGTCCTGCGTGCAGAGGGTTTTCGGCGCAAAGTAAACGTTTCGGCAATCTTCACAGTCCTTGCAGTCGAAGGCGTTCGAGCAATTTTTGGAATTGTACACACTGTCCCCCGTGCAGTTTTCGGAAGCATAGATGTGCGCATGTGGGTGGGGCAGTGATGCCTTGATTTCAGAGAGCGTCTGCCGAAGATAGCCGATGCCCCCCTGGGAAAGCGCGGAATATTCCTTTGTAAGGCGTGCGTACTCCTGCGCTGAATACTGCTTGTTGAAGATGCAGTACTGCTTCGCCCGCAAGCCGAAACAACCGATGCAATCGGTGCAGCCCAGACAGTCTTCGATCATCGTGCAGTTGCGACAGTTCCGGCAATTCACGAAAAACCGGCAGCCGTAGCACTGCTCGGATGCCACACCCTCGTAACAGAGTTCGCTGGAGTACACCGCCAGACAGTCAACGCAGTCTTTACAGTACACCACGAATTTCCCGTAGAGGCAGTCTTCGTTGTCCCCTGCACCGAAGATCAGGTAACAGTTCTTCTGGTTCAAGGCATAGTTCGTGTAGCTGCTGTTCTCGATATTCGTGTTATACAGGCCGACATGGGGAACTTCCGCATACAGCTCTCTGAGCTGCTGTCGCATCGTCTTGGAAAAGTCGTATGCACGACCATAGGAGAGCGCCTCCCATTGGTCCCCCCACCATGCATCGCGGTCGTAGACCTTATACGGCATATCCGGAGCATAGATGGAGAGGATGGGTTTGCCGGTCAGGTCGCAGGTGCGGCGGTAGAGCTTGCGCTCATTGCGAAAAGAAAGGCGCAGTTGTTGTCTGCATTGCGGGCACCGCGTCGGCGGTGGAATGAGCTGTTTCAAACCACTGAAGACCGGTGAAACACTTTCGTAAAACGTGAGATCCCCCTCTGCGATCTCGAAGGGCTGCTTGCACCAGCCGTTGCGGCAAATCTGCTCCACAGAAGGCAGAGTAGCAGAATCCCGGCTAGGCGCCCGTCGTGTTCTTAATGACCTGATTCGCCGCAAAGGTCATGGAGAGGTACGGCTGCGCAGCCGGCGTGAATTGCGCATGCTGGTGCAGGTTCTGCTGTTGCCAGAGCCTGGTCACTTCAGAGCAGTCCATCGCCCCATCGTAGCCGTTCTCTTTGTTCTGGACGACGCCGTTCTTGAGGAGCTTGAATGTCCAGTGCAGGTGCGGGCCGGTGGAGCTGCCGGTATTGCCGCTCAACGCGACCGGATCGCCCTGCGAGATGGGCTGCCCGTTCTTCACGGTGACCTGTGAGCAGTGGGCAAGGACGCTGCGGCGCGTGGGGCCGTCGATGACCACGTACTTGCCGTAGCCTGTCGCCCCGTCATCCTTCACCGTTACAACACCGTCATGCGGCGCGAAGATCTTCGTGTCCTCGGGCACACCGAAATCGAACCCGTTGTGACCGAGCCAGCCGTACTGCTGGTAGATCTCTTTATTCTGACCGAAACCCTGCGTGACGGTGGGCGTACCGGGGAGCGGAGAGAAAATCACAGAAGCGTGCGGGAAGGAACGAACCCTACTTTACCGCGAAGACGCCGATGCGCCAGTGCCGCCGATCTGAGACTGGAAGAACGCGATGATCGGCTTGTCGCCCGTGAGGCAGGTGGTACCCGTCCAGAGGAAGGGAACACCCACGCTGTCGGTGGCGTAGCCGCAGTCCTTCGCGTGCCGCGCCATCTCGCGCGCATTGGATTTGTTGTAGTACACCTCTTTACGCGTGAAGGAGATCTTCTCCTCTACGTTATTCTCCTCAACGAAGGCATCCACAATGGCGCAGTGGGGGCACCCCTGCCCGTAGTACAGCACCATCCCTGTCGTCTCGCTGCCATCCGAGGACCGTGCGAGAAAGAAGACCACGACGAGGAACACAATCACGCCGGCAAAGCCGAGGAGCATGGTGCGCATCCCGCTCTTCCTGCCGTTTTCCTGTGACCAGTGGAGTGATGACATAGCCCACACAGGGTAGCGAGAAATACGCACTTGTCTACTGCGAAGACCATCTTCGTGGAAGCATCGGTTGGTAGCAACCATGCAGGAAAGGCTCACAGAGCGCAAATACTGACATAAGATGCCAGAGGTCAGGAAGGTCATACCCCCTCCTCAGGTAGAGGATACTGCCCCGGCAAGAACCGCGTTGAACAAGTAACCGGTGAAGAGGATCCCCATCCCCACGACGAACGCGAATGTCAGGATGAGCCTCGTTTTCATCACGCGGCGGAGGATGAGAAATTCCGGCAGCGACAGACCCGTGACCGCCATCATGAATGCGAGGGACGTTCCGGCCGCCACCCCCTTCTCCGCAAGCACCGCCACGAGCGGCATGATGCCCGCCGCATTGGCATAGAGAGGGATGCCGAGCAGCACCGCGAAGGGAACGGCGTACCAGCGATCGGCTCCCGCATAGGCAGCGAGGAAATCTGCGGGAATGTACCCGTGCATCCACGCGCCGACTCCCACCCCCAGCAGCACGATCCACCACACGCGCTTCAGGATCATCCGCGTGTAGCGCTGTGCGAACGCGAGGCGCTCCGGCCACGTCTCCGGCCGTTTTCTGGCACTGTTCTGTGGGCCCTCCCCTCCCCGATCCACCAGGTGCTCGAGCTTCAGCGCTCCCAGGATCATGCCGGCGACGATCGCAATGGTGAGTCCGCTCACCATATAGAGGAGCGCGATTTTGAGCCCGAATGTCGCGAAGAGGAGCGCGAAGGCCACCTCATTCACCATCGGCGACGCGATGAGGAAAGTGAAGGTCACTCCGAGCGGCACTCCGGCCTCCAGAAACCCAAGGAAGAGTGGAATGGCGCTGCAGGTGCAGAAAGGCGTGACGACGCCGATACCGCCCGCCATCACGTGCCCCGCCAGGCGCCCGCGGCGCGAAAGGAGGGAGCGGATCCGCTCCGGCGGGATGAAGGTGCGGATGACCGTGACAACATAGATGATGACGATGAGCAGCAGAAAGATCTTGAGCGTGTCTTCGATGAAGAAATGGATTGCCTCGGCCAGATGCGACTCTGGGCGAAGCGAGAGCACACCATACGTCATGGCATCGGCGAAAACGGCAAGAGGGCGAAAGAGATTCATGATCGGTGAATGCATGCATTCTACTCCAACTGCGTTCTCTCCTGATCTTTTTTCTCAGAAGAAATGGCTTGCCGCCGATGAAACGGCCTGCAATCCGGTCTCTGGTCAAAATGCCTTCTGTGTGCTACAATAACTAGATTGTCTCATAGACACATCACCCACCGGCTCGACCTCTTCTGTGCAGTGCTCAGTGCGGTTCTGCTGCCCGCCGCCACCGCATGTGCGCAGTCCTTCACCCTGGATTTCGACAGCCTGCAGGCAGGCGCCGCAGAGCAGAGAAGCGACGCGTATATTCTGGAAGGCGGATTGGTCTCTCTGCAGGCTGCAGGTGAAGCGGAACATCGTCAGACACAACCAGTGGGAGCGGTGTCCTTCTGCGGGAACAACGTGCAAGAGAACGGAGAGGAGTGTGACGGAACGGACCGTGCGGGAGTGACCTGTGCGTCTCTCGGATTCACCCAGGGAGACGTGCTGTGCACCGTGACCTGCACTCTCGAGAGCAGTGCCTGCACCAACAACGAAGCGGGCACGACCGCGACTGCAGGAAATTCAGCACTAGGGAAGACCGGCGGAGGAGGTCGCGGGAGGAATGCGCCTGCCGCCGCTCCATCCGCTGTACAGGCCGCTCCAGCATCTCCAACACCTGCTCCCTCTCCGGAAACACCCTCCAGGCATGCCTCCCCGGTAGCACTGGTCGCCGAGACGGCCCCCACAATGGCCGCGCTCCCCCCCTCCATCGAAACTGCGGAAGGGTTTCTCGCTGCGACAGTGCCGGATACGGCCGTCCTGCCTCTGGCTCCCTCTCAAAAGCAGGCTGCTGCTCTGGTATTTCCGGAACAACGCAATCCGGCGGAGCCAGCGCCAGAACCTGACCCACCAATGCTCTCCCGCCTCACAGCATCACTCTTGTCCTGGAAACTGCCCGGCGTGACGTATGCGTGGGGAGGCCTCATCTTCGCCGGAATCGTATCCATGCTCTTCTTCTTCCCGGCACCCAAAACCGCAAAGGGAAAAGCTCGACGCACATCTTCACGCCGCCACTCATGATGCCGAAAAGAATCTGCTCACTGGCCGTCTGCGCCGCGCTCCTCTTTGGCGCATCTCCCGCCTCTGCCGAAACGGCACCGGGCAATCTGCTCTACGAGGGACGGATATTGGATAGTGCACGGAATCCCGTCACCACCGCGATCGTGCTGCGCTTTTCCCTCTGGCAAACGGAGGACTGGGTTTCCGGCGACACATCGAGCGGTTCCATCAACACGGGCTCCGCGACCTACGGCGGGTGGTTCGAAGCACAGACCGTCACGCCGAATAGCAATGGAATCGTATCGGTGCGCGTGGGGAGCGACACGGCCCTGCCTGCCATGAATGCCGCGCAGCACACCTACTTCCAAGTGGAAGTGAAAGCCTCCGGCCAACCCGATACGAGTTACGAGCTCCTCGATCCCACGGGGGATGCGGGCGCGGATACCGTCGATCGCAGACTGATCGGATCGGTGGCCTACGCCAAGAATGCCGAGAGCATCGGCGGCCGCACAGCGGGAACGTCATCCGGCTCCCTGCTCCTGCTGGGTTCCGGCGGGCAGGTGGGCATCGCTCAGATGGCAAGCGGAACGAATGCAATGGCATTCACCGTCAACGCAGCGAATGCCGAAGGAGATGCAGTGCTGACATTCGGAAACGCGCTGCTCCCGGAAATGCTCCGGTTCTCAACCGCCGCGCAGCGGTTTGAATTTTCGGATGACGTCTATGTTGCAGGGGCACTCGACGTCGCAGGAACGATGTCAGGACAAGCGCTCCAGGTGAACGGTGCGATGACGGGCAGCAGCCTCTACGTCGCGCAAAATTTCTCCGGAGCCGGCTTGGCCGATTGCACCGCAACAGGCAGCAAGCTGCTCTGGGATGCCGCCACACAGCGCTTCTCCTGCGGCACAGATCAGAATGCCAACAGTCTGCCCGATACAGCCACATTCCTCGACACGACCACGGAGTCGCTGACGACGAGTGACGTGGACCTGTGGGACGGCCCCTATCCAAACATCACCGTGGATGCCGCAACGAACACGGTGCTGGTGAACGTGATGATTCGACTCGATGCGGATGGAGGCGATACCGAAACCGATGCGTTCTTCATCACACGAGAAACGGATGGAACGGACCCCACATGCACCGATACGCAAGTGGGAGAGATGTTCCATGCCAGTATGACCACGAACAGCAACCAATTCACCACGGCGCACGCAACGTTCGTCGATAGCCCCGGCGTGGCCGGAGAGGTGCGGTACACCGTCTGTTCCGATGCAGAGACCACCATCGGTACCGACAGTAACGATACGCTCTCGGTACGCTTCAACTTCATCGAGCTGGGACTCTGAGGAGCATTCAGCGCTTCTGGAGGAATAGTGACAATTTGTGATAATTGTTCTTTTAATATATAATAGTGTTATGGCAATTGCCCTGAGAACTGCGCATTCCCTCAGTACGAAACACCTCAAACTCATACCCAAACAGCGCATGATTTACCTCCTCGTGCTCGGCATCCTCATCTCTGAAACGATCGCCCTGAGTTTCCTCAAAGAGTACTCGATGCATCCGAATGTGCTGTATTACGCCCTCGGACTCCTCTTCTACGTCTTCGTGACATTGTTCCTCGTGAAGTCGTTCCAGTACGAAGGAGTGGGCGTGGTGAACGTGCTGTGGTCCGCCTTCTCCATCATGTTCGTCGTCGCTGCGGGCATCGTCGTCTTCAAAGAAAAAATCCATGCGCTGGAATTGCTCGGCGTCGTCATGGTCCTCGGCGGCGTGTCGCTGATACGGATATTTGAGTGACGACAGCCGAAAAGAAACTGAGCGGTTACTTCATTGAATCAGTACCGTGGTCTCGGTACCATGAGCTGCGTCTTTGGACGATTAGCTCAGCTGGTTAGAGCGTGCGGTTCACATCCGCAAGGTCACTGGTTCGAATCCAGTATCGTCCACCATCCCTCCTCTGCTCGGCATCTAATCGGATTGTCTCGCCTCCCATTCACCTGTCCCGAAGACCGGTGCTATCTGGATAGGGTATGTAGCGAAAAAGCACCTGATCCACATGATGATTTCCTACGTTGTCAGAGAAATTTACTCAGTAGCTCACCGATCTGCCGTACCAATTCCACGCCTCCTCCTATCGTCACGGCTTTCTCCAGTGTTCCGTAAGCTGCACTGATGATTTTTTTACTCGGACTTTGTTTGGATAGTTGGGTTTGGATTGTCGCTACATCAGCTTCAATATCCTTCTTTTTCTCTACGGGCAGATCAGAGGCATTCACCAACTTCAATAGTGATTCGAGTGCAGTAGAAACCTCAACATATGCTTCCTGCACAACAATATTGTGACTACCAACAACCACGTTCCTGCCCTGAATATTGATTACCGTTCTAGCTTCAAGTTGAGCAGGGGGCTGAGCGGCACGTTCTTCATCTGCAAGAAGCTGACTCTGTCTTACAAGTAGCGGATATGGCTCTACTCGCTGAAGAAAGCCCCATCCCATGATCTCATCAACTTTCGCTATGTATGCATCTATATGCTCTTGAGATGCTGAGGATTCTCCCGCATTCAATGCTGCCTGTTTTTCTAGCTCATACTTACGCTTGTAAATAGGCAACAGCGCTTTCAGGAGACGGCATGATGCATCGCTAATATCGAATTCCGTAGTCATCCAGTCTTGGAAATCGCGCATGCCATGCCTCCGATTGAACTCGTTCATAATGCTTCTATGTGCGCCTGATACGACAGAGAGTTCTTTCTCGATAGTGGCATTGCCTTTACGGTTTCTTTCGGCCAAGTAGGACTTATAGAGACCTAAAGCATCCCTGCAATAGCAGAGACTGTGGCCGCTAATTTCGATTGCTGGAGACATATCAGTCTACAATAGACTTTACCTTGCCTTGGAAATCCTCTAACCAGCTGCCTGCCCGCCGAAGTCCCGCAGATGCGGGACGTAGGCGGGAGCTAATCGTCCAACGTCGCCATGGTACCAAAGCGGAGCAGATCTTCAATCAACTATGCCTTCGTAAACTCCGGATCCATCATGAGTCTGCTTTCTTCGGGCAGACTCTGCCCCTGGTACTTACTAAATGGCTTCACGTTGTAGGGCTGCTCGGCCGGACTCGTCATGACCTCGAATGCCAGCTGGCACACGCGCATGCCCGGGTAGAGCGCTACGGGAAGGCGGTTTAAGTTGCTGATCTCGAGCGTGATCGTGCCCGAGAAGCCGGGATCCACGAACCCCGCCGTGGAGTGGATAATGATACCGAGTCTCCCTAAGGAACTGCGACCCTCCACACGCACCACCAGATCATCAGGCACGGTGATGGTCTCTTCCGTCACGCCGAGGATGAATTCGCCCGGCTGCACGATGAACGGATCACCCTCTTTAACCTCGATCGTCCGCATGTTGCCGTGAAAGCTCTCGGGCTTCTTGGGGTCCAAAACGGCAAACTTGCTGTGCTCGTAGATCTTGAAAACAGAGCCCAGGTGCAGATCCATCGAGGAGGCATGGATGTGCCGGCCCAGATCACCGCGCGCCGATGTGATCTTCACGCGGCCGGATGCAATGGCCTGCCTGATGTCCTTATCCGAGAGAATCATGAGGCGCGATCCTACCATAGAACAGGATGAAAATCGCGCGATTTTCCACCCGTGCGTGCGCGGATCGCGGTAGAATGCGGACCCATGCCGATCCACACGGATCAACTCTCAGACATTCAGGAACGTGATACTCTCGCGGAGCAGGAATATACCCCCGAAAAGGAGACGCTGGCCCAGAGGCGCAGCAACCTGATTCAGTACTTCCGCGGCTTCATTGCGGAGACATTCGACAAGCTGCACGTCGCCTCGGCGGAAGAAACGGAACGCCTGCACCAAGGGCTTTTGCACATCGGGCTCACGGAAGACGAAATCACCCAATGGGAGGAGTACCGCGATACTATCGCCGAACGACAGAAGGAATCAGCACATCAGCTTTCTGGGCAACTGCATGCGCAGCTCGACCGTGCGCATGCGGAACATATCATCACCCGCGAATCGAAGCAGCGCTGGCTGGACCGCTTCACGGATCCCTCGCTCGGTTACAAGGCAAAGGAGTACTTCGTGCAGCACCAGATGCCCTCCTACCTCGCCTCATGGGAAAAGGTGGCCAAGAAGCGCGTGAAGCTCCTCAATGATCCGAAGTTCACATCCCTCACGAAGACGGATGTATCGGATCTCGATACCTTCCAGAAAGGCAAAGACTTCTTAGACCTCCACTACGAGAAGCGCGCGGACTTGAATGCGCGCGTCGAGGCCGCCATCACATCCAAGGCGCGCGGCATCGAACATCTGCACGGCAGAGCCAAGTCGCTCCTCGAGACGGCTGCGGCCGCCGGCGCCGTCAACCGCGACAGGCTGGGACGTTGGCTCCTCGATAAGCTGAAAAAATTTCCCTCCGCGATGGCGCTGCAGGATTTCGTGGAGCATCAGCTGCCGGAGTACATCAAAACCTGGATCAAGATCCGGACGGAGTATGACTGGGTGGAAGCCAAAATGAAGGAATCCGTCCCGCAGGGATTCAACCGCCTCACGCCCGAGAAGTTCCTCCTCTTGAGCTATCCGCAACGTAAGAGCTACGTGGAGCAGGCGAAGCAGAGGCTCAATCTCACCGAGGCGCCGTCGCCGCGCGAGATGGAGAACATCAAGCTCGGCATCCGCCACGCGCTCGATACCAAAGACTGGGAAGAAGCCGACAGCCTGCTCAAGAAGGCACGCACACTCTTCGATCAGGGCAAAGGAGTGGATAAGGACCGCTTCGAGCTCGATTCCATGCAACGCTACCTCACAGAATTCCGGACAAAAGAGGAGAAAGAGAAACACCCGATGAACTCCGCGCGCGAAACGCTGGAGCAGATGCGCGTCGCGTTCTCACAGATCCCGAAACCCCTCCAGCCCCTGTACCTCGCCGCCATGAACGACCCCGACAAACTCGGAGCCGTTGCGGCCTGCACCTACAACCGTGTGTGGTGCCGTGAGCACGGGTACCTCAACGATGAACGCGAGAAAGAGCTGGAGCAGGACGCGACCGTCTCGACGCAGACGCTCGCCCGGGAAGGCAAGCACCGCAAGAAGGGGCTCGACAACGTGAAACTCGGCGTGGTAGCCGATAAGCAGCATGACCCGGCGGTACGCCGCTACGACGAGGGAGAGTGGGCTCCGACCATCATTCATATGCCACCCGACACCTATCAGCACTTCGATACCATTCTGGAGTCGCGAAAGAACAATCACGCCTTCCGCTACTGGACCACCCTCATCCCCACGAACGTCACCTACGAGGAGCAGCAGCACCTCGTGAAGAACGTGAACTGGGTGCTCAAGAGCGGCATCAGGAAGCTGAAGGAACAGGGTCTGATGTTCACGCTGACCGGCAATCCTCCGTCGCTGAATTAGAAGGAAACAGAGGAGGCAGAGGATGCAAAGGAAACGAAAGCACTGGAGGAGCGTATGCTATGATGCTCTCCTTCATCTTTAGTCCTTAGTCCTAAGTCCTCTGTCCTAAGTCCCCTACGCCCTACTCCTAACCCTAACCCTAGAAATGGCTCTCTACCGAACGTATCGGCCACTCGCCTTCGTGGATGTCGTGGGACAGGACCACATCGTGACGACCCTCGAGCAGGCCGTGATGCAAGACAAACTCTCGCATGCCTACCTCTTTGCAGGGAGCCGCGGCACAGGCAAGACTTCGGTGGCGCGCATCCTCGCCAAGCACATCATGACGCACGGCATTCCCGATGGGCCGCTCAAGCAGCAGATCATCAAGGGTATCGAGGAAGGGTCTCTCGTGGATCTGCTCGAGATCGACGCGGCGTCGAACCGCAGCATCGATGACGTGCGTGATCTGATCGAGAAAATCCAGTTCTCCCCTGTCGTCGCCGCCGCAAAGGTCTACATCATCGACGAGGCGCACATGCTCACCAAAGACGCATTCAATGCGCTCCTGAAGACCCTTGAGGAACCGCCGGAGTATGCGCACTTCATCCTCGCCACGACGGAGCTGCACAAGATCCCCTCGACCATCCAGAGCCGCTGCCAGACCTTCCCCTTCCGCCCCATCGAAGAGGAGGACATCGTCCGGCGGCTGCAGTACATCGCCGATCAGGAACACATCACCGTAGACCGCGAAGCCCTGCGGCTGGTTGCCCGGCACGTGGAAGGGGGCTTAAGGGACGCGATCTCGCTCTTAGACCAGATGCGCTCCCTCCCCAAGATCACTGTGCAGGATGTGGAGCAGCGCATCGGTGTCTCCGGCCACGAACACATCGAGCGCGTCGTCGATGCGATTCAGCGCAATGATCCGCCGGCGCTTCTCGATGCCGTCCAGGCGCTGGAGGAAGCCGGCGTTCCGCTCGATCTCTTCCTCCGCTCCCTGCTCACCCTCATCCGCTCGGAGCTGCATCACGCCATCGCGGAGAAAAAGCCGATCACAGAGCACATGCACGCGCTCGATATCCTGCTGGAAGCCGTGCGTGACCTGCGGCTGGCACCCGTTCCGGGGCTCGTGGTCGAAGCCGCCCTCCTCGCGCTCTGCGCTCCAGCAGGAAAGGAACGCGGCAGGGCAGAGATCCTGCCGGCGAAAGCAGCGGAGAAGGTGGAGAAGAAAAAATCCAAAGAAGAAGAGACTGCAGCAGCCCAAGCCCCCAAGAAAGAGGAGGAATCGGCTCTGTCTGGGGCGGAGATCGAGGCGCCGGAAGTCACACTCGAAACCATGACGGCCTCGTGGGAGCAGATTGTGGAAGAAACAGCGCCCGCATCGGTGCGCATGTCGCTCAAGAACGGTGAATTGCAGACCGTCGCGGGGCTGAAAGTCACCGTAGGATTCACCTCGGCATTCCACCGCGACAAAGTGGCGGCCACCGACGCGAGCCGCACCGTCGAAGAAATCATGCATAAGATCTTCAGGCGATCACTGAAACTGGAATGCGTGCTCGAGAAGGACCGTGAGAAGGACGGCACGAAGGAGAACGTCGTGAATCTCGCCGACGCGGCAGCGGAAGTCTTTTAGAAGAAGCAGAGGAAATTCTCCGTATGGAGAGGTATTCTTCAGGATGTCATTCTCTGCCTCCTTTGCTTCCTCTGCCTCCTTCCCTATGTCCCATATCTCCGAGCAAAAAACCGAGCTCCGCGCCGCCATCCTGGAACGCATTCAGTACATGAATGAACAGGCACGTACGGCCGAGAGCCGCTCCATCGCCCGCCGCATACTCGAAGAACTGCCGACGGACAGTGTGATTTGCGCGTTCTTCCCCATGAAAACAGAGCCCGACATCCGCCTCCTTCTCACGGAAATCATCACACGGGGTCAGGAGTTGTTCTTGCCCACATTCGACGGACACGCACTCGTCATGCGCCGGACATACGACCTGGCACACCTCATCACAAGCGACTATGGAATTCCAGAACCTGCCAGTGACGCGGAAAAGTTGGATGCGCATACCCCTGTCATTGCGCTCATTCCCGGTCGCGCATTCGCCGCAGACGGAGGACGGTTGGGCCGCGGCAACGGCGGCTACGACCGGTGGATCGCGTCTCATCGCAGCCAGAATGACCAGTCGCGCTACTACGGAGTAGCCTTTGACTGCCAGATCGTGAGTGCCGTTCCAATGGAGGAACACGACGTTCCGCTCGATGGATACATTTCTGCGCGTGGATTCACACTGGCACAGAAGTAACAACCTTTGTGTTCAGAAGGCTTTTCAGAGTGTAGGCACGTGGTAGGCTGAAGAAGCCCTCACCCCCCTCCCCTCTCTCACCCATGACGTACCTCCCCGCACTCAAGAAGACGGACCCGCAAATCCGCGACCTCATTGTCGCTGAGGAAAAGCGTCAGTGGTCGAAGATCCGCCTCATCCCTTCCGAGAACTACGCATCCGCCGCGGTGTTGGAAGCCTCGGGGAGCGTGCTCACGAACATCTACTCTGAAGGGTACCCGGGCAAGCGGTACTACGAAGGCCAGCAGAACACCGATCAGATTGAGACACTCGCCATCGAACGGGCAAAGGCAGCCTTCGGAGTGGATCATGCCAACGTGCAGCCGTACTCGGGCAGCCCGGCGAACATGGCGGTGTATGCGGCCGTGCTGCAGCCGGGGGACACGATCATGGGGCTCGCACTCGCGCAGGGCGGACACCTGACGCACGGGTGGAAGGTGAATTTCTCGGGCAAGCTCTATCACTCCGCGCCCTACGAGCTCGACCCGCAGACGGAGCGGCTCAATTACGACCAGATCTGGAAACTGGCGAAGGAGGCGAAGCCCAAGCTCATCGTTGCCGGCTACACCGCGTATCCGCGCATCATCGAATGGAACCGGTTCCGCGAGATCTGCGACGACGTGGGTGCCATTTTCCACGCCGACATTTCACACATCACGGGGCTCATCCTGGGTGGCGCGCACCCGTCACCGTTCCCCATGGCCGACACGGGCATCACCACCTCGCACAAGTCACTCCGCGGCCCGCGCGGCGCGATGATGATGTGCAAGGCCCAGTACGCCCAGGCCATCGACAAGGCCATCATGCCGGGCCTGCAGGGCGGACCCCACAATCAGACGACGGCTGCAATCGCCGTGGCCTTCAAGGAAGCAAGCCAGCCCGCCTTCAAGGAGTACGCCGCGCAAATCGTGAAGAATGCCAAAGCCCTCGCCGACCAGCTCAATAAACATGGCTTCAGACTGATCAGTGGCGGAACCGATAACCACCTGATCCTCTTCGAAACCTTCAAGAGCAAGGGCATCCTCGGCCGCGATGCTTCCCGCGCCTTAGACCGCGCGGGCATGGTCGCCAACTGCAACCTGGTGCCCTTCGACACGCAGACCCCCATGAACCCCTCGGGCGTGCGCATCGGCACCCCGTCCGTCACCTCACGCGGGATGAAGGAGGCCGAAATGGTGAAGATTGGCAACTGGATCAACGAGGTGCTCACCCATTCCAAGGACGAATCTGTCTTGGACCGCATCGCCGGCGAGATCGCCGAGCTCACACAGAGCTTCCCCTGCCCCGGTATCAACCCGCAGAATTGGTCTGAGGACGGGGGTGTCCCTTCGTCAGACGTGAAAAAGCAGGTTGCCCTGGCGCACTAGTTGTCGCAGGCGCAGAAGTGCACGATGCCTCCCCAGGTGTATCCGTCGGGATTGTACGATGCACTGTACGACCACGGCGTCTGGCCCTGTAAGACCGTCCTACGTTCGCCACATCCGGGATTACCGTAGGTGTCGTTGAAGAACGTTCCCAGTGCCGAAATCTGCGCGGGTGTGGGATTGTACTTGGCGGGCGTGAAAGAAGCGGAGGAATACTTGTACATGAGATAGAGGCGCTTGCAGTTGTCCGGCTGCTGCACCATCCAGGTCTGTGCCGTCGCATTGTATTTGTTCGCACCAAACCGGCTGCAGTACTGACGACAGCCGATGGTGGCGGTGTTTCGGGTGTACATGTCCGATGTCACCGGAGCATTGCCATTTCTGTACCAACAGGTGCCTCTGTAGGAGGTAATGTTGGACTGAACGTCATACAGCTTCGTTGCAAGATCGCGCGGGTCGAGATCGATCGTCCTGCAGAAGAACTCCTTCATGCACGCATTGTCACAGCCATCGGTGTTCCACATGTTCCCGTCATCGCACTGTTCCTTCCCTTCGATGCGCCCATCGCCGCAGAGCGACGCTGCAGTGGTCAACCTGCATTGCGCCGTGCAGTACGCATTGCTCATCGGTCCCCAGTCGCACTGTTCGCCGGATTCCACGACGTTATTCCCGCAACCGGGCTGTTCGACGGTGATGAATCGATGGAGGATACGCGCGCCCTTTTGGCCTCGCTGCGTGCTGCGCACGGACGCCTCCAATTCGTACATCCCCGCAACAGGAGACGTAACGCCCACCGTCACGGCCATCTTCTGCCCCGAAGCCACATTCGGCGCCGTACAGACTACGGAGCTTTTTCCCAGTAACTTGCACCGCGCATCCGATGCCTCTGCGACGTATGTCAGATTCTTCAGGTCAATCATGATGACGACACTGTCGGCACGTGGCTGCAGATTCAGTCCTTCAATGGTCAATGTCGCCGTCTGACCGGTGACGATCTTCTTTGGGACAGACGACAGGATATCGGCCAGGGAATCCCGTATGCAGTTCGTGCAGCCATCCCACTCCGTCGTATTGCCGTCATCGCATTGCTCAGTGGCATCCACGCGTCCATTGCCGCAGAGTTCAGGATGCTCGCGCTGGCAATTCCGTCGGCAGCCATCGCCGCTCACGGTATTGCCGTCATCGCAGGCTTCGTTCCGCATGGAGAAGAGCAGATCCTGCACGACGCCGTCGCCGCAGAGAGCAGGAACTTCAATGAGCGTGCATTGATAGGTACAGTCGCTCTCCTTTTTCCCGTTCTGCTGTCCGTCATCGCACTGTTCCAATCCCTCCCGCACTCCGTCGCCGCAGCGCGGATCACTGCAATCGTTGGGGCACCGATCGTAATTATCGCTATTGCCGTCGTCACACTGCTCATCTGGCCACTGACGGATGCCGTCACCGCACCGTGCGAGCCTGCAAGCATTCGTACACCGGTCGTCATTGATGGAATTTTTATCATCACACTCCTCTCCGGCCTCCACGATCCCGTTCCGGCACACAGCCTGGCTGCTGGAGCTGGAGACAGCGCTTGAAGACACCACCGAAGAGACACTCACAGCGGAACTGGAGGAAGCGGAGACAGACTCGGAGCTCTCGCTCGAAGAGGCTGCAGCATGGAAGGAGGACTGGGCGGAGGACAGAGAAGAAGCGTCGGACGCGCTGGAATGCTCGCTGGAAGAAGCCTGCGACGTCAGTGAGGAAACCGATGAAACCGCCGAAGATGCCGAACTTTCGCTGCTCTCAGAGGAGAGTGCTGAGCTCGCCTGTGATACGAATGAGGATTGCGCGGAACTGATGGCCCGGGACGATGTGGATGAACGCAGCGAACAATCGCGCATGATCTTCGTAAACTGATAGTCATCCCGGTAATTGAGATCCATGGATGTCTGACGCGCAATCACCATGACGGATACGCCCGGCTGCCCACACCGGACGGTGTCGCTGAGCGAAACAGGAATAGAAAATATGCGTAATCCGCGGGATTCGAGATCCCCGATGCGGCAGGTGATGGAACGCCCCGATGTCACGCATCCCTCGACGGCGCCAAAGGTGATTTCGCTCGCCGTGGAGCCATAAGACATCGAAAACATCACGTCTTTCGCCGTGCCGGGACCGGAGTTCCTGATCCACATTCGCAAAACGGCAGAGCCCTCTCTCGGAGTACGGTAATAATTACTCGAGGGAACACTGAGATCCGCTTCCACGTGGCAACGATCACTGCAACCATCTTTTGGAGTGGTATTGGCATCATCACACTGTTCTCCAAGCTGCAGAATGCCATCCCCGCAACGTGGGAGCGCACACGTATTCGAACAGGAGTCTTCGTTCACCTCGTTTCCGTCATCGCACTGTTCCGCAGCCTGCCGAATGCCATCCCCGCAACGGGCGGCGATGCAAACATTGGAACAGGTATCGGTATCGATCTGATTGCCATCATCGCACTGTTCCCCTGCCTGCAGAATGCTGTCCCCGCAACGGGGGGCGGCACAGGCGTTGGTACATGCATCATCATCGACCTGATTCCCATCGTCGCACTGTTCCGTCAATTGCACCAGACTGTCGCCGCAACGCGCACGAAGGCAGGTGTTGGAACAAGCGTCATTGTTCACCTGATTGCCGTCATCGCACTGCTCCGTCAGTTGTGTGATGCCATCTCCACAGCGCGTGCACACGAGCGGATCTGTCTGTGTCGTGGCGCCCGCTCCCGAAACAGTCACCTGAAAGCTCACAGACGGCTGAGCACAGGAGAATGTTGCAGGAATCCGATAACTCGCAATGACGGTTTTTTCTTTTCCGGCATCAATGCGAAGCGCGCTGCAGTACAACATGCCGTTCGCCCAGGACCAGCACGTACTGCCCCAACCCGTCGCACCCTGATACACAAAAGAGTTTGGTACACGCGCCACAACAGTCGCCGAACCTAAGCGGTTCGTGATATTTTTCACCTTCACTTCGTAACGGACCAGCGCGCCGGGGGCAATCGTGACCGGCTCCAATTTGGTGACCGTCACCCGAAAGATCACTCCCTGAATCGTCGCTGCCCTCAGCGCCGCATCCGAATGCACCCTCGTTGCGAGCCACGAGCAGAGTGCAAAGACCACGAGCAGCGAAATGGTGCGCCACGATAGTGATGTGTGCTTCATGTTGGTGTGTGGAGGTTCTGTCTATTATTATACAAAAAAATGTCACACATATCAAGTAACCCCGTGTTGCCAATGACTACACAAAAAACCAACTGTGCTACAGTGCCCCCGCATGTTCTGTCAGCTCCTCCGTTCCTGGCCCCGCACCATTCTGTTGTGCACGTTACTCCTTGCGAGTGTGCCAGCCGTCGCCCAGAGCGACATTCAGAGAGACGTTTCGCGACTGCAGTGGCGTTTCGACAGCCTGCTCAAGGCAAAAACTCCCCAGGCCGTCGATCCCATTCAACAGAACATCGAAGCGGAGCGCGCCGCGATTCGGTCAGAATTTGAAAAAGAATTTCAAAAGACCATTAAAGACCTGGAGCAGAACCGGACAGAACCCGCAGATCTCGTGCAGGCTCTCGACCGGCAGCGCACGATCGTTGATGCCATCAGTCAGCGCATCGACGAGGCAAAGGCGGATCTCGCGCTGCTGGAGAATGAAGAATCTTACTACAAAGATATCCAGAAGAGCGGCACCGGCTCACTGCCATCGGATCAGATCCTGCTGACCAAATCCTACCCGGAACTCCTGGCCAAGAAGGCCATTATGGAGGAACGCCTCGCTGTACTGCACGCATTCCAGAAAACCCAGAACGACCGGCTGAATACCCTGAAGCAGGAAGAGCAGGTCCGGGATATCGGCGTGCTCTTCAATATCCTCACGTACCTTGCCATATTCTTCGTGGTCTTCTGGGTAGAGCGCCTCGTCAGAAACCTCCTGCTGAATCATATCCGCTACCGACGCCTGCGCTACGCCACCACAAAGGTCTTCACTTTCGTCGTGTACATCACGCTCAGCTTCTGGTTCGTCCAACGCATCTTCTCTGAGCATCCGGGCCTCTCGACCATCATCGCCCTTGTAGGCGCCGCCATGATCATTGTCATGCAGGACGTCATCAAAGGCGCCGTCGGGTGGTTCAGCCTGAAGAATTCCGTCTCCATCGGTCAGCGCGTGGCCATCGGAGATATGGTGGGTGATGTGATCGACGTGGGCATGTTGTACACCACCCTCATCGTTTCCCGCTCGGGCAATGACGATCCCATGGGCCAGGTGGGCAACATCGTCCGCGTCCCCAACCAGAAGATCCTCACGGATCCGTTCGTGAACTTCCACTCCACTTCGGACTTCGAGAACGTTGAGATCCCTATTCGCCTGCGCCAACTGGAGCAGAGCGAGAAGGCGAAGAGCATTCTGGAGGACATTCTGGAAAAGGAGACGGGTGACTTCGCCACCCAGGCCCAGCGCCAGATGGATCGCCGCATGCGCGGGTACTACGTCTCGCAGATCTCCCCTGCCGCGCGCGTCTACATGGAAGTCACCGCAGAAGGAGGAGTCGAATTCCGCCTGTGTTTCCCCGCCCCCATCGGCAGGCGCCGCGCAGTGATCACACAGATCACGCAGGAGATCCTCAGACAATTCGGGGAGGCGCACATCGAACTCCCGGCACCGAAGGCCTGAAATGTCAGTCATAGTTGTCTCATAGAAAGTGAAGTGAAGTTCACTGAGGAGTGATGCCAGTTCATTGGCTTACAGAAGCCAATTCTTAACTCTTTTTCTTGTTCAATAAATGTGATCAATACTATGAAATAAAGGATACGACCAGTGGAAGAGTTTGCCCAGAGAACTTTGCGCGGTACAATGGCCAGATTTGCCAATCAAGCAAATCAAGGCCTGCGGCCTCGTCCCTTCCAAGACAAACACACACAGCTCCACCCCGTCCCGCACCTTGCGGGGCGGGGCAGGAGCCCCCCGCCCCTTCACATCACGGAAGAAACGCAGAGAGAATGGTGGTCACGCACGAGCGCACCGCGCCCCTCCCATTCACCCATCCCCATTGGAACACATGGGCATAGGAGCGCCCTCCCCCGCTCACTGTTGACCACTTCGCTTCGTTCCTGGAATCGCTCCGGATCAGAGGCACCGTGACTACCATCCTCTCTGCTGTGCAATGTCGCCCACCGGTCTTCAGGAACCGGGTGGACGCGCCCCCCTCCACTCCCCATGGATCCCTCCGCATTTGCGAGGTCTAAAGATCCTGTTCCGGGGACCTCGACTGGTCACGAGGAGAAACAAGGACCACAGCACGGCAGAAAGATGAAGGTCTCCTCCCTTCGCTTTTCTCCCTCTTTACGCTCGTGAAGCAGATTCCTTGCCTCCGATAGCGGAAGAGGGAAACACCCACACAAAAAGGCCGGACTTCGTTCCGGTCTTTTTTTGAACGTCCTCCTCATGCAGCATTCTTCTTCCGCTCCTGAAGTTCCTGTAGTGCCTTGCTCAGGGCGGGCACTCCCCCGCTCGCTTCGAGTTTTTTTGCGAGATCTTTGTAGGTCTTCTCTTCGTCCGCCGTGAAGGCCTCGCCCAGAATCTGCTTCTTGCGGAGCGCATTGAACTCATTGCTCCACATTTCCCGGTCGCGCCATGCGCGGTACTCTTTAAGGCTCATTCCCTTCTTCTTGGCCTTCTTGATCTCTTCTTCCTCTTTCTCTTTGGCCTTCTCGCCCACCTTGGCCTGTGTGGCAGCCTCGAAAGAACCGGCCGCCCACTTGGAAATTTTCTCTTCGACCACCGATCTCTTCTCGGTATAGCGCTCACGCGAGAGCTTGAAGAGAATCTCCATGCGCTTCGCGTCGTGCTCCACGTGCGGGTCCGGGAGTGTAGTGACGGAGAAAGGCTTACTGGGCACGCCATCGATCATGAGCCGGACATACGCATGATACTTGGGCAAGCTGAGAATATCCTTGGGCATGGCCAGTTCCTCGAACTGCAAACTCAAATCCTCCGCATCATCCGATCCCACCTGAAAACAGAAGATGGAGCCCACGTTGCCGAAGACCGCATCCTTGAGCGTCGTTTTTCCTTCGCCAACGAGCAGCTGCGCCACGTACTGGTTGGCCATGGTCAGGTTCAGACGGTACTTGCGCGCTTCAGAGAGGATGGTAGCGAAAGACTCTGTGGCGAAATTCTGGAACTCATCCACGTAGAGGTAGAAATCTTTGCGCTCTGCCTCGGGAACGTCGGCACGGCTCATGGCATCGATCTGGAACTTGGTGACGAGCATGGAACCGAGGAAGGCGGATGTATCTTCGCCCAACTTTCCCTTACTCAGGTTCACAATGACGATCTTGCCCGTATCCATCGCATGGCGGATGTCGAGGCCATTCTTCACCTGCCCCACGATGTTGCGGATGAGCGGAGTCGAGAGCAGCTGGCCCACCTTGTTCTGGATCGCTGCCGTAGCTTCGGTGCGGTACTTTTCGTTCCATGTGGCGTACTCCTGCTCCCAGAAGCTCTTCACCATGGGATCCGTGACGCGCGCGACGACCTTCTTGCGGTACACATCATCGGCAAACATGCGCATGATGCCGAGCATCGAAGACCCTTGGAATTCCAGCAGCGCGAGGAGTGTGTTGCGTAGAATGTGCTCCATGCGGCCGCTGAACATCCCCGGCCACAACTTGGTGAAGACGCTCATGAGGCCCGATGCCACGAGCACGCGGTGATCGGGATTGGGACAATCCAACACGTTGAAGGAAATTGGATAGTCACGATCGGACGGATCGAAAATCACCACATCATTGCTCCGGTGCTTGGGCACGAACTCCAGGATCGCCTCGGCCAAATCGCCGTGCGGATCGATGACACCCACTCCCTTCCCCGCCTGGATGTCGGAGAAAATCATGTTCTCGAGAAGGGTGGATTTTCCCATGCCCGTTTTTCCCAGGATGTACATGTGCCGGCGTCGATCATCCAGACGGATGCCGAATTTCGAACGCTGTCCGCGGTACACCGCTTCTCCGAGCACAGTGAGGACATCTTGGGTCTCCGCAATGCCGGGGAGGGGCAGATTCACCGGCGGCTCGAGTTTTTTGCTGAGCACCCAATCGATATTCGGCGTCTGCACGAGCAGGGTCGGCATGTGCCAGATCGTCGCCACCTCTTCAACGGAAAGAACGAAGGGGCGCGCGACGAATCCGAAAGGAAGCACTGCGCCGCTGCGTTCGGGGAGGCCGGCAAATTCATTGCTGTGCGGCAGCGAGAACTGGCGGAAGCTGCTCACAATCTCGCGGACTTTGCGCCCGGCTTCTACGGATTTTCCCTTCGGAGCGATCACCCCCACGCGGATATTGCAGGTGAAGAGCAGACGATTGACCTTGTCGACGGCGCCCGAGACCGCGTCTTCGCGATCATGCGTGCGTCCGGCGATACGCTCGCCCTCGCGCTCCTCGTCCTCCTGTGAACGCTCCATAAGATCGGTGGAGGCGGCACGGACTTTCCGCAGGAGCGGCGATGCCCTCCATCCGCCAAGCAGCAGAGAAAGGGGCCAGTAGGCAAGCCTCCGCCATCCGCGTGCGAGGACGATCCTCGTGTAGAAATTCGCGTAGCGGCGCGAGAGCGCGGGTAACCCTTTCTGTAGCAGGGGCAGGAAACAGAGCGCCCGCGTGCGGAAGCGCCCGCCCAGAGGCTGCAGGACAATCTGAATGTGGCCACGCATGCCCGCGAAGGGATAGCGTGCCAGCGCGGAGGTGACGCCGGCAATCGGATCGATGTTCACCCGGGCGAGCATGTCATCGAATTGCGGGTGGCGTTTGATGGGGAAAATCTCGGGCGCCTGGAGTGCCAGATCGGCCGAAACAACCTCTTCATCCGCAGAGGCGCTGAAAGGATCTTCGGTGAGCTCTTCGATGTCGATATCCGGAAACTGGGCATAGAGCTGGCTCTCGACAAGCCCCACGGTCTCTTCGTCGGCACGGACGAACAGGGCGATCTTGCGGTCGCGGCCGAGACCGATTTCCAGCCCTACGCGCGCCTCGCGACCTTTGAGGGAGTGGAGAGCGGCGAGCATCGATTCCACGTAGAGCGGACCCCGTTCATTCTCGAGTGCCGGCCGGACCTTGAGGAAAACAGTCGACATAAAAGATTTAGTGTGAGCGGAGCAAATCGGCGATGAGATCGAGGGCGACGGCGTTGTAGGCGTAGTCCATGCGCATGGGTCCGAGAATCCCGATGATCCCGCCCTCGCCGCGCACCATGTACTTCGTGACCATCAGACTGCAACTCGGAATCTGGGGGAGGAGGTGTTCGTCACCGATGTAGTAGCGCACCCGCTCATCCACCTCGATGGTGGAAAGCAGCCGGTGCAAATGCTCCTCGAGTACCTCGGCGATGCCGCTGCCCAGCCGCGGATCCCCCTGAAACTCCGGCTGCTTGAGCACGTTGCTCAGACCCAAATAGTAGACCTGTGGTTTATGCGGCACTTTCGCGAAAGCGACATTGGGAATCATATGGGCGAGGAGCGCCACCGCCTCGTACACCCGCTCCTGGTCCTTGCGCTGAAAGTACTGCTCTTTGAGACTCTGAAACCGGCGCCGGACGGTGATTTCATGGCGCGTCGGCTCCAGCAGCTCCTGTACGTACATACGGTACCCCTTGGCAGTGGGGATGCGCCCGGCCGACACGTGTGGCTGCTCGAGGAATCCTTCCTCGGTGAGCCGTGCCATTTCGTTCCGGAGCGTGGCCGAAGAACAGCAGAAATCTCCGCTCTCCAACAGCCGCTTGCTGCCCACCGGAAGCGCAGATTCGATGAATTGATCGATGATCGCTACCAGGAGCTTGCTCTGTCGCACATCCATGCTGAAAGTATAGCACTCGCTATGGAGGAGTGCTACCAGTCTCTCATTTGTCCCCTTTGGTCTTTCCGGCCGCCATGCGCTTGCGGAAGCGCTCAATGCGGCCGCCGCGCGCCTCGCCCTGCTTCTTGCCCGTGTAGACCGGGTGGCACATTCTGCAGATTTCAACTGTCACCTCTTTCGTGGTGGACGGGATCATAAACACCGCGCCGCAAGCCGTGCAAGTGGCCTTGGCGTCCTGAAACATCTGCGGGTGAATGGCCTTCTTCATAACGCGGGGAGTCTACAGAAGAGCCCGGTGAGAGCAAGAAAAAAGGGCTCCTGATTGCCAGGGGCACCATCTGGCCATAGGGGATGAAAGTAAACCCCTCCTCATTTTTCGCTCTGCGCCGCTTTCGCCGCACGCTTCACCCGTCTCTCCTCCTTCTCGATCGCTTCCACCTCTTCGGTACGCTGCTCCTCGGCAGCCTCGAGCACCGCCTCCTCCGCCTCCTTGTCGTACATCACCACGCTCACCGTCGCGACTTTGTCCTTCCCGTTTAAGCGCATGATGATCACACCCTGCGTGGCGCGTCCGAGCGATGGGATATCCGAGAGCTGCATGCGAATGGCCTGCCCCTGCTTGCTGAGACACAACAGATCCCCTTCCGCACCCTCCTCGAGCACGCACCCGCCCACGATATCGCCTGTCTTGGCCGTGAGCTGCGCGGCCTTCACCCCCGTTCCTCCGCGACCCTGGAAGCGGTACTGCTCCACCGGGGTCATCTTGCCGAGTCCGTTCTCCATCACTACGAGGAGCTTTGATTTCTTCGGATCCAGAATCGCCGCAGCCTCCACCACCTTGTCACCGGTACTGAGCTTGATGCCACGCACGCCGGCCGCCGCACGGCCCATGGGACGCACGTCATCCTCTTTGAAGCGGATGGCCTTGCCCTTCTGCGTGAGCAGGATGATCTCGTTCTTGCCGTCGGTCTCGACCACCCATCGCAATTCATCACCCGCAGGCATCTTCTGCGCGATCAGGCCGGAACGCCGGATGTTCTCGAATTCTGTGAGCTCCGTGCGCTTCACGGTGCCGCCGCGTGTGACCATGAAGAGGAACTTCTTGCCCTGCATGTCGGCACGCAGGATCGCCGTCACGCGCTCCTCCGGCTGCAACTGAAGCAGGTTCACGATCGCCTGCCCCTTGGCCACTCTGCTCCCCTGCGGGAGCTCGTACGTCGGCAGCTTGAACACGCGTCCCGTGTTCGTGAAGAAGAGCAGATCGTCGTGGTTCATCACATGGAGGAGCGAGAGCACCTCGTCTTCCTCCTTGGTCGTCATGCCCTTCACGCCCTTGCCTCCGCGCTGCTGGGCACGGAACTGCATGGGGCTGAGCCTCTTCACGTAGCCCGTCTGTGTGAGCGTAACGATCATCGGCGCATTCGGAATCGTGTCTTTGGCCGAGAACTCGCCCACGTCATGCTTCACGATCGTCGTGCGGCGCGGGTCACCATAGGTCTCTTTGATCTCGACGAGTTCTGTCTTGATGATTTTGTCGATCTTCTTGGGATCCTTGAGAATCGCCTCGCATTCGGCGATGAACTTTCTCTTCTCGGCGAGCTCTTCTTCGATCTTCTTCCTTTCCAATCCCGCCAGCGTCTGAAGGCGCATCTGCAGAATGGCGTCGGCCTGGATCTCGGAGAGCTTGAATTTCTTCACCAGATTCTCTTTGGCGATCTCCTTGGTTTCGCTCTTCTTGATGAGCGCGATGACCTTGTCGATGTCGTTCAGGGCCAGACTCAACCCTTCGAGGATGTGTGCACGATCCCTGGCCCGGTCACGGTCGAACGTCACGCGCCGTCGCACCACCTCGCGGCGATGCGCGAGGAAGAGCGTGAGCGCCTCTTCCAAATTGAGCAGCCGCGGCTGCAATCCCCCATCGAGGGCGATCATGTTGTAGCCGAAGCTCGTCTGCAGATCGGTGTGCTTGAAGAGCTGATTCAGAACCTTCTGGGGATAACTGTCTTTCTTGAGCTCCACGATGATGCGGATGCCCGTACGGTCCGATTCGTCGCGGATATCGGAGATGCCGTCGATGGCTTTGTCCTGCACCAGATGTGCCATCTTCTCGATCATCGTGGACTTGTTCACCTGGTAGGGAATTTCGGAGACGCGGATGACGTAGCGCCCCTTTATTTCTTCAATCTGGGCCTTGGCGCGCACGATGATGGAGCCGCGCCCCGTCAGGTACGCCTGCTTGATCGCCTCGCGGTTGTAGACAATGCCGCCCGTCGGAAAATCGGGACCCTGCACGAACTCCAGAAGTTCCTCCACCGTGGCATCCGGATGATCCATCAGGTGCAGCGTGGCATCGATGATCTCGCCCATGTTGTGGGGCGGGATATTCGTGGCCATGCCCACAGCGATGCCCACGGTACCGTTGAGAAGCAGATGCGGAATCTTGGCAGGCATGACCCTGGGCTCCTTGCGCGTGGAATCGTAGTTGCCCATGAACTCCACGGTCTGCTTGTCGATATCCTGCAGGAGCTCGTCGGCGATCTTGGCCATCTTCGCCTCGGTGTAGCGCATGGCTGCGGCACCGTCACCGTCGATCGAGCCGAAGTTCCCCTGCCCGTGGATGATGGGATACCGCATCGAGAAATCCTGCGCCATGCGCACGAGCGCCTCGTACACGGCGCTGTCGCCGTGCGGGTGGTACTTACCAAGAACATCTCCGACGACGAGTGCGCACTTGCGGAACTTGGCCGTCGACTTGAGCCCAAGTTCGTTCATCGCATAGAGAATACGGCGGTGCACCGGCTTCAAGCCGTCCCGCACATCAGGAAGCGCGCGTGAGACAATGACACTCATCGCGTAATCGAGGTAGCTCGTCTCCATTTCCTGCACGATGGGACGCGGAACGATCTTTCCGATATTGGAAAGACTGGTCTGTACAGGAAGCCCGTTCGCCGGAGCGGCCGAAGGTGTTTCGGGTGTCGGTTGTTCGCCCTTGTCCTTCTTCTCATTCTTCTCGGGCTCTGCGGGTTTGTCGGATTTCTTAGGCATGGAAAATCAAGGTGCTGGAAGTGTGGAGTGATGATACAGATTTTTCCGCCGGAAAAAAGTCCCAAGGGGATTGAAATATGCCCGGTTCGGAACAAGCGACTATTTTCGAGATTATGCAACGATCACTGTGTCTGCCGTCCGTCGGACACTCCCTCCGGAAACCACTCCTCCGCCCTGCGTACCTGGGGGTCATTGGGGGATTTGCGGAGCATCACCGGCTCAAGGCCGGGGACTTCCAGCGTCATACGATTGCCCAGCCTCACGTGCGCAAGCGATCGCTGAAAATCCGGATTGCCCGTAAAGCGGTCCAGAATGGTTTGGTAGCTCATGGGCTCTTTCCGGCCCAGGGTACCATCCACGTGGATCCCCGGAATCCGGTTATTCGCGCGGTCGTGGAAGAACAATTGATAGGGAATGCGATTGTGGAGCCCACCGAAGGTGCAGTGATGCTCGTGGAACACGCCCTGCGCATCCAAACCAAAAGTGGGGTCCGGCGTCACCTGCATCGGAACCGTGATGGCACAACTGTCGTCTTGGGCGGAGAGGGCAAACACGTGCGTCCCCATCTGCACCGGCTGGAAACATGGATTCTGCAGCACCCTCTCCCCGTCTTCCTGCAGCACATCCAGAATCGCCGAGCGGATCTCCGCACTGCACGGGTAATTCCCTGATACTTCCACATCCGTGAGGAGCACCTGCCAGATTTTCCACACCTGCTCGACCGCGATACCCCTGAGAGCGAGTGGGGCTGAAAGGTAGAGCGCATCGACCGGACCGGGCACCCGAAACGTCGCACGGGCCAGATCGGGCTCGGCGAACCCTCCCGAGAACTGAAGTTTCGAGGCATCCCAACCGTATTTATCCGGATTCGCCAGCGTGCCTTCGACGGACGATCCGACCCCGTACAAACCCTGCATCAGCGGCTCGGCGAGTGCCTCATTCCTGCTGCGCATCCACGGGTTGATGCCCCTGTTCGTCACGACATGCAGAATTTCATGACGGACCACGTGCCGGAGAGCATCTCTCTTTGTGGCATCCGCCATCGTCGATGCATCGCACCGTATCCCCATTCCATACACTTCCGCGTTGCACGGCACCGAACCGAACGCGCGACCGCCTTCACGACGGGCGATGCGCACCGAGGGCAGCGCATGCGAAATCGATCCCGGAGCAGCCGTAATGCAATCGCGATGCATCGAGAATGTTTGCAGCGTTTCGGGGACATGTGCGACATACATCACCCCCTGCGGAACACGGGCGATGAGTTGATCGCACTCCTCCTGGATGAACTCCATGAGCCCTTCGATGCCTGCAGGCGTCAATCCGGCATCGCGAAAGCCGGAAGGATCGGACGGAGTCGTTTGGCGCAGATCCACATTCGTGCCGGGCACAATGCGCATGTGATGGGTCATAATGCTAAAATAGCTCTTTTTTATGTTTTTGTCAAAATTCCAGGACACAATGACAATTCCGCACCAGAGAGGACCGGGTATCATGACTCACCATATGCTCTCCATTGTTTCAACACCCATCGGGAACCTCGGCGACATCACCCTGCGCGCCCTCGCAACGCTGAAGAAATGTGATGCGATTGTCTGCGAAGACACGCGGGTGACGGGGCAACTGCTGCAATTGCTGGAACTGCCCAAGAAAGAATTGATCAGCTGCCACGGCTACAGCAATCCAAAGAAAGTGGATGACATCATACGAATGCTCACGGAAGGTCGGCACCTCGTCCTCGTGAGCGATGCCGGAACCCCCGGCATCTCGGACCCCGGTTACGCCCTCGTTTCACGCGCCCGCTGCGGGAGGATCCCGATCGAGGTGATTCCCGGACCGGCTGCGTTCCTCGCGGCCTTAAGCGCAAGCGGGCTCCCGGTGAACCGCTTCGTCTACCTGGGCTTTCTGCCGCTCAAAAAAGGACGCCAGACCCTGCTCAAGTCATTGAAGGAGGAAGAACGGACCATCGTCTTCTACGAATCCGTGCACCGCATCGAAAAGACCCTGCGCGAGCTCGCCGAGGCACTGCAAGATCAGCCCGACCGCCCTGTGGTGATCGCACGGGAGCTCACAAAGATGCACGAGGAAATCGTCACAACGACCGTTGCCGGGCTTCCTGCAATCGCCCAGTCGATTGTGAAGAAAGGAGAGTTCGCGGTGATCATCGGAGCACAGTAACCGCAGATATCCCTCATCAATCATGGACGAATCCCGCAAAAATTCATCGTGGCGAAGCGTGGGTCTCGCGGGCCCCGCGCTGCCCGCCCGAACGTACCGTTCGGTACGGGCGGGGAGCCACTCCTCTAAGGGAAAAAAGAGCCCGTGAGAGAAAAACCGCCCGCCAGAACGACCTTGTCGGGCTGGTAGGTTTGTCTCTCACGAAATAAAAAATAGGAGGAAGACACGATGCCTTCCTCCCCGATCAAGAAGATCTGTTTTTCCAGCGTTCCACGAGACACTCGCAGGACCAGAGCAGAAAGAACGTGCCGTAGAAACTCGCGAACAGTACGGCAGCATGGCTCCAGTACTGCAGCTGCAGAGCAATGACAACGGTAAAGGTCACCGCAGCCACGAGAGTGCCAAGGGCAATCAGGCAGCCGTTGAAACAACCTTCTTCCGTGTTGTCCCAAATAGATTTTCGCTGAAACCATTCATAACCGATTCCTGCGAGGAACCCTGCGAAAAACATCGAGAAGTAACCCATGGGTCACCTCCTTCCTTTTAGCGACAAAAAAATGATCGATATCCTGATCGGATGAATCATGATCCCGTTCTCTCTGCAGTACGTCAAAGCATTCCCCCACCAATTCCCGCTTAGGGGAGCACGAAGAGCGGATCAATATTCGTCCCGTCTTTGATCACCTCGAAGTGGAGGTGGGGACCGGTAGTGGTGGGACCCGAGCCGTACGCTCCCACCGCGCCGCCGCTCAACCCCACTGCCTCCCCCTGCTTCAGATCCTGACCACTCGTGACCGTGATCTTCGAGAGGTGGCCGTAGAGCGTGGCATAGCCCCCGCGATGGCCAACCAGCACGTACGAGTAGCCGCGCGCTCCCCCGTCGCGGGCGAGGAACACGATGCCATCCGCCGCACTGAAGACCGGCGATCCCTGCCCCACAACGATATCCACTCCGTAGTGCGAAATACCAAAGAGCTCCTGGTAGCCCGCATCGAGGAACCCCGCCGACCGCGTGCCGTACGCGGGCCAGGCGAACTGCGGCGTGACCGGCATGGCCGATCGGTCGATCGCCCCGGGAGTGAGCAGGCCTTTTTCGAGAAGTTCACGCTCGACGCGGCTGCGGAGCTTGGCGTCGATGCGCGCGAGCGCCCCCTGCATCTTCAGCACCTGAGCGTGCACCTCTTCCATGTTGGCCTGAATGTCTTTGAGTTGAGATTCAGTCACGGCAAGCCCGCGCGCGGACCGCTCCAGCTGTGCGACCATGCGCAGTGCTTCGATGCGGAGAGCGTCATGCTGGACCTGCAACACAAGCAACCGGCCCCGCTGCGCTTCTGCTTCGGCCGTGGCGCGCAGAACGCTCTCGAGCATGCCCCACTGCAGATCTTCCTCCTGCAGAACGCCGAACGAGGCGACCAGCGCGCGCCGGAAGAACGACCGCCCCCCGACTGCGGATCCCAGAATCGGCTGAGAGCGACGCACGTAGGCGAATGCCTCCACGATGTCTTCAGGACGCATGTCTGCAGAAGCGTCTTTCTGCGCCAACCATCCGAATCGCTGTTCAAGTACGGCGATGGCACGCTGCACCCCCGCGATCTTCAGCCGCAATGCGCGCTTCTCGCGCATGAGCGAGGGAACACGCGCTTGCGCCTCACGCAGTTCCGCCTCGTGCAGACGCTTGAGGGCCGGCAGGCTGCGCGTGCGCTGATACTCCGCCGAAGCCTTGTCGAGCGCGGAACGGAACGCGCGTTCGGCATCGATGCGCTCCTCCGACGTGATGAGCGCAAATGTGAGAAGCGGGACGAGCCCCGCAAGCAGGACAGCCACCGTGGCAGCGCGATTCATAATGTGCATTTTCCCTCTTATTATAGCGGAAAAACTCACGTAATGAAATGGACTGTAACCGATCAGTCATCTCGAGAATATTCATAAAACCATGCCACATATTCGCAGACACAGTAGAAAAACCGCGGCGAAGCGCGGGTCTCGCGGGCTCCCGCGCTGGAGCCGCACCTTTGAAGGGAAAAGAGAGCTCGTGAGAGAAAAACCGGCTTGTCGGCCGTAGCCCGACTCGTCCACCATAGCTTTAGCGACGGTGGATGGGCGAAGGCTGAAGGTTTGTCTCTCACGAAATTCTGCTACACTTCACCCCTATGATTGCCCACCTCCGCGGCATCATCGCACGGACAACTCCCGGAGAAGTGACCGTGGACGTGGATGGCGTGGGCTACCGCGTGATGGTTCCGCTCGATGTGTGGGAACAGGTGGAGGAAGGCACGATCGCGAAGCTCTGGATTTCCACATTCATCCGGGAAGACCGCTTCGACCTCTTCGGGTTCCTCTCAACACAGAGCCGCACGCTGTTTGAGGAATTCCTCTCCATCCCGGGCATCGGGCCCAAGACGGCACTGGAAATCTGCAGCGTGCCGCGCGGGCTCCTGAGCATGGCTATCCGCGAGCAGGATGCAGCGCCACTCACAGGGATCAAGGGCATCGGCAAGAAGACTGCCGAAAAACTGCTCTTGGAATTGAAATCACTCGCCGAAAAGCTCCCCGAGCTCTTCGCAGGATCAGAACAAGGCCCCGCCCGCTCTGTCGTAGACCCCGATGCCGTCTCTGCACTTGAGGCTCTGGGGTACGACGCCCCGACGATCATGCATGCCCTGAAGTCCCTGCCCCCGGATCTCGCGACGACTGAGGACCGCGTGTCTGCGGCACTCCGTTCCCTTTAGATCCTATGCTCGACCTCTCCGTCTCACAGGCACTCGCAAAGGCCATCACGCCCTCGTTCGGCGTGCCGGATCAGGAGCTCAGCGCTCTGCGAACCGGCCTGCGGCGCTACGTGCAGGAATGGCTGAAGGAACGCGAGAAGGGACAGCACACGTGGTCCATGTCTCCCTACGACAAAGACGCGGTGGAAGCCGTAAAAGAAGTTGCTATCCGTACCAAAGCGGAACGGATCCGCACCGTCGTGTGGATCGGCATCGGCGGATCGGGGCTGGGACCCAAAGTGATTCAGGAGGCGTTTGAAACTCCCGAGACGGTGGAGTTCATCCTGCTCGATTCCATCGATCCTTCCTTCGTAGAAACAGTGCTGAAGATCGTGGACTGGCGCTACACGCTACTCGTGGTCGCGAGCAAATCCGGCGGGACCCTGGAGCCCATGAGCCTCTTCTTCACCTGCTACGAAAAGATGAAGGCTGCACGCGGCGCGCAGGCCGCGCACTACACCATCGCCCTCACCGATCCATTCGGCGGGCCGTTGAGGAGCTTCTGCCTGGAAGAGGATATTCGTATGCTCACGATTCCCTCAGAGATCGGCGGGCGCTTCTCCATCTTCACTCCTGTGGGACTATTGCCGCTCGCGCTGCTCGACGGCAACATCGACAGCTTCGTGCGCGGGGCGAAAGAGATGGATACGCTCTGCCAGAACACTGCGCTGGACGAAAACCCCGCCACTCTCCTCGCTGCCGTGCAGTACCTACTCGACTTCAAGCGCGGCTACAGCGTGCGCGTGATCATGCCCTACAGCGCACGCCTCACCTCCATCGCACGCTGGGATCAGCAACTCATCGCCGAGAGTCTGGGGAAAACCGAGACGAAGAATCCCATTCCTTTGGCTGCCATCGGCACGCAGGATCAGCACTCCCTGCTGCAACAGTGGATGGCCGGCCCGCGTCTGCCATGGCATCTGTTCATCCGCGAGGAGGAAAAACCGCGAGTCCATCTGCCGGAGCACCTGCCCGAACCCTTCGCGCACCTGCAGGGCAAGACCTTCGGCCAGTTGCTCGACGCGTGTTACACAGGGACCGCCGCAGCCCTCACATCGGTCAAGCGTCCCTCGGTAACGATCACGCTCCCACGCCTGGATGAGCGGCACTTGGGGCAACTCTTCTTCCTCCTGCTCGCCGAAGTCATCTTTTTGGGTAAGCTCTACCGCATCGATCCCTACGGCCAGCCTGCCGTGGAGATCGGCAAAAAGATTACGAAAGACATTCTGTCGAAGGGAAGAACTGAGGAATAATGAAAAATGATGAAATGAGAAATGAATAATTTCGCATTTTGCATTTCAAATTTCTTTCCTCCTCGCTATCCTTCCCTACGCCCTATTCCTAACCCTAACCCTTACCATGGCCGCTTCCGTCACTGATGCCACCTTCCAGACCGAAGTTCTGCAGTCGTCCCTTCCCGTGCTCGTGGATTTCTGGGCCCCGTGGTGCGGACCCTGCAAGATGATGGGCCCGATTGTGGATGAGCTGGCCCAGGAGTACGAAGGCAAAGTGAAGATCGTGAAGGTGAATGTGGATGAGAATCCTGAAACGCCCGGGCAGTTCAATGTCATGAGCATTCCCACGTTCATCCTCTTCAAAGGAGGAAAGCCCTTCTCCTCTTTCATCGGCGCCAAGCCCAAAGAGAGTGTGAAGCAGGAAATTGACCGCGCTCTTGCTTAAGACTCGATGTCTATCTTCCTCGGCCTCGTCGGCATTGTCTTCTCGGTCTCCCTCGTGATCTACCGTGAGCGCGTTGCGGAAATGATCGGCGCGGGCGAATGGATGGAGTACGTCGGCGGTGTCTACAACTTCGTCATTCTCGTCGCGGTGTTCGTCTTCTTCTTCTCGGTAGCCTCCCTCACGGGGACGCTCGATATTTTCCTCACCCCGATCCGCTACCTGCTCCCCACCCCCTCACCGGATACGACACTGGATATGCCCTGAAATTGGGAGAGGGTAGGGTGAGGGAATCAAGTGGACCCTCTTTGAAAATGAGGGAGAGAACCTGTCACATATTGCGCTCATCCGCTACGATGGCATGCGTTGGGGCTGTAGCTCAGTTGGTAGAGCACCTGCTTTGCAAGCAGGGGGTCAGGAGTTCGAATCTCCTCAGCTCCACCAAACAACAGAACCACCACTCCCCTCCTTTGCCTCTTGTTTCTCCGGAAGATCCTAGAATATCCGCCCCGTTGAATGATCATCCGAAGTCCGCTGCAAGCGGAGAAGCAGCTGTGCAGCTTGATCATAGACATGCCGTGCCATGCGATCGACACGCTTCTGTGCTCGTTGTCCCTCGTTGAAAGAAAGTTGCACGCACCCCTCCAAACATGCGAGAACTTCTTCGTCGCTCAGCCGATCCAGATCTGGCAACTTCTTGTTCGCCATAAAGAAGGAAGACAAACTAGGTGCAGTCCTCCCGCTCGTCAACGAAAAACCCCATCACGTCACCACCTGCTCCACTGCCTGTTCAGTGACGGCCTTCCGGATCTCCATCCCCACCCGCTCCCCCACACTCATGGCCTCACCGTAGAGGTAGCGACTGTACGGAGTCGCAAACGTTCCCGGTGAGCCGGGAATGCGGAGCGAAACGTCGAAGATCACGATATCCTCTTTGCCGTCTTCGGCAGTCACCGCTCCCTGCAGCGCGAAAGGCCCGATGATGCCCTTGCCACTTGGATCCAGGGTTTTTGGAAGCTTCTGAGTGGCTGTCACAAATTTCTCACCGAGATCGAAAGCTTTTTCGAGGATGGATTCTTTCACGGTGCACGCGATGTGGCCGGTCTCGATCATTTTTAAGGGAATGCCGGACGCAAGCGCCTTCGTCTGCTCCGGAGCAGTCATGCGCAGGAAGCCATCGAGGTTCGTCTGGCGCCGCGTGTCGGTACCAAGCAGCTCCAACTCTTTCGTGAGCGGCGACCAGAAGAAGTTAAAGTTCACCGGTGCGCCGACGATGAACTCTTCGATGGGCGCCTGCCGCCACTTTGCCGATACCTTTCCCTCTTGTTCTAAGCGGGACCCTTCGGCCTCCCACGAAGACTGGTTTCCGACAACGAAGAACGCCCGTTCGTAGCCGCGCTGGGCCTCGGCCGCCTTCACCAGCACCGGCCGGTCGATGTCTTCGGGCTTCGCAAAGATTTTCGGCGTGCGGATGCCAGCATCATGGAGCAGATGATACTGGTTGTAGGGCTGGTCGCGTTCCTCGAGCTTCACGAACGTGCGCGAGCCGAAGATGGGGATTTGAAAATCATTCTCGATCGCAGCGTAATCAGAGAAATACACCCAGAAGTATCGATTATGTACAAAGATTGTGTTCATACTTCTCAGCTTCTCCTGCACGTCTTTCCTAAGAACGTCCTCAAACTTATCCACAAGGATCACCTCATCAATGCACCCTTTCGTCCCTCGTCCTTTTCCCTTAGTCCTAAAATACCGGTCATACGTCTTCTCTCGTCCCTTGCGCGCGACGCACACCGTTTTGAATCCGTGCTTCTTCGCCCCGTGGCAGACATCGAGCGCGCTGTGGCCTCCGAGCACACCGATGGTGATGTTCTTTGTGTCGTAGCCTTTGAGGAGATCAGGAACGTTCATTGAAGAGAAGTGTAGCAGAGAAGAGTAATGAATTAAGAATTATGAATGAAGAACGAAATACGGAGTGGCCTGTTCCATTGATGCCTAATTCCTAATTCTTGATTCATAATTCTCCCAAACAGCTCATCAGCAATATTCACCCCAACACTTCATCCAGTCTCCCCTGCTCGATCGCCTGCTTGATATCGCGTGCGATGCGGCGCCCGGTGCTCATCGGCTCTTTGTAGCGCAGTTGCGTGTAGGGCGATCCCTCGACGAAGGGATTCGTGCCGGCCACGATGCGTGCCGAAATCTCGAAGACGAAGACCTGGAGCTTGCGCGTGACGATGCATTCCAGACAGAAGGGACCGAAGAGCCCCTTGCCGGCGCCGAGCGTGCGGCTCTGTTCCACCACCCGCTCGCCCATCGCAAAGAACTGCGGCAGCATCGACTCGCGGACGACGACGGGAATGTTGCCGACAATCGTGTAGCTCGTGTGGATGTTCGCGGACAATTGGTCCTCGGCACGGATGCGGCCGATGGAGTCGGCATTCGATTCGTACCGCTTGTCGAAGCTCATGATCTCCAATTCCTTCGTGAGTGGGGAGTAGAAGTAGTGCACGTAGAGCGGAACGCCGACGATGTACTCCTGAAGCGCATATTCGTTCTGTTCCGGGTATTTGCGGTTTTTGACTTCGTAGAATTGCTCGGCTGATTTGGCAATGAAGTAGCCGAAGCCGCCCGAGGCGCCGTGGAACTTCACGATGGCCGGGCGGTCAATATCTTCGGGCTTCGCAAAGAGGTGCGGCAGCTCCAGACCGGATTTCTCGAGCCATTTCCGCTCTAAGCTCCGGTCGCTCTCCCACTTCAGAATCTCTTTCGTGCCGTAGTACATGGCCTGCATCTTCATGACGCGATCGGTGCCGAGGTAGGCGATGAAAGACCCATGTGGAATGACGACGGCGTTCCGGCGAATCAACTCCTCTTCGAGTTTGTCATTCCACTCCGACCAATCTTTCACTGTGATGATTTCATCCGCCACGCCGTAGCTGATGTACGGACGCTCTGTTCCCTTCTTGCAGATCACCAGATTGCGCATGCCTTCGTCGCGCGCCCCTTTCAGAATCTGCAGAGCCGAATGACTCCCCATGGTGGCGATGCAGTAGTCGCTGCTCTTGGTGGATGCCAGAAGGATGGGCTTCGGTTTTGCCATGGTATTTTTGGTAGCTTATCAGTTTTTCGGCGTAAATCAAGTTGGCGTAACTGTAAAATTCTCCATTCCACCCGGAATAGAACGATATATTGACAATATACTTAAAATGATTACAGTAATCATATGCCGCAACTGCAGGAACACGTGCGCATCGCACTGCAAAGAACGGATATCTCTGCCGAGGCATTTCTTGAAATGCGTTCACCCATCCGGCATGCAATCGGGCTGATGATTGCAGCCTACAACCACGAAGACCAGGTAGAGGGCACGAGAATATTCGAAGTGTGCAAGAATCGTCTCACCGGCGACTGCTCTGAAAGACCGTCCAATATCGAGAACACGTATGCGCTCGGCGTCCTGTACTCCATATGGAGTACATGTGAATGTCTGTTGAATAATCAACGCCAATACCGCCAACAGATGAATGCACCATTGAATTGAGCAGAAAAGAAGAACCAATGATATTCCCCAGAGGGGTGAATCCCCCTATACTGCCGCAACGATGAACAGACGTCTGCTGCTCTTCTTCACCGGCGCTTTCCTGCCCGTGATACTCCTCGCACTGCTCTTTCCGGAGCGCGCGTTCAAAGGGCCGTCCGTGACCCCTCCCCCGCCGCCCGCGGCGGCGAGCGCAGACATCGTGGCCTTCGTGAGTAAAGATTGCCCGCACTGCACCGCGTTCAAGGCCTTCGCCGCACAGCAGGAATGGACTGTGGAGGAGCATGATATTGCGGATGCCACGAGCCAGGCACTTTTTCGAAGCGTGCAGGATCGCGTACCGAATCTGCGCCAGGGCGTGCCGACCATCATCCTCAACGGACACGTCATCCAGGGGTACAAGGACGATGCGACAACGGGCAAGAGAATCGCAACACTCCTGCAGGACTATCGGGCGAACCGGGCGGCAGGCGTGGATTTTGAGGCATTCCTTCAGGGCTCTGAGCCTGCGACGCTCGAAACGGCTGAAGGAACCTGCGACGGAGGATGCCCCGTGGATTTGGGTTCGTACCTGCTCGATGTCCCCCTGCTGGGCGAAGTGGATCTCGCACTGATGTCGCTGCCTGCGCTCTCGATTCTGCTCGGATTTTTGGACGGCTTCAATCCGTGCGCCATGTGGGTGCTGGTCACGCTCCTGACCCTGCTCGTCGCCACGCGCGACCCGAAGAAGGTGTGGATGATCGGCGGAACATTTCTGCTCGTGAGCGGCGCGATGTACTACCTCTTCATTGCCGCCTGGCTCAACGCCTTCCTCGTCATCGGATTCAACGCATGGGTGCAGAAAATCATCGGAATCGTCGCTGTGGGCGGCGGCGCCTTCTACTTCTACGAAGCCTTTGGCAAAGACCCGAACACCTGCGCTGTGACGGACTTTCAGCAGAAGAAACGCATCGTTGACCGGATGAAAAGTATTCTCGAAGTATCCGCATGGCCGGCCATGCTGCTGGGCGTTGTGGTACTCGCTGTCTCGGTGAATGCCATCGAACTCGTCTGCACGGCGGGGCTGCCCGCCGTCTTCACCCAGATCCTCGCCTTCAACGAAGTGAGTGCCCTCGCGCGTTACGGCTACATCGCTCTCTACATCCTGCTCTACATGATTGATGACGTCGTGATCTTCGCTATCGCGGTCTACACGCTGCACGCCACAGGCCTGACCAAGAAGTACGCCCGCTTCACGCTGGTCTTCGGCGGGTTCCTCATGTACGCACTCGGGGCACTGCTGCTCTTCGCGCCGGAAGTGCTGACCTTCGCATAGTCCACCGGAATCTTCGGCTGATCCGCCGAAAAACTTCAGGATCGGCAGAGCATCGAATGCCCTTCTTTTCCTGCTATCCTGCAGTAGAATCCCCTTGTGGCCTCTGTTTCCATTGTCATTCCTGCCCACAACGAAGCCCCCATCCTTCGACAGTGTTGCGAACAGATCACGCAGGTGATGGAGCAACTCAGAACACCGTACGAGATTATCATTGTCGATGATGGAAGCACCGATGGCACCGCGCAGTGCATTCAGGAATTGCACCGCCGTGTACCGCAGATCAGAGGGCTCGTCTTCTCCCGAAATTTCGGCCAGCAACCTGCCCTCATTGCCGGCATGCGCCATGCGCGCGGCGATGCGGTCATCACGATGGATGCCGACCTTCAGCACCCGCCCTCCCTGCTCCCCGAGATGATCCGATGCTGGAAAGAGGGTCACAATATCGTCTACACCATTCGGGAACACACTGACGATGTCTCGTGGTTGAAAAAATCGAGCTCGAAATTCTTCTATCGCATTTTCAATCTCATGTGCGAACGGTCGATTCCCGCCAATGCCGCGGATTTTCGGCTGTTGGACCGGAGAGTCGTCGATACGATGGCTCTCTTTCCGGAAAGGTCATTCTTTCTGCGCGAGCTCGCCGAGTGGATCGGCTTTTCGCAAGTGGGCATCCCCTATCGGGCAGGGAAGAGGGGCGGGGGCACGACCAAATACACCCTCAAAAAAATGGGTTCGATGGCCATCCATCACCTCTTTCTCTCTTCCACCGTTCCCCTCCGGTTGATCCTGACCATGGGAATCCTCTGTATGGCTCTCTCGATGGTCTATGGCTTCGTCATCCTTGGCCGGTGGGCCAGTGGTTCGGCCATCCCCGGATGGACCTCGGTCATTCTCTCGGTCAATGTCTTCGGCAGCCTGATGCTCATCAGCATCGGCATCGTCGGAAAGTATCTTGCCATCATATTCCACGAGATGAAACGCCGTCCCCTCTACATCATTGCGGAACAGATCGGATCAGCTCTGCCCGACCACGATGAAGCTGCTTGTGACAGCAAAATATTCGCCATGGCCGGGAGCGCCGTGAGCACACGCTGAGGAAAATAGAATATCCCGGCGCAGTTCACAGATGGAATTTCCTTCGACTCGCGCTTCGTGGTTCGCACTGAAATCAGTATCCGCCCGCCTCCGCACTCGATGGCTTGCCAGCCGTAGCAACGCGGATCTGCGGAAGAAGCACCTGCATGAAACTCGAGTGCTACGGTGGGCAGCCTACGCGTTGCGTAGGCTGGAGGTGCCGGCGAGAATTGCACTCGCGTATGGGGGTTTTGCAGACCCCTGCCTTACTACTTGGCTACGGCACCAGGCAGCAACAAGCCTAACAGAAAGAAAGGATTTCGACAGCCCCGGGCAAATCGGAATATCGCAAATCGCCAATCGACAAATCTGCACATCATCAATTCGCCGCAGGCGTCTCCGGCGCCTTAAATGTGATGCTCTCCAGAATCGTGAAAATTTCGCTCTCGAGTGAGCTCTGTACCGTGATCGGCGTGAGCGCGGTGACCGTGTAACCGGACTGGCCCTGAACAGTGCTCACCTGCAGGAAGCGGCGCTGCGGCTCGCCACTGAGGGGCTGCGCAAAGAAGACATGCACCGGCAGGGAGACGCCGTCGATGTCGACCTTCTTCTGATCGATGAGCTTGTAGCCGGGCAGAACCGCAACGGAACGTATAGTGGCATCGCTGTATGCCTGCGGATCCACGACGGTGGTGAGGGGCTCGCGGGTGACGCTGACTGTGGGGAACTGGCCAGACACCGACTCCTCATTCTGGAAAGCAACCGCCACATCCTCGGGCACACCACGCGCCGTGAGCTCGGCCCGGTCGAGGAGTTTCCAATTCGACGGCAGGCAGGCTCCGACCACATCGAACCAGTAGGTCTGACACTGCACCACCTCATCGCTCCCCCCGCTTCCACAGCCCGCGAGAAAGCCACACAGGAGGACGCCAACGAAGAAACGCACTCTCACAGTGCGCCATGATACTGAAAGAGTCGTGAGAAGACAAAAACGGAGGTCTCCGGCGCGGAGGGTCCTGTGGCCTGCCCGTGCGGCGCCCGCCCGCCTCTGCGTGACAGAAGCGGAGCAAAAACTATGCGATCGAACGAACAGCTACACAGATATCGCTTCACGAAGCGATCAACAGTATCTGGACAAACTGCAAGAATTTACTTCTTGTAACTACCCGTGCATTGAGTCAAAACGGCAAAACTGGTACAATGGTTGGATTTATGAAGAAACTCTCTGCCCTCACCCTCTTCGTCACGATCATGAGCCTCGTGCCCTCTGCCGCCCTGAGCGCGGGGAGCATTCGGGCAGAGGATTCAGTGGCCGGCCTCGGCACCGAAATCACCTGCAGCGGTTTTGCCTCACAGGAAATGATTGCCGTGCGCATCCTCCCGCCGTTGGGCGCTGCGATGACTCTGCGCGGAACAGCGGACGCACAGGGAGAAACCATCCTCCGCGTGGCGGGCGAAGAGTCGCAGATTGCGGGTCCGTACGCCGTGGAAGTGGAAGGATCGGAAGCGCGCGCCTCTTTCACCATCCTCCCCGACAGCGTAGACCAGCGCGAGAGCAGCATCGAAACCGACCGGACGTCCATCTCTCCCGATGGAACGGATGAGGCACGCATCGCGGTCATTCTGCGCGACCGGTACTTCAACCCTTTGAGCGACCGGCCGGTCCAACTGCTGTCGAGCAGAAGCGAAGACCGCATCCAGGCTCTTACGGCACAGACGGATGCAGAAGGACAGCAGATGTTCCTGCTCTCCACCCGAAAGGCCGGATCCGTCAGCCTGCGCGCCGTGGATCTGCTCTCGGGCAAGCCCCTCGATGCACAGGTCACGATCAATGCAGGAGAAGAATGGGGCCGCGGCGGATACGCCGAGACCTCGTTCGCCCCGACAGCGGGCGATGACTGGAGCCAGCAAGAGTCCGTCCCTGTGGGCGAGTTCCGCGGGCGTCCCCTCTTCGGACAGCTCACGCCGAGCTTCGACGTCGTGGACCACTTCCGCGTGGAGATGGAAGGCGGCCGCACGAGCATCCCCATCCGTCAGGACACCACCTTCCGCGTCATCGCCGAAGACAGATCCGGACGGACGGTGGAGGACTACGCCGGAACAATCCGCTTCTCTTCGACGGATCCAAAAGCCATCCTCCCCTTCGGAACGAGACAATTCACCCTGAAAGATCTGGGCGTGAAGACCTTCACGCTGGGACTGCGCTTCAATACCGGAGGTGAGCAGACGCTTGCCGTGGAAGATACCTCGGGCAACGTGGGCGGCAGTGCGACCGTCACGGTGACCGGCGGTGGCACGGCTCCCGATCAGTCGAGCATCACGATCACAGAACCGCTGCCGGGCACCACGATCAGCTCCTCGACTGTGACGCTCCGCGGCACGACGCAGCCTCTCATCAACCTGCTCGTGACCGGAGGCACAGAAATCGCCCGCGGCGAATCTGACGCCACCGGATCGTTCCAGGTGATGGTCACGCTCAACACCGCAGTCACGGGCGCCACCCTGCAAGTGGAGGAGGCCAGCGGCAAGTACAAATCCAATCCACTGCCACTCGTCATTGATCTTCTGGGCCCGCGCATCAGTTCTGTTGATTTCCTGCCGCGGGTGCCAGCCGAAGGCGAGAATACGCACATCACCGTGAAGGCGGAGGCGGGAAGCGCCCCGGTGACCATGACGCTTGAAGGCAACACCCTGACGCTCATGGAAGAGCCGTCGCAACCGGGAACGTTCAAAGGAACCTTCCAGGCACCGCCCACGGTGGGAACCTACCAGCCAACCGTCACCGCAACCGACCGTTTCGGCAACAAAACCGACATGCTCGTCAGCCTCTTGGTTCAACCCAAAACACCTCCGACCATCCGTAACCTCACCGCCGAGGCCAAGGTGAATGCCGTCGCGCTCAAGTGGGAGCCTGTGGAGAAGGAGGAGGCAGACATGTACCGCGTGTACGTCGGTGACCGGGCAGACAACTTCGTCTACTCCCTGGATACCGACGCATCGGTGTCGGCCGCCACGGTCGCCGGACTCAAGCAGGCAACGACCTACTATTTCGCGGTCACGGCACTCAAGAATACGGTGGAGAGCGCACAGAAGAGCAATGTGGCCAGCGCCACCGTTCTGGGCTTGCGTCTCGCAGTGATCCCGGGTGATACCAGCCTGATGCTGCAGTGGAACTCCATCAGGCGCACGACTCCCCTCGCCGCCTACCTGCTCGAGTACGGCGTGGAGGAAGGCCAGCTCACCGAGAAGCGCATGATCAACGGTGAAGCCGAAAACTACACTCTCCGCGACCTCATCAATGGCGTGAAGTACTTCGTCCGTCTCACACCGGTCACGGTGCCGGGCGAATTCCTGCGCGACCTGGCTGCCATGGCAGATGGCACCCCGAACGGTGCAGGTTTCCACCCTGTTGCGGGATCGGGTTCTGCATTTGAGCTCCCTCCTCCGCCTCCGCCTCCTCTGACTGTATCGAAAGAGGGCATGCCGCCCATCACGTGGGCAGGCATCGTCGCAGCTGCAGCGGTACTGGTCTTTCTGTTCCTGCACTGGCAGCGCCGCAGAACACTGCATGTGACCTCGGCCTTCCTGGAAGACATGCATCGGCGTTATCAACTCTAGAGAGGCGTATCCTTCTCCTGCTATGGCTTCCGCTTCTCCGTCCCGGCCGCGCCACAGTCGATCACGATCGACGTGGCCGCGCACGATGTCCATTGGAGGGGCGACCTACGATCTCTTCGTGCGGCTGAAGCGCGATGCCCTCTGTGAGATGAATCAGCAGCCTATGTTCGCGCTGCCGCTGGGTGAGAAGATCCACGTGGATGAGGTCATCGAGACCTGCGGGGGCGGCGCATCGAACACGAGCGTTGGCCTCGCGCGGCTCGGATGCGACGCGCTCTTCGAGGGGGTGATCGGCTCTGACCTGTGGGGGCAACGGCTGATCGCCAACCTGCAGAAAGAAGGGGTCAATACCAGCCACGCGCTCATTGTGGAGAATGAAGTATCCAGCTTCTCGATCATCCTCTCTGCCAGCGGCGGGGAACGCGTCATCCTCTACACACCCGGCGCGAACGCCCACCTGCACAAATCCAATTTCGATCGTGAGATCGCGCAGCAGATGAACTGGGTGTATCTGAACCACATTCAGGAATCGGCGCACGACATTCAGGAGGATATTGTGGAAATCCTCGCACAGGAGCATCTGCACCTCACGTGGAATCCCGGTGGACGACAGGTCGCAGCGGGCATCGATGCGCCCATGAACAAGCGCCTGCTCCCCTTCGCCGATCTCCTGCTGCTCAATTTTGAAGAAGCACTGGATTTCACCCACACGAGCACGCTGGAACACGCACTCGTCGCCCTGCTCGCATCCGGAGCGAAGCGTATCTGCGTCACAGACGGTCGCCGGGGCGTGACGGCCACGGACGGCGAGCGCCGCTACCAGTGCCCCTGCGATGACTCCGCCCCCGTGGTCGATACCACCGGCGCGGGTGATGCCTTCGGGACCGGTGTCACCTGGGCACTTTTGAAGGGACTTCCCTTCCCCACGGCACTGAAAGCGGGTACACTGAATGCTGCCGGAGTCGTCGGTGCGATGGGCGCGCAGCAGGGGCTCCTCACGGAAGAAACCATGCAGGAATATCTGCGCTCCACACCACTCACCGTTTCTGACCGGCCGCTCTGATCCGCCTCCCCACACACTCCCATGTCCGATGACCAGCTCCTCCAGATTCAAGAACTCCTTGAGAGCGCCTCGTCTTCTCTGAAGACCGCCAATGCGATGCTCCGCAGCATCACGGGTATCTCCGATACCGACCACGAACGGCACATGAGCCGCGCGGGTACGATGGGCTCTGCGGCCGGCCCTGTGAGCGGCAAAGTGGTGGAAGGCATCTTCGACGGACAGAACATGGTGGATTCTCAGGGGAACACGTACCCCGTGCCGGCGAACTACGCCAGCAAGAGCAAATTGGTCGAGGGGGACGGCATGAAGTTGACGATCACGGACGAAGGCAAATTCATCTACAAGCAAATCGCCCCGGTGAAGCGGCGCACAGTGGTGGGTGTGCTCATTCAGGAAGACGGCCAGTACAAGGTGCTGGCGGAAGGCAAGGCGTTCCGCGTGCTCCTCGCCTCGGTGACATTCTATCGCGCAGAGGTGGGCGATCAAGTGACGATTTTGCTGCCCGAAGAGGGAGAGGCGAAGTGGGGCGCCGTGGATGCCGTGATCCCCAAGCATCTCTCTGAGGCCGCTGCTCGCTCAACGGTGAGCCGGGCGCAGAGTGACGACGGAGAGTTGAAACCCATGTAGGGATGAGGGAACTGGGGAACTCGGGAACTCGGATTCTTTTTCCTATCCCAATGACCCTATTTCCCTACTTCCCTACTTCCCTATTTCCCTACTTCCCTATTTCCCTTCCCCGCAGCAACTGGAAAGACATCCATCTCACCTGTATCGTTCACATCGATGAAAATACCCGCGCGTATCCTCGTGCCCGTCATCTTCGCGCTCCTCTGTGCAGGCGCGCTCATTGCATTCCTCTGGTGGCAACTCATCTCTTCTTCCCGCGCCGTCCAGCGCCAGCCGTCTCAGACGGATACGGCGCAGGAATTGCTGGCCGGTTCCGGCAGCGCCCCCGTGACGTTGAGCCCGGCAGATTCGCGTGACCAGGCGCTGCTGCACCTGCGCGAAGGGGATCTGTTCGCCGTGCGCGGCGAGTGGGTGGAGGCCGCAAAAGCGTATGAGCGGGCCGTTGCGTTCGACGGAGGGCTGCCCGCGCTGCGCAAACTCGCCGTGGCGCAGCTCCAGCGGCGGGATATGGGCAGCCTGCAAGAGACGATCCGAAAATTGAAAGCAGCCGGAGCGCGTCCCGAGGATGTCGCGATGATCGAGAATATCGTGCTCCTGCGCACCGGTGAACTCACGACCGCACGCAAGCGGCTGGAGGAGGCTGCAGATTCCCCGCAGAAACACTACGGCCTCGCACTGCTCTCGATGATCGAGGGCAACCACGGCGGCGCCCAACAGGAGCTCAGTCTCGTCACTATCGGCTGGGAACCCGTGCTCCGGACCAATGCACGCACCCTCCTCGGCGCGTACGAGGAATTCGCGCTCTTCCCCGAGAGCACCGACCTGCACCTCATCACCCTCCTCTCGCGCGCACTCGCGCAGGTACAGGAGTGCGAACTCGCCCTGCCTCTGCTCGCACAGGTCACACGCGAGAAGGAGGACTACCGCGACGCGTGGATCGTGCAGGGCTACTGCGAGCTCACGACGGAGCGGCCGCAGCAGGCCCTCGCCTCCCTCGAGCGCGCGTACAACCTGAACCCCGAGAAACCCGAGATCCAGTACTTCCTCGCCCGCGCACACGCCGCACTCAATCAGCACGACAACGCCATTACGTTCCTGGAATACGCATTGCAGAACGGCTTCACGCCGAAGAGCGAGCTTCGCCGCCTCATTGCATCCGAAGCACTGAAGAAGGGCGATGCCGCAGCCGCCCTCGGCCAGTACAAAGCGCTCGTGGAGGAACCGGATGCCACGATCGAAGCCTTCGAAGGAGCCGTTTCGACGGCACTCGCGCTGGAGCGGAAGGAGGAGGCTATTGTGCTCGCGAAGCTGGCCACGGAGCGCCTGCCCGAGAGTGCGCGCGCCTTTGATCTGCTGGGCTGGACGTACATCGAAGCGGGCAAGAAAGAGGAAGCCCGCGCCGCCCTCACGAAGGCCCTGACGATTGACCCGTACCTCCTGAGCGCGAAGGACCGGCTGGAGAAGTTGAAGTGAGTAACATGTCATCCTGAGCGCCTGCCTGCCGGCAGGCAGGTAGCCGAAGGATGACTTCGCATGCCATGGTTCGACTACGCTCACCATGACAATGCTTTGCTATACTCCTTTCCATGCAGAAAGCCTGCCGAGAGTGCGGCCAATTCTTCGAGATCACGCAGGATGATCTGGATTTTTATGAAAAAATTTCCCCCGCCTTCAACGGGAAGAAAGAACTGATCCCGCCGCCTCTGCTCTGTCCGGATTGCCGTCGGCAGCGAAGATTCGCTTTTCGCAACGAACGTTCACTCTACCGTCGCCGAAGCTCGCTTTCGGGAGCGGAAATCATCTCCTGCTACCCGGAAGAGTATGAGCCACCCGTCTACGGGCACGAGGAATGGTTCGAAGACAAATGGGATGCCCTAGCGTACGGGCACCCCTGGGACGCGTATGCCCCGTTCCTCACCCAGTTCCACACTCTCTTAGAAAGAGTCCCGGCCATTGCAAGCAACAGTCATGTCAACAACGTGAACTGCCCGTACACGAATTACGTCGGCTCATGCAAAAACTGCTACATGATCTTCGGATCGGTGTACTGCGAAGATTGCCTGTACGGGACCCCATACAACTCGCGGTCCTGCGTCGATTCCCTCCTCGTTCGCGACTGCGAACTCTGCCATGACTGTGTTACGTGCGAGAAATGCTACAGTTGCATCTCTTGTCAGGATTGTGCGAACGGACACGATTTGCTCTTCTGTTACGACTGTGATGGATGCAGAGACTGTGTGGGATGTGCAGGACTCCGCCGAAGGCAGTATTGCATCTTCAACGAACAACTTTCCCCCGAAGAGTATCGCAGAAAGCGATCGGCTATAGACCTGTGCGAACCTAAGAGTATCGCAGAAATTCGAGAAAAATTTGAGGAGACGAAAAGAAAAAAACTTCGACGTTCTACACTCACGCTCTCATCTGAGAACGTGACCGGAGACTATGTCTATTTCTCAAGAAATACGCACGATGCGTACGACGTCCAACGATGCGAGGATTGCGCATATATGGCACAGACCATCGATATGAAGGACTGCCAGGACTGCAACTACATGGAAGAATGTGAACTTTGCCATGAATACATCTGCAGTTACCGCAATCACAGCATTCACTACTGTATCTGGCTTCTGGATTGTTCCGATGTTTGGTACAGCAGTTACTGCACCTCCTCACATCATCTTTTCGGCTGCATCGGCCTCAAACACAAGCAGTACTGCATTTTAAACAAGCAATACTCCAAAGAAGAATACGAAACATTGGTCCCGCAGATCATCGAATCTATGAGAAAAACCGGTGAATGGGGTGAGTTTTTCCCTGCGGCGATGAGTCCCTTTGCGTACAACGAAACCGTGGCGCAGGAATACTTTCCGATGACGAAGAAAGAAGTGGAGAAACGCGGTTGGAAGTGGCGGGAGGAGAAAGATGATATGCCGAAGGTATCGAAGGTGATTCCGGCAACAAAGCTCCCCGACGCGATCGAGGAGATTCCGGATGACATCGTGAACTGGGCCATCGAATGTGAGGCGACCAAGCGGCCTTTCAGGATCATCAGACAGGAATTGGACTTCTACCGAAAGATGAAGCTTCCCATCCCCCACTTCCATCCCGATGAGCGGCACAGAAGGAGGATGGCACTCCGAAACCCCCGCCGCCTCTGGAAGAGGCCGTGCAGGAAGTGCGGAAAGGAGATGGAAACGACTTACAGCCCTGAGCGGCCGGAAATTGTTTATTGTGAGGAGTGTTACCTCAAGGAGGTGTACTGAACCTCCTCTCCCTGGCCCTCTCCCGCCGGGAGAGGGAATGCGCTCGTTTTTTTTCGCGAAGCGAAATGAAACAACCCGTGGCGAAGTCGGGCTCTGCCCGACTGGAGCCACACCTTTTAGGGAAAGGAGAGCTCGCGAGAGGGAAACCGCAGGTTTCCCTTTCACGCCTACCAAAAAAGACCAGAATATTCCTCTGGTCTTTTTTGTTTTTGTTTCGCTCCCCGGGCTATCGGTCACGCCTATGGGTGACTGAGCCGAATGACATGGGAAGGCGATGCGATGAGGCGCTCGCGGTTCTCTGCCTTGCTTGGGTGTCTTGTTTATTCTCGCAACCGGACGAGTTCCTCTGGTCTGTTCGCAACAACCGACAAGCGGAAGGGAACAGGGAGGAGTGGGGGGTAATGTATGTCGCGGATTCACCTCGATTTCCGCGACACAACGTTGCAGAGCAGAGAGGAGGATGAACATAGGGTGAGGGATAGGGCGTAGGGCGAAAAAAGGTTCAAGGTTCCCGTGGGTCCCCGCATGGAGGACTCTCGGGTGGAGGATTTACCCTGAGCGAAGTCGAAGGGTGTGCATCCTCCTCTCTACGGAACCGGTGATGTGAAGGAGCTTTTTTGTGTCTGCCCCGGGGCAGGTAGCGTGTGTGTCTCTGTGTTTCTTTTGAAGGGACGAGCCCAGCACCTTTGCCATGCAAGGGTGCGGGGCATGATTTGTTCGAAACAAATCTGGTCATCTTATGACTTATCAAAGTGGTCTTCAAGAAAGTGCACTGGCGCGAGGTGGAGTATTGTTTTATGAATACATTTTTTGATCATATACGATGTTGAATCGCCAATTGTGCGGTGGTGCCTCTACAATGGCCACGCCCTGTCGAAGAAGCTTCCCCTCCTCCGCGCCACAGTGATCACCTTCCTTGCACTGCTCGGAGGGGCACTCCTCGTGAGTGCGTTCACCGTCATCATCACCTCCCTCAAATCCTACACACTCACCCCCACCGACCTGCTGCCTGCAAAGGGAACAGTGCTGCTCTTCTCGGCAATCGATGACGTCGAAGTGCGTCGGTACGAAGACTGGCTGCCGATCCTGCGCAGCCTTCCCTCCGCCGAGGTCCCGCGCACCATCGCCGTCATAGCCCTCCCCGACGCAGGGAATGTCGTCGTCCTCTTCGCCCGCCGTCCGGTGCCGCCCGATGCTCTCCCTACGGGAGAGCGCTGGACACAGCGCGATCTCGGCCCCCTCACCGTTGCAGCATCCTCGCCAGAGATTTTCCCGCTGCTGCAGCAATCTGAGCAGTCACTGAGTGCTTCTCAGGCCTTTCGCCAACTCTCACGCGGAGAGATGGAAAAACAATCCTGGATCTTCGTGAGCCGCCTGCTCCTGCCGCCTCCGGTCTCCTTCGCCGATACCCTGATGGAAACCGTTCTGTTCCGCGGCACCACGCACATCGGTCTTTTTCCAGGCAGCGGAAGCGGCATGACGATCCGGCTCTTTCCGGCGAGCGTAGAGCGGCGATCCCTCCCCCTTCCCGCACTTCCGGCCACTCCCCAAACCTCCTTCTCGATCGCCCTGGCACGGCCTGAATCCTCCATACGCATGCTGCGCGACGGCCTCTCGCAAAATGAGCGTGCGGTGTTTGAAACAAACATCCTCACGTTCCTGCAGCAAACATTCGGCGATGATATCAGCATGGAGTACGACGTGCTCCCCCTCCTGGCCAAACCCGCCAGACTCACATTCGCCCGCACGGCCTCCGGGACCTCCGCCCTGCTCCTCCAGGGGCAGGCCGCGGATGCGGATCTACGGCTCACGCGCCTCCACGAGGCCTTTCGCGGAAGCCGCACAACGGCCAGTGTGGTCATCCGCGTCTTCGAGAACGGGCGGTACACCTTCCGCAATGTCCGCGACGACTCGCACCTGCTCACCGAAGAGCGCTTCGCTGTCGGAGAATGGCAGGTCCACACCACTGTTCATGCCACACAGGAAGCCTTCTGCTCCGCACTGCGCGGAACCACATTCATACTCGCCACAGATTGCAGCGTGCTGACGCTCGCCCTCACGCTGCCCCCTGACCAGACCGAACCGGCAGCGCTGGCGGCTGGCATCCTCTCCCGCAGCCCCTCCTCCGCTCTGCCTTCGCTGCTCGGCACGCATTCTCCGTTGCTGCCGCCCCAGGCGGCGCCCCTGCGCTGGTCCCTCACGCGGCAGGGGGACATCCTGACACTCACCCTGCTTTCCCTTCCACAATGAGGATGGATAAGCCGGAATCTTCCCACTCTGTTTTCTGGATTCGGCTTGTGTAAACCGCTAGGCTCGTCGCTGAATTCATCCCTACGCCCCTTGCCCACCGAAGCCTTGGCGCAGGTGGGTCCCCCTCTACTCCTCACCCTAGAAAAAATGTCTCTCATCAAACTCTCCAAAGGCCTGCTGGTCGTCTCGGCAATCGCCATCATCGCCAGCCTCGTACTCCTCGTTGTTCCGGGTCCCATGCTCAGCATGGAATTCACGGGCGGCACGCTCATGAATATCACCCTCCCCGCAGGCAAGACAAAAGCGGATCTGCAGGATGCCGTCGGGAGTTTTCGGGATACCAACGGAGAATCGCTCGGAGCATTCGCCCTCTCGATGACTTCTGAAGGCGATCTGCTCATCCGTTCCCGCAATCTCGATAACGAAACGCACCTCGCGCTGCTCGCTCACCTGGAGCAGAAAACCGGCGGCACCATTGAAGAAAAACAGTTCACAACCATCGGACCCACCGTGGGAGAGACACTGAAGCGCCGGTCGGTCTATGCCCTCGTCATTGCTTCCATTGGCATCGTGCTTTACATCGCCTTCGCGTTCCACCGCATCCCGCGCAAGCTCTCTCCCTGGCGTTTCGGCATCTTTGCGCTGGTGGCGATGATCCACGATATCCTCATCACCACCGGAATCTTCGTCGTCTTGAGCCGCCTCACGAACTTCGAGTTCGACACGCTGTTCATCACCGCGCTCCTCACGATTCTGGGCTACTCGGTGAACGACACCATCATCATCTTCGACCGCATCCGCGAGAATGTGGCCTTCGCCGACAAGCATGAGGATTTCGCCATCACAGCGGAACGCAGTCTGAAAGAGACGATCGTGCGCACGCTCAACACCTCGTTCACGACGCTCATCATGCTCCTCTGTCTGTATTTCCTGGGGTCCGAGAGCATCCGCTGGTTCATTCTCGCGCTCATCATCGGTATCGTACTTGGCAACTACTCCTCGTACTTCATCGCCACTCCGCTCTTAGTCTTCCTCCGGAAGAAGGAGTGAGCCTCTCCACCTCTGCCCTATGACCCACCCCCCGAAGATCGAACGGGAGAAGAGCGGTCGCATCGAGTGCACCGTATCCTTCACAAAAGAACAGACCGCATCCGCAGAACAGAAAGCCCTGCGTGAGCTCGCTGAGAAAGTGAAAATCCCGGGCTTCCGCCCCGGCAAGGCACCGCAGGACATGGTGATGCAGAAGATCGACCAGGCGGATCTCCTCGAGGAAACGATTCATCATCTGTTGCCGGAAACACTGGAATCCCTCGTCCGGGAGCACAATATCCAGACGATCATCTCGCCGAAGATCTCGCTCAAGCAGCGCGATCCCCTCACCCTCAGCATCGTCTTCGTCGAGCGCCCGAAGGTGACGCTCAAGGGGGCCGACAAGATCAAGATCGAGAAGAAGGCACCGAAAGTGGAAGACAAAGATGTCGACCGCATGGCCGAGTTCATCCTGCGCAAGCACGAGACGACCCAGGAGGTGGAGCGCCCCGCACAGGAGAAAGACCGCCTGACCATCGACTTTTCGGGAACGGACGCCGAAGGCAAAGAGATCACTCCCATCCGCACCCAGGGGCACACGGTCACTCTGGGCAGCAAATCGCTGATCCCGGGCTTTGAAGATGCGCTCATGGGTCTGAAGAAGGGCGACCAGAAGGCCTTCACCCTCACCTTCCCGAAGGATTATCACGCCAAAGAACTTTCTGATAAGCCCGTCACCTTCAGCGTGAACGTGAGCAAAGTGGAGGAGGTGCACATTCCGGAGCTGACCGATGCGTTCGTGAAAGAACAACTGCACGTGGACTCGGCCGAGAGCTTTCGGAAGGAACTGCGCCAATCGATGGTTGCGCAGGAGGAGCACATCGAGCGCCAGCGACGCGAGCAGGCTCTGATGGATGCAATTTGCACGGCCACAGTTGTGGATTTTCCGGCGGAACTGGTGGAAGACGAGGAGCGCGCACTCCTGCAGGATATGGAGGCGCAACTGCAGCGGCAGCAGCGCACGTTTGACGACTGGATGAAGGCAACGGGCAAGAAGCCGGAGGATCTGCACAAGGAACTGTCAGAGCGTGCCAAACAGCGCCTCGCCCTGCGCCTCGGCATTCGTGAGCTTCTGGAAGTGAAGCAGATCGCCGTGACGGACGCAGAGATGGATGAAGCGGTGAGCGGCCTTTTAAGCCCCCTCTCGGAACAGGAACGCAAGAATGTGGAAGGCGCCTACCGCAAAGGCGAGCAGGCCTACGAGCAGCTCAAGTGGCAGAAGAGAGTCGAGAAGCTGTTTGAGGGCATGTTGGGCTGAGTGATGTATCTCTTTCTCCTCACGCAGGAGAAGGGCGTGGGGCGTGGGGCGTAGGAATAGCCGGAAAAGTCTTCTTCGAGAAACCTACACCCTACCCCCTACACCCTACACCCTCACCCGCTATCTCCACCTCACCCCGATCCGCCTCCCGGAGCTCGACTGTTTGAACATCTTGCACTTCTCGCGGTGCACCATCACGGTCCCTGTACGATTGATGACGCCGCTGATCTTGCCGCGGGGCTCGGCTTCCGGTGAGCAGCACTTGGCGTAGCGCGTGGGCATGGGAACACTTCCCTCCACGGAGAGTTCGTTGTCTTTGCGTTGCAGCCGACCGGTACGTTTCTTCACCTGCTCCTCTGCGGGCCCTTTGCCGCGCAGCGCCTCCAGACGGCGGAAGAAGGAAGACGGCTTCTCGGCGCCCTGACCGACCTTCATGAGCAGGTCTTCGCGCTGCTGCATCGAGAGCGTCTCGTTATCGCACACCTTCAGGATCGTGAGATCGGTGTCGAGCGGCGACAGGTGGTGCTTGCGCAGCTCCTCATTGAGGAGTTGGCGGCCGTGGTCGATGAGGCGCGGACGATCCTGCGCGGCGAGGTAGCGCTTGAGCTTGCCGCGGGAAGAGGCCATTTTGAGAAGCTGCATCCAACGCGTGGAGGGACGCGGCGGCGACTGTTTCTGAATCTCGACCACATCGCCGTTCTCGAGCCGGTACGTGAGCGGGACAATGGACCCGTTGACCCGTGCGGAGCTGAAGGAGATACCGAGATCGGTATGCACCGTGAAAGCGAAATCGAGTGGCGTGGCCCCTTCGGGAAGCTCAACGATCTCGCCCTTGGGCGTTAAGACGAAAATGTGATCCACGAAGGGTGACGCACGCGTACCCGAGACCGATTCCTGCGACAGGAGCATCCGCTTGAGTTGTGCATGCTTCACGGCTTCGCTGGCCGCACCCTCCTTGTACGCCCAGTGTGCGGCTACGCCGTACTGCGACTCGCGGTGCATGCTGAGCGTCCGGATCTGGACTTCGATGCACGTATCGTCAGCTGCGCCGGGCAGCTGGAGAATCGTCGTGTGCAGACTCTGGTATCCGTTCGGCTTGGGAAAGGCAATGTAGTCCTTGAAACGGTGGGGCACGGGCCGGCCGACCTGGTGCAGGAGCCCGAGCGCCTGGTAGCACTCCGCCTCACTCTCGACGATGACGCGCAGCGCGTAGAGATCGAAGAGGTCATGAATGTGCGTGATCGCCTTCTCCTGCATCTTGAGGAAAATCGAGTACATTTCTTTCTTGCGCCACTCGATCTCTATCACAATGCCGCGCGCACGGAAAAAACTCTGCAGTTCTGCGGCGGCCCGCGGCAGGAAATCTCCTTTCTCCGCGTCGAACTGTGCGATCTGTTCCTGAATCCGGCCGGCATCGAGCGGGTAGATCACCGGGAACGCGCGATTCTCAAGCTCGTGTTTGAGAGAGTAGATACCCAGCCGTGCCGCCACGGGTGCGAAGAGCTGCAGCACATCGTGGCAGAGGTGCTTACGATCCTCGACAGGAATGGTATCGATGAGCCGCAAGATAGCCGCCCGGTCACAGAGCGTGATGAGCACGGTGCGCACGTCATCCGAGACCGAGAGGAGCATGAGCCGCAAATCTTCGATGCGGCTGCGGCGCGCATGGAGTGTCACGTGCGAGAGCAGGTAGACATTGCTCACGAGGGAACGGACAGCCGGTCCGAACTGCTCCTGGAGTTCCGCGAGCGAAAGCACACTCTCATCAAGGGCGTGGTGGAGCAGGACCGCAATGACGGCATCCTCATCGGGATGGAACGGGGCGAGGGCCCCGAGTGTCTCGAAGACGTGGTCCAAAATGGGCACGCCCGAATGGTGCATGTGGTGACTGTAGAGCTCCCGGGCGAGGCCGAGTGCCCGCGTGATGCGCCGCTCATCGAGCTCCGGTGCCTCGCCGTCGATGGTCAGACGACTGAGGAGCGCCGCGAACTCTGCAGTGGTGACAAGAGCCATGGGAAGCAGCATTCTAGCACCTTCCTTGCGCCTGGGCAGGCAGGTCGCAGGGAATCAGCATACCGCAGAAAATAGCGGAGAAAGAAGGATGGGCGGCATTCTACCACCCCGATTTCTGCTTCATTTTTCGAGCACAAGTGTCACGGGACCGTCATTGATCAGATGCACGGACATCTCTGCGCCGAAGACGCCGCCCTCGACTTTCGGGACCTTCAGCTCCGTGAGCTTCTTCAGAAAATACTCATAGAGCACGGTCGCCTCATCGGGCGGAGCGGCTGCCGTGTAGTCCGGACGATTCCCCTTTGCTATGTCCCCTGCCAGCGTGAACTGCGACACGACGAGCACCTCTCCGCCAATGTCGAGGAGCGAACGATCGTTGATCTTGCCATCGGTACTATCGAAGAGCCGGAGTTTCACGAGCTTCTCGGCAAGCCACTGCGCCTGCAGGGCGGTGTCGCCGCGCATCACGCAGAGCAGAATGAGGTACCCCGGGCCGACTGCACCGACGACAGAACCATCAACCGTGACGGAAGCTTCTTTCACCCGTTGGAGAACCAAGCGCATGGGGAGAGTGTAGCGGAAGTATCATACTTCAATCTTGCGGTCACTCATCAGCCAGACAATCGACGATCAAATCTGGGGAAGAAGTTCCAACAAGTATCGCCGCATACCCTCTGCGTGGTCCTTGGTCTTTTTTTCCGGTGCATCCGATCTTCCGCCGAATGCCCCGAATCCATGTTCGATTGTAGAGAGACGTTTGACGGGGCGGGGAACCAGCGCAATCGGGACGGCCACAGAATGGGGCACGTGCGCCCCGGCAATGTCCGCCACGACCCGCGATGCAGACGGAGATCGCAATGAACCGGAGACGACCAATCTGGAATCACCCCATCGTTTGAAGTGCGCCTGCAGGGCTCCCCCAGTTGCATTGGCCAGATCCCGTGCACCGCAACCATCTGTCACCACTTGCACGGTCTGACGCGACTTGTCTTGCGTGATGAGCTCTGCACCGTAGACACCCACAGTATTGGAGACGATTTCGGCTCTCAACGCATCGAGTTTTGACGCATCGCGCATGCGAAGAACGGCGATCATCTCGAAGGACTGAGACCCCGGCGGATGAGGATGGCAACTCAATTGAACCATTTCAACCTTCTTCCCTTCTGCTTCCAGCTGGCGCACAACGTCCAGCTGCGGACCGGTCCGTCCGTCCCCGACGATGCGCACTACGAACTCCTCAATGCGTTGCGCAGGTCCGTGCTCATCCGTCCCCTCCGCCAGATCATCCACCTCCGGACGAGAGGCAAGACTCTCATAGACAGGATGAACACGAACACGACTCCCCAAACCCGACATCGCATGGAGAAATTCCAAGATTCTTCCGATTGCAGGGAGGCCGGCCGTGAGCTGCAGCCTCACCTCTCCCCCTTTCTCCACCTTCATGGAGCCGCCCAAGCTCGTCATGATGTGTTTCAGGAACGCAGCTTGATCGTGATGACAATTGAGGAGCAGACGCAGGTGCTGTCGCGCGGATGCCTCCATATCCCGAACTGCGTCGACCCCCTTTCCCTCATGCAAGACATCTTCGGGTTTCTTGAACCAGGGCTGTCTCGCGAGCAGCAAAGCGGGCGGGAGTACCAGCGTTACCTTTCTGCCGCCATCCGGCGCCGGGGTGATCGTGAACTCCTCAGGATGATATCCCTGGCCTCGTACCGCGCCGAGCACAGCGCCCGCGCTACCGTCATGCAGCGTCACTTCAAGGACATCGGATGATGTTTTCTCTTCCGGCATGAAAATATTCTGTAATGCTTCGTGCATTACGTCTAGTATTTTGACTCCACAGTTGACATATTTTATTTTGATTGCTTATCAAGCAATATAAACGGCGCAGAATTATTGACTCTTGGGGATTTCTCTCTATCCTTTGGTTTCGACCGAAGACCGAGGGCACAAGGCCGCAGGCCGAAATAAGCCCCTCCGAGGCATACAGCATCGGCCACCCGGTTCCGACTTGGTGCTTCGTGCCGTGTGCCTCGCTGGTCTCCCGGTCAAACGGGAGATTTTTGTATCTACGCATTGTCTCTCCGTTCCTCCCCCTACGCCCTACTCCTAACCCTACCCCCTAGACCATGCCCGTCACCCGCGCACAGAAAGAGGCACAGCTCACGGAGCTCAAAGAGAAAATGAGTAAGTCCCAATCGCTGATGTTCGCCCAGTATATCGGGCTCAAGGTGAGCGAAGTCGGCGAACTCCGCCAGAAGCTCAAAGAAGCCAATGCCGAAATGAAAGTGGCCAAGAAGACGCTCATGCGTCTCGCCACCAAAGATGCCGGCCTCCCCGAGATCTCTGAAAAGAATCTGACAGGCCCCGTCGCCTGCATCTTTAGCTTCTCAGATCCCCTCTCGGGTGCACAGGTCGCCTTCAAGTTCGCCAAAGATCACGCCCAGGTGAAGATCATCGGCGGCATTTTCGACGGCAAGCTCCTCACGAAAGAAGAGGCGGTTGAGATGGCCAAAATGCCGGGCCGGGAGCAACTGCTCGCGATGTTCGCTTCGATGTTGCAGTCTCCCCTCGTTTCCTTCGCCAGCGTGTGCTCCTCCCCACTCACCGGTATGGCCCGGGGCCTCTCGGAGCTCGCCAAGAAGAATGCTGCTTCTGCTCCTGCTCCTTCCCCTTCGCCCGAAACTCCTCAGTCCTAAGTCCAATTCCCGAGTTCCCTAGTTCCCTACTTCCCTAGTTCCCTACTTCCCTACCCCCTATCCCTATGGCAGACGTCGCAGACGCACCGGTCCTCTCCGCAGGAGAGAAAGCGGTCATTGACGCCGTTGAGAAGCTGAATGTCGTGCAGCTCAATAACGTCGTGAAGTACATGGAAAAAGTGTACGGCATTTCCGCCGCTGCCCCTGTGGCAGTCGCCGCCGCTCCCGCAGCAGGGGGAGGTGAAGCTGCCGAGGAGAAATCTTCGTTCGACGTGGAGCTCACCGATAGCGGCGCGCAGAAGATCGCCGTGATCAAGGTGGTCCGCGAGATCACGGGGCTTGGCCTGGGTGAAGCCAAGGCCGCCGTGGACAGCGCTCCGAAAGTCCTCAAGGAGGGCGTCGCCAAGGCCGATGCCGAAGAGATGAAGAAGAAGCTCGAGACCGCAGGAGCCAAGGTCACATTGAAGTAAATCTGGTTTTACTTAGCCGCAGCTGGGGTCCTGCACCTCGGCTGCGGTTTTGTGAGTAGAATGAGTGAGGGATGGACACACGCTCAGCACCGACGGCTCGCTATCTCGAAATCGACGTGCTGCGTACGGTGGCGATCATCTGCATGGTGATCTATCACGCCGCTTTCGATCTCGCCTTCTTCCACAGCTTCCCTCTCGAGCCGACTGCGGGGGGCTGGCTTTGGCTCCAGCGGCTCACGGCAAACCTCTTCCTGCTGATCGTCGGGGTGAGCTTCGCGATCTCGTACGGACGCATGACGGAGCGGGATGCGGGGATGCGCGAGATCGTTGCGAAATACTGGAAACGCGCCGCCCTGCTGCTCCTGATCGCATCTGGCATTTCGGGAGTGACGTACCTCTTCGTCGGGAATGAGTGGATCCGGTTTGGCGCGCTGCACCTCATCGGCACAGCTCTGCTCCTGCTGCCGTTGCTCATGCCACTCAAAGAAGGGACCGCGCTCCTCGCCCTCTTGGTCCTGTTCCTCTCACCGTTTCTCCGGGGGCTTTCCGTCGATTCTGCTCTCCTCCTGCCGCTCGGCCTGCCGCCGCGATCTTTCGCCTCGGTCGATTACCTCCCCCTGATCCCATGGATGGCTCCGGTCCTCTTCGGAACCGCACTGGGGAACATGCTCTACAACCGCCGTTGGCTCCGCCGACACCTGCCAAGAAACCGTTTCACCGTGCTCCTCGCCCTCCCCGGGCGTCACGCGCTCATGATTTACCTACTCCACCAGCCGATTCTGCTCACGATCCTCTGGATCCTCCTCAGACAACCGAACATCTCATAAAAAATCATGAAGAAAAATTCAGCGCCGAAGGCAAGCTCCGCTTGCCTGGAGGCGCACCAATGAGGGAAAGGAGAGCTCATGAGAGGAAAACCGCAGGTTTTCCTTTCATGAACTTTTTCGCTACACTCCCCCTCGATGTCTTTCTCTGTCCGCCGCGTCAGTCAGGCGCGTTCGAAGTGTCGTTTCCCGTGGGCTACTCTGTCCATCCTGCTGAGCATGCTGCGCCCGCTCGCCGGTTGGTACACGGGATGGAAAGCACGAAAGAAGGAAGAGGCTCTTCACGAACATCGCACATTGCTCCTCAAGCGTTCTCTGCTCATCCTCATCGCCGTTCTCTGCGCGTTTCTGCTGTTCGCTGGAACGGTAAAAGCACTCGTGGGGCTGCGGATCATTTCGATGCGATCGCTCGTGTCGCTCACCGGGGCGGAACTCCCCAAAGATGAACAGGGATTCACCACAATCCTCCTGCTCGGCCTGGGTGATGACAGCCATGATGGCAAAGATCTCACGGATACGATCATCGTGGCGAGCATCGACCCGTCACAGACCAAGAGCGCCGTACTCCTTTCGCTCCCCCGCGATCTGTACTTCTTGAAGACCGAGAAAATGGGCAAGGGCCGCCTCAACAGCCTCTACCGCGATTACAAAATCCTCCTCAGGCGTCAGGGCATGCAGGAGCAGGAAGCCTCGCTGGAGGCGATGAAAGAGCTGAGTACAGTCATCGGTGATCACCTCTCGCTGCCGATTCATCACGTCATCAAGGTGAACTTCACCGGATTCAAGCAGGCGGTGGATGCGATCGGAGGCATCGATGTCACCGTTCCGGAGCCGATCAATGACACCGAGTATCCGGACGAAAACTACGGGTACGAGCCGTTCTCTATCGCCGCAGGACCCGCGCACCTCGATGGCGAAACAGCCCTCAAGTACGCGCGCAGCCGCCACTCCTCCAGTGATTTCGGCCGCTCGGCCCGCCAGCAGCAGATCATCGTCGCCATCGGCGAAAAGGTAACGAAAGAAGGTCTCTACAAAAATCCCGCAACGGTCACCGACATGATGAAAATTTTCTCGGACCACGTGCAGATGACCATGACCACCCGCGAATTGATCGGGCTGGCTGACCTTGCAGAGAAGACCACTCCCGACCGTGTCATCACCCTGCAGCTCAATGACCGCAACGGGCTCTACGAAAGCATGGTGGAGCCGGGCGGCTTTCTCTACACCCCGCCCCGTGATCAGTTCGCGGGGGCTTCGGTGTTGCTCCCCGTTTCCATTCCGGCATTTCCGGTGACCTGGAAGCAGATCCATGCGCTCAGCACGCTCCTGTTTAGGCAGCGGGCCATGTACATCGCCCGTCCGTCCATCGCCATTCTGAATGCCGGGGCCAAGAGCGGGCTCGCCCGTACACTGGGGAACGAACTGACCCGCTACGGCTTCAACGTGGTACGGATCGAGAACGCGAATATCTCCAAGGAGGAGCTGAAGAACACGAATAATCCGAGCTTCGTCTACGCGAGCCAACCGACCGACGCCAACGCGAAGGAATTCTTCTCTGAGCTACTCGATCTGCCGGTCGTCTCCTCCCCTGTTCCTGCCATCCCGCCCGAGCAAATGGCGCAGATCGTCATCTTGCTCAGCAAGGACTATACGTTCCAGCCACTCCAGGACCTCCTGACCACCCCATGAATCCGCGCGAGATCATCGCACAAGCCTGGGCGATCACCCTCAAGGAACGCCAGCTGCGCAAGTGGGGATTTGCCTCATCGCTCTTAGAGACCCTGCTCAATACCAAGCTCCTCATCTACCAGACTTGGTTTGTAATCAGCTACATGCAGGGCGACCCCATCGGTTTCTTCGCCGATGTGGAATGGCTGAGCGCGCACCTCTCGTTCGGATGGGTCGTGACCATCGTCTCCTTCTTCGGGGTGCTGATCTTCATCGAGTGGCTGTTCCCGCACTTCGCCAAAGGGGCGATTGTCGGACTCGCCGCCAAATCCTACAAGAAGGAAGAGGTGAAAGGCGGACTGGTGCTGGCCGTGTACAACTTCTTCCCGCTCTTCGCGATCCATGAGTTCTTCTTCATCGGCAGCATCTCGATGGTGATCACCTTAGGCTCGGTCATGCTCCGGTACGCTCCCGAGATCGCGCCATTCGGCATTTTCCTGCTCTGCCTCTTCTTCGTCGGAGCCAACATCCTCCGCTTCTTCTTCATCATGTCGGAGGAGGGCGTGGTGATTCGCAAACTCAGCATCGGCAAGGCGATGGCTGCCAGCTTCAAACTGGTCATCAGCTACCTGGGGCATGTGGTCTTTCTGCTCATCCTGGGCTTTCTCATCAGTCTCCGCATCTTCGCGAACGCCCTGATGATCTTCCTCGTGCCGGGCATCGTGATCGGTATCGCCTTCCTCTTTGGCAGCTTCCTCCCCTTCGGGATAGCCATTGCGATTGGCGCTGCCCTCGGGCTCATTATCATCGGGCTCACCAGCTATCTCTTCGCCTACCTCGAGGTCTTTCGCCAGAACGTGTGGACGATTACGTACCTGGAATTGAGCAAGTTGAAAGAATTGGACGTGATTGAATCATGAGAGACAAACCTTCAGCCTTCGCCCATCCACCGTCGCTAAAGCTATGGTGGACGAGTCGGGCTACGGCCGACAAGCCGGTTTTTCTCTCATGAGCTCTCTTTTCCAGCCTTCGCGCAGCGGAGGCTGCCCACCGTAGCCTTGGCGAAGGTGGGCCTCTCAACACAAGTGTTGGCTGCGCTACGGCCGGCAAGCCCTTGAGTGGTGTCGCTCCCCGCCCGTACCGAACGGTACGTTCGGACGGGCAGCCGTGGGTCCCGGCAAAGCCACCCACGGCTTCGCGACGGATCATTGAATACAAATGAGAGAGATCCGCCGCCACGGGGGGTGAAGGGGAAGGCCCTGCCGCGAGCGGTCGGCCGACGAGACGAGCCGAAGCCTTGGAGGCGAGGCGAGGAGGCACAGGGCCGGGCGGAGTGGGGATTGGCGGCGGTGCGCTTCTCTTTGCTTCTTTCTCTTGTCGGGCAGACAAGAGAAAGAAGGGACTTCCACTGATACACTCTCCCCATGTCCTCCGACATGCACGATCTTCGATCGAACATCTGGAAGCTCTACGTGCTGAGCGCCACCGCGACCTTCGGCTTTGCACTGCCGATCCTCATTCCCTTTCAGCAGGAGCACGGTCTCACCCTACGTGAGGCGTTTATGCTGCAGGCGGTCTACTCGATCATTCTGGTCGTGCTGGAGGTGCCTTCCGGCTACGCTGCCGACCGGTGGGGCAGGAGGAACACGATTCTCCTGGGCTCCTTCGCGCTCTTTCTCGGCATGCTCACCTATGCGGTAACGGGAGGATTCTGGGGCTTTCTCGTCGCAGAAGCACTGCTGGCCGTAGGATCGAGCTTCCACTCGGGCACGACTGAGGCACTCACCTATGACACCCTCGCCGCCCTGGGGGAGGAAAAGCGCTACCTCAAAGTGAACGGCCTGCAGGGGTTCTTCGCACTTGGGAGCAAGACGGTCACCTCACTGCTCGTCGGATTCCTGGCTGCCGTAAGCCTGAGACTGCCCTTCTGGGCAGACATAGCACTCTTCGGTTCAGCCATCGTACTCTCCTTCACGCTCACGGAACCGGACCGCCTGATTATGAAAGAGACGCAGCACCTTAAAGCCATGGGCAGAATTTTCATGCATGCCCTCGTCCACAACAAAGTCCTGCGGGCTCTGATCATCCTCTTCACAGTAGTCGCCACCATCGACCTGCAGATCTTCTGGTTCCTGCAGGGCTATCAGCTCGAGATCGGCCTGCCCATGCTGTATTTCGGCGTCACGAATGCCGTCATGTGCCTGGTGGGTGCGCTCGCCTACAAAGAGGCACACCGGCTGGGGAAGAAAGCGGAACGACTCTCCTCCCTCTTCGGCATCGCCATCGTCCTGCTGCTCACCTGCTTCGGACTCGCTGCCGTGTCATCCCTGTGGGGGCTTGTATTCTTCGTCATCGAAGGCATGGCATTCGGGGTGTTCGATCCTCTGATGAGCAATCTCATCAACCGCCACACCACCTCGGACGTTCGCGCCACCGTGCTCTCCATCCGGTCCTTCGTCTCACGACTCTTCTTTGCCATACTCACACCGTTCCTGGGGCATATGGCCGACGTTTGGTCGCTCTCTACCGCGTTCCTGCTCGCCGGGGGCATCGGCATGGCAGCGCTGGCCGTGACGTTTGTGATGACGCGAAAAGCCCGTGCTTAAGATGGATACTCAGCGAGCAGAAACTCCCCGATCACCGCGAATCCCAGCTTCGCATAGAGGGCCTGTGCGGCCAGATTCTTCTTTTCTGTGAACAGCAAAACGGCCTCTTTACCTTCTGCGAAACAGCGCTGGCAGAGCGCACTCATGCACCCCGCCGCGAGGCCGCGCCGTCTGAATCTTGGGTCGGTGATCACTCCGACCGCCTGCACAAAGTGCCGCGAGCACACTCCGGCTGTTGCCGTGGCGGCAATATGGCCGTCCTCTTCCGCAACGATTGCTCCTTCGAGACTGATCTTGTTGCGCTCCCGTTCCGTGATGGGAACAGTGCTGGCCCGTTCATGAAGGATACGCTGCAGGAGCACCAGGGCATCGCGATCTTCTTCCCGCGCAGACCGGACAACGGACTCCTGCGGATGGAATGCCTGCCGCTTGAGTTCCAGAAACAGTGATACATGTTCCTTAAGGGGAACGAAACCCCGGCGACGCAACTGTTGGACAACCAGAGAAGCTCGCGGCTCAACCATAGGCACGGATTCGATGCGCACTTTCGCGATAAGCGCCGCATCCACAACCGAAGGGATAGCTGCTTCTTCCCCAACAGCAACGAACGAACCGAACCGCCCGAACCATGCGCTCACCGCACGCAGGGCATTCCCCTCGAATGCGCCGAAGTAACGGCTCTCGGAAAACGTTGCAGGGGATTCTGCGTTCCCGATGAGAAACAGATGCTCGCGCTCCCTCTGATATGCAAGGCTGAGAATCGCCTGCCGGTCGGCTTCAAAAAGCTCGCGGACCATGGAGGCATGGTAGCAACAAAAACACCTGTAGAAACAGGTTTGGGGGTACTCCACTGCGGATTCTGCGGTAAACCCGCCATCCGGGGCCAAGCAGAGAAGGAGCCTGGACAACGGGAAAACCGGCGTACAATGGGCCCCCTCCCGCTTTCCGCAGGAGGTCACGGACCCGTTCCTTTCCCTCTCAGCTCAAAGGAGTGTCACATGAGGCGGTACATTGTTGTTCTGATGGGCGTGGCGTGCGTCCTGTACGCGGGCCATATCATCGGCCTGCACAGGCTGCCGGCGGAACCGCAAGCGGACCACAACACGATCATCCCCGTCGAGATCGACGTGCTGACGGCCACGATACGGATCGTGGCCCACCCGCGCGGCAATGCCAGCGTACTGCAACTCCACGAGGTGCTCGACGTCGCGGAGCAGGATTGGCTCGATCGCAATCCCGGTTTGCACATCTGCAAACGCGTGACGCTGATCCAACCCCAGTCGCTCGAACGGTGCATCTGGGTGCAACAACGCACCCCTGAGAAGCCCAAGGCGAAGGAAGTCGCGCGGCATGACATGAAGGCCTGAAAACCATGGCATGCCCTGTCCCTTTACCCGCTGTCAGCGATGACAGCGGGTTTTCTGTGTACGAAAGACGTTTGCGCAGAGGCAAGCCAATGCCCCGATCTTGACCGAAGACGATCGTACACCTATCATGGTGTACATCCGTTCCCCTTAGAACCATGACGCTCACTCCCCACCAGCGCACTGTCCTCAATTACATCCGCGAATTCCAGACGAAGCGGGGCTACTCCCCCTCTCTCGCCGATCTCGCGCTCGCGTTCGGTGTGCGCAGTAAGAATGCTATCGCCAAAGTGGTGAATGCGCTCCTCCGCGAAAAACAACTGGAGAAGGATCCCAAGGGACGCATTAAGATCTTGGAGATGCCGGAGGCCTACGAGCGCCCGCAGCCCATGGTGCTGCCGCTCTTCGGGCCCATCGCGGCAGGGTTCGCCACGGCGGCGGAAGAGCAGGCGGAAGAGATGGTGGATCTGGAAGGCTTTCTCGTGCGGGATCGCGCCCGGACGTTCCTGCTCCGGGTCAAAGGCGACAGCATGATCAATGCCGGTATTCAGGAGGGCGACATCGTGATCGTGGAACGCGGCAAGGAACCGAAGGTGAACGAAATCGTCGTAGGTGTTTTGGATGGAGAATTCACCTTAAAGCGCCTCAAGAAAAATAAGGGGAAGTTCTACCTGCAGGCAGAGAATCCCGCGTACCCCGACATGTACGCCGTGGAGGATCTGCAGGTGGCAGGCGTTGTGCGCGGCGTGATGAGAAAGTATTAAGCAGCAGCCGTCTGCCCTGAGCGAAGTCGAAGGGTTCCCGGCTGCGGTGGCCTATGAAAGCGCTTTTAGCCGCTCCTCAATCTTCTTCAGTTTCTCCTCGCCGTCTTGGAGCTTCTGCTTTTCCGTTTCTATGACTTCCGGCTTGGCACGCGCCATAAATTGCTCATTCGTGAGCTTCGCACGCACACCGGCAAGAAACTTCTGCAGTTGTGCACGTTCGGCCTCCAGATTCCCCTTCACCTTCACGAGATCAACTACTCCTTCGAGCAAGAGATGAATATCAACGCCCTTCAGGAACATGCTCACTACTCCATGCCGATGAGCGGGAGCCCTGGAAACAACCAAGAGCTCACTCACATTCGCGAGACGAAGCACATGCGCCTGATGCCGTGAAAGGAACTCGCCGGACTTTACCGCATGCACGGTTACGGGAATTTTCGCTTCCGGAGCGACCCCGTACTCCGCACGCAGACTGCGGATGGAAGAGATGACATCAATGAGCAACTGCAATTGTTCTTCTGCTTCATGATCCATAAGTTTCTTCTCCACTGTCGGCCACGGCTCCCGGATGAGCGGGCCGCTCCCTTTCGGAGCAATCTGGCTCCACAGTTCCTCCGTGACGAAGGGGCAGTAGGGGTGCAGCAGGTGGACGATTGTTCTTAAGCCATGCACGAGCACGGCGGGGTTACTCTCGCCCTTGCTGAGCTCCAGGTACCAGTCGCAGAAATAGTCCCAGACGAAGCTGTAAAGCCGCTCCCCCGCCTCGCTCAAGCGATACTCTTTGAGTCCCTGCGTGACATCCTCAATCAGACCCTGCAGTGAAGACAGAAGTGCGCAGTCCGCAACAGAAAGATTCCCTAACACTAACCCTTTCCCTACCCCTTTCGGATCCACTCCCGCTTTCTCGCACTGCATCAAAACGAACCTGGACGCATTCCAGAGCTTGTTGATGAAATTACGGTACCCGGCGATCTTCTCTTCGTAGAGCCGGAAATCATTGCCCGGGCTCTGCCCGACGATCATCGAGAGCCTCAGCGCATCCGCGCCATACTTGGGGATGATCTCGAGCGGATCGATGCAGGTAGCGGGATCGGACTTGCTCATCTTCTTGCCGTCACGCGTGCGCACGAGCCCGTGCAGGTACACGTGTTTGAACGGAATCTGCCCTGTTGCGTACGTGGTCATGAGAATCATGCGCGCCACCCAGAAGAACAGGATGTCATAGCCTGTCTCCATGACCGTCGTCGGGTGGAATTTCTGAAAATCCGGGCTCTTATCCAGAAGATCCTTGAGACTCAGGGACGTATCGGCTGCGAGTGCGGGATCAATGAGCGTGGACCACGTCCAGAGTCCCGACGAGAACCACGTATCGAGTGTGTCGGGGTCCTGCTCCACCACCCCTCCGCAGTGAGGGCATTGAGAAATGAGATGTGCCGATACAGTCATCGCAAGCCCTCCAGAATTAGGAATTCTGAATGAAGAATTATGCGGTTTTCCATTTTCCTTATTCTTAATTCCTAATTCTTTATTCATCGCCCCACCACTCTCTCCAGCCATACACTGCTGACAATAATAAACAGGGATACGATGTCCCCACCAAATCTGGCGGCTGACGCACCAGTCACGCAGGTTATCGATCCAGTGGAAGTAGATCTTCTCGAACCGCTCGGGGATGATCCGGATGTCCTTCGAGCGGATCACGTCCTGCATCACCTGTTTCAGACTCAGTTTCTTCTTCTTCCACTCCACCACCGGCTTATTCACATCGATGAACCACTGCTCCTTGATTTGCGGCTCCACGACGCCCTTGCCGCGGTAGCTCACCGCGACGCGGTGCACGTAGTTCTCATCCACTTTCACGAGGAGCCCCTTCTCTTTGAGCTTTTCCACCACCTTCGGCCGCGCCTCTTCGATGGGCAAACCGGCAAACTCTCCCGCGACAGGCAGAAGCTTTCCTTCGAAATCAATGATCTGCTCCCGCGTAAGGCCATGACGCTCCGCGAGCTCGAAATCCGTCATGTCGTGCCACGGCGTGATCGTCATGACCCCCGTGCCGAAGGTCGGATCGATGGCTTCGCTGTCTTTGATGACCGTCGCCTGCACGGGACCGTTGATCCATTCCGCAGTGAAGGTATCGCCGTCTTTGTACTGCTTGTACCGCTCATCATCCGGATGCATCACCACGTACTTGTCGCCGAACTTGGTCTCGGGACGGGCCGTAGAGATCTGAAACGGGCCGTACTGGAAGGTGTAGAAGGGCGCCTTCTCCTCCACGTACTCGATCTCGTCATCCGAGACGGTCGTCTGCATCTTGGGATCCCAGTTCACAATGCGCTGGCCGCGGTAGATGAGTCCATCACCGTACATCTTCTTAAAGACCTCGTTCACGCACCGGTTGAGCGACGCATCCAGCGTGTAGCGCTCGCGGCTCCAGTCGCAGCTGCTGCCCATTTTACGGACCTGCGAGCGGATGGTGCCACGGCTGACATCGACGAACTCCGCGATCTTGGCAACGAGCTTCTCGCGCCCGTAGTGCGCGCGGGGATCTTTGATTTTCTCCTCCTTCTGAATCTTTTTGATCACCACGCTCTCGGTTGCGATGGCCGCGTGATCGGTGCCGGGCAACCACAGCGCCTCTTTGCCCTGCATGCGCGCAAAGCGCGTGAAGATGTCTTCGAGTGCCAGCATCACGGCATGACCCAAATGGAGCTGCCCCGTGGCGTTGGGGGGAGGCATGCTGATCACAAAAGGCTCTTTTTTGCTCGCACTGTCGGCCTTGAAAGCCCCGCTCTGCTCCCAGAGAGTGTAAATCTGGTCCTCACATGCCTTTGGATCGTAGGCCTTGGGTAACATGGAATGCGCAGAGTGTACTACAAGAATGGCATCTCTCATTGACAAAAAAGCTCTCCACCTTCTATAACGCCCGTGCGCAAGATCCTCCGGGATTCTTGCCACTCGTTGTTCTTTGGGGGTCCAGACTTCCTGGCCCCCAGTCACCACTGGTTCCTCTAGAGTCTTGCCCGTTTGAGGCAGGACAGGAGGTGTCTGATGAGAAGCTTCTGGTTCCGCGGCCGTGCGAACTTCAACGCCCTGGCCACCATGAAGGCGATGAAGAAGCCGGCCAAGAAGAACGACCGTGCGGCCCATCTGCGGCTCTAGCGCAAAGACGAACGCGCACGTGAGCCTCGAGTGATCTGAGCAACGACGAGAAAGACCGGCATTCCCCTGTGGAGTGCCGGTCTACCTAAATACGCAGAGCACCAAAAAAAAGAGCCTGTAGAAAAATTCGTGCCGAAGCGCGGGTCTAGCGGGTCCCGCGCTGCCCGCCCGAACGTACCGTTCGGTACGGGCGGGGAGGCACACCTCTGAAGGGAAAGGATGGTCCGCGGAAGGAAAACCGTTAGGTTTGCCTTTCGCGAAATAAAAAAATGACCGTCCTTGTAGAGGAGCGGTCATTCGAAGATGGAAAGAACGGATGTTTCGTTCCGGCGGAACTCCAAAAGGAGCAAAGACGAATCGAAAGCGGGAAACTTATACCGAAGGGAAGAAGTGAATGCAAGAAAAACAAGCCAAAAGGGGCACTGCGGGCAAGGCGCATGTGCTATACTGTGCCTTCCATGTTCCCCCGGATGCTCCACACATCGGCTGAGCGGCGCCTCATATCCCTCTTCAAAGAGGTGGGATCGAATTTGGAAAATTGGGGCAGGAGCACGTTAGACAAGTACGTCACACAGCCCGTTGAGCAGGGCAATGCGGTAAAAACTGTCTTGGGGGCAGGGGCAGCCGGCCTCAGCGCATTCACAGAAGCTCCGGATGCCTTCATCGCCGGTGCGCTGGATAACAAAGTTGACTTCAATCGGCCGGGCCTGCGCACCACCCGCGATCTCGGCATGTTCGCAAAAAACGCCCTCACGCTCCACTGGCTGCGCGCCTTAACGGACGTCGCGCGCATCCCAACAACGGACCTTCCAATGGATCTCATCGATACGGTCGGGGGCTTCCGTAGCCGCGCGGCTCAGACACTTTCCACTGCCGCGTAACGACACATGGAATCCCTCAGCGAAGCATCGATGGCAGCCGAAGCCGGTTTCAACACGAACGCGCTGGTGACCCTCGGCGTGGCCGCAGTTGCCGTGTGGGTCGGATGGAAGATCTTCAAGAACCTCACGGGCAACCAGTGAGCCCTCAGCATTCGCCTGATGTATTCCACAGACATATCTCCGCCTTACCCTTACTGCGAAACCTTGGCGAAGCCACGCATGCACGGGGCGAAGCCAGGTGATACGATATCCCCGACATGCCCACTTACGATTTCCGCTGCCCAAAGTGCTCTCATCACTTTGAAGCAGTCCTCCCCTTCGGGAGCAAAACGCGCCCACTCTGCCCGCAATGCAGGCATACGAAGACGGAAAAGCTGATCGCTCCGCCCGCCATCCACTTCAAGGGAACGGGGTTCTTCAAGACAGACAGCCAAAAGGTTCGCCCTTCCGCTACTTCTCTCCCTTCTGGGGAGAGACCGAGTGAGGGAAAAGAAGAAAAGAAAAAGGAGAAAACGAAAGGGACGGAACCGGCAAAGAAAGAGCTGACTGGTGAGGGAACGGCCACAAAGAAAAAGGAGGAAGCCTGAATCAAAGGGACAGAATGCGGTCGTATCCATGAAAACAAAACTGCACAGAACCGGCATTTTCTGCTACAATGGATGGAAATGCAGCATGGCTCCCCGAATAACGGCCGCCCGCGCCTCCACCAACGGTTGGCGGAGAAGATCATCACCCTCCCCTACACCGCGCTCTTTTCACTCTGGTTCGTGCTGGCGGCGCTCTTCGCAGCCGCCTACGCGCTACTCGCCGTCTTCGCACCTGAGCATGCGCCACAGGCTCTGCTGGACCAGGGCCCACTGCGCCTCATCGGCAACAGCCTCTACTACAGTGTCATCACCTCCACGACCACAGGGTACGGAGACATCGTGCCCATGGGGTTCTCCAAGTTCCTCTCGTGTATTCAGAGCGTCGTGGGATTTTTTCTGCTCGCCGTCTTCGTGACGAAGCTCGTCTCGCAACAGCAGGAACTGGCCGTGCGGCAGATGCACAAGCTCACCTACGAAGACGTGTTCCACAACACGCGCGAAGGTCTCTTTGTCATCCGGAATGATTTTGATCGCCTCATCCAAAAAGTGGAACAGCGCGAGCCCCTCACACTGGAAGATTGGGATGATCTCGCCATTGCATTCAAGCAGGGGCAGAGCCTGCTCCTCGAGATTCCGGAATTCTACAGCCCCGAAGAGGTGGGCCTCTACACGATCGACGAGCGCCGCGAGCAACTGCTGCAGGAAGCCGTACACCGCACACTTCACCGCATCAATCAACTCATCGATGGATTCGGTCTGGCCGGCATCGATTGGACGGCACACCAGAAAAGCGCGCAGGAATTGAAAGAGTTTCTCAGCGTCGTCGGGCGCGTCGCGCCCCTCTGGCATGCGCGTTCCCCGTACGCCAAAAATGAATCATTCGAGATGATTCTGCGTCTGAAGGAGCGCGCGATGAACCGCATGAAACATGCCGCTTGAAAAGAGGGCAGGTTGCCCTACCCCCTAGTCCTAATCCTAACCCTATCGTCTCGGCGGCCCGCGCCTTCCGCCACCGAATCCGCCACGCGGAGGCCCTCCCGGGCCGGTGCGGCGCGGCGGCATGCTGAAGCCCTCGGGCGGCTCGGACATCTGCTTTAAGGACATGCGCGTCTTGCCGTCGATCGGATCGTATTCGACGCACTTCGCCTTCACTTCGTCGCCCATCTTGAGAACATCTTCCACCTTCTCCGTACGCGGCCACTGAAGCTCGCTGATGTGGATCATGGCATCTTTGCCCCGCAGGAACTCCACGATCGCCCCCACGCCGTCAATGATGCGCACGACTTTGCAGTCGTACACCTTGCCGATTTCCGGCTTGGCCACGATGCCCTGAATCCACTCCTTGGCCTTCTGCATCGAGTCGCCGTTGAGTGCGGTGACGAAGATGAGGCCGCTGTCTTCGATGTCGATCTCGACTCCCAGTTCACCGGTAATCTTCTGGATCATCTCGCCGCCCTTGCCGATGACGAGGCGAATATCCTCTGGATTGATCTGGATCACCTCGATGCGCGGTGCATGCGGCGAGAGCTCCTTGCGCGGCTCTGCAATGGCAGCCGTCATGACCTTCATGATCTCGAGTCGGCCTTCACGGCTGCGGGTGATGGCCTCTTCGAACACGCTATCCGGCAACCCCTTGAGCTTGATATCCATCTGGATGGCCGTGACACCCTTTTCGGTACCACCGACTTTGAAATCCATGTCGCCACCGAAGTCCTCTTCATCCTGCAGGTCCGAGAGGATCACGTACTTGCCCTTCTCCTCGTCCGAAATTAAGCCCAACGCGATTCCGGCAACGGGCGCACTGATCGGCACGCCGGCCGCCATGAGCGCGAGTGTGGAGCCGCAGGTGGCCGCCATGGAGGAGGAACCGTTCGATTCCAGAATCTCGGTAACTGTGCGGATGGTGTAGGGGAAGTTCTCTTCTGTCGGGAGCACCGGCTCCAAGGCGCGCTGCGCCAGACTGCCGTGGCCGATTTCGCGGTTGCCCACCATGAGACGGTTACTCGTCTCACCCACCGAGAACGGCGGGAAGTTGTAGTGGTGCATGTAGCGCATCTTGTACTCGCCCGCCATGCCCTCGACGATCTGCTTGTCACCGGGCGCACCCAGCGTGCAGGTGGTCAGCCCCTGCGTCTCGCCGCGCTGGAAGAGCGCGGACCCGTGCACGAAATTCGGCAGCGGATCGAGGGTGGCCGTGATGGGGCGGATTTCATTCACTTTACGGCTGCTCATGCGGATCCCCTCTTCGAGGATCAGACGGCGCACTTCGGCCTTGATAATCTTGTCCATGAGGTCGGATGCGTGCGCGTAGAGCTCGATGAGCTCCTCCTTCTCCCCGGCAAGACCGTATTTCTCCTGCAGCTTCTCCGCTGCCCCATCCATGAAACCATTGAAGATGATGCGGCGATCGAGCTTCTTCAAGGGATCCTTGATCGCCTTGTTCACGGTGGAAAGGGCCCACTCCTTCAGGAGTGCGGAGGCCTCTTTGTTCTCATAGGGCGGCGCAACCTCGAACTTCTTCTTGCCTTCTTTCTTCTGAAGATCTGCGAAGAACGTGGCGATCTTCTGCGCCCACTTCTTGCCGAACTGGATGGCCTTGAGGATCTCGGCCTCGGGTACCTGATTGGCCCCGGCTTCGATCATCACCACGCGCTCGGGCGTTGCCGTGACGAACATATCGAGGTCGCTCTTGGTCCTCGCCTCGCGAGTGGGATTGAGCACAAGCTCACCTCCAATGAGTCCGACACGCACCGTTCCAAGTGGGCCTGCCGCCGGACAGTCGGAGAGCGAAACGGCCAGATTGGCCGCGTTCGCCGCCGCGATATCGTACTCCTGCTCATTGTCGTACGAGAGCACCGTGCAGAAGACCTGAATGTCATTGCGGATGTGCTTGGGAAGCATGGGACGGAGACCCCTGTCCACCACGCGCCCGAGCAGAACAAACTGATCGGCTGGGCGGCCTTCGCGCTTGCGGAAGCGGCTGCCGCCGATACGCCCTCCGGCGTAGTACTTCTCCTGAAAAACAACCTGCAGCGGCAGGAAGTCGACACCCACGCGGGGCTTGGCACTCACGGTGACGTTGCTCATGGCAACGGTTCCGCCCATCTGGCAGAGCACGGTGGCATTGGCCTGCGTTCCGATGAGACCGGTCTTGAATTTTAACTCCTGATCGCCGAGCATCAGGGTGAATTCCTTCTGCACGCTGGCAGAAGGCGAACGGGAGAGTATGGGCATACTGAGAAAGGGGAAAGAGAGAAAGAATCTCCTTCCGGCAAGATCAGATCCGCTGTGTGTATGGATTCACGCGGGAAGGCATGTCATCCCGAGCGCCCGCCCGGACGTTGTCCGGTACGGACGGGTAGTCGAGGGACGCTAACGCACTCCAGTGTAAACCCAACACAGAGGAGGAAGAGGACCTGCGGGAAGAAAGAGCAGGGCTATTGTACACCAGGAAAGGGCAGAGCAAAAAGAATACCCCCAAGAAAAGCCCCTCCGTTCCGAAGAACGGAGGGGCTGGCGCAGACCGTCACACCCTTCTTTTGCCGCGCTTCTTACACGGGTACGGGTTGAACCGCCAGTGACTCGGGAGCGGCTCCCCCGGGCGAACATCCCTGTCCTCACTGATACGCTTTTCCCATACCTGCTCGGGATTCGGATCCCACGCACCCTCCGGGATGAGCGCATAAAACCGCCTGAAGCGCACATCGTAATAGAGGTACCGCATGAGAGTGCCCGATACGGGATGCACTTCCATCCCTTCGCCGGAATCGAGCTCGCTTGCTGTGTGGGCCTGTCGAAAGAAGCGGTATGCCATGGCATGACTCCTCGAATGTGAAAGATCTACAAGCCGATTTGTGCCGCGCACAAATCACTCTGCAGAATGCAGAGCGCTCTGCCGACATCGGGGAATCTTCAGGGCGCTCCGCACTTACCGCTGAGCGCGCCATGTATCGCAAATGGTTCGTCCACAGAGGCTTATCGACCCCAGGCGGAAATCGATATTACGCGATACTCCGTCATCGAGAGAGAAAACATACGTGCCGATCGCATCACGGACCTCCTGAGGAATGGGCCCGCCATACTCCTGTTCCATGGAGTCCTGCTTCAAAAACCCATCAATCCGCCGGATGAATGTATTGATCGTGCGCGGTCCGTATTGCTCCAGTTCGAATTCGGCCTGCGAATGGCATCCAAAATCCATACAAACGCCCGCATGACCCACGATCAGAAATACTTCAAAGCGGATACGTTTTTGGACGGTCATGAGCATGCCATCACGTTCTTCCATGCGCTCCGGGAAGGGCGCCGTTGGTGAGGGAGGAAGGCCGAGTTCGACGTCTGCAATACTCATGTACCGTTACAACGGTACATCCCCTCTCCTCTGGAATCAAGACCTTTCTTCGGGATCAACACAACAACTCACAGAACACAAAAACAACAAACAAAACCGGTTGGAAGGGGGGAACGGAAGTGGGGGGAAACCCGCAGGTTTCCCACCTAAGCTTGGCCGTCAGGAAGGTAAGGGAGGTGTCGGAGGGGGTAGGGAACCCTGCCTGCCGGCAGGCAGGCGGACAAGGTTCCCTCCTCCTCTGACAAAAGAAACAGACCCAAACAGCTCTCAACGAGAAAACCGTCCCCCTGGTTATCGAAAAAAGGTGGAAAAATCATCATTTCCGATTTTTCTTCATCTTCTCCAAAAACATCCCGAATCCCCCGCTTCCGAACTGCAGCATCCTGGACCCCCGTGTGATCTTGCTGATGGAAATGCCGAGCTTCTTCGCGATATCCCGCTGTGGTGTTCCCTTGTTGAGCTCCTGAATGAGCTGCCAGCGCTCTGCGACGGACGCCATCTCCTGCGGTGTGAGAATATCCGCCAAAAGCTGCTTCGCCTCCGCCGGAGTCCGGACAGAAGAGAAAAGCTCGTAGAGATCCCGGAGATGTTTGGGCGGCACGCTCATCAAAAGGAAGTATACCTCGTTCATATCCTACCCCTAACTCTAACCCTACTTCTTCAGCTCATGCGCCTCGAGCACCGACTGGTACTCCTCGGGCTTGTTCATCTTGAGGTAATTGAGGAGCTTGCGGCGCTGTGCGACCTTGCCAAGGAGCCCGCGGCGTGCGGAGAAATCTTTCTTGTGCTCCGTGAGGTGCTTGCTCAGAAGATCGATCTCTTTGGTGAGGATGGCAACCTGCACGGGCGCGGACCCGGTATCTTTGTCGTGCGTGCGGTGCTTGGTGATGAGACGTTTCTTCGAGGCGCGCTTGAGTGTCATAGGAAGAAGTGGGAACGTATCTCGCCCGCGGACGCGGGGCGTGGCGTGCGAAAAAAAAGTGACGAGCCGTGCCTCCCGGGCGACGAAACGCTTGAACGGAGAAGCGCGGACAGGAGCCAATTCTAAGGGGAATTTTGCAGAAAGCAAGCAATTTGGCAGCTTCCTGCCTATTCGACAGGTGAGAGCCGAAAAAAACTGGAGTGGACAGACGTTCACCCTTCGACTACGCTCAGAGCAAGCCCTGCTAGGATATTCTTTATGGATGCTCTCTCTTTCTCTCTCGGCCTTGTAGGCGGTCTCATCATCGGCGGGATCTTCGTTGCATTCTTCCTACGCAAGTCTAACAAGGACGCGGAGTCCTTTGCCGAAACACTCTCGGCGAAGGTGTTCTCGAGGCAAGCAGAAAAGATTCTACAGCTGGCCGAAGACAAGCTTTCCGGGAAAAAGGATGTCATCGATGTGTCACTGAAGGCAGTACAGAAGGATCTCGACCGCGTGGAAACACTCATGCGCGACATCGGCAGCGGCCACGCCAAGATGGATACGCGCCTGGAGAATGCCGCCAAGGTGATCAAAGAACTCACGGAAACCACGGGTAACCTGAAAACCGCCCTCGCCGGCAACTCCGAGCGCGGACAGTGGGGTGAGCGCATGGCGGAGGATGTGCTCCGGCTCTCGGGTTTGATTGAAGGCATCAACTACATCAAGCAGACCAAACTTGGAAATGCGGGATCCAAGCCGGATTTCACCTTCCTGCTGCCCAAGAACATGAAACTGAATATGGATGTGAAATTCCCGTTCAACAACTATCAGCTCTATGCCGAAGCGAAAACCGAGCGCGAGCGGGAGGAACACAAAAAGGCATTTATCAGGGATGTGAAGAACCGCATCAAAGAAGTACAGACCCGCGACTACATCAATCCGGAAGACAGCACGGCCGACTACGTGCTCCTCTTCATCCCGAATGAGCAGATCTACACCTTCATCAACGAGATCGATCGCACACTCATTGATGATGCCCTCAAAGCCAAAACCATTCTCTGCTCACCGATGACGCTGTACGCCGTACTGGCGGTGATCCGACAATCCATCGACAACTTCAGCGTGGAAGGAAAGTCACAGGAAATGCTTACAATCTTCGGGGCATTCCGGCAACAGTGGGAGAAATTCAAGGAACAAATGGGAACCGTGAAGGAGCGATTCGAGCTTGTTCACAAGGGATATGAGGAACTGACAGGAACAAGAGAACGGCAACTGGACCGCCAGCTCACCAAGATCGAAGAATTGCGGCTGGAACGCGGCAATCATGTGCCGGAAATCGAACAGGCCTTCGAGAAAGCCACGAAGAAGGAATCATTGACTCGGGCAAAGAACGTCCTACCATAGCCCTCAGATGCAACAGCATCATGTCGTCTTGAGCCTCGTCCTCGTCGTCGTCCCCCTGGGATAGCGCGAACGTGCTGAAGTCGATGACCCACCTCGCGCAAGCGGGGTTTTTGTTAGTTATGAGCACTATCGACTCCTCCATATCCTCGGCATAAATCCACCTCGCGCAAGGCACGTCGGTCGCGACCGACGTGCCAAGCGGGGTTTTTTGTATTTCACTCCCCCTTCCCACTATGAGCAACGGCTCAGAACACCACAACGGCACCCCGATCGAGGAGATTGGGGGCTATCGCATCCACTACGAATCGGTGAATGGCTCCGGCAGGACACGCGTCACCGTGACGGAGGCTCTTTCTGGCAGGCAAGTCTCTGAAGAGATTCGTCCGAATGCGATCGGCGGAGGCACCCAATCCATCCGGGATGCCCTCATCCGCCAGCTCGCACGCGGTTGACAAGACAGAAAAGAGGGATACGCTGCCTCTGTTATGTCACACTCTTCTGCTTACACCATGAAGCAGGTCCTCAATACCCCGAAGAGGTAGCGGGTGTGCTGATGTAATTGTTCGCACCCCGCACAAGAGAAGCGGGGTTCTTTTTATTTCTTCTTTCCCTCCCCTTCCATGAGCATTACAGAGCATCCAAGTCGTATTGCCGAACTCCCGAAAGAACATGGAGACGGCATCACAGTGGAACTCGAACCACAGGATGGTGGCACCACAGTCGCGACCATTCGAGACAGCGTGCGTTCCTGCTCGTTGTCCTTCGAGGTTCCGACAAGATTAGCACAGGAAAGACCAGACTTCCTGCTCAGATATCTGAATCATAGACTCGTACAAACTCTCAATGGAAAACCCATGCAAGTGGGGAGTTTTCCCAATGGCCATAAGAATGGTTCTGGTACGATGCCTCAGTGAAGGCAGCCGACACCCCATCGCACGCCGAAAAAAAATCCGGGCTGATCCTGGGTTCCCTCAATGAGCCGCAGCGCAAAGCCGTGGAACACACCAAGGGGCCGCTCCTCATTCTGGCGGGGGCAGGCAGCGGCAAAACCAAAGCCCTCACACACCGCATCGCATACTTGATCGCACAGGGTGTTCCTCCGTGGCAGATTTTGGCTGTGACGTTTACAAACAAGGCGGCGAAAGAAATGAGATCGCGCATCGAGAATCTGCTGCACCTGACGGAAGGCGAGGACCCCGCCGCATGGGGATCGAAGAGCGCCCGTCTGCCCGTGATGGGCACGTTTCATTCTATCTGCGCGCGGATCCTGAGAAAGGATATCGAAAAGCTGGGACGCGACCGTTCATTCGTGATCTACGACAAAGACGATCAGGAGAAACTGGTGAAGCAGGTCCTCAGAGAAATGAAGGTGGAAGAGGCGGAGCTCAAGCCACGTGCGGCGCTCTCGTACATCGGCCGCTTCAAGTGTGAGGCCCTCTCACCTGCAGAGGCGATAAAAGATGCCACCACCCCGCGCATGGAAACGGTGTGCCGCGCATTCGCGGCCTACGAAAAAGCCCTGCGCACGGCCAATGCGCTGGATTTCGACGACCTCATGCTGGAGGTGGTACGCCTGTTCCACGAAGTCCCGGAAGTCCTCGACCGCTATCAGGAGACCTGGCGGTACCTCAACGTGGATGAGTACCAGGATACGAACCACGCACAGTACCTCTTCACGACCCTGCTCGCACAGAAGTACAGAAACCTCTGCGTGATCGGCGATCCGGACCAGTCCATCTACGCGTTCCGCGGCGCGGATATCCGCAATATCCTGGAGTTTCAGCGGGAGTACAAAGACGCCACCGAGATCAAACTGGAGCAGAACTACCGCTCGACGCAGTTGATTCTCTCGGCTGCGGATGCCGTGATCGCGGCAAACCCCAACCGCCCGAAGAAGAAGATGTGGTCCGAGCGGAAGGAAGGGCCGCAGATCCTGGTCCATGAGGTGGAAAATGAACGCAAGGAGGCGGAGGAGGCACTCAAGCGCATCACGATGCTCAAGAAAGAAGGCGTACCGTTCAATGATCAGGTCATCCTCTACCGTACCAATGCACAATCGCGCCTGTTCGAAGAATCATGCATGCGCCAGGGCATCCCCTACCGCATCGTGGGCGGCGTGAAATTCTACGCACGCAGAGAGGTGAAAGACGTCCTCGCCTACCTGCACGTGATTCTCAATCCCGCAGATGTCATTTCGCTGCTGCGCATCATCAATGTGCCGACACGCAAGATCGGTGAGACGACCCTGGAGCGCATCCACGCCTGGAGCAGCATCAACAGCACATCACTCTGGTCAGCACTGGGCCGGGTGGACGAAATTCTGGACTTGAACGAAGGAACGAAGAACCGCATCCGCGAATTCGTGAAGATCATCACAGATCTGCAGGGCGACATGCGCCGCCTCGCCGTAGCGGATCTCACGGTGCGCCTCTTGCAGCGCATCGGTCTGGAAAAATGGCTCAAAGATGACACAGAGGAAGGCGAGGAACGCTGGCAGAACGTGGAGGAATTGCTCTCGGTCATGCGCAAGTATGATCAACTCGATCCGCAACTCTCCCTCACGAGTTTTCTGGAAGAAGTGGCCCTGGTCTCGGAGGTCGACCGCCTCGCGGAGCTCAAAGACGACGCCATCACCCTCATGACCGTGCACCTGTGCAAGGGGCTGGAATTCGAACACGTGACGATCGCGGGCTGCGAGGAGGGCATTTTTCCGCACGCTTCGAGCCTCTACGACCGCGAGCAGCTGGAGGAGGAACGCAGACTGATGTACGTGGGCATGACCCGGGCCAAAACGCACCTGACCATGCTCTTCACCCGCGCGCGCATGCTGTGGGGAGAGACCAAAGCGAATGCCGCGAGCCGGTTTTTGGATGACTTGCCCGATAAGGTGATTGAGCGGCGCAGCGATTCGCTCTTGAGCACCTTCGCCTGGGCGGCGGAGCGCGGGCAGCAGGAAGCGCTCACTGGAGGGCATATCGAACCCTACCGTCAGGAAAAACACCTGCACGTGGAGTTCAATCAGGATACGGCACTCGACGGAGTGAATCAGGAACCCATGACGGAAGGCACGCGCGTGGAGCATCCCAAGTTCGGCCAGGGAACCGTGACCGCCGTGCGCGGCGGGGTGGTGGATATCGCCTTCGATGCAGGCCAGAAGAAGAGCTTCGCTCTCTCTATCGCGCCGCTGAAGATTCTCTGAGCAGAGCTACTGCCAGTAGTACGTTCCCTGCAGCTGTGATTCGGTGAACGGCACCCACGAGAAGCTCGTCGTGCCATCGGTCCACGTAAGAGCTCCGGCGGAGGAAACGGATCCTGCCGGCGTGATCGAGATCTGCAGTCCCGCACTCTGCGAGGCCGAAGGAATGGTGATATCGCCCCGGAGGGTGATGACGCGCGTTCCGCTCGTCACGGTTCCGACTCCTTCGGGAATCGCCGCACAGACAATGGAGGTTCCGACAACGGAACAATTCGTGCGATCGGTCGATCCGTCGGCGCCCAACGTTACATTGGCAAGCGTCACTCCGCCGCTGGTTCCCAGCGCAAAGGTGATATCGGTCACGAGCAGATCCGCGCTGCCATCGCCGCGGCCGCCCTGCAGCCTCCACTGGCCGATCGTGCGGCCGACCCCGCCCACGAGCGCGTCCTCTCCCGGACCGGCATTCGCAATGGACGTGAAGGTGGAACGCGCGGTCTCGAAGGCCTGATAGGTCTCGGTGGAGGAATCGCTGTACGAGCTGTGACTCCAATCACCGCGGCCCTCAATCGTGAACGTATCAATCTCAATATCTTCTCCGCTCTCGCCGCCCTGATCGAAACTGCGGGTGATGGCCCGCGCATAGACCGATACCTCCTCTCGGCGGGCTGCTGCAATGAGCCCGCTCGCCGAGTGGAGTGTGAAAGAAGCAGGATCGTCCGTATCGCGGGAGGCACCTCCCAGGTACCGGCCGTCAGCCGATGCGTACAGACGCACCTGATCAACGGATGGCACGGCGGCGGTGAACGTCACCGTGATATCCTCCACGGTGAAGGGTTCCGAGTTATTGAAGATCTTGGCGGCTCCAAGAATGGGTGAAACCGTTCCAAGACGCAGAAAAGAGGGCGTCTGCGAGAAATCCGGCCCGGGATCGGTGGCGAACGAGGATGCCGAGGAGGCAGAAGAAACGGAGGAAATCGATGAGACCGATGAAGCCGACGAAGAGCGACCAGCCGAAGAGCGGGACGAGGAAGAAATGGAGGAAGAAGATGCTTCCCCGCTCTGCACCGCGCGGAGTGCCATGAGCTCCCCGCGGCTCCAGGCGAGGAACGAAACGGTGATCTGCGCTACCTCACCGCGCGTGAGCGCATGGGCAGCATCGACCCCCGGGAGCGCGATGTCCTCGGCCACTGCGGCTGCAAGGAACGGCTCATACCACTCATCGGATTGGATGTGCATCTGCGGCACATCGAATGCGAGAACGAGAATCTTCACAGCTTCGGCATAGTTCACCGTGCGCTCGGGCACGAACAGCCACTGCTCGCGCGGAACGGTGGAATCGCCATTGCCCTGCACGAAACCGAGCTCTCTGGCCAGACAAACCGGCGCTGCATACCACTGATCCGGCTGGACATCGGGGAAGCACATCTCGGCTGGGAGCGGCGATGTATAGCCAAGAACCATCATCAGCACCTTGGTGAACTCGGCACGGTTGACGTGTTGCTCCGGGCGGAATGTGCCGTCCGGGTACCCCTGCAGTATCCCCTCTTCCGTGAGTGCGCTCACTGCCACCGCCGTCACACGATCACGCGGGGCATCGGTGTACGGAAGATGCAACGTGTCGTAGGCAAAAGCGGTAAACGGGAACAGGCCGATGAGAAGAATGAAAATCTTGCGCATAGGGCACTATTGTACAGAAAATGCCGCATCATGAAATAAGCGATCTACTCATGGGCAGCCAGGTAACGGGTCCCGATTGGCTCGTCATCAATGAGCACGCGAGGAATGACGTCGGCCTCATGCGCATAGGCGATGACGGATTCGATGCCGTGCCGGGCAAGCATCGTGGCAACGCGGTCTTTGCTCTTCATGCCGCCTCGCCCGTTTTTCGAGGAAGAACCATTCAAGAACCTCCGATGTTCAGTCGAGCCATAAGGAATCTCGTGAATGAGACTGTTCTCATCCTGAAGATCTCTGAGAATGCCGGGAACGCTGGTAAGAAAGAGCACCCGTCGTGCGCCGATCAGCTGTGCGACATCCCCGGCCAGCTGGTCGTTGTCGAAACGAAATTCACGCACAGCTACCGTATCGTTCTCATTGAAAATGGGAATGCTTGGAATCTGCGAACTGAAAATCTTCTGGAGGGTATGGCTCAAATTTCTGCGCCTCAGGCGGCTATCCATATCCGAATGCGTCACGAGAATCTGGTTCGCGATGCAGCCGTGTGCCTGCAGCTCTTTCAGGTATTCCGCAAAGAGCATGGGCTGCCCGGCGGATGCATACATTTGCAGAGTGGCGAGATCTTCGTCGTCACATTTTTCAACGCCATAAATATCGCGGCCGGTGGTAGCCGCTCCTGAAGAAATAAGACCGAGACGGGCAATCTGTTTCCGAACAATGGCAAGCTGCTGAGCCACGGAAGAGACAGCCATCTTATCCAAATGATTCTCAGAGGTGGTGAGGCCATCTGAACCGATTTTCACGGCTGCAGTATCGATGGCATTTCGGTGATGATGCATGGGATGAATGAGAATGAAATACAAAAAATCCGGGGGAACCCGGATAGCGACTTGGGGGCAGGTGCCCCGCTTCGACTCAAAAAGAGTTTTAAGCAGGCAGCACCTCCCCCGCACGCGGCGGAGTGAAGGAACTGCCCGGCAGAGTCACGACATGCGTCATGCTGGGAACACTGTACTGGAGCCAAAATCGCACGTCAAGCTAACGCGTGGCTGGCTGGCCGAAGATACGGTCGGCGGCATCTGCTGCCTGCAGAAGAAGCACTTCCGTATCCTCCCACGAGAGACAGGGATCGGTGATGGATTGGCCATCACGGCGCATCGTCGCAGCAATATCCTGTCTCCCGCTGATGATGAAACTCTCCACCATGCAGCCCCGCACCATAGCGTAGCCGTCCAGCCCATCCTCGCGTGCCCGCAGCACCGTCTGCACCACATGCTTCTGGAGCGTGGGATCCTTGCCGCTCCCGTTACCGCAGTTGCCGTGGCTTGCATCCACGATGATGGCGGGATCCGCAATATCGCGCTTGGGCTCCTTCATCAGCTTTGCGGCACGTGCCATGCTCTGAGGATCGTAGTTGGGTCCCGCAGGGCTGCCACGGAGAATCAGGTGTGCGGAACGGTTCCCCCCGGTACGAACATGCCACCCGCCATGGGGAAGGTGCTGCGGGTGCTGTGTGCGCTGCACGCCGTCCACGCCGACCTCGATAGATCCCTCTACCGGATGCTTCACACCAACCGGGCAATCGTCATCCATAGAGAGCAACCCCGATGCCACGTCGCGGTGCTGCTGGTCCGCAGAGCTGCGTGCGCCCAGCGCAACGTAGGTGAGGAGGTCGGCGAAGTACGGATCATCGCCGATGTAGAGCATTTCATCAGCCAACGGCAATTGGGTGCCCACGCGGTGCATCATCTCGCGACAGGACCAGATGCCCTTCACGATATCCTGCTCTGCGAGCGGATCGGGCTGGATGAGGGGGCCCGGCCATCCCTCCGAGGTACGCGGCTTTTGGAGGTAACAGCGCATCACCACCTCGATACGCTCATGAATCCGTTCGCGGAATCGCGCCAGACGGTCGGCATATTCCTGTACCGCCTCAGAGGACCAGGCAGAGCAGGGCCCGACGATCATGAGCAGGCGCGGATCGGTGCCATTGAGCACATTCCGGACACGGGCACGGTGGTCCTTCACGCGGTGCGTGCCCGGTGAAGATGGAAATCGGTCGAGGACTTCTTCGGCACTGGGGAGTGGATTGATTCTCTGATACGTCATGGTGAGGGTGGGAAATGAGGAAAAACAGTCACTACAGACGGATGATTGCGTGGACCATCTGGCAAATAATCGCCCGGCGATCCTGAAGATCGGGCATCGCGAGGAGCGCCTCCTCCATGCCCATCGCATGCTGATTCTGCTCATGCAGACAAAGAGCGGTAGAAATCTCAGAGGGGATCTCGATGCCGCGCAGCAGGCACCGCTGCATCAGATCCATTGCAGCGCGCCGGATGAGCTTGCGATCGGTGACGAGGTACGGACCGATACGGATATCCTGTTCCGCCTGCGCATCGGTCTGGGAGCCATCTGAGATGTGAGGCCGTTCGAGAATGGCGGTACTCATGACAGAGAATGGGAATCAAAGTAAAAAAACGCCTTCCGCTGGGGGAAGGCTCGAATGCATCTGAATGGCTGAGAAAATTACTTCAGATCATACGGCTCCTTCCCCGCAAGATAGGGGGTAAAGAAGAAGCCGTAAAAGTAAGATTGGCGCTGAGCCATGAGATGCGCGAAGTGTAGAGCAGAAGCGGCTAAAGTCAATGAGCGTGCCCGTTACTGCCACGACCATTGGCCGGGCGCATCCATTCCCACAGCTTGCGATCCACCTCAGTGGAAACGCGATAGACACCTCCCAGCTCTCGGGAGATGCGGGCAGCAATTGCCTTCCGGGCAGAAGGACTGCGATCGAGCACGGCAATCATCGCCGAGCGGAAATCCGGATAGGACCGACCGCCAATCGTCAGTACCCGACCATTGTGATACAACTGTGAGAGCGCTCCATCGAGCGTTTCAGAGCAACGTACATCGCGAGTGGATACATCGGGTGGTGAAGAGATCATGAGAAATAAGGGAAATGAGAAATACACCCCTCCTTGCCACGCCTTTCGCGAAAGGCGTGGCACTGCTTGGGGAAGGCTCCGTGGTCTGAAGTAAGTTAGCTCAGACACATCGGCTCCTGCCCCGCACTAAACGGGAAAGCGAAGAAGCCGAACGTAAACGTCTGAACGGACATGTACAGGCACACTTTACTTCGAATCGTGATGCTGTCAATGTCAGCCCCGCATGATTTCGCTCCCCGATGAGATTCGGCAATTCTGCAGGAATCATGGACTCAGGCTCAATACAGATCTGGGCCAGCACTTCCTGCTGGATGGCTCTATTTTGGATCGCATCATCGAAACGGCGCAATTGAGACCGGTCGATACGGTGGTGGAAATCGGCCCGGGCGTCGGCGTGCTGACCCGGGAGCTCCTCAAGTTTGCCGGATCCGTGATCGCCATCGAACTGGATGCACGAATGATTCCCCTCCTCAGGGAATTCACAGGAAGAGATCCCAAACTGAACGTGGTCCAGGGCAATGCTCTGCAGATCGCCATGCCGGAGTCGCCGTACAAGGTTGTCGCGAATATTCCCTACCACATCACATCCCCGCTCCTGCGGCACCTCTTCCTCGAATCTAAAAAACCACCGACCAGTCTCACCCTGCTCATTCAGCGGGAGGTGGCCGAACGCATCTGTGATACGAAAGACGCCGGCATGCTCACGATCCTCGTGGGGCTGTTCGGCACGCCGAAGATTGTCGCCCGCGTACCGCCCGATGCCTTTCTCCCACCGCCCAAAGTGGACTCGGCCGTCCTGCACATCGCGTGCTTTGCAGAGCCGCTGGCCGACGGCAAAACCATCGAACGGCTCTTCAAACTCACGAAAATCGGCTTCGGCCAGAAACGGAAGATGCTCCGGAACACCCTCGGGACGTTCCAGGGAGTGGCAGAACGCCTTGCAGGGCTTGGCATTGAGCAAAGCCGACGCCCGCAGACACTTTCGGTGCAGGAATGGATCGCGCTTGCGCGCGCGTGGCCGGATGATCGGGATGGATGACGCCCTCCCGCTTCTCACTCACGTTTCTCGGCTCATTCCTCCTTACAACATTTCTGCTGCAGTGGTGGCAGCGCCCCTTCTACCCTTTCGGGCTCTGGATCATCCTCACGCTCTGCCTGTGTCTGGCTGTGGTCGGTATGACCGAAGACGCCGCACGCACGGCATGCACGTTCCTCTGTGCGGTGTTTCTCGGCATCATGTGCGCCCTGTTCACCGTGTCACGGACAATGCACGTTCCATCACCGGGCAGCGTGGAGTGGCATGCGCGGGGGCAGACGGTCAGCCTGCGGGGCATCGTCGCCGACGAGCCGGACCGTCGCCCGCTCCTCACGAAATACACTCTCGCTGCCGAAACGCTCACCGAGAGCGGCAGCCAACGTCTGATCCCGGTGGACGGCCGCGTGCTCGTAACGGACAAAGTCGGGTGGCCAGCCATGGAGTACGGCGACGAGATCATCGCGCAGGGCAGGCTCACGCTGCCGGGCACGATTAATGGTTTTCATTACGACCGCTACCTCAGCATTGCAGGCATCACCGCAGTGATGACGCAGGCCGACGTGGAGCGAACAGGCATAAGTGGAGGGAATCCTCTCTTCAGGACACTCTTTGCCATCAAAGAACGCTTTGAGGCCCGCCTGAACCGCCTGCTCTTCGAGCCGCACGCCTCGCTCGCCGCAGGATTGCTGACGGGCTCACGGCGCGGCATTCCAGAGCATCTGTCTGAGAGCTTCATGAGGAGCGGGCTCACGCACATCGTGGCGATTTCGGGATTCAACATTACCATCGTCATCACGCTCATCCTCGGCATGCTTTTCTGGCTGCCCCTTCGGTGGCGCCTGCTGCCGGCTGCACTCTCCATCTGCGCCTTCACGGTCTTCGTGGGGGCGAGTGCATCGGTCGTGCGCGCCGCGATTATGGGAGTCCTCGGTCTCTTCGCACTCACCGCCGGAAGGCGGTCGGATGTGCGGCTCGCCATTCTATGGACAGCCTTCGTCATGCTCATCATCAATCCGCGACACCTGTGGTACGACGCCAGTTTTCAGCTCTCGTTTGCCGCAGTCATCGGCCTGAGCGAACTCTCACCCCTGCTCAAGCCCTTCCTGATCCGTGTACCGAACATGCTGGGCATGCGCGAGGCGCTGGAAGCCACGCTCGCCGCGCAGCTCTCGGCCATGCCGCTCGGCATCCTGCTCTTTGGCAACCTCTCCCTCATCTCTCCGATCGCCAACATCCTCGTGGCCCCTGCCATTCCGCTCGCCATGCTCATCACGACACTCGCCGCCGTTGCGAGCTTCGTCTCTTTCCCCCTCGGGCAGCTGCTGGCTTACGGCAGCTGGGCTGTTTTGCAGTGGATCATCCTCGTGGCAACCGGTCTCGCACATCTTCCCTTCGCATCCCTGCACTTCGAACAGGCGAGTATTCCGGTCATCGTGGCGTACTACATCGCGCTGGCTTGTGTGACGATCTGGTATCAAAAAAATAATCGTCGCGAAGCTGCGGGTGGCTTCGCCGGGCCCCGCAGCTGCCCGCCCGAACGTACCGTTCGGTACGGGCGGGGAGCGACACCACTCAAGGGAAAAGAGAGCTCATGAGAGAAAAACCGGCTTGTCGGCCGTAGCCCGACTCGTCCACCATAGCTTTAGCGACGGTGGATGGGTGAAGGCTGAAGGTTTGTCTCTCATGAATTCACAGATACTCCCACGACCGGAGCTTATCCGAGTCATCCACCCACCGGTCACCGATATCTGTGCGGTAGTACATATTCGAGATCAAGATGTTCTGAATGCGCGTGTACATCTGCTTCTGCGCGTCGCGCATGGTCGTGCCTGATCCCGAGACGATGAGTGCCACTCCCTCCTGCCCGGTAATCAGCCACTCCTCGTTCTCCTGCTTCAAGTCGCCGATGTGAATGCCTTCCGTCATCTTCTTCTTAAAGACCACGACGGCGTCTTCGGAGAACGATTCGAACGTCTTGGGATCATTGAACGGGAAGGGCGGGACCACGATGAGCGCACACACCTGGTAGCCGCGCTTCACCTTGATGCCGTTCCCTTCGCCGGCCGCCATACGCAGCAGAAGTTCCCCCATCGGCTCGGTGATGCCCTCTTCCTGCAGACAGATGAAGGGGAACCCGAAGCGGCAGGTGAACTCGAGCGGATAGATGCCGTTACTGTTCACAATGCAGTTCACGTCGATGTACCCCACGTACCCCTCCTCCGCCAGATGCTGCTCGAAGGGACGCAGCACGGATTCAAAGATGGGGCTTCGGGCCGTCCAGAACATGCTGGTACCCATCTCACCGGTCGAGACGCCCAGCTCGCCGGGAAAGAGCTTCTTGTGCTCGAAGTTCACACACACCGGTTCCATGAATTTTTTGCCGTTGAAGAACGCCCCGGCGGCGACTTCCACTCCCGTCACCCGCCGCTGCAGCTGGAAGACCGAAATGGTATCGCTCCACGTTTCGCGGTAGGCGCCGAGCACGCGGACAACATCGCTGCCGTCGTCTTCGTTGCCGACGAAGAGCAGTTGCTTCAAATTCTGCGCATCGCCCGAAGGCTTGATCACGTAGCGGCCCGGATTCTCCTGCACGTACTTGATGCCCTCATTGAAGGAGCGGAACTCCTGATACGGAATGATGCGCACTTTGTTGCGCTTCAGCTCCTCCTGACCGAACGTGCGGTCATTTTCCAGTTTGTCCGTATAGGGCGTGCCGCCGATGCAGAGCTTGCCTTTCTTGCGCAGGGCCTGCGCTTCCTCCCCTTTCCCGATGTGGTCGAAGACGACGATATCCGCCCAGTCTACGTGCTTGTGCCAGTCCGTCACGACATCTACAAATCCCTTGCCGACATCCTGGTAGCCCGGAGCCTCCAGGCAGAGACGAACATGATGACCTTCACGCGACACCGTCCAGGCGAGATCGGTGATTGTGCCGTCGTACGAGACGAAGAGAAATTTTTTCGACGCATCACTCATTACGCGCGAAGACTATGACAGTCACCCGCTCAGTGCAAGTAAACAATTGCGGGGAAAAAATCCGGCCATGAACAAGTCACCTTGCTGTCGAAAAGCACTCGCTTCTACAATGAGAGAAATTTCCCTCACCACTCCATGAGAAAATCATTTCTGCTCACTGCCTGTGCGGTTGTGTTTGCCGTGCCGCTCATCGCTCTCGCGGCCTTCAGCCGACCGAGTGACGTGCTCTTCGGTCTCGAGAATGCGGGCGGACCGCGATCCTTCGAAATAAAGCTCTACTCCACAGTGGGTGAAGAGGAGGACCTCGTGCAGTTCTTCGTCACCGGCAATGGCATGACGGAGGGAACCACCCCTCAGGACCTCAAGATCTCCCTTCACCTGAACGTGTCTGCAGTGACGACGGAAGGAACGATCTCGGGCGTAGGTGATGTGATCGGTTACCACGAGAAGGTCTTCTTCAGACTGAGCAACGTGAAGGTCTCTGGACCCATAATCACTGCAGGCGACCTCGCCGATATCGAGACCATGAGCCGGGAGATGCGGGGACGGTGGTTCGTGGCGGAAGCCCCGCAGACAACCGATTCCCCCTCGTGGGACGAAATGGCACGGGAACTCGACCTGCCGTTCTCAGCCGCACAGATGCGCGAAGGAATCGCCCGTGTGATCGATGCTGTATTCGCGATGGAGCACTCCCGCTTCCTCGCCGGTACTACGTACACCCTCACACTCAAGCCCAACTTCATCGTGGAAGGAATCCGGGCGGCGGAGGGGTGGCTCACGGAAGTGAACCAGGACAGTGCGGCAAACATGCCGGAGACCGGCGATGCCGATTTGCAGGAGTTCGAAGACCTCTTTCGCCAGAACCTGACCGTCCGCCTGAAGGTGGATATGTCCGGTGACGGGGCATTCCGCTTCGCACGCTCCTACGTGACGCTATCACTCCCCGACGAAGCGGTCGCTTTGTCGCTCGAAGCCTCCATGCAACAGCGTCCGGCACCGGTCTACGTGCAGATTCCCGCGAACGCCACGCCCGTGGAGGAACTGCTGGGCTTCTCGCTGATTCCCGAAGGTCTCTTCGACGGAGGATCGGACATGCCAGAGACCATCGACGACGGAGCTTGGCCGGACCTGTGGCCGGAGAACGAGTGGAACCCCTGCGACATGATCACGGACGAGGTGGACCTGCGCGACGCGCGCCTGGGGGATTGCCCGGTCACGCGGGAATCGCGCCGCAGTCTGCGCGAGCGCCTACAGGACTAGTCTCCTCAGCCGAGCTTCACCGCAAGAGTCGAAGAAGAGTGAGTGTGCATGACCGCTCAATGCAGAAGCGTGTGACGCGGGAAGCGGAAGTGTGACAGGCGTTTTGCAGATATACTGGCACCATGTTCGCAATCAATCGTCCCGCCTGGTGGCAGAGAGGAGCCATCACCCTGCTGTTCATCCTCCCCTTTCTCGCTTTCGGTGCATCGGTTCTGCAGGGGTACGCCCCCATCGATGATCTCTTCCTCGTTGTGCGGAATCTCGCGACGCGCGGACCGACACTGGATCATCTGAAGGCCGCCTTCACGACATTCGATCCCGAGCTCTACATCCCGGCAACGCTCGTCAGCTTTCAATTGAACTATCTGGTCTCGGGGCTCCATCCATGGAGTTATCACCTCGTGAATGTGCTCCTGCACGGAATCAATGCCGTCCTCCTGTTTCTGATCCTCAAAAAAATCACCGCCGCGCCTCGCGCCTCCCTCTTTGCGGCAGCTCTCTTCGCCGTGCATCCGCTCACTACCGAAGCGGTCGTCTGGATCACCGCACGCAAAGACCTGCTCTCCACCTTCTTTGCGCTCGCCTCCACCCTCGCATTCCTGCGGCAATCGCGCCGAGGGATGATCTTCGGCCTCTTCCTGTTCCTCTGCGCGCTCCTCGCCAAGGTCTCCGTCGCCCCGCTCCCTCTTGTCTTCCCGCTCCTCCTCACGGTGCAGGGTAAAAAATGGACCCGAAACACCGTCCTTTCCGTCATCCCCTTCCTCCTGCTCTCTGCCATGTTCGTCGCTGTCGCCCTCCTCGGCAAAGAGCGCATCGTCGAGACAGCAGGCCTGACAGAAACCCTTCTCCTCGCCCCATGGAGTATCTTCTTCCTGCTCGGCAAATTCCTCTACCCGAAGAGCTTAAGCCCCCTCTACGAAGTGAGTGACCCGATCACCCTCACACATCCCTGGATCGTCGCATCCCTCGTCGGATTCATCGGCCTCATCGGCATCTTCCTTGTCCTCCATAGCTTTCGCGGAGGAGGAGGTTTCTTCCGGAAAAAATCCCTACGCCCCCTGCCCGGCGAAGCTCCGCACACCGGAGCGAAGTCGGGTACACCCTACACCCTTTCCCTCGTCACCTTCCTCATCCTGTTCTCCCCTGCGCTCCTCACCTTCCGCAAGGCAGGAACGGTCTTCCTCGCCTCCGACCGCTACCTCTACCTGCCGAGTGTGGGCCTGCTGCTCTTGATTGCGCTGCTCCTGAGAGGAATCGGCTCCCACTGGCCGCTCCCGAAACAGGTGATTGCGGGAGTGAGCGGCTTTGTCATCGCCTTCCTCTGCCTGCTCTCTGTCAAGCAGACGAAGCTGTGGGATTCTGCGGACGCGCTCTTCACCCACGCACTCGCCGTGACACCGCGCTCCGTCGCCGCGCGCACGGCCCTCGCACAGACCAAGCTCGATGCCGAGAATCCGCAGGAAGCTTTTGCAATCCTGAAAGAAGGCCTCAGGCAGGGTGATGACGTGCGTCTGCACCTGATGGCGGGGCAGATCTACGCCCGCGTGGGACAGGTGACCGATGCCCTCGGAGAATTCAGGAAAGTGCAGGAGATGGAACCGGGCAATGCCGATGCGTGGTTCTCGATCGGATCGATTGAGGAACAGACAGGGCAGAGCGATGCGGCGCTGCAGAACTACCGCACCGCGGTACGCTTAGACCCCTCGGATGTTCCGGCACACGTGGGCATCGGACGGATTCTCGCTGCCAGAGATGACCTTGCCGGAGCGGAGCAGGCCTTCCGCACCGCGCTCTCGTGGAACCCCAATGCGATGGATGCCCACCGCGGCCTCGCCCCCGTGCTGGCGAAGACCGGCAGAGTGGATGAAGCCCAGAAACACCTTGAACTCGGCTTGGAACTTTCGAAGCCGTAAAACACAAACAAAACAGAGCAACCAACAACACACAGACACAAAAAATGGAGGTCCGCCGCCACGGGGGGTGAAGGGGAAGGCCCCGCATTGCAGAAGAGTAATACGCGCCGACGAGGCGGATCCGAAACCCTGGAGGATCCGACGAGGAGGCACGGGGCCGGGCTGAGGGGAGTTGGCGGCGGAGAGCTTTCTTTGCTTCTTTCTTTGTCTGGCTGACAAAGAAAGAAGAGAACTATTCAAGGAAAAACAAACAAATGAAGTACAATCCCACCGATGAAGTACCCCATCCTCACGCTCAAACCCGACTCCGAAGTCCACCTGAGAAATCGCCACCACGCGATCTTCCGGAGTGCCATAGACCGCCTGCCACAGGCGGAGGATGGCGACATCGTGGAGGTGAGGAACAGCAGGGGGGATTTTCTCTGCTTCGCCCACTGGAATGCCAAGGCCTACATCTGCGGCCGCGCCATCGCGTTCGAGAAAGGCGATCCCCTCACACACATCCGCTCGCTCATGGAACAGGCAGTGCGATTGCGCACAGCTCTCTTCGAAAAAGAAGAAACGACCTGCTTCCGTCTCATCAATGCCGAAGGGGACGCACTGCCAGGGCTCATCGTCGATCAGTACGGCGACGTACTGGTGATCCAGCTCACGACACTGGGATTCGACCGCTCACGTGACTGGGTTATGGATCAGCTGAAGACGCTCGTGCAGCCGAAGGCGATCTTCGAAAAGTCCACGGGACCCGCGCGCAAGAAAGAGGGATTGGAGGAGCGGGAAGGCTGGGTGCACGGCAAGGTGGATGGCACCATCGAGGTGAAGGAGCGTGGACTCACCTACCTGATCACCCTCGAGGGCAGCCAGAAGACCGGCCTCTTCTTGGACCAACGTGAAATGCGCTCCCTCGTGCGGCAGACGGCCCATGGACGCACGGTCTTAGACTGCTGCAGTTACGTGGGAGGCTTCTCGGTCAATGCGCTCGCCGGCGGCGCGCTCACTTCAGATGCAGTGGATTACGACAGCGCGGCCCTCGCACGCGCCCGCGAGCATGCCACGCTCAATGGCATTCCGGCAGATCGCCTGCAGATCTTCAGTGAAGATGTGTTCAATTTCCTGCGGCGAAAGTCTTTGCCGCATCCGTATGACTTCATCATTTTGGATCCTCCCGCCTTCGCCAAGCGGAGTGCTGATTTGGAACCGGCGAAGAAGGCCTACACCGATTTGAACCGCATGGCGCTGCAGGCGCTCCCCCCGGGCGGTATCCTCCTCACCTGCTCCTGCAGCTACCAGGTGAACCCGGAGCTCTTTCAGACGCTCGTCTTCCACGCCGCACGTCAGGCCAAGCGCAACGTGAAAATCCTGAGCCGGCATCGCCAGGCCATGGATCACCCCGTGAACCTCTACCATCCTGAAGGCGACTACCTCAAGTCTCTTCTCCTGTGGGTGGAGTGAGAACGGCCGTGGACCAGCTTTTCCTTCTCCGCCTTCGTCCACGTCTTCACCTGCGCCTCACGCCGGCGGGCTCCGCTCAGTGTTGAAAACCGCTCATGGTACACAAACCGGATGGGGCGGCGTGAGCGCGTGTACTTGGCCCCTTTACCTTCATTGTGCAGCTGTTCACGTTCCTTCAGGTCGATGCAGGAACCCGCATAGAGCGATCCGTCGGAGCAACGGGCCAGATAGAAGTAGTGGGGCATTGGCGAAAGTATATCCGATCAACGAAAATCGTCGCTGGGCGCAGCTTTAAAAAAAAGGCGCATCTTTCGACGCGCCTCTCTCTCTCCGTGAAATGCGTATTTCAAAGCTCACCAACTGGCGCTGATCGTGCAGCGTATCGTCAGCGGGGGGTACGAAACCCTACAATCGATCTTGATCGCCAGGCTCTCGCCACCCATGGTGCCGGTTCCTGTGAGCCTCATGCGACGACCCGATGACTGGCCGGTTGCCTTATCCCACTTGATGGTGGCGCCTGTCTTCCTTTCGATCATCTGCTGGATTTCTTGTACGGAAGGCATGGGTTCCGTAGTTGCTTGTCTGGCAATGGTGCCGGACCGCTCAAGAACGTGCGGGACGACAAAGGTCTTACCGAAAGCGACAGCCGGGACAACGACGAGAGCGCCGATGAGAAATAAATGAGCCGCAGAACGCATAGATCGCATATATTTGTGGGAAGGAGTTAGGAGTCTTTTATGCTCCTTCTTCTACTTATCTTTGTAAAGTGAGTTTACATTGATAACAATATGAAGTTGTTGTACACTGCGCAGAGCGTTCCCAATCTGCCATGAAACCGCCCAGGAACCCCCGGTCGTCCTGCCCGATCTCCTGCGTCATCGAAAAGCTCTCAAAGAAGTGGAATTTGCTGATCCTGGAGTCTTTCCGGAAAGGAAAGAAACTCCGCTTCTCGGAGATCATTGAAGAGCTCCCCACGATCAATTCCCGCATTCTCTCGCAACGACTCACTGAACTGGAGCGGGAAGGATTGATCGTCCGTACAGTGGCACAGGCAAAGCCGATCACGATCTCTTACGTCATCACTGAGAAAGGCATGGCTCTGCAGGATATTTTCGAACACTACGCCGTCTGGGTGAGAACGTGGGGCATCGCGTCTGTTTGCCAGAACTGCTATGTCCTGAACAGGCCACAAAAACGCTCCTGAATACCGATACGCAGCATCAAAGCCAATCTCAGCGTAGTTGCGAAGCAACGTAGAGAGATGGCATCCCGAAGAACTCGAATGGCAAACTCCGCACTTGATCCTATCTCAACAAATCATCGCGAAGACAAGCTACGCTTGTCTGGAGCGATACCACTGAGGGAAAAGGATGTCCGTGAAGGAAAAACCGTAGGTTTGTCCTTCACGAGAATGGCAGCCTCACGGGGAACCCGACTCCGTTCCTGCGGAAACTTCGCCGTGGCTTCGTCGAACCCCGATACATCACACATGAAAGCCAATCGCGGCGTAGTCTCGGCGAAGCGTAGTGAGCCGGACGAAGCCGGATGGCAGCCTCACGGGGAATCGAACCCCGATTACAGGAATGAAAATCCTGTGTCCTAACCGTTAGACGATGAGGCCGTAAGAGAATGAAAGAGCGAGGAAAGGGTATGGCAGAGCGTGAAAGAGCGCCAGTGGGCAGTGGCAGAAACAGGTAGAAAATGCTATAATAGTGAGAAATACCAATCACCTCCCTATGGTCCTGCGCACCGCCCGAACGGCCTTCATCCTCGCCGGATTCGCCCTGCTCATCTCCACAGCCGGAGACGTGCACACACTCCTGGTGCGTGCCGATCTCACCGGACAGGGTTCAACCGTTCTCAAGCAGGAGGAACTCACGTCTCTGTCCACACTGGAACTGCGGCAGCACTTGAGCGCCCCCGAACTCAATAAGCGCAGCGTCTCGGCCGCTATCGCCCTCGGGAGCATCTTCCTCTTCCTCGGATTTGGACTGCACGCCTTCCTGGTGCGCAGAAAGAAGACAGGTGAACAGGCTGTGCAGGTACACGCAGCGCCCGCACGCAGAGGACGCGATACCCGCAAGATGGACCGGTGGTTTTTATGGATGACAGTAAGAATGTAATAACACCTACCCGGATCACTCCTCCGGCAACAAGGGAATCATAGAGACTTTTTCCGAATCTCCTCTCCCCTTGGGAGAGGGTAGGGTGAGGGATTCCACAGGAACGCCATGTAAAAAAGGCGGATCCAAAGAGGAGAGCCGCCCTCTGATGGGGAGTGGTTCCGCGACTTAGCAGCATCCGCAGCAGCCGCCACAACCACCACCGCCTTTACCACCACCGAACATAAGTGAGGGGGGAAGAAATGAGAACAGGCACAGTCTACCAAAGAAGATTGGCACTCTCAAGTAGTGAGTGCTAAATTGTCTTGATTTCTCTGTAGAAGATGGGCAACGCGTTTAGAGCGGATGCTTCTTGCCCAAGCCATCTCTGTGGTACTTTCCGAACTCCGTGACCTGCCGGGCCAGATCGTTACTCACCACCGGACCATCGACGCACAGGCGGATGCCCAGTGCATCCACCGCGCAGTTGCCACAGAGACCGAACCCGCACTTCATGTACCGCTCCAGCGACAGCAGGCAGGGCACACCGGCTTTTGCAGTCATATCGGATACAGCGAGGAGCATGCGCTCCGGCCCGCAGGCGAATACCTGGTCAAACGCACGAGCGGTTGACCCTGAGCGAAGTCGAAGGGTCTTTCCCTTGAGTAATTCTCTTAGAAGATCAACGTTGTATCCCTTGTGCCCCTGCGACCCATCGTCCGTCGCCACGTGGAGCGTGGTCCCCGGCAGAGAGCCAAACGCATCCAGATAGAGCAGATGCTCTTTGGATCTGGCGCCGATGATGACATCCAGAGTGCAACCGTCTTGCACGGCCTTCGTGGCGGCGAAGAACATGGGCGCCGCGCCGTAGCCGCCCGCCACGAGGGCAAGGTGCTGCTTGGGCTTCCAGGTGTACTGCGTGCCGAAAGGACCGCGCAGCCCCACCAGATCCCCTTTCTTAAGCGCAGCCAGCTTCTTGGTGGTATCGCCGACGGCGAAGAACGTGATCTGGATTTTTTTACCGTCATCGTTGGCCACGCTCATGGGCACTTCATCCACCCCCGGCACCCACACCATGATGAATTGGCCGGGCTGCGCCCCAAGTGACACGGCGAAGGTGAAGGTCTGCACGTGTTCCGTCTCTTTCTTCACGCTCGCAATGCGGTAGGTCACAGGCAGCCGGTGATTCCCGCAACAGCCGCAGCTCATGCGCAGGAGGAGGAAAGAGCCCGGTGCATGCCGCCGGTGAGCTCGGCGATGTCTTTGATTCCTTCCGCCTCGCACCAGGCAGTCATCTCTTCGCACACCAATCGGAACACCTCCGCCCCCCGGTAGGCAATGGCCGTACCGATGCCGATGAGTGAAGCTCCTGCGAGCAGGAACTCGATGGCGTCTTCTCCGGTCATGATGCCGCCCGTTCCGATGATCGGCTTTGTGCCACCCGTCGCCCGGTACACATCGGCGATGCAGCGCACCGCGATGGGCTTGATGGCGGGACCCGACAAGCCGCCGACTTTGTTGGCGAGGATCGGGAGGCGGCTGCGTAAATCGATCGCCATGCCCGGCCCTACGGTGTTGATGACTGTGAAACCGTCGGCGCCCGCCTTGGCGCACGCCGCAGCGATGGAACCGATGTCGTCGACATTGGGCGAGAGCTTGATGAAGACCGGCGTCTTGCCACTCACCGCCTTCACGGCCGTCGTGACCGCAGAGGCATCGCCCACAGAACAGGCAAAGGGCTTGCCGAACTCATCTTCCACGTTGGGGCAACTGATATTCACCTCAAGAAGATCGGGGGTGAGTTTTATAATTTCTGCAGCGGTCTTTCCGTAGTTTTCCACGGTATTCGCGATGATGTTTGCGATGAGGGGAACGGGCTTTTTCTTGTGATAGTCGCCGATCTCCTCGCGCGCCTTCTCGATCCCCGCATCGGGCACGCCCACGGCATTCAATGTCCAGTGTTCCGTCGAAATGATCGTGGGGTTGGGATGCCCCTTGTGTTCCGTAAGCCAGAGGGACTTGGTCGTGATCCCCCCCGCCCCGTTTTCCGCGACCCGACGCCAGCTCGCTGCAGTGATGCCCCAGATGCCCGACGCGAGAACAGTGGGGTTTTGGAAGGTGACCCCGCAGACTGTCTGGGAAAGATTCATCGGCGCTCAGTATGCAGGAAACCGCTCTCGCGATCCAGCAGAACAGCCACTTCCCACTCCGTTCACTCTGGCCGCTTCAGGAGCCAGATCCCCGCATAACTCAGTGGCGTGTACACGACCCCCATGCCGAATTTGAAGAGCCACCACGGAATCATCATGAGCACGATCACTCTGAGCGGATACACGCCGATGAAAGCGATGGAAAACCAGATGGCACTATCGATGAATTGGCCCCACAGGTTCGAGAGATTGGACCGGAGCCAGAAGGCGCGGCCGCCCAGTTTCGCCTTGAGGAAGAAGAACGAGAAGACATCCTGGTACTCGCCGATGAGGAACGCCACGAGCGAGGCAAACGTGAATCGCAGCGACAGTCCGAAGATCTGGTTATAAGCCTCGGGCATGCGGAACTCCGCAGATGTCGGCATCACATTCGAGAGAGCATTGAAGATGAGAAAGACGACCAGACTGTAGAACCCCATGCGCACAAAAGCCCGCGCATGCGCCTTGCCATAGACCTCGCCGACCACGTCGGTCGTGAGAAAGACCAGAGGGAACGCGAAAATGGCCGTCGAGAGGTGCGTGCCGAAAATGAACGGCATGATCTTGATACCGACGGTGTTGGAGGCGAACAGTGAAGTGAGGTAGAGCGTGAGTGCGAGGACCAGCTTGCGGTCGAAGACGGGACGGCTCGCATCTGACAGGGAAACAGAATCCATGATGCAAAAAGGGGGATGAAAAACTGCAAGTTTTTCTTTCATGAAACCGTTGCCTTCATGAAAGCTGCGAAGAGCGGATGTGGACGGTGCGGGCGGCTCTGGAACTCCGGATGGAACTGGCTCCCCAGCATGAAGGGGTGCCCCTTCACCTCCACGATCTCCATGATCCCCTGCTCCTCCCACTCGCCGGAGAAGACGAGGCCCTTCTCTTCCAGCTTCTTTCTAAGCGCGTTGTTGAATTCGTAGCGGTGGCGGTGCCGCTCGGAGATTTCTTTCGTGCCGTAGGCCTCGAATGCCCTGGTGCCCTCCTTGAGCGTGCACTTGTACGCGCCGAGCCGGAGTGTTCCACCCTTTGCGCGACCGGCATGCTGCCCGGGGAGGAAATGCACGACATACTTGGATTTCGACAGCTTCCCCGCTTCATCAAATTCCTCGCTCGTGAGCTCGGGATCCTTGAGCATCGCCCGCGCGAACTCGATCGTGAGTATTTGTGCCCCCAGACAGAGCCCCAGGTACGGAATCTTGTTCACGCGCGCGTAGTGGGCCGCGGCGATTTTGCCTTCGATCCCACGAAGGCCGAATCCTCCCGGAACCACAATCCCCTTGCAGGATTCGAGCTTCTTCCATTCCTCTTTATGAGCCTTCTGCGCTTCGTCATCGGCATCTGCAGCAGGCTTCTCGAGCAACTCGGAATCCACCCAGGTGACTTCCGCCTTGTGTCCAGCATGAACTGCTGCGGATTTGATCGCCTCGATCACCGAGAGATAGGCATCCTCCAGATCGGTGTACTTGCCGACGAGCGCGATCGGAACCGCCTTGGTCGCCGCCTCGTAGCGCTCACGGCCGCGTTCCCACTCGGCCATGTCAGGCGTGAGCACGCCGAGCTGCAGTTTCTCTCCGATGATCCGCGCAATGTCATACTTCTGAAAATTCAGCGGAACATCGTAGATCGAGCTCACGGTGAGTGCGGGAATCACCGCCTCTGACTGCACGTCCGTGAACCGGCTGATCTTGGCGAGCAACTCAGGGGACACACGGTAGTCCGCACGGGCGAGGATCATATCGGGCTGCAGACCGTGACGGCGCAATTCCCCCACGGAGTGCTGTGTGGGCTTGGTCTTGAGCTCTTTGGATCCCTTCAGATACGGCAGAAGCGTCAGGTGCACGTGAAAGAGGCGCGTCGGTCCCAGCTCGGACTTGAGCTGTCGCACGGCCTCCAGGAACGGCTGGCCCTCGATGTCGCCGACCGTACCACCGATCTCGATCATCATGATGTCTGCCCCGCTCTCGGCCGCCGCCTCCATGACCCGGCGCTTGATGGTATCGGTGATGTGCGGCACCACCTGAATCGTCCCACCGAGAAAATCCCCCTTGCGTTCCTTGCCCAGCACATCCAGGTAGATTTGGCCCGTTGTCACCGTGGAGTGACGGCTCATCGGCTCATCGATGAAACGCTCGTAGTGACCCAGATCCAGATCGGTCTCCGCTCCGTCATTGGTGACGAACACCTCGCCATGCTGGAACGGACTCATCGTGCCCGGATCCACGTTGAGATAGGGATCGAGTTTCTGCACGAATACTTTAAATCCGCACGCTTTCATGATCGCCCCGATGGAGGAAATGGCGATTCCCTTGCCGAGCGAGCTGCACACCCCACCCGTGACCACGATGAAGCGGGTATCCATGCGCCTCTTGTGTGAAGGCTCTGGAACTCCGATTCTGCGTGGATTGGGCATCATACGAAAAGTGGGCAGTCCTTCCGGTGATCGGGGGAGGAGCCCGCCGCACAGTTTACCCATTACAGAGACGGAGGCAAGGATATTGACAGATAACATCTTTTTCACTAATAATAGCTTATGCGCCTCTACGAGGAGCTGGAAATAATCGTCCAGGAAGAGACACAGTCGTGCTCAGCCGCCGTGCAGGCAGGGGCGATGAGCGCCTTCCGCGAATGGTTCAATCGTGAAGGAGAGGCTGAAGGGCAATTCTGCCGGGAAGTTCGTACACGGATCCGGGACGGTCTTGAGAAACGTGAGCGTGGTCCGGCACGACAGGCACTGCACCGCGTCAGTGAGCGATTCGCAATGAGGCAATTGCTGGATGCGAAAAAGGCACAATCCAACCGTAGGTATGTCGAGAGAACGGCTCAGGAGAACGGCAGGGTGCTCGAGTTCGTGCGCCAAAAGCGCAAGGGTGTGGTGTTCTTCGGCACCGCACGCTCCGAACCCGGAGAAACCGAATATGAGAGAGCGCGCGAACTGTCGCGAGAGACTGCCGGACTTCTCCCCGACTCAACGATCTGGAACGGCGCGGGCCCCGGTGACATGGATGCCATCACGCGCGGTGCCAAAGAAGGCGGAGGGGCAGTCGGTGGCATCAAAATTCGCCTCTCGGAGACGCAGTCCGCCTTTGAGCAGAAGGTTTCGAGCGCGTTCGATGCAGGGGAAGTAGTGGAGTGCGATTACTTCCATCCGCGGAAAGTGGGCCTTGCGGATGCCGCAGCACGCGAAAATGAATCCGAGCGTACTGCATTGATCTGTCTGCCGGGAGGATTCGGCACGATGGACGAGTTCTATGAAGTCGCAACCCTCATGCAGCTTAAAATCATCGGAAAAGCGTATCCGTTTCCGATGTTGCTCATGAATTACAACGGAGAGTATGACGGCATCATTGCGTTCATGGAGCGTGCAGCGTGCGACGGCCGCCTGACTGAGAAGGAGCTCGCCGTCGTCAGGATCTGTACATCGAACCGCGAGGCGCTCGACGCGCTTGCAGACTTCTATAAGATTCCAAAAGAGCAACGCACCTACGCGCAGCGACTGCGTGACTGGAATGAATAAAAAAACACCGCCCGTCGGGGCGGTGTTCTCTTAAGACAATCTCGATGCTTCTCAGCGGAGCCGATTGGCGTCTTTGGTCATCTCGACGAGCGTGCGGCGGGTCACCTTCTGCACGCTGACAGCTTCCTCCCCGGTCTGGACGAGCGTGGGGGGCAGCACGAGCATGGACTCAGCATCCTCCCGGACGGACCGGCGCGTGGGGCGCTGATTCATCGGCAGCGGGTACTGCAGGCGTGCACCACGCAGGGAACGCAAGCGCGTGGTGATGCGGGAACGCGACAGGTTCGTGCGGCCAGTAACATCCTTCATGGTTTCCTTTCGCTCACGCAAGAGAATCTCTGTCTGCACCGTACCGAGAGGGATGCGCTGGTCGGCGCGGGTCTTATCCTCAAGCAGACGGCGGGACATGCGGCTCTCTACCCCCGGATCGCGCATGGCGAACACCGGCATTGCAAACGAGAGCAGCAACACAGCAGAAGTCGAAAGAGTGATCAGGCGCTTCATACGTAAGATGGAAAGAGATGAAAGTGTCTCCAGCGTACTGTGGAGGGATGGCAAGTCAACCAGAAAGACGCCTGTCTGACAATAGACGATGGACACTACAAGTACCGGACTACAGAATCTTCCGGACCCGTGTCTGCAAGCGCCGTGCAGCACTCTGGGCACGCTTGGCCGCATGTTTGGTGACCTTACGCGCTCTCGATCCGGCACCCTTGGCGGCATCGCCTGCAACCTCTTCGGCACGGTCCACCATCTTCGTGAGTTCCTTGCGAGCCGTCTGGAAAGTTTCTTGGGCGTAGGTTTTCGCTTTCTTCCAATTGCGCTGCACATCCTCACTCTCGATCAGATCCTGTGCCTGGGCTGCCAGCTTCTTGCCGTCGTGCTGCAAATGCTTGCCGAGCAGGCGCGCTGCAGTCTCCGCATCTTTGGCGGAAGTGAGTTCCTCGCGCAGCTTCTTATTCGAGAAGAGATACCCCGCCATCGCCCCGCCGAGTGCGCCGATAAGAAGAGAAAGTTTTTTCATAAGTGAGAGAGGGAATGGGACGAAGTACGCAGTATACAGCATGGAGTATACAGGAAGAATGAAATCGCATCCCTGCATACGGTAGACAGCATGCTGAATGCTATGCGAGCACTTTCCCAGCCGGTAGAACCTCTACCTTCCCCGTCCTCCGGTCCTTCACTTCCACTCCCCCCGCCTTCAGGCTCTTTAAGGAAACGACGACGCGGGTGGGAACGCCCAGAAGATCCGCATCGTTGAGCCGGGATCCCACCGAATCCCCCAGCCGGTCATCGAGCAGGCAGCTCACCCCCTTCTTCGAAAGCGAACGGTAGAGATCCTGCGCCACGGTGAAGGGCTCCTCCTGCTCATCTTTCGCCAACGGAACGATGAGCACCTGCGCTGGGGCGACGGATGCGGGCCACACGAGTCCCGCTTTATCCGCGAAGGCCTCGGCGATGATGCCCATGAGCCGCGAAATGCCGATGCCGTAACACCCCATGAGAATCGGATGCACGGCACCCTTCTCATCGTTGAACGTGAGCTTGAACGGTTCTGAGAACTTCGTGCCGAGCTTGAAGATATTGGCCGCCTCGCTGGCGCGCTCCTCGCGGAATTCCTTGCCACCCGTGACGGGACAGACCGTCTTCTGCGCGTCGAAGATCTCGCGGTTCACCGCAATGCGCTTGCCCTGCTTCTCAGCCTCGATGCTGACGAAGATGGCATCCTCCCCCTGAGGCAGGAGCACCTGGTACTCGTGGGAGTACGGCGAAAAGGAGCCACCCGAAGCGTAAGTGAGATAGGTGCGATCGGTGAGCTCCAGCCGCTGAAAAATCTTGTCGTACGCCCCCTGAACCTTCTCGTAGTACCGATCCAGGCACGCAGCGTCCGGGTGGAACGAATAGAGATCCTTCATGAGAAATTCGCGTCCACGGAGGATGCCCGACTTGGCCCGGAGCTCATTGCGAAACTTCGTCTGGATCTGGTAGCAGCCGAAGGGCAGATCACGGTACGAATGGACGAATTGGGCCACGAGCGGGACGACGATCTCTTCATGAGTGGGATTGAGGGCGTACTCCTGCTCCCCTGCAGCCGGCACATGGAAGAGTGGTTCGAAGACCTTCTTGTCCCACCGCCCCGTCTTCTCCCAATACTCGCGCGGAGCCAGTGCCGACATCAGCACCTCCTGCCCGCCGATGGCATCCATCTCTTCGCGGACGATTTGCTCGATCTTGCGCAGCACCGTGAGCCCCAGGGGCAGAAAGGAATACACGCCAGCCATCGTTTTGTTGATGAAACCGCCACGCGTGAGGAGCTCGGCATTGATACTCTTGGCATCGGCCGCGGCATCTTTGGAAGTGCGGGTGAAGAGGTGGGAGAGGAGCATGAAAGAAGGGAACGACAGTATCTTACACTACAAAACTGCCCGTCTTGGATCAAAGAAAACAAATCGCAAATCGTCCTTAACTGATCGCTATTCCCGCCATCGTTACCACGGCGCCAAACGCGATCCCCGCGAAGACTTCGGCGAACGAATGGCCGAGCGTCTCGCGGAGGCGATGGAAGCGCTGGAGCACATTCAGCACCCGCGCCTGCTCCCCCAGAACCGCCCGGACCCCGATGGCGTCGTACCAGACGATGCAGGCAAGCACGACCGTGATAGCGAATTCAACGGAATCCGTTCCCATCTTGTGCCCCACCACGATGAGGAGCGACATGACGAATGCGGAGTGTGTGCTGGGCATGCCCCCCTGCTGAAAGAGATGCCGGTGCCCGGCGCCGGACCGGAATTCCTCCACGATGAACTTCACGATCTCGGTGAGCACGAGCACCACCAGCGGGATGAGAAAGAGGTAGGTGCGGAGGAGGTCGCTAAAGGAAATCATATGCCAGGAGTATAAAGGAAATGGATCCGATAGTGCATCCTGACAACTATGGAGAGAAAAACCGGCTTGTCGGCCGTAGCCTTGGCGAAGGCTGAAGGTGTGTCTCTCATGAATCAAACCGCCGCCACATCACAAATCCCCCTGTACGGACACCGCTTGCAGACTAGCGCACTCGGGGTGGGCCGAAAGTCCTTCGCCTCCATGCGCTCGCGGATGAGCTTGATCTGCGTGCGCGCGTCTTTGAGCTGCGAGGGGGACCGCGCGGTCGTCCGCTCCGTCACGCCCTCCTCCGAAAGGAAGAGGAGAACGAGCTCGGAACAGGGCTTGTCGAAAAGGTGCCCAGCGGCGAGTGCGTACAGCGAAAGCTGCAGATCGGCGTCGGCCTCGGCCTGTGTGCAGGGCGCGGTGGTCTTGAAATCCACGATGGAAACTCCCTGCTCCGTCTGCTCGATGCGGTCGAGCCTCCCCGTCACGTGCATGCCGTCAATCTCGACTGCAAACCCCTTCTCCACTGCAACGACCTTGCGCGGAACCTGGGACCACCATCCATGGAATTGCCGCATAATTTCCTCGCCCCGCTTGCGGGCGAAATCCGCCTCGAGGCGCGTCTTGTACGTATCGAAGACGAAACATTCGTGCCAGATCTCCAGCAGTTTCTGCTCCGTTACATCCGCGTGCACGGACGCTTTCTCTTCGCGAAAGAGAATGAGCTGATCCTCCCGCACCCCTTGTCCTTGTCCTTTTCCCTTAGTCCTTAGTCCTTTGTCCTTCGTCTCCAGTCCTCCACCGAACAACTTCATCTCCTCTTCGCCCCATTGCTTCAACGCATTATGCACGCTGCCGCCGAAACTCTCTCCTTCCGAAACGCCCCACGGAATTTTTTTGACGTGCGAAAATTCAAACTGACGGGGGCAGGTACGATAGCGTCGAAGCTGGGAGTAAGAGAGGGACACGGACAAAGTGTACCCCGCCTACGGCTGCGGAGACGATGTGTCTCACCACTGATGCTTCATGTTCGCGAGAATGCGCCGGTAGGGGCTGGAGAATACCCCGCCCGTGACGACACCTTCTGTCATTAAATTATTGAGGAGTGTGTTGAGGAATATTGATTTATTCTCCGCATCGCGATAGGAAGGCCATAGTTCCTGATGAAGATGGCTCAGATACTCTCTTCCAGTCCATCCGTTGCCTCCGCGGTACTGCGCCATGCGTAGAATTCGACCAAGCTCTTCGTGACGGACACTCTCGACAAATGCGGGATCCCGGGCGCGCGGGTGGCCGGCAAGATTCATAGGCGTCACAAGAACGTCACGGGTGAGTTGCTGGTCCTCACGGGTGAAATCGGAAGAAGGTTCCGCCCGCAACGTATCCAGGGTGACGGTAAAATTTTGGCTCTTGCCACCCTGCAGCACCTGGAAACGGAAAGGTGTCGGTTCAATTTCCGGCGCAGATGAAGACATTGCACTGGCTGTCTGGATATCGCTGATTTCAACGTCGGCATCGCCGAAGCGGCCGCGGAACAAGCCGGGGGCACGTCTCATCTGATGATGCTGGTCATCGACCTGATACTCGCCGGGAACGTATCCGACCATGCCAGTGTGAATCTGAGCGAGCGCGGCTGTGCGCAACTGCGTCTGCGCGGCAATGGTCTCTGCACGCTTGGGGGCTTCTTTCTGCCACGTATCGCTGGCAGTCTGCTGCGCCTGCTCCGCCTGTTGCGCACGCTGTCGCTTCTCCTCCTCTGCCTTTTGCCTCCGTTCCATCAGAGCTTTTTTGGCCTCCTGCAGCAGTGTTTCCGCTCCCGGACGGGCGAGGAATTCCTGCAGTGTAAGCGGCCGGTCCAAGCCATCGATCAGCCCGACATCGGGCATGCTCGACAGACGGAATGTGCCCGCACCGCGCTGCAGCACGCTCACCTTGCCGGAATCGAGATCGCCGAAGATGTAGGTGGCGAGGACACCGGTATGATTGCCCCCGAGGTCCTGTCTCTCCAGAAGCACTGCCTGCAGACGATTGGTCTCGAAGCCCGATGCCCCGGCCTTCGGATACTTGATGAGCCGGGCAAGCCGACGATCCGGGTGGCCAGCGCCGCGGGTAAACACAACCGGTCCATTCGCGCCGTAGAGTTCGTCGTACGAAGGAGAGCGACGCAGAGCCGCTCCTGAAGCGGTCTTGGCGGAAAGCCGATCGAGCCCTTCGGTGATGGAGGTGCGTGCCGCGTCATAGCTGGCGGCATCGCGCGAGCGGCCCACCAGATCGAGGATGCTCGTGTTCTGATGCACCGGCGGCTCGCCGAGCTTTTCGGCGATCATGTTGGCCGCATGGAAGGGGGCGGCATAGAAGAGAGCATCCAGCTGATCGACAGCCGATGCCTGGTGTGTGAGGCGCGAGAGCGACCAGTCGTTCCAGCGCCTGCGCTTATCCGCCTCTTCTTCGCCAAGTGTCTGTGCGGTGAGTTGCTTCAGTTTGAGCTGCATTGCAGGATCATCCACAAGACCAAACAGCTGGTCCCGGTTACCGAAATCAATGGCAGCCGAAAGCCCGGAAACCGAGGATGGTGAAACGACGAACAGCCGCTCGTTCTGACGCACTTTCTCTGCACGCGTACCGCCACTTGTTTGATTGAGCTGTCCAAGCAGCGCCTGCAAGGAAAGCTCAGCGCGTGTTTTGCCGTTATTCTGCGCGAGGAGCTCCGGCGGAATCTCATTCAGCCGCCGCCCGAAGACCTGTACGCCACCCATTGCGTTCACCAGCCGTACCAAGCCCGCATGACGTTCGTCTGTTTCGGCAATCGTCCCGAGGAAGGAGCGATATTCCAGATACCGTTTCTCGCGGACATGCTGGAGATAGCATACGGATGCACGCCGCATCGCTTCGCGGATATCCATGAGTGTTACATTCGTCGCCGTAAGTCCCAACGCGTTGACGCCGATATCACCGCTCTGTGCAGCCTGCAGTGGAATATCCTCCGCACGTGCCGCAGCGAAAAGTTGCGCAGAGAACATCGGCAGAACGAACTGCGCGAAATCTTCGCGATAGAACCGATCGAGAACATCGGGCGACCACATGCCGCCGACAGATTCGGCGAACACCTCGGGGGCATTCTGCATGAGTTCGCGGACAAAAATGCTGTAGAGCATCCGCTTGCGGATTTCGGGCTTGTCCTTTGATCCATCTGCTGCAGAGTCCTTCGAAGACGGGAAAAAATCCGAGAGCATCCAGCTCGAACCACGTTCGAGCCAGTCATACTCCCCCTCCCCCGTCGCAGCCTGAGATCCGAGAATGCAGAGAAGCCAGGGAGGGGCATCTGCAAGGAACTCACGCATCTTTGACTGTTCCCACGCGTTGATGCCCGTGCGAATGGCAACCTCCACGCCGACGACCACAAGGCCTGCCGGACCCGTGAACGCTTTCGCACCCATGAGGATGGTGGCTGCAAGCCCGGCTGCCGTATTGGCTGTGCGGAGCTTCTGCGCCATCTCCCGATCGTCAAAAACACGTCCGACATTGGAATCGATCACTTTATTCACGCCCTGCAGGCTGACCTCCACTCCGGTAACTTTGTGCTGGTACCTGCCATAAGCCAATCGCGTGAAGTGCGGGTTACGGTCCAGATCCTGGTGTAACTGGTCGATCACTCCGCGCACATGCTTGTCCGCTGCATCGCGCTGCTTCTCGATCTCACCGATCTCCTGATAGTCAGCATAGAGTGCCAGGCCCTGCAGGCCGACTCCCCCCACGTACGCCGCACGGGCGAACGGCGATGCTGATCGCCAGCTATTCATCCAGTGCGCATGCAACCGCCGGGCAGGATAGGTGGCTCCGGTGAGGAGCGTATTGCCGGCTGCCGCCGTCCGATCGACGAGCCCGACGTTCATCAGCGGCCGTGCACCGAGGCGGACGGCTTTCCGCAACGACGATTCTGTCGCCACCCGGCTCGCCCTGCTGATGAGTTCATCGAGCTGCACAATCGCCGGGTCCCCGACGGGAAGCTTCGCCTTTTCGGCCTGTAGGAAATCGACGAGCTGCTCCCATGCCCTCCTGGAATCAAGCGGGCGCATGGTCCGCACGAACTGGTCGCAGAGACGGTTCCCCATTTCAGCCGTCGCAGGCTGTTCCACGAGACCGTTAATGATTTCGTCCATCTTCTTGATGACTGCATTGGCATCGCGCACGGCAGATGGGCTTGCGCGCCAGGGATGCAGAATCGTGTTATCGAGTGTCCGCATGAAAATATTCCTCGCCTGTGTTCTCCCCGAGGCATCTCCAAGACGGCGGAGCACACGATATGGACGTGTGGAGAGGTGGGAGTACATCTTGGCGGCATAGGCAGCGACCCCGGTGAGGGGATAGGCGATCCAGGGATGTTCCCCGTAGATCGTATGCAGAACACCGGCAGTTTCGCGCGCTGTGGCAGCGGCGGCTCCGAGAGCGGCCTTCGCACCTGCAACAGTGAGGAAACTGATGGCCCGCTTGGCCTTGTCGAACACCTCCGGCGGCACGTCGACGAAACTCTTCTGCCACTCATCGGCACCCTCGGCAAGGGCCAATCTGCCGATGCGGTCGAGCATCGTCGTATCGCGGTAGCCATCCACGCTCGTGTCGTTCTTTCCGACATAGCGGAAAATTTCCACCTGAATCAGCAAAAGCCCGGTGGGATTCCCCTTTTGCACCATGCGCTGGTAGAGGAACAGGCGAACAGCCTGCGCCAGCGACATGCGATCGAGCAGTATTTCGGATACATGCTGGCGGTTTTCCGCCTCGCTGCCGCTCCAATCCCGATCGGGGAATAGCTTATGGAAGAACGGGAGGATGAAGGAAGGTGTTTCGCCCTCAATGGTATTGCAGACATCCGCCAGAAGCTCGCGCACGGGATCGCCTTCCTGGCCGGCCTGAGTGGACTTCTCCTGCGCCATCTTCTCCAAAAATCCGTGCACCGACGTTTCACCCTCGCGCACAGCCACTTCGACCACGTGCATCGGATCAATATCCTTGAATCGCTCAGTGAGGACACCGGGCTTCTTGCGGTAGGCATCGATTTGCGAAGTGAGCTCGTGGCGGACGGCACCGCTGCGAATGAAGAGCGCTTCCGGCTTGAGCGCGTCTTTCAGATTTTCCACTCCAGTGACCGCCACGGTCTCCACCACCATCGCCAGAGATTCCGCGCCGCGCGCAAAGGCATCGACGTACTCATCCACGGTCAGCTCGCCGATTTGCTCTTCAGTGAGGTCGGGGCGCAACCGGTGCAATTCTTCCCGCGCTTTCCAGCACACTTCGATCACATAGAACGCGGCCGCCTCGCGCCGGTCGAAATCTTCATTGAGAACCCGAACGCGATTGCGATCAATGGCAATGTCCCGCACGCCCTGCGTGCTCTCGTCGACGTGTACGCATTCGAAGAAATCTTTCACTTTGCGCTGCTTGTTGTGTCCGATGAAATCGTTCACCTGTGTGGGGATGATGGCGCCATACTTCGCACTGGGCGGATACAGAGCCATGATGCCTTTTGCGAGAAGTGCTTCGCCCGCCACTTCCGCGGCCTCGCGCGTGAGCTCTGTCGCCTTCTGCGTGCGCGTCTCGGCTTCACCGCTCTTGGATTGTGCAGTCGGCTGAGTGCGCCGCTCCTCAAGGGCACGATCGCACTCTGCAATTTTCTCCGCCAACTTGCGCTTCTCCTCTTGAAGCTCCTCCAGTTTCTCCTCCGCAAGCCCGGCCCCCTTCTGAATCGCTGATTCCACGCGGGCAAGTTGCTCCTCGGCCATTTGCTTTGCAGCCAGCACTTTCTCTTTCGCTGCATCCTTGATGTCACCAACGAACTCCTTCATGCGCCTCTCCCAAATTTTGAATCCGAGGTAACCGAGTGCGCCGGCAACCACAAGCCCTCCACCGACAAGCAAAGTGTTTCTGAGCCAATGAGCTCCTTCTTTTGTCTTCTCCACCACTTCTTTGGTCCCGCCCCACAACCATTTCACCAGTCGATACCCACCATACGCGAACGCCGCCACCCCAAGCCCGACGCTCACCGCTTTCACTGCGGGCGGAGTTTGATCCCAGTACTTTCCTGCCTGCTCCCAACCGCGTGTCCAGAGGCTCTTCTCCGGTTCAGCAGGAGAGGAACCTGTAGACACTTCTTCACCGGTCTCAGGAGATGGAACGGATTCCGGTGCAGGTGCAGACACCACCGGACGTGCCTCGGGCGGAGCGGAGAGCGCCGTGCGCATGCGTTCCACTTTGGCGAGCACTTTCACCTGATCGGTCTGCGTCTTTGCCCGCTGTTCGATGCGTTCACTCAGGCGCTTCATATTCACGCCGACGATCTGACGCTGTTTGGTGTCGAGCTTCTGCCCCTCCGCCACGACCGCGCGGTACACGTCGGATTCTTCGGGCAACTCCGCCACGGTCTTTTCGAGGTCCTCCTCATTCACATGTTCATCCGTCAGCCGTTCCAGCACCGTCTGCGGCTGTTCACGGGGAGCCTCGGGGCTCTGCGGTCCCTGCCGAAAGACGAGGCGCGCCTCGCGGAGCCACGGCGGTCGCGACCGCCCGTGGCGGAGCGACTCGGTATCCCGATGAGAAAAGAGTGGAAGGAACATGAGGGATAGTTATCGATGGAAGATCGCGCGGGCGAATCCGCGAACGGCTTTCCCGGCTGCGCGCACCGTCCTGCCCGCAACTGTGCCCCCGACATCCGCCGCCAGTTCGACCCCGTTCATCACGCCATTCACAAGCGTGGAGACGCCGCTCCGGATTCGAGAGACTGGACCCGCTCCGCCTTCACCCAGATGTTCTGCATGGTGTGTGTGTTGCATAGCGAAAATCAGGAAACTTGTTTCAAAGAAACTTTCTCATTCTCAAAACCCCGCTCTCCCCTCAAATGCTTGCGCAAAAAATCTTCCAGCACGCTGCGCGCGATGAGCTGTGTATCGGAAATGATGAAGCTTCCCGTACATTCCAGGCTGTTCTTTCCCTTCTGCCACACAAGCTTCGCAATGGATGGGGAAACCCATACATGCGTCCCGAAGATCCCGACACCGACGAATTTTCTGGCCTGCAACTTGTAGGTGACGTCGTCGACTTTGATCGTTCCATCGCCCGAGGCAAAGATATCGAAGGTGTGATGATCGAGAGTGAGTTTTTGAGAAGCTCCCAAGAGATTCATACCATCCGGCATCGTTTCAAAGGTGAAGGCAGACGACGGAGCCGCCTGTCCTTCGGCAGGCTTTGTGCCCGGGACCGGCGCGGCGGCTATGGGAGCGGCTGCGGGAGCAGCCGGAGTCACTGCAGGTTTTTCTGCGGCAACGATGCCCGCCATGGCGACCATTTCGGCCATGGTGAACTCCAGTGAGTTCTTCTGATCTTTGAGGCGTTTCGCCACCTCGCGGATGAAGCCAGAGAAATCCAGATTCGTGTTCCCCCATTCCTTCGCCTGGTCATAGATCTTCGAGAATTCCTCGACGGATGCCCGCACGTGTTCCTGGGCACCCTGCAGAGCCTGCGTCGCCCCTGCACCGATCTTCACTCCCAGACGATTGATCGTGGCATAGAACACACCGTAGTGCCCGACGAGCAGATTGAAGCCGTCTTTCACCCACGCGGGCAGGAGTTTCTCCATTGAGACCACTGCGCCTCCGAGGGCAATCGCGAGACCTTCGCGGGCCTTGTTGAGCGGGCCTTTCACTCCCTCCCACAGGCGCACGAATCCGTCTCCGACAGCCTTCAATCCACCGATGAACGAGTCCCATCCCTTGCCGCCCCACTTCTCGGTGAATGCCCATGCGCCTGTTCCCCATCCCTTGAGCGTCTCTCCGCCTGTAGTGAGATTCCTTCCCGCCCATTCCATCCAGCCTTCTGCTTTGTGCTCTTCGGCGGGTACAACGGGAGCGGCAGGAGTGCTTTCAGACGCCTGGGGCTGTTCTGCGGGAACCGCTGCGGGAGCGGCCGACGCCTCCGGCAGATCATTCTTCGCAACATCGCGCGCGGCGCGCGCACGCTCCTCCACGGACTGCTGCTCCGCCAGACGACGTTCCTCGGACTCGCGGGCAATGCGTTCCGCATCGGTCTCGACGCGTTCCGGAGGTGTGACACCGGACTCCGCGGGCGCGGCAGGTGGTTTGTTTGGATCTTCGTCCATGGACAAGCAGGAGAAAAAACTATGCTTGAATCCGCTCGAAGCGGAAGTCGGTACCGACAACCGGTGCACCGTTGGGATTATTCACGACGGACTCGAGGAACGGACGCACCTCGGTCATCGCGATAAGCTTGGAGGCATAGGCATTGTTGGCATTGGTTGAACCAACCTGGTAGCTGACGGTGCCATCGATCTGCAGACCGTCTTTCGAAAGCACCATGCTGCGCATCTGCCACGTGAGACCGGTCATGCCATCCACTTTGGGAGACAGGCGATAACGGACAGGCGTTCCGGAAGCAACAGAGATCAACAGCTCACCATTGGGGCCGGCCTGCATCGAGACGGTCTTGTTCGAGACAGTCATCTTGGCAGGAGTGCCGCCCATGACATTCATCGGAGTCGCGATCGACTCTAAGGGCGAGACGAATTCGGGCGCCTGCGCCACCTGCCCGGCAAGGACGGGGGGCAACTCGCGGGAAGCGGCAACCATGGCCTGCAGATCTTCCACATCGATCTTTGTCTTCGCGCCGTTTCCCTCCTTCTTCTTCCACTCACGCACGACCTCGGTGTAGTAGACCTCGCGGGTGAACGCGGGACCGCGCGTCTGCGCGAGCACCTTGTACTGCTCGGCCATCTGCATCTGCGCGCCCTCGGCAAGCTCGCTCTTCGCTTGCGCATCGGCATCATCCGGATTGACCGGAGCGATGGCCAGATTGCCCCTCTTCAGGGCCGACACCAGTTCCGCATAGTCCGCACCCGCCATCTCATTGAGCCACTCCGCCGCCTGCTTGAAGCCGAGCATGCCGAGCGTCTTGGCCATGCCACGCAGTGTGGAGGAACCCATCGACTGGATCTGCTTCATGAATTTCTGAACCAGCTCAAACGCCTTCTGCATTCCGTCACTGATCTTGTCGAAAGCGCCTTTGTTCGTACCCAAATCCTCCTCCTCAGGCGTACCCGGCTTGGACGGAGGCTGATACTGTTCAAGACGCGATGCGGCGACCTCCTGGTGCAACCCCTCTTCGCCTTCCGCAGTGGTGAGTCGGACCTCTTGTCTCTCTTGATCCGACAGAGGAACCTCGGTTCTCTGCGCGGTATCGGGCGCGGCAGGAGCCTGACTTTCCACCCGACTTTCGGTGTTCTCGGAAATAGGTTTGGGCATGTCCGGAGGTGCCATAGATGGTTGTTGGTATGTGATGAAATTATACCACAAAAACCACATTTCTCACAACCCAGAGAAGCACGCTAGAGTGAGCTGTCACCCTTCCTTCCTAGCCCTAACCCTCACCCTATTCCTACCCCCTACTATGAACATCCAGCACTTCGAGAAGAACTTCAGCTTCACCGGCCGCGAACTGCCCACCGTCGCGCGCAAAATCGGCAAGATCGCCACGTACTGCAAGCGTGTGCAGGATGCCGCCTCGTCCATCCGGGTGGAAGTGGAACGGCAGAAAACGCGGAAGGAACGCGATCAGATCATGGTGATGATCACCGTGGAGTTGCCCGAAAAAGTGCTGCGTGCGGAATCGAGAAAGCAGGACGTGATCGAGGCCTTAGACCGCTGCATCGAGAAGCTGGAACCGCAGCTAAAGCGGTACAAGGAGTTGAAGATCAGCAAGACGAAGATGCGAAAACGAGCTTCTTAGGTTGCCCGCCCGAACGTACCCGTTCGGTACGGGCGGGTAGCTTTTTAGCTTGTTAGGGATGGGAGTGGTGAATGGAAAAAACGTGAGTGGAAGTGAAACGATGTCCCCAAGAAGCTCATAAGCTCACCAGCTAAAAAGCTCCGTCACTCCCACTTCACTCTGTCGAAACTTGGCAGAACCGTCACCCACGTCTGCCCGGGCTGAAAGAGAAACGGCGATCCGTCTTCCGTTTCGAAGGCGAAAGGACTGAGGAGATCTTTCTTGCGCCACACCCCCTCCTGCACCCTGCCACCCGTGAAGAGGAGTGCACCTCCGTGTCCATCGACCGGAATCGTGAGACGGCCCATCTCGCCGATGCCCGTCACCGGCATCTCGAGCACGAGCACGTTTCTGGGATGCGCCTGATCTTCCACGGAACCATTGGAACGCGCATACGCATCACCGATCCGTGAATAGTGGTAGACGATGTCGTGTACAGGATTGTGGAAGTTGAGCTGCACCGTGACGGCACCGGGCGCGTGCACGCTATTGCCGATTGCGTAGGGCGGCCAGGGTGTCGCGCCGATCGGTGCGCCGGGCAGATCAATGATCTTCGCCCGCTGAATGAAGAGATTGTGCGGCTCCGGGATATCCTCGTCGCGCTCGGCACTGCCGTAGTGCGAGAGCAGATCAATGGCCGTGATATCGCCGCGACGTGCCTTGCCGTAGGCCTCGGGGCTCGCACCGGCATGAATCACGGTCGAGACAAACGGCTGCAGTGCATCGATAAAGTATGGCCGCAGCGACCTCACCGGACCAATGCGCTGGGGCAGGTCATCCGCATCGAACACCACGGCGAACCGCGAGATGAATCCCTCCACCGGAAACTCCCACACGAGCAGTGCGTCGTCGATCCCCTCCTGGTGCGGCCGCGCTCCTTCGTGATTTTCGACCATCACCGCCAACAGCCGCTTGCGCGGCACGTCGCTGGGAATCCGCAGGTTGGAAAGAATCGTCGCGTCACTGAAGGCGCCCCCCGACTGCCGATGCCGTGTTGGCTCCCAACCTGCCATGGAAACCGATGAGCCCGGAACGATCAAGCACACCAGAAAGGCACTGCCGAAGAAAACTGCAAGCACGATGGCGGCTGCAACGCTCAGGGAACGGGCCTGCTCACGGGTGAGAAAGTTCTGCTGCATTGCATGAGGAAAATTGCTTACTCGTCTTTGCCTTTCTTCTCTTTCTTGACCGGAGCCGCTGCAGCTGCAGGAGCTGCCGCGCCCTCCGCTGCCGGAGCGCCCTCCGCACCCGCCACCGCCCCCTCGGCCGGTACTCCTTCGGCCGTAGCCGCCGGAGCCACCACGACTTCCTCTTCCTTACGCTGCTCCTGCGCGATCACGAGCACGGCATCGGCGCGATCCAAGACCTTCACCCCTGCCGGAACAATCAGGTCCGCAACCGTGAGAACGTCGCGCAACTGCGCGAGCTTGGTGAGCGAGGCTTCGAGCGCATGCGGGAGTGCCGTCGGCAGACAGCGCACCGTGACGTGATTCTGGACCGTGACGATGACGGCGGCGAACTCTTTGACCGCGAGAGACTCGCCCGTGAAGTGCACCGGTACGGGGGCCTCAATCTCCTTCTTCAAGTCTACGGCGTAGAAATCGACGTGCGCGATCTTGCCCGAAACGGGATCGAACTGAATCTCATGGAAGAGCACCGGCACCTTCTTGCCATCGACATCGAGATCCACAAGTGTATTCGTCCCGGCCTTCACGTACGCCTTCGAAAGCTCCATGGAGACGCACTGGAACGCCGCATTTTGCACCTTATTGCCGTAGAGGATGCACGGCACGGTGTTCTTGCGCCTCAGCTCATTCGGGGAACCCTCCCCTCGGGCCGTTGCTTTCAGCGGAACCATTTCCATAAAGCCCGAAAAGGGTACGGGAGAGAAAGCGGCTGGTCAACGTCCTACAAGAGATTTCTACTCATTCCAAGATTGATCACACGAACCAAGCAACATCGAATAAAGCTAGTGATGCCTCCAGTATTACTGATTGGTTCAATAATTCGTGCCGAAGTCGGGCTTTGCCCGACTGGAGGCACACAGCTGAGGGAAGAGTGAGTTCATGGGAGGGAAACCGTAGGTGTCCCTTCCATGCCTCGCCGCCATTTCCAGAAGTATTTCAGGGCACTGGCAATGTGAATGCGTCCTGTGCGACGCAGGAGGAGTGAAAAGAACCCTCCGCCGCTCAGGCGCTGTTTGCGGTCCTGCGCCACGATGGAAGAGGCGAAGACAACGCGCTTGCCGGCCAGACGGCAGCGGCGACAGAGATCCATATCTTCGAAAAAGAGGAAGAACCGCTCGTCGAACCCGTGAAGCTGATCGAAGAAATCTTTGCGGAAGAAGAGGCATGCCCCCACCACCCAGTCGGTGTCACGGACGGGAACATCCGGCGCATCGGCCTGCAGATAATGACGGAGCCTGCTCCGAAAGATGTGCTGCAGAAACGTTCGCTTGATCAGAACGTCGAGGAGTGTAGGGAACGCCCGCGCAGACTCGCGGGATCGGCCGTCGGGGAACTGAAGTTTTGGCGCGAGAATGCCGATGGAGGGATCCTCGCGGAGCATCCGCACCATGCGCTCCAGCCCTGCAGGCTCCAGCTCGTTATCGGGATTGATGATCAGCAGGTACTCGCCGTTGGCGAACCGCGCCGCGTAGTTGTTGCCTGCGCCGTATCCGCGGTTGCGATTGGACTCGAGCAGCCGCACCTGAGGATGATGATCGACTTGTCCCCCGAAGCCTTGCTTGCCGGACGAAGTCTTGCCTGCCGGCTGAAGCCGAAGCGAAGGCTGGGCGGAGTCCGGGCGAAGGGGGAAATGCGCGCGGAGCGTCCCGATACTGTCATCTTCGGAGTGGTTGTCGATGACGAGGATCTCGATGTCGCCTGCGATGGTCTGTGTGAGAAGCGACTGCACACACTTCACCGCATCCTGCGCTGACCAGGTGGTGACGATGATGGCCGAGACGAGCGGTTGCATCGAGAGAAGGTTAGCGAGGCTGAAGAGGTTAGAGAAGCCAGATAGGTTCAACCTTTCAGACATTCCTCACTTCTCTAACCTCTCAAACCTCACTCGTGGCATGATAGCCCCGTGTCCAAGAAGAAGAACCCAAAGGAGGCTGAACTGAAGAAGCGTGTTGCCAAACTCCCCGCCAAACCCGGTGTGTACCGTTGGCTCGATGCCAAAGGCACGGTGCTCTACGTGGGCAAGGCCCTGAACCTGCGCAAGCGCGTGACGAGCTACATGAGTAAGGAGGCTCAGCTTGGACCGTGGAAGCAGTCGCTCATGGAAAAAGTGACCGACGTCTCGGTGACGGTCACCCGTTCGGAGCTGGAGGCGCTCATTCTCGAGACGAACCTCATCAAGCAGAAGAAGCCTAAGTACAACGTGCTGATGAAGGACGACAAGAACTACGTATACGTGCGAATCTCGCTACAGGAGCCATTTCCGCGCATCGACCTTGTGCGCAAACCTGCAGAGGATAAGGCCAAATATTTCGGTCCGTACGTGAGCGCCTTCGAAATCCGCGAGACCCTCACGCTGCTTCGACGCGTGTTTCCCTATCGCACGTGCAAGATGGGCATTGAGCCCGCAATGGACACACTTTCCTCCCCCCGCGGGGGAGGGACCGAGGGAGAGGGGTTAGGGGTGAGGGTTGTCATCAAAAACCGCGACCGCCCCACACCCTGCCTGGATTACCACATCAAGCAGTGTTGCGGCCCCTGCATCGGCTGCGTGACGCCCGATGCCTATCACAGAGAGGCCATCGAGGGCGTGATCGATTTTCTCAAGGGAAAGACGGAAGACGCCCTCGCACTGCTCTCGGAACGGATGAAGGCAGTCGCGCGCGACCACAAGTTCGAACAGGCGGCGAAATTGCGCGATGCGCTACAGACGATCCAGCGTCTCTCGGAGAAACAGATCATCTCAGATACATCGGGCGAAGATGCCGATATCTTCGGCGTCGCCGTGGAATCGGGTCGCGTGCACGTGGTGCTCCTCAAAGAACGGAATGGAAAAGTGATCGACGAATCTTCCTTTACTCTTCTCGGACATGCCGAGAACGCAGCCGAGGCTCTGGAGCAATTCCTGCCGCAGTACTACCTGGATGCCCCCGACGTGCCGCCGCTCCTGCTCTTGCCGGAGGACATTGCGGAGCAGGACTTGCTCGAAAAGTGGCTCACCGATCGCCGGGGTTCCAAGGTGATGATCCACGTGCCAGAGCGCGGAAAGAAAAATAAGCTCCTCGAGCTCGCCGAAGAGAACGCGCGCGAAAAAGTGCAGCACTTCGAAACGAGTTGGGAGGCTGCCGCACGCAACGTTTCGGATGCCCTGAAGGAACTGAAGGCGACGCTCGGCCTGCCGACCGCGCCCAAGCGCATCGAAGGACCTGCCCTGAGACGCATCGAAGGGTACGATATTTCGCATTTGAGCGGCACGGAAACGGTAGGGAGCATGTCCGTTTTCGTTGATGGCAAGCCAAAAAACGACCAGTACCGATCGTTCACCATCCGCACGATGAAAGAGGGGGACATCGACGACTATCGCGCGCTCAAAGAGGTGCTCAGGCGCCGGCTTCTCCACTTGAGACAGGACCTGAAGCAGGAAGAAAAGATCTTGAAGCAGGAAGGCATCGTCATCCGCAAATCCAGGAAGGCGGATCTGGACGTAATCACAAAAATCATCAAGGCACATCCGCAGGAAATCGACGATGCAGACAGCCGTTCCGGAGGATACCTCCTCGCAGAGCAGCAGAAAAAGATCATCGCGTTCTGCCGCCTGTACCAGCACAAGGATAAAACGCTGGAACTCGCTTCGCTCTTCGTGGACAAGAAGGTACGCGGCCGGAGACTGGGACATTTCCTCGCCCAAAAACTCCTCAGGCCCCTGAAGAAAGGCAAGGTCTACATCGAGATCCATCCAGAGCTGCAGGAGTACTACGCGGAATTGGGCTTCCGCCCCGTGCACACGGCCCCTCCACCCATTGTCGCGAAAGCAAAACGCTGTCAGAAGCGCTTTTGTGAAAAGACCGCCGCACTCTTCATGATGCTCGAGGTGAGGAAATCCAAGCCGGATGTATCGCTGACCTCGACTCCGGATCTCCTGCTCATCGACGGCGGCAAGGGCCAGCTGAGTGCGGCCTTGGAAATCCTCGGGGAACTGCATCAACCGATCCCTGTCATCGGGCTCGCGAAGAAAGAAGAAGAAATCTTCGTCCCGGGGAATCCGGGCCCCATCACCTTCGCAAAAGATTCGCCTGCACGCTTCCTCCTGATGCGCCTGCGCGATGAAGCGCACCGCTTCGCCAATGCGCACCGCGAAACGCGCTTGAAGAAACGCGCTGTCTTCTCGGTGTTGGATAGTATCCCGGGGATCGGCCCCCAAACGCGCGTAAAGCTCTTAAAGCGCTTTGGTTCGCTCGAAGCCATTCGGGCCGCAAAAGATGAAGATCTGCTCAAAATCCTCTCGCAGTCGCAGCTGAAAACCTTCCGCGAGCAACTCTGAAACGATGTACCCAATGTCTCCTGAGCTACAAAACAACATACAAAACAGCAATCGCCCTAAGTCCCAATTCCTAATCCCTAACTCTCCGGCATGTGATCGTACCGCTGATACTTCGTCACGACTTCGCTGATCTTGGCCGCCACTTCCTGCGCGCGTGGCACGTACCGCTTGATGATGCGATCTCCGCCCAATCCCTCCTTGAGGTGAACGCTCACGATGCCGAACGGAAAGATGTTCCAGAACTGCGTCTTGGTCGAAACACCCCCCACGTTCTCAAGATTCAGTGGTTTGATTTCCTGCCGGAAAATAGAAGTTTGATCCACGAAGATGATCTTGTCGGTCGTGACGAGAATGAAGTCGTACGCCCAGTCGATGTACGCACGCAGCAGATTGAAGAACACGAACACGAACCACAGCAGAAACAGAATGCCCACCGTCCATCCGAGCGGGGCCTTAAATATCACCGCGACGACTCCCGCCGCCACGAGAAGGATGGTCAGAATCATTTCGCGCAGGCTCGCGAAAAAGAATGAAAGGCCATGGTAGTACGTCATCAGCACCTCCTTCTCCCCTGCCGAGAGGAACTGCTTCTTGAGCTTCTCGGTATCCGTTTCGAGGGCGAAGATGCGCATGGGGGGAGAATACTGGAATATGGGAGGAAATGATAAAGAAAGAACTCGTACGGTGTTCATCGTTTTTTCCTCATCCAAAACACATATCCCCACAGCAGCACAATCCCCAGCGCATAGCATCCCGCGCTCAAGAGCGTGAAGAGCGCCGATGGCGACTGCTGCAGGCTCGCAAGAGTGCCCTCGGGATGAAACAACACCTGGAACAGCAGGAATACAACAACGAAGAACTGCACCGCCCAGATCCACCTGCGCCACTGGAAGATCATCCCGCCGGCGATAGAGGGCAAGGGGAGCAACTCAAAGAACACGCCTTCCAGCAGAATGATGAAGAGCAGATTACCGACGTCGTAGAGGGCCGCAAACGGACTCAAGACCGGCAGCAACAGCCAAATGACCACCGCAATGAGGAGCATCCACATCAGACTCAGAGTCTCGAGAAGGCCTTCATTGCTCTGGGCATGGAGAGTGAGAAACAGCCCGACTGGCAGACCATACATGTAACCCGGACTCAATTGGAACTTGCGGCTCACGTACACGCACAAGAGCGCCACCAGTAATCCGGTGATGTTGCCCTCGAACCATGCCGGGCATTTCCAGCGGCGGGCGATGATGGCGCGCAACACATCAGGCGTGTAAGCCGCCGCAACAACGGTGACGACCGCCACCAGAACAATGCCGAAATTCTCGGGTGGGAACAGGCTGAACTGCGGGTTGATATATGCTCCGACGATGCCGTAGAGCACCAGCAGCAGAAGCACAAACCACAGTGCCCGGCTGATGTGTTTGCGGCTGAAAAAGCCCCCAATGGGCACGTTGCCGAATAGAGCGGCGAGCCGGGTTTTCATCGCATCGCCTTCTGAGACAAGCAGCGCATTTAGGAGTCCATTCGAAACACCGGTGACGACCAGGAAGAAAAACGCAAACAGGGGAACACGCAGCAGCGACGTGGCTGTGGCCTCCGAGAAACCCAGCGCCGAGGCAGTCGGCACAAGCCACTCGTAGAGCTCAATCAAGAGGATGGTCAGAACCGCCTGGAACGGCAACCGAGCCAGCGTGCGGCGCAAGGTCTGGGCGTCACTGCGCGCAAGACGGCGCAACACTTCACCGCCGAAACCGATGACGAGTGTCATCAGGAGCGCCAGCAATGCATTGCCCCCCATTGTCTGCAGCGAAAATGACTCCGGGCGGGCGATAGCGTCCGGATCAATGACCGCCACATCGTAGCCGAAATGGGCGCGGTCCCAGAAACCGGAGTCTTTGGGTGGCTCGGGTGGAGGCATCGCTGCGACACTGCTGCTCTGCACGCTCGATGTCGATGACGACGAACTGACAACCGCCAGAGATGAAGCTGGCACTTTTACCGGTGGCCGGGAAACCGATGAGGAACTGGATGATGCCGGTGGCGAAACCGACACCGCACTGAATTGGCTGGAGGACGACAAGGAAGTCAAAGACTGCGATGCTGCCGACGACGTGCCGCTCGAAACCGGAGTCTCGCTCGAAGAAGAGTCTGCACTCGTGCTTTGCGAAGAGTCCGCGCTCGATGCCGGTAATGCGAACGATGATTCTGCGCTTGATGCAGGCGGATCACGCGGATCGGTTGCCGCATCATCGGCCGGAGGATCCTTGGACGGTACCGTGGACCCAGACACGCTTGCCGGAACTTCTCCGGTCTGTGCCGACACGGCAGCAGGATGCAGCAAGCCGAGTACAATCCAGGCCGCCACGGCGATCAGAACGAGGATCAGGGACAATGAACGCCGCATGGGCACAGTATATAGCCCCACAGTGCAGAAACCGAACGACTATCCCGAGACGTTGTTTCCGCGTAGTTGGCAATCCCGCGGATGCGGTTCACGCTCCTTGCGTTTCGCATTTCGTCATTCTCCTTGCGGCGCGCCGTGTCGTCATGCTCTATACTGTCGATCCTATGCAGAAGCTCTGGTACCTGTCGCATTTGGATCTCTTTGAGGGCATCTCCGAGGAGGAGGTCCACCGGATCTCCGAGCGGGCGACGGATCTTCAGAGTACCGACCGGATCACGCTCTATACGCCGTTCGACGGCTGCGACCGGAACGTCTTCATCGTCAAAGAGGGCGAGGTCGTCCTCTATCACTCCGCGGACGGGAAGCGGAAGATCTTCGACGTTCTCGGCCCGGGTATGCTCTTTGGAAATTTCGTGCCCAATACCGAAACGGTCTCCCACTATGCGGAGGCGTTGCCGGGAACCCGCATTTGCACCTTTCCGCCGGAGGATTTGCAGCGGGTCGTCACCGCCCATCCCGAAGTGCTTGCCCGCCTGCTCGGAAAGCTCACCGAACGTCTGCACGATTACGAGGCGCGTCTGCAAATGGATATGGCAAGTGCGCAGGAGAAGGTACTCGGAGAGCTGAAGCGCTACTCTCACAAAAAGCGCAATCTCTTCTCGTGGTTCCGTGATGAGACACCGCTTGCCCTCTCACATGAACGCATCGCTGAACTCACGGGATTGAATCGCGTCACGGTGACACGGGCCATCAAAATTCTCCGTCATCGCGATCTGATCGCGATGGACGATCAGGGGCGCATCGTTCTGCATCATTAACTTGGCGAACAGGGATGTGTAGCCGCGGCTACTGCGCGGTGTTTTTTCCGGCGATAGAGTGCGGTCTCTTTTCCCCCTTCCCCTATGGAAAACGATCGCTGTCTCTGCGGCACCGCCCTCTGCGAGGCATGCGGCAGGTGCTCCACGTGCGAGACGTGCACCTGTCGCACACAGAACACACGAACAGATCGCGAAAAACGACCTGTTTCGACCAATGTGTTCTCCGATTGACCGACACAGGCGGGTCCGTTCGCCTCCGTCGCTTGTAGCCTGTGCTACAGCGCACCGTTGTCATCACAACGACACCCATGGAGAGTGAGAACTCATTTCTTCCCCCTTCTGTTCCTATGTTTGATCGTTCATTCACCATCGGCCAGCATTTCAGGCTCTTGGCAGCTGTGCTGCTCTTCTCGGCGCTCATGCTCCTTGGCGTGCGTTACCTTTCCGCGTCCGCGGCGCAAAGCACGCTCGGCTTCTCTGTCATCCCCGTGGCGGCGGCCGCTTCATCGGATTACTACCTGAAACTCGACGGCATTGAAGGCGAATCGGCGAGCAGTGACCATCGCGGCGAGATCGACATTCAATCGTTCAGTTGGGGAGTCTCACAGATGGGAACCGGCGGCAAGGGCGGAGGCAGCGGAGCGGGTAAGGTCTCATTCCAGGATCTCCACTTCACCAAACGCATCGATAAATCGTCGCCTCTCCTCATGAAATCCGTGGCGAGTGGAAAGCACATTGCAAAGGCGGTCCTCACGGGACGCTCTGCGGATGGACGCGACTATCTGGTGATTACGTTGAGCGATGTCATGGTGAGCTCGTTCGTGCAGAACGGCGACGGCTCGGATGTGCCCGCAGAAACTCTGTCCTTTACTTACGCCAAGATCGAGTTCGAGTATCGAACTCAGGACGGGGCGGTGACGAAGGCAAGCTGGGACCTAAAGGCGAATAAGGGAGCCTGAAACGATGTTTCGTTCACACCCTCCGATGCAGTGCGGCCGCTCACGGTCGCCGGTCGGAGGGTTTTGCATCGACAGCGTGATATGCGGATGTGCGGGAACTTCGCCGAGGCTTTGTCGAACCCCGAAACATTGCATATGGATGCAGCGGCCTTTTTTCATGTTTGAAGGTTTACTTGAGCGGTAATTTCTTCGATCTCGCCACCATCGCCGTCTCCGAAACCCCCGGCTCGAACATCTTCACGCTGCTTGTGACGCTCGGCATTGCGTCGATGCTCTCCCCCAGTGACGATTTCCCACCGCTGGCTGTCGTTCGAGCTGCCCGCGCTCATCGTCATGAGCTTCCTGTTGTTCTTCTTCCTGACGAAACAGACCATCTCGCGTCTCGAAGGGTCGATCCTGCTTGGCGGGTATCTTGCGATCGTGGCCGTTCAGGTATGGATTGCCGTCTAACGAGGACGGATAGGCGCATCTACAATTTTTCGATTTCCTTCAAATCTTTGTCAGGCAGGTAGAGGATGGCGAGTCCGAGCGCGATGCCGCCAAGGGCCGTGAAGACATGTGAGCCGCCGAAGATGGCCATGTCTATGGAATCCAGCACGTACCAGATGCCCCGCCAGATCAGCACGAGGCCGACGACAACAAAGATATTCTTGGTAAAGTAGCGAATGAGGGCCGCGGCATCTTTTTTCATCGAGGTAATCTTAGCAGTGCACGATGATCAGCGAAAGCCGATCGCTCATATCCACCGCACGTCCTCCCTCGCTGTCGATCTTCTCCGCCCATCCGTCCGAGGAGCGGGTGCGGCGGTTGGCAGCGATGCGGGCGGCGTGGGAACGTCCTATCCGACTCTCGACGACTTCTGCAGGAGAAGGCGGTAGATATCCAGAAGCGCATAGAGGAGGCTCAGCACCATGGGTCCGAGCAGGAATCCCACGGGCCCAAAGAAGCCGAGACCGCCGATGACCGCGAAGAGGATGAAGAGCGGGTGGATCTTGATGCCTCTGCCGACGAGGACCGGTCCGAGGAAATTATCGATGAAACCGACGGCCACGATGCCCCAGATGAGGAGACCGATCGCCGCCGCGGTCTTTCCCGCGAGGAAGAGAAAGAGGATCGCGGGCGCGAGGATGATCGCTGTTCCAACGCCGGGGATGAGCGCCCCGATGGCGGCCACGCTGCCCCAGAGCGTGGGGCTCGGCACGCCGAAGATCGTGAGGCCGATCCCCGTCATGACGCCCTGGATGATCGCGATGATGAGGGAGCCGCGAATGATCGAATTGATCGCAGCCCCGAGGCGCCGCAGGACGTCTTCATCTTCCATATCGGGCAACGGGCTCAAGGCAACGATAGATCGCAGGAATTTCGGGCCATCTTTGAGAAAATAGTAGAGGGCGATGGCACCAAGGAAGAAGTGCAGGACGGTCTGGGCCGTTCCGGCGAAGAAAGGGCCAAGCTTGCCCACGAGAAAGCTCAGCCCCTGCCCGATGTAGTTCTCGAGATCAATGGACAAATACGGGGCAAATCGCTGGATGTATCCATCCAGAAATCCGATGATGCTATCCGTGAGAGTATCGCGGTTCTCGGCAATGCGCAGATAGAGACTCTGCGCCTCAAGGTAGATTTGCGTTCCGACAAAGGAGAGCGGTACCAACAACAGAAACCCCACGCAGAGGAGACTCAGGAATGCGGCAATGAACTCCCGGCCCCGTACGAGGCGGATGAGTCTGCAGTGAAGCGGATAGCTGACGACGGCGAGCGTTGCGGCCACCGCGAGTGTCGTGAGGTACGGAAGAAACATAAAAAAGGCCACACTCAACACTCCCAGCAGGAGCGCGAAGAAGAAGACGGTCTGAATGTGAGTACGGTGCATGGGGTACATCATACGGCAACGGGCGAAGGATTGCAGTACAATGTATCGTTCATTGGGACGGGTCGTGCCGCCTGAAGATCATCTTCATGCGACGCTTTGCACGCGCTCATGTTGGTAGCCCCACGGGGAATCGAACCCCGATTTCCTGGATGAGAACCAAGTGTCCTAACCGTTAGACGATGGGGCCAAAAAGAACGAAGAAAACGCAGGCGCAGTATACGAGGGCATCCGGCTGATACGCAAAGGAATCAACCGCTTTACCTTTACTCCCCCACCGCCACCTTCGCATCGAGAATAGTGAGGTCCTTTTCAGTGAGCAGCACGGGGTTCAAATCAATCTCCCCGACACCTGACCAGAGTGCGCGCTGTCGGTCACGACTTCTTTGTCCTCCACCGTGGTCCAACAGGATGGAACACCGACGCGATACCCGATACCGGGGTCCTCGTAACAACTGAGAGGCGCGGACGACGCGGCGCACTAATTCTCGCCGGGACACGGAGCGAACGCACAGGTGGGAGGAACACGGCCCACGGCGGAGCCGTCGGGGCAGATCTTGGCCTCCATCGTGCAGAAGACGCCGCCTTGCGCAGAGGAGGAAGAATTGGCATTTGTTCCATCGGTGCTGGTGCCAGCACACCCGACGAGCAGGACGCACGCCGCGGCAATTGCATAACCGGAAAAACGAAATGGGAACATAGAGGGTGGAGAAAAGAAAAGAAAGAATAGCACAAAGACGACCGGCAGGCTGCATGCTTACACCACCACCTTCGCGTCGAGGATCGTCAGATCCTTCTCAGTGAGCAACACGGGGTTCAAATCAATCTCACGTATTTGCGGGCACTCCTTCACCAGACGCGACACGGTCGCCACAAGCTCTGCAAGGGCATCTATGTTGAGCTGCGGCTTGCCACGAAGCCCCAGAAGGAGCTTCCAGCTCTTGAGCTCCGTGAGCATGCGGTAGGCCTGCTCGGTGGAAACGGGCGCCACGCGGAAGGACGTATCTTTAAAGAGCTCGGTGTAGATGCCGCCGAGTCCGGCCATCACGAGATGGCCTGCGGTTTCATCTTTGAGCGCACCCACGATGAACTCGTTGCCCGGCGGCAGCGACTGCTGAATGAGGATTCCTGCAACACGAGCCTTGGGCGCCTTCACTTTCACGCTCTTCATGATCTTCGCAAAGGCGGCACGCACCTGCGCATCGGTCTGAAGATGGACGATCACGCCGCCCACATCCATCTTGTGCAGAATGTCTTTGGAACTCACCTTGGCCACCACGGGGTAGCCGATTTCCCGCGCGATCTTCACGGCGGCATCGGCCGTCCTGGCTACTCTTCCCTGCGGGAGCGGGATCTTGTAGAGCGAGAGGAGCTCAGCCGTCCGATCTTCGCTGAGGAGCCCGCTGCTCTGTACAAGGATGCGTCCGGCTTTAGCCGCACGCGCCGGATTCAAAGAGATCGGCCTCTGTTTGCCCTGTGTCTTCGGCGCACGCCTGAGGGAGGCAAAGACGTGCATGGCGGATTCGGGACAGGAGAAATTGGGAATGCCGTGCGCATGCAGCAGAGCAATGGCCTCGCGCACGCCCTCCCCGCCCATAAAGCACCCGATGACCGGAAAGAGCGGGTAGCGCTCCTCTACACGAATAACCGCTTCGGCCACTTCTCTGGCCGGCGTCATGATCTGCGGCGTGAGAATCACCAACGCCCCGTCGATGTTCTGATCCTGCGCAACCGCGTTGAGCGCGTGTTCGTAGCGGTCGGCCAGTGCATCACCGAGGACATCGATGGGATTCTTCACACTCGCCGAGGGGGGTAACTGTTTCTCCAGCGCGGACGCGTGTTCGGGCGAGAGCGAAGGGACCAGGAGCCCCTCCCGTTCCGCCGCATCCGTGGCGAGCACGCCCGGCCCTCCGGCATTCGTGACGATTGCCAGGGAATCGGAGAGCAGTGGTGGCTGCTGCGAGAGTGTGCGAAGTAAATCGAGGAACTGGCGCGTGGAGTGTGCGCGCAGGATACCGGCCTGCTCGCAGATCGCCTCGACCGCGGCATCGGTACCCGCCAGCGCCCCCGTATGGGACGAAGCCGCCGCCCTCCCCTTCTCGGTGATGCCGCCCTTCAGGAGCACGACGGGCTTTGTGCGCGTGATGTGCTCCGTGAGCGCGAGAAACCGCGGCCCATCCACGATGCCTTCGAGGTAGAGACCAATCACTCTGGTCTCGGGGTCTTTTTCGCAGAGCGAAAGAAAATCGCACTCATCCATCGTCACCTTGTTGCCCAGACTCACGAAGAACGAAAGCTTGAGCCCGATGGAAGCGGAGCGGTCGATGAATGCGTCGGCGAGCGCGCCCGACTGACTGATGAGCGCGACGGATCCCGCCTGCGGCAGCCGGTTGGCGAAGGAGGCATTGAGCCCCAGAGAGGGCCGCATGAAGCCAAGGGAATTGGGGCCCACGAGGTGCATGCGGTGGCGTCCGATGACGCGTTTGAGCTCCTCTTCGATTTTTTTGCCGTCCACGCCGATCTCGCGGAACCCGGAGCTGATGACCACGAGTGTCTGTACGCCCTTCTTTCCGCATTCTTCCGCCAGCTTAGAAACAGTGGCGGCCGGTGTAGCGACGACGGCCACATCCACCGGACCCGGAATGGCGCTGACCGAAGGAAAGACCTCATGATCCAGAATCGTTCCGCCTTTCGGATTCACGGCATAGACCTTCCCCTTGTACCCCTGTGTAAGAAGATTTCTCAAAATTAAATGCCCGACCTTGTGCGCATCGGCAGATGCACCGATCACCGCAATCGAGTCAGGACGAAAAAGGGACATCACGTGCATTGTAGGCGTCTTCATTTATCCATTCCATCTTGGAAAACACACTGAAACAGAATAAAAAAAACAGGAACAAAAACAGGAAACGCGGAAGGGGCGCGACATGGGGGGTGAAGGGGAAGGCCCTGCACTGCTGTAAGAGCAGTGCGCGCCGACGAGTCGGATCCGAAGCCTTGGAGGATCCGGCGAGGAGGCACAGGGCCGGGCGGAGGGGCATTGGCGCGCCAGCGTTTTGGCTCCACCTTTGTCGCGACAAAGGTGGAAAAACAGTGCATCTGTGATGTGCTCACTAGAACCTCTATACTTCTCTCCGTTCTTTCCCCACCTACCTATGTTCGACCTCACTGGCAAAGTGGCCCTCGTCACCGGCGCGATGCGCGGCATGGGCAAAGCCGATGCCATAGCATTGGCGGGGCAGGGAGCAACGGTCATCGTGACGGATATCGACCTGAAAGCATGTGAAGAGGTCGTCAAAGAAATCACGGCGGCAGGAGGAAAAGCGGCTGCGTTCGCCCTCAATGTAACGGACAAGAAACAGATGGATGGCGTCTTCGATGCCGTGATCAAGCAGTACAAAAAACTCGATATCCTCGTGAACAACGCCGGCATCTTTAAGCCAAAACCGGCACTGGAGCTCACGGAGGAGGAATGGCAGCAGACGATTGATATCAACCTGAAGGGATACTTCCTCTGCGCACAACGAGCCGCAAAAGAAATGGTGAAGCAAAAGTACGGCCGCATCATCAATATCGCCTCCATCGCCAGCGGGCAGGTGGGCGTGGGTTTCATGGGCTCGGCGCACTACAGCGCAACCAAAGGAGGAGTGATCGGCATGACCGAGACCATGGCTCTCGAATGGGGACCATTGGGCATCACCGTGAACGCCATCGGCCCGGGAGCCATCGACACCCCTATGGTCGCCGGCATCAAGAGCTCGCCCGAGGCGATGAAAATGATCACGAACAGGGTGCCTCTGAAGCGAATGGGAACACCGGAAGAAATCGCGGCAGCCGTCGTATTTCTCGCATCGGATGAGGCGAGCTACGTGAACGGCGCGACGCTCTTCGTTGATGGGGGGTACCTCGCGGCATAATGGACACGACCGCGCATGCCATCTGGCATACCCTCACGACAGAACAGACACTGGAGGCGCTGCACACGCCCGTGCAGAGCGGCCTGAGTGACGCAGAGGCAAAACGCCGGCTGCAGGAGTACGGCCCAAACGAACTGAAGAAAGTGGATGGCATCTCTGCCTGGAGCATCCTGCTGGAACAATTGAAGAACGTGCTCATCATCATCCTCTTTATCGCCATCGTCCTCTCGGCGGTTCTGGGACACGAGATCGAGGCCATCACCATCGGAGTCATCGTCGTCTTTGCGGTACTGCTGGGATTCGTGCAGGAGTACAAAGCAGAACGCGCCATCGAGGCGCTTCGCAAAATGGCCGCACCCCTCGCAACCGTGCTCCGGGGCGGGGAGGAGAAAGAGATCCCGGCGAAAGAGATTGTTCCGGGTGATGTGATCTTTCTCGTCGCGGGCAATCGCGTCCCTGCGGACGGGCGCGTCGTGAAGAGCGTGAACCTGCACGCAGATGAAGCGCCGCTGACCGGCGAATCCATCCCGGTCGCGAAGACCGATACGGCTATCACAAAAGAAGATCTGCCTGTCGGGGACCGCCACAACATGATCTTTGCCGGCACCGCCATCACCTACGGACGCGGCACAATGGTGGTCACGTCGAGCGGCATGCAGACCGAGTTCGGCAAGATCGCCCTTCTGCTCCAGACAGTAAAAGAGGATGCCACTCCCCTGCAGCGCAACCTCGATAAAGTGGGCAAACGTCTTGCCCAGTGGGCCGCCGGAGTCGTGGTGCTCATCGCCGGTGCGGGAATCTTGCGCGGTCAACCGATCCTCGACATGGTGATCTTCGGCGTGGCGCTGGCAGTTGCCGTGGTGCCGGAGGCATTGCCGGCCGTGGTGACGATTTCGCTCGCCATCGGTGTGCAGCGCATGGTGAAGCGCCATGCCCTGGTCCGACGCCTGCCGGCAGTGGAAACACTGGGGAGCACCTCTGTGATCTGCTCCGACAAGACCGGCACCCTCACGAAAGACGAGATGACCGCCCGCCGCATCTGGGCCGCAGGCGAAACGTACGACATCACAGGCAGCGGCTATGATCCGCAGGGAGAATTCCGTAAGCAGGAGGGCCACATCGCTCCCCCTGCCGCCCTGCGCGAATTGCTGCACGCCGCCGTGCTCGCTTCGGATACGCGCCTCGTGCATGGAGAGGGCGGGATCTGGGAGATCAAAGGTGATCCCACCGAAGGGGCCCTCGTGGTCGCTGCGGCGAAGGCAGGCATCCACAAAGATCAGGAGGACGAAGCGTTTCCACGCACCGCGGAAGTCCCCTTCACCTCCGAATCGAAACGCATGGTGACCCTGCACCGGACCCCGCAAGGCTTCATGGCCTATGCGAAGGGCGCTCCGGAGGTGATCGTGGAATCGTGCACAGCGATCCGCACTCCGGAGGGTACGACCCCGTTTTCGCTGGAAGAGAAAGCCCGGATACTCGACGTGGCGAGAGGGATGGCCGATGACGCGCTCCGTCTGATCGCCATCGCATCCAAAGAAACAAACGACATCGGTAGCGCGGAACACGGCATGACCTTCTTGGGATTAGTGGGCATGATCGATCCGCCGCGCCCAGAAGCCCGCACCGCCGTGCGCCGCTGCGAAGAAGCTGGCATCCGCGTGGTCATGATCACGGGGGATCACCCCATTACCGCGCAAGCGGTAGCGAAGGAACTGGGAATCCTGCGCGGCAATCGCGTGCTCACCGGCGATGAACTGGATGCCATGAACGAAGAGGAGCTTGATTCGGTGATTGGAAAAATCGACGTCTTCGCGCGCGTCTCTCCGGCCCACAAACTGAAGCTGGTCACCGTCCTGCAGAAACACGGCCGCATCGTGGCGATGACGGGAGACGGCGTGAATGACGCACCTGCGCTCAAGAAAGCGGACGTGGGCATCGCCATGGGCATCTCGGGCACTGATGTGAGCCGCGAGGCCGCAGACATAACGCTGACGGACGACAACTTCGCCTCCATCGTGGCCGCCGTGGAGGAAGGCCGCGCCATTTTCGGCAACATCAAGAAGTACCTGATGTACCTGCTCTCCTCCAATGTCGGAGAACTCTGCCTGATGGTCGGCGCAAGCGTGTTCGGCACAGCACTGCCGCTGGGGGCCGTGCAGATCCTGTACGTGAACCTGGCCACGGACGGCCTGCCCGCTCTTGCTCTCGCCGTGGATCCGCCGGAAGGCGATCTCATGCGTCGTCCGCCGCGCGACCCCAGGGGAAACATCTTCAACCGACCGGTGGTCTTTCTCATGCTGCTCGGGGGCATCTGGTCTGCAGTCGTGAATCTCTCCCTCTTTGTCTGGGCATCCGCTTCGGGCCGACCTGCGGCAGAGGCGATGACCATGACCTTCCTCTCGCTCGTGCTCATTCAGTTCTTTAAAGCCTACAATTTCCGGTCTGACCGGCTCTCGGTGCTGCACCGTCCGTTCGCCAATCATTGGCTCAACATCGCCATCTTCTGGGAGGCCCTCCTGCTCATTGCCATCGTGTACTGGCCGCCCCTGCAGAAACCATTCGGCACCTTTGCCGTAACAGCACAGGACTGGACGATCATCTGCATCCTCGCCGTGTCGGTGATCCCCGTGTTGGAAACCGGCAAATGGATGGTACGCAGAGAGATGCTTGGATTACACGCATGAGTTATGCGTGGTGGTACCCGCTCCCCTTATTGATCTCGGTAACCCGGTAGAGCTGCTCGAGAAAGATCAGTCGGCAGAGCTCGTGCGGGAATGTCATGTCCGAGAGTTTCAGAACCCGATGGGCCCGCTTGCGGATGGGATCGGTGAGCCCGTACGCACCACCCAGGACGAAAATGATGGTGCGCCCTGTGTCGCGCAAGGCTCCGAGGGAAGACGCGAAGGCCGGGGATGTCTGGGCTTTGCCCGATTCATCGAGCACCCACACGTCGCCCTCACGCTTTTCGAGTGCCGCAAGAATCCGCTGAGACTCCTCTTCTCTCTGTTTTGCAGGATCCGTCTGCTTGCTCGCAGGCACCTCGATTACTTCCATGCGCACGGCGTGGCCGAGCCGCTCCAGAAAGTGCGCGCACCCTTCGGCGATCCACTTTGTCTTGATCGGGCCGACACAGAGGAGGGTGATACGGTGCATAGTTTCATTCTACGACAGAAATCAGCCAATCATCAGAAAACAAAAAAGAACACGCACATAAACAGAAAATAACAACATACGGGGTGGGGCGCGACACGGGGGGTGAAGGGGAAGGCCCTGCCATGCCGCAGCATGCCGACGAGGCGGATCCGAAGCCCTGGAGGATCCGACGAGGAGGCACGGGGCCGGGCGGAGAGGCGTTGGCGCGCCAGCGTTTTGGCTCCACCTTTGTCGCGACAAAGGTGGAAATCTACTTCCTCTGCAGCAAACTCACCCCCGTACCACTCGCACTGCGTGCTCGGGTGCGGGGCAGGCGCCTATTTTCTTTGAAGGAGTGAGACTGCTTCAATATGCGCCGTATGCGGAAAGAGGTCCACCGGCTGCACGGTCCGGAGCTCGTAGCCGGATTTGAGAAACTCTCCCAGATCGCGCGCGAACGTGGCCATGTTGCACGAGACGTAGACGATCTTGTCGGGCTTGTGGGCGGCCACCGCCTCGCGCGCATCGGGGTGCAGCCCCGCACGCGGGGGATCGACAATAATCGTATTGAACTTGTATTTGGACCCCGGCTTCAGCTGGTCATTCAGCACCTGTTCGGTGCGCCCGCGGTAGAAGCTGATATTGCCGATGCGATTTTTGCCGGCGCTCTTGAGCGCGTCTTCGATGGCCGAGGGATGACTCTCGATCCCCACGACCTTCTCGCAGAAACGCGAGAGGTACTGGCCGATAGCCCCCATGCCGCAGTAGGCGTCGAGCACGGTATCGCGGGGGCTCAAGTCCGCCGCCTGGGCGATGGCCTGATAGAGCTTCTCGGCACCGAGCGTGTTGGTCTGGAAGAAGGAGAAGGGCGAAATCTCGAACGAGAGGTCAAAGAGCTTCTCGGTGATGGTGGGCTTGCCCGTGAGACAGTGGATCTTGGGCGTCTCGGGTTTGTCATTGAGCCCCAGATGCTCGACCACGAGCAGCGAGGCCAGACCCGAGCGTCCGCCGAACCGCATGAAGTACTGAAAGAGCGGCTCGAGTTCCTTTTTGCGCGCGTTCACGAGAAAAGCGATCATCTGCTCGCCCGTGTTGACGCCGCGACGGAGCAGGAGGATACGGAGCATCCCCCGGTGCGTCTTGGGGTTGAAGACCGGCAGCTTGGTCTCGCGCATGAAGCGCTGCACATCCATGAGCAGAGTCGGCAATTGTTCGTCGTACAGATGGCACTCTGAAACGGGCAGGATCGTGGACCACTGGTTGGGCAGGTGGAATCCGATAGACGGATTCTCATCAATGTACTGGCGACGCCCGTTCTTTTCTTCGGAGCGCATCGACTCGAAGCCGAATGTCAACTCCAGCTTGTTGCGGTAGTGAAAGACCTGGGGACTGGGAATGATCTTCAGCACGCGGCCGGCCAGCGTCGCGCGGACAGCGGGATCCGCGGGGGTGAGGTGCGACAGGGTCTCGCGCACGATCTCCTCCTTATACTCGATCTGCTTCACGTACGAGAGCTGCTGCCAGACGCAGCCGCCGCACGCGTGACAGTGCTGGCACCGCGGCATCACTTCATCTTTCGAGCGCTTGAGCACCTTTTCCAGTTTCGCCTCGGCGAAGCTGCCGCGGTTCTTTACGATGACGATCTCCGCCTTCTGCCCGGGGAGAGCCCCCGTGACGAAGACCGGCAGCGTCTCGATATGGGTGAGCCCCGCACCGCCGTGCGTCAGTTTTTCGATCGTCACCGTGTACCGCTGGCCCTGCCGCGCAGCAGATCCCGGAACACTGCCCTGTACGGAGGGCTCCTGTGACGAGGAAGCCTCTGGAGACGATTCATGACCAGATTGGGGCCCATTGCCCTCTGGTGCGTGGGATGTTGACATTACTCCGAAAAAGTAGTATAAATAACACCTTTTTGCCTTCACGTGCAAGGAAGAGCCCTTCTACTCATCGGCGTCGTCCTCACGATCAGCAATGCATCCGGCTCTACCGGAGCCTCAGTGAGCTTAGCAGAAGAGACCCCTTCTGCAAGAGAGGATGTGCCCGGAACAGCTGTCAACCTCGTCGCGTTGCTCCCCATTCCTGATACGGAACACGAGGCGCGCCGGACTTCGCGTCTGCTGCCGAAGTACACCACCTGGCGGGCGATCACGGTGCCCGAACGCGCCGCTCCCGTTGCGGCTCCGGTGCCCGCGCCTGTCCCGGTCCCCGCACCCAAGCGGATATTTCTGGCGGTCGTGGATCAGCCGGATATCCAGGAACGACACAAGATCATCGCCGACGAGGTGCTCCGCCTGCTCCCCGTCCACTGCCAGAAGCAACTGCAGAATTTCTACGTGCGTTACGAGAAACCGGAACGCCGCGGGCTCGCCGGCAAGAGCACCATCATTCTGGATGGCACGCTGCCGGATGACGAGTTCCGCGCAGTGCTGATTCACGAAGCGCTTGGTCATGTCTTCGACTTGGGCTGCCTCGCGGGCTCCCCCACCTCCGGCGCCAGCGTCTTCAAGGACGGCAACGAAACGATCTTCCGCGATGACCCCAGCCTCGCCTTCTACCGGATCTCGTGGACGAACAGTACGACCCGGCGCAATGGGATGACCGACACGGACTTCGTGAGCGGATACGCATCTTCAGATCCCTTCGAAGACCTGGCAGAGAGCGCCATCTACTACCTGCTGCATCACCAGACATTCACCGAGCGTGCACGGCAGAACAGCGTGCTGGCCATGAAGCTGAAATGGTTGCAGACCTTCCTGCCGGTGCAGCCGGTGCACAGCGTAACGGCCGACACCTGGAACGGCCAACTGCCGTGGGATGCCACGAAGCTGGCCTACACGTGGCAGAATCCTTCGATGGTGGCGGGGCAGTAGCGACCAGCTATAAGCTAGGACTATGCGCCCGCGTCTGCTGCTGCTGCTCTGGCTCCTCACCGATCTCCTGTTATTCGTCGCGCTCTACGCGGTGGCGTACTTCATCCGTGTGGGATGGATCTTCTCCAGCAACTTCCCGTTTGCGCCGTTCTTCACCACGACCGTCACCGTGGCGCCGCTCTGGCTCCTGGTCCTGGCCACCACGCGCACCTTCGCCCTCACCAGAAACCAGCGCACGCTGCGCAATGCCGCCTACATCGCCTACGCCGCTCTCGTCGGCGTGGCCCTCTTCACGCTCGCCTACTACTTCCGCTTCAAAGACTCCTTCCAGGGCGTGAGCCGGCTGCTGCTGCTCGAAGCCTTCGTGCTCACGGCTGGCGGCACCTGGCTCTGGCATCTCGTGTTTGACACGTTCCGCCGGATGATTCTGCGGCGCTTCCCCCCCAGTTTCCCCACGCTCATCATCGGCGTCACGCGCGAGGCGCAGGCGCTCATTGCGCAGCTCCGCCAGCATCGTAATCCCCTCGTGCCCGTCGCCATCTTGGACGGCCACGGCTCACAAGAGCGCGAGATCCACGGCGTGCCCGTACTCGGCAAACTCGACCGGCTGGAAGAGATCCTCGTCGAGAAACGCATCACACACCTCATCCAGTGCAGCGATCTGGAGCAAACCTTGAACCTTCTCAGTGCCTGTCAGCGACGCTCGATCACCTACATGCTGTTGCCGTCCGTGCTGGGTATCGTGGAGCGGGATGAGCGCGTGGAATCGCTGGAGGGGCACCCGGTCACGGTGGTGGCGCCAGAGAAGCGGGGAGGGTGGTTCTTCCGGTGAGTAGAGGCAACGAGGGAGCTCGGGAAGTAGGGAAATGGGCACATACTGAGCATGCGCATGAGAAATGCCTAGTTCCCTAATTCCCTATTTCCCAATTTCCCTAACGCTCCACTCAAGTATTCTATAGGCATGCACGCCTTTATCTTAGCAGGTGGGTTTGCCACGCGGCTCTGGCCACTGACCGAAAAGCGCGCCAAGCCGCTCCTGCCGCTCGCAGGCAAACCCCTCATCGATCACCTGCTCGAGCAGTTGCCCGCAGAGATGCCCGTAACCGTGAGTATCAACGCGGCCTTCGAAGAGAGCTTCGCCCGCTGGAAAGCCGGGAATGACCATGGGAATACAGAGATTCTGATTGAGCAGGCACGCAAAGATACCGAGAAGCTGGGTGCCCTCGGCGCGGTAGCCCAGTGGATCACACAACGGAACATCACGGAGGACGTGCTGCTCCTCACCGGAGACAACTACTGCGGCTTCTCGATTCAGGACCTGTTGCTTCACCGCAGTCCCGGCACGCCCATTCTTGCGGCGCATGACCTGCAGAATCTGCAACGCGCCCGGCACTTCGGCACGATCGTCCCCGCCACCGACGGACAGCACGTGGCTGCCTTCGAGGAAAAACCTGCGCACCCCCAGAGCACGCTCGTGAGCACAGGGGTTTCTCTGCTCCCTGCTGCGCATCTGCCCATTGTGGTGGAATTCGCCCGGACACATCCGGACAACGTGGGAGGAATCTTCGAGGAATTTCTGCGGCGGAATATTCCGGTGCAGTTTCGCGCGTACACGGAACCGTGGTTCGACATCGGTTCCTTCGAGGCATACCTGGAGGCCTCGCGTGCGCTCGTCGGCAATCGCCTCCTCCTCGGCAAGGGATCAACCTGCACACAAACGGAGACGGAGGGACCCGTGGTGCTGGGCAATCATTCCGTCGTCCGCGGCAGCACACTCAGGAATGTCATGCTCTTCGAGCACTGCATCGTCGAAGACTGCATTCTGGAAGACTGTATCCTCGATGACCACTGCACACTGCAGGGGATCGATCTCTCGCGGCAAATGCTGCGGGAAGGCACTGTTCTCGAGCGAAAATAAGGCCGTAACGCGTTTGCGGGCAGCAGTCGGCTTCCCTACACTCAGCAGGCTATGCGGCGATTTCTTCCGTACGTGTTTCTGCTCCTCACCCTCACAGGGTGCGGCGCATCGACGGTACAACTGAAAGCTCTGGTCACGGCAGAGGACCCCACACTGCGTTCTCAATGGTTGGAGGCCGGCAAGCGCGTGATCGAACGGCGCCTCAGCCGTTGGGAGAACGGCCCCGACCCGCAAGTAACGGTTGAGGAGCTGTCAGACGGATCGGTCCTCTTCTCGTTCCGCACGCAGAATACGGAAGCGCGTGAAACAATGACACAGGAACTGCTGACACCTTTCTCGCTCCGGGTCATGCTCGCCAGCACGGATGACACAGGCGATCTCTTTGTAGAGGAGCAGGGATGGTTCAATGATACGGGGCTCACCCAAGCCCATATCCTCTGGACGGAATCGGCCGCGGATCAGGATGGCAAGGGTGTGGTGCGGCTCGTATTCTCGGAGGAGGGACGTGCTCTGCTCAGGGACGTATTCCAGAAGAACCCCGCAGGGATCCTGGGCCTCTTCGTCCGTGACAAGCTCATGTCCAAAATGCAGATTGAAAGTTCAGAACCGAAGGAAGAAATCACGATTACGGGTATCCCGGTCCCGGATCTTGCTGCTATCTTCGCCGACGACGTGAACGTCGGCACACACATCACGTTCTCTCTTCCTTAAATCTCCTTCCTATCCTCACCTTCGCATCATGGAATCCAATCGTCGCTTCATCTGGCCGGTTACCGTAGGCCTCATCGGTGTCTGTCTCCTTTTCATCACGCTCCCCGACAGCTGGAAGACCTGGGCCCCCGGCTTGCTCCGCGCGCCTTCTTTTCACTTCGGGCTCGATTTGGTGGGAGGAACACAGCTCGATTTCCGCATCTCTGAGCAGGAAATGAATGACCAGATTGAACGACTGACGACAGAAATCCAGCAGCTCAAAGATGCTGGAGCGGGCTCCGAAAAAATCTACATCTTGGAGCAGCAGTTGCAGAGTACGAAACAGCAGCAGACCTCCGTCGTGGAATCCATCCGCACGGTGCTCGAGCGTCGCATCAACGCGCTGGGCGTGAGCGAGGCGGTGATCACCCCCTCGTACATGGGCGACGAGCGCCATCTGCTCGTCGAGTGTCCGGGTGTAGTCGACACGCAGGCCTGTATCGAAACGGTCGGCAAGACCATTCAATTGGAATTCAAGGAGGAATTCACCGAGGCAACGGCGGAATTCGAGAAAGGCGTCCGCGAACGCGCAGATGCCTCCCTGCGCCGCATCACCGTGAGCGGTTCGACTCTGGCTGTGGTGGGGCAGGATCTCGGCTCCACCCTTGGCATCGCCTACAGCGACCAGCAGTGGTTCTTCGAAAAAGATCTTCCGCAGGGACTGGCAGATATCTGGTCGGTACCCCGGGGGAAAGTGGTGAAACGGGAAGGCTCGATCATCGTGCCGCAGCAGGATGAGCAGGGACAGGTTACCGAAAAGACCGTTCCGGGAATCTTCCTCGCAGAAGTTCTGCAGCCACGCACCCAGACGGGACGCGTGATTCAGGAGGCACCGACGGCTTTCGCCCTGCTGGCCAAGGAACGCGGCCTCACCTACACCCCGCACCTCGAAACTCCCCTCGATGCGAAGGTGGAGCCTTCCCTCGCCGGCGCTTTGCAGGCGATGCAGCCTGGCGATTTGCGCACCGTGAGCGTGGATGAGACTTCCGCTGCCCTCCTCTTCCTGCGTGCGCTGATCCCCGGGCAGGAGCAGATGGAAGCGAGCCACATCCTCATCTCCTACAAGGGCGCAGCGGCCGTGGGAGAGACCGTGACACGCACCAAGGAGGAGGCACTGCAGCTCGCCCAAGACATCAAGAAGCAACTGGATGACGGCGCCGACTTCGCGACGCTGGCCACGCAGTACTCCGATGACAATGGCGGCAAGGATGGCGGCAGTCTGGGTACCTTCGTCCGCGGAGCAATGGTGGCCCCCTTCGAACAAGCCGCCTTCGCACTCCCGCAAGCCGGCATCAGCGACCCGACCGAAACGCAATTCGGTTACCACGTCATCCGTGCAGACCGCGCCGCCGCGCTTTCATTCTCAGTCGCCTCCTTCGATGAACTGCGCTTCAGCGGACTCGATGCCAAAACAAAGGCGGACGTCGCACAGGCAGAACTGCAGGCAGGCAAGGTGACGCAGATGGAAGACGCCATCGCCCTGCGCACGATCTTCTTCTCGCTCCTCCCCACCGGCTGGAAAGATACGACCCTCACCGGCAAGCACTTCCGTTCGGCCGTCGTGACCTTGGATCCCACGACGAACCTGCCCATCGTGCAGATCGCCTTCGATGACGAGGGGGCAACGCTCTTCCAGGAACTCACCAAGAACAATGTGGGCAAGCGCATCGCGATCTTCGTGGGCGGTGAGCTGATCTCGGCCCCCACCGTGCAGCAGGAAATCGCAGGCGGCACGGCCATCATTACCGGCAGCGGCAACTTCGAAGAGGCCAGCCAGCTGGCACAGGACCTCAATACGGGCGCCATTCCGGCCCCCATCTATCTGGCAGGGCAGCACACCATCGAGGCAACCCTCGGCGGCGAGGCGCTGGCGGCCTCCCTGAAAGCCGCACTCATCGGCATCGTCCTGCTCATGCTGTACATGATCCTCATCTATCGCTTCCTTGGCGTACTGGCAGACGTGGCTCTGTTGGGCTATGCCCTCCTCTTCGTGGCCATCCTCAAACTCCCGCTCTTCTTCTTCTCGAGCCAGTACATCGTGCTCACTCTCGCGGGAATGGCGGGCATCATTCTCTCTATCGGCATGGCTGTGGATGCGAACGTGCTCATCTTCGAACGCATCAAGGAAGAGCTGAAGAAAGGCAAGCTCGTGACGACGGCCGTGGAAATCGGCTTCAAGCGGGCCTGGCCGAGCATCCGCGACGGCAATGCATCAACGCTCCTCACCTGCGCCATTCTCTTCATGATCGGCACCTCAGTCGTGCGCGGCTTCTCCATCACCCTGGGCATGGGCGTGCTCATGTCGATGTTCACGGCCATCACCGTCACGCGCTGGCTCATTCGCAAGACATCCCATCTGGCGTTCGCGAAGAACTCCCGCCTGCTCGCCGGCATCCGCACCTCGCAGCAGGCAACGCCTTCACTGTGAAGCTCCACCAGCTCACGCTGGTGGTTTCTCTGAGAGCCGCCTTCGGCGGTCGCTCGCGGAACCCGCCGAAGCAGCTGCGGAAAAATCAACGCATTCCTCCGTCGACTTACATCGACGGCTTCCTGCGAAGGCGGGTGAAGAACGACGGACCCGAATGAGCACCGCGAGCAGGCGACCGATCTCCCGCTGGCTCCCAAGCAGGAACGTAGCGCGCGTCCGGCCCCCGCGGCCCACACGGACCGTGATCATGCGCCTGCGCGCAGCAGCGAAAGCCTCCTCATCTGTTTCGTCGTCGCCGACGAAGAGGCCGCTCTGAGCCCGCGCCCGCTTGAGGAGGAGCATAAGCGCATCCCCCTTATGAGGCATCTGGAGTGGAAGCAGATTGATCGAGGCTTTACCCGGAAGAAAGCGTATGGGCGGAAGGGAGCGCAGGACCTCCCGCGTGAAATACCGTTCGAAGATATGCAGGGCAGAGGGCGAACGGCTGTGGACTGTGAACGAGAAGACCTTGTCTTCGAGCCAGGCGCCATCTGCATTGTGCAGGAGACGACGCAGGTGAGGACGCCAAACGCTGCACGCGCGCCGTGCGGAACGGAGGGCTGCGCGGTGAGCCAGCAACCCCTCCGCCCCGTGATTGCCCACGAGCGAACCGGGGAACCGCGGAAAGCATCGCCGCAGATCGCTGAGACTGCGCCCCGAAACAATGGCAACGGGACCCAGACTTGCCAGCGTGCGAAGCGCGCGGTCCACGGAAGAGGGCACGCGCACCAGATCGGGATGCGGCTTGAGCGGCGCAAGCGTCCCGTCGAAATCGAAGGCAAGGAGCACACCGTGCCCCCCGAGAGACTGAAGAGCATGGCATCCCTGATGGCTCAAAATATCCCGCACGACCGTTACGAGGAAGAGAGGAGATCGTACATCGCGACGCGGGCCAGGAACCGATTGCGCGCACGCGTGCGCGCGGCATCGATGAGAATGCGCCCCGCCCAACGGTAGATATTGAAATCGTGGAGGATGGCACGCATGTTGCGCATGCGGTCTTTCTGCTCCGCCGGCGGCATGGTGAGGCCGTCGTGGAGCGCTTCCGCACATTCGTCGGTGTGATAGGGATTGACGAGCAGTGCCTCAGGCAGATCGCGTGACGCTCCAGTGAACTTGCTCAGAATGAGCACACCCTGCTCATCGTCCCGCGCGGCAACGAACTCCTTGGCCACCAGATTCATGCCATCATGCAGGCTCCCGACAAAGCAGAGGTCCGCCGCCCGATAGAGCCCCAGAACGTCCGCAGGTTCGTAGTGGCTCGTCTGCAGGATGATCGGTTCGTAGTTGCCTTGGCGGAAGCGTTGGTTGATGCGATCGCGGATCTCACGCACCTCAAGCTGGAAGCGCTGGTACTGATCGATGCGGGTGCGCGACGGAGCGGCGACCTGAAGGAATGTGAAGCGCCCGATCCACTCCGGATGCAGCTCCAGCAGACGTTCCACCGCAAGCAGCTTTTCGGAGATGCCCTTGGTGTAGTCGAAACGATCGACGCCGATTCCGAGCATACGATCCGCGGGAAGGTCGTAGCGCACGCGTATCGCCTTGCGCGCATCCTCGATGGATTTCGACTGACGCAGTAACCGACCGGGGAACTCGATGGAGATGGGATAGCGGTTGACGGTTGTCCGCTCTCCCGAAAACGAAATGGTTGAATGCTCGCGATCGATGCGACACTCGAGAAATTGCTCCACCGTGTCGAGGAAGTTATTGACGTGGAAACGGGTGTGGAAGCCGAGGATGCTGCTGCCAAGCAGGCCGTTCAAGATCTCCTTGGTCCAGGGACAGATGCCAAAGGCCTCCGGATTCGGCCACGGGATGTGCCAGAACATGATAATCGTGGCTTTTGGCAGGCGGGTATGCAACAGGCGCGGCAGCAGGGCGAAGTGATAATCCTGAATGAGGATCACCGGGTCCTCCGTCTTCGCCTCTTCAACGACTGCTCGGGCGAATTTCTCGTTCACTTCCTGGTAGGTCTCCCAATCTTTGCTGCGGAAGATGGGACGCACATGCGCGATGTGGCAGAGCGGCCAGATGCCTTCGTTGGCGAAACCGTAGTAGTAGCCGTTCTCCTCCTTTTCGGAGAGCCAGATGCGTCGGAGTGTGTACTTCGGATGATCGGGGGGAACCTGGATGTGATCCAGCGCATCGACGACTTCCCGATCGGCTGCACCACTCCCGTGGGCGATCCATACTCCCGAGCAGGCGCGCATGATCGGCTCGAGCGCCGTCACGACGCCGCTCGCCGGCGTCTGGACCTCGATCTTTTGGCCGTCGCGGATGTGGATGTACGGCTCGCGGTTGGCAACGACGATCACTTCGTCCCCCGCAAGTTCCTTGTGAAGCAGTTCCTTGAGCGTGCGCGGCGTCCAGTCCATCTGGCTGTCATCGCGAAATCTCCGCTCGGATTCAAGATTGCGCACGAGGTTCCGCAGATCCCGCGCGATGGGACGCAATTCCGGCGCGGCACCGGACGAAAGCGGCCGGAGTAAGCCCTCTCCGTGAAGGAGGGCGCGTGTGCCGGAAAGCCAACCGCGCCAGCTCAACTGGGCGACCACCACCGTAATCACCGAAACGATCGCCCCCATGAAAAGCATGAAGTACAGAATGTACTGCTTCGTGCTCGCGCTCCGGGTACTGACGAAGCTCATGTCATGAACGAGAATCATTTCGCCCACCATCACGCCGCCCGATCCCCGCAACGGGTAGTAAGAAACGTGCAGGGGACCCTTGGAAAGCTGCAGAACCTCGCTCTTGAATGTGCTCTGCTCCTGCGTGACATCCTGGCACGTGACTTCGCCGGGGAGCTTTTCCGTTCTGTAGGTGAGCGCCTGCCGGTCGTTGCAGAATCCGAGGGCATACAAGCGCTCATCCTCCATGAGTCGATCGAGAATGAGCTGCATCCGTGCCTTGGGCACGGAGTAGTTGTTTGCTCCGTCAAACAGAGAGGTCTCTGAGGCAGAGGCGATAGCCTTCGACCGGAGATCCAGATCTTTCACCGACCACTGCGTCATGAGGACGTCGACGAGCGGCACAACCGCATAGGCGACTAGCCCCAGCACAATGAAGAGAGGGATGAGAAAACGGAGTGAAAGTCGCACGTCTCTATCGTATCGCAGCTTCCCGCTCTTGATGAGTGTTTTGCCAAGTATTTATGACGTGCTGCACTGGCCTTGTGCTGGCTTAAAAGCGAAAGAATACGGAAAATTCGTGTTGCGGGTGTCTGCCGATAAGTGTCTGCTCGCCACTGCGCGGTTGAAGCATCCCATTGATTGGGTACCGTACGCACCATGGAGTTCCAGCCCATCCGCAACTACGGCTTCATCGGAAATCTCGGATCGTGCGCGCTCGTGAGCAAGGAAGGCTCCATCGACTGGTGTTGTCTTCCGCGTCTGGATGCGCCCAGTATCTTCGCCTCTCTCCTCGATCCTGAGAATGGCGGTCATTTCTCCATCCGACCCACGTCGGGCATCACAACAATCACCCAAGAGTACCTGCCGCAGACCAACATCCTCAAGACGACATTTGAAACGACGACGGGAACGTTGGAAGTGCAGGACTGGATGCACATGGGCGGATTCGAATTTGAGGAAGAGGAGCACCATCGTCTCCCCGCGCTGTACCGTATCGCGCAATGCACACAGGGATCGGTCGCCGTACACGTGATCTACCGTCCGCGACTGGATTACGCCCGCGCCCGGACAGTGTTTTCCGCGGATGGGGAGGGAGGGGTGATCGCGGAGAGTAAGGAAGATACCGTGCGGCTGCACGCCACCTGTCCGTTCGTCATTGATGCGGAAGGCGCCGAAGCCACTGTGACACTACACGAAAACGCATCCCTCTCTTTCGTCTGCTCTTACGGACGCGCAGAGCGCGCGGAACTCCCTCCCCCGCTGCGCAGCCTCGAACGTACCGCTCTCTACTGGCGCCGCTGGCTCACGGAGTGCGAAGGCGGTACGTGCCACGTGCAGAAGCGCTGGCGGGAACATGTTGACCGGTCAGCCCTCGTGCTCAAGGTACTCGCGGGAGGGCGCGGCATCGCGGCGGCGGCGACGACCTCATTGCCCGAAATTCCCGGCGGCGCGCACAACTGGGATTACCGGTTTAGTTGGGTGCGTGACACGGCACTTACCGTGCGCGCGCTGGCCTCATTACGACACCTCTCTGACGCGCGGGAATTCGTCGAATGGATCAGTGAGCTTATCACGTCGGGAGGCCGGCGGCCGTCAGACATCCAGGTCCTCTATCCGCTCCACGCCGAGCAGGTTCCTCCGGAAGAGGAACTCACGCACCTCGCGGGGTACCGCAATTCCAAGCCTGTGCGGATCGGGAATGCCGCCGTCCATCAGCGACAACTCGACATCTACGGCGAGATCCTGAATACGGTGTTCCTCTCGGAACTGCTGCAGACAGGCGCGGGAGATATTCTGAGCAACGTGCTGCGCGATATTGTCGAATACGTCTGCGACATTTGGCGTGAACCCGATCACGGCATCTGGGAACTCAGAGTGGAACCCCAGCAGTACACCTACTCGAAGGTGATGTGCTGGGTCGCCATCGATCGCGGCATCCGTCTGGCACAGGCGCACGCATGGAACATTGATACGGCACGATGGGAGCGGGAGCGCGATGCCATTTATGCGGCAGTGATGGAACAGGGATGGAGCGAGAAACGACGTGCATTCGTGCAGACGTTCGGCTCCGAGGTGCTGGACGCGACCGCACTGCTCTTTCCGCTCCTCGGGTTCCTGCCCGGGGATCATCCACGTGCGCTCTCAACGCTCGAAACGATCATGCGCGATCTCGCGGACGGCGCACTCGTGTACCGCAGCGATCACCACCATCGTAAAGAGGGCGCGTTCGCCTTCTGCAGTTTCTGGCTCGTGGATGCGCTGGCCACCGCTGGCCGCGTCGAAGAGGCGCGAGAACGCTTTGAAGAGCTGCTTCACATGGGGAACCACCTGGGCCTCTACGCCGAAGAGATCGATCCGGCGACCGGCGATTTTCTCGGCAATTTCCCGCAGGCCTTCACACATGTCGGGCTCATCAACAGCGCCGTGAAGCTGAATGCGCTGCTGCCGGAGTAGTGGTTACTCTTCTTCCTGCTGCTGCTTCTTCCAGCAGCATTTCTTGAACTTCTTGTGGCTCCCGCACGGACAGGGGTCGTTGCGGCCAACTTTTGGCTGTTCCCGACGCACCGGTTCGGCATGGAGAAGAGTTTTGAGCTGCGCGAGCACACCCTCAGCAACGGCATTACTGGCCTCTTTATCTGCGCCCTCCGCATTCCCAAGATGCACGCTTTCCAGCTGCTCCAGAGCACTAGTCATCGCAGTGAAATCGATCGACCGTGCTCCTCTCCCTGTGAATACACTCGTGAGTGCATGGTGGATCACTGATACAAGAGAAGGTTGCTCCCCCTCTGCCGCTCGAGCCGCCTGCAGTCCTTCATTGGTCGCTTCCAGAATTTTTTTGAATAGACCACTCCTGCGCAGTAACGAGGCCGGCTTCCTGCTCAAGATCTGTTCAAGATGCTCAAACAACTCGTCATCACTGACACTGCATGGAGCCGTTGGCTCCCGTTCATCATGCCGTTCATGTGCGCAAGCTTCGGACATAGCAGATCAACGTATCACCGCTGTAATCCCCCATACAAGACTGAAACCGGAGAAAGATCGGTGCATCAATTCCTGGTCAGAAATCGGGCTTTCCATAGCTCAGGCCGCCATGGCGACAGGTGTCCCTTCGTTCTTTTTGGCCTCAAGCTCACGGAATCTGCCTGCGCGCACCAATGCTCTGTCCCCCTCATCCATCGTGACCTGGGCAAACCGGCGGTACTCGTCAGAAAGAAAGTCGATGCGCTTCTGGCAGGAAATGGCCGCCATTTCACGGACGGCACGTGTGTCGTACGCCTCTCTGCCAATGGTCACTGTTTCTGCATCAGCCTGAGCGGATTGCTGCGTATGCTCCTGCTCGTGGACAAGAATATCTTTCGCCTTCTCCACATCGATGATGCCGTCAGCCCCCGTGAGCTTGCCCGGATCGATGCGGATCGTGTTTGTTCCGAGCTGCGCCTCTCCCGCCACATCATCATCCAGCTTCTTCAGTGTGAGAGAGGAACCGCGGAACGCCTCATCCAGATCATCCGCAGCATGTTGAAGCTCGGCAGCTGTCTCCGTTCGTTCCTCAGGAGAGGCCTGCTCCAGGGCAACGGCGACTTCGGAGCGGGTGGTATCAGTCAATCCCTGACGGACCTCCAACGCGCGTTCCATGAGACGAGCCTTCAGGGCATCCACCGTGCCCTCCGGCCGCTCGGCAACCTCATCGTAGAGTGCCTGTGCATGCTCAAGGGATGTCATATGCACTCATCGTGACGGAGAAAAAGCAATTCACCAACCGTTTGGACGGCAAAGTGGAGGAGGATACAGAAAACGGCTTCTTTCAGCCAAACATCAAGACTCTCTCAACTCACTTCACACGCTCGTACACCAAGAAAGTAAACGCATGAGCATGCCGATCATCCGCCGGATGCTCCTCGCATCTCACCGGCCGCCACTTCTCTGGCGGAAGATCTGGGAAAAATGTATCTCCTTCAAGAGAGACGTCGACCCTCGTCAGGTAAATCTTATCGGCGGTTGTATTCAGGAGTACTTCTAACTCACTCGGCAATTCGAAATACTGCTTATAGATTTGCCCACCTCCAATGATGAACACTTCCTCGTCTGATCCAATGAATTGCATGAGGGCCTCTGACAGCGAGTGAACAACAATACATCCGTCTGCCAAATAATTCGGCTGTCCTGTGATGACAAAGTTGATTCTATCCGGGAGCGGCTTCCCGATCGATTCGTAGGTTTTTCGTCCCATGATAACCGGGTGTCCCTTCGTTATTTCCTTGAAACGCTTAAAATCATCGGGGAGATGCCACGGAAGTTGCCCCGCACTGCCAATCACGTTGTTCTTCGAAACGGCAACGATGAGAGAAATAGTCACAATGACAGCTTACAGCTCAGAACCTACCAACCCAATCCCCAATATACCAATCCCTCATCCCTACACCGCAATGGGTGCCTTGATGGCCGGATGCGGATCGTAATGCAAAATCTGGAAGTCGCCGAAGGTGAAACCGAAGATCGAACGGACTTCCGGATTGAGTTGAAGCTGCGGCAGCGGCCTTGGTTCGCGCGTAAGCTGCTCACGCGCCTGCTCAAGATGATTGGAATAGAGATGCAGATCGCCGAACGTGTGGACGAAATCCCCCACCTCAAGACCCGTCACCTGCGCGACCATGTGCGTGAGAAACGCGTAGGAAGCGATATTGAAGGGCACACCGAGAAAGAGATCCGCACTGCGCTGGTAGAGCTGGCAACTCAACTTCCCGTTCACCACGTAGAATTGAAAAAGGCAGTGGCACGGGGCCAGCGCCATCTTACCGCACTTCACATTCTCCTGCGGTTTGACGAGCCCATCGGGGATGAGCGGCGGATTCCAGGCAGAAACGATCAGCCGGCGCGAATCGGGATTGCGACGAATCTCATCCACGACCCACTGGATCTGATCTGTCCCGTTGAAATCGCGCCACTGCTTGCCGTAGAGCGGACCCAAATCCCCTTCGGGGGTGGCCCACTCGTCCCAGATGGAAACACCATTATCCTTCAGATACTGGATGTTCGTCTCACCGCGCAAAAACCACAGAAGTTCATGGAGAATGGACCGCGTGTGGAGCTTCTTCGTGGTGAGCAGCGGGAACCCTGCCTTGAGATCAAACCGCATCTGCGCGCCGAACACCGAGATGGTCCCCGTGCCGGTACGATCAGACTTCTTCGTGCCATTCTCGAGGACATGCTGGAGGAGATCCAAGTACTGCTGCATGGGAAGCTATCCTACAAGTGAACAGCTACAAGCTACAAGCTGCGTCCGGCATACCTCCACGCCATCTCAAAAACCTGTTTCTGCGTCTCGGCCACTTCGACACTCTCGATGATCACCCCGAAGACGTGATCGGCTGAGCCAAAAGAGCAGATTGCCACCTTGGAATCGTAGATATTGATCTCATTGGTGAAGTCGAAATCTTTGGAGGGAACGAGCCGGATCTCACGCAGGCGCTTGCGATCCTCGCCATGCACCTTGCGACCGATCTCATCATCGGGAGCGATGCCCCTGAGGCGGATCCTGCGCCGCACGCGTTCGGCCACGTACTCCCCGTCATAATCGGGCCAGAAGCGGCGCACGACCGCGGAGTTGGCGAAGTTGAGGAGCTCGCTCTTGGCCGTGAGAGTATCTTCGTACACGCGCCGGACCCCCTCCCACCCCTCGAAGAACCGGATGACGGGGCGTCGCCGGTCCTGGCCCTGGAGCGACCGCAGTTCGGGCAGAACACGGTGGAGCGCATCGGCATTCTTGCGCGCCTCGATGGCCAGATGCTCCGGCGGCACTGTCAGGTACCACTTCACCCGCCCCTTACGCACGATGGTGAAAAAACCCCTGCGTGCCAACCCCTCGAGTGTGTTGTATGCCGTGATGCGATTGAGTTTCGTGGCTTTGGCATACGATGAAGCAGGAGCCGAACCGAGCGACAATCCCGCGAGGTAGAGCGCAGATTCCTTCTCGTCTAAGCCCGTGGACCGGAGGATGTGCAGCAGGTCTGCGGCCATGCGCAGAGGATATTGATGTTGTACAAAAAAACAACAAACAACTCACCAAAACAAAAACACAAACAGAAAATAACAAACAGTCTACGTTGGAGGTTCCGCGCGCCACCGGGGGTGAAGGGGAAGGCCCTGTCACGCATAGAGCGGGACACGCCGACGAATCGGCTCCGAAGCCTTGGAGGAGCCGAAAGGAGGCACAGGGCCGGGCGGAGTGGGGATTGGCGCGGGGTGCGCTCTCTTTGCTTCTTTCTCTGGCGGGCAGACAGAGAAAGAAGGGAGCTCACTTCGCCCAATCCCTCTTCCCTGAAACAAGCGACGACGGGCACTCCCGCTTGAACACACACTGCTCACACTTTCTCCTCTGCCCCGTACAGACCGCCCGCCCGTGGCTGATGAAGAGCGCGTTGATCCTCCCCCACTCCTTGCGCGGGAACAATTTCATCAGGTCCCGCTCCACGCGCTCCGGCGTTCTGCCCTTTGAGAGCCCCAGCCGCCGCGCTACGCGAAACACGTGCGTATCCACCGCAATGCCCTCGTTCTTGCCAAAGGCTGCGTAGAGCACAATGCAGGCGGTCTTACGGCCGACGCCCGAAAGCGATGTCAGTGCTTCCATGGTGTGCGGAACTTTTCCACCATGCTCCATTTTAAGTTTTTTACAGAGCAGATGAATGTACTTCGCCTTGCTCCGGAAGGTCCCGCAGGAATGAATGAGCCGCTCAAGTTCATTGCGCGGGAGATGCAGATAATCATCGGCAGTCCGGCACCGCGCAAAAAGTGCGGGCGTGATGCGATTCACCTGCACATCGGTGCAGCGCGCGGAGAGGATTGTTGCAATGAGGAGATCAAGAGGGGTGCGCCACTGAAGAAAGGATTTCGGCGGACGGTAGAGCCGTTTGAGGGCGCGGAGAATATCGTTTGCGGAGGAGGAGGGAGACACGGCTCCAGTATGAAACACTTGTCTTTCGGGAGGAAGGAAAGCGTCAAGTGAACTCATCTGGCAGAGTCAGAAGACAGCGTCTATAGTCACGTCCCCATGCTTCCTGCATTCACGGTTTTTGACGTGGAAACCACCGGCTTGGACCCGCGTCAGGGCCATCGTATTCTCGAAATTGCCGGCGTGCGCGTGGAAGAGGGAAAGATCAGAGAAGAGCTGGCGTTTTCGCAACTGGTGAACCCCGAACGTCCCATCCCCTGGGAGGCGAAGAAGATCCACCGGATCAGTGATGAGGAAGTGGCGGCTGCCCCCACCATCGATGCGATACTTCCGCAGTTTTTACGCTTCGCGGAGGGATCACTGCTCGTGGCGCACAATGCGGAATTCGACATGGGATTTTTGAGACAGGAGAAGGAATGCTGCTGGGGATATGTGGATCTGCCGGAATGCCTCTGCACCATGCGCTTAAGCCAATCGCTCTTTCCGCACGAATTCAGACACAATCTGGATGTCGTCTCGCTGCGTCTCGGCATCCCATCCCCCGCACAGCGCCACCGCGCGCTCCCGGACGTGCTGGTCACGGCGCAGGCACTCTTGAAAATGATCGAAACAGGAAAAATCCAGAGCATTGAGGAATTGCGTAAAAGAGCCGGCATCCGCCAATTGGTGACATAATTCACAACCTTGCAAAGGAAATACGCTATACTGCTCCTGCGGGACAAGCAGCAGTTTTTTGAGTCCCCTACGCCCTACTCCTAACCCTCACCCTATCGTGTCCGTTCTCCCCATCGAAAAAGGCGCCGATAACCCGATCCTCCGCAAGAAGGGAGCGAAGGTGCAGAAGGTGACCAAGACCCTCCAGAAGCTCATCAAGGACATGCACGATACGGTGAAGGCGGCGGATGGAGCAGGCCTGGCGGCCCCCCAGATCGGACGGTCGCTGCAGCTGTGCCTCGCACTCATCGACGGACGGATGACAGTGCTCGTCAATCCGAAAATCACCAGCAAGAGCGATGAAATGGAAACGGAAGAAGAGGGATGCCTGAGCCTGCCGGGCCTGACGGTTGCGGTGACGCGCCCGGTGAGTATCACCGTTCAATACATGGATGTTGCGGGCAAGACGCAGGAACGGCGACTGGAGAGGTTCGATGCGCGTGCCGTGCAGCACGAGGTGGATCACCTGAATGGCGTACTGCTGGTCGATTATCCTCAAAAGAAGTGATTGTGCCCCAAGTGCGTCAAACCGTCTGAAGCGATTGCGGAAAGAATCACGCACCCGCTACTCTGCTCACATGCCGGAATTGGAAGCAGTGATTGGCTTGGAGGTCCACGCGCAGATGAGCACGAAGACGAAGATGTTCTGCGGATGCGACAACGATGCCTTCGGCAAGGCGCCGAACACGACCGTCTGCCCCATCTGCATGGGCTTTCCGGGCACCCTGCCCGTGCCGAATAAGGAGGCGATCGCGAAGGCGGTGCGCATGGCGCTGGCCCTCCGGTGCACCGTGGCTGCAGATTGCCACTTCGACCGCAAGCACTACTTCTACCCCGATCTTCCGGCGGGGTTCCAGATCTCGCAGTACGACTTTCCGCTCGCCAAGGGCGGCAGCGTGGAATATGACCTCACCGATGACGGCGGCAATGCCATCGGCGAACGATCGTGCCGCATCACGCGCCTGCACATGGAGAATGACGCGGGCAAATTGAGTCATTACGGCTCGAATACTCTCTGTGACTATAACCGGGCAGGCACACCCCTCATGGAGATCGTCACGGAACCGGATCTCACGTCTGCGGAAGAAGCCGTAGCCTTTGCCCAGGAGCTGCGCCGCATATTGATTTCCGTGGGAGCGAGTGATGCCGATATGTTCAAGGGCATGATGCGGTTCGACGCGTCCATCTCGCTCAAAGAAAAGGGAACCGCAAAACTCAATCCCCGCAGCGAAATCAAGAACCTCAATTCCTTCAAGGCACTCGAAAAAGCCCTGCAGTATGAGGAGAAACGCCTGCGCGACCTGTGGGAGAAAGACCAAGGTCCCCTCCCGCACGACATCACCGTGGGCTGGATGGATGAAGGGGAGAAGACCCAGGTCCTCCGTGACAAGGAAACTGCCGGCGACTACCGCTACTTCCCCGAACCCGATCTGCCGCCGCTTTCGTTCGAGGCTGCGGAATCAGAGAAAATACAGTCCGCCCTCCCCCCGCTACCACGCACAGAGAAGAAGAAGCTCTCGGATCTCGGGCTCACCAATGCCGAAGCCGAGCATCTGAATGCCGATCCCGATTTGAAGAAACTGTACGAAGTTGTGCTGGAGCGGTTGAAAGATCCCAAGCGAACGTCAGGAATCGTGATCACACAGCTCACGGGGTTTTTGAAAGCCGCGGGCAAGACGGTGCGGCAGGGTCCAGGCGCGCAGGCCATGCTCGACCTTGTGGACGCCATTGAGAGCGGGAAAATATCCGGCAGCAAGGGGAAAGAAGTGCTCCAGAAGATGGTGGAAACCGGCAAGCCCGCGTCCGAGATCATCGCGGATGAGGGGATTTCGCAGATCACGGATGAGGGTGCCCTAGCTTCACTCGTGGAGAAGGCGATCGCCGCAAACCCCAAGGCCGTCGAATCGTTCAAAAATGGAAAAACCCAGGCCCTCGGCGCGATCGTGGGATGGGTCATGAAGGAGACACGCGGACAAGCCAGCCCGGAGAAGGTGAATGAGATCCTGCTGAAGAAGATCGCATGAGCTAAAAGAAACCAAAATCTTGCAATAAACACAATTTCTGGTACGGTTGCAAACCGTGGAGAACGACCCCTCTTCATTGACAGGCAAAATCGTGAGCGTTTTCGGCGCGGCGCGGAGGGATGCGACAACCCCTACCTGGGGGAGCAAATTTGCGGACCGGATCGAGCCGCGCGCACAGCGGGTGCTGCGGGTGGATCCGAAACTGGGGACCCAGGGATACGATCCGAAACAAGCAATCAGAGAATCGGATACCGTCCTCTTTGCCGTCACTCCCGACGAGCAAATCAATGCGATCGCCGCCGAACACGGATGTGAATTTCACGAGGGTCAGGTCATCCTCGAATGTTCCACGACCAAGCTCCAGATTGCCGAGACGTTGCACAATCTCGACCGCAGAGGATTGAGCGTCTGTTCCATCCATCCCGGGGCGCGCGCGGACCTTCCTTCCCGCGGCCAGAACATGTTGATCATGGAAGTCGGAAGTCATGGAGCACAAGCCAAAGTGCAGGCGGAGGAAATGGCGGGAATCCTGCAAATGAATCCCATTGAGTTCGTCAGTTTCGAACGACATCCATTGGCGATGGCCATCACACAGGGAGTGGACCATGCAATCCAGCGTGCAAAAATCGGAGCACAAGTCAGGCTTCTTCAACTATTCGGCTTTACCCTGGAACAAGCGGAGGCAATGGCATTCGCGAACACACGTCTCGGAAATCTGGCAACGGCCAGGGTAGCCGTGCAGGATCCCGCTGTCTCTGCAAAAATTATTGCGGAGGCTCGGGCACTTCCTGAAACGAGGCAAATGCTGGATACACTGATCGCAAAGCTGACGGAAATGAGAGATGCCGATCCAAAGGCACTCGCCCAAATGTTTGCGGATGACATCAACGCACTGGATCCCGACGGACTATGGCGAAAGAAGATGTTTCCACGCACAGGAAGAGTCCTCGAACAAATGGCAAACCTCGAGATCAAAGGCATGCAGATCCACTCCGTGCAGAATGAAATCGGCACACTGGAGGCGATCACGGCAGTCCTTCGCCGCAATGGCATCAATATCACCGCCATCACATCGCACAATCTGGAACCCGAAGAGGGCCGACCGGGAGTCATCTTTCAACTCGGCATTGATGAGAAGAGCATCTTCGATCTGCAATGCCTTTCGGACGATCTCGCTACAATCGGCGCAAAGATCGAACAGGTATCGAAGTGAAATAACTCGCGAAGCGCTGGGTGGCTTAAGACGGGACCCAGCGCTGGAGCGCAACCTTTAAGGGAAAAGAGAGTCCATGAGAGAAAAACCGTAGGTTTGTCTCTCATGATTTACGCCTTCTTCATGTACTCCCCCGTTTCTGTATTCACCTTCACCTTGTCGCCCTCCTGCAGGAAGAGCGGCACATTGATGGTGAGCCCGCTCTCAAGCTTGGCGGGCTTGGTACCGCCGGTGGCGGTGTCGCCGCGCACGCCGGGCATCGTCTCCACAATTTTCAGATCCACCGTTGAAGGCAGCTGAATGCCGATGGGATGCTCCTCGAACATCAGTGCGTCCACCTCGCCGCCCTCCACCAGGTACTGCACGTTATCGCCCAATACCTCCTTCGTCAGAAAGAACTGATCATAGTTCTGCGAATCCATGAACGTGTACTGTTCGCCGTCTGTGTAGAGGTACTGCACGCGCCGGTAACCCACATCCGCCGGTTCCACCTGCTCACTGCCCTGAAAGTTCTTCTGGATCACCGCACCGGTCTTGAGGTTCTTGAGCTTGCACTGCATGTTTGCCTTGCTCTGGCTCTTGCGGCCGAACTGCGAAGAAACAATGAGATACGGAATCCCATCGAGCTGAATGGCACGGCCGGGTTTGAGCTCTGTAATCACGTACATCGTGGAGGAACGTTAGCGGATGGCGATGCTGAAGGGCAAGAACGGGAAGACGAAAATCGGGAACTGGGGAAATAGGGAATTCGGGAAATCGGGTGGCTACGAACAAGCCTAGTTCCCTATCCCCTCGTTCCCTACCAAACACTCTCACACCCGCTCCTCACCCAACACACTCACTACTGCTGAGAGGCCTTCTGCCAGCCCAGTCGGATGATCTCCTGGCGCACGCGCTCCGGGAAGTTCTCGGGGCCGCCCGGCAGAGCGAAGTAGAGTCGGCGCAGAATACGCCCCTGGTCGGCATGACCATTGAGATCCTTGAGCTCCTGCATGAACTGGTTCAGGCGCGACTGGGTGAGATGGTAGACGAAGATGCGCTGCTTGATGCCAGCGACCATCGCCAGCACGTCGGATTCCGAGAGAACAGGCTCCGCCTCAGCCGGGAGATAGCTCGAGATCTCTGCGAAGATAAGAGGATCGATCTTCTGTGTCTGGCCCATTTCTTCCTGCTTCTTGAGTGAGAGCGCCAGCATCTCGAGCGATGCCAGTGCCTGTCGGCGTGTCTCGGGCACAAGCGCGGCAGTACCGCGGCTCTTGAGCACCTTCAGTTGCGGCTGCAGATTGACCCACAGATCCTGCAACCCGCGCATGTTCCCCGTCTCTGCAGTCTGCGTGAGCACGCTGAGCGCATCGATCAGGAGCCCTCCCTGCACATCCTTTTCGGCAACAGGCCCATCTGCAAGCTCGGAACTTGTCTCCAACACGACCTGTTTTAAGATGTATCCTTCGTCTCCGGGAAGCACCGCCGCAACATCACTCGCATTTTGGGTCACCACCTGTTGCAGGAAGAACTGTGCCAGTGTTGCATCACCGGAACCCGTCGAAAGCGCAACGAGCGCGGAACGGTACTCTTCGAGCGGAAGCGCAACAGCCCCGGTCTGACCGCTGGCAAGAAGGGCGGCTGCCTCTGTCAGACGCGTATCGGCATGCTGGAGTTTCTTTTGGATTTTCGCCTCTTCTCCCAGGGTCAGGAAGAGATCCACCGCCTCAACCGCCCGCTTCACCGGATAGAGCGTGGACGTGGGCAGAATACGTGCACGCTCTGCCATACGGGTCTTCTGGAGTGCGGCAATTTCCTTGCGATGCACGGCATCGAGCGAAAGGTTGCCACGCACCCATGCAGACGCGTACACATTCTCAGAAAGCTTTCGCACCGACGGGACGCCGCTGTCGCGGAGCAGGGTCTGCTCCCCTGCCACCAGAGACACCTCGTTCCCTTCTCGTGTGACCCGGGCGCTGCGATCATAGACCTCCACGCGCAGGACCTTGTCACCGCCGATCGAGACGCTGCCTCCGTTCACCGTGACCAGGCCTGTGGGAGTGAAGACCGTCAACCCGCGCAAATTCGCAGGAACCAGCCCCTGCATCCACAGCCGGCCGGCGAAGAGCGAGAGCGTGGGCACCAGCTCCGTTGCAGGTTCCATCCGGTCCGAGAGATCGACGAGATCAATCATGGTTCCGTGATCCAGTCGCACCACGCCGTCATCTCCCAGCACGATGCTGGCCTGTCCGTCTTCCCCTGTCTGGATGCGCATACCCGCGCGGAGTGTGGTTTCTTCCGTCACCGGCTGCCACACCTCATCGATCAGGATGGACACATTGCCATACGGGAGAAGCATCGTCTCGGAACCCGCCGCAGAGTGTGGCGCCCAGAACATGCGCGGGCTCAACTGCACGACGAAGATCAGAAGTGTCATGGCGGCCGCCCACTTCATACCCCAGAACATCCCGCGGCTCTGCTGCACAGGCACGAGCTGAGGCGAAAGGCGCAGCCAGAGGGTGCGACGGAGTTCATCGGGAATCGCCAGCCAGCCGCGTAATTCCACCAGCAATCCCTGCGCGCGCGTGGCGAGCAGCGAGGCGGAAATCCGCTCCCAGATCATGTGCTTTGTTTCGGAGGAAGGCGTGAGGAGTACATGTGCGGACTGCAGGGCCTGCGGTGCGCTCATGCGCGCCTGCAGGCGCGCATGGATACGCGCCTGTGCACCCGGACGGGGTGTCAGATCACGCTGGAGCCTGCGGAGGAGGTCCTCTGCTGCCATATCACATCAAGTAAAACGGGAAAAAGGCGCTTTTGTTACAGCAAACGAGAGAGAATGCCTTCCTGATCTCCTCTCCACCCAAAGGTGGGAGAGGGTAGAGTGAGGGGGGCCGAAGGGAATGTCTAATTTCAAAGCATTCCATGGGCTTCCGGGGGAAGAAGCGATTCCAATTTCTCTAGGGCACGGAACTTGAGGACCCGTACGGCGCCCTCGCGCATCTTGAGCGTTCTGGCGATTTCACTGTGCGGGAGGTCAGCCATGTACGAGAGCAGGAGCACATCGCGGTACCGCCGCGGCAACGCATCCATGGCCGTGCGCACCGTCCGTAACACATCTTCGCGCTTCACGCGATGATCGGCGTGGTTCATCTCGTCCGGATCATGCAGCTCTTCGGGCACCTCTTCGATATCACGATGGGAGCGGTACGCATCAATGACTTCGTGGCGTGCGATGCGAAAGAGCCACGCCGCAAACGGAACACCCTTACGCTCCTGGTACGTGTGCAGCTTCTCCCAAACCTTCACGAAAATATCGGCGACCAGATCTTCCGCCATCTCCCGGTCGAAGCGGAACGCCGTATAGCGGTACACCTGCGGAAAGAAATGATCGTAGAGCGTGCTGAAGGCCTGCGTATCCCCCTCCTGTGCCTGACGCACAAGGGTGAGAATTGCCCCTTCGGTGATCATGGGAGTATCCACGGCGAGCTCTTAGCGTAGAACTTCCTTCCGCATTCTTCCACCGTAGTCCTGAGGAAATTGGGACATATCCGCCTTCCCATTCCACGCAAAACACGTATCAATGATCAAGAAACACGCCGTGAAACTCTACTGCCTGCCGCGCAAAACCCGTACGAAGAGGAGAACGAACGTGAGGAGAATAGAACCCACTATGGCACCAATCGCCCAGATCCACGACACGCCCCAATCCGGGATCTGTTGCTCCACTGGAGCGGAGGGATATGCCGGTATGACAGGCAGGATCCCGGCAGAGGAAGCAGAGGAAAGAGAAGAAGATTCCTGCGAGGAGGAAGAAGAGGAGGATACGGGCTCCTCGATACTACAGAGGGCAGAGCAGCCGTCCTCGTCCGTCACATTCCCGTCATCACACTGCTCAGGATCGTCGATGATCCCGTCCCCGCAGACAGGAGAAGGCGGGGCGTCCGCCGGATGCTCGAGAGTACAGAAGACGGAGCAGCCGTCGCCATACATGATGTTGCCGTCATCGCACTGCTCGCCTGCCTCGAGAAAACCATTACCACAGAGAACATTGGCTGCAGAACTGGCAGATGACAAAGCAGAATCGGCGGCAGTGGGCATGGGAGTGCAGAGGCAGTCAGCGGCGCAGAAGGAACCCGACTCACATGGCAGGCCACGCTCGCACTGCTCTCCGGGATCGAGAACGCCATCACCACAGGCAGCGAGTGGCATCGAAGACGCAGAGAAAGACGACAGCGAGGAGGTGACGGAGGAGGCGGAAAGAGCAGCCAGCAGCGCGGACTCTGACGAGAGAGAAGAAGATTGTGCAGTCACCCCGGGCAGCAGGATGCACTGACACAGGTACGTGCAGTACCTGCCGGCAGGGCAGGGGGCACCGACTTCGCACTGCTCACCTGCATCCAGAATGCTGTTGCCGCAAAGGGACGCCTGGGACGAGACAGAGGAGAACGACGAGGAAGAAACGGAAGAGAGCAGGACACACTGGCACTGCGATGGATGGCATGCGTACCCCGAGGGACAACCCGTGACGCCAACTTCGCACTGCTCGCCGGCATCCAGAATGCCATTGCTGCAGAGCGCGATTCCTGCAACAGACGTAGTGGCCGAGGATTGCGAGGAACCCCGTGAGGAGGAGCGGGGAGTGCAGGAGCAGGATGCCGTGCAGAAACCGCCACCAGGGCAGGGATGGTTGGTATCGCACTGCTCGCTGCCTTCGAGAAGTCCATTGCCGCAGCGTGGGAGAACCGACACGGAAGAGGATCGGGAAGAAGAGGAAGGGAACATCCCAATGACGAACGACGAAGCGGCACTGGACACGCCCTGTTCGGTCCGGCAGGCGGAGGAACAACCATCTCCGGAAACGAGATCGCCGTCATCGCATTGCTCCGATCCGGCACGGATACCATCGCCGCAGAGGGTGCCACAGACACTGGGCACACCTTCACAGACCCACCCGGGCTCACGCTGACAGGTCTGTCCGCAGCCGTCTCCGGTCAGGCGGTTGCCATCGTCACACTGCTCACCGGTCTCAATCAGACGATTGGCACAGAAACTCCCCGCCTGGGAACCAAAAGAGCTCTGGGCACCCGAAGAAGAGGAAGCCAAAGACCGGCAAGTGCCCGCAGCACAAAAACCGGGACAGGTGATTGTTTCTGTCAAAGGCAGCCCAGTGGAAGCGGGACAGAATGACTCTACGAGTCTGGTCGTACTCTCGCAGTAATCCGTATATCCCTGCACCGTTTCTAAGCCGCTCGAAGCACGGCTCCCCCCCCTGGTGATACCGGACACCGTGTAATTCTTCCCTCCGTCACTATCGGTGCACGCATTATCGAAAGGAGCGGCAGAGGAATGACTGGATGCGCCTGAAGATACAGAAGACGGCTCTGTCAGACACATACCACCGAGGCACTTGTACGGACAGATGTGAGTCATGGTGGAAGGAAGCCCACGCGGTTGGGAGCAGAAGACCTCCAGCAGCGTCTTGTCACTCAGACAACGATCAATGATGGTTTCATGCCGGTCGAGACCGCTGATCCTCGCCGCACCATCTCCCCTTCCGGCGGTGGCAAAGTCCTTTCCCCCGTCACTGTCGGTACACGCATCCCAAGGCTCGCAGGTGGAAGGCATGGGTGTGTTGTTGCAGATCCAATCCGTCTCAACGACGCACAGAGGGGAACACCCATCCCCAGCCGTCTTGTTGCCATCGTCACAGATCTCGTCGGTGCCCGCATCGAGCGCGCCATTGCCGCAGCTGGTGAACGCACACGTGCTGGGCGAGCCGGCACAGGTCCACCCGGGCTTCGCAGTACAGGAAGCAGTGCAGCCGTTCACATTACGCGCCTCACAATGGGTAAATGCACAGTCGACGTCCGTGTAACACCGGCGATCATTCGTGCATTGCAGACGTGTGCCGCCACCCACATAAGGCAAATTCCGGCACGCTTCACCCATTTTGCAGGAACGGGTATCACAAAAGATGATGTCGTCGCACCGTTTGCCGATGTCACACTGTTCGCCGTTATTGACGACGCCATCGCCGCAGATCTCGCGCTTACAGAGAGAGGTACATCCGTCCCCATCTATCTGATTCCCGTCGTCGCACTCCTCCCCATTGGTCGTGCACACCTCTCTGCTGGTTCCCACGGCAAAACCCCAATTGAGCGTGGGAACCGGCCGACAATCCGTGAACAACGGGCCCTGAACTCCATCTCCGCAGCGCCAGCACATCCACTCCGCCTCATCCGCAGCAGAGAGGTAGGGCTTTTTGAAGCATTCACTGCCCGGTTCGATCTGGCATGTGTTCGAGCAGCCGTCCCCATTCGCCCTGTTCCCGTCGTCACACACCTCGTACGTCGAGGGATTTGCGTATCCGTCACCGCAGTATATGCACTGCAGGGGTGTTTCGACGTAGTTGGAGGCCGGTGTGTAACCGAGCCCGTCATTGATGAGCTCAAAATCCGATCGGAAGCCGCTGCCACCCGGTCCATACTCATGATGCGCACATGGATCCGGCGACGTGGTTTTGAAGTAGATATCGATCAGGCGGGCCTGCCCGCTGGGCAGGAGGGGTATAGAACACGTGATCTGCGTACCCTGCACGGCACACCCGGTAATCGGTTCGACCGCAAAACACTCTTGGAGGCCCGCAATGCAGCCGGTGCCGGATGCGATATGATCGAAGACAAAGGCATTGGCCGCATACCCTTCGGGAAAGTGCGGCGTCAGTCTGAAGGAATAGCGATCCGCCGCGGTCATGTCAGCCAGGCCGCGATTCCAGACGATGACAGGAAACTTCATCATCGCCCCCCAGTAGGGCAAATTGACATTGTCCCGCGCGGGCGGATCGAGGATGTACTGCACATCCCCGAAGTAACCGTTGTACCCGCGCAACATCGACTCAATTGTTGCAATGAACGCTCCGACCTGAACAGTGTGTGGAGCGGCCACCGTCACCACGGAAGCTACTGATGAAGAACGTGAACTCGATCTCGAAGAAACACCACTCACGCTTGGGCAGGTACAGTGCATGGTGCATGCCTGCTGGCCGGGGCAGGGAGCCACGAAGTAGTCAATAGTCGGATCGCACGTTTCGCCCGGATCCTCCCTGCGGTTGCCGCATGTACCCGGGAGAATCTGTCCCAACATATCCGAGCTACCTGGCAGCACCAGAATGCCCTGCTGCCATGCCAAAAACGCCGAGGCCAAAAAAATAAAGAGGAGGAGCCAGAGCTTCGCGGCTGCCGGTGGGAGACGAAGAAGGCGCATCCCTCTCGCCACTATAACATCGCCGAGAAAAGAGCTACACCAGCTGTTCTTGTCAAAAAATTCAGTGATGATCTGTTATCTATCCGAATGGAATTTCGAAACTCCCGCGCTACTCCCACTCAATAGTGGCGGGCGGTTTGCTCGTGAGATCGAAGAAGACAAAATCGATGCCCGGGAGCTCCATGATCCTCTTGGTCATGTGTTCCAGTACTTCGGCAGGGAGCGACGCCGCGCGCGCCGTCATGGCCTCCTGCGATTCCACAGGACGCAGCACGATGGATTGTCCACCGAGCTTCTCGCCGAAGGGCAGCAGCACCACCGGGAACTGCCAGATGGCCTCGTAGAGACCGGTACGGCGCATCTCTTCGGTGACGATAGCATCGGCCTCGCGCAGCAGATCGGCCCGCTCGCGCGTAATGGCACCGGGCGTGAACACGAAAGGGCGCGGCCCGGAAGATGACGTACACAGGAGCACGCGGTTGAATTCGCGACGACGGTTGGGAATCTCCGTCGCCAGACGCCACATCTGTTCGGTGAGCACACACGGCTGCTCCGAAAAGAGAGCGAGTGCATGGCGATAGGTCCGTCCGTCTCCCTGTACACCCACACTCTTGACGGGAAGCACGGTCCACGCGCCCGCCCAACGCTTGATGCCCACATCATCGACCGAGAAAGCATCCGGCTTCTCGGCGCAGAGAATACGCACCCCCAGCCCCGGACCGGGGAAGGGATGTCGCCAGACGAACTCATGAGGAAGACCCAGCTCCTCACCCAGTGCACGCACCTCGTCTTTATAGAGCTCCTTGAGCGGCTCGATGACGAGTCCTTTTTTGAGCATCTCCTGAATCGCCGGCACGCGATTGTGGTGCGTCTTGATGTGGTCAGCGTGTTTGGTTCCCTTGGTCTCGATGGTATCGGGATAAATCGTCCCCTGCCCCAGCATCCAGCCCCTTGCAGAGGTGAGACCCAGATCTTCGCTCACGCGCTTCTGCACAGACAGGAACGTGTCGCCGATCACCCGTCGCTTCTCCTCGGGATCCATGACACCCTGGAGCTTTTGAAAGAACTCCGCCGAAGCATCGTCGACACGCAGATTCGTCACACCGAGCCGCTCGAATGCGCTGCGAATCTCGGCGATTTCGTTCTTACGCATCAGGCCCGTATCCACCAAAAGACCCTGCACGCGGTGGGCGCCCAGCACTTGATTGAGGAGCACGAACGCCACCGTGGAATCCACCCCGCCCGACACGAGCATGAACACACGCCGGTCTTTCACCTGCTCCAGAATCTCGTCGCCGATGCGCTGCGCATAGCCTTCGACGGACCACGGCGTGGCGTGGCAGAGCTCGACGAAGCGCCGGAGGATCTCGGTTCCATGCTCCGTGTGGGCGACTTCGGGATGGAACTGCACTGCGAAGAATTTGCGTCGCGGATCTTCGAACGCCGCATGGGCGCAGGCGTCGGATGTCGCCGTGACGGCAAACCCCTCCGGCAAGCCGGAGGCCTCGTCTCCGTGCGACATCCAGACCGTGCACCGCTCCCCGATATCTTTGAGCAGCAGCCCGCCGCCACTCACGGGACGGATCTCGGTATGGCCGTACTCCTTCACCTTGCCGGGCGTGACGGTACCGCCGAGCGTCTTCGTCATCCACTGCAGCCCATAGCAGATGCCCAGCACCGGAATGCCGAGCGAAAAAATCTTCGGATCCGCCGCAGGACTCGCTTTGTCATACACGCTCTGCGGCCCGCCCGACAGGATGATGCCGGCCGCCGCCTTCAATTCCTTGGCCGGAGTGGCGGGGTCGCGGATCTCGGAAAAGGCCCCCAGACTCCGGACCCTGCGTGCGATGAGATGCGCATACTGACCGCCGAAGTCCAAGATGACGATGGGGCGGCAGGTGTGCGTTCCTTCCATGGAGACAGGATAGCCGCTCAGCAAATATTGACAACCGCCGACGGGGAGAAGACTATGCGCCTCCTATGCCACCACCAGAAACACCACAGGCAGGACAGGGGCGTCACAAGGAATGGGCAAGCAAAGTAATTGCCAGTCGGAGGAGCGATTTCGACAAACTCTGTCAGAGATTTTCAAAATCCCCCGATGCAGTCGAACAGAGCATGGGAGGATTTGTGGGCCAGCTGCAGGGCATGCTGAAGGAAATGGGCTGTCCGGTTTCTTCTGCCGAAGACACAGCGAAAGCCGCGGAGCTGGTGGGCGAACTGCGCACGCAGTTCGAAGCTGAAACCGGCAACGAGCCGAATGCCGAAGCCGATGCGGCACTCATCAGGCCATTCGCCCTTGTGCATGCGCTCATTGTCCGGGTGCTCAATGGGCCCCAGGTACAGAAAAAAGACGCAGCGACGAAGAAGCCTTCCACGGCTCAACCACTGAATGAAACTCCCGCCGCACCCATTGATGCCCCGGCTGGAGCGCCGGAAGGAGACGGAGAAATCGACTGGGAGGAAATAACAGGGCAGAAAAAATGATCAACGGTGCAGGGACGGAGAGGGGTGCAGCTGCATTGCGAGCAGGAGCCAGACGCTGTACGCCACTGCACTATCCTCCCATGCATGGAGGAAGAGTGCGGCAATACTGATGCCGAGGAATGTGAGGAAGGCGACCTGCTGAAGTTCCCGAATCCCCGAGTTCCCGAGTTCCCGAGCAAGCATGCGCAGGATCAACACCACCAACGCCAGGAACAGCACAAACCCCAGCACCCCGAGTTCAACGCCGACTTGGAGGTACCAGTTCTCAGGCAGGAACGGGCAGCGGCACGCGTGATCCGCCGGTTGAACCTGGGTTGTGCCGAGGAAGACGCAGAGCCGGGGCGTCGTCTTCGCCCACGACGGATCATCCTGCGGCCGCAAAAAGACGCACGTCTCGCTCACACGGTTACTGGCAGGCCCTGCCGCCCCCAAGCCCTCGCCGAGCGGTTGAGCCCACATGTGTCCGATGGCCTGCAGCGGACGGACCAGGTGCCCGCGCGAGGAGGAGAGGCGGAAGAAGACTGACGGAAAGAGAAGAGACGCAACGATGGCAATGGCCACCATGATCAGCACCGCCCCCGCGGCCACACCCTTGAGGAGCCGGCGCGGGACACTCCTGCAGAGCGTCACCATCGCCATGACGAACGCGGCAATCCACGCTGCTCGGGAAAACGTGAGAAAGAGCGCGACAAGAAGCACGATCGCCGAGACAATCGCAATAGTCCGTGGCCGCGGACGGACCAGCAGTACGCTCAAGGGAATGAGAAGCCATAACCCAAACTGATTCGGCCCACTCATCGTTGATTGAATCCGCCGAAGCGCCGTCTCGCTCACTTGTTGGAATGCGGCCAGCGGACCGTCGGCAAAGTAGAGCGAGTGTGCCGGGGAATAGCCGAGCCACAGAAAAAATTTCATCGGCAAGAACGCTGTGAAAATGCCATACGCGGAAACAATGACACCGATTCCAAGAAGAACCTTAAGCGCCATCCGTTGAAACGCTTCCGACCACTGCACTCGACGCGCGACGAGGAAAGAAACAAGCGGAATGAAGTCGTACCGGAACCCCAGCAGTGCGAGCTTCAGATCTCCATGCGTGAATGCCGTGACGACGAGCCCGAGCACCAGCAACGCAACGATCAATCCATCAATAACATCCCATCTGCTACCCGAAGTCCGAAGTCCGAAGTCCGAAGTCCACCGGAAAGATGCGGCTACCTCCGCCACGATCAACAGCAGAATCACTCCCAACAATGCCTCTTTCCAGAGCGCAAGGTACGGGAGCGGCGCGTGGCCTTTGCCCATCACGAGCCTCGTGCCCACGGTCACCAGAAGCGCGTGCAGCGGCAGAAGAGCCAGGAGCAGGAGCGTGAGCCGTTCACGGAGACATTGGAGCATGTGGCTAGAATTAAGAATAATGAATAAAGAATCAAGGAAGAAGATGCTCCGTTGCTTAATTCGTAATTCTTAATTCCCCTCTCGTTTACCCAGTCGTTCCTCATCTGACCGGAACACCTCGCCCTTCTTCAGCACCGTTTCCACCGCATCGATGCACTGGGCACTCACGTTTTTGCCGTAGAGCTTCGGCACTTTCTGCATGTCCTTATTGTCCCACGCAAATTCAACCATCTTCTTGATCGCTGCGGCATCCGCCGGCGGCGCGATGAGGTTGCCGCCCGCCATGGCCGACTCGCTGCGGTCGGACCCGAACCGGAGCGTGACACATGGAATCCCCATGGCATTCATCTCCTCCTGCATCGATCCGGAATCGGTTGCGCAGACCGAAGCCTTGGTCATGGCCGCCATCACGTCGACGTACTCGGGCCAGACGGGTGAATAGAGGAAGTTCTTGTGTTTCTTGGCGAGTGCTTCCACCTCTTTCTTGAGCCCCATCCGCTCGAAAGCACGCTCCGTCTGCGTCATTGTGATGAGCAGCACATTGCGACCGTCTTTCACGAGAGAAACCATCGCATCGTAAATCGCCCTGAACCTGAGATCCGATCCGCAATTCTCTCTGCGATGGATGCAGAAGCGCACAAAGTCGCCTTGGGCGAGCGTGGGGTACTGATCAAAGACTTTCGCCTGATCGACGCGCGTCATCGCCTCGCCAATGGCATCCACCACAGAGTTGCCCACGACGAAGATGCGGTCTTCGGGGAACCCCTCGCCGCGCAAAAATTCCCGATCCAGATCGACAGGGGCAAGATGCACACCTGTTGCCGCCTCGCTGCAGCGGGTATTGAACTGCTCCGGATACGGCTCCAGGCTCCCCCGTTCCCAGTTCTTCTGGTCCATGAGGAACTTTCTCCAAGCGGCAACATCCATCTCTCCCGAAGTCCGATTCCCGATTCCCGATTCCCGATACTTCGGCGTCAACGTCCGAATCCCCGCCTCGACATGCACCGACGCAAATCCGTGGCTGAATCCCGCATTGCTCGCCGCCATGGCCGTGGTGGTGTCGCCGTGCACATAGGGAATGACCACCTTGCCGCGCTCTTTGAGCTCACCGATGACAAACCCGAGCCGCCCGATGATCTGGCTCACGATCTCGTGCATCACGCCGCGCACGTTTAAGTTGAAATCCGGATCGACCCCGTACTCCTTCAGCATGCCGCCGCTGAGGTTTTCGCTGTAGTGCTGACCCGTGTGCCCGAGCAGGACCAGGTGCCCGCGCTTCTTCAATTCAAAGTACAGCGGCAGCTGCTTGATGATATCGGGCTTGGTCGCGATGAGAATCAGGTGCACATGGCGCTGAGGCGCCTTGGCCACCTCGTCAAAGAATTTCTTGGAGCGGTAGGTGATTTCCTGCATATGCACTCAGCATAGCTTTCTCGCACCATTCGCACTACACCCGGCCCTCTTTCACGCTTTTTTCGGTAATGGATGCTCCTTGCGTCACAATGCCCGGAACGGACACGATCTCTTTCTTGAGCAGCTTCTCCCCTTCAAACGTGTAGACGTACGGGGTGCAGAGGCCGATTTCAAGGGTTGCAGCGGCTTCGGGCTCCAGTGTGTCCAAGTACTTAATGATGGGCCGCAGACTGTTGCCATGAGCTGCCACAAGTACGGTCTCACCCCGCACGACATGCGGAAAAATCTTGGTGAGGTAATACGGCAGCGTGCGCTTTTCGCAGTCCTCCATGCTCTCGCCATTGGGCGGGCGCGTCGCGTAGCTGCGGCGCCAGAGTTGTACCTGTTCCTTGCCGAACTTCTCTGCGGTTTCCGCTTTGTTCAGACCCTGCAGATCACCGTAGTGCCGTTCATTGAGTGCTGCATCCGCTTCGATCGGGATGCCGGTCTGTTTCAGGGCCTGAAGGATGATCGAAAGTGTTTCGGATGCCCGGTTGAGCTTGGATGTGAACGCACGATTGAACCGGTGTGATGCAAGAGCTGCAGCCGCCTTGCCGGCGTCCTCACGCCCGCGGTCAGTGAGGGGAATATCGGTCCAGCCCGCAAAGCGGTTTTCGAGGTTCCACTGCGACTGGCCGTGACGAATGAGGATCAGAACGCCCATGCGCTCAGCCTAGCAGAGACCCTTGCGCCGTGCAGCGCGAGTCGGTGTACAATCCCCCACACATGGACTTTCACCGCGTTTCCAATTTTCGTTTCTTCCACACCATCGGATGGGCCGTGCTTCTGTGCGCGCTCATCGTGGCCGTGGCCGCCACCCTCGGCCGCGCGACATTGAACTTGAAAGCCGCCCTGACCGACAAGCCCGACATCGCCATCTACCTGCTCCTTCCGGAGGAGGAAATCGGCCGCACGCTCCTGCTCAGGGACAAAGGTGACGAGCGCGACTATCTGGCCGAAACGAAAGACGGGCCGAAACTCGTGCGCTTAAAGAAGGGTGAGAAGCAGTGGTACGTGGAGGAAGTGCAGACACTGAGGGAATGAGACCTCGTGTCTCCCTCCTCGGCGTACCTTTGGATCCCGTCACCCGGACGGAGGCTGTGATGATCATCCGGGGATTTCTGCGCGAGGGAATTCAGCGGCATGTGATGACGCCGAATAACGAAATGCTGGTGGAAGCGGTACACAATGTGCCATTTCAGGAGCTCCTCAACCGCTCAGATCTGAACATCCCCGATTCCACCGGCCTCCTCAAGATGGCCCGGCTGACGGGACAGAGCTTGCCCGAGCGTGTGACGGGCGTGGATACCGTCACCTCGCTCTGCAGGGAGCTCACCGAAGAAACTCCTGTTTTCCTCTTGGGGGCGAAACCGGGTGTCGCAGAGGCCGCAGCTGCAACGCTCATGAGGCAGAATGCTCGCTTGAAAATCGTCGGCTGCTTTGCGGGAAGCCCAAAGGAAGAAGATGCCCCCGGCATCGTGAACATGATCTGTGCCGCCGCACCGCACCTGCTCTTCGTCGCGTTCGGCGCCCCCGCGCAGGATCTGTGGATCGCGAAACACCTCAAAGACCTTCCCTCCGTGCACGTGGCAATGGGCGTCGGCGGGACCTTCGACTTCCTCGCAGGCGTGCGCAAGCGCGCCCCGATTGGAATGCAGCGCCTCGGGCTGGAATGGCTCTGGCGCCTCCTCAAAGAGCCGAAGAGAATCGGCAGAATCTGGGAAGCGGTCGTGGTGTTTCCGCTACTGGTACTGCGTTACGGCAAAGATGTTCCGCAGAAATGAAATCCAACAAAACAACCTACACAAACGGAACAGAAACAAACAGTACACAGCATACAGGTGGGGGCGCGACACGGGGGGTGAAGGGGAAGGCCCTGCCACGCGAAGCGTGGAATGCCGACGAGACGAGCCGAAGCCTTGGAGGCAAGGCGAGGAGGAACAGGGCCGGGCGGAGCGGGGATTGGCGCGCACGCGTTTTGGCTCCACCTTTGTCGCTCGGACAAAGGTGGAAAGAAATCCAATTCGCCTCACCAGCCTCACTTCGCTATAGTGACCCCCCATGCGCAAAGCCACCCTCTTCACCTTGAGCTGCAGCCTGCTCCTCGCAGCCTGCACGCTCCCCACCCCCTCTCGGCAGCAACAGAACTCTCCCGCATCTTCGTCGAGCGCAAGCTCCGAAGAAGTACAACTCCAGGGGGAGGAAATCGGCGAGGGCATGCCCCTGACTGAGGAACTGACCGAGACCGGCGCTCTGGCCGAACGATTCCTCTCGACTGGCGTACTCGAGATCGGCAACCCACAGGCGCCTCTGACCCTCCTCATGTTCACCGAACACCACTGCAGCTACTGCCGGCAGGTTTTGCTCGAGCTCTTTCCGCGACTCAAGACAGACGCACTCGACTTGGGCAGTGTGAAAGTACAGATCGCCATGCTCCCCCTGCAGAAATACCAGAAGAGCACCGAGGCCGCCCTGGGTTTCATCTGCAGCGCCGCACAGGGCAAAGGGCTCGCCATGCATGACACCCTCTTCCGCAACCCCAATAAATCCAAGGAGGCGATTCTCTCGTACGCGGTGGATCTGAAGCTCGACACCGCCTTGCTGCGCGACTGCATGAAGAGCGCACGGACGACCGCCATGCTCGAGGACCAGCAGGTCTGGGCGCAGAGCCTGGGAATAGATGTGGTGCCCACGTTCTTCCTCAACGGCGAAAAGTTCATCGGGCTCCCGTATTATCCAGATCTCAGGGGCAGAATCGAAGAGGCACTGCAAGCGCTCAAGGAGCAGCAGTGATCCGTGCACGGATGCGCACCGCCTTCGTCCTGGATGTCTGACCTTTGAGTATTTCTACGTGCGATTTCGCCACGCCAAATTCCTTCGCGAGAAACTGGATGAGGGCGGCATTGGCCTGGCCATCTTCCGGAGCCGCTGCAAGGTCGATTTTCAGTATGCCATCGGCCATGACACCTTTCGCGCCGGTGTGCTTCGCCCCGGGATGCACGCGGACGGTGAATGATACTTCGCCTTGGGAAACCAATCGGACACGGATTCGTTCGAACACACGAAGAGTATGCCACTCTCCTAACCCTAACCCTAGCCCTACCCCTAACCCTAGCCCTCCCCCCTCCCCCCTACATTCGCCTTCCTCCACTTTTCGATCTCTTTGTGGTGCCCCGAGAGGAGCACATCCGGAACAGTGAGCCCCCGGAATTCCTCGGGCCGCGTGTAGTGGGGATACTCCTTCTTGCGATTGAGGGAAGCGGAGAAACTCTCTTCGGTCGCAGACTCATCCTTGCCGAGCACGCCAGGAATCTGCCGGGCGATGGCATCCACGAGCACCATGGCAGGGAGCTCCCCGCCCGTGAGCACGTAGTCGCCGATGCTCACCTCCTCGTCGATCCATCCCCCGTCGATGATGCGCTGATCGATGCCCTCATAATGCCCACAGAGCAGAATGAGCCAATCGCACTTGGCCAGACGCTCCACGTTGGTCTGCTTGAGCTTCTTTCCGCGCGGGGAAAAATAAATTCTCCAAGGACTTCCTTTCTTTCCTTTCATTCTTTTATTTCCTCTCTTTCCTTTCTCCCCCTCACTCACAACCGCTTCCAATGCCGGCACAATCACATCGGCCCTCATCACCATCCCCGCCCCGCCGCCGTACGGCGCGTCATCGACCTGATGATACTTACCGAGCCCGAATTCCCTCAAGTCATGGAACCGGATATCCAATAACTCCTTCTCTTGCGCACGTTGAAGGATGCTCTCGGTCAGAGGCCCCTGAAACATGCCGGGGAAGAGCGTGAGAATATCGATGCGCATGGACAAAGAAGTGTAGCACTGCAACGGAGGATGGCGGCTCTCTAGTGCTTGCGATGGTAGAACATCGTGCCGCCGCGTGTCGTCTCGCCCATCTTAAGATTCCCGCGCTGCGAAAAGGACCGCCCGACTTCTTCTCTGCGCGGCACCTCACCCAGCGCCACCTTGAGCCGTTTGAACACCTCCGCATCCCCATCATCCCCTTCGTCGCCATCCGTGCCACGCTGCTCTGCCTCCCGACCGAGCACATCATTATAGGCGTCACGCAATCGATAGAGCCGATCTTTTTCTGAGAGAGAAAGCGCTCCGTTCTCCCTCACGGCAGATTCGGCATCAATGAGAAATGTCCTGCAGAGGGCAGCAAGCTCGAGAGATGAAAGGGAATACCATTCTGATTCAGGGTGAGCTGTGGAAGGAGCTGCTCCCTCGACAGGGGAATCTGTAACTGCTGTTTCCGGACGCGATTCATCGAGGACGCGGGAAAATCGTCCGACGAGTGTGCCACGATCCCGCTCTCCATCCGAAGCATGGAGATAGGCCACCCGAAGCTCGCGGACCAGGATAAGGACGGACTCCGGCAAATTCTGCTTCTGTGCAAGCTCCACCTCCGCTTGCCCCAATACCTGTTCGCAGGTTTTCCGGACATAGCCGGCAAGCGTGGGGGCAGCGACCATACAGGTCTCTTGAACGACTGCCACTCCGGGCGTTGTGCCGGCCAGAATCACGTGATGATTGGAATCCAGAGGCATCGCAGACGCAGGAAAAGAGAGCAGCAGTCTAGGGCTGAAAACCGCTCCGTCAAGGCAAAAACCTCATGCAAATGCTTTCAGCCACCGGCTCGTATCCACGATCTTCACCTCCTCCACCGGCGTGGTCGTCACCCCCTCGCGCGGCTTGAGGCGCTCGTGGAAGGCGGGGACGTCTTCGGTCTGATACAGAATGCCCGTAGCCACGCGCTTCTGCGTGTCGACCGCGAGCGCACGCGCCTTTTCGAAGTCCTTGGGATCATGCCCTTTCGCATTCGCGTCGTAGCAGTGATTGAGCAGCCACTCATGCGTGGCAAATTTATTGTAGGTGGGGCACGCCTGCAGCATGTCGACGTACGCGAACCCGCGGTGCCGGATGGCCGCCGTGAGGATGCGCGTCATCTGCGGAATATCGCCGCTCCATCCGCGCGCGACGAACGTGGGCTGCAGCGAGAAAACGAAATCCATGCTGTTTAAAGTCGTTTCGGGAACGCCGTTGGGTGAGGAATTCATGGGCTGATCCTGCCATGTGAGTGCACTCGCCTGCCCCGTGGTGAGCCCGTAGTTCGCATTGTTGTGCATGATGAACGTCATGCGGTAATTGCTGCGCACGGCATGGACGAGGTGCCCCACGCCCTCCGAGAAACTGGCTCCGTCTCCACCGAAGGCCAGCACGGGAATGTGAGGGTTGGCCAGTGCCGCACCCGCAGCGAGCGGGAGCACGCGGCCGTGGAGTCCGTGGAAGCGGTAGCCGAGGAGCTTGTCGGACATGTTGCCGTGGCACCCCACATCGAAGCAGAGCAGCACCTGCCAGGGAGCCATGTTCAGATCGACGAGCGCACGCTTCGCCGCCGTCCAGATGCCGTAATCCCCGCACCCGTCGCACCACGTGCAGAGCTGGTCGCACGCGTAGTCGTGCAATGAAGGGCCGGAAGATGAAGCAGATTTTTTCATGACTGCAGAGCGGAAAGGAGTGCATCGCGGAGTTCCTCGTAGAAGAACGGCCGACCGTCGAACTTGAGGATGTGTTGCGTGGCGTCACGCCCGGAAGCGAGCTTCAGAAGAGAGGCGAGCTGCGCGCCGTGATTGCACTCCACGAAAACCGTGCGCCTGGCCGTGCGCGAGAGCATCTCGAAACTCTCGGTCTTGAGCGGCCAGAGGTACTGGTAGTGCAGGTAGCCGATCGATTTCTTCTTCATGTCTTCAGTGCCCAGTACATCCAGGATGACACCGCGATTGCTCCCCCAGCTCACGAGCAGCGTTTCGGGATTTTTGGGCCCGACATACAGAGGCTCAGGCAGTGCGGCTTTGAGAGCAGCCATTTTCTTGAGACGCTTCTCCATCTGCCGGCGCGCGTTCTCCGCGTCCTCGGTGACCGATCCATCCGGACCGTGCTCGTCCCCCTGCGCACAGAACGTGGGGGCTTCGCTCCCGGGGAGCCAGCGCTTCGAAACACCATCGGGTGCAGCAGGATCGTACCGGTCGGCGGATCGCAGCTGCGAAAGTGCGTTGGCATCCGTGACGAGCAGTCCGCGCTTGAGCTTGGCGACGGACTGATCGAAGGCAGGCTGCGTGAAGAGCGCCTCTGCCGTCTGCTTATCGGTGAGCACAATCACCGGAATCTGGAATTCCTCGGCATAGTTGAACGCCTCAGGCATGAGATCAAAACAATCCTGTGCATCGCTGACCGCGAGCACCAGCCGCGTAAACTCGCCGTGACCGGCTCCCACCGCGAGCGTCAGATCCCCCTGTGCCGTCCACGTGGGGAGTGCCGTGCCGGGACCCGGTCGCTGCGCGAGCACGAACACCGCCGGCGTCTCGGTGATACCTGTGAGCGACAACGTCTCGGTCATGAGATCGAACCCGCCGCCGCTCGTCGCCGTCATGGCGCGCGTGCCCATGTGCATGGCTCCCACCATCATCTGCGCGGCGGTAATCTCGTCCTCCGCCTGCTTCACGAGCATCTTCGTCTCGTTCTGCATGTCGGCGATGTAGGTGAGGAGCGGCGAAGAGGGCGTCATGGGATACCCAACGTACACACGGCATCCCGCATGGATGATCCCCAGCCCCATCGCCTGGCTTCCCGTGAGCAGCAGATAGTCTTTCCACTGCGGGTTGGCCCGGGGGAGCGTGAGAGACAGAGACGGCGCGATCTCGGTACGCACTTTGAATCCCTCTGCGATGCACGAAAAATTGAGCGCGAGCAGATCTTTCTTGTGACCGAACTGCTCGGTGACGAGTGCCTTGAGCTCATCTGCACTGCGCCCCAGCAGGGACCAGACCACGGCCGTGATCAGCACGTTACCGAGAATGGGCTTGGCTTTGAGGGCACGCAGCACCTCCTCCGTCGGCAGATACAGCACCTTGATGTCGTGTTCCTCAATGAACTTCTGGTCGGCGGCGTCTTTGAATTTCCACTGCGGCGTCTGGTGGAGCAGGATGCCCCCTTTTTTGAGGTCCCGAAGGTTCTTGGTGATCCCGTGATGATTAAAGGTCACGACCACATCAACGGTCGTCGTCGAACTGCCGACCGACTCCGCATCGATATCGAGCTGGTAACTCGAGTGCCCGCCCTTGATGAGCGACATGTACTCGCGGTACCCGAACACGCAGTACCCGGCACGCTTGAGGCCCTTGGCACACATCTCGCCCACAGAGTTCACTCCCTGACCCTGCGCGCCAACAATTTTCAGAGATAGTCTGGTCATAAGAAAACGGTGTAAGAACTCAACACCATTGCCTCGGCGGAGCGACTTGCCACGGCATAGCGTAGCGAAGACGGGAGCGGAGACGGGCCGACGATTTTGATGGCGAGGCGCGTCATGATTGCTTGGGGGTAACCTTCGCAAGGAGCTTCTGCCCCCATGCCGCAATTTTTTCCTCCTGACCGTACGGCTCCCCGATGAGGATGAGCGGATCAACGCACATCGTACCGTTATGTTCGCGTACGAATTTCATCAGGTGCTCGGTGGCACGGGCGGTGTAGTAGTAACGGCTGTCGCCCAGTGCGATGAGCGCACAGGGTTTCTTGTTTAAATCCACCGCGCGCGCGCGGTCCGTGAGCAGGGCATGCATGTGCGGATGTAATTGCCCCTCGCTCCCGCCGGTGTTCCACGTGCCGCAGGCCAGCAGGAGGACATCGCCCTTGAGCAGATCCTCGGCACTCGCCGCTTCGGCGCGCTGTTTCTCGGCCGTCACATCCTTGCGTATCAGAACGGGGAGCAGTGTATCGACGACATGCTCCGTGTGGCCGGTGGAGGTGGAGTAGACAACGTGCAGCAACGCCACAGATGCAGGGGAAACAGATATGCAGTGTAGCGGCTGTTCTGCCTTCAGAAAACGGAAAGATCAGAGGTTTTGAAGCACGTTGACTTCTGTGGGAGTGCGGGGAAAATCGGGGTATGGAAACTTCCACTTCCACAACACCGGCAGACATGTTCATGGAAGGACTGCGCCAGGATCCCGCCCTCGTAGAGGCGCTCTCGAAGGAGGGCCTCGTCATTCAGGCGATAGAGGGGAAGAAGGTGACAGTGGATTACTGGAAGCACAATCAAGAGCGCGTCCGCCAGACACTGGCCTCGATCAGCCGGCAGCTGGGGATACAGATCGACTTCGACCTGCGGGCACGCGGGTGAAACGAATGACCGCTTCGGAGAATCAATAAGCAGGAATACGGGCTAAACGGGCCATTTCCTTGCCGGAAGAGCCTGTCTCCGATAGGCTCCCCCATACTCTTATGAAGCTCAACAAACTCTTTCATTCGGCCGTGCAGCACGGCATCGACGCAGACCCCCGCGGCCGCAAAGCCGTGGAGAAGCTTTTGAAGAAGCAGAAGGAGCGCGCCGCGAAGCTGGAAGGGGCAGAGAAGGAATACTTCGACGAGGAACGCCTGTGGAACCCGTACTCCGACAGCCGCATCATCGCAGGCACCGGCGAGGAGGATATCAAGACCGTCATGGTCGGCATCGACATTGAAACCGAGGAGGTGCTGCTGGCAGACAGGCTCCGCGAGCGCGGCATGAAGATCGACGCCCTCATGCTCCACCACCCGGAAGGGCGCGCCCTCGGCGATCTGGAGAAGGTCATGCCACTGCAGGTCGATATGCTGGCACTGGTGGGCGTTCCGGTGAACGTGAGTGAGAATTACCTGCGCCCGCGCATGGACCGCGTGGCGCGCGCCGTGCATGCCGACAACCTCTTCTCCACGGAACGCGTGGCCGAGCTTCTAGATTTCCCTGCCTTCAACACGCACACGCCGGCGGATAACCAGGTGTGGCGCTTCATCGAGAAGACAATCTGCAACAAGGAATACGACGACCTCGGTGAGATCCTCAATGCCCTGCTCGAGATTCCGGAGTATCAGTACTACGCCAAGAAGGGTGTTCCGCCGATCATCGTGAACGGCAGCAAGGGCGGCCGACCCGGCAAGGTTGCGGCAACGGAATTCACCGGCGGCACCAATGGCCCCGAGGAACTGCTCGAAGCGCAGGCTGCGGCAGGAGTCGGCACCATCCTCTCGATGCACGTGACCGAGAAATCGCTGGAGAAAGCCAAGGAGAAACACGTGAACATGATTCAGTGCAGTCACATGGCCTCCGACGCCATCGGCATGAATCTGCTTTTAGACCTCCTCTGCAAAGAAGAGAAGCACTTGAAGACCATCGACGTCGCCGGCTTCATCCGGGTGAAGCGGAAGTAAGGGAAATATCAGCGAGTTCCCACCTCAATACTGTTTTTGCGAATCCTGGAGGAGCGCGCCATCGGGGGTGAAGGGGGAGGCCCTGTCCCGCAGTCGCGGGACATGCCGACGAGTCGGCTCCGAAACCTTGGAGGAGCCAGCGAGGAGGCACAGGGCCGAGTGGAGTGGGGATTGGCGCGCCGGCGTTTTGGCTCCACCTTTGTCACGACAAAGGTGGAAAACAATAAAAGCAAAAACGGCACAAACTCCGTATGAATCGTAAACAACAAGCAATAAAACTACTCTTCAGGCCTTCGCGCCCGCCACTTTCAGCACCGCATCGAAGGCAGCCGGCTCATGAATGGCGAGCTCCGAGAGCACCTTGCGGTCGATGGCGATCTTCTTCTTGAGAATCTGACCCATCACTGTGGAGTACTTGAGCCCCCTCTCACGCAGTGCGGCACTGAGACGGATGATCCAGAGGGAACGGAAATCACGCTTCTTGCGACGGCGATCCTTGTACGCATGCTGCCCCGCCTTCATCACGGCCTGCTGCGCCATGACGAACGTGGTGCGACGCATGCCGCGGTAGCCCTTGGCGAGCTTGCGGATCTTTGCGTGACGACGATGCCGGACGATGCCACGTTTTACGCGCATGGATTAGGCGTAGGGAGCAAGAGAGGAAAGTACTTTCTGGTTGACCGAATGTGCCACGACTGTGCGCTGCAGACCCTTCTGCCGCTTGCTCTTCTGCTGGAGCAGGTGACCGCGACCACGGCGCTTGAAGGCAAGCTTGCCCGATCCGGTGCGGAAGATCCGCTTCTTGGCGCCGCTGTGTGACTTGAGCTTGGGCATTGATCCTGAGGAATTCGAAGTACGTGAAAACAGGAAAGACGGCGAAGTGTAGCAGGGTAAGGGGATCGCTTTCAAAGAGAAATGAACTATTTTCCAAAGAATCTCCTCTCACAAACCCTACACCCTACGCCCTACCCCCCGCCCTTCCTCCCCCTGCTCTCATCATCCTGAGTGCTTGGCTCTGAGGATAACATGGAACATCGGCCCCTGCTGCTTCAAATCCTGTTCCACGTCCGCGCAGTCCTTCAGGCCTTCCACGATGGCCAAAAGCTTTGCCTTGGCATAATCCTTATTCCCCAGTTCCCGGCCCCGCAGCCGCACGACGAATTTCACCAGGTGCCGGTCCTGAAAGAACTCCTTCGCACGCTCCATGAGACGCTCGATATCGTGTTTATCCGTACGGAAGCCGAACCGCAGCATCTTCACCTCCGTCTGCTTGCTGTGCACGCGCTGCTTCCGCTCCTTCTTGCGCAGCTGGTAGAGGTACTGCCCAAAATCCCCGATCTTCACCACCGGCGGATTGGCCTTGGGCGAGACCTCGATCACATCCAGATCCTGCGAGCGTGCTTCCTGCAAGACATCGGCAAACAACCGTTCCTGGGCACCATCGTCCGAAACCAGGAGCACCTGGGTCGCGCGAATCTCGTCATTGATACGTGGGCGCTTCTCCTGACGGGGAGGAATGTACGGGCCACGGCGTCGTTTTTGCAAAGAGGAAGAAGGGAAAGGAGCGAGAGAAGCCTAAAACAAGCACAGAGATGCAGCAAGAGCATTGTCTACAATACCGATGGGCCCCCTAGGTCGTCCGCCGGAGGAGGGAGAGCGAGAGGGTGAGCCGGTACCAGTCGCCGAGCGAGCCCGGCGAGAGCTCCATGCGATCAATAGTGAGAAACTCCATGGGCCAGAGACGGGAACGCTCCATGGCCTGGCCGATCGGTCCGCGGTAGAACTCCTTCGCCTCCCGCAGGAGGGATGCATCCGTCGCAGTCTGGAATGCAGAAAGAAATCCTTCACTCTGGAGCGAACGTTTGAGCATCTCCTCGAACGGGCGTGGCTCCTGCGCGTAGCGGAAGAGATCAGTCGAGAAGAACTGCTCCAGCGCAACGATGCCCGCAGGATTCTCCTCTTCCGTCGCACGAATGAGAGCGTTCTTTTCTGCGGATGTCAGTGCATCGCCTACAGTGAGCAGCCCCGCCAGTCGTATGAAGGCAAGCACCCGCTGCACACCGGCACTCCGCACAGAGAGTTGTACGGTGAGAGGAGTCGCTGCCATGCCATCCTCCCGCACATGTTCCTTGCCCACTTCGATTGGCGACAGCATTCCCATCACGCCCTGTTCCTCCAATCCGCTGCGCAGCACTTCGAGGGCCGCCAGTGCCCGCGATACATCTGTTTCTGCAGGGAGCACCGAGACGCGGATGCGTTCGAGTTGCGATCCTGTTTTCAGTGCGGCATCGAGCTCGGCAACTTCCACCTGCTCTTTGAGCAACGAAAGACGCCGCTCAAGTGACGGAAGAGCCGCCAGCAGAGGGAGCGCCGTTTCGCGCACGGTCGCCACCTGTTGCACGTGCGCCATGAGCAGCAGAACCGTGAACGCCAGCGATACCACTCCGACGAAGCCGAGCGTGATGGTAGAGCCGGCACATGCGCGCAGAAATCGCATCATCGCATGATCACGCGAAGCATGAAGGGGGAATGGAATCCGATCGTCTCATCGCGCTCGCGGCTGAATGTGGGAAAGTCACTGCGTTCGACGCCGGGCATGGCCTGCACGGCTTTCGCAAACTGCGCGAGGACCGCCATGCTCTGCAGCCCCACATTCCGCACATCGCCCTTCAGGATAATCGCCCCCTTCTCCCACACCATAGACTGGATTACCACTGCCTGTGGCTGCTCCGGCAGGAAGGTGTGTGCGACGTTCCGGAACTGCTCGAACAGAGCGAAGAATTGCGGTTGTGACATTTTTTCCTGCACGAGTGCGCCGTAGGGGGAACGATCCAGCGGCAGGATGAGGGCAAGCCGTTTGTCTTCCATGCCCCGCATGGCGGCGCGCACCTCCTGTGCGTATGCCTGCAGACGGCTGGGATCCTGGGGTACGCCGTGCAGATCGACCCGCGTGAAGCGCGGCAGCAGCAGGTACCACGAAAGGAGCAGGAGCGAGAGGAGCACCACGCTGAAGAGCGCGAATGGAAAGAGCACCCTGCGAAGCACCTCCCGCGGACCCGGGGCGAGCGGCACCTCCGCCCTTAATTTCTCGGCGATTGCGGCAGGAATTTGTGTCATAGGTTTCCGTATATTATAGCCAAAATATGGAGTTTTAGCCACTGACGATGATTTGCGTAACTGAAGAGTTGTATTCTCGTATCATCCATAGGAAACAGGGTGCTTCCGCACCTGCCCTTCGCACCGAAACGGGCGTATACTGCTTCCGTACTTTCCTCCTTCTCCCGTGGAAGATCTGCTGACAAAGCTTCGTGATCTCAAATCCGCGATCGCAACGGGGAAGGACTCTCTTTGAGGCAAAAGGCCTTCCCAAGCGCATTCAGGACCTGACGGCGCAGACAAGTGCCCCGGATATCTGGAACGACCAGAAGCGCGCACAGGCCCTCTTCACCGAACTCAAGGTTCTCAAGAAACAATGGGAGCCGATGCAGAACATTGCCGATGAGGTGCAGGCACTGCTCGAGATGACTGAAGCCGCCTCGACGGAGGAACAGATCGCGCTCACGGAAGATGTGGAGCGGCTGGAAAAGGAATGGGCCGCCCTCGAAACGCAGCTTTACCTGAGCGGAGAATTCGACGCCTTCAACTGCTACCTCACCGTGAGCGGCGGGGCGGGCGGCACCGAGGCGCAGGACTGGGCCGCCATGCTCATGCGTATGTACCTGCGATACTGCGAACGACAGAGGTGGAAGACGACCATTGTCGAGAAAACCGACGGGCAGGAGGCAGGCATTAAATCCGCCACCATCCACGTCGAGGGCGAATTCGCGTACGGCAATCTGAAGTGTGAAAAGGGAACGCACCGCCTCGTGCGCCTCTCGCCGTTCAACGCCAAGAGTCTGCGGCAGACCAGCTTCGCGCTCGTAGAAGTACTGCCGGAACTCCCGGAATCGACGGGGGTGGAGATCAATCCCTCGGATCTGCGGATCGACACCTACCGCAGCGGTGGAGCGGGCGGGCAGAACGTGAACAAAGTCGAGAGCGCCATCCGCATCACGCATCTTCCCACCGGCATCGTCGTCGCCTGCCAGAACGAGCGCAGCCAGCTCCAGAACCGCGCCCAGGCCATGAATATGTTGCGCGCCAAGCTGCTCGAGAAGGAACGGCTCGAACGGCAGGAGACAAAAGCGGAACTCAAGGGCGCCAGGCAGAGCGCCGACTTCGGTCAGCAGATCCGCAGTTACGTCCTGCATCCCTACCAGATGGTAAAGGACCTGCGCACAGATACCGAGACCAGCAATACCACAGGAGTGCTGGACGGCGACATCCAGCAATTCATTGATGCGGAGCTGAGACGAGGGAATTAAGAATGATGAATAAAGAATTATGAATGAAGAATAAGAAAGGCAAGCCGTGCATAATTCTTAATTTTTACTTCATAATTCTTCGAAAAAGCGCCCCTTGCGGAGCGCTTTCGATTCGAAAGAAAAACAGGATTTACAAGTCGCAGGCGCGGACCGTCTTGCGGCCGTTCTCCTGGGCACGCTTGGCGGCCTTCTTGAGAGCATCCTCGAGGTACTTGCTGGCGGCATCAGCGAGATCGCCGGCCGTCATCATGTCGGCAGCCTTGAGAAGCTCCTTGACCTTGGAAGCAACGACGTAGCTCATGAAATAGGGGGGAAAAAATAAGGAACGGGAGGATTCTACGCACCCCTGTTTCCCCGCTGCAAGTGCAAAAACACGTCTTTTGGGCAAATTCTCCTCAAAATTTCAATTGACCGGCATGGCCTTCCCCTGCGCAACATGTTCATGTTGATTGCGATAAACCTTGTCATATTGCCAAATGGTACGCAAAATCGATGACCAACACACTTTTCCCTGTACCGGTCACTATCGCGGATAACCAAAGAATGTCACAGCACTCCCGCGACAGTCTCCCATAGACGAAACCCGAGAAAGCTGACCACGAGGATGAATCCGAGGAGCGGGATGACAAGAGGAAACGTCGGAATCCCTTTCGGATGGGGCTCGCGGATCTTCACGCACACACAGGCGGCATTCACGAATGCGTAGACAATGAGCACGGTGAAGCTGGTGAGCTCGGCCAGCGAAACCAGTGGAAGCCAGAGCGCGAAGACGATCCCGAGTATCGACACCAGCACAGTGGCGACGACGGGAGTGTGCCTGGTGGGATGTACCCGGCTGAGCAAGCCGGGAAGCCAGCGCTGTCTGCTCAGGCCGTAGAGAATGCGCGAGCCTAAAATGACCTGCACCAGAATACCATTCGCAATGGCAAAGAGACCGATGAACGTGATGATGATGGGCGGAGAACCGGTCGTCCGCTCATAGAGGAGTGCCAGCGGTGCATCGGTTGCAGCGAGCTCCTGTGCGGGAAGGTTGAGCACCGCAACCACCGCGATGACGCAGTACAGCAGTGTGGAGGTGAAAACGGCCAGCAGGATCCCGAGCGGGAGATTGCGGTGGGGATCTTTCACCTCCTCCGCGATGTTCGCCATATCCTCGAAACCGATGAAAGCGTAGAACGCGATGAAGGCGCCCGCGAGAATAGGGGGCCAGACCGCCATGTCCGCCGGAGGAACGAGCTCGATCGCACGCATTGGGAACGTGAACAACCCTTCGCGCCCCACCCAGATGATGAGCAGGAGTCCGCCGATCTCAATGAGTGTGAAGAGGGAGGCCATAAAGGCAGATTCCCTGATGCCGTACAGGGCAATCGCCGTCGCAATCAGAACCGTGACCGCAATGACCGGGCCGGGTGCAACCGGAATAAAAACCTGCAGATACCCGACGAAGGCATTCGTCAGGACACCCACAGACACAATGGCGGAGAAGGTGACGAGCAGGCCGATGATGGTGGAAAGCGCGGGGATGCCGAACGCACGGACGGTATAGACCGCTTCGCCGCCGCTCCTCGGGTAGCGCGCCGAGAGCTCCGCGTACGAAAATCCTGTCAGCGCGGCCAGGACAGCAGCGACGACGAATGCAGCCGGTGCGAAGAGCCCGGCCTCTCCTGCCACTTTGCCAACGAGCGAGTAGATGCCCGCTCCGAGAATGGAACCCAGCCCATAGAACGTGAAGAGCGAGAGCGAGAGCCGGCGCTGGAGCTGAGGGGACATGAGAGAAATTACATACAGAATAGAGGGTCTCCGAGCGAAAAAACATGGCAGGTCAGGGAGCGACTGAGCGGCTGACACAGAAACCGAAAAATCTTCCCTCGCTGCGAGGAACGTCCGGTACAATCGGGATGCGTGGAGGGATGGCCGAGTGGTTGAAGGCGCACGACTCGAAATCGTGTAGGCCCCCAAAGGGTCTCGAGGGTTCGAATCCCTCTCCCTCCGCCAGTCTGCACCCCGCCGTACGAGACGAACGCATGACAGTGTGTCGATGCCCTGTATAATCGGGAGCAACATGCCCGAAGACCTTCCGATTCAACACAGACACCGCACTGCCCTTTTTCTGAACCGCGCACAGAACGCCGCGACCCGCGGGCCAGCCGTCACCGATCTCTCGGCGACACTCCTGCCAAGCGACATCTGCCTTGTCGAAACCACCTTTCGCATCACGCCACAGAAGAAGCCGGCTGCGCGCGCACCCCTTCCCCTGCGTTCCCGTGATCCCCAGAGCATTCTGCAGTACATCGCCCGACGCGCGTGGGCGCACCCGCAAACGAAAAAATCCGTGCAGAACGTGGCGCCTGCCGCTGTGCAATCCCTCAAGCCGCCTGCCGCTCCCCCGTCGCTCCCCCGCACGTGGGTGCGGACCAGCATCGGCAAAGCAGAGACGAAACCCGCCACGCAGCCAGCCCGAAAGAAACCCGCCCCCCGATCCTGGAAACGGCGCTGCGCCACTGGATGCACCATCGCGCTCCTCAGCGCCGTCACGCTGGAGGGCGGATCGTTCGCGGCCTACTGGGCACTCACCGGTAGCCCGCTCTCGTTTGGGCAGGCAGCCGAAGAGCAGCAACGTATAGCCGCCGAAGCCATGGTGACGGACCCCAACCTTCTCGCGAGCGGAGGGGATGGAAAATTATCACAGCTCATCGTCCATCCGTACATGGGCTACACGCGCAAGATCGACCACGTCAATAACGTCCCGGGGCAGGATTACCTCCTCGGCCTCAAGCCGCTCATCGCCGCCTCGCCCGGAACAGCGATCATCGGCATTTTCGGAGGTTCCGTCGCGGAACAATTCTCCCAGGCGGGGAGCGGCGTCCTGAAACACCTGCTCTCGCAGGATCCGCGCTTCGCCGGCAAAGACCTGGTGATCTTCACCGCGGCAATCGGCGGCTTCAAACAGCCGCAGCAACTCATGTCGCTCAACTACCTCCTCTCACTCGGCCAGCACTTCGATGCCATCGTCAACATCGACGGGTTCAATGAAGTTGCGGGGCCGTCCGTTTCAAACATCCCGAAGAATGTCTCACCTTACTACCCGAGCGGCTGGTACCACCTCGCGGGGCGGCTGCCCGATACGCGAGTGCTGGAACACATCGGTGCCGTGGCCTACAGCCGCAAGCGCCGCAAAGATGCCGCCAGCCTGATGCTCTCCTCCACGCCTCTCGGCCACAGCACAACGGCACAGTTCCTCTGGAAAGGATGGGACGGCATGCTCGCCTCCCGCGTGGCGGAATCTGAGCTGGCCCTGCTGGAGCAGCCGTCCGCCCAAGTGGATGACACGCTGCAGCGCGGTCTGCCCTACGACTACCGCGGCGACGAACAGCTGCTCGCCGATCTCGTGGAGCAGTGGAAGCGCAGCTCCCTCCTCATGCATGGGATTGCGAAGGCGGAGGGCATCCCCTACTTCCACTTCCTGCAACCCAATCAGTATGTTCCCGACACCAAGCTGTTCTCCGCCACCGAACGAAGGACCGCACTCAACGTCGAAAGCCCCTACCGTCGATGGGTCATGCAGGGGTATCCGATCCTCCGGGAAGCAGGAAAGGATCTGCAGAAACAGGGTGTGGATTTCCACGACCTGACCGGGCTCTATGCCCGGGTGCCCGAAACGATCTACAAGGACGATTGTTGCCACGTGAACACCCTGGGCAACGCCATCCTCGGCCAGATCGTCGTGGATGCCATCCTCGGTGATCGCAACCGTCTGGCACGTCTCTGAAAAAGTCACTCGTGCCGCATCTGCTAGACTGACGGCATGTCGAAATTTTCGATTTTCGCGGAACTGTGGCATTTCATGCGCGCGCGCAAGAAGTGGTGGCTCTTTCCGATGCTCCTCCTGTTGCTCCTCCTGGGCCTGTTGCTCGTCTTCGCACAGACATCACCGCTCGCCCCCTTCCTCTACACGATCATCTGATCGCCGTCTCATGACGATCCCCCGCCCCCTCGCATGGCTCTGGGAAGGCTGGAAACGTGTGAGTCATGCGATCGGACTCGCGGTGAGTGTCGTCGTACTCGCGCTGTTCTGGCTCGTCGTCATCGGATGCTATGCCATCGTCTTTCGGATCATCCGCCTCTTTCAGAAAACTGAAACGCCCGCATCCTACTGGAGGGATCTCGCGCCCGAGAACAGTGAGAGTCTTCTGCATCCGTTCTGATGGCAAAGCCCATCTTCATCCTCGGCATTTCCTGTTACTACCATGACAGCGCGGCCGTCCTTTTGAAGGACGGGGCAGTGATCTTCGCTGCGCAGGAGGAGCGCTTCACAAGAAAAAAGCACGACGAGGGCTTCCCGCAGAACGCGATTGCCGCCGCATTGCACTCCGCCGGCATCACTGCACAGGATCTCTCGGCAGTCGTCTTCTACGAAAAGCCGCTCCTCAAATTTTTCGACCGGATCATTCCCTGTGCCATCGATGTCTGGCCGCGCGGCCACGGAACCTTTCAGCGTGCCGCGCACGAGTGGCTGACGAAGAAACTCTGGATCCCGCAGCTCATCCGGAAAGAGCTGAACTACGCAGGACCGCTCTTCTTCACCCGGCATCACGAGGCGCACGCCGCCTCCGCCTTCTACCCCTCAGGGTTCCCCGATGCCGCCATCGTCACGGTGGACGGCGTGGGCGAGTGGGCAACGGCGACCATCGGCTACGGCCGGGGCACGGATCTCACACTCCGGCAGGAAATCCGCTACCCACATTCTCTGGGGCTGCTCTACTCGGCCCTCACCTACTACCTGGGATTTAAGGTGAACAGCGCCGAGTACAAGGTGATGGGATTGGCCCCGTACGGAGAGCCGAAATACATGGACCGGATGTGGAAGCTCATCGATCTCAAGAAAGACGGAAGCTTCGCGCTCAACCGCACATACTTCACCTACGAGTACGGCAATACGATGACCGGCAGGGCATTGGAAAAGTTGTTCGGGCAACCCACGCGCAAGCCGGAAAGTCCCCTCACACAATTCCACAAAGACATCGCGCGCTCGCTGCAGGAGGTGACGAACGCAGTGATGCTCCGCATCGTCCGGCACGCCCAAGAGCTCTGCCCGAGCGAGAACCTGTGTCTGGCCGGTGGCGTTGCTTTAAACTGCGTAGCCAACGGCCTCATCCTGCGCTCCGGCATCTTCAAAAACATCTTCATCCAGCCGGCTGCCGGGGACGCCGGCGGTGCGCTGGGTGCGGCACTGTTCGTGTGGCACCAACACTTCAGAGGAGCGCGGAGCGAACGGATGGAACATGTCTTCCTGGGTACGGAATACAGCAACGAGAACATCGCCTCATTCTTGCGATCCAGAGGCCTTCCCTCGGAACAACTGGATGACACGGCGCTCATCGAACGCGTGGCGTCACTCCTGGAGGGGGAAAATGCCATCGGCTGGTTTCAGGGGAGAATGGAGTTCGGCCCCCGTGCGCTCGGCAACCGCTCGATCATCGCCGACGCACGCAATAAGGAGAACTGGAAGAAGGTGAACCTGAAGATCAAATTCCGCGAGTCGTTCCGGCCCTTCGCCCCGACCGTACCCGTCGAGCGCGTAAGCGATTACTTCACACTCGACCAGCCTCCGCCCTTCGGGCTACGGCCGGCAAGTCGCGAGAGCCCATTTATGCTCCTCGTTGCCGATACGCGGACCGAGAAACGCAGCGAGATTCCCGCCGTGACACATGTGGATGGATCGGCGCGCATCCAGACGATCAGCAGAAAACAGAATGCGCGTTACTACGATCTCATCAAGGCATTCGAGCGACACACCGGCTGCCCTGTGATCATCAACACCTCCTTCAACGTGCGCGGCGAGCCGATCGTGGAATCGCCGGAAGACGCGGTGAACTGTTTTCTCAAAACACACATGGAGTATCTGGTGCTCGGCAATCACCTCCTGACGAAGACGCAGATGCCCGCTGCGCTGCTCGGAGGGACAGAGGAGTACATGCAGCGGTTTGTATTGGACTAGAATGATGTGAACCGGAACCGACAATTGACAGCCAAAAAACCATACAGCCGTTGATGGAGAAGCCCCTTCCAGATGACCCTATTGGGAGGCCTGACGCAAAGTACGATTGGGCCCCCAGAGCCTTGATTTTCGGCATAAAAAGGGTAACCTGTACAAGTTTGGAATATGTGTCCTTGTGGACTAAAACGGACGTGGTTTGAACAGGACGCGTGCACCTTCCCCCACCTGCATGGAGCCTCCCCTGGCTGGCCCCCCGAAGCGCACAGCGCGAAGGTGGGCACCATCCCTCTCCTCTCTCGTTCGCGTCTCCACCATCGCCCCTGCAGCCCGATTCCCGGCGCTCACGGATGTAAGCTTGTCGAGCTTTTTTCCTGTCGGAACCCAGTATTTCTACGGCTATCCGTCCGGTGAGCACTCGGGGTTCTTCAACGCCGTGCCGCCGTTCATCGAAGAGATCGTCGCAGCACGTGCGCTCTCGTGCGCCGGAGCGTGGGTGACTCCCGTCGTCTTCGCCTCAAGTATCGACCCGCTGACGCAGGAAATCCTGCGGGAGGATCTCGGTATGGCGCCGGCACGCCGGCAGCCGATCGTTCTGCCAAGTACGATCAATGAAACTCTCTCCGGCCCTCAGCGTAACCGCTCCATCGTGCGCGCCCTCTCGGGCATCCTCGCGCCGAAGAAATTCGTCATGGCCCAGCCCTACATGGACACATGTCTGCAGACGCGCTTCGCCCTGCCCCCCGCCCTCACGTTGTGGCTCAATGATAAGGTGAATATGCCGCGCTACGTCCCGCCTGCATTCCTGCCCGAACGCTACGCGGAATGCGCCAACGGCCGCGCATTCGCCGCTTCTCCCTCCACGTTCCCCACTCCCTGTGTCGTGAAGGTCTCCTCTTCGAGCTCGGGCGACGGGGTGCGTATCTGTCGCACTGAAGAAGAATTGAGGAATGCGCAGAGGGAATTTGCGAAGGTGAAGACAGGAATCATCGTCGATGAGCACGTCGAAGCCGTGCGGAATTTCGGCATTCAATTCGGCATTCCTTCAGATCCCGCGCAGGAGATCGAGCTCATCGGCGTGAGTGAACAGCTCACCACGCCCGAAGGCGCCTTCATTGGAGGACTGGTGGACCCCGATAACCTCTTCGCACGGATTGATGGAGTCAATGACTTGTTGCTCCACCACGTTCTCCCGGCCGTGCGCGAGATGGGATGGTACGGCATAGGAGGTTTCGACGTGCTCGTAGACAGCCGGAACCGCTTCTTCATCGTCGACCCGAATTTCCGCATGACAGGCATGACCGCGTTCCTCTGCACCGCCCGCAACGGGACAGTGCGCAAGTGCATGGCGAGCTTCGTCGGAACATTCGAGGGAAACCGCACGGATTTCGTGCGGGCAATCGCCCCCCTAGCCCGGCCGGGTGCCCGTCAGCGTCTGCACATTGTCGCACTCACGCACCGCAATGGCACTTTCCGCATGAGCGCGGCTCTGCTCTTCGGCCGGGATGAGGAACACGAGGTGCCCCGCCTCGCCGGGGAATTTCTCGCACTCGGCCTCCAGTCGCGCGCTCTCGAGAGGCTCAAGCGCAACGGGCGCGAACACTATCCGGATCTGCCCGGGGCTTCGGTGTGAGAAGATACAACACATGTGTGCGGCTCTGCGCCCGGATCTTCACAAACATGTGGCATACAGAGCAGGACGTGGCGCACTGAAGACCCAAGAGGCCTACAATTTGGTCCTTTGCTTCTCTATGCCCTTTCCGACCGCCGCGCCCGGCAAAAGACGGAAAGGTTTGCGACATGCGATACACTTCTCCCATGAACTTCCCCATCGAACTCCCGCCGCAAACGCTCGCCCTCGCCGTGGAATTGAAAATTCTGCCGGAGGATATTGACGAATTCTTCACGCGCGGAGGCGGACCCGGCGGCCAGAAGATCAACAAGACCGCGAGTTGCGTCGAACTCACCCACCGCCCCACGGGAACCGTCGTCCGCGTGCAGCGCTTTCGGGAGCAGCACTTGAATCGCATCGCGGCCTACAAATTGCTCATCGAGAAACTGGAGGAGCACATCAAAGGGGCCGCCTCAAAGCGGCAGCAAGAGATCTTCAAGCTCCGCAAGCAGAAGCAGCGCCGCTCACGGCGATCCAAAGAGAAGATGCTGAAGCAGAAACATCACCGCAGCAGCGTCAAAGAGCAGCGTCAAAATGCCCTGCACCGGTCACTCGAGGAGCTGGGGCACTAAACGGCCTTCCCTGCCTGCAGTCTCTTCGCCAGCGTGCGCAGGTAACTCGCGGCAATCTTGATCGTGCGGTAATGACCCGTAGCGGGGTCGTACACGCGCTTCTTTTGGATGTTCGCCTTGAACGTTCGACGGGTGTGCCGCATGGAGTGGCTTCGGGTGTTCCCGAAGGTCGTCTGCTTGCCGGTTTTGACGCACCGTCGTGCCATTGCCGGCAAAGAGTACTGAAAGATGACAGCAGGCGCAAATGCTTTCCTCCTCTTTTCCGCTAGACTGGCCGCATGCTCTCAAGCTTTTTAAGTCCGCCGTTTCTGATCTCCATCCTCATTGCCATTTCGGTGCACGAAGCAGCCCATGGCTGGATGGCCGCCCGTCTGGGTGATCCCACGGCACACAATGCGGGGCGCCTCACGCTGAACCCCATTGCGCACATCGATCCGATGGGCGCACTCATGTTCCTCATGGTGGGATTCGGCTGGGCGAAGCCAGTCCCCGTGAACCCTCTCTACTTCCACCGCCCCAAACGGGATACGGCGTTGGTCTCGCTTGCGGGACCCGTGAGCAATCTGCTCCTCGGCAGTCTCGCGTTCTTTGGGTTGGTCCTGATCCTTCGCGGCGAGATCGGAGGATCGGCCTTCGGCCTCCTGACCGTGGGTGCAAATAGGTCGGTGCTCGAACAACTGCTCCTGCAGATCCTCGGCAGCTCCGTCTTCATCAATTTGGGCCTTATGGCGTTCAACCTGCTGCCCATCGCACCGCTCGATGGATCGAAGGTCCTGCACATCTTCATCCCACTCCAGTATGAAGATCAGTACGAAACCTTCATGCAGCGGGGTCCCATGATCCTGCTCTTCCTCATCCTCGCAGGCGTGTTCCTGAATGTCCCGCTGCTCTCGGGATGGGTGTTCGGCATCGTGAATGCGACCCTCAGGACGCTCCTCTTTCTCGCATCACCACTGCTCTAGCATCCAAGGCCGGGGATCTAAGGGCAGAGAAGCCGGACGCATCCGGGGAGCGATAGTTCCCGTCCGGCGCTTCAGGAGTGCGAGCACGCTCACGCCCTGACGGTACGGGCGGCCTCTTTTTTCCCATGCCCGCACGATGCGCCGTGCCTCACCGCCAAAAATCCATCGGAGGAGTGCATTGACGGGAGCGGATGGGAGCGAGAGATCGGTTTGCCCGGGCCCGAGAGAGCGGCCGCGCAATCGGCTGAAGAGGCGCGAGAGTTTCGCGATGGGGTGCAAACGCGCGTTGAGAGCGGAGCACACGCATTCCTCCACCGAAAGACCCTCCCAGAGCATGCGAAAGCGCGGCAGGCTGTAGCGGCGCTCATGCTCGAAACCCCGATCGTGCGGTCCCCAGAGCTCAGGATCACCGGGCGCCATCATGAGCAGGTAGGCACCGGGCTTCATGGCCGCAAGGAGCTGCGAGACTAAGGAAAAATCATCCTGCACATGCTCCAGCACATCGAGAAAGAGCACGGCATCCGCGCGCTCCAGAAGGTCGCGGCAATCCTGCGGGGCGTATCCGTGACGGAATTCGATGCCGGGAAAGCGCTGCCGGGCGAACGATACGGCATCGAGAGAAGGATCAATACCCACGCACGTGTACAGACGGTTGAATGCAGCCGTGTTCCCTCCTGTTCCGCACCCGACATCCAGAATGAGGCGCTCGCGGAAAGGCGGCAGCACCCGCGTGAGGAGAGCGCGAAAAATATCGCGGCGCCCCAGAAACCACCAGTGACGCTCCTCGAGATCGGCATGAACCTGGAACTGCGGCAACTGCATCACACAAGCCGGGAAGATTGCAAAATTCGCTCCATCCGCGCATCCCAGGCGACATGGGCAATGAGGGTGCGGCGCTTCTCTTCGTTGATTCTGGGATGTGAGCATGCCTCTTCGATTGCCGCAGCCAGCGCAGGCGCATCGCCCGCCGGAAAGAAATGGACGAGGGAGGGATCGATCACCCCCCGCAGCGGCGGCAGATCGGCACACACGGTCGGCTTGCCCGCAGCGAGGTACTCGAACACTTTTAAGGGAGAGGTGTCGCGCAGGAAGAACGGATGCAGCGAGGCGGGAGCGGGGTACACGCATACATCGGCAGCGGCGAGGATGGAAGGGACGCGGGCATTGGGGACCGGGCCCTCGAATCGCACATTCTCATCGCTCAGACCAAGTTGCCGGGCAATCGTCCGGTAGCGTTCCACCTGATCGCGCGGACCACCTATCACCCAGCAGAAGATTCCCTCTCCTTCCTTACCTACCTTACCTACCTGACCTACCTTACCTTCCTTACTTCCCTCACCTCCCTTCAGAATCGCAACGGCTTCGAGCAATTCTCTCACTCCTTTCTCAATCGTCCCCCGCGTGACGAGCGACCCCACGTACACCGCAATCCTACGATCGGGAGGCAGTTGCCATTCGCGACGCGCATCGGCCGATGACAGAAGATGCGCAAAACGCTGCGGATCCACACCGTCGCCCTCTGTCACCACCTGCTCAGGATCGATCCCCCATGCGATGAGCGCATCGCGCATGGGAGTGGTGAGGCAGACAACGAGACGGCATTGACGGCATGTGCGAACGAATGCCGCAGTACGCAACGGAAGCGTGTGGAGCTCCAGAATCACAGGCATGCCGGTGGCGAGCAGAGAAGGCGCGAGCCGCGGCGAGCGCGTGTAGAGCAGATCCGCAGGATGCGAACGCAGAAATATGCGCAGAGCCCGCTCGTAGGAGCGCATCGTGAAGAAAAAAGCGAGCGGACCGGGGATCCACCGGGCGTTGAGTGCGTCGAACACGGGCAGGCGCGTCACGTCGAATGTTTGCTGCAGACCATAGTAGGAACGCGGGTCTTTGCGCACCGTGCCGTGCACGTCAGGGGCCACGACCGTGACGGAGTGACCGAGCCGCGTCATCGCCGCACACACCTGCGCGATCTGGTGGCCGTGCGCTTTCTCGGTGGGGAAACGCGCCTGTGAAATATAGGTGATCCGCATGGAATCAGAAGAGGTGCTCGACGGCATAGGCGAGAAAACGCGGGGCCGAGAGGAATTTTTCGAACGCGTAGCGCGCTGAAACCTGCATGGTGAACCAGCGCTGATCGGAACAGGTGGCCCAGAAATCCGCCACGATCTCGTCGATGCGCAGAAGATCGGCAATGTGAATCTGCAGAATAAAGGAGGAGTACTCGACGATGCCCTCGAGCGGCAGGCGCACATCGGTATTGAGTAGAATCGGCACGCGCCCGAGACTCAGCGCTTCGTAGAAGCGCAGCGAGTAGTTGCCGTCGCCCCGTATGCAGAGCACGAAATCGGAGGCCAGCATGTTTTCGATGTACTCGCGGCGCGCCAGAGCTGGATCGAGACGGATCGTCTTGGCATGTGCGGAGTGGCTGGAGCGCAGGAGGAAGTTTGTCTGGATGCACCTGCTCCGCGCGAGGGATGCGAGAGCGCGACGACGGAGCCAGAGCCCCTTGATGAAGGAGCGGCTCTGCGGGTAGCCGGAAAGAAGCGCCCAGGCCTCATGCGGCAGCGCCTGCAGAAAAGACCCGATGGCGTTCTTCGTATTCTTGTACTGCGCCCATCCGCAGAACCCGATGACGGGGGGCGCATCCGTCTTGTCACGAACAAAGAGGCCCTTCCCCTTCAGGTCCTCCGCATAGGCCGGCATGATGTGCTCGTCCTCGCGAAGCTTCGATTCGTACTGCGAGGTACGGAAGGCGATGGCATTGTCGAGTGCGACCGGACCCGTGCCGTCCCCGTGCCAGAAGGTGATGATGCGCTTGTTGTGCCGCGCGGCTGTCGTCTGGCACCGCTTCAGATACTCCGCGCGGTCCGCGACCGACGGATAGTTGTGCGGAAGCAGGTGCACATCGGCACGCGCGGGATCCGTCTCGATCGCAATGAGAGGATCTTTGAGATCGCGGAACGCCTCTTTCTGGAAGAGTTGGCGTGTGGGCAGATCCTCTGGCAAGTTCGGCAGGAGGAGAGGAACCAAGGGGACCCCCGGCAGCCGCTCGAAGTAGACGCGCTTCACGTCGGCCAGTATAGGCTGGTGGAAAGCGGAAATCTCGCTTAGAAAGAGGAAATACCCTATGATAAAACTCCATCATGAAAAGCTTCATCGACAAGTATTACCGCTACATCCGGCCCCTGCGACCCCTCTACGGGTGGATCGTGGATACCAAAAGCAGACTGCACTGCTCGCAGAGAGCAGAGGAGTGGAAACAGAGAGGCTTTCGCGGCGCAAAACTGGATGTGTGCGGGGGGAGGAATCCCTACAACGAGCAGGAGTACCTCAATGTCGACATGGTCCCTTTTCCCAAAGTGGATTTGGCGTTCGACATCACGCAGCGTTTTCCCATCGAAGACGGGGTGATTGCAGAAGTGGTATCCGTCGCGACCTTGGAACACCTGCGCAGAGCCCAAGTGGATCACGTGCTCCGGGAATTTTTCCGCATCCTCGCACCGGGCGGGCTCCTCCAGGTCTCGACACCCGATGTCGAAGCGTTGGCCCGCGCCATTCTGGACCATGAAAATATCGAGCTCGTGAACCAGTACCTGTTCGGCAAGTTCAAATCTGATGCGACCGAACGTGAAGACCTGCACAAGTGGTTCTACCCCGCCGGCCAGATGATCGGGCTGCTGCAGAGCATCGGATTTGTTTCTGTGCGACAGGTTCCCATGACCATCTCCCTGCACGACCCGCGCCTGAATTACCTCATCGAGGCCGTGAAACCTTCGTAGGCGTACAGCTTTCCCCTGCTTTCCCATCCCGCGCTCGTACGACCAGCTCCTCGGCCCCGCCTTCAAATGGAACAGCCTCCGCTTCGCTGTCCGGACCGCATTGCCAACTCTCTGGTACTACATAACTCGCCCTGCTCTGCCTCCATCTGGCGAACCGGTTCCAATCACTAAAATCCCTGCAATGGAACAACCGCGCGAAGCGCTGGGTGGCTCTGCCGGGACCCAGCGCTGGAGCGCAACCACTCAGGGAAAGGATGGTGCGTGGAAGGAAAACCGCAGGTTGTCCTTCCACGAAAAACCGGCCCTGTGCACGATGAATATTTTGCCGCCCATGATGACGGTGTGGTACCACTTTGCGAAGAAGAATATCGGTGACGGAGCGGACATCGCGATCTTTGATTGCACAGGCAGGCTCGATCCGAAGGAATTTCCAGATGCGCGCGTACTGCCCTTTCTCAATTTTTACGCGGCAACGAAGGGGAATGAATTCATCCGGCACATTGCGCGAAACCGCCGCATCGCCTGGATCTGCGATGACGACATGTTTCTGATGAGCGATACATGCCTGCACATCCTCCAACGGGAATTTGCCGTGTCCGGCACGGCCTCCGTGAGTTTTCGGCCGCGTGAGTGGTGGGAATTCGATTTTGACGGAAAGCGCGTCCAGCCAAGCAGCAGCTACTGCCTCGCCGTCGACCGCGAGATCTTCATGCATGAGAAACTATCGCTCTCACCGGCACCGGATAACCCGCATCCAGCCCTCCTCACCCGTCCCCCGCGCCGCTACGACACTTTCGACAAAGCTAATGAAATTCTTCTCAAGAAAAACTACCGCTGCGCGATCGTATCCCCCAAGGAACGCCAAAAGTGCGTCGCGGAATTCAGCGGACTCAGCGGAGCCGTCATGCTCCTGTACCACTTCAGAAGCCCGCAACAAACACTGGGCTACTTCCGCTCGGCTCCGCCTGATCGCTGGAGCGGGAACCTGCTCTTCGGGCTCATGAGCGCCATGCTTTCGGTCTGCACGATTCAGGATCTGTACGCAAAACTGAAAGGCCGTCCCTATCCGCTCCCTTCTCTGCCAAAACGCAACGAGCTGCTGCAGATCGTGGAGGAGCGCCGTCCGTTCATCCGCCCTGACCAGACGCTGGAGGCAGTGGAAAAAACGAGTGCCCGGTTGCACGCGGCGTTATGAAACGAACGACGCTGCGCACGCGATACTCCCGCATATTATTTTACAGAGAGATCCATCCCCAAGAGTTTCCACGCGTCGCCTTCGCGCGCGTACTTCAAGTTGAAAAGCATCTTCGTCGCCTCGATACGGTAGAACCCCTGCAAAGTCAGAATGTTTTTCTCGTCGATGGAAGGCTGTGCATTGAACGTGGGCAAGCCGGATGTGATGGACTTCTGCACCTCGCGGCCGAAGGGCATGAACCCCGCGAAAGCCTGTGCGATTTTTTCGGGCGTGGTCTGCCTCTGCCAGATAGCGGAAATATTGCCGTAGAAGCCTGCGAAGTCTTTCTGGGTGAGCGCGCGGGCAAAATCCCCCATCGTCCTGTTGACGAGCGCCGTCTCTTCCTCGCGACTGGGAAGCGGCAGAGCGCCCTGCGCAGACGGGCTCTGCGCCTGCTGCCCTGAAAGGCTGAACCAGCCACTCCATACCGCAATACCAACACTCACGATTGCAACGAGGACAACGACCGGCAGGATGATCTTCCAGTGGCGGAACATTCAAGGGGAGAGGAAAAGCAGACCCAGATTCACCGCGGGCACTCCCGCAAAAGCACCATAGTCCTCGGCATACTCTGTGTCACAAATAAGGGAACGAAATCCGTCTCGCCCTGCTCGATCTCGTAGGCGGGGCATCCCTCCGTAAGATCGCGCACAACGGTGAGATCCGGACGGAACACCGTAGTCTTCCAGGTGTGGTAATTCGGCTCCCTCACGAAAACGAAGGCTCCCTGCGGCGCGTGCGCATTGATGTAATCGCGTGCGACGGAAATGCCATAGAGACCTTCGGGGGAGAGGTGCAGATCCGCCGGAAAATGACCGATCGTCCGATCTGCCCAGGCGTTGCACGCCCCGTACGAATAGAGACAGAGCGCACCGGCATTCAATACGACGATCAGAATCCCGATAATAACAAGCAGCACCCGTTCCCGGGTGCGGTGGCATCGAAACAAATCTATGACCCCCATCGCCCCGAACCCGAGAAAGATGGGATACGCGGGGAACGCGAAGCGAATGCCTCGCACCCACCACAGGAGTGCGAGTGCGCCCACTGCCGTCATGCCAAGGAGAAGCAGCGGCTGCCGGCGGCCATGCCGGATCACGCCCCAGAGCCCCAGGAGGAACAGCACCGGAAGCACATTATGAAAAGGGCCGATGTAGTACAGCACGTTGCGGAAAAGCAGGAACCAGATGGAACGGACTTCCGACCGGTACTCGATGCTGTACGCCGTGTGGAACGGGTTGCCGAAGACGAACGCATTGCGCAGGAACCACAGACCGAAGAGCGCTGCGGCGAACGTCATCCCCGCCCAGAACCACGAAGAGCGCAAATGCTGCGGACGCCTGAAGAATACGAACAGGGGGTAGAGAGCATAGAGCAGTACGCCGTTGTAACGCGTGAGGGAGGCCAGCCCCAGCAGGATCCCCGCGAGCACATACAGGCGCGGACGCTCCCCTGCAGCGATGAATGCGGCCAGCGAGCCCAAGAAGAGAGACGTGAACAGCAGATCGGCGGATCCCATCTGCATCATGAGCACAAATCCGTGGTGAAAGAGGACGAAGACAACCGCAAGGAGTGCTGTGCTGCGCGAGAACGCGCGCTTCAGGAGGATGTAGGTCGTGAGCAGAACCCCCATCGCGGCGAGCAGCGTCGAAATTTTCATGCCCACCTGCGCAGAAGTGAGCCACACGAAGGGATATGAAACAAACGCGTGCAACGGCAGATGTTTGGCATACGGAACGCCGTCGAAGACATACGTCCCATGACGCCATAAGCTTTCGCCGAGAAGCGCGTACATCGTCGTATCACTCATGATGGGGAGCTTCAGCCCCGGCAGCCAGAGAAGAACAAGCACAGCCGCAATGACTGTGCCCATCGCCAGCCGCGCCATCGGCCATCGACAATCAGTCTTCATGATCATGATGGTAACGCATCCCGATCTGCGATGGAGCCGCCAGCGAGATGCCTGATACGAAGCCCCCAGAGCCGCAGGATCATTGCAAGGTACTTAAGACCGCGCTTGAAGAGCACACGCAGGTTCGGTGCGGTCTTGGATTCCCCCGTCCTGCGCACCGCATTGATGTACGGAATCTCGACGAAGGAGAACCGGAGCCACATGGCCCGCATGATGAGATCCATGAAGTACTCGCCGTAGTCGCCCGTAAGCCGGATGGAGCGAAAGACTTCCCGCCGCACGGCAATGAAGCCGCTCGTGTAGTCGCGAAAGCGCGGCGTGAGCGCGATGCGGAGCACAAGATTGAGGCCCCGGCTGAGCACCGTGGCAAGAAAGGATTCGTTGGGGGAAGAGAGCGTTCCCTGTTTTGCGCTTCCGCCTGTGACGAAACGCGATCCCACTGCAATGTCGAATCCCTCGCGGATCTTTTGCAGGAGCTCCGGGATCTTTGCGGGAGGCATCGAAAAATCACAATCCATCCAGACGATCGTGTCTCCGTGGGCGAGCTCGATGCCGCGCCACAGACTCTTCGTAAGCCCGCGATCCGCCATGCGCGTTTCGAGACGCACCCCGGGAAGGCGGCCGGAAGCGATGACCTCCTGAACCAGCTGCGACGTGCCATCCGGGGAATGATCGTCCACCACGATGATCTCGTGCGGGAGGGTGATCGCACGATCAATCGCCTCGATGAGCGGAACGATATTTCCTGCTTCGTTGTAGGTGGGCAGGATGATGGAGACGAGGGCGATATCAGACATGAGCAATATCATGAATGGCGGAGATCACTGCAGCGATCTGCTCTTCGGTGAGCGCGAGCCCGGAGGGGAGGTAGAGCCCCCGCTCTGCGATATCTTCCGTCACGGGGAACGGACCCTGTTCAATCCCAAGAGCACGCATCGCCGGCTGCGCGGCGCAGGAGGTGAAAAAATCACGCGTGTCGATGCCGCGTTTTTTCAGTGCTGCCCTGAAGGCGTCGCGCGTCATGCCAAAGGAATCTTCCACGAGTACGGCGTACATCCAGTACACGTTCTTCGCCCATTCCCGCGTGACGGGAAGACGCAAACCCGGAATATCCTTGAGCCCCTCTGCATAGCGCTCTGCCATCCACTGTTTCTTCTGTAGAAATTCGGCAATGTGCTGCATCTGCCCCAGACCCAAGGCCGCCTGCAGGTTCGTCATGCGGTAGTTGAATCCGACTGTCTCGTGCACGAAGCGTTTCTTCGGGGAATGGGCGAGGTCTTTGAGGGAGCGAACGCGCGCCGCAATGGCATCGTCATCGGTGACCACCATGCCCCCCTCCCCCGTCGTGATGATCTTGTTACCATAGAAGCTGAAGGCATTCACCGTGCCCATCGTGCCGCAGAGCCGATTCTTGTACGCGGCACCGTGCGCTTCGGCGGCGTCTTCAACGACGGCGATATTCCGCTCGCGCGCGAGGGCGAGGATCGGATCCATATCGGCGGGGTGCCCGTAGATATGCACGGGCATGATCGCCTTTGTGCGCGGCGTAATCAGGGCAACGAGCTTGAATGGATCGAGAGTGAACGTCTCGGGATCACAATCGACAAAGACCGGTCGCGCTCCGGTGTGGAGCACCGCGAATGCCGAGGCGATCATGGTGAAATCCGGCACGATCACCTCGTCGCCCGGACCGATCTCCAGTGCCGCGAGAGAAAGATGGAGCGCCGCCGTGCCACTGGTCGCCGTGATCGCATGTTTGACTCCTAAATAACGGGCGAATACCTCTTCGAACTCCTGAATGTACCTGCCTGCGGATGACACCCACCCCGTGTCGAGTGCATCGAGCACGTACTGCTTGGCCTCGGCCGGGATGACCGGCTCATTCACGGGAACGGTCATCATGAGACGTCACGGAAAACTTTTGCCTGCGCGTCACCGGGGTACGGACCCTGCTTCACCTCGATGAAGCGCGTCGGTTTGAGCATCGAAACGGTGTGACCGCCCGCGAGAAAGAGCATGCAATCACCGTCAGAGAACGCCTCTTCGGCGACGACATTCCAAGCATCATCGAAGATGGTGACTTTCATCTCGCCACGCTCGATGTAGAGGAACTCCGCCGCCTGGCGGGATTCCACCGTGATGCCCGGGTGCCGATGGGGCCGGACACTGTGTCCGGCGGGGCGCTCGAACATGCCAAATTGAAAGGCATCGTTCTGCGAGGTGAAGAACTGCGAGGTATCGATACTAATGCCCTTGCGCACGAAGATGGCAAGCGTGCGTCCCTGGCTCTGGACAATGCGGAGCGGATCCATGCCCGCATTGTACTGCAAAGTATGCGAGGCAAGCGGAAAAAATCGGCTCCGGATTGCCGGATCCCGCCGGCTCTGACAAGCTAGGGCATACTCAATACTGCCCATGAAATCCGCGAGGCTCAAGATGATGCGCTGGCTCCCGGAGGGACTGCTGCTCGCTGCGTTCCTGTACTTCGCGTTGCGAGAACTCGGCACGTTCCCGGCTGCATGGGCGGATGACAGCCTCTTCATGCTCGTGGCGAAGTCGGTCGCGCAGGGGCGCGGGTACGCGCTGCCCATCCTCGGATACGACTGGGCGCATCCCACCATCCTCGCCGTCGGGCCCACGCTCATCTACCCGGTCGCGCTTGCCATCAAGCTCTTCGGTTTCTCCGTCGCAGCAGCCAGAATTCCCATGACGCTGTTCCTGCTCGGCACAACGGTAGTGACCTACCTCTACGTTGTGCGCACGTTCAATCGCACTGCCGCCCGGTGGACTGCTGCCCTCTTCATCTCGTTCTCCGCATTCATCAACACAGGAAAACCTGTCCTCGGGGAAATTCCGGGGTTCTTCTTCCTCATGCTGGGGCTCTTGCTCATGCAGCGCGGAAGCATGTCTCTGCGCTCCGCCGTGATGACTGGCATCGCATTCGGGCTCGCCGTGATGACGAAACTTCCCTTCGGGCTCATTCTGCCCGCTCTTGCTGTGGCATGGATTGTCGCCGCATTCAGACGCAATAGAGATGAAAAACGATTCCTCCTTGTAGCAACAGTGAGCACTGCAGGCGTCGCGCTCATCGGATCGTACTGGATGGGTATTCTCGAACCGGGATTCCTGGATGAGATACGCATCTTTCTCTTCGAGAGGAAAAGTGTGGTCCCCGCAGACCGGTTTGTGCCGATCATCGCACGCCCGCAAGAACTGCTCCGCATGCCCTATGCGCATTATGCGCTCACGGTCATTCTCGCACTCGTCGGCTGGTGGTCGGTGCGCTCGAAGGTGCGGGGTTCCCTTTCTGTCATCCTGTTTTTTGTCGCAACCCTCTTCACCCTTTACTGCTTGAACGGTCCGGGCTGGTATCGGGCACTTCTGCCTGGGACATTGCTCCTGCTGCCATTCGTGCCCGCAGGAGCCCGCGCGCTCCTCGGCAGGTATGGCTCCTTCGCACTCCTGGGGCTCATGGTGCTCCTGCAGGGGCACTGGCAATTCACGTACCGGGGCGCGTCCACCTCCCCCGAAGCGATCCTTGCAGCACAGGTACTGGAGGATCAGTGGCAGAATCGCGACTTGGTGATCCTTTCGCCTGAAGTTTTTGTGCGACTCCCGGAAAATGCCCGCTGGCTCTTCTTCTCGGAAGAATTGCGGGACGTAGAGCGCCAACCGCCCGCGCTGAAACAACGGATCGAGCAGACGAAGTGCCTCCCGGTCTTCAGAAAAGAAAGCCACGAAGATCTGGAGAGAAAAAAGGGGGCTTACCTCCCGGTCAGCGGACGTTACGTCGTATTTCCGGCCCCATCCGACTGCCCATGACCATGAAAATCCTCCTCCGCCATCTGCCGCAATTCTCCCTCTATGTCCTGAGCGGCGGAACGGCTGCCATCGTGGACTTTGGAACGTACGCCATTCTGATCCGTCTCGGCGTCTGGTACATCATCGCGACGGTGGCGAGCGGCGTTCTGGGATTCGCCACAACATTCCTGATGAATAAGTACATCGCATTCAGGAAGAAGAGTGATTTCTTCAGGCACCTCTTCCGCTTCTTCATCGTGGATATGGCAAATATCCTTGTGGGTGCGATCGCCCTCTACATGCTGGTGGATGGATTGGGGACGGAAAAACAGGTGGCGAAACTCCTGACGATGGGCATGGTCGTTCTATGGAATTTCTTCATCTACAAGTTCTTCGTCTACGTATGACGAAGACCGTTTGCGCCTTCGGCTACTTTGACCTCGAGGGACAGCGCTCTTGGGTGATCCGGAAGGGATTGGAGGAATCTGGATGCACCGTGTCCCTCTGTCGGACCGACGCGCGCGGCTTCTGGCCGAAAGTGTGCGACCTGCGAAGAAAGTGGAAGAGCCTCGACGGCGCAACTGACGCCCTCTATGTCGTGTTCCCCGGCCACTACCTGATGCCACTCGCCTGGTGGCTCGCGCGCAGAAAGAGCATCCCTGTAATCCTCGATGTCTTCATTTCGCTCTACGAAACGGAAGTCGAAGACCGGGCCCGTATCAGCGGGTGGCATCCGAAGGCGTGGATGTTGTGGCTGATTGATTGGATGGCCTGCGCGCTCGCGAACGTGATCCTCATCGACACTGAGGAGCACCGGGATTTTTTCGTGAGGCGCTACCGCATCCCGCGTGAGAAATTCCTCGTGATCCCCGTCGGTTGCAGGACGGACATCTTCACACCGCGGGCGGCTCTGCAGGAACAGGGATCGTTCCTCGTCCGTTTCCACGGCTCGTTCATACCCCTGCACGGCATCGAGGTTATCCTCGGTGCGGCCCGGGAACTGAAGGACGATGACGTCATGTTTGAACTCGCTGGAAAAGGGCAGACACTCAGAGTAATGCAGGAAGGTGCGGAGGGAATCGCAAACGTCCGGTTTGCGGGGATGAAGACACTTGGGGAAATCCCAGATTTCATCGCGGGAGCGGACGCGTGCCTCGGTATCTTCGGAACCGGAGCCAAGGCCCGGCGCGTAGTTCCCACCAAGGCTTTCGAAATCATTGCGATGGGTAAACCGCTCCTGACCGCACGAACTCCTGCCTCCGAGCGGATCTTCCGGGACCGGGCGAGCGCACTGTTGACCACGCCCGGCGATGCGCATGATTTGGCAGAGAAGATCCGGGAGCTCAAAACAAACTCCCATCTCGCCGACTTGATCGCGCAGAACGGTCGAGCCCTCTTCCTCGCACAATTCCAGCCCCGCACAGTGGTGGAACCGCTTATGGCCTGGCTCCGTTCACGCTAAACAGCACCCAATTGCCCGCATCCTCCTCCACTTTCGTCAGCGGAACCTTGAGGCGCTTCACGTCCCACTCCGGTTTGCGCCGCACATCCCACAGCACGTACTGCACACCGTACTGTTTCAGCGCAGCCCCGGGATCGGCATCGACCGCTGCACACTCGCGCTCCACCAGCGCCACTTCGCGCTCCCGTGCATCCGTTCCGCGGTTGGCCGCGTTCGCGTCGGGCCACACCAAATGGATCTGTTCGGGGATTCGTCGCTGCTCATTTGTGAGAGGCCCCTGCGTGATGCAGTAGCGCCGGGCAATCTCCTCATGTGGCATCAGGGCACTCTCGAGGTAGATGGAGGTGAGGATATCGTGATGCGTTTCAATGGAGACGAACCCGGATGTGGATTCATCCGAAAGAATGACGGAGCGAGGCAAGCGGTCTAAGACCGGCAGGAGAGTGACAAAATGCTGTTCCGTAAAATGCGTATGATTAATGACGAATTGTTTATAAACATGGCGGTTATCCCACGTCGTGCCGCTCAGCATTACAGCTCCGCAGAGGAAAGGAATGACGAGCCTACGACTGAAGAAGAGGGATCCTAAGAGCAGGGAACAGACGGCCCCCAGTGCGATCGCGAAAGTGAAATGGGAGACGAAGGCGATGACATGGCCATGAAGGAGCTGCTGGTGCATGCCGATCCACACGGCCACGGGAACGAGAATGGCATACCGGTGGCTTCCGCGGAGCTTCGGGAACCGCCACGCAGCCATGAGCAGACCCAGGGACATGCCGAGAAAGAGGATGGAGTAGACCCAGGATTCGGGCCGGCGCATGAGGTACATCCCCTGGCGAAAGGCGACCTGCTCGTAGAGTGGATGTTGCATGAGGTGCAGGATGCGCACGGCAAAGAACCCCGCGACGACAAGCCCCACACTGATAAGAAGCAGGAGCATACCGAAACGCGAGTGACGAATGGACTGCCTTGGACGCATGCGCCACCACGCGATGGCCTCCCACACGAACAATGCGCCCACATAGCTCCAGGCGATCATCCAGCTCCACAGGTATACGCCAACAAGTGCGCCGAGCAGGGCTCCCCCAAGCACGGCAAAGACTATTTTTCTCCGTTCGAGCGCCAGCATCATCAACAGAATGGTGATGAGGACCAAGAGGAAACTCGTGCGTTGGTGTACGGGGCGGTTGAGCGAATAGAGGAGAGGCACAACGAAGAGAAAAACACCGGCAAGAGAACGCGGACGGGAAAATCCGGTAAGACGAAAGAAAGCGAAGAGCGCGAAGAAGAGGAGTATGGGAATCACCGAATCCATCACCTGGGCGACGGTCGCCGCCCGCCATCCTGTCCACCCGAAAAGCAGGCCCTCCACCTGCTCGATGGGCGCCAGATGCATGCCGGGCATGTAGGGGTCTCCCAGATACGGCTGTGCGGACTGTTCGGGCCGGCCAGTGAGCGCCTCCTCGATGCGCGCGAGGTACTGGTACTCATCCGAATTGAGGTGCACGAGAATCCCCTGCGACTCCGGCTGCATCAGGTACAGAAACTGCGGTACCTGCAGAAACGCCCCCAGCAGGAGCGCGCAACCGGAAACAATGAGGACCCACTTCGTGCGATCGGCCATGAGAAGAGAATATCAGATTCTCACAGTAAACCGAGCCGGACCCTGAGCATCATGAGTAACCCCTTCCAGGCGTCAGAGAAACGGATTTTCTTTCCCTCCTCCACGGTGCGGGGATGGTACGAAATGGGCACCTCGATGACGGGAATGCCGCGCTTCAGGCACTTCGCGCTGATCTCCGCCTCCATTTCAAAGCCGTTCGACCGGAGGGCGAGGGATTGAAAGATCTCTATGGGGAGCAGCTTGTAGCAGGTGTAGGAATCGGTGACGCGCTTCAAGAAGAGCAGACTGAGCATGGCGCTCAATACCTTATTGCCCCACAGAAAACGCTGATAGAGGCAGGGGTTCGGCTTCAGAAATCGTGAGCCGAAGACGGCACACCCCGGAGCGGAAAGAGCTTTCTGAAGCAGCAGAGAAATTTCGGCAGGGTCATACTCCGTGTCCGCATCCTGGATGACCACGTAGCGGGCGCGCACGTGCGCAAGGCCCATGCGGATCGCATCGCCCTTGCCACCATTGGGCTTGGTGATGACTTGATCCTGTGGGCGGGCCAGGCGGCGGAGGATCTCGAGGGAGTGATCTTTCGATCCGTCATCCACAAAAATCACCTCAGTTCCGTCGCTGCAGGCCGCAAAAATGCGCGGTATGATCGCTTCGAGCGTGCGCTCTTCGTTGTAGACCGGAACGATAATGGCGAGATGGGGCATTTCCATACAAATGAACCATACGGCAAGGATGGCCGCATGGTCGCTCATCGGACACGGGGCTGCAAGATATTTGGCTTGGAGATTGAAGTCTTTGACGCTCCAGTCACAGCACTGTTACGCTCGCTGCATGCAGATGCGGATACAAAGGCGGGAGGTCTGGCTCCTGACGGCGATCGTCCTGCTCGGACTGACCCTGCGGATCTTCGCGCTCTCGTGGAATACATTCCCTCATGCCGACGTCGACGGTGATGCGATGGTCGGAGCGATCTTCCTCGAAACCGGCGGCCTCTGGATCGAACCGCCCGACCCCGCGACGGAGCGACATCCCTCCCTGTTCGCGAGAGATTCACGCGAGGGTACCCCATCACTACAGCACGGCCCCGTGTGGCTCCTGCTCGGTGCAGCTGCGACGAAGCTTTGGAGCGGCAGCACTCTCATGGATGTCTTCCTGAGTCTACGCATGCTCTCCGTCCTGTGCGGAACGGCAATGATCGGCATGGTCTGGATACTGGTGCGCCCGCTCGTCAGCAGAAAGGCGGCACTGTTTGCGGCTCTCTGGGTAAGCATCTCGTACCTCCTCATCGATTTCTCGGGCAACGGAGCCTTCTACGTATTGCAGGGCGCGCTCTACCTGCTGTGGATCTGGATCGCGCTTCAGAAACCCACACGCAAACGGGCGGCCGCTCTCGGCGCCGTATCCGGATTGACCTACCTCGTGAACTACCAGTCCATCATCCTCCTGCCGGCTGCCCTCCTGCTGGAACTGCTGCAATGCAGGCAGCAACGCGGATGCCTCCTGCGCATGGTGGTCGTCACGGCGGTGACGACACTTTGCGTCGCCCCCTGGCTCATCCGTAATGCGATCCTCGTGGGAGACCCGTTTGCTCACCACCTCGTAAATTCGAATTATATTTTCTCGAAGTCGGGCATACACGCCACCGTCGTGGACTACGTGTACCAGTTTCCGGGTACCTGGGAACGCACTGCTGCCATTCTCAGCATGATGCTCACCTCGTGGCTTCCCAATAACGCCTTCTACATCGCCCGCAAGCTCTTCATCCTCGCTCCTCTCGCGTTCATCTTCTTCAGTTACGGGCTCATTGACCAGACACTTTTGCATGAGCGCAGGAACCGCCTGCTGCCAGTGCTGATCCTCTTCGCCGCGCACTTCCTCGTCTCTGCGGGTTGGCCCATCACCAAGTTCCGCTACTTCGTGCCACTGCTCCCCTTAGTCTTCATCCTCTCGCTGGAGGCAATCGAACACCTGGTACCGCGCTTCAGAACGCAGACTTTGCTCCTCTCTCTGATCAGTGTGAGTTTCGTGCTCACCGCCGCGCTCACGTTCTTCTCGGTCCCCACCCACACCTACTACTACGACGGCGCCATCACCACCGATCCCTTCAGCGGCCGTGGAGAGTGGAACTACCTCAAGGATAACAATCTTCTGCCCTCTCCATGAAAACGCTCCGCATCATCCTGTACATCTTCATCACGGGCTGCCTGCTCTTCACCTTCGTGAACGGGGTGCTGATGAGACTTACCATTTGATGAGAAAAAAACAAACAAAACACCAACAGAAACAAACAAAATATCGGAAACCCGACTATGTGGCGGCTAAGCGTAAGGGGGTCATAGGCGGAGCGCTTTCTTTGGTACTTTCTTTGTCGCCCTGACAAAGAAAGTACAAACCTCACTCCATCTCCCTCGCCAGCCTCTCGATCAACTTCGGCAAATTGTGCTTTTCGAGGACTCTCCGCCGGAGCTCCTGACTCAACGTTGCCCTTTCTAAATCAGATAACTCCAAAATCTTCCGTGCAACCGAGGCAATGCTGTCATCCGTGGCTCGACATATTTCGGGAAGGATCTCCTGTGCCGCGTCACTGGAAGATACCACGGGGCACCCGCACGCCATCGCCTCCAGCACAGCTTTGTCCAACCCCCCGATACACGCGTGGAGCATTAGTTCCGCACGGCGGAGCAACTGCGGCATCTCAGATGGATCCACCCACCGCACTTCGACGCGCCCAACGACGCCCAGTTGCATGAGCAGCGCCTGCACGCTCTCCCACTCCCCTTCATCCGCCTGCGTGATCACGCCGCCTGCAATGACTAGTCGGGACGTTTGCGGAAGCAGAGCGAACGCACGAAGGATCACATCGTACCGCTTGGACTGTGTGATGCGTCCCACCGCAACAATCAAACCGATCTCCTGTTCCTCCCCTCTCCCACTGGGAGAGGGGCCGGGGGAGAGGGGTTGAAAAACCTCCATATCAATACCATGCCCCGTCACCACCTGCTTGCGATGCGGCTCAGGCAAACCCTGTACTGTGGCGGAAAAAACTTTCCGGACCAAAAAGAGCGCAAGCGTGAGCCGCCAGCTCCCACGGCGAATCTCATACCAGAGATAGACACGCTTACGTAGGAGGAACCAGACCGGCCAGCCGAGGATCACCCACACGGGCGTCATGTGCACGAGCACGCAGTCGTAGTGGCTCCGTTCACGCCAGATGAGCCGCCAGAAGGTGTACATCTGCGCCGCCTTCGACCGATGGAGTTCCTTGCCGAGCGAGCGGACCTGTACGTTGGCAGAAAAGGGATCATTCGCGGGACTCTGCGCGATCACCGTAAGAGCTTCAACCTGGGCAGAGAAGAGTTCCAGCCAACGATGGAAAAATCCGAGGATAGGATCAGATCGGTCGGCCTTCTGAGTGACGATGAGCAGCTTCATGGCCGTGGTGCCGCGACAGACTTGAGGAATTCCGCGTACTGCCGGATGAGGAACACGCGATCGAAGCGATCAAGAATCTTGCGCGCCTCGGCCCCCAGCCTCTCGCGCGCTGCATCGTCTGCGATGAGCCGCATGATCTTGCGCCGCAGGTCTCCTTTGCTGCCGTCAGTGAAGATACCGTTCACGCCGTCTTCAATGACCTCGGGCATTACCCCCACGGGAGTGGCAATGACCGGCATGCCCATTCCCATCGCCTCCAGAGCGCTTCTCGGGCCGCCCTCACTCAGGGAATTCATAACGAAGATGCGGGCCGTGAGCACAGCTCCGACGACATCTTCTGCTGTGGGGAGCCACCCCAAGAATGTGACGCGTTCACCCATGCCGAGTGTCTTTGCCAGCTGCTCACATCGCTTGCGCTCCGGGCCGTCGCCGATGACGAGCAGGCGCACCTCCGGAATATCCGAGACCGCGGTGATGAGTGCGGCAAGTTGTTTATTGCGCACCAATCTCCCGCAGAAAGAAATGTCGTACGAAATGGGAGGGCGCACGTTCTTTGTGAGGAGAGCACGATCGAGGTAGAACGAGGGGACAACGCGTACCTTCTCCGGCCGTGCACCCCACGAGAGCAAGATCTCTCTTACGGCCTCGTTCACGACGCGCACACCGGGGGCCAACCGGGCATGCAGGGGCAACAGGAGCCGCGAGAGCAGACATCCGATCCATTCGCCCACGGAAGAAGCATGCGGATAGCCCACGATATGGTGAACCTCGAGCACGTACGGGAGCCCCGTTACACGCGAAAGCCATCGGGCACCCACCCCATTGTAGAACGGCGGATACTCATGCACGGTCATCACGTCGTGGTGCTGCTCCTTCCAGAGCTTCTTGCCCTCGCGCACGATCCACAAGGGCTGATACCAGAGCCCGTGCGGGGAAGGATGAAAATGCACCTCGCCGCCACCATCCCTGACCGGCACGAAATTCCTTTCTTCCACACCCGTTTCGACGCGCCGGACATGCGGGCAGATGATGTCGATCCGGTCCCAGTGCTGCCGCAGTTCCTGCAGCGTGTACCAAAATGCACACCGCTTGCCGCGGAGAATGGAACGGTCCCCGGAAATCATGAGAAGTTTCATAAACAGAAGGAGGTAAGCCAGCTTGTCCGCCGTAGCTCTGAGCAGCGCGAAGAGCGAAGGTGGAAAATCATGAGAAGTTTCATAGGCTTTGGAAGAGTTGAAGATGTTCACGGGCGACAGTATCCCATCCGCGCATCGGAGGGGGCAGGGCCGCGGTCTCTGCAATCTCCGTGTAGCGGGAACGCACGTCGGCAATCGCCTGTGCCAGCTGTTCCGGAGTCTTTACATCACGCAGAACCATGCCGCGCGTGAGCATTTCGCCGAACCCGGTTCCGCGCGTGAGCAGTACCGGCAATCCCTGAGCCCGGGCCTCGAGGGCGACATTGGGGCTCAGCTCCGTAATCGATGGCAGCACGAGAAGATCGGCATCAGCCATCGTACGTGCCTTGGCCGCTCCACTCTGTGGAGGGAGGAATGACACGCGACCGGCCAGGGACAGCTCCTGCACGAGTAGGTGCAGGGCAGCTGCCACGGGACCATCACCCACGAACGTGAGGGAACACTGCGGCAGAAATGTGAGCGCGCGCAGGAGGATAGGAAGATTCTTAAATGCCACGAAACGCCCCATGAAGAGCAGACGGAAAGGAGCGTGTGCCGCATGCAGGACCGGCGTGCCGGCGGGCAGCGCGTTCTGGATCACCGAGTGCCCCGGCAGTCGATACTGCGCACGGTAGAGCGTCTTCTGGAAGTCAGTGGAGAAGACGACATGATCGAATGAAGCAAGAATCTTCTGCGTGATGAACTTGGATCGCGGCACAGATGCATACCACTCCTTCAAGTTCTTCCCGCCGCCGCGATCCGTGTACCGCTCCCAGAAGAAATCCCCTCCGAGCCGCAGCACTTTCTTCGGCTTCTTGAGCCGCGCAAACATCAGTGGAACCCCCACACTCACCGACGAAAATGCCTCGATGATATCGGCATCAGCCGCGACCTTCCGGAGCGTTTGCGCGTACCTCCACCACCGGAGCAGCGGACCTCCGCTCTTGGACACAACCAAAACACCCCAACCATTTCCTAAGTCCTTAGTCCTAAGCCCTAAGTCCTGCGTTCCATACGTCACCACCGTCACCACATGCCCGGCGCTCTTGAGCTGCTCCGCCAGTGCGTGGACATACGTGGCGGGGCCGCCGATGTCAGGGGGATAAATGCCCGTAGCGAGAACGATCTCCATTGGGAGCTATCGTAGCGGAAAAAAGAGGCTCAGATGGTTCCTTAAGTGATTTTTTCGTGTCAGGTATCCATTTTTGTTTTTATTGAGGATCCTGAAATGCCCTCCTTAATACCGCAATAACGGCATCCGTCGAGACATACGGTCTGCTCGTGCCGGTGGGCACCTTGGGCATTTCAGCGACTGCCAATGAAAATACTTTCCGAATTGCCCTATCTTCAATCACCCTCCCTAAGTCAGCCAAAACCTCCTGAGAAAGAACTGAGACAGCAGCATCCGTATTCAAAGGAATCATGCTCATCGACTGTCTCCTAGCCAAGTCCTCAATCTGTGACGCATTCATGCGATTCGATTGCAGAGCACGGATTAATGTTCGCTTGATACTCCTCGCTCCTCCTGTCCCGCTGCTCCCTTCACTGTCCGTTTTAGAAGGGATGCACTCGCGAATGCCTGGGCCTCTTTGGCGAACTGCGCCTTGCTGAAATCCGCAAGCAGCCAGTCTGGGTGCTCGACGTACCACTGCACAGTCTTCTCTAAGCTCTGCTCAAACGTCTTGGGGTACTGGAATCCCATCTCTCTCAATTTTGTTCCGTCGAGTGCATACCGCAGATCGTGCCCGGGACGGCTCGAGTGGAAATCAACCAATTCATACTTGAGCTCTTTGCCGACCGTCTTCGCGATGAACTGCGCGAGCGTGAGGTTATCCACTTCTTTCTCGCCCACGATGTTGAATTTGTCTCCGAGCACCGGGAACCCCTTTTCGTGCTGCTCGATGAGGAAGAGCATGGCCGCCGCAACGTTGCGCGCATGCACGTAGAAGCGTGTTCCCGCTTTGGTGCGGCTGGGATCGGAGTGCACGAACAGCCGCTCGCCATGCAGGGCGGCATTGATGACTTTGGGAATAAACTTTTCGGGATGCTGCCGCTCGCCGAACACATTCATGGTGTGCGTGATGACGACGGGGAGCCCAAAAGTGTTGAAGTAACTGTAGGCCAGCTCCTCACCGCCGGCTTTGGTGGCGGCGTACGGGTTCGAGGCCTTGTAGCGATCCCACTCCTTGTAGGCGACCCCTTCCGGTGCCGGGCCGAAGACCTCGTCGGTCGAGAAGTAGCTGAAAAGCTCGAGACCATCCAACGTGCGCGCGTAGTCGAGCAGGTTTCCCGTCCCGACGACGTTATCCATCACGAATTCCATCGGGTATTCGATCGAGCGGTCAACGTGAGTCGATGCCGCAAGGTGGAAGATGTAATTCACCGGACCGATGCGGTTCGCGACATATGGGTTCACCGGCGCTCTCAGATCGTGGTAGACGAACTCCACCCGTCCGGCGAATTGCTTGCTCCAGAGAGCAATGTCTGTGAGCCGATGAAGCGTCGAAGCCGAGTCGATCTTGCTCAAGCCAATGAGCTTCCAGTCGGGGTGCTTTTTCAAGATGCCCTCGGCAAAGTGGTGGCCGATGAAGCCATCGATGCCGGTCAGGAGGACGCGCTTCATAACCCGGCCATTCTACGCGCCGGAGCGCTTCTGCGGAAGCGAAATCTCCGCTAGTCTAAGCCTATGGATCTTCCGCGCGTCAGGGTCTATATGCCGGCGTACGAGCCAAAGAAAGCCCACATCCGCGCGGCTGTGGAATCGGTACTGGCTCAGACGGAGAAAAACTGGACCCTGCTCATCAATGATGATGCCTCCGTACGGGAAAGCGTGAAATCGTATGTGCAGGATTTCCTTGGCGATCCCCGCATCACCTTCCGTCGGAACCCAAAGAACCTCGGGATCGGAGGAAACTGGAATGAATGCCTGAAGAATGACCCCCCTCCCCCGCTCACGGGGGAGGGGCCGGGGGAGAGGGGTCTTGTGGCCTTCCTCTTCCACGACGACCTGTGGGAACCAGCCTATCTGGAAAAAATGATTGCCGCGCTCGAGGCAAACCCCACCGCCGGATTCGCCGCGACGAATCACATGTATCTCAAAGAAGGAGAAGTCCCTGCGGTTTCCTTCTACGAGGAACTTCAGAAATTCGTGCAGCAGAATATTTCGCCCGGTCTGCACGAACATCGCATGTTCCTCCGCTGGTGGATGGAACGCGGACTCAAGCCCAATGTCATCGGCGAGCCGAGCTTCGTCGTGCTCAGAAGGTCGCTCATGGAAAAAGTCGGCCCGTTCAATGCCTCCATGGTGCAATTTCTGGATAGTGAGTACTGGGCGCGCTGCCTGCTGAATGCCGATTGGGTCTACGTGCCGGAAGTACTTGGAAAATTCCGCGTGCATCCCGCGGGAATGAGCGCGGTGAACGAGGGACTCGGCCGCGGAGTCTTCGAGCGGTTCCAAACGCTGCAAACCGTGGTCGAGTCTCTGCCGTCGGAGGAACAGGCAATGGGCAATGCAGCCCTGACCAAAGCCCTGAGCGGCATGATCGAGCAGTATGTTACGCGCCGCAAACAGGGCAGAAACGTGAGTGGGCAGGGCGGCGGCGGGCTCAAAACATTTGCCTTCCGCCATCCGATCATCCTCCTACGTGCAATCGCACAGTGTTGTGCCAAAAAATAACTCCCTACAGCAATGACTTATAGGTCTCTTCGTACCGCCCTACGATTCCGCCCCAGTCGTACGTGCGCGCATGCGCCATGCCCGCCTCTGCGAGCAGGGCCCACTGCCGCTGATCCGAGAGAAGGGTGAGCAGAGCCTTGGCCGCCGCCTCGGCGTCATCCGGAGGAACGAGCAGACCCGTACGGCCGTCTTCCACGATATCGGGGATCCCGCCCGTGCGCGTGGCGATCACCGCGCATCCCGCAGCCTGCGCCTCGAGGAACACATTGCCCAGCGCCTCGCTCCGCGAGAGGCCGCAGAAGATCTGTGCCTGTGCGTACTCGTCATACACCCGATACGGAGGGAGGAATCCGACGAACGTGACGCGCTCCGCAATCCCCAGCTCGGCGGCAAGACGCTGTAATTCTTTCTCCTGCGATCCCCGACCGACGATCCGCAAGTGCAGATGATCCAGGATGTCCTTTCCTCCGTCATGAAAAGGTCCCGGCGCTGCCGACAGCAGACGCGCCAGTGCGCGCAGCAGGGTATCGACGCCCTTCATCGGTTCCAGCCGGCCCACGAAGAGCAGACGTCCCGGCACTTTCTTCTCGTGCAGGCGGGCCTGTTCGATCGCCGGAGCATCCACGCCATTGGGAATGAGAAGTGCATCGGTCCTGCCGAAGCCCTGCGCACGGGCGAAGAGCGCGCGACTGATCACCGTCACACGGTCGGCCCTCCGGTGCATGAGCCCGACGAGGAACGAGGTGTTGGTGCTCTGACAGGTCAGAATGGCTTTTGCGCCCGGAAGGAGCATTTTCGAAAAAACCATGGCCAGACCTGCGAAGGATTCGAGTACCGCGTGAATGACCTGTGGCTGCGCACGGCGGACCGCGAACGGCGCGAGGAACGGGAACAGCCACTTATCGATACGGTGCCCAAACCCCACGCGCACCACTTTGGCCTGCCCGCGGAACGGATCGTCATCGGGAAGTTTCTTCGTGAGTCTCGCCGTGACGATCGTGATGTCGAAACGCTCCCACAGACGGTGGGCGATTTCTTCCGCACACGCTTCCGCTCCGCTCCTGAAGGGCGTGAGAAATGCCGAGAGCAAAACGACTTTCTGCTTCATTGTTGAGCGGCGAACAGGTGACGATACTGCTCCCCCACTTTCTTCCAGTCGAATTGTTCTTCAATGCGCTTCCGTGCAGCCTCTGCAAGAGTGCGGCGCTTCGCGGGATCTTCGATCAGACGCCGAAGATGACTCGCGAGAGCCTCCCGATCCCCCGCCGGGAAGAGGAACCCCGAAACACCGTTCTGGATGAGGAACCGGTTGCCGCCCACGTCGCTCGCAACGCACGCGCACCCGCTGGCCATGGCCTCCATGAGCGCGTTGCTGAGTCCCTCGCTGTAGCTGGGCAGCACAAAAATATCCGTGGACCGGAGCACCTCGGGAATGTCGTGCCGCAGCCCCGTGAATTCCACTGCTCCCGCGTACTGCCGCACGAGCGGATGATCTGGCTTGTACCAGCCGACCGTTTGAACACGCGTACCGGGAAAATCGCGACGGATAGAAGTTGCGGCGGCAAGAAAATCTTCTACTCCCTTTACAGACTCCAACCGTCCGATATAGGTCACGGTGAGGTTCCCCCCTCTCCCATTGGGAGAGGGTTGGGGAGAGGGGAAGAATGCTGCAGCATCAATCCCCGTGGGAATGACTTCCGTCTTGTGTGCGATGCAGAGCCGCTTTAAGAGCCGTTCCGGCTGCGGATGGAAGAGCACAATGTGCTTGGCGCAGAGGAGGATAAGCCACCCGAGCGTCCATGCGTAGAGAGCAGCCCCGATTTTCGGCAGAAGACCACGCGGCCACCACGTGATGCCGACGAACGTATCAGTGAGAACAATCGGCCGCCTGCCCGTGAGCGCGAGCGGGATCGCCACGAGCGATGTCCAGAAGAGGATCTTGTTGATCACGATGAAATCAGGACATTCCTGCCGGACCAAGCGGCGGACGAGGCCCGTAAATCCGAATGCAATGCCGTAGTTCCACGGATCAGGGATGAAAAAATCTTTCTTACGGTAAATCGTGAGCGAAGGACTGACCACTTCCGTCCCGGTCTTGGATCCCATACAGGCCACAACGACCCGGTATCCAAGCCGCTGCCACAACTCTGCCAGTTTCACCGTACTCACCATCCAGCGGTGCTCTTCTTTCCAATATGGTGACAACAGAAGAATGGTCTGCACGAGAAAAGTATGAAGGAGATGAGCGGAAGACCCAAGCGGGAAATCAGCTATTCGATGGCGTTTTCGCACCGTTTCCGTTGCCGCTGACGTGACGGGGGTCGAGGCCGACATCCCGAAGCGCCATGGAACGCGTCAGTTTCGTCTGCCGTTGCTCCAATTCCTCCAGCCGCACGATGAGCGCGAAGATGATGAAGGAAAGAATACCGAGAAAGGTGATGAGCAATGCGTTCTGGCGGTCTTTGAATCCCATGACGAACGCCAGGTAATCGAGCACTTCCGGAAACAGAGCGATCGTTGCGATTGCCGCCCAGAAGAACGTCCAGAGCGATCCCTCCCAGATGGTTTTCTTCTGTCGGAACACAAGACTCCACACGTAGAAAACCGCGAGGAGCGACACGATGGGCGCGACGATTTGGTAGGGCGTGAGCGTCACAGGGAAATATTAGCGCAGGAAGGACCGGAGGAGGATCCGAAGTGCCGTACGCACTCCATTGGCGAATGATTGCCCTTTGGCGAGAGTATAGGCGGAATAGACCACCTTGATCGGCACCTCTGCTGTCCTCCACCGACGCTGTACGGTCTCACGCACGAGTTCCGTACAGAACTCGTACCCACTCATACGCAGGCGCACTTCGCGCACGGCAAGGGGACCGAAGACTTTGAATCCGCACTGACTGTCATTCACCCAGCGACCCGTCGTTGCGAAGGTCACCAGATTCCCGACGGCATTGAAGAACCGGCGAATGGAGGGAATGCGGTTTTTGCGCCCGAAGCGATTGGCGAAGACGATATCCGCCTGATCGGCAAGAATCGGCTGCAGCAGCGACGGAATATCGCGGGGATCGTGCTGCTCATCGGCATCCAGCGTGACGATGACCGTGGCGCCGTCCGCACGCGCCGCCTCGATGCCCGTCATGGTCGCCGCCCCTGCCCCGCAATTCTCGGCATGCTGGACCACGGTGGCTCCGGCATGTTCGGCCACGATGGCCGTTTCATCCGTCGAGCCGTCATCCACGACGATCACGCGATCTACGAATTTCTTCGTTGCCTCGACGACGGCTGCGATGCGCCCCGCTTCGTTATAGGCCGGTATGACAGCGATGACGCGCATGTTACGGAAGAAGGATGAAAGCGATCCCTCCGTCGGCATCATTCACCTGCGGCACAATGCCAAGTGATCGTGAATTGGCAAATTCGAGGAAAGCGTTCACTTTTTGGTGCAATGAACCGTTCGGATCTTTCTCGATGGTCGACGTGTTCGTGTCGAAGACGATGCTGTTGAAGCCCAGTGCCTGCAGACGCTTGAGGGTCAGGGCTGCATCGCGCTCAGAGTAGAGACAATTGAAGAAATCCAACTGATGGTCCGAAACGCCGATCACATCCAGATTCCGCGGGATGAAGTAGGGAATGAACGTCCCCACGCGGTACAGATAGGGCCGATCGGGCTGCAGCCGCTGACGGTCGAGTGCTGCAAGCGCGATGTCATCGTAATGAGAGACAGTCCGTTCCTGGAGCGCAGAAGCAGAAATCTTGCCGAATGAATATTCGAGAAGGTTGCGCTGGATTTCGAACTGCCACAGCCGCTGACCGAAGGAGCACACGAGCGCGATGGCGATTAGAACGCCAGCAATCGTCCGGCTGAACAGATCGGGCGCATGAACGAACAGAGCTTCGGCACAGATGAAGAGCCCCAGGAACATGCCGATTCCGTACCAGGGAATGCCATTGGCCAGGAATACCCATTGGAGAATGAGAAATGCCGTCGCAATAAAGAGCCAGCGCAGCCACCGGCCCCGCCGCATCCAGAAGAACGGCACGAGAAGCAGGAGCGGGAAGAGGAACAAGACCGGCGAGGTCGTAACGTAGTACCCGGGCGAATCGAGATTCAGGACCAGGCGCCACGGCAACAGGAGGTAGTGACCCCATCCCTCGCGGTATCCCCAGTAGCGCCCCAGCTCTTCTTTACCGCCGGTCGCGGTACACATGGGGCTCGTCTTATCCACCTGCAACTCTTTCGGAAGCTCGCGGTACAGCCGACCGGGTGACGGGGTGCCCTGGCCATCGATGTTGAAGTCCGGACTGTTGGAATTGGGTACGCCGAGCTCAATCTTGGTGGGAATGATGCGGCCGCGGAGGAAATTATTGTGGTAGATCCAGGGGAAAACCGCAGCCGTAAAGAGCGCCCAGAAGAGGAACACCGAAAGAAGTGTCCGCTTGATCTTTGCCGGACGCAGCAGGGCGGCCACGCCGATGAGTGCACACCCCAGAACAGCAACGACCGTCAGTGCACTGCTGGAAGAAACGACGGAGGAGGCTCCGGCCACGCGCTGTGCGATACCCTGAAGATCCAGAGCATGCTGCGCGATGAGCGCACCGATCGCCAGAAAAACGGCGCCGAGGAACCCGACCCAGTGCAACGATGCACCCACGAGCACCGAGAATGTCGCCAGAAGCACCATGACGGCAGTCGGCTTCATCGAAAACGCGAATCCGGCGAACAGGCCCGACAGGGCGATCAGCCGCCACTGTACGGAAGGCGGCGGAGTATCTTCCTCCTCTGCACGAGGGAAGAGCGCGATGAACGCAGTGAACATGGCAAGAGCCCCCATCGCGAAAATCGCGTTATCGATCTTCATGTCCGCAAAGGAGAAATGTCCGACGAGTGGGAGGGTGTAGTAGAGGAGCGCAGAGAGCAATCCGCCGGACCGGCCAAAAAAGAACCGTGCGAAACTCAGCACCGCAAGAACCGCCAACGCCCCGGCTGTCCAGTTCACCGCCATGGATGCCGTTGCGCCGAACACGCTCTCGTAGCCAAAGAGCAGGAAACCGAGAGACGTCAGATACTCCCACTGGAACGGCGCCATGGAGAAGATGAAGCGTCCATAGCTCACCATCAGCCGCGGGCGGTTCAGGTAGCTCCCCAGATCATCCCACCCAATAGGAAAGGGGCGGACGACCGTGAGAAAATTGAGTGCGAGGTAACTCAAGAGGAGCCAGAGCAATAACGTCTCTGCCCTCAGCCAACGCACTTCGCCCGTCTCTCGCGGCCGCATGAACGTGCGCACCCAGTAGAGAGTATCGCGATACCCGATGAGCGGGATGAGCACAGCAAGCAGCCAACCCGCAGGAGCGATGATCAGGTGCGCGACCGCGAGCATCCAGAGAATGGCGACCCCTGCACACGCCCCCACGCCCGCGCTCACCGTGACCTCCGGGAGCAGTGAAAGCGTCGGCATGCCAAAGAGCCGCAAGAGCATGCGACCCAGCACCAGAAATTCGAAGAGGAGAACGAAGACAAAGAGGAACACCGGCAGCACGCGCGTGATGAAAGAAACCTGCATACACCCTGTCGCCATGTTGTACACCTTCGCACCGTTGGAGTACGACCCGACGGGCTGCAGACAACCGCGCTGCTCGAGACGATCGAAATTCGTTCTGAGTTCCCGGAGCACAGAAGGCGAAGCATCGGAGTAGACGAGCGTCGTCGGCTCCGCAATCTGCCGCATCGAGATCCCTCCCGGCTTCGATTGCCCGAGCGTGGTGAAGAGCAGCCATGCCAGAAAGAGAAAGACCAAAGGGTAATAGATCGGCCTCCAGCGGAAAGCGAATGACCGCCACTGACCGGTCTTCACTGCAGACCATCCCCACAACACCAGGAAGATGACAAAGCAGGAAACGGCATACCCCAGGAATTGCCCCGCCCGCCCGATGGTGTGTGTGAGGACAGGGAAAAGGCTCCAGAGTCCGCAGGTGAAGAACGCCTCTGCACAGTTTTCCGACCGCAGAGCCTGCTTGGCGGCATCGCTCAGCAGCACCGCCCCGTGAAGGGGAACCCCCAGATACACCAATGTGCTGTACCCCCCCCAGAGAAGGAGGCCGAGCAACAGCAATACGGCGAGGATTTGGATCGTACGCCTCTGCATACAGGTGCGGAGCCTACCAGAAAGTGAAGAGAAAGGCAGAGGAAAGCTCCAGAAATCCGGCTGCCCCTGTTATGCTGCACCTCTGCATGTCCTTCGATAGCGCAACCATCCGCAGGCAATTCCCCTTCCTGCAGCAGGGGGAACGCACGATCTACCTCGATAGCGCCGCTTCCGCCCAGAAACCGGAAGCCGTTCTTCGCGCGATGGATGTCTGTGCGCAGACGCGCTACACCAATGTCCACCGTGCCATGTACCCCCTCGCAGAGCGGGCAACGGAGGATTACGAAGCTGCACGGGAGACCGTCCGCCGGTTCATCAACGCACAGCACAGCGACGAGATCATCTTCACCAAAGGGACGACGGAGGCTCTCAATCTCGTTGCGAAGAGTTGGGGGCACAGCCTGAAGAAAGGGGACGTCATCGCCCTCTCTCTGTTGGAACACCACAGCAACATCGTGCCCTGGCATCAGTTGAGTGAAGAACGCGGCACCGCGCTCGCATGGGTCGACATTGATGAGGAGGGTCATCTCCACATGGAGGACTTTGAGCGCATCCTTCAAGAGGGAAACGTACGTCTCGTATCCGTCACCGGTCAGAGCAACGTGCTGGGCGTGCGCCCGCCGCTCGCAGAGATTATCGCGAAAGCACATGCAGCAGGAGCCCTGGTCTGTATCGATGCCGCGCAACTCGTGGGCCACCACGCGATCGACGTGCAGGTGCTGGACTGTGATTTTCTCGCCTTCTCGGGCCACAAACCCTACGGGCCGACAGGCATCGGCGTGCTCTACGCGAAGCGTGATCTTCTGCGCGCCATGCCGCCCTTCCTCGGCGGTGGCCACATGATCCGCTCGGTGAAGCGTGACGGGTTCACGCCCGCCGATGCTCCGCAGAAATTCGAGGCGGGCACGCCGCCCATCATCGAGGCAGCCGGACTGAAAGCGGCTCTGGAATGGCTGGCTGGCATTGGCTGGAAAGAGATTGAGGAACACGAATCAAAACTGATCGCTGTCGCATGCGAAACTCTGCAGGCCATTCCAGGTATGCGTCTGCTCGGACCGAAGAACCCGGCAGAGCTATCGGGGTGCCTCAGTTTCATCCTCGGAGGAGTGCACCCGCATGACCTCACGACTGTCCTGGGGAAGGATGGGTTCTGCCTGCGCGCCGGGCACCACTGCACCCAGCCGCTTCACGAGCGACTCGGCATCACCGCCTCTACGCGGCTCTCCGTCGGCATCTACAATACGGAGGAGGAAATCCGTTCCCTTAAGCCTGCCATTCTGAACACGATCCGTATGCTTTCGAAGTGATCCTACCCCCTCACCCTCACCCTAACCCTCACCCTCACCCTAACCTTCACCCTCACTCTAGAATGGATCTCTACGCCGAACACATCCTCGAGCATTTCAAGAACCCCCGCTGCACATCGCCTCTCAAGGACCGCACCGTGGAGCATGCGGAGGAGAACCTGGCCTGCGGCGATACGCTTTCGCTCGCGCTGCTGATCGAAGGAAAAAAGATCACCGGGGTGGAATGGCACGGATCGGGCTGCGCGATCAGCCAGGCAGGAATGTCGCTGCTCACGGAGCAACTGGCCGGCAAGAATGCCGCCGCAGTAGCGAAACTCTCGCCGAAGGATCAGCGCGCCTTCCTCGGCGTCCCTATTTCCACCCGGAGGCTCAAGTGCGCGCTCCTGCCGCTCTTCACACTGAGGAACGCGCTCCGAAAATGGCAGGGCGAACCGCCGCTCACCTGGCCCGAGCTGCTCGACGAAGATTAGAGGTAAGAGACTTGTCCATCCGCGTACGATCCTTATAGACTCTCCGAGCGTTCCTTGCCTCAGCCGCCGTAGCTCAGTTGGTAGAGCACCTCCATGGTAAGGAGGGGGTCACCGGTTCAATTCCGGTCGGCGGCTCCATTCACAGTGACTCGTCTCCCCGGCAGTACAGCACGAGCGACGTATTCTGAATGTGGTAGAGCAGAAAAACTACTTCCGGATTCTGACGAAATAGCCCGATGTCTGCCGCTCCGATAGGCGGCGCATACGCTCCGTTCCCCAGTCAAGAATGCGCAGAGCGCTGCGGAGGGGCGAGAGAGAATGGAGCGGCGTGAAGCGGAGAAGCGTTTCAAACAACCCCCGCACAGGACAAATCTCCAGTTCCGAGCACCCGCGGAAGAGGTACGAAATTCCGTCCTTCGAATAGCGGTAGTAATCCCGGTACTCCTCCGTGGAATTGGCGTGATAGCGATAGATGAACGGCAGATAGAGCAGTGCAATCCCGCCTTTCTTCAGCACCCGTACCACCTCCTCGGCGGCACGCTTGGGGTCGTACACATGTTCCAACACCGCAAGGCAGAACAGACCGTCGACCGATCCGTCGGCGAAGGAGAGACGGTGGATATCCTCTATGAGATCGGGATGGTACTTGTCCGTATAGCCGGTGACGCGGTACTGCACGTTCGGATCCTGAAGATAGGCGAAGAATTGTTCGCGGTGCTGAGGATTCACTTTGTCCCCACGGTTCGGATCGATGCGCAGTCCCCCTCCGATGTCGATGATCAGGCCGCCCCGCTCAAAAATCTCCCGGGTGGTCTCGTCGGCGAACGCATCCCAGAAAGGCTTCTTCAGCGTGGCCCGCGGGGGAGGCGGCTGACGAATCTTCGCCTGTGGAATGGTGAAATCGACGAGGGGGGAAGACACAGGCCGGTACTATACCATGCGGGAATGGCCGTTCCCTGCGCAGTTTTTCCCCGCAATTACTTGACCAACCTCTCGGTCGGGCCCTAAAGTCGCCGCACGATTTCTGTGTACCCGGTCGTGGTACACGGTTTTACCCACAAGTCGTATGACATCTTTTGTGCCCACATCGGAAGACACCGCCATCTACGAATTCTGTGTCCTCTACCCCGCCAATCTCTCCCAGAAAGAGGAGCAGACGCTTTTGAAGGGAATGGAGGAAATTTTCACTGAGGCGGAGGCGAAGCAGCTTTTGCGCGACGCCTGGGGCAGGCGCGGCCTCGCGTACCCCATCAAGAAGCAGACGGAGGGAAATTTCATCGTCTTCTACTTCGAGATGGATCCCCAGAAACTCAAAGAGGTGAATCGCCAACTCGGGATCCTGCCCAATCTGCTTCGTCACCTTGTAGTGAAGCCACCCAAGGGGTACGAAGTCGTGAAGTACTCCGAGCACTTCGAACAGTGGCTCAAAGATCGCGCCACGGCCGTGGAAACGCAGCGCAAGGAAGAAGAGACGCGCCTGCAGCGCAAGGTGGTGGCGAAAGCAAAGATTCAGGCCAAGCGTACAGAGGCAAAGAAGAAGGAGGTCACCTCCACGCTGGAAGAGGCTGACCTGAGCAAGAAGCTGGATGAACTGATTTCCGACGATACCCTCGGCCTCTAACCCCTACGCCCTATCCCCTACGCCCTAACAACATGGACCACCGCAAGCAGCAGCAACAGCAACAGCGCTCCGACCCGCGCTTAAAGAAGTGCCCCTTCTGCCTGAAGACGACGAAGTACATCGATTACAAGGATTACCCGACGATCAAGCCCTTCATGGATTACTTCGGCAATATCATGAAGCGCTACTACTCGGGGCTCTGCCTCAAGCACCAGAAAATGCTGAAGAACGCCATTGAGCGCGCGCGCTTCATGGGAATGGTGTCTTACAGAAAGTGAAAAACCTCCACCGGCGCGCTTCGGCGCGCTATACTTGAGTTATGTCCGGTCACTCCAAGTGGGCCAATATCAAGGTTCGCAAAACCGCGCAGGATTCCAAGCGCGGCAAGATCTACACGCGCCATGCGCGCTTAGTCGAGATGGCGGCGCGCGGCGGCCCGGACCCGGGCATGAACCCGAACCTGCGGACCGCCATTGATAACGCGAAAGCCGACGGCGTGCCGAATGCAAACATCGACCGCGCCATCAAGAAAGGCTCGGGCGAACTCAAAGGCGAACAGATGGCGGTCGAAATGTACGCCGCGTACGGCCCCGGCAACACCGCCATGGTCATCGAATGCCTCACCGACAACAAGAATAGGACGCTCAGCAGCGTGCGGTCGATATTGGAACGACGGGGGGGACGGTGGACGGAATCCGGCTCGGTACTCTGGATGTTCCAGCAGAAGGGGGTGGTGATCGGCAAGAAACCGGGCTTACAGAGTTCGGACGAGCTGGAGTTGAAACTCATCGACGCCGGAGCGGAAGACATCGACTGGGCGCAGGATGCCGTGGAGGTGGTGACGAACGCCACCCAATGGCCGAAGGTGCGTGATCTGCTGAAAGCCGAAGGTTGTGAGATTACGACTGCCGGTCTCAAGTACGTTCCCACGCAGAAATCGGCCATCACGGATCTTGCGACGGCACAGCACCTCATGAATCTCATTGAGGCAGTCGAGGAGGACGAAGATGTATCAGAGGTCCACACGAATGCTGACATTGCAGATGCAATCGCTGCACAACTCTGACATCATCAGCGTGTCAGTGATGCCTGCAAGAGCAGACGTTCTACGAGAGACGGGCGCGCAGAGGCTGCTGCGTAGCGCTCGCACACTTCCCGGATTTCAGCATCGGGTTCGGCCATCATCACCCAGTCCGCTCCGGGCGGCGTCGCCGCGCACGGTTCCAACTTCATCAACCACCTGAGCAGAGGCGCATTGATGGAGGTGTCTCTGGGCGTGTAGAGAACCACGAGCTTCCGGTGATGCTCTCTGGCCAGATTCTTGAGGTACTCAACGCGATTGGGATCATCCAGTCCCCACTCAAAGAGCACGCTCTTCTGCGAGGAACCGAAGAGGCCGGAGTAGTAGAACATCCCCCAGTCGAGCGCGAGCACGATAGTGCGCTCGGGAATGGATCCTGAATTAATGATGCGCTGGACCACCAATTTTTGTGGCGTGTTATGCACCAGATACTTCTGGATGGGAAAAATCGCGTAGAACAGGATATTCACCACAATGAACGCAGTGGCGCACAGGATAAGGTACATACGGAGCCACGGGCGCGGAGCGGACGCAAAGGCCCCCAGTGCGCACCGGATCGTCGCAAGCGTGGCAAGGATGAGGAACGGATAACTCAGGATGGCATGGTGCATGGCCCACGAATCCCTGGTACGAACGACCATCATAATGGTGAGTAGAAAACTCACGTAGAGCATGGTCGGCAGGATGAGCTTCCTGTGTGAGAAACCCCTGGCAAATAGCACAAGAAGCAGCAGGGTGGAGGGAACGAAGAGGTAGTGAAGAACCGAGAAGATGCGGGAAAGCATCGGGGCAGGCAATACTTCGTACACGCGCTGCGTAGCCTCAAGAGGATTGAGGAATGCATACAGGGAAGACGGGAGCGGCCATTTTCCCATCAGAAGTTCGACAACGCTGTATGACTGGCTCTGGAGGAGCTGATGGAGGAACGGGCGAAACGCGGGATCATCAGGGGCAGTGGAGAACAATAAGACGGCGAGGAAAAGACCAAGCACGACAGCGCCCGCGATCCCCTGCCGGATGAGCCGGCCGAGGTGACCCGGCATCTTCAGCGTATCCCAGTGGCGGACCACATGGATCAGGAAGAAGAGGAGCAGACCCGGCCCAAACCAGAAGAACGTCGGCTTCGTCCAGATCCCGAAGAACGTCACCAGCGCAATGGCTCCGATCAAACGCCACTCAAGCCGGGCACACCACCGGTCCAGCAGAGCATAGAGCAGGAACACGAAAAAGATCTGCACGCCGATCGGCCCGGTATCCACCAGATGCTGGAAGAGGTACGGGAACGTGAGGATGAGTGCAGCGATGACGATCTTGGGTCTGAATGAAAAAGCGCGTGCGGCCAGAAAACCGCCACCCATGAGGAACAGCATCCCCAACAGACGCGCCGCCAGAGGGCTGCTCCAGAGCAGGATAATCGGCAGAAAGTATAGCGCGGGAAAACTCCCGACGTAATCGTACGATCGCAGCGGAGCGACGAGCCCCGTGCCCAGAACATTCAGCTGAAACGGGTCACAACCGTTATGGATGTTGTTTCCGGGATACAGGTGGCAGGTGATTGTGTTATAGAACAGAAATTCATCCATGTTGTACGGAACGATCACGGAGAACGCCACAACGAACGCAAGGCCGAAAATAAGAATCGTCAGTACATTCCACCCTTTGTGAAAGATGTGTCCGCCCACGCCGCTCCATGACAGAAAATTTTGGATGTGTGTGTCGAAAATCCACTTAGTATAGCAGATTTGAGCGTATTCGACAAAGGAGGCGTGTGCAGACAGGGAACGGCCGAATCACCGCTTCTCCGTGACGGTCACCGTGACGGTATCGTCCGTGGTCTTGCCCGAAAGATCCGTGGCCACGGCGCGGAGACGATAGGTTCCCGGACTCACCGTGACACCGTACGTGAGGCTGAATGGCTCCCGCGGTTTTGTCGTGAGCAACGTCTCATCCAGATAGAACTGGACATATTTGAGCACGCCGTCGTCATCCTGCACCTGCACGTTCATGGAAAGTGTTTCCCCCTGTGCAATCGTGGTGTCTCCCTCCGGTTCCAGAAAGGAAACCGAGAGACCGGCACCCTCTCCTTCCCCAAAGTGGAAACGGACCGTCTCGGTGACGGCGTTGTAGTACTCATCCGTCACAGTCACGGTGAGTGTGTGAGATTCCTCACGGTCCACCGACCGCGGAACGCGCAGCGGCTCATCGAACGGTGCTGCTGTGCGTACCGCCACCCGTTTGCCGTCGATTTCGAAGCGGATCTCGCGCACCGCCGAACCCACGCGATACTGGAGCTTGGGACGGAATGCGGGATACGTCACCGAACCGTTCTCATCGGGAGACAGAATCGTGAGCGTGGGCTTGTCGAGCCTTCCGGGGGTGAGAGCGGGATCGCACTTCTCCGTGGGAGCGACAGGCAGGGGGAGAATGGAACCCGAATGATCGGACGACGCGTACCACAGCGTCATCTGCTCCCCCACCCACTTCTGCACACCCTCTTCCCACGTCGGCCAGCGGTCGGGGAGGATGCTCTTCGCCACGAGGAAGCTCCCCGACTCCTGCGCTGCCTGCGGGCACGCATCTGAAGCGAGAAGGTGTGTCACACGGTCAACGATGAGCTGCGCGCAGGCGGGATCCTGCAGAGTGGGCGGACGCTCTTCGAGGAAAATATCCGGTCGGCGGTACTGAATCGGCGTGCAGGGAGAGGGCAGCTCGCCTGAGAGGGTGGAGATCTGCGGCTGGATGATGCCCGAAGGAGGCGTGAAGGCCGTCTTGGGCGCTGTGAGCACGCGGTGTGCGCGCTCCATGAATTCCTTCCAGAGAGGACTCGACGTATTGAGTCCGTCTCCTTTGTCGTACATTGAGGAACTGTCGGCATTGCCCGACCACACGCCTGCGACGAGGTTCGGCGTGTAACCGAGTACCCATGCGTTATCAGGCTTGCGCAGCTTGCAGGTGTTCTTGTCTTTCCATTCCAGACACTTGTTGCTCGTGCCGGTCTTCGCAGCAGCCTCGTAACCCGAGACCGTGAGCTGCGACTGCCAGTACTCCGTGGGACGCACCGAGGCATCGCTGAGCACCGACGTGATCTGGTACGCAATGCGCGGATCGAGCACCTGTCGCTCCTCTTTGCCAGGCTCAGCCGCAAAGAGTAATGCCCCTTTGCGATCTTCGACTTTGAGAATGCTCACCACAGGCTTGTACATGCCGCTGTCAGCGAGCGATGCGTACGCCTGCACCATCTCCAGAAGCGGCGTTTCAGCGGCGCCCAGCGCGAGCGGCCATCCGTACTCGAAACTCCCGGAGCCGGTGGTCTGGAGTGTGCGGCGCTGCTCCAGCGGCGTGGGTGCGCCCAGATCACGTGCCAGTTCGAGAATCGGTTGCTCGCCCCCCGCGAGGAAGAAGGCCTTGGCTGCGGGAATATTGCGCGAGGCCCCCAGCGCCTGGCGGATCGTCATCGGCCCCATCGTCTTGCCGTCGAAATCCTGCGGCTGATCGTCGCCGATTCTCGTGGTGACGTCGTAGAGAACCGTCGCCGGGGTGTACCCCTGCTGAAAAGCCGCGGCGTACACGATCGGCTTGAAGCTCGATCCGGGCTGACGCGGAGCCTGCACCATATCGATTTTTCCGCCATAGAGCTCGTCGCTGTAATCGCTGTTGCCGACGTATGCCATCACATCGCGGGTGGCCGGATCGAGGGCGACGAGCGCGATGTTGTGTGCGCCGAAGCGGTCGAGCACATCCTCGCGATGGTTGGCGACCACCTTCTCCGCGATTTCCTGCAGCCGCCAGTCGAGTGTCGTGGTGATCTTGAGCCCTCCGCGCTCGAGAATATCTTTCTCAGATTGCCCGCCCAGCAGTTGCTCCACCTGTTGACGCACCCAGAGCACGAAATGCGGGGCACGAATGGTGTCGCGCATCGGCTGGAACGTGAGCGTTTCCAGCTCGTCGAGCGCCTGCAGACGCTGCTGCTCGGTGATGAGCTCCTGCTCCTGCATATTCCGGAGCACGGCATCCGCACGTCCGCCGATGTACACGGTCGTGGCTCCGGTTCCAATGACCGCGCCGAGCAGACCCACGGTCACCTCTTCCTCGGAAATATCGGCTGCAGAGGTGATCTCACCCCGCAGGACCTCACGCGTGATCTCATCAGAAACCTTCGTGCGGACATGCGACCCGTACGGGTTGAAGTAGGAGGGACGCTGCGGGAGCGCAGCGAGGACGGCCGACTGTGCCAGCGTGATCCCCGAAGCGGAACGGGCGAAGTACGTGCTACTCGCCTGCTCGATGCCGTAGGCGTTCTGGCCGAAAGGAATCCAGTTGAGGTAGAGCTCGAGCAGTTCATCTTTGCTGAATTTGGATTCCAACTGACAGCCCAGAATCACCTCTTTGAACTTACGGCTGACGATGTTCTCGCGCTTGAGATCGAGCGCGTTGCGCGCAAGCTGGCGCGTGAGGGTGGAGCCGCCGCCCGCCTGTCCGAACAGAAAAACTGCACGTGCGATTGCACGGACATCGAGGCATCCGCGGTCATAGAAACGCTGATCTTCAATCGCAATGATGGCTTTTTTCATCGTCTCCGGAATCTGGGCACTGGGGACGAACGTGCGGTCCTGCTCATTGAAGAGACGATAGAGCTCCACATCGTTGCGGTCAGTGATCACCGTGCTCTGGGGAGCGAAGAGACTTCGGGGATCGCTGATGTCAGGCAGCGTGAACCAGAGAAAGCCGAGGTAGAGTGTGCCTGCCGCAACGAGGAACACGCCAAACCGCAGCAGGAACTTTTTCAGGCGCTTTTCGGTACCCGAAGACGGCAGAAAGACGCGCACAAGACTGCGGAGAAAGCGCTGAAGGAAACCGAAGAAACCTCCGCCGACGGCAGAGGGCGCACGGCGCGCAGAAGGACGGTACCCCGTCCGTCCATTCGAAAGCGGCCGGAGCTCAAACTCAGGAACCATGAGAATGTGAGTGTAGGGCTCCAGACCTGTCCCCGCAAATGAGTCTGCGGAAGAATGGATTCTATGCTATAATGGACAGATGTCCCTCTTCAGAGTCATCGGCGAGTGGCTGATCCCGGTCGTACGCGCCCAGGGGCAGGCATTCGGGTCCTTTACGGTCAGTTCGTGGGCCTACGGGGACCGGACGTGGCAGGGAATCCTGGGCAGTATCGTCAACATGCTCAAAAACACGATTACCGTCGCGGCCGTGGCGGTCTTCGTCACAGGGGCCTTTCTGTTCACAATCTCCGCAGGCGATGAGAACCGCAAATCAAAAGGGAAGAACATGATGATTGGGGCCCTCTGGGGGCTTGGAATCGTTCTCGGAGCACAGGCGATTCTCCGTACAGCCTCGTACTTCGTCTGGGGATAGAAATGGAGACGGGTCGCGCGGCCGATTCAGAGGGTTTTTTGAATGAAGCACCATCTGCCTGTAGTCAAAAGAGAAAAAAACTCACTAAAAATTGTGCGGGCTTCTCGTGGAGGTACAATGACGTCCTCCCATGCAAGCGCCCCACTCTTCCGACACTCTGCAACGGCTCGAGCGCGCAGAGCAACTGAAGCTCACCTGCAAACATGAAGATGCGCTGAAAATTCTGGAAGAGTTGCTGATCGAAGACCCCGAGAACGTTCCCGCACTCGAAGAAGTGGCGGATAACGAGTTGAGTTTGGGGCATTTTTCGCGCGCAGAACGCGCAGCGAGGAGGGCGGTGGCCATCGGGCAGAAGAGCTACACCGGACACTACATTCTGGGGTACCTCCGCTCACAGGAGGAGAAGTGGGATTCAGCCCTGAAGGAACTGAAGATCGCCAATACGCTCAGCCCCAACAATGCCGAGATCCTTCGTTGTTTGGGATGGGTACTCTTCAACGTCGGCCAGCGGGCGCAGGGCGTGGTGACCCTGGAACGTGCACTCAATTTGGACCAGGAAAATCCCCTCACCCTCTGCGATCTGGGTTCCGCCTACCTGCAGGCCCGCAACCTGCGCAAAGCCCGTGCGCTCTTTCAGCGCGCGCTGGAGCTGGATCCGGAGAATGGCCGTGCCAAGGAATGCGTGCTCATGGCGGAACGACTGCTCAAGACGACCGAGAGGAAATGAGGAGAGAGCACGTCGGCGATGACCGGACACCACTGTTCCCGCAAACCTCCACTTCAACCGCCGGAGGAACGCTCGTATACTCCCGTGTGTCCTCCGCGCGCCTTCATGCACTCTCCCGTCCTGCGACGCAGCCTCCGCCGTGCTCTCCTGACACTCTGGCGTGAAGGGGAATGGCGTGCGAGTTTCGGCTCGCTGCTCGGCATCTGTACGCTCTTTCAATTTCTGTTGCTGGGCCTGCTCGGCGCAGGCGCCGTTGAATCGCTGCTCCTCTTGCACTCCGATGTGAAGCTCGAAATCCGGCCCGAGGCCAACCGGGGGGAAGTGCAACAGTTCTTCTCGAACCTGCAGCAGCTGCCGTACGTGGAGCGCGCTGTCTACATCACCCGCGAACAGGCGCTGGCACGCATCAAAGTGGAGGATCCCACCCTCGCAGCATTCTTCGAAAAATTCGGCGTGGATAATCCGTTCCCCGATACGATCGGCGTGACGCTCCGGTCCCTCAGTGATTACCCGGTCTTTTCGACCTTCCTCTTAGACCCGCGCTGGCAGCAGATCGTGGATCCCGCGCTGCTCTCGAATATCACCCATCAGGAAGAACGCGTGCACGAGCTTTTGCGTGTCGCGAACGGAGGCAGGAATCTGGCAGCCATCCTCCTCTTACTCGCGTGCGGCATCCTGCTCTCGACCATTGTGGAATTCACACGGAGAAACGCCCTCGGCCGCTCAGAAGAGGTCCTGGTGGAGCGGCTCGTCGGCTCAGACGGATTTGCGCTGGCTCTGCCCTTCATTTGGGAGGCAGCGATCCTGCTCTGGGGGAGCATTCTCGTGAGCGCCGCAGTGCTGATGGTGTTTCTAGTGATCCTCCCGACGCTCGTTCCGGCACTGAGCGCCGGAGGAGCCCTGGCTGCACTGGCCGTGGCCGCCGTGCCCATCTTCTCTGTCGCACTGCCCACCGCTCTGATCCTCGAGCTCCTCTGCGCCCCGCTCCTCGCCGGAATCGGGGCCTGGCTCGGCATTCGCCCGTCGCTCCGATCCACCTCGCTCAGCCATTCTTAGAAGAGACGCGCTACACTGTCTCCATGTCGTACTCTGCGGTCTTCGATGCCATCGTGCTCGCCTCCTATGACGTGGGGGAAGCCGACCGGTTCCTGATCCTCCTCACGCGCGAGAAGGGACGTCTCGCTGCGCGGGCACCGGGGGCGCGTCGCTTGAAAAGCCGCCTCTGCCCGCTCCTGCCACTCACCCATCTCGCCGTGGAACTCAAAGAGAGCCGCGGCGGCTTTCTCGTCTGCGGCATCACCCCGCACCACCATCACAATCCCCGCGTGCAGCACCTTCAGGATTTTTTCGTGCGCATGCAGGCGAGTGAACTCTTGCTCGCGCTCCTCTCGGACGGGGAACCGGTACCGGAAATTTTCGAGGCGCTGTCTGCTCTGCTCCACCATCCGCACTGCGCCGAACAGGACACGCTTGCCTTCACCCTCCGCGTACTGGCCCTGCTGGGAGTGCTGCCGGAAATAACACATCGCCTCTTTGCCCCACTGTCTCCGGAAGAGCGCTCCTTTGTTCTGGCAAGCATGCGCGGAACACCCGTGAACGAAAAAATTTCCTGCACCCGCCTGAGAAGCCTCTGCACCCAACTCGTGCAGGAGCATTGCACGCGACCGTTGCGCTCCACAGACGTGGCCGCCGCATGTATGTAAGTGCCTAGAGAAACCCCTCAAGCTCCTGGGCACGATTGGGCTGCCGCAACTTGCGTATCGCTTTCGCTTCAATCCCACGTATGCGTTCCCTCGTGACTTTGAAGATGTGTCCGATCTCTTCTGGGGTATAGGAGACACCATCCACAAGTCCGTAGTGCAATTTAATGATTTCCCTCTCGCGATACGAGAGAGTTTTGAGAACCTTGGCGATCCTGCCTCTAAGCAACGCCTGTTCATCGGGAATCCTCTGTAGGGGCTCTTCGCAAGGCATGCCTCCTCTTAGGGGAGGGCGTTCCGTCTTCGCATCTGTATCGTATGAACCGGACAGTGCCTGCTCTATGCGCCGCCTCACAAAAGAAGTCATATTCTTCGCGAAGTGCCCTTGTTCATAGTCATGAAGTGCCTCGAGCAGTGCTGCCATCCCAATTTGAAGAGCTTCCTCGGGTTCACTGTCATCCGGGAATATTTCCCACACAATGTGCTGAGCAAAACCCAGGCATGCCTGATCAAAAATCTCCTTTTGACCGTGGCGCGCATAGGCAGTGGCCGCTGCACCGAACTTCCGTCCTGCAACCAGTTTCCGGGCGAATGCGTTCGGAGAAAAGTCCGGACTTTCAGGTTGAACATCTGTTTCTTCCATATTGGTAATATAACATTATTATGGCATTATTGTCAATTTAACGCTCATCTCCCTCCCGGACTCAACGTTGGCTCGCGGGCAGATGCCGCGCTTGCAGACGATACACTGCTACCGGATGGGTTGAGGAGCAGCGGCGACGTCGCTTCGACGCCGATCTGATCGAAACGCGGACGTGCCTCGTAGGCGGAGAACACTCCTTCCTCGTCCTCCGTGCCGTTGGAACGGATCAGACGCCACCACATCGCCTTCAGGCCCGGTACGCGCTCGCCGACCTTGCGCGTCGTACCTGCGGGAATTTCTGTGGTGTACTCCACCCGATCGGGAGGTGGCGCGGCAAATCCCCATGTGAAGGGCCCGATGATCTCACTCTGCCGCTGATCACGGGTGCCGTAGTAAATGAAGTACGCATGGTCCCCATCGACATGCGTCTGGATGAGCAACGCGCCGGGAGAATCATTCAAAAACCGGATATCCGTGTGCGGCGGGTAGATGGTCGCATCTGTTCCCTGAGGACTGTAGTAGTGCACGGCGAAGCTGTGATTGCGCCGGGCGAGGATGGGGAATCCGTACTCCCACACGCCGCGGTAGAACGTGGTGCCAACCTGACACAGTCCTCCGCCGTAATCCGGGAGCGTCTTGTCGCCCATGATCACGAGTTCCTTCAGATACCCGGTGGCCGCATTCACCGGACCCAGAATTGCATTGAAGGAAAGCTCAGCCCCCTGGGGAACGAGCGTGCCATTGAACTTCTGCAGCCCCACACTGATGTTGTGCCGCCTTGCCTTAGCCGATCCGGAAAAATCAGATTCTCCGATGCTCACCACCTCACGAATCCCCTGCGCAGCCAACAGGGCATCTTCCACGATAATCTGGGGCTGTGTTTCAATCACCGGGAGGGTGATATCCATCACGTCCTGGGCAAGCGCACTCAGGGTGAGCGTGACTGCACGATCCAGATCCACCCGGCGCCCGAGCATGCCCACGCCCTCGAACGTGATGGCGCCCGTACCGGACCCGCGAATGGTCACGGACCCCGCAGGACGATCGAAAACCGTTGCGATTTTGCGCTCGAGTGCGGCGCGCACAGCCCCGCGATTCCACGAGATTTCTTCTGCGCGCTCGAATCCCGCTGGCAGGGCAGGCACGCGATCGCCATCCACCCGAAACTCCGCTGGCACAGTCACCGGTCGCCCCTGGTACGTCCACACCTCGCGCGGTTCCTGCCACCCTGTATCCACAGGCACCGAAAACAGGTGATGCTGGTAGCGAAACGTGAGACTGGCGGCGTGCGCACCGAATGGAACAGCCCACAGGAACATGCTGGTGATGAACAAGAGGCGCTTCACGCGGACCATCGTATAGGAAGGGTGCGGAAGGAGGAACCTTCGCTCAGGGCTGCAGTCCTTTCCTCGGCGATTCGTACTTCGGCGCAGGATGCTCGTCGAGCGCCTTATTCACCAGCGCATCGGCGCGGAAATTATCGGAGCGCGGAATGTGCTTGAACGTGATGGAGTGAAAATCCTGCGACAGTGTCTGAATTTCTTCAATGAAGGGCTTCAAATGTGCCATGCGAACCTGATACTGCCCGTTGAGCTGCCGGACGATGAGCTCGGAATCGAGGTGACAAACGAGACGATTGGGGTGGTAATGCTTCGCAATCTTCAACCCTGTAATGAGCGCCCGGTACTCCGCAACATTGTTGGTTTCGACGCCGATCCGCTCTGCGTGTTCACGCAGCGTCACACCGCGTGTCGGATCTTCGAGAATACATCCCACGGCAGCCTGGCCGGGATTCCCGCGCGATCCGCCGTCGGTGAACAGGTGGAGCGTGCCGCCAACAGACTCGGGCTGGTCCATACCCAGCTGTTTCTGGGGACTCTCCAGTTCCCGGGTGATGAGATCCGCCACAAACTGCTCACGTTCCTTTACACGCGGAAAGATCTGTTGGAGTCGACGCTCGAGGGCGGCAGGAATGCGAGTCACCGCACACCAGTGTAGCGCGGGTGTATCTCTCATGCATTGCTCGACGCACACGGAGATTCCGGTATGATGGGCCAACGTCCCCATGAAGCGCACACTCCGCATCGGCCTGATCGTCCTGCTGCCCCTCATCACCCTGTCGCTCGGCTGGGGATTGGGCGTGCGGTATGCCGAACGCCAGGTGGCCGACATGATGAGCCAGCTCGAATTCCTGTACCAGGGCAAGACCGCGAGCGGAACCCTGGTGCACGACCCGGAGAAGGAAGTGGATCTCGCCCTGCTGTGGGGCGTGTGGAGATTGCTGCAGCAGCACTACATCGCTCCGGAAAAGCTGCAAACAACCAACATGCTCTTCGGTGCCACTGCGGGCCTCGTGCGCGCACTCGATGATCCCTACACCTCCTTCATGACTCCGCGTGAGAATACTGATTTCAAGGAGGGTCTGGGTGGCAAGCTCCACGGCATCGGAGCCGAGCTCACCATGAAAGACGGGCAGGTGGTCGTGGTCGCACCGCTCAAGGGATCTCCGGCGCAGGAAGCAGGCCTGCTGCCCGAAGACATCATCATCGAGGTGAATGGCACCGACATCAGCAACGAAACGCTCACGAATGTCGTGCAGCGCATTCGCGGCCCCAAGGGGACCTCCGTCACCCTCACCCTCCTGCGCGCCGATCAGCCGGATGCATTTGAGCTGACCATCAAGCGCGCCGATATCACCATCCCCAGTGTGGAAGCAGAGGTGCACCAGACCGCCAGCGGTGCCGTCGGCGTCATTGCCCTCAATCAATTCGGAGATGAGACCGTGCAGGAAGTGGAGAAAGCCCTCCGGGACCTGCAGAAGGAGAAGGAACCAATTCAGGGGCTCGTCATCGACTTGCGCTTCAACGGCGGCGGCTATCTCGACGGTGCTGTGGAGCTCGCGTCACTCTTTCTCAAACAAGGAAAGGTGGTCACCGTGCAACGCCGCGAAGGTGAGCCGGTGGCTCACTACGTGAACGGCCGCCCACTCGAAGCGGAGCTGCCGCTGGCCGTCCTTATCAATGCCGGCTCTGCATCGGCCTCAGAGATCTTCGCCGGCGCGATTCAGGATCACAAGCGCGGCACGATTGTGGGTCAAACGAGCTTCGGCAAGGGCACCGTACAAGAAGTCTTCGATCTGCCCGGCGGCAGCAGCCTGCGCGTCACCGTAGCCCGCTGGCTCACCCCGGGAGGCAAAGATTTGAGCAAGGAGGGCATTCATCCGGATATCGAAGTGGATCGCACGCCCGAAGACAGCGCGGCAGACAGAGACCCGCAACTCGATACCGCCATGGAGTGGCTGCTCGAACATGGGCAACCGGGCACGACCGTGGAGCCGGATACGATGGAAAAGGCTCCGCTCCCCAAGCAGGCAGGCAAAGAGATCGAGAGTGAGTGACGGAGATCAGTAGGCAAAAAGCTCGCTCTCAGAGAAGAAACGGCTCACTTCTTTTTCGGCGGATTCCGGGCTGTCGGATGCATGGGCCACGTTGACCATTTGATCTTTGCCAAATTCAGCCCGGATGGTTCCGGGGGCGGCCTTGCGGCTGTCGGTGACGCCCAGCATTTCCCGCACGCGATCCACGACTTTGTCTCCTTCCAGCACCAGGGCGACCACGGGAACCGAACCCATGAATTTCTCCACCTCGGGGAAGAACGGCTTATCTGCGATGTGCGCGTAGTGCTCGCGCAGGAGCTCGGGCTTGAGATGGATCATCTTCATGCCGCGAATCGTGAGACCGGCATCTTCGAAACGTGTGAGCACCTTGCCGCAGATCTTCTGCGTCACGGCATCGGGTTTGAGGAGGATGAGAGTGCGTTGTGCCATAGGTGGCCACATCCTAGAGAAACACCTCGGCAATCGCCAATCAGAAAATCGGCAATTGTCGTTCGTCACACGATCAATTCCTCCAATTTGGCTTTATTCTCCTCCTGGCCAATCACTACGAGCCGAAGATCCTTGTGCGTGAGCAGCCGCTTGGCGAGTGCATTCACCTGCTCCTGCGTGACCTTGGCGATTTCGGCGAAGTACTGCGGCAGATCGCGCACCTTGGGATACAGGAGTTGCTGCTTGCCGTAGAAGTGCGCACGCTCTTCGGTATCCTCGAGTGAAAGCGTCACGCGCCCCGTGAGATAGTCTTTGGCACGGGTGAGCTCCTCTGCCGTAACACCCGAGGCCGCGCACTGGTCGTACTCATGGATGATGAGAGTGATCGCCTCGTGCAGACGGGTCTGATCGATGCCCGCGCGCGTGGAGAGGGAACCTCCGTCGAGATAGCTGTCCACCTCCGTGGCAATGTAGTAGCAGAGCCCCTTGGCCTCACGGATATTCAGGAACATGCGCGAACTCATGTTTCCACCCAGGATGATCGAGAGCAGCTTGTGCGCAAAATGATCGCCGTCCAAGGCACCGACACCGGGAACGCCCAGCACCAGATGCGCCTGCTCCGTTTTCTTGGTGCGCAGGTACACACGGTCCGATCCGAACGTCGTGAACGGGTCAAAGGCATGGCTCTTCTTCCCACCGATGGGACGGAAATACCGCTCTGCCAGAGCGAGCGCCTGTGCCTGATCCACTTTCCCCGCAAAAGCGAGGACGAGATTATCGGGCGTGTAGAGCTCTTCTTTATGATGGAGAAAATCCGAGGTCTGGACGGACTGGATCACCTTCTCGGTGCCGATGGTATCCCAGCCAAGAGGATGATCGCCGTACAGGAGCTGCTCGAAATCCCACCCGGCGCGGTACATGGGCGTGTCCTGGTACATGCGCTCCTCCTCCATGATCACCCCACGCTCCTTCTCGATCTCCTCCTGCGGAAACTTGGCGTTGCAGAGCATGTCGCTGAGCACATCACACGAAAGATCCAAGTGCTTCGCCGCGGCCTTCACGTAATACCCCGCGTACTCCTTGCCGGTGAATGCATTGAAGTCGCCGCCCACCCCCTCGATCGCAGCGCTCACATCCTTCGTCGTCAGATACTTATCACCACCCTTGAAGAACATGTGCTCCAGAAAGTGGCTGATGCCGCGATTCTGCTGCCGCTCGTAGCGCGACCCCGCTCCGGCGAACACCATGACCGTGGCGGATTCCACACCGTCGCTGGGAGCGGTGAGAACAGGCAGCCCGGAGGCAAGACGCTGAATGGAGTACATCGGGGAAGAGTCTACGGAGGAACCTCCGTAAAGCAAAGCTGCATTGGAATTGCATCAAACATACAAAAACAAAACAGTAAACGTAGGAGGGGCGCGCCATCGGGGGTGAAGGGGAAGGCCCTGCCGCGAAGCGGGATGCCGACGAGTCGGCTCCGAAGCCTTGGAGGAGCCAGCGAGGAGGCACAGGGCCTAAGCGGAGTGGGGATTGGCGCGCCGGCGTTTTGCCCGCCCGAACGTACCGTTGTTCGGTACGGGCGGGGCTCCACCTTTGTCGCGACAAAGGTGGAAAGAGAACGAAAATACGAACATCAGTTCGGCACCAGACTTACACCGTAAATAGTCTTCTCTTTCTTGACCACCTCTGCGGCGCTCTGTAGGCTTTCAGCGCTCCAAATCTCCCTATGCTCAGCAAACTCAAGTGGCGGCGACGCATGCGCAAGCATGGCTTCCTCAAGCGCCAGCAGACCAGAAACGGCCGCAAGGTCCTCGCCCGTCGTCGGCGTAGGGGGCGCAAGCAAATCGTCGTGCAGCGGAAAGGAAAGAAATAGGCAACTATCGGTGTATCAGTAATCAGAGTATCAGTAATCTGTGTGTCGGCGGGTCAGAACTCGTTTTCTTTCACTGATACTCAGATATTCTGTTATTCTGATACTCCGAATGTCGTCCCTCCTCCACCGCCTCTCAGCCATCCTCTTCTACCTCCTCGCCGGAAGTTTCTTTATAAGTTATCTGCTCCTCAGAAACGAAATCGGCCTCCCCTGGTCGGAGTGGTGGCTCAAGGTCGCCGATCTGCCGCTGGCGCTCGTCGCCGTCGTCTACGGAGGAACAAGCCTCTACCGCAGCGTGAAACACCGGGAAGGGGTGTCATGGCTGCTCCTCGTGCTGCTCGGCCTCCCACTGCTCGCGTTCTTCACCTTTCTCGTCGCCTTGAACTTCTGGAATATCCTGGGGTTGCCGCAGGGACCCGCACTCTAAACCTCCACCTCCATAGTCTCCTCCTGCCGGTTCGCGACCCGCGCGGCAAGGAAGAGGCAGTCGCTCAGACGGTTTAAATACACCAGCACATTCGTATTGACCATTTGACCCTCCGAAACCGCATCCGGAATGGAGGACTGTGAAGAATCCGTGAATGAGCGCGCGAAGCGTTGGGTCTCGCGGGCCCCAACGCTGGAGCGCAACCGTTGAGGGAAAGGGGTGCCCATGAGGGGAAAACCGGCTTGTCGGCCGTAGCCTTGGCGAAGGCTGAAGGTTTGTCCCTCATGATTCATTCCCACCACCCATCGCTCGGCGCGTCGGCAGACGGCACGCGCCTGATGCAGGAGTGCCGCGATTTTCGATCCTCCGGGCAGGATGAAGCGCGAGAGTTTCGGGAGTGAACGCTCCATTGTCAGCCCCCACTCTTCCAGCTCCCGGATGAACAGAACAGAGAGTCGACTTGCCGGCTGTAGTCCACCAGAGGCGGCCGAAGGCTGGTGACCGCTCGAAACCGATGCGAGATCCGCCCCTGCACTGAAAAGTGCACGCTGCACTCGCTCCAGCGCCGTTCGAAGATCATCAGACAAGGCCGTCTCGGCCATAATCACACCCAGAATGGCATTGAGCTCATCCAGGCTCCCCACTGCATGAATACGTATGGCAGATTTAGATACGCGCTCGCCCTTGAGAAGACCGGTCATTCCATCGTCGCCCGTGCCAGTGGAGATGCGCGGCCGCGCCATAGGGGGAATTTCTATTTTACTCCTGATCTCTCCGAGTTCCCTAGTTCCCGATTTCCCGCGTTCCCTACGCCCTACCCCCTACCCCTAACCCTATCTTCTCGTGCTCCTTCTTCACCTCCTCCTCCGTAAGCGTGCGGTCAGAAGCACGGTACGTGCAGCGCACCGTCAGGTTGTACTGGCCTTTCGCCAGCTTGGCCCCCTCAAAGAGATCCACAACGGAAACATCGGCCAGCAGAGAGGAGCTCTTGCGCACCTTTGCGAGGAAATCCGCACTCTTGTGCCCGGCATCCAGCGTGACCGTCAGGTCATACGCGATGGATGGATACTGCGCGATCGGCGAGAAGATCACGGGTTTCTCGGGCAGAGCGAGCAGACTGGTGAGATCGAGCAGCGCCACGGCCGCGCGTCCCGGCAGATCGAATGCCGAACAGACGGACGGATGTAATTCGCAGACGAGGCCCATCGCTTTGCCTTCAATGAGAAAGTCTGCGCTGCGCCCCGGGTGCCCGAAGGGAGGTGTTTTCTCAGACGCGCGTATCTCGATGGAAAGTCCGCTGCCCCCGATCTCGTCTGCAACGAGTTGTTTGAGCGTCAAAAACGGTGTCTCAGAAAGCGGCAGGTTCCGGCGCTCAGCCATAAAGATGCCGCACTCCAGCCATTCCCCTTCGCGTTCATTGAACACATGGGCGCACGTGAATGTGCGCACGGCGTCCCCCACGAGCAGAAGATTCTGTGCGGCATGCTCGAGTAAACGCGGCAGGGTGGATGTCTGGAGCACGCTCAATTCCTCTCCGAGGGCATTGAGCACGGGAAGGGCATCGGAGGGCTCCATACCGGCCTTCTTGAGTAAGACCGGGCCGACGAGCGAGAGCGAAACGACCTCCATGAACCCCTGCGACTGCAGGCTGTCACGAAGCTTTGAAACACGCGATTCGCGGGGAGGCGGCGTCACAGTTGCTTCGGGATAGGCAGGAGCGATGTGCTCGTATCCGGAAATGCGGCCGATCTCTTCGGTGAGATCATGCGGACCCGTGAGGTCCTTGATCCGCCAGAGCGGCGGCGTGACCGACCCGCGCGTCACCGTGCACCCCAGATCGGTGAGGATCTTCTTCGCGGTCTTCTCTGCGATTGCCACGCCGAGCAGGTGCTCCGCATCTTTGTAGGAGAAATGAATGGGCTTCACCGCACCGTCCGTCCCCCATGATTGCAGCTTCGAGGTGATCTGCGCACCGGGAATAAGGGTGAGGAAGAGTTCCAGGGCCCGCATCAATCCCTCTTCGCAACGAACGGGCGGAACGCTTTTTTCGTAGATGGTCGCCGCATCCGTGCGATGCCCGGTGGCAATGACCGCATTGCGGATGGCAACGGCATCGACAACGGGACTGTGCAGGTAAATCTCGCGCGTCTTTTCGGTGGTGGAGGTTCTCAGGCCTCCCATGATCCCCATGAGATCGAAAATACCGGCATCATCACTCATCACCACAGCACCAGCGGGAAGGACGCGCTCGACGGAATCGAGCGTTTGGATCTTCTCCCCCTCTCTAGCCGCGCGGATGTGCACCGCACCTCTGAAATCCTTCAGATCGAAACTGTGGAGCGGCATGCCCAGTTCTGCAGTGACGTAATTAGTGATATCGATCGGCAGATTGAGCGGCCGGAAACCGGCAGAGAGAAGGCGTCGCTTCATCCATGCAGGAGTCTCGCCGAGGCCGGAAATGCGCAGCGTGCATCCGCAGTACCGCGGAACGAGTTTCTTCTGTTCCACAACACTCTCGAAGGGAAGCGCCCCTTTGGGGAACGCGAGTGCCTTTTTCTTCGCAGGCTTCTTCCACACCGCTAATCCCAATGCCACGCATTCCCGTGCGAACCCGATTTGCGAGAACAGATCCGGACGATGTGTAATGGCATGGTTATCGACGTGCAGGATGGCATCGGTGAGACCGAGGTATTCCCGGAGTGATGTTCCCACACCGTCAGTGCCATCCCCCAGATCCACGATGGCGTGCCCCGTCGCCGTGGGGAACAGGTGCTCGAGCTGCAATTCCTCTGCAGCACAGATCATGCCTTCGCTCTCTTCCCCGCGGATCTTGGTCTTCTGGAGCGTCACCATCCCCTCACCATGCCACTTCACCTGTGCCCCCACGTGCGCGAACGCCACGCGCATGCCCGTGCGCAAATTCGTCCCGCCGCAGACCACGCGCTTGGTACCCTGATCGGTTTGCACATCGCAGAGCGAGAGACGGTCGGCATTCGGGTGTTTTTTCAGAGAGAGGACTTTCCCCACACAACACCCCGTTAGCGGCGCTCCCTGCTCCTCGATCTCCTCCACTTCACCCGTCGCCACGGTCAGGCGATTGGCAATGACCCGTGGGTCTTTCTCTTTCCACGAAACGAACTCCGAGAGCCATTCGAGTGAAACTTTCATGGCAGGAGCATAGCCTAACCCCTCAAGGGGCGGTAGGAATGTCACCGCAACAGCAAGGGATTCTGTGGGGGATTGTGCGAAGGGCGGGACGCGCCTAGCGTATTGGGGTCTTTTTCCCTCACTCTATGAAGAATTCCTGCCCTTCCTGCTCCAGCTCCTGCGCTGCGGTGCAGTGGGTCATCTGCCTTCTTCTCTTCCTGGCGAGCATCGCCTCACTCGTCGGCGTGTACCGGGCGCATTTCGCCACGGGCGGGATGGTATTCGGGAGCACCAATAGCTCGCTCTCGATCCTGGCGTTCGTCGTCGCTCTCACCCTGTGGTCCAAGTGCATGTGCCGGTGTCTGTGCTCGAAGGAATAATTATTGTGTCACCCTGCCTGCCCGCCGAAGCTTCAGCGAAGGCGGGAGCGTAGTCGAAGGGCGACACGCTCCGATTCATGGTTCGACTACGCTCACCATGACAACGGTTTCCCAGTGAATTCTTCTTCCATCTGCCTATCCTCCGTTGCTACAGTGGCCACTGTGGAGAGGTCGCATAGTGGCCTAGTGCGCGCGCTTGGAAAGCGCGTAGACCTGAAAGGGTCTCGGGGGTTCGAATCCCCCCCTCTCCGCCAGCCTTCGCTCTTCGCTTTGCTCAGAGCTTCGGCTGGCCTGCGGCCATCGGAATACAAATGCGAAGGCGGACAATCCTCTACACTAGAATTGTGTACTGCGTCCTCCGAAGCTCTGAAAGAGCGAAGGGGGACACCCCTCCCTCTTCCCTCCCCCCATCCCATGAAACGCCTCATATTCCTCGCCCTCACCCTCCTGCTCGCCGGCTGCGCTACCACCCCTCCCGCAGATGATTCTGCAAACCCGCTTCTGGGAGGCGATCGCGACGAACACGGCTGCATCGGCTCCGCTGGTTACCAATGGTGCGCCCCCAAGCAAAAATGTCTGCGTGCGTGGGAGGAGGAGTGCTTCGCCTCCGCCTTCGAGGCACTGACCTGGGAACTGGCTGCACGGCATGGCGATGAGGAGCAGCAGATTACACTGACGATGACACAGCAGACGGACACATTCGCCAGGGCCAGCGTGCGCTTCGGCCCTCCGGGGACTCCGGGCGGCCTTGTACTGGCGGCGAAGACGAACGGCGCCTGGAGCATCCTCTACGAGGGCAATGGGTCGGTGGATTGTGATGCACTGAAGGCCGCTTCGTTCCCACAGGACATGTTGGATGGGATTTGCGACTGATCTCCGCTACACTCGTTGTATGAAAAACCTCCTGACCCCCCGCATTGTCATTCTGGCTGGCATCGCTGTGGCCATCGTTCTGCTCGCCCTGTGGCTCAGAACAACCTCAGGGGAGGATACGTGGTTGTGTGTCGACGGGCAGTGGACCAAGCACGGCAATCCTTCCGCTCCCATGCCCGAAACCCCCTGCAAGCAGGCGGCAGTGCCCACTTTGGGACGGACCAGCCTTCCTGCAGCAGAGAAGGACCAGCCGATGAAATCCTACGTAGCGAATGATTTTTCCTTCTCACACCCGGATTGGCCGCTTATGGAAAAAGAAACGGTGTTGGAGCCGGAGAGGGCCAGAGTCGCCGTGCGAAACGCCGGCTGCGGATTGATCGTGACCGCGCGGGTGCTGCCGGCCGGCGAACAATTCCAGACTGCCCTCGAAGGGCTTTTGAGCGAGCAAGTCGCACAGGCCAACGTGCGGATTCTCCGCAAAGAGATCACCCAGACGACCAGCCACATCGAGGGGGAATTCGCCGTGGGAGGCGGGCAGTTTGTGCATACGGATCAGTACGGATTCGTCACGAGCAAGAACCAGTTCTACTCCGTCGTCTTCGCAGCGGAGAAAACTGCCTTCGATACGGCCTGCAAGCCATTTGTCTCAGCCACAGTGAAGAGTGTGCAGGTGAAGTGAGGATTGCAGATGATGATCAGACTTCGGGCAGCGTGTCGGTCCGTTCCGGCGGGTGGATGAATGTAAAACCCAAGGCTTTGTAGATATCTTCCTCTTCGCGTGAGGCAATCACCTTTTCACCGTGAAAAAGCCCGTACTCATTGAGCTTCCACCCGCGCTGAATCGCCTTTTTTCGGAGCATGATGTTGTGTCCTTTATCCCCCGTGAAGTACAGCAGGGCGGCTCCCCACTGATCGCGCCGGACGAAGCGGATATCGACTCGGATGCCGGCCTGAAGATCGAACGAGAGCTTCTTTTCACCGTGCGCCACAACATCCCGGACCATCGGGAGCTCTGCGATGGCATCACTCACGGCCTTCGCTGACTGTGTGACGACCAGCACGTCAATATCGCCCACAGTCTCCTTCTCGCGACGAAAAGAACCGGCCACCTCGCACTGTTCGATGCCTTGTACACCCCGGATTTTCCTGAGGAGCGCGGCCACATCGTCTTTCACCTCCTCACGCGGAAAGCGGCGCATGCGTTCTGTCACACGCCTGGCGTTCTCGAGTACCTTCGCCTGCATGGTTGCGGAAAAACCGGGAAGACCCTTCAGCTTTCCCGTTTCGGCAGCCTTGATCAGATCGGCAACCGACTGGATGCCCAATGCCATCTGAAGTTGTCGGGCGCGCTTGGGTCCAAGCCCCTCCACTAAAATGAGCGCAGGAGGGATACCGCCCTGCGCACCGAGGAGCTTATCGAGCGCGGCGATGCGGCCGGTCTGCAGGTACTCCTGAATCTTCCTGGCGATGCTCTCGCCGATCCCGGGGAGTGCCTCCAGTTGCTCGATATCTTTGAACGCGGAGACATCGCGCTTCAGTTCTTCGAGGATTTTTGCCGCATGACGGTACGCCGCGGGCTTGAAGGCCACCCCCTGCTCCTCGAGCAGGGCGGCGATCTGATGCAGAAGCATGGCGATGCGCGCGTTGTTCTCCACAAGACAACAGGATACCAATGTAGGAAGTGATCCGCCTCCCCGATTTTTTTGATTATCCCGGGTGCATGCCTCTGCATGCACCCGGGGAAATGGGTTTGGCTCAAGCCGAAGCTTAAGCCGAAATGGAACAGGTCTCGCGATCAGGCGATCCGCACATTATAGCGGTCACGCAGCCGGTTGGCCCGGAGATTGAGAGCATCGACAGCTCCACATGCCTGCACGTAAGGTTGACCGCGACGCTTGGCTCGGTTGACCTTACGTTTGAGAACTCGCGCGCAGTTGGCCAGGTAGATAGTCACCCGCCTGCGCTCCGTGTGGACCCGACGGGTCCGCAGGCGTCTATGCAGACGCCGATCGTCCTTCAGTTCTGCCACGACTTCCGAATCATGAGTTCGGCATACCATAGCTCACACTCCATCGAAGACCTGAAGCCTTCCGGGAAACCTACTCATCCACACTCCGGCAGATAAGCACTCCCAGGGGGGAGCAAAGGGTCGCCCATTCCAATGGGCAAGGAAGGCAGATCACTTTCTGAATGCAAACAATGATGTGAAGGAGCGTGTGTGATCTCTGATCTGTTCAAAGAATGGAGCTGCCGTCGCGCGGGCGGCAGCTCCGAAAGAGAGGCGGTTAGCGGGAACCGCGGCGGCACCGCTTTCGCGGCGCCTTTTTGGCACCATCCTTGCAGGAACACTTCTGCAGGATGTGCCCACACCGTGAGCACCTAATTTTGCGGCTCATGGTAACTCCTTTCTCCTGCTCTTCCTTTATGAGCAGGTCAGAGATCATAGTGGAATGAAAGATCAGGGAAGCACCCACTCTCTTTGAGGAGAGAAGGATGCGCATCATTCTACGGGGTTTCCTTCACGCGCCCTTCTCTGCTGTAAGGCAGGGAATGGAAAACGGGCGGAGGACGTACTGCTGCAGCATGACAGAAGGTAATGTAAACATTACATCCCCGCCTGTCAAGAATGATCTGAATAGGCCATTGGAACTGCATCCTGTTCGATAAAACACAAACATAACCGGTTCGAAACAAAACAGCATACAAAAATCTACGGAAACGCGCCTATGTGGCGGCGATAGCGGAGGGGGTCATAGGCGCAGCGCTTTCTTTCGTCCTTTCTTTGTCGCGCCTGACAAAGAAAGGACAAGAATGAATAGTGCAGTAGAACATGAGCAACTCACGTTCCTTCCTCCCAACTGCTGAGGTACTTCACCTGTTCCGGCGTAAGCGTATCGATGGTGAGCCCCATGGCTGTCAGTTGCAGAGCGGCGATCTCCTGATCGATTGCCTCCGGCAGAGTGATCACCTCTTTGGGCATCTTGCCGCGATTCTTCACAAGGTACTCGCACGCCAGTGCCTGCCCGCAGAAACTCAAGCTCATCACCTCGCTCGGATGACCCTCGGCCGAAGCCAGGTTCACCAGCCTCCCCTCGCCCGCCACATAGACCACTTTGCCTGATTTGAGCAGGTACTCGTCCAGGTAGTGCCGCACACGCCGCTTTCTCTTGGCGGCCTTCTCGAGCGCAGCCACGTCAATTTCGTGATCAAAATGTCCGGAGTTCGCCAGCACCGCCCCGTCTTTCATGCGCTCGATGTGCTCCAGACGAATGACGTGAATGTCACCCGTCACGGTGATGAAGAGATCACCGAGAGGCGCAGCCTGCGCCATGGGCATCACCTGGAATCCGTCCATGGCCGCCTGCAGTGCCGGAACCGTCGCCACTTCGGTGACGATCACTTTTGATCCCAGTGCACGTGCGCGCAGGGCAACGCCCTTGCCGCAGCTGCCATAGCCGAGCACCACCACAGTTTTGCCCGCGAAGAGCAGATTCGTGGAGCGCAGAATGCCATCCAATGTGGATTGGCCGGTGCCGTAGTAGTTGTCAAAGAGGTGCTTGGTCTTGTTGTCGTTCACGGCGATCACCGGCATCTTGAGAGCGCCGTCCTTCGCCATGGCGCGCAAGCGATTCACGCCCGTCGTCGTCTCTTCGCAGGCTCCGATAACCTTTTCGAGGAGGTGCGGATGCTCTTTGTGGATGAGGGAGATCAGGTCACAACCGTCATCGATGGTCAGATCAGGCTCGGCTTCGAGCACGGCCCTGAGGAATTTGTAGTAATCCTCACGGCTCTCACCTTTGTACGCCCACACGAGCACACCCTCCTCCGCGAGCGCGGCGGCCACGTCATCCTGCGTGCTCAGAGGATTGCACCCCGTAATGGCCACCTTCGCGCCACCCGCAACGAGTGTGCGGACGAGCACGCCTGTCTCTTTCGTGACATGGAGCGCCATGCCAATGGTAAGACCTTTGAAGATCTGGGATTTTTTGAAGCGTTCGCGCAGTGTGAGCAGCGCAGCCATGTTGCGCTCCGCAATTTCGAGATTCATGCGCCCCTGGGGGGCGAGGGAGGGATCTTTGACGTGCGACATGGCTCCAGCGTAGCGAAAAATCCGGACGAGTTCATGCAAAACTGTCATGAAAAACAGAATGGTTCCATTGGCGGCTATTCCGGATCTTCATCCATCACGCCTGAACGGTGGGCAACGCTCCCCCGTATGCCCGCTCTGCCCGTGCCCAGAGTTCTTCTCTATCAAACGTATCCATCAGCGTTCCCTCCTGTTCCACCACCTTCGACCCCATGGCCGCACCCAGTTTGGCGGCAGTGGTCATGTCCCATCCCCGTGACAAGCCGAAGAGGAGCCCCGCACGGAACGCATCGCCTGCACCCGTGGGATCGACCACGCAATCAGGCTTGCAAGCGGGTAACGTCACCGTTCCATCTTTTGAAAGCAGCGTGACGCCCTTCTCACCGTGCGTGATGATGACGAGCGGCGCGAGGGCAAGAACCGACTTCTCGTTCGCCTTCAGCGCCTCTTTGAGCAGACTCCATTCGTAGTCATTCACAATCACTCCCGCACTCATTTTTGTGAGGCGCTTCAGCTCATCCGCACTGAAAGCAATCACCTGCTGTCCGGGGTCGAAGAACACCGGCACTTTCTGCTGCGCGCACCAGAGCATCCCCGTAGTCATCTGCCGCGTATCGCGCGGACTCACAATGCCGTAGGCAAGATCATCACGCTCGTCCACCAGATCCGGCCACGTGCCATGCGCATCCGCACCAGGATGAAAGAACGTGATCTGGCACTCCTTTTGATCTGTGCCAATGATGGCCGTGGCGGTCACATGTTCTTTCTGCTCTTCAATGTATGTGACGGTGATACCACGCTCGGCAAGCAGGGCCTTGTACGGTCCTCCGTCGGAACCGACGGTGCCCACCACCAACGGATCACCGCCGAGCAGCTTAAGATTCCATGCGATATTGGCCGCCGTGCCGCCGTGATGGCGCGCAAAGCGTGGCGAGAAGAACGAAAGCGAGAGATGTTGGAGAGATTTGGGATCGATGGCATCGGCAAAGGAGCCCTCGTAGCCGAGAAGGACGTCATACGCGATGGAGCCAGTGATGAGGATTTTTCTCATGAGCAGACCTAGTGTGCCGGTAAAGGGGTGGAGAGCAAAGGCCTAGCAAAGGGAACTCGGATTCGGGAATGAGGGAACTAGGTTCGTTTTTCAGGCCGATTTCCCTATTTCCCGAGTTCCCCATTTCCCTATCCAAACCACTGACAGAAGCACCAATACCAGCTAAGCTGGCTCCACGTGAAAATCACGATTGTCGGTACCGGCTACGTCGGCCTCGTTTCCGCAGCCTGCTTCGCGGAACTGGGACATGAGGTAATCGGCGTGGATATCGACGCAGCCAAGGTGAAGAAGCTCAAGAGCGGACAAAGCCCCATCTACGAACCGGGGCTCGAAGAGCTGCTCCTCCGCAATCTGCAGAGCGGCCGCCTGTCATTCACCACGCAACTCGCCGAGGCGCTGCCGGAGTGCAAGGTGCTCTTCTGCGCCGTGGCGACGCCACCGAATGAGGACCACACTGCCGATTTGCGCGCCGTCTTCAGCGTCTGCGACGGCGTGGCGGAACTCATCGATCACGATCTGGTTTTCGTCAATAAATCCACGGTCCCCGTGGGAACGGGCCATGAGTGTGAAAAACGCATCGCCGCCCGGCTCACCAAACGGAAGAAGAAGCTCCACATTCCAGTCATTTCGAATCCTGAATTCCTGCGCGAAGGTTCAGCCGTGGGCGACACCCTGCGGCCCGACCGCATTATTGTGGGCATCAACGGCGACGAAAAGGCGCGCGAACTGATGGAGGAGCTCTACCAGCCCCTCGTGCGCACCGAGCGCCCCTTAGTCTTCATGAGCCGCGAGAGCGCCGAGATCGTGAAGTACGCCAGCAACGCTTTCCTCGCAACGAAGATCTCTTTCGTGAACATGCTCACCGAACTCTGCGAAATGACGGAAGGATCCATCCGCGACGTGGCAAAAGGCATCGGTCTGGATGAGCGCATCGGTCCGCGCTTCCTCCATGCGGGCATCGGCTACGGAGGCAGCTGTTTCCCCAAAGATGTGAAGGCCCTGCTCGCCATCGGGAAGAAACTCGACCTCTCGCTTCCCATCATCCAGGCCACACAGGATGTGAATGCCCGCCAGCGTGAACGCTTCTTCCAGAAGCTGCTCAATGCCATCCCCACAAATGCGTCCATCGGCATCTGGGGGCTCTCGTTCAAGCCCAATACCGACGACATGCGCGAGGCCCCGAGCCTGGATCTGATCCCCATGCTCCTCAACATGAGTCACATCGTCCGCGCCTTTGACCCTGTGGCCATGGAGAACGCCGCAAAGGTGCTCCCGAAAGAGGTGGTGTATGTGCATACGCCGCTCGAGGCGGCCAAGGATGCCGACGCCGTCATCCTGCTCACGGAGTGGGATGTGTTCCGCGGAGTCGACCTGAAGGAACTGAAGGCGACCATGCGCGGCCGGCTGCTCTTCGACGGGCGCAACGTCTACGATCCGGAGGAAATCCGCGAAGCCGGGTTCACCTACCAGGGCATCGGAGTGAAGTAAGGGAAAAGGGCGGACAAATAACCTTTGCAGGCACTTTAGGTGAACGTACACTCCCTCTCTTATGGTGGAAAAAAACAAGCTCCCCGAAGGGCTCTCAGACGACACCGTCGCCGGTGCGCTCGCACGGCGAAAGGCCTTGCTGAATGTGGAGAAGTTCACTGACTGGGAACGACTCCAGATACAAACCTGTATGTTGGGAGTTCCCACGACGGAGGCACGTGCTACTGACAAGATCACCTCGCAACAACTCTTCCGTCGGCAGTATCCTGAACGCCAAAAACTCAGAGCCGCCATAGAAAGCGCCACGGGGTCCCTCACGCTGTACTGCTCGCGCAAAGCGTCTGCCAAGTCTCAGCTGAAGATAACCGCTCCCGCCACTTCAGCTGCTCCCTCCATAGAAACAATAGTCGTGCACCGTCTCCCGGATGCAAATTGGGTAGAACCGAAGAATGGCCACTACATCACGCCGTCATTCCCTTGGGCACAGATTCTCGAGGATGAATTGCAGTGGCGCATCGAAGAGCAGGCCAAAAGCCAAGGTTCCCTTGAGGGAACCTCTCCAGAGAAGCCCGCAGAACCCCGTACAGGACTCTTCACCGGAGCGATTGCGAAGGTATTGGGAAGAACCGGCTGAGATTGCTACACTGCCATTGATGAAAGTTCTCCTCACTGGCTCCGCCGGCTTCATCGGATTCCACACGGCCAAAGTGCTCCTCGCCCGCGGCGACGAGGTGATCGGGCTGGATAACTTCAATCCGTACTACGACCCCAAGCTCAAAGAGGATCGCAATGCGCAACTGATCAAGGATAAAAAGTTCACCCTCATCCGCGGCGATATCTGCGATCGCAAGACCGTCGCCAAGGCGATGAAGGGCTGTGACCGCGTCTGTCACCTCGCGGCACTCGCAGGCGTGCGCTACGCCTTCGACCATCCGGACGAGTACATCGATATCAACATCCGCGGGTTCTTCAATGTGCTCGAGGAGGCGCGGCTGCAGAAGATTCCCGGCTTCATCTACGCATCATCGAGCTCCGTCTACGGCGGCAATACCAAGATGCCGCTCGCCGAGACCGATCGCACCGATAACCAACTCTCGCTCTACGGCATGAATAAGAAAGATAACGAGCTCATGGCGCACGTGTACCACTCGCTCTACGGCATTCCGGTGACGGGGCTGCGGTTTTTCACTGTCTACGGCCCCTGGGGCCGCCCCGATATGGCGCTCTTCGAGTTCACGGATGAGGTTTTGCACGATCGCCCACTCGATATCTTCGGGCACGGTAAAATGCAGCGCGACTTCACCTACATCGACGATATTGTCTCTGGAGTCGTGGCCTCGCTCGACAAGAACTATCCCGAAGAGGTCTTCAATTTGGGATGCGGTAAGACGGAAGAACTGATGGATTACGTGAAAGGCATCGAACAGGCTTGCGGAAAAGAGGCGAAGAAAGAATTCCTTCCCATGCAACCGGGCGATGTGGTGCGCACGGAGGCGGATATCGCGAAAGCGAGGAAGATGCTGGGCTTCAGCCCCAAGACACAGATCAAAGACGGCATCCCGAAGTTCGTTGAATGGTATCGCAAGTACTACGACCTTTAGGGATTAGGGGTTGGGGATTAGTGTATTAGGAAACCTTGAAAAGAAGGTTTTTATTTGGCCCTAATCCCCAAGATTCCAATCCCTCATCCCTCATCCCTTAGTAACGGTCTCACCCACACCTCCACCGGAACGTTCTCAAGCCGTTGCCAGCCCTCCCGCTTACGCACATCCGGGCAATCGGCAAGACACACGGCGATACGCGCGGAATCGATGAGGTGATAATTCGTCACATATCGACGGATGAGGTAGGGACCAGCCTCCTGCCATTCGTGTCCGAAGGACCCTGCAATAATCGCTGTCGCCCCGACGGGTACGTTGGCCGCCTGTGCCTGCGCAAAGACCGCCGGAGCCGGAGAGGGCTGACTGCGGGGATAGGCGAACGGAATGAGAATGAAGCCACAGAGGAGCGATGAGAGTACGACCATCGCAGGCCGACGCATCAATGCCGGCGCTGAAGCCAAACCGGCAACGAGGAGCGGAGCGAAGAGGATGGCATAGTACGGCCGGAACGAGACGAAGATGAACAGGCCGACGAGCAGCAGGCTCGCCACAAGTGACCAGCGCCGCGACAGGACCATGCCGAGCGTGCCGAGGACGCTCAAGACCAGGCTCCCACCGAGCACCCAGAGCCACACCGTGCCGCGAAGAGCGAAAATCATCGTCCCGCCATCTAGATTCTGCCGCCCTGCCGTCACCATGCTCGCGAATGTCAGAGGATTGGTTGCGGTGTAGAGGAGGAGCAGAAGTATGGGACCGAAAAGACCGGAAAGACGCTGCCACTTGGGTAAGCGCATGCGCCAGAACACGACGGCCACCACCGGGAAGAAGAGGATCGCCTGATAGGCCGTGAAGAGAGAGGCCATCCAGAGGAGTGCCACCCACCCGATCATGGGCTCAAGTTCTTCGCCTTTGAGGAGCCAGTAGCAGAAGACCAGCATCTGCAGGGCCGTAATGGGAGCGAGGAGGATTTGCCCGGCAGAGACAAAGACGCCGGCGGAGAGCACCCACAGGCTCATGAGGAGCAGGGGGGATGACGGCACGTGTTTGGGAGCGAGACCGCGCGAAATCCACGCCGCCTGCAAAAGTGAAACGGCGAGGACAATGCGCCAGAGATACTCCTGCCCCGGAATCCACTGCGTCAGACCTATGAACCAGCGTGCGAGCGGGGGATGAGGATAGGGAATGTTGAGCAGATATTTCGCCTCATCGGTGGTCACCCCATGCCAGACATGGAGCACTGCCAGCACGACAGCGAGCAGCAGGAGGCCGAAGGCGGGATTTATAAAGCGTCGCATGGGGACCAGGCGAAGTATTCGAATCCGACGCGGATACACCGCGCGGATACATTGGATCGTCCGTGAGGATGGTGTATGAGCTCGATACGCGTAGATTCAACACGACGGAGAGAAAGATCTGAAATGAGCCACCCTTCTGTATCGGAGAGCGATTGCATCGCCGCTCTCGTTCGATCACGCACTTGCGGGTCGAGCACGAGGAGTCGCAAATGCCACGCGCGCACCGAAAGGAAAATCCCAATTCCGATGATGAGGATAAGAAAGAGCACCCAAGCGACACGCGCCCACCGATGCAGAAAGAGCGAAAGCAGTGAGCAACCGAAATCCCACTGCACGCTGAGCGAAAGTTTGCTCGTGCCCACCGCGCGCGGCGCGAAGGTGTAGGGAATCTCCGTGACGGGGGTGCCGCGCGGCAACCGCATGAGAAGATCGAACAGGATCTTGAAACCGCGGGGATGGAACTGCGGCGCAATCCGCTCGAAGAGCGAACGATCGATGGCAAAGAAGCCGCTCATGGGATCGCGCACGGACAGGCGACAGAGCAGGGTGGTCACCTTCGTGCCCACACGGCTCAGGAGGGTGCGGCGGCGGTTCCACTGTCCCGTGCTCCCGCCTGCGATGTAGCGCGAAGCCACGGCAACCCCCCGACGAACCTGTACGGTCTCGACGAGTTTCTTTAAGAGGGAGGCATCGTGCTGCCCGTCGGCGTCCATCACGGCAAGAATCTCGCCGCGCGCCGCTTTGAACCCCTCCACGACTGCCGAGGAAAGCCCGCGCTCCCCGCGCCGCCTGATCACCCGGAGTGACGGAAATGACGTCTGCAATTCCTCCGCCTTGCGCCAGGTGCCGTCCGGTGAATCATCGTCGACAATGATGATCTCATGCGGCATTCCCGTGAGCGCCGTTGCGATGCGCGGCAGCAGAACCGGCAGACTTTCCGCCTCGTTGTACGTGGGAATAATAAGCGACAACATCAGGAGGCAGTGTAGCGAGTAGGAGTGATTGATGTCAGCGATTTCCTCAAGGGAATTAGAGAACGAACGGTTAGGGAATTCGGGTGCGGGAACTAGGGAACTCGGCTTATTTTCCATTCCGGTTACACTAATTCCCGACTTCCCTATTTCCCTCATCACTGTTCAAGGGCAAACTACCAGCTGTATGAAGATCCTCGTCACTGGATCCTCCGGCACGATCGGCACGCACCTCTGCGCAAGGCTCCTGGAGTTGAAACAAGACGTGGTTGGGGCAGATTGGGAGCCGAATAAGTGGCAACCAACGGTCGAGAAACTCACCGTGCGCTTGGACCTGCGGCATGAAGAGGAACTGAAGAAGCTTCCCACGGATTTCGACTGTGTGATCCATCTCGCCGCCAACGCGCGCGTCTACGAGCTCGTGGAACACCCCGACCGGGCACGCGATAATATCATGAGCACATTCAATACGCTGGAATGGGCGCGCAAAAACGGAATCAAGCGCTTCGTCTTCGCCTCTTCGCGCGAGACGTACGGTAACAGCGGAGCGGCTCAGTACACCGAAGACATGGTACGGGTCGAGAACTGCGAGAGCCCCTACACCGCAAGCAAGATCGCCGGTGAGGCGCTCGTGGAATCGTACCGGCGCTGCTACGGCATGGAGACGGTGATCGTGCGTTTCTCGAACGTGTACGGCATGTACGACGACTCTGAGCGTGTGGTGCCGCTCTTCATCCGTCAGACCAAGAAGAATGAACCGCTCGTCGTCTTCGGTAAAGATAAGAGCCTGGATTTCACGTACATCGACGATGCGGTGGACGGACTCTTGCTCATCCTGAAAAATTTCGCGAAGGCGAACGGTCAGACCATCAATCTCGCCTTCGGCGAGGCGCACCCCATCATGGAACTGGCGGAACTCATCAAGAAACTCATGGGAAGCACCTCCGCCATCACAGCGAAAGATTCCCGCACGGGCGAAGTGACCCGCTACACGGCGGATATTTCGAAGGCGCGCACGATCCTCGGCTTCGACCCCAAGGTGCCCTTCGCGGAGGGAGTGAAGAAGTCGGTGGAGTGGTATGGACGAGAATGATGAATAAGGAATTATGACTGAAGTATCTTTTCCTTCATTCTTCATTCTTAATTCTTAATTCTTACTTCTCGTCTCGTGATAGACCATTTCCAGATTCACCTCCCACACATTGGATGAATCGGTGCGGCCTGCGACGATGTTATCCACGGCCGTCATCGAGGTGAGCATGCTGTGGTCCTGATTGTTGTAGCGGTGCATGCCGTTTCTGCCGATCAGGTAGAGATTGGGGACACTCTGGACGAATTCCCGGACAACGTGGAGCTGATCGTAACTGCCGAAGTATGCGGGATACGCCTTGGGCATTCTGAGCACGCACGCGTCGATGACATCCTCGCTCTTGAGAAAGTGGATCTTCTCCATCTCGCCGATGCCGAATTGGATGAGCTCCTGATCGGGCTTGATCCACAGGTCCCCGCCCTCGTTCACAAAGTACTCCAGCCCGATCCACACCGCATTCTTGCGATCGGCCACAAGGTAGGGACTCCAGTTATTGAAGATTTGTACGCGTCCCACCCGCACTCCCCCCTCCTGAATGTAGATCCAGTTATCCGGCACTGATGCATCGGTATGTCTGCCATCCTGCACGTGAAGTTTTTTCAGCAGGAGACCGATCGTGATGAAATCGCGGTACGGCAAGCCTTCCGCCACCTCCACGACTCGCGCAGGCGGATGCGGCGTCATCATGCCAATGAGATGCTTGATCGGCATGGTGGAGAAGAAAAAATCGCACGGAATGGTCTCTTCGGTGCCCGTTTGCGTGTTTTCGAGTGTGACGGAAGTGATGCGGCCGTCTGTGAGATGCACACCCGAAACGCGCGTGCGCATGCGCACTTCACCGCCGCACGACTTCACCTGAGCCGCAACGGTCTCCCACATCTGTCCGGGCCCGTACTTGGGGTAGAAGAAGCGCGTGATGAGCGTGGTTTCGCGCTCCTGCTGGGCTTTTTTGAAATCACTGCTCAGAAGATCCTTCACGGCGTGAACAACGGCGCGCCGGAGTGACAGCCCCTGCACGCGCTGGGCGCCCCAATCCGCGCGAATTTGGCTGCAGGGAATCCCCCACACTTTTTCGGTGTAATCGCGGAAGAATGTCTCGTAGAGGCGGCGCCCGAAGCGGTTGACGAAGAAAGCATCGAGGTAGGTTTCGTCTTTGAGCCGGAACACACGCGCTTTGAGGTAGCTCAAACCGATCAGGAATGTGTTGGCGATCCCCAACCGCAGGGCAACACGCAGAGTGATGGCGATGGGATACGGAAAGAAGTGTCTGCGATGGTAGATGCGGCTGAGTCTGGGCCGCTGGAGCATGACCTGATCTTCCTTTTCGGGATCGGGGGCGGGACGACGAATGACGGGGGACTTGGGACTTGGGACTTGGGACTTGGGATCTGAACCTGAATCTTTTTCGAAGCCTAAGTCCTCTGTCCTCTGTCCTAAGTCCTGTACACACTCCGGCTTGCCCGCCGAAGCCTCGGCGCAGGCGGGACATAAATATTCCACCACCGCCTCTGCCGCATAATCAATCTCATGCTGCTTCTCGACCGTATCCGCAGCGGGCGCACCCTGCAGCGGCAGGATATTGAACCACCACTGCATGATCCGCTTGCTCTTACTGAAAAATCTGTGTCCTCCCAGATCGATGCGGTTGCCTTTGTAGTTGAAGGTTTGGGCGATACCGCCGATGGCATCGGTCGCCTCGCAGACAATCGGGCGGATATCCGTACGCTTGAGAAGCTCGTAGGCAGCCGTGAGCCCCGCGGGACCGGCACCGGCAATAATGGCAACCCTAGACATGCCCGTACTCTACTCAAACCGGACCCGGGAACCTAGGCCTTGGGCGGATTCCTGTAGACGATCAGCCTGCGGGCTCCAAAGTTCCAGAAGAGCACGATAATGGTGGCAATGACCTTCGCCTTCACCTCTCCGAAGAAGAATTTGTCGACGAAGAGGTAGAGCAGAAGCTCAGTCCACAGAAGCCCGAACATGGTGATGATGAAGACCACGGTGATCTCGCGCACGATCTGGTTCGTCTTCTGAAAGACCCAGAGAATCGAGAGTATGTAATTGGTCACGAAGCCCGTGCAGTACGCGAAGAACTGTGCGAGGAGGTAGTGGACATCCAGAAAACGTACGCAGAAGACGAACACGGCAAAATCCACCACCGTGGAGATACCCCCCACCCAGAAGTACCGAAAGAACTGCACGCGGGTGGACCGCGCAGGGCCGAAAATCCAATGACGAAAACGGCGCATCCCGCCTACGGTAGCATGCCACGGCCCCTGGAACGAGGGTCGGTACCCCAAAATTCCGAGAACTTCTTCAAACCGGCGGGGCTTTCGGAATGCTACACTTGCCCATGATGAAGAAGCCGGTGATCTGCATCGTGGGACTCGGCTACGTGGGCCTGCCGCTCGCGTACATCTTCGCGAAGAAAGGTTTCGACGTGCACGGGTATGACCTGAATGCCGAGCGCATCGCGGAGCTGAAGGCCGGCCATGACCGCACGCGGGAGCTGACGGAGAAGCAGTTGAAAGAGGCGACCATCCGGTACAGCGCCGATCCCGCATCCATCCACGAAGCCGATGTCGTGATCCTGGCGATCCCCACGCCCGTGGATGAGCGGAATACCCCCGATCTCACTCCTGTGAAGAGCGCCAGCTCTACGGTCGGCAAACACATGAAGAAAGGTGCCATCATCGTGTACGAATCCACCGTATGGCCGGGCACGACGGAGGAGATCTGCGGCCCGATCCTGGAAAAGGAATCGGGGATGAAATGCGGCATCGACTTTAAGTTGGGCTACTCCCCCGAGCGCGTGAACCCGGGTGACAAGGAGCACACGATCGAGAAGATCAGAAAGATTGTCTCGGGGCAGGATACTGAAACGCTCGAGACACTCGCCGATCTGTACGGCTCCGTGATCGACGCGGGGATTCATCGTGCCGCGAATATCAAGGTGGCCGAAATGGCCAAGGCCATCGAGAACGCACAGCGGGATCTGAACATTGCCTTCATCAACGAAGTGGCGCTTCTCTGCCATAAAGTGGGCATCGAGACGAAAGATGTGATCGATGCTGCTGCTACCAAATGGAATTTCCTCAGGTTCCTGCCAGGCCTCGTGGGCGGGCACTGCATCGGAGTAGATCCGTACTACTTAGTCGAGAAAGCGCGCCAGCTTGGTATGCAAACGCAGGTCATCACGGCCGGCCGCGCCCTCAATGACGCAATGAGCCGCCACGTCGCGGAACAGGCGACAGAAGAACTGAAGGGCACGAAGAGCCCACGCGTACTTGTGCTGGGCTTAACCTTCAAAGAGAACATCCCCGACACCCGCAACAGCAAGTCCGGTGACGTGGTGAAGCAACTGCAGAAACTCGGCTGTTCTGTAGAAGTGCACGATCCCTACATGCCAGAGGAAGTCATGCTCAAGAAAGGATGGAAATTGGGCTCTCTGCAATCAGGCCCCTACGATGCCGTGGTGCTCCTGGTCCCGCACCGGGAATACATGACAGATCTTTCAGCCCTGACCAAAGCCCTGAAGCCCAAAGGACTTCTCTACGATCTCAAAACAATCCTGCCGCGAAAGGAGATTGAGGGGAAAGGTCTGCGGTATAAGGCACTTTGAGGGTTAGGGTTAGGGTTGGGAAAGATGAACTATCTCTTGAAGAAACTCAAACCCAGTCTCAGCCCTAACCCTATCCCTAACCCTATCTTCGTGCCGCCACGTAATACCCCGACGTGAGGATATTTTTCTCTGGAACCTGCTGCCGAATATCGCCATATTCGCGGCTGAGGAGCCACCCGCACCACCGCGTGACCGCCGCGAGCAGGAACCAGAAGAGCTTGAACGGCTTCCACCCCAATGTCTCACACTGAAACCCGATGCGCTGCTCCAAAACGGCGAGCGTTTCGACAGTCGACGCCTCTTCGGTGAGCTCCAGAACTTCAAAATCTTTCAAGAGGTGCCGCAGTCCGTACTTGGTGTAGCGATAGTAATCCCCCGGCACATCGTGGAGCGGAAAGATGAACCGCGTGGAGAGAAGCAGGAGCCCGCCGGGTTTGAGGACGCGGCGAAACTCGGCAATCGCCTGCGATGGCGTGTGCAGATGTTCCAGCACTTCCGTGCAGAGCACGACATCGAACGAGGCATCGGGGATCTGATGGAGGTCATGCGCATCGGCGACGATATCCACGTTGACCCCCTCGCGCGGCGCGATATCGAGCGTGGTCACCTGCGGAAAGAGATCACGGTACGAAGCGGCTCCGCATCCCACATCCAGAACGCGCTTGTCTGTCGCGTGGCGCCGCAGAAATGCCCGAAGCCGGGGGCGCGTGATTTTTCGGGTCAGGCCGATGGCATCGAGAATGCCCACGGAATCAGCATAGCAAGCATGGCGCGGGATCAGCTAGGCTACTTGTGTGCGCATTCTTCTTATCACCGAATCGTTGAGCGCCCCGGGAGGCTGGGCGACGTACGCGACCAACCTTGCACAAGGTCTCCGGGAGCGAGGACACGATGTCATGATCCTCAGTCCGGAATCGGCGGGAACGCTATCGAAGATTCCCTCGCCTCTGCAGGTCTTGAGCCACCCGCTGCGCTCTCTCCTCCTCTCACTGAAGTTGCGCTCTGCTCTCCTGAAATCGACGCCCGATATCATCCACATCACCGTCGAACCCTACGCGCTCCTCGCCTCGCTCTGGCCGCATGCCCTTCTGCATCGTACGGTCATCACTTTCCACGGCAGCTACGGGGTCCGCCTATTGCAGAATAGCATGAGCCGCCGTCTCCTGAGGCGGGTACTCGCATCACTCCCCGCATTCATTGCCGTCAGTTCCTACACAAAAAACCGCATTGCAGAGGAATGTAACCGGCGCTGTTCATCGGCCCTCGCCGACCGTTTCCTTCGGAAGACACAGGTGGTCTACAACGCCATCTGTTTACCCTCCGTTCCGGAAGAGCACGTACGAAGTGACCGAAAGCAAATTCTGCTCATTGGACCCCTGAAGCCGCGTAAAGGCGTTCTCGAGGCCGTGGAGGCATGCGCCCTCTATCGCCAGATGCACGCCAATCCCTTCACACTGCGGATCATCGGCACACAGGACGATTCCGCGTACTCGCGTACCGTCGAACAGAGAATTGTGGCACTCCACATGCAGGATGAGGTCCGCTTCGAGGGTGTGCTCCCCCAGGACAAACTCGATGCCGCCTACCGCTCCGCGGACCTGCTACTTCTGCCCGCCCGCACCACCGAAACGACGTTCGAGGGATTCGGCTTAGTCTTCATCGAGGCCGCTTCATACGGCGTTCCCTCTATCGGACCCACGACGAGTGGGGCGGCGGAAGCCATCGAGGAAGGGAAGAGCGGCTACCGTGTCCGCCCGGATGATGCTGCGCAAATCGCACAAAGGATGCACTCCATTCTCGATGAGCACCGGATCGACCCGGAAACGTGCCGCGCGTGGGCGCAGCGTTTCTCGATCGCGTCCATGGCGGCTGCCATGAGCGGGCTCTATGCCACTGCCGTTGGCAGCGAGATCCCCGGCCTCTGAACGCCGACCATATCCAAATCCGCCTGCAGCATGATTTCAACAAGCTCCGGCAGCGTCATCGTCGGCTCCCAACCAAGGACACGTCGTGCTTTGGAGGCATCTCCCAGGAGACAATCAACCTCGGCAGGACGTTCGTAGCGGGGATCGAGACGGACGATCACTTTGCCCGTGCGCGCATCGCGGTACACCTCATCTTTGCCGGTACCGCTCTTTTCGAAAGGGATCAATGCCGCGGTGAGCGCCAGCTCGAGGAACTCCCGCACGGTGGCCGTGCGGCCCGTGGCGAGCACGAAATCCTCGGGGGCGGGCTGCTGGAGCATCATCCACATCCCCTCTACGAATTCTTTGGCGTAGCCCCAGTCGCGCTTGGCTTCCAGGTTGCCGAGGGCGAGACACTCCTGCTTGCCTGCGAGCATGTTTGCGATACTCAGCGTGATCTTGCGTGTCACGAAGTTCTCGCTGCGGCGGGGCGACTCGTGATTGAAGAGAATGCCGTTCACGGCGAACATGCCGTAGCTTTCACGATAGTTGCGGGTGAGGTAGAAGGCATAGGCCTTGGCACACCCATAGGGACTGCGCGGGTAGAACGATGTTTCTTCGTTCTGGGGAGTCGTCACGGACTTTCCGTAGAGCTCGCTCGAGCTCGCCTGGTAGAACTTGGCCGGAATGCCAGTGGTGCGCAGGGCTTCGAGCAGGCGCGTCGTCCCTATCCCTGTGATATCCCCCGTGTACTCCGGCATGTCGAAACTCACACCAACGTGGCTCTGGGCCGCAAGGTTGTAGACCTCGTCCGGCCGGACGGCGAGGAGAATGCGCAACAGGGAATTACTGTCACCCAGATCACCGTAGTGCAATTGGACATTGGGCGCGTCGCGCGAGATGTCCTTGAATAGGTGTTCGATGCGTCCACGGTTGAAGGTGGAGGCGCGCCGGACTATGCCGTGGACTTCGTACCCCTTGCTGAGCAGAAATTCTGCGAGGTACGAGCCATCCTGCCCCGTGATGCCTGTGATGAGTGCTCGTTTCTTCGTCATCGTCAGGATGGGAGCACCGCAACACGGAAGTAATCGGCCAGCACCTCGCGCAAGAGGGTGCGAATCTGGTCCTTGGAGAGGGGCGGAATCTTGGAGGAATCGCTGCGGTCTGCCGAGACACCCTTCACCGGAGTCTGCTTCGAGCCGTACGGGGTCAGGATCCTGGGATGCACCACGAACATGTCCTTCTCCTCGGTGGCGCTCTGCGCTTCTTCCGTCGTCATGAGAATCTCTTCCATCTTCTCCCCGGGACGCGCACCCACGATCTGCTGGCGAATGGAAGAGGGATCACGTCCAAAACGCGGGGCGAGCTCATCGATGAGAACATTGATCATGTCGCCGAGGCGCAGCACCGGCATCTTCAGGATGAACAGTTCGCCCCCTTGCATCTGCTCCATGGCACGGAAGGTGAGGGCGACGGCCTGCGGTATGGACATGAAGAAACGGATCATCTTGGGATCGGTGATCGTTACTGGTCCTCCGTTTTCGATCTGGCGGCAGAAGAGCGGCAGCACGGACCCGCGTGAAGCGAGCACGTTGCCGAAGCGCACCGACGCGAACCGGATCGGGCGTGAGCCCGCGGCGTGTGCCGCCGATGTCATCATCTTTTCAGCGAGCAATTTGGTCGCACCCATGACATTCGAGGGGCTAGCGGCCTTGTCGGTGGAAATCAGGAGGACGCGACCTACGTTCTGCGCGATGGCCGCATCGATCACGTTCTGCGTGCCGATGACATTCGTCTTCACAGCTTCGAACGAATTGTATTCGCAGAACGGCACATGCTTGTAGGCAGCGCAGTGGAACACGTAATCCACTCCTTCCATGGCACGCAGAAGACGGGGGTAATCGCGGACATCCCCAAGGAAGTAACGGACATCATCCTGCGGACGCGCTCCCAGCTCCTGCTCCAAAAGGTATTGCTTATGCTCATCGCGAGAAAAGATCCGAATTGCTTTAGGCTCCTGGACGAGAAGCTGCCGCACCACTTCCGAGCCGATGGAGCCGGTTGCGCCGGTGACGAGGATGGTTTTGGAGCGGAAGAACGACGTCATAAGAAAGCGAGCGGGAGGCCGATAAACTCGAGGAGCCATCGTACACCTGAAACGGTCCTGTGCCATTAAAAACACGAGGAATCGTGCAATAGGCCTAAAGGAGTTGCGTGCGGAAATACTGCTCCAGGCGATGGGTCGGGTGGTGGGATCCCAGATGAGAGAGCTTGTCGGTACTCAGTACATCAATATTGCCGTGAGGAGATCCGCTGCCGTACTTCACATCCAGGGGACGCCCCACGATACCTTCACACAGCGCAATGATCTCGCGGATCGAGAAGCATTCAGAACCAGCGACGTTCACGATGCCGGTCACGGCGTGCGACACGAGGTCATGGAGGATGAGAGCTGCGTCGTCCACATGCAGAAAATGGCGCCGCAGCGTCCCGTCATGATCCGCAATCACTATGGGTCGGCTGTTGCGGATACACTCCGTCAGATACCACGGCAACCCTTTCGTTTGGCCCGGTCCATAGAGATTGCAGAGGCGCGGAATCAGCACCTGATCGGCAGGGAGTCCCTGCTGCACTCGAGATTCTGCTGATGCTTTTGCTTTGGCATACGGCGTTTCCGGCCGGAGCGGGGACGATTCGTCCGCCTGCTTCGCCGTCCCGTAGACCTGCGTCGTCGAAATCTGGACGAGAATCTGCCGTTCGGGATCCAGGGCGGCAATAAGGTTTGCAATGCCCGTCGTATTGAGGGATGTGCACAGCTCCATGGACGGTGTCACCTGACCGGTGAGATTGATCACCACGTCGAAGGAGCGAACACCGGCAAGCGAAGAGGGCTGAAGGAGATCGATGGCGAGAGCGCGCGGATTCGAAGCATCGCCCTTGGAACTCGAGTACGTGACGGAAAACCGCTCGTCCCCGGCGAACGCCCTCCGCAGAGCAGACCCGACGAAGCCCGTTCCTCCGATGAGCAGGACAGATCTACTCATAGAATTTCTTCTGGATGATTCCGGTCAGGGAAATTTCCTTCAAGACCTTGTAAATTTTGGGCGCTGTGTGGCCGTCGCCGTACGGGTTCACAACAGTCGTAAGAGATTGGCGATACTGCGCGTCGAAGAGCGCTTTGCGGAGCGCCGCAACGATTTCCGCCGTGTCATAGCCGACATCGATCACGCTGACCGGGCGCTCCCTCCCCTGCTGGCGCGTGCCGATGTTGATCGTGGGAATGTGGAACGTGGCGGCCTCGTGAATCCCCGAACTGGAATTCCCCACGATCGCACTGATGTGACGATACAAATTGGCGAAGGTCACCACGTCGATGCTGGGGAACCACTGAAGACCGGATTGCCGGACGCTCTGAACGATCTTGCTGAACCCCGCATCGTTGTTGGGAAGCAGTGCGATGATCTGTACCTCCACCTCCTTGAGAGCGGCGAGCGTCGCCTCGATTTGACGTCGTGAATCCAGATTCTCAGTCGTGACGGGATGCTGAATGAGCACCACCGTCGGCTTCGACAAGTCGACATGGAATTGCTGTTCGAGCTGCTCTTTCGGAATGGCCGGAGCATTGATGAGGACATCGAGGGACGGGCAGCCGACCACGAAAATATGCGCGGGATCCTCACCCATGGACACCAGGCGCCGCTTGGCATCTTCCGTTGCGGGAAAATGGATGTGCGCGAACTTGCTCATGGCATGCCGCAGGCTTTCATCGATGCTGCCGGTGACTTCACCGCCCTGGATGTGTGCCACAGGAATATTCATGTGCGCGGCGGCGACCGTCGTCGCAAAGTTGGCACCGATATCGAAACCGGTGAGCACGAGATCGGGCTTCATCTCCTCGAGGATATCGACGATGCCACTCAGCACCCGGCTGATGCCACGCACCATCTCTGCCCCGCTATCAGGAGAGTGCTCCGTGAACATGGGGATCGTGGTATGCACCGTGAACCCGTCCGCTTTGATCTTCTCAATATCTTCTCCATGCCCGGGCAGAAGGTTGATCCCGGTGACCACCAAATGGAGATCGAAGGAGGGATCGGCCTTGAGCAACTGAAGAACCGGACGGTAGCGGCTATAATCGGCCCGGCGCTCGATGACGACGAGGATTTTGCGCATGAGAGCCAGAGCATACTACGAGCGCCCGAGGACATCAGCCCATTTCACCTGTATTCCGCCCTCCAAATCCTTTGCCGCCTTCTTCCCGAGGAGAGCAGAGAAATCTTTGGCTTTGATTTCTCCCGTTCCCGGGCGTTTCACCCAGATATTCTTCTCTGTGAATGTCTCGCCCGCCCGCACAGGGACGATGGTGACCACGCAAGCATAGGCGAAATTGATGACATCTTGTTCCTCGGGGAGCACCGTCTTGGACCCGCCGAGCGCCGCATGGATGGCGCGACTACCCTGGATGAGATCGTTCAACTCCGCGGGGTTGATGGAGATGGCAATATCCGGACCCTCCCATTCCCGCGTGGAAGTGAAGTGCTTCTCGAGGATACTCGCCCCCAGGGACACGGCTCCCAGGCACGTCCAGATGCCGAGTGAGTGGTCACTCAACCCCGTCACGGCATCGGGGAAGGCATTCTGGATGTCCGCAATCGCACCCAGCCGCACCTTGTCGTACGGCGTGGGATACATGGATGTGCAGTGCAGCAAGGCGAAGGGAATCTTGCGGGCACGCAGGATCTCGACTGCAGGACGGATGGAGGCGATATCGTTCATCCCGGTGCTCAGGATCACCGGCTTGCCGCACACCGCGACATGCTCGATGAGCGGGTAATTGTTGCATTCCCCGGATCCGATCTTGAACGCGGCTATGTCCATGCGGATGAGCCGGTCCGCAGCCGCGCGCGAGAAAGGGGTGCTCAGGTAGAGCATCTTCCTACTCTCGACGTAGCGCTTCAGCTCCCGCTCCTGTTCTTCGTTGAACGCGCAACGCTCCATGATGTCCCAGATACTCTCCTTGGTATGGCCGGGAATAACCTTTTTTGCAACAGGTGCCATCTCGTCGTCCACAACATGGGACTGGAATTTCACACATTCGGCGCCAGCCGCCGCGGCATCGTCGACCATCGTCTTCGCCTTCTCCATGCTTCCCTCATGATTAATGCCGATTTCGGCGATGACGAATGGAGGGAACTCCCGGCCGATGATGCGTCCCGCAATGCGGAGAGATGGAACCGCCATAGTGCACGGATCAATCTATAAACAATCCCGGATGGGGGCAATGCGGAAAGACAACGAAGACGAATTCTTGACGTTTCACATCGATTCGCTAGGGTGACGGAACAGTCATGCCCTCCTGCACGCTCTGCCAATCGACCCATCTCACGGTCATCCGCAAGAAACTGCGTTATGACATCGAGCGGGATGTCCTCCGGTGCGAACAGTGCGACTATGTCTTCCTGCGCCCCCTGGAGGAGAAAGAGAAAGATTTCTATGAGGAGAAGACGTACCGCAATACGTACGGTCCCGACCTGACCAAGAAGTCGAATTCCCAGGAGATCTTCGATACCTATTTCCCCTACCAGCAGCAGATCATCAGCTGCATCGAGCCGCTCCTCAGACCCGACATGCGCGTGCTCGACGTCGGCTGCTCGACGGGGCACTTCCTCGCCGCGCTCAAGGGAAAAGTAAATGTGCGGGTCGGATTGGAGCTCAGCCAGGATGCTGTGGACTTCATCCGGGCGCATTTGGATTTCCCCGTGTACGGAGATCCGATCGAGGAGGCCGCTATCGCCGAAGGTCCTTTCGATCTCATCACCTCTCTCCAAGTCGTGGAGCATGTGAAAGACCCGGTGGCGTTCCTCCGGGCGATCGGGACGCACCTCAAGCCCGGGGGGTATCTGTACCTCGAAGTCCCCAATCTGCACGATATCCTGCTCGACCACTACCACATCCCTGGCTACGCCGATTTCTACTTCCGCGAGCCACATATCTCCTACTTCACCAAGAATACGTTCCAGGACGCGATTGATAAGGCGGGCTTCGTCGGGACAATGGGCAACGTGCAGCGCTATAATTTCCTGAATCATCTCCACTGGAAAATCACCGGAGGCCCCCAGCCCAATTTCGGATTGGGGAACAGCGATCCCATTCTCATCGACCATGAGAAAGACATTTCTCCAGTCGCGCAGGATTTCAACACGTTCTTCCGTAGGGCAGACGAGGAGTACCGAGCACTCATCGAAAAACACTGGCTGGGCGAGAGCCTGACCTTCCTTGGGCAGAAGAAAGCCTGAACAGTTATGTGAGGCGCTTGAAGCCCGCGTGTGCCACGGGCCCGTTCAGCATTTCCAGTACCTTTCCTTCTTTGATCGCCTTGGCGACGATGCCGAACACCTCTTCCGTCGCCGCGAGGTACGGGCGCACCTGTTCCTCGGTGTGGGCGAACATGGCGTAGAACTTGTTGAGCGCCAGATAGCCCTTCGGGAGCATGAGCTGCGTGTAGAGCGTCCGGGGGGCTTCGCCGAAATCCGAATGGATCGTGAAGTGGCTGAGCGGCTCGATGCCGTCGATCTCGAGCTTGAGTCCGGTGTTTTCCGCCGCGCGCTTCCATCCCTCCTGTACCAGTTTCCCCATGCGGATGAGATGCTCATGGACCTTCTGCTCCCGGAATTTCTGGATAGTCGCCAACCCGGCCGTCGGCCCGATGCGCTCTGTCCAGTAGGTGGAACTGATGAATGTTTTCTGTGCCGATTCCATGACAGAGCTGCGTCCGATGATAGCGGCACAGGGATAACCATTCCCGATGGCCTTGGCGAAAACGGCGATATCGGGTTCGGTTCCGAGCGTGAGATGGATGCCGCCGCAGTTCACGCGGAAACCGGATGTGACCTCGTCAAAGATGAGCACCGCGCCGCACTGAGTGGCAAGCGCGCGAATTTTCTTCAAGAAATCGTTCTCTGGACCGTGTTCGCGCATCGGTTCCATGCTGATCGCAGCGAGCTCAGTTCCATGCTCCGCAACGATCTTTTCCAGTGCCTCGATCTTGTTGTAGCGGAAAGGAAGCATCGTCCCTTTGAGCCCCCGCGGAACACCCTTGGGATCAAGACCCGGCAACAGATGGCCGTCCAAAACATCATCATCCGCAAGATTTGCGGCAAGGTACCAGTCGTGCCAGCCGTGGTAGCCGCAGAAGGCGATTTTCTCGCGGCCGGTGTGTGCACGTGCAATGCGGATGGCCACGGCCATCGCTTCGCCGCCGCAGCGCGCATAGCGAACCATCTGCGCCCAAGGATGCAATTCGACAAGTAGCTCTGCAAGCTCCACCTCTTCTGGCGGGTTGAGCGTACACATCGTGCCGGCGTCGATCGTCCGACGGACAGCGTTGTCCACATCGGGATCGGCGAACCCCAGCACCGTCGAACCGATACCCGAGAATCCCATATCAAGATATCGCTTACCATCCAGATCCCACACCTCCGCACCCTGCGCACGACTGTAGTAGCTCGGCCAGCCTTCCGGCAGGTGCAATTCCGGCCTCTTACTGAGAAGTTGTGTTCCCCCCGGAATCAGTGTTTTTGCTTTGTGGTAGAGATCTTGTCCTTTGCCCATAGCAAAAGGAATATACGCGCCTGAGGATCGTGAATAAACCTCTTCCTCTTAAATTGTTCTTTGTAGGGATGAGGGACTTACAGCGCCGTCCAGCCGCCGTCCACAATCAGGTTCTGGCCGGTGATGTATTGCGCCTCATCGGAGAGGAGGAACGCTACAGCGGGAGCAATGTCATCGGGCTTGCCCATCCGCCCCAGAGGGACCCGCTTGCTGTAGCGATCAATAAACTCCTTCGGCTGGTTCTTGAGGTCCTCGATACCGCCCGGGGAAACGGCGTTCACGCGTACGCCGGATTTGCCGTAGAAGGATGCCAGCGCCCTGGTCATCTGGATGATGCCACCTTTGATCGTCGCGTAGACGACCGGCGTGCCGATGCCAGGCAACCCCTCGTACAAACTATAATCCGGCGCCACGCACCCGTAGATGGAACCCATACTCACGAGAGAGCCGCTCCCCTGTTTCTTCATCTGTGTAAGAACGACGCGCGCACAGAGCGCATACCCGCCCAAGTGGCTGATGATATCCTTCTCGAAATCATGCTGCGGCTGTTCATCGAAGGGAAGGCGGAATGTAGAGCTCCGCGGATACGCGTTGTTCACCCAGCCGTCGATTTTGCCGAACTCTTTCACGATCGAGTCGACAACCGACTGCACGGACTTCTCGTCCGTGATGTCAATGCGGCACTTCCCGTGCCCGAGATCGTCGGTGCACGCGATGTCCGCCGAGATCGCCGTCGCCCCGCATTCGCGGAGACGCTTCACCATGGTGCTCCCCAGAAGCCCCTGCCCGCCGGTGACCACGATGATCTTTCCGGTGAGATCCATATCAGGAGGGGAAGGAGAAATTCAGCTTATCGTGCTTGAGCAAATACTCAAGGAAGTCCATATCAAGCGGCGCATCGATCTCGAAACAGGGATGCGGCATAAGGTAGGCGAGTGACCGGTCGGGGAGGTGCAGCTCTGCTTGTTCGAAATACGCACGGCGGTAGAAGTAGAAGGATGCATTTTCATCGTAGACCTTGGGTCCCTCCTGTCGGGAGAGAACGTTAGCTGCCGGCTTCTTCACCAGATGAACGAATCCGTCCTTCCCCTCTTCCACCATATCGAAGTACGGGTTGTGCGTCGGAAAACTCACCGTGAAGATGTTGAGTGCATCGGGTTTGGCCTCAATCTTCGCGAAAGCGGCATCCAGATCCTCCGTCGTGCGGAGCGGGGAAGTGACATCCAGATCCAGAATGTATTCGTAGGTTTTGCCGCGCACGGTTTCCTCATGCACCACGAGATCCCGGAGAACGGGAAGCTTGCCGGCACTGTCGGATGCCAACGCGGCGGGACGCACGTAGTCGCTCTTGAGTCCGTACTCCGCAGCGACACGGCGAATGTCGTCGCTGTCCGTGGAGAGCGCGATATCCGCTCCCCCCCGGTGTTCCGCGTACATCTGTGCGTGTCGGATGGAGTAGGCGATGAGCGGCTGTCCGTTCACCGGACGGATATTCTTGCCGGGGATCCCTTTGGACCCGCCGCGCGCACAGATGGTGATGAGGAGTGACATAGAGAGGAAAAATCAGGAAGTTTTCTTCTGATACTTCGCCCACGCATCCTTGGGAAGGAGCACCTCGCCGTACGAGGATGGCTCGCCCCAGAGATTGTCCTTCCACCACTCGCCGTTCTGAATCCACCAGACCCGCGGATCGCGGAACGTATCCGCAATGCGGAAGAATTCCTCCTCCTGCATGCCGGTCATGGAGAGGAAATACTTCAGTGATTTCTGTGGAATGGCATGATCGTACTGGCGCACCAGTGCAATGCCCTGCTCGCGCGGCATGAGGCCGAGGCGGATATCTTTGGACGTATGATCGGTGCACCGGCCATACCCGAACTTCACGAACTTCAACCAGTCCTTGATGCCGTTCTCGTGGATATCATCCACATTCGAGGTACGGCGGTACGTGCGCTCGAAAGCTTCCTCACTGGCCTGGAATCCATACTTCTTCATATTCTCGGCGTTCGCGTTGCCGTCCCAGTACAGGTACACACCCAGAAAGATACCGCGCACGCCCACGCGGGCAACCTCTTCGTCTGTCGGGAACTTGGCCCAGAGCAGATCCTTCTCCGTGAGCCCCTCCTTGCCGACGAAATCATTCCAGTCATAGCCCCGCAGTGAACTCTCCTTGCGATCGCGCACCGTGAATTCCGGCCGGTCGGCGAAACTGTACTGCCCCGCAAGGTCGAGGAACCCGTGCTCCCCATACACGACCAGCGGAATATTAAACTGCACCGCGACACGGAACGGCACTGTCCACATGCCGCAGTGGAAATGCCAGCTCATGTCGCCGAGCATCTTGAAGCTGGCGCGGTTCATCCGCTTATAGGTCTCGAGGCTCGGCGTGAAGACGTAGTGATCCACACCGAACGCGCGGCTGATGTTGCGCAGGTTCTTCTCGCCAGTCTCGGTGTAGTTGTGAGTGTAGTACGTGACGAGAAGCGGGTTCAGCTTGAGCTTCTCCTTGATGTACCACACCTGGAAGTGGCTGTCCTTGCCGCCGCTCACCGGTACGACGCAGTCATAATTGCTGCCATCTTTTTTCTGATAGGAAAAAAGGAGCTCATGCAATTCCTCCTCGCGCGCCGCCCAGTCAATACGCTTCTTCTCCTCATTGACGATGCACCCGCTGCACACTCCATCCTCCCCCATCGACAGGTTCACGGCGATGATGGGATACGTGCAGCGCTTGCAGTACTGCATGGAGAACGGGAAATGATCGCAGGCAGTCTAACGCCGGAGAGAGAGCGGGAACAACAAAAACAAGCGCGAAAACCGGCATTTATAGCCGTATGTCTATGTCGGCAGCTCGCATTTCCTTCTTTGCCTTGATCACGCTTTGCTCCGAGAAGTGGAAGATGTTTGCTGCTGCCACAGCCGATGCCTGCCCTTCACGGAGGCCTGCGACGAAATCAGAGAACTTGCCGACGCCGCCGAGCGCGATCACCGGGAGCGAGACGCTTTCAGCAACCTCCCGGATGAGCGGAATGTCGTACCCCGTCCCCGTCCCGTCGCGATCGATGGACTGGAGCAGAATCTCCCCGGCGCCACGCCGCTCCGCCTCCTTCGCCCACGCGACGGGAGAGAGCCCGGTCGGTTCCTTGCCGAAGCGTTTGTAGACCTCACATACGCCCGTCTGTGGATCGCGCCGGACGTCGACGCATACCACGATGCACTGGTTGCCGAAAGCCTGTGCGGCCCGCTCGATGAACGCTGGATCCTCGAGCGCCTGGGTGTTGATGCTCACTTTGTCCGCGCCGTTCTTCAGCCGCACGCGGATATCCTCGATCGTCCGGATCTTGCCGCCGACGGTGAGCGGGATCATGCACTTCTCGGAGACGTATCGGATGACGGACACGACATCATTCGTCATGGTCGCCGGGATGTCCTTGTGCGAACTCGTCGTGCCGATGACACTCATCGTTTCACGGAAATCGTGCGTCTCATCGCGGTTGATGTCGAGGTAGATGAGCTCATCCGCCTTCCACGCGGTGTACCGCTCCACCTGCCCCAGCGGATCGCCCGTATGCTGGTGGAACGAGAAGGTGCGGCTGCGCACCAGGATGCCATTCTTGAGCAGGAGCACGGAGATGAGGCGCGGCTTCAACATCGCTCAGAGCGTGAGGAAGTTCTGGAAAATCCGAAGACCGTCATCGTGACTCTTCTCGGGATGGAACTGCGCTCCGCAAATATTTTCAGATTGGAGAAGGGCGACGATCTCTGTGCCGTAGTCCGCCGTACCGGCGACGACCGTGGGATCCTCCGACGAGAAACAGTAACTGTGCACGAAGTAGAACACGGGGTCCTCTGTAAATCCCCGGGCAATCGGATGCGACCCGGTCACGCGGACGTTGTTCCAGCCAATGTGGGGCAGGCGAAGAGCGGTTGCGATCTGCTTCACCGACCCAGGAACGAAACCCAGGCCTCTGTACTCCCCATGTTCGAATCCTTCGCTGGCGAGAAGCTGCATGCCGAGGCAAATGCCCAGAATCGGCTTTTTCTTCGAAAGAACCTCCTCCCGCAAAACATCGACGAGCCCGCGCTCGGTGAGCCCTTTCATCCCCTCGCCGAAACTCCCCACCCCCGGAAGGATCAGGTGTGATGCGGACGCAATCGCCTCCGGGGCACCGGTGATGATCACCGTATCCGTTAAACGCAATAGCGCATTCCGGACGGAGGTGAGATTGCCCACGCCGTAATCGATGATCGCGACGGACGGAGATGCAGTCACAGAGGCACAATACAAAAAAGGGTGGATGGGAGACAGCGGAAACCGCGCCAATCCCGCTTTGAACGCCCCGGTATCCCTGATAGCATCCCGGTCCGTATGATCAATCTGCAACCGTTCGTCTCGCGCGAAATCCCTCTCGCAGAGCTCCCCCAGTGGTCCCCGTGGCCACAGCGTCTGCTCGGACTCATTGAGTGGAGGGATCAGAAGCGTGACACTACCAAGGTGGATCGCGAGTACGACAAGGACGAGTACCTGCGCTGCCTGAACTTTAAAAAGGAGAATCCCGGTGCCACGGCCGACGACGTGCGTGCGTACGAATTCCGCCTGCCCAGAAAGCCCCTCTGCGTCTCGCAGAAGAACAAACTCTACGAACTCCCCTCCGAGCAAATCATGCCGGTCGATAACGCCGTGCTGCTCGACGCTCTCAAGCCGCATATGGGCGGCATCGACACAGTCGTGGAGCTGGGCTGCGGCTATGGATACAATCTCTGGGAGCTACGGCGGCATTTCCCGGAGAAAACATTCCTGGGGGGCGACTACTCCCCGAACGCAGTGAAGCTGGCGGAAATGCTGTACAAAGACTGTCCGAACATGTCGATCGAGACCTTTAACTTCTACGATCGTTCCTTCCCTATGCTGGAACGCTGCCCGAAAGGATCGAAGGTACTGGTCTTCAGCCGCCACGCCACGGAACAGCTCCCCACCGCCAAGAATGTCCTCGCGACCCTCACGCAGTACTTCGATCGCATCAAAGTGGCAATCCACCTTGAAGTCGGTTTTGACAATTACGGGGACTCGCTCTTGGATCTCCTCCGCAAGCGCTACGTGATGATCAACGACTACAACCGCGATTTAGTGAGCCTGATCCGCTCGCGGTCGGACATCGCATTCCTTACAAATGAGCCCGACGTGTACGGCGTGAACTCCCTCAATCCATCGAGTGAGCTGGTCTGGAAGCCCAAATGAGCTCGTTTGACCGATGAGGGCAGTGCAAAGCACCGAGAGACCGTTTGGCAAAACAGGGAATTTTACGCGGAAGAAAGCGGAGATATGGTACGATTCCGGCGTGGGTATCGATTCGAACCTCTCTATTCTCGTGACCGGCGGAACGGGATCCTTCGGGAAAAAATTCGTCGAAACGCTCCTGAAAGGCACTCCTCCACGCAAGTTGATCGTCTTCAGCCGCGACGAGTTGAAGCAGCACGAGATGCGCATGCAGGGATATAACGCGGTATGCATGCGATACTTCATCGGTGATGTTCGCGACAAGGACCGGCTGCGCCGCGCCATGAGCGACGTCGACATCGTGGTGCATGCAGCGGCACTGAAGCACGTGCACGCCTGCGAGTACAACCCCATCGAGGCAATTCAGACCAATATCATCGGTGCCCAGAACATCATCAACGCCGCCATCGACGCCGGCGTGAAAAAAGTGCTGGCCCTCAGCACCGACAAAGCGGTGAATCCTGTGAATCTCTACGGTGCCAGCAAGCTCTGCGCGGAGAAACTGTTCGTCCAGAGCAACGCCTACTCCCGTCCGGAGGGGCCGGTCTTTAGCTGCGTGCGCTACGGGAACGTGATCGGGAGCCGTGGGAGCGTGATTCCATCTTTCATGGAACAGCGCAAGACAGGCACAGTGACCATCACGGACGAGCGGATGACGCGGTTCTGGCTCTCGGTGGAACAGGGAGTGGATTTTGTGTTGAAGTGCCTGTCGCTCATGCGCGGCGGGGAAATTTTTGTTCCGAAAATTCCATCGACTCGTCTTATCGACCTCGTGGAGGCTGTTGCTCCCGGCTGCAAGCACGTGACGACGGGCATCCGGCCCGGTGAAAAGCTGCACGAATGCCTGCTCTCGGATGAAGAGGTGCGGCACACCGTTGAACTCGCAGATATGTACGTCATTGAGCCGGAGGATGAATCGTGGGGCTTCAAACATTGGGAAGGCAAGCGACCGAAGGAAAATTGGCGGTACAGCAGCGATACGAACGCCGAGAAGCTCTCTCCGGAGCAGTGGCGCGCACTGCTGAAGGATGCGGCTCTCGCTGACGCTTGATGACAACCTGCGATACCATCGTTTCCGGCTCACGGGTCTTCCTCCGAACCCTGCAGGAAGACGATGCGACCGATGCCTATGCAGCCTGGCTCAACGACCCCGAGGTGAATCAGTGGCTCGAGACGCGCCGCGTCACGGTGCCGGAATTGCGCACCTACATCCGCGCGAAGCGTGAGAGTCCTGATGCCCTGCTGTTCGGCATTTTCTGGAAGCAAACAGGCCAGCACATCGGCAACATCAAGCTCGAGCCGATCGATCGCGAGAAGAAGGAAGCGACGATCGGTATTCTCATCGGCGAAAAACCATTCTGGGGCAAGGGCGTGGCCACCGAAGCGACAAACCTCGCCGCGGAGTATGCGTTTTCCGCCCTCGGCCTGCAGGGCGTCACGCTCGGCGTGATCCCAGAGAACAAACCCGCCATCCGCGTGTACGAAAAATGCGGATTTACGCGCGTGTGCATCGATCCCAAGACGATGAATCATGACGGCGTGCTCTACGACCGCTGGGTATTCCGCAAAGAACGCACATGAGCACACTCGCTCTCCACGGCGGCACACCTGTGCGCAAGACGCTTCTGCCCTATGCGCACCAATCCGTGAGCGAAGAGGACATCGCGGCTGTTACCGCGGTGCTCAAGTCCGATTGGTGGACCACGGGGCCCAACGTGGCAGAATTTGAACAAGCATTCGCCGCGGTAACGCATGTAAAAGAAGCTGTCGCCGTGAGCAACGGCACCGCCGCGTTGCACGTGGCGCTCTATGGGGCGGGCATCGGACCGGGAGACGAAGTGATCGTGCCGCCCATGACCTTTGCGGCCACAGCGAACGCGGCGGTCTTTCTGGGCGCGAAGCCGGTCTTCGTCGATTGCGATCCAGATACCCTCCTCTTGAATCCTGCAGAGGCAGAAAAGAAGATCACCGAGAAGACGAAGGCGATCATGGCCGTGGACTACGCCGGGCAACCCTGCGACTACGACGCTCTCCGCGCCCTAGCCGAGAAGCACAAGCTCACGCTCGTCGCCGATGCCTGCCATGCCCTCGGAGGCGCAGAGCACGGCAAGCCGGTGGGCTCCCTCGCCGATATCAGCACGTTCAGCTTCCACCCGGTGAAGCCTCTCGCGACGGGTGAAGGCGGCATGGTGACGACGGACGATCCGGAAATCGCCCTGCGCATGCGCCGGTTCCGCAATCACTGCATGACTACCGACCACCGCGAGCGGCAGGAGAAGGGTTCGTGGTTCTACGAAGTCGTCGATCTGGGCTACAACTACCGCCTGACGGACATACAGTGCGCGCTCGGCTTGAGCCAGCTCAAGCGTGTTCCGGAGTGGACAAAGCGTCGGCAGGCAATCGCAAAGCAGTACGATGCCGCACTGAAGGGTATGAACGGACTCTGTCCACTCGCGGTCCGAAAAGACGTGCAGCACGCGTACCACCTGTATGTCATCCAGCTCGAATTGGAACGCCTGACAGCCGGCCGCAATGAGATTTTTCAGGCGCTGCGGGCAGAGAACATCGGCGTGAACGTGCACTACGTGCCCGTGCACCTGCACCCGTACTATCGGCGGACATTCGGCACCGCCGAAGGGCTCTGCCCGGTCGCGGAGCGGGCCTACGAACGCATCATTTCGCTACCGATGTTCGCCGCGATGACCGAGCAGGATGCTCAGGACGTGATCGAAGCCCTGAAAAAAGTGCTCTCCCACTACGCTGCGCAATGAATCACCGCATTCTGGTACTCGGCGGCGGATCGATCGGCACACGGCACGCCAAAAACCTCCTCAAGCGCGGTGCAGGAGAAGTGATGATCGCGGAGCCGGATGAGGAGCGTTGCAGGGTTCTCGCGCAGGAACTGAAGGTGCAGACGCGTGCGGACAGTGACAGTGCAATGACAGAGTGGAAGCCGGACTTGGTCTTCGTCTGCTCGCCGACAGCCCTCCATGTGCCGCAGGCTATGAAGGCTGTGGAAGCCGGCGCGCACGTCTTCATCGAAAAACCCCTCTCACACACTATGGAAGGAGTGGAAGAGTTGCGGAAACTCGTTGAGAAAGAGAAACACGTCGTCATGGTGGGCTGCAATATGCGCTTTCATCCGGGTGTGAAGGAGGTGAAGCGCCTGCTCGAAGAAGGAGCAATCGGCACACCCATGAGCGCACGCATCGTCTACAGCGGGTACCTGCCATCGTGGCGGCCCGGGCAGGACTATAAGAAGAGCTATAGCGCCTCCGTTTCGCAGGGAGGTGTTGTTTTGGACTGCATTCACGAAATTGATCTCGCCCTCTGGGAGCTTGGACCGGCCGAAGTGACGCAGGCGAAGGTGACACCCGCCACGAGCATCGGCCTTGAGACGGACGGCCTCGCCGAAATCACGCTCCGGCACACAAATGGGGCCGAGAGCAACATCCATTTGAGTTTCATCGACGAAAAATTTGAACGGAGCCAGCAGATCACGGGCAGCGAGGGATCGCTCTCGTGGGATTTCGAGCGGGGAATGGTGGAACGGTACAAAAAAGATGGAACACTCGCCGAAACCATCCGGCAGCCGGAGGGATGGGAGCCGAACCAGATGTTTCTGGAGGAGCTCAATCATTTCTTAAATGCTGTGGAAACTGGATCTCCTCCGATGGGATCGCTCGATGAAGCGACCTCCGCTCTGAGGATTGCACTTACTGTTCGAAAAAGATGAAGAGTGTCGCCATCATTCAGGGACGCATGAGTTCCAAACGGCTTCCAGGGAAAATCCTCATAGATATTGAAGGCTCTCCTCTACTCGCCCACGTCATCCACCGCGCGGAGGCGGCGAATATCTTTGACGCCGTCATCTTTGCCACAAGCACGGACAAAGAGGATGACCCGGTGGCGGAATACTGCGCCACGAACGGGAAGGAGTGCTTCCGCGGGGACCTGAACGACGTGCTCGAGAGGTACTATCAAGCCGCACAGACGTACAAAGCCGACATGATCACGCGCCTCACGGCGGATTGTCCGCTTCTGGATCCCGCCGTCATCCGGCAGGTCGTTGAGGTCTTTGACCCAACACGTTTCAAATCGCCCTGTTACCTTGATACAGGCACTGATTTCATTGATGGTATGCCTCGCGTCTGCAGCACCGAAGGAATGAAACAAACGCGCGAAGCGGTGGGTCTCGCGGGTCCCGCCGCTGGAGCGCAACCGCCAAGGGAAGGGTGGGTTCGTGGGAGGGACACCGTAGGTGGCCATCCCACGCTCCGCCATGACTACGTGAGCAATGCCATTCAGAGAACATACCCGGATGGATTGGATACCGAGGTCTTCTCTATGGCAGCCCTCACCCGAGCCAGAAACGAGGCGAGGCTTCCTTCGGAGCGGGAACACGTCACCCCGTACATCCACAGGCATCCGGAGCTCTTTCGCATCGGCCATGTCACACAGGAGCACGATCTCTCCGCCCTGCGGTGGACGGTGGATGAGCCGCGGGATCTTGCCTTCGTGCGTGCGATCTTCGCGGAACTCGGCGATGGCGTCTTCGGGCAGGAGGAAGTGCTGGCCCTTCTCGCCCGCAAGCCCGAACTGCAGACCATGAACGAAGGAATCGTCTGTAATGAGGGGTACAAAAAATCTCTGAGCGAAGATCCCGCTCTCCCCCCGTCATGAAGATTCTCTTCCGCACCGACGCCGGCACTGCCATAGGATTCGGCCACGCGATGCGCTGCCTTGCGCTCGCCCAGGCAGCGAAGGATGGAGGAAACGACGTACGATTCGCCATGAGCAGTATTCCCCGTTCTTTTGAGAAGCGACTGCATGCAGAACACATCGACGTTGCGCGTATCGATGCCCTCGCAGGGAGCGACGCAGACGCGGGAGAATGCGTGGAGATCGCCAAAGACACGGATTTCATCGTGGTGGACGGTTACCAATTGGCAAGCGCCTACCAGACAAGCATTCGGAAGAGTGATACCCCCCTCCTCTTCATCGACGATTACGGACACGGCTCTCCCTACGCGGCGGATCTCATCCTCAACCAGAATTCCTACGCACCACGTCATCCGGAATGGTATGAAGATCGTCCCGCTTCTGCGCAACTGCTCCTGGGATGCGCCTACACACTGCTGCGACGGGAGTTTCGCGCGTACGATCGGACGCATATCCCGGGAACGGGAAAGTCCGTGCTCGTGACGATGGGCGGCGGCGATCCGAAGAATGCCACGCTCGCCGTGATGCGTGCACTCAGGCAAATCAATGATCGAAATTTGCGGGTGACCGTGGTGGTCGGCGGCTTAAACCCGCACCTGGCCGCTCTCGAGTCCGACGCAGGGGAAATGACCGTGATGAAGGACGTCACGGATATGCCGTCCTTGATGGCCCGAGCGGATCTGGCCATCGCCGCAGCCGGAACGACCTCCTATGAATTGGCGTACATGGGAGTCCCCATGTTGTTGGCAGTGCTTGCAGATAACCAGCGCCCGGTTGCCGAGGATATGGTGAAGCGAAACGCCGCCGCGCTGCTCGGAGACCCGTCGGCCATGTCCGTGGAGGAATGCTCCGGGGCCATTGCTGCACTCCTGCACTCCCCGCAGAAGCGCCTCCTTTTCTCGGAGAACGGCAGAGCATTGGTGGATGGGAAGGGTGCGGAGCGTATCGTGAGCGCTATGACTGACTTCCTCTCCTCTCGCGGATGAAACCTTCCCTCCGCCTCCGGCCTGTCACGCGAGAGGATTGCCGCCTGCTCTGGGAGTGGGCCAACGACCCCACAGTCCGCGCTTCCTCATTCTCCACTGCTCCAATCCCCTGGGAAGATCACGTACGCTGGTTTGAGGTAAAGTTGCGCGACGAGCACTGCACGATGTTCATCGCGCTCAATGAAACGGCTGTGCCCGTCGGGCAGATCCGCTTTGACATTCGTGAGGATGGCAACGCGGAAGTGGATGTACACATTGCCCCCGGAGCGCGTGGCAGGGGCTATGGAACCGCGTTGATCACTGAGGGGATACATACGTTCTTAAGATCTTCGGATGCAAAAACCGTGCACTCCTTCATCAAGATCAACAACGCGGGCTCCCGCAATGCCTTCCTCAAGGCCGGATTCAAAGAGCTTGAAAGGGAAGTGACGCACGGGGAAGAGGTCTATCATTTCCTCTATGAGCGCCCATGAGTGACACAACCTACATCGTCTGCGGCTGCAAATCGTGGAACCGAAAGGTGTTTGATGAGCACATGACATCACTTCCTGGCACATGGCACTTTGTCGGGAAAAAAGAGGAACTCAAAAAGGGATTGCTGGAAAAACTGAAACCCCGATACGTCTTCTTCCTACACTGGTCGTGGAAGGTGCCGTCCGAAATATGGAAAACATGCGAGTGCATCAACTTCCACATGGCCGACGTGCCGTATGGCCGCGGGGGAAGCCCGCTCCAGAACCTCATTCTCCGCGGACACAAAACAACCAAGCTCTCGGCCCTGCGCATGACGGAAGAGATGGATGCCGGACCCGTGTACCTCAAAGAAGCAATGGGCCTTGAGGGCACGGCGCAGGAAATTCTGGTGCGATCGAGTGAGCTGGCTGCCCGCTTGATCGACCGTATCATCCGGGAACATCCCGTGCCCAAGGAGCAGGAAGGAAAACCTGTCATCTTTGAACGACGCACACCCGAGCAGAGCCGCATGCCCGCGGGCCTCTCTCTTGAGACTCAATACGATTTCATCCGGATGCTGGATGGCGAAGGCTACCCGGCCGCCTTTCTGGAATCTGGAGGAATGCGCTATGAATTCAGGAAGGCAGTGCTCTATAATGGCCGTCTAGAAGCGCAGATCACCGCTCTGCCTCTTTCCGCTTCCGACTCATGACCGTCCTCGTCGTCGCCGCACATCCGGATGATGAAGTCCTCGGCTGCGGGGGAACGATGGCGCGTTTTGCGCAGGAGAAGAACGATGTGTACATCCTCATCCTCGGCGAAGGGATGACCTCCCGTTACGACAAAGCGGACACCCCTTCCGACAAATTGAAGACCCTGCACGGGCAGGCCGATGCGGCCGGCAGGATGCTTGGGGCGAAGAGCGTGACGATCGGCACATTCCCCGACAACAGCTTCGACACGGTGCCCCTGCTCCACATCATCAAGGTGATCGAAGATGCCATCGCCAGACTCAAGCCGGAAACGGTGTTGACCCAACACGGCGGGGATCTGAATATCGATCATGAACGCACATTCCGCGCCGTGCTCACCGCCACCCGCCCCATGAGCGGTTCTCCGGTGAAGCGCGTCTACGCGTATGAGGTTCCCTCTTCGACGGAGTGGGCATTCCAGACCTTTGCCCCCGCTTTCCGTCCGAATACGTTCATCGATATCAGCACGACGCTCGAAAAGAAGATCGAGGCGATGGCACTCTACGAAAGCGAGAGCCGCGCGTTCCCCCATCCGCGCTCTGCCCAGTCTCTCCGCGCGCACGCCCAGTACTGGGGAAGCGTGGCGGGATTGGAGGCTGCAGAGGCCTTTGAGCTCATCCGCGAAATTCGATGAAGGACGCAGTGATCATCAATGGTACAAGCATCGGACCGGGACACCCCGTCTACATCGTCGCGGAACTGTCGGCGAATCACGGACAGGATTTCGACCGGGCCTGCGAGACGATCCGTGCGATGAAGGACGCAGGTGCGGACGCGGTGAAGCTGCAGACCTACACGCCGGACACGATGACGATCGACTGCGATCGCCCGGAATTCCGCGTGGGCAAGGGCTCGCTCTGGGAAGGCCGGACGCTCTACGAACTCTATGGAGAAGCGTTCACTCCTTGGGAGTGGCAGCCGAAATTGAAGGAACTCGCTGAGGAACTGGGAATGGATTGTTTCTCCACGCCGTTCGATGCAACAGCGGTGGATTTTCTGGAGCGGACGGGCATGCCGGCCTATAAGATCGCCTCGTTTGAGGTGGTCGATCTCCCGCTCATCGAACGCACCGCCAGAACGGGCAAGCCGCTGATCATTTCGACGGGCATGGCGACGGAACAGGAGATCCGCGAAGCGGTGGATTGCGCGCGCCGGTCGGGCAATGGACACATCGTCCTGCTCAAATGCACCAGCGCCTATCCGGCGGCACCCGACGAGATGAACCTGCGAACGATCCCCGACATGGCGCAGCGCTTCAATGTTCCGGTGGGGTTATCGGATCATTCGCTCTCTCCGACGGTCCCCGCGACCGCAGTGGCATTGGGGGCCTGCCTCATCGAGAAGCACTTCTGCCTCTCTAGGAAAGAGAAGGGACCGGACACAGCATTCTCACTCGAGCCACAGGAGTTTCGCACCATGGTGGACGCGGTGCGAATGACGGAACGCGCTTTGGGGTCTGTCTCCTATACGCCAGGCGCGAAGGAGAAGACGAGTCTCACCTTCCGCCGATCACTCTTCGTGGTGGAAGATATCGCGGGGGGAGAGACGTTCACGGAACGGAATATTCGCTCCATCCGGCCGTCTCACGGACTGCCACCCAAGGAAATCACGCAGGTAATCGGCCGCAGAGCGAAAAAAGCACTGAAGAAGGGGACTCCCCTGTCCTGGGAGGACGTAGGGTAAGCCTTCCTCTGCTACCATCTCTGCACAAAATCATGAATATCCTCTTCAAATCTTTTGACGGCGACCCAACCGAGAGAGCCCTTCTGGAGGCCGCGTTCCGGAATACGCGTCTAGGCAACTGCATCTCGATCGCCAACGACCCTTCTGTCCTGCCCAAACTGACCGCGCAGGAACACCGGTGGATGTCCGCAGGAAATCTGCGCTGTGGACACTATCCGGACGTGGACTGGAGCACCATTTTGCCCATCGATGAACCGCTCCTCGAAGCCATGCGCCACTGCGAGGCACAGTGTCTGCGGATGCTGGAGCGGTATGCCTTCCCGCAGGATATCCCGTTCGAGGAACGCAAGCGGCAGTATTTGCGCCACCTTCAGTACTGGAATCACGTTCTCGGGACCGAAAAGATCGACCTCGTGCTCATGAACCATGTGCCGCACCAGTGCTACGACTACGTCATCTACCATTTGAGCAAAATGAAAGGCATCCCCGTGCTCTACATCGACCGCATGCTCACAACGGATTCCGTCTTCATGGTCTCGGATTGGGAGGAATCGTCTCCCGAAATCCGCGATCACTACCGGGAGGTCCGCGAGCGCTACACGCAAACGGCGGAGCCGATCACGCTCTCGGAGAATTACGAGTATCTCTACAGCTACTACCTGCAGAAGAGGCCGACCCCGTGGTACAAACCGGGCAAAAATCCTGATTCCCGCCGCGGGTTTATATCCAAGTGGTATGGCAGAGCGGCGAAGCTGCTCTTCCGCGATCCGGCAAAATTGTTCACTGCGCTTCTTTCGCCCGAAACATGGAGACGAAAATTGGCCGAGCATCGAACATTCCAATTCTACGAACGACATGTGCAGACGCCTGACCTCTCGGCGCGGTACTTCTACTTCCCTCTGCAGTATCAGCCCGAAGCCAGCACCAATCCTGTCGCCGGCGCGTTCACGGATCAGGAACTCTCCATCCAGCTCCTCGCATCGTGCCTTCCTTCAGGGATCCGCCTCTACGTAAAGGAGCACCCTCGGCAGGGGGAACGGTGCAGGAGCGAGGATTTCTACCGGTCGCTGCTCGAAATCCCGTCCGTCACCTTCGTTCCCAAAGGTTTCGATACGTACGAACTGATGGACAAGGCGATTGCCGTCGCCTCGGGTGTCGGGACTGCGCTCTTCGAAGGCATGATCCGCCACAAGCCCGGCATCATGTTCGGTCACTACTTCTATCAGTACGCACCAGGCATCCATACGGTGCATTCCGTGGAAGATTGCCGCAGAGCGGTAGACTCCATTCTCCGGGGAGAAGGACTTCCCACTGAGTGGGATGTCCGCATGTTTCTGAAAGCCATGGATGAATGCAGCACGCCCTCCGCAGGTCTGCCTGCCCTGAGCCCTCATGAGAAACGTTCCGATGCGGAGAAGGTGGAACTTATGGGCGCCATGGTCGCCCGCAGTATCCTCACGCTTCCCGCACGCAAACAGTAATCACGGCTGGGGAACAGTGAGCTCCCGCACGATTGCCTCCCGAAACGCATGTACGTTCTCCTCGTCGGTGATCTGCTTTTTGCGGAAGAGGAAGGGATCCAGAATCCCGTGCACGCTCGTCTCTTCCATCGCCTTGAGAAAGAGCCGGCAGCTCAAAGACGTAGGCTGTTCCCGTCCCGCAAAGATTTCCCGGATGGCGCGGCTGCAGTCCTCCTTCGTACGGACACTGAACACCCCGCGGGCAAACTGGTAGAACGTATGTCCGAAGAGCAGCACCGGCTTGCCGCGGAATAGGCCTTCGAACCCCGCGGACCCGGTACCCGTGGCAACCGCGATGCAATGCTCGCGTAATTGGAATGTATCGAATGTCCGTGGGAGGAGACGCACCTTGGGGATGGAGAGGAGTTCCTGGTAGTAGGGAATGCTGCGCTGCAGCCACCCGCTCTCCCATGGATGTTCTTTGACGTAGATGAATGCATCCGCGGGGAGAGACGCATCGAGCAGCCCTGCCATGAGGATTTGATCGGCATAGCTGCCACTGCGCGGAACCGTGGATGCCTCGGGTTGGAAGTGGAGCGGCATGTAGATGAAGGGCTTCGCCAAATCCGGCAGGACAACGTGGGCATCGTAGAAGGCGCGCCGTGACCGCACATGGCGCCATCGTGTCCACGTGTTGAAAGCGCGCCACCATCCGCGCGGGGCGAGGTAGTCCACTCCATGCTTGAAAAAAAGTGAAGTATTGCGCCGAAGAAGATTGCAGACGGACTGCCAGTACGTGATTTTGAAGAAATCCCCCTTCTCGCCCTTGGGGCTCGAGAGGGCGGCGTAGGTGTGCTCGAAGCGCGGTTCCAGGGCAATGGAGAGAGGATCTGTCCCTTCCGGATACGTTCGCAGGAGCTCTTCGTATCGCTCCCGGAGGGCGGGCGAGGATGCACGCCAGTCGCGCTCAAGGAAACAGGTATCCTGTACCATTGCATCCGCGAACCAGAGCGTCGGGATTCCGCGGTGCTTGCAGAGCTCATAGATGAGCAGATCGGGAATTTCGTGCGGAACCCATGCCGAAAGGTAGAGATTGATACGATGACGCGTGAGAAAGTCATTCCAGAACCGCAGGTGGCGCAGGTACCAGCGCCTGCGCACATCGTAGGAAACGGATTTCTTCCACTCCAGGCGCGACACTAAATCCATGAAGACCGACTCGCACGGCCGCATGCTCTCCACAAGCTCTTCATCGAGCGGCGCAAGCGCGCTCCAATCCGTGCCACGATAATGGCATCCGCGAATTTCGGAAGAGATGAACCACCGTTGCTCCGAGGGAGGAAGACCACGCACATACTGCGGCTCCACCCCCGTCGCAATTTGCGCGACGAAGGCGAAGGAACGCTCCTTCATCACCGCTTCAATCACCGCACGGGAGTACCCCAAGGTAAAACGCCCGACGATGGCACGGATCGGTTCCTGTGGCATCAAAAAAAGTATGGCGGGAATCCGCGGCAGCAACAAGGGAGCAGAGCGTGAAAATGCTAAAATCTCTGCTGTTCCCAGAGAGCGAAAAAGGCACCTTTCTTCTCCAGAAGCTCCTGGAGCGTCCCCTCCTCGGTGACCTTTCCTTCCTCGAGCACCACGATCTTGTCGGCGTGCTTGATCGTGCTCAGGCGGTGCGCGATGACGATGGAGGTGCGGCCGCTCACGGCGTCATCAATCGCCTCCTGGATGAGCGATTCGGTTTTGCTGTCCAAGGAACTGGTCGCCTCATCGAGAATGAGGATCTCGGCATCCTTGAGGAGCGCGCGCGCGATGGAAACACGCTGCTTCTCACCGCCCGAGAGCTTCACCCCGCGGTCGCCGATGGGGGTCTCGAGCCCCTGTGGAAGCTTCGCGATGAAATCGGAGAGGCGTGCGCGCCTGAGCGCCTCCTGAATACGCTCTTCCGGCACATGCGAGAGTCCGTACGTGATGTTATTGCGCAGCGTATCGTGGAGAAGGAGTGTCTCCTGACTCACCAGCGCCACCCGCCGGATGTACGAGTCTAAGGTGAGCTCACGAATATCCGTTCCGTCGACGAAGAGCGATGCGGACGGGCAGTCGTAGTACCGCATGAGCAGACTGATGAGCGTGGATTTGCCCCCGCCCGTGGGCCCGACGATGGCCGTCATCTTGCCTTTCTCCACCGTGAAAGAGACGGCGTGCAGCACCTCGCGATCCGGCAGGTAGCTGAAGGTCAGATGCCTGAATGCGATGGAATCACGCAGACCGGGGAACACCGTGCTGCCGCCCCGTACGAAGTACTTGCCCTCTTCGTCGAAGATCTCGAGCACGGCATCCAGAGGCCCACTGGCATTCGCGAGCACGCCGCGATAGCCCGAGACCGTGCCGAACTTTCCCGAGGCGTTCATGATGATGTAGAAGTACACCAAAAGCGCCGGAGCGGAGGCGATCTGCGCGCGGCCGAACACATAGAACGATCCGGCCATCACGATCGACACCACCAGGAGTGTGATGATCTCCTGCAGGGGCAGGATCATGCCGAGCAGGACGCGCACGCGAAAATCGAACTTGGCCTTCAGGTCGCTGATGCTGGTGTAGTGATCTTGTTCCTTGCGCTCGGTCTGGTAGGACTTCACGAGGGGAATCGTCGAGAGGATTTCGACGGATTTCCTGCCGAGTGCACTGCCCTGCTCCGCAATGGAACGGGAAAGACCCTTGATCCGCGTGATCATGAACCTGATCGCAAAATGCAGGAGCACGAAGAGTGGGAGGGCGACGAGTGTGAGCTTGGACGAAATGCTGAGGAGCACGACGAGGTACACGGCCAGAGAGAAGAGTGCGCCGACGAATCCATCCAGCGCCGCCACCGGATAGAGCGCATTCTGCGAGAAGTGCAGGAGGAGCGTACTGTGGTGCCCCACGTTCGTGGTATCGAAGAAGAGCTTGCCGAAGCTTAAGTACTTCGCGAACAGCGCCTTGCGCAGATGGTGCAGACAGCGCTCCGAAAAGTACCCCATCGAGGCATTCGCGAGGAACCGCAGCGCATTCTTGAGAACATACACGGCAATGAAGCCGCCGAGAAAAACCACAAAGAGCAGACGATCGTTCGCCAGGAATGTATCGGGCAATAACTGGAGCGCCTTGCCGAGAACTGGAATGCCAGTGGCGAACGCGAAACTCTTGTTGAGAAACCCGTTGAGAATGGGAACGAGCAGCCCCATGCCGATTCCTTCAAAGGCTGCCGCGAGCAGGCTGAAGAAGAGCGGAATCAGCAGGTAGGCCGGATGGATGCGGATTCTCTGGAGCAGGTAGAGAGTCTTCCCCACATTCGTGCGTTCATGCTTCTGCATCCCCTTAAACCTACCGGAAGGGCAGCAGGATCACAAGAATCGTCACGGAGAAAACCCCCTTCTGTCATGGTGAGCGTAGTCGAACCATGAATAGAAGATTCATGGTCAATCCTTCGACAGTGCTCAGGATGACAACACTTCGCGCTCATGCATTCCCACAGAGCCGCGCATACACCTCCTGCAGCGCGACGGCAGAACCGCAGAGGGAATAATGCTTCAGAACTGCCTCACGGTACCGCTCCCCACGACGGCGGCGATCTTCGGTGGAGAGGGCAAGGAACTCCCGCACGCGGTTGGCGAGCGCGGTACTGTCGCGGAGCGGAACGACAAGAGAAGGATCGATGGGCGAGAGCACCTCTGCGACCGCGCCGGCATCGAATGCGAAAGCGGGACGCCCGCACGCGAGCGCCTCGATGAGTGAGAGACCGAACCCTTCGTACAGGGAAGTGGAAAGCAGAACGGAGGAGCGCTGAATGAGGGATGTGATCTGCTCATCCGGCACAGTATCGAAAGACGTGACACCCTTGATCTGCCCGAGCGCCGCGCGCTGTTCATGGGAACGTTTGCCCACGTCGGCAATGCGGATTCCCCCTTCGGCCAGGGAACGATAGACATCGAGGAGGTAGCGGAATCCCTTGCGCGGATGAATGAATGATCCGACTGCGATCACGTCGAACTCGGGTGCCCGATCAGGAACGGAAATGAAGCGCTCTCCGTCCACTCCGTTCGGCACAATGGAAATTTTATCGGCGGGAACGCCGAAGTCGCTGACCAATCGGTCGCGAACGGTCGCAGAAACCGTCATCAGCTTCGGGAGCGAACGGCAGAGACGGCGCTGCCAACGTGCGGGAAAGAAATACTTGAGCTTCCACAACATCCGCTCGCAGGAGGATGTTTCTTGGGTCGCCACTTCCCGGTCCGCCGTGACGGGATGGTGGATTGCGTAGAGAACGGGGACGCCGGTCTGCGGCAACTGGCAAAACTGCGGGCCGAGGACCTGGTTGAGATGAAGAACATCGAATTCTTTCCAGAACGCGTGCCCGACCGGATACGTCTTCAGCACCGCGCGCGCAAACCGCCAGTCGGCAAAGCCGTAGTAGTAGGAACCGAGACGCTCGTGGAGCTCGATGACCTGCACATTCGCGGGGAGCGGAGCACCAGGAGGGAGCACTCTGCTCGTGAGCACGGTGAATTGAACATCCGGCAAGGCAGCAAAGAGCGGGAGGTGGTTGCCTCCTTTATAAACATCCAGAAACGGAACCAGAACGCAGACGCGCATGAGAGTATGGTAACGGATATCTGGAGGTTTGCGGGGTATTTCCCGCCGGGGATGGGGAGTACTGGAGTAACGGTATGACGGTATATCAGAATATCAGTACCCCAATAAAGGGATACAGGTACTGATAACTGATACTCTGATATTCTGATACTCTTGCCGCGTGTTCCTCTTCACCCGCATCCGAAAGCGCTCGAAGAAGTCCCTCGACTGGCTTAAGGGGTGGTTCCATGCGCACGTCACCCTTCGGTGGCTGTGCTGGACCAGGAGGCCGCTCACCGATCTTTCGCTCTTCCAGCGCCGCATGCCTTTCATCGAGCGACGCGAGTACTCCCAGAACGGAGAGGACGGGATCATTGCCGCGATCTTCGCGAAAATCGGCACAACAAATAAGTACTGCGTGGAGTTCGGCGTGGAAGATGGGCTTCAATGCAACTGCCGGTATTTGCTCAAGCACAGGGGCTGGACAGGTCTCCTCATGGACGGAGGCGAATGGCCGACGACCGTACAAACACAACAACAAGACAATCAACAACAAACAGAAACAAACCCTTCGGCTCCGCTCAGGGCAGGCAGCACACAACATAAGGAGTGGGAGCGCGCCGCGGGGGGTGAAGAGGAAGGCCCTGTCTCCCGCCCATTTGTGGAACGGGCGGGGCCGACTAGCCGAGCCGAAGCCTTGGAGGCGAGGCGAGGAGGCACAGGGCCGGGCGGAGCGGGCGTCGGCGCGCCAGTCTTTTGGCTCCACCTTTGTGACGACAAAGGTGGAAAAAATCATTGTCTGGGCGTCCATCGCGAATTCATCACAGCCGAGAATATCGAACCGCTCTTCAAAAAGTACGGCGTGCCGGCTGAGTGTGACCTTCTGAGTATCGACATCGACGGCAATGACTACTGGGTCTGGAAGGCGATCACGCATTTCCATCCCCGCGTGGTCATCATGGAGTACAACGCGAACAAGGGTCCTGAGTTGAGTGTGACGATCCCCTATGACCCTGCATTCATCTGGGATAAAACGGACTATCAAGGGGCGAGCCTGAAGGCACTGGAAAAACTTGGACGCGAAAAGGGGTACACACTCGTCGCAACGGACAGAAACGGGGTGAATGCCTTCTTCGTTTTGGATGCGCTGGTCCCCGGGAACTTCGTCCCCCCTCCTTTTGCCCAAATCTTCCATCCGGCTGCGTATAAGGGCATTACCGGCAAAGGTCACCCGGCCGATCCGAAGGGGCGGCCATGGGTGACCATCTCATAAAAGCACTTTTCATCCATTGCGCGCCAAAACTCCTTGACGCACCTTTTCGGTAGCTTACAATGCCCCTGCTTCCTGTCCCGCTAAGAACGGGATGGGAGAGACCTTTCCTTCTCCTCCCTTGTTGGCTCGCGTCCCGCGGCCGCGGGAGCGCGGCCGTTTCCATCGTGGAGCCGCAGGAAAGTGATCATTCACCCTTCGACAAGCTCCCGTCTTCGCTCCTTCGGAGCTACGCCGGACAAGCAGGGTGAAAGATCGGAGATCTTTCACACCATCGCAGAGTAGAGAAGTATCAACCATCATCTCCCCGTCCCCGGGGACGATGCATGGATTACAATTTAGAAACTAGTTGTTTTTCTTTGAACAACCAGGTCAATAAATTTCTTCTTTTTGAAGAGTTTGATCCTGGCTCAGAGTGAACGCTAGCGGTGCGCCTAACACATGCAAGTCGAGTGGGTTTAGACCCACGGCAAACGGCTGCGTAACACGTTGGAATCTACCCCGAACTCAGGGATATCCCTCCGAAAGGAGGAGTAATACCGGATGCCCTCGCAAGAGGAAAGATTTTTCGGTTCGGGAGGAGCCTGCGGCCTATCAGATAGTTGGTGGGGTAACGGCCTACCAAGTCGATGACGGGTAGCTGGTCTGAGAGGACGACCAGCCAGAATGGAACTGAGACACGGTCCATACTCCTACGGGAGGCAGCAGTGAGGAATCTTCCGCAATGGGCGAAAGCCTGACGGAGCGACACCGCGTGAAGGATGAAACCCTTTTGGGCGTAAACTTCTGTTCTGAGGGACGAAATTTTTGACGGTACCTCAGGAGAAAGCACCGGCTAATTCTGTGCCAGCAGCCGCGGTAAGACAGAAGGTGCAAGCGTTACTCGGAATTACTGGGCGTAAAGGGTCCGTAGGTGTTCCTGCAAGTCTGGTGTCAAAATGCGGAGCTTAACTCCGTATCCGTACCGGAAACTATGGGAATTGAGCCATTCAGAGGTATCTGGAATGCCGTGTGTAGGGGTAAAATCCGTTGATCCACGGTAGAACGCCAAAAGCGAAGGCAGGATACTAGGAATGTGCTGACACTCAGGGACGAAAGCGTGGGGAGCAAACCGGATTAGATACCCGGGTAGTCCACGCCCTCAACGATGCGTGCTCGGTGTTGGGATTCAATCTATCCCAGTGCCCTAAGCTTACGCGGTAAGCACGCCGCCTGGGAAGTACGGCCGCAAGGCTAAAACTCAAAGGAATAGACGGGGACCCACACAAGCGGTGGAGCATGGGGTTTAATTCGATAATAAGCGGAGAACCTCACCCAGGCTTGACATCTCGGGAATCTCCCGGAAACGGGGGAGTGCCGCAAGGAACCCGAAGACAGGTGATGCACGGTCGTCGTCAGCTCGTGCCTTGAGGTGTACTGTTAAGTCAGCGAACGAGCGCAACCCTCATCCTTTGTTGCATTTTCAAAGGAGACTGCCGCCTCCAAGGCGGAGGAAGGTGGGGATGACGTCAGATCAGCGTGTCCTTTATGCCTGGGGCAACACCCATGCTACAATGGCCGGTACAAAGAGAAGCGAGCCTGCGAGGGTAAGCAAATCTCAAAAAACCGGTCTCAGTCCGGATTGAAGTCTGCAACTCGACTTCATGAAGCTGGAATCGCTAGTAACCGTAGATCAGCTACGCTACGGTGAATATGTTCCTGGGTCTTGTACTCACCGCCCGTCAACTCATGAAAGGCAGGAGCACCTGAAGGACCTTTACCCGCAAGGGGGGGTACCACGGTGATACTGCTGATTGGGAGTAAGTCGTAACAAGGTATCCGTAGGAGAACCTGCGGATGGAACACTTCCTTACCAGGGAATTTCTCTGGCCCGGCATTTCTTCTTCGAAGAGTGCGCGGGAACGCATGCGCTGGCTGTGCTTTTAGGCCATCATGCATCCGATTGCCCGGGAGAGCACCGATGTCCCCAATTGGGGTCAACGACCGGAAGACTTCTCTACTCTGCAATGGTGTGATTTTGTATAAAAGGTGTATATATTTCTACACATGACTCCTTTTGGACTGCCGCCTCCTGGGTCCCCAATTAAAAAAATACTCAATAGCATTTGTGACTATTCCGAAGATGACTGTTACGTAATTAGTACTGTGATTCAGCAATCTGCTCTCGTAGAAAATATTCTAGGAACACTACTACATCGATTATTAATTACCAGGCACGGAAAGACCAAAGAAGAATTTGATAGCAGAGTTTCAGAAATAAATATTGCTATCTCGGAAATGAATATTTCCAAAAAAACTTGTTTGGTCCGAGCCCATTTAGCCAAAAAGAATGATTCTCTGGCTTCCAGATTGGATCAAATCTTCAAAATTCGTGTTCCCATCGCACATGTTCATTATGGAATGCCTTTTGGTAAATCGATTCAAAAAGACGAAATTAAAATAGGTAGAAAAAGCATTTGGACGCCGGAAGGGCTACACGAATTTGTGCTTTCTTGCCATACAGTAGCTAAAGAGCTTATGGAAATTATTGGCGACAATCAGGAAAAGGAGTTAACGGATGCAAAAATTGAAAAGAAATTAATCGAATATACGAAAGAAAAGATCTTGAAGAAAAAGTGGTTGGGTGAAAAGGACAATACTCAATTGAGCGCGCTCTCTGAGAGAGAGAAACATCTGAATAGACTCATCGAAATGGAGGAACCTCGCAGTAAACGGGCAACAGAGAGTTTGAAAAATATGTTTCATTCCTGAACGAAAACAAAACAACCTACAAAATCCCGGAAACGCGCCTATGTGGCGGCGATAGCGGAGGGGGTCATAGGCGCAGCACTTTCTTTCGTCCTTTCTTTGCTGCGCCTGGCAAAGAAAGGACAGATCCTGAAAACCAAAACAACAAACAGCCAACAGGTGAAGCCCTGTCACCCTTCGACAGGGCTCAGGGTGACACTGCGGCGTACACTACACATCATGGAGAACCAACCCGTTCAACCCACCGGCTGCTGCGACCCCTTCAACCCCGAACCTTGGCAGGAAAAGGAGATCACGTGGAACAATAAGCTCTTTGTGAAGGATCACGTGACGAGCTTTCTGCATATTCCCCTCAACATGGGCAAAGTGGTGACGAGGAACATGAAACTGATCGAACAAGCCGGCGCACAGTCCTCCGTTCAGCTCATGCTCAGCGACGAAAAATCCCTCTGGGGCGCGGATATCTACATCGATGTGACGAAAGATGTCCCGGGCGCGCAGATGGCCACGATTTCGGGAACATTCCTGACCAAAGTCTTCGAGGGACCGTACAAGAATGTCGGCAAATGGATGAAGGAGATGCAGGACTACGTCGCGGCAAAAGGGCAGACTCTCCGCAAGGTGTACTGCTGCTACACCACCTGCCCCCGTTGCGCCAAAGCGTATGGGAAGAACTACGTAGTAATTTTTGCACAGATCCGGTAGTCGTTACTGCCTCTTTGCCCAGTTCTCAAACCTCCCGACTGCACCACGCACGCCCCGGACCAGAGAATCGATCCGTTGACCCACAGTCACTTTGCGTCCGTTCGTCGCCTCTGACTGCCTCCACGAACTGCGCAGTGCGAAAAGAAGCATATCGAGAGCCTCCTTCTGGTCCCGTGCGTAGATCGGCACGACGAACCGGAGGACCTGCTCCATATCGTTCGGCCAGGCAGTGTCACCTCTGCCAGACGCCTCCTGTGTCATCTCCGCAACGAGCGCAAACACAGAGGCATACAACACGGCAGGAACTGGCATCTCTTTTTTTGGGTCACTATCTTCGCGAAAGAGAGCGTTCTGTACTCCGTTGATCCTTGAAACGATGCGGTTGGCTTCCGCATCCCGGTTGACCGATGTCTGCAGCCCTTCCTTGGAGAAGAAACGATCTGCCATCTTTATTATTATAACATGAATATTATTCATATGCAATAACCTTACAGGCCTGCAGAGAACGGCTGTCTGGAGAGAGAAAATGAGGAACAAAAAACACTTTCCCTTGCTGGCAAAGCAGGCACAATGTCCCCTTCATCATGGAGCACCCCTCCCCCTCTCCGAAAAAGCAAAAACTCTCCCCCGCGGGCGAGCAGAGATTGCATCAGGCAACGTCTATCCATAACACACTATGGACCGACATATTCAATGGCCAGGATTGCATTCGGAGAATGACTCCGGACCGACGGGCAGTAGTCGAATTCCGTATGCCACACATCGAACAGATACTTGATTTCGTCCGTCATTATTTCGCCTGCACCATCAATGGAGAGAAGAGGGTGGGAGTAGAAGTGGCCCTTCCCACTCGCAGTCGTGCACATGCACAGTACAACCTGGTTTGCCGGGCCCTGCTCTCGCATGAATTCGAAATCAGTTGAGAAACTCGAGCAATCAAGTGTGTAATGCCGCCCGCGACATTTCCTTCAGGCCATCGCCGGGAATGTGATCGAGCAGACTCCCCAAAAATCCATCAATGAAGAGCTTCCGCGCCTGCTTCTGCGTGATGCCACGACTGGCAAAGTAGAACAGATCTTCGGGATGGATGCGCGACACAGAGGCGGAGTGGCTGGCCTGCACGTCATGCGTTTCCACATCGAGCGACGGAATGGCATCGGCCCGCGCCGTGGGATCGAGCAGAAGAATTTTTTCGGTGAGGTGCGCCTGCGTCCCCGAAGCCTTGGGGCCGATCTCCACCGACCCATTGCACGACGCTTTCGCATGCCCTTCGACAACACCGCGGATTTCAAGATCCCCCCGCCCCTCTCTGCCCAGAAACACATTGCGCGCCGAGAGCCGGCATTCCATTTTTTTCTGCCCGTGAATGATCCAGTCGATGCGGCTCTCGCCCTGCGCACCGATCACTTCTGAAATGGTTTCCTGCGTGCAGGACCCGAGCGTGAGATTCACCAGATGGAGCCGTGCTCCCTGCGCCACGCGGATCTTCTGCGCGATGGTCGCCCCCGCCTTCCCGCGCCAGACGAAGACAACAGTGAGCGCGGAACGCGGGTCCAGTGCGATTTCCAACGTGAGAGTGGCGTTCTTCTTGCGTGCGGAACATTCGATGAACGCAACAGACATGCTCCCGCGCGGCACACGCAGAACGAGGGAGGGATGGTGGTCCGAGAGCGTAAAAAGATGAGGCCCCTTTAGGCCATCTTTGAGCATCACTACACGCCTGTCATGTGAAGATTGAGCCGACCCCATGGAAAGAAAGAAGATACTTGCAGTTACTAATAATTAGTCTACAATCACCTTTGTTCCCTTCCCCACAATAGCATGGTTGCATTCGTCCCCAATGAAGAATTCAAGCACCGAGAACGCGTCGAAGCGATGCGTACTGCCGATACCGCAGAGAGTACGAGCGGCAGCAAAACGATGGGCGGCCGCGAGGCGGTGACGCGAGCCATGGCTGCAACGCTCCTGCAGATCAATCAGCTCCGCGCCGTGCCTGGCATCGAGCTACACATCGTGGAGCAATTGAGGAGCGAAGCGAGTGCCCTTGAGCAGAAGAGCAGGGCGACGGAGGCAGACAATGCCCTCTTCGTCCAAGCGGAATCTATACACCGGATCGGCCAGCGCGCCATGGATCTCATCGCTGCCTGAACATGCATCGCACGTACTCCCGCGCGCCGCGGGAACAGCAGCTCCTGCTCTTCCCTGTGAAGCGGCACACGCCGTACACATGGGCAGTGGAACGGCTGATCGAAAAAATGCGCAAGGGATTTCTGGAGCTGCCCGATTTGGAAAAACGCCTGGTGGAACTGGGCATCTTCGAGGAGGCGGAGGAGATCGACCTCGCGTGGGCGCACACGATGTATGCCCATCACCAGCCGATGCCGGATCGTGACAAATTTCTTGGTACGCTCTGGCATCCGATTCTCGGCGCACTTGAAACGCTCAATGAGCAGGGCTTGCGCGCACTGCCGCAGGTGCGCAAAAACCTCATACAAGTTCTGAAAGAGAGGCGTGGGAACAGTGGCGATCGGATGACTACGACTCCGTGAGCGCACGGAGCGTCTTTTCTGCTTCTGCCCGTGCAGGCGACCCCGGCATACTGGAATGCAATGATTCTGCGGCATCCTTGAGAACGGCCGGATTCTCAACATAGAGAAACTGACTCCACCCGTGCCCCGCCCTATTCATGAGCGCCTCGACCGCCATGCGGGCACCCTTACTCATGCTGAGCACGGCATCGGCCACCGGAACATTGCGCTTCATGAGAAGCTGAAATTCCTTTTCGAACAGAAGAGTGGGGTCGGGCAAATCGACGCCGCTCAGACGAAGGTTGAAGCTGCTACCATCATTCATGGCAATATTATAACATATTTTATGTTATTCTCAAATAACCCACCTCACCCCACCGATCCCTCCATCTCCATCTCAATGAGCCGGTTCAGCTCCACGGCATACTCGAGGGGAATCGCCTGCATCACGGGCTCCACGAACCCGCGCACGATCATCGTCTTGGCTTCGGGTTCACTCAGGCCCCGCGACATCGCGTAGAAGAGATCTTCTTCCGACAGCTTGCCCACCGTTGCCTCGTGCGCGATGGTCGCATCGTCGGTCTGCACCTTCAGATCCGGCACGGTGGCCGTGCTGCTCCGGGCATCGAGCAGGAGCGCATCACACTGAATGCTTGAAGTGGAATCCTTCGCCTCAGGTGCGATTTTGAGGAGGCCACGGTACACGGTGCGGCCGCCATCTCTGCTCACCGACTTGCTCACCACCACACTCGACGTGTGCGGAGCGAGGTGGATGACCTTGGCGCCCGTATCCTGCCACTGGCCCGCCCCCGCCATAGCCAGCCCCAGGTGTTCGCAGCGCGATCCCTCCCCGGTCAGCACCGAGCAGGGGTAGAGCATGGTGACGCCGCTGCCCAGATTGCCACCCACCCACTCCATCGTCGCTTCGCGTTCCACGATGGCGCGCTTCGTATTCAGATTGAACGTATCTTTGCTCCAGTTTTCCACCGATGAGTACCGCACGCGTGAGCCGGGTTTCGCGAACACTTCCACGCAACCGGCGTGCAGCGAAGGGCTGCCATACTTCGGCGCGGAACATCCCTCGATGTAGTGCGCCACCGCCCCCTCACCGACGATGATCATCGTGTGCTCGAACTGCCCCATGCCCCGCGCATTCATGCGGAAGTACGCCTGCAGTGGCTCGGTGACGACCGTCCCATCGGGCACGAAGAGGAACGTGCCGCCGGACCACACAGCCCCATGCAGAGCGGCAAACGCGTGATCCGTGGGACGCACGCACTGCATAAAATGCTCGCGAACGATATCCGGATAGGTGCGCACAGCCGCATCCATATCGAGAAAGATGACCCCCTGTGCCTCCCACTCCTCTTTGAGCCGATGATAGATCACGTCGCTCTCGTACTGCGCGCCGACCCCGCCGAGCATCTGGTACTCCGCTTCGGGAATGCCGAGCCGCTCGTAGATCCGGCGGATGTCTGCGGGCACCTCGGCCCAGTCGTCAGTCTGCGTCACGCCGGGCCGCGCGTAGAAGAGAATGCGCTTGAGATTGAGCCGCGAGAGATCCGGCCCCCACGCGGGCAACGGCATCGTCCGAAAGATCCGCAGACAAGTCAGTCGGTGCCGAAGCATCCACTCCGGTTCGCCCTTATCCGCACTGATGCGATGCACCAGTTCTTCACTCAATCCGCGCGCCAGCCCCGCGGTATACGGTGCGGCATTGGGGGTATCGAGCAGGGCCGATTGCGGAAGGGAAGATGAGGGCATGCAGAGAGTCAGAGTGTAGGGGATGCGGGGGAGGAGACAACCCCGCCGATGCCGCCCCAATGAGCCTCTTTTTGCAGCATTCGGTCAATAACTGAAAGAGATGCAAAGTGTACTTTCCATTGGAAATTCCCGAGAAAATGCCAAACAAATATTTTATGATATGGTATAATAATAGAACATTCCTATGTGGTCCCCTCTCCCTCTGCTCCGGCGCACTTGGGAAGCCCTCAAATCCTTCGCTCTGCGGCATCCCATCTGGTCTGTCGTACTCGGGATTTTCATCCTGCTGTTCGGGATGCTCCTGTGGTACATCTTCTCGCCTGCGCAGCCGGAAATGATCACCGAAACCGTGCGACGCGGTGACCTCACCCAGAGGGTGGAAGCCGTGGGAACCATTACATCGGATCGTGACGTGAATATGAAGTTCCCCGTAACGGGGATCGTCGCAAAGGTGCTCGTGAAGGAGGGGGACACAGTCGTTACCGGCCAGGAGCTCGTCAAACTGCGCAACGAATCATTCGCCGCAGACCTTGCCTCTGCTGCAGCCCAGTACCGACAGGCGCAGGCGAACTATCAGGAGCTCGCAGAAGGCACGCGCCCCGAAGACATCGCCATCGCCGAAGCGGAGGTGGCCAACAAGCGTGCCGCACTGGAGGCAGCCCGGGCTGATCTCGCCAGCGCCGAAGAGAAATTGAAAACATCGGGGCAGAAGCTGGAAGCGAGCAAGCGCGAGGTGGATACGAACCTCTCGGGATACATCGCCAAGGCGGCCAGTACGGGTTCGGAGCAGCTCTCGACCGCCCGAACAGCGCTCAAGTCACTCGAAGATATCTTCGTCGACTCTACGATCACCTTCCTTGCTGAGCAGTATCGCACGACGGCGAACAGCATCTTTGTGGCATCGCGAAAGAGAGCCACCAGCTCCCTGGATGCGGTGGGAACACTGAGTGCCGTTGCTTCCTACCAGGAGGCAGTCGACGCACTGCAACGTGCCCGCGCAGCGATCACAGAGGTGGCAGATGCTGTGCAACAGGCCTACAACCTGATTGCGGATCTCCCGCTCACCACCGCATTCGATACCACGGTGCGCGAGACGCACAAATCCACCATCGCCACGCAGAAGACCAACGTCCTGAGTGCCATCAGTTCCATTGATACCGCCCTCAAGAATCTGCAGGATTCTTCCGCCAGCTACGATACGAGTATCGCAACGGAAGAGAATACCTATGCGGCGGCAAAGGCCGCCAAGCAGACCGCAGAATCCGCCATCTTCACTTACGAGACCGCCCTGCGCACGCAGGAGGCGCAGCTCGCCCTCAAGAAAGCCGGTCCCCGCGAGACGCAGCTCGATGCCTCCCGCGCAAACATGAATTCTGCAGCGGCAAACGTGGCCCGCGCCCGCGCCAAAATGGAAGACACCATCATCCGCGCCCCGACGGACGGCGTGATTACGAAAGTGGATTTCAAGGAAGGGGAATTCACCGGTGATCCGGACAACGCCAATCATTCGATCACGATGCTCGGCGTATCGCCGTACCGCGTAGAGATGTTCCTCTCGGAGGTGGATATCCCCAAGATTCTGCTCTCGCAGAGCGGATCCATCGAACTCGACGCCTTTCCGGGAGTGAACTACGCACTCACCGTCACCTCCATCGAACCGGGCCCCACAAAGATCGACGGTGTGTCGAAATATCGCGTGAGCCTGGGCTTTGTGTACCTGCATGATGAATTCAAGATTGGCATGACCGGCGATGCGGAGATCATCACCGGCGAACGCACAGATGTCCTTTTGGCGCCCGTACGCTCCGTGTTGCAAAAGAACGGCCAGGGAAAAATCATCCGCATTCTGGAGAACGGGGAAATCATCGAAAAGTCCGTCGAAACCGGCATGGAATCTGATACCGATGCCGAGATTGTCAGTGGATTGAGTGAAGGAGAGACTGTGGTTGTCCTCATCAAGCAATGATCATGACAAAAAAAGAATCCGCACCGCTGATCGAAACGAGAAACTTGTACAAATCCTACTTCAATGAAGAAGTTGAGACTCCCGTGCTCTTCGACATCAATGTGCGCATCGATGCCGGGGAATTCGTGGCGATCATGGGACCCTCAGGTTCCGGCAAATCGACGCTGATGCACATTCTGGGGTTTCTGGACGTGCCGACGAAGGGCCACTTCCACTTCAAGGGGGAAGCGACGGAGGAGAAGAGCGAGGACGAACTCGCCCGTATCCGCTCCTCGAGCGTCAGCTTCGTCTTCCAGTCGTTCAACCTCCTCCCGAGGACATCGGTGATCGACAATGTCACGCTGCCCCTGCTCTACCACAGCGGGACAAAACCGACGGAGAGACGTGAAAAGGCCCTGAAGGCCATCAAGGCCGTGGGGCTGACGGATCGCGCAACCTATCTCAGTAACCAGCTCTCGGGCGGGCAGCAGCAGCGTGTGGCCATCGCCAGAGCACTCGTCACCGAACCGGAAGTGATCTTCGCCGATGAGCCGACAGGCAACCTCGATTCCGCCTCAGGGAAACACGTGATGGAAATCCTGCAGAACCTGCATGATGAAGGGCACACGATCATCCTGGTGACGCACGAGAAGACGACCGCGGAACACGCGGCGCGCATCATCCGCATCATGGATGGCCGCATCGTGGCGGATGACCATGCATTTGAGCGTCGCATCGCAAAGAACCTGAAAGAACTTAAATAACGCCAACGCATGCAACTCCGCGATACCGTCACCATCGCGCTCAAGGCAGTGAGGGGCAATAGAGCCCGCTCGCTCCTCACGATGCTCGGCATCATCATTGGGGTAGGGGCAGTCGTGCTCATGACGAGCGTGGGCGAGAGCATGCAGAGCGTCATCCTGGGCCAGATCAGCGCTCTCGGCCCCAAAACCGTTGCCCTCTGGCCGGGAAAGAACGGACCGGAGGAAGGGGGCTCTTTTCTCAACCCTGATTTTGACAGCATTACCATCAGCGACATTGACGCGCTCCGCCGTCTCAACACGATTGCGCATGTCACCCCCATCATCTTCATGGAGGGAAAAGTATCGTACGGCACTGAGGAATCTGATGCGGCAGTGAGCGGGATGACGCCCGATTCCTACATCAACCAGCCGGTAGTCGCGACCGAGGGGCGGCTGCACGATGAGCAGGATGAGCTCGATGGACGCCAGGTGGCCGTGCTCGGACCGGACACCGCGCGCGACCTGTTCGGTAACGCGAGCCCCATCGGCAAACGCATCGACATCGGGAACCAGAAGTACACGGTCATCGGCGTATTGGAAGCGAAGGGCTCGCAGTTCTTCCAGAATATGGATGAACGCATCATCGTCCCCTTCGAAACGGCACGAGTCACGACACGGCAATCCTACGTGGATATGGCAACCACCACGGCAACAGGGGATCCGGCGGATGCCATGAATGACATCCGGTTCCTGCTGCGGCGGCGCCACAGCATCGTGCCTCCCGCCACCGGCATCGAGACGGATAACGATGACTTTCTGGTCCGCAGTTCCGAACAGGCGCAAGAAATCCTCGGCACAGTCTCTTTCAGCCTGACGGCGTTCATTACGATGATCGCGACGATCTCGCTAGTGGTCGGCGGCATCGGCATCATGAACATCATGCTGGTTGCCGTCACGGAGCGGACGCGTGAAATCGGCCTCAGAAAGGCGCTTGGCGCGCGGCGCAATGACATCCTGATGCAATTCCTCATCGAGGCCGTTGTCCTGACCATTATCGGCGGCATCATCGGTCTTCTCCTGGGCTTGGGTCTGAATGCCATGATTGTCGGCATTGCCCGAAAGTTTCTGGAACGCTACATCTTTGCCGTCAATATCACCGCGATGATCGCCGCTCTACTCATGGCAGCAGGCACAGGACTCATCTTCGGCATTTACCCGGCCCGCAAGGCCGCGGAACTCAGCCCCATGGAAGCCCTTCGCTACGAATAACCCGTCTTCTCGCTCCGCTTCGCCGCGGTCCCTATGCGCACCCAAGACACCCTACGCTCGGCCACCGAAGGACTCACCCGCAACATCTCGCGGTCACTCTTAACGACGCTCGGCGTCATCATCGGCGTGGGATCAGTGGTGCTGATGGTATCAGTCGGCACGACATTCGAACGATACATCCTGGATCAGGTGAGTTCTTTCAGTGGCAACACATTTGAAATACAACCAAAAGGCATGGAGCAAATCGGCAAGAACATGAATACGCTTACCGAAGCGGATGCCGAAGCCCTCGACAAGCTCTCCACGGTTCAGAACGTCACGAAGGCAATATTCATTGCACAGAAAGTGAAATACGGATCAGAGGAGGAAACTCCCATGGTGCTCGGGACATCCAAGGAAATTTTCACGAACTGGTCGCTGAAGATCCAGGAGGGGCGATTGCTGACGGATGGCGACCTGAAAGGGGGACAGAATGTGGCGGTCATCGGTCCGCAAATAGCCGAGAATCTGTTTGGCAATGCCGACCCCCTGGGCAAGCGCATCAGTGTGGGAGAGCAAAAATTCACCGTCGTCGGCGTTCTCAAGGGACTCGGGGGCATGATGGGCACGCAAATGGATAGAATGATTTACGTTCCGTATACCGTGGCGAAGACGATGACGAGCAAAGGACAGTACGTGGATTACATTTCTGTGCAGGCAGTAGGAAGCGTTGAGCTGGCAGAAGAAGATATCAAATCTCTGCTCCGTCAGCGCCATGATCTTGATAATCCCGAGAATGATCCCGACAAAGATGATTTCATCGCACGCTCCTTTGAACAGGCGATGGATATCGTCGGCACGGTGACTCTCTCCATCACGATCTTCCTCGGCCTCATCGCCGGCATATCACTCGTCGTGGGCGGCATCGGCATCATGAACATCATGCTGGTGTCTGTCTCAGAGCGCACCAAGGAAATCGGTCTGCGCAAGGCAGTGGGGGCGCGACGGAAGGATATTCTGCTGCAATTCCTCATCGAAGCTGTGGCTCTCACGCTGCTCGGAGGCATCATCGGCATCGTAGGCGGCGGTTTCTTCGGATTCCTGATCACGCGCCTTGCGGAGAAGTTTCTGGGGAGCCTCTCTTTCGCCCTCACCATTGGCTCAGTGGCACTCGCACTCGGCATGGCCGTGGGGACGGGCCTCATCTTCGGGCTCTATCCCGCGCTGCGCGCGGCTAAACTGAGTCCCATTGAAGCGATGCGCTTTGAGTAGCCAAAAACAGACCTCTTGCACGCTCGATAAATATCGAGGGACAATGTCTCCTTCCTTCCTCTTCTTATGCTATGGAAGTGATCACTTGTGAGTTCTGTGACGAGACGATCTGCAAAGAGTGCAGCGGGTGCGGGTGCGACGAGAATGCGTGCACCTGCGACCTGACCCCCAAAGATGCAGACGAGGAATGATGGCGCGCACTCCACCCGAAGAGGACGTATACTGAGGTCATGTTGAAATTGCTCACGTTCGTCTGCTTTCTCGCCGCACAGGTCATCATCACCTGGTATGGGCACTTTCTGGGGAAAGTTCCGGCGCGCGGATCGGTGTTCGGCTGGTCCTATTCATCGCCAATTGCGGGGCTCCTCGTGACACTCATCGCGTTCATCTGGATCCCCGTCGTGATCAACCTGCTCTATGGGCTCGGCTTTCAGTGGGGCAACCGCGCCTTCGGGAGTTTTCTCGTGGTCATTGGGCTTTGGATCGCCGCAGCACCGATCGCCGCACTCATCTTCAACTCCATCACTGTCGGCGAAAAGCCCGACGTGCCGCTGCTGATCGGGCTCCTCCTCATTACGACGGGTAGCATTCTGGTTGCGGCTCACCGGGAAATCGCCCTGCTCCTGCCATGACACACCAGCCACTCGGAGGATGGCGGTCTCGCTTCCGGTGTACTGAGTATGATGTCCTCGAAGCCTTTCGGGCAACTGCTGCCGGCATACGTGTGCTCACGCAGGCTGTGGAAGGAGGAATGACAAAAGAGAGCGCCAGTTACCTGGCCGGCCGCCTGCATGAGCAGCGGGAACTGATCCGGCAGATCATGACGCGCAGAGACTGGCAGCGCGTGCGGCATTTACTCGGCATCCACCAGAGACAGCGGAGGCGATTTCTGAACGCGGCAGAAGAACAGGGTTTCGACGTGCAGACACTGAGTACGCACTGTCGCGCGCACATCGCCTCATTGCTGGAGAAGTGAGAGGAGAAGCCCCTGTCGCCCATGAGGGCTTACTTCAGCTCGTAGATGAGCGAGACCGAGACTTGAATTTCCTGCTCGCCTGTAGGCACGGGGACGGAAGGCATGGGGGCCCCGCCGCCAACGGCTTCCATCGTCACATTCGCCTTGCGGTAATCCATGTCTAAGGCGTAGCCGCCTCCTTCAGAGAATCCCTTGAGTCTCTTGATCTTCTTGCCCAGCTGGGCTGCAAGCTCCTGTGCCTTGACCTCCGCCTTCGCAATCGCCTTCGCGCGCGCGGCAGCACGCAGAGCCTCGGGATCATCCATGGTGAAATCCACGCCGCCAACCTGATTCACCCCTTCGGCCGTCACGGCCGCGAGCAGATCGCCGATCTTGTCCAAGTCCCGCACCTTCACATGCAGGGACTGTGTGGCCTGGAACCCGCGGGGAATCTGCCGACCTTCGTTCCAATCGTATTCCGGCTGCAGCGAGAGGGAATCCGTCGTGACATCCTTCTCTTCAATCCCCTGCTGTTTCACAACAGCCACAATGCCTGTCATCTTCTCAGTGAGAAGCTTCATCGCCTGCTGCGCGCTCGATTGCCTCCCCGTCTGGACACCGAAACTCACGACAGCGATATCGGGCACCGCCGATGCCTTGCCGGTACTCTCAACGGAAATGGTCATGGGCGAGAAATCTCGCTGCTCAATGACCTTGCCTGTGAGGTAGAACCCTCCGGCAACGACGATGAGAAGAACAGAAAGCCAGCAGGCCGGCTTGTTGGAACAACACGTATTTTCCATGATGAGGAGAAGGGAAAGGAATTGTCATGATAGAGCATCGCGCCGAAAAAGGGTAGGGGGATGGAGCCGCTTCGCACTGCGCTTCAGGAGCTCTTTTTGTTCCGGTACCGTGCAAATCCTTCGCGCTCGAGAGCCCGTGCCAGGGCGGGGCCGCCGCTCTCCACGATTGTGCCTGCGAGCATCACATGCACGTGATCGGGGTGGAGAATGGTGAGGAACCGCACATTGTGCGTGACAAGCAGGGCTGCAAAAGACGCGTGGCGGGCGCGGAGAGCGTGCAGCCCGTCGGCTACCACGCGCAACGCGTCGAGATCCAGCCCCGAATCGGTCTCATCGAGCAGTGCGAGTTTCGGCTCCAGAACAAGAAGTTGGAGGATCTCGAGTTTCTTCTTCTCGCCACCCGAAAATCCGCGGTGCACGGGCCGGTCCTCCCAGGAAGGATCGATCTTGAGGAGCGCGATCTCCTGCGCCAGGCGATCATGAAATTGCAGGGGGGTGAGCTTTTTCTTCTGCGCCGTCAGTGCGGCGTACAGAAACTGACGAACACTCACCCCGGCGATTTCGCGCGGGTGCTGAAAAGCCAGAAAGAGCCCGGCCTGCGCGCGCTCATGGGGGGCCAAACTCAAAAGATCTGCTCCTGCAAAACGCACTTTTCCCGCAGAAACATGCAGGTTGGGGTGCCCCATCAGCGCATGGGCGAGCGACGATTTGCCCGCACCATTCGGCCCCATGAGTACATGAAGTTCTCCGGGCCGGATGGCGAGCGACACGCCGCGAACGACTTGTTTACCGGCCACGGATACGTGGAGATCCTGAAGCGAAAGAATGGGGCTGCGCTGAACCATACGAAAAGTATACAGGGGGAAAAGACGAAAAATCTCTACATTGCAGCGCACAATTCCTGCATACTGCCGACATGCCAAAAATCACCTTTATCGTGAACGGTCAGCAAAAGATCGTAGATGCCCAGCCAGAAGAGACGATTCTGCAGGCAGCGCAGGCCAATGCCATCCCTATGGAGAGCGCCTGCGGCGGTAATGGGTTCTGTACCACGTGCAAATGCCATGTGCGCGCGGGCATGGAGCATGTAAGCCCCCCCAACGAACGCGAAGAAATGATGGGCATGGGCAATGACGAACGCCTGGGCTGCCAGGCCACGGTGAAAGGGGATGTGACAGTGGAACTGGAAGCGATTTAAGTCCGCGCGAGTGCAGACAATTTCTCCTTCACGGATTCGTCGTACGGCTCCAGTTTGTTGATGCGGCGGTACACCTCTCCGGCCTGGTCGGCGTGCCCCAATTGCAAATAGCACTCTGCAAGAAGGTGGAGGAGCGTCGTATCGCGATTCAGGCGCACCACTGCTTTCTCTATAAGGGGCACTGCCTCTTCGTAGCGTTGCGCGGCAATGCATGCGCGCCCGAGTGCGGCGCTGCGGTCGGGCGATTTGGGATCGCGATTCAGAGCCTCCTGGTAGGAATGGCACGCTTCCACATACTTGCCCTGCCGGTAGTAGGCCAATCCGAGATTGGCAAAGTAGGACACATCATCGCGGTGTTGCAGAAGCTCGCGGTACATCGCCTCGGCTTTGTGATCGCGATCGGTGAGAAGGTAGAGCTTGGCCAGCTGGGCCTGCACATCGAAAGCCTTTGGATTGATCGTGAGCGCCTGAATGAAGAGGCGCTCGGCCTCGTCGTACTTGAGTTGGGCCAGGGCCTTCTCTGCGTCACGCGTGAGTGAGCGCACCTGTTGCATTTCAATCGCCGACACCCGGGGACTCTTGCGCGGCTTTTCGATAACAGTCTCTTCGAGAATGACAGCCCCACGCTCCCCGGCAGACTCCGTGCGCTTGCAGACACTCCGCACAAACCGGCGTACCGCATGGTGACGGACGAGCACGCGCCCGCCCAGAATCAGGCAGATTCCGAAGAGAGAGCCGAAGAGGACGTAGACGTAGACCATACAAATGAATGATTGACTCCGCTCCTTCTCTCCCCCGCAGGGAAGAGACAGAGTGAGGGGACCGCAGGGTAGGATCTGAAGTGCAAGAAGATCCCTATCAAGCGGCAAAAGAGGCTAGCATCCGATCCGCAGACGGGCAAGGCTGTAAGGGAAGAATCCCCTCACGAGACGCGCAAAGCAAAGCGCTGTGTCATGAGCCCGCGGTGCGCATTGGTCCTCAGGCCCTGAGCCAGCTCGTGGAGGGCATGTACCCATGCTCCGGACGCAGGAGATTGCTCGCGAAGCGCCAGAGCGAGGTGGAGGAGAAGTTGATCGGCCTCCTCGCCGCGTTCCGTCAGCGGATCAAGGATCTGCAGGCGCTCTTTGAGCGAACGCGTGCGCCAGAAAGATACGGCTTTTGTGTGCACAAGCCGATGAATGCGAAGCGCCTCCGGATCATGCTTGAGTTCCTGCGCAACGCCAGGGGCACCCTGCGCCAGATGCAGGATGAACTGCCGGTCTTCCTCGTTCACTCCATCGAGGAGCGGAAGCAACTCGGGACGGGAGAGCGGATGGAAACGAAACACGCGCATGCGCGAAACGACGGTGGGGAGGAGCGACGAAAGTGCTTGGGTGGTAAAGATGAAGACGAGAGAAGGCGGCGGCTCCTCGAGAATTTTGAGGAGGGCGTTGGCCGCTTCGGACTGCATGCGTTCTGCTGAGCGGATGATGCAGCACCGGTACTTTCCGGTCGCTGTCTCCTGCAGTCTCTCCTGCAGTGCACGAATATCATCAATGCCGATCGTATCGGTCTTCACTTTCTTCTTTTCACGTTCCTGCTGCGGTGCATTGGATGTCTGCGCGATCGTGCCCCAATCTTCGCACTGATCGGCAATCCAGAGCTGGTCCAAAACGAAGAGATCGGAGTGCGTCATCCGTTCGCAGGCATGACGTACGTGCTCTTCTGCTTCTTCAGGCACACCGGCACTGAGCAGCCGGAGCGCGAACCATCGCGCCAGCGTCATCTTGCCCAGATGCCGCGGCCCCGCGAAGAGATAGGCATGGCTGACATTCTCCGTTTCAAGATCATGCTCCAGCTGCGCGCGAACGGCGTGATGGCCGACGATATCCTTAGGCCTCAGCATGGGAAACCATGGTACCACCTTTTAAAACGTCTCACGCTCCCCGACCGTGGCACTTCTTGTATTTCTTTCCGCTGCCGCATGGGCACAGATCGTTGCGCCCCACATGATCCACCTTCAGGACTTTTGCGGCAGAGACGGGCTTGGAAGGAGCTCCTAGATGATTCTGAATGAGCATGGCACCACTTCCTGATTCATTATTCTTCATTCTTAATTCTTCCGTCCCGACACCGGTCTTCTCCAGCTCCCCCTCAATCTGATCCGCATTGGTCTGCAGGTTTTGGAGCTCTTCCTGCCGTTCTTCCAGCGCCGCGCGCGCCGCGAACTGCGCGAAGTCGACCTGCAGCAGCGTGCGCACGATTGTGGAATCAATGGTGGCAATGAGCTGCTGGAACCGCCTGAATCCCTGATCCTTGTACTCGATTAATGGATCGCGCTGGGCATAGCCGGCGAAGGCCACCTGTTCCCGCAGATGCGACATGTCGTCGATGTGATCCATCCAGTGCGTGTCGATCGACCGCAGGGTGATGATGCGCTCCGCCTGTGCCACGGTCGCCGGCTGCTCCTCTTTGCACTTGGCCTCGTAGAACGATTGCGTCAGCTGCACCAACGCCGCTGCGAGCTCTTCGGTTACAGAGAAGGAACGCAATTTCTGTTCTGTGGCGACCTCGGCGAACGCGGGATGCAGTGCAACGAGATTTTCTGTGATCTCCTTTGCATTCCATTCGCTGGGATCGATGCTGGACGCGTGGATGGCAGCGAGAGAGCGCATATCCTTTTCGATCGCTGCAAGAACATCTTTATGGAGAGGCTGGGCCTCCACCTCCTCCTCGGGGATGTTGTCGGCTTCGGCCAGACGCTCCAGAATCTTCTGCCGGCGCAGATAGATGATCTGGCGGTGCCTGTTCATCACGTCGTCGTACTGCACCACGTGACGGCGGATGTCGAAGTTGTGACCTTCCACTTTCTTCTGCGCACCTTCGATGGAGCGCGAGACCATGCCGTTTTCGAGCGGCACATCATCGGGAACCTTCAGCCGTTCCATCATGGCTTTCAAGCGGTCCCCGCCGAAGAGACGCATGAGATCGTCTTCCATTGAGACGAAGAACTGGCTTTCTCCGTTGTCCCCCTGGCGTCCGGAACGGCCGCGCAGCTGGTTGTCGATGCGCCGCGCTTCATGCCGCTCGGTGCCGAGGATGCACAGGCCACCCAGCCCCGCCACGCCCTCGCCCAGTTTGATGTCGGTTCCGCGTCCCGCCATGTTCGTGGCAATGGTGACTGAGCCTTTCTGCCCTGCCTGCGCCACGATCTCCGCTTCTTTTTCGTGATGCTTGGCATTGAGCACCTGGTGCGGCACTTTCTCCTGCTCGAGAAGCGCACTCATGGCCTCTGATTTCTCAATGGAAGTTGTGCCGATGAGAATCGGCTGCCCTTTGGCGTACTTCTCTTGCGCGATCTTGGCCACTGCCCTGAATTTTGCTTCCACTGTACGGTAGATCGCATCTGCCTTGTCATCCCGGACCATGGGTTTGTTGGTCGGAATGATGATGACGCGGAGCTTGTAGATGGTTTCGAATTCCTCCTCCTCGGTCTTGGCCGTACCCGTCATGCCGGCGAGTTTCTCAAAGAGACGAAAATAATTCTGGAAGGTGATGGTGGCGAGGGTTTTCGATTCGCGCTGCACCTCGACGTTCTCTTTCGCTTCGATCGCCTGGTGAAGACCGTGGCTGTAGCGGCGGCCTTCCATCAGGCGTCCGGTAAATTCATCCACGATGATGATCTCGTTGTCTTTTACGACGTAATCCACGTCGCGCTGGTACATGGCGTGTGCACGCAGCGCCTGCTCGATGTGATGCACCTCGGAAAAGCCCTTCTCAGTGTAGATATTCTCCAATCCCAACAACTGCTCCATTTTCTTCACACCCTCTTCGGTGAGGACGGCGGTCTTCTGCTTCTCATCTTTATTGTAGTGAATGTTCTCCTGCAGTTGTCCCACCAGCATGGAGTACTGACGGTACTTGTCGGTGGATTCCTCGGCGGGCTGGCTGATAATGAGTGGCGTTCGCGCCTCATCGATGAGAATGGAGTCCACTTCGTCGACGATGGCGTAGTTGAGCCCTCGCTGCACCTGACGCTGAAGCGACGTCACCATGTTGTCGCGCAGGTAGTCGAAGCCAAATTCATTGTTGGTACCGTACGTGACATCGCAGGCATAGGCGGCCTTGCGCTCATCATTCGTTTTCTCGTGAACAATGGTGCCGACGGTGAGGCCGAGTGCTTCGTAGAGAATGCCCATCCATGTTGAATCGCGCTTGGCCAGGTAGTCGTTGACTGTGATGACGTGCACACCCTTGCCCGTGAGGGCATTGAGATAGACAGGGAGGGTGCAGACGAGTGTCTTGCCTTCTCCTGTGCGCATTTCGGCGATATTCCCCTGATGGAGCACGGCTCCGCCGATGATCTGCACGTCGAACGGCACCATGTCCCATACGAATTCCTGCTTACCCAGGGTCGCTTTTCTCCCTGATTCTTTCAGGAGCTCGCACGCGCGGATGGCAGTGGCGAACGCTTCGGGCAAGAGAGCATCGAGTGTCTCGCCTTTGGCGACACGATCACGGAATGCCTGCGTCTTTTTGGGCAGATCGGAGAGTGTGAGTGCCTTGATGGAAGGATCCTGGCCTGCCGCGCGCACCTGCTGCACGATGGGACGGAGCTTTTTGAGCTCCTTCTCATTGGGATCGCCGAGGAACTTGTTCAGAAAATCGATGGCTCCCATGTTCGAGTGAGGAGAATAGCAGACGGAACGCGATCTTCTAAAGGAAAGGAGGGCTTTCTGCACCGCAACGGAGCGTCTATGGAGCCGGGCTACCACCCTCTGCCATACCACGGCTCAAGAAGTTCCGGTGCAAAGGTCTGCCGGGCAAGGAACTCCGGAAGCACATCGTCGAGAGACCGGAGGGACGCAGGAGTGGTCCTGTCTTTGAACAGGGCTTCGTGTTCGGGGATCAGTTCTCCCACAAAAAAGAGCTCATTCCTCATCCCCCCTCCCTCTGGGAGAGGGAAGGGTGAGGGGGGAAGCTTTGCTATAAAATCATCAACGGTTAAGTGAACCGCCTCTGGCCAGAGAGATGTATAGGACCCGAATCCCCGCGCGAAGAGCTCATGCCTCTTCGTGGAGTGAAGCCAGAGAAAATCGACGGCATCCTGTACTCTCGCCGCAGTGAGATCGCTCAAATGGATTCCCGCCCCCGGAATATGCAGTTGATGGATGAGAGTATTGGCGAATGCCACCGCCACCCTGAGGCTCATGAATCCTCCGGGACCGATGGCGCAGGCAACATGGGTGAGATCTCCGCTTTTCCATCCGGCCGCATCGAGCGTCTTTTCGAAGAGCAGAATCAGCTCATGATCGCCGATCCGATGATCGACCGGTTCGGAGGCCTTGATCGCCCGATCCTCGGCACAGGCGAGGAGGCCGGAATGGCTGGCCAGATCAAGAAAGAGACAGCGCACGAAGAAAGAATTATGAATAAAGAATAAAGAATCAAGAAGACTGTCTCTTAATTCATAATTCTTGCTTCTTAATTCTCCTCAAACGAACGGATAGAATGGAACCATCCCGCTCCATATGCCTTCTCTCTCTGTCGTCATCCCCACGTACCGGCGGCCGAACATTCTCAGGCTCTGCCTGAAGTGCCTCGAAGCGCAAACCATCGCCGACGAATTGGAAGTGATCGTGGTGAGTGACGGTCCGGATCCCCAAACCGCAGCACTATTCAAGGAACCTACGCCCCACACCCTCCCCCCTATCACCTACCTCGAGGTTCCCAAATCGCAACAGGGGGTTGCACGCAATTTTGGCGTACGTCACGCGCACGCTCCTTTTGCGCTCTTCATCGGCGATGACATGCTGCTGGAACGCAGCGCCTGCGAGATTCATCTCCGAACACACGAAAAGATCCGAAATGAGAAATCCCCGAAGCCCAATTCCCGATTCCCCATTCCCGAAACCGCCGTTCTCGGCTTCGTCACCTGGGACCCGGTCGTTGAGATCACGCCCGTCATGCGCTGGCTTGAGCGGAGCGGCTGGCAATTCGGGTACCCGAAGATCGCGAAGTACGCACACGCGTTCCTCCCCGAAAAGATGCAGGAACACTTCACCTATACCAGCAACATCAGCGTGCCCACGGAGGTCGCACGGCGGTTCCGGTTCCGTGAAGACATGACCCTCTATGGCTGGGAGGATATCGAATGGGGCATGCGGATGAAGCGGGCGGGAATTCGCCTGTACTACGAACCGGATGCCAAGGCCCTCCACCACCATCACATGACACTGGAGCAATCGCTCGCGCGCATGGAAACGCTGGGACAGTCGCTCGTCCTGCTCGCGGAGAAAGTCCCCGACTTCCGTAAACAGGTTTCTGCGGTCAGGCGGCTGGCGCTGCGGGCGAGAGCGCTCTTGCCGACGATGAGCGGAAAACACCAACGAGCTTTCTTAGGGGGAATCTCGCAAACACTTCGTAAAAAATACAAAAAATAAATCAGAGATGAGTGATCAGCCACAAGCTTCATACATCTTCATGAGAGTGGGGGTGGCGCGCCACGGGGGGTGAAGGGGAAGGCCCTGACACGCGCAGCGGGGAAAGCCGACGAGTCAGCTCCGAAGCCTTGGAGGAGATGACGAGGAGGCACAGGGCCGGGCGGAGTGGGGATTGGCGCGCCGGCGTTTGGGCGGAAGCCTTTTCGCCGGAAAAGGGTGGAAAGAGTAATGGTGATCATCCCATGCTATGCTTTCGACCTCATGTTCCGCCGGATGGACTTTCTCCTCCTCGGCATCACTGTGGTGCTCACGCTCTTCGGGCTTGCCATGATTTCGAGCGTCAGTGTCTTCGAGAGCTATCAGCTGACCCAGCGGCTCACCCTGCAGGGCCTGCGCGACGGGCCGAGTAATTCGTTCTACCTCTGGCGCAGTTTCCGCCATGTCCTGATGGGGCTCGGCGTGATGGGCTTCATCTCGCTCGTCCCCTACCGTCTCTGGCAGCGCTTCGCGTTCCCGATTTTTGTCGCAAGTCTCCTGCTCCTCATTGCGGTATTCATCCCCGGCCTGCGCGCAGACTGGGGGACGGCACGCACCTGGCTCCGCCTGGGTCCGCTGTCGATTCAGCCGGATGAGTTCATCAAGCTCTCGATGATCTTCTACCTCTCGATGTGGCTGCAGAAACGCGAACAACTGGTCGGAACATGGAAGGAGGGATTCGTCCCATTCGCCACGCTCCTGAGTATCAGTACGATCCTGGTGGCCATCCAGCCCAACCTCGGTTCCTTTCTCGTCATCGCTTCCATCGCCGTCGTGATGTTCTACCTCGCGGGGGGAAATATTTTCCATGTACTCCTGGGGGGCGCCATGGCGAGCATTCTGGGCTTGCCGCTGATCCTGCAGAAGGAATACATCCGCAACCGTTTCCGCGCGTTCCTCTCGCCGGAAGATCCTTCTATTTCCGAAACCATCGGTTTTCAGATCAAGCAGGCCCTCATCGCCATCGGGAGCGGCGGGGCATTCGGCGTGGGCTACGGAAAATCCGTGCAGAAGTTCGGCTACCTCCCCGAAGTGCAGGCCGACACGATCTTCTCCGCGATGGCCGAGGAACTGGGCTTCTTCCGCCTGCTCATCATCCTCTCTATGTACGGCATCCTGATCTGGCGCGGGTACAAGATCGCCCGCGAAGCTCCGGACCGTTTCGGTTTTCTGGTGGCAACGGGCATCACGACATGGATCGCGTCGCAGACGATGCTGAACATCGCGGTGAATCTGGCGCTCTTCCCCCTGACGGGCATCACGCTCCCCTTCATCAGTTACGGCGGCTCCTCCCTCATCTCGCTACTGGCTGCCGTCGGCATTCTGCTCAATATCTCTATGCATTCCACGCAGGCAGCCAGCGTTGCACGCAGAACCGAGAGACAAACTTCCTCTTTCTTGCGCGCCTGAGCGGAACGGAAGAGGTAAGATGGCAAGCCGATAGAAAGCCTGTCTCTATGACTTCCATAACTGTTCTCTTCGTCGGCGGCGGATCGATCGGCCACATCGCGCCTGCAGTGGCGGTTGCCCGGGAGCTCTCTGCGATACGCCCGGCCGTCACCATTCGCTTCGTCGTCAGCGAGCGTGCCGAAGATGCGGAATTTTTGGAACAGAGCGGCTATGCAGTCCTGCGCCTCCCCGCACAAAAAATCTCCTGGCGTTTGCCCTGGGATTTCTGGAAGGCGGTTCGCGCCGCTCACGCCCTGCTCGATGAAACGAAGCCGCGTGCGATCTTCAGTAAGGGCGGTTTTGTGAGCGTGCCTCTCTGCTTCGCCGCACGAAAGAGGAACATCCCCGTCATCCTGCACGAGTCTGACGCCGTGAGCGGCTGGGCGAACTGGCTCACCGGCCGGTGGGCGCAGGCGATCTGCCTTGGGTCTGAAGGAGCTTTCAGAAATTCCAAAGCAATAGTTACCGGAAACCCCGTGCGCGCAATGGTCACGTCCGGCTCGCGCCAGAAGGGCCTGGCCCTCACCGGGCTCTCGCGCATGCGTCCGGTGCTCCTCGTGCTGGGCGGGAGCCAGGGGGCGCTCGCGTTGAACCGGGCGGTTGCCGCGCACCTGACCGAGCTTCTGGACTTCTGCGACATCATTCACATCACGGGGCAGGGAAAGGCCACAGTGCTGCAGAATCCTCCGGGGTACTGGCAGTGCCCCTTCGCAGGCGAGGAGCTGCCCCATCTCTACGCTGCCGCCGATCTCGCCCTCAGCCGCGCCGGGGCGGGAGCGCTCGCCGAGCTCGCAGCCATCGGCCTGCCGACCATGCTTGTCCCCTTAGACCATGTGGCGCACGACCATCAGCGCAGAAACGCCGAAGTGGCGGTCCGTTCCGGCGGAGCGATCCTGCTCGATCAGCGCTTCTTGAAATCATCACTGGTCCCGACGATCCGTCATCTGATCGACGCCGCCGAAACACGTCGCACCATGGGGAACGCCATCCGCTCGCTCCACCGACCGGAGGCTGCTCGACAAATCGCCGAAGTCATTGCACGGTCTCTTGCCTGAGTGGGAGGACGCGCGTACCCTTCCGCGGTCACATATGAAAAGGTACTACGTCTTCCTCATTCCGCTTTTTGCGCTTGCACTCTTGGTTGGGTGCGGCCAGCAAAGCGAACCGGCGCCCGAGGCCCCTCCTCCTGCCGCCGAAGCAACTCCGCCAGAGGAAGAGGCTCCTCCCCCTGAAGAGATGGAACCCCCCGCCCCTGCCGGCTTTGACGGAACACTGCTGACCGGAAAGCAAACTGTCATCCTCCACACGAGCATGGGAGATGTCACCCTGGAGCTGGATGCCGACAGCGCCCCGCAGACGGTGACGAACTTTGTCATTCTCGGTCGCACTGGCTTCTACAACGGCCTCACCTTCCACCGCGTCATTAAAGATTTTATGATCCAGGGCGGCGACCCGAACGGCGATGGCACGGGAGGCGAGAGTATTTATGGCCCCACATTCGAAGATGAGTTGGAGGGCAACCCCCTCCCGCTGGTGCGCGGCGTGATCGCCATGGCCAATCGCGGACCGAACACGAACGGCAGCCAGTTCTTCATCATCACCCGCGCCGACGGCACTCCCTGGCTCGTCGGCAAACACACGCCATTCGGACGCGTAGTGGAAGGGATGGAAGTGATAGATGCCATCAGCGAGGTCATCGTCGGGGAACTCGAAAGGCCGCTGGATCCGGTGACGTTTACGGTAGAGGTAGTCAATTAAGAAAATACAGACCATCCATGGTGTCTTCGGGTATCCTGTTTCCATGCGCACCCGTTTCGCGCCATCGCCGACAGGTTTCCTGCATGAAGGCGTGAGAGACAAACCTACGGTTTTTCTCTCACGAACTCTCTTTTCCTTTAGTGGAGTCGCTCCAGCGCGGGAACCCGCGAGACCCGCGCTTCGCGACAATTTTTTGAAATTCAACCTAACCCACTCCATTATCCATACCTCATGAGAACCCGATTTGCTCCATCTCCTACTGGCTTTATCCATGTTGGGAACCTGAGAACGGCACTCTTTGCCTGGCTCATCGCGAAACAGACGAACGGAAAATTCCTCCTGAGAGTCGAGGACACGGACCAAGCGCGATCCGTCCCGGGAACCATCGAGAGTGTCCTCAAAACCCTTCATTGGGCCGGCCTCGATCCGGATGAGGGCGTGATGCTGCGCAAAGGAGTGGTGGCACAGGAAGGCACGCACGGCCCATACATCCAGTCCGAACGTCTGGAGCTCTACCGCACATCCGCCGGAGAGCTCCTGAAAGCAGGGCACGCCTACCCCTGCTTCTGCACGCCAGAGCGGCTCACGAAGATGCGCGAGGAACAGATGGCACGGAAACAGGCACCCATGTATGACCGGCTCTGTACACGCCTGCCGAAGAAGGAGATCGAGCAGCGTCTGGAGCGCGGTGATCCCCATGTGCTCCGGCTTCTCGTTCCGCACGAACGGACATTTACCTACACCGATGAAGTCCGCGGAGAGGTCTCGTTCCAGGGTCACACGGTGGATGATCAGGTTCTTCTCAAGAGCGACGGTTTCCCCACGTACCACCTCGCCCACGTGGTGGATGATCACCTGATGGAGATCGATCTCGTGATCCGCGGGGAAGAATGGCTCAGCTCCACTCCCAAGCACCTGCTGCTGTTCGAGCGTCTGGGCTGGCAGCCTCCGAAGTACGCGCACGTACCACTCCTCCTGAATAAAGACCGTACGAAATTGAGTAAGCGTCAGCAGGACGTGGCGGCCGAGGAGTACATCGCAAAGGGATATTTACCCGAAGCACTCATCAATTTTCTCGCGCTCCTCGGCTGGAACCCGGGATCGGAGCAGGAGCTTTTCTCGCTCGAGGAATTGACCGAGGCCTTCTCGCTGGAACGCGTGCAGAAAGCCGGGGCGATCTTTGACTTAACCAAATTGGACTGGCTGCAAGGCCAGTGGATCCGCAGGCTCCCGCTTGCGGAGTTTGCCGACCGGCTGCAGATGCTCACTGTGGAGCGCTTTCCGGAGGCCAAGCACGACGCGCACTTCAAAGAGAAGGCTGCACTCGTCCATGAGCGCGTAACCTTCCTGAAAGAGGGGCCCGACATGCTCGCCTTCTTCTATGTGGATCCGAAAGTTGATTTGGACCTCCTCGCCAATGAAAAACAGAAGATCACGAAGGAGCTCCTGCCCAAGGTCCTCAAGGTGCTGGTGGAAACCATGGAGAAAATTTCTGAGGATGAATGGACAATCGACTCGCTCAAAGAAAAACTGCTCGCCCGCGCCAAGGCCGAAGATCTGACGCAGGGGCAACTGCTCTGGCCACTCCGTGCCGCTCTCACGGGTCTGCCCTATAGCCCGGGTGCCTTCGAGGTGGCTGTGGCGCTGGGCAAAGAGACCACCCTCCTGCGACTGGAAGTAGCCCGGGCAGGCCTCCAAAAATAACGTAAAGACACACCGCCGGTGCATCTCAACAAAACAACGCACAGCAACCGTTGGGGGTCCGCCGCCACGGGGGGTGAAGGGGAAGGCCCTGCACTGCCGCAAGAGCAGTGCGCGCCGACGAGACGAGCCGAAGCCTTGGAGGCGAGGCGAGGAGGCACAGGGCCGAGCGGAGTTGGGATTGGCGGCGGTGCGCTTCTCTTTGCTTCTTTCTCTTGTCGGGCAGACAAGAGAAAGAAGAGAACCGATAAGGCTTCTCCCTACAGATAGAAAAGTAGAATCCGTGCTAAGATCTCCCTGTCTTTCCCTCCTCCCCATGCACGAAACCGCCGATCTCGAAATCGAGCTCAAGACCGAACAGAACAGAGCCATCATCACCGGAAAAACCTCGGTCCCATTCCGTACGTTCGTCGGCCTCGTACTCCAGCGCAAGGTGTTCCAGCTGTTCAAGCAGTGGGATAAGGAGCCGGTGATCCTCTCGAGCGAACTCCTCACGCAGCTTGCCAGCGCCCCGCAAGACAGCCAGGAGAACCGCACGCACCTCGTCATCGTGACACTGGGGGTGGGCACGCTCTTCGGCATCTTTCTCTTCTCTCTGGGTCAGGCCGTGCTCACCCTGTTGGGAGTCGAGCTCGGAACGCGCGAGCTCCTGCTTGTGGCCGGCAGCCTGATCGGCCTCGCACTCCTCGGAGTGATTCTGGCTCGCATGCAAAAATTGGCCCGCGCCCAGCGCATCGCCGATGTGATGGAACGGACGGCACAATTCCTCGCAAAGAAGTAGGAAAATGGCTTACCTCCTTCCCTCTCCCCAGGGGAGAGGGCTAGGGTGAGGGGGAATGCAGATCCAGGAACTCGTCCCTCTCGCCCCTCGCACCACCATGCGCATCGGTGGGTCTGCGCGCTACTATGCGGAGCTGAAGACGCAGCAGGACGTGCAGGAAGCCTGGCAATTTGCACAGGAGAAAAGCATACCGATGATCGTGCTGGGCGCCGGATCGAACACTGTGTTCGCCGATGGCACGATTGAGGCATTGGTGGTGACCATAAAAGCGAGTGCGCTTGAAATCAACGGCACGACTGTGCGGGCCGAAGCAGGTCTGCCGCTCGCCACCCTCGTCGCCAAACTGGCGGCGCATAACCTCGATCTCTCCGCACTCACCGGCATTCCGGGAACGGTGGGGGGTGCGACGTTCGGCAATGCCGGCCAGGGACCCCAGGGCGTTTGGCTCGACCATTTCATTGATCGGGTGACGGCATTTGCAGATGGGGCATGGAGATCGTTCACGCGCAGCGAGTGTGCATTTCGCTACCGCGAAAGCGTCTTCAAGGGCATGGCTTCACCGTTGATCTGGGAGGTGCTGCTCGAAGTGCCCTCTCGCCCCAAGGCCGAGGTGGAAGCCGAAATCACCCGTCTCTTGAAGAAGCGGCTGGAATCGCAGCCGCACACGCGCACGGCCGGATCCTGCTTCAAGGCGCTCCCCGATGGCACACCGGCATGGAAGGCCATTGATGCCGCAGGACTCAAGGGTCTGAAGGCCGGTGATCTGCAGGTGAGCGAAAAACATGCGAACTTTCTCATCAATACAGGAAAGGGGACATTCGCAGACGTGTGTGCGCTCATCGAAACAATCCGCACGCGTACGCAGACACCGCTCGCTCTCGAAATGCGCCTCATCGAAGAGGCGGGAACACTCCTGGCATAGACCGGCACTATCAATCTCTTTGTTTATGGTGCAAAAAGCGGTATAGATTCTTCGATGCACTGCTACATGCATTCAGAATTGCACACCCGCCTTCATCCGCCTGCACCGGATGCACGTAGACCCGAAGAATACGCATTAACCCAGCAATTGAGAGATGCCGTGGATCACCGCCGTGCGTTGAGCCACCAACAGATGGCACTGTGCGTCCCGTTCGCACAGAGAAATTTTGATCCGCCGAAATGAGAACACCAACACCCCTTCAGAAGGGCAGGTCCTCCACTTTCACCTCGGATGCATACTGAATCTCGGGGATGTCGGCCGATGTGGGAGCCCCTGCGGCAGGAGCCTCTTGCGATCTCGGGGCGGAACGCCGCTGGGAACTCGACTCCACGGCCTCAGAGGCCGCAGCATTCCGCACGCCCAGGAGCGCACACTGATCGGCGATGATCTCGGTCGTCGTGCGCTTCTGGCCTTGCTGCGTCTCCCAACTGCGGGTCTGTACGCGGCCGGAAACGAAGACACGGCTGCCCTTGTGCACCAGCTTGCTCACCTCATCGGCAAGCTCGCCCCACACCACCACATTGTGGAACTCCGCGCGCTCTTTGGTCTCGCCAGTCGAGCGTTCCTTCCAGCGATCATTGGTCGCCACACCCAGTGTCAGCACCTGCTTGCCGCCGGTCGTCGTGCGGATTTCTGGCTCACGGGTGACGTTGCCCACAACATCCGCACGGTTCACGGCCGCCAGTGTCCGTTTCGCACCCTCAGGAGTGGGCAGCTGACCGTCTTTGGGATCAAGGAGGATCATGTCGAGCGCCACGATCTTCGTCTTGCTGCGCTTTTCGTGAGTCGTCTGATCTTCCCAGGAATCGGTTTGCAGCCTGCCGCCGATGAATATCTGGGATCCCGGCCGCACGTACTGACCGGCAAAATCCGCCATAGAGCCCCACAGCGTGACGGTGTGAAAGGCCCGCCCCTGCAGCGCCTCGCCGCGCTCAGATTGAAAGGAATACGGCACCACCACATTCAAATCCACAACGCTCGTGCCCCCGGGGGTCTGACGAATTTCGACGGGCTGCGTCTGGTAGCCAACAAGGTGTACGCGATTGAGAGAGAACATGCTTCGAAGGGAGAATGGAAGTAAAGGAGGCCACGCACTGCCGTGGGAAGGGAAGGTACACCAGTGCATCTCCCATGCAAACGAAAGAGGTTGAACAATGACAGAGTCTCATTCGCAATGATCATCTCCGCTTTCCAATCCCTCATCCCACCCCCTCATCCTCACCCTAACATGGTACGATACCGTCCACGATGCATGCACGCGCTCCGTACGTCGTCCCGGTCGTGGCAGGTCTTCTCATGGCAGCCTCCCTTCATGTGCTTTCCGCGAGCGCTATCGAAGTGGATGAGCCGACGAATTTTTCGGTCGTCCAGCAGAACGTGAATAGGGTGCGGGGAGATATCGCCGGAGCACAATGCGGCGGATGGATGTTCGACGAGCGTGTGGAGGGCAAGATCTCCACGGTCACCGGAGCACCCGGACGCAAGGGCACTGTCTTTGATGGCGGAAAACTGATTCCCGAAGTGGCAAAAAGCGGCCTCGCGAAGCGCGAAGAGAAGATAGGGGCACTGGAGGACGGCTTTGTCTTCCCTTCGTCGGGCTTGGCAACCGGCTGGTCCACCGTCTGCCACGTGAATGAATGTGGAAACAGCTATCCCTACATCCGCGAGTGCCCGGGAGAGCCTCCCTGCAGAAACCCGGATGAGTGCCGGGAGATGTGCAGCGAACTCAACGCCTGGCAACGCGTTCACCAGAGCTGCACGGCGGAATGGACGGAATATGATTGGGACGGCAATCCGTTTCAGGTATTTGATTTTCTGGAGGATACCAGCCCCTGCAAGAACGTCGATAACGGTGACTGGTGCCAACCCGGTGACGAGAACTGGGTCGATCCCCGAACCCGCCTGCAGGATGCGCATCCCGATGCGAATGTATGGTGCGATATCGACGAAATGCTCTACTGCTGCTCAAACGCCGTTGTGGCGAACCGTGAGAACGACCCGGAACGCAACTGTCTGAACTGCAACGGGGACGGGCTCGAGGACCGCAATAATCCCGGGGTGGATTTTAATGGAGAAGTCCCGGCCGACCTGGAACAGACTGGATGCCGTAAAGGAAAGAACGCTCCAAATGGACGGGAGTACGTTTCGATATACAGACGGTTTATGGTGAGCTTCACCCGCAATGCCGTGCCCGTCGTTCCGCGGGATGACACGCAGCGAACAGATGTCCCCGTCGACTGCTACTGCCGCTATGAGGAATTCGACCCCAAGACGCGCAAGACGCTCGCCAATGATCACCGTTGCATCGTCATGCTCGAAGAGGAGGAGAAACGTTTCAGGGACATGAAAGAAACACAGCATGGAAAAGGCGAGTACGGCCAGAATTCCAATCTGCCGGATCCCACGTACGAAGAAAACCGGACACGCGATACGCTCAAAGATCTGTGGGTGAATAATTTCAGCGATACGTTCTCACTCTTGAACGGCAACAAAATCAAGGAATCGCCGAAAGACAACCTCTTTCCGCTGCTCCAGCTCGATAACACCAATCTTGTACCGACCGCACAACTCGACAAGACCCGCGTCTTCTCCAGTGGAAGCTTGCTACGCGCCACCGACGACACGGTGAACACCGATCACACGGGCCGCCGCACGATCGTCGAGTGGTGGCAGGAGCAGGAAACGCAGGCTCACAAGCTCTTCACACCGCCAATTCTCCGCCTCATCCTCCCCACGCCCGCCTCAGAAGGCCTGAATCTGACCGATCCCCTGCTGACACCAAAGGGAAACAGCCGTCCTCCAGGCTCGCTGCGTATCAATCAACAAATCATCGACCTGCAGATCCGCGCAGATCCCGAAGATCTGCTCTCTGAAGTGAGCGCCTACCTCGAGAACGCCCTCCTCATCCACGTGCAGGAGGAACCCGTCACGCTCGTGGTCCCTCTGGCTTCGCCGGTCGAGCTCCGCGCGCTGGCGCAGGGATGGAAACGATGGGGAGAAGAACAGGGGGAAGGCGAGGCGAAGTCAAAGGCGGAAGGGGCCGCCCAGAAGTTAGAGGCCTATGCCGAGCGCATCGATCAGGTCCGCGCTCTGCGCAGCGAATTAGCACAGTACATCGGACGGCTTCTGACGTATCAGGGAACCATGACACGCGCGATCGGCGAATGGCTCGAAGGAAACCTGGGAGCCTGGGACCGGTATGCAACGGCCTGGCGGGAGCGCCTGAACCTCCAACCACAGTGGAAGGAAATCCAACAGAAGTACCGCGTATTCCATGACCGGACGAATATGCCGTGGTGTCGCAATGACCGCTATACGACTCCGATCTACTCGTTCCTCGATCCCTGGATGCCCGGTCCCGATGCCCCGCGCGATCTGGCACTCAACATTGATGAGAACCCTGCGAACGATACCGACCCGTACAAGCTGCCGCGTCTCGCCATCGATCCGCTTCCGGACCTGGTCTACGACTTTACGGTCTTCCGCGTCTCCACGGGTACGGTCCTCCTGCCCGTCTTGCATCCACTGCAGGTCCGGCTGCAACAGTCTCTTCTCAATCCGCCCGCGTTTTATAAGGAACTGGGTGCTGTCTCAGAGCAGCTGGACAAATTGAACGCGCTTCCCGATCTGCCTCCTGTGCCCACGATCTTCCAGGAGGTTCTCGATCGCCTGCTGCCGAATGAAGTGCTCCACACTTCCTCCCCGACCACCATTCAACCCACTCTTCCGGAACTGCCGCCCGAAATCCGCGAAGTACTGGAGCAGATCTCCAGAATTCTGACGGGAATGGACCGGACCTACGGCGAATTTTGGGAGAGCATCGTGGAGTACCCGGAGCGCGATATCCCCGAGAAGAAATGGGATTGTCAGGGACTGGGCGTCATGCCGTGCGTGCACGTTGAAATGGACCTGCTGGAGCGCTTCACGCGCATCGGCTCGCGGCCTGCGGTGCAGTTGAAAGAGGATTTCGCCTCTCATGGACTGCTGCGCACGGGTGTCATCAATAACAAGGCAACCGCCGACAGTCTGCCCAGTTCCCGGCTCTCGCCGCCGACAGCTGTGCCTCCCTGCCCCCGTGAGGATTGGGTGTGCCAGGTATTCAACGCAGAGAAAACCTACGCACGGGAGGGATGGCGTATCGAGGGAGTGAAGGAGGGAACGGGGAAGGAGGATTTGCAAAACCTCCGGGAACGGCTGCGAAAAGAAACCATCCCCAACAGCTCGAGCTCTTTCCCCTACATTGTGTATCCCGAAGGGCTGTTGCCCTCTTTCAATGTTCCAGGCCCGTTCATCCTGCCTGCGTACCCCTCAGGACGAAGTGGCTCCGCATCCTCATGATCCGATTCCGCTCACTGCTCTGGCCCTGCCTGCTCCTGCTGCTCGCGCTCCCCGCGCCGGGCTGGTCGCAGCAGACAGCCCAGGCAGATATCGCCAGCTGTCGCAGCCTGGTGGAGTCCGCGCTCTCCAAGGAGCAACGCCTGTACCGCAGCGTGCTCTTCGGCCACACGAAAGCGGAAGATGCTCCTCCAAGCGAAGTACGGTTCGATACCGAAGGCCGCCCCTGGATCAAAACCGAACGCAATACTTGGCGCTCTGTGTCGCCACGATTCGTCGATGTGATCTGGCGCGACCCGGTCATGGACGAGAACGATGAACTCCAGCAACGAAAAGGCATCTACGAAACGAGACGCGTGGCCACTTCTGACCTGGTCCCCCACCTCACGCAGGCGTACCGCGCTCTCAAGTGTCGCAGCACCATCATCTGCAAAACGGTGGAACTTTCGATTGGGCAGGAATCAGCAGACCCGCAGGAAGTGACCGTCACCGTTCCGGGCTGCATTGAAGAACGCCGACAGACATTTTCGGGGTGCCATCTGGCGGCTGCCGAAGGCAACAAAATCGAAGAGGCCGACGTGCTCACGCACTGCCGGCTCGTGCGCGATGACCTCGTGACACGCGAGAGGGATCTGCTCAAGCTCACGACCGAGTACGACGCCGCCTATCGCTCGCTCCTCCAGCTCTCCGGGCAGACCGACGCCTTTTTGCAGGAATTCCGCTGGCCCATGATCAATTCGCTCCGCAAGGCCGCAGAACTCGTCGGGACGCTGCACCGCATTCCCTGCTTCATTGCGAGTTGCGACGAAGGCCCTCTCCCGTCTTCTGAAGAATGAATCTGCGTCCTGTGCACACCATCGGCCTCACGGCCATCCTCCTTCTGGTGGCGGGTACGGCAGCAGTGATTTCGCAACCCGAAACCCTCACGGGGGTGAGTGTCGCATTCATCCAGAAACAGGAGCAGGAGAACGCAGTACTCACGCCCTGCTCCCGTTTCACCGAAGGGTACATGCAGCTGCCATTCGCAACGGGGAACTTCGCTCAGTGGCCGACGCTCTACCATGAGAAGGCAGGCGCGGTCGTGGAGGAACACCTACAGTCCTTTCTGAAGCCGGCCAAGTGCGATGCCACGACAGGAGCGGAGGCTTTGCCGGCTGGCCCCAAGCTGCAGGAGCTGGCCCGTATGCTCCCAAGCTGGAAGAACGCAACAGTGAGCCAGACGGAGGTGGGGGCGGTCCTGTTGGAATACCTGCGTGCCTATGAGTGCGCCCTGCAGGAACGTCTGTACTTCCTCCACCCCGATGCCCTGGAAGAACTGAAAGGCAGACTGCAGAACGCGGGAGCCGAATCGGAGGTAATCGACATTTCAGATCTCATCGCAGAGGTGTCGGAAGAGGATAAGACCATCACCCGCGAGTACGCCACCGCCCGTCCGACGCTCCACCGCGCGCTCACGATTGTCGGAGGCCTCGGCCGGCTCCTGCCACTCCATGGGGAATTGCAGTGCATCGAGCGCGCTTCGCTCGACATTCGCAACGCTCTCGCTCTCGGAGCGGAAGCCAGCGCCTGTTTACCGCGCATCTGGAATGCCAAGGATCCCCTCCGCGATCTGCAACCGTGAAGCGTTACGCTGCTGCCATCGGCTTCCTCCTGCTCCTGCTCACGACAGGCAGTGCCAGTGCGCAGCAGGCGGACGGAGATGTGCGACTCTACGAGAGAATGCATGCCATTACACTGCAAGAGATCGCCCTGGAAAACGTGGATGACGTGATCGTCACCTATGTGGTGCAATTAGCGGAGCAGGAAAAGATGATTCCCGCAGGAAAAACCTCATCCGATCTGCGCGAGGCGGTGAAAGCGGCGCTCGAGACGCGCCTGGACGATTTCTGCGAGATGTACAACGCCACATTCGACGGGTGCCCCGAGGTGTACCAGACATTCCGCGACTGGGCGCGTGATATGATCGAAACGCGCACACTCTCGACGGATCTGCTCCATATCGCCACAGGGTATGAAACGGGTGTGAGTGGCGCTATGGGCGAAATCTTCACTATTGCCGAGCGCACCCTCACCATCCGTCACCTCTGGCGCAGTCAGGATGACGCACTCCTCACTCCCGAAGTGTTCCCCTTGGTTCGGGCGGTCCCACGGCCGGACAGCGTCACGGACGGCATGTTCGATGATCTGGGATCCGAGCTAAAAATGCACATGCCCGGAGCCGTCTGGCGTTATCGCTATGGCCTCGCTGCGTTCGGCGATTACTGCACTGAAACCACAGATGCCTCCGAGCTCTTCGAGGCAGTCAGAGAGCGCTCATGTGCCGTGGAAGAAAAGCTCCGCGCCCTGCGCGACGCCTTACCAGCGAACGCCCTGGACTACACTCCTCCACTGCAGAAAGGGGAAATCGTCATTTTCCCGCTGCGCAGGCTCGACGATCCCGCGCATGTCGTCGTCTGGATGATGGCAGAGAACATCAACGGCAGAGTGGAGCGTGAGGCGGGCGTGGGATGGGATCTCGCGCTCGATCCCGTACCCATCGGCTTCGTGGGCGGAGACTCCTGTGACGCCGGAACCCTCTCTGAACCCTACTGCACAGTCGTGAACCGCTTCAGGATCCGGCCGGGAGGCCGGTACGAAGATCCGCCCAAGGAGCCCGGCGAGAACGGCGGCATCTGCCACCTGCCCTTCGCCCGCGACGGCTATCTTTGCCGCCCGCTCCGGCATGACCGGTGCAACGTCGAGATCGAATACAAAGACCCCCGCTCCATCGTGCTGACAGAGTGCAAGCCCTCGCAGTCGAAGCAGCCCATCTCACTGACGGCATCCGGCCCCGATATCTGCCGCACGGGATGGTGGCGGATTCCTGCCAGCTCTTCCTCCTCTTCCCAGGGTTCCGGAGAAACGGAAAAGAGTTCTTGCAGTTTGTGCATCCCGAAAATGCAATGTGAGAGTGATTGCGAGGGCCATTCGGCCCTGACGAATCCGAAAGATGAAGATGGAAAGATCCGCATTTGCATTTCAACGTCCGCGCCCCGCAGCCTGTTGCTCCATAATGTCATCCATGAGCTCGTCCATGCGCAGCAGCTCTGCAATCTCCCCCCGGGAACAAAGATTTTCGATACGGCGGAGCGCTGCTGCGCCAATGAATACGAAGCCTATCGCGCATCCTGTCGCATCCTTGCCGAAGACGGTGTGCTGGAGGAGGCGGGCGCCTCCATCGAGGAGTGCGCGGGGGGCCTGGCGAACGTAAGTTGCGAACGGTACGGAGACCGGATCTGTTCAGAGATCAACACGGTGAACCTGAAACAGAAGATCGATGAAGTGCTGGAACGCCGCGCCAGTGAATCACAGGAAAATTTCCCCACCTGCGAAGAGCTCATTGGCGAAGGTACGGGATCCGGGAAATTTGATACCCGTCCGCTCTCGATGGTCGAAGCCATGAATATGGCCTGCTCCCCCGGGTGCAAGACGCAGTACGAGAACACCATCGGCAACAATCTCTGCTACGTCGGACAGTGCATCGAGCAGTCGGTTGAGCAATCCCGCCTCATCCCCGGACGTATGCCCCTGAATGTGGCAGACGAAGCCTACCCGTGGGATGCCTGTGCTGCCGAAGACCCCCGGGCAGGAGGAATGATGGCCCTGCCGGCCCTCTCTCCCCCGCTGCCGCCCCCATACAATCCGCGGCTCCTCGTAGAATCACTCGATCGCGCGCTGTGCCAGATCAACGGGCTTCCGGCGGCCACGCCGCCGATCTTCTGCCAGTTCGACTACGAGCGCCGCCTGAGCATTCCCACCGACAACTACGTCACGACCACGCTCAGCTTCACCGACCAGATCGCAGAAAATCTGAATCCGACTGCCTCTCTCCAGCGCATGACGCAGAGTGTTTCCACGCGCATCGGAACCGCACTCCTCTCGCGCTACCTCACCTGGGCAGGCCGCTCACTCGCCGAAACATTACGGGCGGGCAACCTGCTCATGCAGAACATGGAACGAACGGTCTTCCCACGCACTACCTGCCCCCGGAACGCAACCGAAGAGCCCGACTTCTGCCGATCTTCCGCAGCCTCTTACTAAATGAGACGCCTTGCCACCTTCACCTTCGGCCTTCTGCTCTTCGCCTCCGCCCTGCCAACGGAAGCGGCAGGAGACCAGTACGCCGATCTGGAGCCCGTGTCGCCGTACGTCCGACGCGTGGTGCGGCGGGTGCAGGCGGGCATGAGCGCCCCTGCGGGTGCAGGCACCACCTCCGATACCGTCCTGCGCCTGTTCTGGCTCGATAAGATCACCGGCACGATCCTGGGGCTCATCGACACCGATTTGCGCATCGTGGAACACGAGCAGGACCTGAGGGAAAATACCCCCTGTTTACGACTCGATACACTCATCCTGGAGGGATGGATGGAGCGGGCGAGACAGAAGAAAAACGATGCCATTCAATCAGGACAGGTGGGCGAAGCGGCGCGGCTGATTTCGATGCAACGCTACCTGAACAATCGGTACAGGGCGCTGCTGCAAGGTGTGCGCGACCCAACGTACGTCGATGGCGAGGAAGGGAACTTCTATTCCTTCGACCCTCCTCCGTATTGGTGCTGCCCCGCAGAGGCGGAGAACGACCAACAGGTGGCATCCTGCAAACAGGTGACCGACGAAGACGGAACGGAGTGCCGGAGAGAACGCGGTTCTCTCTTCAAGAGACACTACGCATGCGTGCAGGCCGGCTGCAGCGACGGAGGGGGCGGCGGAGGAGAAGATGAAGGGGAGCCCTGTCCGTTCAGCTCCGATTACCTCCCTCCAACGGGGGTGGGCTACGGGTGCGATCTCTCGGTACTCGAGAGTCGCGGCAGCGCTGTGGAGGGTATCGGCAAGGAAATCGAAGGCTTGCAGACACTGATGCGTGATCGCGACACCTTCATCAGCTCCATGGAGGGGGCAAAAGAGATGGTGCTCCGGCTGGAGGCACGCCTGGGAGGGGGGGTGTCGGATCTCTCGAACTTCGGGGCAGGGGCGAGCAACCGGCGCACGCATCAGGTATTCAATGGCTGCCTCACAGAGAACCAGGAACTGCCGGCGGGCATCGCCTTCTGGGAGCGCCGCGGCCCCTTCTCCTTCGCCTCCAACGAGAAGGTACTCATGCCCAAGCTGGCGGAGCTCTGGTACAGCTGGGGCCTGCAACGGCGTCCGCCCACGTACCTGCGCAACGCCAATGAGATTCCCGAAGGCACCCCCGAACGGGAGCAGGCCGAAGCAATCGAAGGCGGCGGGCTCATCTGGCTTCTCGGTGCACGCAATGACGTACAGGAGTACCTGCGCGTGGTCAGCCTGCACCAGGCCGAAGTGGAGAGTACGCAGATCGCCAAGACAACCGACGCGTCACAACGCACCCTGCAGAATCTGTCTGCGCTCCGCACGGAAGTACAGAAGATGGCTCTGACTGTGAAAAGTTCTGACCGTGGATTGAGGAAATTCGTGAAGAATTACGCAGCGTTCCTGCGGACCTCGTGCATTTTTCGTCCCTGTACCAAGCAATTGGAGCGCGTCCTGAAGATTATCTTCGAGGATGAGTGCTTCCCCTACATCAACGGAGCCGCCCTCGATGAAAATGTTGCCGAGCGGTGCAAAAATGCCGCAGGACTCTGAGGAGAAGGCAGCCACGAAGCTGTATACTCCATACCAAATACTGCATACTGGTTCTCCTTCATGAACACCTCTGATTTCGTCCACCCCGCACCAGTCGCTTCGCTCCGGCGCAGGGCATGCCTCCACCTCACATGAAAGCGACCGACTTTGTCCACCTGCACTGCCATTCGACCTACTCCCTCCTCGAGGCACTCCCGAGCCCGGAGGAAATTGTGGAACGTGCAAAAGAGCTGGGTCAAACCGCCGTCGGCATCGCCGACAAAGGGTACGTCTACGGGCTGGTGGAGTTCTATCAGGCAGCAAAAAAGGGTGGGCTGAAGCCCATTCTGGGTCTCGAGACGTACGTGGCGGCCCGCACGCGCTTCGACCAGGAAAGCGGAACGGATACGAAGCGCTACCCACTCGTGCTCCTCGCGGAAAATGAAGAGGGGTACTCAAACCTTCTCGCGCTCGCCACGCAGGCCGCGCTCGAGGGCATGTACTACAAGCCGCGTGTGGATGCCGAACTCCTGAGTAAATATGGCAAAGGTCTCATTGCGCTCACCGGGCCGATCGGAGGGGCGATCCCGCAGGCCGCGCTGGTGGAGGACGGCGAGCGCATTCAGGAACTCACCGAACAGTACCGTTCGTACTTCGGCGAAAAGAACCTCTACTTCGAGTTGATGGAACTGACAGGGGTGACCGGGCAGGCCGAGGTGAATCAGCAGCTCATCAGTTGGGGAAAGAAGCTCAATGTCCCTCTGGTGGCGACGTGCTCCAGCCACTACTGCCGCCCGCAGGATTCCGAGGCCCACGATGTGCTCCTGTGCATTCAGAAGAACGCAAACGTCGCCGATCCAACGCGCTTTTCGATGCGTGACAGTGATTTTTCCATGCGCCCGTTTACGGAGCTGGAGTGTACATTCGCCCACGTACCCGAAGCGCTGCAGAATACGCGCGTTATCGCCGACCGCTGCTCCGTCACTCTGGAGTTGGGAAAGTACCGCATTCCCCGTTACCCGGTGCCAAAGGACACCACCGAGGAATCCGAGCTCTCCCGTCTCGCGGGAGAAGGTTTCGCACAGAGGTACCCCAATGCCACGCAGGAACAAAAGGATCGCCTGAAGCATGAGCTTTCCGTCATCAACAGCATGGGATTCGCCGGATACTTCCTCATCGTGGCCGATTTCATCAATGAGGCGAAGCGGAGGGGGATTGCGGTGGGACCCGGGCGCGGATCGGCTGCCGGGTCCATCGTGTCTTACAGCTTGAACATCACGACGCTTGATCCCCTGGAACACGGGCTCCTCTTCGAGCGATTTCTCAACCCCGAGCGCATCTCGATGCCGGATATCGATACGGATTTTGCCGATACGCGGAGAGATGAAGTGCTGGAATATGTCCGCGACAAGTACGGCAATGACCGGGTCGTGCAAATCTGCACGTTCGGAACGCTGGCGGCCCGGGCGGCCGTGAAAGACGTGGGCCGCGCCTACGGCGTGCCGTTTCTCGAAATGAATGCGCTGGCGAAGCTCATCCCCGAACGTCCCGGCACGACACTCAAGGATGCCATGGAAACGACGGAATTGAAGGCGGCCTACGACAGCAACGAGACGTACCGGAAAATCATCGACACCGCGTTCAAGCTGGAGGGAAAAGCGCGCCATGTTTCGGTGCACGCCTGCGGCGTGATCATCACGCCGGAACCCACAGTGCATTTCTCCGCGCTCCAACGCGCTCCCAAAGATGAAAATATCATCATTACACAGTACGAGGCGAAGCCACTGGAGGCGCTGGGGCTTCTGAAAATGGACTTCCTGGGACTCACGAACCTCACGGTCATCCAAACCACGCTGGAAATCATTCAGCGTCTGTACGGCACACAGTTGGATATGGCCAACCTGCCCATGAATGACAAGGCGACGTACGAGCTCCTCCAGCGCGGAGATACGACGGGCGTGTTTCAGCTGGAATCCGCCGGGATGCGGCGGTACTTAAAGCAGCTCATCCCTACGACATTCAACGACATCACCGCAATGGCGGCGCTCTTCCGCCCGGGGCCCATGGAATGGATTCCGAGTTTTATCAAGCGCAAACACGGGAAAGAACAGGTGGAATACCTCCACAAGGATGTGGAACCCATCTTCCGCGAGACCTACGGCATCGGCGTTTACCAGGAGCAAATCCTGCAGCTCGCGCGTGTGTTCGCCGGTTATTCATTGGGAGAAGCGGATCTTCTGCGGCGTGCCATCGGAAAGAAAATCAAGAAAGAGCTCGACGCGCAGCGAGACAAGTTCATCGCGGGCGCGGCGAAGAAAGGACATGGGCAGGCGCTGGCAGAGAAGATCTTTGACGATGTCATCCTGCCATTCGCCGGATACGGATTCCCCAAAGCGCATGCTGCCGGCTACGCGCGCATCGCGTTTGAAACCGCATACTTGAAGGCGCACTTCCCGACGGAATTCATGGCCGCGCTCCTCTCGAGTGACGCGCAGCGGACAGACCGCGTAATGATCGAAATTGAAGAATGCCGCCAGATGAGCATTCAGGTGCTCCCGCCAGATATCAATGAATCGCTCCGCCACTTCACCGCCCTCCCGCCGGAAGGAGCCACACTGGCACACGGGACGGCGCAGAAGGGATCAATCCGCTTCGGATTGAGCGCCATCAAAGGCATTGGCGACAGCTCGGTGCAGCAGCTCATCGCCGTTCGCGAAGCAGGCGGGAAATTCAAGTCCATCGAGGATTTCGCGCGGCGCGTTCCCTCGAAAGTGCTCAACAAAAAACTGCTCGAGGCGCTCGTTAAATCCGGCGCGCTCGACTCGCTCGGCGAGCGCAGAGCACTGGTGGAGCACTATGAGCTCATCATCGATTACGCTAAATCCAGCGGGAATGTTTCCGCCGCCCAGAGTGACTTATTCGCCTCTGCCGGCACGAAGCTCGACGATGCCACCATCGAGTTCCCGCACACTACCGAGGCCACGTCCCTGCAAAAATTACAGTGGGAAAAAGAAACGCTCGGCATGTACGTCAGCAGCCATCCCCTTGCGGGTCTCAAGAAATACATCGCCAAAAAAGCCCAGCTCATTGCAGATCTCACCGCCAAAGACGCTGGAAAGAAAATCAAGCTGGCGGGACTGGTCGAGAGCATCAAGCGCATCACGACGAAGAAGGGCGAGACGATGGCTGTCATCCTTCTGGAGGATCCGACAGGCAAGATTGAGGCGACGCTCTTTCCAAGGGTCTATGGCGAGTTCGCCAATCTGCTGGAGCTGCCAGATTCGGTGCTCGTTGTAGGAGGGACAATCGATATGCGAGCGGGACAATTGCAGATGCGGGCGGATGCGCTCAAGCGCGCGGTCCTCTCGACCATGATCACCCATGCCAAAGAGGAAGGGTTCTTCGATGAAGAGGAAGCCAAGCACGGCCTTTCGATCTCGCGCAAGCGACTGGAAGAGACTGAGCAGGTGGAGTTGGTGGATGAGGAGGGGAATGTCATCGCCGGTGAAACAGTGACGCTGGGGAACAGTCAGAACGGGCAGGACGAATTCCTCGGCCCACTGGGGCAATGGCTTCTGCAGGGCATGCCGACGACGGAGGTGCTCACGGCACTGGGCTTCTCGGCCCAGGAATCTTCTGAATCGCCTGCACAGGCAGACTCATCAAAGCCTGAGAAGAAAACCCTGAAGAAAAAGGAGGGCGATGCGCCAACGGAGCCCCGGACCTACTCCACCGAAATCTCCATTCACACGATCGCGCTCCCGGAGCGCGCGCCAAAAAAACTCCTGCTGGATCTCAAGCACGTGCTCGAAACCTTCCCCGGAAAAGAAAAGGTGCAATTGAAGATCGGCGAGCAGCTCATTCCCCTCCCGCTCACCATCAACATGTCCACCATCCTCGAAAAGAAGATCGAGGAAGTGCTCAGTGCGTATGCCTCTCCCGCCGCCTGATGCGCATTCTTCCGGTTTCAGAGGAGGCAACGAATGAGGCGCTGCGGATTCTGGCCGCGGGAGGCATCGTGGCCCATGCCACCGAGACCTGCTACGGGCTCGCCTGCGATCTCTCAAATCCCGCCGCCGTGACAAAGCTCTTTGCGATCAAGGAGCGATCTTCGGGCCAGCCTGTGAGCGCCCTGTTTCCTTCTGTCAAAGAGGCGAAGAACTATGTGGCATGGAATGATCGCGCCGAAGCACTGGCGCATCAGCACCTGCCCGGCCCCCTCACGCTCATTCTCCCGTTACGCAAAGACGCCCCTCTCGTCTTCCCTATCCCTACCCCTACCCCTAACCCTATCCCTAACCCTATCCCTACCCCTAACCCTACCCTCGCCCTCCGCATCTCTTCCCACCCCCTCGCCCAAGCATTGGCCGCCCGCTTCGGCAAGCCTCTCTCGACAACATCCGCCAATCTGCACGGTCGCCCCAGCCCCTACTCGGCGCAGGAAATCGAACGGCAGTTTGCCTCCGCCTCTGCACAGCCGGATCTGATCCTCGATAGCGGGGAATTACCTCCTGTGCCACCATCCACCATTATCGATCTCACACAAAGAGACGAAACCCGAACAAGACGCCAAGGAGGTCTTTCCGTCTGACGATGACACTCCATCACTCATATGGAATACGTCATACGGTATACTGCATACTATTTCCCCCCTGCCCGTGGCAGGGAATAAGAAGACCAGCCCCCGCGTCGCCCGCATGGCCGCCCGCCTCCTTAAAAGAGGAGCAAGAGCAGGAAGGTGCGCACGGTTTCGGCGAGCGCCCTCACACAGGCTTCTGACCGGCGAAAGGCAAAGAAGAGGCGCTGAATGAAAAGGACAGGAGTCTCTTTTGCCGGCCAGGGAAAGCCGGGTAAGCTTCGGCTATGTACTGCCCTCGCTGCAAAGCGGAAGACACGGCGGTCATCGACTCGCGCCTGGCGGAGGAGGGGCGGGCGATCCGACGGCGGCGCGAATGCCCCAAGTGCAATCACCGGTTCACGACATTTGAGCGGCAGGAGCTGAGCCATTTGATCGTGGTGAAGCGCGACGGCACGCGCGAGCCCTACAGTCGCAGTAAGCTCGAACGGGGCATTTGGCTGGCCTGCACCAAGCGGCCCGTCTCGCAGGAGAAAATCGACCGCCTCTTGGGTAAATTGGAAGAGAAGTGGGGAGGCAACCGCCGCGAGGTATCGAGCTCGACGATCGGCACCGACGTCATGCGGGAACTGAAGAAACTCGATACGGTCGCTTACATCCGCTTCGCCTCTGTGCACCGGGAATTCAAGGATGTGGTGGAATTCAAGAAGGAATTGGGGCAGTTATTAAAGTAAGGAAAGTAATGTAGGTAAGAAAGGTGAGAAAGGTGATTTCTGCTATGCTGGCGCTCGTATTGCCTTCTGTACTTCCCTTACCTTCCTTACGTTCCTTACCTTCCTTACCTCATGTTACGAACCCACACCTGCGGCGAGCTGACGGCCAAACATGCCGATCAGCAAACGACTCTGTGCGGCTGGGTACACCGGCGCCGCGACCACGGAGGGCTCATCTTCGTGGACCTGCGGGACCGCTACGGCTTCACACAGATCGTGTTCGATCCGAAGGATAAGACGACCTTCGCCGCCGCGGAGAAGATTCGCCCCGAGTGGGTACTGAAAGTAACCGGAGTCGTTCGCAAGCGCGTGGAAGGTGCGGAGCGCAAAGAGAATCCCACGGGCGAAATCGAAGTGCTCGCAGAAAGTATTGAGGTGTTGAGCGAGTCGAAGACGCCGCCGTTCGAAATCGACCAGGAGAAGGAGGTGAACGAAGAACTTCGCCTGCAGTACCGGTTCCTGGACCTGCGCCGCCCCTCGCTTCAGAAAATGATGCAGCAAAGGGATGCGTTCATCGGGCATATCCGCGGCTACATGCATGGCAAGGGATTCACAGAAGTGCAGACGCCTATTCTCGCCAACTCCTCCCCCGAGGGGGCACGTGACTATCTGGTGCCGAGCCGCCTGCACCACGGAATGTTCTACGCACTTCCTCAGGCTCCTCAGCAATTCAAACAGCTCCTGATGGTGGCGGGGCTTGACCGGTACTTCCAGATTGCACCCTGTTTCCGGGATGAAGATCCCCGCGCCGACCGTCATCCCGGCGAGTTCTACCAGCTGGATCTTGAAATGAGCTTCGTCACGCAGGAAGACATCTTCAATGCCGTGGAGCCGCTCATGATCGAACTGACCGAAAAGTTCAGTGACAAAAAAATCGTGCAACGGACCTTCCCCCGCTTCACGTGGAAAGAAATTTTTGACCGCTATGGCTCAGATAAACCGGATCTGAGATTCGGCCTGGAAATAAACGACATCACCGCTCTCTGCAAGGGCTGCGGATTCTCCATTTTCGCGGATGCGGTCACGAAGGGTGGAGTGGTGAAAGCGCTGAGGGTCGCCGGAGGAGCGAAATTCTCCCGCAAGGAGATCGATGATCTCACCGATGTCGCACGAACGTACGGCGCCAAAGGGCTTGCGTGGATGAAACGGACAAAGGGAAAGCTCGAAGGGGTGCCCGTCACGAAATTGGGTGAGGATTTCTCGGAAAAAATCGCAGAACAGATAGCACTTGGAGACGGAGACATCGCCTTCTTCACGGCAGACAAGTGGCTGATCGCCTGCCGCTCTCTCGGCCAGGTACGCGGAGAGATCGGCAAGAAACTGAAACTGGCAGACTCCAAAACGGCCGCATGGGCCTGGGTGAAGGATTTTCCGATGTATGAGTGGAATGAGCAGGAGAAAAAGATCGACTTCATGCATAACCCTTTCTCCATGCCCCAGGGCGGAATGGAGGCGCTGGAGAAGGACCCTCTCACCATCCTCGCCTACCAGTACGATCTCATTTGTAACGGCTTTGAAATCAGCTCAGGAGCCATTCGTAATCACCGACCGGATATCATGTACAAGGCTTTCGAGATTGCCGGATATTCAAAGGAAGACGTCGACAAGAAATTTGGCGGAATGATCCGCGCATTTCAGTTTGGCGCGCCGCCCCACGGCGGCATTGCCCCGGGCATCGACCGCCTCATGATGGTGCTGTGGGAATGCCCCTCCATTCGCGATATCTATGCCTTCCCCAAGAACGGCAAGGCTCAGGATGTCATGATGGGGGCACCCTCCGTGGTTTCCGACGCTCAGCTCAAAGAGCTCAGCATCCGCGTAGTGGAAGAATAGCCGCACGCCCTCCGTTCGTATCGTCGGGCATTATGGGCCGTTTTGTGCTATAATGACCTGATATGGCCGAACCTGTTGATCCCAAGAAGGCCGACCTGCAGAAGCAGCTGGAACGCGCGCAGGAGCTCAGGCGCGCACAGCTGGAAAAGGAGAAGGAACGCCGCGGGGAACGCCGGCAGGAAGCCGCAGAGCGCGGCGAGCGCCAGCACGCCTTCACAGAGGCGGAACTTTTGGAGCAGGAACGCAAGAAGCGGGAAGTGAAGGAGTGGCAGGAGGCGGAGGTGGAACGGAAAAAGGCTGTAATTGAAATGAAAAAGAAAAAAGAGGAAGAGAAGAAATTTTGGGAGGACCAGGACGCCAAGCACGCGGAGAAACTCAAGAAGCGCGCCGCCTACATGAAGCAGATGCACGAGCAGAACGAACGCCAGATGATGCTGGAACGCCGCAAGAACGCCGCGAAGAAATTGACGGATGACACGCGTGAGAAAGCGGAATGGGATGCTTTACGTACACGACAGCAGAGCGAATTGTGGGCGAAGCAGGAGCGCGGAAAGACGGAGATAGGATCCAGAAAGAAACGCGCGGATGCCGACCAGGAGGAGCAACGCCTGAAAGAAACCGCAGAGGAGGAGGCGCGGCAGAAGAAGACGAAAATCGAAACCCAGAACCGTGAAGCGATGGCGCGCGTGGAAAATGATATCCGGCGGCGCCGGATGGTGGCCGCGGAACTGCCGCTCCCGCTCCGCGAGGCGGAACAGCGAAAAATAGACGTGGACGAGCGGCGGGAGCGCGAAAAAATCGAACATGAAAAACGCATGGCGCAAACGGCCATCGATATGGAGGCGAACAAGCGAAAACTGGAGATTGAGCTGCAGGCACGTCGCAAGCGCGAAGACGCAGCTATCCAGGAGCGTGAAGGCCTGGCGGCAATCGAATCAGAAGAGAAGAGGCGCGGCGATCAGGCAGGCAAAGACGCCGTTCATAAAGAGGAAGAGGCTGCCCGCCGCGCCGATCACATCGCGCGGGGAGAGGAAGAAATCCCCACATGATGGTTCAGCAACAAAAACGCCAATGGACAGAAATTAATTGATATACTTCCTGCAACCGCTCTTTCTTGCCCCTATCAGATAGCCACGCGCCGAAGGCAGGCTCTGCCTGCCTGGAGGCGCACCGCTGAGGGAAGGGGTAGCCCATGGATGGGAAACCTGCGGTTTCCCATCCATGCCTCGTGCCGAGGTGGCGGAATTGGTAGACGCGCCAGCCTTAGGAGCTGGTCCCGCGCAAGCGGGATAGAGGTTCGAGCCCTCTCCTCGGCACCAGCAAATAGGCGTGACCATTACTTCTCTCCCCTTGGGGAGAGACCGAGTGAGGGGAGCCGATTGTCGTTGAGAGGAAACCCTCCTCACGCTCCCACACCCACATCCAAATTTGGCCGAAACACCTTTCCGTGCGGCCTTTCGTCGGTCAGGAAGTTCGCAAACTGCCAGGTTTGGCCATCAACCGGCCGGCCTGTAGGGGTCCAATCAATGGGAATGGAAGGGAGAGAGCCCAGATAGGGAGCGGCGGCTTCCAGAATTTCGCGATGCGGCAGCTGATCGGGAATATTTACGCCCTCGCTGGGATGGCGAATCATCCAGCGCACCGCCGCCATGACCGATGCCGCCACCTGCAATGTGGTCGCATTCTGGCCCGGTACATGTTTGCGTGCCTCGTCGATGCTGAGCACCGAACCCATCCACCACGCCTTGAAGTCGTGTCCCATGAGCAGCACACCCAGCTCATCAATCCCGCTCTTGATGTCATCACTCAAAATTCTCCAATTTTCCTGCGGAATAAAGTTTCTGGCACGCAGATCCTCAAAGCTGCGAAGGGATTCGGCGCAGGGACAATAGGCATAGTGCACGGTGGGTCGGCGTGCAGGTGTGCCATCGTCGTTCCAGAGGGTCAGAGCATCCGAGAGCGTGAACGCCTCTCCGTGACGGATGATCATGCCGACGATTTCCTGGCTCGGCACGCGCGACTTGACGCACGTATCAATTCCAAAACGCTTGAGACAGATCTGATTCTTCGGCCCGGCTGCATGAGCATGACCGTCACCGGGCATTGTTTTTTCATGCGTACCCCACCCCATCTCAGCGGGTGCGGTTCCCTCCTCACGAAATCCCTCCACGCTCCACGTATTGAGGAATGTATTGGGATCACGGGGAGTATGGGCAATTTGCGTATCAATTTCACTGATATGAATCGTCTGCACGTTCAGGAGCGCCGCAAGTTCGGCAAAGTTTCCGTAACGCACAGCATGGTCGATTGCCTCGCGACGTGAATCATGTGGCTTTTCGCTGACGAGTTTGTCACCGATGTCGATGAGCGCCTTCTTTGTGAAGTGGGAAACGAGTCCCGGATTCGCCCCATGTTCCAAAACGGCAGTGGGACCGGGCTTGTCCTTCCAGGAATGTATCAGCGCGCGGATCGCCATGTGGCGGACATAGAGCGTTTGATCGCATGGGTTTGAATGTTCCCTCCCTTCGTATGGATCCCACAATTCGACGGAGGTATTGATGTAGAGCACACCGTTCCTATGGCACCAATCGAGCAATGCGGTGCAGGAAATATTCCAGGCAAGATCGATGAGCAAATCACCCCGCGAAAGCAGTGCGGCCAGCTGGTCTTTCAGGTGTTCCCGTGTGAGGCGCTCATGCCGGAATGTCAGCCCCTGCAATAGATAGTCCTTCAGCAGTTCACGGTGATCCACCATATCCATCACTGTGATCTGTGTGGGTGAAATAGTGAGATTTTTGAGAAGGAGCGGGAGCGTGCACCGGGCAACCCCGCCGAAGCCAAGGATGAGAATGCGACCGGTACATGGAACGCTGGAAGACACCATGAAAACCAGTGTACAGATATTTCAATGTTTGAAGAGACAAACACCAGGGCACTCGCTCCGCGCAATCGGCCAACCGACAAGCGCGCAACAAAAAACGCCACGCCCTTCTCTCAACATCACGCTATGCAGCGGGCGCCGCGGCCGGGCGTGCCTCTTCGACCAGCTTTTTGTAGAGCGCATCCATGGCATCCCGTGCAACCATTGGCGAATGGAATACGCCCAAATTATCCACCGAGATCGCCTGATCGGGGGGCCTGCCGAGCTTCGTGAGTATGACGTTATTGATCGTATTCACATGTGCCCACTTGTTCGCGCCCGCATCAGGATCAGCGGTGAGCTGGAAGTGGTCATTGGGCCCCATCGTCAGCTTGTTTAGGGCCGCTGCGAGGCCGTCTGTGCCGGGAATGGCCCGGAGACTTAGGAGGTCCTGAATGCTGTTGAGCTTCTGAAGGATCTCCGCCCTGCCCGTTTCAACTTCACGCTTCATCGCAGTGAGTTCCGTCACGTCTGCCTGCAGTTTGTCTCGCTCCTGAGCCAGATCGCTAATGCGCTTATCGAGATCCCGCAGCTCATTCTTCTGTAGATCCGTCGCGGTGGCGGCTGTCGCCGACGGCCGTCTCGACTCGGCAATACGCTGCAGAGCAGCGATGGAACCGGGGCCGGCGGCATCATTGAGAGCCTTCAGGCGGTCCTCCTTGCTCGTGAGCAGCTCTGATCCGGTTTTGGCGCCATCTGTCATCTCAGTGACCAGATTTCTGCGCCGTTCGGCACTGGAGGCATTCGATGCAGATTCGGCGCCCGGCTTGCCTGCTTCGGGCGATCCTGCGGGTCCTTTCTTTTCACCTGGGTTGATCATCTCTTTCATCTTCTGAACATTCAGAAGTACGAAACCGATCAGGCCCATGATCTTGCTGAAACCACGCTCCGCGGGCGAGCCCTCGAGCGCCTTGAGTTCAGGAGGCTTCTTAAAGATGCCATCCGGGTTGCTGGTATCGATGCCGCGCATCTGCATGCGTGCGAGCATGATGTTCTTGTCGACCTCTGATGCTTTGGTGGCGTCAAATTTTTCCAGCTCTTTCGCGGCACCATCCACGATGTCTTTGCGCTCGTCATCCGAAAGCTCGTTGCCCGTTTCCACCATGGTCTGGCGGAGTTGATTCACAAATTTATGCTGGTCTGCCGGCAGCTCCTTCATGAATTTCTGAAAAGCCTGATCGTTGGTGAGAATGGCCTTCTTCTCTGCCGGACTCTTGGCATCAAAGTTTTCGAAGAACCCCTGCGCCGTCGCAAGCTCGGGGCTGCCCTCTGTCATACTCGCCATCAGTCTCTCCGCAGCCGCCTTTAAATCAGGATTGGAAGAGAACGCCTGATCAATCGTGGCTTTCTCGTCTTCGGTGAGCGCGCGGCCTTTTTCTTTTGTGCCAGCGGGCGCCTCTGCGCCAATGGCCAGTTTTCCGTCGGTTCCCAAGGCAAATCTGACATCGGCTGGTGCGAATGCCTCATTCACCACCTTGAGGGGCTCGGGGGTCGCTACATTCACAAGTTCCTGATGGTAGGTATTCGCTGCGTTCACGAGTGCCGTTCGGTACCGCTCCTGCAATTGTGCGCTGTCCTCCGCGGCCCGCTGTACCTGAAAATCCGCCAGCTCCTCGGCTGCGTCGGGGTTCCCATCTTTCACCTTGTCGATTTGCTCCTGAATCTTCTTCTGCTCGGGGGTTAATTCCGCCGAAGGCGGCGCGCCAGCCGCACTTTCGCCGGGCGCGGCAGCCGGAGCGCCATCAACAAAAATCAGTCTCTGCTCCTTCTCTGCTCTGCATTGTGGATGAAACAGCATGGGAATTAGGGGGTGCTGAACGAAGATTCGATGGAGCGCATTTTCTGCTGGTCATTTTGGGAGGCCTTGTCCTCCACAAAATGAATGGCTCCGAGCTTGAATGAGCGCACCTGGGCCTCCTGCTCCTGCATGTGCCGGGCATAGCGCCTCTCATATTCCTCCATGGCCTTGGCATACCGCTCTCCGCGCGCCTTCTTCTGTTCGGGCGTCTCATCTTTGTACTTTTCTTTCGCCAAAGGGATCTGATCTGTGGTGAGTTCCGGCTCAATCTCCTGCATGATTTTGTTATAAATCTCCGCACCGGACTGCGCGACAGGAACCACGGGAACGCCTGCGGAAGACTGGGGGTTGGACATGGATATTGTTGTGGCTTCTTTTCTTTGTAATTATACCAAATTTCACAGAAATCTTCAACCTTCTGCGAAATGGCCTACTTCTTCTCTTTTGACTTGCCGCCGAGCATTTCCACCTCCTTTGTGAGTTCCAGAAGCCACTGCGACTCCTCGGCCCCCGCTCTCCTGGTCAGCTCCGCGAACGGCAGGTGCAGATTACTGCCCGAGATCTTCCACTGCGGATTCTCTTTGAGCAGCTGCATGATCTCTTTGGCCGTCACGCGGCCCGCCAGCGTGAGGACGATGAAATCTTCCCGCGCCTCATGTTCCATTTTGATGCGGATGACCCCTGCATGACGACACGCGAGTTTGAGCCGGAGAATAGCGAATAAATTTTTCACAGGAGTCGGCGGCTCACCGAATTCGTCACGCAGGTCTTCTTCGAATTCCTTCAGAATGGAGGCATCCTCACTGCCGGCAAGCTTCTGGTACACCGAAATGCGTTCCTGTTCGTCGGTGACGTAGAAGGAGGGAAGCATCGCCTCCACGGGAAGCAGGATCTCGGCCGAGATCTCCTCTTCCACCTCGCCCTTCTCGCCGGCCTTCATTTCCTCCACGGCCCCTTTGAGCATGCGCAGGTAGTGGCTGACACCCACGGTGTTCATGGTGCCGGATTGGCTGGCCCCCAGAATCTCGCCGGCTCCGCGGATCTCGAGATCGCGCATGGCCACCTGGAATCCGCTACCGAGCTCACAGGCCTCCACAATTGCCCTCAGGCGCTTCTTCGCATCGTCTTGCAGCTTCTGCCCGTGATAGAGGAAATAGGCGTACGCCTGCACCTTGCTGCGCCCCACACGACCTCTGAGCTGGTAGAGCTGGGCAAGCCCGAAATGTTCCGCCTCATCCACCACAAGAGTATTGGCGCGCGGAAGGTCGATGCCATTCTCGATGATGGTGGAACTCACGAGCACATCCACGTTGCCCTTCTTGAATTCCAGCACGCGCTCTTCGAGCTCGTCCGCTTTCAGCTGCCCGTGCGCCACAATGAACTTCGCCTCAGGAATCAGCATACGGAGCTTGTCGGCAAAAGCATCGATCGTCTCTACACGATTGTGGAGGATGAAGGCCTGCCCCTTCCGCTTTAATTCGAAGATGATCGCATGCCGGATGAGCGAATCGGAATAGCGCCGGACCTCGGTGATGATCGGCAGCCTGCCCGGGGGTGGCGTGGTGATGGTGGTGATGTCGCGAAGCTTGTGCAGCCCCAGATTCAGCGTGCGCGGGATGGGGGTGGCCGTGAGGGTGAGAATATCCACCGAGGCGCGCATCTCTTTGAACTTCTCTTTCTGCTTCACGCCGAAACGCTGTTCCTCATCCACAATCACGAGCCCCAGATTATGAAAGTGCACGTCCTCCTGCAGCAGCCGGTGCGTGCCGATGACGAGATCCACTTCCCCCTTCTTCAGTCTTTCGAGTGTTTCACGCTGTTCCTTGGCCGAGCGGAACCGGCTGAGCATTTCGATGCGCACATTGAACGGTGCCATGCGCTCGCGGAAGTTGTGGTAGTGCTGATCGGCCAGAATGGTGATCGGCGCGACCACGGCCACCTGCTTGCCACTCTGCACGGCCTTGAACGCGGCCCGCATGGCCACTTCGGTCTTGCCGAATCCCACGTCTCCGCAGATGAGGCGATCCATGGGGTGCCCGCTCTCCATATCCGTTTTCAGGTCTTCGATGGCCTTGCGCTGGCCCGGCGTTTCTTCGTACGGGAACGACTCCTCAAACTTGCGCTGGATATCGGTATCCTCGCCAAAGCCGTATCCTTTGGCCTTGGCACGCTTGGCGTAGAGCAACAGAAGTTCTTTGGCGATCAGTTCGGTTTCCTCCTTCGTCTTCTTCATCACGCGTTTCCACTCATTGGTTCCGAGACGCGTGAGAATGGGCTCCTGCCCCTCTTCGTAGACGAATTTACTGAGCTTGTCGGCCTGATCCACCGGCACGAAGAGCTTGTCGCCCTCGGCATACGTCAGTTCCAGATATTCGCGCAGCGTTCCATCCACTTCTTTCTGCGTCATCCCTTCGAAGTGCCCGATGCCGTGCTCCATGTGCACGACGTAATCACCGGGAACGAGCGAGGTGATAAAATCGAGGGCCAATTTCTGAATGCTGCGCTGCTTGCCCGCCTTTCTCAGTGAGAAAATTTCACGATCGGTGAGCAGAGCGAATTTCAAATCGGGATTCTGAAGGGAGTGGGGGAGCAGTTCGTCTTCTCCGGCACCGATGAGGGTAAGAGTGCCCGGAGTACGCTCCAGATCCGTCGAACAGGACACATGCTCCTCTTTGCAAATACCCTTAAGCTCCTCGATGCGCTTGGTGACGACGAAAATCGCCCATTTCTGCGTGAGCTTGTCTTTGACGTCATTGAGAAAATCGATGAGTGTGTAGAATTTCAGAACAGAAAGGTAGCGCAGGTGCGCGTGGTGATCGTCGGTTTCAGGAAAAGGCGTGAAGCGCAGGGCTGTCGCTGTCATGGGAAATTCCACATCATCCTGATCATCAATCACCAGAAGCGCTTTCGCGGGAATCTGGCGGACGAGAAGATCTGTTTCTTCGTAGAGCAACGGAAAGATCTGCATCTCTTTACCTCCGTCCTCCGTTTTCGAAAGATCAATGGGATCAACGGTAAGAATTTTTTCCACCCGATCCATGTCGAAGGAAACACGATAGGGGTGGCTGGACTGGATCGGGAAGATATCGAAAACATCGCCAATGCGCCGGTATTCACCGGGAGAAAGATACAGATCCTCCCCATGCTGGTATCCGCGTTCGATCAGATCCTCCACGAATTTCGTAAAATTGATTTCTTTGCCGAGCGTGAGCGTAAGCATGCGATCCAGGAGCTCGGCGAAGCGCGGAAACGACTGATCCCACGTTTCACGCGAGCAGAGGAAAATCCCATTCTTCGATTCCTCCCCCTGCGTGAACTGCAGGAATGTTTGCAGAGCATCTGGCAATACTTCCCCCTCCTCATTTTCAATGGGATGGAGAATGTGCGTCGTCTGCCCGAAGAATTGCAGCCAGTGCTGCAGGGCCTCCGCTTCTTCCTCCCGCCCGGTGACCAGGAGCGTGCGCTGGGAATTCTGCTCGAGGAGAAGAGAGAGAAGAAGGGCTTTTGCGGTCTCATTGCTGGCCCCGGAGATCACAAGACGCCGCTCCTTCTTCAGAAGCTCGGTCAGTTCCCGGTGAGTGTCTCTCCCAAGGAGGAGAGAAGGTTGCATGTGCGAAAGAGTTGTGCCCGAGATTCGACTCCCCTCACAAAAAATGAGGAGAGGAAATTACCTTCGAGAGACCGCTTCTGCGCCCCGGGCGTTGATGCCACCAGTATAGAAGAAACTGGTGGAAAAGCAAGGATATGAAGAAAGCTCCGAAAATGTCATGGTGAGCTCTGACGAACCATCGCATTCACGAATTTATCGCACTTCGACAGGGCTCAGTGTGACAAATTCGTCGTTGAGAAGTTCTTGAAATAAGGAGTTTATTCCTCCTGAAGTCTGAGCGGCATGATCAGGTGCAGGAAGAGGGGGTTACTGGGGAACCGGAAGACGGCCGGGTGCATGCTGTCGGTCAGTGTGAGCTCCACCTCGCCCTCACTGTCTGCATGCCCCAGGAAATCGAGCAGGTAGCTGGAGCTTAAGGCGATCTTGTTTGGGTCGCCTTTGATTTTGGCTGAGAAGGTCGCCTCATCCCTGCCTGCCTGCGTCTGTGGCGTCTTCACATGCACCGCATCCTTCGAGAAGGAGAAGGTGAGGTTGTTGTTAATCTCTTTCGCGAAATAATGCATGCGTTTCACAATCGGCGTGAGCTCCCGCACAGAAAGTTGAATGGTGGTCTTCTGCTCCTTCGGGATAATTTGCTTGTAGTCAGGGAATCGCCCGTCAATGAGACGTGAGAGGAGGCGGGTGGGCCCGACGTGCAGCTCAATCTGCTGATTGCTCAGTGCCACCTCGATGGGCTGGAGTGTTGGTTCGGGCTTCTCTTTCTTCTCTTTGTCCTTTCCCTCCTCTTTCGCTCCTTCTGTGCGCTCGGGCTTGCGGGAACCGAGAATGGATCTCAGTTCCTCCAGTACCTTTGTGGGGACAATGCAGGAGATGTCGATGGTGGCTGCTTTTGTGGGGATCTTGTACTCCGACAGACGATAGCTGTCGGTTGCGACAAAAGTGAGATGGCCCTTTTCTGCGTGCAGATACACCCCCGAGAGAACGGGGCGGAGAGATGTTTTGGTGGAAGCGAAGGTCACGCGCTGAAGGGCCTCGAGTACTGGGGCCGCATCGAGGGTGAAGGTGGTCTGCTTCTCGATGGGGGTAATGGTGGGATATTCCGAGGCTGCCTCTCCGGCAATGAGGGTTTTGGCATGTTTGGAAGTGCACTTCAGTTGCGTTCCTTCGCTGGTTTCCAGGAGGACCTCATTGTCAGAATTGTATTGGGCAAAATTGAGAATGGCTTTGGAGGGAATGGTAATTGATCCCTCATTCTCAATAGAAGCCTCAAAACTGGTCACAATACTCAACTCCAAATCTGTTGCACTCACCTTGCAGCGTTTTCCTTCTGCCTCGAGAAGGATATTCCCTAAAATCGGAAGCGCCTGCTGCCCACTGATGGCCCGACTCACAAGTGTGAGTGACTGAAGGAGATCGGATGTTTTACACAGGAGTTTCATAAGGTGGTTCCCAATAGTAAATAATTAAAAGAAGTATTCTTATAATTCGTCGTAATCATAGACCCTCTACTAAAGTTCATCTTTATCATTGTAGTCTGTGGAAAGTGAGAGCAATAGTTTCATTTTTTCTTTTTCTTAAGGCCATCTCTATTTTTTGGGCCTCTCTGTGGGTTGTGGAGGAGGTGTGGATAACTTGTGGAGAAGTGGAAGAGTAGATGAGTGGGAAGCCAAACGCTATGTTTATGGCTTTATGGAGCGGAAATACCAAAGTTTACGTGCAGAACACCTGCCTACCTAAGAGGAACCCATCCACAGGGCTTTCCACAGGGGTGTGGATAACTTTTGTGTGCAAGATGGCGGGCTTTCCCTCCAGAATTTCTTAAAAAAAGCTCTTAAATCTTTTTGCGAAAGGTTTCCCGCTTGTGGGCCGGGGGAACCACCTCTCTATTTTCGCGGATGGTCATCTCCCCTCCTTTCATCGAGACATAACTCCATTCCGGAATGTCTTTGTCGACTCTCCCGCCGCTCGAGATAAACGTCCCCTTGCCAATCTTGATTCCCGGGTTGATTACGGTGTGAATACCGAGCCTGCAGTCATCCCCGATGATGCACCCGAACTTTTGGAGCCCGGTTGGGATTTTTTCCTCCCCGACCACTGAGGAGATTTCTCCTTCATCCAGGCGCAGGTTGCCCGTCAGGCTCCCACCCCCGAAGGAAACATTGGAGCCGATCACACTGTCGCCGATGTAGGTCATGTGTGTCCACACGTGTGAAGCCAATATGGAGGATTTGATTTCCGTGGAGTATCCCACCACACAATCCTCTCCAATACTCGCTCCACGGACGAGCGCGTTATTGGCCACGATACTGCGTGCACCGATGATGCATGGGCCGACGATGGCAGCATGCGCAAACACGCGTACGCCTTCCTCAATGACCACATTCCCCTCGATCACGGCAGTGGGATGGATCTGTGCCCTCGGGTGAATCAACGGTTTGGTAATTTTAGAGAGGAGGAACGAGAGGAGTGGGAGCAGATGCCAGGGGTACTTCACGGGGAGCCAGGGACCTTCGTACGGCACGGCGTGGTACGTTTTCGTTTTGAAGAGAGCGGCGAGCGCCTGTTCGTATCCGTCATCACGTGTGGGTTTTGTTCTTTCCAGTTCGGTGAGGAGCTCCGCAGGATTGTTATGAACATGCGCCACGATCGTGACGAGATCGCTCGGTTCCTTCCCTGCCCCCGGCTTTTCCACAATGGAGGAGATGCGTTCTCCCTGCAGCTGCAGATATCCTCCCGGAAAGTACGTGGGCATCCGTTTGGCGAGCAGGGCTCCGTCCGTCCCTTCCTTCTGTGCTTCTTCCACAAGTGCTTTATAGGCCTGCGGCTCCACAACATCGTTCCCTCCCACAATCATCACAGGTTCCTTGATCGAGGGGAGGGCGCTTAAGAGAGCCCCGCGCATGCCGAACGAAAGATCCTCCTGCTCAATCACATGTAAATCCGGACAGAGTGATTTCGCCTGTTCCACATTGTGGCTGCCGCCCACTACCGTAATTTCGGATATTCCCGCGGCACGCAAATTCTCCACTTGGATTTCGAGGAGTGTCTTCCCACAGAGGGGGAAGAGAGATTTCTCGGTAAGCGGCCAGAAACGCTTGCTCTGTCCTGCGAGGAGGAGAAGGGCTTTCACGGGCCTATCGTACGCTTCGATGGCTTCTGTGGGCCAGTTCTTCCCCGCTAAAAAATGAGGACAATATCCCCTTCTTCGGCGGTGGTACGCACCGGGATTCCGGCTGTAGTGAGGCGTTGCAGTGTTTCCGGATTCGGGTGGCCGTAGTGGTTGTCCTTTCCCACCGAAATCACAGCGAGTCGTGGCGAGACGGCAGTGAGGAATGCGTCCGAAGAACTGAAGCGGCTGCCGTGATGCCCGACTTTCAGTACCTGTGCCGACACATCAACGCCGGTGGCGAGCAGCGTCGCCTCCCCCTGCACGCCCAGGTCCCCGGTGAAGAGAACAGAGCCTGTTCCGAACGATGCGCGCAGGACGATGGAGGCGTCGTTATCGCCGATGAGGGGGGCAGGGTGCGGGGGCCAGAGGATATCGAGCACAACGCCATCGTTGAGGTCGATATCCCGTTCCGGGTTCGCAGCGACGAGCGGGATTCCCTGCTCCTGTGCGATCGCGAGCAGCACCTGAAACGGCTCTTCATTATTCCGGATCGCAGGGAGCAGGAGCGCGCCCACTTTGAACCGCCGGAGAATTTCTGGGAACGCAGTGAAATGGTCAGGGTCGGGATGTGAGAGAATGAGCAGATCGATGGATTTTTTTGAAAGCGGCAATGCCTTGCCGAGTGCCTCGAGTGCGGAGAGATCGGGCCCTCCGTCGATCAGGATCGTTTTCCCCGAAGGGCTCACCATGAGTGCGCTGTCTCCCTGGCCAACATCGAAGAACTGCACTGTCAGGTGGCCGACAGGAAGCCGCCGGATTTCCCGGATCAGCACGAGTGAAGTCACTGCCAGGACCATGCAGATTGCCAGCAGGGCACGTCGATGATGGAGAGGCGTGGTCCGCATTGGACCGGCTACTCTACCGCGTGCGTCCGCCAGAGGCTATGAAGTGCTCAGCGGGCTTTGCGGGTCTTCTTCCAGCCCAGGAATGCGCCCAGAGCGGCAAGACCTGCTATGGCGCCCGCTCCGGTCTGTGAGAGACTCTTGGCTTTGGGGGTGGGTGGGGCGGTCACCGTTGATGCGGGCGCAGAAGACTGTGCGCTTGCGGGCGGCGTGACCGTAGCCGTGGGGGGAGGCGCAACCTGAGGAGTATTCCATCCGAAGATCGAACGGAAAACACCAGGGGAGGAACGCCCCTCTGCATCGGCAACGTAGACAACGATTCCGAAATTCTGAGGAGTCACATTGGGGATCTTCACGCCATCGAGGTCCCCCGGCAGGAACTCCGGCACAGAGAAAGTCCGGCCTCCGTCGCGGCTCTGCCGGACGACGATGAATGCTCCTTCGGGCGTGCTCGGGTCATACTCCCACTGTCCGATCACCGTGAAGAGCTGACTATTCTGCGGGCTTGCCTGCAGGCGGAAATTGAGAACATCAGGCAGTTGCCCCGGCTGCTGTGGCAGAGAGGTGGCCGGTGCAGTCACTTCCTGCGGCGGCATCTGGGCGGCCTGTTCCACGGCGCGTGCCGCGCCCTCCTGGGGGGTGAGGCCGGTCGAGTGCCCCGTGAAGAATGCGGTGCGATCAAGACGGTCCAGCGGGATCATGCCTTCGCCAGCCAGCGGCTCATTTAAGCGGATCTGGTAGACCGCGCCCGCAACCTGTCGCACCGTCTGCACCGAGACGTTTTTCCCCTCAATCGTGAGCTGTTCAATGGCGAGAGGTGCCCCTGCAGCATCAACGATGGAGAACGCAGAGGGGGCCAGAGAGGGCTCGATGATCGGCGTGGCCGAAAACCCCAGACCCACGCGCGTGGCAGAGAGCGCCTGTGCCGACAGCAGGTGGAGCGTGTTGCCCGACGGTTCCTGGGCGGAGGGAGGAATCTGTTGCTGGGGCACGGATGAAACCGGAGCGGGTTCCGGCAGAGAGGCGGGAGGCTCGTTCATGGGTTGGCCCATTGATCGTTGCACTTGTACCTCTTCGATGAAGTACTGGCTCTCTTCCCCCTGCGCATTCACTGCCATGACACTCACGAAGATCGTGGTGAGCGAAGACGGGACGGAACGCAGCACGTACTCACTCACCGGCCCTTCCGTCGTTTCAACATCATCGTAGTATCCGTCATTTTCCAGAATGGATTTCTGACTGAAATACACCCGGTACGCAGAGACCTCTCCACCCACCGGCGTCCACCGCACCTGAATGGTGCCATCTTCCTGCGCTTCGGCGTTCAGGCCCGTCACGCTCTGAGGCGCTTCTGCCAAAGCAGAAAACGGCAGGCTCAGTACGCTCACGACAGCAAGGGCGAAGAGGGAACGACGCATCATAGGGAAGAGGGGTGTTTGTCTTTCTGAATATTATATCAGATCTCGCTCTTCCCGCCAAGCCCGAGCGCACGGCGGTGTAGAGCCCCAAGCAGCCCTGCGAGGCCAGTGATCCACAGCAGGATTCCCAGTACGGCACCTGCAGCGACGAGGCCGAAGGCCGTGAGAAAATCATTGGCGAGGAACGGGCGTGTGATCCAAAGCCCTACGGCGAGCAGGAGTGAAAATACGAACCAGCGCACGAAGGCTGTGGGCGGGAACTTCGGCTGGGAGTACCGAAGGGTTGCGGGCAGCAACAGGGCGACGAGCAGGGACTGAACGATGATGGCCGTCGTAGCCGCTCCGACGAAACCCAACTGCGGAATGAGGATCAAATTGCTCCCGATCGAGAGAGCGGCACCGGTGACGAGTGTGATCATGAGGCGCTTCCATTCTCCGTGCACCAGTGCCATGTAGAACGAAAAGAGGATGAAGCCGTACAGGAACATGGGAACGCTGGCGAGCCTGAGAGCCGTATCCGCCCCCGGGTGCGCTGCCGTGGAAAGATAATCGCGCGTGGTGAGCATGGCGACGAGGGGGCGCGGCCAGAGGGCCGCGAATAATCCAGCTGTCGTTCCGAGCAGGAGGAGAACCAGAAAAGTCTTGCCCAGCAGGTCGCTCGTGTTTTCTCCCCGCTCGCGCCGCTCACTCACGACCGGGAGGATGGAGTTCAGCAGGAACGTGGGGATGAGAAATCCCATCTCTCCCATCCGGAGGACGAAACCGTAGTAGGCATTCTGAATCTGAAAATCAGGACGGAGGAGTGCGATCATCGTCATATCGAACTGGCGGCAGAGCGCAAGGAGCAGGTACGCGGTCCCAAAGGGGAGTGCGCTCTGGAGCAGATACCGCATGGTTGGCCAATGCCAGCGGGCTGCGAAAGTCACAAATCTTCGTGCGTAGATATACGAGAGGATGAGCAGCAGGAGCGCGCCGATGCCGCCAATGAGCGTGCAGAAGTAGAAGAGGTTCACATTGTCGCTTCCCCGTGCCCCCAGAAAGACGACCATGCCCAACATGGCGGTGGTCAGCAGGCGCTGGCTGACCTCGGCGATGAAGACGTAATTCAGGCGGTAGTGAATCTGGAAGACGGAGCGCAATGTGCCGGCGAGCAGGGTGAAGAACGGCGTGAAGGCGGCGAGTGTGATGCCGAGAGGCAGAGGGGTGCCGTGCCAGCTCGGCAGAATCCATGCGAGCAGGATGGCCGAACCAAGCGAGAGCGTCAGGATGATTGAGCGCAGGAAGATGAGGGCGCTCAGTACTTCTTCTTTCCGGTCCGAGCGGCTCATCTCGCGCACTGAAACTGCGTAGAGACCGAAATCTGCGAGAATGCCGAAGACCTGCAGGTATCCGTAGGAGGAGTTGTAGTATCCGGCCATTTCAAGGCTTAAGGCCGTCGCAACGAATTTAATGCCCAGAATCGACAGTGCAGCCATGGTGATCTGGCTGGCCAGTTGCCACAGTGTGGATGCGACGATCTTTTTTCCGGCAGAAGGCATCGCAGCCGATTGTACGCGAAGAAAACGGGCCTGTCCCCCTCTCTGTCGCGGTGTAGACATCGCCCTGCCGCCGTCATACGCTACTACCACCTTATGCCGCTCCCCTTCCGCCACCTCACCTCAACGAAGCAGTTCTCGCGCAGTGATACAGATGCAGTACTCCAGGTGGCGGAGAAGATGGAAAAGGTGCTCGCGAAGGGCGGGAGTGATCTGCTCGCGGGCAAGATTCTCGCTGCGCTCTTCTACGAGCCCAGCACCCGCACGCGCCTGAGTTTTGAAACGGCCATGCAGCGGCTGGGCGGCAACGTCATCACGGCCGACGGACTCCAATTCAGTTCGATGTACAAGGGCGAGACGGTGGAAGATACGATGATGGTGGTGGGGCAGTACGCCGATCTCATTGTCATGCGGCATCCCGAACAGGGCAGTGCCGATCGCGCCGCGTCGGTCTCGCCGGTGCCGTTCATCAATGCGGGAGACGGGCCAGGGCAACACCCCACACAGGCGCTGCTCGACCTCTATACCATCCAGAAGGAGCGCGGCACGCTCGACGGCATTCACATCGCCATGGTCGGTGATCTCAAATTCGGCCGCACGGTGCACTCCCTTTCCTTCCTGCTGGGTCTCTACCGCGATATCCGTTTCACACTCATCGCGCCCAAAGAGCTCGTCATGCCGCCGAAGGTGACGAGCTTTCTCAAAGAGAAGGGCATTTTCTATACCGAAACAGAAAATATGGAACAGGGGCTGGATGCCGATGTGCTCTACATGACGCGCGTACAGAAAGAGCGATTCGAGAAACCCGAGGAGTACGAGCGGCTTAAATTGAAATACATCCTGCGGCCCGAACAGGTGAGCGGTCGTTCCGTCACCGTGCTCCATCCGCTTCCGCGTGTCGGGGAAATCACTCCCGATGTCGATGCCCTCCCCAATGCCGCCTACTTCCGGCAGGTCCGTAACGGCGTAGTGGTCCGGATGGCTCTTTTGGCGATGCTTCTTCAAAAAGCATGACATCCCTTCTCGTTCGTGGAGGCACCATCGTTCGCCCGATGGGGGACGAGCGGGCAGATGTGCTCGTGAACGAAGGGATCATTCAGGAAATTCATGTGCGCACCACGAGTCCGCAGAAACTTCTGGCTGCCGATCAAACGATCGAGGCGGCGGGGCAACTCCTCTTCCCTGGTTTCATTGACACGCATGTGCACTTTCGCGAGCCGGGCCTGGAACACAAGGGGACGATGGAAACAGAATCACAGAGCGCGCTTGCCGGGGGGATCACGACGGTCTGCGATATGCCGAATACCAATCCTCCCACTGTCTCTCTTGCCGCCCTTCACGAGAAAGTGCGCATTGCACAGGGGGTGTCTGCGTGCGATATCCGTTTCTTTTTCGGAATCACTCAATCGTCGCATCTCACCGAACTGAGACAGCTGTGGACAGAACAGGAGCACGCGTCGCTCCGTGCCCACTGCGCCGGAGTGAAGCTCTACCTCGATCATTCCACCGGCAACCAGAAAGCGGTCAAGGGCGTTGCCGAGGAGACATTCCGTGTCTGCGCTGAACTAAAGATTCCGGTGGTCGCTCACTGCGAGGACCCGGTCCTCAATGCGCGCTCGGCGAAATTGAATGCACGTGACGACATTGCAGCGCACTCATCCATCCGCTCACCCGAGTCTGAGCAGCGTGCAATCTCCGTGGCGATTGAGCAGGCGAAGGCAGCCGGTGCGCACCTGCACATCGCGCATCTCTCCACCAGGCGCGGGCTGGAATTCGTGCGCCAGGCAAAGGCAGATGGCCTGTCTGTGACGTGCGAAGTGGCGCCCCACCATCTCTTCCTCTCCACCGAAGACTACGAATCCCTCGGAGCCCTTGCCAAAATGAATCCCCCCCTGCGCACACCTGATCACGCAGAGGCGCTCTGGGGAGGAATTCAGGATGGCACAGTCGACTGCATCGCCAGCGATCACGCCCCGCACACTCTGGAAGAGAAACAGGCGTTGCCGGCCCTCTCCGCTCCGAGTGGCGTTCCGGGAGTGGAAACAATGATCCCGCTTCTCCTCACCGTTGCGGCAGGGTGCTGGCCGCATCCCCGCCGCCGCCTTCCCGCCCCCAAACTGCTCTACACCGACATCCGCCGCCTCTGCTTCGATCGCCCCAATCAGATTTTCTCCCTGGGATGCAGAATGATGGAGAAGGGAGCGCCCGCCAACATCGTGCTTGTCCATCCCGAAGAGGAATGGGAGCTGAAAGGAGCCAAGCTGCACAGCAAGTGCGGCTGGACGCCGTACGAGGGCTGGAAGGTAATGGGGAAGGCGACGGTCGTCGGACGGTGGTAAAAAAAGAGCCCCGTATGAGGAAGCCCTGTTTTTGTGTACCGATGATGTGCGCTGGGATTCTTTATCCTCTGCGTCCCCATTCTTGGGTCATTGGGTGTGTTGGAAATGAAATAGAAATTATGAGAGTGCCGAGGTCAGATTTCCACGATAAGCGGAATCACCATCCCCCTTCGCCCCCAGTTACTCGGGAGGGGCATCATGCGTAATGATTCTTGAGTCATGGGAGGCTACGGGGGACGAGAAGTGAAAGTTAATGAAAGTATTGAGATCAGACCTCCACAATGAGAGGAATGACCATCGGTTCGCGGTCGAGTTTGCGGTCGAAGTAGCGGTAGAGGGCGCCGCTGACGGCGCGCTTGATGGCATGACGATCCGTCTCGCCGCGCGCAACGGCTTCGTCATAAGCCTTACGGACCACGTCGGAGGCGTTTTTGGTGATGACGACCTGTTCCGATCCATAGATGAGTCCGCGCGAGATGATGTCGGGATCCCCGACGAGGCGCTTGCTCTGGGCGTACGCGCGCAGCATGACGATGATCACGCCGGCCGAGCTCATCACCTTGCGGTCGTTGAGCACGCGCTGGCCTTCGCCGGCGCTGCCGAGTCCGTCGATGATGACATCCTGGATGAGGAACTTCTGCTTACTCTTGCGGGCGTTCCCCTGCTGGTCGAACTCCAGAATATCGCCGTTCACGAGTGAGTGGATGCGGTTTTCCTCATAGCCCAACCTGCGGGCGAGATCTGCATGTGCGGCGCACATGTAGGGTTCGCCGTGTTCTGGAATGATGTGCTTGGCACGAACGAGCTGGTGCATGAGCAGGATGTCGCCCTGCTGGCCGTGGCCGGTCGTGTGCAGAGCGAGATCCGCATTGGTCTTCACGATCGCGCCTTTCAAATGAAGGTTATTGATGACCTTCGAGACGGCGCGCTCGTTGCCGATAATGGGGTTGCTGCTCAGGATAACGGTATCACCGGCCTTGATGGAGATGTGTCGGTGTGTGCCCAGCCCGATGCGGGCGAGCCCTGCCATCTCTTCGCCCTGGCTGCCCGTGGTGATGATGATGGTTTCGCGGTCGGGGGTCTTCTCCATGCCGGGGCCTGCCTTGCGGATGAGACCGCGCGGAGCTCTGAGGTAGCCCAGGTTCTGGGCGATCTCGAAGTTTGTCTCCATGCTGCGGCCCGAGATGAAGACCTTGCGGTTGTAGGTGCGCGCATGATCGATGATCTGTTGCATGCGGTTCAAGAGCGAGCTGAAGGTCGAGATGATGATCCGTCCCTTCGCGTCGCGGATGAGCCCGTGAAGCGTTTCGGAAATTTCCTTTTCGCTCTTACTGTTCCCCGGCTTGGTGGCGTTGGTGGAATCCGCGACAATGGCGAGGACACCCTTTTCTCCCAGCTGAGCGAAGCGCTGAAAGTCCGCCGCCGGTTCATTCATGGGGGTTAAGTCGAATTTGAAATCCCCCGTGTGGAGGATCGTCCCATACGGAGTGTGCACGGCGATCGAGGCGGAATCCGGGATACTGTGCGTCACGCGAAGGAATTCCACTTCAACGCGCCCGATGCGGATTTTCTGCCCGTAGTTCACGTTGTTGAGCCGCGCCTTGGAGGTGATATGCGTCTCATCTAGGCGCTTGCGCACGAAAGCCATAGTGAGCTTCGTGCCGAACATGGGCGGAAAGTGGAGTTGCGGCAGCAGATGCTGCACGGCTCCAATGTGGTCCAAGTGCCCGTGCGTGAACAGCAGGGCCTTGATGCGGTTCTCCTTTCCCTTTAAAGGAGAGATATCCGGCACGAGATAATCGATGCCGAGCATGTCTTCGTCCGGGAATTGGAGGCCCAAATCGATGATGTAGAGATCGCCATCAACATCAATGACGAAGCAGTTGCGTCCGACTTGCTCGAACCCGCCGAGCGGATAGAGCTTGAGTCCCCCGCGTCCGCGGGGCTGGTTCTGCTGCGGCTGCTGCTGCGGCCGGATGTTCGGTCCATTCCCCATAGGGGGGCGTGGAGCCGGGCGTTGCTGCGGAACGAAGGAACGCGGAGGCTTTCCCCTGGGGTGAGCATTGTCGAATCCCTGGTCGCCTGTGCGAGGGGGAGGAGGTGTAGACCCCGTTGCGCTCTGCGCGAGGTGCGGGGTGGAAGAGGACGGTGGTTGATCCCCAAGTTTCTTCTGTAACCACTCACTGACTGTTTTCATTACGTGATGATTGAAAGTAAACGATGTATGCCACCATGGTACTCCCGTGAGGCTAAAAAAGCAACCATGACTTGTCATATATTCGAGATTTTGGCTTCAGCTCAACAAATTTTTAGTTTCATTTTTTGCTCCACAGCTCTGTCGGGCTGTCGTGGAGGAGGCGGGGGATCCTCCCAAAACAGGCGCTTGCTCCTTTTACGCAACCTAGGGTAGCCTGAGCCCCTGTATGGACGTGACGGTCCAGACGGGCATGACCAAATCGACAAAAGGGGTTTCCCTCGTCGCTCTTTCGTTTGTCTCGTCGCAGAAGGAACAGGTGTGTCTCCTCCTCGAGACAGAGGCAGATGCATCAGAGGCCAAGACCGTGGAGAAAGAATGTGTTGCTGTGGTGGAGCATGCCCTGCTCGAGACCGACGGCGGGGCGGCAGAACGGCTGGATGGCACACTCAAGGAACTGAATGGGCTCCTGAAAGGGCTCATCCTCTCCAAGGCCATTGATGGCATTCATGCCATTGTCGCCATCGTGGACCGCGATCTGACGCTCCATGTTTCTCATGCGGGGAGTGCGGAGGCCTATATCATCCGTGCGGGAGCGGCCAGCCAGATTACGGAATACACGCGCGGCAAACCCGTTCCTGCCTTCGTGCACATTGCCAGCGGGCGGGTGGAGGCACGCGATACAGTGGTGTTCTCGACGCAGCGGCTTCTGCGGGCGGTCACTCCGGCGCAGCTGGCTCAGCACGCGCAGCACGGGGATCAGCTCCTCGATGAATTGGTGAATACGCTGGAATCGGAGCGTGAGCACGCAGCACTTGCAGTGATGCATGCCAGCGGCGGGCAGATGAAAATCGGCGAGACATCCGGACGGTCAGTTGCCCGGGCGCTGCCAGCCAGGCGCGATCGGCGCGGGCGGAGCTGGGGGGCCATGGCCGCCGTCGCAAAAATCGGCGAGCGGGGCAAGGAGTTTCTTTCGCTCGACATCTTCCGCCGGGGTTGGGAGAAGCTCAGTGGCTGGACGGCAGGTTTTCTTGTCGATCTCAAGCATCCCCAGCGCAAGCGCCGGGCACACCTGCTCATTGTTGCGGGGGCGCTGGCGATTTTCATCGTGCTCTGGGTCATCGTGAATCTCTCGGCTTCGACGGAGCGTGGGAAGACCAAAGCAGAGCTCACGCAGCTCATGGAGCAGATCGATCAGGAAATCCGCACGTCAGAGAACCGCCAGCTGAGCGGCGACATCGACGGGGCCAACCTCGTTCTTGACCGCGCGCAGGAAGAGGCTGAGCAGATCATGAATAACGAGAGCGGCCTCTACCGCCGCGAGGCCTTGGACCTTCTCGATCGCATTCGGACGAAAAAAGAAGAGATCAACCACATCGTGCGCCTCTCGCCGCGCCTCGTCGTGAATGCGACGGCCAAGAGTGCCAGTATCACCCTCATCGGCATGGTGGGGCTCACAGACGGAGAGTTTGTGCTCTATGACCAGCAGAACCACTACCGTGCCCTGCTGAACGCCATTGATGATCCTCAGAAGATCTCTGCCCAAGAGACCATCACCGACGCCGCAGGGTTTGCGCGGTATCAGACAGTCATCTTCCAGACAGCCGCCAACAGCATCATCGAGACGATCGGCGGGCAGCCCACCACCATGAAAACGGAGGACCCGGCGGGCTGGATCAGCGGAACAGATATCAAAACCTACCTCCGGTTTCTCTATCTGCTCTCGCCCGAGAACAATCAGATCTACAAGTACGAGCGCCTCAGTAACCGCTACGGAGCGCCCACTGAGTACAACGTGAATGGCAAGCTGGAGGGGGCGATCGATATGGCGGTGGACGGAGCGATCTTCATACTCAAGCGCGGGGGAGAGGTGGTGAAGCTCTTCCGCGGCGAAGTGCAGCCCTTTGCGATCCGCCATGCGCCAGAAGAGAAGATCCTCGCGACGGCCACCAAGGTCTTCAAGGTCCCGGGCGGCAATCTCTACTTCCTCGATCCGACGGGCGCACGGGTGATTGTGGCCACCGATGGCGGAACCATGGGAGAATCTTCCTACAAGATGCAGTATGTGCTCGAGGGCGATCAGATTGGCACGCTCAAGGATCTGTTCGTCGATGCGGACGAAGCGCACCTCTACGTGCTGGATGAGAAGCGGCTGCACGTTGTGGATCTGGCGAAATAGCTTTATGGAAGTGATGGTGCAGTCGAAGAGGAATTAGGAATAAAGAATTAAGAATCAGGCACGAAAAATCAAAAGAAATCGGCATGGGGATTTAGATCCGTTATTTATCAATCATTATTCTTTATTCATAATTCTTACTTCTTCCAAAAAATCAGAAATACTTCCACTATCATCCATACATGAGAGTCCTCATCTTCGGAACCTTCGACCAACTGCACCCGGGACACCGGTTCGTCCTGGAGCAGGCGCGTATGCGCGGGGATCTGACCGTGGTCGTTTCGCGCGATGCCACAGTGGAGCGGTGCAAGGGCAGACTCCCGATTCAGACGGAGGAGGAGCGGCGTCTGGCGGTTGAACAGATGATGCCCGGCGTACGTGTCGTTCTGGGGGACCGGCAAGATTACCTCAGGCCCGTCAGAGAACTGCTGCCCGCTCTCATCCTGCTCGGGTACGACCAGGAGCTTCCACAGGGTGTTCAGGCAGAATCCCTGCCCTGCCCGCTGGAACGCCTGCCGGCGTTTCACCCCGAGCTCTACAAGAGCAGCCTGCAGCGGGGCCACCGATAGCCGCTCCAGCTGCGCATGTCTGCAGGATGGTAAGAGTGGCACATTTCTGCTATAATGATGAGATTTCTCATCTCTCATGGAAACAAACAACACACGCCGCCCCTCCCTTTGGAAACAGCTCCTCGGTGCCGTAGGTGGCGCCGCGATTGCCCTGCTGCTCTATCAGGCATACAAGGTCAGCGCCCCGATCGTTACGGCATGGCTCGTTGTGCCCCAGTCACAGATCGATGCGGAGCATCCGGGGGCAACGCGCGTGAATGCCGAAGTGAGTGACTACGAATTCGATCGACTCACCGCGAAGGCCAGGGAAATCTACGAGCGCTTCGCAGCGGAACAGGGGCCGCAGGCCAACGTGCTCCCGGGAGGGATTGAGGTGACACAGCCCACTCCCATCAGCTCCAGCTCGATCGCACGGGTGGATCTGGAAGATCTGGTTGCCAGCTCCTCCTCGGCAGCGTTCTCTGCCATGGCCGTGGAGACCGCGTCTTCTTCGGTGATGGCTCAGGCAGAGCAGGTTGTCCTTGCGACAGAGAGCGCCTCTTCGGCCCGTGTACGTGCCGACACGCAGCTTCAGGCGAAGCTGGCTGGCGAAAGCCTCCCCAGTTCCGGCATCGGAACGACGCTGGCTGCCGCGCTCGCGCTCGGTGCCGCGGCAACGTTCCACAGAAAGCAGAAGGCGCGGTGAGCTATCCGTCGCACTGCGAATCCACTACAGTGAGGAACGATGTATGTTCCTGATTTGTCTTTAGCCATTCTTTTTGGGATTCTTGGTCTTGTGTTCGGGAGTTTCGGCACCGTGCTGATCGCGCGTCTCCCGGCGGGGCAGCACATAGGCGGCCGGTCCCGCTGCCCCAGATGCAAGCACATGCTCGGGGTGGCTGAGCTCATCCCGCTCGTGAGCTATTGCTTTCTCTCCGGGCGCTGTCGTCACTGTCGAAGATCCATTGGCGTGCTCTACCCGCTCATCGAGCTTGGGTCCGCACTTCTCTTCCTCCTTGCGCTGCTCCTCGTCAAAGAGGCGCTTTCTTCCCTCCTCCTCGCGCTTGCGCTCTGGTTGCTCCTGCTTATTGCCGTGATGGACGCGCGAACGCAGAGCATCCATGACCTCCTCAATTTCTCTCTCATTGCGTTCGCCGTTGCCTATGCAGTGAGTGTGGGGAGCGTGCAGATTGCCGCCCCCCTTCTTCTCGGCGCGTTCTTTGGCGGGCAGTGGGTGCTCAGCCGGGGGCGGTGGGTGGGGAGCGGAGACATCCTCCTCGGTATCGGCGTCGGGTTTCTTCTGGGGGACTGGATGCGAGCCCTGCTCTGCCTCGGTCTGGCATACATCCTGGGGGCAATGGTGGCCTCGTACCTGCTTCTTCTCCATAAAGCCTCCCGCAAGAGCCACATTCCCTTCGGGCCGTTTCTGGCTGGAGCGGCCCTGCTCACGATCATGTTTGGAGATCGGATACTCGGCCTGCTTGTCCCAGGGTTCTTTCTCTAGGCTTTCGTTCCCCGGGTATTAAAAAGTGGGCTCTCGCCCGACAAGAGTTGGGCAAGAGCCCATAGATGTACCATCGTTCACACTATTCGCCCGGAAAACCGGAGCGCCGCCGATGAGAAAGACTCAACGAGGAGTTTTATGATGGCTTCTGTATCGTACAGAAAGTCTCAGGAATGTCAAGTTAAGCGATTTCTGCCCATCCTGCGCAGGGAACGGGCTGGCTGATTCCCCCTCCCTCGCGCATACTCTGCGCGATGAAGGTCATCGCCGAGAACCGCCGGGCGCGCTTTGATTACGAGATCCTCGAGACGGTCGAAGCCGGCATCATGCTCACGGGTCCTGAGGTGAAATCCTGCCGCGCAGGGCATGTGAATCTGGCGGGGGCCTATGTTTCGTTTCGGGATGGGAAAGCGATTTTGAAGAATGTCTCCATTTCTGCCTATGCTTTTGCGGCCAATATTCCGCACGAAGAAAAGCGCGATCGCACGATGCTTCTAAAGTCCTCGGAACTGAAGAAACTCACGACACGGGCGGAAGAAAAAGGCCTCTCAGTTGTCCCTCTCGCCATGCATGTGGGGCGCTTCGTGAAGGTGCTGCTGGGCATCGGGCGCGGGCGCAAGAAAACCGACAAGCGCCAGCGCATCAAAGAGCGCGAAGTCGCCCGCAAGCTCAAGCAGACGGGGGATTATTGAGAAGAGAGAAAACACATTCTCTCCGCCTGCCGCATCCTGCATACTGCACCCTGTCCATGTCGCTCCTCCCTCCGCAAATCACCAAAGCCATCGAGGAATTCTCGAAGCTCCCGGGCATCGGGCCCAAGTCCGCCGAGCGTCTGACGTTTCACCTGCTGCGCAGCTCCAAAGCCTCGCCCGAGAATCTGGGCAAGGCACTGTCGGACCTCAAGATGGAGCTCAAGTACTGCCGGAACTGCCAGATGGTCACCCTGCAGGAGGAATGTTCCATCTGTGCCGACACCTCCCGCGATCATGCGACGGTGCTCGTCGTCGAAAACCCACTCGATGTCATCGCGTTCGAACGCTCCGGTTTTAAAGGCGTCTACCATGTGCTGCATGGGGTACTCTCGCCGATCGATGGCATGGGGCCGGAACAGCTGCGCCTCAAAGAGCTCACGGACCGGTGTGCGGATGGCGCAGTGGGAGAGGTGATTGTGGCGACAAATCCGGACATTGAAGGGGAGGCCACTGCCAGCTTCATCCGTGAGCGTCTGAAGGAGAAAGTGCAGAAGATCACCCGCCTCGCGCACGGGCTTCCTATGGGCGCAGATATTGAGTTTGCCGATCAGGTGACGCTGAAAGAGGCGGTGGAGGGGAGACGGAACCTGTGAGGTCCCCTTTAAACAGAGGAGGTCCTCGGAGACCCCCTCTGCGCGTCGTGGATTGCGCACAATGACTCAGGACGAGGTACTCGAAGAACTGGAAGAACTCAGAGACGAACTCGCACTGGACCCGGCACCCACTGCGGCGCTGATTGTTGCCGAGATGTCAGTGCGGAGCGCGAGGAGCGCGCTATGGATCTTCGCAAGAATATTGCTGTAGAGCTGGGCGCGCGCCTCCAACGAAAGTGCTGCAATGCCACTGCCAGCATTACGGAGTTGCACCTTGAGCCAGGCACTGAATGTATTCAATTCCAAACGCAAGCCACTGACCAGTTTCCCGTAGGAGGCGCGCGCCTCTATGACGGCTCCGGTTTGAGCTTTGACCTTCGCTTCTACTTTTGCCTTCACTTCCACATGCCGCTCTGTGCGGAGAAGGATGCGCTCGGCACGCGTTTTGGCACGCGCAAGTACAACGCTGGCCGCCACAGAATCCCTGTCGTCATCATTGTCATTATTGGAATCCTGGGAAGCGTAGGCGGGAGCTATCTGCCCCACCAGAAGTCCCATCATCATTGCCAGTGCGATGAAAGGGCGTGAAAAGGTACTCATAAAGAAAGGGGGAAAGAAATAGGGACATCACAGAAGACGATGCAGGCAGCCGATTCTTACCGCCCGTCTTCTTTGGGCTCTTTCTCCTTTCTCTCTTCCCTCTCATGGTTCTCCTCTTCTCGAGAGGAAGAGGAGCGTATAGGGCTGGTGAAAAACATCTCGGATGACGATGCGGCGGAAGAGCGGGGCGGTGTTTCCTGTAGCAGGCGGAGGAGAGATCGTGCGGCATTCTCGCGCCGTTCTTTTCTTTCTCCCCCCGAGAGGATTTCGGATGTCTCTTCACTGGAGGAAGAAGCATGGCTGAATGCAGAAGAGGACGCGGCTGATGCCTCTTGCCGCTCCTCTTCATTTCGGGGAGGGGCGACTACCCTCCTCTCCTCTTTTTCTTCAAGTTTCTTTTCCATCCTCTCGCGATTCTGCTTTTCCTCTGCGCTGGAAGAGGAAGATGCGTCATCACGGTCGTTTTCATCGAGCTCATCGGCGGCGTCCTCCATGAGCGTTTTTAGTGTCTGGGGGATTCCAATGGCCGCCTGAACCTGCAGGAGCGATTTCTGATGTTGGGTGAGTTCCAGCAGGAGATCCCTGCGGATTGCCTTCCTCTCTTCAGCAGGAAGGCTGTGCAGATATTTCTGAAGGCTGACAGCGTTCTCTTCCATTTGAGAGCGGAGGGTCGCTCCCCGATCATCGGAATCCGATTCCTGGTCCAGGGTATTGGCCTCATCAAGCCTTCGTTCGATGGTCCGGATCGTCCACTGCGCACGTCTGGCGGAAGTGATGGAAAGGCCGGAAATGACGGGTTCCGTAATATGCACCTTGATGGGATAGAGCAGGTCACCCGGCATCGAACCCTCTGCGGCGTACGCCATGCCTCCTCCGGCAAGCAAGACGATGCATGCAGAGACGAGCGTGGCGGCCAAAGGCCTGGAGAAGACAGAGAAGAGAGAGAGCCTCCGTTCCTCGAGGGGATTACTTCGCATGAAGCTGAGGAGTTTCGCGCGGCCGATGGCCTTCTCATAATCGGTTAATCGGAGGGAGCCAGATGATGCCCGCAGCACATCAGAGGGCGCGAAACTCATCGTATGTGCCGTGAGCGCGGCGCGCACCTGCGCGTGTTCCACGGGCGAGAGCGTGCAGGAGCGGGCGGCGGCCAGGAATGCGGTGACGCGCTTATCCATGAGGGCTTAAGAGGGACTGGAGCTTTTCGATGCCACGGTTCACGCGAACAGAAATCACATTGGGGGAGACATCAAGGAGCGCGGCGATCTCGCGCGGGGGGAGCCCATCAATAAAACGCAGAATGACGGCTGTCCGGTACGGCTCCTCGATGTTCTGAAATGCTTCAAGCACGAAACGCTCTTCGAATACCGCAGCGGGACCTTTTTCGCGGCTGGGAGGGTTGAACCCCGTTTCCATCATCTCCTCCAGAGAGGAGGTGGGCCGGCGCTTTCTGCGACGGACCATATCAATGATGAGATTGTTGGCGACACGGTAGAGGTAGGCGCGCATATTCCGGACGGTGATGCCGCCGACAATGGCCTCCCATGCGCGGATGAACGTATCCTGCATGAGGTCTTTGCCCTCTTCGCGGTCGCCGAGTCGCAGCGCGCAGTGGCGGAAAATCGCATCCGCGTAGCTGTCGTAGGCCTCCAGAAACTCCTGTTGGGTCATCGAGAGGGTGGGTGACAAAGGGAAGACGCTCGCGAATGCCTATTCTTACACAGATCGACCCGAAAATAGCGATCAATGCTTGAACCCCCGCACCCCCGTAAACACCATCGGAATCTTGAGCGCATTTGCCTTTGCGATCACCTCTTCATCCCGCACGGAGCCCCCCGGCTGGACAATGGCGGCAATGCCGAACTTGGCAGCCTCCTCTACACTATCCGGGAAGGGAAAGAACGCGTCTGAGGCCATGACGGCGTCTTTGGCTTTCTCTCCGGCTCGTCGCGCGGCAATGATCGTCGAATCCACCCGGCTCGTCTGGCCGGCACCGATGCCCACCGTGCAGGCGTCTTTCACAAAGACGATGGCGTTCGATTTGGCGTGCTTCACGACCTTCCAGGCGAAGAGTAGATCGCGGGTCTGCTCCTTTGTCGGCTTGGTTTCCGTCACACACGTGAGATCCTTTTCCGTCACCACGCGCGTATCGAGATTCTGCACGAGCATGCCGCCGAGCGCGGTGCGGAACGAAACGATCTCGGCATTGGGCTTCATGCAGTGATTTTCAATGACGCGGATTTTTGGCTTCTGCCTGAGAAGTTCCAAGGCTCCCGGTTCGTAACTTGGCGCGATGATGATCTCGACGAAGATTTTCTGTTCCAAAATCTTTTCGATGACTGCTTTCGTGCATAGCCGGTTCAGAGCGATGATCACGCCGAAGGCAGAGAGCCTGTCGGCGTCATAGGCGCGCTGAAACGCCTCGGCAATGTCTGCGTGCGAGGCGACCCCAGACGGATTGGCGTGCTTGATACATGCGGCGGTCGGCTCCTGAAACTCGCAGACCAGATTCCACGCACCATCGGCATCCAGAATGTTCAAGTAACTCATCTGCTTCTCCTCCTGCTGCAGCACGACCCAATCCGGAGGATTCCCCGGCACTTCGTAGAAGGCTCCCCACTGGTGCGGGTTCTCGCCGTAGCGAAGAGGCGTGCGGTTCGTGAGGAGCACGCCCGTGTGCAGACGATCCGAGAGCGTACGGGTAATGGCGGTATCGTAGGCGGCCGTGTGCAGGAACACCTTTTCGGCAAGCATCTTCCGCGTTTCCGGTTTCGTCTCTCCGGCACTCTTCAGTTCCGCCAGAACAGAAGCGTAATCCTGCGGATCGCACACGACAGTCACGCTCTCCGCATTCTTGGCGGCAGCCCGAAGGAGACTGGGCCCGCCGATATCAATCTGCTCGATTATCTCTTCACGTGTCGCGCCGAGCTTTGCCGCCGTCGTTTCAAACGGGTAGAGGTTCACGCACACGAGGTCGATCGGTTCGATGTGTAATTTCTTCGCCTCGGCCACGTGCTCTTTGTCGTCGCGCTTGAAGAGAATACCGCCGAAAATGAGGGGATGGAGTGTCTTGAGTCTTCCGCCGAAGCACTCGGAAAAGCCCGTCACTTTCTCGACGGGTGTCACAGGGATTTTGGCTTTCTCCAGGGCGACCTTCGTTCCTCCGGTCGAGATGATTTTGAATCCGAGTTCAGTCAGTCCCCGGGCGAATTCCTCGATGCCGTGTTTGTCACTGACCGAGAGGAGGGCGTAGCGAAGCATGAAAAGAAACGAGCGGAAGGAGTCTAGCGTGAAGAAGGAGAAAATCAATAATTTGAGCTCCTACATGCGTTGACCGAAGCATTTGACAAAGATAGATTATATTTAGATCTGATGAAAACCAGATCTGTTCATTCAAAGTGTCGGCGAGCAAGTTCCGAGGCAGTTCCTCTTCCACATTTTCAGAAAGAGAACCAACGATGGACGACTTCGGTCACGTTTGGGCGAGCATCACACTTGCCCTTGTCATGCTGGCAAGTGTTGCCAGTGTGTGGCTGTACTAACTTGCTGACCCACTTTCCCTCCCGAGTTCTGGATAAGAATTCGGGAGGTTGTCATATTCAAATGAGATTTGGAAAAATATGCGGGGTTTCCAAAATCCGTAGCGGAAGATCGCGAGCTTCCGCTACGGAGATGAACAGAAAAAACAGAATCAGATGAACAGCGCCGCGAGTGCGAGTGTCAGGGTCGAGAAGAGCTTGATCAGCACGTGCAGGCTGGGGCCGGCGGTGTCTTTGAAAGGATCGCCGACCGTATCGCCCGTAACGGCAGCCTGGTGCGCGGGGCTCTTCTTGCCGCCGTAGGCACCCGACTCGATGAACTTCTTCGCGTTATCCCATGCGCCGCCGGAGTTGTTGAGGTAGGCAGCAAGGATGACACCCGTGATGGTGCCGACCATCAGGAAACCGGCAACCGCTTCGGCGCGGAAGATGATGCCCACTGCAATCGGGGCAACGATCGCGACGAGGCCGGGGAGCACCATCTCTTTGAGGGCGCCGCGAGTGGCGATATCCACTGCCGCAGCGTAATCCGGCTCCTCCGTTCCCTGCATGATGCCCGCATGCTCCCGGAATTGCTTGCGTACCTCTTCCACGATCACGCCTGCAGCGCGCCCCACAGCTCGGATGGTGAGGGAGGTGAAGAAGAAGACGATGACTGCACCGAGGAATGCCCCGATGAAGACGGGAACTTTGGCAAGGTCGACCACTGAGATGCGCGCCTCTTCCAGGAATGCCGAGAAGAGCAGGAAGGCGGCGAGTGCTGCGGAGCCGACGGCGTAGCCCTTCGTGAGGGCCTTGGTCGTGTTGCCGCACGCATCGAGCTCATCCGTGACGAGACGCAGCTCATCCGGGGCTTTGCTCATCTCCACAATGCCTCCGGCGTTGTCTGTAATGGGTCCGAACATATCCATCGCGAGCACGTAGCCCACCATCGTGAGCATGCCCATGGTGGCGACGGCCGTGCCGTACAGGCCGCCCGAGGGGAGGCCCGTCTGCTCACCGAACCAGTAGGAGGCCAGAAGGGCGGCGCACACCGTCAGCACCGAGAGCCCCGTGGACTCCATGCCGATGGCCGTACCCGAGATGATGTTCGTCGCATGCCCGGTCGTGGAGGCCTTGGCAATCGCCTGTACCGGACGGTGATCCTTGCTCGTGTAGTAGTCCGTGATGTAAACGAAGGCCACACTCGTCAGGATGCCCACGACCCCGCAGAGAAAGAACCACGGAGCGGCGTTGGCGAGCTGGAAGAAGGCAACAAAAGAGCCCACGACGCTCCCGGAGGAGGCCGTAGAAAGCATGAGTGCGGAACAGCCGAAGAGTGCGATCGTCGTGAGGCCGGTCGTCACCCAGTAGCCGCGTACCATCGCCCCCATGGGGGTATCACCCTCTTTGGCGCGCACCGAGTACACGCCGAAGATCGTTGCGATGAGACCGAAGGCACGGAGGATCAGAGGGAAGAGAATGCCCTTGAGCCCGAAGACCGGGTAGAGGGCGACTCCCAACACCATCGCGCCGATATTCTCGGCCGAGATGGATTCGAACAAGTCCGCCCCGCGGCCCGCGCAGTCGCCGACGTTGTCGCCGACGAGGTCCGCGATCACGGCGGGGTTACGGGGATCATCCTCCGGAATGCCGGCCTCAATCTTGCCCACGAGGTCCGCACCCACATCCGCCGCCTTGGTGTAGATTCCGCCGCCGAGTTGTGCGAAGAGCGCCACGAAGCTCGCTCCGAATCCGTAGCCGACGATGAGGGCGGGAATCTGCTCTGCAGGAACTCCCATACCGACGCGGTAGAACAAGTAGAGTCCGCTGATGCCGAGGAGTGAGAGTGCGGTGATGACGAGTGCCGAGACCGTACCGCTCCGCAAGGCCATCTTGAGTGCGCTGTCGAGACCGGTGCGCGCGCTGGCGGCCACTTTCAGGTTCGCGCGTGTGGCGACGACCATGCTCACCACGCCGGCTATTCCTGAGAGCAAACAACCGAGGAGGAACGAGATTCCTATCTCAAATCCGTGTGCCCAGCTGTTCTCTCCTCCCACGAGGCCGTACACAATGATCATGAGCAGGCCGACCGTAATCGAGAGGAGCGTGATAGTGCGGTACTGGCGCCGGATGAAGGCGCGTGCCCCCACCGAGATCGCGCGTGCGACCTTTTCCATGGCGGGAGTGCCGGTGGGCGCAGCTTTCACGGCATTCCAGAACACAAGGCTGTAGGCAAGACCGCCGACGGCGATGACGGGGGCCAGAAGCTCGAGGAACAAGGAGTTCATACAGAGAGGGGAGAAAAGTGTACGAAAGCATCCCGCGCGGGGAACGAAGGCCTCGCCATCGCTCCGGGGACGTCGCCAGAGAGCCTAGGGGTGGGGCTCCTATTCCGTCAACCGGGAGGCCCGGGAACCTGCCGTTCAGGAACTTTGCAGAAAGTGCCTTTCTGTGCTATCATACATAGTCAGATACACAATTATGCCCACACCCAAAAAACATGTTCCTGCGGGAGAACCGGGCCCGGAAAAGGCCGCTCCACCGGCAGCGGATACGGCCGCTCCCCCGGTGCAGAATTCGAACGGAAAACGCATCCTCATTGTGGAGGACGAGCGTCCGCTTGCGCATGCTCTGGAACTCAAATTCCACCATGAGGGCTTCGATACGCACATCTGTCTGGATGGCGAAGAGGCGCTCAAAGAGGCAACCGAAGGAACGTACAACGTCATTCTGCTCGATCTCATCATGCCGCGCATGGATGGCTTCACCTTTCTGCAGGAGATGAAGAGTCGCGGCGTGAAAACACCTACGGTCATTCTCAGCAACCTCGGACAAGACGAAGACCGTGCGCGCGCCCAGGAGCTGGGAGCGGTGGGGTACTACGTGAAATCCAATACGCCGATCATGGAGATCATCAAACAAGTGCAATCCCTTCTCTGACGATGCCTCTTTCTGACACCGATCTCGGCCCCATCCTCGTCCAACAGAATTATCTTTCTGAGGAGGATCTGAAGCGCGTGACGGCGCTGGCCAAGGAGCGGAATCTCCCGCTTCTTTCGATTCTGTTCGAACAGGGGCTTCTCACACAGGATCTGTACGAGGGAGCCATAGCGGAACACTACAAACTTCCCTTCTTCGATCTACAGGCGCACCTGCCCTCGCCGGAAGTCATTGCGAAACTCCCCGAGGAAATTGCACAGGCCTACCACACCGTGGTGGCGGAATTCGCCACCGACCGCGCGACGATCGCGACATCGGAACCGGGACGGGAGAATCTGGAGGAGGTCATGCGGCTCAATCTGGGGCAGAAAGAACCGGTGGTGCCGCCCCAGGAAACCAAAGACAAATCAGGGGAGGGTGCAGAAGCACCTCAGCAGAAAAAGGTCGTGCAGCGCCTGCTCTCCATTGGAAAGAAAGAAGAGAAAGAGACCGCCCCACAACGGTTTGCCGGCACGATCACCTTTGTCTACACCCCCCAGTCGGGCATCGACGCCGCATGCCAGCACTACCGCAAACCTCTCTCCACGCGTTTTCAGTCGATCATCCAGAACGAGAAAAAAGTCGCACCCGAAATTCTGGAAGAGATCATCAATGATGCCATTGAACTCAGAGCCTCGGACGTACACTTCGAGCCGCAGGAGAAAATCGTTGTCGTCCGTTTCCGCATCGATGGCGTGATGCACGAAGCGGGACGCATTCCCAAAGAGCATTACGAGGGCGTGGTGAACCGCATCAAGATTCAGGCGAATATGCGCATCGACGAGCATTACGCGGCGCAAGACGGTGCCATTCGGTACTCCACTCCGCGCAATGCGTTGGATATCCGCGTCTCGATCGTTCCGCTCGTGGAGGGCGAAAAGGTGGTGATGCGTCTTCTCTCCTCCTACGTCCGATCCATCACCCTTCTCGATCTGGGTTTCTCGGTCAAAAATCAGGAGATTATCACCGATGCGGCCCACAAGCCGTTCGGCATGTTGCTCACGACAGGGCCGACAGGATCGGGAAAGTCCACGACCCTCACGGCGCTCCTGAAGATGCGCAACACACCTGATGTGAATATCTCCACCATCGAAGATCCGGTGGAGTACAAGATCCCCGGCGTGAACCACATTCAGGTGAATCCGAAAACCAATCTCACCTTTGCCTCCGGTCTGCGCGCACTCGTGCGCCAGGACCCGGATATCGTCCTCGTCGGAGAAATCCGTGACGGCGAAACGGCAGATATCTCGGTCAATGCCGCACTCACCGGTCACCTGGTGCTCTCCACCCTGCACAGTAACGATGCGGCTACGGCCATTCCGCGTCTGCTCGACATGGGCGTGGAGCCCTTCCTGCTCGCGTCCACGTTGGAGCTGGTGATTGGCCAGCGCCTCGTGCGTCGCGTGTGTCCGCGCTGCCGTCTGAGTGTGAGCGTGCCCATCGAAAAGGCACACACGCTTTTCCCCGGAGCGGACAAGATGATTCCTGGGGGAAAGCCGCTCACTCTCTACCGTGGCAAGGGATGCGAAGCCTGCAGCTCTACGGGGTATCGCGGGCGTATCGGTATCTATGAGCTTCTGGTCATCACACCGAAGATCGAAGAACTCATTCTGCGCCGTGCCTCCAGCTCCGAGCTCAATGAAACCGCAGTGAAGGAGGGCATGCGTCTCATGTTCGAAGACGGTCTCGAGAAAGTGCTGGCCGGCGTGACGACGATTGAAGAACTGCTCCGCGTGGCGGCTCCGCCTGCCATTGTTCTCAACCCGTCGCATGGCCGAGACGAATAACACGCCTGCGGCCCAGCCCGTCACGCCCCCTCCAGCCACTGCGCCGGAGGCTGCTTTGCCTGAGATCACCCCAAAACAGCAGCCGTCGCGCTATGCCGCGCAGCGACAGGAGTTCCGCAAGTTTCTCTCCTCGCTGCAGCACCTGGGCATGGGCAAGCAGCGGATGGTGTTCATTCAGAGTATGTCGCTGATGCTCACGGCCGGCCTTTCGCTGGTGGATGCCTTGAAAACACAACTTCTTGAAACCAGATCCAAGGCAGTGCGCACGCTCATTCAAAATATCATCACCGCAGTCGAATCGGGCTCGCCCCTGTGGAAGGCGATGGATGACCAGTCGTTGTTCTCCCCCTACGAAATCGCGCTCGTCCACATCGGCGAGGAGGGAGGCAACTTGGCGCGCAATATGCAGTACCTCTCGGAGCAACAGGAGAAAGACCATGCTCTCAAACAGAAGGTGAAGATGGCGATGATCTATCCGTCGATCGTCGTGGTCCTTGTCTTCATTCTCATCATGGGGTTGGGACTCTTCGTGCTGCCGAATCTCGTGCAGGTGCTCTACTCGCTGCGGGTGGAGCTTCCGCTCGCCACGCGTGTCGTGATCGCGTTTTCGCAATTCTTTGAGGCGCACGGCGTGCTCGTAACGCCGCTGCTCATCTTTGCGCTCATTAACCTTTTCCTTCTCGGCAAATACACGCGGCTGCGTGTGGCTTCCCAGTGGCTGGTCTTTCATACCCCCGGCATCGGCAGTCTGGCGCGCGAAGCCACCATTGCGCAGTTCGGCGTGATCATGGGCGGGCTTCTGCGCGCAGGTGTTCCGTTGGTGGAGGCCCTGCATTCACTGGTGGAGGTGACGAACATTGTCGTCTATCACAACTTCTACGAGCGCCTGCTCGAACATGTGAATGCCGGCGATTCATTCAGCAAGAGCTTTGCCGCCCTGCCCGAGAGCAGCCATCTCCTCCCTATTTCGGTGCAGCAGCTCATCGTGACCGGCGAACGATCGGGGGCATTGGCCGAGGTGCTCATGAAGATCGCAGACATGTACGACAAGAAAGCCTCTGAGACGGCAGAGAGACTTCCGGTGATCCTGGAGCCACTTCTGCTCATTATCATCGGCGGCATCGTCGCAGGCATCGCATTTGCTATCATAGTCCCTATCTACAAAGTCGTCGGGAACATCGGTAACTGATGTTTTCCCATTCCTTCCCCCCTTCCTCATGTCGCACCGCGGGTTCACTGCAGTCGAAGTACTGCTCACGCTCGGCATCGTCGCAGTCACAGCCGGTATCAGCATGCCGCTCTATCGCACCTACCAACTCCGCAGCGAGTTGGATACTGCCATCGAGCAGGCCAAGCACGCCCTCGAGCGCGCCCAAGTGCTGGCACGGGCAGGGCAGAACGACTCTATGTGGGGCTATGCCACACAGGAGGGCATTCTCTTTCAGGGAGAGGCCTTCGCGATCCGCGAGCCCCAGTCGGATGAGGCGTACATTGTGCCGGCCTCCGTAGAGGTCTTGGGCCTGACGGAGGTGGTCTTTCAGCGTGTAACCGGTGAGCCGTTAGTCGGCGGGGAGATCATCTTTCAGGCAGACAACGGGGAATGGCGCACCATTACAGTGACAGAGGGGGGGTCGGTGGCTTCGAGTGAATTGTTTCCGCCAGAGAGCAGCTCGAGTAGCACCGTGGCCAGTGTGGGTGGGAGCAGTACATCTTCCGATATCAGCAGTACCGGCAGCGTTGGTTCGGGCGGCAGCAGTGCGGGCATGTCCGGAGGGTCCGAAGGCAGCACTGCCTCCGGAGGAGAGACGGGAGGGGGAGATACAGAGAGCTCCAGCAGCGCCGCAACCTGTGATGATGCGTTCACGCTCCTGCCCGATGGCACCATTGAGACAACAGGGACGGTGGATGCCACCGTGAAAGTTCTCGGCTCGCAGGTGAGCGAAGGGGCGGGCGGCCCTGCCGCCAGGATCGTTGTATCGATGAGTACGGATGAGGGTGATACGTGGGTTCCGCTCTTCGACGGACAAACCGTCCGTGGCGGAGAGGAAGATGTCGTCCAGAATCTCCCTTCGGGTACCAAGCTTCTCATCCGGGTCAACGGCCGGCACTCCTGGCTCTTCAACCGGACGTTCCTTTCTAATAATTCCGCGGGGCACATGCTGGCCCTGCGCAACGGGCACCGGCTTCCTGTCGGTTCCTATGACGCCTTCGGCAATCCTGCCGGACTCGCCTCTTTCCTTCGCGCGATCATTGAGGATGGCCGTATCAAGATCCATCCAAAATCCGTCGTCTTCCTCACAGAGCTCGATGCCCTCTGGAAAGGCGCCTCCAAGTTCCAGGATGCCGTCGTGCAGGTGACCTTTGCCGCAAAGCCCGGCAGCTGCGCGCAGGCCACCGATCCAAAAGTGAAGATCGTCTTCGACCGGCTCGAGAATCAGAACGCAGGCGATGTCCGTCCCCGGGTATACGTGGGCGAGCAGGGTATCCTCTTCGCGGAGGATCAGTGGATTCCCCTGTCGGTGGCGGGCGTGACGATGGCCGATTCCTCCCTTGTCGAGAATGTCCCCGGCATGGCTGTAGAACGCCGCAGCGGAGTATTGCGCGTGCTCCTGCATGGATCGCACATCATTCCATCCGGCAAGGAGCTCGTGGATGCACGCATCATCTTCGATCGTGCCGTCGTGACTTCCATCGAGAATGACATGGGGGCCGATACCACCGAAAATCCCACCGACGGCGTCGTGAACGACGGCACGGGCGGGGATGAGGTGACCATTGCGGATGACCGCGGCTCGGTACGGTTCCAGACGCGCGTCACCAGCGCGGATGATGCCATCTTCATTCACTGGGCAATCGGCATGGCCAGTTCCAGCTCCAGTGCCGCTTCGGGGGCCAGTTCCGCAGCGTCGAGTCAGGCCTCTTCCGGATCTGCGCAGTCAGCGAGCAGTGAAGGGCAGACCGGCAGTGAGGGCGAAACCGGCAGCGAAGCGAGTGTCGCACCCGATGCCTGTGCCGCCGCATACACGATGGATGATCGGGGGCGCATGGTGCTCGGCGAGAAGGCCGATGTCTCGTTCACCGTTCTTGGATCCTATGCCACGTACGGTGCCAACGGTCCGATGATTCACGTGCGCCTGAATGCGAGTCTGGACGGAGGTGGCACGTGGCGCGGGCTCTTCAATTTCCGCGATATCATCACGGGCGACACGCAGACCATACGGGATGTTCCTTCGGGATCCGTACTCACCCTCTCGGCTGAGGGGCGTTACTCCTGGCTCTTCAAGCGTGTCGCGCGCATCGAAGATGACGGAGACCGCGTGCGCGTGCTCCGGCCCGGCTCGGTGGTCCCCGGCATCGGCTTGCTCTTGAACCCCATGCGCCTGAAGCCTTTCCTGCGGGAGCGCATTTCCGAAGGCAGAGTGCTCCTCACCGGCCGGCAGGTGCTGGCGCTTGTGGAGCTGCAGACACTGGATGACACGGCAGATTATCAGGATGCCGTGGTGCTGGTCACGATTGCGAAGCCGGTGAGCAGCGGCGGACCCTGTGCACAGGAAGATGCTGCGCTCAGCAGTCAGTCGAGCGTTCCTGCGGGAACGAGCAGTACTTCTTCCACTTCCTCGGTGGCAGGCCCGAGAATCACGATCTGTCACTTCACCAGCGCAGACCGGCTGCATCCAGCCACAATGGAAATCAATGAATCTGCCTGGTCTGCGCACAGCGCGATCGGCGATCGTCTGGGTGCCTGTGAAGCCGACGAGGACGGTGACGGCATTCCGAATGCACAAGACTTCTGCTCCGGCACGTACCTGCCCGAGTCCGTACCGACCGAGTTCATGCTCTTCAACCGGTATGCCCTCACGGGGTCGAGCGGCGTGTTCCGCGAGGGGCCGCGCAAGAGGGTGAGTTCCTTCTCCCTCTCCGATACCCGCGGTTGCAGCTGCGAACAGCTTGTGGCGGTGGCCGAGGGCGAGCGGGATTACTACTTCCCGCACGAGCCTCTGCTCCATCGGGAGCTCAAGAGCCTCTTCCCGTTCTATACGAACGGCGCACGGCAATTCGGTTGCGGGGCGGCGATCCTGCGCATGTCGCGGCCGTAAGTGTTATTCGTCACTTAAGAAAAGCGGTGTCACCCCGAGCACAGTCGAAGGGCGGCACCGCGTTTCTAGAGTTCGTTCCCCGGCGGAGTGTATCCCGAGCGAGTCGAAGGGCTCGGAATGACAAGCTCTCTGCGCTCCTTCAAAGAGCCTTCCCTGTATACTGCAGAACTGTTCCCTTCTCCTCCCGTCCGCGATCCGGCTCGCTGCTGCTCGAAGCCCTGCTGGGCGTAGCCATCTTTGCGATTCTCGCGGGGGCGGTGAGCACGGTACTCTTCGTGGGGCAGGAAGGTGCACTCAAGAGCGGAGACAGGATACGTGCGGTCTTTCTCGCTTCCGAGGCGCTGGCTGCCGCTCGCACAATGCGGGATGCCTCTTTCGATCAGCTCGTGGATGGGAAGCATGGGGTCTGTATCGGAGCAGCCGGAACATGGGAATTCTGCGGCCAGGAGAATGTGGCTGCAGATGGTTTCCGTACGACGCTCACTGTGCAGACGCTTGCCGAGAGTCACGTGCGCCTCTCTGCAGAGACGCGTTGGCAGGGGGGTGCCATAGGTTCCGGATCGGTTCTGATTGCCGAAGAGCTGACAGACTGGCGTGTGGTGAAGCCGATTGGCGACTGGGCGACCGTGCACGAGGAGGGCGGTTTCACCATCGAGGGCCAGCCGCTCTTCTCCGCGATCGCGCTCAACGATGGTGCCGCTTTCGTCGCCAGTGCGTACGGAGAGGGCGGTAAGGGGCTGCATGTCTTCTCGTACGCGGAGGGCGGCGATCCCCTGCCCATTGCGGCCGGATTCGATTTGGGTGTTGCCGCTTACGCGGTGCTGGTGGATGGGGATGTGCTGTATGTTGCGACCGCAGACACTTCTGCAGAAGTGCAGATCTTCGATGTGTCCGCACCGGCGGAATTCTCTATGACCAAGCGGCTCGCGACGATCAATGTGCCCGGAGACGGACGAGCACGGTCTCTCGCGTTCTTCAATAACACACTCTTCGTGGGTGCGACCGAGGACATTATAGAAGCCGAACTCTACGCATTCGATGTGGCGGATGCGGGGGATCCGGCTCTTCTGGATATTCTGGATGACACCGCCTCGTACTTCGGGCTTAGCCTGCACGAAGGGTTCGCCTATGTTGCGAGCTCTATGGATTCCATGGAACTGCGGGTCATCGACGTCTTCGATCCCGCCGATCTCTCCGTTGCAGTTGGCGAGGGGTACAACCTCACGGATGTGCAGGATGGGCTCGCCATGGCGACCGTCAACAGCGACGTGCTCATCGGCAGGCGCAGTGGAGAGGCCATTGAGGAACTCGTGCTTCTCGATGTGAGCAGTGGAGCGGTTCCTTCCCCGCCACCCGGTCCGTGGTATCAGGAAATGGGCGGGAGCGTTCCCGCTCTCACCGTGGAGCCGGGAGGACGCTACGCGTTCATCGCCACCGATAACATCGCCGCGCAATTGCAGGTGGCGGACCTGCAGGCCTTTCGTGCGGGTCAGTTCCCCATCATCTCCTCCGCGCTCACCTCGACCGGCGGAGGGCGGGCAGTCGCCTACGATGCACAGCGTGACCGCGTGCTCCTCGCCACGGATCGCGGAATTCTCCTCTACCGTCCCGGTACATGATGCAATTGCGCTCCCGATCCGGCTACGTTTTCCTCTTGAGCATTATCATGGTGGGTGCCATCGCTGTGGCGACACTGGGATCCCTGCTCATGATCGGCGTCGGTTCCCTGCAGATCGGCGGAACCGTGCAGCAGTCGGAACAGGCGCGCTCGCTCGCTCAGACCTGTGCGGAACGCGCACTCCGGTCTTTGTGGGAAGATGGCGCCTATATCGGCTCCGAGGAATTCACCTTTGCAGAGGGGACCTGCGCGATCTGGCGCGTGGGGGGGTCGGGGAATGAGAATCGTTCCCTCTGTACTGAGGGCAATGTGGGGTCGACCGTACGGCGTTACGAGATCCTGCTCCAGCGTGTCCTCCCCTCCATTCAGGTCTATGCCTGGCGCGAGGTGGAGCAATTCACTGCCTGTGCTTTCGAATGATGCATTTCTCCCCTCAGCGCCGGCCGGGTACCACGCTCGTGGAGCTTCTGCTCTTCCTCGCCTTTTTCGCCGTGGTGGGGGGGACTGTTGTTTCCATTCTCTTCGCAACGAGCGACCAGCGTGCGCGCCAGCAGACCATCGTATCTGTGGAGCGTACGGGACTCCAGATTCTCCAGAGCCTGCGTTGGCGCATCGAGCATGCCGAGCGCATTTTCGATCCCGCGAACGGGGCGACTGGGGCGATCCTCGCGCTGCAAATGGCATCAGAATCGGACCATCCTCTCATTGTGGGCCTCGAGGACGGTGCCTTGGTTCTGGTGCTGCGCGATACCAAGAAGACACTCACGACGGAGGGCATGACTATTACACATTTCACGGTCCGCAATACCTCCCCCGCCAGCACACATCCGAGCGTTTTGATCTCATTCGACCTCACTCAGTCGTATCCGCTCCCTTCTGCTGCCGTTCCCGAGTACACCCGGAATTTCGAGATGCTCGTCTCGCTCCTTCCCAAAGACCACACAGTGGGTGACGACTGCGGCTGTGCAGCGCCATCATGCCAGGGGGCCATCTATCAGTGGGAGATCTGTTCCGGGACCAGCTGTTCCGCAGCGCCGATCACTCTGCCGTGTCCTGCGCTGTAGCGATTGCAGACTCTTTTTTTTGACCGTCAATGCAATCGTCTCGTGCGGAGAGAAAAATTGTTACACTGTTGCGGAGCATTCAGAGTGGAGTGCTCCTCCTCTTCTTTTCTATCTCTTCCCCATTTTCTTCTATGAAACTTCGCCTCTCCCGAGCAGGGTTCACGCTCATTGAGCTCCTCCTCGTCATTGGGATCATCGCGATCCTCGCTTCCATCGTCATCGTGGCCATCAACCCCACCAAGCAGATGGGTGATGCACGCAACGCACAGCGCCGCAGCGATGTGAACACCGTTCTGAACGCGGTTTATCAGTACGCCATTGATAACAACGGCACCATGCCGGGCTGTCTGGCATCGGGTACCGGAGGAAATATCTGCGTGAAGGGCTCTTCCTGCACGGGTGTGACAGGTGGCTGCGACCTCGATTCACTCACCACGTCGTACATCGTGGATCTGCCCACAGATCCTTCTGGCGCAACGGGCAATGACACGAACTATGATGTTGCCATCACCAGCGGACGCGTAACGGTCTCGGCTCCCGAAGCCGAGCAGAGTCAGACCATCAGCGTGACACGCTAAGGAGGAAGTCAGACTGTCCACTCGACCCCGCATCTACTCTTTCAGGAAAGGGTGCGGGGTTTTCGTTTGGAATGCGATAATTTGCGGGTGAATCGACCATTGTGAGTATTATATAAATATGGTATAATCACTATTCAGATACACAACTATGCAGGCTCCCCTTGCTCCGCCCCGGCCGGACCCTCCGCGCACATCTGCACGTGGTGAAACGCAGCGGCGCACAGGATTCGGCATGTCCATCTTCTGGCGCACCATGCGCCAGTTCGCGCTCCTTGCCACCTTCTCGGTCGTGCTCTTCTCGGGTGCGACGGCAATCGCCGCACGGCCGCTGCCGGCATTCCTGGGCTCGCTCTTTCTCCTGCTCGGAGTGCTGGTCTTCACGCTCGCGGTGGCGCTGGCGTACTTTCTCGCACGCGGGCTGACAGGCCCCATCGTCTCGCTCAGCCGCCGCGTGGCGCGCCTGGGGCCGGATCACTGGTCCTATCAGCCTGCAGAGAACACCACCGACGAAGTCGGCACGCTCGAAGCCGTGGTGGCGGATATGGCGCATCGTCTGGAGCGAGGCTATCTCTATCTGCAGGGTGAGGTGGAGAAGCGTACGGCGGAGCTCAAAGAGCAGTACCTCAAAGACCGGACGATCCTCTCATCCATCCACCACGGAGTGATCGTCACCGATCCTCAGGGAAGGGTGATCGATGCCAATCCCGCAGCCGTGCAGATGATGGGGCAGAGTCGGCTCGAAGAAATCCACGGGCGTTCTGTTGTTGAGGTTCTTCGTCTCTCTCATCACCACCAGTTCCTCCCAGAGCAGGAACACCCTGTGATGCACTGTCTGAAGTCCCGCACCGAAGTCCGCCCGCACCCGCAGGAGCAGAGCAGCCTGGAGCGCCCCGATCACTCGCGCATTCCGGTCATGCTCATCGCCAGCCCCCTCCTCTCTGAAGATCAACTGCTCGGGGTGGTCGTGGTGTTCCACGACGTGACCGAGGAACGCAAACTGGACTACATGAAGTCCGAATTCATCTCTCTGGCTTCCCACCAGCTCCGTACACCCCTCTCGACGATCTCATGGTACGTGGAGCTTTTGCAGACGGATGACCGTGACAAGCTTACCGAGACGCAGAAGGCCTATGTGGACGAAATGCACGTCGCCGGCCAGCGTATGGCGCGCCTGATCGATGCCCTGTTGCATGTGTCCAGGCTGGAGGGCGGCGGGATCACGCCAATGAAGCAGAATGTCGATCTCGTCGCGTTGATCCGGGATGTAGCTGAAGACGAACGAGCGCTCGCGAAGGATCGCAAAATCAGCATGGAGCTTCGGCTGCCGTCCGGTCTGACCCTGGTCACGGATCCCACGCTGGTGCAGATCATTCTGCACAACATCATCAGCAACGCGGTGAAGTACTCCGAGGCGGGGGACTCCATCGGCATTTCCCTCTCGCAGACCGAGGAGACCGTGGCGGTCACGGTGCAGGATACGGGTGTGGGCATCCCTGAGAAGGAGCAGCGCTACCTCTTCACGCGTCTCTTCCGGGCTTCCAATGCGACGAAGGTGGATACGACGGGCAGCGGGCTCGGCCTCTACATTTCCCGCATGCTCGCAGAGCAGCTCAAAGGCAGAATTTCGTTCCTCAGTACCGAGGGGAAGGGAACGTCATTCATGCTGGAGCTGCCGTTGGAGAATCCAAAGAAGCCGGATGCCCCCTCGGCCGAGGGTTCCTGAGGCACGGTCATGAGCCCGGGGAGGACTTCCCCAAGGCTCATGATGATAGTTGGTCCCGCTCTTCTGTACGCCGGGTTCTGTTCCCCGCGTTATGGAACGCGGGGCGATGATCATCTCTCTGGGACCCCGGTTACCCGGTGGCCTCGACCGCGGCCCGCAGATGCGGGACGGGTACTGTGCGGAGGAGTCGTCGGTACAGCGGAACCACTGCGTGATCCAGCGACCCAAACCCTCCTTGCTCCACCTAGAGTTTGCCAACCCCGTTTGCACGGGGCCTCGGTGCTCCGAGGCGTTTCACCCCCTTGCGGGATCGTCTCTGTGGCACTGGTCCGTGCCCGCCTTTACCGAATATATGACGGGCAGGTGGGCGTTACCCACTAGGCGTTCCAATGGAGCCCGGACGTTCCTCTCAGGCTCCGCCCCTTACGGGGCTTCGCCGGAGCGATCATCCAAAGAGCAGGAAGTCTTATTCTCGTCTTTGATTGCCTTTGAGACAAGGACTCCGTAGGATTTTCTTTGTCTGATCTTTTTATAATATTTGTGGCGAAGGCGGGCTTTGCCCGCCTGGAGCCACTCCACTTAGGGAAAAGAGAGTTCATGAGAGAAAAACCGTAGGTTTGTCTCTCATGCCTAGGCCGCTTTAGCTCAGTGGTAGAGCAACTCACTTGTAATGAGTAGGTCCGGGGTTCAAATCCCCGAAGCGGCTCCATCCGGCTCCATCCCTTTATCCCGCATGCGCATGTCTCCGCTATCGGGCTGTTGGTGATCAGCGAAATAGCCTGCTGCCGCCTGGACCGCTCTGTCATGTGTCCCAGTCACCTGTCCCATCGCATCACACGCATCGAGTACGGTCTCTTTATTGGACCAGAGCCCCAGAAGCGCCACGCGCATCTCGCGCGCAGGATCCCTTTTGCCTGCGGCAAATTCCACGCCGCCGATCTGCCTGCCCCTGACCTCTTTCACGCCGAGCAATTTCTGCCGTATCGCACGGGCGTCAGTCCCCTCCGGCGTTTCGATGACACTCACGACAGACGCTCTCTTTGCCGGTTCCACCGGATTGGTGAAACCGATCTCCTCCAGACCCGCCTCCAGAGCGCGCTGGTTGATGGCATGTTGGTTGAACATGTGCGGCAGATTGCCGTTGGCGCGATCCATGGTCATCTGCAGCGCTTTTCCCAGCGCATAGATATTCTGCACGCCCGGGGTCGCATGGTAGATGCCCTCGTTCCAATAGCGCATGTTGGATTCGAGATCGAGGTACAGGCTGCCGGGAGGGCATCCCTGCCGTCTCCGTTCCTGAATGCGTTCCATGGCAAGAGGCGAGACCGTAAACGGAGCCGTTCCCGGAGGGGCATTCACTCCTTTCTGGGAGCATGCGGAGACATACGCCGCCTGCCACGCGTCGGCACACACCGGCGCTCCGCCCAGAGCACACACTGCATCCACGCACAGCATGACACGGTAGCGGGTTGCGATGGTGCCCAATCGGACGAGGTCTGCGCGCGGGATCTCTGTGCCCGCCGAGGTTTCGATCTGCGCGACAAACGCAGCCGAGATGCCCGCCTCTCCGTATCGGGCAATCGTTTCTTCAAAGCGATTGGGATCCACGGTCTGTCCGAATTCCGTGTTCATCTCGATGATTTCTTTGGGATATCGCCTGCTGATCATGTCGCCGATGCGCCCACTGAAGAAGCCCGAATTCACGTACAGCGCCCTGTCTCCGGGATGCACGAAATTCATCACGCCTGCCTCGTTGCCCCCCGTTCCGGAGCAGGTCAGTGCCCCCGTGTGCTTATTCTCGGTGCCCATCAATACACGGAGCAGTTGCTGCACCTGGTGGCATTCTTCCAAAAAATCCGGGTGCGTATGATTGAGTGTTTGCCGCGCCACCGCTCCCCGCACGTCCGGATGGATGCCGCTTGGTCCTGGTGTCAGCTGCAGAGTATCGGGCGTTTTCCGTCTGTGACTCATAGAAGAAGCGAGAAGCCCAAGTGGTGGAGAGTGGGCCAGTGTCTGTTCTTCCTCTGGGGGAGTCAAGGAATCGCGAGCTTTTAGCCCACACTGCGCATCCTCCCGTAGTACACTTCCACACCAGTGAAACGTTCTGAGCTCCTCTTAGGCCTCCTTCGACTCCCCGTCGATGCTCTGGCGGTCATGGCGGCGCTGTTGCTCGCCTACCGGCTGCGCGAGGCGCAGATGGATCTCATTCCCGGCGTGCAGCTTCTGGAGCCGGCAACCACGCTTCCCGCGCTCCCCTTCTACGCAGACACATTCGTGGCGCCGAGTGTGGGTGCGTTCCTCCTGCTCTCGGCGGTATTGGGTCTCTATGCGTTACGCTCGACCAAGAGCGCCTGGCGCGAAATGGGGAATGTCATGATTGCCTCGCTGCTCTGGCTCGTGGCAGTGGTCGCATGGTTCTTCTTCGTCGAGAAGCAGCTTTTCTACTCCCGCATTCTTCTCTTTCACGCCGTCTTCTTTCTGGTGGCATTCAGCATCACCGGACGGACGACGCTCGTTCTGCTCCAGCGTTCCCTGCTCCGGCTTGGCATCGGCGTGCGCACCGTCGTGTCGGTGGGCAGGCATTCCATCACTGCTCTCGCACGCCACACACTCGAGCATGACGCGCACTATCGGTACGTCGGGCACCTGGAGGATCTTGCCGGCCTTCGCCGTCTCTCATATGAGCCCGTGATCGATCTCGTATTGCAGACGGATCCCAATCCGGACAGCGAAGAGACCGTGACGCTCATCGATTTCTGCCGCAGCCATCACATCGGCTACGGGTTCTTCCCTCCTGTATTCTCTGATGTTCCGCACCAACTCAGAATCGAACGGCTGGGCATGCTGCCTATGATGCGCTTTCAGCCGACGCCTCTCGATGGCTGGGGACGCGTGGTGAAGCGGGCAGGAGATATCGTCGCGAGCGCCGCACTCCTGATCGTCCTCTCCCCCCTTCTGTTATTCCTTGCACTGGGCATTCTGCTCGATAGCGGATGGCCGGTGTTCTTCGTTTCGCCGCGCGTGGGTGACTTTGGCCGTCGCCGGATTCCAATGCTCAAGTTTCGCTCCATGGTGTGTGATGCCGAAGCGCAGAAACAAGAGCTCGTGCACCTGAGCCATCGCAGCGACGGTCCGCTCTTCAAGATCAAGTGCGATCCCCGCGTGACCCGCTTCGGGCATTTTTTGCGTCGCTGGTCGTTCGATGAATTGCCACAGCTCCTCAATGTGCTGATGGGGCAGATGTCCCTCGTGGGTCCGCGTCCGCACCTGCCAGAAGAGGTGGATCGGTACACGCACATTCAGCGGCGCGTCTTCGCCGTGCGTCCGGGCATGACGGGGCTCTCACAGGTGACGGGCCGCAGCTCCCTCCCCTTCGACGAAGAGGTGAGGCATGATCTGCAGTACGTGGAAGAGTGGTCACCGCTCCTGGATTTGTGGATTATGTGGCGGACGATTTTTACGGTGCTAAAGAGGGATGGGGCGGAGTGAGGCAGCTGGTTAGCCTGTTCGCTTGTTAGTTGGTTAGGTTTTTCTATATAAGCCAACAAGCTAACCAGCGAAGAAGCTAGAACAGCCCCATCTGCGGCTCGCCCGCCTTTGGCGCATCTTGTTCCGCGTTGCCGAATCGGCGTAAGTACGCCATCGCCCGCTTGCCGTAGGATTTGGTCTTGAGCCGGTCGTCAGTGACGAGCACCTCGCCCTGGAACGTGCGGTGACGGCAGAACGTCCGCAGTAAGCGGAACAGCCGGTGTTCCAGCCGCGGGAGGAAATAGTCCTCAAACGCATTCGGATAGTGCGCGGCGCGGCGCGAGAGCACGGTGTGCGATGGATGATCGAAGGGGAGTGAGGCGATGATCAGGCGGTCCACGATTTCGGCAGGCAATTCAACATCCTCGTATCCCCACGGCGTTAAGAGCCACAGGGCCGGAGCAGGTGCGGCCAGAAACTCCGCCGTCATCCGCTCCAGTCCCCCGCTCAAATTCTGGCAGATCATTTCTACCCCCTTCTTTTCCAGTTCTGCCGTGTACTCCACGTATTTCTCTTCAATGATGCGCCGACTGCCGACGAGCACGACGGATTTTCCGGGCGGGGGGTTTCTCAAAAGATCATCGAGCGCCAGATCTGTGCGGATGGAAAGCGGGAGGGTAAAGGGCGGAAACGGTGTTGCGGCGGGCAGATCGGTGGCAGGAAGAATCTCACGCAGCGTCGCACTGCTTCCCGGCGGAATCGTGAGGATCGTCGGGTGTGCCTCGTACAGGAGTGACGAGAGCAGCGGACCGATACGTTCCGGCACGGATTGAACCGATTGGCTGCCTCCCTGACGCTGCTCGATCCATGCGATGCGGCGTGCGAGGAGTTCGGGGGTGAGGATACGATCCAGATCCATGAGGTCGCGGCGCGGTAATTCCGGCAGGGTTTCATCCGAGATGAATGGGACGATTCTCTCTCTGAGCACACGCGCCTCTTTGGTCTCGAGATCCTGACTCGTCAGGTAGCGCACGTCCTGAAACGCACGCACGCGCTCGATCCACAGCTGGAGGAGATCCAGAAACCCCGTGAGATCCGCCCTGCCCTCTGCGGCGGCACGCAGGTGATCCAGCACCGCCTGCCACTTGAATGCCCTGGTGGCAGTATCTTCGAGCATGGAGACGTCGGTGATGAGGATGCGGGTATTTGGCGAGAGGGCGCGATGTCCGGGGTGCTCAGGATTCGCAAGGATCGAAAGAAACTGCTGGTGATCAATGAGGACGACCGAAGGCGTATTCTGGAATTGCCGGTGGTAGGTTTCTGATTGATTGGTGCAAGCGAGCTTGCCGTACCACACGGCGCGCTCCTCACCGTGCACGGGCAGGTCACGGTGGGCAGCAGGACGGTACCAGCGCACCTTCACGGCGAGCGTCGCCTCGTCGGAGGTGAAGGATGGCTGCAGGAGCAGGGCCTCGGCCGCATCGGGATCCAGAAGCAGAGCGGCGGGCATGAGCACGCGTGATTCCCCTTCAGGCAGAGTGAGCCCGCGCACGCTCGCTTCCAGGTTTTTCACGATGATCCACGTGGGGTCTTTGGCAGCGAGGGCGGTATCGACGATGCGTTGCAACGTCTGAGGTGCGAGGGAATCTTCGATGAGCGTGACGCCAGATTTTTGGCTCTCCGGCAGGCTCACGCGGTCACCGGCGGCCTGCTTCTTTCCGCGCGTTGGCCGCGTGCCCGAGAGCATCCACTTGGGTCGTTTGGCTGCAGGCACCGTCGGCAGCACTTCGGCCAGACGCCGGTACCCCGGGGAGCTTAAGGAAAAAACTTCAAAGAGCGCGCGCAATTCATCCGGCGGGAGTTCCTGCAGGCGTTCCCAGCACTTTCCCAGAAGTTCTACGGTGGCGTGCACGTCTCCGAGCGCCCGGTGTACGGGGTCATGGCGGAGTTTTAGAACCGCACTCACATAGCCAAGCGAGTAGCTGCTGAGCTCGGGAAACACCAGTGATGCGAGCATGGAAGTATCGATCCACGCCCGTTCCGAGAGGTCGATGCCCTCCCCTTTCAACATGCGGATATCGAAGCCCACGTTCTGTCCGACGATCAGTGTGTCTGCGCCGATTTTGGATTCGATCGTGGCCCGCACCTGCTCGAACGACGGTTTGCCCGTGAGCATCTGCGGCGTGATGTGCGTGAGCACCTGCACGGTGGGCGGAACATCCTCGGGAATGGAAATGAGCGTCTCAAATTCCTCAGCCACTTTTCCATTCTCCATGCGTACCGATGCAAATTCGATCACGCGGTTCGCGCGGGGCACGAAGCCCGTTGTTTCGGTATCGAGGACGACGAAGGGCAATGAAGGAAGGTGCACATCCCGATACTAGAGCGGGGAGCCCTCTGCTGCCAGCAATCAACCCTGTGCCACTTCTTCTGTCGGCTCTTTGTCCGAAGCTTCGGCAGGAGCAGCTTCCTCCTGGGGAGCTTCTGCAGGAGCGGACCCTGCGAGTGCTCCTTCTCCTTTGAGCTCGGCCAGTTTTGCTTTGAAGGCCGGCAATTCCTCGTAGTTGTACATATCGAGTTCGTAGCCTGTGAGCTCGGTGGCCAGGCGGATGTTCTGCCCCTTCTTGCCGATGGCCATGGGGCGCTGTGCCTCTTCCACGAATACGGCTGCGCGTTTCTTGATCCGGCGACCGGCATCATCGACACGTTCCTGATCGTTGACGATGATCACGGCCGAGATGGAGGCCGGTTGCAGGGCAGTCGAGATCAGTCTGATCGGATCATCCGACCACTCGATCATGTCCACCCGCTCGCCGTTGATCTCTTCCATCACCGCCTGAATGCGCACGCCTTTCTGACCCACGCAGGCCCCGATGGGATCGATGCGCGGATCGCTGCTCGAGACGGCGACCTTGCTGCGGAAGCCCGCATCCCGCGCGATAGCCCTGATGGTGACATCACCGTTACGGACCTCGGGGATTTCGAGCTCGAGCAGTTTGCGTACCAGCCCCGCATGCGTGCGCGAGATTCTGAGCTGCGGCCCCTTGCCGGTGAGCTCCACTTTATCCAGGTACACGCGAATGCGCTTGCCGGTGTAGTAGTGCTCGCCCGGAATCTGCTCCCTCCACGGCAGGCTGACAGCCATACCCTCGATTTCCAGTGTCACCCAGTTGGGCTCCACTTTGGTCACGGTTGCGGTGAGGAGCTCATTCTCACGATCCTTAAACATCTCGTACAGACTCTGCTTCTCGGCTTCCTGCAATTTCTGCAGGATCACCTGCTTGGCGGCCTGTGCGGCGATGCGCCCGTAGCCGACAGGCGTCACGTCGATGGTGATTTCGTCGCCCACGTCAGCATCAGGTTTCACCTTGCGGGCATCTTTCACGCTGACTTCGAAGTTCTCGTTCTCCACGCCTTCCACCACCTCTTTCACCAGGAGGATCGTCGGCTGGTCTTTGCCTTCCTCCAGATCCACGCGGATTTCCTGTTCCTTGTTGCCGTAATCCTTGCGGTAGGCGGTTGCGATGGCCTGCTTCACAGCTTCCAACACCTGTTCCGGGCTCACGCTTTTCTCGGCACAGATCTGATTGATGGCTGCGATGAATGATGCGCGCATGGAGGATGGGGGAAAGCAGGAGCACCCCTTCGTGGGTGCGCTGCGGGAAATCACCGTTCCGCTATAACGGAACAGTGTGGATCTACCATCAGGATACATAAACATCATACTGCTGTTTAGGGCTTGGTGCAAGCTGCTACCATGGCGATATGGGTACCGTACTCGTGGCTGGCGTTCTGAGCGCCGTTGCCAGCGGCGTTGCAGCCGTTCTGGCCGATCGCCTCCTTTCGGAGCGCATTGCCATTTTCGGATCTTTCGTCGGGCTGGAACGCTCTTTCAATCCCGGTGTGGCCTTTGGTCTCACCTTCGTTCCGTGGCTTCAGATGGGGCTCATTCTGGTCGCGCTCCTTGCCGTCGCAAGCATGGTGCGCACATCGCAGGGACGCCTGCAGCAGGCGGCATTCGGGCTCATTCTTGGCGGTGGTATCGCCAACCTCATCGACCGCCTTCGCGACGGCTTTGTCACCGATTATTTTCAAGTCGGAACATTCCCCATTTTCAATGTGGCGGACAGTTTTATTACCATTGGGGTATTGATGTTGATGATGGAGCTTGTTCTGAAGAAGAGGAAGTAGGAACAATGAATGACGAAGGAGGCGAAGAGATAACCCACGTTTTATTCCCTATTCTTTATTCATAATTCATACTTCAATTACCTTCATAAACCGCTTCCACTTCCCATCCCTTCGAGGTTACACTGTCGCTCTCATGGATATCCGTTACCGCGTGCGCGGCGGAAACCCCCTCCGCGGCGATATCACCATCAGCGGCTCCAAGAACGCGGCGCTCCCTCTCATTGCGGCGTCGGTGCTCGCCAGTGGCGAGACCGTGCTCCACAACGTGCCCCGGCTGCGCGACATCACGGTGATGCTGCGGATTTTAGAATTCCTCGGCGCCGAGACTTCGTTTCAGGGCAACACCGTTCGCATTCGCACCCACAAGCTCCAGAACCGGCGTATTCCCGTCGAACTGGTTTCGAAACTCCGCGGTTCGATTGTCCTCTTAGGTCCCCTGCTCGCACGGTTCGGAACAGTGGAGATGGCATATCCGGGAGGATGCGTACTCGGCAAGCGGCCGGTGTACGCACACATCGCCGCGCTGGGACAATTGGGGGCGAAAGATCGCAGCACGGATGAGGTTCTGCACCTCGAAGGAGAGCTCAAGCCCGGCCGCGTGATCCTGCCGGAGTTCTCGGTGACTGCGACGGAAAACGCGGTGATGGCGGCGGCGTTGGTCGACGGAGAAATACGCATCGATCTCGCCGCAGCGGAACCGCACGTGCAGGAGGTGGAGAAAATCGTGGCGTCTATGGGGGCGCAGGTACAGGGAATCGGCACGCACGCCGTCCTGATCCGGGGCAGGAAAAATTTGCAGTCCCCCACGCACACGGTCATTCCCGATTATCTGGAGGCAGGGGCGTTCATCATTGCCGCCCTCGTCACGAAGGGCAAAGTGCGGCTGCACGGGGCGGATCCCGAACATCTCATTTCTTTTCTGAGTGTGCTGAAGCGCATGGGCGGGATCGTGCGCGTCGAGGGGGATGTGCTCTTCGTCGACGGGGAGCTCTCGATGCTGCAAGCGCAGGAGGTGCGCACGAATATTTTTCCGGGGTTCCCCACCGATCTGCAGGCCACGATGGGCGTGGCGATGACGCAGGCCAAAGGAGTCAGCCGGATCTTCGAGCGTCTGTTCGAGGGACGGATGGCCTACTTGTACGAGCTGGAGAAGATGGGTGCCCACATTGAGATCCTCAATGCGCACGAGGCGCTGATCATCGGTCCGACGGAGTTGCGTGGCCGCGTCGTTTCGAGTAACGACATTCGTGCCGGTGCAGCGATGGTGCTGGCCAGCCTGTGCGCTCGCGGAGAGACCATGGTGACGGATGTGCGCTACATCGAGCGCGGCTATGACCGTTTCGACGAGAAGCTTAAATCTCTGGGAGCGGATATCGAGAAAATCTCCGTCGAGGAGCGCAAGGAAGAAGAGGGAGAGACGGCTGCGCCCCGCCCCGCCCCGTTGACGGTCGCCGGGTGATCTGCGAGTGTGCAGGTGATGCGTGCGTGGCTGCAACAGCGGAAACTGACACTCGGCTTGTTGCTCGTCGTGGCGGTGACGGCAGTCGTGTATGTGCCGACGATCCGGAACGATTTTGTCGATTACGATGACCAGCCGCTCATCGTTGAAAATGCGGCGGTCCAGGAGCTCTCGACGCGCACCCTCTCGTTCATCTTCTCGACGTTCGATCCGGAGCTCTACGTTCCCTTCACCCTGCTCACGTACCAGATCGAGGGGCAACTCTTCGGCATCCGCCCGGGCGTGGTGCATGCGACCAATCTGCTGCTGCACCTTCTGAATATTCTTCTGGTGAGCTGGGTAGTCTTTCGCCTGACAGGCAGGGCGTGGGTGACGGCTGGGGTGACCGCACTCTTCGCGCTCCACCCGCTCAACGCAGAGGCGGTCCTCTGGGCGTCGGCCCGCAAAGATCTGCTCTCTGCGTTCTTCTTTCTCGCCTCCTTCGGTTCCTATCTTGTCTATCGCCGCAACGGGCGCTGGCTGACGTACGGAGCAAGTCTGCTGCTGTTCCTCTGCGGCCTCTTCTCCAAGGTTTCAGTTGCGCCTCTGCCCTTTATCCTCCTGCTCTCCGATTGGCTGGAGCGCGATTCTTTACGCGCGCGCTGGAAAGAGAAAATTCCCTTCTTTGTTCTTGGCGCGCTCTTCGTGATCATCGCGATCGTAGGGAAGACCGAGATCCTGGGAGCCTCTGACCTGCTCACGAATGTTCTCTTGGGCATGAAGAGTACGGCGTTCGTTCTCTGGCAGCTCTTGGTGCCCGTTCATTTTTCCATTCTCTACCCGCAACAACCTCTGCGTGAGGCTGATCCGTGGCTGTTTGTGGCTTCTGCCGCCGTGGTGATTGCGCTGCTGGGAGCAGCTGCGCTCTCTGCGCGCAGGCAGCGTGTGCTCGCCTTTGGGATCGGGTTTTTTCTATTGCTCCTGCTGCCGAGCTTCACCAATTTCTTCAGAAACGGCTCACTCTTCTTCTCATCAGATCGCTATGCGTACCTTCCCATGCTCGGTATGCTCGTGCCCCTCTTCGTCGCGCTCGATGGCGTGCTGAAGGGGCGCGATCGCCTGCGCTGGGTGGCGACTGCCGGCGTGATCGGTGTTGTGCTCGGTCTCGCCGCCGTTGCGCGTGCTCAGGTTCCGGTGTGGCAATCGACTGAATCACTCTTCCGGCATGTCGTCTCGCTCTATCCGCGTTCTGCTCTCGCTTACGTCAATCTGGGCGTCGTACGCACGCGTGTCGGCGACAGTGAAGGGGCATTCGAGGAGTTCCGCACGGCATCCGAAATCGATCCGGAATATGTGTTTCCGCTCCTCAATACCGCCCGCCTTCTACGTGATCGGGGCGAGATCGCGCGTGCAGAGCTGGTGTTTCGCGCCACCGTGCAGATGGTTTCTCGCAAGGAAACAGTGATCAATGTGGATCTGCTTCCGTTCTTTGAGCTGGCGCAGCTACTCGCATTAAAGGGGCAGAGCCGGGAGGCTCTGCAGGTGCTGGAACTGGCGGCCCGGCTCGGCCCCCGCATTGCCGCGGCTCACTATTACCTGGGCGTCGCCTACAGTGACCGGGGGCGCAAAGACGATGCACTCCGCACGTTGGAGCTGTCACGGTCCCTGCAGCCGAACAACGCCGATATGCAGTACCGCCTCGCGGGAATCTATGCGGAACAGGGGAGGCTGGAAGAGGCGGAAAAAGCGCTCAGGCGGGTTCTCTGGCTGAATCCATCGCATGCAAAGGCGGCGGAACACCTGCAGAATATCCGGTTCCTTCTGGGCAGGTAGAGATCGCGCCCTCTGTCTTGGCGTCCCGCGTTCCTTCCAGTACCATGGCTCCGCTTTATGGTGACAATCAGTTCTTCGGGCGGCCTCACACTGCAGTGCCTTTTCGGAAAAATGCCGCTCACAGTCTTTGCTGCAGCGCAGGCCAAGCCCGGACCAGAGGGGACGATGACACTCTTCGCCAACCCCGATGAACAGCCGCCCGAGTGTACCATCAGCTGGCCGGGCGAGTACGACTTCAACGGCATCTTCATCCGTGGCATCGGGCACAAGGAGGGCCGCCAGGTTTCGTACGTGGCGGAAGCGGATGGCGTGCGCGTGCTTTTCTGCTCCTCTCCTCTCCACTCCTTGAGCGATGCCGAGTTGGAATGGGTGGGCGACATCGACGTGCTGGTGTTGCCGGTGGATGACGTGAAGATCGTGCAGCACCTGCTCGATGTGGTGGACCCCCGCGTGTTCATCCCACTGGTGCACAAAGATGACAAGGCGTTCCAGGAGGTCTTGAAGATCTGCGGCGCCGTGGGCAAAGAGGCGATGGATGAGTTCAAATCAAAGGGCTCGTTGCCTGCAGAAGGCAGAGAGGTGGTGATTTTGAACGCGAAGAAGTAGGGCTAGGAATAGGGTTAGGGTTAGGGGAAGACGGTTCTCGTATTTTGCGTGCAGCACAGTACAATGGCGGCACGGTCCCATAGTTCCCGCCTTCGCTCCTTGTGGAGCTACGGCGGGCAGGCAATGGATCCTTCCACTATTCGATCCACCTCGCTCCTGTAGTTCAACGGATAGAACAATCGCGTCCTAAGCGATGGATGCAGGTTCAATTCCTGCCGGGAGCACCACAGAAATATACAGGTTCGACCTGCCCGGCGAAGCCCGAAGGGCGAAGTCGGGTTCCCGCCGGGGTCACCATCGTACAGTCGTATAATGAAGGCGAAGGCGGGAGCGATGGATGCAGGTTTCCGCCTACGCTCCTCGTTCCTCTGGGAGCTTCCTCTTCCGCTAAGGCTTCGGAGGACCAGTCGGCGGACAGGCAATTCCTGCCGGGAGCACCACGACCTCTAGTTCAGAACACTCTTGAGTTCCATTTTCATCTTCTCCGCCGCCTTCCCGGCGGCCTCCCTCCAGTCTTTGCCCTTCGAGGCGAAGATGATGCCCCGCGAGGAATTCACGATGGCTCCGTTGCCATTCACGAATCCGGCTTTAATGTCCGCAGCCGTGCCGCCCTGCGCGCCGTAGCCGGGGATGAGCAGGATGGCGTGCGAGAGGAGGGATCGTAAATATTTGAGCTCCTCCGGATAGGTGGCGCCCACCACCGCGCCCACGCAGGAGTATCCCGATTCTTTGCCGAGGAAAGAGAGCCCCCAGCCATCCACCAGTTGTGCCATGTGTTCGTGCACCGTTTCATCGCCCACCGTCAGATCCTGCAGCTCACCGGAGCTGGGGTTACTCGTCTTCACGAGGACGAAGATGCCTTTGTCATTCTTGTTGCAGCGCTCGATGAACGGTTTGATGCCGTCTGAGCCCAGGTACGGCGAGATGGTGAGTGCATCAATTGGGGAATCTTTCGAAAGGTAGGCATCTGCGTAGGCATCGCAGGTGCTGCCGATGTCATTCCTCTTTCCATCTGCGATGACCAAAAGCCCCTGGAGTTTTGCGTAAGCGCAGGTCTCGAAGAAGGCGCGCATCCCCTCCCAGCCCAGCGCCTCGTAGTAGGCCATCTGCGGTTTCACACAGGCGGCGATGTCTTTCACCGCGTCGATGATGCCCGTGGAGAAATCCAGGAGCCCCTTGGCGTCTTTGGCGATTCCTTCCGGCAGCTTATCCAAGGCGGGATCGAGCCCCACGCAGACGGGGGATTTCTTCTGAGTGGCGTCTGTGAGTACATCAGCGAAATGCATCGCTGAGATGATAGAGGGAACTGGGGAACTAGGGAACTAGGCTGAACGATTCAGTGATTCGGTTGAATATACAAAGCCTGAAAGCATTTTCCCGACACCATCAATTAATGACTTTGCGCGCAAGGTTTGTTGCTGTGTTGCGAGACCAACAGAGATTGCCATGTCCAGAAAAGCACAGACCTCTGCGCACTCACCTCGGGCAATAATGTACTTATGCTGTTTATCAGCTGGGGAAATCCGACAAAATCCCTCTGCGAAATTGGCGAGAATACTTGTGGCAGCTCTCCGCAGTTGAGAAGTCATGGCGTACCGTTCTTCCGGGGGAAACATTCGTGTAATTGCATAAATCTCCGTTACAAGTTCCAGTCCAGTCTGCCAGAGTCGTGTGTGGTGCCAGTCTTGCATAAGTCATTGAGAAGCCGCTTTCCTATGTCCGATTTCCCTCATTCTCCAGTTCCCTAGTTCCCGATTTCCCTAGTCTTCGATCGTCTGCCTGTACTGAAGAGCCTCCGCCACGTGCACAATCTCAATTTCCTGTACATCCGCCAGATCCGCGATCGTTCGTGCGACCTTGATGGCACGGTGGTACCCGCGGGCGGAAAGGCCCATCCGGTCCACCGCCTGTGACAGAAGCCTCTGCGCGTCCTCTTTGAGCGGGCAGAGGGCGTCGATCTCTTTCACGCCCATTTCTTTGTTGGTGCGGATCGTATGGGCTTCGAATCGTTTTGCCTGACGCGCGCGTGCCCCCATCACCCGCTTGAGAACGGCAGCGGTGGTGTCGCCGTTCATCCGGGCCGGGCGCTGCAGGTCTTCGATGGGCACGGGCTGTACGTTCACGGTGAGATCGATGCGGTCTAAGAGCGGCGCCGAAATGCGACGGTGAATACGCTCGGCGTTTCCTGCTGTGAAGCGGGGCGGATTCATGGCGGCGACCATGGTGAAGTCTGCCGGAAAAGTGACGGAGCCCTGTGCGCGCGTGATGGTGATGCGGCGGTCCTCCAGCGGTTGCCGGAGTACTTCCAATACTTGCGCCGGAAACTCCGCGAGTTCATCCAGAAAGAGCACGCCGCGGTGGGCCAGACTGATTTCGCCGGGGCCGGGGATTTGTCCTCCTCCGACGATACTGACCCCGCTCGCGGTGTGATGCACCACCCGAAACGGGCGGCTTTGGATGAGGGGCACCTCCGGCGGGAGCAGATTGGCTACAGAGTAAATGCGCGTGACCTCGATAGCTTCTTCCTGCGACAGGGGAGGCAGGATTCCGCGGAATGCCCGTGCGAGCAGTGTCTTGCCTGCGCCGGGTGCGCCCGAGAGGAGCACATTGTGCCCGCCCGCCGCGGCGATCTCGAGGGCGCGCTTGGCATGCTCCTGCCCGCGGATGTCGGAGAAGTCTACAATTTCAGGATCGGTGTGCGCGGCGCTGGAGGCCGGTGCCGCGATAGGATCAGGAGCCCGCTCCCCTTTCAAAATGGCAATCACATCGCTGATATTGTCTGCTGCAATCACCTCAAGGCCCGGAATGAGCGCTGCCTCCGATCCGTTGACCGCCGGAACCACGAGCCGTTTGATCCCCAGTGTACGACACGCGATGGCAGCCGGAAGAATGCCGGTGATGTGCCGCAGGCTCCCGTCTAAGGCGAGCTCACCCAGGAATGCCGTCTGTTCCAGAACATCCTCGGGCAGCGTGATGGATCCGTTGACGAGCAAGACTCCGAGGGCGATTGCCAGGTCATAGCGCGGGCCGGCCTTGCGCAGATTCGCGGGCGCCAGATTCACGGTGATCGTGAGTCCGGTCGAGAAGTGGTACCCCCCGGCGCGCAAAGCGTGCCTCACACGCTGTTTACTTTCCTGCACAGACATATCCCCGAGGCCCACGATGAAGATCTTGCCCTCGCCTGGGGTGGAACCCACCTCTACGGTGATGCGCTCGCTTTGAAGTCCGATGGTGGCGAAAGAGGTCAGTTTCGTGAGCATGGAGATGAGGAAAAGCTCTAGAGGTGTACTATAGTCCACCCATCATGTCGAGTGGAAAAGATGGACGAACGTACACCCTTCAAACATAATCGCATACCTTCCTCTACCTCTCTCCCCTCCGGGGATAGACCGAGTGAGGGGGGCAAGGCCATTCCATGAAAACACGATCAACCATTGGCAGAGAGGGTGAAGAAATCGCAGTACGTTACTTTGTGTCGATCGGGTATGACATCCGCGGACGCAACGTGCGTATCGGCCGGGATGAGATCGACATCCTCGCGCATGATCCCGTCGATGATGTGTTGGTCTTCGCCGAGGTGAAGACCCGCTCAAATGACTCCAAAGATTTTCCGCCCGAACTGGGAATCGATTGGCGCAAGAAACAGTGTCTCATCCACGCCGCCCGCATGTGGGTGAACCGGTATCACTACGATCGCGGGTACCGGATGGATCTGGTTTGTGTGGTGAATGGGAGGGTGATGAATCACCTCAAAGAACTCGATTGGGAATGACGTGTAGAATGCAGGGTGGCCTTTCCCCCTTCTCCCTATGATCAACGTCAAAGCCTTCGCCCTCACCTGCGGCATCTTCTGGGCCGTGGGCGTCGTGCTCTTTGCCGCCCTCGCCGCCAAGACCGGCATGGCCTCCTCCTTCGTCGGGCTCCTCTCTGAAATCTATCTGGGCTACGGCCCCACTCTTCGAGGTATGCTCTTCGGTATTGTGTGGGGTTTTTTGGATGGTCTCGTCTGCGGTGCGGTCTTCGCGTGGCTCTATAATACAATCGCCGGGTAGACGTTTTGGCATAGCAATAAGGCTCGTGGAATGGGGGAAATAGATGCCCGAAAATGACATGCTGTTCATGCAAGGAATTCTATGAATGGCTTGTGGAAGCCAAAAACTCTGGTGTATTGATGTTGCAGAGATGTCAAGTACGCTGTGCTCGTACTATGCCGTACGCACAAGAGACAGAAGAGTTCCACATCTTTTTGGCGGCCAGGCGCCCCGAGCTCCTCAATGGCCGGGGTCCGAGAGCAGATTTGGAGCACAATTGTCGTGTGCTGCACTCTTCCTCCCATGCCTCCGAAGAGATCCATTGGGATAAGGATGTTGCGCCCTGCAGGGCTCATTGCGATGAACTGATGTGCCCGTACCGTGAACGCTGCCTTGCCCTTATGCAAAGCGGCGAAAGGCTCTCATCGCACTTGCCTCAACAATAAACCGGGGTAGAATGCTTCTGACATCACCGCTCTATCCAGAGAGATGCCGAGGGAACTGGCCCGCTACAAGGCATCCCCCAACCACCCCTAAGGGGAACGGTGGGACCTCCAGCCCCGTCAGGGGGAAGATAGCTCACCAAGCTCACACTTCCTCTCGTACGGGGAGGTGGCCTTCCATTATCCCTACGCCCTAACCCTAACCCTAACCCTAACCCTAACCCTAACCCTACCCCCTATCCCTACCCCCTATCCCATGTCCCACCTCTTCACCTCCGAGTCCGTGACCTCCGGCCATCCGGACAAGCTCTGCGATCAGATCTCCGACGCGGTGCTCGACTACGCGCTCAGCAAAGATCCTTCGTCCCATGTGGCGTGCGAGTGTCTGGCCACGACCGGCCTCGTGGTGGTCGCGGGCGAGATCAAGACTTCGATCTACATTCCGATTGCCGATATCGCGCGCAAGACCATCGAGGAAATCGGTTACGACGATGCCTCATTCGGCTTCGACCACAGGGCATGCGCCGTGGTGGTGAGCGTGGGTGAGCAGAGCGCTGATATCCAACTGGGAGTCGATACCGATAAGAACAAGGACAAGGAGCAGGGTGCCGGCGATCAGGGACTGATGTTCGGGTTTGCCTGTGACGAGACTCCGGAACTCATGCCGCTCCCCATCTCGCTTGCGCACCGTCTCACAAAAAAGCTCGAAGAGGTCCGTAAGTCGAAGCTCATCCCCTACCTCCGCCCGGACGGCAAGAGCCAGGTCACCGTGCAGTACGGCGATGACGGCAAGCCCCAGCGACTGCAGTGCGTGGTGATCTCGACCCAGCATGCAGAGAGCGCTCTGCACGAGCAGATCGAGGCGGATATCACGAAGCACGTGATCGAGCCGGTGTGCGGCAAGTATCTGGATAAAGATTCCATCCTGCACATCAACCCGACCGGACGCTTCGTGGTCGGAGGCCCCCCGGGGGACTGCGGCCTCACCGGACGCAAGATCATCGTCGATACCTACGGCGGCTACGGCCGGCACGGCGGAGGCGCCTTCTCGGGCAAGGATCCCAGCAAGGTGGACCGCTCTGCGGCGTACGCGGCCCGCTGGGTGGCCAAGCACATTGTGAAGGCAGGTCTGGCCCACAAGTGCGAGGTGCAGGTGGCCTATGCCATCGGCGTCGCACGTCCGGTTTCCATCCGTGTCGATACCTTCGGCACCGGTACCTATGATGATCGCGTGCTCGAGAAGGCCGTCGAGCAGGTCTTCGATTTGCGTCCCGCCTCCATCATCCGCGATCTGGATCTCTTGAAGCCCATCTACCGCAAGCTTGCTGCCTACGGTCACATGGGTCGCGAAGATCTCAAAGTGAAGTGGGAAGAGACCCCGCGCATCACGGATCTTCTGAAGGCTGTGAGTGAGGCGACCGGCGCATCGCACGCCCATACCACCAAGGCCGGAGCCATGGTTCGCTGATATTTTCTTTTCCTTCTTCTCCCATGAATACTCATCCTCATCTTGGCGTTGACGAGCTTACGGCGCCAGAAGTGGTACGGGCATTTGTGCTTCTTCAGCAGGCAAAGAAGCCCGAAGAGGTCATTCATGATCTGAGGGGTGAAGCGGCACAGCTACTCGACCCCGAAACATTCCCGCGCGACGTGCAGCGGCGGTATCAAGAATTGCCCAGAACGCTGAAACCGAAAGAGAACTGAAGTGGGGGTGAAGCGGGATGCGCTATCATCGTCTGGTGAGTACTCTTCCAAAGATCATTTTTCTCCACGGCAACAGCGGAGAGGGGGTGGGCCATTACTGGTTTCCGTACGCCGCGCGTGAATTCCAGAAGCTCGGTCTAGAGGTCGTTGCAAAGGATTTTCCCGATGCGCATCTGGCGCGCAAAAGTATCTGGCTCCCTTTTCTCGAGCAGGAGTGCGGCGCGGATGAGAACTCCATTCTGATCGGGCACAGTTCCGGCGCTATCGCGGCCATGCGCTTTGCGGAGCAGCAGGAGATTTTCGGGTCCGTGCTTGTGGGTGCCTACTACACTGATACGGGAGTGGAGAATGAGCGCCTGAGCGGGTACTTCGATGATCCGTGGGATTGGAAAGCGATCAAAGAGAATCAGCGCTGGATCATTCAGTTCGCTTCCACCGATGATCCCTTTTTCTCCATCGAAGAGCCGAGACTGGTGGCGAAAAACCTCAGCGCCGACTATCACGAATATACGAACCGGGGACACTTCTTTGAGAAAGAGTTTCCGGAATTAGTGAAAGCAGTGAAGCAAAAAGTTTCAGCCGCGTAGCCGGTAGAGCTTCAAAGCTTTTCGTCGCTCCATACAGTCGGGGAGGACGGAGGCGACTGTGTACCAGAACGCGCGTGAATGATTGTGATGCAGAATGTGGGCGAGCTCATGAATGATCACGTAGGTACATAGCTGCTCCGGCACGAACAGGAGCGCCGTATTCAGCGTGATGCGGCCATTCGGCGCGCAACTGCCGAAACGACTCAGCATGTGGCGCGTCTGCACGCGCGTGATGCGTGCGCCGAACGTTGCTGCATTGATCGTGCGCACCCGCTCTTCCATCGCTTCACGTTCCGACATACTGAGAAGGCGCCAGAGATACGCATGGAATGTTTTCTCCCCGGTCGTCTGTGCACGCGCGATATTCCAACCATTTTCCGTCCTCGTGGCAGACGTCCTCTCCCCTTTCATCACGGAAAATATCCAGCGTGTGCCGTCGGCAAGCGCGATGGAAAAATGTCCCTCCGCGCGCAGGAGTAAGCGGAAGGGGTCAATTGTACGGGAGGCCTGGTGATGCGCACAGCGGCGCACCATGCGCCTGAGAAGGGATGTGACGTGACGCTGCTCCTCCGCTTCACTCAGGCGGCCGGCCAGTCGGATGAGCACACCATCATCTTTGAATGATGCGCTGGAGGTGCGGTTATTTGTTCGCTCAATGGAGTAATTGAAGCAGTGCATGTGAAAGTTATCCTCAGGGATGAAGGAAGAATAATGAATTATGAATTAAGGCAACCATATCAAAGCCAATCTTTATTCTTAATTCTTCATTCATAATTCTTCAATTTTTGTTCCCGGATAGTAGTACTGCAGAATCTGCTCTGCGTTCTTGCCCTCCTTCGCCTGTGCCTTGGCTCCGCAGCCCGACATTCCCACTCCATGCCCGGCCATGGGCAGGCCTTTGCACCACGGATCGGGCTTGCTTGCGAAGATGTCTTCGAACGGAAAATTCGTCCAGCCGTTTTCGGCGGGCGTGCGCGTGCGGCCGTCATCCGATGAGAAGTAGGGGGTCTTCACGATCTGTCCGTCTTTGGTGAGCACCTGTCCGAGCGTGGAACGCACGGCGCGTGCCCACCGGACATTGTCACGCTCGAAGGCGATGCCTTCGTCGGCCTGAAAGCGGGCGGGGGAATCGTCGCCGTCATACGGCATGCCGGGGAACTTGCGGTGCTCGCTATCCAGATAGAACGCGGCGTAGCTGCGTGCGGCGATAGCGAAGGCGCGTTGCTTCTCGTAGGGCTCGGTATCGGGCTCTTCCGAAAGTCCTGCGAGGTAGTCTTCGATTGGAAGCTCATTGATGAGTGTCGCTTTTCCTTCCACTGCGCTGCAGGTGATTGCTCCCCGATAGAGGCGCTTGAGATATACAAGGTCATAGGCGCTGCAGGCAGTGGCTCCATTTTCACGCGTCGAAAGACGGATGCGGATGAGAGGGGAAGCTACAGAGGGAACAGAAGAAACAAAGGAAGTGGAGGATCGGGCGGAGCGTTGGGCGCCGGGCGTGGGGATATTGACGTTGTCGGATGGACTGAAGGTCATGCTCACAGGCTCGCCCGAAGGCGAGCGCGTGCGACGGCCGTCGGCATTGAGCAGGAAGGTGACGGGTCCGATATCGACCGAGTAGACCCCCGGTTCAGTGGGGGCCTGAAAGCGCAGGCGGAGCGTTTCGACTTCGCCTTCGTGCAGCATGCGCGGTAGGAGGAGCTCCTGCCGCACGCGCAGGTTCTCATCACCCAGTTGCTGCCAGATGCCGATGCGATTGGAGCTGCGGGTCACCGATGCGATCCGTGAGCGGCGCTGGACTACGGTTCCGCCAGCGCGGAAGAGCAGCGACACTTGCACTTGTCCGCCCGGCCGAACGGCGAGCTTGGTATCGGTGAGCGGCGTGAGCGTCGGCTCTGCCGGACGCAGGTTCAGCGATTGCAGACGCGTGGAACGGCGATCATTGGTGCGGTCCGTGTAGTTCTTGCCAATGGGCGGAGGAAAGCTCACGCGGGCCGAGACAGTGCCGCTCGCCACGTGCTGACGGACCTGCTCCAGCACTCCTGCGAGAAAATATCCGGGGCAGGCGGTGTGCACGATATCGCGATGACCCACGATCACCTCTTTCGATTCTCCGTGGAAGGTGATGGAGCGCCGCGGATCCAGCCCGTAGCGGACGGCGAGGTCTTTCAAAAGCCACTGCAGGCTCAGGATCTGGATCTGGCTTGGCTCCTCCAATTCAAAATTACCCAGGAGCGCGATGCCGAGGGTTCCCACATTGGCGCAGTAGGCGTGACCGCCCACCACATTCGCGCCGCCCGCGCGCCCTTCGTAGATCGTGCCATCCTCATCGATCAGGTAGTGGTAGCCGATGTCTCCCCAGCCGAGCGAGCCCGCATGGTACTGGTAGAGCGCACGCACGCGTTCCAGAGGGCTGCGGGGGTCATCACGGATGATCATGGCCGTGTGGTGCACCACGAGCAGGCGCACGTTGTAAGAGTACGACTGCGGCCATCGAAGCTTCTCTCCTTTCGTATTCTCTCTGACCGTACGCTCCACTTTGAACTCCTGCGGGTAGAGTCGCTGCGCCTCCTGACACTGCTTCACGCGCTCGGCAATGCCGTTGCCCTCATCGGCAGGAACCTGCTGTTCGGCGGACTTCGGTTCCTCCGTCGTGGAGAGGAGCAGCGCGTCATCTGCCCCCCACTCCTCCCGTGTGAGAACGGTGGGGGCGGCGAAAACGGGTTCTGCCCACCCGGCACCTGCGAGAGAGCCGAGGACCAGAGCGATGGCGAAATTCCTTCGCATTGCGTGGAGTATAGCGGATCGGGATTCGGGAATAGGGATTCGGACCTCGGAAAATATTGCATGAGAGCAGTTCGCAAAACAGTTACCGCCCTATGTCCGGATTCCCATTTCCGATTCCCTCAGCAACAGGGCCTGATAGGCATCCACCATGCGATCGAGCGAGAAGCGCTCCCGTGCGGCGCATTTACCCCGGTGTGCGATGGTCTGGCGGAGCGTCGGATTCTGCATTTTCTCCAGGGCATCGCGCAGAGCCGGCACGGAACCGGCGGGCACGATGAGGGCTTCTTCTCCCTGCTTTAAGTATCCCGTCGTGCCGCAGGCATCGGTCAGGATCACTGGCGTGCCCGTCCACAGGGCTTCCATGGGCGCGAGCGGGCAGGGATCATGCAGACGCGAGGGGAGCACAAAGACATCAAGCGACTGGTAGAACGCCCCTATCCCCGCAGCGGATGGAGGCAGAAACCGGATGCGTTCCCCATTCGCGTTGATCTCTGCGGCGAGTGCACGGAGCTTCGCCTCATCTCTGCCGTGTGCACCCGTCGCCATAATGTCGAGCGTCACACCCGGCAGGTCACGCATTGCCTGAAGCAGCAGATCCACTCCCTTGTCGTGCGAGAGGCGCGCGACCGTGCCCACATGCAGCGTCGTCCGTTCAGGCCGCGTCTCATTCCCTTCGCCTTGAAGATGCTGCGGATCGATGCCGTTGCCGATCACCGCGATGCGCTCGGGGGCGAAGTGTAGTTGTTCCACGTAAATCTGTCGGCTCAATTCCGACACCGTCACGATGGTGGCCCCCGCACTCGCACGCCGAAGTGCCGGCAGCCAGGGATTTTTGATCAGCCACCGGCCGACGCGGTCATGCTCCACCCACAGCACGCGGATTCCTCGTTGGAGTGCAAATGGAGTGAAGAGGAGTTTTTCGGTCATGCTCAGCATGACGATGGCATCGAGTGGGCCGAACTCCTGTATGGCCGCTTCAAGGCGTCGCTGCATCGATTTCCTTCGCCAGAGAAAGCTCACGGCGCCCCACTTGGTGACGGGGGGTGGACCGATTTCCAGTTCCGCAGCGAGGATGCCCTCATCCCAACAGAGCTTGAGGAGGGTTGCACAGCTGCCGAGGAAGGCGACCCCGTGGCGCCGGGCGGCAAGTCCACTCAGAAGCGCCAGGGTTTGTACTTCGGCGCCGCCGTAGGCACTTTCGAGAGGAAATCGCGTGAACAGGATTCTCATCGACGGGATGAAGAATTAAGAATGAGGAATTAAGAATCAAGAATAAAAATATTCAAAGAAGCCACATTAGTATGATCCATAATTCTTTATTCTTCATTCTTACTTCTTCGTTTCTTTCCACTCCTCCAGTAGCCTGAGGATCTTTTCCGTCACGAAGCGCTCGGGATAGGCGGTCGAGATGGCGACATCTGCCCCCGCAGCACGTGCCTCCTGTTCCAGTGCGTCGCCCGTAGAAGCCGTAATGAGCGCGATGCGGGCGGAGGGATGACGCTTGCGCAGCATCGAAATGAGCGGAATTCCTCCGGCTTCGGGCATGCGGAAATCGATGAACGCGCCCACGATACCCGGTGTCTTCGCGATCAGCTCCTCACCTTCTTTCGTCGAATGCGCCACGACCACTTCCGCCGGAAAACGGCTCTTCTTCAGAAGTGCGCGCAAATAGTGCTGCTTGCCCGGGGTGTCATCGGCGATGAGAAATCGGGCGGTGCCCTGCGCCGGAACTGAAGGTGACTGGTGCAGGGGGGTATCCATCAATCGACGAGGTCACGCAGCACCGCGCACGTCTCGCCTACCGACTGGCGTGAGGTGTCGATCACGCGGTCATACACTGCTTTGGCGCGTGTCTTGCCCAGGTACACCGATGTGAGATCTTTGGGGAACGACTCCTGCACGGTATCGAGCATTTCTGCGGCCGGGCAGGTGATCACCACGCTGTAGCCCTCCTTCAGCGCCTCTTTGGCGCACTCACAGGCGACGAGCAGTGCGAAGAACGCACCCATGCCGATCACGTCGTCGGGATCCTGCGTTTGATCCAGATCTTCGAGCGCCAGGTGGCGCCAGTCAGGATGATCGGCGAGGAATTTATCCACGATCACGCCGCGCGAGATCTCGGTGCCGCCAGAGAGGAGTAAGACCATGAGGTTCTATTTGGATATCAGAACATAGTACCACAAATTGAGGATTTTTGAAACGGTCAAGCGAGCCCTGACTGAAGCCAAGAGTTTGAAGAGGCAGGTGGTACTCCCCTCCCGGCGGGAGGGGACCAAGGGGAGGGGGTGAGTTTCGGTGTTATGCTGATCCGCTATGTTGCGGAACTTTCTTCACTGCACCGACACGCCGAAAATTCTCTTTGCCCGCCACCTTCGCGGGAGCCAGACGCCTGGCGAACAGATCCTCTGGCAAAAGTTACGTGCAAAGAGATTCCATGGGCTTAAGTTTCGTCGCCAGGTTCCCGTTGGTCCCTTTGTGGTCGATTTTTTGTGTCTTGGGAAAAGATTGATCATTGAGGTTGATGGCGACTCGCATTTCCAGCCAGGCATTCAACAGAAAGACAGAAAGAGAGAGGACTTTCTTCGGGAGCAAGGATTTACAGTGCTCCGTTTTAAGAACGGCTTTGTTGTTGAGGATTGTGATTTGGTGCTCACAAATATCGGAGAGAAACTTGGGCTCTACCAGGAATAAATCCCCTCTCCCTAGCCCTCCCCCGTCTGGGGAGGGGAGGCCTGCTGCCGAGAGTATGCCATTCCGCATATCACTTCATGCAGTTATTTCCGTGTCAGGCTTGTTCCTCCGGTGCGCAGTTGAGGAGCCGGTAGAGCCGCTGGCGCGTCTGCGGGTTCTGTTCCAACCCCCGCGCAGTGGCACGGAGGATGCGCTTGTAAGTTTCTGGGTACTGCCCGCGCCACTGTGCGATCTGTTCCGCAGGAATATCCGTCGTCACCACAGTTTCCTGTGGGCGCAGGGATTCCTGTGCCGGTCCGGCTGCCTGTGACTGTTCTTCCTTGAGCTGCCGCTGCGCCGCTTTCACCTGCCGGATGGCGGCGGACATCATCGCGCGGCGGTCACTATCCGATGGCGGCAGTGCTTCAGGCATCAAGGTGGGGGGCGTTCATCCAATCTTCTCCTGCCCCCCCATGTACGGCCGCAGGGCTTCCGGAATCGTGATGCTCCCATCCTCATTCTGATTCATTTCCAGAAGCGGGATCAAAATACGCGGTGAAGCGATGCAAGTGTTATTGAGCGTGTGGACGAAGAGCTTTTTTCCTTCGCCCGTCTCGTACTTGATGTTGAGCCGCCGCGCCTGAAAGTCGCCAAGGTACGAGCAGGAATGCGTCTCGCCGTAGCCTTCTCTGCTTGGCATCCAGGTCTCGATGTCCTGCATGTACACCTTGCCCTTACCCATGTCGCCCGTGCAGATATCGAGCACGCGGTAGGGCAGGTTCAGGAGTTGCAGCACTTCCTCCGCATTCGTGCGGATCTCTTCGAAGAGTGCGAGCGCTATGTCCACGTTCGCCGGGCACAGCACCACCTGCTCCACCTTGTCGAACTGGTGGATGCGGTACAGACCCTTCGTATCCTTGCCGTATGTTCCCGATTCCCGGCGGAAACAGGGTGAGAATCCCGCGTACCGCTTGGGCAGGTCATTCTCTTTCAGTACTTCATCCTTGTGATAACTGCACACCGAGACCTCGGACGTGCCGATCATGTAAAAGTCATCCGGAGAGATCTTCTCGCCACGTTTCTCTTGTGCGCCCACGGCGTACGTCTGTTCCTCTGCCCCCGGAAAGAACCCCGTGCCCATGAGGCAATCCCAGTTGGCCATGTACGGTGGCGTGAAGTGGATCCAGCCCTTCTTGCCCAGGTGATCCAAGGCGAGCTGCAGGACCGCGCGGTGCAGCCGCGCCCCATCGCCTTTGAGAAAGTAGCTCCGCGCCCCGGCCAATTTGACGCCACGCGGGATATCGATGATATCCAGTGCTTCACCGAGCGCGACGTGATCCTTGGGCTCTTTCACTTTCAGAAGCTTCTTCGGGTCCGCCTGCCCTGAGCCTGTCGAAGGGCCCCACTTCTTCACTTCCACATTTCCTTGCTCATCTTTGCCCACCGGCACGCGCGGGTGCGGCAGAGACGGGAGCACGAGCTGGAGTTTCATCCATGTTTCCTCGGTCTGCTGCAGTTCGTTCAAACGGTGCTTCAGCTCCTCCGAGAGCTCTTTCATTTCTTTGAGGGACGTTTCCTTCTCCTTTCCCTTCAGCCCCGGGATGCGTTTGCTCGCCGAATTCTGACGCGCGCGCATCTCGTCCGTCATCTTCTGCAGTGCCCTGCGGAGTTCATCGAGTTTCAAAAATTCCTTCACCGAAATCCTGATGCCCTTCTTATCGGCGGCATCCTGGTACACATCGGGGCGGGCGCGAAGGTCAACGAGATCGATCATGAGCCATCAGTGTAGCAAATATCGGCTGAAAGAGGCGGCTATCATCATACTTCGTTCTCGAAGTGTCGCTGCAAGCTCTCAAAGGCCTGCTGCACGATGGGGCTGGGGCCCTCCCCATTCTGGCCTGGGCTACTCAACTGTCTCAAGAGAAGCTGCATGGCGGAGTGCTTGAAATCGAACCGCGCACCTTCGATTGCGACGCCGATGTACTCGTGTTCCGGCCCACGCGTGACGGCGGTAACGATGTGCTGATCGCCGTGCAGCGCTTCCGGGAGCGGGAATCGTTCGCCGTTGATGCGCAGGTAGTGATGTGCGGAATTTTCCATGGAAGGCGAATCTACCCTGCGGTAAGCGCCTGTCAAGGCATGGAAGGGGAGGCGGGCCAGAGAAAAACCATGCGGAAAAAGAGGGCCTTACAGGGGGGAGCCTCTGGAAAAGGATGGGTCATCGGGTACACTACCCTGACATGTCTGAGCATAAACCCTTCCGTCTTGTGGCGCCCTTCAAGCCGACCGGTGACCAGCCGGGTGCCATCGCGAAGCTGACTGAGAACCTCAAGAAAGGCGAGCGGCACCAGACTCTGCTCGGTGCCACGGGTACCGGAAAGACCTTCACGATGGCGAATGTCATTACCGAGTTGCAGCGTCCCACCCTGGTGCTCGCGCACAACAAGACCCTGGCAGCGCAGCTCTGCAGCGAGTTCCGGGAGTTTTTCCCCGACAATGCCATCAGCTACTTCGTCTCGTACTACGACTACTACCAGCCGGAGGCGTACCTGCCCGCGACCGATACGTACATCGAGAAGGATGCCAGCATCAACGAAGAGATCGAGAAGTTCCGCCACGCGGCGACCATGAATCTGCTCACGCGCAAAGACGTGCTCATCGTCGCTTCGGTTTCGTGCATTTACGGTCTCGGTAATGTGAAGGATTACGAGGCTCTCGCCATTCATCTCGATAAGGGCCAGCCCATCCAGCGCGACACTCTCCTCCGCCGCCTCACCGACATTCAGTACCGCAGGAGCGGCATCGAGTTCAAGCAGGGCATGTTCCACGTGCTCGGCGATACGGTCGAGATCTTCCCCCCCGGCGGCGATACGGCGATCCGGCTCGAGCTCCCGTTCGACGAGATCGATTCCATCGAAGAGGTCGACAGCTTCACGGGGGAGCTCATTAAGAAGCTCGATGAGGTGACAGTCTTCCCTGCCGCGCACAACGTGACGACCAAAGAGAAGATCGACCGCGCCGCCGCGGCCATACTCGAAGACATGAAGATTCAGGAGAAGAAATTTCTTGAGGCAAAGGAGTTCGCCAAAGCCGAGCGCATCCGCACGCGCACCGAGTACGACGTGGAGATGCTCAAAGAGACGGGGTACTGCACCGGCATCGAGAACTACGTCCGTTATCTGGAGGAGAAGACCCCCGGCACGCCGCCCTCGACCCTGCTCGATTACTTTCCCAAGGATTTTCTGCTCATCGTGGATGAATCGCACATCACGATTCCGCAGATCGGCGGAATGCACGAGGGCAATTTCAGCCGCAAGCAGACGCTGGTGGATTTTGGCTTCCGGCTCCCGAGTGCCCATGACAATCGTCCGCTGAAGTTCGATGAGTTTGAGGCGCACGTGGGACAGGCGCTCTACGTTTCGGCCACGCCCGGAAAATACGAGTTCAAAAATACGCCCAAGCAGGGTCTTGTTGAGCAGATCATCCGCCCGACGGGTCTCCTGGATCCCCCGGTGACCGTGAAACCCAGCAAGCACCAGATCGATGATGTGATGGCCGAGATCCAGCAAACTCTCAAGCGCAAAGAGCGGGTGCTCCTCACGACGCTCACCAAGAAGATGTCTGAGGATCTGACGCAGTTTTTGCAGGATGCCGATCTCAAAGTGCGCTACCTCCACAGCGACATCGAAACTCTGGAGCGCATCGAGATTCTGCGGCAGCTGCGCACCGGCGAGATCGATGTGCTGGTGGGCATCAACCTGCTCCGTGAGGGGCTGGATCTGCCCGAGGTGAGCTTCATCGGCATTCTCGACGCCGACAAGCAGGGGTTCCTGCGTTCGCGTGATGCATTGATCCAGACCATCGGCCGCTGCGCCCGAAACGTCCACGGTCATGTCACGCTCTATGCTGACAGGATGACGGATGCCATGAAGCAGGCCATCGACGAAACGAGCCGGCGTCGTGCGATTCAGGAGGCGTACAACGTGAAGCACGGCATCACTCCAAAGACGATCGAAAAGGCGGTGAAGGATATTGCCGAGGCTCATTCGAAAGCCGCTCTGAAGCATCCGCATCGCGATCATGCCAAGATTCCCAAAGATGAGAAGAAGCGTTTTCTCGAGGAGCTCGCAGCGCAGATGGAGATCGCTTCGGCGAATTTGGAATTTGAAAAAGCTGCTGATTTAAGAGATGAGATCGATCTGCTCAAGAAAGAGCTATAAACAGACAACGGTCATTCCTCACATGCGCTATCTCATTCAGGAAGCGTGCTTGCGTTCCAGAACACGGTGCCGTTCCGCACGCCGTCTATCTGCCCTGCGGAGAACTTTCTTGCATCGCTGAGCAACATCGCCCTGGATCAGAGCGCAGTACGCGTTGATCACCAAGCCGCCCGCCGCGAGGGTCAGGAGTTTTCCGTTGCCGGTTTCAGCCGCACCCAGGGAGAATCCCAGGCACTGGGCACCGGCATAGAGGTGCAGTGTCCCCGTGAGGAGGGCTCCCTGCATTCTCTGGCGGCAGGCACTGACGATGCCCTTTCCCGCATCCAAGGTTGGTTGCACTGAGAACAAGGGAGATCTGCGCGCAAGGTACGGAATGCCGGTAATCTCCCAGAGAGGATTTTTGGTCTGTCCGTTGGTGGGCAGGAGGTAGTCCTCAAAAAAATCCGTGCCGCTCCATTGTTTCCATCCACTCATAAGATGATAATAAACTCAAAATTATATATGTCAATTATGGTTCTGAACCTTCTATCCTGCCAATTGGGGAAGTAGAGAGATGATTTCCAAAATACCGATACATAACACACAGGGCTTTTGGAAAAGATCGGTCGGTACATTGACAAAATTATAATAGAACGTACAATCCATCTCTATGGCTCACACCCCCACTCGTTTGCTCACCGGAACTCTCTCGGTCGTTACGCTCTTGTCTTCGTTGCTTCTTGCAATCCCGGCACAGGCTTCTTCTGCCAATTACCGCTACGACTGGGACATCGAATGGCTGCAGCAGACGAACGGCGGATTTGTGAGCGAGTACTTCTACGACCCCACCCTTTTCTACTACACGCTCCCGTCGCGCGCGAAGAGCTTCGCGCTCCACTCCTTTCATCGTCAGAATTACTACAAGACCTACCACACATTCCCTCCCCCGGTTGATTATCAGCGGGAACCCACGCCGCGGGAACTGACCGCATGCGGCAACTACACCTTCTCGCGCTACGATCGCGTGCCGCCGTTCGGGTACGAGTGTCAGCGCTGAGAGTCTTCGTTGTTAGGTGATCATCCCCAGTACCTTCACTGCCTGGGCGTACCCTTCAGGTGTTCCCGTATCGATGCGTGTTCCGGAGCACTCCAGGGCATAGACGGGGAGCGTTTTCATCTGTGAGATCAGGGCATCGATCAGGCGGATCTCGCCGTCTTTTCCTGCGCGCACTTTGGGGAGCGTCGCCAGCACGGAGTGTGGAATCAGGTAGCGACCGACAATGCCCAGGGTCGAAGGCGCCCGCGCAGGATCCGGTTTTTCCACGAGCCCCTTCACTTTTCGCAAGCGCGGGTCGTCTGGCATCTCCTTTTCGATCTCAATCACACCGTAACGACCGGTCATCTCGCGGGGGATATTTTCCACGGCGAGCAGGGCAAACTGCTTTTCGGGGATCTTCGCTCCGGCCTTCATCAGTTGCGCGATGCCGGGCTTGGCTCCGACGAACAGATCATCACCAAAGAGTACGGCGATCATTTCGCTCTTCGCCCACCCGGCCGCCTGCAGAATGGCGTGGCCGTCGCCCAGCATCTCTTCCTGGTAGACCACGTGAAAATTCGCCGTGCTGTAGCGCTTGAGCGAATCGAGGAGCTGTTCCTTGCCGCGCTTCTTCAGTTCTTTGAGAAGAACGGGGTCATCGTAGAAGTACTGGGCGATGGCTTCTTTGCCGTGGCTGATCACGAAACAGATATCCGCAATACCGGCCTCGAGGCACTCATCCACGATGTACGAGATGATCGGACGGTTGCCGAGGGGCAGCAATTCCTTCGGAACAGTCTTGGTCCACGGCAGAAAACGCGTGCCGAGTCCTGCGACGGGAAGGATGGCCTGGGTGACCTTCATTGGGGGAAGTGTAGCGGAGGAAACCTGCGAAGCCGAAGCGGAACATGTCGAAGGGACTTTTGCGCTTCCCATTGCGCCAGATCAGCACTTTCTTTGCCTTCTAATTTCGCCGCTCGTTTGACCCAATTCGCAAAAACCGCTACAATGTCTCGATTTCTTCCACACAAACTCCCATGACCGTCTCACAGTCCGCACTCTCGAAGGTCCACGACTTGTACGCCATGCAAATCGAACTCTGGAAACATCTCAGAGAGGGAAACTTTCAGAAGGCTGACCAGCGCAAGCAGACCCAGAAGTGCCTGAAACAATTCTCGCGCCTCTTGGATGAAGTCGACTGGCACTACATGGGCGGAGAAGATGTTCTCGTAGAACTCCGCACCATGCGCGGTGAAATCTCGGCGCAGCTCAGAAACATCCGCCGCCGGAAGACCAGCAAGAGGAAGTAAATTATCCTCCCTCGCTGATCCGTACTACCTTCACCTTCTCCTCTTTCGGGACGAGGACTTTCAAGATGCAGTCGCGGTTGAAGGTCGCCTTCACCCGCTTGGGATCGATGGTGCAGGGCAGCGTCACACTGCGCGAAAACTCCCCCCAGAAACATTCCTGCAGGTAGTACTGATCGTGCGGGATGACATCGGGCACGGAGCGCTTGCCCCGGATCGTGAGCACCTTCTCATCCACCTCGATATCCAGATCAGACAGTTTCACGCCGGCGAGAGGGGCGCGGATGATGTAGTAACTGTCCTGCTCGTAGATATCCACGGCGATCTGACCGATGCCGGTCGGGCGCGGTGAGGCGGGTTCTTCGGCAGTGAGTTTGACGGCGGTTCCCGTCGGCGCCGCCCTCTGATCCCACTCGGGCGACCCGAAGGAACTGAAGATGCCGTGGAAGGGGGAAGACGCCATTTTCAGCAATCGTAGCGAATTCTTCGGTCTTTTCGCAAAAATGATCAGTGGCGCAGGGGGAAAGATGTGATGAATTGACAACGGACAACGATTGATGGATGGGCGTCGGGAGGACCAATGATGATCGGTTCCATCACTGCGCGCTCTCTCGATCCCTCATTTTTCCATCGCCAATTCTCGCCGCCTTCTGTAGCCTGTGGCGCATGTTCGAGGCATTCGCGCGCTGGCTTGTCGAGACAGTCGGTGCTCTGGGGTACCCCGGCATCTTCGTGCTGATGGCCGTCGAGAGCTCCTTCATTCCGTTTCCGAGCGAGGTCGTGATGATCCCGGCGGGATACCTGGCCAAACAGGGGCAAATGCACATCGGGCTTGCGATTGTGTCGGGAGTCGCCGGGTCCGTTGTGGGGGCGTGGGTGAATTATGCAATCGCGGCGACACTCGGCCGCAAGGCATTCCTGAAGTACGGCCACTGGTTTCTGGTCTCGTCCGAAAAATTTGAGAAGGCGGAACGGTTCCTGCTCGCGCACGGAGAGATCAGCACATTTGTGGGACGCCTCATCCCCGTGGTGCGGCAGTACATTTCTTTTCCTGCAGGTCTGGCCAGGATGCCCCTGTGGCGCTTTTCACTCTGGACAGGACTCGGGGCGGGATTCTGGGTGACGGTACTCGCACTGATCGGCTACGCCGTTGGCGGTAACGAGGAACTGGTGAGGCAGTGGTCGCAGACGGCGACGCTGTGGGTGCTCGGTGGCTGTGCGGTGCTCATCTGGATCTACGTGAAGTGGAATCGCCGCAAGGCACGCCGTTCCGCATCTCCGTTGTCATGACCGCGCTCGAGGCACTCTTGCTCGGCCTGCTGCAGGGCATCACGGAGCTCCTGCCCATCTCGAGTTCGGGGCACCTCGCTCTGGCGGAGCTGTGGCTTGGAGTGCGCATTCCGCAGGGGCTCCTCGGTTTCGATGTGCTGCTCCACACAGGCTCGCTCCTGGCTCTGGTTCTCTGCTACAGCAAAACATGGCTGCGCGTTCTCCGGTCCCCCTTCATCGCGGATCGCGCGGGAATGCGAACGCTGCTGTTGCTCATCATCGTCACCATTCCGGCCGGGATCGCAGGGGTCCTGTTCGGGGAAGCACTGGATGCCATGCGTTCTCTCACGGCACTGGGCGTGGGTTTTCTCGTTTCCGCTTTCGTGCTCCTCGTTGCGGAGCGCATGCCCGGCCAGCGGCCATTCACCTCTCTCACAGTCAGGGAGGTACTGCTGATCGGCATTGTCCAGGTCTGTGCGCTCCTGCCGAGCGTCTCGCGCTCAGGGGTCACCATTGCGGCTGGGCGCGCATTGAAATTGAAGCGCACGGATGCCGTGGATTTCTCTTTTCTCATGGCCGTGCCCGCCATTGCCGGTGCCACACTCTTCGCGGCGGTGCAGCTCGCGAACGGATCCCTGTCGCTTCCTTCACCCGCGGTGAGCAGTGTCGGATTCCTCGCATCGTTCGGCGCAAGTATTTTTGCAATTCTTGCGCTCAGAGTGTTCGTCCAGCGATTCAGCACCGCATGGTTCGCGCTCTATCTGATTCCGCTCGCCGTTCTTCTGCTTGCGCGTTGAGCCGGACGTCACTATGTTTTTCTGCGCAAGCGTAAGTGCACACAGTGAGCCTTGATCTTGTGCACGTCATCAGTACAATGCGCCCCTACCAACCTTCCTCCTCTCACTCATGTCCTCTGTTGCCCTGAAGAATTGCATCCGCCGCCTCCGTTTCGAGAAGAACATGACGCAGGAGGAACTGGCGCTGCGCACGGGGGTGAGCCGTCAGACCATCATGTCGATTGAGCGCGGACAGACGAATCCTTCGGTGCTGCTCGCCTACAAAATCGCCGCGGCCCTCAGTACCTCCGTGGTCGAAGTGTTCCAGATGGAAGGAGCGCTGGCACCGGTTTAAGCATGGAAGGACAACCTACGGTTTTCCTTCCATGAACCATCCTTTCCCTAAGTGGTGTCGCTCCAGACGGGCGGAGCCCGTCTTCGCGACGGTTTTTTTGAATTGTGTTACGATCTGTTCATGAAGATCGGAGTTATCGGAAGTATGCATTTCACTGAGCGGATGATAGAAGCAAGAGATGCACTCATAGCCAAAGGCCATGATGCCTTTGTGACAACGTTGGCTCCTCCATTTGTGGGTCTTTCGGATGAGAAGAAACAAGCACGCAAGATCGAGGATCAGATGGAACGTGATGCCATTCGTGAATTTTGGGGACTGATGCAAGGGGCCGATGCAGTGCTGGTGATGAATTTCGATCGTCATGGAATTAAGAATTACATCGGTGGGAATACGCTTCTTGAAATGGGGTTTGCCCATGTGCTTGGACAGAAGATTTTCCTTTTCAATTCGCTTCCGGACATTCCCTACTATCATTCGGAAATGGTGGCCATGCGGCCAGTAGTGCTCAAAGGGGATCTCTCACTCATACACTGAGCTTCTTGTACGTTTCTGAAGAGGCTTTTGCATATTGATTGTTTTCCTGTGCCGTTCTTGCATCCTCGATGACGATCTGCGGGGCCCTTCGCCCGTTCCATGAGTCGATGCCGATTTTGCACACGATGTCGAGTGGCGTTGCAGCGGTATCGATCAGGTGACCCAGGCGCCACCCGATTGTTTTGATCCCTGCAATGCGGCACTGCAGGTGTGTGCCTTCGTGGCCCACCCGCCGCCGTTGCTCCAGTGAGATTCCTCTCACGAGAAAGAGCGGTTCGGGATTTCCCTGCCCGAACGGTTCCAAGTGTTTCAGTTGTTCGCAGAATGTGAGGGTCACGTCGTGTGGCGAGAGGATGGCATCGATGGTGAGGGTGGGCAGCAGGTCTTCTGCTGTGGTGTGTACGGCGACATCCTGCGAGAGGCGCTGCGTGATCGCTTCCAAATTGCCTGCGGCAAAGGTGCACCCAGCCGCCTGTGCATGGCCCCCAAAGCTCGAGAGCAGGTCGCTCACGCGTTCCAGTCCCTCGGTGATGTGATAGGCGCGGGTACTGCGGAGCGAGCCCGTACACTCCCCCTCCCGCACGGCGCACACGAGGCTGGGGTGCCCCGTGACCTCCGTGAGCTTGCCGGCGATGAGCCCGATCAGTCCTTCGGGCAAGTCCGTTCCCGAAACCGCGAGGAGCGGAGGGAGGTGCTGCAGATCCTGTGCGCGGGGGTCGACGGGGAGACCGAGTGACTGCCATGCGCGGCCGAACAGACCGCCCGTCAGGTCCTGCCGGTTGCTATTCAGCTGTTCGAGTGCTGCCAGTGCCTCTCCCCCTTCCAGGAGGGCCGTGAGGGCCGTGAGGGGGTCCTCCATGCGTCCGGCGGCATTGATGCGCGGGGCTAAGCGGAAGGCGATATCCTGGCTGGTGAGTGCGGATGTGCGCGCGGGGAGAGACTGGACGAAGAGCGCCAGTGGCCCTTCTGTGAGTCCGTTGAGTGCGGCGAGACCGCGCTGCACGAGGGTGCGATTCATGCCGGTGAGCGGAACGAGATCTGCAATCGTGCCGATGGCAGCGAGCGCGAAATCCGTTTCGTGGTCTTTCCATTCGTCTGTTCCCTCGAGTGCGCGGATGAGTTGCAGTGCGACGCCGGCTCCGGATGGATGGGGGAGCGGATGCGTGGGGGCGAGTGCCGGATGGATCAGTGCCAGCGCCTGCGGCACTTCGGCCGGCAGGTGGTGGTGATCTGTCACGATGACGTCCATGCCACGCTCCTGCGCCGCTGCAATTTCCCGCAGGGCGGTGATGCCGGTATCGACGGTGAGGAGCAGCGTCACGCCGCGGGCAGCGAGCTCCTCGATCGCGCTGAGCTTGAGTCCGTACCCATCCCGCATGCGGTGCGGCAGGCGCACGATCGGTTCGATGCCCATCCTACGCAGGCAGCGGACGAGCAGCGCAGCCCCGGTGATGCCGTCGCAGTCATAGTCGCCGAAGATACCCACCGTTTCGTGCGCTCCCCCGGCACGATGCAGTCGCTCGATGGCACGTTGCATATCCGGAAAGACCTGTGGCGGGGGCAGCGGGTGTGAAGATAGATCACGCTCTGCGATGAGTCGTGCGGCTATGGCCAACGGCAGGGCATCCGTGCGCCCGGGCAGCACCCAGCGTTTTCCTGTGAGTGACAGCTCGGGTGGCATGTAGGGAGCGAGCCTAGCAGGCCCTTCCCTCTTCGAAAAGGCACGCAGAAGGATACGTGGCGTTCCTGAAATATCCCCTCACTGGTGGGTCACCACCTTCCCGCGCTTCGCGCGCAGGAGTGTCCAGCCGACTGCGCCGACCATCGTGATAGCGGAGAGAATGCCACCGGCACCGGTCGGCGCGAGCGGAGCACCACCATGCAGGGTATCTGCCTGCAATGGCAGCATGCGGCCGCCGTAGAGCACCACCTGTTGGTTGCGTTGCACGCGATCCAGCAGACGGATCGTCTGCAGGAGCCGCAAGTCCCCTTCATCGAGGGAACCCAGGCCTTCCTCCCCTGCAGCGCCATTCATCTCGGGCGCAGCACCGATTGCAGGATCCTCCATCTCTTCGGACGAAGATTGTGCTTTGAAGAGAATCTCCTGTTCGCGATCCCGTCTTTCGGCACTCTCGCGTGCCTGGCGATCCACACGCTCTTCGCTCTCACGTCCCGAAGGAGGGAGGTAGAGTTCTTTCTGCAGCAGCACGTCTTCCGGCGACAGGTACGCCTGTGCAGCGGGAGCCACTGTCAGACTCAGGAGCAGAATGGTTGCGAGGAGGAGGTGTTTCATTTTCATAAGCATTATACAGGAATTTATGTTTTTTAGCAATTGCTGCCTCCGGTCAGCAGGCATTGGTAATACCGGTCGCCATCCGAGATGTCATTCCCCACGGTGGACCACTTGCGGGGGTCTGTTTCGTCCGCATCCACGGTGCCGTTGAGGTTCTTGTCCTCGCCGAGAATTTTCGTATTGCGGCCCGCGCCCAATTTCATCAGTCCGTCGGGCAGCCCGTCACGGTCGGTATCCCACTTGATGGGGTCGGTATCTCCACGATCGAGGTGGCCGTTGTGATTGGCATCTTCGATTCCGTCGATGAGACCGTCTCCGTCCGTATCGCGTCTCGTCGGGCTGGAGTGGAGGAAGAAGATCTCCCGTCCGTCCGAAACGCCGTCACCGTCCGTATCCGCGACGAGAGGGTTGGTGCCGTACTCCCGCTCGACCTGGTCATTGGCTTCGTCGTCGTCAGGATCGAGGCCCATCGCGAGGGGAACCTGTGTCATGAGATAGCAGATGTTGCCGGCCTCAAAGGACTCCACCTCATGTTCGATGCGGCCTGCAGGCTTTTCGCGCAGTTCATTGAGATCCTCCTCTGTCAGATTCGTGGGGATTGAGAATCGGTCACGCAACTGCTTTTCGTAGAGCTCCTGGCGTGCGTCACGCTCCCCTTCCGACAGAAAGACTCTGCCGGGGAGCCTGTCTCCTGCCACGGCTTTGGCCTGGTCGTAGTCCGGCGGCAGACAGTAGCCCCAGTACCGGATATCCGGGTCGTACGACCCAAGCAGGATGCGGCGCAGGATGGGCAGCGTGTCAGAGGGAATCTCGAAAATAACATTGGTATCGGTGGGGATCGTGGCGCCGCTCATGACCATGCGGGGGCTGATGACACGCCAGCGAACTTCTTTGCGGTAGGCCGCTGGCAGCAGACGTCCCGTGAGCGGAGCGGAAGTCCCGCCAAAGCCGAGGAATGCATAGCCCACGATCACCAGGCACATGCCGCCGAGTGACAGGGTCATCCAGCCGAGCAGTTTGGTCGAGAGCGAAGTCTGTAAGGCCATCTAAGTATTCTACCACAATAAGAGACCCCCATCCACCCTTGCTTCTTGGCCTCTCCTTCGCAATCCTGACCAGGTGCCCAAGGATCTCTATGCCATTCTCGGCCTCAAGCGCGGAGCGACGAAAGAGGAGATCAAGCGTGCCTACCGCACGCTGAGCAAGGAGCTGCACCCCGATCGCAACAAAGACAGCAAGGAATCGGAGCGGCGGTTCAAAGAAGTGAACGAAGCCTACGAGGTGCTCAGTGATGAAAAGAAGCGGGCGATGTATGACCAGTTCGGAACGACCGGAGGTCCGGGCGGGGCGGGCGGGGCGGGGTCGGGGCCCTTCGGCGGGTTTGATTTTTCGGGTTTCAATACGGGTGACCTCGGAGGACTTGGCGATCTCTTCGAGACTTTTTTCGGTGGAGGGGGGGCGCGGCGCGGCAGGCGCGAGCAGCGCGGACGTGATCTGCAGATTGAAATCGAAGTGGCGCTCACTGATGTTGTCGAAGGCATCGACCGCTCTCTTCAATTGGAGCGCCAGCGTCCCTGCAAGAAATGCGGCGGATCCGGGGCCGAGGAGGGAACGAAGCAGGTGACATGTAAAGAGTGCGGGGGAACGGGCGAGATCACGCGCACGACACAGTCATTCTTCGGCACCTTTCGGCAGGCGGCACAGTGCGAAGCGTGTGGAGGAACCGGCAAGACACACGAACATCCCTGTAAGAATTGCGGCGGGGACGGGAGAGTCCGTTCCCATGAGCCCGTGACAATCCACATTCCTGCCGGTATGCAGGATGGGCAGACGCTCAGGGTACGTGGCGAGGGCGAAGCGGGGGTGCGTGGCGGGGCTATCGGCGATCTCTTCGTCACGGTCCGTATCCGGCCTGATGCAAAGTTTGAGCGCGAGGGCGATGCTATCCGGTCCACAGTCACGATTCCGGTCACCGATTCCCTCCTCGGCACCGAGGTTCCCGTGCACACCGTGCAGGGATCTGTGACGCTCAGGGTACCCGCAGGTACGCAACCGGGTCAGGTGTTCCGCCTGAAGGGCAAGGGCATGCCCGTGCTCAATTCGAGCCGCTTCGGCGATCACTACGTGACGGTGAATGTCGAAATCCCGACGAAGCTCTCAAAGGCGGAGCAGAAGCTCGTCGAAGAGTGGAAGAAGATGCGGGGATGAGCGTCGGAACTGGCCTGTCACACATCCAGATTCTCAAATCCCTCTTCACCTTTCTCGGGTTCCGCCATGACCGGTGAGAGCTCTTCGCCCACGGCGGGTCCTTTCTTGCTCTTCGATCTCAGCACCACCTGCCGGTAGTCACCCTCGCCGATGGATTCTGTGGTGAGATCGCTGAACTGGGGGTTATTGGCGATGTGCAGGTGCACGATGCGGCGGAAGTACGGGCTCATCGGTGCGAGGGCGACGCGGTTGCCGGTCCTGCGGACGAAATCTGCTTTGTTCTCGGCCATCTTCTTCACCTTGTCCTCCTGCTCGCGGCGGTAGCCATCCACATCCAGAACGAGGAACGGGCTCTTCTCGAGATTCTCTTTGCTCCGCAGGATGGACTTGAGCAGATGCTGCACGGAATTGAGTGTCTCGCCGTGCCAGCCGATGAGCCGGCTTGCAGCGGAGGAGGTGATGTCGACGCGCGTGAATCCTTCTCCTTCTTCCGTATGCACGGTGATCGCATCGAACGGGAGATCGAGGAGCTTCAAGAGCGAGCCTAAGGTGTCTTGAATGAGAGTGGAGTTCATCGGAAGCGGAGAATAGCGGAGGGGTAGGGATTCGGGAATAGGAATTCGGACTTCGGGGAATCTTCGATAGAGTCCCTTGAACAAAAAGCGGCACGCACTTCCTCATCAGCCCCGAAGCAGAACCCCAAGGTCCGAATCCCTATTCCCTAAAAGAAAGCCCCCTTACGGAGGCTCTCTCATCGAAAACCAGATTCGAATTTACCGGACGGCGTCCTTGAGGGTCTTGCCGGCCTTGAAGGACGGGACCTTCATTGCAGGGATGGAGATCCTCTGCGTGGGGTTCCTCGGATTCACACCCATGCGGGCTGCACGCTTGGAGACCTTGAAGGTTCCGAAGCCCGTGATCGTCACGGTGTTGCCACGCTTGAGCTCCTTGGTGACGAGCGTGATCAGAGAATCGAGCGACGAAGCAGCGGCGCGCTTGGTGATGCCGGCTGCATCCGCGATCGCGTTGATGAGATCCTGCTTGGACATAACGGATGGGGGGAGGAGAAATAAATCATCCTCAGTGTACGGAGAGGAATGGCTTAGGCAAGCCATGGATCAGCCGCGACGTTGGTTTTTGCGCTTAACTTCGTCGGCATGGCTCAGGCAAGCCAAATCTTTTGAGCACCAAAGGTAGTCAGCATGGAGAGATTATTCTGGTGATTGAGTCACATTTCTCCACATGGGGCAACTTTTGTGCTTCCGTTGCGGGCAGGCCTTTCTCTTTGACACCCGCTCGTATTCACCACTAGTCTCTCGCCCTGTACCAGTCGCTACGCTCCGATAGAGGGCAGGCACTGATCTTTTCCGGTTCGCACACCCTCAATTCCAAGGATTGTTCATGCCCTCACATCTCGTCATCGTCGAGAGCCCCACGAAGGCCAAGACCATCAAGCGCTTTCTCGGCAAAGATTTCGACGTGGAGGCGAGCATGGGTCATGTGCGCGATCTGCCCGAAGGGTCACTCGGCGTCGACACGGAGGATTTTTCGGTGAAGTATGTGATCCCCAAAGAGAAAGCTGCGGTGGTGAAGAGGCTGCAGAAGTCTCTCGATTCTGCTTCTGATCTGTGGATCGCGACTGACGAAGATCGTGAAGGGGAAGCCATCGGCTGGCACCTCACCGAGATCCTCAAGCGCAAGAAGAAGCAGCCCATTCGGCGCATCGTCTTTCATGAAATCACCAAAGAGGCGATCGAGGCGGCGGTAGAGCATCCGCGCAAGATCGATGAGAAACTGGTGGATGCGCAGCATGCGCGGAGGATTCTGGATCGTCTGGTGGGCTACACGCTCTCCCCGTTCCTCTGGAAGAAGGTCTACCGCGGGCTCTCCGCCGGACGTGTGCAGTCGGTGGCTGTGCGCATCATCGTGGACCGCGAGCGTGCCATCAAGGCATTTCATGCGGAGGAGTACTGGACGGTCACAGCAGATCTTCTCAATGGAGCGCAGCAGCCGTTCTCCGCTGATTTGAAACAGAAAGACGGCAAGAAATTTGTGCCCGTGAGCGATGCGCAGGCACAGCAGGTGCTCGCGGATCTCAAGGGCGCCTCCTACTCCGTTCAATCGCTCGAAGAAAAAGAGATCAAAAAAACGCCGCCTCCCCCCTTCACCACTTCCACGCTCCAGCAGGAGGCCGGCCGCAAGCTCGGCTTCTCAGTGAAGCAGACCATGATGGTGGCGCAGCAGCTCTACGAAGGCGTGGACCTGGGCAAGGGCGAAGGGCATGTGGGCCTGATCACCTACATGCGTACCGATTCGGTGAACCTGAGTGACAAGGCGCTCGCCGATGCGCGTGAAACGATTCAGCAGCACTACGGCCGCGAGTACATTCTCTCGTCTCCGCGCAAGTATAAGACGAAGAGCAAGGGTGCGCAGGAAGCGCACGAGGCGATCCGTCCCACCGAGATGGCGCGCGTGCCGGAGTCGCTCAAAGACGTGCTCGATCATCAGCAACTCAAGCTCTACACCCTGATCTGGGAGCGCGCGGTAGCGACACAGATGGCCGAAGCGCAGCTCAAGCGCGTGGGTGCGGATATTCGGGCCGGTGCCTACACGTTCCGCGCCACCGGCCAGACCATCGCATTCGATGGTTATCTGCGCGTGTACCTCGAGGGACGCGACGAACCGGAATCGCAGCAGAGTGCCGAGGAAGAGGAGGATGCGGGCATGCTCCCGCCGCTCCAGGAGGGCGAGACACTCGAGTGCAAATCTCTGCTGCCGGAGCAGCACTTCACCAAGCCGCCTCCGCGTTACACCGAGGCGAGTCTGGTGAAGAAGCTGGAAGAGGAAGGCATCGGCCGGCCGAGTACGTACGCCCCGACGATCTCCACGGTCCAGCAGCGCGGATACATCAAGAAGGAGGGCAAGCAGCTCATCCCCGAAGACATCGCTTTCACCGTGACCGATCTGCTGACCGAGCACTTCCCCGATATTGTGGATCTCACCTTCACGGCGAAGATGGAGCAGTCACTGGATGACATCGCCGAGAGCGATCTGAAATCCGTCACGTTTCTGAGGGGCTTCTACAAGCCGTTCCACAAGCTCATCGAATCGAAGACCGTCGAGGTGAAGAAGGGCGAGGTGCTCAAGGACCGCGTCATCGGCATCGATCCCGATACGAAGCTGGAGGTGCTGGCGCGCACCGGACGCTTCGGCCCGTACATCCAACTCGGGCGCATCGAGCTCAAGCCCGGCGAAAAAATGAAGAATGTTCCCAAGCCCAAGAGCGCCTCGATTCCGAAGACGATCGGCAAAGATGCCATCACGCTGGAGCAGGCCCTCTCTCTCCTCGCCTTCCCGCGTGTGCTGGGCGAGAAGGACGGCCAGACGATCGAGGTGCACCTCGGACGCTTCGGGCCGTACATCAAGTGGGGCAAAGCGACGACGTCACTCGGCAAGGATCAGGAGCCTGCGCAGATCACGAAGGAGGAGGCGATTGCCTACCTCGCCTCCGCCAAGGATCGCAAGGCGCAGGCAGCCGAGCCGCTCCGGTCGCTCGGGCAGGATGCCGCGACAGGGGCCGAAGTTCAGGTGAAGACCGGCCGCTACGGGCCGTACGTCACTGATGGAAAAACCAATTGCTCCCTGCCCAAGCGTTTCACACCCGAAGCCGTGACGCTGGAGGAGGCGAGTGACCTGCTGGCAAAGAAGCGAGCCAGGGGCCCGAGCAAGTGGAAGGGGAGAGGGTGGGGGAAGAAATGAGTATGGCAGGCGCGGCCCCTCTTCGCTCGCTGCGCGAGCTTCGCCGGGGCCTATCGCAGATAATGAGAGAGTAATAGGTCAGTTGCTTGGTTTGAGATCTGGCAGGCGCGGTAGGGCTCGAACCTACGACCCCAGGTTTTGGAGACCTGTGCTCTACCAGCTGAGCTACGCGCCTAGGAGAGAAAGGAACAAACGAGACCCGCTCATATTCTACGATAAGTCCTGAGCTTGTCGAAGGACTGAGCTACCCGCCCGAACGTACCGTCGTTCGGTACGGGCGGGCGCGCCTAGGTCATCCCTATCTTACTCAGCCCCCACAGAAAACGACAATGGTGCTGCGAGAAAAAGCAGTTCTCGTTGATTTCTTGAGGGTGGGGTATACTTCCCAACTGTTCTTTCCCCCAGTTGTATGGACATCATTCCCCTGCTCCAGGCGTTGCCACAGGCAGTCTTCACGCCGGAGTTCTTCATGGTATGCGTTTTAGTCTTCTTCATCTGCGAGGCGCTCTTCAAGATTCCGCAGCTGGATGATCTGGAATGGGGCAAGCCCGTGATTGCGCTGGTCGTCGGCGCGCTCCTGAGCGTGTTCCAGGTCGGCGTCTCTGTCGATGCCCTGCTCATCGGTCTCGTGGCGGGAGGCGTGACCACGCTTGCCGTGAGTCGTCTGGATTACTGGTTCACGAGAAAGAAGTAGAGGACGGATCCTGTGCCCTTTGCTTACAGGTGGTCTATCATAGAGGCTCCCATGAGCCGACGACTTTTCGTTCTTCACTGCCTCGCCGCTTTTCTGTGCGTGATTCCTTCTGCCGTGGCGGAAGGTGCATGGTATGCACCGGTGCTTTCTGCGTTTGAGGAGGCCGGATATATTGCTGCAGGTGCCATGGTGCCGCAGGCTCCGGCTACGCGGTGGAAGTTTCTCGACCTTCTGTTGCGCCTGAAGGGAGGGGTGGTGCACGGGCCGTTCGCATCGGTGACCTTCGACGATGTCAGTGCCGAAGATCCGCAGTATTTCCTTTTTGAGGAGGGAGCAGCCCAGGGATGGGTGAGAGGCGTGGAGAATTGCATTGGAAAGCATCCGTGTTTCGCTTTTCCCAGACGGGCGATCAATCGCGCCGAAGCTGCGGCGCTCATCGTTCGGGCATTTGGTTTACAGGCAGGAGGAGATGCGCCGATTTTTTCTGATAGCCGATCCGGTGCCTGGTATGAAGAAGCTCTGCGTTCGGCAGCGAGTCATTGCGTGTTTCGTGGTGATGATGCGCAGAAAACAGTTCGCCCTGATGCCATACTGAATCAGGCGGAAATGCTCGCAGCCCTTGCCCGAGCGGTTCAGGGGCTGAGCTATCCGAACTGTGATGTGGCGGTCGCAACGTTGCCACCGGCACCGGCTGCATTGCAGATTCAATTACCGCTGCCGCCAGTGATTTCGGCAGTTTCCTCGGCATCCTCCTCATCCTCCGTTATCCAAACCACCTCTAGTGCATCCTCCCCTGCATCTTCATCTTCGCAGTCTGCTCAACAGACACCACAAGTTGCATCGCCGGTCTCATCCTCATCCGCCTCTACTTCTTCCGTCTCATCTGTCATAGCGACATCGGACCCCGAATACACGCAATTTCTTGCTCGCTACAACGAGTATGTTGCAGCCTTCGGTACCTCGCTCTCGGCGACGAAATTTTCGGCAGATGACACCACGCTGCGCGTCCTCAATCTACTCAAAGCGCAAATGGATATGATCGCCGGCTACTACCAGTACGTTTCCATTGCGCGTCAACGTGCTCTTTCGGCGGGGGAAAAACAGGTTGCCGAGTCACTGAGACTGGCCATTGAGGCAGCGTTTGAGAATATTCGGGGAATTCAGCAATGATTTGAATCTTCGATGCATGCAGAGCAATGGTAGGGTGTTCGCGTATTTTCCCCCTGGCCTATGCGCTCCTCACGTTCCCTCTCGCTCCTTCTCATCGGAGCCATGCTCGTTCCTGCGCTGACGCTGGCAGATGACGACGATGCGTCCTCCTCCTCGTCGAGCATGACCAGTTCATCGTCTTCTTCGAGTGTGTCCAGCTCCTCCTCGTCTTCTTCCTCCGCGCCTGACAGCAGCAAGGGCCGCAGGCGCAAGGCGCTCCCGCCAATTGTCGCAGGCTGCATCCAGACGGCGGTCGATGCCCGCGAGCAATCTGTGCTTACGGCGGTGACGACCTACACGAGCAGTGTTCTCTCCGCCTTCCAGCAGAAGAAGAGTGCCTTGCACGATGCCTGGGCCATTGCAAATAACAGCCAGCGCAAAGCGGCGGTGAAGAGCGCATGGACAGCATTTGCACAAACCAAGCGTATGGCGAAGAAGACGTACAAGGAGGCGCGCCAGACCGCCTGGAGCATCTTCAAGAAAGCCGCCAAGCTCTGCAATGAGTCGATGTCCGACGAGAGCTACAAGGCGAACGAGGATCTGTGAGCGCTTCATACCCTGTTTCTCGCGTGGAGGACTGCCCGGTGGCGGCCCTCCATTTTTCTGTTCTGGCTGAGCATGGCTGAAGTGAGCGATTTTTGGTACAATACTTTGATGCTCCGCGTGGAAATCAACATCCCTCATCCGCTTGAAACACTCTGCCTTCTGCTCGCGGCGGGAGGAGTGATGCTGTGGATGGCATGGGATGTGCCCCAGAGTGCATCGATGGATGCACGTAGCCCGGCAGAGGTCCGCGGCGGCGGCGGGGCGGATCGTGAGGCGCGGGTACTGGCATTCAAGAGTGCCGAGGATGATGCGCGGCGGATCAGGCTCGAGCAGGCGGTACTCGCGCGGCGTGAGGAGATTCTTCGCTACCAATTGCAGGTTCTGGAAACCGAAGCGAGCCGCGTCGGCAATGATGATGCGGTGCGTGCGGCGAAGACAGAGCTCCTTTCGCTGCTCGGCGACACGCGTGCTGCCGAACAGAAATTCCTCGAAACTCTGCGGGAGATGTGGGAGGCCGAGGGGCTCTCGGCGGCCGCAGCCATGGGGAGCCCGGGAGTGGTGCGCATGCTCTGGCCTGTAGAACCGGAACGGGGTCTTTCAGCCGGTTTCCTCGATGCCGCTTACGAGCAGCGATTCGGCATTCCGCACCATGCGATTGATATCCCTGTTTCGCAGGGGTCCGCTGTGCGCAGCGCCGCAGATGGAGTGGTCGAAAAGGTCGTGGATAACGGTCTGGGATACAGCTTTATCCTCGTCAAACATGACGGCTTCGCCACACTCTATGGACACGTGAGCGGCTTCTTTGTCGCAGAGGGGGACGAGGTGCGTCAGGGGGATGTGCTGGGAGCCTCGGGAGGCATGCCGGGCACGCCGGGAGCGGGGGCCATCTCCACGGGTCCGCACCTGCACTTTGAAGTGATCGCTCAGGGCGAGCGCATCGATCCGCTCACGGTTCTTCCCGCCCGAACGACCGTTCGGTCGGGCGGGCCGTCGAGGCCGGAGGTGGACCAAGTTCAGTCGTGAGTTTGAAGTCCTGCGCCTGCCGCAGGGCGAAGGCATCTGTCATGCCGGCGACATAATCTTTGATGGCTTCTGGCAGCGAGCTGCCCGTCCTCTTCTGCAGTTCCAGGATTTTCGGATGAGGATGCGCTTCGTAGAACCGGCACAGCGCGATGACGATGGCCTGTCCGTAGGCATTGCATGATTGTACGTGCGGGTGCAGGTAGAGGCGCTGCCAGAGAAAATCGTGGATGGCCTGCAAATCCCGTTCCATGGCCGGAGAAAAACGCACCAACGATCCGGATGCGATAGTGACATCCTGCAGCGAGCGAACGGAATGGGAGGTCAGCTCCTTTTCCGTGGCTTCGTACAGGTCGGTCACCAGCAAATGGATGAGCGCTCCCCTGAGCGATGTGCCGCGATCCTGCGCGCGTTTTTCGGCCCGCTTGCCAAGCGGGATCCCCGTGATGTCGTCGAAAGAGAAAAGTGCAGAAGCAAGCCCATCATCACAGTCGTGCGCGGTGTAGGCGATTTCATCGGCCAGGTTCACGAGTTGTCCTTCGAGTGTCGGGATGTGGCCGGTGGTGGAAGCCGCAGGCGCATCGTGCGGCGTGAAGTGTTTGTTAAGTCCCTCCAGAATTTCGCGGTTGAGGTTCAAGCCGGGTGTGTGTGACGTGTGTTCCTCGAGCAGCGTAACGATACGCAGAGACTGCTCGTTGTGCTCAAACCGGGTTTCATGCGTCTGCATCCACGTATCCAGTGCCTCCTCCCCCGCGTGGCCGAACGGCGGGTGCCCGAGGTCGTGCGCCAATGCGATGCACTCGGCCAGATCTTCGTTCAGGCGCAGTGTGCGTGCGATATCGCGGCTGATCTGCGCCACTTCCATGGTGTGGGTGAGGCGTGTGCGCACATGGTCCGATCCTCCTGCTTGCCGGCCGTAGCCTTGGCGAAGGCCGGCGACGAAGACCTGCGTCTTTCCTTTTAATCTGCGAAAAGCCTGCGTGTGAATGATGCGGTCGCGGTCGCGTTGAAAGGGGAATCGCGTCTCATCTTCGGGCTCCTTCACCGTTCGTCCCAGCACTCCTTCATGCGGCACCGCGTAGGGGGCGAGGAGCGTATTGGCCTGTGTCATGCGGGCTACAAGCGGCTTCATCGGAGAGTCCAGTGTACGCCTGTCGTTTTTGTAGTTCTGGAAGCCGAAACAGCCGGCAACTCCTTGACAGGGTGATGAGCCATGGAACAATGCACTCCCATGTCTTCCGAGGTCATCACCAACGAAACATCCGCAGAGAGAGGAGCGCAGATAGCCAATGCTATCGCGCTAACACAGTGGTCGGATGCAGCATTCGGGCAATCACTTCTCGCCGTCACCGAGGCGGCTCAGGGGCACGCGGAGGAGCAGTACATCCGGTCGCTTGTCTCAACACTGCAGTCTCTGTATCAGCAGATTTGCTCCACTGCGTTCTTCCATGCAGAGAAGGCGGTCAGATGGAGCGGCGCAGATCATCAGAACGAGCATGCCCGATTCGTCGAGCCGCTCGGAACACTGTGTTCCAACATCCATGTACAAATCGGGAGAGTGTATGAGAAATTATCTGATCTGTTTCGCGGCAATGAGGACGGGTTCTTCGCCGTGGAGTGCGCATTGAAGTGCATTCATGCTGCCGAGGAGGACCAGCGCCGCTACGCGACTGCGGTGCAGAGGGACATCGGAAACATCGAGCCGGTGGCGGTCATAGACCCTTCGATGTTGAAACATCTCAGCAAGGACAGAAGGATTCCTTCTTCCGCAACGGATGGCGGCAGCGGACCGGAAGATACAACCCCCGGAGATCTCGGACCTGAATGGTCTGTTTGAGAGAGCCTGAGGCGAAGCGCTGGGTCTTAAAATAATCATCGCGAAGTTGTGAGTTGTTGTCGCGAAGCGACACACAAATAATCCGTGCCGAAGCGCGGGTCTCGCGGGTTCCCGCGCTGCCCGCCCGAACGTACCGTTCGGTACGGGCGGGGAGGCACACCATTAAGGGAAAGGATGGTTCATGGAAGGAAAACTGTAGGTTTGCCTTCCATGCCGAACAGCCGTTGAGCAGGGACGCTATGCTCCTGGGTAACCAGGTGGGTGACCGCATCCCCCGACCACGGTCGGGAGAGAGTAGGCCTCCCCTAGAGCACTTGAGGAGAAACGTACCGGCTCTGACGTGCCGTCCAGACAGGGATCAGCGTAGCACTGGCCTCAGGACACAGGCGAGCAAGTTTCGTTCACCCGCTTTCACCGCTTCTCTATCCCCTCCCCGATACGTCCAGTACTTTCCTGGGTTGCGGCAGGTGCAGTCTGTGCTCCGTTCCAGATGACCACGCGGGATTCCAAGTTCAAGAAACTGCGCATCCGCTGCCCCGCGCAGATCGGCGTTATTCCCCGTAATGAATTCCGGTGGGATTGTCGGTAGCTCGTGCTCGGGATCACTAAACGCCGCACACTTCTGGCAGAGCGACGGGCCTGCGGCGACCCATGTATCTTTCGGGTCTACGTTCCACTCTTTTTTGAGCACTGCGAAAAATTCCGGTATGGCTCCTGCGATGAGCCCGCGCCAGCCCGCATGCAGGACGCCGATGACATGCTTCAACGGCGCGTACACGATGAATGACTGGCAATCGGCGAACCGAACCGACAAAGCCAGGCCGATCCGGTCCGTCATGAGTCCGTCGGCTCCGGGAGCGTACTGCACCGCATCGCGGACGACTGCTGTCTTCGCTCCGTGCACCTGCTCCGCACTGGCTTCTTCGTTCGCTCCAAGAACCCCGACGACGTCATGCGGGCGGGCATCTGCCTTCGTCCACAGGACCACTCCGATCCGGTCGGGAAATGGCGCGAACAGCGAAAACGGAGAGCGGAGCATGAGGTAAGTATAGGAGGCCGCGGCAAGAGGCCCAATGGTCATCCTGAGCTCTGTCGAAAGAGAGACAATATTGTTCTGTCATGGTTCGACCCAGCCTTCGCTTGCGAGCTTCGGCGGGCAGGCAGGGCTCACCATGACAGAATGTTCACGCTATCGTCTTGAGCATCTTTGGGATTTCTTTGATGATCCGCCTTGTTCCGAATGCATACCCATATTTTTCGAAGAGCTCCTCCGCCGCGCGCTTGATCACTGCACCGGCTTTTTTGGCTGCATCGAGCGGTTCCAAGCCTTGTGCCATGAGGCCGGCAATCAGCCCTGCAAGGGCATCCCCTGTGCCGCCGACCGTCAGGCCCGCGTTGCCGCCCTTCAGTTCCGTCAGGGAGCCGTCAGGCCCGGCGATGCTATCGATGGGACCCTTAAGGAAGATGACTGCTCCCGCATTGCCTGCCTGCTGTGAAAGATCGGCTGCTGTCAGGTTCATCCGCTCCAGTTCCGCCAGATGAGGGGTTAAGACGGCGGATTTTCCGCGCACGAGTTCCAGTGTCTCCGGCTGTAATGCGGTCGCGTCCAGAATCAGGCGGCAGGGGGATTCCGCCACGATCGTCATCAGTGCTTTGAGGCTCTTTGCATTCCCGTGGGCGATGCCCGGCCCTACCACGGCGCAGTCTAAGGTGGCGAGCAGCTCCAGAATCGGCGCTGTATCCGTTGCGGCCAGATCATCACCGGCAAAAGGATGGACCTGGAAATTGAGAGAAGTCGCCTTCGCGGTTTCGGCATGGCACTTGGGCAGGCTCACGAAGATCAGATCAACGCCGCTGGCCTCGGCCGCCAGTGCGGCAAAGAGCGGCGCGCCGTGCATCGTTTCGGACCCGCCGATGACTGCAACCTTTCCGTTCTCGCCTTTGTGGGAGTCTTTCAGCCGTTCCACGGTGGCATTGTACCAGACCGGGTTCTAGATTTGTTTTTTCCCGAAGCGGGAGACGGCCTGCTGCACCGCATCGAGGATCTGCGCGCGGAAGCGCGTACTCGAAAACTGCCGTGCATGTTCGCGAATGGTGTCGGCGCTGAAGGTCGTCTTCGCAAAGCGGTCGAGCACATCCCGGAGCGCGGCAACTGTTTGTTCCTCAAAGAAGAGACCCGTCTTTCCCTCCTGCACGGTATCCAGCACGCCTCCGCGCCTCAGTGCGAGCACCGGAGTGCCGCAGGCCTGCGCCTCGATCGGGACGACGCCTGCATCCTCGATCTGCGGCAGCAGCAGGGCGCGTGCATGGCTGTACAGGTGCGGCAGGTCTGCATCCGGCACGAATCCGAGCATCTGGACCGTCGGCCCGGCGATGGCTCTGAGGCGTGCAAGATCACGGCCGGTTCCGGCGATCTTCAGTGGCAGATGCAGCAGGTTTGCCGCCTCGACAAGCAGGTCGAAACGTTTGTAGGGCACGAGGCGGCCGATTGCGAGAAAACCTTTTCGTTCCTCTGCCGTCGGGAGCGGAAACTCCAAAAATCTCTCCTGCACCGGCGGGGGGATCACGACGCTCTCGCGGCCGTACACGCGCGCGATGCGTTCCTGCGTCGTGGTCGAATTGGCGAGAAAGCAATCCACGCGCTTGGCGGTCGTCAGATCCCAGCGGCGCATACTTTTAAGAAAGCGCTTTGCCGTGCGCTTCAGCAGGCGCGGCACCCTGAAATCCCGCAGGTATTCCTCCTCCATCTCCCAGGCGTAACGCATGGGGGTGTGGCAGTAGCAGACGTGCACGGCGGAGATGGGGGGGATCACGCCTTTCGAGACGGCATGCGAAGAGCTCACGACGACATCGAATGCCCGCAGATCCATAGCTTCAACGACGCGCGGCATCCACGGCAGGAGCACTTCGTGGCGCTTCAGCAGGCGGTACCAGCGCTGGAGTGCGCTCGTACGGATATCCGCCCCGTCCAGTGATCCCAGATGTCCGTGCCGCGCCACGGTGGTGAAGAGGGGGGCAGAGGGCCAGAGGGCATGGAGCTCCGCAATGACATGTTCGGCACCTCCGAATGTCGGGAGCCAGTCGGCGACGAGAGCCAGCTTCATACGTGCATGCAGTATTCAGTATGTAGTATGCGGGAACAAGAACCTCGCTCCTGAATACTGTATCCTGCAATCCATTCGACTAGGATACCCACCGTGTCTCTTCGCCCTGCACGTCGATTACCCCGGCAGTTTCGTCGGCCGGTCAGCCGCCGGACCAAGCGTCTTGTGGAACGCAAGCACGGCGTGCCTCTGCGTTCCCGCCTGGCCGTTCGCTGGCGGCGTTGGGCACACGGGGCGCGCAAAGGGGCGGCAGGCTGGAGGCGCGCCATTCTTCAGTGGTCTGCCATCACGCTCGCATCGCTCATCCTCCTCGCTGCGGGGATTGTCGCCTTCTCACCTCTCGGTCATGTGGAGGAGATCCGCGTGACCCGCACGGATCCGCGTCTCGATATCGAAGAAGTGCAGAAGGTGCTTGCTCCGCTCTTCGACCGGTCGCTCGTCACGGTCTTCGGCCCTGAGGTGCGTTCGCTCCTGGAGCAGGAGATCCCGGATATCCGCGCGGTGACCGTGAGCAAACACTACCCCTCACAACTCTTCGTGCGGGTGGAGCTCTCGCCGTTGGTGGCGCGTGCGCGCGTGCTTTCCCCGGAAGAGGAGAAGCAGCCTCCACGCGGCTCGGGGGGCATCATCGGGTACGTGACGGACCGCGGCACGTATGCGCTTGTTCCGCAGGGATTTGCCGGCGGAGTCGTACTCCCCTTGCTCGATCTGGTGGACTGGGGGATCCGTCCGCAGGCGGGTGCCCCCATCCTCTCGCAGGATTTTCTCGAGCGGATGGATCAGGCCGTCACGACACTGCAGATGCAGTTCGGACAGGAGGTGCAGCGTCGCGTGGTTTTCATCCGTGCGCAGGAGTTCCACCTCACCGTTGAAAAGGTAAACCTGTGGTTCGACGTGCGCAGTCCCCTCGAGGCGCAGTTGCTGCGTTACCGCATTTTCCTGCGGTCTGTCGGTTTTGCTGAGGCGAAAGCATACATCGATCTTCGGCTGGCCGATCGTGTGGTCTACCGCTGAGAGGGCCGCAGCAGGTTTTCTGTCTATCGTCCGGTTCCCGCCAGTGCTCCTGCTTGATTTTTTGCAGTGACTTTCTCTGTAAAATCACTTCTGATCCTTCCGAAGGCGCTCCAGAAAGGCTATACTCGCTCACGATGTTCATGAGTTCGGTGCTCTCCGTGCTCCTCTTGGGTTTGTTCCCCGTGGCAGCCGAGATTCCACCTCCCCCTCCACCGTTCGCTTCTCTCGTCGGGGTACCCATTGCCCCGCTTCAGGAACGGATCTCGATTGGCCGTCGGCTCTCCGCCTCGGGCATTATCGTGATCGACCTTGCCTCGGGTCAGATGCTCTACGGATCTCAGGCGGATGTCGAGCGACCCATGGCCAGTCTCACTAAGTTGATGACTGCGTTGCTCATCGTAGAGCATCATGATCTTGATGAGTGGGTGACCGTTCCCAAGGAGGCGACAGAGATCACGGGCAGCGTGGCGTACCTCCCGCCCGGCGAGCAATTCACAGTGGGGGATCTGCTCTCTGCGCTCCTCGTCGCCTCGGCCAACGATGCGGCGGTGACGCTGGCGCGCTTTCACAGCGGCTCCACCGAAGCGTTCGTGAAAGAGATGAATGCGCGTGCCGCGGCGCTCGGGCTCACCGGCACACAGTACGCGAACCCCTCGGGCATGGATGATCCCCGTCAGTGGTCCACCCCGCGCGACATTGCCCGCCTCACCGCGCACATTCAGAAGGAGCCTGCACTGCGAGAACGGCTGGCGCTGAAGGGGACCAGGATCGCGGGTAAGAGCGGCCAGGAGATCGCACTCACGCATACGCATGCGCTCCTCCGTGCACGCAATCCCTTCGTCGAGGAGGGCAAGACCGGAACGACGAATGCGGCGGGACAGTGTCTCGTGTCGGTGGTGGGCGAAGGGGAGCGTGAGTATGTGGTGGTGCTGCTCCACTCGCAGCAGCGCTACGACGATATGAAGGCCATTCTTGCATCGCTCTTTGGAGCGGAAGGTACGACCGATATTCCCGTACAGGACACAGAGTGTGCCCAGGGAGGCGGTTGTCCCGCTCCGTAGTCTTTCGATTGATCCATGTCTCAAGAGTCCGTCATTCGCTGGCTGTCTCTCCGAGTGCGCATCGTGTGTGCCGCAGCATTCGTCGTTGCCTCATTCGCACCGCCCTATGCGCCCAAGGCGGTGTTCGCTTTTCAGGAGATCGAGTCAATCGATCAGCAGTTCCTCCTCGTCGAAGAAGGGTTTCTAATGAAATCCTCTTCGCTCACGCAGCAGGGCGGACGCCGCGCGTACTCCGAAGCCATCGCGCACAAGGTGAAGGAGGGCGAGAGTCTGGAGCGTTTGACGCAGCGGTATCAGATTTCCAAAGAGACCATCATCTGGGCCAATCATCTCAAAGAGGGCGCTACGATTCATCCCGGCGATGAGCTCGTCATCCTTCCCGTCGATGGTGTGCTCCACGCCGTGAAAGCGGGGCAGACGCTCCTCGGCATCGCCGAGCTCTACGACATCCCGGCTGAGACCATTGCGCAGCAGAACAAGATCAAAGGCAGTTTCCTTATGGCGGGCCAGGAGCTGATTGTGCCGGGCGGCAAGCCGATCGTCAGCAAGCCTACGGTGGTGGCGGTGGCCCCATCTTCCAAAGCTCCGGTGAAGACGGGGAACGGACGTACGCCCCCGCCCACCAAGCCGATGGAGGAGGTCACGACTGCGCCGACCTCCGGGGTGCTGCAGAAGCCGTGCAGCGGTAAATGCTTCATCACGCAGTACTTCAATCCCAGCCACTACGCCCTCGACCTGCAGGAGAAGGGCGGCGGGGCGGTGTATGCCGCCGAGGCCGGGACCGTGATCCGGGCGGAGTACGGGTGGAACGGCGGGTACGGCAACGTGATCGAGGTCGACCATGGCAATGATCTCATCACGCTCTACGCGCACAACAAAGAGCTCCTCGCGAAGGTGGGGGATCAGGTGCAGCGCGGGCAGCTCATCGCGGCGATGGGCAATACGGGGCTCGTGTATGGGTCCACCGGCATTCACATTCACTTCGAGGTCCGGGTGAAGGGCGTGAAGAAAAATCCAATGCTGTATATCGAGGAGTAGGGCGTAGGGAGAATATTTTGAGGATTCTTTCATCAATCCTACGTCCCACGCCCTATCCCCTATTCCTATTTGGCCATTTCATTATTCATACCGTAGCGCTTCGATGGGGCGGAGCTTGGCCGCTTTCCATGCGGGCAGCATGCCGAAGAAAATACCCACGGCGACCGAGAAAGCGAATGCGAGCAGTACCGATGACGGGGCGACTGTGGCATCGAGGCTGAAGTTTGCCCGCACGATCCACGCACCCCCGGCGCTCAGCAGCGTTCCCACGATGCCCCCCAGCACGCTCAGGACGGTGGATTCCACCAGGAACTGCAGCAGGATATCGCGCTTCTTGGCCCCGATGGCCTTGCGGATGCCAATCTCGCGTGTGCGCTCCGTGACCGAGACCAGCATGATGTTCATCACGCCGATGCCGCCCACGAGGAGCGAAATGGCCGCGATGCCGCCGAGGAGCAGAGTGAACGTGCTCGTCACTTCATTGAGCGTCTCGACCGCGTCGGCCTGATTGAGGACGGTGAAATCCTGCTTGCTCACATCCGTGATGCCGTGCGCGTTCAGGAGCACTGCGGTGATGGTCATCTGCGTTTTTTCCATGGCTGTCTGATCGGCCACTGATACGTAAATGGAACTCACGACATCCCTGCCCGTGATGCGCTGCTGCATGGTGGAGAGCGGAATCACGATCATGTCATCCTGATCATTGAAGCCCTGCTGTCCCTTCGATTCCAGCACGCCGATGACCGTGAAGATGTTGTTGCCGATGCGGATGTCGCTTCCCAGGGGATTGGGAGTATCCGGGAACAGCGATTGCACAACGGTCGGGCCGAGAACGGCGACTTTGTTGAACTGGGCGACATCGTCTTCGGTGAGAAAGCTGCCGTAGGCGACTGCGGCGTTGCGCACGGTCGTGTAGTCCGCCGTGGTACCGACCACCGTCGTCGAGACATTCAAATTGCCCACGATCACCTGGCTGCGGCCCCTGAGCTCCGGTGCAATGCCGCTTAAGCCCTGCACGTATTCCCGGATCGCCGCGATGTCCTCCTCCGGCAGGGTGCTGCTCCCGCCGCCAAAGCGCACATTGGTCTGGGTGGGGCTGCCCGGAGAGATGGCCAGCAGATTGGTCCCCAGGCTTTCGATGCGCGAGGTGACGCTCTTCTGTGCCCCCTGCCCGATGGCGACCATGAGCACGACCGAGGCCACGCCGATGATCACGCCGAGCATGGTGAGCGCGGAGCGCATTTTGTTGCTGCCGATCGCCCCCAATGCGTTGCGGATATTTTCCAGAATATTCATGAGTGATAGTGGATGGGAGCGGAAGGAGAATCGAAGAGGAATAAAGAAGTAAGAATAAAGAATTATGCAAAGCGAAGGAGTCGTCGTTCATAATTCCTCATTCTTAATTCATAATTCTTCGTGAGAGAAGTGCAGCCGACAATAACGGTAGTCAGAGTCATTGTTTGAAAATAAGGCCGTCCTGAATGTGGATCGTGCGCTGGGCGAACGCGGCCACGGAGGGTTCGTGCGTCACCATGACGATCGTCTTGCCCTGTGTGTTCAGGGTTGTGAGGATCTCCATCACCTCCTCTCCGGTGTGCGTGTCGAGCGCGCCGGTCGGCTCGTCGGCGAGAATGATGGCGGGCTCCGTGACGAGGGCGCGGGCGATCGCTACGCGTTGCTGTTGTCCGCCAGAAAGCTCGTTGGGATTATGTGCAATTCGTTCCGAGAGACCGACGGTATGCAGGGCCTGCCGTGCCTTCTGCTCGGCTTCTGCACGCGGCCACCCCTGGTAGAGCAGGGGCTGCATCACTTGCCGCAGGGCATCCATGCGCGGCAGCAGGTTGAAGGCCTGAAAGACGAAGCCGATGCGCTTGCTGCGCACGTCCGCCTGCTCGTTTTCGGTGAGGGTGGCAACCTCTTTTTTTTCGAGGAGGTATGATCCCCCGGTTGGTGTATCGAGCAGCCCGATGATGTTCATGAGCGTGGATTTTCCTGACCCCGACGGCCCCATGATGGCCACGAATTCTCCGGAACGGATGGCGAGTGAAATCCCTTTGAGTACGGTGATCTGCTCCCTGCCGAGTGGATACGCCTTGGTGATGTGCGTGAGGTGAATCATAAGGTCAGCGGGGTGGGCCGCTACCGCCTCCGCTGAGCCTGCCCATATTGCGCATGAGTTGCTGTGTAGAGTCGCTGGTGGTCTGCCGGGTCGTGGTCGTCAGATTGACGGAGAGCACGCTGTCACCCTCCCGAAGGCCCGAGAGCACCTCTGTGTAGCGGCCGTCTGTCAGGCCAGTCTCCACCAGGACGGTTTCGCCGCTGGCCGTCTGCACGCTCGCGCCGTTTTCCTTGCGCTGGATTGCAAGATTCGGGATGACGAGCACATTCTCTTTCTGCGTTGTGACCACCTCTACGGTGGCGGTCATGCCCGAGAGAATGGTGAGGTCTGCAGGCATCGGGAGCTTCACATCCACCTCATACGACACCACGCCGGATTCTTCGATGGGTGTGGGATTGATCTCGTCGATGGTCCCTTCAAATCGCTGTCCGGGCAGCGCGTCCAGGGTGATGTGGGCGGGCATATCTCTGCGCACCTTCACCACATCCACCTGGTCTAAGGGGATGGTGATGATCAGATATTCTGGATTTTCCAGCACCACGTATTTGGCTTCCGCCGTGTCTGCCAGAAGGTTGTCGCCCACCTGAAAATCCACTCTGCGCACGATGCCGTCGAACGGGGCGACGATCCGGTAATCATCCAGTGTCTTCGCCAGTTTCGTGAGTGAGGCCGACTTTTGGCCGATGTCGTTTTCCTTCAGCTTGATCTGGATATCCAGATCCCTGAGCGTGCTCTGCAGGTCCACCTCTTTCATCAACTGAGATTCCTGGTTCGTCGCCAGCGTATCCTCCTTCGTCTGGAGCGTGGTGCTGGGAAGAGCATCATCCTCCGTCAGGGCAACGAGGCTGGCTTGGGCCGTCAGCGCATCATCCACGAGCCCTGCGGCAGTGGAGCGGTTCGTATTCACCGTCTGACGCAGAGTGTTCAGGGTAGCGACGGTGAAGGTGATGGTATCTGTACTTGCCCCCTGCATCAGTTGGTACGTTTGCTCGCCGAGCTTTTGAATCGTTTCAGCCAGGCTCTGCATTTCTTTCAGTGCCCGCAGAATCACCTCCGGATCCTGTTCGCTGTTGAGGGCTCCATACTGCTGACCGATGGCAGTGGCCTGGTTCACCCCCTCCCGAAAACTTAGCTCCACATCATTCTTGAGCACCCAATCGCGGTAGAGGTGACGGTCGATCTCCAGGGTCGTGATATCCGCAGGCGGGCGCGCCACCGTATCCGCTGTCAGGACACCGTAGAAGGAGTCTAAGAGTTTCTCTGATGCGATGAGGATATCTTGTGCGGTGGAAGCCATGCTCTGCAGTTCGGTCTTGCGCGTCTGTCGCAGGTCCGACTGTGCCTGTTCCACCTGGCGCTCTGCCGAATTCACCGCATTCTGCGCCGTCAGCACGTCTGCTTCGCGATTCGCCTCCAGCTGTTCCAGTTGCAGACGGCTGGCTCCGAGCGCGAGCTGTGACTGGCGCACATCGGCGAACACGGTCGTCTTGTCGAGCTCTGCGATCACTTGCCCTCTCTTCACGCGGTCCCCCTCCTGCACGAGTACTTTTGCCACCGTGCCCTTCTGATTGAATTTCAGCTGCTGTTCATTGGCGAAGGTCACGGAGCCCACGGCTTTCACAGAGGTGACGATGCTCCGGCGTTCCACAGACGAGAGCTCGCCTGTGGGTGTCGATGACTGGCTGCTCCCCTGCGCAAAGGCGAGATAGCTGCTCCCCAGCACGAGAGCGGTCACAAGCCCGATCAGGTAATTGCCGGCCGAAATGCGTTGCAGCAATGTGCGAGCGCGTTCCGGCAGGTGTGCGGAGAGTCGGGTGCGTAGTGAGGAGAGCATCATCCCATTCATTGTTGTGTGGGGACGGACGAGCCGGACGATGACAGCACTGATCCGCTCGCTGCGCGAATGCGGTTTCCGGGCTCAAGCGTCACGCCCTTTTCCTTTGCGATATCACGCAGGGTTTTGCCGCTCGCAAGTTCCTTGCGCAGGTCTTCCTCCGTCATGCCGAGCTGTTCTGCCATGCGCTCTCGATCCTGCTCCATCCTGCCTCCCTGCCGTTGCTGCAAGCCCGCACGGTTGCCGAATGTCCCGGCCTGACCGGCGGGACGACGCAGGATGCTCAGCCCCCCCACGACGACGAAGAGGATGAGAAGGCCCGAGAGCAGTCCGAGGCCGAAAGAGAGCGGATGGAACGTTTTCATGGGGGATATTGTCAAAATCTAAAAACATTTTCTCTCGAAAGTATAGCGTTCCATGGTTAAGATCGGATTAAGGCTTGAAACAGCGATTATCTTAAAAAATTCACGGTTTCTTAATGTCCTCTTAATCCATTGGGATCTATGATGATCTCTCATTTTTTCCGGAACTATGCACATCCTCCTCATCGAAGACCAGGAGAAATTGGCAGACAACATCCGGCAGTTTCTCACGCTGGAGCACTATGCAGTCACCGTGGCACACGATGGGAAAGAGGGCTTTGAGAAAGCGATGACGCAGGAGGTAGATCTGCTCATTCTCGATGTGAACCTGCCCGGCATGGATGGCTACCTCATCTGTTCCCTGCTGCGGCAGCGCAAGAGAGACATGCCGATTCTCATGCTCACGGCACGCACCAAGCAGCAGGAGATCGTGCACGGGCTCAACCTGGGAGCGGATGATTATCTGGGAAAACCTTTCGATCTGGATGAGCTCCTTGCGCGGGTGCGCGCTCTGCTCCGTCGCAAGGGGACTACAAAACAGCCGCGGCTGACGGCGGGGTCCATCGTGCTCGACACGAATACGCACGAGGTCTTTCGGGAGGACAAGAGCGTCGATCTCTCGCCCAAGGAGTACGGGCTTTTTGAGTTCCTGCTGCGCAACAAGGGCGTGGTGCAGGAGCGTCCGCGCATCATCGAGCACGTGTGGGGCGGACGGGACGATCTGCTGTTCTCGCAGACGGTGGATGTGCACGTGGCGTACCTCCGGCGCAAGCTGGGCAAAGATGCAATCGAGACTGTTCCCGGAAAGGGCTACCTCGTTCCCGCGGACCGGTGATGCACCACGCTGCGAATTTTCGGCACATCTCCACCCGCATCGCGCTGCAGTTCATGGGGTTCGTCTTTCTGCTGTTCCTTATCAATGGATCGCTCTTTCTCATGGCGGATTTCGGGAATGTCCGGCGCATGGCCCGTGGTCGGCTGCTGCGCGAGGCCCAGATGATCCTCAGTCAGGCGCCCGGCATGCTCCAGGGAAAGCCGCTTTCCGTTCCTCCTCCGCTCGCGGAACGCATCAGGATTCTGGATGCCGACGGGCGGCTGATGCATGCCGGATCACTCTTTGCGGATGTGCCTGCATTGACGACCGAGGGATACTCCACCATTGAAGTGCGTGAGGAGTCCTACACCGTCCTGACCATTCCGCTCACCGTGGACGGCCGCGTCCGCGGCTTTGCCCAAGTGGCCGGCATGGAGCATCTGCCGGCGCGCGATCTGCCGATCCGGTGGGGATTGTATTTCCTCGTCAGCATTCTGGTTTCGGCCCTCACGTTTGTGGTCGGGCTTTTCTTTGCGCGCCGGAGCCTGAAGCCTGCGGAGCAGATGATGGAGCGATTGGAGCAGTTCACGCAGGATGCGAGCCACGAGCTCAGAACGCCCCTCGCCGCCCTCAGCTCCTCATTGGATCTTGCGCTGAAGAATGGGGAGCACCGCGAGGGGATTCTGTCGGCCAAGGAGGACCTGAAACAGGTGACGGTGCTCGTAGAGAGGCTGCTCGAGCTGGCCCGACTGGATACATTCATTCATGAAGACAACCCCGTTGATCTTTCGGAACTGGTCGCGCAATCCACAGAGCGCATGCGCTCGCTCGCAGCCGGGAGGCGCGTTGCCATTGAGCAGCACATCGATCAGGGCGTGACCGTGCGCGGCGATGCCGTTCTGCTCAGGCAGGCGCTGGAGAATCTGCTCTCCAACGCCATCAAATTCAGCAAACCCTCCGGGGGCGACATTCGCGTGCGTCTCACCTCCAAAACACTCTCGATCGAAGATGCCGGTGTGGGAATCGACGCATCTGCCCTGCCGCATATTTTCGACCGCTTCTACCAGGCCGAGCAGTCGCGCGCGATGGGGGGATTCGGTCTCGGGCTGGCCCTGGTGAAGCGCATTGTGGAGCTGCACGGCTGGACCGTGGAGGCGCGCAGCACGCACGGCGAAGGCGCGACATTCACGATGCATTTCGGCTCACAGACACACGCTCCGCGGTCTTAATTTTCTCTTAAGGTGACCTGAGTACGATGGTGCCGTCTTAAGACTTCTATTTCATTTTTTCTCCCATTTCTTATGAAGAACTATTCATTTGGAACGATCGCAGGAATCGCTTCGCTCGTTCTTGTTCCGCTGCTCGCGTCCGCAGCTTCCTCCGTCGCAGGTACGCCGGAAGATACACAACGTGAGCGTCCTGTTCCCTCGCAGGAGTGCCTGCAGGCGCAGGTGGCGAAGCATGATCTCATGGCGGCCGGCATGGATGAAACGATGGCCGCACGAAAGGCTGCGATGCAGGTGCACCGCGATGCGCTCGACGCTGCCGCCGCTATCGCCGATGACGCCGGACGTCAGACAGCCGTGCAGCAGGCCAACGAAGCATTCCGTACGTCCATGCAGACCCTGATGGGGTCGAAGTCGGATGAGATGCAGGCGGCCATGGAAGCTATGCGCGACGCGTGCGGCGGCTTTGGACCCAAGGGTGGCATGGGCGCAGGTCTCGGTGGCGGCATGGGTGGAGGACGCATGATGGACGGTCACGGACGCGGACAGGGTATGCGCGGAGGACAGGGTGATTGCCCTTTTCGCTCAGGAACCAGCGATGAATAATCATCGTCGGTGAACGCCAAAAGAAGCTGCCGGCGGGCAGCTTCTTTTTTTAGCGAAAACAGGTCTTTCTCTTTAGAAGAGCTCGCGCTTGAAGAAAAACTTCTCAGCGCTCAGTCGGCCGGCGCCGTAGATGAACAGCACGAGGAATGCGGCGATGTAGAGTAGCGCCAGTTCGCCGCGGTTCTGAATGGGGAGCACGCCGTTGCCCGCATGGGCGGTGACGTAGGCGCCGATGAGCAGGATGGTGCCCAGTACGGCGACGAGGCGCGTCCAGAAGCCCGCGACAAGGGCGATGCCGCCTGCGAGCTCACACATGCCCACAAATCCCATGAATCCGTTGATGGCGAATTGTCCTTCGAGGAGGCCCAGCTTCTGCAACCCGTGCTGCAGGAAGAGAAACCCGACCAGAATGCGGAAGAGGAGGTAGAGCACGTTTGCGCCGCGCAGGGCCAAGGGTGAGAAGAGCATGAAGAAGGGGGAAAGGAATGCACCAGCGTAGCGGAGATCCTGTCAGCGGGGCAACGAGGGATACGGTGCAGAATGATGTATGGGATGGCGGGACCTACTGAACGTGATTCGAACGCATATCGGGGTTCTCTCCGCACACGGTGTCACGGTTGTTTAGAGCGAAGTTGAGGGCAGCCTCAAAAGGATTCTTGAGTCCAGTTTTAACGCGTTGTCTGGACAGCCTCTCCTTCAGAGGTCTCCCGGGTCTACGTGGAAATAGAAGATCCGGACGAACAGTGTTACACCGCGGAGGAATTGCCACACCTATCAGCTGCGTGGAACGAAACGTGCACTGATGGTGATGGCTACCAGTGGAATGACGATCATTTGGAGGACGGGGAAAAGGCCGATTCCCAATACAGGAATCATGGGCATCGCTGCATACTGCCAGCGGTGATCGACGTAGACGGCCCACAATTCGAATCCTACGGCGAGGAGAACACCGATGAACGGCACGATTGTCCACGTCGCGGGATGCTCATACGCCGACCGATCTGCAATCCAGAAGGGACTTCGATGGATGACCGCGAGTGCGGCGTAGAGGATGAGCATGAAGAGAAGATCCCCGCCAGTCGCTTTGAAGCAGATCCAGAAATGTGCGCGATACGATGTGAAGCCCACGTAGAGAGGGGCTTGGAGGTTCTCCCAAAAGAGGTGGAGGATGAAACTCGCGCCCAAGAACATGAGAGGAGAGAGCCAGTGGTTTCGATACTCGCGGATCATGCAGGTGTCTTGCAGAAGCGCTGTAGCGTCTCATCCGTATAGACGGGCTGGACGGTGACATGATGGATACCCATTTCTGAGGCGATGCGCTCGACGTCGCGGATCGCCGCATCACACTTACAGACGTCACCGTTCTTGAGCGTAACCTTGCAGGTCAGATGGTGCTCCGCCGGTGTCAGGCTCCAGACGTGGATATCCCCGACGGATAGGACACCTTGGACGTCTCCGACCGCTTTCTCGAAAAGATCGTAATCGAAACTCTGCGGAGCGGATTGCAGGAAGAGACGAGCACCCTCCTTGAAGATGCCCCAGCCGCTCTTGATCATGAAGAAGGCAATAAGCAGTGCGGCGGCGACATCAAAATATACGACGCTGAAATATCGTGAGAGGAGACCGCTCACGATCAGGGCGGCAGAACCGATCATATCGTAGGTCATACAGGCATACGTCCCTCGCGCGTTCAGGCTGTGACAGGCATCCGCCTTGAGCATGACAGAAGAGATGAAATTCACAGCGAGAGAAACGACACCGACGATGAGAACCGTCGTCCCGGCAACAGATTCGGGCATGAGTAAGAGTTTTCCTACTTGCAGCGCGACGACCAGCGCAGAGAGGAGCAGAAGGCATCCCTTCACGAAACCCGCGAGCACATCCATCCGACCGTACCCGAAGGTGCGCCGCTCATCGGGGGCTTGCCTAGTCTTCCTTTCGCTGTAAATGCTGACAGCGAGGGCAACGATGTCGTCGGTGTTCATGAGGCCGTCCGCCAGCACTGCAGTACTGCCCGTGAGCACGCTCAGGACGATTTCCACCATCGCAAGACCTCCGTTGAGGATGAGTGCCCAGATGAATTTCCATTCCAGAGCGGAGGAAGAAGATTGCCGATGCGGAATGGAGCAACAGGTGTCCATGCAGAGAAAGTTTCTTCATCTCTCACGCCCCCTTCGCCTTGTCGATGATCGCCCGCACGATGGCATCGACCTCCTGCGGCTTATCTCCCAGATCTGCCTGCGGGAAGAACTGAGAGAGGGCGATGGGTCGCATCCCTGAGAGGAAGACTTTGCCTTCGTGAACGTACACATTGATCTTGCAGGGCATGCAAAGACCTATTTTTGGGTCGGCACGGAGGAACTCGCTTGAGTATTTGGCGTTACAGAACTCCACGATCTTGTATGGATCGCGATGGATACCCTTCTCCGCAAGGCTCGCCTGCAAGTCGTGTACGTGGAGTACACGCATCCCCGCCTTCGCGATCTCCTCTAGGACACTGGAGGACGCCGCAGCGAAATCCTTGGCGGTGGTTACGGTGTAGTCGAATTCCATGCAGGCATGGTCGCAGAGGAACGGCATGGAGACAACCGTTTACGGGAAAATCTCTCAGATCCTCCGCATTCCTGGCGTGATGATCGTGTACACTGAAGATTCCCGCTGCACGCCACGCTTCGCCGTCTCTCCACCACTATTCTCACCGGCATGCTCCTCTTCATTTGGCTTTGCCTTGTTTCCCAGCTTTTCTTTTGCCAAAGGAATGATGGGTTTCTCGTATTCATCCCCCGATAATGCCGCCGTACAAAGCCAGCAACAGGAAGAGCAAGAAGGTAAGCAGTTTTTGGACAACCTCAACAGCAAAACAGTTACCTGTTCGCATCTCAAAGATGCAGATTTTGAGAAAATTAGTGAGTATTTTATGGGTCAATCTATAGGAGATACTGTGAGGCACATTGCCATCAACGAAATGATGAAAACAATGATGGGAGAACTGGGGGAAGAACAGGCGCATATCGCTATGGGTAAACGAGTGAGCGGATGCGGAGGAGACGGAACACTTCCCATAGGGATGATGCCGATCATGATGGGGGGAGCTTGGAACGGCGCTGCTCCGACAGTGGGGAGATGGTCAAATGGCTCCGATTCCTCTACGATACTTCCCATGATGGGATACGGATTCGGGTTCGCGCCATTCGGCCTCCTCTTCATGATCCTCTGGTGGGTTCTCATCATTGCCGGGATCATCGCGCTCGTGAAATGGATCGCACACTCCTCTGGAACATCAGGAGGAAAATCCCTGCTCGACATCCTGAAAGAACGTTACGCGGAGGGGGAAATCGACAAGAAAGAGTTTGAAGAGCGAAAGAAAAACCTTGCCTGAAAAACCTATGAAACTCGGTATCATCCTGCAATCGAACGAGCCGGAACACGTGTGGAATGCCCTCCGTCTGGCAATCACCGCGCGGAAAGCGAAACACGACGTGCGCATCTTCCTCTTGAGTGAGGGGGTGGAGCTTGAGAGTATCCTTGATTCCGGAGATTTCGATATCTCTCGTAAAGTGAAGGAGTTCACTGAACTGCAGGGCCAGATTCTCGCCTGTGGGACCTGTCTCAAAAGCCGATCACAACCCGAAAGCGCAGCCTGTCCCATTTCGACCATGACCGATCTCCTGCACATCGTCGAGGAATCGGACAGGGTGCTGACGTTTGGCTGAGGATCGTAAACCGGTTTCATCCCGATGTAACAGGGGAATGGAACATGACTCGAACATACAAATATCTCTCGGGTGGCTCAGATCGTGAAATGCTGGCAAGATTCTCAATAATGGACTTTGGCGGGGCTGACGGGACTCGAACCCGCGACCTTCCGCGTGACAGGCGGACGCTCTAACCAGCTGAGCTACAACCCCATAACTGCTGCTTACGGAAACGCCTTCCTGCAGCTGACTTAAGGTACTTTTCTCGCTGTCTTGCTGCAAGCCTATCCGGATATCTTTCTTTCAGGAGGAACTGCCATGGTCGATATCCTCTTGTTGATTTCACCTTGCCCGCATTGTGTTCTTGAAGTCTTCGCTCCGGATGAGCTGATATGCCGACATACTGCCGGTCAGCTGTAAGACTATGCAGAACGTATGCGAAGTACATTGTATCAAGTGTTCCAGCTGAGCTACCCGCCCGAACGTACCGACGTTCGGTACGGGCGGGCAACCCCAATTTGCCGCCGAAACGCTACCGTAAGAAGTACAGACTGACAACCAGAAGCCCTCGAAGAAGCCACCAGAGGAAGGTTGCTGATCCGCCTTGTGTTCAAGATTTTCTCCGGTAGCCTTCGCATCCAATTCTTCCCCATTTGTTTCTATGGAGCGTCCCTCTGGTCCCATGCTCGTGCGCATCGCTGCCGACCCTACGATTGTCTCTCAGAAGACGGGAATAAATGTTTATCCCCGACAATTGATGGAAGACGGTTCATGGATGGTGAGTGTTGATGCCTTGGAAGCGGCCCGCAGCGGCGCACAGGAGAAACTGCGTCCGTTCCTCCATCCTGTGTGTACTCTGCCAGGGCAGGGAACGACGCAGGAACGCCATAGGTCTGCACCCGCCGCGGAGTCTCCCGATACCGGCGAAGACATGTCCCTTTCTACCCGGGGAACACGAGAACAGGAGGATTAAACGAGAGTCGGTCTCCGTCCATGCCACTCCGTGGCCTGCTCATAGGCGTGGCCTGCGCGCAGAATCGTCTCTTCGCCCCATTGCGGTCCCAAAATCTGCATGCCGATCGGCAGGAGGTCATCCTCCTTCGCTCCCTTCGGAGCTTCGGAGGATGGTTTCGCTTTCGCGAAACCACACGGGATGGAGAGCCCCGGGATGCCGGCGAGGTTTATTGAGACTGTGAAGATGTCTTCCAGATACATCTGCACGGGGTCATCGGTGTGGGCGCCGATGGTGAAGGCCGGGGTGGGGGCCACGGGCGTGAGGAGGCAATCCACTTTCTCGAATACCTGATCGAAGTCGCGCTTGATCAGCGTGCGCACGCGCTGTGCCTGACGGTAGTACGCGTCGTAGTACCCGGCCGAGAGCGCGTAGGTGCCAATCATGATGCGGCGCTTCACTTCGTCGCCGAAGCCGCTACTTCGCACGCGCTCGTAGTATCCGATCAGGTTCTCACGCTCCGGAACGGTATGACCGAAACGCACACCGTCGTACCGGGCCATATTCGAACTCACTTCGGAGGGTACAATGACGTAATACGTCGCGATGGCGTACGGTGAGTGGGGTAGGCTCACATCGACGATCTTGGCTCCCAGCGAGGCATATACCTTGGCCGCCTCGCGCACAGCTGCCTCCACCTGCGGGTCCATTCCCTTAATGAAGTACTCCTTGGGTAGACCGATCTTCATGCCCTTCACGCCCTGCTTGATGGTCTGCGTGTAGTCCGGCACGGGCACGTCGCCGGTGGTGGCATCGAGCGGGTCTCTTCCTGCAATCGCGCTGAGGACAATGGCCGCATCCTCCACCGTCTTCGTGAGTGCGCCGATGGAATCGAGCGAGCTCGCCATACTGAGGACCCCGTACCGGCTGGTGCGGCCGTAGGTGACCTTGAGCCCTGTACAACCGCAAAAACCCGCAGGCTGGCGTATCGATCCTCCTGTATCCGTCCCGAGTGCGAACAGGCACTCATCCGCCGCGACAGCGGCAGCCGATCCGCCGGAAGACCCCCCCGCCACACGCGAGTGATCCCACGGGTTCTTCGTCACGCCGAAACAGCTCGTCTCGGTGGAGGCACCCATGGTGAATTCATCGGTATTGGTCTTGCCCAGACTCACGGCGCTTTGGGCCTTGAGCCGCTTCGTCGTCGTGGAATCGAATGGCGGAATGAAATCCCGCGCCCTGCCGCGATCCGAAGGATCTGCTGCAGGGTTTCTCAATATATTGGAGCATGCGGTGGTGGGAACGCCCTCCTCGCAGAAGACGTCTTTGGCCAGGTATGGGATGCCGGCGAGCGGATGATCGAATGCCCCCTTCTTATCTGTCTTTTTGGCTTCATCCAGGGCTCGATCGAAATTACGGTGCACCACGGCATTGAGGGATTTGTCGACGGATTCGATCCGCTCGATGCAGGCACGGGCCAGCTCCACAGCGGTGAGCTCACCGGCTTTCAACCGCGCGTGCGCCTGGCCGATGGTGAGCGAGGCGCTGCTCATCTAAAGGGCGGAAGGTGTTTCGATCTGCTGGTCCACAATGGGCAGGGGACTCACGCCGAGCAGGGCATCCGTTCCCACGGGACATTCTGCGATCGTATCGGTTCGTGTGATGTTGCTGAGCCCCGTCACTTGCGCCGTCGGCTCTACGCCCTCGGTCTTCACCTCTTTCAGTTTCTCGACGTAATCCAAAATCTGGGTGAGTTCGCGACTGAATTTCTCCACCTCGCTATCCGAGAGGGTGAGTCGGGCCAGCTTGGCGATGTGCCGGACTTGGGCAGGGGTCAAATTCGTCATGCGCTTTGGAGCATAGAGAGAATCAATGAGGAATCAAGAATCAAGCGGAACGTATCTTTTAAAAAGGCAAAAAAGAAGCATTCTTAATTCTTCATTCTTGATTCATACTTCTTGCCATGCAGCTTCTCCATCTCCGCGGGCGCAAAACATGTGATTTTGTCCTGCGCAAGGGCACGCTCTGGCGGGGCAGGACGATGAATATCCGATGGTTGCCCGGTATGCCCCAGAACATGCGGCCACGTCCCGGAGAGCGCTCACCGCGTGGGCTCTTCATCGGCACATTCGCGTCACTCTCCTTAAGCAAGCGCGCGGTGGACCGCAATCGCATGCGACGCCGCTGTCGCGAGGCGCTGCGCATCGTGATGCGGGAGGAAACGGAATTCCCCTCCGTTCAGTTGTTGCTCTCGCCGCGTTCCTCTAGTCTCTCTTGTGACTTTCAAGACATCATTCACGATGTCAGGTCGTTTCTCTCTTCCCTGCGTGCATGTCTGAACAACCCCGCAAACGGAGCGCCCTCCTCGAGTTCGCGCTGATCTTCGCCCTGGTGTACCTGGGGACCCAGCTCGTCTTCCGGCTGTTCTTCCCTGCAGAAGCGGGCGGGCCCAACGGGCTTGCCGATGTCGTGCTGAAATCCACTGCGGCGAAGGTAAAAGACGGGCACAGCATCACGCTCACTCTGCGCAATAACACCGAAGGCACGCTCCTGCTCCCTGACCACTGCCCGATGCCGCCGGTGGAAGTCTACACGGTCATGGGGGAGGGTTCGGGTGCCCAAATCGCCCCGCTGATGGCCATAGAGACGGCTCTGCCCTGCGTCCCGCTCACCTCTGTCGCCCCGAAGTCCGAGGCCCACATTGACCTGGGTCCGTGGAAGTACTCGCTCTTCTCGCAGTTCGGCACCTACGAAGTGCGGCTGCCCGCAGCAGCGCGCTTCCGCACGGCGAGCGGCACCATTGTCCCGGCGGAGCACGGCACGCTCAGCGCACGGGTCACGCTCCACGACGCGGGCCCTTTCACCAAGCTCTTCCGCGCTTTCATCACGAAGCCCTTTCTCAATTTCCTCATCTTCATCGCTTCCGTCCTGCCCGGCCACAGCCTGGGGGTTGCCATCATCATCCTCACGCTCGTCGTGAAATTCCTGCTCTACATTCCCACACAGCACTCGCTGGAGGGCCAGAAGAAGATGCAGAAGGCCCAGCCGCTCTTGGATGAAATCCGCCGCCGGTACAAGGATGATCCCAAGCGAATGCAGGAAGAGACCATGAAGATCTGGAAAGAGCACGGCATCAATCCGTTCCAGTCGTGCCTGCCGCTCCTCATCCAGATGCCGGTGCTCATCGGCGTCTTCTACGTGGTGCGCGATGGCTCGGTGCTCGCGCTCTCGCAACATCTGATCTACGACTTCTATCGGCATTTGGATTGGTCATTTGCCACCACATTCCTGGGGCTGGACCTGCTGAAGCCCAGCTACATTCTCTTTCCGCCGCTCCTCACTATTCTCCAGTTCGTGCAGATGAAGCTCACGTTCGCCGCCGCCAAGAAGAAGCGGGAGCAGAGTGGCAAAGCCGAGAGTCAGGGGGATAAGAGCCAGCAGATGCAGCAGAAGATGATGCTCTACGGGCTCCCGATCATGATCGGTGTGTTCGCCTTCCAGTTCCCGGCGGCTGTTTCTCTCTACTGGGGCGTGTCGACCCTCTTCGCCATCGGGCAGCAGATGGTGGTGAACAGGGAGAAGATCACGTTGTGATGTACGCAGCGTGTCATGGTGAGCTCTGTCGAACCATGAACACGCGAAGTCACCCTTCGACAGAGCTCAGGGTGACATCGCAAGTCGCAAATCGATCAATCGCAAATCCGTCAGGCGATCGTGACCTCCTTGCACAGGTAGACATCCTGAATCGCCTGGAGGAGCTCTACGCCCTCATCCATGGGCTTCTGGAATGCCTTGCGGCCCGAGATCAGACCCGTGCCGCCTGCGCGCTTGTTGATCACGGCGGTCTTCACCGCTTGTGCCAGATCATCCTTGCCCGAGGCGCCGCCCGAGTTGATGAGCCCGATGCGGCCCATGTAGCAGTTGGCCACCTGCCAGCGTGCGAGGTCGATGGGGTGATCGGCGCAGAGAGTCGAGTACATGCGTTCATCTGATTTGCCGTACTTCCCTTCCGGGCTCATCGCTTTGTACCCGCCGTTACACTCCGGCAGCTTCTGCTTGATGATGTCGGCTTGCAGAGTCACGCCCAGATGATTGGCCTGCCCCGTGAGATCCGCTGCCGTGTGATAGTCCTTCCCGTCCTTTTTGAAATCCTTGTTGCGGAGGTAGCACCAGAGCACCGTGAACATGCCCAGGTCATGTGCGCGCGAGAAGGCCTGCGCCACTTCCACGATCTGGCGGCGGGATTCCGGTGAACCGAAGTAGATGGTGGCGCCCACTCCCGCTGCGCCCATGTTGTGTGCTTCCTCGATCGTGCCGAACATCACCTGGTCAAAAGCATTGGGGTAGGTGAGCAATTCGTTATGGTTGATCTTCACGATGAACGGGATCTTATCGGCATATTTCTTCGCCACGATGCCGAGCACGCCGAACGTGGAGGCCACGGCGTTGCAGCCGCCCTCGATGGCCAGCTTCACGATGTTCTCGGGATCGAAGTAATCGGGATTGGGCGCGAAGCTCGCTCCCGCAGAGTGCTCGATGCCCTGATCCACGGGCAGGATACTCAGGTACCCCGTGCCGCCCAGTCTGCCGTGTTCGTAGAGTTCCTGCAGGTGCTTCACCGCCTCTTTGGGCCGGTCCGAGATACCGAAAATATCCTTTACGTGCGAGGGGCCGGGCAGGTGCAGACGGTCCTTCGTGATGCCTTTGCACTGGTAATTGAGGAGTGCGTCGGCTTCGGAACCGAGGAGTTTCTTGATATCGGCAGTGGTCATCATGCTGAGGAAGGGGATAAGTGGGCGAATCCTACCATTGACAAGTACTTGATTTATTATGAATTTTATTACATAATGCCAGTTACGTTCCGTTCCTTCCTTTGGGCGCAATGGATGTGCCAACGCGGTCCCGCACTGCGTGACTCAAGAGGGAAGTGAATCTACGGAGCGATGCTCTTTTTCCAAGGAAGGAGGGTTAGGATGCTTGTCCTCACCCGTTCTCTCCACCAGGTGATCTTGATCGGCGGAACTATTGAAGTTGCTGCTGATCGGATCGGTTCCAGGGTTGTCAGGTTTTCTGTCCGGGCTTCGGGGTATCCGATTGCCCGAGGCGAGTGCCCCGCTGCGGGCTCTGCCTCAAAGGACGGAGTCCTGATCCTTGCGCGCAAGCGCGGGGAGCGGATTCTCATCGGTGGTGACATCGTTGTCACCCTTCTGAGGATTGTCGGCAACCGTGTGAAGGTGGGCATCACCGCCCCGTCGGAGGTGGTTATCCTCCGCGACGAGCTGGTGGTGTAAGAGCAAGTCACTGGCATTCAGTGGCTACCCCGTAACGGCGATTGTCGCTACGGGGTTTTTTGTGTCGTTTTTCGATGAGAGCTACTACTTTATATGCTCTTTATAAGACCAGATTCGTCTGGTCTCACTTTTTCCGGCCAACGTGTTGTTGGTTGGGGCCGACAGGGGTTATTCGCCCTTCCTCTACCGGTTTTTTAAGAGCCGTTTCCTTCACTTCTCTCGCAGGAGCGCGTAGCGTTTCGGCTCTCTTAGGGGCTTTCTCTAAGAGATCGCTCTGTGACAGTGAAGGTTTTTTTAAGCTCCCGACAGGCTGGAGGATCTCTGGCGTGTCGGGAGCTTAATGGGCCCTCCGAAGTCGGCCCCTCCCTCTTTCCTCTTTCCGCCTCAAGGAGGCTGGAGGATGCCGTGCTCGTGCTCAGTAGGAAGAAGAACGAGAGCATCGTCATCAACGACGACATTACAATCGTCGTCGTTGAGATCCGCGGCGACAAGGTGCGCCTGGGGGTTGAGGCCCCCAAGGAGGTGCCCGTGCACCGCCGTGAGGTGTTCGATGCGATCCGTCGCAACGAAGCTGCGACGGAGGAGAAACCGACAGGGGGGCAGGATGGCCCTCCTGCCACAGGGTAAGCCGCCAGGCCATGAGCCTGACGGATGACCCCGGTACGTGCGCGTGCCGGGGTCTTTTCAACTACTCGTCCCCCGCCCCCTTTCGCTATGCTTCTCCTATGCCAACCAAGGAGCCCTCTCGTTTGCATCTCTACAATACCCTCACCAAGAAGGAAGAGACGTTTGAGTCCATCACAAAAGGAAAGGTGCTGATGTACACCTGCGGGCCTACGGTCTACGGCCGGCCGCACATCGGCAACTACGCCTCCTTCCTCATGGCCGACTTGCTTCGGCGCTGGCTCGAAGTGAGCGGCTACGCAGTCACCCACGCCAAGAACATCACGGACGTGGGGCACCTGCTGCATGACCGGGATCAGGGTGATGACAAAATCGAGAAGCAGGCCAGAAGTGAGAAATTGGATCCTCTCGAGATCGCCCGCAAGTACGAAGCGCAGTTTCTGGAGGATGAGAAAGCGCTCAACATCCTGGAGCCTTTTGCGCGGCCCCGCGCCACAGAGACGGTCAAAGAGATGCTCGCAATGATTTCCATACTCCTCGAAAAGGGCTTCGCCTACGAAACAAATGATGGCATCTACTTCTCGGTCGAGAAATTCCCCGCGTACGGTTCACTCTCGGGCAACACGCCCGAAAACCTGAGTGCCGGTGCGCGCATCGAAGAGCGCGAGGGCAAGCATCATCCGGCGGATTTCGCCCTCTGGAAGAAATGTGTGGGCGAGAATGCGCCGCACCTGCTCCGATGGAAGTACGCGACCGGTGAGCGTGTGTATACCGAAGGCGACGATCCTTCCGCAGGATTTCCCGGCTGGCACATCGAGTGCTCCGCCATGAGCCGAAAGTTCCTCGCAGACCAGATCGATATCCACACCGGTGGCGAAGACAACATCTTCCCCCACCATGAGTGCGAGATCGCCCAGAGTGAGGCTTCGAGCAGCCGAAAACCCTTTGTCCGCACGTGGGTGCACCGCCGCCGCATCCAGATGGGGGAGGAGAAAATGAGTAAGAGCCTTGGCAACGTGTTAAGTTTGCCAGACGTGATGGCACAGAGTTTCAGTCCCTTAGACCTGCGGTACTACCTTCTCTCCGTTCATTACCGGACGAATTTGAAGTTTACGGAGAAGGGACTGGAAGATGCGAAGAAGGCGCGTCGGAAGATTCTGGAGTGGATGACGGAAGCAGGAGGTAAGGAAGATAAGGTAAGTAATGTAGGTAAGGAAGGCGAGGAAAACATGATCGAACCATGGAAGGAGAAATTTTTTGCGGCGATGAATGCGGACCTGAATACGCCTTCTGCGCTCGCGACCGTTTTCGATCTCATGACGTGGTCACGCAATCAGTCGGAATGGAGCAACGGGGCGGTGAATGCGTTGGAGGAATTGATAGGACACATTCGTCACACTTTCGGCTGCTTCGAACCCGAACAAATGGATGTGTCGGCAAAAGTATTGGAATTACTTACCAAGCGTAAAGAAGCCAGGAAGGCGAAGGACTACCACTTGTCCGATCAACTACGTGATGCGATTCACAAGGAGGGATATGAGGTGCGCGACAACGGTGATGAGCAGGAGTTAAAAAAGTTATAGGAAATATCTCATCGCGGACCTGATACTTGGTTATCAGGGTGGCGATATCTTTTCCACCTTTGTCTAAGCGACAAAGGTGGAGCCCCGCCCGTACCGAACGACGGTACGTTCGGGCGGGCAAAACGCCGGCGCGCCAATTCCCACTCCTCCCGGCCCTGCGCCTCCTCGCCTCGCCTCCAAGGCTTCGGCTCGTCTCGTCGGCCGCTTCGCGTACAGGGCCTTCCCCTTCACCCCCCGTGGCGCGCCACCCCCAAGACTATCCAAAGATTGTATGTATCTTTTTCCTCAACCTTTTTTGCATGCTCTGCGGTGACGAATCAGGAAAATCTTGAGAAAATGTCAGGAAAAGAAAACGTCATGTCAGGGGGCCTAAACGGAAAATTTGCTTTACTAACACATATTTACCGTTGATCAAGGGGTTTTTGGTCCCCTGTTTTACCCTTCGGAAGGTATTTTTCTTGCAGGAATTCGTGCGAGAAAATGCGAATAAGTGCGAAATGAAGCGGAGAATTCCAGCGTCCGCCCCTTCTTTCGCCCTGTAACACCACGGGGAGGGCTGCGTTTCACTCCATGCACGGGTCTGTGCGAGATCTTGCAGCAAACTGCAGATTTCCATAGGATCTCCGCGATCCGCTTTCCTCGAGGAATGGAAAGCGCGATCCGTGTATACGCCCTTTGACAAGTCGGCGCCTTGCCTTTGTCCCGCGTATGCGAGACCAAGCAAGTTTCACACTTCGCTTTCCCTATCTGTGGAAAGCGCTGTCGTGTTCTCCCAGTGTCCGTCTAACCCTGGAAAGGATCTCTCTGGCCTCGTGACACCTCTTTATATATAAGGAGAAGAGACCCGCATCGCGGGACTCGTTCTCACCACACAAGAGCGCAGAGGGACAGGCGGCGAGTCACTGATCACAACGAACCTACCCACTCCATCATCGATTTCCTCATTTCCTCTTTTCCATCGTTCTTTATTTCTTCTCTACTCCATACCTTATGGATATTTCCCGCTTTAAGAGAGCCTGTGCGGGTCTGTCCGTCGCAGCGATCATGCTGACCCAGGTCGGCACGGCGTTTGCAGCGTACAGCGATGTCCCGTCAGGCGTGTGGTACAAGGATGCCGTCGAGGCCTTCGTCGACGCCGGTTACCTTGATGCCACACAAGCGCGCTTTCGTGGTGGCGACACCGCAACGCGCGCCGAATTTACCAAGCTGATCGTCATGCTGAATGGCGGTCTGCTCTCCACTCCTCCGGCTGTGCCGAGCTTCAACGACGTGCCGACTGGCGCGTGGTTCTACGCGTACATGGAGGAAGCAGCCAAAGAAGGCTGGGTTCGTGGAGACAATAACTGCTACGGCTCGAAGCCGTGCTACGGACGCCCGAACTCGAACATCAATCGAGCAGAGGCAGCCGCTCTCATCGTCCGTGCCTTCGGGCTGGAGTCGACCGGTTCTGCCGCGCAGTTCGTCGACAATCCTTCCGGCCAGTGGTACACGGAGCCCATCCAGACTGCTGCAGATCACTGTGTCTTGCAGGGTGACGACTCCACGGGTCGCGTCCGCCCCTCTGACAACATGAACCGCGCAGAAATGGTGGTCATGCTCCACCGCGTCGACCAGGGTCTGACCTTCGGTGTCGATTGTGGTCAGGGCCAGGTGACCGCTCCCGCGATCAAGTCTGTCATGGCAACATCCGCGACGACCGTCGAGGTCGAGTTCACGGTGGCCATGCAGAAGGCTTCATCCGAGGACAAGACCAACTACACGGTCTCCGGCTCCCCGGTTGTGCCGATCAATGCCGCCAAACTCATCGCCAAGGACACAGTTGAGCTCACGCTCGGCGAAGAGATGGTTGCAGAGCACGAGTACACCCTCGAGGTGAAGGATGTCGAATCTGAAGATGGAGACATGGTCTCGGGCACCAGGACCTTCGATGGCTACGCAGCCATTGTGAAGGGCGACGGTGAACTCGAGGTCTCCCTCTCGTCCAAGAACCCCCGCGGCGACACCGTTCCGAAGGGTGCCGTGGGCGTCGTGCTCCTCTCCACTGACTTCACCGCGTCCTGCAAGGACAAGGTGGAAGTGGAGAACCTCACCGTCCTCCATGAGGGCTTCGGTGAGTCCACCGACGTTGATGGCGTGTACGCCGCCGTGAATGGCGCGCGTGTCACGCGCAAGCGGACGATCGATGCGCAGGATCAGACCGCAGATCTGCGGTTCTCCTCCGCACTCGTGATCGATCCGTGCGAGACCGTGACGGTCGACCTCGTCGCGGATTTCAACTCTACGGCCACCACGGCTGCAGAGCACAACTTTGTGGTCGAACTGCCGTCTGATGTGACGAGCAATGCCCAGGAGGTCACCGGGAACTTTCCGCTCCGCGGTGAGACCTTCAAGATTGCAGCCATCACAAGCGGCATCATCACCATCACGTACCGCTCGGTGAACCCGAGCCAGGTGCAGGTGGGAGACAAGGGTGTTGTCATCGGCAAGTTTGAAGTCGATGCCGACTCCACCGAGGATCAGACGCTGTACTCGATGACCTTCGAGAACAACAGTTCCGCCTCTGACGGCGACTTCGTCAACGTGGCAGTCCGCCGCACAGATGGCACGGTCCTCACGAACACCGTCGCACAGACGGTCGGTGATTTTATCACGCTGGTCTTCGATCCTCCGTTCACAGTTTTGGAGGGCGACAAGATCACGCTCGAAATCGTTGCCGACATTCTGAACGGTGCTGATAAGTCCATCCAGATGCACTTCGAAGAGAGCTCTGACCTCTTCGCCGTCGGTTCCCTGTACGGGTACGGCGTGAACGGTCAGCTCTACGGTTCGCAGGTGTCCATCCCGACGGACAACGCGACCACGGTGACCATCGACGCTGGTGAATTCACCATCGGCATCAATGGCCCGTCCACCGCGCAGTACACCAGCGACACGAATGATGCAGTCCTCGCCAACATCGAGTTCAACACCGGTGGTGAGGATATCGACATCAAGAACATCTACATGCTCGTCCTCGGCCAGACCTCCACGGGTGCCTACATGTGCGAGAACAACGGCGCACGAGGAGCAGCGACAGTATGTAATGACACCGAAGGCGCAGATGAGATCTCTGACATGATGGAAGGCATCGAAATCCGCAACAAGACCACGGGTCGTGCGGTTTCGGGTGTCCGCCTCACGGCGACCGGCGGCTCCGGCAACGCAGCCACGGCCGTCATGGGCCAGTACCAGATCTACCGCTTCGACGACTTCGTCGTGAAGGGCAAGGAGACCTGGCAGTTCCGCGCGGACTTCACTTCCGTCTCGGGTGGTCACCCGGGGAACGGAGACAAGTTCCGCATCTACATCTGTGGCGAGCCCACACATGTATTGGACTCAAACAACAACCTGGCAACGAACACCGCGACCTGCAGCTTCGGAGGCGTCTTCGGAGCAGGTGGGACCGTGACAGCTGCCTCTTCTTCCTACTACATGACGGTCGAAGGCATCTCCACGGGTGACAAGGTCGGTGATGTCCGCCCGCGTGGCGACATTGCCGGTAACGTCATGGAGGTGATCGACGCCAGCCTCACAGTGGAGGTCAAGGCCATCGCCGCGTCGGATTCTGCCGTCGAGAACGCGAAGGACCTGAATCTCTTCCGCTTCGAGGCCAAGGCCAGCTCCGCAGAAGACCTGCTCTTCACGAAGGCAGTCTTTGAGGCGGATGTCGGCACCCTCAATGACGCGAACAACTACTCGCTGTGGGTAGACACCGATGGCGATCGCGTGGTTGACACGGTCCTCGAGACCGGTGTTGCCAACCAGTCGAGCCAGGTGACGTTCTCCGAACTCGCAGGTGGCGGTTACGTGCTCCCGAAGGAGCAGACCGTCGTCTTCGAGGTTCACGGTGACATTGCCTCCTCGATCACGGGTACGAACCTGCGCATCTCCTTCGATACGGGAGCCACGGTGACCTACATCGAATCCGAGAAGCTCGCCGATGGCACCAGCTTGTCTGGTATCAAGACCAACGGCGTCTGCTCTGGGAGCTGCGATATCACGGTGACCACGGTGAAGTCCACCAACTATGCTCTCCGGAACCAGGGAGACCTGTTCGTCTCGCTCGATTCCCAGACCATCGGCGCCCGCCAACTGCTTGGTGGTACGCTCGGTGAGCCGGTACTCCGCATCAAGATGCATGCAGAGTTCGAAGACATTGATGTGACGGACCTCATCATCAACTCTTCAGGTAGTACGGCGGCTTCCGTCGACTCTCTGGAGATTTGGCTGGAAGGCGCCACCCAGGCTGCTGCAGTCAGCGGCGGCTGTGGAAGCGCAGATGTACTGAACAAGAACTACACGCCCTACACCTCCGCTTCGGGTACAACCGCTTTCTGCTTCACGTTGGATAACAAGCAGCTCGTGGTCCCGCGCGGTGAGGACGTGAAAGTTCTCGTCCGGCCTCGCATCAAGACTGATGTGAATGGCGCGTCGAGCGGCAACTTCTACGCGTTCTTCATTGATCACACGCCTGCTTCCAATGACTCCACCGGAACCGGATCCGTCCGCGCACGCGGTGTTGCCTCGAGCAACAACCTGACTGCCAACGACGGTGACGCTTCGGCGGAGGGTGAAGTGTTTATCGGCCGCACATCGGCCAACGCGACGAACGTTCGTGTCAGTGGTAACTACAACGAAACGGTCCTCGCGAAGATCTCCACGATCACGAACGGTGGTGCTGCTACGGGTACAGTCCCGAGCGGTGCTGACCGCGAGATCGGAGCCTTCACCTTCACGGCCGCCACGAACGGCAACACCAAGGATGGTACGAACCAGTGGGTCCTCTCGGGTGCTGTCTTCACAGTGAACGGCACGAACGTGAACATGGCGACAACGGGCTTCAAGATCTACAACAAGGCCACGTCCCAGTCGACGGCTATGGCCTGCCAGGGGTACAACACTTCTGGCACGGCATTGGTCGGAACGGCTTCCGGCGTGTTCCTTGTGAACTGTGCTGGTCTCTCTGCAACCACCACGACGGTGAATACCGCGGTGGATTCCGGTCAGGCCATCACACTCGTGCTGCTCGCGAACGTGACGAACACCAATACGGCTGCTTCGAGCGGAGGCTCGAGCATCCTGCAGGTGTCTCTGAACGACTTCACGAACGTCACGAAGAAGCTCAATGGCGAAGCAACGGGTAACAGCCGCATTGAGTGGAATGACAAAGATAATGCTGACACGGATACCTTCACATGGGTGGAGTACCCGGACAGCGCTATCAACTCCACGACGTATCGTGGCTAATTGCATTCCGACGATTCGTAGTATTTGACGCGTGCAACCAACAAAGCCCTCCCGCGAAAGCGGGGGGGCTTTTTGGAATTCGTGGGAAGGAAACTACGTTTCCTTCCCACGGTCCCATCCTTCCTTCAATGGTGCGGCTCCAGGTTTGGGGCCCGCGAGACCCAAACCTTCGCCGCAGGCTTATTTCATTCCTCACGGAGGCCTGTAAATGTTTTGTTGCTAGCCAAGCAGCCTCCGTTTGAGCTGCAGCAGACGTTTGGCAACTGGTCGCAGCACGATTTCCTGCTCCGGTGGGTAGGTCACGACGGTCCCGCCGAACTTCTCTTTGAAGCCGCTCACGCCCTGCCAGGGGTGGTCTAAGGGAGCGTCTAGGGGGGCGATGCCGAAGAGGTCATAGGAAGTACAGCCGCAAGCCTTGCAATGTTGCATGGCAGCCCACTGGAGCGCGTAGGGAGCCATGAGGGCTCTGTGGTCGTGATCAGAGGCCCCGTAGTAGTAGTAGGCCTTTGAGCCCCAGATCACGCCCAGAAGTCCTGCAATGGGTTCGCCTTGCTCCGTATGGGCAATACACAGGAAACTCCCCGGCAATTCCTGCAAAAACATCTCGTAGTGCCGCCTCGAATGAATAGAAAAGTTATCACGATGTCCAGTTTTCTTGATGAGGTCAAAAAAGACGCCAATGTCCTCCGATTGCTGCACATGGATGCCATGTTTCTCCGCTACCGAGATGTTGTAGCGTCCCTTGGGCTTCATCTGCTTCAGAATATCCGTTTCGGATATCTCCAGATTGATGATGCGCGTGGCAGAGGGTTGTTCGTGACGGGACGAAGCTTGTAGGTTGCCTGCCCGGATGACTCGGTCGGACGGGTAGCTTGCAGCTTGTAACAGAGTAAGGGGGGAGAGATACAGGCTGAGGCATCGGCTCATTTTCGCATCTGCAATAATCGTTTCTAAAAAATTTCCTCTGTTCTTAGTCCTTAGTCCTAAGTCCCAAATTGGTCCTCGTGGTATATCCCACGTTGAAAGTCCAAAGGCTGTCTTGTCGATGACGACAAGTACGGAAGCGAAGATCTGCGTCCCTTCCAGAAGGGCGTAGATTCTCACCTCCCGCCCGAGTGCCTCCTGATACTTCTTCCACTCCGGGGATTGCCACAGTGAGCCATCCGGCAGGGACCGCTGCCACGCGCTGAAGAGTGCCAGATCCTGTGGAGTGGTGAGTAGATGCGTCTCCATGCACAGAGATCGTACCAGCTATTCAAAGCATGGTCTTACGATTGCTGTCCAGTGTGGGGAACGGGTATCCTTTGCAATTCCCCCCTCATTTATGGCTTATACCCTCCCAACACTCCCGTTCGCCTTCGATGCGCTCGAGCCGCACATTGATGCGAAGACGATGGAGATTCACTACGGCAAGCACCATCAGACGTACTGCGACAACGCCAACAAGTTTCTTGCGGGTACGCCCCTTGAGGGCAGGCCCATCGAGGATGTGCTCAAGAACCTGGAGCAGATTCCTGCCGACAAACGCACGGCGGTCCGTAACCACGGCGGGGGCTACGCCAACCACAACATGTTCTGGACAGTTCTGGGACCCAAGAGCACCGGGCCCTCTGGCAGTCTTGCCGACGCGATCACGAAGGCATTCGGCAGCGTCGATGCCTTTCGCGAAAAGTTTGAGGCAGCAGCGCTCGGGCAATTCGGATCCGGTTGGGCGTGGCTCGTCAAAAACGGCGGCCAGCTCGAAGTCCTCAATCTTCCCAATCAGGATTCGCCGCTCTCGATCGGCAAGACTCCGGTTCTCTGTCTCGACGTGTGGGAGCATGCGTACTACCTGAAGTATCAGAATCGCCGCGCAGAGTACGTGAAGGCCTTTTGGAGTGTGGTGAACTGGGAAGAGGTGGGACGCAGATTTGAAGCTGTATAAAAGCAGAAAGGAACGAAAGGGTAGAGAGGAATGAAAAGAGTGATCCTTTCGTTCCTTTTTTCTCTTTTCTTTCCTTTTCAATTTCAAGCAGTTATTGGTTTGACTGCCCCATCAAAGCCTTTAGAATGCTCGCGATCGCAGCAGTAACGATTGCGTAGTGAGCGCTGCACGCCTCACCATCGGACTCCCGCCCATTCTTTTGAAGGGCGCCGGGAGATCGGGTGTGTGTATTTCCTCCCTCCCCTTCCCATGCCGAAGAAGGTTGCGCGCAAAACTACAAAATCCAAGCCCGTTGCAAAGAAAACCCCTCCGAAGAAAGTAGCCCACGGTAAGGCGAAGGTGCATGCCGTAGCGAAGCAGCCGGCGCCCGTTGCCAGCAAGAAGCCCGTGCCTCTCGTGCTGGCCAAGAAACCGGCCCTGCCGCCCAAGCGCACCTATCGTATTCATGTGGAGGAGAAGATCCTGCCGCAGATTGTGCCGCCGATCGTGCCCCCCGCAGGGCGACTGCCGGCATCCATCCGCAATCTTCCCGCGCATCTCACGCCGAAGCGCATGACCGACGGACGCGTGTTTTTGACGGAGGAGGAGAACATTTCAGAAATTCTGCCGTCCTTGATCGAGATGCAGATCTTGAGTTACCGGTGGTTCCTGACAGAGGGTATCAAGGAGCTTCTCGAAGAGATCAGCCCGATCACCGATTTCTCCGGTCGCAAGATGGAGCTCCGGATTCTCGGTCACGCCTTCGATCCTGCCAAGTACGACCCCGAGACATGCCGCCGCCGCAACCTCACCTACGAGGCGGCCATGAAGGGTCATGTGCAGCTCATCAATAAAGAGACAGGTGAAATCAAGGAGCAGGATGTCTTCCTTGGTTCGATCCCGCTCATGACGAATACGGGCACCTTCATCGTCGGAGGCATCGAGCGCGTGGTGGTGCACCAGCTCGTTCGCTCGCCGGGCGTCTTCTTCAGCAAAATGCCCGACTACCCCAAGTACAATGCCGCCAAGATCATCCCCAAGCGCGGCGTGTGGCTGGAGATCGAGACGGATCGTCGCGGCATCATCACCTGCAAGATCGACCGCAAGCGCAAGATCCCGATCACGCAGCTGCTGCGTGTGTTCGGCTACGCCACGGACCAGAAGATCCTCGACCTCTTCGCTTCGGTAAAGGGCAAGGATGCCGACTACATTCTCACCACGCTCGAGAAGGATTCCGTGCGCACCCTCGAAGACGCATACCAGAGCATCTACAGAAAGATCCGCCCCGGCGATCTGGCCACGCCTGAGAATGCCAAACAGCTCATCGACTCACTCTTCTTCGACTTCAAGAAGTACGACATGGGGCAGATCGCCCGCTACAAGCTCAATCGGCGTTTCGGTTTCAAGACGGACAATGACGAATCGCACCGCGTCTTCCAGGTGGGGGACTTTGTGGCGATTCTCAAAGAGCTCATCAACCTGAATAACGGCAAGGGTGTGCCGGATGACATCGATCACCTGGCCAACCGTCGCATCCGTTCCGTAGGCGAACTCGTGCAGAACAAGTACCGCGTGGGACTGGTCCGCACGGAGCGCATCATCAAAGACCGCATGACCGTGCTCGACATGGAGACGGTCACGCCCACCCAGCTCATCAACTGCCGGCCCATTACTGCGGCCATGCGGGAGTTCTTTGCGAGCTCCCAGTTGAGTCAATTCATGGACCAGACCAATCCGCTTGCAGAGCTCTCGCACAAGCGCCGTCTGTCGGCCATGGGCCCGGGCGGTCTCTCGCGCGAGCGCGCGTCCTTCGACGTCCGTGACGTGCACCCCAGTCACTACGGCCGCATCTGTCCGATCGCCACGCCGGAGGGTCCGAACATCGGTCTTGTGGTGCACTTGGCGGCGCTGGCCCGCGTGAATCCCTACGGGTTCCTCGAGACGCCGTACCGTGAAGTGAAGAATCTGGTTCCGCTGGATCCCGACAAGCTGCATGGGCGCATGCTGGGCGATACGATCCGCGAAGACCGCAAGGTGCTTGCCAAAGAGGGCGATTTGATTGAGACCAAGGAGCTCGCCCGCAAAATCGTTTCTCTCTGCCGTCAGGAGGGGAAGCCCGGTGTACCCGTGCGTCCCTACGTGACGGGAAAGTTCCTCTACGTCGATGCCGAGCAGGAGCGCCATCTCACCATTGCGCAGGCGCAGACCAAGTACTCCGAGATGGGCGAATTCCTCTCGACGACGATTTCTGCCCGCCGCAGCGGTGAACCGGTGCTCGCGGATGTCCGCGACATCACGCACGTCGACGTGACCCCCAAGCAGATTCTGTCGGAGTCCACATCGCTCATCCCGTTCCTGGAGCACGACGACAACACGCGTGCATCCATGGGAACGAACATGCAACGCCAGTCCGTACCGCTCATCCGTCCCGCAGCCCCGCTCGTGGGCACGGGTATCGAGGGTCTGACGGCGCGCGCATCGGGGCAGGCCATTCTGGCGGAGGAGGACGGCGAAGTGGTGGCCGTGGATGCCTCGCACATCGCTGTCGTCTACCGGTCCGGTCGCAAAGATCAGATCACGCTCTCCACGTTCGTACGTTCAAACCAGGGCACGTGTTTCCTGGCGCGGCCGCGCGTGCGCGTGGGCGACAAGGTGCACCGCGGGTCCGTGCTGGCGGATGGTTCCGCCACAGAGGGAGGGGAGCTGGCGTTGGGCCAGAACCTGCTCGTTGCCTACCTGTCATGGGAGGGCGCGAACTTCGAAGATGCCGTGATCATTTCGGACCGTGTGGTGCGTGATGGCTACTTCGACTCCATCCACATCGAGTCGTACGTGACGGATGTGCGCGATACCAAATTGGGTTCCGAGACCGTCACGCGCGATATCCCGAATGTAGGTGAGGCGAAGCTCAAAGATCTGGATGCCGATGGTGTGGTGCGGATCGGTGCCACGGTGCATGAGGGCGACATTCTCGTCGGCAAGATCACGCCCAAAGGCGAGACCGAGCTCACGCCGGAGGAACGCCTGTTACAGGCAATCTTCGGTGACAAGGCCAAGGACGTCAAAGATTCTTCCCTCCGCCTGCCTGGCGGAGCGGGTGGCAAGGTGGTGGACGTGCACGTGTTCGACCGTGCCGAAGGTGATGAGCTGCCCACGGGCGTCATCAAGCAGATCAAGGTCTTCGTCGCCCAGACCCGCAAGATCCAGGTGGGAGACAAGATGGCCGGCCGTCACGGCAACAAAGGCGTCGTTTCGCGCATTGTGCCGGTGGAGGACATGCCATACCTCGAAGACGGCACGCCGGTGGATGTGATCTTGAACCCCCTCGGCGTTACATCACGCATGAACATCGGTCAGATTCTCGAGACGCATCTGGGGTGGGCCTGCGACAAGCTGGGTATCAAGATCGCCACGCCCGCACTCAACGGTATCTCTGTGGATCAAATCGAAGACTTTCTGAAGGCGGCGGGGCTTCCGGCCGACGGCAAAGTGCAGCTCTTCGATGGGCGCACCGGCGAGCCCTTCTCACACAAGACGACGGTGGGCATCGTGTACATGCTCAAGCTTCTCCACCTCGTTGAAGACAAGATCCACGCCCGCAGCGTCGGACCGTACTCGCTCGTGACGCAGCAGCCGCTGGGAGGCAAGGCGCAGCACGGAGGCCAGCGCTTCGGAGAAATGGAAGTGTGGGCGCTGGAGGCCTACGGAGCGGCATACACGCTGCAGGAGATGCTGACGATCAAGTCCGATGACGTGATCGGCCGCAGCAAGGCCTACGAGGCCATCGTGAAGGGCGAACAGATCCGTCGTCCCTCCATTCCAGAGTCCTTCAATGTGTTGGTCAAAGAGCTCCAGGCACTGGGACTCAAAGTCGAACTTCTGAAGTTCAAGGATGAAGTGCGGCCCGAAGAGCGCACGACGCTGGAAGAAGGGGAGATCGAGCAGGTGGAGCTCCGTTCCCGTGTCGAGGCCGAAGCCGAAGCCGAAGAGATCCTCAATGCGACCGAGAAGATCTCGGAACTCGAGACGCCTGCGAGTGAAACGACCGAAGAAGTCGTCGGCGGCATCGAAGAGGGTGAGGCAGTCGAGGCTTCGGGCATCACAGCCAAGGAGGAGATGAAAGAGTCGGTGAGTGAAGAGGCGATGGATGATGCTTAGGAGGGATGAGGGATTAGAACTGAGAAACGGCTCCGCGGGGGGCCGTTTTTTGTGCCGTTCCAGATGGATACAGAACGCCATAAAGCCCTTGCATAAGCCAAAAAGTCATCATCCCTACAAAATCATCCCTGCACAGGCCTCCCGGGAGCACTCTCGGGTCTTTAGCCTTGGGGATCCATATTTCTTTCCCCCTATTTTTTATGTTCAACGTGAACCGCGTCACTCTGCTTGGGAACGTCACACGCGATCCTGAGGTACGGGCGACCAAGACCGGCGTTGCGGTCTCCTCTATTGGTTTCGCCACCAATCGCGCGTGGCGGGATACTGAAGGCAAGCTTGAGCGCGAGCCGGAGTATCACAACCTGGTGTGCTTCGGCCCGCTGGCCGAGTTCGCCGAAAAGCGCGTGAAGAAAGGCGCCCCCCTGTACGTCGAGGGCCGGCTGCACACCAGCCGCTACGAAACCAAAAAAGGGGCTCCCGCCAGCCGCACCGAGATTCTGGTGGACCGCTTCGTGCTCCTCTCTTCCAGAAAGAAGGGAGCCGTAGAAGCGGCGGCAGCGGAAGAGGCATGATCATTGGATTCTCCAGGTCACTCCTCCCTCTTTCAGGCCGGGGGAGGGGTTCTTGGGGGTGAAGACTCGCCGTACTGTCTGGCGCGGTTGTTTCTCTCTGCTTATCATGCAGATATGAAATCCGTTAACCGCGTCACCCTACTTGGCAATGTCACCAGAGATCCTGAATTCAAGCAGACGACTGGGGGTCAGGCGGTCTGTACCTTCGGGCTCGCGACGAACAGGACGTGGAAAGACCCGAAGGGCGAGAGACAGAGTCTGGCGGAATTCCACAACATCGTGGCATGGGGCGGGCTTGCAGAGTTCTGCAACCAGTACATCAAGAAAGGAAAGCCCCTCTACCTCGAGGGCTACCTCAAAACCCGCAGTTGGGACGGGCCCGCAGGGTCCAAGATCTTCCGCACCGAGATCGTGGCGGAGAATGTCATTCTGGTAGGCCCCCGGGAGGCTGCAGATAATGGCTTAGAAACAGGGGTTTCTGGAGAGGGAGAATTGTCTACGGATGAGGGGTGAGGTCTTCCGAACCGGGGGGAAATTCAGGTCGCAATCTTTCTCCTTGACTCGCTGTTTCTCCACAGTAAACTTCGGTGGCTCTATGTTTCTTTGTGCCTACCCGTAGCATTCGTTCCCCACACTTGTGGGGAGTTCTCGGATACTGCGGGTGTGCATAAGCCACCCGCTCTTTTTTATTCGGGCTCTGCCCGGGTAGAAAAGAAGAGCGACAGAATGGAGTAGGGCGGGCGGAAACGTACATCGCGTTCCTTCGCATCACCGGCAGTGAAGAGAACAAGAATGATTACCATAAAGATCACGTGCGTAGTGTGCGGGCACATCCTGCCCGCTCCTTGCCCCGCATCAACAATGGTGTAGGGGTCCTGCGACACGTGAACAGCAATAATGAAAAACGTTACTCATCGCATCACATGGATGCCTCGACTCTGTACTCCGAAGAAGGACGTAGCCAGCTGCGATAAGCCTCGGCAAGCCGCTAGGCAGGCGCTTGTAGCCGGGGATTTCCGAATGGGGAAACCCCATGGAAGTTATATTCCATGACCCCGCACTGTTAAGGTGTGGGGAGGTCACTCTGCGAACTGAAACATCTCAGTAGCAGGGGAAAAGAAATCAAATAGAGATTCTCCGAGTAGCGGCGAGCGAAAGGGGAACAGCCTAAACCTCGTGCTTGCACGGGGGGTTGTAGGACCTCTTGTACCGATTCTGCTGTCATAGACGAACGTCCCTGGAACGGGCGGCCATAGCGGGTGAGAGCCCCGTAGTCGAAATGACAAAAGACGGGTGAGGATTCCTGAGTAAGGTCGGACACGTGAAATCCGGCCCGAATCCGGGTGGACCACCATCCAAGGCTAAACAGGTACAGAGTTCAATAGCGGATAGTACCGTGAGGGAACGGTGAAAAGCACCCCGGAAGGGGGATGAAATAGTCTCTGAAATGTGATGCGTTCAAGGAATGGGAGCGGGTCCCACTTGTGGGTTCGACGGAGGTGGATGTTGTTGTACTCGAGTGGAGAAGAATTGTGAATAATGAATAAAGAATTATGAACGAATGATGCTTCTATTTCCGTCATTCCTCATTCTTAATTCTTACTTCTTCATCCCTTTGAGAAAAGCAGCAATTATCCATCATCGAATCCAGAAGCGGGGCCCGTGACCGTGTGCCTTTTGCATAATGAGCCAACGAGTTTGTTGTCAGTGGCAAGGCTAAGGCAGTTCATAGCCGGAGCCGGAGCGAAAGCGAGTCTGAATAGGGCGTTTAGTCGCTGGCACAAGACCCGAAACCGGGTGAGCTATCCATGGGCAGGGTGAAGTCCCGCGAAAGCGGGATGAAGGCCCGAACCATTTGGTGTCACAAGACCAAGGGATGACCTGTGGATAGGAGCGAAAAACTTATCGAACCCGGAGATAGCTGGTTCTCCTCGAAATGCCTTTAGGGGCAGCCTCGTCACGCACGGCGGGGGGTAGAGCGACTGTTTGGGTGCGGGGGTCTTTTTGGACCTACCAAATCCTGACAAACTCCGAATACCCGCCCTTTGGTGACGGGAGTGAGACGGTGACGGCAAAGCGCCATCGTCGAAAGGGAAAGAGCCCAGACCATTTGCTAAGGTCCCCAATCGATCGCTCAGTGGTAAAGGAAGTGCAGGTGCATAAACAGCCAGGAGGTTGGCTTAGAAGCAGCCATCCTTTAAAGAAAGCGTAACAGCTCACTGGTCTATGTATCTGTGCGCCGAAAATTACCGGGGCAAAGCGATCAACCGAAGCAATGGGTGTGCGGTTCCTTCGGGAGCCGTACGCAGTAGAGGAGCGTTCCGTCCAGCAGTGAAGCAGTATCGCGAGGTATTGTGGAGCGGACGGAAGCGAGAATGTTGGCATGAGTAACTACTAGGCAGGTGAAAACCCTGCCCGCCGAATCCCCAAGGTTTCCCACGCAACGTCAATCGGCGTGGGGTTAGTCGGTCCTAAGGCGAGGCCGAAAGGCGTAGCCGATGGAGAGCAGGTCAACATTCCTGCACCTCCTGAGGATCGTTCAAGGGCGGCAGTTGAACGTTTGTCCGACCTCTGTTCTCCACCATTTTGGAATTGAGAGGAATGATGAATAAAGAATTAGGAATTAAGGACAGTCTCCGTAATTCATAATTCATACTTCTTGATTCTCCTACGATTCTAGAATGGTGGAGAATATGCCTGATGAAAAGGATACTGTCGTTCTAGGAGCGGTGTGACGGAGAGGGACGTCCAGAGCGTCTCATTGACTTGACGTGGAAGGTACAAAGCGTTGATCCCGGGAGGGAAATCCCCCGGGTGAGCTGAGTGCCGATCCCGATTACTCCGCGCAAGCGGGGCGAGTCTGAACCGTTCCACTCCCAAGAAAACCGTCGCTCCGAGAGTCTCAGGAGACCGTACCGCAAACCGACTCCGGTGGGGTGGTCGAGTAGACCAAGGTGAACGAGAGAACTCGCGTTAAGGAACTCGGCAATGAAGCGTCCGTAACTTCGGGATAAGGACTGCCCTTCTTCGCAAGAAGTTGGGCCGCAGCGAAAGAGCCCAGGCGACTGTTTATCAAAAACACAGGTCCCTGCGAAGCCGTAAGGCAATGTATAGGGGCTGATGCCTGCCCAGTGTCAGAAGGTCACGTGAGAGGGTGTATGCCTTCAAACTAAGCCCTGATGAACGGCGGCCGTAACTATAACGGTCCTAAGGTAGCGAAATTCCTTGTCGGGTGGTCGATAAGAAACTTGCCCGAATGTCGCCGCAAGGCGCAGCACTAAGGAATCAGCCGTGTTGAAGTAAACAGATCACTTCTATCTTTCAGAGTTCCTATAAGTAGAAATATCAGCGTTGTACAAAACCAAGTGTAAAACGTCGCTATATGCTGGAACATCCCATGCATCCCCTATGCCGCAAGGTACGGGGTGGGGACAATCAGCAGGAAACATCAGCATCATGCTGGTGGCTCCTCAGAGACTACACGCGACGGGACGAGCGAAGAATTAAGAAGTAAGAATTAAGAATTATGAAAAAGGAATTGTTATTTATTCCTTCATTCTTAATTCCAAATTCATAATTCCCCCTCGTTCATGATATAGTCCGATCCCTGTGGCGACACAGGGTGGGAGTGAAAACGCCTCCCGACCTGATTCATTTCGAATCGGGGAACGAGCGAGAAGAAAGAAGTAAGAATTATGAATTAAAGAATAGATAATATTCTTTATTCTTAATTCCTTATTCCTCATTCTGGTCTGTGCGCTCCGGTTTCAATCGGAGTCTCGTCTTACCAACGAGGGAACACGCGCCACAAATTCCATTCGGAAATAACGCGCCGAAGGCAAGCTCCGCTTGCCTGGAGGCGCAACCGCCGAAAGGGAAAGGGTGGCTCGTGGAGGGAAAACCGCGAGGTTTTCCATTCACGCCTAGTGAAGTTCCGACCCGCACGAATGGTACAACGGTCTGGGCACTGTCTCGACGCGAGACTCGGTGAAATTGCAATCCTGGTGCAAATGCCAGGTAGATCACGGAAGGACGAAAAGACCCTATGAAGCTTTACTATAAGCTGGCATTGCATTGTTAGTTTGCTTGCGCAGCATAGGTGGGACCCTCTGAAGCCGGGACTTTGGTTTCGGTGGAGGGGCCAGTGAGATACCACCCTTGCGTTCTGACGATGCTCACCCCTCGGCATATACTCCGAAGGGGACAGTGCTTGCCGGGTAGTTTAACTGGGGCGGTTGCCTCCTAAAGCGTAACGGAGGCGCACAAAGGTCAACTAGCGCCGGATGGAAATCGGCGTTGTCGTGTAATCGCACACGTTGGCCTGACTGCGAGGCTTACAGGCCGAGCAGAGACGAAAGTCGGTGATAGTGATCCGGCACCCGAGCGTCTAACCACGCTCTTCCCACGTGGGTGGGGTGTCGCTCAACGGATAAAAGTTACTCTAGGGATAACAGGCTGATCGCTCCCAAGCGCCCACAGCGACGGAGCGGTTTGGCACCTCGATGTCGGCTCATCACATCCTGGGGCTGGAGAAGGTCCCAAGGGTTTGGCTGTTCGCCAATTAAAGTGGTACGCGAGCTGGGTTCAGAACGTCGTGAGACAGTTTGGCCTCTATCCTCCGTGATCATTTGGGGACGTGAAAGACGCTGCTCCTAGTACGAGAGGACCGGAGTGGACGAACCTCTGGTGAACCTGCTGTCGCGTCAGCGGCAACGCAGGATAGCTATGTTCGGCAGGGATAACCGCTGAAAGCATCTAAGCGGGAAGCCCCTCTTGAGATTGCGTCCCCCCATAAGCCCGCCGGAAGACGACCGGCTAGATCGGCCGCAGGTGTACGTACAGCAATGTACTTAGCCGAGCGGTACGAACGGGCAATTGAACGTTTTTCTTTTCGTACATTTGTACGAAGGATCCTGAGCGACCCCGCGTCAGCGGGGGAGTCGAAGGGTCTGTGCTGTTTACGTGTTACAGGCTCTGTATCCAAAGTCGGGTGCAGGGCAGGAGCGTGCAGGATGTGCGCACACGGCACGTCGTTCGCGAACGACGTGCCACGCCTGCGCATCATTCCGTTCTTTTCATTCAAAAGCCCAGTGTCCTGGTGCCTTTAGCGGCGGGGTCACACCTGTTCCCATCTCGAACACAGCAGTTAAGCCCGCCAGCGCCGATGGTAGTAGTCCTTAAGTGGCTGCAAGAGTAGGTCGGTGCCAGGACAGTGGGCTTTTTTAATGGCGTGGAAGGCAAACCTTGCGGTTTTCCTTCCACGATCCATCCTTTCCCTTCAGTTGTTGTGCCTCCAGACGGGCAAAGCCCGTCTTCGGCACGTTTATTTCAAATTGGTTTGTTCTTGTTTATTTTTTGGCCACCCAGCGCTTCGGCATGTTCATTTCATTTGTTTGTTGTCTCTGTTTTGTTTGTGTGCACCGCATCGTCGCGGTTTTTTTGTATACGGAAATTCCTCTATTGAGTGCCATCCAATATTTTCCGCTCTCTGCAAGAAGCCGCACAATCGGAAGTCCGTACGGTGTGGTAAATTACGCTAAAACTTGAATGTATGCAGTTTCCGCGACTCACATCGATGGCACTGGGAATCGGAGTGATCGCAGTGAGTGCACTGGGAACGGTCGGGTGGAAAAACTTGGGAAATCTGTGGGGGGCACAGATACAACAAACACCGAATTGTCCGCATACTATTCGTGTCTGTGGAGGTTTAGCGCAGGACGTGCAAATGATAGGACCGGATTGCGACATTATTCCTCCCTGCACCGAATTCTGCGGCAATGGCGCTGTTGATGAGTGGGAGCAGTGCGGGGAGCCGACGCTCTCTTGTGCTTCAAATCAGAATTGCGTTGGTTGCCTATGCCTTCCACTGGGCACAGGCGAGGGGCCGACATTCCCCAATGTCAGAGTTTGTTCTGTGGTCCGGCAGTGTCCCGATGGCACACCTCTTCTGCCACGTCCCTTCTGTGAATTTGGCCAGTGTCCCCAGTGCGGCAACTGGGCTCTGGATCCGGGTGAAAGCTGCGAAGTGGGTGTGTGCTGCCCGCTTGGCAAAGTGTGCGATGTGCATATGTGTGTCTGTGTTGAGCCCTCCGGTGGCGGCCCATAGCGTATGAGTATTTTCTCCCGTTTCCGGCTGCGTACAGGGGGCCCTCTCGGGTTCCGGTGGGTTGTGGCGGCAGCGGTGCTGCTTGCCGCAGTGGCAGCGGTGCCGTCTTATCGCACCTGGAAGGGGCAGATCACCACGTCCTGCACCTGTACCAAATGCCAAAGCCCGGTGTTGCAGGATGATTTCTCGTCTCAGTCTGTGACAGCGTCTCTGTGGAATATGACTACGTCCTACTGGAGCTCTGAAAATGGCGGTGTGATAGTGCTCAATCCTCCGCAGGACAGTGTGGATGCGAACTTCGGTCCGAAGACGAATCCCATCGCCAATTCCATGAACTGGAGAGTGGAGTACAGCGTGAAGATTTCGGATCCCGATTGGAATGGGTACGCCGATGGGGTTGCCCTCATGTTCCAGCGTGGAGCCTCAGGAACGCGGTACTACGCCGTGGAAATCGATACCCACTACAATACCAGCAACGGCTTTACTGATTACTCCGCGCCGCACCTCGCCTTGAACTACGGCACAACCGGAGGGGAGAGCTTCATCGGGAATCACGTGTCGCACACGAGTGTTTCGAATGTGACGAATGGGTCGTTCCATACCGTGCGTATTGACTACGACAACGGACGAATGGCTGTGTACTTCGACGGCTCCAAGAAGATCGATACCACGATCAATGTGGCCGCAGCGCAGGGGATTCTATGGTACGGCTACACGGGGGCGGTCCATCAGAAAGCGGTGATCGACAACGTGAAGGTCTGGGATTTCGACTGTCCTGTCTGCGGCGATGGCACACGCGAAGATCCGGAACAGTGCGACAATGGGGGAAACAATGGCACAGCCTGCACTCCGGCCTACAGTTCTTCTTGCACCTATTGTTCCTCCAGCTGCACCAATGTCACTCTTCAGGGGCCACGGTGCGGGGATGGGACGCGCAATGGCAGCGAGCAGTGTGACGGATCATCGACCCCCTGTGGTTCAGGCAAGATGTGCAACAGTTCATGTCAATGTGTTGCCACCACTCAATCCTGTCTCTCAGAAGGCCAGAATGGGGTTTTTCCGTGGGCTTCGGTCACCACGCCTCTGTCGTGTTGTACCGGATTGAATCCCACAGGAAATGTTTCCGTAATCGGTCCGGGACAGTGCGGGAATCTGGGATCGACATTCGTCTGCACGTATTGTGGCGATGGTCAGTGTGAGTGGAACGAAAATGAATGTAATTGTTCCAATGATTGCGTCGCACAACCGTTCTGCGGTGACGGCACGCGCAATGGCAGCGAGCAGTGCGATAACGGCGCGGCGAGCAACGGAACGGCTTGCACCCCCGCCTACGGGTCAACCTGCACGTACTGCTCTTCGAGCTGTACCAATGTCACGCTCCAGGGGCTGCGGTGCGGAGATGGTTCTTGTACCGATGGTGAGCACTGTGGCAATTGTGTCGCAGATTGCGTCTGCCAGGGAGGGTATTTCTGCGCCGTCGATCAGTGTATTCCCGATAACATGATCCGCTGCGACATCGGCGATACCTGCTTGAACAGCGCAACGTGTTGCTATGACGAGGTCTCGCATGTGAATAGCTGTTGCCCCAATGTTGATTCCACCTGTTGCGGGGGGAATTGTTGCCCGACGGTCGGCGGCATGTTCCGGTGCGAAAACAACCAGTGTATTCCGGTGCAGTCTTTCTCCTCCTCCTTCTCCTCCTTCTCCTCCTTCTCTTTCATCCCGCCAACGAAGTATGGCGTGACCGTCACGGGGATCCCCGCCGTCGCCTATCCCAACAGGACCTATACAGTCACGATCAGTCTTACGAACAAGACATCCCAGCAAAAGAACTTTGCCCTGACACCCAGTAATGCTGTCATTCCAGAGCCGGGTGCGCCTCCCTTGGTGTTCAACTTCGCATCCAATCTGACGTACAGTTGCTATGGCAGCAATACGGATTACATTACCTGTGGAAACTATCCATTGGCCCCCCAGGCAACGAAAACAATCCAGGTTTCCGCAACGACGGCGGCGAACTGCGTAGCAGGCCAGACACAGGGGCAGGGTATCTTTGCCATTCAGGTCAGTGATGGCACGCTTCAGGAGCCCTACGTGCTGCAGTCCGTGACCGAATACTGTGTGGCAGCCGGATGCGGCAACGGCGTGTGGGAGACCGGCGAGGGGTGCGAAGACGGGAACACGACGAGTGGCGACGGTTGCAGCGCCACCTGCGTGACAGAGTGTGCCGATACGGACGGCGGCAATGACCCCCTCGTGAAGGGAACGGCGACGCATTGGGCCTGTTTTAATTCGCCTGGACAGCCCACATGCGGCCTGCGGCCATTTGCAGAGACAGACTCCTGTAATGGGTCTCTCTATACCGAGTGGTACTGCGATGCAGGAACCCGGAGAATCAAGGGCGATGGTGACAGGCAGTGCCCTGCCGGGAAGACATGCGTCGGTGGGGCGTGCGTCGTGGGGGCGTCTCCTTCCTCCTCGGTGTCTGCAGTGTGCGGCAACGGCGCCAAGGAGGGCACTGAACAGTGCGACAACGGCGCTTCGAACGGCCAAGCCTGTACTCCTTCTACTGGCGGCAGCTGCTCGTACTGTTCCGCCAGTTGCACCACTGTGACGTTGCAGGGTGACTCCTGCGGTGATGGATTGGTCAGTTCCGGCGAGGTGTGCGATACCCAAGGGCCTCCGTATCCGGGCTGCCCCGCAGGCGATACGTGCTACCAGTGCACCAATTGCGTGCGGTGCGGCAACGGCGTCATAGACCCCGGCGAAGTGTGTATGGTGATTCCTGTCTGTGACATGCCCTACTCCTGTACGAGCGGACCCACGTTCTGTCCGGCAGATTGCCCCGCATCTTCCGCAGCATCGTCCCAGTCTGCTGCTGCGGCGGCGGTGTGCGCAATCCCGGTCGGTTGGAATCCCTATGACATCGTCATAACGCCTGATGGAGCAAAGGTGTATGTCTCCGTGATGGGGGATGACACAGTCAAAGTCCTCTCCACCGCATCCAACTCGGTCATGGCGACGATTTCCGTCGGTGATGCACCGGCCCATATTGCCATGACTCCAAACGGCCAAAGAGTGTATGTACTCAATCAAGAAGGCAAAAGTGTGTCAGTGATTGCCACTGCGACCAATACGGTGATCGCAACGATTCCGATCAATAAAACACCCAAGCGTCTTGCGATCACTCCTGATGGTGCGAAGGTGTACGTCACTGCCGGGAACAACAGTGTTTCGGTCATCTCCACGACGTCCAATACCGTGACGGCCACGGTCACCGTAGGATCTTCCCCTCTCGGCATCGCCATCACCCCCGATGGAACGAAGGCGTATGTGGCCAATGAAATTGTTGGATCAGTTTCCATCATCTCCACGGTATCCGATACTGTCATTGCCAGTGTGTCGGTTGGGGGTACTCCGCAAGATGTCGCCATCACCCCCAACGGCACGAAGGCGTATGTATCGAATCATAATGGCAACACGATTGCCGTCATCTCCACCGCAACCGATACGGTTTCTGCATCAGTTTCCATTCAGAAATTTTCGTCTCGCGTTGCCATCACCCCCGACGGCACGAAGGTGTTTGCGCTGAATGATTGGGAGGCCAACCTCTCCGTCATCACCACGCAGTCCAATGGGCTCAGTGGAACCATGGATGTGGGGAGGGGGCCGACAGACATCGTCTTCACTGCAGACAGTACGAAAGCGTATGTGGTGAATAAAGCGGACGATACGGTGTCTGTGATCGCCACGGCAACGCGCAATATTCTGGCCACGATCCCTGTCGGGGATTTCCCCGGAGCAATCGTTCTCTCTCCTGACGGTTCGAAGGCGTACGTGGCCAATGCCGGAGGGGGGTCCATCACCGTCATCGACACGGCGACCAATACAGGTTGTCAGGCGGCCTCTTCTTCCTCTTCTTCCTCTGCTCTCTCATCGAAGGTACCTGCCTGCCCCGATGGCGTGCTGGATGCCGGAGAGACCTGCGAAATCGGCGTGTGTTGTGGTGCAGGCTACGTATGCGATCATGCATGCCGCTGTGTGCCCGCAGGCAGCTCCGCCTCTGCCTTCTTCGCGTCGTCCTCTTCTGCACTGATTCAGGCTTCCTCCTCCTCTGCCTTCTTCGCGTCGTCCTCTTCTGCACTGATTCAGGCTTCCTCCTCCGCTTTTCCAGCGTCGTTTTTCTCCACATCTGCCTCTTCGGCTGTTTCGGCGATGTGTGGCAATGGAAATCTGGAAGGTCTGGAACAGTGTGAAACCACTACCGCGTGTGCCAACGGGGCCATGTGCATGAATTGCTCGTGCGGAGCGGTCAGCTTCTGCGGAGATGATACGGTGGATTCCCTGCGGCAGGAGCAGTGCGAGCAGAATGCAGATTGCGCCGCCGGATACGTGTGTACGACCCAGTGTCTGTGCCAGCAGACGGGTGGCCTCTGCGGCGACGGCTCCCTTGAGGGATCCGAGGAGTGCGAGAGTGGATATTCCTGCACCGTTCCCGGTGAGATCTGCAGTAACTGTCTCTGTACGCCTCCTCCCCACTGCGGCAATCGCGTTCTGGAGTCACTGGAGGAATGCGAACTCTCTGATCCCTGTGTGGCAGATCAGGTGTGCGTGAACTGTATCTGCCGATCTCCGGCGGCGTGTGGCAATGCCGTTCTCGAGTCGGGCGAACAGTGCGAGGACGACACGCACTGCCTTACAGGGCAGAGATGTGACCGCAGCGCCTGCCGATGCGAGGGGACAGCGAGAGACTACTGCGGCGATGCCGTACTGAATCAGGGCGAAGAGTGCGAGGCGAATGCCCCCTGTACCGATGCAGGCAAGAACTGCGACTTGGATACCTGTCTCTGCGTCAGGCAGCCGGTGATTCTGGCGTGTGGCGATGCCACACTCGATCCCGGCGAAGACTGTGATATTGGCATTGCGTGCCCTGCGGGAAGCTATTGTGTATTTCCGCGGTGCCACTGTGTCGGTGCCGTATCCCGTTGCGGAAACGGCAAGCTGGAGGGATCGGAGCGCTGCGAAATTGGAGCGGGGTGTCTACTGCCAGGCGAAGTGTGCGATCTTGCCACTTGCCAGTGTGCACCGTCTGATCCGGCGGGCAGATGCAGCAATGGCCTGCTCACCGCAGGAGAGGAATGTGAAGTGGGGGTGCCGTGCCCGTTCGGGTGGGCCTGTGATTTTCCACGTTGTGTATGCCAGAATCAACCGGTGTGTGGCAACAGCGTGCTCGACCCTGGTGAGCAGTGCGAGACGAATATGGCGTGCACGGGCGATCAGCAGACGTGCGACTTTTCGCGGTGCCGGTGCACAGGGCGCATCTACGAATGCGGTAACGGCGTGCGCGATCCCGGTGAAGAGTGTGATGACGGCAACCGGAGTACCGGCGATGGCTGTTCAGCAGTCTGCCTGCGCGAAACCCTCTATTCACAGGTGCAGGCAGGCGCGTTCTGCGGCAACGGGATCGTCGAGAACCGTGAGGAGTGTGATGATGGCAATGTGTTCTCCGGCGACGGATGTACAGCATTCTGCACGTACGAGACACTTCCTGCTATCGATACCACGGAGCAACACCCCGCCGCCTCGGCAGAGTCTTCTCTCGCACGCTCCGCCCTCTCCTCGTCAATGATTTCTACGCCTGCACAGTTCACATCTTCAGTGGCTGCCGCCTCACAGTTCTGGTCGTCTTCGAGGCCTGCCCAGATCCCGTCTGCCCCGCTCGGAGCGATTACCATTCCCTTCCCCAAGCCTTTCAGTACTGTTGCAGTTTCTCAACTCGTCCGACCTTCACTCGTGCCCTTCATCCCTGCGCAGGCTCCCATGACGCGCACCGGCCCCGAGGTGGTGACCATCCTCTCTGCCGGGGCAGCCCTGGGGTGGGCATGGCTCCGGAGACGTCGGAAGGAATAGGAAAAGATGCACGGGGAGCAATGCATTGCAGGGCTCCGGCACGGGGCTTAGAGCAGGAGGAAGGTCAGGATACCGATGGTGATGAAGCGGGTGCCCGGGAACGTTGCGGGAGCGTTCGGAATCGGGATGCCCTTCACGGCAAAGAGCTGGAGGTTCTGCACCCACTGTCCGAGGGTAAAGAAGGTGTTGCGGTACCTGCAAGTCAACTTGCACCGGGCGGAAGTGAGATCGCTGTTGAGCTCGCCGTCATCGCACGTTTCCCGCTCGCGTCCACCCGGGGGGGTCCTGTCCACGATGCCGTCACCGCAACGGGAGTACGTGCAATTCGTGCGGCAGAGGGCATTGGGCCTGTCATTGTTCGCCTCTCCGCCATCGCACTCTTCGCCCTCCTCGACCATGCCATTTCCGCAGCCGGCGCTGGCGCTGCTCTGCTGCGAGGAGGAACTGCTCTCTTCCGCGCTCGAGCTACTGCCTGTCTGCGGCAGGAGGCCGCAATTGGTGTACGGGGAGGGGGATTCGAAGCACTGCCCTACTCCGAAGAAGCTGCCTCCGATGAACGGGTCTTCACAGCTCTCGCGGTCCAGATCATTGAAGCACAATCCGAAGTCCTCTCCTTCCACACAGCAATTGCCCTTCTCTTTTTCAGGCGCGGAGCTTGCACTCGCTGCGGCTGCTTCATGGGAGGAGGAACCACCTTCGTCTGCAGCACTGCTTTTCTGTCCGCCCCCGGCTGTACCGCCGCCTCCCACGCTGCTGATCTCTGCTGCTTCCTGCGAGCTGGTTTCGGCTCCGGCGGAGGATGAGCCTTCTTCGATAGGACCGGTGAAGCATCCTGCAGCGAGACAGCGTTCTTTCCCTCCGACGATGCAGAAGACCTCCTGCGGTTCCTCATTGGCCAGCAAGTTGGCGGCGAGATCTAGGTCACCTTTCTCTTCGCAGGCGAAGAACGGCTGCCCGCCGAACAGGGCATCATTCTGCCGTCGCACACAGCAGGTGCGCTTGCCCTGCGGTTTTGTACCACAGGTATCTATTTCGCAGGCCGAGAGGCTCTCGCGGAAGCTGCCATTCATCTTCTGCTGACACTTGTCATACGTATTTGCCAGAGCGTCGCACAGATTCGCAGGTGAGACGGGATCTTGCGCGTAGCAGCAGATGCCAGTCTTTTCTTTGCACGAGATCCCCTCACAGGAGGTTCCCTCTTTCACCTCTCCATCACACTCTGCCGACAGCACGCAGGCGCCGCCGTTCTTGGGGCAGCAGGGCTTCGGTTTCTGTTCCGGCGTCGTGGGGTTGCAGGGATTGGAGGGAGCAGTGCTATCACTGGGGCAGGAGGCACCGGGCTTGAAATCGCCGTCCAGTAACTCTTCGCACATCTCGCGCGTCATTTCTTTGCCCCGAGAGGTGTCGAGGCAGAGTTCTCTGGTCGTGGCATCCGGTTTCTCTCGCGTGCAGCACGCGCCTTTCTTCTGCTGGTCGCAGAGAGTAGGAGAGCAGGCAGCCGCCGATTGTGGGGCGCCGCTCTTTGCCTCGCAGGCCTTGGTCGTGAGCATTTCACAGGTGGCACCGGGACTGCCCGGAACGCAACAAGGAGCCTGTTTTTCTGTTTGGACGGTGCAGACGATTCCTTCGCAGAAGTTCTTGTCGTTGATGGGCTTGTCTGGATCGCAGTTCTCCCGCTTCATCCCAACCGCGCACTGGCTGTTCGATATTTTGGGGCAGCAGGCCACAGGCTTCTCTTCGGGTGGACAGCCATCCGACAGACACATGCCCTTCTTCATTTCTTTGCCCTCACCGCAACTGCCGCTCTTGGGTGCGTCGGCGCAGGAGGAGGTCTTCTTTTCAGCATCCCACGTGCAGCACGCGGGTTTGTCGGAGGGGCACTCACTGCAGGAGGCGGCGAGTCCTTTGTACTCTCCTTTGAATTGCTTGCACTCGGTCTCGGTCACAGTGAGACACTGCAGGTTCTTTGCGGCCTCCGTGCCCGTACAGCAGATCCCCTTGGGGTCCAGGCAGGGGTTCTGGCCATTGACCAGATCACACGATGTCACGCCGCCCACCCAGCGAACAGGGGCATAGCCCCTGTAGGCTGACTTACACTGCTCTTCTGTGATGCCCTGGGTGAAGAAGGGTGAAGTGCCTCCTTGGGCATCGCACCTCTGCCCCTGATAGGTGTAGCAGCAGATGCCCAGAGGACAGGCGGCGTTCGGGCCTTGTGATGAACATTCCTTCGCGTCGGGCCTGAAGGTGCCTTTCCCTTTTTCGCATGCCTGTTTGGAGAGGAGAGAGCACGTCCCCTCTGCGGAGCAGCAGGCACGATTACAGGAATCTTCCTTGCACTCCTTGGCGCTGAAGAGGAACTCGCCGACGCCACACTGTTCTTTGGTGAGCTGGGAACACGTTTTTTCCTGTGCTGTGCAGCAGGGGCGACGGCAAAGAGAGCTCTTACACTCCTTTTCGTTCTCCATGTACTCGCCGCTCTGCGACGCGCAGGCGCTCTTTGAGAGGAGCTTGCATCCGTCGGCGGTGCAGCAGGCGCGCACGTTGTCACAGGGGTCGTCGAAGCAGAAGGATTGCTTCTTGAATGTGCCGCCGTAGCTCGCGCAGAGGGCCTGCGGCCGTTCGCTCTCGGCGGTCGTGAAATGATCGACGTTGAGATCGACGCAGGGGGAGGGGTCATACTTCGTTTTGGGGTCGCAGCAGGCTCCCCAGTCGTCTACGGGCTTGCAGGGGAGGCTATCGCAGTTGCAGATCTGCTCGCATTCCTCCGTGAGCGTACCCGGCCGAAGGATGGCGGTGCCCGACATTTCCTGCTCTGCGCAGGTGACGGGGCCTCCGTAGGTACACATCCAGTTGTATGTGTACTGTGGCGGAGAACCAACGCCAAACGGCGTCAGTACTTCACGGCAGCATGTCTTCTTCGGCGGGCAACAGCAGATGCCGCCGCCAGGCATATCTTTGGGGGAGTAGGAGCCACACTCACCTGCCGATTGAGCCGGGTAGCAGCCGAGCTCGCAGGTGACGTTGGAAGAAGAAGACGAGCTCTCGAATTGACAGGGATCTGCGTCGCAGGAGGCAATGGCTGCGGGCAGGGGACGGCCGCCAGCCGCCTCACAACTCATGATTCCCTGCCGGTCGATGCAGGCGCGGCTCTCGTCGTAGCAGCAGGTGACGGGAGCGTTGCAGGGATCGGGCGAGCAGGATTTTCTATCCTGCATCACTCTTCCTCGGGGGGGCACCGGGCACTCATTCGTATTGGTGATGAGGCGGCAGGAGGGTCCGGCGGGGGCACCGGGCACAGGGCCGGGAATCTCACAGCAGACGAAGATCTCCTGCTCGCTGGAATTCTGGTTCGTGGCACTCGAAGCTCCCTCGTCTGGGGCGCTCGAAGCATTCTGCAGGTCTGCGCCGCACGAGAATTCCTCGTCGAAACAACTGTCGCTTTCGTGGGGCGTGCCCCCGTTCTGGCGGCAGAGGCCCGAGGCGATCTCGAAGCAATCTCGGTTCGAAAAGCAGCAGGCGCTGCGAGCACCACAGGGGGTGTCGGCACAGGATTCGAAGTCGATCCCGTACTGGTAGAATTCTGCTCTGCATTTCTCTGTGTCCGATTGCTCGGTGCAGAGTGAGGTGGAAGGGTCACAGCAGGCTCCCTTCTCGAGGCAGGGGTTGTCGGGGGAGCATGTGGAGCCCACTCCCTTGAAGGTTCCCTGGCAGCTCTGCTGTGTTTCGTTCGCAGCACAGAGACTGCCCATGCAGCAGGCTCCTTTCAGGCAGGGGTTATGGGGGGAGCAGGTCGTTGCCGCACCCTGGAATGTTCCCTGGCAGGTCTCGGAGGTCTTGTCCGGAGCACAGCTGTTACCCGAACAGCACGCTCCTGTGGGCAGACAGGGATTCTCAGGCGAGCACGCGCTTCCCGCCCCCTTGAATGTTCCCTGGCAGGTCTGCCCGGTTGCGAGCGTGCAGGCATCACCCGAACAGCATGCGCCTCTGGGCAGGCACGGATTGGTGGGGGAGCAGGTGGTTCCCGCTCCCTGGAAGGTGCCAGTACACGTGTCCAGCGTCTGGTTTGCGAGACAGCTTTCGCCGGAGCAGCACGCGCCCCTGGGCAGGCAGGGGTTTTGCGGTGAGCAGGTCGAGCCGACCCCCTTGAAGGTTCCCTGGCAGCTCCCTTGTGTTTGCAGATTGCACTGGTCGCCCGAGCAGCACGCGCCGCTCGGAGGCTGCTGACAGTCGGAGCAGGATCCATTGGGGATGTAGTCACCGAAGAGCACCGTGCACCAGAAGTTGCTCATGCTTAAGGAACAGATGTCGCCGAGGTAATTGCAGCACACGCCCGTGCTGTGACAGACAGGATCGTCGCTGCAGTCAGTGTCATAGCAATCAGTCTGTCCGTCGTTATCATTGTCCTGGCTGTCCGCACAGGCGGTTTCGGGTTCGGGCGATTCCGACGAGGCCTCCGACGACTGCGTTCCGCCGCAGCCCACGAGAAGGCATAGATCATTTCCGGCAAGAGGGGAGCCGGACCAGTCCACACAGTTGTCATAGTCGATATCATCAAAGCAGTTTCCCCCAAAACAACACGAAACCAGGAGTGGGGCGGCAGAACTTTGATTTCCACTTCCGCATCCCATATCCCCACATGTCTGATCCTCATAGAAGTATCCGCCTCCCGGCGTCCTATCACACGATGCTTGTGTGGTGTTGTTGCTGAGACAGCTGAAATCCACACCACTGCAGCAGGCTCCGCGCGGAGGGGGCTCTGCCGAGCTCGTCCCTCCGCTTGTGCACCCCACCTGCAGACAGTTCTGATCTTCAAAGAAGGACTCGCCACCCAGAGTGGCGTAACAATTCTCCTCTGTCGTGTTGTTCTGCAGGCATTGGGGTCCCGCTCCGCCACAGCAGGCTCCCCGTGGCGTCGGGCCGCCGGAGCTCGTCCCGGCGTTCTGGCAGCCCACATCCCCACACGTCTGATCTTCATAGAAGTAGCTGCCTCCCGGGATCAAATCGCATGAAGCCTGTGTTGTGTTGTTACTCAGGCAGCTGAAATCAAGGGCGCTGCAGCAGGCTCCCCGTGGCGTCGGGCCGCCGGAGCTCGTCCCGCCTGTCGTACACCTTGCATCCTCACATGTCTGATTCTCATAGAAGTATCCGCCTCCCGGCGTTGTATCGCATGATGTTTGCGTGGTGTTGTTGCTGAGACAGCTGAAGTCCACAGTGCTGCAGCAGGCTCCGCGGACTGTAGAAGACGACGTTTGGTTATAGTCACAGAGATGACACTGACCTTCCATCTGCGTGTTCTCTGGTGTATCGCAGGAGCTCCATGGCATATCTTCACAGTCTCCTGCCTGCTGGCCGCAGCAGGCGATGAGATCGCATACTCCTCCTGCGCAGGGATTTTCTTCGGAGCTGCTCTGGGTCTCGCAGGGGTTGGGCTGAGAGCATGAGACTGCACCCTGCATGGGTGAGCCGCCTATCCCACTGCAATTGTTTGTCAGATTGGTCATGTAGTACGTACAAACGGAGGGATCCGCACCTGTACCGCCGCAGCACGCGCCGAAATCATCCGCCAGGTCTTCGCTGCTGGAAGATTGCGGGCAGTGAGCCTCTTGGCAGGTCTCGCCCCGATGGAAAGTGCCCTGGCAGCCGGAGACTGTTTGATTGGAGTCGCAGGAGCCATTGACGTGGCAGCATGCTCCCCATGCAGCGCTGCTGGAGTTTCCGGCACAGGCCGCGGGGCAGAAGCCGCCCTCGATGAATTCGCCGCCCCACTGGTCTTCGCACTGCGACTGTACGGCTTGTGCACAGGATCTATTGGTGCTGCCCTCTTGTGGGCAGCAGGCGCCGAACACCGTATCGTACGAGAGCGATGAACCGGCCTCCGAGGCGCGCGACGACGCTGCGGCACTGCTTTCCGCCGGACAGGCATAACAATCCTTATTGGCTTTGAACGAAGCTCCGGGATACCTGTCACACTCGCTCCGTGGCATTTCTCCCCAGCAGAACGAGCCTTCACAGCAGGCACCCTGCGTGCCGGTCACTGCACAACTTGTGCACGGCTGATTGGGATTGAAGGTGCCCATGTATGCGTCACACTCCGTCTGGGTCATCGTCTCTCCCCAGCAGAATGATCCTGCACAACAGGCGCCGTACCCATGATCAGTGACCATCGTGCCTTGCAGATGCTCTCCGAAATGTGGGAGCAGCAGTGAGGCCGGAGGAGTGAGCACCTGCTCGGTCACCAGGCTCGTCACGACCAGCGTCAAGAAGGTTGCCAGTGCGAGCTCGGCGAAGCGCAGGCTGAACATTTGATGCACTATACCAAATTTGCTGAGCAGAATCGCTTTCTGGTCCAGCGCAATCGGGGTGAACGATTATTGGGGGATGGGGAAGGTGGTTCTTTTTAGAAGAGGAACAGGACCAGAACGCCGATGGTGATCAGTGAGGAGCCTATCGTGGTCTTTGGAGCGTTCGGGAGCGGCGTGCCATTCACAGAATAGAGCTTCAGATCCCCGACCCATTCCCCGATGATGTAGAACACATTGCGTGACTTGCAGTCGGTCCTGCAGAGAGCAGTCTCAACCTCACTGTTGAGTGCACCGTCATCACAGGTTTCTCTGGACCGGATGACAGGCTCGTTATCCACGATGCCATCCCCGCAACGCGAGGTTTTGCAGTCTGGACGGCATATGGCATTGGGGGCGACGCTATTCCGCGGGCCTTCGTCACACTCTTCGCCAAGAGCAGGTTGCAGGACACCATCGCCACAGATATTTGAAGAACTACTCTCCCCCGAAGAAGAGTGATTTGCAGAAGAACTGCCAACTGTTTCCGCCGACCCGCAATTGTAGCCGCTCCTCGGAGCCTGAATGCACGGATACTGTCCGAGGTAGATGCCTCCGATGTCAGTATTCTCGCAGACGCTTCGGGCGATCTGGGCAAAGCAAAAACCAAATATTTCATCCTCAATGCAGCAATTTCCTGTCTCCATTGGAGCAGAAGAGGCGTCACCGGCAAGAGAGCTTGATTGATGCTGGATGCCGATACTGCTCGTCCCACCTTCACTGCTGCTTGCCGATTCTGAACTTGGACCGCCATCACTGCTGTTCACTCCTCTGGAACGGGAGGAGGCGGATGCACTCGTCACCGCGCAGAACGGATCATGCACACAGTCGTCATCATCGCAATCCGTGTAGCCGTCGAGATCGTTATCCTCAGCATCGCTGCAATCTGTTTCCGCACCCGGTTGCGATGAGGCCGCGGAAGATGCCGTGCGGCAGGTCATAAAAGAGCAGAGATCGTTACCCGGCAGGGGGAGACCATCCCATTCCAGGCAGTCGTCGTACGCGATGTCATCGAAGCAGTCCTCAGAAAAACAGCATGAGACCAGAGAGGATGGCATACTGCTCTCACTGCCCGCCGGTTCCGAGCTCCGACTGCTGGGCGCACTGCTCATCGGTCCTGCGCTGGAGCTGGACCCGGGCGAAATCCTGCAGTCGGCGCAGGTTCCTCCAGAAACGAACCTGCCGAAGAGTACGCTGCACCAGAAGTGTCCGAAACTCGTGGAGCAGGTGCCGCCGATGAAATCGCAGCAGACGCCGGATGGTTCCAAGGAAGATTGTGAGCTCGAGCTCACAAGGGGAGAAGATGAAGACGAAGAAGATGAGGGCAAGGAGGCAGATGAAGATTGTCTACCGCTGCAGGCTCTGGAGTGACAAAGATTGTTACCGGGCAGAGGAGAGCCGTCCCAGTCGATGCAATGATCAAGAGAAATATTATCGAAGCAGTCTTCCCAGAAGCAGCAAGAAACCAACAGTGATGAAGAAGAGGATTGGGAGCCTGAACGGGAACTGGGACGGGAACTGGAAGTGACAACACCTCCCGCACATCCCACCTCTGTGCAGGTCTGGCCAGCAAAGAAAAACGCACCTAACTGTATGACACTGCATAATGCCTGCGTTGTGCTGTTACTCAGGCACTGTAAGTTCACCGCACTGCAACAGGCACCCGTGGGGGCGCTGGAGCTGACTGCCGTGCATCGGGCATCCGCACATGTCTGTCCCGCGTAGAAGTACGCCCCGCCGGGCGAGAGATTGCACAGAGCCTCTGTCGTGCCATTCTGAAGACACAGAAAATCCACCGCACTGCAGCAGGCTCCCGTGGCGGGAAGGCTTGAGCTGCTTGCTGCCGTGGTAGGGCACTGGGCATCCGCACATGTCTGTCCCGCGTAGAAGTACGCCCCGCCGGGCGAGAGATTGCACAGAGCCTCTGTCGTGCTGTCGTTGAGACACAGGCGGTCTAAGTTTCTGCAACAGGCCCCTGTGGGACCGCTGGAGCTGGAGCTGGGAATGAGACTACTGGAACTGCTCTGTCCGCCGGGGCACTGTGCCTGTGCACATGTCCGATTGGCGTAGAAGTACGCCCCTTCCGGATGGTCATACCAGCAATCGGCTTCAGTCGTTCTGTTGGCCAGACACAGTTTGCTTCCGTACCGGCAGCAGGCCCCCATGACGGGAGTGCTGGAGCTGGAGATGTTGTCCGGGCAACCAATGGCTGCACAGTTTTCGCCTTCGAAGTAGGTCACGCCTCTCAATACGTTGTAGCAGTAATCCTGCGTCGTATTGTTCGCGAGGCACAGGTAATCTCCCCCTCTGCAACAGGCTCCTCCGGTGGTGCATCCCTGTTGCGCGCAGGTTGTTCCTGCATAGAAATTGGTACCGTCCGGTGTCTGGTCACACAGTTCCTGCGTCGTGTTATCCAGCCGGCAGACACCTGACAGGGTGCAGCAGGCACCAATGGGAGCAGGGGAACCAGAGCTGCTTCCTCCGCCCGGGCACTGTGCCTGTGCACACGTCTGATTGGCATAGAAGTACGCTCCTTCCGGAAACGCATAAAAGCACCAGGCTTCGGATGTCCTGTTACTCAGGCACAGTTTGCTTCCGTACCGGCAGCAGGCGCCCATGACAGCTGAGCTGGAAGAGTCCCCTTCGGGGCAGCCGATGGAGGCACAGGTTTCACCCTCGGCGTAGGTCACACCGTTCAGAACGTTGTAGCAGTGGTCCTGCGTCGTATTGTTCGCGAGGCACAGGTAATCTCCCCCTCTGCAACAGGCTCCTCCGGTGGTGCATCCCTGTTGCGCGCAGGTTGTTCCTGCATAGAAATTGATGCCGTCAGGCGTCAGGTTGCAGAGTTCCTGCGTCGTGTTATCCAGCCGGCAGACACCTGACAGGGTGCAGCAGGCACCAATGGGACCCTCAGATGATGAAGATGAAGGCTCGTCCGATGAAGACGATGATTCGTATTCACACTGGCTACACAAGCCCGGAGGCATGGTGTTCTCAGGCGTGCCGCAGGCGGAGAGCGGCATGTCTTCGCACATTGCCGGTGAATCTTCGCAGCATGCGACTATTCTGCTTGTGACGCAGGGGTTCGGAGTGCACGAGGTTTCGCCGACAAACGCATCAGCCACCATCGCTCTGCACTGTCGTTGCAGATCGGACGTGAATAATGTGCACTCATCCCTGGGTTTACCTACTGCACGGCCACCGCAACACACGCCAGAATCGGCAGGAGTGCTGTCCGCACTCGAATTTTGTGCCGTACAGCGTGCCTGTGGGCACGTCTGGCCCGCATGGAACACGCCACGCCCGCAGGTGTTCGGCGTTTCGTTGGCATCACAGTACCCGCTCGGATAGCAGCATGCACCCCGTGCCTCACTGCTCGCGCCGCCGCAGGCGCCGGGACAAAAGCCAGCGACGAACCGTCCGCCCCACTGACCCTCGCACTGCGTGCGAAGCGACTGTGCGCACGACTGGTTGGTACTGCCCGACTGCGGACAGCAGGCTCCGTACTCCAGATCCATGGAGTATGAGGATCCCGCGCTGGAACCGATGGAGGATGATGCGCGGGAGGATGATGCGGGAGAAGAAGCGGCGAGCGAGGATGAGGAGGACGAGGACGATGAGGAAGATGATGATGAGGAGGAGGACGGTCTGGACGGGTCGGAACCGTACGCGCAGTAGTAACAGGTGTGACCCTGTCGGAATGTGGCGCCGGGATACGCTCCGCACTGTGTTCGTGTCATCTGGCCCCAGCAGAATCCTTCCTGACAGCAGGCGCCCTGCGCGCTGGTGTCATTTCTGCAGGCCGTGCATTCCTGCCCGGGGTAGTAGGCGCCCGAGTAGCTCGTGCAGAGCGCACGTGAGATGAGTCCCCAGCAGAATGTCCCGGTGCAGCAGGCACCCCAGCTCGGGGTCACTTGAGCCTGTTGCCCAGGGGCATCGAAGCGCGGGAGCAACAGACTCGTCGGTGGGCGCACCTCCTCTATCGCAAGGCTCGTCACGACCAGCGTCAGGAAGGTTGCCAGTGCGAGCTCGGAGAAGCGAAGGCTGAACATTTGGCTCACTATACCAAATTTCATGCACAATCGTTTCCGCCTGGCGTGAAGATCTGCGGTACCATGTTTCCATGCAAGAGCGTCTGCAGAAAATTCTTTCTGCGAGAGGAATTGCCTCCCGCCGCAAGGCTGAAGAGTACATCACGCAGGGGCTGGTGAAGGTGAATGGCACGGTGGCTCTGCTCGGCCAGAAAGCCGACCCGGAAGCAGATACCATCGAGGTGGATGGCACAGTGCTCGAAGCGCGGAAAGAGATGCTCTATTACCTCATGAATAAGCCACGGGGAGTGGTGACGACGAATATTGAAACCAATAAAGGATCGGAAGGAAACAAAAAAGATACAGGATATAAAGGAAATACAGGAAATAGAGGAGAGCGGTCATCCTTTATTTCTTCTCATTCCTCTATTTCTTTTCCTTCCTCTCTGAACGCTCCTACTATCCGCGATCTGCTTCCGTCGAACCTTCGAGGGAAGATCTTTCCCATCGGCCGTTTAGACAAAGATAGCGAAGGATTGCTGCTGTTCACCAATGACGGCGTGCTTGCCAACCGTCTCACCCATCCAAAATTCGATCACGAAAAAGAGTACGAAGTCACCGTGACGTATCCCATCACCGAGGGGGCGCTGGAGAAAATGCGGAAGGGGATGATGATTCTCGGCGAAAAGACGAAGCCGGCGCTTGTACGCAAGACGGGAACGAAAACATTTTCGATCACGCTCACCGAAGGCAAGAACCGCCAGATCCGGCGCATGTGTCAGAAAGTGGGCGCGGAGGTGGTGCGTCTGGTGCGCACGCGGATCATGACCATCCGCGATCTCCAGTTGAAACCGGGGCGCATGCGTGCTCTGACGGATGCGGAACGGGTGGGACTCCTGGCTGCCGTTGGTCTATAATAAGAAGGAAGAATTATGAACGAAGCATCGGAGAAGACCCTCATTATTCTTCATTCTGTATCCATCATTCTTTTCTTTCCCAGGATATGAAATTTATTCCCCACGGCGCAGCGCGCGAAGTGACCGGAACCTGCCACGAAATCCAGGTGCAGACACCGGGAGGGATGCGGCGCGTGCTGCTCGATTGCGGTCTCTTTCAGGGCAAGCGCGCGGAATCGGCACAGAAGAATGCTGTATTCACGTTCGATCCCGGCAAAGATATCGATGCCGTTGTCCTCACCCATGCGCACATGGATCACGTGGGGCGCATTCCCGTGCTCTTTAAGCGCGGTTTTGCCGGGCCGGTCTTCTGCACGTACGCCACCAAAGATCTGGCCGAGGTGATGCTGCAGGATGGCGGCTACATCCAGGAGAAAGACGAAGAGTACTTCCGCAAGCACATTAGCAAATCCCGTCTGCCCACCGAAGGTCCGCTCTATACGCAAGCGGATGCCAAATCGTGTCTGGTGCTCTTCCGGGGCGAGAATATGGGCGAGTGGTTTCCTGTCTGCGACGGGGTCAGGGCGCAGTTCATCGAGGCCGGGCACATCGTGGGGGCAGTGATGGTCGTGCTCGAGGTCACGGAAAGCCCGTCTCCGTCCGGCTCCGTGTCCGCTTCGCCGGGACTGCGCCGTGGCAATCCGGCTGTTCGCCGGATTGGATTCAGCGGAGATCTGGGTCGCAACTTGCTCCCCATCATCCGCGATCCCGCCCCCATGCCTCCGGTCGAGACACTCATCTGCGAGAGTACGTACGGCAACCGTGCGCATGAAGATATCGATACCGCACGCCATCACCTGCGCGACGCAATCGTGCGCACGGCGCAGCGCGGCGGCAAAGTGCTGATTCCCGCTTTCTCGCTCGAACGCGCGCAAGAAATCCTCTTCGACCTCCATTTACTCTGGGATCAGAAAGAGATTCCCGCACTGCCCGTGATCGTGGATTCGCCGCTCACCACCAAGGTGACCGAGGTCTTCATGAAACACCCGGAGTGTTACGACAAAGACATGTATGAGAAGTTCCTCGCCAAGGCGAAGAATCCGTTCCAGTTCTCGCTCGTGCGCTTCACCGAAACGCCAGAAGAGAGCAAGGCGCTCAACACGACTCCGGGTCCGATGGTCATTCTGGCGGGGTCGGGCATGTGCGAGGCGGGACGCATCCGGCACCATCTGAAGAACGGCATTGAGGATGCGCGAAATACGGTGGTCGCGGTGGGGTACATGGCCGAGAACACGCTGGGCCGCCGGCTGATTGACCCGACCGTGACGCAGGTGAAGATCTTCGACGAGCTCCTGACAAAGAAGGCCGAGGTCGTGAGCATCGCCGCGTACTCCGGTCATGCCGATATGGCCGACTTGGACCGCTTCATCCTGCAGACGGAGGGCGTGCAGCATCTCATTTTGGTCCACGGGGAGCCGTCGCAAATGGATCCGCTGGCGGAGCGCATGGCGCACGTGCGGTCGGGCATGACGATCCACAAGCCGGCCCGGGAGGAAGAAGTGGCGCTCTGAACGGAGTGCGGCTCTCTGGAGGGCGAATGTCTGTGTTCGGTTTCCATTCAACAATTTTGCATTCGCGCAAGAACTCGCGCGGAGCGGGACGGCATAAAAGTGATACAGTGGCGCAAAGTCCATGTTCCGGGCGTTTCGCACTCTCTTCTCGGCAGCATTTCTCAAGGGCGGGTTCGGCCTTGTGGGCATTGTCGCGCTTGCGTGGGCGCTCAATCAGGATGTGCAGAGCCCGGGTTTTCTGCGGGCGCAGACAGCAACATCGGGCGCCTTGGTCTGTTGGGGGAATGACTACGGGTATGCTCCGCCAGCCGGCGATTGGACTGATGTGACGGCCGGCTCAGCGTTCGCGTGTGCCATACGCGCCGCCGATGGCACGGTGGCGTGCTGGGGGGATAACCCCTACGGCCAAACGAATGCGCCTGCCGGACGATTTCAGAAGATCGATGCCGGAACGATGCATATGTGTGGCATCAAAGAAGACGGCTCGGTGGCCTGCTGGGGGACGAACAGCCATGGAGAATCGAATCCTCCCACGGGTAGATTCATCGACATTACGGCGTCCCTCTCGTATTCCTGTGGCATCAAAGAAGACGGAACGATCGTCTGCTGGGGAGAGAATGTGAAAGGACAATTGAATGCGCCAACCGGAACATTCGTGCAGCTGACGGCGGAGGGCAATCATGGGTGCGCCCTGAAAGCGGATGGAACAGTCATGTGTTGGGGGGAGAATGTCAGCGGGTCCACCACTCCTCCGGCAGGCACGTTCCGTCTCGTCGAAGCGGGATATGCCTATACGTGCGGCATCAAGACGGATGGAACACTGCAATGCTGGGGTCATGGCGGCGAAGGGCAAACCACCGCGCCGGCGGGGGCATTTTCTGATGTGGAGCTGGGAGTGAACCATGCGTGCGGTCTCCGGCAGGACGGGACGATCGTGTGTTGGGGAATGAGCGTCGGCGGTCAAACGAATCCGCCCACGGGAACCTTCACGGATATTGGTGTGGGGCTGTACCATGGTTGTGCGATTAGAGTCTCTGCGGGGAACAGTTCCTCATCCGTCTCCGTACAGTCCTGCCCATTGGGGTACACCTGCTCGAAGATCACGTCGTTTTCGTGCGGGTCCTTGCAGCTTCCGCTTTGCACACTCGAATACAGCGGCTCGTGCGGAACACCCTCCTGTCAAGGGGTGTGTTTCCGGTGTCAGTCGAGCTCTTCTTCCACTCCCTCTGCGAGTATCACAGGTTCTGTGCAGCTCCCCAGCAGTGTTCCTCGCGGGGGCACCATCGTGTACCGCGTGACTGCTACGAATAACGGCAGTCAGCCTCTTTCGCAAATCGACGTGTATGTGCAATCAGCCGCGGCCAACACATTTGATGCCTCGCTCTCTGATTCCAGATGTGTCGGAGGCACGAATACGCAGAGTGTTGCCAACTGCGCCATTCCAACGCTGGCGGCCGGGCAGTCTGTGACTGTGGATGTCGGGTTCAGGCTAGGGGCCGCTTTGTCATGTTCTGCGGTCATCAATTCCACTGTCTCGGTCAGAAGCACGACCCCCTCGACCGTCTGGAATAGTGAGCTATTGCTGACGCCGGTGACCTGCGTGTCATCGAGCTCGAGTAGTAGTGTGCAAGGGAGCAGTTGTGTCGATTCTGACGGCGGTATGAACCTTGATGTCGCCGGCACCGTCACCAGCACGTCCTGCAGCGGTTTTCCGCCGACGTGCATCACGGAAACGCACGCAGATGAGTGCGATGATCGTCCCGGTTATGAGAATGATATTGTTGAGTATTTCTGTGGCGGAGCGACGACAACGGATTGCGCAAACGGAAAGATCTGCCGCAACGGCGCCTGTGTTTTGAGTGCTTCCTCCTCTTCCTCCGCTGGGCAATGTATCGAAGGCATGCAGTACTGGGTGCCGGTGACTCTGACGCCTGCCAAAGACCTCAGGGCCTCGTGGCCCGGCACCGGCGACGCGTCGTACGTCGCCTATCTGAAGAGCACCAACGAAGTTTATCTCTCGCGCCTGTCGCTCTCTGGTCTTTCGATCACCAAGGCAACGGATGCGCGGATTTCGGGTGGCAGTTCGCTTGTAGATGTGGTGGCCCTCACGCCTTCCGATATCTTCGTGGTCTACGACGACTCTGCCAGCCAGCGCTGCAAAGCCGTTCTGGTGCGCTGGTCAGGCGGCAATGCTGTCATCGGAACGCCGGTGGATGTGCCGGCATCGCAGTACAACCCCCGCTGTGACACCGTGCTCATCGCCCGCAAGCTCTCGGAGGGCAGGATTGCGCTGCTCTGGGGCCTTGACCAGAACTATCCCACGCGCCTCGGCGCGACTACGGCGACGGTGGATGTCGCTGCCGGCACGATCGCATTTGGCCCCATTCCCCAGGAGCTCTCTTATTTCGTTGGGACCTATCAGGGCTCCCCCTTCGGGGACAGGGGCAAGCAGGTGGAGGTGGTGGTGCGCGATGCGAATACCATCGCGATCATCGGCAGGGCCGGCGGCGCCATAGTTTCTCAGCCCCGGTGGTTCGCCAATCTGTTCGCGTGGACCACATCCAGAAGCGGGGGAGTCGGTGCGGCGGGCATGTGGGTGCGCGATTGCGCGATCAACGGTTCCACGTTCACCTGCGATGATCAGTCGGGAGGCAGCGTTGGCGCAACCGGCTATGAAGTGAGCGGGGCAAAGGTCGGATCGAATTTCGTCGTTGCGCCGACGTTGATCGGCAGCGGGCCCGGCGTCTCGGTTGAGGGCAAGACCGTCTCGGGATGGGGAGGTGCTCAGATTCCGGAATGGGAGAATAGCTGGACCAGCTTTTATACCTTTGTGCCGCTCTCGAACGGGCAGTTTATGATCACGGCGAAGACGCAGAATTCCACGATGGCTGCGCTGGGGCGCATCACCACCAGCGATATCGTCTGGTCGGCAATTACATCTCCTCCCGGCAGTAAGGTAGTCATTCCGGCAGGCGCCCAGGACAAATTTCTCTTCTTCTACTATCCGGATTCCGGTCAGTCGAATGGCCAGACCGCTGTGACGGCCGGCCAGTACACGGCGGATTGTCCGGGTTGCGGCAACGGGCAGTTGGATCCGGGCGAACAGTGCGGCGAACCGGGCTTGTCGTGTTCCGCGGGCCGGACATGCCAGAGCTGCCAGTGCACTCTCATTCCTGCATCATCCTCTTCATCGCGTCCCGCGGTCTGCGGCAATGGCCAACTCGAGGGAGTGGAACAGTGTGAACAGGGAGTCCCCTGCGCACTTTCGGGAAGGCAGTGCAATTTCGGCACCTGCCAGTGTGTGCTTATCGTGCCATCCTCTTCCAGCTCCAGCGCGTCATCCGTTCCGGTTACGCCGGCGTCTTCCTCGCTGTCCGCTGCCTGCGGCAACGGTGTCCTGAATACGGGGGAACGGTGCGATACGACGGGCAATCTCGGCTGCGCCGCAAGCGAGACGTGCCAGAGCTGCACGGCGTGCACCCGCTGCGGCAACTTCGTCCTCGAGGAGGGCGAAGGGTGCGAAGTCGGCATTGCGTGTTCCTCGAGTCTGGCCTGCAACATCGGCACCTGCCGGTGCGAGACGGTCTTTAGCGGGATACAGACGCAGGCGCCTACCTGCGGTGACTTCCGCATCCAGCCGGGGGAGGACTGCGAATACGGCATCACGACGCCACAGCCGCCCTGTACCGGCAACGCTGTCTGCAACGTGCAGACCTGTCGGTGCCCCGCCGGCACGGCGCGCCACCCCCGTAACGCCCGTCTTCAGTGATCCGCATGATTCTTTCTTCCCTCCGCTTCCGGCAGATTGCCATCCTCCTCGCACTCGTCGTGACGGGGATGCTCATCGGCAACTTCGTGGGCAGTGGAGGGCGCTGGCAGGCGCAGGTGGCGCCGCCGGCCGTCTGCGGCAACAGCCGGTGCGAGCTCGGCGAGCGGAGGACGCTGCGCATCCCGTCACTTCCGATTTTCAGAACCGAGAATGACGGTGAGGTCATCATCGGACACGCGGTCTCGTACGCGGGCGATACCGACGGCAACGGCGCGGGCGACCTGCTCGTTGTGGGGACAGAAGCAGATTACGGGTCATACGATTCTGCTGCCCGCAAGAAGGTGTGGCTCGTGCGCATGGAACAGGACGGACGGATGAAATCGTACAGCCAGATCGCCGGACCGGAGTGGGGGTACCAATATGCTGAAGGAGGTTTCGCTGCAGGAGTTACGCTGGTGCAAAATCCCCAGGGTACCCCCGTGTACGCGGTCAGCAGCAACGAAAACAGCTATCCGAACTACACGGCTATCCGTTTCTATGACCAGTCAGGAGGTGCGATGGGAACATCCGGCGACGGCATCACCAATCTGCCGCATCACGTGCTCGCCGGCATCGGCGACATCGACGGCAATGGCATCGGCGATCTGGCGGTGGCCAACCAGTATGCAGACACCCCCTACGGCATGGGCAAAATCACAGTGGTGTTGCTCGAAGCGAATTACTCGGTCAAGTCTACGCATGTCATCGCTTCGGAAGGGGACGGTTTCGGCACCGATGATCTGGCGATGGGCGGTCGGTCGATCACAGCGCTCGGCGATCTGGATGGCGATGGCTTGAAAGAAATCGCCGTGGGTAACGGCAATACCGGCGGCGGTGAGATGGGTTCGGTGTACATCTTGTCGCTGCGCGCGGATGGCAGTGTGGCAGACAAGCGGCTGCTGACACCCGGCAGCGATTTCACGCTGCAGGGCGAGCTCAACGGGTTTGCCAACAGCCTCGCGGGGGTCGGCGACTGGAACGGCGACGGCGTGCCCGATCTCGCCGTGCTGTCGTACGAGTACGTCGAACACCCTCCTCTTGTCGGGTCACACGCGTCGCCTGTCATTCACATTCTCTTGCTCACGGCGCAGAAAGGGGTGGCGGGTACGCAATCCTTCCGGTATGCGGATCTGGGGGCGTTCGCCGGAGCCGCCGTTTTCGGCAACGGCTGGCCGCTTGCTGCCATGCCCGATCAGGACGGCGACGGCAAGATGGAACTGATCTTGGGCGTGCCCGGCGACGGCTCGTGCGGGGGGCAGATTTCGAACCCGCAGGGGGCAGTGCACGTGATCCTGTCGCGCGCGATGACCGCGTGCCCGGGCGACTGCAATTTCTGCCCGCAATTGTCCTACACGCCCGCGCGGTCATCGCGGTACTTCTTTACTCCCGGCTACAGCACCCTTCCCCCGCTCGCGAGCTGCGGTAACAGCCAGTGCAACGCGGGCGAGATGAATCCGGTTGTGCTGCAGGGGGCGGATGCGAATCAGCCGTACGTTGCGCTCTCTCTGTTCATGGGCACGAAATCCCTCGATACCTTGGGCGATTTCGACGGAGACGGCGTCGATGATCTGGTACTGGGGGGCGTGACGCAGAATGTGGCGGGTGTGGATCGTTACGGCATGAACGAGGTGCAGATTGTCCGTCTCAATTCCAACGGCACCCAGAAATCGGTCACCCGCATCTACGAAGGCACAAGTGGGCTGCAGACGGGCGATGCCGATGGTTCGTACATTGGCGCCATCGTCGCCTCGATCGGAGATCTCGATGCGGACGGCGTGCGCGATATTGCCGTATCGGCATTCCCGCAGTCCCGCACTCCCACATCGTATGCAGTATGGATTCTGCTGCTGCGGTCGGATGGCACGGTGAAGTCGGCGCGCAAGATCGCAGCGGGGCAGGGCGGATTCACCGGTTCCATTGCGGAGAAGTTTGGTACGGCGCTGGAGGGAATCGGCGACTTCGACGGCGACGGCGTGCCCGATCTGGCCGTGGGTGATCCTGGTTACAGCACCTACAACACGGCCAAGGAAGGTCGGGTGCACTTGCTCATGCTCAACCGCAACGGGACGGTGAAATCCTCCAGGACCCTGTGGGCCTCGTCGTTCACGGCTGTGCCGAATACCAGCGACATGCTGCGTGCCTCGCACCCGTACATCCGGTTCGGGTCTGCGGTTGCATTTCTGGGCGACGTGCACTCTGACGGCAGAAAGTTCCTGGCGGTGGGGGGCGGCGAGAGCGTCTGGACCATGGCGTTCAATGTCGACGGGAGCCTGAACACGGTCAAGCGCACGCAGGGGACCGCAGTGTCACCCGCCGGCGATCAGGATGGCGACGGAAAGACAGACCTCATAATTTCGTACTCGCCTGATGAGCCTGCAGAAATCTGCCCTGAGTGTGAGCCAACCTATGACACCGCGTGGGCTGCGTACTACTCCGTTCTCACGGACGGCACACTGGAGCAGCTGTGGAATGCCAGCTACGGCAGTCTCTATCTTCCGGGTGGTGGAGGAACATGGTGGGGGAATCTTCCGGGGCGGGAGGTGGCGACCATCCGCGACTTAGACGGTGACCAGAAGCACGAGTTCATCATGCTGGATAGCGGCTCATTTACCTGCAGGGGGTCGTCGCACGTCGGCTTGGCGTGGCTGCTCTTCTCCGGCAGTTTGGGGCCCCGCTGCGAGGCCGATTGCGCCAGTGTGAATTTCTGCGCGGTACAGCAGCAGGCACCCGTGTGCGGCAACGGTACGGCGGAGTCGGGAGAGCAGTGCGGCGAACCCGGACTCTCGTGTTCCACCGGTCAGACATGCCAGAACTGTCTGTGTGTGGGAGGTACCTCCTCTTCACAGCAGAGCTTGGACGGTACGTGGGTGAATTGCCCGGCAGGGTGGGCCTGCAACAAGAGTCTGGATAGTGGAGTCTGCAATACGCGGTCGTTGAATCCTCCTCCTCCGGGATGCACAACAGAAATGGGTACCACCTGCGGCACCGCCGCCTGTTCCGGCACCTGTTCCCGTATGGTCTGCGCCAGCTCCTCCTCGAGCAGTGCCGTATCGGTATCCGTGAGCTGCGGCAACGGCATCAAAGACGGCAGTGAGCAGTGCGAAAGCCCCGCAATGCGTCAGACCATGACGACGGGTCCCCGGCCCGGATGGGTTCGACACGGCGACTTCAACGCGGATGGCTGGCAGGATCTTGTAACGGTCAATTACAGTTCGGATAATGCCAATAATTCCATTTCCGTTTTTCTCAACAGAGGCGACGGTACATTCTTTACCAAAGTCGATTACCCGTTCACACCGCAGCACCAAGTCTTATCCATAGATGTGTACGATATGAATGACGACGGAAAGGTGGATTTCATCGTGAGGAGCGGCGGAAAGCTCCGCGTTCTCAAAGGCAACGGGGACGGTACCTTCCAGTCTCCAGCATCTTTTTTACCTGGTGATCCGTTTACCACTGGGATTGGTGCGGCATTCGGCGATTTCAACGAAGACGGGCGCACTGATGTTGTCACCGGCATCACTCTCTCCAGCGGTGTGCAATTCTTCGCAGGGCAGGGAGGCGGGGCGTTTGCGGCCGGCGTCACTGCTGCCGGATATCCGAGCCACTTGCACATCGTTACTGCGGATTTCGATGCCGACGGGCATACGGACGTCGCTTTTTTGCCTACCAACAGCGGGAATGATCCTTCCGATGCCACGTTCGAGGGGTCAGTACAGGTGTTGTACGGCAATGGGGCGGGAGCGTTCACCGCCGTGCCGATTCCGCAACCATCTTCCTCTGTTTCCAACATGATGGGATTTTTCGTCCGGGATGCAAACCTGGACGGACGTCCCGATCTCATCGTGCGCGGCAACGGTTCGGTTTCTACCATCTGGATCAACAATGGGAACCGCACGTTTCAGGAGAAGACCACCAACGGGGGCCCAATGGGGGAATCACGCGCGTTCTTCGATATCGATGGCGACGGAAAAATGGATGTCATCACGAGTGCCTATTCCACCGGTATGGGCAAGCAGCTGGAGGTACACAAGGGCGTCGGGGACGGGTCGTTCCAGAACACTGCCAGTTACGTCATTCCACTGCCGCATTCCTATACCTGTCTGATGACCGCTATCATCGGCGCAGATTTCAATCGTGACGGCAAACTGGACATGGCTGTGGCCCATGGGAATGCCTGCCAGGACAACATCACAAACGCCGATGCCGTCTCGGTATTCCTGAGCCCCTGCGCACCGGGGCAAACCTGCGCGAATTGTCAGTGCAGCGGCGGCGTGCCGGTTTCTTCCTCAAGCTCCAGTCTTCCGGTGGTCGTTTCCTCCTCCAGCCATTCCTCCAGTGCCAGCATCATCGTCGGCTCCTCCTCCAGCATCGCCGTGGCCTCGTTCTGTCCGAACGGAGTCATCGAACCTGCGGAGCAGTGCGAGATCGGGTACGCCTGCCCCACAGGGTCCACGTGCAATTCCTTCTGTGTGTGTTCTGGCGGTGCGTCCTCCTCCTCTTCTATTGTTTCTTCCTTCCCCTCTTCTTCTCTCTCTTCCATTCCCTCCTCTGTGAGCTCGGCACAGAGCTCCGTTTCGATTGAGGTGTTCTGCGGCAATGCCGTGCTGGAGGGTACCGAGACGTGCGAAGCGAATCATCCCTGCCCCACGGGTCAACTCTGCATGAACTGTCTCTGCTCAACACCCAGCTACTGCGGCGACAACGTCGTCAATACGGAGGATGGCGAACAGTGCGAATCGGACCCCGACTGTTCGCAGGGTGAAGTGTGCACGTTGAATTGTCTGTGCCATGCAGGCACGGGAGGGAACTGCGGCAATGGGACGATGGAAGCGCTGGAGCAGTGCGAGCGCAACCATCCGTGCGGAGAAGGAATGCAGTGCCAGGCGTGCCTGTGCGTCGAGGTGCCGCGTTGCGGGAACAACGTCCGTGAGCGAGGGGAGCAGTGCGAGACGAACGTCTTCTGCCCTGTGGGCTCCTCGTGCGTGAATTGTCTCTGCCAGCAGGGCATGGATTGCGGAGACGGCAATCTGGCTGCGGGTGAACAGTGTGAGAAGGACAGCCACTGCCTCGAAGGGCAATTCTGCAATATGCTCGCATGCCAGTGCGAAGGAGCCGGCGCAGGGTGCGGCGACGGCATGCTGGAGGGCTCGGAACAGTGCGAACTGGGCAGCCCGTGCCAGAACTTCGAAGAAAGCTGCGATCTCTCGACGTGCAGGTGCACGACCGATCCGATCATCTCCACGTGCGGCAATGCGATGGTGGATGCCGGCGAAGATTGCGACATCGGCATGCCCTGCGGCGAGGGAGAGATCTGTAATTTTGCCAATTGCCACTGCATGTCGTGGGCGACGCGCTGTGGCGACGCACAGCTCTCGGAAAATGAGCAGTGCGAGATCGGTCTGCCGTGTGCCGACCTGGCGCAGGCGTGCGACCTGAGCCGGTGTGTCTGTGCGGCACTGGAACCAGACGCGAGCTGCGGCGATGGTCTGGTGGCTGTCGGCGAGGAGTGCGAGGTGGGCGTTCCCTGTCCATTCGGGTGGTCCTGCAATTACTCGCGTTGCCAGTGTCTCAATCTGCCGATCTGCGGCGATGGGTCGCAGGATGCCGGAGAACAGTGTGAGGTGACCCTGGCCTGTTCCGAGAGCGGCATGATGTGCGATTTCTCGCGCTGTCGCTGCGTCGGGAATCTCGTGGCCTGCGGGAACGGCGTGCTTGATCCCGGTGAGCAGTGTGACGACGGAGACACGTCTGCCGGTGACGGCTGCGATGCCCGGTGCCAGCGGGAATGGATCACGATGGTGGGCGGAACATCGATCTGCGGCAATGGTATTGTGGAGCTGCCGGAGGAGTGCGACGACAGTAATGTGCTTTCCGGAGACGGATGCTCGGGTGATTGCCGTTTGGAGATTGGCGGTGTGATACCTAATCTCGATACTCCCGGGTTGAGCATCTCGCCGGAACATGCTGCAGGGCCGACCATTCAGGCAGGACAGATGGCACAGGGCGGACAAATACAGCCGGGTGGCAGTGCGGCAAGCTCGGGCGTCCCGTCACAGGGTGCCGGAACCGGGCCGGAGACCATCGTCTTCCCCGGGCAGCAGGGTGTAATTTCGCCGTTCGCGCAGCAATCACCTGCCTACTACGGTTCCGTCATTCCTCCCTTCGCTCCGGTGAGCGGACCTGTGGGGAGCACCGGACCGGCGGCCGTTGCGGTGATCGCGGCGGGGGCGGCGAGTGGGTGGGCGTGGATGCGGAGACGGCGCAGGTGATCACGACGGGTGGTGGTTTGCGGGCGTATGTGCTAATTTTGGAGAAACTTCTCACTCATGCGGCAACGTATCGCCTTTCTTCCATTCGCATTCATCCTCGTCGCCGGAGTGGCGGTGGCATATGTGCGCGATTTGCCGTTGCGTACGTTGTATGGTGATGTAAACGGGGAACCCGCACTCCTGTACTGCGATGTCAATACGGGCGACCAGTGCGATATGAGTCATGGATGCCCCGGGATCTCGGGAACGATCTGCAGAGTCTCGGGCGACTACTGTTACTGCACGACCAACCATCCGGCCTGTGATGCCGTACACACGGCGGACGAGTGCGATGCCACACATCCGTGTTATGAGGGAACCTGCGTGGAAGACTGGAATCAGTGCCGCTGCATGGCTACTGCCGGGTGTGGAAACGGAACCCTGGATTTCGGTGAGCAGTGCGATGGGGCAGCGGGGTCCTGCTCACCAGGCAGCGCCTGCAATCCCGGCTCCTGCACCTGCACCGGCACCGTTCCCTCCGCCGTCTGCGGCGATGGTGTCAAAGAGGGGGCGGAGCAGTGTGACACTTCGGACGCGGGTTGTCTTTCGGGGCAGCATTGCGTCGGATGCATCTGCAGTTCCGCTGTCTGCGGAGATGCAAATGTCCAGGATGCATGGGGCGAAACGTGCGATTTTGCCAGCGTGTGTTCCTCATCCCTCTGCCACTCGTGCAAGTGCAGTACCTGCGGCAACGGAGTGAGAGATCAGGCGGAGGAGTGCGATATGAACGCGCCGACCAATACCTGTCCTACGGGGTTCTTCTGCGAGAACTGTCGGTGCGAATATTCCCGGCCGCTCGCGGAAGGAACGTGTGGCAACGCACAGATCGATCCCGGAGAAGCGTGTGATCCGGGGATAGTGAATATCGTTGATCCTTGTCCTGGCGAACCGTGGTGTGACATGGAAACCTGCCTCTGCACGGATCAGCTCGAAATGCGTTTCTGCGGTGATGGCAACGCCGATCCGGGCGAGCAGTGCGGCGAACCGACGCTCGCGGGTAATTGTCTCAACTGTGTCCAGTGCCGTTGTAGGACTGGCGTTGGCACTGATCCCCAGTGTGGCAATGGTCGTATCCAGCGCGGCGAGCAGTGCGAGAGCACTATCCAGGCCATTCAGAATATTCACGTATGCCCCAGCCAGCCAGCCCAGCCCCGTTCCGCCTACTGTGTCTGGGGGGAATGTGCGTGCCGCGACATCACCATTGCCTCCTCGTCTTCTTCAGTCGCCAATCGAGATTGCACGGATACGGATGCACTCGACACCTTTACCGAGGGCGTGACCGAAATCTGCGTAGTAGGTCAGGCCGGTGGGTGGGTATGCGTTCCACACGGTGATACCTGTGCCAATACCCAGAATGTGACCGAGTATTTCTGTTCCATGGATACGCTAGGGCAACAGAATTACTTCTGCGCGAATGGCTGCCAGGCGGGGCGTTGTCTGACGGCGCAAGCCTCCTCCTCCACTTCCATTCACTACTCGCCCTTCGGAGCCATCACCGCTGCGGACGCATCGGGCATCACGGGATGGGTGTGCGATCGTGATAATTTTATGACACCGCTCGCAATCCGTCTGTGGATTGATTCTGTCCCGTCCGCGCAACAAAGCACTGCCGACAGGCCCAGCACCGCGGCGGCTGCCCAGTGCGATGGATACAACAATCATGGTTTCTACTTTCCGGCGACTTCCGCACTCTGCAACGGCGTCGCACACACTATTCTGGTGACGGCGGGAGGGATCGGGAGCAGGGGTGAGCTTGCCTCAACGATTGGCCCGCGTCAGCTCCTCTGCACAGCGCCCGCATCCAGTTCTTCCTCTACAGCGTCACTGTCCTACTCGCCCTTTGGCTCCGTGGATTCTGCGAATGAATCGGTCATCACAGGGTGGGCCTGTGACCGTGATAATTTTGCGACTGCGCTCACGGTGTATCTGTGGGTGGATTCCGTCCCGACTCCCCTGACATGGATCACTGCGAATACGGTCAGTCCCGTGGGATCACCGTATTGCGGTGGGTACCTCAGTCACGGCTTCTCCTTCCAGACGCCTGCCTCGCTCTGCGATGGAGTGCAGCATACCGTAGCGGTCACGGCTGCCAACATCGGCAGCAGAGGAACAGATGTGCCTATCGGTTCATACGCGCTCACCTGCGGTGGATCGTCTTCTTCCCATTCTTCCTCTTCAGGAGTCGCCTCTCCGCCCACGGGGTGGTTCGACTACGCCACATGCGAGCGGATGGAGGGCTGGTCCTGCGATCTGGATGCCAAGACGCAGTACGTGACGGTGGATATTTACGCCAACGGCCCCAAGGGGCAGGGAACGAAAGTACTGACAACAACCGCGAACACGGATCGTGCGGCGATTGTCGGGGAAATCTGCGGCAATGGACCTTCCAATCACGGATTCAATATTCCGCTTCCTGCATCACTCAAAGATGGCCAGCCCCACACCCTCTATGCGTATGCACGCGACATCGTCGGCGGAGCGGCCGATGTCCTCCTCTTCATGGGAACCGAAGCGCCGTACGTAACGCCGAAAACGGTGACATGCGCTGCTCCCGTCTCCTCTTCCTCTTCCTCTTCCTCTTCATCGCAATCTTCCACGCACCGGGACTGCCTGGGCCCCGGAGGCACCATGATTTCAGTGCCCATTGATCAGCCCTGCCCCCCGTTATCTTCCAGTTCCTCTTCGCGCTCCTCCATACCGCAGGTCGTTCATCCTCCCGTGGGACAATTCGATACTGCGACCTGCCAGTCGCTGGATGGATGGGCGTGTGATGAAGATAATTTTTTGACGAAACTTACCATTGATATCTACATGGACGGACCGGTAGGAGTGGGGACAAAAGTGCTGACGACGGTTGCAGATGATCCGAGCAGCATCGGCATTTTGGAGCTGTGCGGCAATCAGCCCAACCACGGATTCACTGTTGCCCCGCCGTTATCGCTCAAAGATGGCCAGCCCCACACCCTCTATGCGTATGCCCGCGATGTGGGCGGCGGGATGGGCGGGGGGACGGGAGTTTTGCTGTGGATGGGCCCTCCCCCGTATACGACGCCATACAGTATAGTGTGCACGGCCGGAGGCTCTTCCAGTTCTTCAGCAGGCGCCGTCTGCGGCAATAATATCAAAGAGGCTGGTGAGCAATGCGATGGGATCGTTGCGTGCTTACAACCAAACTGCATTCCAGGGGGCACCTGTCCGCATTTCCAGTGCAATACGTCTACGTGTCTCTGCTACGTATCCCCGTCTTCTTCTTCAGCCGCATCATCACAGGTGTCCTTGCCGATCAGCGCGCTCTGCGGAAACGGCGTGATCAATCCCCCCGAGGAGTGCGATGACCAGAATGTGCGTGCCGGCGATGGGTGCAATGCATTCTGCCAGCGCGAGCTTGGGTGGACCTGCGTCGAAATTCCCAGCATGTGTTCAACGCTCTGCGGAGACGGTATCCGCGCGGGTGTGGAACAGTGTGATGACGGCAATCTGTTCGACGGCGACGGCTGCTCGCGGAACTGCTGGATTGAACGACAGACGTCGGCCTCGTCTTCTACGGGTGTGCAGACATCCTCTATGGCACCGGCGCTGCCGCTCTGCGGCAACGGGAGCATAGAAGGGAGCGAAGAATGCGAAGTGCGCGTGCGATGCGCGGACGGGAGCGCCTGTCAGAGCTGCAGGTGCATCTCGACGCAGCGTTGCGGGGATGGGCGGGTGGAGCAGCCCGAACAGTGCGATGCCAATTACCCGTGCCCCAATGGCGGCTTCTGCACGATTTCCTGCATATGCACGCAGCCATCCCTCTCCTCCTCATCATCTTCTGCCGGCGAGCCGCCTCTTGTTGGTTGCGGAAACGGCCAGATGGAAGGAACGGAAGAGTGCGAAGTGCGCGTTTCCTGCAATCAGCCCGGTGCCGTTTGTGTCAACTGTGCCTGTGAGTACGCCGTCGCCGGTTGCGGAGATGAAATGCTCTCAGATGAGGAGCAGTGCGAGAGGAACATGCCTTGTACGGACGGCGCACTCTGCGAGAATTGTCGCTGCCTCACCGAAGTTCTGCCGCCTGCAGAAGACAGTGAGCCAGAGACTAGTGTAGTTGCCGGTACAGTCTGCGGTAATTCCCAGCTCGAAGAGGGCGAACAGTGCGAGACGAATGCGGCGTGCCCGCGTCCCGGAGATCTGTGCATCGGTTGCCAGTGCCATAATCCCCCTGAGGCACGTTGCGGGAATGCGCTGCTGGAATTATCGGAACAATGTGACGACGGCAACACCTCATCGGGGGATGGATGCTCCGACTTGTGCCAGCGCGAGAATCTCAATCTCATCGCTTCACAGCCCTTCTGTAGTAACGGTCTCATCGAGCAGGGTGAGCAGTGTGATGACGGCAATACGTTTGCCGGTGATGGCTGTTCTACCACGTGCTCCTTCGAACTCGTTTCAGCCCTTCCGGAAGAGGCTTCTCCGCTGCCGACGCTCATCCCGGGTCTGTGGCCGTCCTTCACATCCACGGTCTTCCGCCGGAGCGGGCGCACTGCCAAAGTGTCTCCCTCCATGCCCACTTTCGGCAGGACTACTTCTGCCATTTCCTCTGCTGCATTCCGCCCTGTCGCTCCGAAGGTGTCTTCCTCTTCCACTGCTGCTGTTGCGACTTCCCCTGTGTATGCAGGGGTGGCTCCCTGGCAGTATGTCTCCGCTGTTCCCTACGCTCCTCCCTCCGGCCCCGTTGGTTCCACCGGTCCAGCCTCCGTTGCTCTCATGGCAGCGGGCGCGGCGGCGGGGTTTGCCTGGTCCAGAAGGAGGAAGAAAAGTGACTTGCCCTGAGGAGGCAGAGCCGACGAAGGGTGGCTGCGGGAGCTGCAGCAGGGTTTGCGTTCATACGGAGAAAGATGCGCCCGTAACCTGTCCATTTCTGTACGTGAGCGGGGAATAGTTGTTCTTCCCTTCCCATGGGGATGAGGTTTAGTATTTCTGCCGTGCGTCCGTTTTCCAGCAGGTTTCCCTTCCGGAACTCCGTTCTCGTTGCGGGTTTTCTGTTGGCGGCCGTGTTCTCCGTCATCGTGCTTCGTTCGTTCGGTGGTCATTCGACCGCAACGCTCGGCGTGAACGACCGTTGCACGAATTTGAGCGGCAACCCTCCTCCCGGGGGTGTGCAGCTCTATCATCCCTACCAAATGCCGCATGATGTGACGCTGTACAACACCTGCACGACAGAAGAGAACTGTCCGAGTTGTACCGTGAGTCAATGTGCCCGTTGCTACGTCGAAGAGTACGTGTGCGGAGGTATCTCGGCCGGGAGTTACTTCAAGAACACTACCGAGTGCAATCTCTGTGAAAACGGCGTGTGTACCGAGGCCGCCACGAGCTCGTTCGCTTCTGAGGGCGCCGGCCCGGAGCTTCGCCCGACCATCGAGATCGCCGAGCGCACAGGTGAGGTCTACTGTAACGCCCCGTACGGCACGAAGTGCTACGACCTGGTATGGACGATTGCCAACGTGGGGCGCACCGAAGAATACGTATCCAGCTTCAATATCAGCACCTCGCCCGGTCTCCGCTTTTTTGAGACCGTGACCAACTGCAACAGAATGGGTGATGATAACGTCGAGTGTCCGTTTCCCGGTGGCCAGGGCAAGCACTTTCCGGCTGGTTACAGCGAAACGTGGCGGTTTCCCATCGTCGCAGATGAACCGCCGGCGACCTGTCCGAATTCTATTGCAACTTATTATGCCGCATCGGCTCTGTACGCAGGGTTCAATGGCGTGAGCTACCTTCAGATTCCCTGTACAGAGTCCGCTTCGTCCTCTTCATCTGATGGGATTCTTCATGGCTGTGTCGATCCGGATGGCAGTGATTTTTACAGAAAAGTGCGCACAGAAATATACTTCGATGGCGTGCCTGATCCTATAAAAGGCAGGACGGATTCCTGCAATGGGGACCGGGCGATTGATTACTACTGCGACTCGCCCATACAAAACATGATGTTCGGTCCGTCCCAACAACAACACCTGTGTCCCTATGGTTGTGTGAATGGCGCATGCCAGTGGGGACCGAATGTCTGCCAGAATGGCGTGATTCCTGTGCAATCGCGTCCCCAATTCATCACTGCCGTCGGATCAAAAGTCTATGTGCTGAACTTCGTCAGCAGGAGCATCTCGGTCATCAACACAGCGACCAATACCGTGTCCGCTACGATTCCCATGGGGTCCCGTATCGATGCCATCGCAGCCGTCGGGTCGAAGGTGTTTGTGGCGAATTCCGGGAACTCAACCGTCTCCGTCATCAATGCCGCCATCGATACCGTCATGACCGCCATTCCTATGAGTCCCTATCCAACCGGTTTCGTTGTCGTTGGAACGAAGCTGTATGTCTTGCAGGGGGGCGAGCCTGTCATCTCCGTCATCAATACCGTCACGAATACCGTGCAATCCACGATCCAGGTGGGGGATTTTACCTATGACCTTGCCGCCGTTGGGACGTACGTGTACGCGGCAAATGAAAATCTCGTCATCTCCGTCATCAATACTGCAACCAATACGGTACAGACTACGATCCCCATGAGTGCCCGCCCCAACACGCTCATTGCTGCCGGCTCAAAGCTGTACGTGACGCACTGGGATACCGGCATTGTTTCCGTCATCAACACCGCGACCAATACAGTCGAGGCCACAATCCCCGTGGGGACAAATCCCCGTTCTCTCGCAGTCGCCGGAACGAAGGTGTATGTGGCAAATGTCAGCAGTAACAATGTTTCCGTCATCGATACGAACACCAATACCGTGCTCGCCACCATTCCCGTGGGCATGCGACCCTACGCTCTCGCCGTCTCCGGCACGAAGGTGTATGCCGTGGGGGGTACTGCGGTCACTGTCATCGATACGAACACCAATACCGTGCTCGCCACCATCGCTGCAGGGGCAAATCTTGAGGCCATCGCTGTCTCCGGCACGAAGGTGTATGTGGCGGGCAACCACGTCGATGGAAGAGTGTTCGTCGTCGATACCCTGACCGACACTCTGTCGTGCAGCGCCGCAACGGCGGTTTCCTCTTCATCTGCCTCTCAGTGTCCCACGCCACCTCCTCCTCCTGCCGGATGCGCACTGATCTGCACGAATGGGAATCCCTGTCCGCTGTGTCATGTGCAGTGTCCCAGCTCCTCCTCAAGTTCGCGTTCTTCCTCCGCCTCAGCGATTCCGGCCGGTTCTTCTTCCAGCGCCGTCGCCAGCTCAGCAGGTCCTTCCTCTGTGTCTTCCGCCGCCCAGACCTCCCAATCTTCATCCAGCTCTCAGGCTGTGAGTTCGGTGGGTGCCCTCTGCGGCAATCGTGTCATTGAAACCGGTGAGCAGTGTGATGACGGAAACGTCGTTCCCGGAGACGGGTGCGGCCAAATCTGCCAGCGCGAGGCAGGATGGGTCTGTTCCGGCGTGCCAAGCGTGTGCACCACCGTCTGCGGCGACGGCATCCGCGCGGGAGTGGAGCAGTGCGACGATGCCAACCTGAACAACGGTGATGGCTGTTCCAGGACCTGTCAGACCGAACAGGGGGTTTCTTCTACCGCCTCTTCCCAGCCCATTGCTGTCATCTCTTCGTCGGCGGCCTCGGGCGCTCCTACCTGCGGCAACGGACAGCGCGAGGGGAGTGAGCAGTGCGAAGCGGATGCGGAATGCACCGCAGGGACCATCTGCCGGAGCTGCCGATGTATCGCACCGACACAGCGGTGTGGCAATGGAACGGTGGAAGCTCCCGAGCAGTGTGATTCAGGACATCCCTGCCCGGATGGCGGCTTCTGCACGGCCACCTGCTCCTGTGTTCCGCGCTCCTCCACTTCGGCCCGCAGCAGCGCTCCTTCCCCGTCCTGTGGCAACGGCACGCTCAATGACAGCGAGGAGTGTGAAATCAATGCACCGTGTCCCATCCCCGGTTCCGTCTGTGTGAACTGCGTCTGCCGTCCACCGGCGGCATCGTGCGGCAATGGGCTGATCGAAGACCAGGAGGAATGTGAGTTCGGTTATTCCTGCAGCGATCAGGGTATCTGTCAGGATTGCCGGTGCGGCCCCGGCGCAGAGACAACTGCTCTGTTGCAGGCTTCCTCCAGCGTGACGGCCCCCGCCCCTGCGCCCCTGACGCTTCCGCAAATCTGTGGCAATGCCCTCCTCGAGGGTTCGGAGCAGTGCGAGACGAATGCAGCGTGCCCGCGTCCCGGGGATCTGTGTGTGGATTGTCAGTGTCATAATCCCCCTCAGGCGCGCTGCGGGAATACGCAATTGGAATTATCGGAAGAGTGCGACGACGGCAATACACAGGATGGCGACGGCTGCTCCGGCCTGTGTCAGCGCGAGACGATCAATCTCATTGCCTCTCAGGCCATCTGCGGCAACGGTCTCATCGAGCGGGATGAGGAGTGTGACGACGGCAACACGGTTTCGGAGGATGGATGTTCCGCTGTCTGCCAGCGCGAAGTTCTGCCACCACGGTTAGAACTCACACTCCTTCCCGAGCAGCCCGCCTCTTCGTCTGTTGCCTTTCAGCCTGTTTCCAGCGCGCCTGCAGTGACCGTCCCGGTGCGCACCGGTCCTACCCCCAAGAGGGCAGTGTCTTCCGTTCCAGCCTTCTTTCCCGCTGCACCCGTTCCCTCTGCCCTTGCTCCTTCTATTCTCGCCACAACCATCGTCCAGCCGCCCTCCTGGCAGGCGTATGCTTCCGTCATTCCCTACGCTCCGCCCACAGGCCCCGTTGGTTCCACCGGTCCGGCCTCTGTCGCCCTAATGGCCGCAGGTGCTGCGGCAGGTCTGGCGTGGATGCGGAGAAAGCGGAAACCATAGCATCATCTTTTTCAATGCGTGCAACAAATGGCAAACAGCTCCTTTGAACAGAAAGTGATACGCTCAGCGGGAAATATGCCCGATTTCTTACGGTCCGGAGCGGCGGCGTCTTCTCTGCACAGGCGCAGAGGCTTTGTGGTGCTGGGGATCGCCGGGGTGGCCGTGCTGGGGTGGATATCTCTGCAGAGTCGGCAATCCATGCACATGTTCACCGCACAGGTGATGGGCGATACACCCTACTGCGGCAACAATATCCGCGAGACGGGGGAACAGTGCGACAGCGGGTATGCATGGGGCAGAATTGAGGGCTGTGGTATCAATCAGGTATGTCAGCGTTGTCAGTGCGTCACGCTCACGTCTGCGAATCAACACTGCATAGGCACGGCATGCTATGCAGGAGTAAATAATTGTCCTTCAGGGACACCGGCATGCGATGTGACCTGTGCCTGTTCCGCGATCTGGTGGCCACACTGCGGCGATGCACGGTGCATGTCTTTCGAGCAGGGGGCAGGTGGGCGGATCATCCATCCTTCGGCAACCGGGCCGATCCAAAACAGAGTGGAGGGCTTCGGCATGGATATCGTTCCCATGGGCGATCTGGATGCGGACCAGATCCCGGACGTCGTTGTTCTGGCTACCGGGAACGGCACCCCGTTCGTCAGCGGCACGATCCATGTGATCTATATGAATCGCAACGGCACCGCCAAGCGTATTGATCCGCTGCCTTATGTGCCGGAGCGTCAGGGTCTTGCCCCACTCAAGCTGGCCTACGCAATGGAATCAGTCGGGGATATCGACAGCAACGGCGTTCCCGATCTTGCCCTGTATGCGTGGACCGGCACGTATACGGAAGGGGACTATGGCAATGACGAAGAGATACGTATCCTTCGGCTGCAGCGGACGGCGGAAGGGGTTTCCGTTCTTGCCGACAGGGCAAATCCGGAGCCGCAAGAACAGGCGCGCCAGGGATACGGATACGATCTGGCCTACCTGGGCAATGGCAGACTGGCTGCATATCTGGGGCGAGGTGACTCCTTCGACGAGGCGGTTGGCATTTTCCAGATTTCATCGAATGGAAACATTGCGCAGATCGGCACCGTTCAAGGAGTCTCCGGTGGGAATGTGCTTGGTGCGCCCGGCGATCTCAATGGAGACGGCGCAAATGATCTCCTGTGGAATCGGACGGTGGCTTTTCTCTCGCAGGACGGGACATCGGTCTTGTCGCAGCAGACAATCGCCTTCGGGAGCCCGTACTTCAATGATGGATTTATTCATTCGAATCCCTGGGGGGACACGGATGGGAACGGAGTCCCGGATCTGCTCCTCGGTATGGTGAGTCAGCAGGGCAAGTACGAGAATATCGGTATCGTGGGAAAGGTATTGCTCGAGCGTACTTCGGGCAATCCGCCCCTCCGGGTGAAATCCTCTCAGATCATGTATTCCCCCGAACAACCTGCGCGTTTCGGCGGAGCTTTTGGAAGGGCCGCGGCGAACGTGGGCGATATCGACGGTGACGGACAGCCGGATATCATGATCGGCTCGCCCGAAACATTCTTCTGCGTCGATGGCACGCAAGTGCATGGATGCTCCGGCACGCATCCCGGTGCTGTTTGGGTGTACCTCTCCGGCGCCGGTGTTCCGATCTGCACTGCAGACTGCGGCTCCGCACCAATTTCTCCATCTTCGTCTTCTGCTCCGATTCCCCCATCTTCGTCTTCTGTTCCGATTCCCCCATCTTCGTCTTCTGTTCCGATCATTCCGAGCTCCTCTTCGCAGGCGGCTGTCTGTGGGGACGGGCGCTTCGCAGCGACCAAGCAGTGCGAGCCATCAGGCATGCTGCAGACTTTGCCTACGAACGGTATCCCCGATGCGGTCCGGGCGGGCGACTTCAACGCAGACGGCAACGCGGATCTGGTCACGCTGAATCTAAGCCCCAATCGAACCGGCAGCATCAATGTCTTTCTCGGCGCGGGGGACGGCAGTTTCAGCCCCGGAGCGAATTATCAAGTTGGCAATGTGCAATCCGTCTTCCAGGCCGCCGATGCGCAGGGCGACGGCAAGTTAGACCTTTTGCTGGGGGCAACACACATCATGAGAGGCAATGGAGATGGCACGTTCCAGCCTGTATCATCCCTGCTGCCGCAAGGCGCTGATGTCGCTGTAGGCGATTTTAACGAAGACGGCCGTCCCGATATCTTCACCACCACCGTATCCTCGCCCAACTCTCCGCATGTGGAGCAGCTCTTCGCAGGTCAGGCCGGGGGAGGCTTCGCCGCCGGCGTCACCGTCGCGGAGTTTCCGCACCCTTGGAGCAATATCGTCACGGCAGACTTTGACGCGGATGGCCACCTCGATGTCGCGTACCTGCCGACCGGTAATTCCAATGACCCACCGGGGCTCACCGCCAATTTCACGGTGCAGATACTCTACGGCAACGGGAACGGCGCCTTCATCTCGGTACCATTGACGCTCAGCAGTTGGACGAGCGGCGCCACCGGTCTGTGGATGGCGGATATCAACGGGGATGGACGCAGCGATCTTTACATGGATGGCAACGGCAACGTGGGGCCATTTTGGCTCAACAACGGCAACCGCACGTTTGAAGCAAAGAACAATTATATGGGGAATCTGAATGACCCCGCTGCGCTCATCGATGTCGATGGCGACGGCAAGGCCGATGTCATCACCGGCGGCCGTACCGCCTCGCCCACCATTGAGATCCACAAAGGCAATGGCGATGGCTCCTTTGTCCAATCACCCCTGTATTCCTTTGGAGTCACGTACCCGCTCTGGCACTCAGAAGGGAATATCGCCCAGGCGGACTTCGATCATGACGGTAGGCTGGACTTCGCCATCGCCCGGACAAGCATCGCCGATGCGGGGGCGAACTTCATCATCGTGCAGATCAGCCCCTGCGCTCCCGGACAGACCTGCAGCAGTTCCTGCCAGTGCATCGGTACGCCCATTCCGCCCAGCTCGTCCTCCCGTTCTTCTTCGCGCTCCTCATCTTCTACTTCACACTCCTCCTCCGCATCTTCCGTCTCGAGCATGACCATTGCATCGTCGAGCGCGTCGCACGGTGTCAACGCGCTCTGCGGCAACGGTCTGCAGGAGGGCACCGAGCAGTGCGAAGCAGGCATTCCCTGTTACACGGGCCTCGTCTGCATGAATTGCCTGTGCATCTTCCCGCCCTCCTCATCTGCGGCGCCTCCCTCCTCCACATCTTCCGACGGCTTTGCTCAGGTCACCTGCGGCAATAGCACGTTGGAGGAGTATGAACAGTGCGAGCAGGGATTCGACTTCTGCCCGCCCGATTTTCTCTGTGACTACACTTCGTGCTTCTGTCTGCCATCCGGGATGTTCTCGAGTGCGTCCTCTGCGGGGGTGTCTGTCGGCAGCCAGCCCCTCTGTGGCAACGGCGTTCTGGAAGTCACAGAGCAGTGCGATACGGGGAATCCGTGCCCCGGCGGGGATTTCTGCACTATTGCGTGCATGTGTGAATCACGCGGGGGGCCTGTACCCGTCGCACCTTCCACTGTCGTGCGCTGCGGCGATGGAATTCTCGGAGCAGGGGAACAGTGTGAATCCGGCATGCCCTGCAGTGACGGCGCCTTCTGCACCACATCCTGCCTCTGCCTCCGGAGTGAAACGGTCTCCCTCTGTGGCAACGGCGTGCTTAACCTCCGTGAGGAGTGCGACGACGGCAACACCGAGAATGGTGACGGCTGTGACCGGTCCTGCCGGAGAGAGGCTGCCGTTTTTGCACAGACCTGCGGTAACGGAGAACTGGAAGGAGGGGAACAGTGCGAGTTGAACAGTCTCTGCCCCCGTCCGGGGGACCAGTGCCTGAATTGCCAGTGCCGTGCCGTGTCGGAGTCGGCCTGCGGCAATGGGGTTCTCGAATTCCCCGAGGAGTGCGAGACCACCGCCGCGTGTGCGGGTCTCTCGCACTTCTGTGCCAGTTGCCGCTGTGTCCCGTTTGTCTGCGGCGACAATGTCCGCGATCTCGGCGAGGAGTGTGACGACGGCAACACGGCATCCGGCGACGGCTGCTCTGCCACCTGCCAGCGCGAGACGATCAATCTCATTGCCTCTCAGGCCATCTGCGGCAACGGTCTCATCGAGCGGGATGAGGAGTGTGACGACGGCAACACGGTTTCGGAGGATGGATGTTCCGCTGTCTGCCAGCGCGAAGTTCTGCCACCACGGTTAGAACTCACACTCCTTCCCGAGCAGCCCGCCTCTTCGTCTGTTGCCTTTCAGCCTGTTTCCAGCGCGCCTGCAGTGACCGTCCCGGTGCGCACCGGTCCTACCCCCAAGAGGGCAGTGTCTTCCGTTCCAGCCTTCTTTCCCGCTGCACCCGTTCCCTCTGCCCTTGCTCCTTCTATTCTCGCCACAACCATCGTCCAGCCGCCCTCCTGGCAGCCATATGCTTCCGTCGTTCCCTACGCTCCGCCCACGGGCCCCGTGGGTGCCACCGGTCCAGCCTCTGTCGCGGCGATGGCCGCAGGTGCAGCGGCGGGGTGGGCGTGGATGCGACGGAGAAAGAACAGGCGGTAGAACGTGCGATCATTGGTTACTGATCAGAACAACACTGTGTCAATCAGGCAGCGGCAGCGGTTGTTGCTACACTCCAATGCAATGATCAGCATGTTACGGCGTCTTCTCGGGAGCAGCGGCAAGCTTCTGGCGGTAGTGCTGGGGATTGTTCTTACTGTGACGATTTTCAATCGTTCTTCACTCCGCATTCCCTGGCTGGCGCAGGAGATGCCTGCGGATCCATGGGGTCTGGCGTGCGGTGGTACCTCGTTCTGCAATGAGTTTTCTTGGTGGTCGTTCACCTGTAATCCGGCGGCCAAATGTTGCGCAAAGCGTAATGGGGCATACGTTCAGGTTGTCGCGTGTGAGAATGTGAGCCCATCTGTCACTCTTCCCGCGCACGGGTGGTGTGACTCTCCTGCACAGGTGGGGGATCTTTGCTACGACCCTGCTTCATGCACGTACGGAACGTGCGTTGAGTATGCTGGCCCATACTACCTCGAATGCAATCTTGCGGGCGGGGGGTACTGTCCCGAGGGCACCGGTTGTGACACGACGGGTGGTTGTGTTCTCTCCACTCCTTTCTGCGAAACAGACAGCGACTGCAACGATGGTAATTTACAGACGGTAGATACGTGTTCTGTCGGGGAGTGTAGCAATGTTCCAGGGGCCTATCCCGCCTCCTCATCCACTCCGCCTCCTCCACCACCTCCCTCATCCTCCTCGGCTCCGGGAGGCTGCGCGTGCCCCCCCAATCCTGTCCCCGGCTGTGATCCTTTTGGTTGCCTCAATGGTCCTCCGCTTCCGGCTTTCTGTGTGTTAGTCGGCACGCCAGTCTTCAATCCTACAACCTGCGCAAACGAGTGCACCGGTTGCGATATGGAATGCGATACGGTCTATCCGCCTACTCCTTCTTCCGTCGCTCCCATCACGCTCCCTTGTGGCGGCGGGTCGGTGAGCGCTTCGACCAATGTCTTCGTGCAGGGGTCTGGAGGATGCAACTTCGCCGTCAGTACAACATTGACAGGATCACCCCACGGTTCCATCGCCTCGCCGCCAGGTGCCTCCCTGTATTGTCCTGGAGATACGGTGACGATTGGCATGTCCTTCTCCTCGGCGGGAACCTACACGCTCGAGACCTGTTCAGAGTTCGATACCGCCTACTACGAGATGCAGGTCGACTATTACTGCCAGCAAGAGACATGCGCCAACGGAATCTGGGGGCCAACGATTCCGGATCTCTGTACGCCGACACCAGGGGGAGGAAGCTGGTCAACGCCCTTCACGAATACGCCCCAATGCTCTCCACTGACCATTACGGTGAATGCGGCTACGGGCTGCTCCTCGGGCGGGAGCGGGGGCTCATCCGGCGGGTCGGGCGGTTCTTCGGGAGGGTCGGGTGGCTCTTCCGGTGGTTCCGGCGGATCGAGCAGCCATGCCTTCAGCAGCAGCTCCGGCGGCGGGAGCAGCGGAGTCAGCTCCGCAGGGGCCAGTAGCAGTTCACGGAGCAGTAGCTTCTCCGGTGTGAGCAGTATGGGCAGTTCGGCGAGTAGCACGCAGAGCCATTCCTCCAGTATCCCCATCCAGAGCTCTTCCGGCTCTGTTCCCTCGTCATACTCCTCCGGCATTTCCATTCAGAGTTCCGTCGGCACATCCTCTTTCAGATCTCTCGCGTCCTCGCGGTCATCCTCCTCTTCCACGGGCTACTGCGGCAACGGGGTGCTTGATCCCATAGAAGACAGCCAGTGCGAGCCGAGTATCGGGTACGATAAGTGCTTTTTCTACGGTTTTGTCTGCGATGTGAGTACCTGCCGTTGTACGCCCTCCAGCACGAGCAGCAGTTACTCCTCCTCTTCCTGCCCGGGCGACCTCTGTAGCGGCCCGTACGATCCCAACGGCGATGAGATCTGCGCTTCAATAGGTCTTTCCTGTGAGGAGCTCTCCGAACCTCCCTGCGCACGCTGCATCGGCGGATCTTCCTCCTCCATCATCGTGCAGAGCAGCGCGACTTCCACCTCCTCCACCTCCTCCACCCTCTGCCCCGGCGATCTCTGCTCCGGCCCGTACGATCCCAACGGCGACAGTGTCTGCGCCTCGTATGGCCTTCTCTGTGAGGAGCTCTCCGAACCTCCCTGCGCACGCTGCATCGGCGGATCCTCCTCCTCCATCATCATCGTGCAGAGCAGTGCTACTTCCACCTCTTCCTCCCCCACCTCTCCGGGTTGCGGCAACGGCCTGCTCGATGCCGGCGAAGAGTGTGACGACAGTAACTGGAATGACGGCGACGGCTGCGATGATCTCTGCCGCATCGAGACAGGCCCGTGGTGCGGCAATGATGTGCTCGACCTGGGCGAACAGTGTGACGATGGTAACTGGGATGACGGCGACGGCTGCAGCCGCTTCTGCCGAGATGAAGCCACGTTGGCTCCCCGCTGTGGTGACGGCTTCCTCGATCCCGGGGAGGAGTGCGACGACGGAAACCCCCGGAACGGTGACTACTGTTCCGTCCTCTGCCGTTGGGAGGGTCTCGAGCGGTGTGCCAACAACATCATCGAACCGCCCGAACAGTGTGATGACGGGAACACGCGTGACGGCGACGGCTGCAGCCGCTTCTGCCGCACAGAGCAGATTCTCGGCGGCCCGCTCTGCGGTGACGGCCTGCTCGATCCCGGCGAAGAGTGCGACGACGGCAACACCGGCCCGGAGGACGGCTGCGACGCCTGGTGCCGCTGGGAGGGCTTCAACCGCTGCGGCAACCACATTCTCGAATGGGGCGAACAGTGCGACGACGGCAACCTTTTCAACAGCGACGGCTGTTCCACCCTCTGCCAGCGGGAGCAGACCGCACCACTCTCTTCCTGCGGCGACGGGCGGAGGGCGAAGACCGAGCAGTGTGACGATGGCAATCCCCTCGACGGAGATGGCTGTGATCGCGGCTGCCGCATCGAATCCTTCTCCGCCGCCGCCGCCCTTCTCTGCGGCGACGGCCTGCGCGATGTCGGAGAGGAGTGTGATGATGGCAACCTCTCTAACGGTGACGGCTGCTCCTCACACTGTCTCTTCGAGCAGGGCCGTTGCGGCGACTCCACTGTCCAGCGTGCATTGGGTGAACAGTGCGAACCTTCCCTCCACAACGCCTCTCTGCCGTACGGCTGCACCTCCACCTGTCGCTTCCTCCACCGTGAGTGCGGCAATGGCATTCCCAATCTGGGTGAGGAGTGTGACAGCGGCCCCCTCAATTCCAATCTGCCCGATGCCCCCTGCCGTCCCGATTGCTCCCTGCCCCACTGCGGCGACATCGTCCTCGACCCGGTCGAGTTCTGCGATGATGGCAACCTGCTGGGCGGCGATGGCTGTGACGAATACTGCCGCCGGGAGGGAGGCTTGATCACGCAGAGATCCTCTGCTGCTTCCACCTTTCCGTCGCTGCGGCCCGCTGCACCCGATGTCCGCGCACCAGCCCAGCCGCATGCGCCCCTCTTCGCCACCCTGCAGACCTTCGAGCCCTGGAGGAGGGGATCCACCGTACGCGTGCCCACCCACGCTCCCGCCGGTGAGACCGGCCCTGCGAGCATGGCCGTGATGGCTGCCGGTGCTGCAGCAGGTCTGGCGTGGATGCGGAGGAAACGAAGTTGAGCAGAAGAACAAATGCTGGGCTCTGCAAGATTGCGTATCGCTCTTGGCCATTTCTCGCGTGGTAGAGTTGGCTGGATATGAAACTGCGTCTTGTCCCACTGGAGGGTAAAACAGCGAGAGGTGCGATAGCGATCATTGTCATATGTTCGATGGCATTCTTTGTCTCCCTCCTCGATTCATCTGCCATTCGTTCGGTGTGGAGGCGGGCCCAGGTGCCGGGGGCACTTCCTACCGCCTGCTGCGGTTTCAATAATTGCGGGTGCATTGCGGAGAACGTGACGATGGAAGACTGTCTCACCATGGGTGGGTACTCGCTCCAGTCGGGCTTTGACTGCGGGGCCTGCACCCCCATCGGTGTCGGGGATTGCACCTATTGTGAGGCATCGTTCGCCCCGGTCTGTGGCGGATTCTGTCCGGGTGGCCAGAGGTGCCTGCCCGGTTTTGGTTGTGATGCTTCGGATCCTACGTTATGCGCAGAATACTGCGAATGTTCTCCAATCGATCCAGGTTCCTCGTCGAGCGTTCAGAGTTCCAGTGTATCCTCTTCCAGCTTCCGTTCCTCATCCAGTTCGCAGACTTCCTGCGCCCCTACGGGTGGCGGTTGCCCCAGTGGATTCTCGTGCACTCTCAGTTTGCAGAGTGATTGCACGTGTGCAGCGATGACGTGTTCAGACCCTGATGATTGTTGTTTTGAAACAGGAGGGTCATGTGATGCCGGATTGTGTGGGGTGGGTTCGTGTGTCAGACAGGTGCCCTGCGGGTTTCCTTCCAGCGATTCCTCATCAAGCAGCACCGTCTCATCTGGTTTTTCAAGCACCAGCAGCATCCTCCCGTCCAGTTCCTCTGCGGGCGGCGTTGCTTCATCCAGCTCCCTTGGCATTTCTTCGAGCAGCGCTCTCCCTTCCAGCTCTTCGGCAGCCAGCAGCAGTGTGACAAGTAATCAGAGCTCCTCCAGCACACAGAGCAGCAGCGCTTCGAGTGTGAGCAGTAGCCGGAGCAGTCATGCTCTCAGTTCGACATCCAGTCTGAGCAGCTCCGCAAGCAGCGGGCAGAGCCTTTCCTCCAGCATTCCCATCCAGAGCTCCACCGGTCCCGTTCCCTCGTCCTACTCCTCTAGTATTTCCATCCAGAGCTCCACCGGCACATCCTCCAGGAGTTCCTCCCGCTCCTCTTCCTCCTCCTCCTCGGCAGGGACGTCGATGCGGTCCAGCTCTTCTTCTTCTGTGCACTGCGATGCCTGTACGCTCGGGGGCGGGTGCGCGTTGTGCGGCGGAGCCGGTGAAGTCTGTGCGGTGCTCACGGATGGCGGCACGTTTGGCGGTGGAGGGTACGAATGTTTCAATCTTCCGGGCAATCATCCGGAATTTACGATCTGCGACTGCGGCGGATCATTCTCTTCCGCTTCCTCCTCTGTTCCTGTCTGCCCCGGCGATCTCTGCTCCGGCCCGTACGATCCCAACGGCGACGATGTCTGCGCCTCGTATGACCTGATCTGCGAGGAGCTCTCAGAACCTCCCTGCGCACGCTGCATCGGCGGATCCTTCTCCTCCATCATCGTGCAGAGCAGCGCTGCTTCTGCCAACTGTCCCGGCGATCTCTGCTCCGGCCCGTACGATCCCAACGGCGATACGGTCTGCGCCTCGAATGGCCTTCTCTGTGAGGAGCTCTCCGAACCTCCCTGCGCACGCTGCGTCGAGACATCTGCCTCTTCTTCCAGTACCTCCTCTATCGCTCCCCGCTGTGGTGACGGCTTCCTCGATCCCGGGGAGGAGTGCGACGACGGAAACCCCCGGAACGGTGACTACTGTTCCGTCCTCTGCCGTTGGGAGGGTCTCGAGCGGTGTGCCAACAACATCATCGAACCGCCCGAACAGTGTGATGACGGGAACACGCGTGACGGCGACGGCTGCAGCCGCTTCTGCCGCACAGAGCAGATTCTCGGCGGCCCGCTCTGCGGTGACGGCCTGCTCGATCCCGGCGAAGAGTGCGACGACGGCAACACCGGCCCGGAGGACGGCTGCGACGCCTGGTGCCGCTGGGAGGGCTTCAACCGCTGCGGCAACCACATTCTCGAATGGGGCGAACAGTGCGACGACGGCAACCTTTTCAACAGCGACGGCTGTTCCACCCTCTGCCAGCGGGAGCAGACCGCACCACTCTCTTCCTGCGGCGACGGGCGGAGGGCGAAGACCGAGCAGTGTGACGATGGCAATCCCCTCGACGGAGATGGCTGTGATCGCGGCTGCCGCATCGAATCCTTCTCCGCCGCCGCCGCCCTTCTCTGCGGCGACGGCCTGCGCGATGTCGGAGAGGAGTGTGATGATGGCAACCTCTCTAACGGTGACGGCTGCTCCTCACACTGTCTCTTCGAGCAGGGCCGTTGCGGCGACTCCACTGTCCAGCGTGCATTGGGTGAACAGTGCGAACCTTCCCTCCACAACGCCTCTCTGCCGTACGGCTGCACCTCCACCTGTCGCTTCCTCCACCGTGAGTGCGGCAATGGCATTCCCAATCTGGGTGAGGAGTGTGACAGCGGCCCCCTCAATTCCAATCTGCCCGATGCCCCCTGCCGTCCCGATTGCTCCCTGCCCCACTGCGGCGACATCGTCCTCGACCCGGTCGAGTTCTGCGATGACGGCAACCTGCTGAGAGGGGATGGCTGCGACGAGTACTGCCGGCGCGAGAGCGACCTGTTCCCCCAGTATTCTTCCACTTCCTCCCTCCCCTCCCTGCGACCGGCGGCATCCCTCACCCGCACGTCCGATCAAGCCCATCCGCCCCTCTTCGCCACCCTGCAGACCTTCGAGCCCTGGAGGAGGGGATCCACCGTACGCGTCCCCACCCACGCTCCCGCCGGTGAGACCGGCCCCGCTGCTATGGCCGTGATGGCTGCCGGTGCTGCGGCAGGTCTGGCGTGGATGCGGAGGCGCAGAAAACCGTAAGAGACAGCCTCACGCGGGAGCATTCCACTTGCCCAGCAACGTCTCGTGGAAGCGCGCAATGATCGTTGCCACCCTCTGCAGAATTTTCCTGTCGGGACCCTCTGCCATGTCGGCAATTTTCTCTTTCAGATCGACAGCACTAAAATTCGTGCCTCCACACAGATCACACACTCGTTGGAGGCCTTCGTTGCCCACTTGTGCGGTGAGCTGTGCGATGAGTTCTTCCGATGAAGAGGGGGCTTGCAGCATTGCAGGGGAGAAAGGGCAGCATCATACGCATGGGCGCGCAGACTGCAACCGCCTACAGCCCGATTTCATGGGCAACGCCTTTCATGGCCTCGAGTGTCAGTCCGATAAAATCGGACAGAGAGATGCCAAGTAATTCCTCGCATTTCCTGATCTGCTCGCGGTTCACCTGCGCCGCGAAGCTCTTCTCTTTAAATTTCTTGAGAACGCTCTTCACCTCCACATCTGCCAGCTTCTTCGACGGTCGCACGAGCGCGACGGCGATGATGAAGCCCGTGAGCTCATCGGCGCAGTACAGGCACTTGCGCAGCATCGAATCGAGCGGATGCTCGGCTCCGTACTTCTCGGCGTAGTGCGCGCGGATGTCGGCCAGCAGTTCAGCCGGAGCCTTGATGGGCGCGAGTAATTCCTCAAGTGTCTTGCCGCAGTGTTCCTCTGCATCCTTTGCCAATGTGTCCCAATCCAGGTCATGCAGCATGCCGGCCACCTTCCACGTCTCGCTGTCACCGTCATAGTTCTTTGCCAGCGTCTCCATCACTGCACCCGTGGCAATGAGGTGTGCCTTCGTCTTGTCGGCGTGCGCGGCGAGGAGCCCGTGCGCTTCGGGCAGAAGGTGCCCGTAGGTGGAATGTTGAAGAAGTGTTGTCATGGGAGGGCTCATGAACGTCTTAGGAGAGGAAACAAAAGAAATAAAGGAAAGAAAGGATGGCTCAAGAATAGAGCCCAATGCGCTTCAACACTTCCTCCTTCGGCAAGGTCGAGAGCAGCCAGCCCATCTGCGGGCCGTCATCTCTCTTGAAGAAGAGCTGGTAGAGCGGGGCGAAAATTTCCTTCGGCGGCATGTTCAATTCCGTCTTTACCGCATGCAGCACCTTGTGCACTTCCTCGCCTGTCCAGGGGGTCTCTTTCAATTGCCGATGGATCATCGTAAAAGCCTGCTTCTGTGCTGCGGAAAGGGCAGGGAGCTCCTCGGGGGCAAAGTCTGCGTCCTGAACGAAGGTGAATCGAAACTGGGCGGGCGCGAGGGCTTTCAGCCAGCGTTTCGCGTAATCCGCGCGTTCCTGAAGGTTCGACTTTTCGGCTTCTGTCAGGGCTGAACCCTTTGCCTTTTCCGCTTCTTCCGGCAGGGCTAAGTGCGGCATTTGCACGATGAAGGCCACGAGCGTGAAGCGCATGTGCCAGAGATCTGCAGGTTTCTTCGGGAAATCCGTTTGTGTGAGGGTGAACGTGCGGGCGAAGTCAGGTTCCGGTTTTTCCTGCCTGCCGAAAGCGTAATCCGCCAGACGGTCATGCTCATCGAAGAGCTGCGGAATCGTCACGCCCTCCGGGTCGAAATCGATCGGCTGGTTGGGCTGTTTGCGAATCATCAGGAGCTTCAGGATTTTTGGAGGAAGCAGATCTGACACTTCCTTGGCCGAAGCGCCGAGCCCCTTGCTTGCGCTCATCTTCTTGCCGGCGATGTTGAAGAATTCGTAGGGGATATTGAGCGGCTCGGGGTAGTGGAAAATTTCCTCGCAGATGCGCCGGCCGATATCGCGCGAACCTCCGGCGGCGGAATGATCCTTACCCGCTCCTTCGATTTTCACGTTCATCACCTTCCACTTGGCCGGCCATTCCACCTTCCACGGAAGCTTGGCATGACCGTCAAACGGGCTCACGGTTCCGCTGTGGCCGCATCCTTTGGCCCATTTCACCAGATCCGGCTTGCAGGCGTAGGTGACGAGTTTCCCGTCCCAGCCGGTTACCTGCGTCGTTCCGACCTTGCCGCACTGCTCGCAGATCACCTGGAGCGGATACCAGTCTTCCGGCTTCAGACTCCCGCTCACTGCGCGGTAGATCGTCCGAATCTCAGTTGCGTGATCCAATGCATCGCGGATGACCTCATTGAACTTCCCTTCCTTATAGAGAGGAGCGAGCGGGTAGTACGTAATCGGAATTTGGAGCCCCTTCACTACTTCCTGCAGTTCGTTGCCGAAGACCAGCGGGTAATTCGGCGCTTTCTTCGGATCAGGCGAAGGGACCGTGAAGAGCGGCTGGCCCATGTACTGGCGGAATTCCTCGCGATTCGTCAGTGTCGCCGGCAGTTCATCCATCGGGTCGAAGTCGTTGAGCTCGAAGAGGAAGTCGCACGCAACCCCTTTTTCCTTCAGAACCTGTGCGAGCACGCCATGGATGACGATGCCCCGCAGCGAGCCCACGTGCACGCGGCCCGAAAGCGTCTTCTCATCTCTGAGGATCAGCGGCTTGCCTGCTTTGATTTCCGCCGCGAAGCGCTGTTCGATCTCCCCGACGATGGAATCGACCCACTGCATGGCTCAAGGATAGCGCGAATGGGTGCGGGATTGAATGCAATACAGGAGCGTATTGGACTCTTGAAACAATGAACGGCGATCGCTCTCTACCTACAGGCACTCTCACACCAATAATCTTCTTGGGCAGAGGCATGGCACAAGAGGACATATGTGGTTATAGACACCGGAGAAACTGTAGTGCTGAATTTTCCGCGCTTGATGACACACTCTTGTTGTGCCTCATAAATGCACTCTCGCATCTGTGATATGGCATCCTTACCAGCATCCATACAGCTTATGGCTGTCGATGATCCAGTGCAGGATCCCTGATAATTTTTTAGGCCAGAGCATTGCCCTGAAGTGTCACTCCATATGCCGTCGCCATCACCACAGAGGCAGCATGAAGTCTGGGCAACTTTACCATTGGAGTCCTGGCATTTGACGGGAGTACTTTTGCCAGAACAAAACTTTCCTGATCGACAATTGTCGTACGTTTTTGTTTTGGCAGTTAGATTGTATGTGATGCGAGTCTGGCACTCTGGCCAATTGGATATTGTCTGATTGGCACTGACAGTGACCTCTCCTCCAGAGCGGTGTATCCAACGCTGCAGCTCTGCGATCCTCTTGTCTGCCTCAGCTTCATCTGCGAATACGTTGCAGCCGACGTCTTCAAATGAGGCGCATTCGAATGCACAGGTGCGGATACAGACATCAACTTTTTTAATAAAATTCAAACATCCTTGTCCGTGTCCCATGCGGATTTGGGTGAGGCCGGTACAGGAATTGATTTTTGGTATTACTGACAATAAATCTTCTTCCGGTACTGTGAATGTGTTTTCCGTAGAACATTGGGTCTGTCCTGCTTGCCAGCTATTACAGAACCTTTTAAACATTGGATAACATACTTTTTGATCGGTGAGCCATTCACAATTTGGATCTGTATTACATGCTTTCCAATTATCAGCATAGGCGCCACACTCCGTGCTCTGTGCATAGAGGCAGAGACAACAATCTCGGCTCGATGAAGATGAAGATGGGGAAGAAGTGGACGGGGGAAGTGGTAGCGACTCCTCGCTTGTAGACGAAGATTCCTCAGAGCTCGATTGCGTTGCTGAACTCGACTCAGAAGACGATGACGACTCCCACCATGGAATAGATGAGGATGTATCACTCGATGAGCTCGTGGATTCCCAGTCCCACGGCGAGGTTGCGCTCGATTCCGAAGACGATGTCGTATCTTCCGATGAAGAAGACGGTTCTTGCCACTGGATAGGCAGCGTGTCACTCGATGACGATGATTCGACCGGCATCCACCATGGAATGGATGAGGATGTATCACTCGATGAGCTCGTGGATTCCCAGTCCCACGGCGAGGTTGCGCTCGCAGAAGAGAGATACGGTTCCGAGAATGCCGATGACGTTGACGAGGATGACGGATAGACGAAGTAAGGCAGTGCGAGTGCCGATACCGCAGGCAGATTTCCCGTTTGCAGTAATCCAATGAGGCTAACCGCAAACCCAAGGAGAACGAACCGTGTGAACCGCACCATAATTTGTGTGTGGGAGATTAATGATATTATACATCTATTCCACAGTTTTATCAAATCAGTGTTGAGATCAAGAAAACTATTGAGATCACGTAATCCCGCATTATCCGAGAGCAACATCCAGCGTCATCATCACGGCAAAACCGGCCAGCGCCGCCAGTGTGGCAAGATCGGTGTTGTGCCCCGCCTGCGATTCGGGAATCACTTCTTCCACGACCACAAAGATCATGGCTCCTGCCGCAAACGCGAGGGCGAAGGGGAGGAGGGGACGCATGAGCAATACCGCTGCGGCGCCCAGGATTCCCGCCACAGGTTCCACCAGCGCGGAGCTCTGGCCGATGAAAAAACTGCGCCAACGGGACAGGCCGTTATTGCGCAGGGGCAGCGAGACAGCGGCACCCTCGGGAAAATTCTGCAGCCCGATGCCGATGGCCAACGCGATGGCGCCGGTGAGCGATGCTCCGCTGATACCGGCTCCCACGGCCCCGAATGCAACACCCACGGCCAGTCCTTCCGGGATGTTGTGCAGCGTGATGGCCAGCGTCAGGAGAATATTGTGGTGCCAGTTTGTGCGGATTCCCTCCGCTTCCGTCACGGGCGCAAAGAGGTGCAGGTGCGGCAGCAGGCGATCCATTCCGTAGAGCGCTATTCCCCCGAGGAGGAATCCTGTCAGCGGCGGGAACCAGGGCGCGTAGCCCATTTCGCCCGAGAGCGTGATCGCAGGAGCGAGCAGAGACCAGAAACTTGCAGCGATCATGACGCCTGCGGCAAAACCGAGTGAGGCTTCCAGAATCCGGCGGTCGATCCCTCTGCAGAAGAAGACCGACGCAGCCCCCAGTGCGGTGACGGCCCAGGTGAAGAGCGTGGCGAGGGCCGCCTGCCAGATGGGATGGAGCGCGGTGAACGTCGCAATCATGTGCCTACAGTGTAGAGGGATCTCTCGTACGCTGGCCAATGCGTGGCTCGCGCAGTGGCAAAATCCTTTCTAAAGTGTTTGACCCCGGATCAATTGTCCGTAATATGCCTCCGCATTCCGATTCATTCTTCGGGGTGAATCGAACAATTTGCGACGTTCCAGACCGTCTTCCCCTTCGGAATAAACGGTCCAGAAGAACCTCCCGCACCTATGCCTTCCGGTCTCATCGCACGCAAAGTCGGCATGTCCAAAGTCTTCCTCGAGAACGGGGAGGCGGTGCCGGTGACATACCTGCGGGTTCCGACGAACATTGTCGTTCGCACGAAAACCAAAGAGAAAGACGGCTACGATGCCGTTGTTCTGGGGATCGATCCCAAGAACTGGAAGTCGCGCAAAGGCAAGGAGCACGTGCGGTACGCCGTGCAGAAGGAGTGGGCGGTCGAGTCCCTCGATGGACTCAACCCCGGCACACAGGTGACAGTCGAGTCCGTTCCGGCCGAAAGCCAGGTCACGATCGTCGGTGTTAGTAAAGGAAAGGGATTTCAGGGAGTGGTGAAGCGATACCACTTCACCCGTGGTCCCATGTCGCACGGATCCCACCACCACCGCGAACCGGGTTCGTCGGGCATGCGTGAGAAGCCGGGTCGCGTGATTAAGGGCAAGCGCTATCCGGGACACATGGGTTTGGATCAACTGACACTCAAGCACCGCCCCGTGATGGCGTGTGACGCGAAAAGTGGCGTATTTGCAGTCAAAGGGCCGATTCCTGGCCCTTCTGGTGCTGCCGTGTACGTCACGATTGAATCCGTTCCCGCGAAGAAATGACGATTGATGTCTACACTGCTACCGGCACGAAGAAGGGGACAGCCGAGCTGTCCGCCGCTCTCTTTGGAGCTCCCATCAATACGGGGCTCATGCACCAGGCGGTCATGCTGCAGCAGGGCAACCGCCGCGCTTCGATTGCAAACTCGTTGACGCGCAGTGAAATCCGCGGTTCGACGCGCAAGCTCTTTGCCCAGAAGGGAACGGGACGCGCACGCCGCGGTTCCGTGCGCAGCCCCCTGCTCAAAGGAGGCAACAAGGCGTTCGGTCCGCGCAGCGTGGCCAACTTCAGCCGCAACATGCCGCACAGCATGCGCCGTGCCGCTCTGCTGTCGAGCCTCTCGTACCAGGCGAAGCGCGGCGTGATTCTGGGGCTTGAGAATTACCCCGATGCTGTGAAGACGAAAGAGGCCCATGCACTGCTGAAGAAGCTCCCCGTGGCACTCGGCCGCTCCATTCTCTTCGTTCTGCCAGAGAAACACAGTGGCCTCTCGCTCTCCGTCCGCAATATTCCGCGCGTGAAGACACTCCTCGTGAATTACCTGAATCCCGAAGATATCCTCGCCGCACATCACGTGATCTTCCTCACGGAGGCACTCACCAAGGCGGAGCAGATCTTTACGGCCAAAAAGCAGCGCGTCGCAGAAGAGGCTCCCGCGAAAGTGCAGACAGAGAAGAAGGCAGAAAAGCCCTCTGTGAAGCCAAAAACTGCCAAGAAAGCCCCTGCCAAGAAAGCAGCAAAATCCTCCAAGCAAGCGTAAATGAATTACTCCCGCGTCATCCTCGGCCCCGTCGTCACAGAGAAAGCAGAGCGCCTGAAGGCCGCCGACAGACATGGGTACACGCTCTGGGTGGACAAGGCGGCAACCAAGATCGATGTGAAGTCCGCACTCGAACACTTCTATGACGTCGAAGTCGCCTCGATCCGCGTGATGCGCACCCTGAGCAAGAGCCGGTCCTTCGGGGCGGCCTCGCAGCGCATGGTGAAGCGTCCGGCGCAGAAGAAGATGCTCGTTACGTTGAAGCCCAAGAGCAAGCCCCTCGATCTCGCTACCTTTAAACACTCCTGATCATGCCGATCCGCATCTGTTCACCAACGACTCCCGGACGACGCCAGATGACGATCGCGGATTTCTCTGGCCTCACGAAGAAGCGGCCCGAAAAACGGCTGACCTTTGGCAAGCAGGCGATCAACGGCCGCAATAACATCGGCCGCATCACGGTCCGGCACCGCGGAGGCGGCCACAAGCGTCTGTACCGTCTCATCGATTTCAAGCGTATCGACAAGCACGGCGTGCCCGGAACGGTCGCTTCCATCGAGTACGATCCCAACCGCACGGCACGCATCGCGCTCGTGCATTACATTGACGGTGACAAGCGCTACATCCTCGCTCCAGAAGGGATGGCAATCGGTGCCCAGGTGGTTTGCGCCGAGCGCACGAAGGTGAAGCTGGGCAATTGCATGCAGATGCAGTACATCCCCATGGGGTACAAGGTGCACAATGTAGAGATGCAGCGCGGCCGCGGCGGGCAGATTGTCCGTTCGGCCGGCTCCTCGGCAACGCTCATCGGCCTGGATGGCGACTATGTGCTCGTCCAGCTGCCCTCGACCGAAGTGCGCAAAGTCCGGAAGGAGTGCTACGCCACGGTCGGTACGGTGAGTAACATCGATCACAACCTCATTTCCATCGGCAAGGCCGGCCGCAGCCGCTGGCTCGGTCACCGGCCGCAGGTGCTGGGTAAGTCCATGAATGCTGTGGATCACCCGCATGGAGGAGGAGAAGGCCACGCTCCGATCGGGCTCAGGAGCGGACCCAAGACGCCGTGGGGCAAGCCGGCCCGTGGTGTGAAGACCCGCCGCAAGAAGAAGGTCACGAACCGATGGATCATCCGCCGCCGCATCAAGAAGCCACGCAAGAAGTAATTTATCCCCTTAACCCTAACCCTAACCCTAACCCTAACCCTAACCCTATGTCCCGCTCCCTCAGCAAAGGCCCCTACGTCGATCCGCGCCTTCTCAAAAAGGTGATGGCGATGGTGGGCGCCGGCGAAAAGAAGATCATCAAGACGTGGGCCCGGGATTGCGATATTCCGCCGGAGTTCGTGGGATTCACGTTCGCGGTGCACAACGGCAAGGAATTCACGCCCGTGTACGTCACGGAGCAGATGGTGGGGCACAAGCTCGGCGAATTCTCCTGGACGACGAAGTTCAAGATCCACGGCGGCAAGATGCAAGAGGCACAGACCGCCGCCGCTTCTGCCGCCGCCGCACCGGCCCCTGCTGCTCCCGCAGCCGGTAAACCCGCTTCCAAATAACCCATGAGAGCCTACCTCCGCTCCGCACGCATCGCGCCCAAGAAACTAAGCGTCATCGCCCAGATGGTCCGTGGTCTCACAGTGCCCGAGGCGCAGGAATCTCTGGAGCATACGCACAAGAAGGGTGCGCGCATGATTCTCGCCTTGCTGAAGTCCGCTACCGCGAATGCAGTACACAACGACAAGCAGCGTCCCGAGGATCTCGTGATCCGCACCATCGTGGTGAACCAGGCGCAGAGCTATCGCCGCGGTGTGCCGATGGCGCGCGGACGCATGCGCCCCATCCGAAAGTTCTTGAGCCACATCGAGATCGTCTTAGGAGTTGCCGATGCGGAAGGTGAAGGGGAGAAGATTAAAAGGAAAGAAAAAAGGAAGAGGAACCAAAAGAATGGCGCAAAAACTTCACAGGAGCAGAAAAAAGCTGTACAAGGAGACGCTCCTTCAAAAAAGAAGACGACAAAGCATGCTGCCTCCGATTCCAACACCTCAAAAAGCGTGTAATCCTTTCATTCCTTTATTTCCCTTCATTCTTTTGTTTCCTTCCATTGCATGGGTCAAAAAGTGAACGCCAATGGCTTTCGGATCGGTCTCACGCACTCGTGGCCGAGCAAGTGGTATGCCCGCGGCAAGAAATTCCGCGATGGATTTCTGCAGGATGTGCAGATCCGCCGCTCGATCATGAAGAAGATGAAAGATGCCGGCATTGCCTTGATCGAGATCGATCGCGGCAAGAAGACCTCCGTCGTCATCCACAGTAGCAAGCCCGGCGTGATCATCGGCAAGCAGGGCGCGGCCATCGAGGAACTGCGCAAGCAGCTCGAGAGAGAGTGGGGAGGATCCTTCGAGGTGAACATTCAGGAGATCCGCAATCCCGATGCCAGTGCCGCTGTCATCGCCGAAACGATTCAGGGCCAGATCGAGCGACGCATGCCCTACCGTCGCGCTGTGAAAATGGCGTTGGAGAAGGCGATTACCGCCGGAGCCATCGGAATCAAAGTCACGATTTCGGGCCGCCTGAACGGCGCAGAGATCGCGCGTGCAGAGCTGCATAAGCAGGGGAATATCCCGCTGCAGACGCTCCGCGCGAATGTTGAGTTCGCCGTGCGGCACGCGGTGACCACGTACGGAACGATCGGTGTGCAGGTGTGGGTGTACCACGGTCTCGTCTTCAAGAAGGTGCAGCAAATCCATTCCGCATCTCTCCACTCTTCTTAAGCCCCCATGCTCGAACCCAAGAAAATCAAACGGCGCAAGCAACACCGCTACCGCGGAGCATTCGGTGGGAAGGCGACGCGTGGCACATTGCTCTCATTCGGCACCGTGGGGCTCAAGGCCCAGACCGGCGGCGAGCTGACAGCCCGTCAGATCGAGGCCGCGCGCCGCGCACTCACGCACAGCGTGCAGCGCGGAGGCAAAATCTGGATCCGCGTCTTTCCGCACACACCGGTCTCGCGCAAAGCTGCCGAAGTGCCGATGGGCTCGGGCAAAGGTTCACTGGAATTCTACGCAACCATTGTGCATCCGGGCACCATGATCTTTGAGATGGGTGGCCTGGAGGAAGCCGTGGCTGTGGCCGCTCTGCGTCTCGCAGCCTACAAGCTTCCGATTCGGACCAAGATTGTCACTGCTGCTTTCTTCCGCTAAATCATGACGAAGACCACGACTGCCGGCGAGCTCCGCGCGATGCAACTCCCTGATCTCTCGCGAGAGATCAAGGCACAGGTGCTGCTCATCGAGCAGTTGCGCCTCGGCGTGCAACTGAAGAAGGAGAAAGACACGGCCAAGCTCCGCCGGGAGCGCCGACAGCTTGCGCGCATGAAAACGGAGTGGGCAAGAAAGACCACAGCTCAATTGCAGGGCGTCACAAAGCCCAGTACAGTTCCCACCTCCGCCAAGGCTTCCGCCTCCGCCCTTCGGGCTACGGCGGACAAGACGGCGGACAGGTCCGCCTCCCAAGCACGCTCATGAGAACGAAAAAAGGTCACATCTCCTCGGCCAAGATGACCGGCACCGTTACGGTGACCGTCCATCGTTCGATCTTCCACCCGCTCTACCAGAAGCGTTTCATGCGGAGTAAGAAATTCCTGGCGGACATGGGGGAATTCAAAGATCTGGTCGTGGGCGATACCGTGGTCATCACGGAGTGCCGGCCCTTAAGCAAGCGCAAGTGTTTCCGCGTGACGGAGGTACTCGAGCGCGTGCCGCGTGTGAGCGAACTCAAAGAGGAGGAGGTAATCGAAAAGACCATTCACCGTGAGAAGAAGCATACGGTTCACGAGAAGAAATCCTCCTCTGTTTCCTCTGCCTCCTCTGCTTCTTCAAAAAAATGATCCAGCAGCAATCCATCCTCATGGTGGCGGATAACACGGGGGCGAAGTCGGCCATGTGCATCAAGGTGCTCGGATCGAGCAAGCGCCGCTATGCGCACATCGGTGACATCATCGTTGTGGCGATCAAGGAGGCGGCCCCGCGCGGCACGGTCCGCAAGAAGGCTGTCGAACGCGCCGTCATCGTCCGTACGCGGGATTTCATCCGCCGTCCCGATGGTGGGGGAGTGCGCTTCGACGACAATGCCTGCGTGATCATTGCCAGTGACGGCCAGCCCAAGGGCACCCGCGTCTTCGGTCCGGTGGCCCGGGAACTGCGCGGTCGCGGCTACAAGAAGATCGTTTCACTTGCTCCTGACGTTCTATGAGAATCCATACGGGCGATTCCGTCCTCGTCATCTCCGGCAAAGACAAAGGCAAGACCGGTACGGTCCTGCGCGTTCTCGACGACCGTCTGGTCGTGAGTGACGTGAACATGCGTACGCGCCATGTCCGCAAGACCGCACAGGGTCCCGGCCAGAGGCTCCGCTACGAGGCGAGCATTGCCGCGAGCAATGTCATGATCCTCGATCCCAAAACGAAGAAGCCCACGCGTATCGGTGTCCGCACGGACGAGAAAGGCCGCAAGGTGCGCATCGCCAAGGTCAGCGGTGAGGCGATCGTGGCCGGCAAGGTCACGCCGAAGAAGGGTCCCAAGGCCGCGCCCCTGAAAACGAAAGAGCAGGCGGAGAAGGCTCCGGAGGGTGAAAAAGTGGCCGGTCCGCAGCGCAAGCCTTTCTGGAAGCGTCTGAGTTTCGGAGCGGAGGCGGTGCAGGAAGGGGAGGAGCCGAAGGGTCAGGTGACCGACCACAGCGTTCCCGAGCCCACGCGCATTCCCGAATCATTCAGTCACTCACGTGGTTCCTAACGACCCATGAAGAAGTATGAATCTCTCCATGATCGGCTGCGAGGTCCCATCGCCGAAGCCCTGAAGAAGGAGCTGAAGGTCACGAACATCCATGCTTTGCCGCGCATCGAGAAAGTCACAGTGAACGTGGGGATCAATCGTTCCAAGATGGATAGCAAAGAGTCCCATGAGTACGTGGCGCAGTGCCTGTCTAAGATCACAGGCCAGAAGGCGGTGCTCACCCATTCGCGCAAAGCGATCTCGAACTTCAAGATCCGCGAGGGGCTCGTGGTTGGCGCCGTCGTCACGCTCCACGGGCGGCGGATGGAGGAATTCCTCGACCGGTTCCTGAGCTATATTCTGCCGCGCATCCGCGATTTCCGCGGTGTGACGCCGAAGCTGGATGGCCATGGCAACTATGCCATCGGGCTCAAAGATCACTCCATCTTCCCCGAAGTGCCGGCGCCCGAGGCTAACAAGATCTTCGGTGTGCAGGTGCAGATCACCACGAATGCCAAGGCCGATGAACCTGCGTTCGCGCTCCTGAAGCATATGGGAGTGCCGTTCCGCCTGGCTCGTGCGGCGAAAACTTCCTCTTCCAAGTCCTAAACCCCATGGCACGCATTGCTCTCGTCAACAAACAGCGCAAGGCTCTCGAGGAGTTCCTCAAGGCCAAGGCGTCCGGCAAGAAACCCAAGTTCCCCACGCGCGTCTACAACCGCTGCACGCTCTGCGGGCGGCGCCACGGGTATTTGCGCTTCTTCAAAATCTGCCGTATCTGCTTCCGGGAACTCGCCTGTAATGGTGAAATCCCCGGTATCACCAAATCCTCCTGGTAAAACATGGCTACCCTCTCTGACCCCATCGGCGATCTTCTCACACGCATCCGGAACGCCCAGGCGGCAGGACGCAAGCAGTGCAGCGCTCCCTGGTCCAAGCTGAAACAGTCGCTCTGCGGACTTCTCGTCCGTGAGCAGTGCCTGCAGAGTGCCGAGGTGGCAGGTCAGGCTCCGAAGCAGGAGCTGATCATCACATTCCGCACCGATCGCAGTCCGCTGTCGCTCAAGCGCGTGAGTACGCCCGGCCGGCGCGTGTACCGTGCCGTTGAAGAGCTGAGGCCCGTCGAGAACGGGTTCGGCATGGCCATCCTCACCACCAGTGAGGGGCTGCTCACCGACCGCGAAGCGCGCGCAAAGAAGATTGGCGGCGAACTCCTCTGCGAAATCTCCTAACCCTTACCCTTTTACCTTCCCATGTCCCGTATTGGACGCAAACCAGTGGCGATTCGAAGCGGCGTGACGGTCTCCGTCACGGGATCCACGGTGTCCGTGAAGGGTGTCAAAGGAGAAATGAAGTACACGTTCCTCCCCGAGGTGACGGTGAAGGTGGAGGGCAGCCAGGTGATTGTGGAGCGCAAAGAAGACAGCGACACGGCCAGCGCGCGCCAGGGGCTCACACGCCAACTCGTTGAAAACATGGTGTGTGGAGTGAGTGAAGGATACAAGAAGATCCTCGAAGTCATCGGCGTGGGCTACAAGGCGCAGGTGCAGGGCAAGAAACTGATCCTCAACCTGGGCTTCTCGCATCCGGTGGAATTCGCGATCCCGGAGGGGATCCAAATCACGCAGGACGAGAAGAACAAGAACCTCCTGACGGTCCAGGGTATCGACCGGCAGCTCGTCGGCCAGGTGGCTGCCGATATTCGCAGTTACCGCGTACCGGAGCCCTACAAGGGCAAAGGAATCCGCTACAGTACCGAGACAGTCCGCCGCAAGCCGGGCAAGGCCGCAGTCGGCAAGGGCGCTCCTGCCGCATAGCACTCTCCCATGAAGCTCACCAAGATCCATCACCGGCTCAGCAGAAAGAGGCGCATCCGCGCACGGGTCCGCGGCACGGCTGTCCGTCCACGACTCACCGTGTACCGGTCGCTCCAGCAGGTCACCGTGCAGGTGATCGATGACGATGCCGGCAAGACGATCGTCGCCGCTTCCACGCGCGAGGCGAAGGCCAAGCCGACGATAGAGGGCGCAAAGAAGCTCGGCACGCTCATCGCGAAGAAGGCCAAAGACGCTAAGATCACCTCCATCGTCTTCGACCGCAATGCCTATGCCTATCATGGCATTGTGAAATCTCTGGCAGATGCCGCCCGCGAAGGCGGACTTCAATTCTGATTTCTACCCCCTATTCCTCCTCCTCACCCAAGAATGGCCAAATCCTCCCGCCCCGACCGCAAGAAAGGCGACCGCCGCCCCCGCACTCCCAGTGAGTTCGATGAGGTGACGTTGTCAGTGGATCGTGTGACGCGCGTGGTGGCCGGAGGCCGCCGCATGCGTTTCCGTGCCATCGTGGTGGTGGGCAACAAGAAGGGCAAGGTGGGCCTGGGCACCGGCAAGGCTGCCGAGGTGCAGGCGGCGGTGAAGAAGGCCGTCGTGGCCGCCAAGCGCCACATGATCCGGATTCCCCTGTATGAAGGATCCATTCCCCATGCAGTGAACGTGAAGTTCAAGGCGGCGAAGATCCGTCTCCTGCCGGCCTCCAAGGGAACGGGCATCATCGCCGGCGGCGCCGTGCGTGTCATCATGGAACAGGTGGGCGTGCAGGATGTGCTCAGCAAGCGCTTCGGGAGCTCCAATAAGCTCGTGAACGCTCAGGCGGTGATGAAAGCGCTCGGAAAACTCAAGTGGAAGGGCGGCATGCCTTCCGAAGACGCACCCGAAAAGAAACCGCTCAAGGAAACCGAAGGTGCCCGGCAGGATGCCGAGGCGCTGGAGGGGGAGCGGCTGGGGATCACGGAAGTGAGCAAGAAGGACGTCATTCAGTAGGGAATGGGGAATCGGGATTTGGACTGAGGATTATTTCAGAGCTGATTTGAGGGAGTTTCTGTCTACATTCTGCTCTGTGGGTCTTTTCCGAAGTCCGATTCCCTATTCCCGAATCCCGTATACTGGTGATATGCCTAAAAAAGCTCTCCTCATCATCGCGCAGAAGGACTATCAGGACCGTGAGTACGAGCGCACGCGCGCCGAACTTGAACGTGGGGGTCTGGAGGTCACCGTTGCGAGTGGCGAAGGGGGTACGTGTACCGGAAAATTCGGGGGATCCGTCTTGAACACGATTGCGCTTGCACAGGTGAAGATCGCGGATTTCGATTGCATCATCTTCATCGGCGGGCCCGGTGCAGAGGCCTACGTGCGTCATCCGGAGGCGCTCCGGCTCGCGCACGAGGCTGTGGCTGCTTCTCTGCCGCTCGGAGCCCTCTGCATCGCTCCGTTGATCCTGGCGAAGGCCAGAGTGCTCGAAGGCAGGCAGGCGACGGTGTGGGATGACGGCCGGGGCACCCAGGCGGCAATTCTGAAACAGGCCGGGGCCGTATACACCGGTGATTCCGTTACGAGAGATGGAATGATCGTCACGGGCAACGGGCCGGAAGCGTCGGAGGAGTTCGGACGGACGCTCGTAGAGCTGACGAGGACGTGAGGGCGAGTAGTTTCCTGCCTCACCCCCTAGCCCCCTCTCCATCCCTGCCACGATTCCTTCATGGAGAGGGGGAACACGTACTCTTTTTGAAAAGTGCTCATAAACAGAAAGGGTGCGCCCCTCTCCCGTTGGCGTTGGGTGGGTGGGGAGAGTGGGGGTGAGGCAGATCCCCGGCTCACTCCAAACTCAGTGATCCAAAGGTCTGCACCCAGACGTCGCCGAAGACACCGATGCCTGTTTCGCGGAAGAGCGGCTGCAGAATCGTCTGGCGGTGCGATGTGGAGGCCATCCACTGCTTCACGGCAATGGATGCGGTCTGCTGGCCGCGCGCAATATTCTCGCCGAGCGCGAAGCGCGGAGAGCAGTTGCACACAGGAGTGCGCTTGGTGATGAAATAGTGCTGGGCAGTTTCAGAGCGCTGAGAGAGCAGGCTGCTCAAATCAAAGATCGCCTGACAGGGGCATAACTCCGGCGGGAGGGTGAGGTACCCCGTATTCCGGATACGGTCGACGTAACTGGCGCCCTCAGGTGTGAAGTGGCCGAAGTATCCCCGCTGGTACATGTCCTTGGCATGCTCCTGGGCCGCCTGTTCGAGGCGTGGGCTGCGGATGAGAGGCAACAGTTCTGCGGTGGCGCGTTCATGATTGATGAAGGAGATGATCTGGAGCTTTCTCTGCTCCTTGGTGCTGGGAATCGGCAGGAGGGCGCGGGTGAGGAGCTGGGTGCCGGGCGGTGGGGAAGCGACGGAAGAAGTGCGGATGATCCGGGGGAAAAGGCCGACGGGGGTTGTGGTGCGCGGACGCAGGGAAGGGGCGCACAGGAAGAGTGCATACACGGCCTGTGCGGCCTCTCCCAGTGTCATGGATTGTTCCGGATGCAGGAGTGTTTTCTTTTCCAGGGCAAAGAGGCGGCACTGCTCGACATAACCCGCGAAGGGGGCGTACGGAGCACCTGATGGAATGTCGGTGAAATGGTGTTCCGGTCCTGCCGGGAGCCTGAAGAACATGACGAGCATCCAGAGGTATTCCCCGCGTGACACGGGCGAATCGGGGCCGATCATTTTGGTCGTAGCATCCACGCGCAACATTCCGCGCTCCACGGCAGCCGACAGTGCCTTCTCCTGCCAGGAGCCCGTCGGAACATCCACGAAGACCGGACGGGGTCCTGTGGGGTCGGGGATGGTTTGGCCGCTGGATTGAAAGAGAAAGCGCACAGCCTCCGCCCGTGTGACGAGGGGGGCCTGTGCCTGCGCCGTAGTTGCGAGGGTGCAGAGCGAGAGAATGAAGGCGAGAGATCGACGCATCGGGCGCTTTGTACCACAGAGAGGGCCATACTCCGCTTGCACTCGCACGGGAAAATGCGCAGAAAACGCGTGTTCCTCCCTTTACCTTCGGCGGCCGACCCACTACGATGCCCCCCCGTATCCCTACGCAAGGGAAGCGATATGTTACACATGCTCCGTCCAGCACACGGCTCGACCCACAAGCGCAAGCGCGTTGCACGCGGCAGCAGTGCCGGCGGCGGAACGACGGCGGGTCGCGGCACCAAAGGCCAGCAGGCACGTGCCGGTAAGGGCCGCAAATTCGGCTTCGAGGGAGGTCAGGTTCCGCTCATCATCCGCCAGCCCAAGCTCCCAGGCTTCAAGCGGCCGATGCACCGCACATTCGAAGTGATCAATATCGAGGCGCTGGAGGCCAAGCTCCCGGCGGGTGCGTACGATGCCGCTTCGCTTCGCCAGCACGGCCTGCGCACAACGCGCCAGCCGGTGAAAATTCTGGGCCAGGGGTCCGTCACCAAGAAATTCGATCTCACAGTTCACGCTGTTTCCAAATCCGCTCGGTTGGCACTCACGAAGGCCGGAGGTTCGGTCATGATCGTGCAGTGAGTGACTGGGCCCATGCGGAATTCATCCCATGTTCACCTACTTACGACAGCTCTGGCACTCCGAGGATCTCCGTCGCCGGATCCTCATGACGCTCTTTCTGCTGTTCCTCTACCGCGTCGTTGCGCACATCACAATTCCCGGCGCCGATCCCCAGGCGTTGCAGCAATACCTGGGCACCCGTTCCGCCTCCGGGCCCATGGGCATCTTCGTCGCGCTCACCGGCGGCTCCATCGATAATTTCTCCGTGGTCCTGCTCGGGCTTTCGCCCTACATCAATGCGTCCATCATCGTGCAGCTCTGCACAGTGATCTTTCCGAAACTCGAGGCCCTGAGCAAAGAGGGCGCGCACGGTCAGCAGGAGCTCAACCGCTACATGCGCTGGATTTCCTTCCCGCTCGCATTCATGCAGAGCTACGGCTTTCTGATCCTCCTCAGCCGTGGCGGTTTGAATTTGGTGGATACGTCCTTCCCGTACGTTCTGCTGCCCATGCTCTACGTGACGGCGGGGTCGCTCTTCGTGATGTGGCTGGGTGAAATCATCACCGAGAAGGGCATCGGCAATGGCATTTCGCTCATCATCTTCACAGGAATCGTTTCGGGCATTCCCGCCACCCTGAGCTCTGTGCTGGTGGGGGGTCAGGGCCAGATGGGGATGTTCTTCCTCTTCTCCGCCATCTCGGTGGCGATGCTCATCGCAGTCGTGCTCTTCACCGATGCCCACAAACTGGTGCCCATCACGTACGCAAATCAGGGGGCCGGACGGGGGGTCGCCGGCGGTATTCCGATTCGCCTGAACCAGGCAGGCATGATTCCGATCATCTTCGCGATTTCGCTCATCACCTTCCCGGCGATTCTCGCTCAATTCCTGCAGACGGCGCCGCGCTTCGCCTCCGTCGTGAGCTTCATCACGCTCTACTTGAGCCCGCAGAACCCGAGTCTCCTCTACCTGCTCGTCTATTTCCTGCTCGTGGTCGCCTTCACCTACTTCTACGTTTCAGTGACGTTCAAAGTGGATGATCTGGCCGAGCAGATCCAGAAGCGCGGAGGGTTCATCCCGGGCATCCGGCCCGGCCGCCAGACAGCGGAGGTGCTGCAGCGCACCTCGAGTCGCCTGAACCTGTGGGGCGGCACGTTCCTGGGGCTCATTGCCGTTCTCCCGCTCGCCTTTACCAAGTTTTCCACGATGAGCCGTGCCGATCTCATCATTTCCGGTTCCGGTCTCATCATCGTGGTGGGCGTCGTGATGGAATTGATCCGACAAATCAACGCGCAATTGCTCGCTCACGACTACGAAAAGTTGGTGTAGGACGATGTCAGGTAGGTAAAGTAGGTAAGGTAAGTACGGTAGGGGAACATTTCTGATGCAGTGAGTTCGTTAATTGATGCAGTAGGTACGAGGTGCGATTTACGTGTGCAAGGAGCTCCTGATATTGCTCTGATGTTAGGTAAAGAAGATCGAGAGAAAGCTCTAGGAAATTATCAACTTCCGCGGCTGATGCATATGCTCGTTCGTAATAAATACGTCGATGAGCTGACGAACTCATCCTTGAGCCTTCTGCAATCTGGGCGCCAATTGATGATGATGATGCTCTTCTGAGCTGGCTTGTCAGACCGAAGCGTTCATGCGATGGGAACGAGGTAGTGACTTTGTATAGAAGAATTGTCAGAGCGTGAGCCTCTTGCCAGACAATGAGCTTTCTGAATCCTTCTTGAAAGCGTTGGTAGGCCATGTGTACGAACGTACACCTCACATACCGTGACGTCAATCATTTGCGCAAATTGCCTACCTTACCTACCTTACCTTCAATACTTTCCTTACTACCTTACCTTCGCATGGACCTCGTTCTCTTCGGTATCCAAGGCAGTGGCAAAGGCACGCAAGCCAAGCGTCTCTGCGCGGAGTTCGATTTTGAAATGTTCGAGGCTGGTGGAGAACTGCGCAAGATCGCAGCGGGCGGTTCAAAGCTTGGTGCAACGGTGAAGTCCTACATTGATGTCGGAAAGCTGGTACCGTTCGAGATCATCATGCAGGTGGTCAAAGAGGCGATTCTCGCGCGCCCGAAGTCGCAGAAGATTCTCTTCGACGGCATTCCGCGGGATCAGGATCAAATGACGGCATTCGACGCGATTATGGCCGAAGCGGGCAGAGATTTTCGCTGCATCGAGATAGAGCTGAGCGAGGAGGAGGGAGTGCAGCGCATCCTGGGCAGGGCCCAAGTCGAAGGCCGCAAAGACGATGCCGACGAAACAATCATCCGCCGCCGCATGAAGACGTTCTTCGAGAAGACGAAGCCCGTGATCGAGCGCTACAAAGCCGCAGGAAAACTGACGGAGGTGGATGGGCGGGGGACGGTGGAGGAGGTGTACGAAGCGATGAGGAAACTTATTAGCTGATTGGCTTGTTGGCTTGTTCGTAGCCAAAACATACCTTTTCGATCATGCACTGAACTCAATCTCAGCAACCGAATAAGCTAACAACCTAACCACCTAACCACCCAACAACCTAACAAGCTATACTTCCCTTCGATGCCCCGTTTCCAAATCTTCACAGAAGCAGAGGTCACCTCGGTGCGGAAGGGGGGAAAGATTCTCCATGATTGCCTGCAGCACGTCGCCGCGCTGACCGAGCCGGGCGTGACAACGGGCTTTCTCGATTCCATTGCTGAGACCTTTATCCGTGACCACGGGGGGGCCCCCGGCTTCAAAGGGTATCAGGGCTTTCCGGCCACGCTCTGCACGTCCGTGAACGATGTTTGCGTGCATGGCATCCCGGGGTCGCAGGTGCTGGCCAATGGCGACATCATTTCGATCGATTGCGGGGTGCTCTTGGACGGGTTCTACACCGATGCCTGCCTGACAGTGGCGGTCGGGCCCATTGTTCCTGCAGCCAAGCTGCTCATGGAGACCACAGAGGAGGCCCTCAAGCAGGCCATTGCCATCGTGAAGGCGGGTGCGCATGTGGGGGATATTTCCGCTGCGGTGGAGCGCACGGCGCGTGCGCAGGGATTTGCACCCGTGCGGGCCCTCACGGGGCATGGTGTCGGCAAAACGCTCCATCAGTACCCGGATATTCCCAATGTGGGCACCGCAAAAACGGGTCCCGTACTCCCGGCGATGACGCTCATTGCCATCGAGCCCATCATTTCTGCCGGGAGCGACGCCATTACCGAAGGAGACGACGGATGGTCGATTTACGTGAAGGATCATGCACTGGTGGCGCACTACGAACACACCATGCTGGTGCGACCGGAGGGGGCAGAAGTGCTGACGGCCGGGTGAAATGTGCTTATATAACATTTTGTATGTTTATCAACACAAATTTCCATCTTCTCGTGAAAATGGCATCCAATTCCTTGCTGGCGCAGAAACGGCTCTGTAGGATGCCTCGGCTTTCGTTCGTGTATTTTTTCTTGCGCTCTGTGTCCAAGCAGGATGTGATTGAACTCGTCGGCGTGGTGGAAGAAACTTTTCCCAACGCCATGTTCCGAGTCCGAATCACGAGTGACCAAGCCAAAAACCACGAACTCCTTTGCCACCTCGCTGGGCGCATGCGGGTGCATCGCGTCCGCATCCTTCCCGGTGATCGGGTGAAAGTGGAAATGACGCCCTACGATCTCAAGAAAGGTCGCATCGTCTACCGCTTCTCTCCGGATCGTCCCCCTGTTGCTCAGGAGGAACCTGCCCGGTGAAGATTCCCTCATCTCTCTCCCATGAAAGTTCGTGCTTCCGCCAAGCCCATCTGCAAGGATTGTCGCCTGGTCATCCGCCGGAGCGGAAAAGGCAAAATGGTGCGCCGCATCGTCTGCCGCAAGAATCCGAAGCACAAACAGCGTCAAGGCTAACGTCTCCCCCCTTCTATGATCCGCGTTTCTGGAGTTGTCCTTCCCGGCAATAAGCACATCGTCATTGCCCTGACGCACATCAAGGGCATCGGGCGACCGCTGGCGTCGAAGATTCTGGCGGAACTCCGCATCCCCCTCGAAAAGAAAGCCGATGCTCTCTCCGAAGAGGAGCAGGCCCGCATCCGTTCCCGCGTCGAGCGCGAGACCGTGGAGGGCGAACTCACGCGCAAGATATCGATGGATGTCAAACGTCTGCAGGATATCGGCACGTGGCGCGGCTACCGTCACCGCAAGAAGCTCCCCGTGCGCGGACAGACCTCGCGCCGCAATGCCCGCACGAAGCGTGGCAAGAAGAAGACGGGTCTCTCTGGTCGCGTGACGCTCACCAAGACGTAAACCCCCCTCACTCTGCTATGGCTGATTTGACCCCCCAGACACCGGCTTCCCCCTCCGCCAAGGCTACGGCGGACAAGTCCGACTCTGCCCCGAAGAAGGCCGAGACGCTCACCGAGAAGCTCGAAGCTTCTGCGGCATCCGCCGAGGGCGCCGATGCCAAGGCCGGCCCCAAGGTCCGCCGCAAGAAGATCAAGAAGTCCGTGCCGCAGGCGCGCGTCTGTATTCATGCCGGCGAGAACAACACGATCGTGACGTTCACGGATTTGCAGGGCAACAAGCTCGGTGGTTGCAGCGCCGGCATGGCCGGTTTCAAGGGCACCCGCAAGTCCACGCCCTACGCGGCGAAAGTGGCGGCCGAGAAGGCTTCGGAGCTGGTGCAGGGCTACGGCATTCAGTCCGTGACCGTGGAGGTGAAGGGGCTCGGACCCGGACGGGAGCAGTCCATTCGCGGGCTGCAGAGCGCGGGCCTCAATCTGGATGCCATCGTCGATACGACGCCGATTCCCCACGGCGGGGTGCGCCAGCCCGGACGGCGGCGCGTGTAATCCCTTCGATTCTCTCCTCACTTTTTCCTCATGAAGTACACAGGTCCAAAGGCGAAACGATGCCGTCGGCAGGGCTCCAACATCTACGGGGCCGACAAGTATGACAAAATTCTGCAGCGCAAGCCCTACGGTCCCGGTAAGGGGCCGAAGACGCGCCCGACGCGCCCCTCGGAGTACGCCAAGCAGCTGAAAGAGAAGCAGAAGGCCCGCGATATGTACGGTCTCTCGGAGCGGCAATTCCGCATTCTCTACGCCGAGGCGACCAAGAAGGCGGGGCAGACGGGCGAGACCTTCAAGCAGCTTCTGGAGCGCCGTCTCGACAACGTCATCTACCGTGCGGGGCTCGCTCTCACGCGCATGCAGGCACGGCAGTTCGTGAGCCATGGGCACTTTCTCATCGACGGAGTGCGCGTGTCGGTTCCCTCGTACCGCGTGCAACCGGGGGAGGTCATCATCATGCGGGAGCGGAACAAGCGCTCGCCAGTCTACGGACCGATCATCGATGCGCACGAGAAGTACATGCCGCCCAAGTGGCTGAAGGTGGATCATGGCGCAATGAAAGTCGAGGTCGTCGCCCTTCCTGCGCCCGACGATGCCGAACAGGCCATTGATGTCCGTCAGGTCGTGGAATTCTACTCTCGTACGTAGTCCGTTTTCTCTCTCGTCCCGCACTGTGCGGGCCACCCATTTCCTTCCTCTCTGTCCCATGCACATCATTCAGGAAGAGATTGGTCTCCCCACCTTCAGCGTCACGCCCGTGACGAAAGGGGATGCCACCCACGCCGTCTTCGTGATCGGGCCCCTGCCGCCGGGGTACGGGATGACTTTGGGCAACGCGCTCCGACGTGCGCTCTTGAGCAGCCTCCCGGGTGCCGCTGTTCTCTCGATGCGCGTCCATGGCGCGCAGCACGAATACGCGACGGTCAAAGGGGTACAAGAGACGATTCTGGATATCGGGCTCAACTTAAAGCGCCTCAAGATGCGCAAGCACGGCAAGGATCTGGAGGTCATCACACTCCAGGCGAAGGGTCCCAAGGTGGTCACCGCCGAAGATCTGAAGGTCTCTTCGGATATCGAAGTCCTGAACAAGGATCTGCCCATCCTCACTGTCGAGAAAGGCGGAGCGATCGACATGCAGATCACCGTGGGCAAAGGTGTGGGATACGCGCCGGCTTCCGAACGCAACAAGAAGCAGAACGAGCCGGGGCTCATCCACATCGATGCCATTTTCAGCCCGGTCGAGAAGGTCCGGTTCACCGTAGAGACGGCCCGCGTGGGTCAGCGTACGGACTTAGAGAAGCTCGTCGTGGATGTGCAGACGAATGGCTCCCTTTCGGCGGAGGAGGCGGTACAGTTCGCTTCGCAGCTCCTCAAGAGTTACTTCGAATACTTCGGCTCGACCGAGAAGGTGGTGGAGCCCGAGTTCATCGCCGATTTCTCGCGCGCAGGACCGCAAGTCGGCGAGACGGGCATGGATCTGTCGGTGAAAGAGAGCTACACGCCGATCGAGATTCTCAATTTCTCGCCGCGCACGCTCAATGCCCTCATTAATGCGGGCGTGGGCTCCATCGAACAACTCACCAAGTGCACGGAAGCGGCTCTCAGTAACTTCCGCGGATTCGGCGCCAAGGCCCTCGAAGAAGTGAAACAGACCCTGGCCGAGCGCGGGCTCAAACTCTCTGAGGAATCCTTGGACAGCTGAGCCGTTTTTCCTCTACGCTGCGCACCTCTTTTCCTCCATGCGACATCGTCTCTCTCGTCACCGGCTCGCCCTGAAACCCGCCCACGCGCGGATGTTCAAGCGCAACCTGCTCACGTCGCTGCTGCTCTACGAATCCGTGCGTACGACCAAGAAGCGCGCGCAGGTGGTGGCCCCGATGGTGGATCATCTGATCGCCGTGGCCAAGTCTTCCGCTCCGTACAATGCCATTCGTGCGATCAACCGCGTCGTGACGGATAAGAACGCCAGCCGCAAGATCATGGAAGTCTACGTGAAGCGCTTTGCCTCCGTGCCCTCCGGCTTCACGCGCATGGTGCCTGTGGGTGCCCGCATCGGCGACGGTGCGCCTCTCGTGGATCTGATGTTTGTGGAAGGCATTGCGGTGACCGTTGAACCCAAAGCAGCCAAGGTCAAGAAGTCCCCCTCGAAGAAATGAAGACCTCCACGCCCAAAGCACCGGCTCCACGCTGGCTCCTCATCGATGCGGAGGGCCAGGTGCTCGGCCGTCTCGCCGCGCGCGTGGCGCTCATGCTGCGCGGCAAGAATAAGGCGCTGTTTTCGCCTCATCAGTTGTGCGGGGATCACGTCGTCGTCGTGAATGCCGCCAAGCTCACCATGACGCCCGCCAAATTCCGCCGCAAGACGTACTTTACGCACACGGGGTATCTGGGGCATCTGAAGGCGATTCCCCTCCAGAGAATGTTTGAAGAGCGTCCGGTCGAGCTCATCGAGCAATCCGTGCACGGCATGCTCCCCCGCAACCGTCTGCGCCCGCAAGCGCTCAAGCGCCTGCATGTGTTTGCGGGTGCCGATCACACCTTCGAGGCGCAGAAGCCTGTTCTCACTCCCCTCCGGTAATCTATGCAACCCACAGAGAAGAAACGGCAGTACCTGAGCGGCGTCGGCAAGCGCAAGACCGCCATTGCCCGCGTGAAGGTTTTTGAGGGCGGGTCCGGCGAGGCGATCGTGAACGGTCTCAAGATCAGAGAGTACTTCGATACGGCATTCCAGACAGAGAACGCTCTGTCGCCCCTCGTCCTCGCGAACCTCAAAGGGCGCATCGATGTCGAGGCGATCACGCGTGGCGGAGGCAAGGAAGCACAGTCCGATGCCGTGCGGCACGGCCTGAGCCGCGCTCTCTTGCTCGTCAGCCCCGAATTGCGCGGTGACCTCAAGCGTGCCGGCTACCTGCGCCGCGATGCACGCATCAAGGAGCGCAAGAAGCCGGGCCTCAAGCGCGCCCGCCGTGCGCCGCAGTGGCAGAAACGATAGGGAATAGGGAAGGGATTCGGACGTAGGAGTTTTACTGAGGATCTTGTTGAACGAAGAAGCCCGTTCCTGCTTTTCTGGCTCTTCAAAGTACCCCTCTGTCCTATTCCCTATCCCCGAATCCCCACCTTCACGCGACTCCCAGCTTCACGTAGTACAGGCTCTTGCCATCCTCCGTATCGAGGATGAAGCGGGCGTCGAGTGTGAGCAGCTGCAGGATCGTCTGGCACATCTTGAGCAGCATCGCCGGTGGCAGCATCACTCCGGCCTCCAGACACGTCGCACACAGGCCTGCGGCGTCTTTGCAGCGCAGGTAGGGCTCTCCGCGATCCTGGATGACCTCCCGCAGCGAGTTCTGCACCTCCACGACGTAGCGTTCGATGTAGGGCTCCAGTTCCTCCACGGCCAGCTCCTGCACTTCAGGGATGGCCGCGATGATATCGAGGTCCGAATGGATTGCATGGGCGATGCAGGCATCGAGGGTCATGGGTGTTTGTGTGAAATCTCATCAGTATAGCAGAGAATGTGTCTTCAGTGAAGACAGGGATGTGAAGAGTACTAGACATCCTCCATTGGGCTCGTTCCATAGGAAAATGAGCCGTGTCCTTTGATTTGCGCGGCCCCGTTTGTATAGTACGTCCACCGCCGCTGTAGCTCAGCTGGTAGAGCAACGGTATCGTAAACCGTGGGTCACCGGTTCAAATCCGGTCAGCGGCTCCACTCTTCTCCGGCGCAGGGCTTTTGTGTATGCTTGCGTGCCCTATGGATCGCCCTACCGCCCTCATCTGGTCCTGGCTCAATGTACTCAACGCAAAGCGTCTTGCGGCGCTGCTGCAGGTCTACGGAGACATGACCAAGGCGCTCCAGCACATTGATGAGCCCCTTTTGCAGGAGCTGGGCTGCCGGGGGGACACCGTGTTTGCCGTTCTCAACCGCCTTGAGGAGTGCGATCCGGCAGTCTATGAGCAGGAGCTCAAGAAGCGCAGGCTCTCGTTCCTCACCATCGATGATTCCGAGTATCCGCGTCACCTGAAAGAGATCGCCGATCCCCCTGTCTTTCTCTACTGGCGCGGCGACCTCACGATTCTGGATCAGCCCTGCATCGCACTCGTGGGCACGCGCGCAATGAGCGACTACGGCAGGCGTGTGGCAGAGAGTTTCGTGCCGGAGCTGGTACGGGCAGGCCTCGTGACCGTGAGTGGGCTCGCGCTCGGCATCGATGCGACGGTTGCACGCGAAACCATCGCGGCGGGCGGCAGGACGGTGGCCGTCCTCGGGCATGGCCTCGGAAAGATCTACCCCAGAGAGAACGCGCGGCTTGCCGAAGAGATTGTCGAAGCAGGAGGTCTCTACCTCTCAGAGTTCCCGCTGGATGCAGAGCCCGGCAAGTACACCTTTCCCGCCCGCAATCGCATCATTGCCGGCCTCTCGCTGGGTACGGTCGTTCTGGAGGCTCCGCACGGGAGCGGGGCGCTCATCACGGCGGATCTGGCGCTGGATTACGGCCGTGAGGTCTTCGTCGTGCCCGGGCCGATTTTCGATCCCAATTACGCCGGCTGCCACCAGATGCTGGGCAAGGGACACGCCAAACTGGTGAGCTCTGCCGCCGATATTCTCCTGGAGCTGGGGGTGGTTGCCTCCGAAGCCGCCCAGTCATCCTACGATCCGAAGAGTGCGGCCGAAGCAGCCCTGCTCAACGTGCTCACGACAATGCCGCAGACATCCGATGATCTCATGGAGCGCTCTGGGCTCCCCGCAGGGCAGATCGCCTCCGCTCTCACGATGATGGAGCTTTCTGGGGCGGCGAAGCAGGTGGGCCACGGGCAGTGGGTGCGGAGGTAGGGATTGGGGTATGGGAGAGACGGCAGAGGCTGCTATTTTTCAATTGACCGATAGGTAATCCCCATTCCCTCATATTCCAATCCCACATCCCTCCGTGTACACTCGCCTACAATTTCCCCCCTTTTCATGACAGCTCCTCTCGGGCAGCTCCTCACCAATTCCTGGGGTTCCTTTCGTCGTGCGCTGATGCCGATCGTCGTCGGCGCGGTCATCTTCGGTCTCATCCTTGGCATCGGCCAATCCTTCGTCGGGCAGCGCGTTATGCAGAAGACGGGATCGGTGTTCGAGGGGTTGGGTTTCGATCAGCAACAGATGGAAGATCTCCAGCGGCGCATTCAGGCAGGCGACGAAGCGGCCATGAATGAGTTTGCGGAGAAGATGCAGCAACTGGGCGGAGAACAGGGTGAGGCGGTTTCCGGTGCCGTACTGTCGATGTACAAAGGACTTCTGCCCGTCATCGGAGCCTCCATGCTCATCATGTGGGTGATTTCACTCATTGCTTCGGCGTATTTCCTGCTCATTGCCCTGAACGAGAAGCTATCCTTTCAGGTGGCTCTGGCACGCACGCCCGGCCTCATCATCCCGCTCTTCCTGCTGTCGCTCTGGGTGATGATCCGGTCGTTCATCTGGATTCCGGTTCTCGGCATCATCATTGCCATCGTGCTGGGACCGCGATTTGTGCTCGCCCCCCTGCTCCTCGTGCGTGATCACAAGGGTGTGCTCGAGAGCGCGAGCATGAGTTACGCAAAGACCGATGGCTACTGGGGCAAGATCTTCGGCAACGTGATTGCCGCAGCTCTGTGCGCGGTAGTCGCGGCCATGGTGGTTGGCTTCGTCGTCGGCATCCTCGGCATGCGAGTGGCGGCGATCCTCATGCCGATGATCAACATGCTGGTGACAGCATTCCTCACGATCTTCGTCGTCCGGCTCAGCCAGACCATCCTGGAGAATCCTGTCCGGGGCTAGAGACGCCTGCCACTCACTTGGTACGCACCGCTGCGAGCAGAATCTCGCGGAACGTCGCTGGTGTGAGCGAAGCTCCGCCGACGAGTCCGCCGTCGATATCCGGCTGCTCAAAGAACTCCGGGGCATTCTCTGCGGTGAGGGACCCTCCGTAGAGGATGCGCGTCGATGCGCGCCGCGCCTCGGGGATCAGTGACCGGATGAATGTGTGCATGTCCTGGGCTTGTTCCGGAGTGGGGGTGACGCCCGTGCCGATGGCCCAGACCGGCTCGTAGGCGATGGTCACCACTTCTCTGAGCGGGAGCACGCGCACCTGCCGTTCCACGACCTGCTTGTGGCGCTTGGTTTTGCGCTCCGCCTCTGTCTCCCCCACGCAGATGACGGGGTGAAGACCGTTTCTGAGCGCAGATTCTGCCTGGGCAACCACGTCGGAATCCTCCTCGCCATGATCGCGTCGCCGCTCACTGTGCCCGCAGAGCACGAACTGGCATCCTGTCTTTTTGATCATCGTCATGCTGACGTCTCCGGTGTGCGCACCCGTGGAATCCGGATGCCCGTACTGGGCTCCCGTGGGTAACCCTGCCTCGATGCAGGCCTTCAAATCGAGGAACGCAGGAAAGACGATCGTTTCAATGCCGTTCTGCGGCCGGTAGGGGGAATCGGGCCCCCAGGCCTCAATGGGAGCAGGGTTCATTTTCCAGTTAGCCGCAATCAGTGGGATGCGTAGCATAGGGGGAGGATAGCACTACTTCTTTGCCAATCCCTCCAGTGCCTTCAGGGCTTCGACGGGGACCATCCACACCGTTGTGTTGGACTGGTCAGAGCTTAAGTCATTGATGCTCTGCAGGGTGCGCAGGTGCAATGCCCCGGGAGAAGCAGCGAGCATGGCGGCGGCCTTGGCCATATTGGCGGCGGAGGCTACTTCGCCTTCCGAACTGATGATCACGGCTTGCTTCTCGCGTTCGGCCTCGGCGACTTTGGCGATGGTGCGCTTGAGCGAATCAGGGAGGATGATGTCCTTGAGTTCCACGGACTGCACGTCGATGCCCCAGGCATCCGACACGCGATCCACCACTTTCTTGATGTTCTCGCTCACCTGCGCCTTCTCGGCGAGGAGCTGATTCAGTTGCACCTCACCCACGGCGTTGCGCATGGTGGTTTGGGCCAATTGCGAGACGGCATTGAAGAAATCCTCCACCTCGATGACGGCCTTGGCGGCGTCGTTGACCTTGAAGTAAATGACGGCGTTGATGCGGATGGGGATGTTATCCTTGGTGATGGCCTCCTGGTCCGGTACGTCCACGGCCTTGATGCGCACGTCCACTTTCGTGAGGCTCTGGAAGATGGGGATGAGCAGGTGCCAGCCCGGGTTCCACATGTGACTGTACTTGCCCATCGTGAACAGGATGCCACGCTCATACTGATCAATTTGCCTGATGCACAAAATAATCAGGATGATGACAACAGCGGCGGCAATGTAATAGTAGATCGGCAGAGAGATGCGGGAATGCAGAAACACGGTACTCTGCTATCATTTCTCCATGCAACTCCCTCCTCGCATCGTCCTTGCAGCCGATCACGCCGGTTTCCCCCTCAAAGAAGCCGTGAAGAAGCATCTGATGCAGCAGGGGGTCGATGTGGTGGACGTCGGAACCTTCTCCGAAGAATCGGTGGATTATCCCGCCATCATCCGCAAGGGGTGTGCGGCGGCGCTGGAGCAGCAGACGTTCGCCATCATCTTCGGCGGGAGCGGCAATGGTGAGGCCATGGCGGCCAACAAGGTCCGCGGCATCCGGGCGGCGCTCGTCTACAGTGACGAAACCGCCACGCTTGCACGCTCGCACAACGATGCCAATGTGATGAGCCTGGGCGGGAGGCTGACCACGCCCAAAGATGCCCTGCGCTTCGTCGATCTCTTTCTCCAAACCGATTTTGAGGGCGGGCGGCACCTCAAGCGCGTGCAGGATCTCGAAGCGTAAGCAATGACGGTCTTCTTCGCGCTCGTCGGCAAACTCCTGCCGCTCTACCTCTTCATCGCGGCCGGATACGTCCTCGGCGTTTTTCTGCATCTGAAGCGCCGTCCGGTGGCTTTGCTGCTCCTCTATGTCCTCTCGCCCATCGTGGTCTTCGAAGGCGGATGGACCGCGCCTTTGAGCCGCGGCACGCTCGCGCTCCCCCTGATTTTCCTCGTGATCTGCAGTGTCCTCTGCGTCATTTTTTACCTCGCGAGCGGCCTCGTGTGGAAGCGCGGCGACACCATGCGTAACCTCGCCGCATTCGCCTCGGCCAACGGCAATTCCGGTTACTTCGGGATCCCGGCAGGGTTGGCGCTCTTCGGCCAGCAATCACTCAGCATCATCGTTCTCTGTTCCCTTGGATTTGTCCTCTACGAGTCTTCCACAGGGTTCTTCACCCTTGCGCGCGGCAATTTCACAGTGCGTGAGAGCCTGCGCAAGGCTGCGGCGCTCCCCATGCTCTACGCATTCGCGCTCGGTATCATTTTCAACATCTGGCACATGCCCGAACCTGCGATGGTTTCGGTGTTCCTGGGCGATGTGCGCAGCGCCTTCAGTGTCCTCGGCATGCTGCTCATCGGCGTCAGCCTCGCGGGGGAGAAGTTCTCTGCCATTGATGGGCGGCTCCTTGCGTTCACCACCGTGGCCAAGACAATCATCTGGCCCGCGCTCATGCTCTGCCTGATTGCGCTCGACCGGCAGGTATTCCAGGTTTTTTCCGAAGACGTCCACGGGGTCCTGCTCCTCATGGGGATGATTCCGCTCGCGGTGAACACCGTGGTCTACTCCTCGGTGCTCAAAGTGCACCCCGAGAAGGCAGCGGTGGCGGTGATGGTGAGCACGGTTCTGGCGCTCTTCTTCATTCCGGCGCTCTCTGCCGTGTTTCTGCAGTGATCCTGCGCTCCCCAAGGGGGAGCCCTGCTGCTACCATGACCGCATGGCTCTGTCCGTGCTCATCGCACCATCGATCCTCTCGGCAGACAGGGAGCGTCTTCAGGAGGAGATCAAGAGTATTGAGCCGTACGCCGACTGGCTGCAGATCGATGTGATGGACGGGCACTTCGTCCCGAATGTCACTTTTCCGTTCGAGGTGGTGCAGATGATCCGCACCTCGCTCCCGCTCGACATCCATCTCATGGTGGAAGATCCGGCTTCCTACGCGCAAAAGTTTTTGCAGTTGCAACCGAAGAACATCACGTTCCATGCCGAGGCAGTGCAGGCGACGGATGACAGGCGAGCCCTGATGCAAGCCATTCGTAAGGGCGGTGCTCTGGCCGGAATCGCGATCAATCCTCCGACATCTCTGGGTGCCATCGCCGATGTGCTGGGCGAAGTGGATCTGCTACTCGTCATGTCGGTGAACCCGGGCTTCGGCGGACAGGCGTTCATCCCGTCTGTCCTCGAAAAAGTGGAAGAGGCGCGCCGGCGGTTTCCTCAGCTCATGATCCAGATGGATGGTGGCATCGATGAGCGTACAGCCCCGCAGTGCATCCGTGCCGGCGCCAACAATCTGGTGGCCGGGAGCTTCATCTTCCGCGCTTCAGACCGCGCAAAAGCTATTACTTCTCTCCGCACCGCACTATGAGCACACGCTCTGCTTCCCTCGTATTTTTCTGCCTTTTTGCCCTGGCCGGATGCAGCGCCACGATCACTCCGCCGGAGGAGGGAGCGGGGACTGTTCGCCTTGTCGGTCCGGCCGATGTTAGCGTGCCGGTGGCCGTTGAATTCGCACGCACGCCTGAGGAACACCAGCGGGGCCTGCAGGGCCGTACGTCGCTCGTCTACGGCAATGGCATGCTCTTCCTCTTCGAGGATAGCGCCGTGCGTTCGTTCTGGATGAAAGACACGCTGCTTCCCCTGGATATTGCCTTCTTCGATGCAGAGGGGCGGTTCGTTTCGCAGGCATCCATGGTCCCGTGTCCTCCGGAAGAGGGGGCGGCCTGCCCGTCGACGCTCTCCACCGGTCCCGCACAGTTCGCTCTCGAGGTGCCTGCAGGCTTTCTGAAGGCTGCCGGAGTGGAGGAGGGCTGGAACCTGGTGCTCGGGCCGTGGGCCGCATCTGAGTAACCCATGCATGCTGATGCATCTTCGTCCGCAGGCCTGCGCAGAGTGATTGAAATCGTGCTGGCCGTGATGACGGCTGCGGCGGCGCTCCAGGTGTTTTTGGCACTCCAGCATGCACCCCTGGTCTTTGACGAGGTCTTCCACTTTGAGCGCATCGAGGGGCTTCTGCGCGGCACCATGCGGCTTCAGGATTGGGGCGTGATGCTGCCGGGGTACCACCTATTCATTGCAGGAATGCTTCGCCTGAGCGGGTTTGCGTCCGTTCCCGCGGCACGCTTCGTGACGTTCCTCGTGAGCGTGGCCTGCTGCGCCGCCGCTTTTTCGGTGGCCTTCTCACTCGACCGGAAATCCGCCCTCCTGCGCACGCTGCAGGTGGCCACCCTGCCCATTCTGCTGCCGTTCTTCCCACTGCTCTACACCGACACGCTGTCGCTCTGCATCCTCCTCTTCGCCACCTTCGCCGCACTCAGGGGATGGGCCCTGCTCTCGGGTGTGCTGCTGCTCGCGGCCGTGGGTGTGCGCCAGAACAACGTGCTCTGGGTGCCGCTCCTCTTTGCTATTGTGCTCGGACGCGAGACGACATGGCAGATCGTTCCGACGGAACTTTCTGAATGGCTGCACGAGTCGGCAGCACGACTGCGTGCACACCGTTCCCGCTCTGTGTTCGTAAGGGTAAGCCTGCCGTTTCTGCTGCCGGTGGCGGCCTTCGTCACCTTCGTTTTGGTTACCGGGCGCGCCTCCCTCAATCCTGTTCTGGCGGCCTCGCATCCTTTTCCCTCTTTCTCGCTCGGCAACGTCTTCACTGCCCTTTCGATCTTTGCGGCACTTTTTCTGCCTTTGGTCTGCGCACGTGTCCGGAGTATTGCGGAGCTGCTGGTGCGTCGGCGGTGGGTGCTCATCGGCATTGCGGCGCTCTTCTTTCTCTTCTTCATCGGTTTCCGCGTCAACCATCCCGCAAACAGCGACCCTGCGTATTTCCGCGATGCGGTGCTGCTCGCAGCGGCTGCAGGCGGCCTGCCCGGTCTGCTCTTTTTCCTCGCCTCTGCACTGGCCCTGCTCACGATGATCGTGACGCCGCTCATGCGCCGGAGCTTCGTTCTGCTCTATCCCCTTGCGCTCCTGTACCTCGGCGGCAGCTGGCTCATCGACATCCGCTATGCCATCGTGCCACTCGTGCTCTTTCTCCTCTTCCGCAAGGCGCTCTCCTGGAGGATGGAATTGCTGCAGCTGCTGTTCAACTTCGTGCTCTGTCTGTGGGTGTTCCTCTGAAGCCCTAGGGTAAAACGTAGGTGTAGTGATGGATGATCGTGAGGACGCCGATGACGCCTGCGAAGAGAGAGAGCAGCAGCACGACTCCTGCTGTCACATCCTTCAGCCGGCCCACGTGCACCGAGTAGTGGGGCTCCACGACATCCAGAATCTCCTCGATGACGGAATTGAAGAGCTCGGCACCCAGCACGACCGAAACCGTGACGAGGACCAAGACCACCTCCATGTACGTGAAGCCGAGGGCGACAGCGGCAAGCATCACGAGGATGCCAATCATGCTCTCGATGCGAAAATTGCGCTCCCGCTGCCAGACGAAGGTGATTCCCCTGAAGGCGTTGGCCGCGCTTTTTGCGAATTGCTGGACCATCGGTCAGATGCGGTAGGGCTGGAGGTTGCGCTCGATTCGCTCGGCGACGCGCGCATCGTTTGGGATCACGAAGGGTGTTCCGGTCATGCGCTCGTAGAGATCCAGGTACTTGCTCGCGAGCATCAGGCGCACGTCATCGGTGATTTCAGGCCGCTTGCCGCCGTACTCGAATCCCTGGCTCCGGAGCCACAGGCGGAAGAACTCCTTATCGAGGCTCTCGGGCTCCTCGCCCCTGGCGTGCCGCTCCTCGTACGTTTTGGCGACCCAGTAGCGGGACGAATCCGGCGTGTGCACCTCGTCGGCGATCGTGAGCTTGCCCTCTGTGTCGTAGCCCATCTCGTACTTGGTATCCACCAAAATGAGCCCGCGCGTGGCAGCGATCTCCTGGCCTTTCTTGAAGAGGGCGAAGGCGCGATCTTCCATCTCCTCCCACTGCTCCCGTGTGGCGAAGCCGCGTTCCACGATTCCCTTGGGGTCGATCAACTCATCCTCCTCGCCCTTGGTCGTGGGCGTGATGATGGGTCCGGCGAACTTCTGGTTTTTCACCATGCCTTCGGGGAGTGCATTCCCGCAGAAATTACGGACTCCCTTGTTGTAGTTCACCCACGCAGATGTGCCTGTAGAGCCCGTCAGATAGCCGCGCACGACAATCTCCACCTTGAGCATCTTCAGATCTTTCACCACCATGGCATTTTCGTCCGGCACGGCGATGATGTGATTGGGCATCACATCCTTCACCTGCTCAAACCACCAGGCGCTGAGCTGATTCAATGCCTGTCCTTTCAGCGGGATGGAGCACCACTGGATGTCGAAGGCCGACTGGCGGTCTGTGGCGATGAGGATAGCCCGTCCCTTCTCTTTCTGCGTGTAGACATCGCGCACTTTGCCGGCGTACTTCTCACCGAGTCCCTTGAAGTCCGTTTTTTCGAGTGCGGTGGGGAGGAACGGCTTGAGCTCTGTTGGGGTGATCATGACCCGATCATACCATGACCATATCGTGGGAGGACCACCCCTGGTGTCCCTCCCACGGACCCACCCTTCCTCTTAGGGTGCGGCTCCAGCGCCGGGTCCCGTCAGAGCCACCCAGCGCTTCGCCGCGATTTTTTAAAAGGCCGTATAATGTGGAGGATTCTCTTGCTGAGTGGCGCGAGCTGTTTGTAAGGCCTGAGGGAGCTTACCGAGGCTGAGAACGCGCCTGCTGAATCTAAATTTGGTCCTGCCGCTGCGGCGTGGTCGGTGGTGCACGGGTACTTCGGCCACGGTGAGACCGCGCCTTGCCAGCACGAATGGAAAGAATCGAAAGAGACCGTCTGCGAGAGGAACAGAGAGTGCTACTTCTCTATGTATCGCCTTGAGACCGGTATTGGCGTCGTGAAGACGTTTTCGAAATACAACGCTCACGCAGCAATTAAAGAGGCATGACGAGAGTCGTTTCATGAGGCTGTCGGCACGTTTTTTTCTCCATCCGATCGCAAGATCGGCACCTTGTTCCAGGGCTGCGAGGAGCAGGGGAATATCGGCCGGGTCATTCTGCAGATCTCCATCCAACGTGATGAAGATTTCGCCACGCGCCTCTGCAAACCCTACAGCCAGCGCTCCGCCCTTGTCGGAATTCGCCTGCAGGCGAAAGCCCCGGATGCGGGGATCAGCGCTCTTGAGTTCCCGGATGACCTCCGGCGTGCGATCGGTGCTCGCATCGTCGATGATTAAAATCTCGGCTGCCTGGTGCAACCGTGCGAGCACCTCGTTGATCTCACGGTAGAGAGGCCAGAGGTTGGGCGCCTCGTTGAAGACGGGAATGATAAGGGAGAGCACGGGGCTGAGGATACCCTTTGCATTTCTGCTTTGGCAGGCCACGGCGGTCGTGACCGCCGTGGCAGGCTTCCCTTATAGAAGTTCGCGAGTAGAATCACCAGTCCTATGCGTACGAAGTGGCTTGATCTGGCGCCGTTCATCGGTGGGATGCTCCTCGCCCTGGTCTGCGGGTACCTGCTGGGGCGCCTCATCACGGAGCGCCGTTCCCTCCCCGATACTCCCATCACCGTGCGCGATCTGAGTCAGCCCATCGTTCCGACCATACATCTCGACGGTGTTTTCAACGGGCAGCTCAAAGGCACGATGCTCGGAGAGGCACGCCTGTTCCTCGGCTCCAAGCACATCGTCCCCGACTTAAGCGGCTCCTTCCTCGTTCCGGCAGGAACGCTGCTCACCAATAACGTGGAAATCACCGTGCCCGCAGGCATGCGCTTCGTGGCCTCAAAGCGCGGACAGAAGTACTACCCGGTCGATTCCGCCTCGGCATCTGCTCTTTCACCTGCAAATCGCGTCTATTTCCGCACAGCAGAAGAGGCGGAGGGGGCGGGGTATCGGAAATAGAAAAACTGATGACCACCAGTGCAGCAGCGCATCACCTTGAGTTCACCATTGATGCAAGGCGGGCTTCTTCGTGTTGCTGGTTCTGCTGAAAGCGGCGATTTTGTGGGATCAAAATGCGGACGATGCGTGCGGGTACTCCAACGACCACGGCATAATCCGGTACATCCTCTCTTACCAATGCCCCAGCGCCAATCACTGCCATTTTCCCAATACGCACACCGTGCAGAATGGTTGCATTCGCACCAACGTAGGTGCCCTCGCCAATGATGACCGGTGCATGTACATGGGGAAAAAATCTTTGCAAAGGATGAGATTCAAATCCAACGTTGATATGGGTGAAAATTGAGACCCTCGCTCCAAGGGAGACGTAATCTCCCATGATGATTGCATCCGCCAGATCCAGAAAACATTCTTCTCCGATGAAACAGTAATTCCCGATTTTCAATCCCTTGAAACCGGCGCGATAGGCATTGGAAAATGTGAAGCGCTGGATGATGGTGTGATCCCCGATACTCGCGCCAGAAATTTTTATGAGCAGGCTGCGAAGGGGTGGGATGCACAGGTGGGAGTTCACCAGTGTCGCGACAATCAAGCTCAACGCATATCTACACGAACGTTTGACCCCGACATTCTTTGCAATTTCCAGCATAGTCTATCGAATACAAATAATCCCATACATTGACAGTCCTATCATAGCTCACTTGCCTGAGATGGCTACTGCACGGGGCGTTGCGACATGATGGAATTTTGATACAGTGCCATGAGTTGAGGTTATTCATGAAATCGTTGTGGCTCGTCCCTCTGGCAATATTGCTCGGGTTGTTTTTCTATTTATTGAATATCCGCTATCCGTTCATTGGTCACGATTACCATGTGTTCATTTTCCGGCTTCTCGCTGGAAAATGGCATTTTCTCCATCAGGGTCTGAGCCCTTTCCGATACGCAGTTCACTTTGGGGGAGGAATGCCAATGTATGGCGATCCTGAGGATTCGTACTACTCCCTGATGCAATTTTTCATCTTTGCCATCCATCCATGGTTGGCAATTCAATTGGCTATAGGGATCACCATGGCACTTGGATATGTGGGATGGTATTTGTTTGGCAGAGATATCATTCATCTGACAAAACCGTGGTCCCATGTTCTTGCCGTAGTCATTCTCACCAATGGATTCTATCTGGCCCACATGGCAGTCGGCCACATTGTGTATCACACATTCCCGATGGTCGGCTTCCTTTTTTGGTTATTGCTGGATAGAAAAAAAGATTCGCCTTCCCCTCTTCTTCTTAAGGCATGTCTATTTTCGCTGATTGTTGCTTACATTTTTTATGGGGGAGGGTACTTCGTTCTTCTTCTCTCGGTACTCGGATTCATCTTTGTCCTCCCCTTTGAGTTCGCCCTCAGCAGATTTCCATTTACAGAGCGCCTGAAGATACTGGCCATGCGGATTCTTGCCTATAGTCCCGGAGCGCTGCTCATTTGCTCCAGCAAATTAGTGTCCGTATACAGCCTCATGAGATTCTTCCCGCGGACAACAGCTCTCGCGCAGTTCCAGCCAGATACAAGTGCGCTCCTTTTCATCATAAAAACATTTTGGGTTATTCCTCAGGGGGCGCATCTTTTTGCCGGAGCCCCATGGGGGCCGCATGAAAGCACCATGCTTCTTTCGCCCATTACACTGCTCGGTATTTTTTCCAGTCTCTTTCTGCTCTGGGTATTCAAAGATTATTGGAGAAAACGATGGCTGCTACTTTCTTTCCTCGTGGCCTACAGTGGATTCCTCTTCATATTTTTTCTTCAAATTACAAGAGGATATGGTTTTCTCGTCCAATCGCTCATCCGTCTCTTTCCGTTCTCGTCCATCCGTGTACCGCAACGCTTTCTCTACGTCTTTTCTCTTTTTATTTCGGTATTTGGTGTCTGGTCTCTCTACGCTTTCATAAAACAATGGAGGCCCAGTGCCAGTACCATCGTGGCCGTTTCCTCGGTTGTTATTAGTCTGACTTTTTTTGTCACAGGGAATTATGCCCTCATCAATAATGAGTTGGACATACGTGTCGAATATGACTCCTGGAAGAAAAATTCATTGCCAGTAATCACACAATCTTTTTCGCTGCCTATCACTGCAATACAAGATACCTGGCCGGATTTACTGGGGAACAGCAGCGTAAGGGTTCCGAGTGCCGTACTTGATTTTCGCCGCATAGGATCGCTTCATGTTGGCCCCGTAAATGATCGACAGGATGGTTTCTATAACTTACTAAATCCTTCATGCTATCAGTTTCCAACTGAAAACAATTGTAAGCCCGGAGACAGAATCCCAGTTTCTGACAGAGAAAATTTTGAAAATTTTCGTAGAGGTCTGCCGACTCGATGGGCGCTTTCGAGTCTTCAGAAAATTGCAGACGCAATAAGCCTGATCACTCTCGTTACAATCATCACTTTGTTCATTACGGAGGTCGTTCCATTTGCCTCCTTCCATCGTCGAAAATAAACCTAACCTTCCATAGTGCTTTTGTGTAGATTATATAAAGATGAAAAAAATCGTCCCTGCCACCGTCGCGCTTTACATCGCGCTGGCGATGCTCGGCATGTGGTTCCTGCCTTCCATTCGCAGCACACAAGATATTGGGGTCTATAGAGGTATTGGTGAAATGGCATCAAAACAGATCGCAGGAGAGCAAGTTGAATTACGGAGCGAGTATCCACCATTGATGACGACAATATTCTGGGGCATGCTCAATAGTCCTTGGCACGATTCCTTTGCTTCTGCATGGTTACTGTTTCTCTTCCTTGCGCTTGCCGGAGCAGGGCTGTATCTCTGGTTCATTGCGAGAGAGGAGGCAGCCATTTTTCTCCTTGCCACCGTCCTATCCATTTTCCTGCTCGGACAGGCGGTCTTCTTTGCGCGCAACGACATGCTGGTGATGATCCCACTGTATCTTTCCTGGAGAGCGCATATACGCAAGCTCCCTGCCTCTGGCGCTTTCTTCCTGATAATTGCGGGGGCGCTCAAGTTCATTCCATTTCTCCTTCTTCCTCTCTCGTTTCTCTCCGTTGCCCGCCTCCAAAGAAAGCAGTGGCTCAGTGGTGCACTCTTGGCTGCCTTTCTCTGTCTTGCTCTGCCCCTGGCCATTCTGAGCCCGCAGGGCACTATTGAAAATGTTCATCATGTATTCACATACCACGGTTCCCGCACGTTCCAGGCCGAGAGTGTTTGGTCGAGCACAGATATGCTCATCCGTCGTGCGTTTTTGGGTGAAAAGGCCAAGATTGGGATGGATCATATGGCATATCACAATCATGACCTCCCAGTTTGGGCAGCTCACGCAGCACTTCTCATTATGATCATTGGCATAGTCCTGCTGACTGCGCGTGCATGGTTACGGTCCCAGAAGAAAGGGTGGAACAATAGAGAGGAATATTTGCTGCTGCTGCTCTGGATCCTCCTCACCAGCTCTATTCTGTCCCCGCAGTATTTTGTGTGGCTGCTGCCCTTATTGGTGGCATGGGGCGTAGATACCTGCATCCATGATGAACTTCGTCTGCGCCAGGGGCTGATCATGCTGAGTACGGTCATCATCGGGTTCTCGACACAGCTCATCATGAAAGAGGCCATGTCGGCACAATCGCTTCTGCTCGTTTCCCTCCTCAATCTGCGTGCTGCAGTAATGGTCTGCCTCTTTCTGTTGTTGTTCTACTCAACGCGCCAGCGGGTCAGTAAGCATTGATAACGGGAGATAGGTTTAGGGACCAATCTATGTGCAGTGCGGCTGATCGGTGAGCAGAATGGTCCCCCATGGCGTTTTTTCCACAACAGGTGATTCCCGTATCCATCGCTCTCTCATTTCCTTCGTCATAGCGCCTTCCAGCCGCCCTTCCAGGAGGATGGTGCAGGCCTTCTCTCGCATGGACTCGAATGCGGCATTGGTATGTGGTATCTGCGGTACTGGAGGACGGAGGTAAACATCCCGTAATTCCGGCATGAGGTCTTTTCCCGCCAGTACTGCATGAATGGGCTGGGCGGAAAGCAGGGGCCCGGGGAGCGACCGGAGCCGCTCGATGAAGGCGGGATAATCCGGGTGGCGGTTCCCGTTCCACTCTCCGAGCAGCGAAGGGAGGACGATCCAGAGGTGCACACTCACGAGCAGCATGCTCCCGAAGATGGGGATGACGCGTGCCAAAGCCATTTCTTGTCCGATTTCCTGCAGGATGAGCGTAAGACAGAGAATGCCAAAGGCGAATGCAGGTCCGGCAAGGGACAGATAATGGGGGTAGTAATTGGATGAAAGGAAAAGGGCGAGGGCGATGATGAGGAGCATCGCAACCGCCAGTGGCCGCACCTGGCGGAGAATGGCAACAGCGCCCAGGAGTGCAGAGATGCTGAGTACGTACAGAAGGCTGTCCCTTTCTGCATGAAAGAGCTCGAAGATTCGGAAAATGGAACGCCCTCCCGAGCGCGTGAACTGTTCGTAGATAACCTGCTGAAAGGCTTGTGGTATCAGCAGGAAATACAGGGCAATGGCAAAGAATGCAATGAGAACGATCCTGCCTGTGTTTTTCAGGTCAGAGAGCCGGCGTACGTTAACCTTCTGCCAGAGCGACAGGACAACAGAGAGAACGATGATGTTGAGGAGTGCGGGGAGGAAGAGGAATCCCGAAAGAACGGCAAGAACGATTTGCACCCAGAAGGCCCAGCGTGCCTCGGGATGGAGCAACCGGCAATACAGGAACAGGATGAGGAACACATTCGCAAGCTGGCGGATGGCAAGAAAACGGAAATCGTGATGTACCATTTCGTGGAATGACAGGTACAGCACCAGTGCGGGGAGAGGCGCGAAACGGCTTCCACTTACTTTTTTAAAAACGACGTAGAGGGGGACAATGGAGATACAGTTGAAGGCGAGAAACATCATGCGCAAAACAGACATTTGCCCAAAAATCTTGAGCCCCATGCCGATAAGCAGGGGCAGGAGCGGCATGTGCCAGAATGGAAAATCTTTATGTGGAAGGAGGCCCCCTACAATCATTCTTCCGGCCTCTGAGTAGACTCCTTCATCCGTTCCCTGTTGTACTGCCAGAGGGAGAAATCGTGCCTGCAGGACAAAAAATACGAGGGCGAGAACAGCTGGTATCCAGAGATCTGCGCAACGAGGTGGGTGAATGGACTGTGCAGCCATCAGTAGGCGAAAACGAGCCTGAGTAGGCATTTAGGATGAGAAAAAGCCAAGCAGCACGACAAATATCGCCGAGAGCGATGAAAGCGCGAGGGAGAGATAGGTTCCGAGCGGCCTGAGCGATTTCGGTCCGGAGCGGATGCCCCACACCAGGTAGAACACGAGCGGGGGAACGGCTGCGAGAGAGAATCTGAAATCCTGGTTTGCGGAGAAGGGGGCGAAAATGCGGTAGAAGAAATGGGAACCCAATGTGAAGATGATGACCAGCCCCAAGGGGAAAACCATGTGTGAGTATTGCAGGGTGAGGCGCAGAATGCCGTAGAAGAGGAAAGGCAGCAGCGTCAGTGCGCAGGCAAGGATGAGTACTGCAATCGCTCTCTGTTCATCAGGGTAGGAAAATTCACCGAAGAATGCCGAACGGAAGAAATACTCCCAGAAAAATTCACGCGGTGAAGTGTCTTTCCAGGGATTGGCGTAGGGAGCCCCAAGAACGCGTATGGGGTTGAAGGTCAAAAATGTCCGCGCATCGGTTGAAACAGCGAGCTTGGCATTCATGGATTGACTGTTGAAGGTCAGACTGTTCGTCGGGTTTTTCTCGGTGACGAGACGTACGACGGGCAGCCAGCCGGCGAGGAGGAGCAGCAGGACAACAGAGAGCACGGATTGGCGGAATGTATTGCTCCAGGAGATTCCATCATGGAACAGGAGTGAAAAACCGATCACAGGCACGAAGACGAGGGCACTGACGCGTGTCACAAATGCGAGGGCCAGCACGCAAATCAACAGGTACCAGGCGCGGGGGGTGGGCTTTTTCCACCAGCGGATGAGGAGGGCTATGAACAGAAAGACGAGGAGAATGTAGAGACTGTTGTTATTGATGCTCACGGAGTGATAGACGAGCGACGGGAATGAGGCGACGAGGCAGGCGAAGAGCATGCGTTCTGTTTTTTCCTTTTGTTTGAAGAGAAGAGTGCCGATCCATATCCCTACCACAAGGGCAGCAATCGAAAACAGCAGGGATTGAAAGTGGATCATGCGCGCAATCGTTTCTTTGGCGATACCCAATACCTGCCCCGTTTTGACCCATAGTGCAGAGAGAAAGTAGTAGAGCGGGGCCTGATGGAATTCCCATCCCTCACTGGCGAGAGGGATCTTCCAGTGCGAAGCGACATAAGTGACGTAATCCAAATGTGCCTGCATGTCGTGTCCACGGGTGGTATAGGGCGTGATGACGAAGTAGAAGACCCGCAGCAGTCCTCCGCCGATGCCGATCAACCAGAGGGGGCGGGAGGCGGACGTGCGGAGAACAGGCCAGAGCAGGGCGAGCACATAGAGGATCGCAAGGAGGAGGGGGCCCAGATTCAGCAGTACGAATGGAACGGTGGTGTAGTGCGGTGTGATACGGATGCCGGCTTTGCCGCCGGTATCTTTGAGGCGAATCAGGAAAGCGTTCTCTCCTTTTTTGAGGGTGTCCGACAGATCGAGCGAGCGGCCGAATGTGGAGTAATCGCAGTACTTCGCGATATCTGCTGACACGGATTTTCCGTTGATGGACATGGTTTCGATGCAGTCATCCGGTTTGATTTTGAACGTGGTGGGTTGGCCAGCAGGGAGAAACACAGAAAAGCGGATGTAGAGGTATTTTCCCTCTGATTTCACGAAGAGAGGGTTCGTGCCTGTATGCATCTCTTTGCCGTCGAAGCGGTAGGCGATCTCGCCGACACGCGGCAGCAGCGAGGAGCGCAGGGCGAACAGAGCGGGCAGGAGAATGACGAACGCGATTGTCAGCCAGAAGGCCGGGCGCTTGAGCAGCCCTCTCCGTTTCTGGGGTGTGGGCCGTGAGGGTTTTTTGGTGCGGGGGGCCATAATTCTAGAAGAGCACGATGATTCCCATCAGAAAGACAACCTGCAGTGCGATCCCCGTCAGCACGACGACCATCCCGACCGACTTGAGCAGCGGGGAGCGGAGAGAGCGTATTCCCTGAATGACAAAGAAGATGACAGGCAGGCTCAGAAGGAGCGAAAACCGGAAATCCTGTGCGCAGCTGTGCGGGGTGATGGCGCGGTGGAGGGCATGGCCGAGGAGCAGGAAGCCTGCCGTGCCCCAGACCGGCAGGGTGCGCCAGCCGTCCTTGCGGATGCTGACCCACGCTCCGTACACGGCGTACAGCAGAGCCAGGAACGCGCAGACAAGTACTGCTATTGCAAGGGGTTTGAGGGTTTCACCGAAATCGAATTCGCCGAAGAATGCGGACTTGAAGAAGTACTCCCAGAAGTACTGGCGGCCTGCACCATCGTCCCAGGGATTATTGTAGGGACGAAGTGCCATGCGCAGCGGATTGAATTCAGTGAAGGTTTCGATGGTGTTCTGCACGTAGAGGCCGGAGCTCAAATTGCCGGTGTTCACGACGAGCGGCTGGCTCAGCGAGGCGCCGTTGCGCAGGGTGAAGATCCAGCCGACCAAGAGGGTGAGCAGGAGCAGGCTCAGCGCGCCGGTGAGTGCCTTTGTCTTGAGGGGGAGGCGGCGTCTGCAGACGAGCAGCAGGAAGACAGGGGGGAGGAGCAGCAGGGCATTCGTCTTGGACAGGATGGCGAGGGCCAGTAGCAGAAGCGAGAGCCACCAGTGCCGCCACCGCCCGGTCTGCCACCACTTCAGCAGGAAGGCGAAGCAGAACACCTCCATGAGTAGGAGGAACACGTCGTTATTCACACGCGCAGAGACGAACACGATGCTCGGCAGTACGGCCGCCGAGGCCAAAAAGAGTATGCGTTCAGTTTTTTCTTTGCGGGCGAAGAGCAACGTCGCGATCCAGGCCATGCCGGCGAGTGCCAGAACGGAAGAGAAGAGGGCGATCCACTGGATGTCCCGTGTCAGGAGCGGGAGCGCCCGTCCCATCTCCATTCCCGCACGCATCCAGAGACCGGTCACGATGTAGTAGAGGGGAGCCTGATAGAATTCCCATCCGTCCCGGATGGCAGGCAGCGCCAGGTGCTCCGCCACGTAACGGGTGTACTCCAGATGTCCGTCGGCGTCGTAGGCGCGGATCTCGTAGGAGGTGGCGAAAACGTAGACTAAGCGCAGCAGTACGCCGAATGAGAATGTGCCGAGGAGAAGGTTTTGCACCTTCGAGAGCGCGAACCCCTTCATGAAGAGGAAAGTGCTCAGCAGGATGCCGAGCACGAGCAGAATGCGCAGGGTGAGGAGCAGGGGATCCAGCCACGAGATGCGCCAGTTGAAGGAGGCGGGTCCCCCGACGTTCTGAATGGTCATGGAAACCTTGTTGGGTCCCGCGTGGAGCACGCGCTTCAGGTCGAGTGTCCTGCCCCGCGCATAATCGCAGAAGGGCACGATATCCTGACCCACTGCCTGGGCATTGATTTCGAGCTTCTCGACGCAGTCATCGGCGATGAGCTGGTGGGAAGTGGCGTGAAGGTTCCGTAAGACCAAGTTGAATTCAACATCAATCAACTGCGTCCCATCCGCAGGGGGCAGTGTGCCGGCGTACGGTTGCCAGGCCCCGTTGGGAACCACGCGATAGATCCCTTCGGTGATGCGGGGGATGAGCTCGCGGGATACAGCTGCATAGCCAGCGACGGACAGGAGCAGCACAACTGCACCGAGCGTAACCAGAAGAGGAGATGTTCTCGACGACATTCAGGCGGAGATCCCGTCCATCATAACGGATCTCCGTCTTTGGGAACACCCTCACTCACGAGAGCCACTTCAGTAACCGGATTACCCCCATCTTCGCCGGTTGTCGGTGCGCCGAAGCGTGCGCGCGGTGTTTGAGCTCTTCGCGATGCAGAGCGAAATATTCGTAGGCCCTCCACAGCATTTCTTCATTCTTGAGCGTAGGTCGCCACGACAGCATGCGCTTGATCTTGCTCGTATCGAACTCGAAGCTCTCGGCGATCATCTTGTAGTGGTAGGGGCCGAGCGGGGAACACCCCAACCAGTAGGCGATGCGCATGGCCAGCAGCGTGGGGAGCTTGGGGAGCGAGGCGATGCGTGCGCCGGTGCCCGCTTTTTTCACGACGTAGTCGTACACGTCCCGGAGCGACTTCACGTCATCTGAGCCGATGTGAAACGTTTCTGAGGAGGTGAGCGAGAGGGATTGGAGGCAGGCATCGACGAGATCACCGGCATAAATGAACTGGTAGCGGTTATCCCCCTTCCCCACCACCCAGACCTTGCGTCCGTCGGCGATGAATTCGAAGAGGATCGCCAGCAGCCCCAGCCGCTCGGCATCCATGATGGTCGGGCAGCGGATGGTCGTGATGTGCAGATGATCGCGGTAGGGCTCCAGCACCTTCTCTCCTTCCCACTTGGATCGGCCGTAGAGCTCGATGGGATGCGGAGGATCCGCTTCGGTGATCGGGCGCCCCATGCTCTCGCCCCACAGGCAATTGGACGAGATATAGACCATGGATTTCACGCCGTGGCGGGCCGCGGCCTCGGCGACGTTCTTCGTCCCGTCCACGTTCGACGTCCAGAGAAAACTTTTGTCCGGTGAGCCATGGGCGAGGATGGCGGCACAGTGGAAAACGGCGTCGAAGTGGTGCGCGCTCAACGTGGCTTCCAGAAGAGCTTTGTCGCGAATATCCCCCCGTATGCTGGTCAGCTGCGGATGGGTGTCTGTGTCTTCGACCAGATCGAGGTTCACGCACTGCCATCCCTGTTTCAGGAGGTGACGTTTGAAAAGCCCCCCGAAGAATCCCGATCCACCGGTGATGAGCGCGGATGGCACGCCGCCAGTGTAGCCCGGGCAGGAACGCGGATCCACAACCCCCACTTTTCTTGCGCACTCCGGCTTTCTCTCGTTAGAGTGCCTCTATGCGTCTTTCCATCGTGCTGCCCTGCTACAACGAGGAGCACAACATCGAAGGCACTCTGACCGATCTGAGGGCGTGGGCGGCGAAGGAGGGAGTGGAAATGGAGATCGTTGCAGTGGACGACGGATCCGCGGATGGCACGTGGAACATTCTTCAGAACATAAACGCACAGGGAGCCACTCCCATGAAATGCGTGCGCCATGAGCGGAATCTCGGCTACGGAAGCGCCGTCCGAGCCGGATGTGACGTGGCGACCATGGACTATGTCGGCTTCATGGATAGTGACGGGCAATTCCATGCCGAGGACTGGAGTCAGCTCATTCCGCACCTGCAGGAATTTCAGTTCGTGACGGGTCGCCGTCTCCAGCGCGCCGACCCCTTCATCCGCAAGGTGAATGCCAAGCTCTTCGGGTTCCTCACATTTCTCGTGCTCGGCGTGTGGGTGCGCGATCTCAACTGCGCCATGAAGGTATGGAGGCGGGATCTGTGGCCGCGCATCCGTCCGGTCCACTCCACGGGAGCGCTCTTCAATGCCGAGATGTTCTATCGCCTGCGCGGTCTGGGGATTCCCTGGAAACAGGTTCCTGTGCACCACTACCCGCGGCTCAAGGGAGTGCAGACGGGGGCGAACCTCCGCGTCATTCTCTGCATGTTCCGCGATCTGCTCGCCCTCAGGCGGTCAGGCCCTGCGGCGCGTCAGTGAGGCTCAGTCCTTGCAGGGGATGGCCAGGCTGCTCACCTTGTCGCATTTCACGCACGTCAGTTCCCATAGCTCGAAGAACGCTCTCCGCTTGAATTGCTCATCGGTGATCGGCTGGTAGTACGTGAGCGGTCGGTAGAACTGGAAGCCGACGAACACGATCAGCCCGACGACGAGCAGCCCGACTTTCTTGCCCTGGGCGGTGAATTCCCATGTCCAGAAGCGTTTCAACTCCATGAAGACCAGGCTGAGGATGACGAAGCCGAAGAGGAGTGGCGGGAAGTAATGGTAGAGGTACATCACGCGGTCCAACTGGCTGATGGCGATCATGTAGCAGACGTAGAGCGTCATGAACGCTGTGAGCAGGAAGCGGTGCTTCAGCGGTTCTCTGAAGGGGAAGAAGACCTGGGACGCCAGGAGCCCTATAGCCAGCAGCACGGCGACGAAGCTTATCCACCAGACGGCGGGGTTCACCTGCAGGTAGAGGTAGCGGTAGTCCGTGCCGTCTGGCGTTTCCCAGCGGAAGTTGATGGAGCGCGCTCCCAACGGCCAGAAGTAGAAGGGGCTGCCGTTCTCATCCCTCTTACAGAGATCCAGGCGCGGCACGCCGCGGGCGTAGTGCCCGGTGAAGCGGAGTGAGTCGCGAAGCATGATAGAGAACGAGCTGAAGGAACGCGTCAGCCCCTGGTTCAGAATCTGCTTGTACTCGTCGGAGGCCTGGTAGTAGCCGTTGTCGGGCAGACTGGGGTTCACGGTGCTCCCGATGGCGAAGTGGGCATACCACACACTGCAGAACACCACGGCGAACGCCACGGCCATGGCGCCCAGCATCCGGCCGATCTTCTGGCGGTCCGGCCACAGTTTCCAAGCGATAAAGGGCAGGAGCAGGATCATGATGAGGGCCGTATCTTTCGTGGTCATGGCTGCACCGAAGGCCGCCCCGAAGAGCGCCGCCGATGGGAAGAACGTGTTGGGTTTGTCCCGTGTTTCGAGCACGAGCAAAAAGGCGAGAATGATCAGCGTGATAAAGAAGAGCAGTGTTGAATCGAGCATCGCCCCGCGCGCATGCACAATGAGGGCGTTATCGAACACGTAGAAGAACGAGAGCAGTGTTGAGTACTGCGGGCTGCGGGTGAGGAGCAGAAAAATCAGGTACAGCAACGGCGCAGTGAGCCAGGCGAGCAGGGTGGGGAAGAAGCGGTAGCCGACGAACGAGAACCCGTCGGGCAGATCGCGGGCGTAGTCGGTAGTGATGAATTGGTTTGCGGCGAGGTTGGGATGATAGATCTTCTCACCCAGGGCGATGAGGAGCTTGGCGAGCGGCGGATGCGGCTCCATGAAGTACACGCCGTTCAGGTATTTCTGCGCGCTGGCGATGTGGTAATTCTCATCCCAGAAGAGCTGCGGGGGATAGCTGTAGTTCTGGAAGTACGTGAGGTACGACAGAAGCAGAACGAGCAGGCCGAGGAGCACGGCCGGACGAGACAGAGACTCCTTGAGTTTTGCAATATCCATGGCGGCTAGTGTAATAGCACACTCTTCGTTCGCCAATCGCCAACTTTTTGTTTCCGTGTGCGGGCGAAACTGCCATGCAGGGGCCGTACGGCATTCGCCGGGAAAACACGTGCCCGTTTCACTGCCTTTCGCTATCCTGTACCCGTGGCTGTGATGCGTCGTCCATCGGGGGGCCGGCAGCAGATCCTTGGGATCCTGCTCTTCGTCGTCCTCGTGGGCATGTCCATCTACTCCATTATGGCGCCCACGCGCGGCGAGGAGCTGAAAGAAGCGCAGGCCCGCGAGGTGCCCTTGAGCGCGATCACCCGCGGCTATGCGGAGCGCGATTTTACGAAGATCGTCATCCGGGATAACAAGGTCTACGCAACCATGGCCTCCGGCTCCATCCTCAGTTCCTACAAGGAAGCCAGTGACTCCGTGAGCGATCTGAACTGGAACGACCCCAAAAATCCGACGGTCGTCGAGGTGGAGAACCGCGAAGCCACCAACATCTTCCTCGCCATCCTGCCGGATCTCCTCTTCTTCATCTTCGTCATCGGCGGGGTGATCTGGCTGTTCAGGGGGATCGCGCGAAGCCAATCGACGGCGCTCTCGTTCGGAAAATCACGTGCGAAGGTGGCGGATGCCACGCAGGTGAAGACGCATTTCGCGGATGTCGCGGGGTGCAAAGAGGCCAAAGACGATCTCGTGGAGGTGGTGGATTTTCTCAAGAACCCGCGCAAGTACATCAATCTGGGGGCCAAGATCCCCAAGGGCGTGCTGCTCGTGGGGGCACCGGGAACAGGCAAGACGCTCCTGGCCCGTGCGGTGGCCGGCGAGGCGGGCGTGCCGTTCTTCTCGATGGCGGGGTCCGAGTTCGTGGAAATGTTTGTGGGTGTGGGGGCGAGCCGGGTGCGCGATCTCTTCCTCCGTGCCAAGAGGAATGCGCCGAGCATCATTTTTATCGACGAGATCGATGCCGTCGGGCGGCAGCGCGGCGGGGCGGGATTCGGAGGCGGCCACGACGAGCGCGAGCAGACCCTCAACCAGATCCTCACCGAGATGGACGGTTTTGAGCAGGGGACGAATGTGATCGTCATTGCGGCGACGAACCGGCCGGATGTGCTGGATGTCGCGCTACTCCGTCCCGGACGCTTCGACCGGCGCATCTTCATCGACAAGCCCGATCTCGAGGCGCGCGAGCAGATTCTGCGCGTGCATGCGCGCAATAAGAAGCTGGCCAAGGGCGTGCGCCTGCATGACGTCGCCAAGCAGACGGTGGGGCTTACCGGCGCGGACTTGGAGAACATCATGAACGAAGCGGCGATCTTCGCCGCAAAGCGTCAGCACGTCTCACTCACGCAGCGCGACCTGGTGGATGCCACCGAGAAGGTGACGGTCGGGCCCGAGAAACGCTCCCGCAAACTGACGCCGCATGAGAAGGAAATCACGGCTTATCATGAGCTTGGGCATGCGATTGTCGGCCATCTGTGCCCCGAGAGCGATGCCCTGCACAAGATTTCGATTGTCTCGCGCGGAGCGGCCCTCGGCATGACGTGGTTCCTCCCGCAGGAAGACACCTACACCACCAGCCGCACCAAGTTCTTGGACGAGATCTGCGGGCTTCTGGGCGGGCGCGCGGCGGAGGAAATCATCTTCAACGAGAACACCACCGGTGCCAGTTCCGACATTGAGCGTGCCTCGCAGATCGCCCGTGCCATGGCCATGCACTACGGCATGGGTGACGATACGCTCGGTCCCGTGGCGTACGGCGAGCGCCAGGGAACCATGTTTCTCGGCGTGGAGCCGGCCGCCGCTCGCAATTATTCGGAAGAGATGGCCCGCAAAATCGACGAATTCGTGAGGCAGACGATTCAGAAGCAGTATGCACGCGCCGTCGAGTACCTGCGACAGTACCCCACACAACTGGAAATGCTCTCCAGAGTGCTCCTCAAAAAAGAAACGATGTCGGTGGATGAGTTCCTCGATATCTTCGAGGGGCGCAAAGAAGTCCCTGATACGCCTGAGGAACCCGAAGAGGAATCTCCGGTCGAAGAGTCGGCGGATGATGGATCCGTGCAGGCATGAGCAGAACGCGGGAGGAAGTCGGCAGTCTGCTAGTAATCGTGTACCGGTTTCTGCTACGATAGGAAGCCATGCAGGAGCTCTCGCCCTTAGACGGACGCTATCGGAAGAAGACCGAGGCGCTGCGTCCTTTTTTCAGTGAAGAAGCCCTCATGCACGCACGGGTGGAGGTGGAGATCCGCTATGTGCTCGCACTGGCGGCAGAGAAGGGGGTGCGGGAATTGCCGCGCCTGAAGGCCGGAAAGGTGAAGGCTCTGCTGCAGATCATCGAACGGTTCTCGCCCAAAGATGCCGCAGCGATTCAGGAGATCGAGCGCAAGACGAACCATGACGTGAAAGCGGTGGAGTACTTCCTGCGCGGAAAATTCGAGCGGATCGGGCTCAAAGCTGCCCTGCCCTTTCTCCACTTCGCCCTGACGAGCGAGGATGTGAATAACCTTGCCTACGGTATTCTCCTCCACCGCGCCCTGGAAACGGTTGTTCTTCCACGGCTGAAAGTCCTACACCGCACCCTCGCCGCGATGGCGCGCCGATGGCGTACCCTTCCGCTGCTCAGCCTCACGCACGGTCAGCCGGCGACTCCCACGACCGTGGGCAGCGAGATGGCGGTCTTTGCGGACCGTCTGGAACGGCAGCTACTCGAGCTCAGAGCGTTCCGCATGCAGGGAAAATTCGGCGGGGCGGTGGGCAACTACGCTGCGCATCGCATCGCCTATCCCGATGTGCGCTGGGAGACATTCGGGCAGAGGTTCGTACGGTCCCTTGGTCTTCATCCCCTCGTCCACACCACACAGATCAATCCGCACGATGACCTGGCGGAGCTGAGCCACACGGTCAGCCGCATCAATACGATTCTGCTCGATTTCAGCCGCGATACCTGGCTCTACATCTCGCGCGGGGTCTTTAAGCAGAAGGTGATCGCCGGCGAGGTGGGCTCCTCGACCATGCCGCACAAGGTGAACCCCATCGATTTCGAGAACGCCGAGGGGAACCTGGGGCTTTCGACGGCGCTCTTCTCGCACTTTGCCGAGAAGCTGCCGGTGAGCCGTCTGCAGCGCGATCTGTCGGATTCCACAGTCCAACGCAACATCGGCGTGGCCTTCGGGTATCACCTGTTGGCGGTGGCTTCGCTGCTCAAGGGCATTGGTAAACTCACTGTGGATCGCGGCACGCTGCAGCACGAGCTCGATATGCATCCGGAAGTGCTGGCCGAGGCCATTCAGATCCTCCTCCGCAAGCACGGTGTTGCCAGCGCCTACGAACAGCTCAAGAAAGTGACGCGCGGGGCGAAGGTGACACGTGCGTCCCTTCTTGCTTTTGCCGATACGCTGCCGCTCACACGCGAAGAGAAAAAGCGATTGAGACAGTGGCCTTCGTTCAGCTGATTTCCGGTGGATTGATTTCGTGGCTGCCAGACCGGTCAGGGAATGTTTTCCTGACTTCGATTGCTCACCGGTGGTGCGGAAAGGAAGCGCAGTGTGCTATAAATCTTTCCTATGAAAAAGGCTCCCACCGAAGAAACACTCCTCAGTCATCGTCACATCGAGAGGCTCGATCGAGCGGGAGCGGCATTGGCTCTTGCCGATCATGACGGCGAACCCTCTCCGTTCGAGGTGCCGGAGCTTGAGGAATGGATGCAGGCACTGGAGCGCGACGACGGGAAAACGGAGGCATAGGTTTCTTCTGTTGTGCGATTTGCCTGAGATGCGCTGGATGAGAGGAGCATCATCCGGGAAAAATTAACCAAATCGCCAATTCTTTGCTGTATATTACAGTAGTTCGATTATTGACTATATGTGGAATATGTATTATTTTATACGGCAATCCCGGTTCCTTAACATCACTGTTTGTTTCCCCCACTCACCCTTGCTCTGAGCCTCTCAGAGAGGATCAAGGGATGCGTCACCCGCGATGAAGCCGTTGTTCTGTTTCGCTGGGGAGCGCGAACAGAGCAAGGATATCGTGGGGGAGCATAGGCAAATGGAAGTCACAGAAAAGGATTACTGTCATGCAACCGAGTAACTTGTTCGCGCACTTGCGCGGGAGTCTTCGTGGTCAATTGATCGCCAGCGGTGCCGACTTCGGCGTGGTCGAAGTGCGTCACGGTCTGATGCAGCAGGAGACTACGGTCATCCTGTACACCGATCTCAAGTCACAGCGCTTTCACTTCGTCCCGGAAGTCATGGACGGGGTGGAGGGGGCGGTCGACTTCAGGGTCGGTCGCGATCAGATCTGGATTCGGACGGACCGCCCGGTTCGGTTCCAGGTGAAGAAGCTCACCAGCCGGCAGCGCGATCCGCTGTTGGTCAAGGTGGATGTCTTCGAGAGGCAGGGTCGCTACGAATTGAACATTCTGGTGCCCCTCGCCATGGAAGTCGTGCGGTTGGCCACGGTGGTAGACACTGCGAGCCTCATGCGTAGCGAAGAGCCGGAACTGCCCGCCATGTCGATGGTGGGACCGATCTTCGAGGGCCTTGAGCCTGTACAGTCTTCGGAGCGTCCCTCCGAGACTCTGGCGCAGGCCCTCGCGCAGCAGCTCCGTGCCACCCTCGGCCCCGACTATCGGGTCACCCTTGGGGAGCCGAAGCGAACGCGTACGTCCGGCGGTATCGCCTCGCTGATCGAGCGCATCCTCGGCCGCAAGGCCCAACAGCCGATCCCCGGCGTTCACGAGGATGGGCATGGTGGCTATACGATCGAGGCCGCCTCCATGGCCGATGCGGCGCAGAAGCTCCGTGAGCTGAACGCCACGCTGGAACCGGGCGAGATGCTGATCCCTCGTGGTCCGCTGGCGGCTGCCTTACAGGAAGCCGCTGGTACCCAGTCTTCGGACGGCTCGGCGCAGGATGAGGCGATGTTTGCCCGCTTGCTGCGGGCAATGTCACCTTCGCACCTGAAGGCTCTCGAGCAGGAGGATTGCGACACCTGCGTTCGGCGAGGCCACTGCCCCGTCGAACCGCTCATGCGGGAATCGCGGCGCGTCCTCGGCATCACGCCGAAATCGCGCCGTCGCGGGGTTACCTCCGATCCGTGGAGCGCTATCGGCTCCATGTTCAACTATCCGTCCTCCCCGTCGCGTCGCGACGTGCAGAGGCAGGAGCACGTGTGTGCGAGCTGCCCACATGTGTCTTGCTCAAGCCACCCGGCCAATCCGGCGCGCAGGCGTCGGGAGGCCGAGGCACAGCAGGCCAATCCGGTCACCGCGGAAAATCCCGTGGAGCCGCAGGCGCCTCAGTCCGAACCGGCCGCAGCCTCCTCCGATGCGGGCAATGAGTCCGCGCAGGATCAGGCCGAGGTCGTTGGTACGGGCGTTGAGGCTCAGGCCGAAGCGCCGTCGTCCGGTGGTAATGGCAGCGCATCCTAGCGCTGCAAACTGACTTTCTTTAGGACAAGGTTTCCGCAAGGGAACCAAAGTCTACGCCGCATGCTCCCCTGCGGCTTTTTCGTGCGCGAAATGTATGTATACATTTCGCTCTGTCGTGTGGATGTTGAAGATGCGAGTGAGAATGGTGCCGTGGGGGAGACTCGAACTCCCATGTCCTAGAACGGACACTAGCCCCTCAAGCTAGCGCGTCTACCAGTTCCGCCACCACGGCAGGCAACCGCTCGCCAGCATAGCAAGACGCTTGAGGCGAGCAACCGAAAACAGCGTGATCAGAGCCAATCGCAGTGCCATTGCAGTAACTCAGGTCATCCACGAGCCGGTACTTCCTGCGTTTCAGCGTCAGCCCCGCTTGCAGTGGTGGGCAGCTCGACGGCTCGCAGCAATGTCTGATTGGGCTATACAACCTTTCAGCCATTCTTTGCCACAACCAGATTTCAGATATTTTTCCCTGGTCCTTGCCCTTGCTCGGGATGGGACATGTTCTTCGTACACCAATCGAAATGGCCGGTAAGGACGAGTAGTTTTCTCTCTCCCGTCCTGGTGTTGTTTCACTCTCTTGAGAAGATTGTGCGTTAAGCCAACGTACAGGTATGTATGGGTAGTGCTTTGCAGAACATAAACTGTGTACATATCTTTCTAGAAATGCATGCGCGCCTGCCTGCCGGCAGGCAGGTCTACCAGTTCCGCCACCACGGCAGGCAACCGCTCGCCAGCATAGCAAGCTGCCACCCGTGGGCAATACAAAACAGCGCAATTGAGAGCCGTGTTCCGCCTGATTAGAAGCTCAGCTCATCCACCAGCAGGTACTCCTCCCCCCTCTTCATCGTGTCTTCATTCCGCTTACGGTATTCCTGAATGAAGGTGTCGGAAACCTCAAGGGAGCGGAGCAGGGGCTCGATATTCTGTGTGAATGTCGCCACTGTTGCCGGCGGCTGAACGGTGAACGAAACCGTATCGAGTTTGGTGAGCGTGTTATCCGGTTCGAGGCGCAAGATCTGGAATGTACCGACGGCGTTACTGAGTTTCAGGCGGTGTTCATCCCACAGCGAGCGGAGCGCTTCGCGCATTTGACTGTTCTCGATCACATTGAATGAGCGGATGGTCAGATCACGTTTGAATTGCAGGGAGGTTGCCTCCAGATCTTGGAAGAGGAGGCCGAGTATGAGCAGTGCCGTCTGGCTGTCGCGTGGACCGATAATTTCTTCCAGATCTGCTACAGGGATACTGCGCTCCTGTCCCAATAGCACCGTGGAACCGAAAGGAATGTTCCGGTCATTGTCGAAGAAGCTCTGCATGAGAATGGCCTTTCCCGTTGCAGAGTGGTAGGCGGCATCCGTAAATGTGGGTGAGAGCATCTCGTACGTCCCGTCCGAAAGGCGGTAGAGCACTGTTCCCCAGTGGCTGCGATCCAGCACACTGAAGAGCAGTATCTGGTCGTTGACGAAGAACGGAGAGAAGTGCACCTGTTCGGGGTCGAAGGATGGAACAGCAAGCGTCATCGCCGTCCGCTGCGTGAGATGAACGACGGAAATACGGGGCAGGGCAGCGTGATCGATGACGGCCAGAGTCGTCTCGGCCGGAGACAGCACCATGCGGCGTTGCTGCGGAACACCCAGCGCCTCGAAGAGCGGGGCGGGTTCGTACCAGTCCGCCGCTGCGGACAGGGGGATGTCTGCAATGTCGCCGCATCCGGAGAATGCAATGCGCACGCGCGGGTTCCGGCTTTCATCAGAGAGCGAGAAGGTGAAGTTGGTATTCCGGCTTAAGAGGACGAGCGGGCTTCCACTTCCCGCAAGAGGGTCGTATGCGTACGCAGAAGCCATGTCCCGGACACGGGCATGTTGTTCCGAGGCGATGAGGACGGCTTTTGGAGAGAGAAGGCGTGCGGGTCTGGCGATTTCCTGTGCGTCTTCGAATGGAGTGGCCGTGCGGATTGTTTTCGGCGATGACACGTCGTAGAGATCGAGTCGCGTACCCTGCCGGAAGAGCAGAGCCTGCAGTGTTGGCGTGATATCGGAAAATACGCGCACTCTGTTCTGAGGTCTCCATTCCTGGGTGAATACGTACACAGCCAAGGCGAATGCGCAGAGGAGGGGGAGCAGTACCAGCCTGTTGCGCCATGTCGGAGGGACAAGCATGCCTGAAGCCGGCGGAGTCGTCACAGGTGTCATTGCAGAAAAGTAGCAGGATCAAGAAAGCGCACGGTGCTGCGCATGGGTGGTTGCGTCGTCTGTTTCTGCACCGGCAGCAGCAGCACACCGTCAATGACGAGGGGGTTGCTATCATTCTTAGTCAGAAAGAGTTGATGTTTGCCCTCGAGAAGATCCATGGTTCCGAGATGCACATAGCTAAATTCATCACCCGCAGGCATGACCTGTTTCGGGATCATGGGGCTGAGTGTCTCGGGGGTCAGGGTTGTGGCGTCGACCGCCAGACGCCTGCCAAAAGGCGCACTCTCGCCGGCGACATAGTACGTGGAAGAGCTGTCGGGCGTGATGGAAATAGATGTATAGGGTCCACGGTCCACGCGTATGGCGATGCGGTGCAGCGTCGGGACGCTGCGGAGCAAAATTTCGTACGTTCCGTTCTTGGGGGCAACGATCGGAAAACGGATCATCGTGGGTTTGATGATGCCGGCAAACGAGGTTGTCAGGGTATCGAAAGGACCTGCAATGATGACCTGGAAGATGTTGTACACAGTGCCGGTCAGAACATTCAGCATCGGGAAGACCATGTCAAAGTACTGTGAACTCTGGAGGTGGTCAGGGTTGAAAGTGAAACTGGATTGGTCGGGCCGGAAAAAGTGGTTGGGGTTTTCTTGCGCGAAGAGATCGAGCTGCGTTTTTTCCCGATCATTCCCCAGCACTGTCAGTGTCGCGCCGCTCGATGGTGCTTTGGCGGCGCTGAGAGTCACCATGCGGTAATCCCTTGTGAAGGTCAGGATGCGTTCCTGTAAACATCGGAACGTATTCCAGTCGGTGTCTACGAGCATGGTTGGCGCTCCGGCCTGTGGGCGATCGATGAATTCGAAGAGTACGAATCCCTCATTCTCCAGGACTTTTCTGAAGAATTGCGGCATGGCCCGCGACTGGCCATCCAATGCCTGTGCGATACTCCGCAGATACCATGCACCCGGAGTCGTGGCCTGCAGCTCTTTATTGATGACGAGATAGCGGATATTCAGGTTCCGAAATACATTGATCCACCAGTGTTCATTCTGGCTCAACGACTGCAGCATGAGAAAGAACCAGTATTTGTTCTCCGAGTTGCCTGTCAGGCCGAAATAGAAGCTGGGAGCATCGAGGTAATAGATGAAGAATTTATCGATGAATTTGTACTCGTGCCCATCGGCGGTTCGGCCGATCCAGGGACCTTCGCTGGGCGGGACCACCACCACCTTCCCGCTGGGAAGAGATTTCAGAGCCTCTTTGATTTCGTGGAGCGGTTGGACATTGTAGGGGCGCAGGAACCCGCCGAAATCTCCTGTGAGCAGTGCGGAACGATTCTCCCAATGGGCGAAGAGCGGCAGGAAGAAGACGACAGCACAGATCAGGGTTCCGACATTTTTTCCCAGTCGAAATCGTTGCGTGGCACGTTGCGCACAGTGATGCTCCACAATCAGCAGACCGAGCGGCATGAGGACTGCCATAGTGGCCAGATAGATGAACAGAAATCGGTCCGGCAGGCGGAGCACGTGAATCACTTCCGTGATGATCTGCATGCCCGTTTCAGCCATCTGGTCGGGCAGCAGGTAGAGCTGGCGGTACAGAGCAGCCAGGATGATGTGGAATGTTGGGATGAGGAGGGTATCGGCGAATCCAATGCTGCACCACATGCCGAAGAGCATGAGCAGGCCGATCACGATGAGGAACGAACGCAGGCGACTGCGTTCCTGTGCCGGTATGGTTATGGAGGCCAGAAACGGGACGAGGGCGAGGAGGAAATAGAAGAGCTTGGCGAAGTGCGGTGTTGCAGTGATGTATCCTCCGCGCAGGTAATTATCGGTGACTGAACTCATGTCAAAGGTCATTTGATTGATGAGAGGCAGTGAACTTGCGCGGATGGATGCGACGGTATCGGGCACGACATCTCCCAGATTCTCAATGTCCTGCAGCACATAAAAACGAACGAACAGGCCGTAGGGCAGAGTCGTGAAAATGCCGGTGAACACGAGGGCAATCAGAATGCGCTTCCAGAGCCGTAAAGACAGTGTCCTGTGCTCATCGGTGCCGGTGGGATGTGCCGATGTGCGTCTTCCGCCCGTCACGAGGAGCAAGAAGGCGACGATGGTGCACACAAAGACGACTACAATCGGATACAGCACCTGAAAGTGCACGTCCGGATTCGCCAGTGCAACGAGACTGGTGGCGAAGAGCATGAGTACGGGGCGCTTCGGCTCCAGAAGGAGTGCCTGAAGGAAAAGCAGGAGAGAGATGACAAAAACGTCGAATCCCAGAATGAGTGTGTAGAAGTGAGTGATCTTCGCCGGCAGGATGATCAGATGGATCAGGAGAGTCGTCATTGCCGTGGCATACAGAATGCGACGGGGAGAGGCGCTCGGCAGAAGCCTGCTCAAAAAATCACTGGCGACAAGGCACATCAGGAATGCTCCGAGGAGTGGAACGAGAATGATAGCGAAGGGCAGGATGAGGTAGTACCGCATCCATGTGGTGAGGAGCGAGTAGCGGATACGGAACTCATAGGCACCTGTCAGGTCACTGAACGCGCCGCCCGCCTGCTCGAAAAATTGTGAGGAAGGGTCAAAGAAGGGAACCAGCTCACTGGTATTCAGAACAGCGCGGCCGCTGATGAGATCGGGAAATGCGAAGACCACTCCGCGAAAAATGAAGAGGTGAATACCGAGGAAGATCAGAAACACCCACAATGCAGGTCGGCGCCACCGCGAGAAGTGCTCATCAGATTCGATTCCATCCGCCCGTGGCACAGATGCGGCTGGTGTCTGTGGGCCGGTGAGTGGCAGAGGCTCATTCACGAGAGCGTTGGGTGGCGGAAGGGATCGTGCACATCATCAGCCGACGGCGATGCATACTCGGGAATATATTGTCCGGTACATTCCTCCGCAATGTGCCGCAGGAGTTGCGCATTGATCGCCGCGCGTGCAGAGAGTTTTTCCGCCTGTGCGCGCAAATGCTCGCGGAGTTCCGGCAGGCGGGATTCCATGTGCCGGTGCAGTGCGAGGAGCTTTTCGGCGGAGAAGGAGGCATCCAGCGGGATGCCCCATTCCGCACAGTCAATCTCTTCCAAAAACTTGCGCACCTTCACGTCGTAGATGAGCGCGATGAACGGCACGTGATACAGACAGGCGAGGATGAGCGAATGCAGGCGCATGCCCCACACAGAACCGAGCGAGCGATACGTCTGTTCCACGGTTGCAAGATCCAGATGATCTTCGATGGAACAGCGTTGTCGTTCGCGGATATGATCCAGGATCTCGCCGCTCGTGATGATGTCATGATGTGCCTGTCCGCTTTTCTGAAAGGGCAAGAAAACAATCTTCGTCTCGGTGTTCTGGTGCAGGACGGATTCCGCAGCGGATCCGAGTGCGCAGATGATGGCGGGATAGGCATCAGCATGGTCAATCTGGAAAACGGGTGCGATGCCCACCAGGGGATGATCCGGTGCGGTCATTGCCACAGCGCTCCCGGTCTTTTGGCTGAGGAAAGCAAGATCCGCGCTCTCAGAGAGATGCGCATGGGGAGCGAGCTCCGTCGCCACTCTGGCGCTCTCCCGGTCGCGGAATGTGCATTGATCGGCGAGTCTGAGAATTGTTGCAGTGAGAAAGCGTGCACGTCGTGTGGAGAGATCGCCGATCCCGACACCCAGCAAGTACACTTTCTTTCTCAGCAGCTTCGCCGCGAGGACGAGGGCCGCCTCCCGCAGGAGGAGGGAGTGCCGGCTCAATCCCATTGTTTGCTTGAGTAATTTGAACTGGTCTCCGCCCCCCACGAGGATGGTGTGTGCGCGGAAGAAAGCCCCGAGCAGGGCAAAGCTCAAATGGCTGGGCACCGAACGTATGCAATGCGTCTGTACAGTGGCAGATGGATGTGCCGAGGCAACGACGCACAATGAACGTGGAAGGCGTTCCAGACACGATGCCAGGAGGAGCTCGTCGCCGAGGTTGTACTGCCCGTAAGCGCCGAGCATGAGAATCTGCGCAGTGTGGATATTCTGGAGCGTCCGATACTGTGCGAGTGTTCTCTGCCCGACGGAAGGCCAGAGGCGTTCCTTGCGCCATGTATCGATTTGTTCAACGATCTGCGCCCGGCGCTCAGGAGATTCCGCAAAGGCGGTGAGGGCGGAGTGGAGTGAGTGCTTCTGGAGTGAGAAGATGACTGCCGGGTTGGAGATGCAGGAGGCAAAGGCCTCAGAGAGAAGAATGGGAACACGGAACCCGATACTCTTGGCAATCGCCGCGCTGCCGCCGTTGAATATCCGGTAGGGCGCGATGATGCAATCAACAGTGTGATAGAACGTCATTGCACGGTCCGGCGACAGAAAGCCTGTCCAGATGATTCTGCCGTTTCCTTCGCGCTCTGTACGTGCCCGGAGTGCATCCAGAGCAGATGTGACAGCCTGATGGTGCAGGTGATAGGGGTTGCGTGTGCCTGCGATGATCAGTACATCGCGGGTGTGTGTTTTCGCATAGGCCAGGAATTCGTCGATGAGAGTGTCGATTCCCTTAGAGAGATCGAAGTACGAGAAAAATCCGTACACGATTCCTGCATCCTGCGGCGCACCGAATTCCGCCAATGCCGCCGCTCTGTCGAAGTGGGGCGACCCTGCATGATCGTCTGCTCCATGCGGGATCACGACGATGGTACTGTCCTTCAACCCATACTCTTGCGAGAGGATCATGCGATCGCACGACTCATGGACGATGAGAGAAGATGCCATCCATCCCATGAGCCTGTAGAAGACTGCAAAGCCCCAGCGGATGAAGACAGGGGGGAGACGGGAAGCGAAAATCGCAGTGAACGCCGTAGTGATGCGGCGAGGGTCTACAACATGGTGCAGTGTCGCTACAGGATGTGTCCACAACCGCAGCCATCCGAGGAGGAAGGGAAACGCATACAGACTGAGCGGTCCGCCGTAGTGATAGGTTTCGTGCTGAAAATGAACGACGTCGCAGTTACTCCAGCGTACGCGCCAGGCGAGCGACAGCAGACTGAGTAGATTGCGCTTGAGCAGGGGACGGATGGTCAGAGCCCCCGACTCAACGGCGCTGGCCAATGAAGGACGCAGGATGAGGGGCCGGCCCGCCTGCGAAGTGATGATTTGAATATGGAGAGAGGGATCCTGCTTGAGCATCGCTTCGATGAGGCTCAGGTTATATTGAGCGAGGTTATAGCCGCACTCACGCGCGTCCGCAGTTTTCGGGCAATGGAAGATGGAAGTGATGTGCATGTTTCATAAGATTATAGCACAATTTTTATGTCAGCGCATTGCCTGTGCAGTAGGGAAGAAACGAACACAGTAGTCTGTCAATATTTGTGTTTCGACGGCTGGTTCCATCATACGGCACCGATCGAAATGTTGGCTTCAGTAAGCCATTTCAGAGCTCTTCATGCGTTACGGAGTTCCGGCGTCATTTGTCCAGCCGAGCTCTTTCGCCTTTGCGAGGTAGATGAGGCGGAAGAGATGGGATTTTTTCAGCAGGACCTCCGCAGTGGAGCCGGACTGCGGGAGGCCGATTTGCGAGAGCAGCTGCTGCTTTCTCTGTTCTGACATTTGATCGGGATCCCCTGCAAAGAGAGAGAGGATAGTCGCAGGTTCCATTGTTTCGATGGGCAGATCCTTCTGCCAGATCGCCTTCAGAAGAGGGGCGTCAGATGCAGACAGGGGTTTCTCTGCATCGACGATAAATTGGAAGGCATGATACGCAGACGATGGCTGAAGAGGAACGAGCTTGGGCTGGAGCAGCCCGTCAACGATCAGGTGCTGCACCGCTCTCGAGAGGACGGAATCGGCGTTCATGTCGCGGATGGGGTAGATGATCACCTTTTTCTCGATGAGTGCATGCTGGAAGGCGCGCAGATGAACCGGATCTTTGAGCAGCTGAGCCGGAGAAACACCCTCTCTCAGGCAGTAGACGAGCAGGTGCCCCGCGGCCTGCCCGATGGCCATTTCGTTAATGTGGATGCGAAGCGCGCCATTCGCGAGCTGCGTGGCTCCCAGGATATTCGAAGCGAACACAAGATTTTCTGTCTCGCGCGAGATGAGCGAGCCGAGCTTGAGTGAAGAAGGGCGGGCGAACACGAGCAGGCGTCCCAGGGGGTGGGAATTCCCATTCAGAATGCCTTTGTCGGTGAAGTACTGCAGAAATGCAGAGATGCCTTTCGTCCCGTAGAATTCATCGAGGGTGTAGTACTGGTGCAGATCAATGCTGTAGTGAACGGCTGCAACTGCCCGTTGAGAGAGTTGGGCCTCTTGGTTTCGCTTCAGGCAGTACTGGCGATTCTCCACGAAGCTCACGCACGCTGCATCATTGCAGGCGTTCGGGTTCTCAGTGCAGGATTCCAAGGCGAGCGTGAGATCCATTTCAGTCATTTGATCCAATGTTTTTGCTCTTCTACCCTCACGATAGTAGGGCTTGGTGGCGAAGAGATCCGAAGATCCAGGGAACATGCCCAGAAGGAGTGTCACACGTTTCATCGAACAGGTGAGATCGCGTTCGGCGTCACAATCGAAGAATGAATGATCGATGGGCATGATGTACTTCATCCAGTAGTAAAATTGGTACGAGCGCTTGCGTGAGCCATCGACGATGTCGCTCGACTCGACACTGTCTGCCGGAACGGGGAAATAATCGTTGGAGGGTTCTGCAATGATGGTGGCGCCCATGGTGGAGCGGGCGACGGGGGAATGGATGTCTATCGGAAAAAGACCGGAGATCACCGATCCTGAAGACACGATATTTCTGAGGTGGAAGAGCCCTGCAGGCGCGCCTTTTACCGGTCGACCGATCATCATGCGATTGAGCCCGAATTGCCAGGAGTCGATGAGGTTGGGGATCTCTTCAAAGTACCAGATATCTTCTGCATCGCTCGGAAGTTTGGCCATGATCATCTTCGAAAGTCCCTGATGCAGGAATGGGCTCTTGGCGATGAGGGAGGCCAAAGAAGGAAACAGTGGAATAGTCTGGTCTGCAAAGTCGGCATCGTCATGTTGGACGACGGCAGCGAAGGAGCTGTTTGCATCCGGGGTCTTCGATCCTCCCACAACAACCGACCATCGTCCCGGAGGCAAGGATGCAAGATCAACGGTGGCAGAACCGCTTCGAGCAGCGATCTTGCCATGATACGTGTCGGTCTGCAGAGAGGGGATCGCCATGACCTCGCTGGCGCCATTGGCAGTCAGGCTGTAAGAAGTGTGGAGGAAAGCCGTTCCTGCATACACAAACGCATTCGGACTTTGAAGCTTGATATCGCCCTGCAGGCCCCACATGGACGAGAGAGGTGATAGGACTTTGACAGAGGCGCTCGGGCCGCGGACCCATAGGTCGTACATACCCGGAACAGGCACCTGTTTGATGCTGGCGTTGTTCTGGTCCGATTGGCTGTAGAGCGCGTTCGTCGACGCCAATGTCTCGAGCGAGAGTGCCGGAGGAGTTTCCCAATCGGCAGCGGAATTCGTGAAGGGATCCAGTTCGAGCCGATAGAATGTTCCTGCAGTCAGGCGCAGGACTCTCAGGGGCTGCACGGTTCGATTGGGGTAACGAGGTTGCACACCCAGGGCCAGTATTTCTTTATTGGCCCTGCTCTCCCACAGTGCAATTTTGATCCATCGTTTCTGTTGCCAATGCACGCCGAGTACGTAATCGCCGCTCTCGGCCACTGTAAAGTCCCAGGATGTTTTTTCCGGTTTGTTCTTGCCCCCGCTGGGGGATGGCGGCCGGAAGACGGAACGAGGATCGGGAAGACCCGTAGGAACGATCAGGATGTTTGTAACCGTTTTCTTGGTCTCGGGGGGGAGCAGGATCGTTCCTGTGGATTGGATGATCACGCCGCGGAGGAGATACGTATGCTTCCCTTCCCTTGTTGCGCTGTAGGGCACATCCCCGATGCTGATCTGTAACGCAGAACCGGTAGAGGTTTCGTCGCTGCTGATGAGGTAGACATCCGATGCCACAAAGGGGAAACCCGGCCGCTCGATGGCAATTTTCTCGGCGAAGGGGGCCGAGATCACCACAGGGGCATGGTGAAGATTGGTTTTGACCAGGATCATTCCCTCGACAGAAAGGCCGCTCGTTTGTGAGCTGAAGGAAAGGGAGGGAGCGTTGAGAGGGTCGATGAAAAACGTTCCCATCTTCACGAAACGCTCGCGTTCATCCATTGTTTTCGACAGATGCAGAGTGATATCCGGAGACGGCCAGTGGATGACGGCATCGACGGACCGGTTTCCATGGTTGATGAAGTACAGATCATACGTATCGCTGAAACCGGGAAGCAGGGTCATTTCTGCGGTGCACGCAGACTTCGTTGCCTGCAAAACTGTTCCGTTGACGATGAAGCTCTCGGCTGCCGCGGGGCTCCAACATTCTTTATCCTGCAGTCGATCGATGGGGAAGAAATCTCCCGCATATCCTTTATCGAAGAGGATGAAGGGGGAGCTGACGGCCTGGACACGGTTCCCCCATCCGGGGAATTGCGTCTTACCATCTTGGAGCCCATTCACGAAGGCATCGCGCACGACAGCCGGCAGGGCATTCGGCTCCTGTGTCTCTTCTTTCGTGTCGAATCCGACATCGAACGGCTCGTCTGCGGGCTTGAAGTAGTTGCCTATCGCCGTGGCGCCGACGAGGTAAGAAAAGCGCACACGCACCGTTTGTTGCGTTACCATGTCTTCCAGGATTGCCTCCTTGAATGTGTTCTTTTCTTTGCGCCCTTCGACGAATCGGTGGCGTCTGAGGAGTGTAATGCGCGGATACTCGGAGATTTTTTTGAGGAAGAAATCCTCAATATCCTGGGCCGGACTGGCCATTGCCCCCACCCGGGGACTCCCAAGGCCGGCTTTGCCATTGTTGTGCTTGCTGCGCAGATAGTCCTTCAATTCACCGTAGAGCCCCCAGTGTTCCCAGGGATTGTCTAAATCATCGAATGCGCTGATGCCCGATTCAACCGCCTGTCCGCCAATCACAGAATTCTCTGTAGCCAGAATGACAGTCCTCCCGGCTTCTGCCAGCACAATGGCTGCGCTCAAGCCCCCCAGACTTCCGCCGAGAACCAACGCATCCGCTTCGATGGTTATTTTTGGGGAAGCCGCTCCGTTCGGTTCCGATTTATTGAAACGGATGAAGATTGCCGCCCCGATGACACCTGTCAGTGCCAACAGCGCCAGGAAGAATGTGAAACGGGGCAGACGGCTCATTGGTGGACACACTACTCCTTCCAGGAGATTCTTTCACTGCGGACACGGATGGGACTTAAGAGCCGGAGAGCACTCCGGGGACAATCGATCCCGTGTAAATGAATGGCATGGTGGGGTAGGCAGACCGCAGGGCCCCGGAGAATTCACGGATTTCCGCCCGCGTGAACTTGCGGGTCCGCTCAAAAATGCTGACTGTGACATTGTTTCTCAGTGGGAAACGATAGGGCAATCGACGATAGGCTTTGCCGATACCCTCGTTGTTCACTATGCGCTCCAGAGGGAAGGCCACAGTGAGGGAGTACTGCTTGCTTGAAAAATACTGAGGTGGCTCAGGAATCACCACGTACTTTGCCTTGAAGAAGTTCGAGGGGAAGCCATCACTGAGATCGAAAGAGGCGGTGATGAACACCCGATCAGAGAGATCCGGCCCATCAGGGAACGTGAAGTGTTGATTGCGGAGCATTTCATAATTAAGGATTCCAGTGAGGGAGAGGACGTAGATCGAGTCGTCTGTGCCATACGTGAGATCGGAGAGTGTTCGATGCAGACTCCGGAGGCTGTCGAGATCCGTTTGCACGGCGGGTGCCCACTTTTCTTTTGAAGTCCATGGAACGAATTTTGATGTTTTTGCCATCACCGGCGGATAGAACACCGCGAGGAATAAAAAGCCGAACACGACGGTGGCAACGGCAGCGGTGGTACGAAACCAGCGGGAAACCTGCGCGATCCTGAAGAAAAAATACACCGAGAAGAGCAGGATCGTTGGCAGGAGCAGATAGAGATGCTGGTAAGCGAAACCCTGGTTCATTATTTGCAGGTACAACGCGATGATGTAGTGAATCATGAAGAAGGCAGCGATGAGCCGAAGACGCGGCTGAAAGAGAGCGAACAGCAATCCTGCAAGAGCGATGAGTAGAGAGATGTAACCGAACTGACCATGAGCGACTGCGATGGCCCGCAGCCATCCAAAATTAGGGATTTGGTATGGTGCGTAGAGTACGGAGTAATCGGTGGAGAGAGCCCGCCACGCAAAGGGCGTGGTCACGGCGAAGAGCAAGGTAGAGAAAATGCCAATACTGCAGGAGAATTGCGCTATGGAACGCAGGGCAGAGCGCCAGTCCCGCTTTCGGAGAGCCAGGAACAAGATGAGGATCAGACGCGCTGCGTAATAAGCGGCAATCCAGATCAGGAACCAGCGACGGAACCGCGCCAGAAAGAATAACAGCACGCCGACTGTCACCTCGTCGCGCCACCGGAGGTTCGGAAAACTCCTGAGCGTGAGAAAGAGAACCACGCAGACAATCGCAAGGCCGCCGACGGAGGGCATACCGGCGATGGAGGTGATCCAGAAAATCGGCGAAAGCAGAATGGTCACCAGGGCGAGGAGTGAGCGGCCGAGCCGCGGAGCATCTGACTCGTTGGAGGCGGGGAGAGGATGAGCAAGCCCGATGAATATGTCGGCGAGCAGCACAAACGCGACAATGGATGGCACAGCGAAGGTATTCACAATTGCCAGGATGTACGCCAGCCGCGTGACCCCGAAGAGTGCAATGAAGGGGAGGAGGGGAACGACGGTGAAAGACGGGTAATCATCAATACGAAAGCCTCTCCAGGCCCAGTAGATTGCGTTCCATGGATCGGCGGCAAGATTCTTTTTGAGGCCAGCCAGCTGGGTCCAGTACCCGATGGAGTCGAAGTGATAGACGATGTGCTCGTGCAGGACGTACCAGAGAGCGAATCCGTTGGAGAGGGCAATGATCAAGAGCAAGAGAAAGATGCCCCACGACCATCGGTTTCCCCAGAAGCGCGAAGGGGTTTCAGTCGGCAGGGGTGTGGGAGAGGGGGCCATCACGGTGTGCGGGAGAGGGAGCGTAAGGGCACCCCCGTTCCTTTCTGATTATCATGGAAAAACGTCCCGATGACAATTGCGCACGGTCCTTCATGGCACTGTGGCGCTGTTTCAGCGGCTCTTGCGCTGATGGAGCGGAGCGAGTGTGGCGCCGCGCACGGTCATGGTGCCGCCGGCTCCGCCGAATCCTACGGCCGGTCCGGCGAGTGGGGGACTATCCTTTTCCTTGGTGAGATAGGGATTGCTATCAATCGTTGATGGGGCGACGAGGGTCGCTGACGCGAGGACGGTATTGCGCGCCTTCTCGATGAGGTTCGCGACGATGCGGACCTGCGGGCCCTCGGGCGTGATGGTGCCCTGACACACGTACTCCCGTCCGTCTTCCTGGATGAGGGGTTGGGTGCGGTGGAGGCGGAACGGCGCATTTCCGGCTCTCTGGTCGAAGAGATCAGATCCACTGGCGTAGATGCCAGACCGGTACATTCCTCTCTTGGCGAAATCCGCGTTCATGTTCCCGTCCCACAGCAGACCGACGTGCCGGCCGGTGGGCAGTGGAACGAGGAAGGCGGCTCCTCCCTGCTGGGATCCGTTATCCGGCGTCCTGCCTGCTTCGGTGCGCGAGAAGGTGAACGAGAACGTGTAGGGTTTGCCGCTGCGCAGGATCTCCTGCGCTTCCTTTGTCAGGGGGACATGAATGAACGAAATCCATGAATGATGCCCCGATTTTCCTTCGAGCACCGGAGCGCCATTCACCTCCGAGACCTGCCATGCCGGCCGGAGGACATTGCTGCGCTGCATGAGGTCGGCGGGGCTGCCACTGAGCAGGTTCACAGAACCGGGGAGATCCACCGTTTCTATCGAGGTCACAGGAAGAGTCGACTGGCCTGTCTGCCCCTCCTGAGGAGTGATGTGGAGGGCCAGTGGCAGAACCGCCCCATGTTTCTGCAGAATCGTGAGCCGCAGATCTTTGAGACGTGTGACGACAGCTGGTCCCGCGACTTTCTGCTTACCGATGTCGCAGCATTCAAGTGCGAGCGCGGCAACGCCGGGCTTGGCGGGATACGCTGTGAGGAGCTCTTGGGCAAACTCCAACAGTTCTTCTGCAGAGAGCATCGCGCGCCGGTCCGCGCGTGTGGCGAGGTCGCTCAGTGCGGTATCATCCGATTTGCGCAGATAGGCGGTCTGTGCGGCAGACCAGTCGCCGCGCTCGAAACAGGAAAACTCACCGACTGCCCGGTTCGCTGCGGGGTCGCCGGGAGTCTGCTCCAGAGTTTCGAGGTGCCCGGCGATGTTCTGCCGGATGTAGGTCGCCTCGAGTTTCGCCACGAAGCGCGTGGCTTCGGTCAGTTGCTGCTTGCTCGTGGAAGGGCGGCCCTGCAGGCGCGAGAGAAAGCGCTTCGCCTCTTCGAAGTTGGCGCCATCACAGAGATCCCGCGTCACCGTCTGTGCATGCTGCATGACCAGCGCCACGTTGCCATTCTTCTGTCCGGCGGCATCGCGTACGACGGAGGCCGCTTCGGCCAAGATCACCTCGTCGTCGTCAAATACCTCGCGCATTTCGCGGAGCGCGGCCATGGCGCCATCCAGATCTCCCTTGGCGCGTGCCCTCTGTTCCGCGACACGGTAGAGCGCGCACTGTTCCGCCGCATCACGGCTGGCGCGTGCCTGTTCCAGAATTTCTCTGGCCGAGAGTTCGGCGAGTGTCGGGCTCTTGTGCAAATCTTTGAACGGGGCCAGCTCCTCGGCTGTGGGCATCGGAAGGCGGGCGGCGGGGTTCTGCTCCACAGAGGTTTTCGCTTCGGCTGGCTGAGCGGGAGCGGGAGACGCGGGGGCAATTTCCGGTTTGGCCGGAACAGTGGCAGGAGTGGGGAGCGACGCCACGGCTACCGGTTCCGCCGGTGTCTCGGCGGGTTTTTCCGGTTTCGGTTCCGGGGCGGGTGCCGCGGCAACCGGGGAAGGAACGTTCACCGCAACGGGTGTTGCGATTGGGGGCGTCGAATCAGGCGCTTTTGCGGGTTTCTCGATGGTTGCTGGCGGCAGGGTTTCGCTTTCGGGCATGTGCGCGACAGCCGCCGACACATCAGACTGCTTTGCCGTTTCATGCGGTCGTGTAGCCATGAAGAGGGCTCCGGAACCCGCGAGGACGGCTGCGGAAATGCCGGTGACCAGAGGATTTTTCTTCACCCACGCAGCAATGCGCTGGAGCGGCTTCTTCTGCTCGACGGTGTGTTCCGGTAGGTTCTGCGCAACGGCTGAGCGCGTCGTGTGCGTCTGGTAGAACGCCACCAGTTCCGGATGTTGTGCAAACAGACTCTGGTTGTATCGCTTGCGCCGCTCGGGATCCGAAAGGCACTTATCCACTTTCTCTATGGCATCTGTGATGCTCTTCGCTTCGTCATGGTCGGGATTTTCCTCATGCAGGAGCGCCGAGAGCTGTACGATGCGGTCGGTGGCAGCGTCATGCACCCGCTCCGGAATATCGGCGTCGGCCGGGGTGATACCGAGCAGGCTGTAGTAGTTCAGCGATCCCTCAATGCCGAGCCACTCTCGCACATGTTTCGAGTGCAGGCTCTTGCCATTCCCATTGCCGTTCGGCCCGTGCTCATGCCTGTGGCTATGCTCTTCTGGGTGGAACGTGCTAGCCATGCGGTACATCTTCCTGCTGGAGCTCCGAATTGTCAAGTTTGCCTCACATCAGCCCATTTTAGCGCTTCAAGAGTGAGAGAAACTCCTTTTCATCGATCGTCTTCACATCCATCTTCCGTGCATCATCCCATTTGCTGCCCGGTTCCGCCCCCGCGAGCAGGTAGTCGGTTTTGGCGCTCACTGAGGAACTCACTTTTCCGCCACGCTCCTTTATAAGAGTTTTCGCCTGCTCACGACTTAAGGAAGGCAGCGTTCCGGTGAGCACAAACGTCTTGCCGGCAAAGATCTGAGGGGCGTGACTGCCCTCCGGCTGGACAGCGATCACGCCCGCGTGCGCGAATTTTTTGAGAAGCTCCTCATTGTCTTCATCGTGCATCCACTCCACGAGGGAATCTGCCACCACGGGTCCGATCTGATCGATGGCGGCCAGTTCTTCGGCGGTGAGTTTCTTGAGCGTGGCGAGGATGCCCGCCATCGCGATGCCGTGCACGCGCACGTTCTTCTTGCCCCCGGCGAAGAGCGATACTTGCGGCCCGATCTCTTCGGCGACTTCGAGATATGTCTCCTGCACCGGCCAGGCGAGGCGCCTGGCCAGAATCTCCGCCGTCTCACGCCCGATGTGGCGGATGCCCAGCGCGAACAGAAAACGGTCCAGAGGCGCGCGCCTGGCCTGCTCGATTGCCGTGAGCAGATTCGTGGCCTTCTTTTCCTTGAAGAGCGGCAGGCCCATGAGGTCCTCCATCGTCAGCGAAAAGATATCCGCCGGATCGGTGATGAGCCCCTCCGCCAGCAGGACCTCGACGGTTTCTTTGCCCAGCCCCTCGATGTCGAGCGCGTGGCGCGAGGCGAAGTGTTCGATGCGCTCCTGGCGCATGGCCGCGCACTGCGGGTTCGGACAGCGGTGCACCGCTTCGCCCTCCGGCCGCTCCAGAGCAGAGCCGCAGCTGGGACAGTGCTTCGGGTAGTGAAAAGGTTTCGTGCCGTGCGGGCGCAGTTTGGTCAGGACTTCGACAACTTCGGGGATGATGTCGCCCGCCTTCTGAATCACGACGGTGTCGCCGATGCGCACATCCAGCCGCGCGATCTCATCGGCGTTGTGCAGCGTGGCGCGCGCGACCGTGGTGCCCGCCACCAGAGTCGGCGTCAGGTGCGCCACGGGCGTAATGGCGCCGGTGCGGCCCACCTGCAGCTGAATATCCAGAATGCGCGCCGTCTTCTGCTCGGCGGGGAACTTGTAGGCCCGGGCCCAGCGGGGCGCCTTGGCGGTGGAGCCCAGATCGCGCTGCAGGCGCCGCTCAGTCACTTTGATGACGATGCCATCGATATCGAAGGGGAGGCTCTCGCGCTCCTTCTTCCATCCGTCGAAGACCTTCTGAATCGCCTCGACCGTCGAGCACATCTCAAATCCGCGGTGCACGGGAAACCCCGCCTCCATCAGAAATTCCATGAGCTCCTTCTGCGTCTCGATGCCGAGTGCGTCCGCGCCGTGCGGATCCAGGGCATAGCAGAGAATCCTCAGGTCGCGGCTTGCCGTCACTTTGGGATCCAGCTGCCGCACGCTGCCCGCCGCGGCATTGCGGGGGTTGGCGAATTTCTCTGCATCGGGCAGATCCTTGTTCAGGTGTTTCAGCGCCGCTTTCGTCATGTACACCTCGCCGGAAATCTCCAGGTACTTCGGCAGCTTCTCCGATTCCTTTGCCGGGAAACCGAGGGGCAGAGCCTCGATGGTGCGCACCGTGTGCGTCACATCCTCCCCCTCGATTCCGTTGCCGCGCGTGAGGGCGCGGAGGAACCGGTAGCGGGGTTCGCCTTGCACCTTCTCATAGACGAGCGAGATATTCAGCCCGTCGATTTTGAGCTCCACGATGCAGTGAAAGTGCATGTCCTCTTTTCCCAGTGCGCGCCGCATCTGGTCCATCCACTCTTCAATCTCTTCGCGTGAGAACATGTCTGAGAGCGATTCTTTGGGCGAGAGGTGCTTCACTTTGGGCAACCGACCGTCCAGGGGGGCGCCCACGCGCTGGGTGGGCGAATCGGGGGTGACGAGATCGGGGTGCTCCTTCTCGAGAGCGATGAGCTCCTGCTTGAGGGCGTCGCGCACATCCTCGCTGGCTGCAGGCTTGTTTTCGATGAAGTAGGCGCGATTGAGACGCCAGATTTCCTTCCTCAGTTTCTCGATGCGTGCAGCGGCAGCGCGCTTTTCCATGGATGCCATTGTACGGAGATTTGAGCAGTGCGAGAAGTTTAAGAAGGCCTGATGCGATGGTGCATCGGTACATCTCCATCTGCACGAACATCTAAAACCTCCCGAACCTTCCCAACTGTCAATTGCAATCTCCGTATGAAGCGTGAAGATGCCGCCGGCACTCCATAAGAAGGAGCCGTCCTTCCGTTATTCGCCTCTCGCTCAGCCTCTCTGCAGGTCCACCCACTGTTTCCCTCCTCAGTATGATGATGACCGACGACATTCTGGCAACACTCGAAAAGATCGATCAGCAGATCGTGCGCCTGATCGCCGATCGCCGCGACCTCGTGGCGCAGGTGCCCGGGGGCCTGAGTGCCGATCAGGAGGTGGAGGCCATGAGTTTATGGATCGACGAGGCGGTGGAACGCGAACTCCCCGAGGATGCCATGGAGAAAATGGGCAAGATTTTGAGCCAGGTGTGCCGGAAGAGAGGGGAGTAATGCGGGGCTGCGCTTCATTGTAAAATATGGCATAAAGATGTATAATTGTACTTACATACACACTTCCCCATCGTATGCCGAAACTTTCGATTGTCCTGCCGTGCTACAACGAGGAACAGGTGGTCGCCACGACGGTGCAGCAGGTCATGCAGTGGCTGGAAACAGGGCGCAGTGATGCGGAAGTGATTGCGGTGGACAATGCCTCCACAGATAGCACCCCGTCTGTTCTGCGTGAGCTCTGCCAGAGGTATCCGCTCCTTCGCGTCGTCACGCGTGCATGCAACGGGGGCTACGGTTCATCCGTACGTTCCGGGTGTGATGCCGCACAGGGAGAGATCATTGCCTGGATGGATGCGGACGGCCAATTCGATGTGCAGGATTTCGATACCCTCCTTCCTCATCTCGCCTCCGTTGATTTCGTCTCGGGCATCCGCGCGAAGCGTTCTGATTCTTGGGTGCGTCTGCTGCTTGGCCGCATGTGGGACGGCGTGATCCGCATCTGCTTCGGCATCCGCGCACGCGATATCGACTGCGGCATGAAGGCGTTTCGCCACGATGTCTGGCCGCTCATCCGCCCGACCATTACGGTCGGTGACGCGTTCAATGCGGAGTTCTTCTTTCGTATCGAGCGGTGCGGTCTCACCTGGAGGCAAGAGCCGGTCCGGCACTATCCGCGTCTCACGGGAACATCCGGGAGTGTGCGGCTGCCGGATATTCTGAGAGCGTTCAGCGAGACAACCCGGTTGTTCTTTGCAGCGCGGCTGGGCCGGTTTCGGTGCGCTGCGTCTCACGGCGGTCCTGACCTGACGATGCCTTCCTCCCTTCACACATGAAGATCGTTCTTCTCTGCGGCGGCAAAGGCACGCGGCTTCGCGAGGAAACCGAGTTTAGGCCCAAGCCCATGGTGCCCATCGGCGGCAAGCCCATTCTGTGGCACATCATGAAAACGTTCGGCTTTCACGGGTTCTCTGATTTCGTCTGCTGCCTGGGGTACCGCGGCGAGATCATCAAAGACTACTTTCTCAACTACGAATCGATGAACAGCGATTTCACCATCACGCTCGATCGCAAGAAGCCGATTGATTACCACGGCAAGCCGAATGAGCGGCACTTTCAGGTGACCCTGGCTGAAACGGGGGCAGACAATAACTCCGGCTCGCGCGTGAAGCAGATCGAAAAGTACGTCGATGACGGCGATGACATCTTCATGGTCACGTACGGCGATGGCGTCGCGGATATCGACATTCCCAAGCTCCTCGCCTTCCATCGTTCCCACGGCAAGCTGGCCACGGTCACGACGGTGAATCCCGCCTCGCGTTTCGCGCTCATCCAGTTCGACGAGAGCGGCAAGGTGGTGACGTACAAAGAGAAGCCGAAAATGCACAGCTGGATCAGCGTGGGCTACTTCGTCTTCGACAAGCGTGTGTTCGACTATCTGAGCGACGCGCCCGAAAGCATGCTCGAAAAGGAGCCGCTCGAGCGTCTTGCACAAGAGGGCCAGCTGATGGCGTACAAACACGACGGGTTTTTCTACGCCATGGATACCTTCCGCGACTTCACCTTCCTCAATGACCTCTGGAACCAGAGCAATGCCCCGTGGGCGGTCTGGGACCAGGAACGTCATGGTTCCTCCACGCTCGATGTCAGCCTCTGACCGATCCGCCTTCTGGCGCGACCAGCCCGTCCTCGTGACGGGCGGGACCGGCTTTGTGGGTTCCTGGCTTGTGGCACGGCTTCTGGAGCTTGGGGCGCACGTGGTCTGTCTGGTGCGCGACTGGGTGCCCGAGTCGGAGCTGATGCACTCCGGAGCCGTGAAGCGCGTGACACTGGTCCGCGGTGATCTGTGCGATGGAGCGCTGCTCGAACGCATACTTTCTGAGTATCAGATCGATACGGTGTTTCATCTGGCGGCGCAGGCGATCGTGGGCGTGGCGAACAAGAGTCCGGTGCCGACCTTCCATGCCAATATCGAGGGCACGTGGCTGCTGCTGGAGGCCTGCCGGCGCACGGGGGTGAAGTCCATTGTCACTGCGTCTTCGGACAAGGCCTACGGCGAGCACGACGTGCTGCCCTACACTGAGTCGATGGCCCTACAGGGGCGACACCCGTACGACGTGAGCAAATCGTGTGCCGATCTGATCGCGCAGAGCTATGCCGCATCCTTTGGGCTTCCCGTCGCCATCACGCGGTGCGGCAACTACTTCGGGGGAGGGGACCTGAACTGGAACCGCGTCGTGCCGGGCACGCTGCGATCCCTTCTGCACAATGAGCGTCCCAGTCTGCGTTCCGACGGCACGTTCGTACGCGATTACCTGTACGTGGAAGACGGCGTCGAGGCATACCTGCTGACGGCGGAGAAGCTCTCCGTTTCACCCGATCTCAAGGGACAGGCATTCAACTTCTCGTACGGCACGCCGCTCTCGGTGCTGGATGTGGTGCAGAAAATCACTGCCCTGATGGGTTCTGACCTAAAGCCCGACATCCGCAACGAGGCCTCAAATGAGATTCCACGTCAGTATCTGGATTCCTCCAAGGCGCGGAGCGTGCTTCAGTGGGCGCCGCGCTTCGGATTCGACGACGCCATGCGGCGCACCATCCAGTGGTACCGTGACTATTTCTCGCGGAATGCTTCCGCCTCCTGAGCACATGAAACTCACTCCTTCAGAGGTGTTCACATCGGCGCAGGAACAACATGCGTCCGATGTGCACGTGGCGGCGGGGTACCCCGTGCTGCTGCGCATCGACGGCGCTCTCTCGCCGCTCTCTGCAGAGAAGATGACCGCCGAAGCGGCCGAGGAATTCGTGCGCGCGGTGCTCGGCAAGGCGCAGTGGGAGCGCTTGATCCAGGACCGCGAGATCGACGTCTCGTTCGTTTCGGAGAGCGGGGTGCGCCTGCGCGTGAACTGTCACTTCGAGCGCGGACGCCCGGGGCTCGTGGCGCGCCTCATCCCCGTTGCCATCCCTTCGCTCGCCGAGGTCGGGCTGCAAGGCATGATCGAACCCTTCTGTGAGCTTCAGAACGGGCTCATCCTGCTCACGGGGCCGACAGGATCGGGCAAATCCACATCACTGGCGGCGATGCTGCAGCACATCAATCAAACCCGGGCCGCGAGTGTCGTCACGCTCGAAGACCCCATCGAATTTGTCTTTCCGCAGGGCAAGTGCGTCATCCGCCAGCGCGAACTGCACTCCGACTTCACCTCGTTCCCCGAGGCGCTGCGCCACGTGCTGCGGCAGGACCCCAATGTGGTGATGGTGGGCGAGATGCGCGATCTCGAGACCATCGCGGCAGCCCTGACCCTGGCCGAGACGGGGCACCTGATCCTCGCCACGCTGCACACACCCAATGCCGTGCAGACCATTGACCGCATCATCGATGTCTTCCCTCCGCATCAGCAATCGCAGATTCAGTCACAACTCTCGCTCTCGCTCAAAGCCGTCATCGCCCAGCGGCTGGTGCCATCGGCAAAGGGCGGCCGCACAGCGGTGCGCGAGATTCTCATGAATACGCCGGCCGTGGCCAACATCATCCGCGATCACCGGCTGCAGGAGCTGCCCTCGGTGCTGCAGACAGGCGGCGAAGCCGGCATGCGCACGTTCCAAAAAGATGCCGAGCGGCTCGTGAAAGAGGGCATGATCACGAAGGAAGTGGCGAAGGGGGTGTGAGATTGCGTGGAAGGACAACCTGCGGTTTTCCTTCCGCGGACCATCCTTGCCCTTCAATGGTTGCGCTCCACCCCGCAACAAGTGCGGGGTTCGCGCAGTTGTTTCATTTCAGGCACGATACACGTTTTGTTCTGTCCACTTCTTTGTTGTCATCCTGAGCGGCATCTCCTTGCCATCCCGGCGTCACCCATTGGTCATCCCGAGCGCAGTCGAGGGGTGGTGAATAGGGCGCAAATCGCACTCCGTCGCACAATCATGTCCTCGTGCATTGTTTGTTTCACTTCAGCCACGATGCGAATTTTTCAGGAGCAGGCAGGATAGCAAGGAATTCCTTGAGGAGAGGCAGGAGTTTTGCCTTGTCTGCCTCAGAGGGTTCTTCTCCGGTGATACCCATTTCGTCGGAAAGGTTCTCGATCTTTCCGGCGAGTGCGCAGAACTCCAAAATTTTTGGGTGGAAGGGGCAACGTTTGGCGATGGCCCGAAAGCGGACTCCTCCGGCGTGGAAGGGGAGGAAAATGGTGGAAAATGAGCCTTTGACTGGCTGCATGAGGCTTGCGATCGGCCGTCTCTGGTCCAGAGACTTCACTACTTCGGCAATATCTCGTTGGCATTGTGTTTGCACAAACAGATGCTCGAACGCTTCGAGCAGGTCTTGCTTGAACAGTTGTGCATTCTGCACATTCTCTGATGGAGGAGAAGACTCAGTCATCCAAGATAGTATGATAGCAAAATGTTGGGGGAGTGGCTGCAAGGCATCACTCCCCCGGGACGAATGGAGCACAGGTCAGTCCTGGTGCTGCTTGATCAGATTGCCTTCGGCATCGAAGATAAAGTGGTAGCCACCAATCTTCCGGTTCGAGACGATCTCGCCCGAACCACGATCGTAGGTGAAGAAGCTCTCGTCGACATCTTCACGGACGATCTCGCGTACCTTGGATCTGATCCGATTCATCACCTGCCAAGGAACCGCCATTGGAAACCTCCATTCAGAAAAGGGAAGGAACGTATGGAGCGATGTGCTCCGACATCACAGTGAAACTCCTTGGATTTTCCTGATAGAGCATCCACAAATGATTGTTCCAGTGAGTGTTTATATTTTGGCTTACCTAAGCCAAAATCAGACGTTCTGCACCTGCATGGAACGCCCTGACCGAACCTGTGTGGCGCAGGGCCGGACAAAACATGAAGGTGTCCTAAGCGCTTTACACAGCCAAAAATTCGGGTAGAGTGCAAGTTTGCATGACTGACCTCCCCGCCAGCATCGAGGCGTATCTTACGGAAGCAGGATTCTCTGCGACCGAGCTCCTGGTGCTCAAAAAGCTCCTCGAGGGCGAGGCGCTGACACTCAGGGAACTGGCCGCCAAAACGGGCAAATCGACGGGGGTTCTGGATCTCGCCGTGAAGAAGCTCCTCAGCCGCCGCATCATCAGCCGCGAGATGGTGAATGACACGCCCAAGATGCTCCTCAAGTCTCTGGATGCGGTCATGAAGTGGGTGAAGGACGATACCGAGGAGAAGCTCAAAGCCATGAAGAGCCGTGCCCTGGACTTCGAATCGTTCATTGCGTCGCTCAAGCGCGAGAGCAAGCGGCCCGAGATGGAGTACTTCGAGGGCGAGGAGGGCATCAAGAAGGCCTACATGAAGCTCCTGGAGGTTTCTGTGAAGGAGTTTCTGCACTACCGCCCCGTCACGATGAAGGAGGAGGAAGACCCGTTGGCGGCCTTCCGCGTGCAGTACTTCCGCGAGCGGCACAAGCGGAGCATTTTCTCGCGCGTCCTGGCGCCCTCCACCTCTCTCGGGCGGCGCTTTCAGTCGCGCGACGTGTTCGAGTATCGCGAGACACAGCTCATCAAAGACGAGGAGTTCCCCATCACGTTCGAAAAGATCATCGTCGGCGAGACGGTGGCGTGCTTCAACCATGCGGAGCAGCGCGCGTGCTTTCTCAAGTATCCCGAATTGGCGCACACCGAACGCACCATGTTCGAGCTGCTGTGGCGCCGTGCCAAAGAGCCGCCCACGCAGCCGCAGACCGTGGCTCTCACCCTCCCGCAATCTTCCCAGCCGGTGATCTCTTTGAGCACGCGGTCACTCTCGAGCCTGCGTGAGTTCTTCTTAAGCCGCAATAGCGTGGCGCTCTTCTTTGGGGGTGCCGTGCTGGCTGCGGGCATTACCTATGGGCTGTGGTGGCATACGTATAATTTGAATCGCGAGCGGGTGCGGGAACGGGCCATGGCGATTGCCGCCACTGCCGCCATGGAGTTTGATGCCAGAGACATCGAACAGCTTCGTACGAAGGAGGATGTGAAGAAGCCGGAGTTTATGAAGCTCGTGACGCACCTGCGCGAGATCAAGACACGCAATGAGAACATCCGATTTGTCTACATCGATCGTCCCATTGAGGCGAAGGACGCATCATGGGCAGTGGTTGCAGATGCCGATTACGGCACGCCGGATGAGGATCTGGACGGGGACGGTATTATCGAGGATTTTGAGCAGCTCACTATGCCCGGGCAGATCTATCCACATGTGGATCCGCTCTTTCAGGAGCGACTCCATAGACCGGCCGCAGACTTTCTCAGTGACGAATGGGGTGCATACTGCGATGCATCAGCTCCTATTTTCGATGCGGAAGGGAAGGCCATAGCTGTTCTTTTCGTCGATATCGATCTGCAGCAGGTGCGGGATCTCACTTCACAGTCATTCAAGGTAGCCTATGTCTTCCTTGGGCTTTTCCTCTTTTTCGTCTTCATCCGTCTCGCGGCCTTCAATCGGCCGCTTTTCTTTGAGTTGCTCAAGGTGTTGCGATCTAGGGGAGTGCTGATGATTTTGGGGGTGTGTGCGCTGATTTCGCTTGGGGTGACGTGGGGGATGTATCGGTATAGCTACAATCTCAATCTCCAGCGTGTACGTGAGCAGGTAACGGCAATCGCTGCAACCGCTGCACCAGAGTTTGATGTGGAAGACTTGGATCAGCTTCATACGTGGCATGATGTTGAAAAAACCGTTTACAAAAAAGTGGTGGCACAGCTGCAGGATATTCGGAAGAGAAATGCGACGGTGAGATATGTCTACATATTGCGGGCAACGGATGATCCGTATTTCTACGAGTTCGTGGCAGATGCAGATTCACTCAATATTCGATCATTTTCAGATTTTTCCGAAGATGGACTGAGGAATGACATCAGCCCACCTGGATATTCATATTATGATTATGAGGGAGTCAAATCCTCACTTATGAAGGCTATGCATGAACCATTTGCAGATCATCAGATGGTTTACGATTTATGGGGAGAATGGATTTCGGGGCATGCGCCTATTAAAGACAAGAATGGCAAAATGAATGCAATTATTGGAGTTGATGTAGATGCGAGTAAGGTTGACGCCCTATCAAGGCAGGCATTCTCACCAATTTTTCTGTTTGCCAGCCTGTTTTCTCTTTTGGTTTTTGTACGATTTATCACATTCGTGAGTCCGCGATTTATAAAACATCTTCGGAGATAATTAAACTCAAGGATTTAGCTTTCAATATTGGCTTTATTGATTACATTGTTCTGAACATTAAGTGCAAATTACTTTCCAAGAACGTAAGAGAAAATTAATGGAGCAACAATTGTTGCATCGGAATTGATCACAAAACTTGGAGTGTTCTTGGTGACTTTGTGCCAAGTGATCTTCTCTTTCGGAGTACAGCCAGAATAGGAACCGTAAGATGTAGTAGAGTCAGTAATCTGAGCATAATATGCCCAATGGGGACATTCCTTGCCCAAATCTAGAAGAATACAAGGCACACAACACAGGGCAAAATCTCCGGCAGTACCACCACCGATTTGGAAAAAACCAACAGATGATTTTTTGCTTATTTCCTGATACCACTGCATCAAGTGTGCGAACTGTTCTGTGCCGTGTCTGATTGCAGCATGGCTTCGGATAGTTCCATCCATTACACGAGCAGCAAAAATGTTGCCCAAAGTTGAATCTTCCCAACCAGGGGAGTAGATCGGAATTTTCTTTTCCCATGCCGCAGCCATCCAAGAATGCGCAAAAGGTACCTGATTAATGTTATTTAGAAATCCCTCATCAAACAGCCGGAAGAGATACTCGTACGGGAAGTGGTGTTCTTCTTTTTTTGCAGCTTCTGCCCAGTATTCAATAAGTTTGTTTTCTACTTTTCGCATGACATTTTCTGGAATACATACATCAGTGACGCGATTCATGCCACGGTCGCGCAAGGCCTCCTCATCATCGGGCGTGAGATTGTCATAATCTGGAACCATTTCATACTCGTTATGAGCGATAAGGTTGAAGATGTCCTCTTCCAGATTTGCAGCTGAGCAGGAAATAGCATGAATCTTGTCTTCCCGGATCATTTCTGCAAGTGAAATGCCGATTTCGGCCGTACTCATTGCTCCTGCCATAGCAAGGAACATTTTCCCTCCTTTCTTTTCATGGTCTACCCATGCCCGCGCAGCCCGCAGCGTTGTAAACGCGTTGAAGTGCTTGAAGTTTTCTTCCATAAATGAGGAGATTGGCTTCGGCATGATTTATTGGGAACTATTGCAAATGATAGAACTCGAATACTAGTTTGCAACTTCCAAATTAGTATTAATCACAGGATCTGTTGCATTTGTTCTACTTTCTCTCCAGATCCTCGGATATCCAGTACTGATCGTTTGTCACCCGAAGAATTATGGGAATTGATTGCACGATTTATAAAAGTGGCCTGCCACAAACCTAAAGGTAGGTGCTTTGTTAACGTGATCAGCGCCACCTTCCAGTCAAATCCTTGGCAGCTATATATATCCATGTGAATATGTGGTTGCCCATTTGGTTCATCGAAATAATGACCAGAGATGTGGCTTGTTGTAATTGGTTGTAGGAATGACCAACCAGGTGCGAGAAGATCGGTTGCAGGATAGATTTCCAATGGACCGAGCTTCTTCATTTTTAATGTACTCAGCAAATCTTCAATGAGTGCGTGAATCATTTTCTCATTTTCTGAGTTATCGAATGGCTTTAGCAAATGTGCATCCAAGATAAAATGGTGATGAAGCAGAGCAATACTAGACATAAGGTGAAATTCTCCATATATCGGATAAGAAGTCAATTATATTGTGACGACGAACTGGTACTGGCTTTACGAATTAACTCGGTTTACATTGCTATTATGAAATATATCTGGGCGTCAATATTACTATTGTTACTGGTTGGAGGGGGGTTTGCTTTTTCAAGTTATTTAAGACTTGCCCATGAAGAGCAATTAGTTGCCACAGCTCAGTTAAGGAACAGAGACCGGAAGGAACATTTACGAACATTAGTATCTGCTATTAAGCAGTATATGAGTGATCACAACAAACAAGCGCCAGGAATTTTGGATAGTACTCAAAAAAATATTTGTAGAACTGACGTTAAGGTTGATTGCACAGATTTAGTAGACCTTTCCAAGCTTACAGAAGAATATCTTGTTACTCTTCCAATTGATCCATTGGTTTCATCGGGCGCAAGTACAGGTTATGCAATTCAAATAGATGGTAATATTATCACCGTCAAAGCCATATATGCGGAGGACGAAGATGTATCAATTTCTTTCTAATTATGGTATAATTTGTTTGTGAAACTTATACAAACAACAGCTATCTGGTTTCTTGATAAAGGCAAGAGTTATTTGGTGCTAATTCTCTGTGGGCTCATTGCTGGAGCAGCAACGATTTCTCTATTTGGATATACAAGAGATCTGCTGCTTACGCGCCTAGAGGACAAACTTATTGCGATCAGTTCGACTGCTTCACTTTTATTTGATGAGAAAGAAATCGAGCAGTTGCATGAATTGGGTGGAGAGAGTGTCAATACTGATTTGTATCGGAAGACAGTATTAACATTGCGGAAAATTAAACGAAGAAATTCGGACATCAGATATGTCTACATTTTTCACAGGACAGATGATCCGAGCCTACTCAAATTTGTGGCTGATGCAGATATGATCGCTCTGAAGACAGAATTGAATTTCACCGGTGAATCACAAGATGAGAGTGATTTTCCCGGTACCGATTACGATGTGACCGAATCTCCAGGATTGCTTAGTGGTAATGCGTTCATCGAACCTACGATTGATGATCTTTATCAGGATGACTGGGGTTACGTGTTTTCAAGTTATGCACCTATCCGAGATAACCAAGGGGTGCCTTCCGATTCAATTATTGGTATCGATGTTGATGTAACACAATATCTCAATAATGTCTTTGCCACGCTCATACCTTTTACTGCGTTTATTGTGGCGTTATTCATTCTACTTGGTCTTCTAACTTTCTTCCTCCTTAGGATATGGGGATCGCGTGTGGACCTCCTCAAAGACCTCGACCGCCAAAAAGACGAACTCATCAGTATCGTCAGTCACCAACTGGCAACACCGGTGACCTCGGTGAAGTGGTACCTCGAGATGCTGCTGGATGGAGATTCCGGTGAACTGAACGAGGAACAGAAGAAACAGCTCATGACCATGCAGGGGGTGACAGAGGACCTTGTGGACCTGGTGGGTATGATTCTGGATGTTTCGCGCATTCAGCTGGGCCGCATGAAGGTGGATCGCGGGCCGTTGGATCTGGGCACCTTCTTTACCGAAGTGCTGGCCGTGATCGAGCCCAAGGCGACCATGAAGAAGCAGCAATTCATCAAGAATATCCCGGGCAAGCTGCCCGTGGCGTCGCTGGATAAGCGTCTGATGCGCATGACGCTCGAGAACCTGCTCAGTAATGCCGTCAAATACACGCCGGAGGGCGGAAAGGTGGAGCTGAATGTCACGCTCACAGATCACACGCTCCGCTACGAGGTGAAGGATACGGGTTGCGGCATCCCCAAGGAGGATCAAGAGAAGATCTTCGGCAAGCTCTTCAGGGCCACCAACGTGCGCAATACGGAGGGCAATGGTCTCGGCCTCTTCGCCGCCAAGGGCGCCGCCGAGGCGCAGGGTGGCAAAGTGTGGTTCGAGAGCGAATCGGGTAAAGGCACCACGTTCACCGTGGAAGTGCCGCTTGAGGAGGTGAAGGAGCAGGAGTAAATCAAGCGTGGCATGCTCCCGATCATTATTAATCTTCACGTGAATGGTTTCCATTTTTCTTGTCGTGGTATCAGTTGATGCAATGAAATTATTTGCGGCGAAGCGTTGGGTGGCTCTGACGGGCCCCAACGCTGGAGCCGCACCGCTCAAGGGAAAAGAGAGCTCATGAGAGAAAAACCGCAGGTTTGTCTCTCATGACTATGCCCGTGACTCCATCGCAAACGCCTTCTCGATCACCTCCGTCAGGTCCACTTCTTCCATACGCAGTTCCTCGATGGGGAAGCTTCTGAGCATCCACTGGGTGGCGGCAGAGAGCTCCTCACGCGGCACGGCGATGCGGTAGGTGCGGGGGTCCACCTGTTCCAGGTGCTTGTTCTTCACCATCTCTGCAATCTTTTCGGTCTGGCCCTTTTCGAGCTGATCTTTGTGGAAGCGGATGATGCCGCAGCGTTCCGGCTCCAGACGATTGACGAGCGATTCGAAGGAACCGTCGAAGACCTTCTTGCCCCTGTTGAGGATGATCACGTTCTCGCACAGGTTCGCGATGTCGTGCACGTAGTGGGAGGTCAAGAGCACCGTCATCTTCTCTTTCGCCTGGTACGTGCCGAGGAACTCCCACAGGTGCACCTGTGAGATCACGTCTAAGCCGATGGTGGGCTCATCCAGAAAGAGCACTTTGGGCTTGTGCAGGAGCGAAGCAATGAGCTCACATTTCATGCGCTCGCCCAGCGAGAGCTGACGCACGGGGGTACCGAGCACGTGTTCGACCCTGAGGAGCTTTGTGAGCGTATCCAGCGTCTCATTCCATTGATTGCGCGGAATCTCGTACAGATCGCGGTGGAGCACGAAGGTATCGGTGGGCGGCAGATCCCAGATGAGCTGGCTCTTCTGACCCATCACAAAGCCGATCTGCTTCTTGAAGGCGCGCTTGCGCTCAAAAGGCGTGAAGCCCAGCACCTTGCAGGAGCCTGCGGTGGGGCTGAGGATGCCCGAGAGCATCTTGAGAGTGGTCGTCTTGCCGGCACCGTTGGGTCCCAGAAATCCCACAAAGCTTCCTTCCGGAATAGCAAAGCTGATGCCGTCTACGGCATGCGCATCACTCCACTCACGCCAGAGCACGCTCTTGATCGTCGGGAGGAGGCCCGGTTTCTTTTCGTAGTGCCGGAACGTGCGCTTGAGATTCTTGACGGTGATCGCATCGGCCATAGGGCGGGGGACTTTAGGAAGAGGCGGAACCGTAGGAACGAAGAAGGACTTTGAGGAGGAGGAGGGCGAGGGCCCACACACAGGCGGAGATCAACAGAAGGACCAAAATCGACAGTCTGCCTGTGATCACTTCAAGGGCGAGAGAATACTGCAAAACACCGAAAGAAGCAAGCCATAACATAAAACTGCGACTTCGTCCAATAGGGATAGAACGGGCGTTTTCCATGTATTCCCACAGACCTTCATAGGGATCCCACCTGCCCCACCGGATCGAGGGGATGCAGAAGAGGAGGACGAGGGCCATCTCGATGGTGCTGGCAACGAACGCGGTCAAAAAAGCCATGAACCAGAGTGAAACAGGGAAGGCCCAGAAGATGATGCCGCTCCCCACGACAACGTGCGGCCAGTACCACACGATGCCCAGCTCTTCCGTCACGAGGCGGAGCAGGAACGGAGGGGGCTGCAGGAGCCAGTGATCCAGATTCCCACGCCAGACAGCCTTGTTGAGCGAGATGATCACGCCAACAATGACTGATTCTGCGATGCCGGTGGCGACGAGTGCCATTCCAAAATAACCAATGACCTCGTTGGCCGCGTACCCGAAGAAGTTCCCGCCGCTGACCGTGAAGGTGACGTAGAGGAAGACCGCCTGAATGCCGAGGGTGCACCAGATGGTCACGATCCAAACCAGCACATCGGCGCGATAGCGACTCCAGCGCAGGAAGTGGAGGTTGATGGCCCGTTGGTAAATGGAGAGGAGGTACCGCATACTGATCAGCCACCTACGGCGTCGTAGCGCCGTATGCCGGCGCGCCAGAGGAGGATGACTAAGCCAAAGAGAAGGATGCTCCACAGCGCCTGTCCGAGGAGCAGAGCAGAAAGCGCGGCAGACTGTGGATGCAGGATGGCATCCACCGGGCCGGAGATGCCAAACCTGAGCGGGAGCACGCGACTGATATGCTCGAGCCAAGCAGGGAGCAGATCCAAGGGGAGGAGCCGGCCCCCGAAGAACTCCAGGATGAGCATGACCAGAGCAAAAATGCTATCCGTTTTGATCACCCAGAAGGCACACATGCCGACTGCAGTACTGAGGAGGCTGAAGAGTACCAGTGAGAGGGGCATTACGATGATGGCATTGATGAGTGACGCGAATGAGAGCTCCGCAAAGACAGAGGGGAAGATCCACAAACACAGAAGCAGTGCGGTGAGCGCAGGGATCAGCAGGAGGACGATGCGCGAAAGAATGATACTCACTGTCGTTTCGAGAAACGTAAGTGGACGGATGAGCCACTGGTTCAACGTGCCCATGTGCACCATCGAGCTCATCTCGTAATGAAACTGGATATCGGTGAAGATCCCGATGATGAACACAAGCAGGTAGTAGGCGATCATGTCATTCTCGGCCCATCCGCCGAGGGAATCTGCCTGTGCGTGATCAAAGATCGCTTTCCATGCGAGCAGAGGGATCGTGAGCGGCAGAATGCGTTCCAGAAAGAGCTGAAGCCAGAACTCCCGGTGCAGGAGTTTCTGCTGCAGGTGCACCGAAATCGTGGATGCAAGCACTCGAATCACTGGATGACTATACCTTGTTTTTTCGCATGGTGAAGCTGTAGCGTGGCGGGAGTGGAAGGATAAATGCGTTTTTCACCAAGTATAGGAGGATTAAGATTCGCAGAAGCGCCATATTTTTTTATTGTGCTGAATACTCAAGGATGTAACGTTTTGCCTCGTTTCACTCTTTCCCATCATTGCAATGCCACAGGTCTTTGTTCCAACCATGAAGGAATACAATTCCAGCGGTGCCTGGGGGATGCTGACTTCCATCGATGTTCACGGGTGCAATCCCGCAACCGTCCGCAGCGCAGAGGCCATCAAACTGTTTACGCAGCAGATGTGCGAGCTGATCGATATGAAGAGGTACGGCGAGACGCAGGTCGTCAACTTTGGCGATGATCCGCGGGTACACGGGTATTCCATGGTGCAGTTGATCGAAACATCGCTGGTGTCGGGCCACTTTGCCGAAGAGACGAATTCCGTCTTCCTCGATGTGTTCAGCTGCAAGTACTACGATGCTGCCAAGGCCGCCGCGTTCGCTGCAAAGTTTTTCGGCGGTAAGGACTACAGCGCGACCACCCTGCTCCGCGGGAAATTCGAAAAGAGCTCCCTTCCCGATAAAAAGCAGTAGGCGCAGAAAATCCTCAGCATGGTGAAGGCCTAGTGGGCCTCTTCCATCAGGCGTGCAACGCTTTCTTCGAGCATCGTGAGGAGCAGACGGTAGGCATCGGCATGCCGGGTTTGCCGCGCCTCCTCGCGCGCAAAGAGCGGCAGGTAGAGCGTGGCGGTTTCGCTGAGCAGGGCTTCGCGGCGCGCGGGGGCGAGGTACTGCGACGTTTCGAGATTGTGCAGCCGGTCGGCCATCTTGATGAGGAGCACGTACGGCAGACGCCCGTTCACCTCGACGATCCGGGCGAGGTAGGACTCTTCGTGGGCGCGCTCACTGAGCCTCTTGGGCCGTTCTGCGCGCGTGAGGGCCTCGACGGCATCGGCGACATCCGCGCCGAAGGCGGCCCGGATCCCGGCGATCGTGGCCTGGCCATCCTCCGCCGCGTCATGGAGCAGCCCCGCCACGTATGCCTCGTGCGGCAGGTCGGTGCCGGCCGTGAGCAGAAACTGCAGCACGGCGAGCGGGTGCGAGACGAACACACGCCCATCCGCCCTCTTTTGCCCGTCGTGTGCGCGGCGGGCGAAGGCGATGGCATCCCGGAAGGCTAAGAAGCGTCCCATAGTGAGGGGTGCGGCGGGCGGGAGCGACGGAGCACCTGCGTCGATGAGGCAGGTGAGGACCGCGCAGGACCGGGGCCGCTGGTGGCAGGAGGTATCCAAGAGACAGTATGGAACGCGAGAGGGGCGTGCATACTAGCGGCTGAAAAAATGGAATCGAGCAATTTTGGTTTACGGGCTGTACGTAATTGTATACGTGACCAAAAGGGCGTTCTGGTGGGTGGTGGAACGCAAGGGTTCATGAGAGACAAACCTACGGTTTTTCTCTCATGAGCTCTCTTTTCCCTTTAGCGGTGTCGCTCAGCTACGGGTCCCGTCAGAGCCACCCGCAGCTTCGCGACGATTATTGAAATAATTTGTAAGAAGCAGAAATTTCCCCAATGCGATCTTTTTCCGTATCAATGTCACTTTAGCAGCGCGAATGACTTCGTGAACGCGTCGAAGTAGCGCAGGTTGCGATCGAAGCGGTCTGCGATCGCGCTAAATTCCAGCACGATGATGCGGTTGCCCGAGGGGATGCGGATCTGGCGGACTTTGCACGTCTTGCTCTGGCAGCGGTGTGTGAACGTACTCACGAGCGTTTCTTTCTTTTGCCAGGTGGAACCCTCGGATGACAGGGCTTCGGGCATCAGGAGAAAACGCCCTCCCTCGAATTCTTCCGCGTAGAATGGGGCGCGCGAGAAGTTCTCGAAATCCTGCCGCATGCGGTCCATTGTCGCGGCCTTGCCGAGAGGCGCGATGCCCACCGAGAGCGTCGTCCCCAGATAGGCGGGGCTTTCAAAACGCGTCCAGTCGTATTGCTGCCGCGTAGTGCCTGTTTCTTTGTCTTCGTACGTGAGGCTCCAGTCTTCGGGATACTCTACGCTCCACCCTCCGAGCACATCGCGGTACGCGCGTAGTGGAGTAGAAGGCAGGGTCGGAATCTTGATCCGCATGTCCTTGCGCGCTTTCGCCTGCGTGGCGCGGTAAGTTGGCCGCGACGATGAGGCCTGCGGAAGGAACCGGGCGGATGCCATAACGGGGCAACCGAGGAGGAAGATGACGGAGAGGGCGAGAAAGGAGGAGGGACGCATGGGGGAGGGGGAATGGAGCTACGGGGCTGCCTTTCCGAAGGAGAAGGAGTTTCGTAATTCGGGGTACTTTTCCCAGGCTTCAAACTTCAGTGTGCATCCCGCACGGATAACGGCGTTACGGATAGGGAGGCAATCCGCAGCGCTACGATTTCTGTGCGCCCGCAGCAAATCACACCAATCCAGGCGTAGAGGATCAGATTGCGGTTTACTGCACTCGTCCCATTCAAAGAATCCAGCATCCATGTGATCTTCGTATTCCTGCGCAGTGACGTCATTGATGCAGCTCAGGCCATACTCGCTCGGCATCAGCAGTGCGCAGGCGGAGGGATCATGAGAGAGTTCTGCATACTCTCGTATGCATCTATTCCTCAATTCTCGAGTCGTTGGCCTGAACCAAGGATCCAGTGTGACAAAAAGATAACAATCTTTGGCAGGCCTGTTTTCATTCACCAGTTTCATTGGAAGCTCCTCCGGCGAGCGGGCATGTTCGTAATAGAATGTGTGTAATCCGACGAAACCAACTGCAATGAGGACGACAGTGATGATGAGGAGCCTGTGTCGATGCATAAAATATGACACGAAAAGACGGATTAGTAATTGGTACTTGTGCTTTCTCCTTCCTCCAAAGGAATTTGATCATAGATATGCGTATGATGTGGGATGGTGCTATGACTACTCAATTCGGTATGCGTAGAGGATATCGTCTATCCATGATCCATAAAAAAACATGGTTGAAGAATAGAGTTTTTTCTGCCCATTAGAAGCAATATTTCCAAGCCCAATTTCATACCAGTCCCTTCTCCAACGCATTCCACTGCTTGGCCATACCTTTTTCCATCCCGTGGAAGACAATTCTCTGTCGTAGAATTGTGCAATTCCCTCAAAAGGTGTTTCATCCTCAAAAGTAATAGAAAGCATCGGTTCATTGTCAAAACCATCTCCGCCGTTGTACAACTGTTTTTTTTCGATGGAAATGGCGTAGTGTGGCATCAAATTTTCAGCGATTTTTTCTCGCTGCAATTGCAAATACTGCTGTTTGGCTTTGTGGCTGAATACGGTTAGACCGATGAGTAGCGTGAAGAGAGCGAATGACAGAACAAACCTAAATGGCGGCAGACGTCCACGCCATCCGAGCAAAGCACCAACTATTACTGATAACAACGGTATCCAGAACAGAACCCACAACAGTATTGGATGCTCGAATGGGAGAGTAAGTGCAAGAAGCGCTAGGCCGAACCCAAGGAAACCACCAAACACGGCGCTTCTCCTGCGATTTCCTACAGTTCTTGTTACGTTTGGAATCATGACCCGTAAGAAATGAGACTTGAAATATAACGAAGAACGAAGGGTGCCGCATAATTATCGATGGTACTGTGCGTTTGCGAATCCTGTATGCCATCGCAATCAATCTGTATCATCGGGATTGATCCATTATTATTCATTGCCATGCCATTAAGTGTACCATCTGAGGCGATGCCAACATTTGATTGGTAAATATTTAGCATAGTACATGTGTTTACCGGAATAAATGGTTCCGGGAAACCACAAGCAAGGTTTCCTTGGGTAACTGCATCAACATATGCCGATCCAGTTATCGTGATATTGCCGTGATTTTTCGCTATCCATTGACTGAATTTATGCACCATTCCTCCGCCCCAGCTGTAACCAACAAGAATGATATTTGTGAGTTGCGGGTTATTCTGAAGTCTGGATTCTACGAAGGTTTGCGCATTTTGCAGGGCTTCATCGGCAGTGGGTGACATAATCTCAAACCAAATCAGATCCCAGCACTCGTTCGCTGGCCTCCCGTTCTTTACGAGATACTCGGCCAGATCCCACGGTGCCCAATTGATGTAGGGCCGGTGCCAGCCAAAGATTGTCATCCAACCATAGACGATCAGAGCTAAGACAGTCAGGGCGAGAGTGCCAATGAGGTATGGGGCACGGAATCTCATACTAGTTTCCTAGGATAGGGGAACCATTATTTTCTTACGAGTGCACGGACTCCAACCAGACAAGCTGACCGGATATTTGCGTTTTCGATCTTCGAGCACGCTTCCATGTTGATTTTTTTCTTTGCCACTTCGTGGTAGCACTGATCGATGAAATCTCGTGTGGCTACGAGAGAGGAGCAATCCTTCTTTTCGTCATAGAAGGCGATGCGTGCAACTGCACAGCAGGTGTTATTTTGTGTGGCAGCGTCACCATGCACACACTGTGCCAATGGAGCAATGATTCCATTGCCTCGGACTTCAGGCGGCTCTTTGAAATCAAACAAGCACGGCTGCTTGTCTGTTGCTGCCCCCAAGCATGACCATCCGTAACTGCTCGGCATCAGAAGCTCGCAGGCAGAGGGGTCGTGCGTGAGCTTGGCGTAGATGTAGATGCAGAGCCTTCTTTTTTCGGCCAAGGAAGGCCCCATAGTCGGCATGGTCTGTTGAAGTTTTCTACAGCGCGTGGGATCACCCTTCTCTGAAGCAATGGCCTGCGCAAGCTCTGAGGGCGAGATATCGACGGGATAGCCAATCATCTGGAGCACTAAACCGCGTCCAATGAGAAGGACTATGCCGATGACGGGCAAGGCGGCAACTATGCCGAGAACAAGCAGGAGCTTCCGCATGTGACGTGCTTAGGGGAGGTACGATCCGGGGCCAGAGGATGGCGGCTGGATCTCTCTGTACACGATGAATATTGTTACGGGGTGGCCTGTGAAACGACGCAGAGAGAAAAGCACGAGTGGTTACTATCGAGCGAAAGACCAATTCTGAGAGTATTGCTGCCACGCATTAATTTCCATTTCACAAAGCTTTCGTTTCTTTTCATTTGGCATCTTGGCACAGAGAGAAGGATCTTTCATTTTAAAGGCATATCGTCTCTCGCAGATTTCCCGCAAGCCAGGCGGATCGGTGGAGATCTTGTCGCACTCATACACGTTCGGCAACGAAGCAGAACGCTCTTCATGGCACCAATCGCGGAGGATTCGTTGATCATAGGCATTACAATCATCGATGCCCAAGTTTGGCGAGAAGACGTTATATGCTCCGCAGTTTATTTTCTCTTTGGTGCTTCCACAGCCAACGCCTTCCCAGAGTTTGCCCTTCACTGCCCCCAAGCATGACCATCCGTAACTGCTCGGCATCAGAAGCTCACATGCGGAGGGATCTTTGGCGGTTTTGGCGTACGAATAAATGCACGATGCTCTTTGTTCTGCGGCAGTGGGCGACATAATCTCAAACCAAATCAGATCCCAGCACTCGTTCGCTGGCCTCCCGTTCTTTACGAGATACTCGGCCAGATCCCACGGTGCCCAATTGATGTAGGGCCGGTGCCAGCCAAAGATTGTCATCCAACCATAGACGATCAGAGCTAAGACAGTTAGGGCGAGAGTGCCAATGAGGTATGGGGCACGGAATCTCATACTAGTTTCCTAGGATAGGGGAACCATTTTCATCTTGCGAATAGAACTGGTAGGCGTTTGCTATCCATGCCTGCTTTCCGTTATCCGCTCCACTCGTGAATGTCGTCAACGACGGGTTGGCATAGAAGCAGCCTTCCCAATTATTCTCCCGCGCGCTGAATTCCGCAGCATTGGAACGGAGATTGGGCAGGGAAAATCGGTTTGCTATTACATCGCTAGGATTCTCCTTCTGTCTCCTCAAGAGTCCTGAGAAGAGAGATACGGCAAATCCGTGTTCATTGTAGGCATCGCGGAGTTCATCGGCAGTTTCAATTCCAAGCGCTGTAAAATAGTGTTGTGAAGCGACCATCTGTGCGGCAGCGGCGTCCCACGATCCCTGTTCGTAATTTTCGGGAGCGACGATGCTGAAAGCGTACTGCGCCGTGAGTGCGCGATTCCTGTCTCCGAATGTGCTTGAATGGAACGCGTACGAGTTCGCCGCGATGTTGGCGAATGAGAAGTTGGGATCCTCGATTCCTTTGTACTTTCCTCCACCCAGCAGCTTGGAATCCGCCGCCGGATCCAGCGCGATCAAGGTCTGTACTCCGCCCGGTGTCCGCTTGCCAATTTCGTATGCCACGTATGCACCCCAGCTGTGGCCCACGAGGCAGATATTCTGCGTGCTGAAGCCAGCCGCCTGCAATTGATTGGTAACCCATGTGCCCACGCTCTCAATCCAGCGTGAACCTTCCAGGCCGATGGGCGTGGCATTATCAGCTGCCCCGTCTCGCCAGTCCACGGTGGCGACTTGTGCGCCCAATGCATGAAGATTCTTAGTCAATTCCGCGATCTGACTACTCTCTTCACTATTCCCTCTCCCATGCACCACCACCCAGACGGGCTTGGAGGGATCGAGTTCTGACACTTTGTTGTAGTCAGTGATTCGTTGTCCGTTTTCAAACTCCGCCACACTCATGCTCACCGGCATTGCCACATCCCTCCCTTCGATACTGACCATCCCCTCAATCTTCTGCGACCGATAGGGTTTGATTTCATACTGCACCGAAGTTGCAGAAGGCGCACAGTCAAATGTTGAATCGTCCCTCACGGTGATCGTATATGTCCCCGGGAGCAGTGCGAGACTGACAGATTCCGCCGAGGCCACGGACTTGCCGGATGTGTAGGGTCCGACGGTGTGCCCGTCCACAGTAGTCCCCGAAAGAATCAGCGAGTAATTGGGGGGCAGTGAGGTATGTATGCCGCCGAAGGAGGGTTTGCCCGGCGAAGCCCACAGATTCACCATCTTTTTCTCCGTGAGCGTGAACGTCGAGGAGATCTTTTTCCCCGCCTCCGGCCTCATCGTGATTTCCCCCTTCATGTCTTCCCCTGCGGGGATCTCGCCGATTTGCTCGGCAATCGCCTCCGTCCCTTCCGCATCCGGTGCGTAATGTAGTGATGCGACCAGCTCCCTGCTCACTACATCAAGGTCCCCGTTCCCCGCTTCGATCACCTCGTCCACCCGGTCCGCCATCCGCTCCGCCTCCGCCGTGGTGATAGTGATCTGTGTGGTGCCATTGGCGAGTTGGCGTTCCCGCTGGATGTTGGAATCGTCGCTAATGGCTACGGACATCTGTGCCCGTGGATCGTTTTCCAGTCTGGCCCGGAGGACGAGGTCGGCGGCTCGTTGTCGTCTGCGCGCCTCGTTCTCACTCACTTCCTGCTGCGTGTACCCGCGCGCGACGGTCCGGCGCTCCGCGAGGACAGAGACATTCACCTTGCCGTCGATTTCCGCGGACCAGATGCCGCTGCGCTGGCGCGCCGCATAGTTGTCGTGCAGGCGGGTGTCCTCCGAATCCTTGAAGACTAAGTCGTCGATGCGCTGGGCGACGATGCGGTTCGCTTCGGCGATGACCTGGTGCCGCGTGGGGAGCAAGACCCCGATCCCCTTGAGGCGTCCCACCGCCTCCCAGTAGTTCCGGGACGTGATGAGCTCCTCCAGCTCGCGGAAGAGCGGACCCTCGTTCTGCCCCTGCCGGATCGCGATGCAGGCCCGTACTCCCTTTTGCATGATTTCCGCCGCGGCGGCCGAGAAGATGTGCAGATCGCGGTCGAACCGGTTGAGCTGGTCGAGGATGACGCCGTTGAGCCAGTCCCGCGTGTCGCCGCTCTGACCCTTGCTACCGCCGTCCTGCCACATGCGCATGACGGTTGCCTGGAAGTTTTCCGGCCGCCAGTCAGGATGCACTGTGAAGAAATACTCGTGCATCTTCTCGGGGGAGACGAAGAGGGATGATCGTTCGTAGAGATCCTGCGCCTGCGTCTCCCACAGGGCGCGGTTCACGCCGTCGATGATGGGATTCGTGCTCAGGTTTATCTGCTTTTCGAGCAGCAGTTCCAGTCGTTCCTGCTCCAGGAGTTCTGTTGTCTCCTCGGTCAGTGTCTGCGCGATCCGTTCGGCGGGTGTGCCGTCAGAGCCCAGTGCCGACAGAGAAGCGGATCGGGCCAGAGAAGCGCCGTCCGCGGACCACTGATCCTGGGCATCCATCACCGTGAGAACGCTGCCGTCCCACTGCACCGTGACGGTATCGCGCACCGTGCCGCTACGATCCTGCAGAGAGAACGCATACTGGCCCGGCGTGTTCGGCGTGAGTGTGAGGAGCGCCACCCCCGTTGTCGTGCCTCCGGGGTGCGAGTGCATTTCCTGTCCGTACAGCCCTCCCGTACTGGAGGTAATCACGCTCTCGTCATCCGGCGAGGTGAAGTGCAGCACGGCGCTCGAGCCGCGCACGCTCATGACCTTCACGTCGTAGGGGAGCGGGGTATCCACCAGGCGGCCGGTATCGTGAGACGTCAGATTGTTGAATGTGGATGTCACGCGTGCCGCGTTCTGGAGGGATTCACGGGTATTGTACGTTGCCGTCGCACTGTCGACCTGTCTCATGCCATTTGCGCCCCGGCTGAAGTATCGAAACTCGAGATCGCCGTGCCAGCTGCCATCTTCGGGAGCGTACACGAACGCGCCGTCCGGCTGGCCGGCTGGGTGGCTGAGCTCAGTCAGGCTTAAGCGCATGCCGTCGCGGTACACCTCCATGCGGGAATCCGCATCGGGAGAGCGGTAGTGCACGCGGAACCCGACGCGGATCTCCCCGCTGCGCAGCTCTGTCACCTGCGGTTCGATGCCCGTGATGCTGCCGTAGGCGATCGTCTCCCGTTGGGCGGCCTGCCAGTCTAAGAGAGCCTGTGCCGCATCCGCCTGTGCCTGCGGGAGTGCGGATTCCGCCTTGGCCAACTGTTCTGCCGCACCGCTCCGTTCCTTCTGCCTCTGCCCCACTTCTTCCGCGCTGATCGTGCGTACCGCGCTCAGGCCCGGCAACGCGATGCTGCGGTCATCCACGTTCTCGCGGACGTATCCCTTCAGGATGCGGAAATCCACCAGCGTGCCCACCACTTCGTTCGTGCCGTGTTTCATGATGCCGATCTGGGCATCGGCCGCAATGCCCTGGGGAATGCCGAAATCTACGGTGCCCGATCCCGCCGGCATCGCTTCGCGCTCGCCGAAGCCGCTGCCAAACATCACCGCATCGTAACCAGCCGGCATATCTGTGTAGTTGAGCCAGATCGTGCGATTGGGGAAGATGCCGTCGATCCGGAAAGAGGATGTGCCGACGTTCTTTTCCATCTGCGCTTCCAGGGCGGCTTTCTGCAGGACGCCATCCGCTGCCGCGATGGTTTGGGACGCCGAAGCGATCGTCTGTTCGAGGGACTGCACTTCGTCTTGCGCCGATTGGAGAGCGGCTTCACACCCTGCCAAACGCTCGTTGGCACCGGCCATGCGCTTTTCGTACTGCTGCACCTGCCGTTCGGTGAGCGAGAGCGCCGCCTGCTCCGTCGTCTGTTCAGATGGGAGACGTGTTGCCTCTTGTCCCTCTGCAGGTGTCGTGACCGTGGTGTCTGCCACCGTCGTCAGCTCCTCCGCCTCCGCCTCCGTGAGGGGCAATGCTGCCTCCTCCTCCGCGGCCGCCGTATCCGTCTGTGTCTGCGCCACGAAGGATGCAATCGGGGAGAAGCGCGCATCCTGAATGCCTGCGTTGAGGTAATTTCCATCGCCACCACCCGTTCTCCTGCCTCCCACCCGTACCGCAGTCTTGCTGTCGTAGAGCGCCGTGATGTCCGCTCCCGTCTGGATGGTCTCGCCCGGCACATCCTGTCCATCCACCGTGATGGAAAGCTGGCGGTGTTCCAGATCAAAGATCGCCCGCACGGTCTGCCACTGCCCTACGGCAAGCGGAGTACCGGTTGTCCGGAAGGTGAGGTAGCTCCGTCCCTCTGCATCGCCGAACACATCGAATTGCAGTTGCCCGGTGTTGAGCATGCAGAAGTGGAAGCTCCTGTCTTCCGCTCCAGAATCATATTTGGTGATGATGGATTGTTGTTGAATGGCATTCACACGTATCTGCGTCTCGAGCGCGAACGATCCATCCGTGAAGACGGGGCTATCTGCGATGCACTCCATGGATGACCCGTTGAATTCCCTTGTTCCCGATAGTAATGCCACAGGCTCGGCACGGAGCACGGCGTCGATCGCGGCAACAGTGGTCTGCTGCTCCTCTGCCACTGGTTCTGCCGGTGTCTCCTCCTCCGCGATGACCGCATCCGTTGCGGCCGCCTCCTCCTGCGCGTCGAACGATTGGACGGGATAGTAGGTGATGTTCTCCATTCCGCCCTCGTAGATCCAGCTCCGCCCGCCGCCGAAGATCGTATCGCCCACCCGCACGGGGCTCACGCTATCGTAGATCGCCGTCACCGGGGGCAGGCCCTCCACCTGCGTTGCCGGAACAGCCACGCCATCCACCATGAGAGACATCTTCTGGCTCTGGATATCGAAGCTCGCCTGCACCTTCTGCCACACCCCCGCCTGCAGCGCCCCATCGGTCTCGGTCATCTGCATCTCATTGGCCGCAGGATTCCCGTAGACGCAGAACCGCAGCCGGCCGTCTGCGAGCATCGTAAGAATGAAGCTCTGCCCCGGTTCGCTCTGCGAGTTGTACTTCGATACGAGCACCTGTGCGCGGATGGCGTTGGGCCGCACCGAGGCTTCAATGGTGAACGAGCCATCCGTGAAGACGGGACTATCCGCAATACACTCCACGGTCGCGCTGCTGAATTCCTTCGCGCCCTCCAGCAGTTCCACGGGATCCCCACGCAGAACCATATGAGCCGCCTGCACCGTTTCCTGCTGCATGGGCGTCAAAGCGGTGCCCGACATCATCTGCCGCGATTCGAGGCTTTCGAAGGAGAGGTGCTTTTCTCTGAGAGAAGGGGATTTCGGGGGCATGGAGGGGGAGGGGAAATTCACCCCCCATTCCAGAGGAGAAGGACGGCAACCGGAATGCCCGCAGGGAGGTGCCGTGGAGTGGAATGCCTGTTTATGTCTTCAGAGAGCGGAGAAAGGCGTTCTGGTGGGTGGTGGAACGGGGGTGGATGTTTGCTGTTTCTGTCCGACCTCACCCCCGGCCCCTCTCCTGCCCTTGCGCGACTGCCGATGACGGAGGTGTTTGTGTGCTGTTTCTGTCCGACCTCACCCCCGGCCCCTCTCCTGCGCTCAGGAGAGGGGAGGTGTTTGTGTAGTGGTGTGTTGTGCAAGTTTTTCTCCTGCGTTGCCAATCCGATCCAATACCCCGGGGAGCGAGATCCGGACCTCTGCATTTTTGATGCGCATGACGCAATAACCGCAGCCGTGCAGGAATGCGTCCCGCTCGCGATCGTATGCTCTCCGGTCCTTTCGCTCATGGATACCGCCATCGACTTCGACGACCAGGCGGGATTCCTTGCACAGAAAATCGACGATGTATGGCCCGATATTCACCTGTCTGCGGAATTTGAGTCCCCGGCACCTGCGTGCTCTGGGTACTTTCCAGAGCATATTCTCTTCATGCGTCATCTTCCGTCTCAGCCGCTTTACAAAGGCGCATTTGTGTTTACGCTCCAGCGCGTCTCTGGTTTCTTCATTCATAGGGCGGCCGATCCTACGCTCCGTTTTCCTGACAAACAAACATCCAACATCAACATTTCCCTTCTCCTCCAGAGAGGAGAGGGGAAAGGGGTGAGGTCACCTCCCCCCATCCGCTACAATTCCCCCTCATGCACCGAAAAGCCATCCTTCAATGGGCAGCGGCACACATCGAGAAAGCGGACCTCTCTTCCGCGTTGCGATCCAAAGCCTTGCGGGAACTTGAGAGGTATTTCTCCGGATCCTGTTCGTGTCGCATGGATGTGCCGCTCCCGGGTACCGCGTTTCAGCGCTTGGTCTGGCGCTCTCTCATTCGCGTTCCTTTTGGCCACACCATCACCTATGGGGAGCTGGCCACGCGCATCGGGCACCCCCGCGCCGCGCGGGCTGTGGGCACTGCCCTCCGCAAAAATCCGCTCCCCATTCTCGTGCCGTGTCACCGCGTTGTGCCCGCGTCGGGGGGCATCGGGGAGTACGTCGGTGGAACGCCGCGCAAGCGGTGGCTGCTACAGTTCGAGCGCACTGGTCGCTGATGCGCTGTCGTCAGTGTCCGGCGCCGCCGCTTCGGCACCCGGAGTGCCGTTACCCCTCAGTAGAGCCATCATTGCGGCAGTCGGTTTCGCCTCGTAGGGATTGCCGATGGGCCCCGCATGTTTATCGCGAATGATTTCTTCCGTTTCGAAGACTTCGTCGAAGGGCGAAGGTGAGCGGGCCGGTGCGTCGGTCTTCAGAGGGGGCATGGGCGCGCACTATTGTGCGTCCCGCTGTGAGAGTCAAGGCCGGAAGCCCACTATTCCCCCTGCATCATTCCCTCCGGTTTCCCGTACTGTTCGGGCGATTTTCATCTTCATCTTCATCGTCATCATCATTCTCATCGTCAGTATTCTGCCGGGAGGATGAGGAGGAAAAGGAGGGGGGACAGGGGGGGAGGGGCGGCACCGAGAACCCGCACTGGGGGTACTTTTCGATCACGTCCTCGATCTGGTGCTGCACATCCTCGAACAATTGCTTCTCCCACCCGCTCACCTGGTTCCAGTTGCGGCAGCGCCGTTGTTCGTAATCCCGCAGAAGATTGGCGAACAGGGGACGCATGATCGGGCACACGACATCCTTCTCGCACTGCTCAATGGGCGGGGGGAAGGGGAAGGAACAGTTGGGATGCCGCAGGCGCAGGGCTTCCATCTTCCGCTTCAGCTCCTCCATCTTATTCGTATCGCACCGGTGCATTCTGCCCCAGAGGTTGCGCAATTCGTCGAAACCCCGGACGTGCTCCATGAATTCCTTTTGCTGTTCCTCGCAGGCTGCGCGGGAGGAACGCGAGGAGGAAGAGGGGCGAGAGCTGCGGGAGGAGACGGAGGAGGCGGCGCAGGTGCAGAACGACGTGCACACTCCTGCGGGACATCCCAGATTCGGCTCGCACTCTTCGCCCACTTCAAGAAGCCCGTTGCCGCAGACCGGGCCGGCCGCAACCGACGATTGCGCGCTGGAAGCGGCAAGGGAGGAAGACGAAGACGCAGGCGGCGGGGCACAGCCTTCATCTACCGCACCGTCACAGTCATCATCGATCTGATTGTCACAGACTTCAGGGGCGAGAGGCGAGATCTGCGCGTCGTCATCATTGCAGTCCATCGGAAGGGGCGAACCGTCGCTATCCATGTCACGTGCATGCTGCACTGTCACGTAGGCATCGACGCGGCCGAAACCGTAGGACTCATCAAATCCGGCGTTCCCCAGATCGTAGGCGGTCGCCGCGAGGATGGCACGTGTCTGATCGGGCGTGAGGGCGGGGTTCGCGCCGCGCACGAGGGCGGCGATGCCGGCCACGTGGGGGGCGGCCATGCTCGTGCCGCTCCACCAGCCGAAGCCCGCCTCGGGGCAGGTGGAAGAAACAGCGCAGGGCAGTGAAGAGAGAATACCCAGTCCCGGAGCCATGAGATCCAGTGCCGGACCGTCCCCTGACCAGGGCTGGCGCACGTTGTTGCGGTCCAGCGCCCCCACAGAGACAGCCTTCGAGGCGCAGCCCGGCGTCGAAACCCCCGGAGCCGTCTGGGCGCCATTGCCGGCGGCCGCTACCACGAGCACGCCCTGATTGGCGGCCCAGTTCGCCTTGTCGGCGAGGGGGTCGAAGTCACAGTGGTTCATGAACGAGCCGCCGCCCAAACTCATGTTGATCACTTTGGCTCCATGCGTCACCGCCCACTCGATGCCTGCCAGAATATCGCCCTCGGCGCACCAGCCGGAATCGCTGCAGACCTTGACGATGAGCAGGTCCAGTTCGGGGGCGGTACCGAGGATGCGGTTGTTGCCCAGCTCATCGGCGTGCACCGCCGCTCCTGCACCGGCGACGATGCCGGCCACATGTGTTCCGTGTCCGTTGCCGTCCGCGGGGGAGCTCCCCACGACGAAGGAAGTCTGCTCCACAACGCGGCTCGAGATCTCGGGATGACTGGCGTCGATACCGGTATCGAGAATGGCTACGCGCACGCCGGTCCCCTTGGTGCCCTGTTCCTGCAGGACCGCCACATTCACCTGGCTGACCGAGAACAGATCCTGCGTCTTGAAGACACGCTCCTCATTCGCCCCCGCGATGAGCGTGTTTTCGGGGCATTTGAGCACGACATCGTCATTGAGCCAGCGCTTGGCGCGGCACCCTTTGAGGAGCGCGGAGAAGACGTCTTTCGGCGATTTGGATCCGAGCAGAACCCGTTTCTCATTCTGTGCGCAGAGGCCCACTTCTTTGCAGGTGTGAATCTCACTGTCTTTCTCGCGACGGTTCTCGCCTTCGATTCTGCCGTTCACCTGGGCGGCGGGCTGCGGGGCCGCTTCCGCCGGAAGGGAGAGAGCGAGAGAGAAGGAGGACAGGACAACGATGCCGCAGAGGGCGGCGAGGAGGGTGGTGCGGTTTTGCATGGGAGAAAGTGTACCCTCTGGCGATTCCTCCCGCTTTTTTGTGTGCAGAGTCGTGGTGCGAATACGAAAGAGTATTGTAGAATACTTTTTCTCTCTATGGAAGAACTACACCATGAATGCGCTGTGGCTGGAGCGGTGGATCTCGCGGGCACGCGGGATGTCGTTCCCATGGTCGTCGCAATGGCCAAAGAGCTCGACCATCGCGGTGGATGCGCTGCGGGCATTGCCGTGCCGAAGAACGGTGCATTCCATGTCATGAAGGATAACGGCCATGCCGCGGAGGTTCTGACGCCGCGCCGCCTTCGGGGAATTTCGGCTTCATCCGCAATCGCCCATGATCGCTATGCCACGATGGGGCCTGAGGATCCCTCCCTCGCACAGCCCGAAGTGCAGAAGTCCCGCAAGCACGGAGAACGTTTTGCATTCGGCTGGAACGGCAATCTTGCCAATGCCGAGGAATTGCGGGAGGAGGCATCCCGGCGCGGTTCCGTCTTGAAGACACAGGGCGATACCGAGCTTCTCAAGCTCCAGATTCTCCACGGTATCCAGAAATACACTGTTCATGACCTTGCGGCCGTGTTCGGTGATGTGGAGGAGAAGGTGGATGGATCATTCAATGTTGTGATGCTCCTGCCCGACGGAACACTCGCTGCATACCGTGACAAGCAGGGAAGGCATCCGCTGAACTATACGGAGGAAGCCGTCGTTGCATCCGAAGATACAGCCATCCGCGCAGTCCGACCGCAAGCACGCGTCATGCCGATCAAGCCGGGCGAACTGTTCGTCGCCAACCATGACGGCATCCGGTTGACGCAGGTCGCCGAGCCCGATCCGCACCGTTGTTTCTTTGAGTGGGTGTACTTCTCGAACTGGCAGTCCCGCTTCGACGGGATGAGTATAGGGTCCGCGCGCCAGGCATGCGGCCGGATTCTGGCGCTGCTCGATACGGTCTCACCGGAGGGGAGCGTCGTGGTGGCTGTGCCGGATTCCGCGCGCAAGGCAGCCGAAGCCTACGCACACGAGAAGAAATGGCCGTTCGAGGAGGAAGGTCTCACCAACCTGCTCCCCGGACAGCGCACCTTCACCACCAGTGATCCCGCGCGCACCGATAAGGCGCGCCGGAAGTACGGCATCCGTCGCGATCGCCTGGAGGGCAAGACCATCATCCTCGTCGATGACAGCCTCGTGCGCGGCACCACCATGCGCGAGCTCATCCGGCGGCTCCGGAAGGAGGGAGGGGTTTCGCAGATTCACCTGCGGCTCGCCTGCCCGCCGATCCTTTCGCCGTGTTACTACGGCATCGATTTTCCCGAGATAAAACAACTCATCGCGCGTCACAACTTCAACGGCACGCTCCGTTCGGGCGTGCTCCCTCCCGAAGTGCTGCAGCTCATCGCGGCGCGGTTGGGGGTCGACTCCATCCAGTTCCTCCCCGTCGAGGCGACGGCGCTCGCAATCGGTTTCCAGATGCGCTCTCTCTGCATGGCGTGCGTGACCGGGCAGTACCCCACACAGGCGGGAAACCAGAGGTCGCAGCAGCACTGCTCGTGATCAGCGCGTGATCGCTGTTCCCAGCACAGATCCGGATGTCTCTACACTGGTGCGTTCCCTTTCGCAGCTGCCGACCGTGACCGTCCCGTCGGTGTTGCGATTGACGAAGTAGCGCGTGTCGTGCGTCGACCCGCTCTTGGGGTCTAAGGGCAGCTGTCCGATAGAGGGCTGCAAGACGGTATCGAAATCGGTAATGGCGCAGTTCGTTGCGGCAACACGCTGCCCTTCGCACTCGATGGAGGTGCAGGGGCCGGGATTTTCGCCGATGATCTGCACGGTTTCGGGCAGCGTATCGATGCTGGCGGGGAGCTGGCCGGTGTCTTCACGGTGGCGCTGCAACGCATCCATGATCTGTGTCACATCCGCCAGACGTTGCTTGTTGCGCCCGCTCTGAATGCGGCCCGCCGGATCGGCGAAGATGAAGATAGCGACTGCGAGCAGGGCCAGCAGCGCGAGGGCGACGGTGAATTTGGTCAGAGTAAAGCCGGGTTGTCGCATGAGAGGGGAGAGGGGAACTGTCTGGAGTCTAGCCCCAAAGATGCGGCCGCAGGAAGGATAGTTTTCGCTTTAGTTTTTTTGTGCGCAGAGTCAGAATAGCCGTGTGGAACTCCTCAGCCTTGCCCTCATTATCGTGCTCATCGGAGCGCTGCTCTCGATCGGCTGGCAGCTGGCTCCGCTCATCCTCATCGGGGGCATCGTGTACGCGGGTGTGCGGTACCGACGTCAGATTCCCGGCGCCATTCGGGGGCTCTGGAAAGCAATACGCTCGCACTTCAAGAAATAGGATTGGAAAAGCTCACAGATGTGCTGCGTCCATAGACTGTTGGTAGTCCGTGATCCGCTTTTTTCGTTCGTCGAGTGACAGTGTCGAGATGATCCCCGGGCCGGCGATGCAGCCGCCTTCGCAGAACAGTACGTCCACGAAGCGGATCGTGGGATTCCTCTCGAATTCCTCGAGCACAGCGGGGATCTGCTTGTAGCCCGAGATGATGCGTATTTCCTCCTCTTTGAGGATTCCTTTGAGCCCGCTCGTGATCGTGAGGCCGCCATCCATGGGGTAGATCCTCGTTGCGGCGGCAGCCACATCGAATGCCGCGTTCGCGGTGTCTGCGTCTTCGCCGATCTTGAAATGCTCCAGCACTGCGTCGAGCTCCTTGTACGTGAGCACGAGGATGTTCAGATCCGGATAGTCTTCGGATGCTTCCATCTTCTTGGCGAAGCAGGGGCCGATGAAGACCGGCTGGCAGTTGGGGTACTTCTCTTTGGCGATGCGTGCCGTCGCCACCATGGGCGAGTCGGCTGCGAGGGCGAGGTATGGGAGGAGCTGTGGATGACTCTTGCGCACGAGACGCACGAATCCGGCGCAGGGGCTTGCGATGTAGCGGGCGTGCGGATTCTTCTTCAGCAGCGCGATCACCTGCTCGTTGGTTTTCACCGCTCCCGCCGAAACCTCGAGCACTGCGGCGAATCCCAGCTTCTTCAAGCGGGCGACGATGAGGGGATAGGTGTAGACGACGGGAAAAGACGGCGCGAGCAGGGCGACGAGAGGCGCCTTGTTCTTCAGAAGCGCGATGCAGCGCTCAATGTCATTCATGGGTGGAGCGCAGAAAGCTCAGGATGCCGAGGGCGAGCAGCCCTCCCGCAAGTGCGGTGAAGAACTGCAGCAGGCTCATCGACTGCAAGAAGAGTGCGGGCACGAGGTCCAGACGTAAAAAGAGGAGAGCGGAGAGCGCGAGGAACGTCGCTTTGATCAGGGCTCCGGAAGCCATGGCGATCGGAGCGGGCACCGAAGGTTTCAGGAGCAGGAACGATGCGGTGAACAGCCAGTTGCCCGCCCAGATGAAGGGGACGAAGAAGACGAGGAAGCTCGTGAAAGGACCGAAGAGCGCCCCGTGTGCCACGGCGCCCAGGCTCGGCAGAATGATCACGGGCCAGACGAACTGCCGTGGCAGACGCGCGGCCGCGAGGAGAAGCAGGCAGTTCACGGCCGTCCCCGTAAGCCACTGTGGGCCCGAGACGAGGAAGGGGATGGCGAACGCCACGACGGGCAAGAGCAGGGCCCCCTGAGTGGAGGTGAGCGTTCCGGCTACAGCGAATGCAGATGTACGTTTCATGGCGTCGTCATCGTATCGGAACGGATCTTCTTTTGCATGCCGGTTTCCGCAGGTGATGGTGCCGCCGGAGGAAATTTTTGCCCATCACATCTTGCTCCGCGTACTTCGTGAGTTTCTCCCAGGCGGGTTCACGTAATGCTGCCGGATGGCAGAATGGGCTATTGCAGAACAGCGCACACGGCCAGAAAGTGGCAGGCGCTCCCGCCAAGGACCATCAGGTGCCAAGCCGTATGCGCGAGGAATTTTCGGCTCATGAAGAAGAGCACGCCAGCCGAGTAGAGGATTCCTCCGGCGAAGAGCCACGCGATGCCGACGGCGGGCAGGCGCTCGAGCATCGGGACGATCGCGATCACCGAGAGCCATCCCATGCCGAGATAGAGCACGCAGGTGAGCACCGGAAACTTCCGCACCGAGAGGTTGACCAGCAGGATGCCGACGAGAGCGAGACCCCAGATCACCCCGAAGAGGCTCCATCCCCATCCTCCGCGCAGGGCGACGAGGGCGAAGGGCGTGTAGGTTCCGGCAATGAGCACGTAGATCGTCGAGCGGTCGATGAGCTGCAACAGACGGCCTGCCTTTGTCCCTTTCAGGCTGTGGTAGAGCGTGGAGGCGAGGTAGAGCGAAACCAGGGCCGCTCCGTAGAGACTCACCGCCGTCACCTGCCGCGCGCTTCCCTGGTCCGCGGTCCACACGACGAGGAGCACCAGTGCGGCGACGCTCAATCCGAACCCCGCCGCGTGGGTGATGCTGTTCGCCGCCTCCTCGATTCGTCGTCCGCGCATGAACCACCATTGTACGGTGGCGATGCGGATGAGGGCAATGCGGCAACCTCCTTTCATTCCACGACGGTGGCGGCGGCACGCGTCGTGCTGTTCATGGCTTCCAGCGGCACGTCATCCGGCAGACGCAGGGCATTGAGAATCTGGAAGAGGAGGAACAATCCGTAGAGAACCAGAAGGATGCTGCCTTCCGTGCGGGAGAGCTTCTCCTTCGTCCGCGCGAAGAGGAAGAAGAGCGTAAACCCGATGGCAGAGACGGCGCACGTCAGCACTGCCTCGCTCATGATAATGGTGAATGCGCCGTTGGCGATGGCGAGCACACCGAAGATGAGCGTGTTGGCGGCAGCCGAACCCATGTAGTCGCCGAAGGCGATATCCTTGTGGCGGCCCAGCACGCAGCGCAGGGCGACGACGAGCTCGGGGAAATTGGTGCCGATCGAGAGCAGGAGGAGCCCGACGAAGGAGAGTGGCAGATGGAGCAGGCGGGCGAAGTAGGCTGATTCATCCACCAGCACGTTTCCTGCGATGAAGATGAGCGCAGCCCCCAGGATGATTTTCGCGATATCCATCGCCGTGGCATACCGCGTGCGGGTGAGCGTCTCTTTGGTTTCGCGCAGGGCTTTGGATGCCGTTTCGCGGGCGGGGACTTTCTTGCGGATGCGGAGGATGAGACCTCCGTAGAGCAGCAGCATGAATGCGCCCTCGTACGGCATGATTGTTCCGTCGAGCGCGAACAGGGCGGGCAGCAGGACGACGAAGAGGAGCAGTGCGACCGTGCTGGGCAGCATGACGCGCGTCATCGGCACGCCGTTCCCGAGCACAGCGAGGAGCGGGATAATGAAGAGGATGATGACGAGCGATGCTCCCTGCAGGTTCCCCGCCGAGACCTGCGGGATGCCCTGTGCGGTGGCGTTCACCGCAACCGACATTTCACTGATGGAGGTGAGGAACCCGAGTACGAAGAAGGCCACGGCGAAGCCGGGCTTGTGGTAGCGTTTGGCCACCTGATCCGTGGCATCGATCAGGATGCCCGAGAGGAACCAGATGACGCTCGTTGCCAGCAGGAACGACAGGATGTGTGTGAGGACCGGCATGAGAGTGAGTGTTTTAGATATTATACAATATAAAACTATAAATGTCCATTTCGCACATCAGACACAGAAAGCGATGGAGCTCTGCCTAGCGGCGCCTCCGGAATCCCCGAAACGACCGTGTACGGCCCGAAGAGCGGAAGGGTGGACGGGAGGAGGGGGAGCGCGGCGGGCGGCTGGAGAAATCCGGACGGTGATCGTCGGGGGTCGGAGCCAGACGCTGCAGGAGGGGCGTGGGTTTGCGTTGCAGCGTGGAGCGGACGAGACGCTCGATGTCGCGGATGGATCCTTTCTGTTCCGCAGTCGCGAACGAGATGGCACGACCTTCACGTCCCGCGCGCGCGGTGCGCCCGATACGGTGCACGTAGTCGTTCGGATCATCGGGCAGATCGAAATTGATCACCACTTCGATCCCGGTCACGTCGATGCCGCGGGCTGCGATATCCGTGGCGATGAGAATGCGGTACTTACCGGTCTTGAATCCCTGCAGCGCCTCGCGCCGCTGGCTGAGGGAACGGTTGGCATGGATCTCGGCTGCGGCATGGCCCATGACGTTCACGGCCCGCGCGATCTTCTTGGCACCGTGCTTGGTGCGCGAGAACACAAGAATCGATCCGTGGTGTTCCTTGAGCAGCACTTCGAGCAGCGCAAGTTTTTCCATTTTGTGCACGATGAAGAGCTCCTGCTGAATGCCTTTGGCCGTCGTGCCCGAAGGCGCCACCTCGATGCGGATGGGCAGCTTCATGTGGGCGTTGGCGAGCTTCATGATTTCCGAGGGCATGGTGGCGGAGAAGAGCATGGTCTGCCGTTCCTTCGGCACGTGCCGGAAGATTGTTTCGATCTGCGGGCGGAAACCCATGTCGAGCATGCGGTCCGCTTCATCCAAGACGAGAATGTTCACTTCTTTGAGCGTGATGGTGCCGTGCTGCAGGTGGTCATTGAGGCGTCCGGGCGTGGCGATGACCACACGGGGGTTTCGGCGGATCATCTCGCGCTGCAGGTGCATGGAGGCTCCTCCGATGAGTACGGCGGTGCGAATGTTGAGCTGCGGTGCGAACGTGCGCAGAGACTCATCCACCTGGCTGGCGAGCTCGCGCGTCGGCACGATGACGAGGCCGCGGCCGGGTTTCTGCGCCAGTCGCTGGAGCATGGGGATGCCGAAAGCGAAGGTCTTGCCTGTGCCCGTCTGCGCGATGCCAACGATATCTTTCCCCTCGATGGCCGGCGGAATCGATTGCTGCTGGATGGGTGTCGGCGTCGTGAAATTACGGCTCGCAAGGATCCCGAGGATCTGCGGGGCGATACCGAGCGTGAGGAAGCTCGGGCTGGGTTTTTGGGGGACTGCGTCTGGCATTGCTTGTGTAAGGAAGGCCTATGATAGTCCTCTCCACCGCATTCACCTACAAATGAGGGCACAATATTGACGAGTCAATAGCTGAGTACTTTCCTGACTCCGGAATCATCATTCCGCTGCTCCTCTCCCCCCGGGAAGGGGGAGAGGTGGGCGAGGGGACCCGCATAGTGGGAATTTTCACACTCAAGCTCAAAACAAGACGAAAGCGAGTGGAAAATACAGGAGCAGCGCGCTGCCGCTTAGAACCGTTTCGGCCCGGAATCAGCTCTTCCTCCCGCCAAAGAAAGAGGGGGCATTCCATTGAATAGTTCCGCAAATAAACGTAGAATCACGGTCTTACGCCACTTTTCTTCCCCCTCCTCTCATTCCTGCTCCTCTGCCCACTGCCTGCAAGGTGAACGGCTGCCGCAGCCCGTCGCACGGCAGATCCTACTGTCACAAACATGCGAAGATCGGCAGAGAGAACGGAGTGGTCTTCACACCCGAGCAGCGTTCGCACATGCGTTCGCTCTGTTGCGGTGCCGCGTGCACGGCCGGCGCACAGCACGAGTACGGCAATCAGTACTGTCAGAAGTGCAAAACGGCGTGTTGCTGGCACATGTGAGCGGAGCGGGCACTGGTTGGTTTTGCCATGCCTACAATGGCTCCACCGGTTACATCGAGAGAAGCGCCAGCCCGATGATGATGAAGAAGCGCGTATCCCCGTAGGTCTCGGGGTCGGCGGAGATCGGCGCTCCGTCGCCGATGAAGATCTGCAGGTCCTGCACCAACTGTCCGATGGTGAGGAAGGTATTGCGGTACGTGCAGTCGGTGTCGCAGGCACCCGGTTCGGTGTCGCTGTTGCGGTTGCCGTCATCGCAGCGTTCCTGCGGGCGTCCGGCGGGATTGGCGTTCACGATGCCGTCGCCGCACGAGGAGGGGGTGTCTTCGGTCTCCGTCACGGTTTCTGGAGCAGGAAGGGGATCGTCAGCTGAGGGATGGTCGGCATCATTGGGGGCAGGGGCCGGGAAACAGGGGAGTTCTCCGTGAAAGGTTCCATTGATCGGGAACCCTTCACAGACGGTCTGGGCGATTGCGTCGAAGCACACGCCAACACTGTCACTGCTCACGCTGCAGAACCCGGTGGTCGGAGGGGGCCCGATAAGAGGAATTTCTGTCTCATCTGTTCCGTCCGCCTCGTTCGTTTCTGCGATCTCCGCCGCATGCCGTTGCTCGCAGATCGTATCCTTGCTCGGCGAACACACCTTGCTGGCACTGTACCGCTTGCGCCCATCGTCGGACACGAAGGATATATACGAAAATACCGATTGATCTTTGCAGTTCTGTTCCTGCGTCACCGCGCATTTGGTTCCGTCAATCGGGCAGCAGGCCACTTTCTCATTCGCAGTCTTTCTGCAGTGGGCTTCGAAGGCCGGGCTGCACGAGGCGTAGTCGGTGAACACGGTGGAACACGCGGTCCGCACGTCTTCTTTTCTCACCGTCTGGCAGTAGGGGAACGAATCGGAGACCCGGCGCTTCACGCAGCAGGCGACTTCCTGCACCGCTGCGCAACTGACGCCGTCACAGGAGTTGACCTCGTTGATCGGTTTCTCATCGTCGCAGTCTTCGCGTTTCTGGTTCTGCTTGCAGAAACCGCCTTCCTTCGGGCAGCAGGCGACAGGAGTCTCTTCGACCACCTCCTCACAGCTCTGCGGGGGGTTCGTACAGGTGGAAAATCGTTTCTCTCCCACACAGGATCCGGCCGGCAGCAGCTGGCAGGTCCACAGGCCGCTCGCGGGTTTTGCGCCGCAGCAGGCGACCATGGTGTCGGGGCACTGCTGCTTCCAGTTCTCCGGGCAGAATGCAGCCTCGCCGAGGCTCTTCACGTTCGGTCCGTTGACACACTGGCTCTCGGCAACCGCCGCGCAGCCCCACGGAGAAAATTCCGATTCGCGCGCGCAGCAGGCCACCTGCTTTTCGGGCGGCTGACACTTGCGCTGGACTTCGGCGGCATCTGTGGGGCACGCGTCGCCTTCGATCTGCCTACTCTGTTCGTCGCAGGGGGACTGAGCGGTACACGTATAGGCGTTATCCGTTTTTTTGCAGCATGGAACGAGCTTTATGGGACCGCAGGCGGATGGAGCGTTGAGATTCGCGGGACAGGTGGTCGACGCGATCGGCCGCATGAGGGAGCCGGTGCAGGACGCTCTGGAGACAGAAGGGCTGCACGACCAGTCGGGATCTGTTTCTGAATCACGCTTGCAGCAGGCGACAGTGTTCGCAGGTGTGCAGGTCTGCGCGGTGCAGGTATCTGGAGGATCGAAAACGTCACTGTAGAACACGTTCACGCCGTTCTGGCTGTCACACTTCTGGCCCTGCGCGAGGCTGAGGTGCCAGCAGGTTCCCTTGATAGAACAGCACCCCACCTGACGTTCGAAAGGTTTGTAACAATTGGCGCCAGCGGGGCAGGTCTTACCAAAATCCGAATTCTTCTGGCACTTTGCTTCCTTCTCGGGCTTGGGGAAGTTCGTGCAGGTCCATGTGGGGTTGCGTGCAGTGTCCTCTCCATTACTTTCGATGGGGCAGCAGGCGACGGTCTCTTCCGACTGTTTGCACGTTTCCTGCCAGTTGTCGGGACAGGTATCGGCAGATGCCTTGCCGAGCGATACCTGGTTCGTCGGATTGTTGCACTCGTTTACATTCTTCACCGCGCAGGTCCACGGTGCACTCTCTGCTGTCCGCTCGCAGCACGAAACTTTCTCTTCGCTGCCGCCGCACCGCTCCTGCAGTGCTTTTCCTGTCGGACACTTGTCTCCGGAGAGCTGTTTTCGTCCCTGCTGTTTACATTCCTCCGCAGTGGTGGGAGCCGGGAACGTACTATCGACACAACCATAGCGATTATTTGCTAGCGTGATGCAGCAGGGAACGTATTTTCCGCACAGAGAGGGTGAGCAGGACCGTGCGTCAGACTTGAATGTGCCGCCCCACGTGTTGCAGTCCGTCTTCGACACCGTGCTGCAGCCTCCGTTGATCTTTTCGCTGCAGCACGGCCTGAGGCAGAAATCCGCTGGTGGCGAAGCATCCGTACCCTCTACGAAGTTTCCGGCGTTCGCGCTGGTATTGCACTCGTTCCGGCGCATCTTTTTGGGGCCGTCGGCGGTGCAGCACCAACCCTGCGGGCTGCAGAAGTCATCGTTGCAGGTGCGCATTCCCAGCTGCGCAGACGGCACGAAGGATCCCGCGAACGAGGAGCAGACCTCCGCAGGCGACTGGCCCGCCGTACCGTAGCCGCTGTTGTAGCTGATCCAGAGCGAAGGATTCCCTGCGAATGTGCCGTTCTTCACGTTGCAGCAGCAGCCCCCTTCCTGCGTCTTGGCGTTGCACTTGTCTGCGCAGTTTCCGGGGATGACGGTTCCGGGATGGTAGATGGTGCCGCCCACGTTCTGCATGCCGCACGAGGGGAGGGGCGAGCCGTCGGCATTGCCCCCGTGCGTGCACTGCCAGGAGGTGGTGTACGGAGGGGCGCCCCCTGCCGTGGGTGTCGAGACCATGCGGCAGCAGGTTTTGGTCTCGGGCGCTGGGCAGCAGCACACGCCTTTGGTGACGGGCTTGGGATCGAGCGCGACAGTGATGTCCGTTCCCTCGATCTGCCACGAGCACTCCGACGCATTCTGCTTCCAGATGCACCCCAGGTAGGTCTCGCCCGATGAGCCGCCGGGAACGGGAATCGTGGCGCAGTCGCTCTGCGCGCCGCACTGGCTGGAATTCTGCACGGCGAAGGCGCCGCTCTTGCTGCTGCACTGGGCGGCGGTCAGGTTCTCGATCGTCTTCTGCACTGCATTGGTGCAGCAGAGGATGGTGGAACAGGGAGTGGCGTCCGTGACGGGGAAGCCTCCTCTGCTGCTGCACGCTGCTGCCAGGAGCTGTTCGGTCCGCCTCTGGAGAGGATTCATGCAGCAGGAAATCTTCTCTGGAGGGGAGGTGTTGCAGCCCGCAGTGCACTGCGTAGCCGGTTGCATGGAGCCCGGAGCGCACTTTCTCACAACACCGTCGACCCAAATATCTTTTTCCCGTTTGCATTCCGCGGCAGATTCCCCCACGCACCGGGCATGCCTGCTGTCGGGATTCGTGAAGGCGGGCATCAGGTATGTCTGGCAGTCCGTGCGGCAGCACTTCTGAGCCTCGGGGGTCGGGCAGTATACGGGAGACTGGCTGAAAAACTGCGCGAAGAGCCGGCCCCACTTTGATTGGGCGTAGCCGTTTTCTTTGCACACCCCGTTGCGGCCATAGGGTTCGACCCCATGCGCGCGGCACTCGTCGGGACAGACGTTATCATTGCAAAAGTGCAGCGAACCGATGTTGTAGCAGCAGGAACGTTTTTCAGAATCCGCGCACCGGCTCGAGACACTGGAGGAGGATGAAGAAGAGGGTAGTTGTGTCTGGGAAGAGGATGACTCTGCAGGAGAGGAGGATGCGTCGGGCTGGCAGGGGAAGCCGGCACAGATTCCATTGCGGACACTGGCTGCGGAGCCGGCCGCCGGACTGCCGTGGATCGCGCACGCATCCGCCGGCATATTATCAAAGCAGCTCGTTCCGAGGCAGCAGGAAAGCAGCTCTTGAGAGGAGGAAGAGGAAGATACCGAAGAAGAGGAAGACGGCTGGATCGAATCCGGCGAGCTGCTGCCGGGAGTGACGGGGAGCACACAGGTGTTGCTTTGCGTGTCGCAGGAGACACCGGGGCAACAGACGAGGCTGGGATTGGTGTAAGAGCCGGACGTGTTACAGCAGGGAATCACCTGCGCGCAGGGATACGTGCCGGCTGGAAAGCACGCTCCCGCCCCGGGGCATGCCGACACGCCGTAGAGGGCCATACACTGTTGTTGCGGAGAACCGCTGCTCACGCCCCCGGTTGACGACGAGGAATCCAGGCCGCCGGTCCCTCCGGAAGAGGCAGACCCATTCGATCCGCAGTTCTGTGCGGGGGGAGTGGCGCAACTCCCGTCGGGCATGCAGACGGTGCCGGCGCCGCACGTGAAGCCGCCCGGGCAGGTCACGCCGGCAACCATGTTCACCCAGCAGGAATCCTGGACGCTGGTGATCCAGACGCAGGTGCCCTGCTGTTGCCCTTCTTCTTTCTGGCATCCGCCGTACATGTGGCCGCTGTACCAGTCGTACCACTGCGACCACCACGTGCATTCCGATACGAAGGCGCAATCGCAGTTCGTCTCGCAGACATCCCCCAGTTGCCCGGTCCCGTACAAGACCGTTGCCGTCAGTGCCGCGGAGGAATCTCGGCGGTCGATCAGTGAAACGGAGGCGGCCAGAGCGACAAGGAGCGCGCAGCCGATGATGAGCCGGGACCTTTGCATGAACCGATGTGCGTGACTTTTTGCAGCATAACGAGATCTGCGGCTTCTGTCGCTTGGACAGACATGGCCGATTGTTGCTAAAACACTATCGTCGTACCGCCGTCCCCGATGGGACCCTCACCGCCGCACGAATGTGTCTTCGTTCTGCGTGTCGATGCAGCCCGGCACGATGTCACTGGGAAAATCGTACGCATTCGCGATCTCGCAATTCATCATGCCGTTGCCGTCGAAGGCCAGTTCCCACCCACGGGCCGTCCTGGCTGCGAACCACATGCCGCCGCCCATTTCGCCCTCGAAGCGCACGGTACCGCGCGCGAATGCATTGGTCTCTTTCTGCACTTCGATGGCAAAGGTGCCAACAGGCCGGCTGTATTTTTCACTGAAGGCCTGGGCGACTGCCTCGCGCACGGGGCCGGCCGTTTCATCATTATTCCGCCAGAGAAACGCTGCCGCGAGGAGGAGCAGGATGCCGAGGGCGCCGGGCAAAAGGTATTTTTTCATCGGCGTAATGCTACTGGTATTTCAAAGCTGTGCAAGCGTGCATACTGAGTGCGGGCTCGCTTTTTTGTATGCTTCTTCGCTTCTTAAAAACTCATCCAAAAAAACCAGGCACCAATGAGAACAATAACGCCGCCCCACAGTACCTGCCTGCTCTTGAACATCTGGGCTTTTCGATGAACACGATCAGGAAAACAAATTTTTTCAATTCCTTTCAATAACGTAGTCCATCCTAAAATCGTGATGGCAATCCGCCAGTCGGCGGTCCAGATATTGTGTGAAACGACGGTAGCCAAGCCCAACAAAAAGGTAATGTAACCGGTAGAAACCGTAATGGTTTTATTGTCGGTATACTCGATCACTCTCCCTAAAAACTTGGCGCCAACAGACAGTGCACCGAGAATCATAAAAAGACTTCCCCAAAATCGTGCTAGAAAAATTGTGATTTCCATAGAGTGATTGAATCACAGTATGCATTATCTCTCAAACGGGACTTTTCATAGAAATATTGGCTCCCCCGGCTGGCCGTCTCCGCCTCCGGCTTCGCCGAGCCATTCCCATCCGTCGCCATCCTGTTTTTACGCACATCGAACTACCGAGCAAATCTCGGCGTAGTTCGATGAGTGAAACGAATCGAACGAAGACGGATGGCTCCGCTGACTGGGTGTTTTCAGAACTCTTCCGAATATTTAGCCTCCTGAAGACTCACCAGCGGGAAACAAATCTTCTGCAACGCTTCGTATCGTAAATTCTGAGAAAAACCTTCTTTCTAAGAGTTTACCGTTTTTTAATCTTCCACTTATTCCGTTCCCATTTAACCCACCCAGCCTGTTAGTTATTGTTGTTGGCGTCACCCCCAGCCTTTTTGCCCAATAGAGTTTCAGTCCGTACTTTTGGTCATGATAGTCAAATGAGAGGGAATCGTCCGCAAGTGGCTCGGGGTACAATGCCCAATCAGTTACTTGCTTGGTGCGTGTTAACGCAGGTTTTTCCTCTCTCCTTGATTCTCTCAGTACTGGTTTCGGATAAAAAACTGCCACAAGTCCATTTCTTGTTTTTCCTCTGATTCCCTCTGTAGTCCGAAGGCTTTCGGTGATGATCTTGTGTTCAGCATTGAGAATCTTTCGCCAACCCTTCCTTGTTCTTAGTTCTATTCCATTGATTATAACAACTCCATCATCGTTGGCGACGGGAAGATTTGCAACCGACTCACCAACATTAGATGGCATGCAAAGCATATCCGCCATTTCCTCCATCTCGAGCATTCCTAATCTTGACGTTTTCCCTGTTAATAAACTGAATAACTCGAAAGTGCCACCCCAATCTTCAATTTGGGCACTTCTGAATCGGGTAACTCCAAAATGCAGTAATTCACCTTTTGTACGGATACCCAAAGCTTCCATTTTTCCCCTAATGTCACATTTTGTTGATTCACTGATTTTCGGCAAATCGATAATCCTAAAGAATTCCTCCATACTTTCCGCGGTTAGATTTTTTGGGATTTTTCCTGTCAGATTAAAATACATTTTCTTTGCCTTTCCGAATTCTTTAAAATCAAATTCCCTAAATTTATTAACTCCCTTTCGACGAGCAGTTACCCAATCGGTTACTCCGTTTATTCTCAATAGTTCTTTACATCGAGCCTTCGTATTTTCGTGAGCGGTGGGTAGATGAAGAATAGCAGCAATTTCAAGACCATCTCTCCGAGATAATTTTGATGCTTGTCCCGTTAGTACTCGAAATAATGCTGCACCATGATATCCATCGAATTGAACTCTCCTAAATTTGTTAGTTCCAATATTGCGCATTGTGGCCACATCAATTATTCCTGCCTTTTCCTCAAGCATCGCAACGAATCGAATTCTTGTCTCCTCAGACATTTCAGGCAGATGGAGTACATCAGCTAGTTCCTCCAGATTTTCTACTCGCAGTTGTGTGAGAGCCCTACCCGTTACAGCCCCGCAAAAAGCAATTCCTTTTCCTATTCCCTGGAAAGATAATGCTGCAAACCTACTCACTCCACACAATCTCAATTCAACTCTATCCGATATCTTGTTCTCTTTGAGTCGTTGCAACAACTGTTGTTTCCATAATTGCGGGTCTTCTTTTGGTAGAAGTAAATCCATGCATAAGCGTCTGACATCTTCTTCGACGAAAGCACGGGCCACATCTCCTTTGTTCGTTACTCCTTGTATGTATGGGGCATTTCTCAATCTTGCATAAAGAATTGAAGGCTTAATTTTTAGAGCTTCGGCCCAGGCGTTGATATGCCCATATAGAATGGTCTCCTCAGATGACGCCTCTGGTGTCAGTTCTGCTTCTGACATACTATTCACTGTTGCTCTGGCTCAATATCATCTCTACGCACATACCTTCGTGGAATGCGGAAAAACCCTTTTTCATCAAATTGAGGTCTCTCTCTCCTGATCTGCTCGAGAAGGTTTATGCGTCTAATAAGAGTTAGCTGAAGAGGTGGATTTTTTGCTTCAATGTGAGCACGTATCTGCGCAACAAGATCTCCTTCAGGACTCCCGCCATTCGTTTCTCCTTCTCTCTCGCCACGCAATCTCTGAAGCTCTTGCCATCCGCCAATAATGTCTGTGAACAACGCCGGGCGGAACTTATTGGATTTTGGGACTATTTGCACGATAACAGCATCATTTTTTTTCCATCCTCTTTTCCAGAGAGAACTACCTGGACGGATTTTACGCAAAATGCGTCCATGCCTTTGCTCAAGTTTATTGAGCGATTTTGTTGGGTAGGCATCGATGAGCAATTTTGCATTCTCTAAATTCATGCCTCGTCCTCCCATCTCGCACAGGACAATCACCTGCACCTCTCCATCTCGAAAACCATCAAGGGCAGTCTCAACTTCATGCGAATAATCTTCACCGGTAAGCCCAACTATTGTGAGTTCCGGGAAGCGTCCCTGGAATGATGCTGTAGTGGCAGCAACCATATCCTTACTAGGAACGTATACGAGAGTTGGACAATTTTTTCGGATATTTTCGGGAAGGAGATGCCCATATACATCTGGAACTGCTCTATGTAATTCCGCATGTCTCCATGCCGCTTGTAATATTTTAGGATCGTAGTCACCCTTTCTAATCTTAAGGTCTGATTCCCTAATTTGTGATTCGTAAATGAAAAGTTCCGGCACAACATTAATGCGTTGTTTCATTGCTTCTAAAAGTGGGAGTTCATGAACAACGGGGCCATACCTATCAGAAATATGTCTGCCATCGGGCCACTCTTTTGTTGCTGTGAATCCTGCTGTAATTCGTGGATTGAGTGCATCAATGATTTTTGAACGCAAACTCGTTAGGAATCGATCTACCTCATCGACGACACAGAGGTCGATTGCTTGGGAGGGGAGATATTTATGAAGCTCCCTTCGTGAATGTGCCATCTGTAAGGCATGAATTCCCGCTACGATGATTGGTGGTTCAAATTCTCTGCGATTTCCGGACCAAATTCCTGTTTCAATTCCCAACGATTCAAATTGCTTTCGAATTCCACTAACAACTGTTCGACCTTCGGTGATCACAAGATCCTTTCGATCGCTATTAATCCCAAGCTGGTCTTTGGCTGCTTGTGATGCAGACACTGCAGCTATCTCGACAAGCGTCTTTCCCGAACCACAGCTTGCAACCGCACACATTCGTTCTCGATTCAGGAGTAATCCTTCATATAATTCCTTCATCGCTTCTTGTTGATGATCTTCAAGACGAATTCCGCTCTGTTTTGGGTCGGAATGAGGCAGGTATTCAAAACGGCTAGCAAACTGTTCCTGAAATGCCTCAAGGTACCCCGGGAGTTGAGCCATATTTTTATTCTAAACTGATATGAATACTTGTCAATAAGTTGGCTCCCCCGGCCCGTGCTTCGCTCTGCGAGCTTCGCAGGGCCTCGCGGCTATTACACAGGTGTTGAACTGGTTGATTGTTGTTAGAGATGGCTCCCCCGGCTGGACTCGAACCAGCAACCTTGGCGTTAACAGCGCCCTGCTCTACCATTGAGCTACAGGGGAACGTTGATGGAAAGAACTGCCGGTTGCTCCCTGCCCTGAGCGACTCCGCATGCGGAGGAGTCGAAGGGTACCATTGAGCTACCCGCCTTCGTCCCGCGACTGCGGGACTACGGACGGGCAGGCAGGGGACCGATGCATGCAAAGAACAAGACAGTCACTGATGTACGACTGGCGTCAGTATACGGATACCCGGCTGGGAAGAAATAGCGAAAAATGTCAGATATTCTTCCTACTTCCTCTTCCGCGGCAGGAGCAGCACGATTTCGCGTCCCACGAACTGATCGGGGCGGCGGTACAGCAGCGAAAGGCGGTTTTCGCGCGTCGGCTCGATGCCCGGAGGAAGGGTTGCGATGTACCCGGCCTTGTGTGCGGCCTCCCATGCGTGTTCCAGGAAGATCGTCTCGTTCTTGATCTTCCAGAAGGGCCACGTGAGGGCGAGCGGCACGCCGGGCAGGGTCTTGCTGCAGTTCTCGATGAACGCGGCCTCGAGCTTTTCGAGCTCCGTCTTCATTTTGGCGGCGGATTTCTGCGTGGGACGGTCCTCCAGCGCCGGGCCGAGGGTCGTTTCGGTCACCACCATGGCGGGCAGCTGCTTCAGCACGAACGGCTTGAGGGCATCCTGCTTCCAGACGGTGCTCTCGGCATCTTTTTTGAGAATCTTCAGTTCCTTGCGCAGCCACTCCAGGTTCTTCTCGCAGCCGTTCACGGCTTTCTGCGCGAGATCCGACGCGAGCACGTGCCAGCCGCGCACGAGGCACTCGATGGGGATCACGCCGGTGCCGCAGAAGGGATCGAACACAGTGAGAGGCTCGGGCTTCTTCGCCCGCTTCTGTGTGGGATCGTGCAGGGGAGTCTGGCATCCGCGCGACAGCCACGCGCCCATGTTGAGCAGAATCTGTGCGAGCTTGGGCGGCAGCAGACCAACGGTCGTGTCGCGCACGGGCTTGCCGATATCCCGCTTGGTGTAGGCGTTGACGTCCTGTGCGGCGATGGTGCGGCCGATCCAGAAGGTCTGGTTATCTTCCTCTTCGCTCTCGGGCAGGAGCACGAGTTCACAGCCGCGTTTGGGATCCAGCAGGCCCGCATCGCGCAGCAGCACCGGAGGCGCAGGCTCGCGCTCACTGCCCACATAGCGGCAGGGGCGGCCGAGCTTGCGGAGTGCTTCCTTACACTGGCGGTAGAGCGTGTGGATGGCCGGGCGCGGCAGGAGCAGCGTGCGGAGCGAGAAGGTGACTTTACTGCGGCGCGCATCTTTGAGTTCGCTCACGAGCAGCGAAGGAACTTCTGCAGGGGTCACCGCCTGATCGGTGGCGCGGCGGGCGAGGATGACGATGCCTCCCAACGTGTCGAGAAAAGCCGCATCGAGTTCCACGGGGCTCTCGAAGAGGACGACGGCATCTTTGATGGTCCTGCGATACAGAAAGCCCGGAACGGCGGCGGCCAGTTCTGCGAGCGAGATGCGCGGCTGATGACCGAGGAAGGCGGCGTACGATGGCATAGCGGCAGCGAGTATACAGGGAAGAGTATGAAGTATGAAGGAGGCTTGTTCACGCGCATCCTGCATACCGCATTCTTCATACTTCATCACTGTTCGTTCATGGCATCACGTGTCAACAGAACGACCAGCATCACCACGAGCGGAGCCAGCTGCACGAATCCGCGGGCGAGCCCCGTCTGGCGCAAGGCCTCTGCCGAGAGCGAGGTGAAGAGGAAGAGCGAAACCTGCAGCAGAATCGCAACCAGTACGAGAAGCACGAGCGGCGCGAGCGGCGAGCGCAGAATTTGTTTGCCCTGCAGAACGAGCAGCAGGAGGAAAGCCGGGAAGAGTAGGTGCCAGTTGCCCTCGAAGAAGGTGTTGACCCACAGGGCGTAGAGCACGCCCGGCTGCCAGCCGAATTCGTAGCTGGAGGAGAGAGACTTGGCGTTGCCGAATCCGAGTCCGTAGGTCCATTTGAAAGTCACCCAAGCGCAGCCGATGGCGAGCAGCCAGCCGACGGTCCAGGCGAGCGTGGCGCGCACCTCGCGCCCCGTCATGCGTCCGCGCCGGTTGAGCACGATGAGGCTGCCGATGAGCAGGGCGAGGAGGATCGGCAGGTAGAGGACGAGCGCTTCGTTCTTCGTGAAGATGAGCAGACCCAGTGCGAGGGCACCCAGACGCAGGAAGCTTGAGCGACGTGCGGCATCCGGTTCTGTGAGAGCGCTCCAGATCAGTGATCCGGCTGCGAACAGGTGTGCCGACAGAAACACATCGGCGTAGGCATTCACACCGTGGAAGAGGGAGAGGGGCAGGCTCGCGAGCAGGTAGACGCCCAGCAGCGCCCACCTTGGTCCTGCTTGGCGCTGCAGAACACCGTAGAGGAGTGCGAGAGAGGCCAGGAACCAGAGCAAGTGGATACTGTTCACGAGCCCTTCGTGCCACTGCCCGGCGAATGAGGCGAGCGATGCCTTGGCGAGCGAGACGGTCGGCGGATAGCTGCTCAGGGGTCCCGTGTCTTCACCGCCCATCTGCCCGATGTCGATGGTCTGTGTCGTGAAGAACACTTTGGCGCGGTAGTTCCAGTTCTTCAGCGTGTCGTCGAAGTACGGGGGAGTCGTGGCAAGGATGAAGGAGCCGAAGGCGATTTTTGCGATGGTCCAGATCGCGAGGAGGACGAGGAGGACGGAGACGGACTTCGGGATGCGGACTTCCCCCTTCGCCAAGGCTTCGGGGGACAGGTCGGACCTTGGAAGAGGGATAGGGTTAGGGCTAGGGTTAGGGTTAGGGAAGAGGTGCCATTGCAGAATTCTCAAGAGGAGCAGCAGGAACGTGAGCGAGCCCTGCACCGAGAGGAATCCGAAGCGCGTGAAAAGGATCAGTCCGGCGATGTGCACGAGGAAGGTGACGAACATCGTGAGCGTGAGCCCGAGCAGGAATCCGAGCGCAAGGCGCTCCAGCCAGAGCAGCACCAGTGTGCGGCCTTCGAGGAGGCGCAAGAGCAGCCAACCACAGAGCGTTGGCAGTATGATGCCGGCGGGGAGCCAGAGGAGCGTCATGGTGTTGCCGATGCAGGAGGCGTCGTGCGAAAGACGAAGGTGCCATCCATAAATTCGTGGATGATCTGGCCGACCGGCGAGATCGGTTGTCCCTTCTGCACGATCCGTCCATCCGTGCTGAAGGCGAGATCAGGTCGCTCGTAGACGAGCCAGATCGTAGCTCCGGAACCGTCGGCGGGCGATACGGGCGCGCTGGGATACGTCTGATAGCGCATGAAGTTCATGAAGTTGGTCGTCGGGGTCATGAGCACGTACCGCGGCTGGTCTGAGAGGATGCCGCGCGTCGCCAGTGCGAAATCAGAGAGGAAGTTGAACGTGCGAAAGGTGCGCTTGCCGATGGGCTGCATCAGGTAGGAGCGCACATCATAGGTCCACGTTGCGAGAAACTCGGCTCCCATGCGGATGTCGAGCACGATCCAGAAGACGAAGAACAGAACGAGCACGCGCCGGATGATTGTGGCTCTCTGCCCGGAGTGGGGATTTTTCCACGCGCGGAACAGAATGACGGCGGTACCGAGGATGAGGAGCGCGTAGATTACGCGCAGGGCGGAGTGCGCGGCGGGCGGCTGGCTTTGGAAGAGGTGCGTGCGGGTGATGGGGGAGGTGCAGAGGAGCGGCCCCCAAAAGAAGTTGATGCTGTAGGCCTTGAGTCCATCGAAGATCCAGAAGCACCGAATCGATTCGATTACTTTCTCCCCAATGCTCCATCCGCTGAGTTCGATAGTGTGGAAGATGACGTCGGAGCCGGGCGGTATCTGAAAGCCAATCGAGACAGTGTGAGGATCCCATCCTCCTACCGCACTCAGGTCCACGATGATCGATGTGGGTGCCAGACTCGGCTGGAGTGTGACAGGAATTTGCATGTAGTTGTTTGTTGCGCTCCCTTTTTTTCGCCACATGAATGAGATGGAAGCTCCCCGTGGACTGGTGTACAGGATCTCGACCACGTCGATGCGGTGCGAAAGCCCGATGGGCCGCGAGAGGATGCCGGGGACGGATGTCGTGATATGAATGCCATCGGGCACCAGGCCGACGTTCTTGAGTCCGATGGTCTGCCACTGGGCCTGTTCCGCAGAGTCGCCCAAGCGCAGCGTCGTCTGTTCCTCGGCCGAGGCGGCCATCGGCAGGGCGAGTATGAGTGCAGCGAAGAGGAGTAAGCGCAGACGCATGAGAAAGTCGGCGATATGGTACATCAACTCGATGTTGGTTTTTCGGATATTCCGCATAACCAGTGTCACTCTGAGCTCTGTCGAAGGGCGACACATGCCATGGTTCGACAGAGCTCACCATGACATTCTTCCTCACTCTTCCTGAGCCACCGTGATCTCTGCCGGGCCTCCTTCGATCACCGCCTTGATGCGCCGCACACCTGCAGAAGAGCTCTCTTCTTTCTGGATCGTGAGGGAGCCGAGCATACCGGTACGGGCCACGTGCGGGCCGCCGCAGATTTCTTTGCTGAAGATTCCTTTTTTGTCGTCCCCGACCACGTACACCTTCACCTCAGCGCCGTACTTGGCATCGAAGACCCCGATCGCCCCCTCCTTCTTCGCGCCCTCCACGCTCGTGACGTGGTAGGCCACGGGCAGGTCGGCGGCGATGGTCTCGTTCACCAGTCGCTGCACCTCTTTCAGCTGCTCCGGCGTCATTTTGTCTACGTGACTGAAGTCGAAGCGCAGCCGCTCCGCTGTGATGTTCGAGCCCTTCTGGTACACATGATCGCCCAGCACTTTCCGCAGTGCGGCATTGAGCAGATGCGTGGCTGTGTGGAGCTTGGTGGTTTCGCTGCTGTGATCCTGCAGGCCGCCCTTGAACTTCTGCTCGGCGCCCGCCCGCGACAGGGCCTGGTGCTCCTCGAATTTTTCTTTGAACCCCTTCTCATCCACGGTGAGCCCTTTTTCCAGGGCCAGCTCCTTCGTGAGCTCCAGGGGAAAGCCGTACGTGTCGTACAGGTGAAAGACCACGGTGCCATCCATCTGTGTTCCCGCATGTTCCGTTGCCCGTTCGAACTGTTTCATTCCTTCTTTCAGCGTCTTGCCGAACTGCTGCTCTTCCCGGCTCAGGGCTTCGAGAATTTCAGTTCTCCGGTCCTTCAGCCTTCCGTACACGTGCCCGTACTGGGCGATCACTGCCTCGGCGACTGCGGGCGTGAACGTGCCATCGTGCTCGATCTTCAGCTGGCGTGCGGAGCGGATGGCCCGCCGGATGAGGCGGCGCAGGATGTAGCCCTGATCCACATTCGAGGGGAGGACGCCATCCGCGATGATGAACGTGGCGGCCTTGAGGTGATCCACGATGATGCGCAGGTGTCGCTCATCCCTCTGGTCGGCCATTTCCATCACACAATCCATAATCGGTTTCATCCGGTCCGTCTCGTACACGCTCGCGACGTTCTGCAGCACCTTGGCGACGCGCTCCAATCCCATGCCCGTATCCACGTTCTGCTGCGCGAGGGGCTCGAAGGTCCCTCCCTCGCTCGGTCTCTCCCCGGAGGGGAGAGAAGGATCGGAAGGGACGAGTTTTTTGTTGTACTGCATAAAAACATCATTCCAAATCTCGAGCCATTCCTTTTCATGCGTCGCGGGATTGCCCTGCGGTTTGCCTTTTCCAATCCAGAAGAACATCTCGGTATCGGGTCCGCACGGGCCGGTCTGCCCTGCCGGGCCCCACCAGTTCTTGGCCTTGGGCAGAAAGCCGATGCGCTCGCGGGGGATGCCCAGCTTCTCCCAGATCTTCGCCGACTCCTCATCCTTCGGCGCATCTTTGTCCCCTTCAAAGCACGTCACTGCCAGCATGTCGACGGGAATCTGCAGCACCTCGGTGAGAAATTTGAAGCTCATCTCGATCGCTCCTTCCTTGAAGTAATCGCCCAGACTCCAGTTGCCCAGCATCTCGAAGAAGGTGAGGTGGCTCAAATCACCCACTTCGTCGATGTCCTGCGTGCGGATGCAGCGCTGCACGTCGGTGAGCCTCTTGCCCGCCGGGTGTTTCTCGCCCATGAGGTACGGCACCAGCGGATGCATGCCGGCCGTGGTGAAGAGCACGGTGGGATCATTCTCAGGCACGAGCGAGGCGCCCGGAATCACGGCGTGCCCTTCCTTTTTGAAGAAATCCAAGTATTGCTGCCGGATGTCATCGGTACTCATGGGGCGCATGCAGGGGCGCAGTGTAGCAAGGGGGGGTGGGGTGGGGATAGGGCAGGCCCGCCGGAATGGTTCAAACATGGCAGACGCAGAACACAACGAATGTGGCTTTAGAAGCCAAAATCTGGTACAATAGGGTTAAACACACATGATTCCTACGACATCCCCATCACCGTGGAGGAAAAGCTTCTTCTCCTGGAAGACGATTGTGTTGCTTGGCATTGCATTCGCCACGGTCGCGTGCGCCTGCGTGTTCTTCTTCCTCCGCAGTCGCGAGGTGATTGACCGGCTGGTGAAGGACCGTCTGCGCAACGAAGCGGCGATTGCCGCGCTCTCCTTCGCCGGCGAGGAGCTCGATGCGATCCGTTCGACATCCGAGATGCAGTCGACGAAATTCGGCGAACTTGTCTGGCGGCTCAATGATATCCGTGCGCGGTCGCCGCAGATCCGCTTTGCATACATCATGCGCCGGACCGCAGATCCGCTGACGCTCGAATTTGTGGTGGATGCCGATGCGCTCAATACGCCGGAGCAGCTCGATAGCAACGGCAACGGCATTGTGGAGTTATCCGAAGGGCCGGGTCTGCCTGGTGAACCGTACGATATCTCGACCATTCCGGCCCTGCAGGATGCCGCGTTCCAGGGTCCTGCCACCGACGAAGACGTCACTCTCGACCAGTGGGGGTACGCCCTGTCCGGCTACGCGCCCATCCGTTACGCCGACGGACGCGTGGCAGCCGTACTCGGCATCGACATGACGGCCGAAAACTATGCACAGATCCGTCAGAGCATCTTCTCGATGCAGTCGCTCCTGCTCGTGCTCTTCGGCGGCATGCTCGTCATCTTCGCGGTCATCGCGATCATCTGGCGCCGTCGGGTGCAGGAAATGGGTCATCTCGATGACGAACGCCGATGGCTTCTGCAGCTCATTCTGCACCAGGTGGGTACGCCGCTCACCATCTTCCGCTGGGGGGTGGAATCGCTCCGTGAGGCACTGCCCCGCCTGCCCGATGCGGCGCGCGCAGAGATGGAGGAGAACATTCTCATCATGGAAGACGGCGTCTCGCGCCTCGGTCATGTGTCGGAGGTGCTCCTGGCCGCTGATCGTATTCAGGAGGGGAATGTGCGTGTTGCCGACGAACAAGTCTCTCTGCAGAGCGTACTCGATGAGACGAAGGAGGGTATCGCGCAGCAGCTGGCCAAACGGGGACAGAAGCTCGAGGTGGATGTATCCGCAGACTGCACACTCCATCTGGATCGACGCCTGCTCGCCGGTGTTCTGCGCGAGCTCCTGGATAACGCCATGGTCTACTCGCCCAAAGACGGCGTGATCACGGTGCGTGTGCTCCGGCACAACCGGTCTGTGGAGGTGAGCGTGCAGGACCGCGGGGCGGGCATTCCGCGCGAAGACCTGTCACGCATGTTCGAGCGGTTCAGCCGCGGATCCAATGCGGGAAAATTCGATCCCAACGGGACGGGTGTGGGTCTGTACATTGCCAAGGGCATCATCGAACGCTTCGGCGGAAAAATCTCCATGTACTCCACGGAGGGGGAGGGGACGACGATCACGTTTACGCTCCCTTTGGTGTAGGGGATGCAAGGTTCGTGCGCTGTGCCCCGTGGCCGTTCTTATGGCTGTGTGAAGATCCATTCCTGTGGATGCGGTGCAGGGGCTTTGGTGGTTCTGTCGGCAGGAGAGTTGTCTGTTCGAGTGCGGTCAGCAATGAGCGGAATGGCGTGAGTTGCGCGTCGATCTGGTTTGCCGTTTCGGTGTGTGTGCGGGGATGTTTGTGGGCGAGAGTGGTGATCTGCAGGCGCGTGCTCTCCATCTCTGCCCGGATTTTTTCCGCGATTGCAGAGGCCTGCTGCCGTGTTTCAGAGAGTGCATCGGACATCGTTCGCATGGCGTGCTCTTCTAATTGTGCAAAAGAATTTCCTGTCTGCTGCAATTGCTGTTCCAGTGCAGCGATATCTTCGGGCGGGAGCGTTTCGAGGCAGAAATCCACGAGCAAATTATGGGTCAGGGTGTCGCGTTTTTGAAACAGGCGCATGATTCTCGCAATGCGGCGCTTCGGTTGCTGGGCCCTGCGGATCTGTTCCATGAAGACCTCAATATCGTGGGCATCCGTCATCGCCTGCGCCTGTCCGTACTTGGCCAGCACCACGAAACGGCTGGTCCGCTCGAATGCGGCATAGGCAGCACGAAACAAATCTCTCACCTGAGAGACCTCCGCACTCAGGGTAGCAAGGGTGGATGATGGGCCGGCTTCGTGACGTGTGACGGGGGTACTCTCTCTCGTTTCAGACATCGCAACCTTTGACATACGTTAGAATTATGCTACCCGTATTTTGAGTTCTGTCAATGCTCCCCGGCAGGCCCAGATTGACGGTTTACCCCAGGCTACAGCGGATCTTTCCGGCCTCGACGATATCGGCCGTGAGGGCGGCGGGATCAGTGTTCGCCATGAGCCGATGGAAAATGTTTGAGGTGATATTGCGGTGGATGATGTGATGCGGTTTTTCGGGCTGCAGAGCGATGCCGAGAATTTCCTCGATGGCGGCGATGTCTTCGCGGATTCCCTCGAATGCCGTGTCGCGCCGTGCGAGAAGATCTAGGTTCTCGCGGTTCAGGTACTTGCCCGCATGTTTCAGATCTTCGCGCAGGGCGGGGTAGTGCGCTTCGAGCAGGGGCAGAAGATTCCGTTCATGCGCGATCTTGAGTCCCCGCCCCGTGGTGATGAGTTCGGGAGGGATGCCGAGGGAGTAGAACGCCGCCGTGAAGGTGATGGCCCGGGGGAGTTTGACGGCACCGATGCCGCGGCTGTAGCCGAAGAGCCCGATGTGCAGCAGGCGTTCGCGGCGCGAGGGCACGTACGGCGCGATGCGATTCACCATCGGCGCCAGTGCTTCGATCGCGGGTTTCCAGATGGTGACGAAAATTTCGGCGAGCGCGCGCAGCTTTTGGCGGTCTGCGTCAGAGATGCGCTTCACGGTGCGCTTGGGGGCTTCGGCCTTGATCGTCGCGAGCGCCCGCTCCACTTCCGGCAGCGGGTAGTCGTAGCGGAAGGCCGACTGGATGGAGTACGTGCGCGTGCCCGCGTACTGATCCAGAAATGTTTCGGTGTAGGCGGGGTTCACACTGCCGCGGAAGGGGAGCGAGCCCGTGCCGAGAATCGGGTGGACGGGGAATCCCAGTTGCTCCCCCAGCAGATCAGCTGCGCTCAGGGCGGCGCGCACGGCGAGCACGGCGGGGATGAGGCCGGAATTCATGGCCGGATCGGAACGCGCCAAAAACACGCGCTGGCCGCGGGTCTTGAGATCCTTCTTCTCCTTCAAAAGCTCCTGCCAGTAGGGCTCCAGAATGTTCTCGATCGCGAAGAGCGAATCGATATCCTCCACCAGCGGTGTGACGTGAATCAGGTCGAGCAGGTGATGCTCGTCCTCCTGGCTCCGGTGAAAGATCGCACGGTGGTAATCGGCGATTTCGCGAAAGGCGCGGCGCGCCCCGATGGGCTGCTCCGCCGATGTGGTGAGCGGCAGGAACATTTCGGTCACCGGCGGCCGCCTGAGTCCGATTTCCTTGGCTAGGTCCGCGAGCGAGAGGATGTTCATGAAGGCGCGTGCCGCGCGGTGCGTCTTGCCCTCCTGCCACGAGGGGATGCGGAAGGTCAGGTGGATATCCTCCCCCAGGGTTTTCTGCTGAAAGAAATCCTGTGCCCGCGAGAAGAGCTTTTCCCCCACAGCCTCATCCACGTACTTGCCCTCCCAGTCCCACATGTACTCGTCGATGGGGAGTTCTTTGAAGAGCAGCAGCAGTTCCTCGATTTCGTCCTGCGTCGGGATGAACGCATCTTTCCGCCACCACGGGACGGATGCGTTGTCCGGGTGCTGCGTTGCCATGGTGACGGGCGGCCAAATCATGGCGACATCCTACCGTGATTGTCTGAGGCGGAATATGATTTCCCCCGCATGACCCCCTCCCCGTTTTCAGCGCTTGGCCCTGCGCCGATTGATCCCATCTTCGCCATTGCGGCCGAGGCGAAGGCCGCGGGGGCCGCGGCCATCGATGCCACGGTGGGCATGATACTCGATGAGGCGGGCAAGCCGCTCGTGCTGCCGTGCGTGCGGCAGGCGGCAGCCGCTCTGGCGGAAGGGGACTTTGCGTATCCGCCACTCCTCGGTCTGCCGGCGTTCCGCTCCTGCGTCACGCAGCTCATCTTCGGCGACCGGTCCGGAGCCATCGCTTCGATCGCGGCCACGGGGGGCACGGGGGCCGTGGCGTTGAACCTCAAGCTGCTGAAACTCCTCGGTATTACTGAAGTGATCCTGCCGGTTCCGTCGTGGCCCAATCATCGCCGGCTGCTCACCGGGCTCGGGTTTTCGGTGCAGGAAGTTTCGTATCTGCAGGAGGGAAGGCCCACGCTGCGTTCGCTCCAAGAGAAACTGGCTTCCATGCGCTCCCCATGCGGAGTGCTGCTGCAGGGCGGCGGCCACAATCCGACGGGGGTGGATTTCTCGCCTGAACAATGGAAGGAACTCTCCCAACTCCTCGGCGCTACGCAACACGTGGTCCTGCTCGATCTGGCGTACCAGGGTCTGGCGCGTGGAGTCGAGGAAGATGCCGGGCCCGCCCGTCTGTTCGTAGAGAGCGGCGCTCCGCTGCTCGTTGCATGGTCGGCCTCCAAGAACCATTCGATCTACGGACTCAGAACGGGGCTGGCCTGCGTCATCGCGGATGACCCGGCGATGCATCAAAATCTGGAACGCCACTTCATGATCCTGGCGCGCGAAATGCACTCCGCGGCGCCCGTGCCCGGGCAGTCTATTGTGGCGCTTGTCCAGGAGCGGCACGGCGATGCGTGGCGCAGAGAGATCGCAGAGGTCCGCACACACATTGATCGCAAGCGCCGTCTATTGCAGGAGGCATTTCCATCCTTTGCGGTGGCGCTGGCCGGCAGGGGGCTCTACGCGCTGCTGCCGCTCTCATCCGCTCAGGTGGATGCACTCAAGCGGCAGAACATCTTCCTCGGGCAAGACGGGCGCGTGAACATCGCGGGCATCCCCGATGCGCGGATGGACGAGTTCGTCACGCGCGCCCGATCCATCACCGCATCATTGCCCCGGTGATCCGCAACATGTAAGCGGGGCAAACAGCCGTGTGAAGTTTGGCAGATGCTCACTCGTTTCCGCATGCAGAAGGGCTGAGCGAACCACGCTGTCTGTTGTCAAAAAATTGAACAGTACCGTGCAGCCGACCCGGAGGCTGATTGACTGCTCCACTCACCGTGACTACAAGGGGGCATCCCTTTCCCCCTCCTCTCCCATGCCGACCGTCGAAGCACTCCATGATTCCGAGGCAGACATCCATCAAGCCAGCCAGGCGGATACCTGGCCCGAAGATTTGCCCGCAGATGCGATGGAGCTTGCACGCGAACTCGACAAGTTGCAGCGGCCCCATTACGAGCCCGGCAAAGGCCTGGGACCGAGCAGTCCTGTTCCTGCAGAGATCGAGGCGACCGAAGCAGAAGTCCGAAAACTCCTCTTCGCATCCGGGCCCTTTCCTCAGGCGATTGCCCAGGATCTTGCTGCGGATATGAGAAAATTGCGTCAATTTCATAGAGCGGGAGCCTGAGGTCATCATCGCGCGCCCGAAGCGGTACAGGGGGATACTCGTCACAGTGGTCCGAGAGTGAGGAGTGGTCGCGCAGATGAGGCCAATCTGCTATAATGAGTGACCTATGGCGGAAATCTCTCTACCGTGCGGCCCGGTACCTCTCCCCGAAGGATCGATTGTGCCGGATGAGGAAGTGCAGGCGCTCCAGACGGCGCTGGAACTTGCTGCTGCCACCATGACTCAACGTCCGGGAAGTGCCATCGTGCACGAGCTGCACCGTACTGCCGCTGCAAAATACCGTGATGCACTTGCTGCGCGTGGGCTGGCGATGCCGGAGTAGTTCGCCTTTTTCTCTGTCTTCATGCCTGACGAACATCCACATACACCAGAGATTCCCGGGTCTACGCTCCCTGAAGCCGGACAGGATCAACAGATCGCACAGAAGCGTGCGGATACGCAGGTCTCTTCACGCATGACCACGTTCGCGCAGCAACCCGACGAAAGCGCCGAGAAGCTGCAGGAACGCTTCATCAGTGAAGTGTTGGTTCCGGCTATCGAGTGGGCGATCCTGCCGGATGCACGCGATCTCGTGGCAGATATCACTGCGCAACTCGAACAGGGGCTTCCTGATTCTTCGCGGGCGAACGACTGGGGCACGCGGGCCTCGGCCATTGTCGAGCGCATGAGCCGCCTCTTGATGCAGATGGAGCAGGTTGCGAGCAGGCACCTGGGTCCTGTGGGTGCTTTTGCCATGGGGGAGATCGCGCACCACTGCCCCAAATTCATGCATATGTTGATCGCACCGACCTGCCGGGAACTGGCGCTTGCATTGGAGCGCGGAGACACCGAAGCTGCCGAAAACTGCCGTCGGATCATCCTGCAGGAAATCGGCGGGACCGGAGTGCATGCTGCAGAGCAACGGCTCCAGTTTCTTCTCGAAAAATACTTCATAACCAAACTGGCCTTCGCCAACCGCTTTCAGAAAGCGAAGAAGGGGATCAGCGCCTCCGGAAATTTCAGTCGCATCATGGCACAATCGGAGCGCCGGATGGGGGAAATTCTGCACAATGTACTGAGACTGGAGCACCATTCCTACGAAGTGGAATTCGTCACAAATATTCCTGAAGAGCAGCAGGAACAGGATCTGATTCCCCGGGCAGGACTCATCGGAGAAGTGCTTGCAGAATTGATGCTGAACGCGTTTAAAGTGATGGAGCAGACAAAGAAGGGATCCAAACTCATCGTCACGATCAACCTACGAAAAGACGGCAGTATGCTGCTCAAGGTGCATGATGATGGGCCGGGAATCGGCAATCGCGATCCCGAAGAGCTCTTTAGAGCGGGCGAAACGACAACGCAGCGTTTCGGGGGGACGGGGATGGGGCTCACGTATCTGCGCCAGAACATTCAGGAGCACTTTCAGGGATTTCTCACTGCGCAGAAGAATACCAGTGAACCGGGGATGACTGTTTCATGTATCCTGCCGCCGGCGGAGGGATGGCCGCAGCAGGAGGGCGATGAGTGAGGGCACATCACGTCCCGAAGTACTTCTGAAACTTCTCTGCTTTCAGCAGCTTGGCCCCCAGCGTGAGCATCTGAGTCTGAAGGCGCGGGTGGGCCCGCAGGCGCTTGAGCATGCCCTCGCGGCGCTGCTTTAAGGCGAGCATGCGCTCCAGTTCCGGCATGGGATATGCGGGATCTAAAATGCGCTTCGCCACCTCCTGCCCCGATGCGAGCGCGAAGGCGATACCCTCGCCGGTGAAGGCCTCGGTGAGTCCCGCGGCATCCCCTGCGAGAAAGACGTTGCCGAATAGAGCGCCCTTGTACAGCACGCCGAGGGGTGCGCCCCGTACGGCTTCGGGATCGAACGGGAACCCCTCATCCGCCATGAATTCTTTGAATGCCTCGATGACCTTCTCGTACGGAATTTCGTCCGGATCGTAGTACGCGCCCACGTTGGTGATGCCCTCCCGCTTCGGAAAAGCCCACATGTACCCGGTCGCAATGCGTGCGGGATCAAAGAACCACAGCACCCGTTCTGTCTTCACCGGCACGTCGATGGCGAAGCCAAGCGTGATTTTGCGCGGCAACTTCAAAAAGCGGCGCACCATGGAGTCGGCTCCGTCCGCGCCCACGAGGGAGGTGAAACCGAAAGTTCCCTGCGTCGTCACGACGCTGTCTTTCTGTATTTCGGTGACTTTCGTATCGGTGAGCACGGTGATGTTCGCAGTGCCAGAGATCTCCTTCAGAAGAAACTGACCCAGGTCCAAGCGGGTGATGGAGCGAAGCCCGTGCTTCAGGTGGATCACGGTGTCGTGCCCGCCCACGCGGATGGTGTGTGTCGGCGCGGGGTGCGAAAGGGATTCTGGTATCCCAAAGCCTTCATCCTGGTGCGTGAGGCCCCCGCCGCAGGTTTTGGGCCCGATCACCTTTTTCCGGTCCACAATCAGCACGGATTTGTTTGATCCTTTCAGCGTCCGCGCGCACTGCAGCCCCGCGGGTCCTGCACCGACGATGATGACGTCGAAGCGAGTTTCCATCTGTTGGGCACTGGTATACCACAAATGGAGTGAGGGAGAGTGGTGGACCAAGTGCGGAAATATTGGAACCGCTTGGAGGAGCTGATTTATGTGTGGCATGGGCAATGGATGACCAGTGCGGCAACGTGAATTCGAGATTACATGTATCATGGGACAAAGTTTTTCTCATGACAGCCACCCCTCTCGATTATTTCATCGAAGCGACGACGGGCTTGTGTCCGCAGTGTATGAAGTCAGTGCCTGCAAAACTTCTGCGCAAACAAAACTCAGTCTATTTGGAGAAATACTGCCCAACGCATGGTCCCCAAACGGAGCTTTTTGAGGAAGATGCAGACTACTTCATCAGACGAAGAGACTTCGACAAACCCGGGACCGATTGCAGGAGGCAGACAGAAACCAAGAAAGGCTGCCCTTTTGATTGCGGTCTCTGCCCTCAGCACGCCCAGCACACCTGCATCGGACTCATCGAAGTGACGAATGCCTGTAACCTTGGTTGTCCCATGTGCTACGCGGCATCGGGGAGTGGTGAGTTTCTTCCACTCGAAGTCATCGAAAAAATGATGGATACCTACATTCAGTCCGAGCTCGAGCCGCCTGAAATCCTCCAGATCAGCGGCGGCGAACCGACGCTCCACCCGAATATTCTTGAAATTATCACACTGGGAAAGCGCAAGGGTTTCAAGTATGTCATGCTTAATACGAATGGACTACGCTTGGCGAACGACGAAGCATTTGTCCGGAAGCTCGCGGAGTTCAAAGGGGGATTTGAAGTCTACCTGCAGTTCGATGGGTTGAACCCCGCAGCACTTCTTTTGCTGCGCGGGAAAGATGTAAGTTCCATCAAGAGAAAAGCAATTGAACATCTTGAGCGCCACCGTGTGCCAACGACGCTCGTTGCGACGATTGTGCAGGGAGTGAACGACGGCGACATCGGAGCGATCGTAAAATTCGGGCTCGATACCCCGGGCATCCGTGGTGTGAATTTCCAGCCCATGGCGTTCTTCGGCAGAATTCCTGAGGGCATGAGCACGAAGGGCCGTATAACATTGACCGGCATTATTCGGTGCATTGAGGAGCAAACGGACGGCTTGCTCTCCCGAAATGATTTTGTGCCTCTGCCCTGCGATGTTGACCGCGTTTCACTCACGTATCTGCACAAAGACAAGAAGGGAAAATGGATTCCGCTGCCACGTGAAATTGATCTGAAGCAGTTCGTTCCGGCAATCAAGAATACCTTCGCTTTTTCCCTTGATGATGCAATCGATATGAAAGCGGCACAGGGGTGTGATTGCTTCAGGGGACCGTTCAAGCTTATCGATCTCCTTGCCGATGCAGCCCTGCTGCGCTCCTTGCACAAGCGTGCGCAATACCTCAATGAAAACCTGTTCCGTATTAGCATTACGTCGTTTGTGGATCCCTACAATTTTGATCTGCGCTCCATGCAGAAGGAATGTGTGCATATCATTACGCCCGATGGACGGAAAATACCCTTCTCCGCGTACAATATGATTCATCGAAAAACCGAATGACGCAGATGGCACTCCTCCGTCGGCTCGCCGCTACCCCCCTCGGAATTTTTGACATCGTCATGACAACGATTGTTCTTCTCTGTGTCGTCGCCATCTTCGTGGCAGTTATTTTGAACTTTGCAGGATCCAATACTCAGCATGTACGAAAAGAGCGGCGGAGTATTGTGGAAACCGGAACAATGACGGCATTCTTCCTTGTCTACTATCTCTGTGCGAGATTCCAGGTCGGCGCCCTCCCACCGCCACCTGTTGCACTTCATATTTCCATTGCTTGTCTCTCTCTCGTCGTCATTGTCGGCGGGACACTCGTGAATATTTGGGGAAGGGTGGCACTGGGGCACAATTGGGCAAATCAGATCAAAATGTACGAGAATCAGACATTCATTCACTCGGGACCATACTCATTTGTCCGGCATCCACTCTACGCATCGCTCGTTTGGATGTTTTTTGCGGGGAGCTTTCTTTACTTCAACTGGCTTCTTTTCCTACTCACGGTCGTTATCTTCCTTCCTTTCATGACATGGCGCGCACGGCAAGAGGAAATGCTGCTTGAGGAGCAATTCCCTGGGTACTCTAAATACCGGAAGATCACTGGCATGTTTTTTCCCAAACTCTTACGCTTTCACCTATGAAGACGCATCATCCTGTCTCTGTCCAGCGTGCAGCTTTTCTCTTCTGTCGTGTGAGTATTACGGTGATTCTCTGGGCTGCTTTTTTCCTGCATTCCATTGTCGTACTGTGGCTGGCATTCATTCTCTTGGGGCTTTCGGCCGTTCTTGGGGTGGATCGCGCGCCGATGATCGTTCTCTATACGCAGACGGTTGGGCGCTTTCTGCCTTCGTTCACCGAGACTCTGGATCGCTCTGCCATGCGTTTTGCACACACGCTGGGTACGTTGTGGAGCGGGGCCTGCCTCTTTTGTTTGTACGTATTTCCACTCTCTCCGATCGGCTGGCGTCTGCTTCTCCTTCTTTCAATTATGAAGACGATCTCAGCCTCCGGCTACTGTCCGGCTTCCAAGCTCTATACATGCGCGACGGGAGGCTGTTGTCCGCTCTCGCGACGTCTTTTCGGAGAGCAACATCATGACTGATTTTCTTCCTTCGGCGTCATCCTCTTCTTCTTGGGGCATCCGCCCTGTCTTGTTTTTTGTTGGGGCATTGCCGGTGGAGTCCTATCCCTTTTTCATGTTGCTCGCACTCGCGGTAGGCATACTCGTTTTTCTCTATTACCTGAAGAAGCTGAAAAAACAACATAGCCATTCCCTCTCCATTCTCGTTGCTGCTTTGGTGGGGGGAGTGCTCGGCGCGAAAATCCCGATCTGGCTCACTCAATATCCACATATTGCGGAAGGAGGATGGAACATTGATACCATTCTCTCAGGACGAACCATTGTGGGGGGCTTGATTGGCGGCACGATTGCGGTGCAGCTCATCAAACGGAAATTACATATCCAACAACGCATTGGTAATGCCATTGCCCCTGCGCTCGCTGCCGGTATTGCGGTGGGGAGGTGGGGGTGTTTTCTCCGTGGTTGCTGCTTCGGAATGCCAACGAATTTACCGTGGGGCGTTGATTTCGGCGATGGTGTTTTCCGGCATCCGACACAACTCTACGAGTCACTCTTCGGAGTTATTGCATTTCTCATGCTGGCGCTTCTCCTGAAAAAGAAACAGCCGGACGGATCGCTCTTTGCCGGGTTCATGATCGCGTACTTTCTCTTTCGCTTCTTCCTCGAATTCATCCGCGTCGAGCCGCGCGTTCTCTTTGGGCTCACCGGGTACCAGTATGCCGCGATGGTGGTGCTGGTATACTATGCAGTAAGGCTCTTCCATTCCCCATATATGTATGGACACATCGCAGGGTAAAAGGGACTTTTACAGCGATACCGGCAAATCGAGCGCCTCCTTCCTTCTGGGGATTGCCCTGATGGTATTCCTTTCGCTCGGAGGTCTCCTGTTGGTTACCAGCACGAACAGTATGCCGGCAGTTCTGGCCCTCGTGGCGACGACCTGTGTTCTCATCGCATATCTGCATTACCAATTCGGCCGCAAGGGAGGGGATGGTGTCATTCGCATGGTCTTTGATTTCATTCTTGGGGTACTGTTGACCGTTATCGGAGGGATGGGCGTCAACTTCTTCATCGGTCTTTTTGCCATTTCTGTCGGCAATGCATTCGGAGGCCAAATTGCAGGCATCATCATCGGGATCGGCTGTGCCGTGGGGCTTCTGTATCTCTGTGTTCGTTTATTCTTGAGGAGAGGGAGGAAATATATTGCTTTTGGAATGCTTGGGAGCGCTATTATCCCACTCTTCATCTTTGGGGCTTGTTTGTATTCATTGAACGGGCTCTGATTCATCAGTGATTGCAGATATTGAATTTTGGCTTACAGAAGCCAGTGGTGGAGATGCCCCTCCTTCGTTCGCCTCCGCCCTCGGCTCTGGCGAACTACGGCGGGCAGGCGGGAGGCCCAACATCTTGCAACAGCATATTCGCCAAAACGCACACGAGGTGCGTTTGCCGAATATGTGGTGGAGATGCCGGGAATCGAACCCGGGTCCAACGTGTAGTGCAGCTGCTTGTACTGTCGTGCTCCTCTCGTACTCACACCCCTAAGAGAGAAGCAGAGAAAGGGTGTGAGGGATGATGCCTGATTGACCACAGGGCCGCGACATCAGACGGCTCTGCTGCCTCGCTGATTACGCCTCATCCCTGTAGCGAGAATCGAGGGTGAGACGTGTCCGCGTAGAGCGGACTTAGGCAGCCAGTGCGAATGCGGGCGCAAACGTGAAGTTCGCGAACGCCTTCTTAAAGACCGCCGGTACATCTGCAGTGGCAGATATTGTTTGCAACAGTGGGTGCGGGAACCGTTGCCCTCCCGAACAGAAGCGAAACTTCACCAGTATCACGCTGTCGAAACCAAATCATCCCCATGCTGTGAACGATCAAGGGCACCATTGTACACTTTCGGCGTATCCACGCATGTCTTTTCCTGATTCTTCTGCGGTTTCTATCACTTCAAAAACACCACCCGTTTCTTTCGATTCGGGTGGCATTGAACGTATAGAGAACAATCCTCACTCTCGTGCCTTCGCCATCGCACGCACCGCCCACAGCATCGTCGAGAGTTCCCCGCGGGTGATGGGTCCATCCAGGTCGGCATCCGCCGAGAGCGCGCCGCCAGCAATGAGGGCATCCACGTAATGATCGGACCAGAATTCCTTTGGATCCGTGGTGTCTGTAGCCAAGTGGAAGGCCTTGGCCAGCGCTTTGGCCGCTTGGGCACGTGTCACGAGGGCGTTCGGGCGGAAGGTGCCGTCCGTCAAGCCGCGCATGACTCCCGCGCGCATGGCCGTGCAGAGGTCGATGCCGTACGAGGCATCTTTCTCCACATCACGTGCCAACAGAGAGTAATCGGATTCCGAAAGCTTGGGGAAACACCGTTCCGTGGGCCTGAAGAGCCGGCGCACGATCGCAGCCACGAAGGTGGAGCGCCTGATCGTCGCATCAGAATCCCATGTGTAGGCAACGGACCCCACGGCGGGCAGGGGAGGAGGCAGGGGCAGGAGAACCGGCTCCTCCATCATGATGATGGCGGGAGCTTTGGGCGGCAGCATCACGTCTTCGGGAAAGTACGCAGACGCCAGCTGCGGCAGGAGCAGGGAACAGGTGAGCAGAGCGGAGATGGAGCGTGTACGCATGGAGATAAGGGGAAAAGGGGACGATTGTGAACCTCCCTTGTCTTCGGTGCAATTGCCTTTGAACACTCGAGGTGCTCAGTCCTCGCTCACCTTCAGCTTGGCCAGCATCCGCATGAATGCCGTTTCAGGATTATGGAGCGTACTGCCGCAGTGTAACGAGAAGCGCTGGAAGTGGCGGGGTGTGAGAATGAGGGCATTGCGTGTCGTACAGGCCATCTGTTCCTCAAAGAGAATGGTGCGGGTACGCCCCACTGTCTGATCGGAGAGAATGTAGACATTGCTGGCTTCTTCCAGCTCGGCGATTGCATCGCGTGCATGAAGGCGGTCGAAGGCCGTGAGCGAGAAATCCGTCTCGACGCAGGCATTCCAGCCCCAGCACTCGCGCTGCGGGCCGATGTACAGTTTCCAGAGCGACGGCAGTTGCGGCTGTGTTTCTCTGTCAAACACGCTGCGGCTGAGCAGACGGGGCTTGGGCCACACGTTGGGGTAGGAGAGCGAGAAGCCCAGGTCCGGCTGCTCCTCCGTTTTCCAGGTGACGGGATTCGACACTTCCACCTCATCGAGTGAGATACGCTGAACGGGAGGGAGCTCTGAAGGAAGCTTCAAGAGACGTGCGAGCATCTCGGCCACCTCTCCGCGCGTGAGGATGTGGGCGTGATCCTGTACCGAGGGCGGAATTGCCTCCGCCATGTCCATGTAGTGGAGGTAGGGCTTGTACCACTCCTTCCCCAGCAGATCCAGGTCGGGAATTTTGACGGGGGCGAGCCTGAAGGCGATCGACAGGATTTTCGCCCCTTCATCGAGAGAGATGGACCGGTCCGGACGGAAGCTGCCGTCTCCGTAGCCCGAGATGAAACCGTACGACCACGCCACGCACACCACCGGCGCAAACCATGCATCCGGCGGCACATCCGAGAATTGCATGCCCAGGCCGTACTTCTCGAGCGAGGAGGCGTCGCTCAGGCAGCCCTCGATGAGGGTCTGCGGTGCGAGGGCACTGATGATCATCTTCGTGAATTCCGCGCGGGTCACCGATGATTCCGGCCAGAAGACGCGGCGTTCCCCGGGCACGATGAACCCCTGTATGATCTCGCGCTGACGCAGGAGATCGATGGATTCGGCATACGGGTGCGTGTCGGGCACGTCCGCAAAGAACATCGCCCCCGCGATGGATGGAGTGAATCCGAGGACAACGAGTGCGAGCGGGACGATCCGGCGGAGAGGATGCATGGAGGGCATTGTACCATTCGACACGGAGTCCATCGACCATCTACGCTGGGGGCACTTTTCCCCTCCACTATGGATCAGCCAGAACTTCAGAAGCGCGTCGAGGCCTTTCTCAAAGATCTCGGGATCCCGAGCTTCATCGTCTTCGGATTCCAGAAGAGTGAAAAAGAGTTCGGCTTCATCTGGTCCCACCACCAGGCTCCGTCGAATGTGGTCATCAAAGGGCTCTCCTGGGCGCTGCATGATTTCGTGCAGAAGAAGCTCTGAATTCACTTCAGGATTTCTTTCATCACCCAGTTCGCGAACCCGATGACTGCGGCGACCACGATCCAGCCCCACACGCCGCCGAAAATCTCCAGCCCCACGATGGCGGGGTCCATCCTGAGCACGAGCAGGTGCACCAGCCACACGAAGACGCCGTTCGAAATGATCACGGCGAGAATGGTGGCGAAGAGCCGCAGAGGCATCGTGATGATGGCGAGGATCGGGCGCACGAGGATATTGAGCAGTGTCAGGAGCGCACCCACGATGATGATGGCGCGCCAACCGCCGGTGAGCTCGAAGTACTGACTGAGGTACGTCGCCATTCCCCAGACGAGGGCGATATTCAAAATCGCCTTCATCGTAATCTTGAGCGGCAATGAACCCGAAGAGTCGGCCATGGCGGGCAGTCTACCTCTTCTGCAGCCTCACCGTCACGTCGGTTCCGTCGATGGTGACGGACTGGGCCTCGCCGTCATTCTGCTCCCAGAGGGCATTCGTTTCCTGGGCAATGGCGGCCCCGTGCTCCTTCTGCACGTCCGCCAGGCCATCCATGCTGAGTGCGATGCGATCGGTGAAGTGCAGCCCCGCCTCCTTGCGGAGCTTCTGCACCGCGCGGATCACGTCGCGGGCCAGCCCTTCGCGCTTGAGCTCTTCCGTGATGGCGGTCTCCATGCAGACGACGATGCCCTGATCGACCGCAGCATCCTGCCCCTCCTTTCCGCGGTAGACGATCGCCACTTCATCCGGCGCCAGCACTTCGTCGAGGATCAGCACAGAGCCATCCTCCTTCACGGTGAATGCGCCGCTCTTGCCGGCGCGAATGATCTCCTGCACGCGGGCGCCCAGACGTGGGCCCACTTTGCGCGCGTCCACCTGTGCGATGCGGCAGGCGAGCGTGCCCGGATCATCGGTGAATTCCAGATCTTTCACATTGAGTTCGTTCTTGAGCAGATCGCGGTCTTCTTCGGTGAGCCTGAGAGCGGCAAGCGAGGGGGGGAGGGCAACCGTTGCGCGCGCGAGCGGCTGGCGCACTTTGATCTTCTTGCCGGAGCGGATGGCGTGTCCGAGCGAAACGATGTGGCGCATCAGGCGGTTGCGTTTCAGGAGTTCCCATTCCTCGGCGGTGAGGGCGCGCGGCTCGGGCCAATCGCTCAGGTGGATCGAGGTGTGAGCCTCCGGTACCAGGTTTAAGTAGATGGCCTCCGTGAGGAAAGGACAGAACGGAGCGAGTGTCTGGCACAGGGTCAGGAGCGCATCGTAGAGCGTACCCAGCGCGGCTGCCTGCTCCGCGTCATGTTCACTCAGCTCTGCAGACGGGCTCGTATCTTCCTCATCGGCTGCCCCCTTGCCGGCGAAGATCCTGCGCGACAGGCGCACGTACCAGTTGGTCAGGGCATCGATGGTTTCGTGGATTTCGGCACACGCCGCAGAGAGGTCATAGCCGTCGAGTTGCTTGGTCATGCGATTCACCAGGTCCTGCACCTCGGCGCGCAGGTACCGGTCGAGCGGATGGCCGGAGTGTCCGCGCGATCCTGTGGGCTCGAACCCGGCGGCATTCGCGTAGGTCACGAAGAAACTGTAGACATTCCAGAGGGGGAGCAGCACGGAGCGCACCGTCTCCTCCACCAGTTTCTCAGAGAAGCGCAGATCCTCGCCGCGCACGGCGGGCGAGCTCATGAATGTGAAGCGCACGGCATCCGCGCCGTGACGATTGACGACCTCGGTCGGTTCCGGGTAGTTCTTGAGCCGCTTGCTCATCTTCTTGCCGTCCTCCGCCAGCACGATGCCGTTGACGATGCAGTTGAAGAACGCCGGTTTCTTGAAGAGCGCGGAAGAGAGAATCATGAGCGTGTAGAACCATCCGCGTGTCTGGTCGATGCCCTCGGCGATGAAGTCCGCCGGAAAGCCCGGCGGGGATTTTTTGCCCTTGCCGGCCTGTGCGAAGTCGAACGGGAAGTGCGATTGTGCGTAGGGCATCGAGCCGCTCTCGAACCAGCAGTCGAGCACCTCGGGGATGCGGTGCATGAGAGCGGGGAGGGCGAGGTCGGTCGTCTCTGCATTCTTCGGATCGATGACGGCCGCTTCTGCGAAGGAAAGATTGTCCACGATCGCCTGCAGGCCCCTGAGCGGACCCGAATGACAGGCGACGAGCACGCGCTTGCCGGGGAATTCCGCGCGGATCTTCTCCAGCACGGTTTCGAGCCGCTGCAGGAATGCCTGCAGGCTTTCCCCACCGGGGGGCGTGCCCGGGTGGAGAGCGGGGCTTGCCGTGATGCTGCGGGGGAGCAGCGTGATGAAGTCCTTCACGGGCTTTCCCGTCCAGTCTCCCGTATCGCGTTCGCGCAATTCTTTCCACCGGGCTGTGTGCGGCACCTTGAGTTCTGCGGAGAGAATTTCCGCAGTCTCCACGGCGCGCTTGAGATCCGATGAGATGATCACGTCGAACTTCCGCTTCTTTAATTTCTTCGCGAGTGCATGCACCTGTTCGCGTCCCGTCTCGTTGAGGAGGGTATCGATGTTGCCGCCGTTCACCAGATCCTGTTTGTTGTAATCCGTCTGCCCGTGGCGGACGACGGTGAGAAGCGTGTCGGTTTTCTTGGAACCCGCATTCCACGTGATCTCGTCCACGATGTGCTTGTGCAGGTCCAGCTCCTTTCCCGCCTCGTGATCCCAGTAGAACGTGTAGGGAGTGGCGAAGAAGGGGTAGGGCTGGTGGCTCAGCTTCACGGGATCTTCGTTGCTGAAGAAGTGGCGGATATTCTGGATGGGGTCGGCATGCGTGACGAGGACGATATGGCCGCCGCGGTGGAGCGGCAGAACATCCTCCATGAACGCACGCATGCGCTGTGCAACATCGCTCCATTTCTCCATGCCCGGAAAGTGATAGATGCTCTCGGGCGTTGCCGTCGAAAGCTTGTGGGCGCGCCGCGCCTTCACGAAGGTCAGGTCCGAGAAGTCGACGGTTTTTCCCTCGTAGTCCCCGAAGCACACCTCGCACAGGCGCGGATCCACGATCACGGGAGCCCCCGTCTTCTTGGCGATTGCCTCGGCAGTCTGCCGCGTGCGGGCGAGCGGGGAGCAGTAGATCGCAGTGACTTCTGCGGTGTTCAGGTAGTCGGCTGCCTTGCGTGCCTGCTCTTTTCCTTTGGCCGTCAGGTTCGTTCCGGGCTCCTTGCCCTGATAGACAGGGACCAGATTGCCTTCGCTCTCGCCGTGGCGCAGCGCCGTGACTTTGGTGAAGCGCAATTTCTTCTGCGCCGTGAGCTCCTCTCTGCTGGCGATCACGGTCATGTCCTTCGTCTCCGGGCAGCGCCAGATCGGCAAAGGCGTGCCCCAGTAGCGGTTGCGACTGATCGCCCAGTCTCGTGCCCCTTCCAGCCACTTGCCGAACCGTCCGTCGCGGATGTGCGCGGGCACCCACTCCGTTTCCGCATTCGCGGCGAGTACGTCTTCTTTGATCTTCTCCACCGAAACGAACCATGAGCTCGTAGCGTAGTTCAGGAGAGGGGAGTCGCAGCGCCAGCAGTGCGGGTAGCTGTGCGTGTAGGGTTTTGCGTCGAAGAGCTTGCCGTGTTCCTTGAGCCACTTGGTCACCAGACGGTCGGTCTTGCCCGGATCGGCGATGGGCTTCACTTCCATGCCCGCAAAGTCCGTCACCTCCGAAACGAATTTCCCTTCCATGTTCACGTGCTGCAGCACGGGGAGCTTCTCCTTCTTTCCCAGGTTGTAGTCGTCCTCACCGAACCCCGGCGCAATGTGCACGATACCGGTGCCCTCGTCCGCAGTCACAAAGTCCGCCCCCACGATCCGGTAGGCGTTCGCATATTCTTTCTGGTTCTGGAAGTAGGGGAAGAGCGGAATGTACCGCTTGCCCAGAAGGGTTTTGATTGAAATATCTTCGACGCTTTCCGGATTTTCTTCAATCTCCTCACCTTCCCTTTTCGCTTTTGCATACAACAGAGGATGCAGCAAATTCTTCGGATCCTTTCTCTGATCAAATATTTTTTTGGCGAGAATATAGCGTTCACAACCATACTGGTATTTCACATATTTTATGTGAGGATCCACGGCGAGGAGCAAATTCCCCGGCAGTGTCCACGGGGTCGTGGTCCATGCGAGGATGAACGTGCCCGGCTCGTCGGCGAGTTCGAACTTCACCGTCACGGACGTATCTGTGATGTCTTTGTAGCCCTGTGTCACCTCGAAGTTCGAGAGTGGTGTGACGCACCGTGGACAGATATGCATGGGCTTGTGGCCTTCATAGATCAAATCCTTCTTCGCCAGCTCGCTGAACACCCACCAGATCGATTCCATGTACTCCGGATCCATGGTGCGGTAATCCCAGTCCATGTCCACCCAGCGTCCCATGCGCTCCACCACCGTCCTCCATTCCTTGGCATAGCGCTGCACTGCCGTGCGGCAGAGCCCGTTGAACGCTGCGATTCCCATCTCTTCGATCTCCTTATGGGACTTGATGCCCTTCTCCTGTTCGATGATGTTCTCGACGGGGAGCCCGTGACAGTCCCAGCCGAAGCGCCGTTCCACATACTTGCCGCGCATCGTCTGGTAGCGTGGGATCACATCCTTGATCGTTCCCGCCAGCAGGTGGCCGTAGTGGGGGAGCCCCGTGGCGAACGGGGGTCCGTCGTAGAAACTGTAGGTCTCCTGTTTCTGGCCCATCGGTCCATCCAGCAGGTCACCCGTGCCGGTGGAGCGTTGTTTGAGGCTGCGCTTGAAGGTGTCTTCCTCTTTCCAGTAGCGGAGGATGCCTTCCTCAAGGGCCGGCAGGGATTGTTTCGGATCAACGGGATCGAACATCACTGGCAGTGTACAGCAAAGGGTGTGGGGTGGCGTCATCCTGCACGCGCAGAATCGATGTCAAATATTGGTGTGAAAGTTTTTGACAGCACGGCGGTTCCTTGCGAAAATTCGCGCCTATTATGGATCCGCTATACCATCTGAAGGGCGAAGTTACAGCTGCTGTGCCGGTAAAAGGCGTCGTTGCTGTACCCTCTGCCGAAAGGGGGGCGGCTTCGGAAAGGGGGCAGGCTATTACGGAGATGGTTGAGACCCGCTTGCGGTCGCTGGGCATAGGGGGCGTTACTGATACACAGGCAACGCAGGAGGCCCTGCATGCAGAAATGACGCGCAATCCCCATCGTGAAGTTTCGCAAATTGCCGGTGCGATTCTCGGGGCTCTGGTGGCTATCGTGCGTTCCCGCTCGTAAGACAGGCACGGCGCAAAAATCCGCGCGCAGGGCATTTTTCGTGGTATGATAGCCAACCATGGCGGACCATGAGCGCCAGTTCCGCGAGTCACTCGCGTACCTTCGGGTGCGTGACCGCGCCGACGTGGAGCGCGCTTTAGCTCGCGCCGTCGAGTATCACGCCGGGCAGAAGCGGGTGACGGGTGACGATTATGTGACGCACCCCATCGCGACAGCGCTGTATCTGGCCCAATTGGAGGCGCAGAAAGACATGCTCATCGCAGCACTTCTGCACGATACCGTCGAAGACGGCCACGCGACATTCGACCAGATTGAGAGTGAGTTCGGACAGACGGTGGCTCGTCTGGTGGAGGGAGTGACGAAGATGAGCAAGCGTCTGTATGAGGGCAGGATCTCGGACCGGCAAGTTGCCTCGCTCCGGAAGATGCTGCTCATGGCGAATGACGACTTGCGCGTCATTCTCATCAAGCTCGCCGACCGTCTGCACAACATCGAGACGCTCTCGGCCCTGCGGTCGCAGAAGCAGGAGCGCATCGCGCTCGAGACGCTCGATATCTACGTGCCGTTCGCCCGGCTCGTGGGATGGTGGGAGGCGAAAGAGCGGTTCGAGAACGTGTGCTTTCCCATCGCGTACCCGCAGGAGAGTGCGGAGTGGCGGCAGGCGGTTGAGCGCGTGCGCGCCGAGGTGCGCGCCGAGCGCACACAGTTCATCCGGCAGGTGGACCAGGAGACCGGTGCCGAGGTCCGTGCCGAGATGTCGCTCATGACCGACTATGAGATTTTTGTGAAGATGCACCGCATCGTGAGTCGCCTCACGAATGCCAATGCCATCGATTCGGGCCTGGTGGTGGTGCAGCGTCCCTCGCCCTTCGAGTGTTACTGGGTGCTGGGTGAAATACACGAGCACCATCAGGCACGTCCGGCCTCCTTTCGCGACTACATCTCGACGCCGCAGCCCAATGGGTACCGCGCCCTGCACACGACGGTATTCCTCTCGCGCAACCACGAGTTCCGCCTGCGCATTCAGACATCGTCCATGCATGAGTACTCGTTCAAGCGCAAGATTTCGTCCTGGGAACCCGAGAAGGAGGGCGACGTCTGCCACGCGCTGGGCGCACTACACGCGTTCGCATTCGATGACCGGCAGTACCTGCAGGATCTGCAGCAGACGATACTGGCCGAGCGCATCAACGTCTTCACCAGTTCGGGCGAAGTCATCACGCTCCCCGCCGGCGCGACCGGTGTGGATTTTGCCTATGAAGTTGATCCGGATTGCATCCGCGAACTCGCGGGTATCCGGGTGGATGGCAGCGAGGTATCGGAGGCCACGCGTGAGCTGAAGGAGGGGGAGACCGTGGAGCTTGTGCTCCTCAACGGCGGCAAGTCCGACCGGAGATCGGTGTGGGTGGACAAAGTGAAGTCCGTGCGCGCGCGCGAGCGGTTGCGGCAGACGTTGAAGCGGCACCCCAAATCGGAGCGCCGGCGCGAGGGGGCCAGCCTGCTCAAGGCCGAGTGCGTCAAATACCGCCTGCCGATCTGGTGGCTGTTCCACTTCAGCCCTCTGCAGGCGCGCCTGGCGCAGAAGTGCGGATTCGATTCTTTCGATGCGCTCCTCGAATCGGTGGGCAGCGGGCTGGTGGCAGTCAGTACGGTCATTGAGGCATACCGTCTCCTGCTCATCACGCCGACCAGCTGGCCCATCCGCATTCTGAAGTGGCTGCACCTGCTCCCTCGCACCCGCGTGCTCAACAAAGAAGCTTCCCTCATTGATATCGAGATCTATTCCCAGGACCAGCCCGGCATGATCTACAGCATTTCCAAATGTTTTGCGGAGCGCAGTATCAACATCTCGAATTTCTCGGTTTATGCTATTCCGCCTCTGGATGCCCTCTACAAAATCCGCCTGGAGGTCAAAAATTTCAAGCAATTCAGCGATCTGTACGATACACTCCTCGAAGTGCCGGGGGTGAGGCGCATCTTGCGTAAACGTTGAAATTGTGTCAGTATTTGCTCCTTCTCCCCACTATGGAGGAACGTTTCGTTGACGCCCCCATCGATCCTATCGCCGTGTTCTTCCAAGATACGGCTGATGCCTATGATGACTATTTGCATGAAGGAGCGTGGGGCAAGAACATGCAGTTGTACGCCGCGCAGTGGGCCCAACACTACAAGTGGATGGACAGCATCATCGCGAACAGAATCCTTGAAGTGTCGGAGATGACGGGCCGTCCACTCGGCAAGATGAATCTGGGGCTGGCGGGACCGGGGTTCAAGCCCGTGGGGCATGACATCAGCGAGCACACGGCGACAGTGATCCTGAATCGTCTTCATCGGATCATCGTCATCGATTTCTCGCTCCAGGCTGTCCGTTCTGCCGTAAAGGATCTCATCCAGGCCGGGGTGCATCCCGACCGTGTGTTCGGCATGCAGTTCGACCTCACGCGGGGATTGAGCACGATGTTCCGCACACACATTGATACACTTCTGCAGAACGTGGAGACAGAACAGCAGTTCTGTGATGTGGCCACGAACGAGTTCCCGAAGGTCACCGTCGATGAGCTGCAACAGCAACTGGGTTCCGCGCTCATCGAAATCGCCGACAACCCGCGTTCGATGGTGGGGGAAGTTGTGGGAGCCAAGAGTGCGGGAGACCTGCGCATCAAAGTGAATCAGGGCGAGGAGGTTCCGTTGCATCTCACGGTTCTGCCGATGGTGATCGCGGGGACGAACGCCGCCACCGAGTCCCACCTGTACGAGCGTTGGCACGAGGCGACATCAGACGAAGCGCGCGCGGCCCGGAGCCCGAGTGCGCGCAGGGAGCATGACCGCCACAGCGTGTACCGCCACATTCACCAGATGGTCGCCCAGAATAACTCCGAAATCGGCGCACGCATCGTTTCACGCTTCATCAAGGACAACATCACGCCCGACAATCCCCAGCCCGTTGTCTGCGCACTCACAGATATCGCGACGAGCTTCAACGATCCCCCGTACGGGCTCATGCCCCGTCTGCACCCCGATGTCTTCGAGTGGCGCGTGGGCGAGATGGGGGGCATGTCCACCATGCGGCATCCGCACACATTCAAAGAGGCTCCCGACCATGATCACATTGTGGCCGAAGTGCAGGTGACGCCCTCGCCCGAATCACTGGAGAGAGAGCAGCAATCATCTACATTGCCTCCGTCCGCCACCTGATCGTGCAGCCAAAGTGGCATGCCCCCACTCCTTTTGGAGCTTTGGATGGCAAGTGCTTCTACGCTTTCCATTTGATGCTGCACCCGATGGCATTCCCACCTTCGCTCCTCTTGGAGCTTCGGCGGGCAGGGGCTTCTAGTTTTTCCATTTAATACTGCATCCAATTGCATTCGCTTCCGGAACAGGGGGTTCGCGGTTCTCGACCAGCGCATCAATGGCATTCCAGAGATCGCGATGCTTCACCTGATCCGGATGTTCCCAGTTATCGTCCACACGGCCCTTGTACTGGAGCGTTCTGTCGCGTCCGAAGACGAAGCAGTGCGGGGTACAGAGCGCGCCGAAGGAACGGGCGACCTCCTGCGTTTCGTCGAAGCAGTACGGACAGGGATAGCCCTTTTCCTGATAGCGCTCCTTCATGGCTTCGAAAGAATCTTGCGGATAATCCGTCGGGTCATTGCTGTTCACCAGAATGAATTGCACGCCCTCCTGATCGAAATGCTCGGCCATGGTGAGGATCCGGTCTTCGTAGGCCTGGGCGTACGGACAGTGATTGCAGGTGAAGATCACGACGAGGAACGGATCTTTGATGCCGCGCGTATCCACCGTGAGCCCATCGACGGCGGGGAGCCTGAAGTGCGGGAGCAGATCGCCGATTGCGAGGGCGGAGGAGTTTGAATTGATGAGTGTCATGGGATAGGGGGTAGGGTTAGGGGGGAGGGTTAGGGGGGAGGGGAAGCGAACCTTCAGTATACTCCAAGCCTCATGGAACGACATTTCACCGCTTCGGCCTTCGTGGTGGATTCCCACAGTCGCACGCTCCTGCTCTGGCATAAGCGCCTCAAGCGCTGGATGCCGCCGGGCGGCCACGTGGATCCCGGCGAGTTGCCGGAAGAGACAGCCCGGCGCGAGTGCAAGGAGGAAATGGGACTCGATGTGGAGATCATCGGAGAGGAGCAGGCCGATGTCTTTGCGGGGAATCCGGAGGAGGGGAGCATCCTCAAAAAGCCGATCGCGCTCCTGCTCGAACATATCCCCGCTTCCAAAGAGCGCAACGAACCCGCTCACCAGCACATGGATTTTGTCTTCTTGGCGCGTCCCCTCGATGAGGCGCAAGCCCTCTGCCTGGCTCGGGACGAGGGGGAGCGGCTCTGCTGGTTCACCAGCGATGAAATCGCCGCTCTAGACGAAAGAACAGAGATCTTCGCGAATGTGAAGCGATACATCCTCTCGATCCTCACTTCTTCTTCGGCTTCGCCAGCATCCCGCCCAGGTACTCGCCGGTGAAGCTGCCCTTTGCCTTCGCCACCTCCTCCGGCGTCCCCTGCGCGACGATTTTTCCGCCGGCATCGCCGCCCTCCGGTCCCAGGTCCAGCACGTAATCCACCGATTTGATCACATCCAGGTTATGCTCGATCACGAGGACGGAGTTCCCCTTGTCCACGAGCCGTTGGAGCACGTCTAAGAGCCGTGCGATGTCGTCGAAGTGCAGGCCCGTCGTGGGTTCATCCAGAATGTAGAAGGTCTTGCCCGTCGCGCGCTTGGTGAGCTCGGTCGCCAGCTTCACGCGCTGCGCCTCTCCGCCCGAGAGGGTGGTGGCGCTCTGCCCCAGGTGCAGGTAGCCCAGCCCCACGTCTTCGAGGGTCTGCAGCTTCTTCTTGATGCCCGGGATCGCCGAGAAGAACTCCAGCGCCTCGCGCACCGTCATGTCGAGCGCATCGGCGATATTCTTTCCTTTATAGGTGATCTCCAGCGTCTCGCGGTTGTAGCGCTGGCCTTTGCACGTCTCGCACGTCACGAACACATCGGGCAGAAAGTGCATCTCGATGCGCTTCATGCCGTCCCCTTCGCAGTCCTCGCAGCGTCCGCCTTTGACGTTAAAACTGAAGCGGCCGGTCTTGTACCCGCGCAGCTTGGATTCGGGAAGCGAGGAGTACACATCACGGATTTCGGTGAAGAGTCCGGTGTAGGTGGCGGGGTTAGAGCGCGGTGTTCGCCCGATGGGCGACTGGTCGATGACGATGGCCTTGTCGAGGTGTTCCAGCCCCTCGATCGCACCGCAGTCCTGGGCGCGCGACTTGGCGCCATTCAGCACCCGCTGCAGCTCCGGCCCGAGGATGCCGTGGATGAGGCTCGATTTTCCCGAGCCCGAAATGCCCGTCACGCCGATGAAGGTTCCGAGCGGGAGGGTGACATCGATGTGCTGCAGGTTGTGATGGTGTGCGTCGCGGATGGTGAGCGATTTTCCGTTGCCCTTGCGGCGCTTGTCCGGCACGGGAATCGCCTTCTTGCCGCTCAAGTACTGGCCGGTCACGGATGCAGGATTCTTCACGATCTCCTCTGGCGTGCCCTGCGCCACGATCTCGCCGCCGTACTTTCCCGCACCGGGTCCGATCTCGAGCAGAAAATCCGCCGCACGCATCGTCTCTTCGTCGTGCTCCACCACAATGACGGTGTTACCCAGTTCACGCAGCCGTGTGAGGGTCGCAATGAGACGGGCGTTGTCGCGCTGGTGCAGACCGATACTGGGTTCATCCAGGACGTAGAGCACGCCCTGCAGCGCGGAGCCGATCTGCGTGGCCAGGCGGATGCGCTGTGCCTCGCCGCCCGAGAGCGTTGCGGCCGAGCGCGAGAGGGTTAAGTACGTGAGCCCCACGTTCTCGAGAAAGCTCAAGCGCGCGATGATCTCGCGCAGGATCTTGTTTACCACGGCATACGCGTAGTCCGAGAGCGGCGTGATGGCGGGCAGATGCGTAACGGTTGCGATGCCGGGTATCGTTTTGCGCTTGGCTTCCGGCACGAGCGCGACGAAGAAAGCCTTGGCCTGCGCCACGCTCAGGTCCGTCACGTCTACGATGTTTCGGTCGCCCACGGTCACGCCGAGGATCTCTTTCTTCAGGCGTCTGCCCTGACACGAGGGGCAGGGGAGCTCGAGCATGTACTCCTCGATCTGCTGGCGCACGTAGCTCGAGTCGGTCTCGCGGTGGCGCCGCTCGAGATTGGGGATCACCCCCTCGAAACTCGTTTCGTAGTTCCCGTCAAATTTCTCGCTCTCGAAGGCGACCATGAGCTTTTCGGCCGATCCATGGAGGATGGCCTCCCGTTCTTCGGGTGCGAGCTTCTCCCAAGGCGTATCCATGCTGAATCCCAGGCGCTCTGCAAGCGCTTCCAAGAGGCGCGTGGTGAAACCCATGCGCGAAACGGATGTGGCCCACGGATGCACGGCACCCTCCGACAGCGAGAGACGGGGGTTGGGGATGAGCACCGCTTCATCCACCTGCAGAATCGCCCCGAGTCCGTGGCAGACTTCGCAGGCGCCGTGCGGGGAATTGAACGAGAAGTTCCGCGGTTCGAGCTGCGCGACGGCCTCGTTGGGATGATCAGGGCAGACGAACTGTTCCGAGAAGCGCGTTTCTTTGTTCGTGTCGCTCTCGAGCACGATGATCGAGTTTTCGCCCTTCTTGAGCGCAAGCTCCACGGAATCCGCAAGGCGCGTGCGATTGGGATTGCTCTGTCCCTCCTTTACTTCGAGATCGCGGACGATGAGGCGGTCCACGACGATTTCGATGGTGTGCGACTTCTTCGGATCGAGTTCTGTCTCTTCATCCGTCGTGACGATCTGACCATCCACCCGCATGCGCACAAATCCCTCGCGGCGGATCAGGTCGAGGATCTTCACGTGCGATCCTTTGCGTCCCTCGACGAGGGGGGATAAGAGGAAAATTTTCGTCCCCTCCGGCATCTGCGCGATGGTCTCGATGATCTGCGTTGAAGACTGCTGGGTGAGCTGGCGACCGCAGACGGTGCAGTGCACGCTGCCCGCTTTTGCCCAGAGCAGACGCATGTAGTCGTAGATCTCGGTCACCGTTCCCACGGTGGAGCGGGGGTTTCGGGGCGAGGTCTTCTGATCAATCGAGATGGCCGGCGACAGGCCCTCGATCGACTCCACCTCCGGCTTTTCCATCTGCGCGATGAACTGGCGCGCGTAGGCGGAAAGGCTCTCGACGTAGCGGCGCTGCCCTTCGGCGAAGATCGTGTCGAAGGCGAGCGACGACTTGCCCGAGCCGGATAACCCCGTGATGACCGTCAGCTTGTTCCTCGGAATCGTCACATCCACGTTCTTGAGGTTGTGCATCCTCGCGCCTTTGACGATGATTGCATCCATCAGAAATTGTGGAATAACATAAAACCCCGCGCGTGCGGGGCTGAGAGCCCAGCGTAGCAAAAATTTCGAGTCCTGTCTAGGGTCTAGGGGCAATCTCGGAGGAGAAAGCCCATGCACTCATCGCTTCTTTACTGCGGAAAATCAGCGCATTCTCCCGCCGCCGGGTACAATACGCTCCCATGTTCACGGGCATCATCGAAACGACGGCCAAGGTCCTGGATCGGCAGGATGACCGGCTCACCGTGAGCCGGCCGACATCATTTGATGACCTGAAAAAGGGAGCGAGCATCGCCATCTCGGGCGTGTGCCTGACGGTTGTAGAAATGGATGCGCACACACTCGCGTTCGACGTGATGCCAGAGACGATGCACAAGACCACGATTGGCGATTTGGCGATTGGCGATAGCGTCAATCTCGAACGCGCGCTTCCCGCACACGGCCGTTTCGAGGGGCATGTGGTGCAGGGGCATGTGGAGGGGGTGGGCGAGGTGACCGGCCTGCAAACACAGGGAGGAGATGTGCGTCTGGCGGTCCGTGTTCCGAAGGAACTCATGCACGTCATTGTCCCCAAAGGATCGATCTGCCTGGACGGTGTTTCGCTCACCATTACCGATGTGGGGCCGGAATCCTGCACGGTCGCGCTCATCCCGATGACGCTTGCATCCACGACACTCGGTACAAAGAGGATGGGGGATGCGGTGAACATCGAAACGGATATTCTCGTCCGCACGCTCCTCGCGCTGCGGTAACATGCTCCTGATGCAGTCGCACACTCCTCTTCCGCTGCCCGCCCGCATTTCCTCCTCGTGGAGGATCGGCATCGTGCATGCGCTCTTTCATGATGAAGCGGTGTCATCGATGGTGCAGGGGGCGCGGCAGGTCCTTGCACAGGCGGGGATCGCAGCAGGTAACGTGCGGACGTTCCCGGTGGCAGGATCGTTCGAGATCCCACTCATCGGTGCAGCCCTCATCGCCGCCAAAGAGGTCGATGCGCTCATCGGTCTCGGCATTGTGGTGGAGGGCGAAACCCACCATGCACGCCTGATCGCCGAGAACGCCACGCGCGCCATCATGGATCTGCAGGTGCGTCATACCGTCCCGTTCGCATTCGAGATCCTGTACGTGAAGGATAGTGCGCAGGTGCAGGGGCGCGTGACGGGGGAGGGAAACCGGGGAGCCGAGGCGGCGCGCGCCGTCCTCCACTCGCTTGCGCAGCTCAAAGCCCTGCACTCATGAATTGTAGGAAATGGGTAGCGTGAGGGGCGCGAAATGGTGTGGCATCTTGTAGAGCATGCAGAAATGCTTGTACGATGACGAATACTCCCTCTCCTCCGTATGCGCTCCCGCGTTTGGATTTCTCTGCTCACTTCCTTTGCGCTCCTCGGTCCGGCCCTGCCGGCCGGTGCGGCGGCTTTCCCTGATGTTCCTGCAGAGCATCGCTTCAAGGAACCGGTCGATGCGCTCGTGAACGCCGGGGTTCTCACAGGGAATCCGGACGGGTACTTCTACCCGGACCGGCAGGTGAATCGCGCCGAGATGCTCAAGATGCTCTATAAGGCCACGGGCAAAACACCCGACTCCACCAGTCGCGCATGTTTTTCTGACGTGGAGCGGTTGAGCTGGTACGAATCCTACGTGTGCGATGCGGCCGCCCACCATTACGTGGAAGGATATTCCAACGGCACGTTCCGTCCCGCGAATCCTGTGAACCGCGTCGAAGCACTGAAGATGATCACGCAGGTCATCGGCATTCCGGTGGAGGAGATCGGCGAAGAGGCGCGTCAGGTGGTGAAGTTCGTGGATGTCTCGATCTCGGCGTGGTACACGCGGTACCTGTACACGGCGTACACCAAGGGGATTCTGCCGATCGCGGGGCAGGATGCCTCACGCTTCTACCCCGACTGGCCGCTCCTCCGCGGCGAGGCGGCAGCCATGATCTACAACGCGCTCCATGCCGATCTCACGCAGCGTCGTCAGGGGAGCAGCTCCTCCTCTTCCACTATGGCTGCCTCCCAGAGCCAGAGTTCCACGGCGATGCAGCAGGCGTCGTCCTCCAGCAGCGCGGGAGGGTACGACGTCCCGTTCCCTCTTGAGTCGTCGGGCAAGTTCTCCGGCCGCACGTCTCTCACGTACCGGTTTGTGCTCGACCGCGCGACGGTCGTCTCCACTGTTGTGCGCCTGCAGTCCGGCCAGCCGGGCAGCGTGTCGTGCAGACTCTACCTGATGGCGGAATCCGGCTTCTCGTACGAGTACTTCGTGGGGTTTCAAGAAGGCTCCACGTGCACGCTGAAGACGGCCCTGAAGCCCGGCAGCTACCAGTTGCAGATGCAGTCCACCATTGCCGATACCACGTTCACCGTGAAGGTGGAAGAGACGACGACGGGTGACGGCAGCGACGGGTTCGGCGAGGCACAGACCCTGCCCTACAACCTGTCGCGCACCGGAACGCTGGCCCCCGGCGATTACCAGGATTGGTACACGTTCGAGGTTTCCGCCGTGCAGAGCCTGCAGGTCACGGTGAGCGACTCGACGCAGCTGACGTGCATGATCTACCCCATGGAGGGTGTGGATCTCTTCGGCTTCTCGGGTCCGGCATGCAACCAGCACTACGAGTTCCAGCCGGGCACGTACGTCATCGCCGTCGGGCGCATGTCCCCGAGTGACGCGCGGCAGACGTACACCATCCTTGCACAGTGATGGCCGGATGAGTCGGCCGGATTTCTGCCCTTACGGAGGGGTAGGTGTAGGGTTAGGGTTAGGGTTAGGGATTTTGTCCGGAGCGTGACGGCACGCGGAGGATCCGAGGCGTGTGATGCGTGGCTTCGAGAAAGCGCACGATCCCTTCGTTCGGAATCACCAGTGTCGCCGTGTTGACGAGCGGATGGCACTGCAAGGCTTGGGCATTCCAGATCGCTTCATCGAGGATGACCTCCACTTTTCCCTCGCTGTCGTTCACGATGCCGAGCAGCGTCACGGCTCCCGGTTCCACCCCCAGAAGTGACTTGAGTCTCTCTGGTGAGGCGAAGCTGAGCTTATCCACTTCCAGTAGATCCTTGAGACCCCTCAGATCCGCGGCAGTGTCGTAGCTGACCACGACGAGGAAGTTTCGTGTTCCCTTCCGGTCCCGGAGGAGGAGATTCTTGGTGGCGGTGCCGGGCATTTTCGGGCAGAGGCGCTCTGCCTCTTCACAGGTAAAGACAGCCGGATGGTCGAATTTCTCGAAGGGAATGCTGTGTTCAGAGAGAAAGGCGGAGATATCGCGCATCGCCGGGGATTCTACTTGTATACTGCTCATCCATGCCACCCTTCGACTCTGCCCAGGGTAAACCCTTCGATCCCGCCTTCGCCGATGCTACGGTGGGCAGGCAGGGTACACCATTCGCAACGGTTCCAGAGGCTCTCGAGGCGTTGAAGGCCGGGCGCATGATCATTGTGGTGGATGACGAGGCGCGCGAGAACGAGGGCGATTTGGTGTTCGCGGCAGAGCACATCACCGAAGAGACGATGGCCTTCATCATCCGGCACACCGGCGGAGTTGTCTGTCTCTCACTGAGTAACGCCATCGCCGACCGACTCCGGCTCCCGCCGATGGTGAGCGAAAATTCATCCAAGCGTCAGACGCCGTTCACGGTGAGCATCGAAGCGGTGGAAGGAGTGGATACCGGCATTTCGGCGCACGACCGCGCGCGCACCGTGCGTGCAGCGATTGATCCGGATGCCCGGCCGTCGGATCTCGCGCGGCCCGGACATGTGTTTCCCCTGCGCGCGCAGGATGGCGGCGTGCTCGTGCGTGCCGGACACACCGAAGCCGCAGTGGATCTGTGCCGTCTCGCGAATCTCAGAGAGGCCGCTGTCTTGAGCGAACTCATGCACGACGACGGCACGATGATGCGTCTGCCGTCTCTGCAGGAATTTTCCGCAGCGCACGGGCTGTCCATCCTCCGCATTGCCGATCTCATCGCGTACCGCCGTCGCATCGAGACACTGGTTCGCTCCGAGGCCCGCTCTCTCCTCCAGACGGAAACCGGCGAGTGGACCATCCACGTGTACCGCGATCTGCTGCAGAACGGGGAGCACGTCGCACTCACGAAAGGCGATGTGAGCGGAGGCGCACCCGTTCTCGTGCGCGTGCACTCCGAGTGCTTCACGGGTGACACGCTCCATTCGCTCCGCTGTGATTGCGGTCACCAGCTCCACACGGCCATGCAGATGATTCAGGGCGAGGGGCGCGGCATTCTCCTCTACTTAAAGCAGGAGGGGCGCGGCATCGGACTCACGAATAAAATTCGCGCCTATCAGATTCAGCAGGAGCAGGGGTTGGACACGGTTGAAGCCAACGAGCAACTCGGATTTGCGCCGGACCTGCGTGAGTATGGAATCGGCGCGCAGATCCTTCGCGACCTCGGAGCCGGCAACATCCGGCTGCTCACGAATAACCCGCGCAAAATCGTCGGACTCGAGGGGCACGGTCTCACAGTCGTGGAGCGCATTCCCATCGAGTTGTCGCAAGGAACGCCCGAGCAGCATCGGTACCTCATGACCAAGCAGAAAAAACTCGGACACACGATTCACATCGCGTAATGGTGGTACTGGGTGCGTGTTGAACGAGGGCACATTTCGTCGAATGCGCTGCAGAAAGAATTTCCCTTGCGGGCAATTCTGCATACAGTATCAAGATACATTTTACTTCTTCCCACTCATTCTATGGTTAAGAGGAAGAAAAAAGTCAGGAAGACTAAGAAGCGAAAGGCCACGAAGAAGAAGAGGCGCTAGAGCGCACGTGGTTCCTGACGAGCGTCCCGCACATGCGGGGCGCTTTTCTTATACAGCCTGCTTGTACTCCGTTTCGGTTGGCGTGGTGAATTTCTTCTCGGATCGAAGCGTGAGTTGCTCGCGGAGAGTACTGAGGGACGTGTGCGTACTCGTTCCCTGTTTCATGCGATCAGCTTTCCAGCTGTTGAGCACGGGGAGGGGGAGGGGCAGATGCTTGATCGCGCTCCATGTGAGCCGCAGAGTTCCTCTACTCACGCCTTTGATGACACTCCACAGGACGCGGTGCGGCATGGCGAGCAGATTCCATGTGGCATCCGCGATGTCGTGCTTCGTCGAAGCGACGAAGGGTTTGCCCTCCAGCTTTCGCACGGCGTTCTCAGCGATCTTCACGGGGAGCGTTGCGGGCCCCTCGATCGCCTTGCCGACATCACGGCCGATCTCGTGGAGCATGTCGCCCATATAGATATTATACAATAAATTACATATATTACAATACTTCGGGGGATCAGGGCATTCCTGAAAATTTAGAGGATCGCGATAACCGTGATAGGCTTTTTTCACGCTGCCCGCGTAGCTCAGCTGGATAGAGCGCCTGGCTTCGAACCAGGAGGTCGTGGGTTCAACTCCTGCCGCGGGCACCATTCGATTCGCCCAGCACTTTCATCGGAAAGTGCTGGCTCACTCATGGTCCTCGGCCCTTTCGGCCCTCGGGCCATTCTTTCTCGTGGCACGAATCGAATGACAGTGAGCGGAGCGCAGCGGAGTCGAACTGCCCCTCCATTCGTCACTTTGCTCCTCATGGCAAGCCATGGGGGTATACTTGTTTCCATGGGCACTCGCGATGACGAAGATGTGTGGGCAAGCTATTCCCAGCAGGAACGTCTGACGCGTGCTGATCCGCGCAAGGACGTGCTCAAGCGCGAAATCGAAGCGCAGAAGGGGAAGCAACTGGAGGACCGGGAGGCGCAGGAACTCAAAGAGCTCAAAACGAAGGTGAATTTGAAGGAGCTCAAGATGCAGGTCGGTGGCAAGCAGGAGGATGCGGCCACGCACGCGAAGCAGGAAGAGGAGGCAAAGAAGCCGAAGCCCTTCCACACCGAAACGATCAAAGAGAAAGAGGAAGGCGAAGTGGAGAGCGCCCAGACCAAGCCGACGCCTGAGAAGCTCATCAAGAAGGAGGAGGCAGAGCGCAAAGAGCAAGCACAGGCCGATCAGGAGTATCAACAACAAGTGGGATGACGATTTGAGACTTCTTGTCCTTTCTTTGTCAGGCGCGACAAAGAAAGGACGAAAGAAAGCGCTGCGCCTATGACCCCCTCCGCTATCGCCGCCACATAGGCGCGTTTCCGGAGATTTTGTTTGTTTCTGTATTGTTCTGTTTTTTTTGTGTATGTTTTTCTTTTTTGTCTGGCATGCGAATATCGCTCTGTGATGCACAAGAATTTTGATACTGCGACATCGGCAAGGTGTGGCGTTTCGTGTCAGCGCATTTGATATAATGGACCACCGTGCGACGGGTGTTCCCCCTCTTTCTCCTCGGCCTGCTCGTCTCTGCGGCGTCTGCCCAGTCAGAGCCGTTTCTGGATACTGTCCATCATCCGCAAGCCGGACCGATCGAGGAGTTGAGAACGCGCGGCATCGCGCAGGGGTACGGCAACGGCATCTTCCGTCCCGATACTCCTATCAACCGTGCCGAGTTTTTAAAACTTGTCACACTTGCGGTGTTCGGGCGGATGTATGTGACTGATACGACAGCGTGCTTCGCCGATTTCCAGGACGAGGTGCAGTGGTACTGGATGACTGCGTGCGTGGCGAAGGAGGCCGGTCTCATCGATGGGTATCCCGACGGCACCTTTCGCGGCGGGCAGACTGTGAATCTGGCCGAGGCGCTGAAGATGGCCGAAATGGCCTGGCAGATGCCGCTGCCGCAGTACTTTCGCGAGCCTGATCACTGGTATGACCCGTTCTTCGATGCCGTCGCGGACCGCGGCATCGCGGAGTACTTTCTGCACACTCCCGGCCATCTGCTCACGCGGGGGGACGCCGCATGGCTTCTCGTCGCTCTCGGGCAGCCCCTTGCAACTGTCGAGCAGCGCGCTTCATCCCGCTCGTCGGCGTTCTCGACATCCTCGGTTTCTTCTCCCTCCATCCACGGTGTCTGCGGTAATGGTCGCAGAGAGGGCACGGAGCAGTGCGATGACGGCAACCGCGAAGATGGCGACGGCTGCAGCTCCATCTGCATCATCGTTCCTGAGACGATTCAGCATTCCGCGATTCGCCTGGACCAGCGCTCTCTGGGCGAAGACACGCGCGCCGGCGGCTCCAGCCAGACCGTGCTCTTCTCGTTCGACGCCAATGCGCGTTGGCAGGATGCCATCCTCACGGGTCTGAAGCTCGAAGCGGAACTGGGAGCGCTCAGCGCAGCCGTGAACTACCGACTCTATGAAGATGTTGACGGTGATGGGCGTCCGGAATCAATCGTGGGATCGGGGATTGTGCGGGAGGGCGTGCTCTCGTTCTCAGGGCTGGATGCGCGCATTTTCATCATTCGCGGAAAACGTTTCGAGATCCGCGCCGATCTGGTGCAGGCGGCGGGGAGTGTGGCGCTCGGTTTCCGCACGACGGATTCTGCGTACGTGGAGGCCGTGGGCGCGCTCGACGGGCGCGAGCTCATTGGCATCCGGACCGATGACGGCGGATGCCCCCGTACGGACAATTGCTGGATTGCGGTGTACACCAAGGAATCTGAGACCGTCACCGTCGCCGAGCGCGGCAATCTGTTCGTCCGTGAAGCCACCGCGCCGACGCGCAGCCATCAGCTCCTTGCCGGAGGCAAGACCGGCGATCTGCTGCGCTTGAGTTTCCGTGCGACCGATGAGGAGATCACCGTCCGGCGCCTGGCGATTCGCGGGGCGACGGATGCTGTGGAGCAGATTGAATTCTACGATCCGGGCATTGCCACGCCGTTCGCCATCGCGCACACCTCCGGATGCCGGACCCCCGCGACCGGCCAGTTCTGCACCTCTGTGAATTTCTCGGTGCACAAAGACATTGTCCGCGATGTGATCGTGCGCGCGGTGCTCAAGCCTGCCGATGACGGGGCAGTGAGCGGCGATGCCGTCACCCTCATGCTGACGCCCGGCACGTCCGTCTCTGATCCGGCCGTGGAAGCCACGGGCGTGGCCTCGCAGGAGGACCTGGTGCAGAACGACGGGGATTTCAGCGCAGAGGGCGAGATCTTCATCGGACGGGCAGCCGCAGGGGGAAACAACGCCATCGAAAGTTCCACGCATGATGTCGTGCACAGCGGCATCGCGAGCATCACCAATGCCGCGACTGAGTTCGACGGCGCGGTGGTGCCGACAGGGCTGCGCACGTTTGGCTCCTTCCGTTTCCGGGCGCACGAGAAGCCGGCCACCGCCCGCGGATCGCGCTCGGTCCATCTGACGGACCTCACCTTCGATGTGACGGCGACGAGCGTGCGCTTTCAGACCGGCAGTTTCGTCCTCATCAATACGATTGCGCCCACCATCGCTTCCACCTGCACCGAAACGGGCATCACCGGTGCCTTCACCGTGACGTGTTCTGCATTTGTGGCAGAGGGGGTGCATGCGATCATTCCCTTCGGAGACTACGTGACGCTGGGGTTGCGGGGCTACATCGAGAGTTCCAAGACCGTTCCATCCGGAACGAGCATGCTGCAGGTGAGCCTGGTGAATTTCAATGACCGTAGTGCGGCGGGCAGCGTGGTGTGGAATGACGGCACCACCACGTTTGAGTGGGTGGATAGCGATGCATCCGATGTACGCTCCACGCTCTATCAAACACCGTAAAGACTCGCTTATCTCCGCGCCCGGCGGCGTTCGTTGTCGGAGAGGAACTTTTTGCGAAGCCGGATACTGAGGGGCGTCACTTCTACGAGCTCATCATCCGCGATGTACTCCAGCGCCTGCTCCAGCGTCATCGGCTGCACGGGCACGAGGTTGATGGCCTCGTCGGTGCCCGATGCGCGCATGTTGCTCAATTTCTTTTCCTTCGTGGGGTTTACGGTCATCTCGTCCGCTTTGTTGCTCTCGCCCACAATCATGCCCACGTAGACCTTGGTCTGCGGCATGATGAAGAGCCTGCCGCGCTCCTGCAGCCCCCACAGCGCGAAGGCCACTGTCACGCCGTTCTCCATTGAGATCATGGAGCCGTGCATTTGCTGCTGCAGCGTGCCCTTGTGGGGTTCGTAGGCGATGAAGGAATGGGTCAGGATTCCCTCGCCGCGCGTTTCGATGATGAAGTCGCCGCGAAAGCCCAGAAGCCCGCGCGTGGGGACCTTGTACTCCAGCCGCGTGTGATGCTCGTGCGTCTTCATATCCACCATCTCGCCTTTGCGGCGAGCGAGCATATCGATCACGGTGCCGGTGAATTCTTCGGGTACGTCGACGATGGCCTGCTCGATGGGCTCCAGTTTCACCCCGTTCTCCTCTTTCATAATCACTTCCGGCCGCGAAATCTGCAGCTCGAATCCCTCGCGGCGCATGGCCTCGATGAGCACCGACAGGTGCAGTTCGCCGCGGCCCGAGACCTTGTACGAGTCGGAATTGGGGATTTCTTCCACTTTGAGTCCCACGTTCGTCTCCTTTTCCTTCTCCAGACGTGCCTTGATGTGGCGGGTGGTGACGAGCTTGCCTTCCCTGCCCGCGAACGGGGAGTTATTGACGAGGAAGGTCATCGAGATCGTGGGGGGATCGATGCGGATGGCCGGCAGCAGCTCCGCGTTCTCATCCGTCGTGATGGTCTCGCCCACGTTGATATCGGGAATCCCCGCGAGCGTCACGATGTCGCCTGCGTGCGCTTCGCTCACCTCGGTGCGCTTGAGACCGTCCGCCACCATCACTTTCGCCACTTTCGCCGTGCGCATGGGGCCGTCTTCCGTCTTGATGAACACCTTGTCGCCTGCCCGCGCGATGCCTTCGTACACTCTGCCCACGGCGAGTCTGCCTAAGTAGTTGTCGTACGCCAGGCTGCTCGGCTGCATGCGGAACGGCGCCGTAAGGTTCTGCTCCGCCTCGGGCACGTGCTGCATGATGAGCTCGAAGAGGGGAGTCAGATCCTCCGAGCGGTCCTCCACCGTTCTCTTGGCAACGCCTTCGCGCGCCACGGTGAAGATGTAGGGGAAATCCAATTGCTGCTCGTTGGCCTTGAGCGCGATGAAAAGATCGAAGACCTCGTCCACCACTTCCATGGGGCGTGCGGCAGGCTTGTCGATCTTGTTGATCACGACAATGGGTTTTAAGCCCAGCTCCAGCGATTTCTTCAGCACGAACTTGGTCTGCGGCATGGGGCCCTCCTGTGCGTCCACCACCAGCAGCACGCAATCCACCGTGCGCAGAATACGCTCCACCTCCGAGCCGAAGTCGGCGTGCCCGGGAGTATCCACGATGTTGATCTTGCAATCCTTGTAATGAATGGACGTATTTTTGGCGTAGATGGTGATGCCGCGCTCCTTCTCCTGCACGTTGCTATCCATCATCAGCTCGCCCACCTCTTCATAGTCCTTGAATGCGCCGCCCTGTTTGAGGAGCCCATCCACGAGCGTGGTCTTGCCGTGGTCGACGTGCGCAATGATGGCAATATTACGAATGGACATCTCATCCACTTTACCAGAATTCGGCACTTGCGGGAATACTCAGGATCCCAATTACTTAAGAATTTTGCGGTTATGCACGCAATGAGTGGCGAGTGTTCATCCGACTACGCTCAGGATGACATGCTCTGCAACATGCAAAAACCCCGCGCCACCCTTTCGGTGCGGCACGGGGTAAATGCTAAGAGACGAATTATCCAGCGACCACGTTCTCCGCCTTCGGACCCTTGTCGCCTTTCACAATGTCGAACGTAACAGTGTCGCCAACATTCATATTGTCGTACTGTCCGTTGCAGGCGCTATTGTGAAAAAACACATCAGCCGAACCGGGGACGGTGATAAAACCGAAGCCCTTTTCGGTCTTCGTCTTAATTGTTCCTGAAGCCATACTACTGAATGGGGAAAAAAATGTGTCGAAATGACGAGGGCATTCTAGGCCCCTTCGTTCCCCAAAGCCACCATAATCTCTGCATAATTCCCGGCTTCGAAAGCCACGGAACGGGAGGACCTACCCGCATGGCGGGATGATCAGGGCGACTGGGAGCGAAAGGGCACGGTTCTCCGCTATGCTCCTCGCATGAGCAGGCGCAATGATCATTGGTCTTTGGGATGCATTACGCTCCTCTGCGGGCTTCTCTTCCCTTTCACGTTCGCGCAGGCCGCGAGTGCTCCGCCATTCCCGGACATGGCGAACTCGTGGTACGGCTACCAGGAGAGCACTCAGTACCTCAAAGACAAAGGCTCCATCGGCGGGTACCCCGATGGGCTCTTTCACCCCCAAGACACGGTCAACCGTGCGGAATTCCTGAAGCTCGTCTTCCGTTCGAAGGGAGCCGCGGAACCGGTCACGGAAGATTGCTTTGCCGATGTTCCGTCCGATGCGTGGTTCGCGCCGTTCGTGTGCGCGGCCAAGCGGCGTGGAATTATCCAGGGCTACACTGTGGGCTCCCGCCAGGTCTTCAAGCCGGAGCAGCCGATTAATTTTGCCGAGGCCATCAAGATGGCGGTGCTTTCGTACGGCAGCGAAATTGCCGAAGGCAGCGGCGAAAAGTGGTATCAGCCGTACGTGGATGAGCTTGATGCGAAGAAGATCCTCGCAAGCTGGTCGTACATTCCGTGGGCTCCCATCACGCGCGAGCGCGCCGCCGACCTGATCGCGCGTTACGTGCGGCACGATGAAGATCGCGTGCTCCCCCATCTCTCTCCCGGATGCGGCAAATCCGAACGCAATCCTTCGCTTACGCTCACTGTCGGGGGGCAGGAGAGAACGTATCTGCTCACGCAACCCTCCCATGCCAGTACCTCTACCCCTTCGACGCTCATCGTCGCGTTTCACGGCCGCACCAACGGTAACGCGCAGGTGCGCGCTTACTTCGGCTTAGACCGCTCTGCATCCGATTCCTTCATCGCCTACCCGTCCGGTATTCCCAATGGCAACGGCAGTTACTCGTGGTCTGACCCCGGCGACAAGGCACAGGAACTGCGCGACTTCGCGTTGTTTGATGCCATCGTGCGCGAAATCGGCGACAGTGCGTGTATCGACTTAGACCGCATCTACGTCGTCGGGCATTCGTTGGGCGCGTGGTTTGCCAATTCCGTCGCGTGCGCGCGCGGGGGAGTGGTGCGCGCTTCGGCAACAGTGGGCGGGTCCACGACCATGAAGAATTGCACGGGTCCCACGGCCGCGCTGATCATCAATAATCCCAAAGATACGCTTTCGTCCCATGTGGCTGCGGAGGCCATGCGCGATATCCGCATCGCGGCGAATACGTGTTCGCCAAAGAGCGCAAAAACGGAGCCTTCATCCCTCTCGTGCATGCAGTACGCCGATTGTCCGCTCAATCCCGTGGTCTTCTGCCCGCATACGATCGACCGGGATCGCCATGGCACGTACTACCCGCACCTGTGGCCGGATGGTACCGCGCAGGCGATGGTGAAGTTTTTTGAGGGGTTGTAGTAGGATTGAATATCCTCTGTTGAATCGCACCGACGAAAAAGCATATTTTTAATTACTGTCTAGAAAGATAGACAAGGTAGTGACTTGGTTCGATTGTTTAGCACATGCAAACCACTCAGCAAGAGATCGAAAGAGTACTTGAGAAAGTACAGATTATGTCCCTTCCAGAGAATGAACATATTTTTGATTTACATGTTCATGAAGAGAATAACATTTGGTTTATTGGCGGATGCGTTGGACCGTATGCGCACACCCTCGCCGACGGACAACCATATCCAGTACTGTGTCCATTACCTGTGTCTGATTTAGAATTTACATCGAAAGAGGAAGCACTTGAATTTGCACAAGAGGTACACGATGTTTTGTTCGAGAGGGGGCTGGAACCCGATGCATCTACCTTTCGCCTTCTTGAAAGACAGTCTGTCTGAAGAAGGTGAGACACAGTTGCGGCAGGAGTAACGGCCAGAGAGGACGTGCTTATTTACCGGAAGATGCTTCACGCTTACGTTTCCGATTTTCAGTGGAGATACAATAATCGGAAGGCTTCACAGCATCTTTTTTGATCTGCTCCCTTCACGCGTGTTGTCGCGGCAAGCTCTAGGAGCTTGAAAAACTGATTACGGTTAGTCTTCATGTTTTTCAGGAAGCAGTCCTACTGAATCTCCGCTAAACAGCCAATTTACTACTATATATGCTAGTCCAAGTACCTTTGCCAAATTTTCAGTAATTAAAAGACCAATAAGCCACTTGGCACCTTCATCTTGTGGCGCAAATACTCCAACTCCAATTAGGGGAATCATTACCATGTCGTAAATCACGATAAGAACGATGCACAATAGAATCCAACCAGACCATTTCTTTCTCATTGCGATAATGTCTTGTTTTTCTTGTGCAAGAAGCATCGCAGTCATCCTTCTATCTTCCAATTGAGAAAAGAGGGTAACGGGTATGGTTGGTGTCATACTTCTTTTTGTACCCAAGAGTTTAAGCGCCTCATTTTTTGTTGGCAGTGAATTCATATCCACTTCAGTCTAAATTTGATAACATCAGTGGATACGCCAAATATACCAGCTAAGAGTTCTTGATCTGCGTCGGTCTTATTAAGACTATATTGCTTCATGATTTTTTTGAGCATATCTAGTGGAACCAATAGACTCGCAGCAAAACAATTCGCCTCCTTCTCTATTGGATTATCTTCTTTTGGACGTGGATACCTTGGTAAAACTCCATACTCATTTGGTTTATGTCCTAGAATAAAATGACCAAGTTCATGAGCAATAGTAAAAGTTTGTCTATTTGGTGGGTCTGCACGATTCACAAAAATGATCTTTTGTTCTGGATCAAAGAAGCCAGCAACATCTCTCAATGTTTCTGGAAACTGAAGTACTTTCACAGTTAGGCCATGTTTTTCTGCAAGACGGGTAATTGGAATTATTGGTTCCTCAATTTCATACTGCCGCAAAATTTCAGCAGCCTTATCTTTCGCCATATCGTATCGAGGTGAAAGAATAGCTGTCATATGCGCAAAGAATCTCACATTCATACAACTAGCACAAACTGACAATCATCTTATTTAGTATGAAAAGTATTGTTTTAGGTGCCAGTAATGAGTTTATGCAACTGTTGATCCTAGTCATAAAGGGGTAGTTACCTATTTACTTGGGTCCCAGACAGGGTTTTTTGAAGGTTGGGTTTTAGGAATGGGAGGGCAAGACGGTCGGGATCAAGCAAAACAACCCTTTAGATATTCAATAAAATTAATCGCCTTTAGAAGTATCCGCTCAAACCCTATTTGGTATCCAACTTTGTCGATGCCGAATTTCTTTAACAAAGCATCATATTCTTTGCCCTTTTTATGTGCCGCCCCTTTTGATCTTAGCTTCTGCAAATCACGTAGGAAGGAAATATGCAATTCGGCATCAGCACAGCTTTTTTCAGACATAAAACGAGAAAGCCATGTGATGCTTCCTTGTTTTTCTTTATTAATGTATTGCCGAGAACAGTGCTTGATCAATTCTTCTATATTGATTGATTCGATCAGGACGTGAGCCAATGACAAAATTTGATTATCAAATTCTGCCTGCGTATTTCGCAGAGGAATGTGCAGCGAATTTAGATGATGCGCATCCTTCTTCGGTAACTCTCCGAATAATTCCCAGCTGTTCTTCTCCTCCCAATCCTTTCTAAAAATTGAAAACCTATGTCTGAAAAGGAGGTCCGCTTTTTCTGGCTCTGAAAACTGCGCATAAAAATCTCTTTTCAACGATGTCTTGCTGATTGCTTCACCTGGAACGACATTGTGCGCAAGCCAATGAGCATGATCTTCAAAAGGAAGATCACGTCCCAGATCACCTAAATAAGCAGAAACATAATTTTTGAGATTGTTATCAATGTACATGCTCCACATATGACCACAGGTGAGATGTCCATCGTGAACGGTGTATTTCGGGTCATTATAATACTTTTCCAACACTTCTCGCTTGAAGAACACCCGCGTGAGATATTGGGGAGCATCAGGATTGGCACCGAAAAAATTTCCAAGCATATGGTGATTGCATGTGTATGACACAGGATCACCGTTTTCGTCTGTTTTAATTACATACTTGGGATATTCTCGCTCCTCTTCCTCATCCTGTTTATAAGGCCAAATTCCGCTTTTCTCTTTGGGTAAACCAGTAAGAATTACTTTTCCGATCATTCTTGAAAAACTTGCTCGTGTATCCCCTCCGAATTTGTCCCGCCACGTCATACAAGTAAATGAAAACCGAGCACTGTCATTCGTATGTTCAAAGGCGATACGATCTTCATCGATGCCTAATTCTTCCAGGGTCTTATATGACCATCTGCAAAAAGTAAAACATAGGCACAAAGCCATGTCCTTGATCCCGAGAAATTGCCTAACTTGTTTCAGATGAGCACCAATGTAATCACCATTCATCTTTACTACATCTTCCAAATCTCCATTGTCTAAGACTTTTTGAAACGTGTTTTTTTGTTCATCAAAAAATAGATTGTGGTAGAGACGAAACTCCTCATTTAGTTCTTTGTATCCGTCTTTTACACCACCAAAGTCCCTTTCGATAATTAGTGGTTCATAATCATAAAAACTGCCGAAACGCTTGTACTCGATGGTTCCCCTTTTTCCTTTGGTAAACCCAACACAGCCTGGTTGACCATCTATCGAACAATCATGCCAATCCGAACGCTTAAGTTCTTCGGGAATTCGTGAAGTAGGAATCATGCAGCAGTGAAACAAAAGATCATCAACTAGCTGCCTACTCTCCCGTCTTTCTCTTGAGTCATGCAAGGTAAGCCATTGCTCTGTGCGCATTTTATTCAATACATACTCACGAAGATCCTCTTGGAGTAACCATGACTTGTCGCTCATGTGTCAATTATAGGGCACATGGGTCACATGCCCATAGTGGCTGGGGAGGAGGGAAAAGCAGACCGTTCCGCATGTTTCGTTCTTCAGCTCCCGTACCGGCTGCGGAGCAGAACATCCTGCCAGTTCATTTCGTAGAATTCCTTGGTCGCCGAAGTCTCCCGCGCTTTGTTCAGCCACTCCTGCCATCGTTCATCGGCTTGCGGCTGCGTGCTTTCTTCGAGGACAAGGCCGTACACATCACCCGAGAGCATTTTCAGCTCCAGCATGTCGATGCGCGAAGTCGGCAGCGCGGCCAGTCGCCGGTTCAGCCGGAAGATCGCCTGCTCCACGGGGAACACGGTCGCCACGGCGTACATCCAGACAAACGCGACCACGATGAACTTCACCATGTCGGGTTTGCCCTTCTGAAAGAGCGCCGCAATCAACCGGACAAAGAGGAGGATCGAAAACAGCACGGTGTAGAGCGCGAAGAACTTTTCGTAGCTGAAGCCGTAGGTGTACACGTACATGCCCATGCGGTTGGCTGCCGAGAACAGGAGCAGGAGCGACGCGACCATGAATACCATGAGGATGTGCTGCACGGGCCGGGCCGTCCGGCGGTAGTAAATGAGAAAGAGCAACGCGTTGATGCCGCTCAAGAAGAAGAGCTCCCAGAAGCCGTTTTTCACCAGCCGTTCCGTTTCGAGGAACTCCGTCGGAAGCGTCGGCACCCACAGGGAGGAGAGTTGCGTGAGGAGGAAGAGGATGTAGAGACCGAGCACGCCCCCCAGGACGATGCCGGAAATAACGCTGTCCATGGGCTTCATTTGCGTCGATGCGAACGTTTCCTCCCGTGTCCAGCGGACGATGCCGGCGAGCAAGAGGAGCGTAAGCAGGACAAAAACGCCGAAGCGCACCAGTGTTTCCACAGAAATGATTTTCAGCAACGGTTCGTAGACCTGCCGGACCAGTTCGGCAAAGCGCGCATCAGCGTCGGAGAGGAGCGGGATGAAGATGAGGCAGGCCACAACAGCAAAAATCACCACACCGATTGCGATGCGCTTGTGCAGGTCGGACCGCTTGTTGCCGGAGGGCAGAACGCTCCCGATGGTCAGTGACACGGCTGTTGCCAGCGCGCTCACGATCCCGACGAAACGTTCAACGATCCTCAGGAGCCAGCTGATATTCCACACGACGCTTTGGGAGTTGCGCGTCGAAGACACGATCCATGCGGCTGCGAAAAGCGTCGGCACGACCAGGCAGTTCACCAGTTTGATGTACGGGTTTTCGTACAGGGCATAGCTGACCGCAATCAATCCCAGCGGTATGAGAAAGAGCAGGTCCGCCCGTTGCCACGTTCGTTTTTCGGACGCGAAGGCATAGATCGCCATGGCGCCCACAATGAACACGGATATATTCCAGCCGAATGCCGAGACGTCTTTCTCCCAGACATTCCACGCGGTCAGCACCCAGAAGAGGGAGAGCGCCAGCGCACCGTAGACGGTCATTCTTTTCCGCCAAGAAGCATCCATGGAGAGGGAAGGAAAGAAGTCCGATGGTAGCAGCGTTGGAGGTGTGGTGCTATGTAGTTCCCGAGCGGGAACGAGGAACGAAGCCGGATGGCTGGGGAGGAGGGATTCGAACCCCCGAATGCCTGCTCCAGAGGCAGGTGCCTTACCACTTGGCGACTCCCCAACGTGAAACGATGATAGCAGGAATGGGCTCTCGCCCGCCGTAGTCCCGCGAAGCGGGCGAAGGTGGGCTCCCCAACGTATGCAGGAGGATAGCAAAGCCTGCTCTGTGTGGAAACGACTCATAGGTTTTTCTTCCCGGCTTGTTTTCTTCAGAGCTGAGACAGGATCTCTTTCATCCGTTCCCACGCCGCATTCCGCTCACAACCCGCACACCTCGGTCATGGGTTCGCAGCTGGCGGCCGTTGCAATGCAACCGGTCTTCTCGCTCGTCCACTGCGCGCACGCTTCCATGCACGAGTCGCGGCCCTGCTGAAACAGCGTCTCGCCGGCTCCCGGCACCAGTGTCAGGCACTTGTTCACGTAGTTTTCGCACGCCGCCGCGCAGGTATTGCCTGCCGCAGGCTCGTTGACGCGGATCACCGATCCCGACAGGGCGTCGTTTTCAACGTCCTGCGGCTGCCCGCCGCATCCTGCCAGCACGAGGCAGGTGAGGAGCAGTGAAGAACATGCCGTGAGTGGTTTCATGGGATTCAAGGGGAAAATCCCCGGTACCCTAGCAGACGCTCTCGGCCCGACCAATCATTTTGCCCGTTCGCCCGCGAGCACCGTCGCCGCATCCACCCACCCGTCCAATTCGTTCTAGAGTGCCTTCAAAAAGGGGATAAGACGCCTTGCGGGAGCTCAAGGAAAAGATATACAATGTGCACGTATCCATACGAATTGGGATCCGAACGGCCCCGTGCCTAAGGAGCCCTTTTCTTTAAGGTAAATGCAATTTTGGCTTGGATGCCGGGGTTTTCCAGATAATCAAATAATTCCGATCCGAGTTTGCTATACAGAGAGGAGGCAAATTTTCTATCCGGAAAAAGTAATTTCTTGAACATTCCTTTCTGAATCAGAAAATCAACAACTTTTTTATAATCGCCGTCACCTGAAACAAGGAGCACCTTATTGAAATCTTTTCTCTCAATGATTGTTTTCATGATTTCAAAAACGATATCGGTATCGACATTGCCTTTCTTGGTGCCTTTCAGGGTGGAGATATGTTCTTTGAACAGGACGATGAAGCCTGCCTTTTGCAGATTGCTGTAGAGACTCTGTTGTTCTTCCGAAACGTAACCGAGAAAATAGTAGGCCTCATCCACCTGATATTTATCCTTCAGATATATCCTGAATTTCGCATGGTCGACCTTCCAGCCGTTCTGCGTAGTGCCGAGGTGTAGGTTTTGCCCGTCAATGAACGCAAGATTCGATTCCTTCTCCATGCGGGGATTTTATCACACTGTCACGCCGGGAACCGTCGCCGCATCCACCCACCCGTCCAATTCCTCTTTCGTCTGCACATAGCCCTCGAGCTCCCTGTCCGCTCCGCGGTGAATGGCAAAGTGCAGGTGCGGGCGTTCGCCATCCGTTTCTGTGCTGAAGCCCGTTCCCAAGACCCCGATCCGCTCACCAGCGGCAAGTTCCTGCTCAATCTTCGCATCCACGGACGCGAGTGAAAGGTGACCGTAGAGCACCGTGACGGGTGAGCCATTCAGGGTACAGCGCTGGATCACCACGCCTCCATATCCCTTCACCCATTGACGATAGATCACTCTGCCGATGCAGGCGGCACGCACGGCTACGTCATGCTCCGTCTCGCCCGGATTGAGTTCAAAGTCCGTTCCCGTGTGGTAGCCCTTGAACTTCTCCGGCTGCACGGGGGAATCCGCCGGCGTGATGAAGATAGAGAAGGGCTTTTTGGTCACGCGCTCGTCTGCGCGATCGATGGGGTCGTTCCATATCTTCTGCTCCTCTGTCACGAAAGACTGCGATCCGTCTGAGTCATCCTGAGCGACGGGTTTCGTCGGGGCGGACTCGCAGGCTGCGAGGAGGAAGCAGAGTCCGAGGAGGGCGAAGCGCAGTCGCATGCACTTATTCTACCGTCAGATGCCCGCGCAGGAACGCGGTCGTCCGCTTCATAAAATCCTCCCACTTTGGAATGAATTCGTGCTTCTCGCCTTCGTACGAGACATAGGTGACGTCTTTGTTCAGTGCTTTCAACTGCGCATCGAGAAAATCGGACCACTCCGGCGGCACGTCCGCGTCTTTGGTGCCCTGAAAGAGCAGCACGGGTGCAGTGATGTTTTTGAGTGAGGTGAGGGATGAAAGGGCATCCCACGCTTCCGGATTCTCCTCCCGCGTGCCGAGGACAGCGAGCGTGCGATCTTTGTCGTCCCGCTTCGATCTCCAGCGCGCAAAATTCTCCCACGCGTCACTGTGCACGGGGGCGTACAGGACGAACGCGCTCACGAGATCGGGCCGCGCGACGGCGATGTTGAGTGAGACCCCGCCGCCGAGCGAGTGGCCCAGCATGCCCACCCGCTTCGCATCCACCTGCGGAAGATCGGCAGCCCGCACGGCATTGATCGCATTGGCGCTATCCATGGCGTACTCCAGCCCGGCGTCGTAGACCTCGCGCACGTCGGGGCTTGCGTCCGACAGGGCGTGCCCGCGGTAGTCGGTGTGGAGCACGGCGAAGCCCTGTCGTGCCAGATAGTCCTGCTCGCGCTTGAGGCCCCGGCCGCGGGTGTAGACCGAGGGCGCGATGTACCCGTGATTGAGAATGACGAGCGGAAAAGGCCCCGTACCTTTCGGGATATTCATGATCCCGCTGATGAGAAGGCCGTTACTCCGGTATGTGATCGCGTAGCGCGTGTAGGCGGCGTTCTCTTCCAAAATATCGCCGAGGGTGAAGTCGGTTCCTTCCAGTCGCATTTGGGCGAAGTGCGCGATCGAGAGTTCTGCAGGCACCTGTTCCAGCACTCCGGCTTGTTCCCGTGAAGTGACGGATGCGCTGCCGGTCAGGGTGGAGGATCCCGCCGAAGGCGAGACGCAGGCCGTGAGAAGCAGGCAGAGGCCGAGGAGAGCGGAAGGGGATCGCACGGATTTCATTCTATTCCCCCGGTATCCGGAAAGAGATGTATTAATGAAAATGCACAAAAGATATATTTTACAGCGTTTCGCTGAATATTTACATTTTTACCATAAAATGTTATAATACTTACAATCTTATTCTTACCCAAATACACATGAATCACCGCATGCGAACGATAGCGCTTCTCAGCGTGCTCGTTGGTTGTACTGCTCTGTTCGGAATGTTCCGGGCTACCGATAGTCAACGTTTGCGATCGCAAATGGTGGAGCCTGGTTCAGGTCCTCAACTCCCCCCCGTTTCTCTGCCACCGTGCGACGATTCCGATGGAGAGAATTTCTATAACCCCGGGTTCGTCTCTGGGACGCAGATCTCTCAATGGGATGCGCAGCAGTTCAGGAGCGTACCGGTGTCAGTCGTGCGCGACTACTGCGAAGGCAGCATTCTCAAAGAAGCTCGCTGTGCAGAAACATGCAGAGAAGGTGCAACGGTCATGTGCAATTACTTCACCACCTTCGATTGTCCCAATGGTTGTGAGAATGGCGCATGCAAGCGCGATTCCGCATCCTCTTCCTCGTCGTCCGCTTTGGCCCGATGCGGGAACAGGATCCGCGAATCCGGTGAGGATTGTGACGATGGTAATACCCAAAATGGGGATTACTGCACGTCGCAGTGTAAACTCTGCCCCGCCTTTTCTGCTCCATACTGTCCCGATGGAACGCTCGTCGGCGGGACGGAGCTGGATGAGCGTGGCTGCCGTACGTCAGTGATCTGTGTGCGATCCTCCTCTTCTATGGCCTCTGAGACCTGCGCGAAGGACGGCCAGAGAGTCTACGGCTCCACACAGTTCGGTCCCACGATGTGCTGCAGCAAGAACGCAGGGATCATGCCGAATGCGTATCTTGCAGGTGATCAGTGCGTCGCCACGAGCGATGGCTCCAAAGGCACCTGCATCGACGGCTGGTGGAAGTCTTGCGGCGATGGTACGTGCGGAGAAAAGGAAAACAAATGCAGCTGCCCGCGGGATTGTTCCGTCTGCATCAAGGAAGGTGAAAAAAGTGCCTCCACCCCATTCGATCCTCCTTGTTGTTACGGTTTGACCAGCGTGAATCCGGGCAATGCCCCCCAGGCGGACGGCTCTTGCCCGACGGAGCTCCCTGTCGGTGCCAAGCTGTGCACAAATTGTGGCAATGGTACGTGTGAGCCGTGGGAGAACAAGTGTTCCTGCCCGCGGGATTGCACTGCGACCACCTGTGGAAATAAGCGTATCGATACGGACGAAGAGTGTGATCCCTCTGCAGAGAGCTATGCCCCGCAGTGCGGACCGAATGGCCAATGCAACAAAGACTGCAAGTGCCTCTATTTCTTCCCGCAGCCTCCCCCCCCGCCTCCGGTTACGACGGAATGCGGCAATGGTGTTCTTGATACCGTTGAGCAGTGTGATCCATCCGCTCCGGATGGGACTGTAGCCTGCAAGAGTGATCAAAAATGCGGCAGGAGCTGCAAGTGCGTTTCCTTTTCCACTTCCTCAGCAGGACAGAGTTTCAGCACTCCACCGGCCGGATTCGAGGATGAGGTACAGACCAATCCCGTCGAGACCCGGCACAACTGGTTTTCTGATGTCAGTCTCGAAGATGAGGTGGGTCAAGCCGCCAATTTCCTTGCCGACAAGGGCGTTATCGGCGGCTACCAGGATGGGACGTTCCGGCCGGAGAAGACCGTCAATCGCGCCGAGGCCGCCAAGTTCCTTCTCCTTGCGCGGTACGGGTCCGTCACTTCCCAGGAAGGCGTCTCGCCGTTCCGCGATGCGGTTGCCGGACAGTGGTATGTGCCCTTCATCATCCGGGCGGCTGAAACTGGCATCATCGGCGGTTATGCGGACGGGACCTTCCGTCCGGCGAATATGGTGAACACGGCAGAATTCCTCAAGATGCTTTCGATCACTTTTAAGCTTTCTCAAAACGAGCAGCACAATTTCAGTGATGTCTCTGCAGAGGACTGGTTCGCACCGTATGTCGGTTCCGCGTTTGTCTACAAACTCTTCCCCGACAGGGGGCTTTCGCTCGAGCCGCAGCGTCTTCTCACACGGGGTGAGGTGGCCATTGCCATCGCGAGGATCCTGCAGACACGATGAAGATCAAGGCACATGAAGAAGCCGGCTCAGATGGGCCGGCTTTTTTCAATGCCAGAAAGCTCATCACTCTTTCACCATCCACTGATACAGGTACACCGCGGCGACGGCGCCGACGAACGGGCCGATCAGGTACGAGAGCGAAATCGAGCGGATGCCGATGGCCACGGCGGGGTTCAGCACGCCGTTGCTCATGAGCGAGGCCAGCAAAATACCCAGTAAAAGCGAGCTGCCGATGGTCAGGCCCCCTGCGGCGGATTGCACTTTGCCATGGACGACTGCGGCGATGCCGAGCAGCAGGAAGAACGCACCCATCGCTTCGGCGAAGGCGATGCCCCAGCCCGGAGTCACCGAAACGAGCGGCAGGCCGCCCAGCAGGTACTGAAAGAGGAACTGTGCGGCGACGGCCCCGACGATCTGTGCGGCGATGTACGCCAGTGCCTCGGGGGTCTTCATTTTGCGGATGCTCCAGAGAGCCACCGTGACGGCGGGGTTCACATGGGCGCCGCTGACGGGCCCGATGATGTACACCGCGAGCATGAGGACTAAGGCAGCGACGAAGGGAGTGGCGGTCTGCTGCTGCAGAGAGCCCAAGACAGCAAACGTCAGCGTTGCGGTCCCGAGGAGTTCCGCGACGTACTTGCGCCAGTGAAGGGGAGAGAGAGCCATAGACGAAGAAGGGGAAGAATTGCTGTCTACCGTACGTGTTTTGTATTTTCCTGCCAATTGCGCTCTTTCAACGGATATGTCGGTACAGCTGCTTGGATCATGCCGTTTCTATGGCGTGATCACCGGTGGGTGCCCGTGCCTGCATCATCACTCCTGCTCTACGCCTTCGTATCTTGCCAGGCTGACAAAGGACGGCTCGAGAACACGGTGGATTCCGTTGCGCTCGCGCTCCTGCGCGCAGTTGATGCACAGCGTCGTATCGGGCACGGCCTCCAGCCGCGTCACGGGAATGGCAGAATCGCACCCTTCACAGATGCCGTACACGCCATCCCGCATCCTCTGTCTGGCTGCCTGAATACGTGCGATCGAGGCAAGGAGCGATTCGAGTGTGGTGGCCTGATCCTGTACGACCTCTTCGGTTTGTGCGGCATCGCAGAGCTCTCCGCCGGCAGTCGCAGCGGCCGAGAGGCCCGAGCGTGCCCCCCGGATCAAGCGCTCGGAATGCTCGACGAGTTTTGCCTCCAGCTCCTGCTGCGTGGCTGGCCAGTTTTTTCCTCTGCGCTGAGGCAGAGAGAATGTTCGTTCGGAAGGGGAGGAGAGTGATCTCTTCGCCATGGCAGAGTGGGAAAGGCGCTGATTATTTCCCTTTCGGGCCCACTGTCAATGCACCTGCGGTCTTTTCTTCCGCCACCTCTGCGATCGCTTCGTCGCAGCCAGAGTGGGGCAGGTTTCCCTTCCTCCCGCGCATGGGGGCGGAGTAGCATGGGCGCACCCGATACCGGTTTTCGCACCATGAACCAAGAGCTCTTCCACAAGGTCGACGGCTTGCTGCAGGCGAAGAATGATCAGGAGCTTCGGCGGGTGTTGCTCCGGGAGGATGCCCGTGAGATCGCGGATATCATTGATGCGCTCGGTCATGGCAAGCGAAAAACATTCGCGGTCTTTCCGCCCGAGGTGCAGGCCGATGTGGTCCTGCTTCTCTCAGAGGCCAGCATTCACTCGGTGGTGCCGCGCCTGCCCGATGCCGTCATCGCCCGGTTCCTGCACTTTCTGGATGAAGACGAGGCGACCGATATCCTGCAGCGTCTGCACTCCAAGCGGCATCCGCACATTTTAGAAAAGATGCGCGAAGACCGCCGCAAGCCGATCGAAAAGCTGCTCACCTACGGCCCAGAAACAGCAGGAGGTCTCATGGATCTCAATTTTCTGGAGGTCGATCCGCAGGCGAAAATTCCGATGATTCTCTCGTCGGTGCAGGAGTACATGCGCACGCATCACAAGCAGATACCCATTGCCCTGCTCACGGGCAAGAATGGCATTCTGTGGATTCCCTCGCGCGCACTCATGTCGTCGAACGGTGATGTTGTTCCCTCGCAGATCGCGCGGCCGATCCCGGTGCTGCATCACGCCACCGACCAGGAAGATGTGCTCGAGACGATGCAGCGCGAGGGGGCCGATGTGTCGTGCGTGATCGACGACCACCAGAAGATCGTCGGAGTCATTCATTTGGGCGATCTGCTGAGGGTGGCTGAAGCGGAGGCCAGCGAAGACGTGTACCGCTTGGGAGGTATGGATCCGCTCTCGGCGAGCTACCTCGAAAGCAAATTCACGACGATCTGGCGCAAGCGCGTGGTGTGGCTCTCGGTGCTCTTCGTCGCGGAGCTCTTCACGTTTACTGCGCTCGCGCAGTTCGAATCCTCCATCGCCGCGGTCACCGCACTCGCGCTCTTCGTGCCGCTCACCATTTCCACGGGGGGCAATTCCGGCTCGCAGGCCGCCACGCTCATCACCCGCGCCATGGCGCTGGGCGACGTCGCGCCCCGTGACTGGTTCAAGGTCATGCGCCGCGAGCTCGTGATGGGCATCGCCCTCGGTCTCACGCTCGGAGCCGTGGCATTCGTCCGGGCTTCGCTCACGCCGCAGGGGGTGCTGGGGACGGCGAACCGCTGGATCCTCGGGCTTGTCATCGCGCAATCCGTCGCGGCGATCTGCCTGTGGGGCACGCTCGTCGGCTCGATGCTGCCGCTCCTCTTCAAGCGGTTCGGTGTTGATCCGGGCTACGCTTCGAGCCCTTTCGTGGCGACGTTTGTCGACGTGACAGGCATCGTGATCTACTTCTCGATCGCGGGGGTATTCATCCTCTGAACGCGGCACGCTTCCTATACTGCGATCAAACCAATCCCGCCCCGTTCTATGAGGGTTTAGAACGTATTTCTGATCTTCTCAAAGCCAAAAAATCAGTATCACATCTGCTACATTTTCTCGGGTGATTCTGTGCAATAGCATCCATGGTACACTGGCGCTCCCATGGTCCGAAAATCACCAAAAACCGTCGGCGTTACCAATGCTGTTCTCCTGCAGCACTTGCAGGGAATGCGGTACGCTCTGGAAACTCGCCTGGACAGTCTGGAGAAGCGCATGGGTGGAGTGGAGAAACACTTGGGTGGGCTGGATAGTCGCATGGGCGGGCTGGAGAGTCGCATGACGGCCGGATTCACGGAGGTCCACGGGCATCTCGGCAAAATCGACGCGGCACTCCAGCGTCTCTACGTCCATCGCACGAGCATGCTGGGGCGCATTGAGAAACTTGAGGAAACCGTGGGCGTCGCTTAAGTCCTTTGCACACTCCCGTCTTTCAGAAACAGCAGCAGGAATCCCGCGAGGGCGGTGAGGATGAGCGAGAGCAGGTACGGCGCGATAAGACCGTAGCGGTCCCATAGAATGCCGGCGAGAAAGGAAGCCGGAAAACTCACCAGGCCGATGATCATCTGGTAGCCGCCGAGAGTAGAGGCGACGAGATCCTTCGGGGCCAATTCCGCGGCCAGTGCTTTCTGCACGGGTTCCAACGAGGCGATGTGCACACCGTAGAGCGCAAAAGCACCAATCACTACGGCAGGGGATTTGAAGAGGATGAACAGAAGTGCCACGCCCATCCAGCATCCGTACGAGAAGAGCAACACGGTCTTGCGCCCGATGCGGTCCGCGAGGCGGCCGAAGTACATGGAGAGGAGAGCGGCCACGGCGGTGTACAGAAGGTAGAGCACCGGCATCGTGCCGATGGAAAAACCGAGCGACTTGGCCGACAGCAGCAGGAAGGAGTAGCTGAAGGCGCCGAGCATGAAGAGCGCGCTCAGAGCCGTGTAGAGGCGCAGATTGGGCGAAAAATCCCTAAAGTGGATCCCCCTGAAGACCTTGGTGCCGTCCGGCTGCTGTTCGTGGTAGACAAAGAGCACCAGCAGCACGGCGAGCATGGAGGGGATCGCCGCGATCAGCATGAGCGTGCGGAGGGGGATGAGCTGCACCAGCACGATGGAGGCGAGAATGCCGACTATGGCTCCGCCGTTATCCATCATGCGCAGAGTTCCGAAGTGCCGGCCGCGGTTATGGACCGTCGAGAGGTCCGAGACGATCGCATCCCGGGGGGCGCCGCGCATCTTGCCCGAACGATCCAGAAGGCGGAACGGCAGAACCCAGTGCCAGGTGGGGGCGAGTGAGTAGCCCACCTTGGCAATACCACCGAAGAAGTAGCCGAGCCACACGAAGGGTTTGCGCTTCTTGAGGCGGTCCGAGAGGTATCCTGAAGCAGCCTGTGCGATCGAGACGAAGGCATCACCCAGTCCGTCGATCAGCCCCACCACGGCCATGTTCGCCCCGAGCACGGTCGTGAGGAACATCGGCCAGATCGAGAAGATCATGTCCGCGCCCATGTCGTGCAGAAAGGATGCGGAGGCGAAGGTCCAGACGGTGCGTTTGACGTATTTCGAGTCGGGTTGTGCAGATTCCATATGTCGCTATCTTGGAGGATTTTTTGCAGAGATGCCACTCTCTCTGCATCCAGAAAAAGTTCCCTCTTTACCCCTTTGCAGGTGGAAGGGTCTCTTCTAGGATGACTTCACTCTTTTTGATTCCCTCTCCATTTATGCCAGGTTCCATTTCTCAAGTGATGGGTGCGGTGGTGGACTGCATGTTCCCCGCCCAGGAGATCCCATCGATTTTCAACGCACTCACGGTTCCGTGCGGAAAAGACACGCTGACGCTCGAGGTGCAGCAGCACCTGGATGGAGGCGCAGTGCGCACCGTGGCGATGGGCCCGACCGATGGCCTCGCGCGCGGTACGGCCGTAACGGATACGGGCAGCCCGATTTCCGTTCCCGTCGGTCCCGAGGCGCTCGGGCGCATGTTCGACGTATTGGGCAATCCTCTGGATGGCATGCCGCCGATACAGACGAAGAAGCGGTCACCCATTCACCGTGCCGCTCCCACCTTCGACGAGCAATCCACGGAAACCGAAGTGCTGGAAACGGGCATCAAAGTCATCGACCTGATCTGCCCGATCTTGAAAGGAGGCAAGGTCGGTCTCTTTGGCGGAGCGGGCGTGGGCAAGACCGTCGTGGTGAAAGAGCTCATCCGCAATATTGCCACCGAACATGGCGGCTACTCGGTATTCGCCGGGGTGGGGGAGCGCAGCCGCGAGGGAAACGACCTCTACTACGAAATGAAAGAATCGGGCGTTCTCGCCAAAACAGCACTGGTCTTCGGCCAGATGAACGAGCCGCCCGGACCGCGCTTGCGCGTGGGTCTTGCAGGTCTCACGCATGCCGAGTACTTCCGTGACGAGGAGCAGCGCGATGTGCTGCTCTTCATCGACAACATCTTCCGCTTCACGCAGGCAGGGTCCGAAGTCTCGGTGCTCCTCGGACGCATTCCCTCCGCTGTCGGCTACCAGCCCACGCTCGCCAACGAAATGGGAGCGCTGCAGGAGCGCATCACCTCGACCAAAAAAGGCTCCATCACCTCGGTGCAGGCGGTGTACGTGCCGGCCGACGACTTTACCGATCCGGCGCCTGCCACGACCTTCGGTCACCTCGATTCCACACTCGTGCTCTCGCGCGCCCTGTCGGAGCTGGGCATCTACCCGGCCGTCGATCCGCTCGATTCCACCTCCACCATTCTCTCTGCTGCGGTGGTGGGCGAGGAGCACTACCAGACGGCACGCGCCGTGCAGAAGGTGCTCCAGCGTTACAAAGAGCTGCAGGATATCATCGCCATCCTCGGCATGGAGGAGCTCTCGGATGAGGACAAGCTCACCGTCAAACGCGCACGCAAGATTCAAAAGTTTTTGTCGCAGCCCTTCTTCGTGGCCGAAACCTTCACGGGTATTCCCGGCAAGTTCGTCCGGCGTGAGGATACCGTGAAGAGCTTCAAGGCGATTCTCGACGGCAAGTACGACGAAGTGCCCGAGCAGGCCTTCTACATGAAGGGCGGAATCGAAGACGTGAAGTAAGAATTAGGAATTATGAATTATGAACGAAGCACCCATGCCTATTGCATCTCCCAGCACCGCGTCGGAAAAAATCAGAGTCTTCACGGATCTGTTTTCCTGGCAGGATGCCCATAAACTTGTTCTCATGATTTACAGAATCACAAGGAAGTTCCCAAAAGATGAAATGTTCGGATTGGTTGCCCAATTGCGCCGGGCGGTCGTTTCTATCTCATCCAATATCGCTGAGGGATTCAGCAGGATCTCCTACGCGGAGAAAATTCATTTTTATTCGATCGCTCTCGGATCCGTGACGGAAGTGCAGAATCAGATGCTCATCGCGCGGGATGTCGAGTATGTTGCCCAAGAAGATTTCATGTCTGTGGAGAAGCAGAGTGTCAAAGTACATAAGCTCATCAACGGCCTGATCAAATCCAGTCGATCATTCTTAATTCCTCATTCCTAATTCATAATTCTCCAACATGCTTCGTCTAGAAATCACCACGCCCGACCGTCCCATGTTCGAAGGGGAGGTGGACTCTGTGTCCCTTCCGACTCCGCAGGGGGAAATTACGATTTTGCCGCACCACATCCCGCTCATCTCCATCGTGTCGCCGGGGGCGATCACGATCCGGCAGAAGGGGAGTGAGCAGCTGCTCGCGGTTTCACGCGGGGTCATCGAGGTGGATGGCAAGACCATCCGCGTGATGGTGGATACGGCGGATCGCGCCGATGAGTTGCAGGAGGAGGCGATTTTGAAGGCCAAAGCCGAAGCGGAGAAGCTCCAGCGCGAGAAGCGCGAAGACCGCGAGGGCTTTGCCGAGGCCACGGCCATCCTCGAGCGCGAGTTGGCGCGCCTGCACGTGGTGCGTCGCCGGCGCGGCGGGCGACGGTCCGTCCCCACCCCCGGCAGTGGTGAATGACGCGCCGCGTTCGGATGGATCCAAGGGGATGGGTCTCATGTTGAGCCTCCGGCTCGCGTGGAACCTGGGGTTCATCATCGCGGTTCCCGTTGCTGTGTTCGGTTTCGGAGGCGCCTACTTAGATAAGTACCTTCAGACCACCCCGATTTTCGTGATCACGGGTTTTGTGCTGGCGATCGTACTGACGGTGATAGGGGTCTATCGCAAAGTGAAGGAGATTTTGGGAGCTTCTTAGCTGATTAGCTTCTTAGTTTTTCTGATGATGATTTCCTTAAAACATTCCTAAGAAGCTACAACCTAAGAAGCTGCGTCTGGTCGAGAATTCATTTGCTCTCACATCCCTTCGTTCTTTATCCTCCTCCCCGATGTCCGGCATTGAAGCTCCGCCACTGGCCTCCGAAACAATCGCACACATCGGCTCTTTCGAAGTCCGTAACACGCTCATCATGGCGTGGCTCGCCATGGCGGTGGTGTTCATCGTGGTCTTCTTCGCCCGCCGGACCAAGTTCAAGCAAATCCCCGGGCGCTTTCAGGCACTGCTGGAGCTCATCGTGGAGGGGCTGTTCAACTTCTTCAATTCCATCATCGGCGATACGAAGCAGACCAGGCGGTTCTTTCCGCTCATTGCCACGATCTTCCTCTTCCTCATGCTGGCCAACTGGATGGGCATCTTGCCGGGCGTGGGGAGCATCACGATTCTAGGTGAGCACGACGGGCACATGCTCAATTTGCCGATTTTCCGCTCCATGAATGCGGATGTGAACATGACCCTCGCCGTCGCGCTGATCTCGGTCATCGCCACGCAACTCTTTGGCATCGCGGCCCTCGGCGTGATGCCGTACGCCAACAAATTTTTCGTGGCGCCCTGGCGCGATCCGATCGGGTCCTTCGTGGGGATTCTGGAGCTGATCGCAGAGATGGCGAAGATCATTTCGTTTACCTTCCGTCTCTTCGGCAACATCTTCGCGGGCGAGGTGCTGCTCGTGGTCATCGGCTTCCTCATGCCATACGTCGCTCCCATTCCGTTTCTGGGGCTCGAGCTCTTCGTGGGCTTCGTCCAGGCGCTGGTCTTCTCCATGCTCACCGCTGTCTTCCTCAAGATGGCCGTGACGGCGCATGGCGGGCATGAAGAGCACGGCCATGAAGGGGGGCATGCGGTGGAAATGGCGCACGCGTGAACGCGCATGAGGCGATGGGACATGGAGCCCGGTGGTTTTGAGGATGTGCGGTAATTCTGCTATCGTTTTCAATATGAACAGCGCCATCAAAATACTCTCGAGTGCAGTGGGATTATCGCTGCTCTGGCTCGTCATGGGAATCGTATTTGTTCCTCTGGATGCAGTTGATCAGTTCAGCAATTACTTCGTGTTTGCTCTGCTCCACGCACTATTGTTCTTCCTTCCTTTGTCCATTGCACTGTTCTCTACACGCATGCGCTGGAGGATCTTCTCGGCAGCCATTCTCGTTCTCTATTTCATGATTGTTGCATTTTCCCTTCAGTTTCTCTTTTCTTCCTCGCTACACAAGCCCGTAGTATCGGATCTGTTCACGCTTCTCTACATGGCACCGGGGATGTTTCCGTTTGCGCTCCTCACGGCCTTGGGAGGATCGATGTGACGCCATCATGGCCACGTGAAGAGATCTGAAGATATTGAGTAAGCAATACAAATAATAACAGTCAAATATTGGCGGAGTCGGCTCTTAGACCCTTGATTGTCTCTTGCCCCGTCCCTACAATCCGCGGCGTTTTCTCATCTCCACTTCTTTCCCACTTTTTTATGCCAGAAGTCGCAGAAGTCGCCCAGACCGCCGTGTCTTCGATCGACAAGAACCTGCTGGTGGCCATCACCATGGGATTCGGTGCGCTCGTCCCTGCCTTCTCCATCGGTTGGATGGGGAGCAAGGCCATGGAGGCCATCGGCCGCAATCCCGAGGCCGCGAACCGCATCCAGACGCCGATGGTTCTCGCCGTCGCGTTCACGGAAGCCATCGCGATCTACTCGCTCGTCGTGGCCCTCATTATCAAGTTCGTCTGATTTCCAGTGTTCAGCGTTGAGCGATCAGTGAACAGCATAAGCAGCTGATCGCCTGCCGTTGACCATCGATTCTTCTCCTCCCGCGTTCCATGGAATTGCTCTTAAAACTCGGCATTAACTGGCAGCTGCTCATCGCGCAGATCGTGAACTTTGCGATCGTGATGGGAGTGCTGGGGTTCTTCCTCTACCGTCCCATCCTGAATTTGCTCGATGCCCGCGCAGAGCGCATCCGCAAGGCCATGGAAGATGCCAAGCGCGTCGAGAACCAGATGCAGGAGCTGCACAAGCTCCGCGAGGAAGAGATGAAGCGTCTCGATAAAGAGAGCGGCGAGTATTTCGACCGCATGCGCAAAGAGGCCCAGGCCCTGCACGAAGAGATGATGGCCACTGCCAAGAAAGAGGCGGAAACAACGCTCCAGAACGCGCTCAAGCGCATCGATGAGGAGCGCCGGGTCATGATGGAGGATGTCATGAAGACCGTGAATACCGTGATCGTACGCATGACGGAGAAGCTCCTCGAGCGGGAGTTCACCCCCGCCGACCAGAAGCGTATTCAGGAGAACCTCGTTGCAGAACTTCCCCAGTCGATGCGATGAAGGTGTCTGCCGCTTCCCTTGCCCGGGCGTTCGTAGAGATCGCAAAGACGATTCCGGAAGGGGACGTGGGTGCGCTTGGGGAGGCTGCCGCCCAGATGCTGATTCAGCACGGACTGACCAGGCAGTCACATGCCTTTCTGCGTCTCGTGGAGCGCGAGTGGCTCAAGCGCGATGGCGCAGTGCCCGTGCGCATCACGACCGTATCGGGCCATGCCGGCCCTCTGGCGAAGGAGATTGCGGATACTGTCGAGAAGGCTCTCAAGCGCGCCTGTCATATCGAGGAGCGTGCCGACCCAGCGCTGATGGGGGGCGTCCTCCTCCAGGTCGGCGATGAGCGGTACGATGCCACCCTTCGTGGTGCCCTCTCGGTGCTCGCAGCCCGCCTCGCCGAGCCCGTCTCTGTTTCCTAACCCTCCCCCTAACCCTCCCCCTAACCCTCACCCTATCCCTCCCCCCTAACCCATGTCCGTCAGCCAGACACTCCTCAAGGCCCTCGAAGATCGCGTCGCATCCTATCGCAAGGATGTGAAGCATGAGCACGTCGGCACGGTGCTCTCGGTCGGTGACGGTATCGCCACGGTTTCGGGCCTCTCGAAAGTCGGTGCCGCAGAAATGATCGATTTCGGCAAGGGCGTGATGGGGGTGGCGTTCAACCTCGAAGAGGATCACGTGGGTGTGATCGTGCTTGGGGATGACAGCAAGATCAAAGAGGGCGATACGGCCAAATCGACCGGCCAGATTCTTTCGGTGCCCGTGGGCGAGGCAATGATCGGACGCGTGGTGAATCCGCTGGGCGAGGCCAAAGACGGCGGCTCGGCCCTTGCGAGCAAGCAGCGCTACCCGATCGAAAAGATCGCCCCCCGCGTTATCGAGCGCAAGTCCGTGACCGTGCCGCTCCAGACCGGTATCAAGGCGATCGATGCACTCATCCCCATCGGGCGCGGCCAGCGCGAACTCATCATCGGCGACCGCCAGACGGGCAAGACCGCCGTGGCGCTCGATGCCATCATCAACCAGAAAGAAACGCAGAACACGGATCGCCCTGTTATCTGCATCTACGTCGCGATTGGCCAGAAGGAATCCAAAGTCGCCAAGATCGTCTCGGAACTCAAAAAGCACGGTGCCATGGAGTACACCATCGTCGTCTCGGCCGGCGCATCAGAGCCCGCGTCGCTCTCGTACATCGCCCCCTTCGCGGGATGCGCCATGGGCGAGTACTTCCTCGATCAGGGCAAAGACGTGCTCTGCATCTACGACGATCTCTCGAAGCACGCCTGGGCCTACCGCCAGGTCTCGCTGCTGCTCCGTCGTCCTCCGGGACGCGAGGCCTACCCGGGCGACGTGTTCTACCTCCACTCCAGGCTCCTCGAGCGTGCGTGCTGCCTGGATGAGAAGCATGGCGGTGGATCGCTCACGGCTCTGCCGATCATCGAGACGCAGGCCGGCGACATCTCCGCCTACATCCCCACGAACGTCATTTCGATCACCGACGGACAGATCTACCTCGAATCCGATCTGTTCTACAAGGGCATCCGTCCCGCGCTCAACATCGGTCTTTCGGTCTCGCGTGTGGGATCCGCCGCACAGCGCAAATCCATGAAGAAAGTTGCGGGGCGCCTCCGCATCGACCTGGCCCAGTACCGCGAGCTGGCGGTGTTCGCGCAGTTCGGATCTGACCTCGATGCCGAAACCAAAAAGCAGCTCGACCGGGGAGCGCGCTTAACCGAGCTCCTCAAGCAGGAGCAGTACGTTCCGGTACCCGTGGCGGAGCAGGTGTCCGTGCTCTACGCCGGTGTGAACAGCCTGCTCGATGACGTGCCCGTGGATCAGATCCGTCGCTTTGAACGGGAGTTCGTTTCGTTCCTCCGCAACAAGCATCCGCAGCTCTTAAAGGAGCTCACGGCCGAGATCAAGCCCGAGACGGAAGAGACGCTGAAGAGGCTTCTTCAAACGTTTAAGGCCGAAGCAGGATTTATTTCTGTTTCCAAGTGAGAATTATGAATGAGGAATTATGAATTAAGTATGGCGATATCATGCGTTATTCATAATTCTCACTTCTTCATTCTTCATTCCTTTCCTCACTCCAACCACTCGCTCAATACATGGCTCGCAGTCTCAGAGACTTACGGCGCAAAATGAAGGCCATCAAGGCCACCCACCAGGTGACCAAGGCCATGGAGCTCGTGGCGGCTTCCAAGATGCGCCGCGCGGTCTCGAATGCGCAGAAGCTGCGGCACTACGCCTTCCTCGCGTGGCAGGTATTGCAGAAGCTGGCCGATGTGCATCCCGAATTGCATCCCTACCTGCAGAAACGAGAGCCGAAGAAGATCCTCGCGATCCTCTTCACACCCGATCGCGGAATGTGCGGCAACCTGAATGCCCAGTTGCTGCGCACGACCACGCAGTACATTCAGGGCCTCAAGAAGCTCCCCACGTTCGAGTCCGTCGAATTCATTGCGGTCGGCCGCAAGGGCCAGCACTTTCTGCCGCGCATGAACCAGAAGGTGGTTGCAGCCTTCCCGGCCTTCTCGAGCTACCCCACCTTCAAAGATATCCTGCCCATCGCCCGCATGGCCACCGAGGGCTTTCTTGCGGGAACCTACGACTCCGTCTCGCTCATCTACCCCGATTTCATCTCGGCCCTGGTCCAGGAATCGACGGTGAAGGTGTTGCTGCCGTTCTCGACGACCGAGCTCAAAGAAATGCTCGAGAGCCTGCTCCCGCGTAAGTACCGCAAAGAATCGCAGGCCGCCCTCCACGCCGAGGGGGTGGGGGAATACGTCCTGGAGCCTTCGGCCGATGCGATTCTGCAGACCATCCTGCCCCAACTCACCGAGATCCAGGTCTACCAGGCCATTCTGGAAGCCGGCGCCTCGGAGCACTCTGCGCGGATGGTGGCGATGCGTGCTGCTTCCGACAACGCCACGGAGCTCCTGGATGATCTCACTATCGTCTACAACCAGACGCGGCAGGCGAAGATCACCTCAGAGCTCTCGGAGCTGACGGCGGCCAAGGCGGCGCTGGAGTAGGAATAGGGTGAGGGTTAGGGCAGGATTCCAGTCTCTATTTGGCAGCCGGCGCCGTTTTCGTGACGATGCGGATATCCATGCCTTTCGCTGTGTACTCCTGTGTCTGCTGCCTCAACGCAGTGATGATTTCCTGCGCAATCTGCGGACGGGCAGGATCCGAAAAGACGATGAACGTAAACTGCGGGAGCTTCTCGCCGTAGGCATGGCTGCCTGAAGCGATCTTGAGGGCCAGGAGGGCCTCTTCGATGGCGTGCGGAACGTTGTGCGGATCAGAGACCGTGAAGGCGTTGATGCCTGGCAGTCTCTGCAGTCGGCCGTCGGTACAGTCCACTGCTGCCGCAATGCCGGTGTGCGGCCCTTTCGTCATGGGCGCATCGCCGGTGTGCACGGCGTTGATGCCGCGGGCTTTGAGTCGTTCGACGATGGTACCGCGCTGGAAGTTTTCTGCTGCCTTGTCGGGGTTGGGGGACTCTCCGAAAGCGATTCCGGCAGCACCGCAGGCGATGTGTGAGCTTAACTTTACCGTGATGGAATGGAGAGGCCGTTCCTTCCCAAGTGCGGTGACGTAGGTCACGACGGCATCGACGAGTTCATCTACGTTCTTCCAGAGCACGCCCGATCCGGCCATGCGGAGCACGCGCTTGCCGGACTGCGTGGTCGCCTGCAGAAGCATGCGCTCGTCGATGCAGACCATCTCCACTTCGGTGACGGGTGCATTGCTGCAGTCGAAACATTCCTGCCACTGCTTCTCGTGGTCATCGAGCCATTCCTCGGGCTTCTGATTGAAGGGGTGGGCGAGTTCTTTTGCGAGCAGCGGAACCATATCGGGGTGGTGTCCGTGTTCTGCAGCGTGATCATCGTGTGACTGAGCAGTGGCCATATCGGGGAGGAGGGAAGTGGTGAGGGCGGCTGTACCCGTCAGGGTTTCTTTCAGGAAATCTCTGCGCGTCATGGCATCCTCCTGGGATGTGTGCCCGGTTTTCTGTGGGGGATCTTCGTCATGATACGGCACTTCAGTCATGGTGATGAGGGAAGAATTTCGAGGCATACTAAGGATTGCAGCAAGACTTTCAAGGCTCTAGGTGCAAAGAAATCCTAACATTGAATAAAAAAATTGTTCAAACAAGAGGTCGGAGAAAAACGGGCCACCACGAGGATCGTGGCCCGTTCCGAAACCGTGTTATCACTTTTGAATCCTCAGCGTCGCAGGCACGAAATGCAGCTGGTCGAGGATGGTATCCGTCTTCGGGAGGATGCCTGCGATCAGCACACGGTTGCCGAAGAAGCCGTCGATGACGTCGCCTGCATTGGTGAAGAGACCGTTTTCGATCATCATCTGCGCCTCGCTCGACCCCACGAAGATGGGGGTGGTGCGCTTGCCGTCGATGATGCGCGGCTCAAGGGCGAGGAGAGTGATGATCGAACGGAAGGTGGGGGGAATAGAAGCCGGAGTCGTCATGAACGCAAACAGCTTCAGATCGCCTTCATCATTCACGCCGAGGAGGGTTGCGCCCGAGGCAATGACCTCGAACGAGAGCCGGTTCACGATGTGTGCGAGATCGAGTGCGGTGCCCGTGGGTTTCAGGATGCCGATGACCGTGGGAGTGGGCATGCCGAGGAATTCCTGGACCGTGTCGCCGATGCTGGAGTATTCGCCTTCTTCCCGCATGGCTGCCCCCTCCAATGAGCCGAGCACCAGTTGCCGGTCACTCAGGGTCGCGGTCGTTCCCTCCTCAGCGGGGAGCGAAGCCGGGAGCGTATCTGTGCCGATGAGGAACTCCGGATCGGATCCCTCGTAGGCGATCACCGCCGTCTTGGGCGTAATGAGAGCGCTCACCTCCTGTACCGTCTGTGCGGGGATGCCCGTGCCCGGGCCGCTCTTCATGAGCGATGAGCTGAAGGCCGCAAATTCCAGAAAGAGCGCCGTGAAGGCGATCATCAGCACGAAGGGCGCCAGGAAGGAAATGAAATTGCGCTTGCGGGGCTTGAAGAAACGGATGAGCAGAGAGTTCGTCACGACGGAGATCGAGCTGAAAGCCATGGCGAGGCCCGCAAGCTCCGGCTGCAGCAGAAGCCCGAAGGTCGTATAGAACGCGCGGGCGGCGATGGGGATGCCGATCACGTTGTAGAAGAGCGCGAAGAACATGTTCTGCCGGATTTTGGACATGGTTTCCCGGGCGAGTTCGAGGGCGGTCACAACGTCATTCAGGTCGTCTTTGATAATCACAATGCCGCCTGTTTCCATCGCCACATCCGTGCCCGAGCCCATGGCTATCCCTACATCGGCTTGTGCGAGTGCGGGGGCGTCGTTGATGCCGTCACCCACCATGGCGACCTTCTTGCCGCCTTCCTGGAGCTTCTTCACCTCGTTGGCCTTATCTTCGGGCAGCACCTCGGCGAGCACGGTGGTGATGCCGATCTCGCGGGCGATGGCGTTGGCGGTACGTTCGTTATCGCCCGAGATCATGACGATCTGCAGGCCCATGTTTTTCAGCGTCTGCACGGCTTCGCGTGATGTTGCTTTGACGGTGTCTGCAACGGCAACGGCGCCGAGAAGCTCTTTTTCCGTTGCGAGGATCATCACGGTTTTACCCTGCTCCTCCAGCTTGCGAATTTTGCGATCCTCCCGGCTGAAGGGGAGCCCCGCGATCTCGGTCATGAGCAGCCGGTTGCCGAAGTAGTACTTGGTGCCGTGGATCACGCCCTCGATGCCGTGACCGGGGATGGCCGCAAATTTTTCAACATCGCCCGTCTCGATTCCTTCTTCTGTGGCATGGTTGGTGATCGCTTCGGCGAGGGGATGCTCGGAGGAGCGCTCCAGGCTTGCGGCGATTTCCACGATGTCTTCTTCTGCCATCGAACCGAACGTGAGAACATCGGTCACCTCAGGCTTGCCGTGCGTGAGCGTGCCGGTCTTGTCGAAGATGATGGTCTGGATCCTGCTCGCGGCCTCCAACGGCTCTCCGCCCTTGATGAGAATGCCGCGTTCGGCGCCCTTGCCGGTGCCCACCATGAGGGCGGTGGGTGTTGCGAGCCCGAGTGCGCAGGGGCAGGCGATGACGAGCACCGACGTGAAGGCCATGAGCGCGAACGAGAGCGACGCGCCGAAGACGAAGTACCACAGGCCGAAGGTCAGGAGTGCGATCAGGATAACAGCCGGAACGAACCACGCGGATGTGCGGTCGGCGAAGCCCTGAATGGGGGCCTTGCTGCCCTGTGCCTCCTCGATCAGACGGATGATCTGCGCGAGGGTCGATTCCTCGCCCACGCGTTCTGCCCGGAATTCGAAGCTTCCGTTCTTGTTGATGGTGGCTCCAATCACTTTATCGCCTGCATTTTTTTCTACAGGAATACTCTCGCCGGTCAGGAGGGATTCATCGACCGACGAATGCCCTTTGGTGATGGTGCCGTCCACGGGCACGGTCTCACCCGGACGCACGAGGATGATGTCGCCCACGGCCACGTCGTCGACGGGGATATCCACGGTCTTGCCGTTGCGGACCACGCGTGCGGTCTTGGCCCTGAGGCCCATCAGTTTGCGGATGGCGTCGGAAGTGCGTCCTTTCGCTTTGGTCTCGAGCCACTTGCCGAGCAGCACAAACGTGATGAGGAACGCGGAGGTCTCGAAGTAGAGCTCTGGGATTTTGGCTCCCTGCAGCCCCAGAACTGTATTGTGTGCGGAGGCGAACGCGATGAAGTTGAACACGCTGTACACGTACGCCGCCGATGTGCCGATGGCGATGAGGCTATCCATGGAGAATGTCCACATTCTCAGGCTCGACCAGAATCCCTTGTAGAAGCCGGCACCCGCGATGAATTGCACCGGCGTGGCAAGTACGAGCGAGACGACACCGACGTACGCCGGAAACACCACGGCTCCCGGCAGCCACGGGAGAAAATCCAGCAGCATGAAGTAGAGCATCGGCGCACTCAGGACGAAGCTGAAGAGAAACCCGCGGCGGTAGTGGCGGATTTCCGCTTCGCGCTTGCGCCGGTCAAAATCGCGATCCTTCTCATCAACCAGAGTGGCCGTGTAACCGGCCTTCTGCACTGCCCGAACAAGATGGTCCACATTCGTCTTCGATGCGTCGAAGAGGACAGAAGCCTTCTCGGCGGCGAAATTCACGTGCGCCTGATTCACGCCCTGAACTTTCTTGAGTGATCGTTCAATGAGCATGGCACAGGAGGAACAGTGCATGCCGCTCAGTGAGAGAGACACCTTCTGCGTTCCGGAGGAAGCGGGGGCATCCATGGCGGTGTCGAGGGGAAGTGTCGCCTGCAGTGTACCAGCGGTCCCTGCGGGAATGGACCGTTTGTCACCGGCATGGTGGAGCGCGTCCAAGAGGGAGGAGAAATTGGCGGATTGCACGAGGTGCGTGAGAAAATTCTTCGCCGACTCGTCTCCTCCGGGAATGCTCAGTTCCGCATGCTTCTTTTGCGAGATTTTGCCTTCGAAGAGCGGTTTTCCGTGTTCATCTTCGACGACTGTTCCCTCGGCTTCCACGGAGGACGTGAGTTGCATCTTCAGCGGCTTGCCTGCCGCCACTGTCTTGCGCTTGATCGTGATGTCTGCGGGGGCTTCCTGTTCTTCATGCAACACCTTGGCGCTATAGCCTGCGCGGCCGATCGCCTCGAGAATGGCATCGAGTGTGAGGGGCGCATCGAAGGCGATGTGTGCAGCACCCGATGTGTCGATGGTGACCTCGCGGATCCCTTTCAGATCGTCGAGTTCCCTGCGGATCAGCTTGATGCAGGAATCACAGTGGATACCTGCGATATGGAGAGCAACCGATTGAGACATAGGAAGAGGGGGTAATACCTATACCTAGGGTATAGGTATCATCCTGTACCGTCAAGATCTGTTCCGCCACAAAAAACGGTATCAAAGAAGCGAAATACATGATCTGTGCTCACTCGCTCACTTGTTCGCCATCCTCGTCACCGCCAGGATCTCATCGATCATCTTCTGCTTCTTTGCGGGGCTGCTCGTTTCGATCGCACTCTTGAAACAGCTGTTCAGGTGCCCCTCCAACAGGAGAAGATGGGCTGATTTGAGTAGCCCGATGACCGCCAGGTTCTGTTGCAAAATATCGATGCAGTAGCGGTCTCCCTCCACCATCTCGATGATCTTTCTGAGGAGACTCTGGGCTTTCTTGTATCCGATGAGTGTTTTCTGCTTCTGTTCGGTCATGATGGGGAGAGGACGATGCAGAGACCGTACCATGACCTTGGGGGGAGGTAAAGGTGGAAAACAGTTCTTCTGCTTTCCGCCCTGCCGGATTTCTCCGGCAGGGCAGGAGGACAGAGCGGTGATCACAGGGCTACGACAGGGTCCGGACGTGGTAGGTTTCGTTGAGGTCTTCGACGGCTTTTGTCCATGCCGGAAGGTCGAAGTGACGGTCGTGGTCGAGTGTGACCGTTTTCTTGTCTACGTTCACGTCGGTCTGCTGAATGGAAGGAAAGTCCTGGCTCACGTCTTTGATGAGGGCTGCACAGGATGCGCAGTGGATGCCGGGGATGGAAACAACAGTTTTTATGGGTGAGGGGGGAATCAGATGACCGTAAAGGAGCCGCGGACCATGCCCATGGAACAGCTGAAGGGAATGCGGCCGGGGCTCTGCGGCGTGAATTCGAAGAGGTTGTCTCCGGCTGCCAGCACCTTCTGAATGCCGAGAGAGGGGATCACGAAGCCGCGCGTGCAGCCTCCTGCCTGTGTGCCGTCGACGTGAAAACGCACGGGAATGCCCGAGCGGATTACGATGTCACTCGGCTCGTAGCCGGAACCCGTGACGACCATCGAGACCTCCTGCACGCCGTTCTGCACTGGTGCGGCGGGGGTCGGGACAGGCGCGTTCTGCGTGCCGAATGCGGAGGCGAATGTGCGGGGAACATCGATACCGACGAGGGCGAGACCGCTGTTCAAATTGTAGAGCGAGAGCACAAGGACCAGCGTTCCTGCGAAACGAAGGAACAGGCGTGAGGAGGATCCTCTGGCATTTGCCGAAATGTAGCTGATGCCGAGCAGGGCGGGCAGCGTGCCGAGGGCGAAGATGAACATCGTCAGCGCACCCGAGAGAAAGCTTCCTGAGGCGAGTGCCACGAGTTGCAGCGACTGTGTGAATCCGCAGGGCAGGAAGAACGTGAGCGCTCCCAGGGCGAAGGGCGCTGCGGGATGGTCATTCTCCGAGAGGTTCGCGATCCAGTGGGCGAAGGCCTTGGGCGGCCGGATCGGAAAGCTCCCCTTCGGGATTACTTTTAAGATCGTGAGGGCGAGGTAGAGCATGATCAGGGCGATTGCCACGCTCATGTACCCGGTCATCTGCGCATTGAGCGTGATGGACTGGCCCAGCAGTCCCACGAGCCCGCCCAGGACAAAGTACGAGATGAGGCGGCCGGCATTGAACTGCAGCAGGGGCCGGAGGCGCTGCACGGGCGTTTCGCTGCCGTGCATCTCATTGTGCTTTGCGGCCATGGCAAGGAGCAGGCCGCCCGTGACGGCAAGACAGCTGCTCATGCCGGCCACGAGGCCGATGACGAGCACGCCGCCGAATGTAAGGGCTCCTGCGGTCGACGGGGCGAGGGACACCAGGTCGTACGCGCTCAGAATCTTGTAGAGGGCGAAGATGATGAGCAGTGCGCCGCCGATCTCCAGCCATTTCTGCTGGTCCGGTGCATCCGGCTCCTGTCGTAAGCGGCAGTCCTGCCGCGCAGTGACGATTTCCTCTTCTGTGACCACGCGGTACCCGGCATCGCGGATGACGGATTCCAGTTGTGCGAAAGAGGGGAGGTCATGTGCCGAAGCCGTAATCTCCGCCGTGCCCTTGCGGTGGTGCACTGCAACGTGGAGGACGCCGGACACTGCTTTGAGCTTGCGTTCGAGCAGGAGCTCGCAGCTGCCGCACGTCATCCCTCCGATGCGGAGGGTGAGTTGCCGTTTTTCAGTGGATGAAGACATGGGGGAAGAGAGAAAGAAGGAAATGGAAGAGAGTGCGCGCTTGGCGTCTTCTTCCTTCCTACTGTCGCAGAACCACCATGGAGATTGAAGGGGGCGAGAGCGGTGGATGCTCCGCAATGGGAAGAATCAGATCATTTCCCGCAAAGCACGCGCTGCACGAGGCAGGGGGGGTTGCCGTGGGGGAGGAGGGGATTTCAAGGGGTGACAGGTCCGATGAGCGTTGCGTAGCCTGCGACAGACAGTGTCCGAGACAGGGCACATCACCGGTTGCCGGTGCGGGGGCCTCTTGGTCGTGCGGCGCACATCCGGCGTGGGATGCGGGCGCGGAGGCAAGGGCGACCGACATCATGATCTCGGGCAGCGTGTCTTGCGCCGAAGCCGTCTGCACACGGCAGCTCGTTCCGAGGACGATGTGAAAGCCGAAGGCGATGAGGAAGATCGTACGCATGGGTGAACGATGCAATCGATGGATCACGGCAGGGCTGCGCCACCTCCACACCCGCATCCTCCGCCACCCGTGTGGCAGGATCCCGCGGCTGGCCTTTGCGCCTCTGCGACCGACCTGTTCCCCGGCAGGGGGGCGCCCATGACGAGGTACAGCAGTGCGATGGCGGCCAGGCTCCAGAAGATCTGCTCTGACTTTTGCATGCCGACATCATACCTCCCCCCTAGGATCAGGGCAAGCGCTCTTCTTCGTTTATCGGGGCGGCGTGCGCATCATCTTCTGGGCGGTGTCTATCTGGATGTCGAAGCAGCGGGCACGGGCACGGCCGTGCTGGACATACATGCAATCCAAACGGCTCTCGCGGATGGCATTCACGTAGGGGAGGCGCTGCGTGTTCACATCCCTGGTCGGGGTGAACTCGCTGTAGACCTTGCGCGTCTGTTCCCAGTGCTCAGCGAACGCGTCGGCCCGTTCCTGCTGCAGCCGGTCGCGGCGGTGTTGGCCGCCCAGGTCCATCCAGTCGTAGACTGCGAACGCATTGATGGGGTTGCTCTTGCCCCACTCTGCCTCGGCGCGCTTGAGTTCGCGCACTTCGCAACGGATGCGCCGGTCGGCGCTCACTTTCTTACACGGCAGCAGGATGCGTTCTTTTTCGCGCTCAGAAAATTCCTTGCGCGGGAGCGGCGCAACCGCCCATCCCGGTGTGGCAACCGAGAGCAGCAGGAACGAGAGCACGATGCGGGAAATCCAGGAAGTCATTGAAAGTGGGGGTCATCCTAGCAAGATTTCTGCTGCTGTGAAGGGGTTTTTCAGCAGGGGGGTCTCTCTGCAAAAAAGAGCCCCGCACCTGCGAAGCTCTTTTGAAGTCGAAAAGGAAGCTGATTACGCTGCCTTCGAAGCTCGGAAGCACGCCGTGCAGAGCACGGGGCGGCCTCCTTCGGACTCTGGCTTCGGCTTGAAGGGCACCTGGCACTGAGCACCGCACTGGGCGCAGACGGCGTCGAACTTTTGGTTCCGCTCGTCCTTACGCTTGTTGCGGCAATCCTTGCACCGCTGGGGGGCATTCAGATTGCGGGAGGCGTAGAACTCTTGTTCGCCCTCCGTGAACGTGAATGCGGCACCGCAGTCGCGGCAGGTGATCTGCTGATCTGCCATACAGAGAATAGGAAAGAAGGAAGTAAATGACAGTTCCTTCGATCAGGTTCTCGTTGACGAGGTCTGGAAGGACGCTGTTGCACCCATCGTACAAAGAGTTGGTACTCCTGTCAAATGGATGCTCGATCCTCCGCCCCTACCCTGTAGAATGACGCTATGCTGTTTTGTCCGTTCCCTTCCCCTCTCTGTTGATGCGTTTCCCCGATGATCTCGCTCCACTCATTCCCGGCTTCGAGCCATCGGGCATTCATGTCGTGGTGACCGATGCGGATGGCAGGATCGTATATGCCAACAAGGCAGCCGAACGCAATACGGGGTTTACGCTCAGCGAAATGATCGGGCACAAGCCCGGGGAGGTGTGGGGAGGACGGATGCCCGCCGCCTTCTACCAGGACATGTGGCGGACGATCCGGGATTTTCGGCAGCCGTACGTTGGATTCGTCGAGAACCATCGCAAGACCGGAGAACTGTATTGGCAGGAACTCCACGTCGTGCCCATCGTCGACCGGCAGCAGACGATCCGCTACTTCGTGGGTCTCGAGCAGGCGGCCGAGAGGCCGCACCTCCGCGAGGAGCTGATCCACGAAGCGGCAGCAACCACGCGTCCCGAGCCTCTCTTGCAGGTGCGCTGGCCGCTCGAATGGCTGTTTGACTCCAGTGATCTTGCGCCGGAGCAACTGGATGAACTCAGGCAGCGCTACGAGGCCAACAAGGGCATTGATACCCTGACAGCCGATCTCATGCTGCTCTCGACTGCCCATCAGGCCAGTCTGTCTGCACCCGAGAAGCTGGATCCGTTCACCGTTGTGGAAGAGGTCGTGCGCGAGGTGCAATCACGTTTCTCCGGGCGGGCGTATACGGTGAGGCGCGAGGGGGGTGCGTGTGCGGTACTCGCGAACCGGGGGTTACTGCACATCGTGCTCGGTGCCGTTGTCACCAACGCTGCCGAGTACGCGGCGGCGCAGACGGGTCAGGTGCAGGTGACAGTCGGGCACAGCGGGGACCGGTGCGAGATCGTCTGCACCGACAATGGCATCGGCATTTCGGCGGAGGATCGCCCGCGCGTGTTCCGCCAGTTCTTCCGCGGGGTGGCGGCCCGGTCGGTTGAGCCGCGAGGGTCGGGATTGGGGCTTCACATCGCCAAGCTCATCGCCGACGCGTTCCACTGGACCATCGTGATTGAATCGAAAAAAGGCGCGGGCACGACCTGCACCATCACGATTCCCTGTTTCGGGGGAGGCGTCACACAGCCCTGATGCCCGGCAGGTCGCACACCTTCGTCGCCGGATGCACCACGTGTTCGGGGGTCTGCCCGGCCTGCCACTGCCGGATCGATTCGAAGCAGTCGGTGTACATGCTTGCCACGCTCACGTCGGCGTAGAAGGCGATGTGGGGTGTGGTCACGACATTCGGGTGATCGATGAGCTCCTTGTTCTCCGCAAAGTTTTTCTCATGTTCCAGGACATCCAGGAGCGCGTAGCGGATCTTGCCACCTTTCAGGCCCTGGAGCAGCGCCTTCGAGTCGATGAGCGAGCCACGCGCGGTATTCACCAGAATCACGCCGCTCTTCATTTGCCTGATCGTCTTGTCATTGATCATGTGCTCCGCCTCGGGGATTGCGGGCAGGTGCAGCGTGATGATGTCGCTCTGCTGCAAGAGCTGCTCCAATGAGACGTACTCCACGCCCAGCAGGTCCGCGAGCTCCAGTGTGCGGCACCGGTCGAAGGCGATGATGCGCATGCCGAATCCGTGTGCGGCTTGTGCAACCCTGCGGCCGATTTTGCCCGTGCCCACGATGCCGATGGTCTTGCCCCGGAGTGTCATCCCTTTGAGCCCGTGATAGTCGAAGGTGCCCCCCTCCACGCGTTTCTCGCCTTCGGTGATGTGACGCATGGTCGAGAGAAGCAGGGCGAAGACGTGCTCGGCGATGACGTGCGAGCCGTAGTCCGGCACGTGGCAGACGACGATCCCGCGCTCTTTGCAGGCTGCAAGATCGATGTGGTCGTACCCCACCGACCGCGTGATGATCAGTTTGAGCTTGGGGAGCTTTGCCAATTCCGCTTTGGTGAGCTTCGAGTAGATGAAGATGCAGAGAACCTCGGCATCCGCACACTGCCCGGCAACACCCTTCACCGTGAAGGTTTCTTTGAGGATGAGTGCATCGGGGTAGATGCTCTTCACGAGCGCCGCATCTTCCGGGTCGACTTCCAGAAAGGTGATGGCTGCCATACGTCAGTCATTGTACGTTGTTTGCACGGGGGCGCCTAGATGGCGAGGCCGACGAAGTTTCGCAGCACCGCCCCCACGCCGTAGGCCACGGCTGCGCACAGCAGCCCCACGCTCACGATCTCGAGCGGACCCCTGAAGATGCGCTCGCGGGTGACGGCGCTTCGGGTGACGCCGAGCAGCAGGAGGGCGGCGGTCGTGGAGGCGAGAGCCGCTTCGAAGCGCAGGGCATCGGGGACGGGGAGGAGGTAAGGGATGAGGGGAATGGCACCAAAGAATGCAAAGGAGCAGAACGTCATGAGGCCCTTGAAGACCGGACGGTCCTGTTCGGAGCCTGTGATTCCGTGTTCTTCGTGCAGCATGACATCTACCCAGCGTTCCTTGTCGGCCGTGATGGTGGCGACGACATTCTCGAGCAGTTCGCCGGAAAATCCCTTTGCCCTGAAGGCATGGCGCACCTCCTCCCGTTCGATTTCGGGATCATCTTCGATTTCCTGAGCTTCTTCTTTACGGACGCGGAGTGCCCGATCGTGTTCCGATCGCAGCGACAGAAAGACTCCGGCGCCCATCGAGATGCCGTCTGCCAGCAAATTGGCGAGGCCGAGGATGACGACGACAACCGACGCGAGGTGCGCGCCGGCCGTGCCCGCTACGACCGCAAAGGTCGTTACGATGCCGTCATTGCCTCCGAGGACGATATCCTGAATGTACTCGCGCAAGCGCGAGCCGTGGATACCGGCTTCTTCATGCGCAGCCAGTGCCTGCTCAAGATCGGGATGCTGCGTCATCGTCCGGAATGGCTAGCGGGCCGCAGAGGAGGCCGAGCCGGCATTCAGAGCTCCGTTGGCACCGGGGCAGCCAAACCAGCCTTTGTCATCTTGACTCATCATCCAGGCGGCACCGGATTTCAGGCTGCCCATGCGGCGCAGCGGCATACCGAAGGTTCCGCCGAGCAGAGCGCCGATGATACCAATGGCGAGGAACCACGAGATGGCGGATTTCAACTGCTGCTTCGTTGCGAAGCGCGCGGCCCAGATGACCATGAAGACGAAGCCCATGAGGAGGACAAGACCGAAAATGTGAGGCATGGAAGAGAAGGGGAAGATTTGCTGGCTACTTTACTCGCCCGGGGGCACCTACGGAAGTAGCTGATTGCTGTTCCGTAAGAAGAGATGCGAGTTTCGCTTTGTTCACCGCGTCGAACAGGGCACGGACTGTCGTCTCTGTGACGTCGGTGCCTTGTGCGGTTCCCTGGCATTCCATTTTTCCGATGCGGATCGTGACGCCGGTTACGCTGCCACTGCGCTCTCCTTGCGTCTGATCCGATTCCTCCCACTGATCGATGAGCTGGAAGTCGAGTCCGGACTGTTCACGCAGGATGGCGGTTACAGCCTGGAGGACCCCTTGTTTTTCCTCCGAATGTCCCGTGAGCGTTTGCTCCCCGTTCCGGCCGCTTACGGTCAGATGTACTTCCCACTGACCATTCTTCGCTGCCCGCAGGAATTGTGTTCCTCCCGTGCTTTCAATTGGAACGCCCACGCCGAAATATTGGAAGAGCAGACTTCGGTATTCGTCGGGCGTGACGATGCGGCACTCCGTTCCGCGTTTCGTTTCCGCAAATGCTTTTGCAAATGCCGTGAACGGCACCAGATCTGTCTCGGGGATGTGATACCCCAGTTGCCGTGCGTAGACGTCAGCAACGCCTTTGCCCGACGTCGCGCCAAACTCAATGTTAAAATCATCGAATCCGACATCTTGTGGAACATTATCGCGGTACGCGCCGTTGCGGATGCCGATGCGGTCCTGCGCTGCGACGTGGGTTCCCGTGCCCAGCGCATTGATCCCGGTACCAACGAATGGGGTGTTGCGGGGGACCGACACGCGGCTCAGTGCACTGACGATGCGGCTCAGTCGTACCAGCATTTCCGCCCTGATGTGATCGAAATTCACCATCGGGAACCTGTCCTTTCGATAACGCGCCGTCATCACAGTCTCTGCAAGGGAGGCGTTGCCTGCTCTCTCGCCCAATCCGTTGACCGTGAGCTCTGCCTGCTTGAGAGCGTCGCCCATGCCTTTCAGGGCATACAACGTATTGGCCGTTGCCAGCCCGTGGTCGTCGTGATTGTGTGTGCTCTGCCGCATCCTGTGCTCCCGGATGGCGGGGATATTCTGGGAGAGGTAGGCCATGAGTTCTTCCATTTCCGTCGGCAGCGCTTGTCCGTAGGTATCTGGGATGTTGAACGTCGTGGCGCCCGCTTCTGCGGCACGTATCCCGATACGCGCGAGGAATTCCCGCGGAGTGTTCGTCGCATCCTCCGCGCTGTACTCCACATCCGGAACGTATCTCCGTGCCAGTTCAATGTGCGCGGCGATGTCATCCAGGTACTGTTCCTCTCCCATTCCATGGAAAACTTTATCCAGGTGCTCGCGCGACGAAGCGCGATAAATGTGAATGCGGGGATGTTCGGCACGTTCCAGCGCTTTCGCAGATGCTTCCACGGATTCGCGTTTGCAGATGGCAAGGGAACAGATGACCGGCCTGCGCACTTCTTGGGCGATGCGCGCGATGGATCGCTGATCGAATGTGCCGGAAAAGGCATTACCTGCCTCAATAACGTCGACGCCGATATCTTCGAGGGAATGGGCGATGACAACTTTTTGATCTTCATCGAACAGAACACCAGCCTGATCACCGTCACGGAGCGTCGTGTCGAAGACGATGACCTGTTGTGGTTCTGTGATGGGGGATGATGCGGATTCCATGGGATGTTGAGAAAAGGGAACTACAAAAAACATTGCCTCGGCACGTCTGACATGTCAGACGTGCCTCCGCTCGGAAGGGAGGCTCGTGCTGTTATTCCATTTTCATTCACGCACGCAGCCTGCCTTCCGCCGTAAGGAGGAGGAGAGCCAGGCCGAGGAAAAGGTTCCTCGAGTGCATGTGCGGGCCATCATAGTCTGGTTCGGTCTTTTGTCAATATGTGCGGATCAGCGTCCTGTTCGTTCCCAGCGAGGAGCGGGAAATTCTGCTTTGGCTGTGGGAGATCAAGCGATTGCATTATTTCTTCGCCGGGGATGCCGTGCTTCGCCTGCACCAGGAATTTGGAAACGGGATTGTTGTACTTCGGTTCTGCAAACGCCGAAATACCGAAACGGGGGATGATGCGCATAGTCACCTTCGATCCGTACTTGCGTGCGAAGGAAGCCAGGCTCCCGTGCCAGAGCGTCTGTTTCTGATCATCGAAGATGAGAAAGCAGTTTTCCCGCAGTTTGCACGCGCTCATCTGGTGCCATCCCTGATCGAAACGGAGTGCAGGATCCTCCGGCCAGATCGAGAGGAGGTACATCGGGTAGCCGAGCCGCTCGAGTTTTTGGCAGGTGATATTCGCATGGTCATTGCAGTCGAGTGCCGTGGGTTCGCTGCGGTCCACCTCCTCTTCTGTCATCCGGTAATCCCGTACGTACCGCACAGAAGCCCGAATATCATCTTTGATTTCCACTGCGGTATCCGAGGGGCTCGTGCAGAGCTTCTTGCACGTGGACCACACCTTTCCCGCCGCAACCTTCGTCATGCTCCATGGTGCAATGCCGGGATCCGGAGGAAACTCCTCGTCCGGTGGAGCGAAGCGCTCTTCCAGATCGAGAGTGCCCAATGCCGCACGGCAATCGTAGAGCACTGTATCGATACTGCCTGCCTGCACGCGGGCGGGCGCGTGATCCGGCGATGGTTGTTTGTCGGCAGCGAGTTCACACAGACCTCCCAGCAGCACGCCGGCGAATGCAATGCGTCGCAGGATCGAAATGTGCGCAATGGAGGACCGGTGCGGACGCCGGGGGCGATGCTGCACGGGAGCGTGAAGCTTCTCCATTGCGGCGAGGGTACGCTCCTCACGCTTGCGAGAACAACGACCCTCACTTCACCGCGAAGAATAGGGCATCTTCTTGGATGTTGTGCTTTCCCAAGTGCCACCTCACCCTACCCTCTCCCCCGTTGGTGGAGAGGAGAGATGGAAACGTATTGAATGAGTGGGAGCCCTCAAGAGCTTCGAGGTCCATGATGTTGTTATATTTTAAATGAGAGCGTCTTCCCGTCGAATGCGGTGAGTTCAATCGTGGGCTCCTTCGTCACCGTTCCCGCACGCTTCGCCTGCAGACCGTTCTTCGTAAGCAGATCGATCGCCTTTGCCGCGTACTGTTCCTCCACGATCGCCAGCATGCCGCTGCCCATGTGCCACGTGCGGTACGCCTCCTCTGTGGTAACAGAGCCGGTCTTGATGACATCCAGCAGCGCTTCGTGCGGAGCCCAGAGATCGGTGAGCGCCGCTCCGTACCCGGATTTTTTCAGTACCCGCTTCAGCTTACTGGGAATGCCGCCGCCCGTGATGTGCGCCAGCCCCTTCACCGGTACCTTCATCGGTTCACCGAAACGCCCGATCAATTCCAGGATCGCGGCGGAGTAGATGATGCTTGGAGTCAGCAGGATCTCTCCCCATGTGGTGCCGTTCTTCCACTCCTTCCTGAACCATTCTTTACCGTGGGCATCGGCGAGGATTTTTCGGAGGAGCGAGAAGCCGTTCGATCGCGCGACAGCATCTTTGAGGGCGATGATCGCGTCGCCCGGCTTGATCGTTTCGGGCTTCAAGACGCGGTCCTTGGCGACGATCCCCACGACGGTGGCGCTCCACACGCCCCGCGTCACGGCTCCGGGCACTTCGGCGATTTCGCCGGCGGGCACGACGATCTTCTGCGCGGCACACGCTTTGGCCAGACCGCCCATCAGCTGGTCGATCATCGTTGCGTCGATCTTCGGCACGTCGATGGTGTTGGAGATGGCGAGGGATTCCGCGCCCGTGCACACGGCGTCATCGGCCACCATTGCGGCGAGGTCAAAACCCAGCGTGTCCAATGTTCCCACGTCGAAGGCGAGGTCGATCTTGGAACCGGTAGAGTCGTCACTGATGACGAGGTAGTGATCTCCCATATCCAGAAACCCCCCGTAGCCATCTTTCTCCTCCACGGGAGCCCCGATCATGTTTTTGCGCGATGCGAAGGTCGAAACGGCGTGTGCGTAGGCGCAGGCAGAGGCGCGGTCCCCCTCGCGGATGTCCACGCCGGCGTCGCGGTAGGTGGTCATAGTCGGCTCACAGCATAGCCGAAGACGGTCCGGGAAGGTACGATGTTCGCATGCAAAATACCCGCAGCCTTCGGGCGGTCCTCTTCATCGCCTGTGCCATCAATCTTTCTTTCGCCTCCCTCTTCTTCTTTTCACCGTCGCTCGTGGAACGGCTCTACGGAATACCGCTTGCCGACCCGTTGCACTACTACTTCTCACTGCAGCATGGAGCCTTGTTCTTCGTGCTTGCCGCACTCGCACTGTTGGCTTTTCTTCGCCCCGAAGGATTCCGCCTGCTTTCGCTCGCGCTCCTGTTGCACTTTTTCGCACTCTTCGTTGCCGATGTCGTGTTGCTTGCACGAGAGATGATGCCGTTCACCACACTGCTGCCGGAGATGGTGTACTTCGTGCTGATGAGCGGTGCACTCATCCGTTTCATGTCATTCTCTTCCTCTCCTCCAGTACCACAGAAGGTCAGCGCAGAGAGTCCTACGAGTGAATCGCCGTTATCTTGATTGTGCGTTTCTCGGGGGGTTCGCTGCCCGGAGGGGATTCCTCCGGTGTCTTCGTGAGGATCTCGTGCTTGGCGGCAGGGGGCGGTGCGGAGGGGTAGCCGCCCGTGGCGTCCTGCACGACTTTTCCGTCTTTCAGCTGTACCACGCGCGTCTGCAGCGAATCGACCAGGTGGCTGTCGTGCGTGGCGAGCACGACGGTCGTTCCGGCCTGATGGAGCTGCTGGAAAATCCGGAGGATCTGCAGGGACTGTTCGGGGTCCAGATCGCCGGTCGGTTCGTCGGCGAGCAGGATCATGGGCTCGTGGATGATGGCCCGCGCGATGGCGGTACGGGCGCGCTCGCCGCCCGACAGAGCTGCAGGCAGTGTATTGGCCAGGGCGGAAAGACCCAGAAGCTGCAGCACGTCGCCGGTGCGCTCGCGGATTGCGGCGTCGCTCCACCCGCTGGCTTCGAGCGGGAAGGCCGCGTTCTCGGCGACGGTGCGGTGGGGGATGAGGCGTTCATCCTGAAAAATGAATCCCACTCTGCGCCGGTAGAGTTGGAGCACCGGCGGCGGGACGCCGCGCAGATCGGCTCCATCCACTTCTATCCCACCCGTGGTGACCCGTTCCGCGCCGATGAGCAATTTGAGCAGTGTTGATTTACCCGCGCCGCTCGGGCCCACGATGCAGACGAACTCGCCTGGGTTGATCGTGAGTGAAACCGCATCCAGCACGGTCTTCTTCCCGAAGGTTTTCGTCACTTCCCGAAGGACGATCATGGAGGCCAGTATACAGGACTTATTGATCGGCCAGAGTTTCACTTATTCGGAAAAATATTCGAAACAGAAAATTTGTCACACTGAGCCATGCCTGCCGGGCGTAGCCTCGGCGAAGCCTGGTCGAAGTGCGGCAAATTTGTGAGGGTCATGGTTCGACCCAGCCTTCGCTTGCGAGCTACGGCGAGGCAGGCAGAGCTCACCATGACATATCGCATGTATTCTTAAGGCTTCTTCATCACCAGATACACCTCTTTGCTGCGGTCGCGGCTGGCACGCGGCGAGGCGATCTTCACGTCGCGCCACTGCGCCTTCACTTCGCGCAGGAAGGCATCGAAGTCCGCTCCCCGAAAAACTTTGACCACACAGTATCCTCCGGATTTCAGCCACCGCTCCGCTGTAGCCAGCACGGCCTGATTGAGTTCGATGCTCCGCCACTGATCCACATCGCGAATGCCGCTCGTGGAGGGGGCGATATCCGAGAGCACGAGGTCGATTGCGGGCAGGTGTTGTGCTTCGAGCAGCGCATCCAGCTCCTCCAGGTGCGTGATGTCCTGTTCGTGCGTCCGCACATTGTCCGCAATGGGGGCGATGGGTTTCACATCAAGGCCGATGGCGAGCCCCTTGGATCCGATGCGCTTGCTCACGTACTGCAGCCAGCTGCCCGGAGCGGCGGCGAGATCGAGCACCGTCTGTCCCGCTTTGAGCAGGTGAAACCGTTCGTCCAATTCCATGAGCTTGTAGACCGAGCGGGCGCGGTAGCCTTCTTTGGCTGCTTTCCGGCTCCAGGCGTCATTGGGTGTGTAGGGCTTGGGCATGCCAAAATTCTAGCAGAGTCATTATTGACAGAGAGAGTGATATGTTTAGAGTACAACTATGAAGGACGAACCCAATGAAATCGCCGGCAAGTCATTCGAAGAGCTCGTGCGTGGTCCGGATGGCCGCATCCTCGCCGCTGCCTTCCATGATGGCAAAAAGAAACGATCTCAGGATGGCTTGGGTGTGCCCGGGCTACGCAAGAAATTCGGGCAGGTCCTTGAGCCGGCGGAAGGCGAAGGCGAGGGGTGAATTTCTGTTAGAGGAGTGGTGTTTTCTTCGGTTCCCCGACGGCCCGCGGATACTTCTTGCTCGTCTTTGCCCGTTTCCTGAAGACTAAGATCTGGCGCTTGCCCCAGGCGCTGCCCAAGTCGTATGCGTAGGGCTGTTCGATCTGACAACTGAGCTCCGAGCGGGCGAGGAGAGAATCGTGCAACTCCTGGTCAATGGTGAGGCTCTTCCAGCAGAGGATCGTCCCGCCCACGTTCACGAAGGGCGCTGCCAGTTCCAGCAGCACATTGAGCTCGGCGAGCGCGCGTACGAGTACAACGTCATACTGTTCGCGCTGCGCGCTCTCGCGGGCGAGTTCCTCCGACCGGCCGCAGATCAGGCTGACATTCGGGATCTGCAAGGCATCAATGATGCGCTGCACGGCGGCGATTTTTTTCTGCGTGGCATCCATCCCTACGAAAGAGCACTGCGGCAGACAGAGGGCGAGTGGCAGCAGCGGAAAGCCCCCGCCGGTGCCGAGATCGAGGATGCTCGGAGCAGGGTGAGGGTGAGGGTTAGGGTTAGGGTGAGGGTGAGGGTTAGGGTTAGGGTTAGGGCTAGGGGAGAGTGTACGCAATGGCTCCGTTTCCAGTGCGGCAAGCGAATCCAGAATATTTCCCGTCCAGCAGGCCTCGGGTGTACGGAAGGCCGAGAGATTGAGTTTCGCGTTCTCCTGGAGGAAGGCGTCGCGGAGCGCTTCCAGCCGACTGTGCATCTCTTCTGCAATCATGAGATTTGAGGGCATCGGGCGAACATGGTAGCGTCAGGATACACTTCCCCCTCCTGCCTTGCCCCACGGACAGCGCATCGCGGAACTCCTGCTCAACATCGGTGCCGTCAAACTCTCGGTCGATCCTCCGTTCACCTGGGTCAGTGGCATCAAGTCGCCGGTCTACTGCGACAACCGCATGCTCTACAGCCACCCTGATGCGCGCAAGTTCATCGTGGATGCGTTCGTCTCGCGCGTGGCATCTCTCTCCGTCCCGCCGGATTGCATCGCGGGAACGGCCACGGCGGCCATCGGCTGGGCGGCGCTCGTGGCCGACCGGCTGCATCTGCCCTTCATCTATGTCCGTGCCAAGGCCAAGGATCACGGCACCAAGAAGCTCATCGAAGGGGATCTGAAACCCGAAAAACACGTGGTGCTCATCGAGGATCTGCTCAGTACGGGCGGCAGCGCCGTCGCCTCCGTCGAGGCGCTGCGCAATGAGGGCAAGGCCACGGTTTCGGATGTCGTGGCCATCTTCAGCTACGAGCTTCTCGCCGGCATCGAAAAGGCGCAAATCGCGCAGGTGCATCTGCATCCGCTCTCCACATTCTCGATCCTGCTCGATGTCGCGAGTGAGCAGGGCAGGATCACGGAGGAACATATCGAGACCGCACGTCGGTTCATTCGGGATCCGGAAAATTGGATGTCATGAATAATTGACATCCGCTCCCCGTTCCCGTTGAATAGCTCTATGGGAACGTTCCCTCCGCCTCCATCCCCCGAGCCGTCCTTCGGTTCGTTGCGCGATTTCGTGGATGCGTCGGTCGATCACAAGGTGATGGGATTGAGCGTCACGTTCCAGGAGAGCGTCCTGGCGATCGTCGGGTTCAGTTCCGTGCCGCAGAAGATGACGAGGAAAGTGCGGGAGGCCATCCAGCATTGGTTTACGCTCAATCAGCGCACGCCCGAGACGGTCATGATCGATATCCGCCGGCCCGAAGAACAGTGACGGATTTGCGATTTGGAAAAAAATCGCAAGTCGCAAATCAGAAAATCGTCAATTGTTCCACAAATCTTCGTTCTGTCTCTACACTGAGCCCATGCGTCCCTACCGCTACGTGGATATCGTCATGGCCGTCTTCGTGGCCGTGCTGCTCATCAGCAATATTGCGTCGTCTGCGAAGATCGTGGATGCGGGTGTTTCCATCTTGGGCCTTCGGCTTTCCTTCGACGGCGGTACGCTGCTCTTCCCGTTGAGTTACATCTTCGGTGACATCCTCACCGAGGTCTACGGGTACGCGCGCTCACGGCGCGTCATCTGGACTGGATTTGCTGTTTCGCTCCTCATGAGCCTGAGTCTCTGGATCATCCAAATACTGCCGGGCGAGGAGGCGTGGCTGGGCTACGCGGGTGATCAGGCCTATAGCGTGATTCTCGGGAGCGTCAGCTCCGGCGCGATCGTTCTGGCCAGTCTGCTCGCGTACCTGTTCGGCGAATTCTCCAATTCCTATGTCCTCGCCAAAATGAAAGTGGCAATGTCCGGTCGTCACCTCTGGGTGCGCACGATCGGCTCAACGCTCGTGGGGCAGGGGATTGATACTGTCCTCTTTATCGCGCTCGCCTGCGCGTTCGGCGTCTTTCCGTGGGCGATTGCCCTGAGTCTCATCGTGAGCAATTACCTGCTCAAAGTGGGGATCGAAGTACTGTTCACCCCTGCAACGTATGGCATTATTGGTTTTCTCAAGAAGAGGGAGCAGGAGGATTTCTATGACCGGGATACGCGTTTTAATCCATTTCTCCTTAATATTTGACAGTCATTAATTATAGTTTATAATTTCTTTATGGAAACTACACCCCGTGCAACGAACGAATCACTGCCTGAGGAATTTTTCGTTCGTCTTGGTCAGGGAGAGGAGAGAACGGATCAGATGTTATCTGCCACCGTACACGAGGCCTGTCGGGAGATTGCTCAGCACGGTGATCCTCTGAGCGAGATTGCGGAACTGCGCGGGTTCCAGCCAGATCCCGATGAAGTGACAGAGCCTGAAGATCGTCGTGGTGTGTATCCCTTGTCACCAGACATCCGCGACTACCAGTCGCCAAGACAGCATGGTTAGAACTGCCGCATAAACCCTACGTCTGCTGCGCCGGAGCCAAAAATGTGCAATTGGCGAAATTGTTATCAGATTGATCAGAAGCAGACGATTTACCGATGGTTCTACTGTCGCACCACGAGCCTCCAGAGCATTGACTATTTCTAAAATAATGGTAGATTGAACAAAGCGTTTCTGGCCGTTCTGCCAAGTGTTTGAACGGCGCTAGCGCGTTGTTCCTTGGCATTAACGGCTTCTATTTTCAGGAAAGGGTGAGAAACGATGAGTACTGCAAGAAAGAGTCGGAGCAGTCAGGATTGGGGACGAGTGCGCACAGGTCGGAAGACGCGTTATGAAAATCTGGAGACACGGGAATTGTTGGCCGCCATCACCGCCAAGGTCGCCGTCTTCACATCGAATGTTGGTGACCAAAGCATGGTCACGGAGTGGCGTGATACGGCAATAGGCGCCGAAGAAATGGTCGTGACACTGCAGCCGTGGACCCATATCAAGAGCATGAGCTACGGGATCCAGGGGCCGCGCGGAGGCGTTGATTCCGGAGTGCTGAAGGCCGACCTCACGGGCCGCGATGGCACGTGGGGCGAGCTCGACGGCTACTACGAAACGACGCTCGCGACCGACCAGGTCGCGGAGGACGGCAAGTTGTCGTTCAACCTCCCCGGCTGGGGCATGCAGATCCCCGAGCAGGGATTGCCCCTGCAGGTGGAAATGCAATTCCACGATACTGCCCCGGTCGGAAAGTACCGCCTGAATGAGCCGGCCTTGTCGGTGAAGAGCAGCTACGGGCGGGTGCAGGTGCTTCAGTTCGGGTACAAGAACCCGACTATCACAGTTCAGCAGTGCGCTGAGCTGAATGTCGGCATCGATGGGCCGGCGTCGCAGACGATCAGCCCGGATGACGATGATGTAGTGCTCGCGCGCGTCAACTTCGACGCCAGCGAGGCACTGAATACCTATTCCATCCCCGTGCTCCTCGAAGGGAGCAATGCCGGTGGCCAAACCATCGACGCCGGGGAACTGGTCACGGACGTTGAATTGCGCAACGTTGTGACGGGTCAAACCATTGACGCAGTGATGGCTCCCGGCGATTACGGGGATTCCCAACTCTACCTCTTCGAGAGCTTCGTGCTCGACCAGGGGAGGAGCACGTGGGAGATCCGTGTGGACATGACTGGTGGTGAAAGCGGCGATAGGGTCCGCGCCTCCGTTCTGGACGGCGTGGACATCAACAACCGATGGTGGGGAATCCAAACCAGCCAACTGGATGGAAACGGCCCGGTGGAGACCTCCCCCGGCGGCACCATCTCGGGCAACTGGCAGGAGATCAGCGTCCCCCACGTCACCGTGACGCCGCGCGCCATGCAGTCTTCTCTGCATGTCGTCGAGAACCAGAAGAACGTCGAGGTCTTCGTCTTCGATGTCTACGCGGAAGGTGCAAAAGACCTGCTCACCACAGCGTTCGCCTTTGAGGGTGAGCACCTGGTGAATGGGCAGAACTACGCCGTGTGGTTCGACTCCGACAAGGATGGGAGTCGGGATGTCATCATCCAGGATGGAATTGTCTCTGTGAACGGGGAAGTCCATGCGGATAACCTCGTGAGCGGTGGCATCGTGGTCCCGGCCGGCAGCACCGATCGCTTCTGGCTCACGACTGACATCGCGAGCAGCTCGCTGCCCGCCCCCGACAACACGTTGCAGGTGTGGTTCGCGTCGCAAAACCCCGTCGAAGCGGAAACGCTCGACGACGGCGCGAGTCTCACGAACAATCAGTTCACGATTGCCTCCGGCGTGGGTGTGCCGGTGACGATCTATAAGCACGGAACCTTCCGTGCGGAACAGGATTCCATGCTCCTCCAGCCGCGGCTGATGCTGGGCGGGGCGCAGAGTGAGTCGCTGGTGAGTGCGGAGTTCGGTGCCGATCTCGAGGCCGGCGACGTGTACTATGTCGGCCTGGACGTGGAGGGCGACGCCGGTTCCATTGACCGGTTCGAACTCTTCGTCAACGGCAGCGCGGTCCCGCTTGCGGTTGCTACCCCGGGCGGAGCCGAGCCGGGCGATGATTTCGGCGCCCGGATGAATGCCCAGCAGCTCATCGTTGGTGCGGGTGAGGAGAAAGATGTTGCGATCAGCGCGCGGATCAAGTCGGACGTCAATGGCGGCGTGTCGGGAGACACGTTCACCGTTGTGGTCGATACGGTCTACGTGCGGGGAGTCACCTCGTCCTCACAGTCGACACTGAATGTCGACATCCGCTCCCCGGAGGAGACCGTGGTGATGTCCAAGTTGACCAGCGTCACCAATGCCGGTCCCACCACGGCTGCGATGCCCTCGGGTGTCGCGGAGATTGGGTCTTTTCAGTTCGTTGCCGCGGCCAACGTCAACACTCGGGACAATTTGAACAGGGTCGATCTGGATCAGCTCACGTTTGAGGTCAACACCCTGAACGTCGAGCTGGATACGTTGTCGTTTGCCCTGTACAACAAGGCCAACGCGGCTTTGACTGCCATCCCGTCGACGGTGGTGGTGCTGTCGCCCGGCTGCTATCGTGTGACGTTCACAGATCTCAGGCATTCTGCGCCCTATGTCGCGATCGGGAGCGGAGCGAGCGCCACGTTCGGGCTCCGGGTCAACGTGACCAACCCGAACACTGCCGCCGCGAGCGGTGGAGAGTCCAGTCTCAGGACCACCCTTGATCTGCGCGACGACTACTTCTCGTGGTTCGATGAGGACTTTGGCACGTCTACCCAGATCAACGGGACGGGCCTTGCGGATGACTTCATCCGCGGAATGTTGTTGCAGGGCTAGTCCATAGCCCCAATAGAAGCCCATTGCCATAGGCAAGCAGCTGCCTGCCCAAGCGCAGGTAGCACTCACCCCCCAGTCCACGTTGGACTGGGGGGTTTTTAAGAATCAAAATTGTCTGAGGAATCGCAGGTCCCCCGCGAAGAACGCCCGTAAGTCGGGGATCTGGTGTTTGATCATGATCATGCGCTCCACCCCGAAGCCGAAGGCGAAGCCCTGGTACTGTTTCGGATCGATGCCGCAGTTCCTCAGCACATTCGGGTGCACCATGCCGCAGCCCACCACCTCCAGCCACTTGCCCTCGCGGCTGTCTTCCTCGTCGCCCTGCCAGCGCATGTCCACCTCCAATCCCGGTTCGACGAAGGGAAAGAAGCCCGTCCTGAAGCGGAATTCCGCCTTGGGCGAGATCAGCTCACGGATAGCGGTGATCATCACGGCCTTCATGTTTGCCAGTGTCACGTCTCTGCCGATCATCAGTCCCTCGAACTGGTGGAACATGGGGGAGTGCGTGGCGTCGGAATCTTTGCGGTACACCTTACCCGGCGCAATCACGCGCAGAGGCGGCTTGTGGCTCTGCATGTAGCGGATCTGCATCGGGGAGGTCTGGGTGCGGAGGAGCAGGCGGTCCTCAGGATTTTTGGTCTTGATCCAAAACGTATCCTGCGCGTCGCGCGCGGGGTGGTCACGCGGGATATTGAGCAGGTTGAAATTGAATTCCTCGGTTTCGACCTCCGGGCCGGTGGCGATGTCGAAACCCATCCGGCCGAAGACCTCCTCCACCTGACGGATGAACTCCGGAATCAGGTGCAGGTGGCCGCGCTCGCGCTGCGGCAATTCCAGCGTGACGTCGATGCGATCCGAAGTTTTCAAAGATTCCTGCGACGGGACTGCCAGTTCTTTCCGGCGTAGCTGAATGAGCTCCTCGAATGCCCGTTTCCACGTATTGAGTTCCGCAGCGGCTTTCTTGCGATCATCCGCAGGAATTTCGTGCAGGCCTTTGAGGGCAAGGGTCATGGCGCCTGCCTTGCGTCCGAACAGTTCCTGCTCGACTGCCGCGAGCTCCTCAGCCGTCTTGGCTGCACGGAGGCGTCCGTCGAAGGATTCCCAATCGGTCTTTTGGTCGGTCATAGTCGGAGACAGTGTACCTTTGTTCGGGAATTTGGGAACTAGGGGACTTGGGAACTAGAGACTCAAAAAAGATGGCACTTCTCAACCGAATTCCCTATTTCCCGAGTTCCCTACTTCCCTCGTCACTGGTCCAGTGCCAATTCGATCAACCCAAACACCAGGAAAATCAGCACCGCGATCCACCAAGTGAGCAGTTGCCAGAGGTGAAAGAGGACGAGTGTGACCATCGCAAGCGCCAGAAAGACGCCCTGCCGCAGCGACACGCTCATGATCTTGCCGGCATCCCAGCTGTGAGTGGGGAGCAGTCTCCACAGGAGCAGAAAGACCAGGGCGCCGGCCGTGCTCACCGAGAGGAAGAGGCTCAAGAAGAATGCAGGAATCGCCTGTCCGGGCGCCGTGAGAGGGCTCACCCGGAGCAGGATGATCACGAGGGAGGTGGCAGAGAGGAGTGCCGCCAGCGAGAGACCGAAGAGGAGGGAAGTCATGGCAAAGAATGATGAAGGAAGAATTATGAAGTAAGAATGACTTCCTTTTCATCATTCTTAATTCCTAATTCATTATTCTTAATTCCTAATTCATTATTCTTCTTCGTTGTCTCGAGAAACAGCCCCAGCGCTCGGAAATCCTCAAACAGTGCCTCTCGCAGATTTCCGTTATGCAGCGCAGCGGCGGGGTGGTAGATGGGGAAGACCGTGACGTCATCGGTCAGCTTCTGGGGCTTGCCGTGGGCGGCGGTGATGCTGAGCTTCTGGAAGAAGTGCCCCAGGGCATGGCGTCCGAGCGGAACGATCACCTTCGGTTTGATGAGAGCCATCTCCATCTTGAGCCACGGCATACACTGCGCCTTCTCATCATCGGTGGGATCCCGATTCGCGGGGGGGCGGTACTTCACGACGTTGCTGATGTACACGTCTGCACGCTTGAGCCCGATCGACATGAGGAGCTCATCGAGGAACTTGCCTGCGGGTCCCACGAACGGGCGTCCGAGTTTGTCTTCCTGTTCGCCCGGCGCTTCGCCGATGAACATGACCTCCGCCTGCGGATTGCCTTCGCCCAGCACGGGGTTAGCCGTTTCGTGCAGCGGACAGCCTTTCCATGCCTTCAGTTTCTCCTGCAGGAGCGGGAGGGTGAGTTCCATCCCCGCCATGGTAGCACCAGCCACCCCTCTCTTCATTGCCGAAAGTATTTGTCGATCCGGTTCTGCGTCGCCGGAGAGACCGATCCCCTCATGTCATGCGGAGAGCGTTTTTGCGGTACCGGTGCCCGGGTGTTCCCGGAGAAGTACTGCTCAATCCGGTTGGCGGCGGCGTGTTCACGCCGGGGCCAGAAAAGGGCGCTGGCCTGCAGGACCTTGCGAAACTCCTCCAGGAGTCCGTAGCCGATCGGGCGGGAGCTCGACGGCAGCTGGTTGTATTGATCATGCAGTGTGTCGCGTAGGCGATCCACCTCCCTCTGCAATTCAGGAGTCTGCGGAGATTCCGGGGCCCCTTTCTCCGACGAACGGTACACGAGTGAGAGCAGGCGCTCGTAGCGGAGTCCAAGATCACGCCGCATCTCCCGGATGTCTCGTCCCTGTGCGTTGTTGCCCGATTCGGCTGCGATCATGTTCGTGAGAGCATGCGAGAGATCTTCAACGCCGCGCTGGAGGGCGAGTCTGTGGTACATGGCGGAAGGGGTATTCTAATAGCCCGCCTTGATCTTCTCAATGCGCTCGGCCACCTTTTTCTTAAGCTCCGGGTTCCCTTCGGCGAGTATCCGTACGGCTGCCAGAGCGGCATTCTTGGGGTGCAGCACGGTCATCACCGGCACATCCGATGGCATGCGCAGACTGCTGTGCAGATCCACCTGATACTCCTCCAGATTCTGGGCGGGCGGGCAGGTGAGCACGGGGTGCACAGAGCTTCCTGCGGCTACACCGCCAAGCCCGTTGCTCATGCCGACCACCGTGATGATGACCTGCGGCTGCGGATCGGCATTCAATTTCGCAATGATTTCCGCCACCTTCTCGGGCACCTTGTGTGCCGAGGCGACCACGATCTCACTCGGAACAGAGAATTCCTTCAGCGTATCTACGATCTTCTGTGCGAATTCGGTATCCGATTTGCTGCCGAGGAGGAGGGTGACCAACATATGTAAGGAATGAAAGGATGTCACCCTGAGCGTAGTCGAAGGGTGACTTTCATGCATCCAGTATAGAGGAAACCGACCCGTCTCCGCCAAAGCCTCGTCCTGTACAGGAAACATCCGAAGACGTTTGTTTCCTTTTGGCGCGGATGCTACGCTCTCACGGCCCTTTGGGGCTTTTTGTTCTCGCTCTTTCTCCTCACCCATGCGCCCGTAGTTTCCACCTGCGCCCCGCTGCTGCGGGGCTACGGCGGGATTGTATGCTATGGGCTCTCCCGATCTTTCTCTTCATTCTCGTGCGCCCGTAGTTCAGCCCGGATAGAACGCCAGGTTGCGGACCTGGAAGTCGTAGGTTCAAATCCTGCCGGGCGCACCATTTATCCAGAACGCCGCAGGCAAAGCCGAGGACGTTCTGGGAAATGTCCTCCGAAGCCTTGGCGAAGGAGGACAAGAACTATTCTGCGATCTTTTATACTCTCGGTGTTTTCTGATCCAGCCCCCTTCGTCCACCTACGCACTGCGTGCTTCGGCGGACTACGGCGGGCAAAGGATCTTGGGCCTTACGCATCGCCCTTTGGGCTCGCGTTCGGCTCCAATTCACCTTTGGGGCTGTAGCTCATCTGGTAGAGCGCTTCCATGGCATGGAAGAGGTAAGGGGTTCGAGTCCCCTCAGCTCCACCATTCGACTCGTCCGCCCGCTTTGCGGGCGAGACTTCGCTCATGGTAAACCATGCGTCAGTGTGGGAGTCAGTGCGCTCGGAGCGTACAGTGGCGGCATCCTTTTTGCGTACCTGCTCCTCGGCCTGACTTTTGTTCTGATCCTCGGCGTCATCGTGACGGCGGTGGGGAATCTTCTGGTGTGGGTTCCCTTCGTGCCGGTTCCATACGGCGTCGCGGAGGAGATGGTGCGGTTTGCGCATCTGAAGGGCACAGAGACGGTCTACGATTTGGGAGCGGGGGACGGGCGCATCCTCATTGCCGCGAAGCGTCTGCATGGGGGTCTTCGCGCAACGGGATGGGAATTCGTGCCCACGGTGTGGCTGCTCGGAAAGTTGCGCATCTGGTGGTCGGGCCAGAAGATCGCGTTTCGTCTTGGCGATTCGCGAAGACAGAGTGTGCGGGATGCAGACTGCATTTTTCTGTACCTGTTTCCGACTGTCATGCCGTCACTGGAACGGAAATTCGATCAGGAACTGCGGCCGGGTACGACAGTCGTGTCGTGCGCTTTCCCTTTCCCGCACCATCCACCCATTGCACACACGTCCGTGCACTGGATGGGGAGAGAGCACAAGTTGTGGCTCTATGAGTGGTGAGCAGTATGTGACGGCTTGTTGTTGTCCCGTGCTTGTGTATGATCGGCCCAATTCGCATGCCCGAGCTCCTCGAAGCCGGCAGCATCGATTCCGCGTCGGAAGCGGAGGTTGCCCAACCATCTTTTGTGCCCTGGCGTCTGACGCATGGGCGGCTGGATGTGCGGCAGGAAACAGAGCTCCTGCTGCGTGCGCGCTGGGAGGAAGGGGATGCCGTGCGCCATGCCCGATTCGGGTGGAGTGGTATCGTGATTGGGAGGTGGGTGGAAGCCGACGGAACGGTCTGGGTGGCCGTGGAGTGCCAGCCCGACGAGCCGACCTCCCTGATCCCGTTCCATACTCGTGCGGATCTGCTGCTTCCGTATCGACCGTCAAATGGTAAACAAAAAGGGCACCCGCCCGAGGGGCGAGTGCCCCGGTGACTCCAACACGAGTGAGGTGTGCTGGAGATCACATTCCAGGTGACCAGTCTGGCTCCCTGTCCTTGAGCGCGCTGGAGTGTGGGCGCGCACCACTGTTTGTGTTGGTGTGAGCCCGAGTGCTCGGGCGTCGGCCTCCCGTTTATACCCTGGGAGCGGGGAATATTTGTGTTTGCCGGAGCCTAAGTGGCTCCAGTGTTGCGCGGTGGTCAGCCGCGTTCTGCACGGAGTGCAGAGAAGAGCAGGGAGGAGAGAGAAGTGACTGACCCCGCACCGTTCCGTGCGTACACGGAAGGGTGCGGGGCCTGAAGAAGATCTTCAGGAGGAACGCGAGAGTCACGGGCGACGGGAGCGTATGAGGCCTCCGCAGCCGTGAAGTCGCGGTGTCACTTCTCACTGCTCACTGCTTTTTTTGTCAGGGAGAGGGAGTGAAAGAACAAATCTAGGTAGTATAGCATTCTTTGCATAGTCAGGCAACGCAGGAGTGAGGTAGGATGCGGACCAGCCATGGCTTCTTCTGGCCCCGTTTCCGGCAAGCTTGTACTCATCATCGGCCCGAGCGGTGTGGGAAAGAGCGTGGTGCTGCGCGCGCTCAAAGCACAGCATCCCGAATACGTCTTCCCGCGCAGCGCCACCACGCGCCCGCGGCGCCCCGGCGAAGGGGATGACCTCTACCGGTTCCTGACGGATGCCGAGTTCGATGCGCTCGTGAGAGAAGGCAAGGTGCTCGAGTGGGCCACGGTGCATGTCGGCGCCCGCTACGGCACGCTGGAGCAGGAGATTGTTCCAGCCCTCGAGCAGGGCAAGCTGGTCGTGCGCGAAGTGGATATTCAGGGGTTTCACAGTATCCGGGTGCACCCGCTCTTCGCGGGGGCAACGAAGCGGTTTCCCCTTCTTTCCGTCTTCATTCTCCCCGAGAGCCGCGCACAGCTCATCGCACGCATCCGCAAGCGTGCGCCCATGAGCGACGAGGAGCTTGCGCATCGCTTGCAAAGCATGGATCGTGAACTCCAGGATGCCGCCCTCTGTACCGCGCAGGTGGTGAACCGGGAGGGGAAGCTCGCCGAGACGATTGCAGAAGTGGAGCGGGCGATGAGCGGAGCATGAGTAGACAAGTTCCTTGGACATTTTTATTGCGCCATCAGTCGTGCCGAGTAACATTCACGCATGGCGCGCCCGAAAGTCGCACTCCTCTACGTTGGCGGGTCCATCGGGATGAAAATGAACCGCAAGACAGGGCGCATCGAGCCCATCGAGTCTTTGAACGAAATCCACCGTTTTCTGCCGGAGCTCCAGCGCGAAGTGGCGCTGAAGTTCGTGAGCCTGAGCAATGTGGGCTCGTCGGAGGTGACGCAGGAGGACTGGGTCGAAATCGCCCAGACGATCGAACGCTCGTATGACGAATTCGATGGGTTCGTGGTCGTGCATGGCACGAACACCATGAGCTACACGGCGGCGGCGCTGAGTTTCGCGCTGCAGGGCCTCAGTAAACCGGTCATTCTCACGGGCGCGCTTCTGCCTATCAACGATATTGCCGGTGACGGGCGCATGAACCTGGTCTTTGCGATCCGTGCCGCGCAGCTCGATATTGCCGAGGTGTGTGTGGTCCTGGGGCCCCATGTGCTCCGCGGGTGCCGGGCGAAGAAAGTGGATCAGTCTCTCCTTCAGACCTTCGCCACCACACGTACCCCGCCACTGGCGGAATTCAATGAGGGTGTTCATCTGGCTCCGCACCGCGTTGTGCGGCGCAAGCGGCAGCTTCTGTGTCGGCCGACGTTCGACCCGCACGTGGCCACGATCACGCTGCACCCTGCGCTCACCACCACATTCCTCGATGCAATCCTCTCGACCAAGCCGCACGGCATCATCATGCGTGCCTACGGGCCCGGCATGCTCCCCGAGCGGTTGTTCCCGTGGCTCCGGCGCGTGACGTCACAGGGGATTCCCATTGTCATGACCTCCCAGACCATTCGCGGCCGGGTCGATCTGCACCGGTTCCGCAAGCAGGCGACGCTGGAGCAGTTCGGCGTGATTTCGGGCAAAGACATGACGTTCGAGTGTGCTCTCGTCAAACTCATGTGGGCGCTCACACAGACATCGAGCAGCCATCGACTGCGCGAGTTGATGGAGAGAAGTCTGGTAGGGGAACTCGAAGAGTAGGACTAAGGGAATAGGACTAAGGACTAAAGGCGCAGTTTTCTGTCATGAGCCGCACGATGGGTTTTTATTATTTTTTCATCCTTTTCCCTTAGTCCTTCATCCTTAGTCCTCGTCCTTATCCACCCCCTGCTCCCGGCGGTGTTTATCTAAGACCTTGCTTCCCACGATCGAGCCGATCGCACCGCCGATAATCAAACCAACAACGAGGCGCTTGATCAGGCGGCCTCCCTTTTTTTCTTCACGGACATGACGGCGAAACGGCCACATCGCTGGGCACTCTAGCACACCCGAAAAGTTTGAGCAAATATTGTGCTCGGTCTTAAGGGTTGGATGGGCCCGTATCTTCGTTGCCATCGCCCGATTGCGGCAGTTGTTGCGTCGCACTCGTTCCTTCGTAGCATGTGTATATGAAGTGCCGCCCATCGAGGTAGGCACGCAAGGTCACGATGTCTTCCTCTGTACCAGATACCCACAGTATGCACTGCATGGATCCGGCCATTTTGAAGCGCAGACTCTCGATGCCCTGCGTGATGATGGCCTCGCGTTCTGCGTTGAGCACCTGCTCGTTTTCCTCGCTGGTATGAGAGAGGGCGTCTTGCAGCGGGAGGAATTCGATGCGAAGCGCGGGCATGGGAACGGCATCCTATGCCTGTTATAGGCTCATGCAAGGGGGAATCTTCACTCTTTGAGTGAGATCTCTGGGTACGTCTTCAGGTGCTCATGGATGAGCTCTGCAATGGTTGTGAGTTTTTCGGGTGAGCGCGCCTCCATGCAGACAGAGAGCTTCGGGCTCGTGTTGCTCGCACGGATGTTGGACCATGCTCCGTCCCCGAAATCGATGCGCGCGCCATCCAGAGTGTTCACCGGATAATTTTTCTGGAAGTGCGTGATGATAGTGGCGACGATCTCAAATTTCCGGTCATCGGGGCAGCCGGGCCTGAGCTCCTGCGCCACGAACACCGTGGGGTAGTGCGCGAGACAAAGTGAGAGAGATTCTTTGCCGCTCTTGAGAATCCTGAGCACCTGCAGCGCCACGATGAGGGCGTCGTCATAGCCGTGAGCGAGATCCTCCAGAAAGAAGTGCCCCGATTGTTCTCCGCCGAGCGGCGCCCCCTGTTTCTGCATTTCATGTTCCACAAAGGAGTGGCCGACCTTGCACATGACGGGTGTGCCTCCCCATTTTCTAATCTCCGTTTCCAGCGTCGAAGACATACTGGTCGTGAAGACGATGGGCTTACCGGGGAAGCGCTTGAGGGTATCTTCAGCCAAAAAGAGCAGTGTCTGGTCACAGCTCAGGATGTTCCCTTGCTCATCCACCACCCCCAGCCGGTCGCCATCGCCGTCCAGCGCGAAGCCGATGTCGGCTTTTTCGCGAACGACGCGCTCCTGCAGCTCCTGCAGCGTGGCGTGTTTGCTGGGATCCGCCGGATGATTGGGGAAGGTCCCGTCCGGTTCCAGGTAGAGGCCGGTCACCTGCGCTCCCGTGCGCCTGATCGCCTCCATCATGACGGGCCCGGAGGTGCCGTTGCCGGTATCGATGACCACTCTCGCGCCGTCGGCGCACCTGCCAAATTGCTGTTCCAGCCAGTCCAAGTACGGGCCGATGCCATCGATGGTCTTCACCGAACCTTTGCCCGAAAGGAATGTTCCAGATGCAATTCTCTGAAGCAGGGTCTGGATATCTTCGCCCGCAAATGCGACCGCGTCGCGGATCTGCAGCTTGATGCCGTTGTCCTCCTTCGGATTATGGCTCGCGGTCACCTGCAGGCCACCATCCAGCTTCCGGTGGCAGATCACGAAGTAGTTCACGGGGCTCGGCGTCATGCCGATATCCAGAATTTCGCAGCCGGTGGAAACGAGCCCCTCGATGAGAGCCTGTTCCAGTGAAGCACTGTGTGTGCGCATATCCCGTCCGACGACCAGTTTGGGATGTTCGATCGTGTAGAGCTCCCGCACGATGGAGCCGAATGCCCGGCCGATCAGGCGGCAGACTTCTTCATTCAGTTGCGCCGGAACTTTTCCCCGGATGTCGTACGCCCGAAAAATGTGAGGATCAAGAGGGGACATGCCGCGCAGAGGATACGGATTTCCAGGCCTCCGGTCACTTGCGCTGGCCGGGCGGAACTATCTTTTTTATACAATATATTGTATAATAATAAAAAACATCATGCCCTCTTCTCCTCTCGCCCCTCAGCATGTTCAGGGTCAACCGCGGCTGACCGTTGCCTACTTCTCGATGGAGATCGGGCTCAAGAGCACGATTCCCACGTTCGCGGGAGGCCTCGGTATCCTCACGGCTGATCTGATGCAGTCGTGCGCGGATCTGGGCGTGCCGGCGGTGTGCGTGACGGGATGCTGGAAGCACGGGTACCTGCGACAGACCTTGAACCCGGATGGATCACAGCGTTACGAGGAGATCGAGTGGGATATCGCCGCACATTTACAGAAGCGTCCGGAACGCGTGACTGTCATGATCGAGGGGCAGCCCGTGGTCGTGGGGGCATGGCAGCTCGATCTCAAAGGCGAAAAGGGGACGGTGCCGGTGATCTTTCTCGATACGAGCCTGCCCGAGAATCCGCCAGAGGTGCACCGGATCACCCATCGTCTGTACGGAGGCGATCTCAGCATGCGCATCCGTCAGGAGCTGGTGCTCGGCATCGGCGGCATCAAGATGTTGCGGGCGCTCGGCTATACCGATATCGGCACGTACCACATGAATGAGGGTCATGCGGCATTCCTCACACTCGAGCTCCTGCGGGAGCGACAGTGGCAGGATGAGGCGGTGCGCCGGTCCTGCGCCTTCACCACGCACACGCCCATCGAAGCGGGACACGACGTGTTCCCCTATGACCTGGCTGAGCGGATCGCCGGAGACAATCTTCCGTGGCATATCAAAAAAATCGCGGGGGAGAACGCCCTCTCGATGACGAAACTGGCGATGACGATGAGCCGCTTCACGTGCGGGGTTTCGCGCATCCATGCAGAAGTCTCGCGCAAGATGTTCCCGGGGGTCCAGATCGATTCCATTACCAACGGCGTGCACCACCTCACGTGGTCCAGCAAAGAGATGCAGGCGCTTTTCGATGCGAAGAGCAGGGGCTGGAGGGAAGATCCTTCCATCCTCACCGCCACTTGCCGCGATTTCGAAGACGGAGAACTGTGGAAGGCCCACCAGGCGGCAAAGATGCGTTTGATGACAGAGGTGAACCGTCGTACGGGTCTTGCATTCGATGTAGAAATTCTGACGATTGCCAGTGCGCGCCGCGTGGTCTCGTACAAGCAGCCGGAACTTTTGTACGACAATCTCAAACGGCTGGCGGATGTGTGCCAGGGCCGCGTGCAGATCGTGCACTCCGGCAATGCGCACCCGTCCGATTCGTTCGCGCAGGGGGTGATTCAGCGCATGGTGGAGCGGTCGCATGAGCTGAAGGACAAGGTGAAGATCGCCTACCTCGAGAACTACAATCCCGATCTCGCCAGGCTTCTTGTGCAGGGGGCGGATGTGTGGCTGAACACGCCCATGCGGTTACACGAAGCCTCGGGCACTTCCGGCATGAAGGCGTGCCTCAATGGTGTGTTGAATTTCTCCACGCTGGATGGCTGGTGGATCGAGGGCTACGAGCGCGACCCCGAGGCCGGCTGGCGCATCGGACCGCTCGTCCAGGCCACGTCGGACGATACGGCGCGCTCGATTGACGCCGAAGACATCTACACCGAGCTGCAGTACCAGATCATCCCGGAGTACTACTACACTGCGCGCGCACGCTGGATCCGACGCATGAAGCGTGCCATCGGACTTTCGGGGTACTTCAACTCCCACCGGTGCGTTCAGGAGTACTTGGAAAAGGCCTGGAAGCAATAACGTGTCACGAAATCAAAAACTGCACCAGTGCGAGGCTGATCAAAATCACGATGAGACCGATGGCCACGCGCACCACCAGGTTCTTTGCCCGTGTGTACTGTTCGTCCTTGCCCAAATTCACGATCATGAGCAGGCCGGCCCAGATGAGTACGATGGTCGCAACGAACGCGCCGAAACCGAGCAGGACTTTCACGAATGTGGAGATGATGGAGAGAATCTTTCCGGGTGTGCGCTCAATGACCACCGCATCCACGATGAGGAGTTTTGTGGCAATGAGGAGCACGCCGGCTCCCACGCCGAAGATCGTGCGCTTAAGGTGGGCGAGCCCGTCTTCCCCGCCGTAGCTGATCACGGCACGGATGCCGCTGACGATGATGAAGATGACGGCTGCGATGGCCGCGAGCGTCTCGAAGAAACTCAAGAGCCCCTTCAGTTCCGTTGTGATGATGTCCGGTCCGCCGCCCTTGTAGGCCAGGTAGGCCTCGGCGACCCGCGGAGCCAGGTTGATGAGAATGAGCGCCGCAGAGACAGCCATGATGGTTTTCTTGGTCTTCTCAAACTGCCCCTCATCCTGACTGACGGTGAGCACCAGACCGGCGCGGACGATCATCACGATGCCCACGAGTGAGACCAGGCCGATGAACGATTCCATCATCGTCTGGTAGATCGAGCCGAATTCCCCGCCGCCCAGCCCGGCCGAGAGGGCTCCTCCCACATGCTGGATCGTATCTTCAAAGTATCCCTGCGCGGCCATGGGAGCCGTCAGGAGGAAGGCGGTGATCAGCCAGCGCGCGGCGGAACGGATGGTCATGGCCTGATGATGAAGAAGTTGACGAGCGCACCGGCAGACACGACGACCACGATGGCAATGAGACTCGCAGTGGCAAGCTTCTTGGCACGGTCCTTGAAGCTCTCATCCACCGAGACAATGAGCAGAATGCCGGCCACGATCAGGGCCACCACTGCCAGAAGGCCGAAGATCGTGATGATGTAGTTGGCGATGCCTATGAGTTCGATTTCCCCTGCGGAAGGGCTTTTGCCATACATCATGTGCACGATCGGCGAGGCGAGCAGCACGATGGCCGCGCCGTAGACACCGTGCAGAAAGCGCGTGCGCGCCTTGGTGACGCCTCCTTCCTCCGTGGCAGTGATCATGCGGAATCCCTGAATGGTGATGTTCACGAGCAGGGCCACCGCGATGATGGCCTTGATGAAGGTGATGACGGTCTCCAGTACGGTATTCACACCTGCGGGCTGGACCACTCCTCCCGTCACGAAGCTCGAGGCAATCAATTGGGCGCCCAGCATGAGGATGACGCCGAAGAGCGCGTACTCCAGGGCCTGGCGCGTCTCGGTCACGGCGTTATCACTTTCCGGTGTCATGAGGAGCTTGATGCCGTAGTAGAGGATCGCACCGAACAGGAGCCCCGTGAACGCGGTGCGCGCTCCGTCCAGGATGGTGGAATCGATGTACGATGCGAGATCCCCGCCGAGGCACGAAATGCCGGGCACGACGCAGGTCTGGATGATGCCCGGATCCGGATTGGACGCAGCGAGCACGGCCGAGGGGAGAGCCGCCGCCACTGCACCGAGGGTCGTGAGGAGCTTTCGCATAAATCTATGTATTGTACCAGAAAGAAGCTTCTCTGACCACCGGGGCCGGAGCGGCTCTCCCACTGCGGCGTCCGCTTCTTCCCTTTCAGAGCGCAGGTCCCTATCATGAGGTCCTATGGCATTCACCTCTCTGCGCAGCCGCCCGATTGTCCTGACGCCTTCTACCGAAGCCAAAGTGTACGGCCTGTTCGCACTGGCGCTCGCCCTGACCGTTGTGGGGACATTCCTCGGCATCGCGAATGCGCGCATTCTGATCGGTTCGGGGGTGCAGTTCTTCTTTCTGATCGCGGAGCTCGCTCTCATCTTCACGTCGGGACTGTGGATGCGCTCCTCGCCGCTCAACATCATTCTCTTCGCTGCGTTCCCTCTCCTCTCGGGTCTCACGATAGCTCCGTACATTCTCTACGTGCTTGCCGGCTACGCGAACGGGGCGGCGATTTTGCTCAATGCGTTGCTCGCGACGGTCTTCATGGCCGCAGGGTCCGCGGTGTTCGCGCTCACGACGAAGGCGGATCTCTCGGGCATGGGACGGATGCTCCTGATGGGGCTCATCGGGCTCATTGTGATCGCGATTCTCCAGGTCTTCGTTCCGGCTCTGCGCACGGGGGGAGCGGAGGTTCTCATTGCGGGGGTGGGCGTGGTGCTCTTTGCGGCGTTCACTGCCTACGACGTGCAGCGCGTGCAGACGCTGGGGCGATTGGGGGCCAATCCTTTCCTCCTCGCCTTAAGCCTCTATCTCGATCTTTTCAACCTCTTCCTGTACATCCTGCGTTTCATGCTCGCGCTCTCGGGCAACAGACGATAGGGAACTAGGGATGAGGGAACTAGGGAACTGGGGTTCTTTTTTCGTTCGCCTACTTCTTAAATCCCCGATTTCCCTACTTCCCTGGTTCCCGATCCTTCGTCCATTCCTGCGACTTTTTCTTTGCACAACCATGCCTCTTTCGCTAACCTACGCCGCGTATGTCCAAGCGACCGACACCCAAGAAACGGCGGGAGAAGAGCCGTGGAAGACGGCAGCACTCCATCTATGTCCAGAAGCGCATCCGTAAGCTCCTCCAGAAGCAGCGATCCCCGTATGCCGCGACTGCAGCCCCCAAGAAGAAGGCTTCGAAGGCTCTGAAGGGCATCACACGGATCAAGGCGTAAGCGCCCCCGCTCTTTCCGCTCTCCCATGGCCCGACGTCGTCATCTCTCCCGTATCGCTGTCATGCAAGTGCTCTTCGAGCGGGAACGCAGGGCCTGTGATGAGGTGGAAGCGCTCCTGCGCGATGCGCAGGAATTGGGTGAGATGGATCAGGCGTTTGCAGAAACACTTCTCTTTGGTGTTGTGGAGAAGGAAGACGCCCTTAAAGACGCCATTCAGATGCATGCGCCGGGATGGTCGCTCGATCGCATGGATCCCATCGCACGGTGCGTGCTGTTCGTCGGAGCCTATGAGCTCCTGTTCCTGAAAGAGGCGCCGCCGCCGGTGATCATGAACGAGGCCATCGAGATCGCCAAAGAGTACGGCACAGCGGAAAGCGGAAAGTTCGTAAACGGCGTTCTGAATGCGATTGCACAGGGTATGGGGGGAGGACTCAGGACGAAGGACTAAGGACGAAGGACGTGTTGTTTCTTTGCCATCGAAAGCAGTATCCTTAGTCCTTTTCCCTTTGTCCTTAGTCCTCTACACTTCGTTTGTCATGCCTCCGCAGCCCTTAAGTCTCCTCGAGAAATCACTGCATCTCTCGTTCAAAGATAAAGACCTGCTCGCCCAGTCGCTCACGCATCGCAGTGCCACGGGTAAGGCGCGTCTGAAGAAGCACAATGAACGCATGGAGTTTCTGGGTGACGCGGTGCTGGAGCTCGTCGCCACGGAGCATCTCTTTTCATTCGAGAACAAATCCGAGGGTGAGCTGACCAACTGGCGTGCGGCGCTCGTGAACGGCAAGCAACTGGCGGTGGTCGCCCGTGAACTCAAATTAGGAGACTATCTCTTCATGAGCCGCGGCGAAGAGGCGAGTGGCGGCCGCGATAAGGAGTCCACGCTGGCCAATGCGCTGGAGGCGCTCATCGGGGCCATTTACCTGGATCAGGGGTTCGATGCCGCACGGGAGTTTTGCTTCGCTCACATCCTCATGCGCTTAGACGAGCTCCTGAAGGCCGGCAAACACCGTGATTTCAAGAGTGTCTTCCAAGAGAAAGCCCAGGAGCTCCTGGGGGTCACGCCGCACTACGATGTCGTGGCCGAGAGCGGTCCGGACCATGACAAGGAATTCACCTGCGCCGTGTTCGTAGGTTCTGACCGGGTGGCACAGGGGTCCGGCGCCAGCAAGCAGGAAGCCGAACAGGCGGCGGCACAGGCCGGCCTGAATGTGAAGAAATGGAAGTAGCAAACTCCCTCTCCCATCGGGAGAGGGGCGGGGAGAGGGGAGGCTCAAATGTGTTATCCCATCTTGATCTCCAGCCTTCGCTCCGCGAAGCGGAGCTACGGCCGGCAGGCGATACCACGCCGTGGGGAATCAGCCCATCTTAATTTCGATATCCACGCCGGAGGGCAGGCTCAGAGATTGCAGGCTCTCCATGGTTTTGAACGTGGTCTCTTTGAGGTCGATCAGGCGGCGGTGCGTGCGCATCTCAAACTGATCGCGCGCGTCTTTGTGCACGAAGGTCGAGCGGTTCACGGTGAACTTGCGGATCTTGGTGGGCAGGGGAATGGGCCCGTGGATCACGGCGCCGCTGCGCTCAGCCGTGTCGATGATCTTGGCGGCTGCCTCATCCAGAACCGTGTGATCGAAGGCGCTCAGGCGGATGCGGATCGACGGGGGCGACTTTACGACATGCGCTGGGGCAGTTTTCTTCTCCGAAACAACCACGGTCTCCTTTTTCCCTGCCGGCTGAAGCTTCAGCGAAGGCTGGGGGGCATCCGGCTTCTTCGCTGTGGAAGGAGCTTTTTTGACTTCCTTCTTCGCGGAGGCAGGTTTCTTGGCCGGAACCTTCTTTGGGGGAACCATGGGAGAGGAGGGGAGAAAGAGCAGAGTGAAAACCGCAGGGGGAGGGGTGCCTCCCCCGAACGGATGGATTGCTATTCAAGGACCTTGGTCACCACGCCGGAGCCGACCGTGCGGCCGCCTTCGCGGATGGCGAAGCGGGTTCCTTCATTCAGGGCGATCGGAGCGCCGAGCGTGACGACGAACTTCACGTTGTCACCCGGCATGACCATTTCCACGTTTTCGGGCAGCTCGACTGCGCCGGTCACGTCGGTCGTACGGAGGTAGAACTGCGGCTTGTAGCCCTTGAAGAAGGGCGTGTGGCGACCACCTTCCTCCTTGGTGAGGATGTACACCTCGGCGTCGAACTTGGTGTGCGGGGTGATGGAGCCGGGCTTGGCCAGCACCTGGCCGCGCTCGATATCTTCGCGCTCAATACCGCGCAGGAGCAGGCCTACGTTATCGCCGGCCATTCCTTCGTCCAGGAGCTTGTGGAACATTTCCACACCCGTGACGACGGTCTTGCGGGTCGGCTTGATGCCGACGACCTCGACCTCTTCGTTGATCTTCACCTTGCCCTGCTCGATACGACCCGTAGCCACGGTGCCGCGTCCCTTGATGGAGAAGACGTCTTCCACGGACATCAGGAAAGGCTTGTCGGTCTGGCGCTCAGGAATGGGGATCCACTCATCGAGCGTTTCGAGGAGCTTTTTCAGGTTGTCGATCTGGGCCTGGTCGCCTTCGAGAGCCTTGAGGGCAGAGCCCCGGATAATCGGTGTCTTGTCACCCGGGAACTCGTACTTGGTGAGGAGCTCGCGCACTTCGGTCTCCACCAGGTCAATGAGCTCAGGGTCCGTCACGAGATCGATTTTGTTGAGGTAGACCACGATGTACGGCACGTTCACCTGGCGGGCCAGAAGAATGTGCTCGCGGGTCTGGGGCATGGGTCCGTCCGCAGCCGAGACCACAAGAATGGCACCGTCCATTTGAGCGGCACCGGTGATCATGTTCTTCACGTAGTCGGCGTGCCCCGGGCAGTCCACGTGCGCGTAGTGGCGCTTGGAGGACTCGTACTCCACGTGCGCGGTGTTGATGGTGATGCCGCGCTCTTTCTCTTCAGGGGCATTGTCGATGTCGGCGTAGCCCTTCTTCTCGCCTTCCGGAGAGAAATTGAGGGAGAGAGCTGCAGTGAGCGTGGTCTTACCATGGTCGACGTGACCAATGGTGCCGACGTTCACGTGCGGCTTGCTGCGGTCAAATTTCTTCTGCTCTGCCATAACAAAGGAGGGAAAAGGGGAATATCAGAAGCACTCTAGCTTCATTTTGCCCGAAAAGTCTAGGGAGAATGCAAGGGGGAGTCAACGGATTCAAGGTCAAAATGAGGGTTAGGAGGAGGATGGAGCGGGCAGGATTCCTGAGACTTCGCGCAGGGTAGAGCTCTCCGATATGCTCGGCCTATGCGGCGATCAGAGCGCATTTCGGCCTTCGCAGAGACGATGTGGGATTGGTATCTCGTCCACAAGAGGCGCCTTCCCTGGCGCGACCTCCGCACAGCAGACGCGAGCGAACGGGCGTGCCGCATTCTTGTTTCCGAAGTCATGCTCCAGCAGACACAGGTGGAGCGGGTGAAGGAGATCTATATCCGCTTCCTGAAGGAATTTCCAACGCTGCATGCTCTTGCGAGCGCGTCGAGTCGCGCAGTGATTATCGCGTGGCGCGGCATGGGCTATAACAGCCGCGCGCTTCGGCTCCGTGATGCCGCACGGAAGATTGTGGAGGAGTGCGGTGGCATTTTTCCAGACAGTCTCGAGGCATTGGAATCGATCAAAGGCATCGGACACTACACGGCTGCTGCCATCCGAAACTTCGCCTTCAATCTGCCCACGCCGTGTATCGACACGAACATCCGCCGCATCCTGCACCGCACGTTCGTGGGGCCCGAAAGGCCGGATGGGACCTGGAAAAAAGATGATCGATATCTGTTGAAAATTGCAGAAGAGACATTGGATGCAGCCATGGATGGAGGGCGCGATCACGATGCGCGAAATTGGCATGCGGCATTGATGGACTTTGGCTCCCTCGTGCAGACGAAGAAGAATCCTCGGTGGGACCTTTGTCCGCTCACGGCGAAGGGAATCATGAAAGCCACCAGTGCGAATTTCCCGAAGTCCGAGGTCCGAAGTCCGAAATCCGAGCCTGGTCGCAAGATCGCCAGCCGCTTCGTCCCGAACCGGATCATGCGTGGCAGGATTGTCGGAGCCCTGCGCGACGCACCGTCGGGCATTACGCTCGACGCACTCGGCAGGTGCGTGGCGGCCGATTGGTCCCATGCACAGCACCGTCAGTGGCTGCAGGGGCTGCTCCGAAAGCTGGAACAGGAGAAACTGGTCGCCCGACGGGGGGCGGCCTACGTTCTCCACGGATGATCAATACGTGATGATTTTCGGGACCGGCACGGAGGTGCCGCGGGTGCAGACGTCGGGATTGGGAGTCTTGTTGCAGACCCACCCCGCTTCGTACTTGCACGCTGCGCTGCAGCCGTCGCCGCTGTTCTTGTTGCCATCGTCGCAGTCTTCGTACAGATCCCAGCGGCCGTTGCCGCACGTTCCCCGGCTGCAGCTCGAGGGGCGGTCCTTGAACACTGCGCACGAGAAGCCGGATTCCACCTTGCAGTCTCCACCGCATCCGTCGTTGCCGACAACATTGGCATCGTCACACTGTTCTCCGGTATCCACCTTGCCGTTGCCGCACAGCGTGCGTGTGCAGACAGATTTCTGGCCGTAGACCTTGGTACAGGAAAAACCGCCCTGTGTGAGGCACTTGTAACAGCCGTCTCCTGAGGCGGAATTTCCATCGTCACACCACTCCGGCTGCTCCATGATGCCGTTACCGCATACGGCGAGTGGCCTGCTGCTCGAGCTCGACACACACTGGTGGGTGAAGAGCAGGGGAACTTTCTGCCAGCCGATCTGGTGATTGATGATGTTGCCCACCGGCGTCCTCTGCCGGATGAAGATCGGCTTCAATTCAAAGATCATCGAGGTCGGGTCGATGCAGCTCTTGCTCGTGCTAAACTTGCTGCGATTGATCCGGAAAGTGAAGGGGAAAGAGAACTTCCTGCCCGGCGTTGCCGGAGTAATGGCGGGCACGGGGCAGGTGAAGTAGACGGGGTATCCCGAGATGCCGCCGGAGGGATAGCTCCTCTTGCAGGTGGGCGGGTAGGAGAGCACCTCAGGGCCGCTCATGATCCACGAGACCGTGAATTCTGTGGCCTTGTCGAAGAGGTCTCCTGTGTTCTCGACGACTGCTGTCAGTGTATAGGGAGTATCGACGGGGCCGTAGGTGGGGCCTTCGACTTTCAACGTAAGCGCGGGCTGCGGGATGGTGTCGCCGGGATAGATGATATCTGGGTGGAGAGTGGCAGAATCTTCGGGGCTGGGGCCCGGCTCAGGCTGTGGTTCGATCGGGGCAGCGGGAGCATTTGCACACGTGCACGCATCCACGATGCACCGGCCGCTCATGCAGCTCATATACGTTGTGCACTGGCCTCCTCTGGCGGCCCCCTGGCAGCAGACTGGGGGGAGGCTGCAGCCATTGGCGTCCTTGCCGATCTGCGGAAAGAGCACGCCGTCGTGGCATGCGGGCGGGGGGGAAGAAGGACAGGACGGGAGAGAGCAGGAACAGTTCTGGAAGTTGCACGTTTGCTGTGGGCAGGGGGCGACGAAGCAGTTGATCGGCGGGCAGGCAACGCCCACTTCGCACTGCTCGTTCCCTTCACGGATGCCGTTGCCGCACGCCGCAAGCGGCCTGCTGCTCGAGCTCGAAGGACACTTGTGCGTGAAGAGCAGCGGCACTTTCTGCCGGCCGATCTGGTGATTGATAATGTTGCCCACAGGTGTTCGCTGCCGGATGATGATGGGCTTCAATTCAAAGATCATCGAGGTCGGATCGACACAGGTATTTCTGCCAGTGAATTTGCTGCGGTTGAGCCGGAAGGTGAAGGGAAAGGACAACTGCCTTCCTGGTGTTGCGGGGGTGATGGCCGGTACGGGGCAGGTGAAGTAGACGGGGTATCCCGAGATGCCGCCGGAGGGATAGCTCCTCTTGCAGGTGGGCGGGTAGGAGAGCACCTCAGGGCCGCTCATGATCCACGAGACCGTGAATTCTGTGGCCTTGTCGAAGAGGTCTCCTGTGTTCTCGACGACTGCTGTCAGTGTATAGGGAGTATCGACGGGGCCGTAGGTGGGGCCTTCGATCTTGAGTTTGAGTTTGGGCTGTGGGATGACATCGCCGGTGTAGATTATATCGGAGTACAGGTCCCCGCCCGCAGACGGAGAGGAGGCAGAGTACGTGGGGCACGGCACATTCAGAGGAACAGAGATCATGGTGCCGTTCGGGCCCTGGCAATCACGGTGGGTTGGCAGCACGCCCGCAAAGGAGCTGGAACTGGCAATGACAGAAGTGCCGCAGGTGGGCTGCCGCGAGCTTGGTACGAACATGACGGCATCGATGGCGAACTGGGCATTGCGCGGTGCGCCATTCTCCGCGTACAGAAAGACGCCGAGGTAGCTGTAGTCTTTGGTGATGTTCAGATTGCCGAAGTACTGCCACTTTCTGCCGTTGCACGTCCAGCTGGGGGTGGGGCTGCTCTGCTGGTTGATGGTTGCGCGGGTATAACGGGCGTCCTCGGTCGGTGTCGAGAGGAGCCCAAAGGAGCGGTCGATTTCAAGGGTGACCTGGCGCGAGAAGCCGGAACTCGGTTCCCATGTGGCGTACATGCTGTAATCGCCCTCAGGAACTCTCGTGACAGACCACCCGCCCCATTCGAGAGGCCGGTTCCAGTCCTGCGGACCGGAGGCATGCACGTGTTGAGACCCCATGTGGCCCGCGGTGCTGGTCGACCAGCTGCCGAGGTACGACATGAAGCCGCGGTCGCTGTTGTCGAGCACGATGTCTGCGCGGTTGGCCAGGGCGAGGGAAGCCGCTGCAGCCGAGGCCGAAGCCGCCGTGGCGGTCAGGGTACAATGCGAAGGCGACCCGGTGCAGGTCCACCCCTCCCGGATGGAACAGCCTTCCGTGCATCCGTCGGAATTTTCGCTGGAATTTCCGGTATCGCACTGTTCACCGCTATCCACTTTGCCGTCGCCGCAGTAGCCGTAGCAGTTCATTTGTGCATCACACCTGCCGGTGAGGATACGGTTCCCGCTCAGGCAGCCCACGATGCATAGCTGGCCCGCGCGGGTGCACCCGCCCGTGCGGCCGTAGGTATTGCCGCAGCGGAAATTCGTGTTGGGCGCCTGACATCTGCACTGCAGACATTCCTGCGAAGCGGGGCAGGTGCCCAGACCGGGTTCCATGCACGTTTCGCCCACATCAATCGTTCCGTTCCCGCAGGAGGCGGGAATGGCCTGAGACCTCCACAGCGCCGTGGGCTCCACAATGATGAGCACGACCGCCAACAGCGCAAAGAGGCCGATGGGGAGGATGAGCGAGCGAAGGCGCAGGAGGCGGGGGACCATAGGAGGACGAAGGAAAAAAGAATTACTGGCAGGTGCACGATTCAATGAAGCACGAACCGTTACCGCACTTCAGATTGATCGAGCACTGGGCCTGCGGATTATTTGCGCCATTGCAGCAGACAGGCGGCTGTGGACAACCATTGGGGCCGGGACCCAGCTGCGGCACCAGCACGCCGTTCGGGCAGTAGGGAGGGGAGAGGGCAGGGCAGATGGTCTGGCAATCCTGCGGACAGTTACACAAGTTCTCTCCCGGCCCGCACTGGCCGTTGCCGCAGCGCGCGCAGGTGAATGAACCTCCTGTCAAGAGACACGAGCCATTAGGACCGACACGATCACTTGAGATCTGTTGCAGGCCGGCGCAACAGGGCGGGGGGAACTGCACGACCGGTCCGGTCTTGCCTTCCTGAATACAGGCTTGAGCGGAAGAGGATCCGCCAGCGACGCACCGGCAGTTCTGCTGGTCGCACACGAGCCCCTTCAGCGGACACTTGTCGTAGTTGAGGCTGGGTTCGCACTGGCTGTCTTCTTGGGGATCCAGCCAGCCGTTACCGCAGGTCGGGCCTGGAGGAGAGCAGTCTTGTGGGCAATTGCAGTGGTTCTCCCACTCTTCGCACGTGCCGTTGCCGCAGTCGGTGCAGAGTAATCCGCCGACTGGGAGCTCCGTCGGACATGAGCCGTCCGGCTGGGGAACGGATCCCGGATTCACTCCCGTGAGGTCCGGGCAACAGGCGGCGCCGGGAATGACTGGAGCTGTTTTCCCTGCAGGAGTGCAGTCCGGGCAATCCTGTTCACAGGTGCACTTATCCTCGCCCGTACCACAGGTGCCATTACCGCACGTCTGCCACCAATTGTCGATGCACGTGCCCAGAGAACCGTTATCAGGAGCCACACACATGTCACCGACAAGGGTGCTGCTCGGTCGGATGCCCGCGTTCCTGCTGCAGCAGCTGGTGGGGCCGAAGACGGAGGAGGAGTAGACGGTCTCGCCATTGTTCGCGCAGCCTGCGGAGGAGGAAGAAGAGGAACTGCGGGGGACGCAACGGCAGCAAGATCCCATGCAAGAGCTGAGATCTCCGCATGCGTCGGTGCATTCAAGCTGGCCGTTGAAGCAGTCGAGCGGGATGTGCTCGCACTGGTTGTTCACCTTCTGGGCGAGACACTGGTAGCCGCTGGGGCAGTTTTGCCAGTACCCTGCAGAGGAACTGGAAGAGGAAGAAGGTCCGGTTCCCGGGAACCACGCGTACGCGCCTTTACCGCCGTCTCCCACCCCCACGAACTTGCCGGCACCATAGGTGACGGACAGATAATTTTCCGAGAATCCCTGCTGCAGGCTGCCGACGACATTCCGCACCCACGTCTGGCCGTCGGCGGAGTAGGCCCCTGCGCCCGACATGCCCACCGCCACAAACCTGCCATTGCCGTAGGTGATGCCGTGCAGGATGGACGAATCCACTTTCATGTCCGCAATTCCCGTCCAGCGGATCCCATCGGTCGAGTACGTACCCTTGTTTTCCTCTCCCACCGCCACAAACCTGCCATTGCCGTAGGTGATTGCGTTGAGGAACGTCGTTCCGACTTGCAAATCACTAATGGCCGTCCATGTGGCGCCGTCCGTGGAATAGGATCCTTTGCCATTCGGTCCCACCGCCACGAATTTTCCGTTGCCGTAGGTGACATCGAACAGGTGTTCGCCATAGCTCCTGGTGTCTCCGATGGCCGTCCAATTGATGCCGTTGACCGAGTAGGCGCCTCTGCCCGAGTTGCCCACTGCCACGAACTTTCCATTGCCGTACGTGACGGAGAGCAGGGAGGTTGATCCCACCTTCATATCACTGATGGCCGTCCAATTGATGCCGTCCGTGGAATAGGCGCCTTTTCCTGAGGTGCCCACCGCCACGAATGTGTTGCCATTGTACGCGACGGAAGCGAGCGGGCTCGTTCCGACGCGCATGTCACTCACCCTGGTCCAGGGCATGAAAGCTGCGGGCGAGCGTTCGCAGATGCTGGGCTGGCCGCTACAGGTCCATCCGCTCTCGATCTGGCAGCTCGCCGAGCAGCCGTCTCCAGCGCGGGTGTTCTGGTCGTCACACTGTTCGTTCCCTTCGATGCCTCCATTGCCGCAGGTCGGACCGCCTGCCGCACCTGTGGCGAGCACTTTGCCGTTTCGTCCGTTGCCGCCGATGTAGTAGTCGCTCACCGTACCCAGCATCCACAGTTCCCCCTGGTGAGAGACGGCCTGATCGGGCACGAAGTCGTTGAGGCCCGAAGGCAGTGCTCCGGAAACAATCTGCCAGTCCGTTCCGTTCCGGGTGACCGCAGCCGATCCGGCGAACGAGCCCGTTTTGCCGATGAGCCAGATAGAGCCGTTGTGCGTCACGGGACGCAGCAGACGGGCGTTGGCGGTCTGGGAGGGGAGGGTAGACACCTGCGTCCAGGAAGAGCCGTTGTTCGACATGTACACCTTGCGCGTACTCGAGCGGTCCAGGATGAAGAGACTGTCGCCGATTGTGAAGGCGTCATCTTTGGTGACGTGGAAGGGCAGGTCCGGCTGTATGCGAGCCCAGCTTCCGCCATCGTGCACATAGATTTCTCTGGAGGGACGTGCGACGGCTGTCTGTCCGATGAGTGAGCTGATCAGAGAGCCGAAGAGGGAACCTGAGAAGGGCGAAGCTTTGTCGGAGCCGCCGAGCAGGTAGGTGCGATTCCCCACGCGCAGCGCTGCAGCATCGTAACGGGGAACCGGGAGAGCGAGATCAGGGTTGCTCCTGAAGCCGACCGTCAGAAGGTTGGGGGTTTCGAACGCCCAATGTGCCACGCTGCTTTCATCGGCGAGACCGCCGAGCAGGAGGGCGCCGACCTCACCCAACTTCAGTGAGGCGGCATTCGAGAGCGGCTGTGGCAGAGAGGCGACTCTGCGCCACGAGAGCCCATTGTCAGAGCGGAATTCATCATCAGACTGTCCCCAGAAATCCTTGCCGCCGACGATGTAGAGATAGTTACCGTTGCTGAAGAGGGCGTATTCCGAGATGGTGCTGATGAGGTACGACTCACCCAGGGTGCGCCAGTTGAGCGAGCCCGGCGGCGGATTCACGCAGCGGCAGTCAGCAGAGCAGCTCTGAGGCGGAGCGCAGCGGTCATCGAATCCGTCGCACTGTTCCTGTCCCTCCACACGATCATTGCCACAGTAGCTCGTCAGACACTGGCAGGTGTCTCTGTTGCAGAATTCCTGATTGGGGCAGGGGATATTCGCCTCGCACTGCTCGCCCGGATTCAGCTGGCCATCTCCGCACCGGCCGCCCTGGGCGGAGGAGGAGGAACGGCCGCACGCGAGCTTGCACTGGTCGTACGAGGTATACGGACAGGAGGGAGTGAAGGAGGGTTGGCACAATCCTGCAATGCAGCAGAACCGGGCCTGTTCAGAAATCGCTGACGAAGAGCTGCGCGGTTGCGAGGCAGCGGATGAGCTGGAGACGGGGCGGGGGCAATCCATCGGACAGTTGCAGTAGTTTTCGCCTGTCGTGCACTTGCCGTTGCCGCACTGACGGATGCAGACGAGGGAGAAGGTGATATCCGGACACTGGCCGGAGGGCTGTGGGGCAAGATTGGGCCAGGCCACCAGACCGGAGCAGCATGGGCGCCAGGAAGCTTCGTCGATGACTTCGCCTTCTCTCGCACAGGTGCCGGCAGAAGATGAACTCACGCTGCTGACGCGCGAGCTGCTCGAACGGGAGATGGAGCTGGAGGAGGGAGTCGTAGCGATGCAGCCGCCGCACTGTCCCAGGCATCCGTTGTTCCCGCAGATGCCCTGGTACCGGAGAGTCGTGCCCGGAGGGCAGTCGAGCGGGAGCTGGAGGCACTGACCATTGGGGCATTGCGAAAGGCAGATGAAGCCTTCCTGACAACCCTGCCAGGGCTGGGCCTGGCAGACCGGAGCGATGCTCGAAACCGCGCTGCTCACGCGCGACGAACTGGATGAGGAAACGGGGGCATCGACAGGTTCGATGCGCACAGCGTCGGCACTGAGGCCGTAGGGGTTGGTGAGCACGACGGAGAGGCGGTTTCCTGAGATGGTGTAGGATCCGAGATCTTTCCACGAGACGAAGCGATACATCGGGCCATTGGGCGGGAACGAGTGATCCACCGTTACACTTCCCACCTGCTTTGCGCTCTCCTCCGGAGCGCCGTTGCGAATGGAGTACACGGCGTTCTTATTGACGAAGTTGCTAATTGAAAGGGCTCCGTAGGTGGCCAGCACGCGGTAGCGGCCGGGGGAAACGGAGAAGCTCCACGAGGCCATGGCATTAGAATTCGGCAGGGTTCCGTATTTCAGGGTGATGTCGTCGTCGAAGAGGGGGGTCGAGACGGGGCCGATGGACCAGTCGCCGGGCATGGGGAACTGTCGCTCCTCCCACTCCCCTCCGGAAGCGCGGAAGCCAGGATCGCCGTTGTCGATGAGGGTCACGCCGAGTGGTGGAGGGAGAGTAGAGCTGACGTTCTTCACGATGCGGATGGCAGAGACGACGATGGGGCGGGACATCGGCTCGGAGGGCGTGGGGGGCGGGGTCGGAGCGTGCTCCACTCTGAGCGAGTTGGAGGCCGCCGCCACCTGTCCGATTTTGATCCACACCATGGTCTTCGTCAGGTCGGGCCATGCCGGGCAGAGCGGGCTGCCGAAAGGAACGAACAGCGGTTGGACCTGCCGGCTTCCGTCGTACACGCGCCAGAAGCTGGGGGGACAGGGAGTTTGGTTGGGATTGCCCTTGGTGACTTGTACGTAGATGTCGTAGGTGTTGTGCGGCAAGACCTGGAGTGACCACGAGGAGAGCGTGGTGTTCTGCGGAGTGGTCGAAGTCGAGAAGTTGGGGCTGCCGGTGTTGAGGGTGGTCGTCACGTTGGCAGTGAGCGGTGTTGCAGAGGGGGAGCAGGCACACGCGTCACACGCGCTCCCTTCGCCGCAGGAGTAGTCAGCCTCGCAGGCCTCGCTGGGTTCGAGCGTCGTATTGCCGCAGAGGGAACAGCTTTTGCAGGCGATGCAGTTGCGTCCGACAGGGCAGCCCTCATTCGAGCCTGTTTCGCAGACCTCGCGCGGGATGCCGCTCGGTTCGAGGTAACCGTCGCCGCACTGCGAGACGGGCAGACACACGTTGCCCGGACCCACGTAGTAGCCGGGAGGACACTCGACCGGCTGGCAGGTGCATTCCACTCTGGTCGTCGGGTAATCCCCCCCCGGTCCTTCAATGAAGGTGCAGGAGGCGAGGGTGCCGTCGGGGCAGCAGCGGCACTCGCCGTAATTTGGATCACAGGATGTGTTCCCATACTGGCAGGTGCAGCAGCCCATCTGCGTATTCCACACACCCCCGCGCATGGAGCACTCCATGGTGATGTCGCTGGGGTAGATGGGATTAAAATTCCGGATCACGAAGCACGCCGAGTCGCCGATGGTGGACATTCCACCGGACGTTCCTCCCTCCTGGCCACCGGTTTTCGGCGGCATCATGCCATAGGAATCACTGGCCATCTGTCCTCCCGATTCGCCGCCTGCATCAGGAGGGATGTAGCCGCTGTTTGGCATGCTCGCGGCTGCGGAGTACCACATGCCTGCAGAGGCGAAGACCGCGCTGGACACATTTCCTCCAAACCAGGGGGTACTGCTGGCTGAACCGAAGGTGGGCAACCAATTGAAGGCAGAGGAAGAAACGGAAGAGGCAACGGGCAGAGGCGGAGGAGAATAGGTGGCGCTCCAGGCGGCGCTGCTGGAAGGCTTCGTCCACCAGCCTGCCTGCGATGCGGAAGAGGCCTGGCTCGCCCATGAGCTGCGGGCGGAGCTGACTACAGAACCTGTGGGCACGCACTGGTTGTTGATGCATTCCGTGTTGCCCTGACAGCCGTTGTAGGGCGCGGAGTAGTCGCAGGTGGTGTTGCACCGTGCGCGGGGCTCGATCATGGGATACTGCCTGATGCGCGGGTTACTCACACAGATGTACGGAAAGCACTCCGGATTGCTGGTACATCCCTTTCCATTGGTGGGAGGAGACATGCCGAGGAACGCATCAATCTGATCGTTGGGCACGCACGATCCGCTGATGCACTGTGCGGCTCCGCACCCGTTGTAGGGAAGGGAATAATTACATGCAGGAAAACCCGAATCGGCACGGGGAATGGCGGTAATGGCTTGCGCGGGGGACATCGCGCGCTCGATGCGCACGGCATCCGCGATGACGCCGTTGGTGGTGAGCGCCTGCGGGCGCGAGAGCGTGACCGAAACGGTCGGACCCCTCACCGTGTACGTGCCGAGCAGCACCCAGTTCTTTCCGTCAAACACATTGCCGGCAGGATCGACTTTCTGGTTCACCGTTGCGGTGCCGATGGTGGTCACCCCATCCTTGATCGTGTAGGGGGCCTGATTCGTGAGCAGGCTGTAGGCTTTGAACGTGACGTAGATCTTGATGGAACCGGCAGTGACATTCGAAAAGGTCCAGGTCGCCGAAAGGTTGGGGTCGGTGACGACGGCCGGAGAGACGAGATCTCCCCCATAGCCCAGCGCATGCTGAAAGCGTTGCCAGCCTTGTCCTGCAGTCCTGAAGCCCGCATCTCCGTCATCTATTGTCACGGAACTTCCGGCGGCGAGCTGTCCCTGCAGGGAATCTTCCTGCAAATTCCACAGCGTGCCGGTAAAAGCCGCGCCGACACTGAGGGCGAGGATGGAGAGGACGGCCAGTCGTTTGGTAACCATGGAGAAAGAGGGAGAAGTATTTGCTGAATCGTACCATTGCAGGAATACAGCGCATCCGTGATGGCTTGACGGGAACGATGAAAACAGACAAAGAAACAAGGAGTGCAGGCGAGGGAACCGACGCAGGTTTCCTCGAGTGCACTCCTGTCTTTTCCATCTCTCTACTTCGCCGTCTCTTCCACTCTCCGCTCCCGGATCACGTTGACCTTGATCACTCCCGGATACGTGAGGTCCTTTTCGATCTTCTCGGCGATGTCTTTGGCCAGTTTGGCCTGCTGCAGGTCATCCACTTTCTCGGTATCCACGTACACGCGCACCTCGCGGCCGGCCGAAATCGCGAAGGCGCGCTTGACGCCTTCGAAGCTCTTGGCGGTCTCTTCCAACTCCTTCAGACGGCGCACGTAGGCCTCGAACGACTCGCGCCGCGCACCCGGCCGGGCGCCGGAAATGGCGTCTGCGGCGGCGACGATGAAGGCCTCGGGCGACTCGATCGGCACATCGTTGTGATGGGAGGCGATGCAGTGCAGCACCTCGGGGCGCACTTTGAATTTTCGTGCGATCTCGAGACCGATCTCCACGTGCGTGCCTGACACTTCGTGATCGAGGGCCTTACCCACGTCGTGGAGCAGACAACCCTCGGCCACTATCTTGGCATCGGCGCCGATCTCTTCGGCGAGCATGCGGCCGATGTTCGCCATTTCCAGAGAGTGCTTGAGCACGTTCTGGCCGTAGCTGGTGCGAAACCGAAGCCGCCCGATAATCTTGAGCAGATCCTGGGGGTAATTGGTGATGCTCAGTTCCTCCGCGGCACGCTTGCCAAACTCCAGCATCATCTTGCCGACCTCCTCCTTCATTTTTGTCACGACCTCTTCGATGCGTGCCGGCTGAATGCGGCCGTCTTTGATGAGTTTTTCCATCGCCAGTTTCGCCACGTAGCGGCGGGCCAGATCGTAGCCCGAGATGACGATGGCGCCGGGGGTATCATCAATGATGATGTCCACGCCGGTTGCCGCCTCGAACGCGGTGATGTTGCGTCCCTCTTTACCGATGATCTTGCCCTTCACGTCGTCGGAAGGCAGTTGCACGACGGTCGCGGTGGATTCCGTGGCGACCTCAGAGGCGTAGCGTTGCATGGCTTCGGCGAGCAGATTTTTCGCCTCCTCCTCGGCCTCCTCCTTGAACTGCTCTTTCACGAGCTTGGCCTGGCCGGCGTAGAAATCTGAAAATTCACGGACGAGTTCCTCTTTCAGTTGTTCTTTTGCCTGTTCCTGCGTGAGTTTCGACACACTCTCCAGCGCCTCGCGATGCTTGGCGCTCGCCGCCGTCAGTTCCGTCTTCAACGTGGCGACTTCCGATTCCTGCTTCTGCACGTTGGCGCGCTGGCGCTCCACTTCGTGCACCTTCTCGTCGAGGGATTTTTCTTTCTCCTCCAGGCGGCCTTGTTCCTTTTCAATCTTCGCCTCCATCTCGGTGGCCTGCGCTTTGGCCTCGGAGAGAATTTCTTTCGCCGTGACACGCGCTTCGGCTTCCGCCGTTTTGATCTGGCTCTGCGACTGCTGAACGCGCAGGGTCAGCCGATCGAGCTCTTGCTCTTTCTTGGCGATTTCGTTCTGGAGCGAGACACTGACGTGCTTTCCTTTCGAGAACCAGAACCAGCCGGCGAGAACGCCGAGCAAGCACCCTGCGAGGAGTGCGAGGAATACGATGGTGTAGTCCATGGGGACATGGGGCAGGGAAATAAGCCCTGCTCCGACTCAAAAGCTTCTTACCTGTCTATCCTCCCTGGCAGGAGGCGGACCGATGTGTGGCGAGAGAGGAAAGTCACAGGAGGAAGATTCTAAAGAAGGGGAGCAGAGGGGAAAAACGTGGATCGTAGAGAGCAGAGAAAACGCTCAGAATGAGCACGCTGACATTCTAGCGAATTTTTGCGTCTTTGCGAAGAGAGAAAGTCAGCGCTTTCTGAAGCCACCGTGTTTTCCCCAAGCCAAAAGGTTGCATTGACGTTTTGGCGGTGCGGGGTGCTGCTAGACTCCTCTCCACGTGGAACATCCGCAGCGTCAGATGGTGGAACTTCTGTACGAACGACTCGGTCGTTCGATGCGGTGGTTTCCTTCGAGCGCATCGGGCACTGGCTAGGGCCGGTACGGATGCTCCGCTCCCTGCGCGCGCAAGAAGTGAAAGAGGGCAGGGGAGTTCCAAAGGAGGATGGAACCTGTTTTTGAGCCTGTGGAAGCCAAAAAACACCTGCCGTGTTTCCGGCATTTGATTATGACTCCTGCCAAGACACCGGATCGGGGGTGCAATGGAACGCTTTGGCATTCCGATTGTTCCTCCATCGGCTTTCGCTGTACCTGCTCCCCGCAGGTGTGCTGCTCTGCCTTGTTCTGCCGGGGCTGCACGGGCGCGTTCTTGCCGGCGAGGGCGGTGTCGTGATCAGCGAAGTGCTGTGGATGGGATCGGATCTCTCCACCTCGGATGAGTGGGTGGAACTCGCCTGTTTCCCCGCATCGGATTGTGATCTCTCGGGATGGTCGCTCACGAGCCTGAAGAGTTCCGGCGAAGAGGCAATCATCATTGCGTTCGCAACGGGCACGGTTCTGTCGGCTTCGGAGGCGCGTGTGATCAGCAACTTTCCCGCGACATCGTCACGACTCGCCTCCGATCCTTGGATGACCACAACGGCGATGGCCCTGCCGAATACGAAACTTCTCTTACGACTCCGCGATGCGGCAGGCGTCATCCGCGACGAAGTGGATGACGGAGTCGGCAATCCCTTCGCGGGAGCGAACCCTTCGGGCGGTCCCAAGGCCAGTATGGAGCGCATCGATCTCTCCGCTTCCGGAAACATTCCCGAAAACTGGCGCACAGCGGTGGCGTCTCTCGGCTTCAAAGATGGTTCACCCATTTTCGGCACGCCGGGCGAAATAGCTTTGGACCGCGGCCGCGAAGGGCCGCTCTCCTCTGCATCTTCTGCTTCCTCTCAGGCCTCTCTCACTTCTTCAACCTCTTCCACTTTTTTTGCTTCTTCATCCTCCGGCTCCTTCATGAGCAGCGAGTCATCTTCTTCCCTCGACTACGCTCGGGATGACACTGCGGTGTCATCAGCATCCTCTGCTTCTTCTGCTTCCTCCTCCTCCTTTGTCCTCATCACCGAAGTCCTCGCGAATCCCATCGGAGCGGATACCGACGAGTGGATCGAGATCGCGAATCTGGGAGCGGGTTCTGTGAATATTGCGGGATGGGTGCTCGACGATGGCAATTCCTCTGCGGAGTACATCATCCCACCGCGATCCGGTGCTGATTTTTTCCTGCTCCCGGGCGAGCATGTTTCTTTTCGAAAATCCCAGACAGCCCTTCCGCTCGATAACAGCGGCGAGCGCGTGAGCCTCATGAGCGGCTCTATGCTCATCGATGCGTTTGCGTATCCTCTGACGGCGGAAGAAGTGAGCTTCGGACGCGATCCCAATCCTCCCTTTGCGCTTCATGCATTCTGCGTCCCAAGCGAAGGAAGAAAGAATGTCAGCGAGCCGCTCGCTCCGCGCATCATCATCCAGGATGCCGGTGCAGCCACAGTCGGCAGCGCGTTCGTCGTCGGCGAAGGGCATGTCACGCTCAACCTGCAGGCCGCACTGGGAGCGGGTTCCCTCGCTTCCGCAGCATGCGTGTGGGATTTCGGCGATGACGCGGTGAGCAGCGCGTGTAACCCGTCATCGCACACGTTTTCCGATCCCGGCGACTATGCCGTGCGCCTCACGGTGCGCGATTTCTGCGGCGGGATCTCGGTGAGTACGCTTGATGTGACTGTGCTGCCAGAAGAGGAATCCGTCGTGCACTCTTCTGTTTCTTCTGCATCCTCGATTTCATCGGTTTCCTCTCTTTCCTTTAGTTCCTCTATTTCCTCTATTTCTTCGCTTCCCTTTATCCGTGTAGAAACCGGAGTCATCTTGAGTGAAGTGCAGATGATGGGTGATGAATGGATCGAACTCTGGAATCCGACCGACCACGAAATTTCTCTCGGAGGCTGGATGCTCGATGACCTCCGTGAAGGCGGGCTTGCCCACCGTAGCTCGAAGAGCGGAGGCGGGAGTAAGCCATGGAAGCTTCCTGTGGATTCCAGAATCCGAGCAGGGGAGTATCTGATTTTTTCCAGAAATGAAACCAAACTCCAGCTCAATGATTCGGGCGATGACGTGTGGCTCATCGCTCCCGATGGTTCCTGGTCGGATCACGTCACGATTCCGAAGCTGAAGTCGGGCATATCGTTCAGTTTCTGCGATGGGGAATGGAGAAGTTCCGACCCCACTCCGGAGTTACCGAATGCTTGTCAGACAACGGTGTCGTCACCTGCCCCATCTATTGCAGTCACAAAGAAATCCATCGTCGCGACCACGCCCGCATTTTCGCGAACGCGCTACGTCGTGGCTTCTCAATCCTCTATTTCTTCTATTTCCTTTTCATCCTTTCAATCCGGTTCGTTCCTCATGTCCTACGCGCTGTCTGAACTCCCAGCCACCCTTACCGCCGCAGGCCCTGTTGCAGAACAGTCCTCCGTCCCCGAAGTGGGCGCGCTGGGGGCGCTTTCGGGGCTTGGGATTGCCCTGATGTGGTTTGGTCGCAAATGGTGGGGGCTTTGAGGATCTCTTGAAATTGCGTACACATTTGTGTACACTATGGATCGTTCTTCCCCTTCATACCATGGCAAAGACCCGCACGATTGGCGTCCGCTCCCTCCGGGCGAATATGCAGAAGATCCTCAACGAGGCACGGAGGGACAATGTCCACTTCGTCATCATGCGCTTCGGCGAGCCGGTGGCTCATTTAGTCCCCGTAAAACCGCGAAGGAAGCGGACAATGGAGCAACTGGAAGCGGATATCGCCGAGGCCCGGAGGCAGATCGCGAGAGGCGAGTGGTACACGACCGAGGAGGTCCGGCAGATGCTCGGACTCCCAGCATCAAAATATCGTCGTCAGCGCATCAAGACCTCGCGCAGTTACCGCCAATGATCGCTGCGCGCATCCTCGACAAGATGGAGTGGTATGCCGCCCATGTCGATCCGCTGCACTTTGCCAAACCGTTGCAAGGCAGCCGTCGGGGTTTATTTCGGTTCCGTGTGGGTGATTATCGCATCCTCGTGGATGTGAAGGGCCGTATGCACGTCATCGAAGTCTTTGCCGTCCGCCACCGCAGAGAGGCCTATCAGTCATAGGTCCCTCCCGTTCTTGGCTTCAGCGAAGGCTTTAAGCCTCCCCTTGAGAGAAAAGGCGATTTTTGGTACAATAGTGAGATTTTATGACACAAAAACTCTTTCCGTATTTCGGGTCTGAGGGCCTGCGCGAAGCGCGACTGATTTTTATGTCTTCCGAGAAGCCGAGTGAGCGCAGCGGCGAGGCCATGCGCGAGAATCTGGAGAAGCTCGGTCCGCGCTATGCCGAGGTCATCAAGCAGCTCCATGACGCTGCCAGCTATGCCGGTGATGCGAATCTGGCGAAGCTTCTGGAGGATCCCGAAACGCAGCAGATGATCGCCGCACAGGTGGAGCTTCCCCCGGGGGAGCTCACGAAGAAATGGCTCAACGAAATCGCCTTGGTCTTCCTCAGAAAAGCGCATGAGGCCTTCAAGAGCGAAGACAGTGAAGTGCGCGGCTGGAAGGACAAAACGACGGACCAGGCCAAGAAGTGCGCCGAGATCTTCCGCACGACCCTGAGCGAAATCGATGCTGCGAAGAAGACGTACGGCGAGGAGCTGCCGGGCTTCGGCGGCGACGAGGGCAAGGCACTCTTGGAGCTCATGCGCCGGGGAGCCGATCAGCCCAAACTCAAAGAGAAATTCGACAAGCTGCTGGATCTGCAGAAAGAGATGCTCTGGGCGGACGAAACTGCACTGGGCAAGACCGCGCATTGGAAGGCCAGGCTCACGACAGTCGGCGTCGCCGATGCCGCTCTTGCTCCTCTCGATGCGACGGTCGATCCCACGGCCCGCCGAAAGCTCCTGCTGGAGCTCGTGCGCAGTGCCGCAGGCGTGCTGGAATCAAAAGACCAGAAGATCGTAGGCGACGCGATCGGCAAGATCGATGAAGCGCTGACGCGGGTGGATGACGAGAGAAAGGAACATTTGATGCGGCGCTTTCCCGAGCGCCTGAAGTACCTCTACCGCCTCGGCGGTTCCGACATGGATGCGGTGCTCGAGAATGCGGTGGCGCGGGATGGCATGTTCTCCTTCGATATCTTCGAGACGAACCTGCGCGAGCTCATGGGGGTGAAACTGGAGCCGAAGAACCGCACGGATCTTCTGCGCACTCTCGGTCTGGCGAGTGATAAAGAGCGCAAGGTGGTCACGGAAGACGCCATCAAAAAAGCCGCGGAGTACCTGCGTGCAACCCTGAAGCTCAATAATCCCACGGGCATCTCGCTCTCGGCGCTCGCCCTGCGTGCGCGACTGCCCGAGGCGGCCGCGAATGAACTGGCGGAATCAAAACTGCAGATCGGTCTCGGAACACTCATCGAGATGGCGCAGAAAATTAATGCGCTTGCGGTTGGTCCTGTGAGTGATCCTGTCGAGAAATACCTGGAATCTGTTCTGCTCGATTCCAAGCAAATCAATGGAAAGGATCGCAAGGTGCTGAAGGACAAGGCCAGGTTCATGGAGATGGTCGGGTTCCTGCTCTACGGCGACGGCGCCAATCCTCTCGAGAGGGGCGCCAAGGCGGCACAGGCAGCCGAAAAATTCTGGAAGGACACCATCGGGGATCCGGGACTCGTCGAGACCATTGACGGCACGGGGGTGGTGAAAGAAGGCAAAGAGCCGGCTGTGACCAATGCAATCAAGACGCTGCAGGTGACGGTCAAGGCGAGCGAGTGGCACACGGCCATGCGCGATGGCGGCGTGCACGAGCTCACGTGGAAAGACACTGCGAAGCAGTATGCGAGCGCGCTCGGAACAACTGTCGCCGCAGCGGCGCCCATCTGGTGGGACTACATCAAATCCATTCCCCGCAATTTCTGGGATAGTGAGGGTGATCCTGCCCTCCGCACGATCCTCGATCGCCGCAAGGGTCTTGAGCAAGGCAAGGCCGCTCTCGGGTCGCTGCTCACCACCTCCAACGGGGCCAAAGATCTGCTGCAGAGGTCCGAAGTCGGACTCGGGCACCTCAAGGCCGCACAGGAGCAGGCGATCAAAGGGGATGCGGTCACCTCGCCCAGAGACAACATCGAGCAGGCCCGGGCGCTGCTCATGGCCAACCAGTATGTCATCGGACAATTGAATGTCCTCGGCTGGAATATGCGCTCAAAGAGACTCCGCCAATTGACGCTCTGGATGTCCATGTTCAAGGGAACCACGAAAGATCCCGAAGCGGGCCTGAAAGCGGCAAAGCAACTGCTGCAGGCTTCTGCGGCTCTGGTGACGCCCGAGGCACAGGACACATTTGTGGATGAGCAGATGGCGAAGATGAACGCGACGGACAAGCAGGCATTCCTGGGCTACACCGATGCGCGTGCCCTGGTCGAGAATCAGGAGGGCCGCGACATTACGGCGCCCTTGAAGCAGCGCGGTCTCACCTTAAAGCCCCGCGCTTTAGACCTCCTCCGCCAGACAAAAGATCCGGCGAATCCCGCACTCAATCTGGCGGCGAACGTGGGCCGCTGGCTCATGGATCCGCCCGACAGAGTCAGCGCTTCGCTCCTCATCGTGTTGCAGGATTCCCCCGCGAAGGCGGCGTTCATCACGGCGTTCATCACAGGCGCGGAACAGACCTACACCCATCAGGGTCGCGAAGAGAAAGTCACGGTGGCCGATGCCCGCATGGCGGTGGATGTGCTGCAGCAACGCCTCCTCTTCGAGATGCGCGGCTCGATCAAGGCCCGCGAGCAGATTGAGGATGAAGACGAATTCACAAATCCCGTCGACCGATGGCTGCGCACTGGTATCGAATCCATGAAGGAACTGTGGAATACCGATATGGTGGGCAAGGCCGAGGTCATTGCCATTCTCTTTGCCGCCTACTGGATGATTAAGGAGGCGTGGAAGAGCAAGAAGGGCAAGTTTGTCCTCCTCGGTCTCCCGGTTCTGCTCGGCGCGAATGCGATCATCAAGCAGCGCACGGGCCGCGATCTCATGGGTGAGAACCTGCGCTTTAAGAATAAGGAGGACCGTGCCTCTCCGCTCGAGGCCTTCCGCCGACGCGGCGCGGCCTTAGACAAGCGCTATGCCGTACTCATGCAGCCCTCGGGGCAGGCGGCGATCCGCGCCCTCATGAATGAGAAGAATCCCGTGAGCGTTGCAGAGCTCCTCGACTGGCGCAATGCCGTGAAGTCCGGCGGCGGCAAGAAGTTCTCGGTCGGAAAGCCCGCATCACTCCAGATCACCGATATCGCAGATAATCTTGGTACAATAGATTCCACAGAAAAGCCGTATGAGATTGCATATCTCGCTTTCGAAGCCCTGTGCGCGGATGTCGCGCGCATCAACGGGCTCACCGGAGGCAATACCGATACCAATGCCGAGCAGGGCGCGGACCTCATCCGGCAGCGCTACGTCATGAAGCGTTCCGCAGGGCTGCAGCCTGCCACGATGTTCGAGGTGATCATGTCGGAGTGCCAGATGCCCACGAAAGAGATGCTCGAGAACCGCAGTTACCTCGAGGCCGTCGCCGACCTGTTCGGTTACACCTACGATGAAGCTGCGGCGCTCGTGAAGAAGTACGGCGTGCAGGCGTGGGTGATGATGAAGCAGGGGGTGCATAAGGTGCCGGAGATTGCGGGGGCGGCAGTCGATTACGCAGGAGCCGGATGGGATGGTTTCAAGAACTGGGCGGCACTTACCTGGGCCAAAGGGAAGCCGGAGATGACAGAAAGTATTTCTGCGCTGTGGAGGTTCCTCAGTACCACAACGGTGGCAGGGGGGATGACCCTCGTGAGCGTGACGCCCGATGCGGCCTCGTGGGTGATCGACAAATCTATCTTCGTCGCAAACGGGGGAAAAGATATCGCCCTTGCCACCTACCGCACACTGCTCAGGAATGGGGTCACGGGGCCAATACTTGATTCCTTTATCAAGGAGTTGAAGTCGGTCACCGGCTGGGATATCGATGCCTCTTGGAAGACTCCCGAACACAAAGAAAAGCTTTCGGATCTCGGCACTTTCATTGAAGAGCTCTCAAAACAGGTGAGCTCAGTCGCAGAATTACCGCCCAATCATGAGGTGTATTTCAAAGATCTGCTCAAGAGCATCAAGGGTTTTGTCATAGATGGCGGTCCCGAGAAAACGCAGGACCGTCTTCTCACGTACGAGCTTGCACGGAGACAGGTTTTCTCTTTCCTCGCCGCCGAACGTATTCGCGCAATCAAGTCGCTCAAGGGGAAGCCGGCAAAAGATCTTCATCTCACGCTTCCGCTAAGGCCATCCTGGACTGCCGATGCAAAGCAGTTCCACACAGAAAATTCGAAGGATCTTATCTATCCCTATTTTTATGACAACTACAGTCTTTCCGTGATGCTTTCGGCGCTCGGTAATCAGCAAACGTTCGTCGGACTGATGAAGCTCTTTGTCGAAAAGAGGCCCGATCTGATTCGAAGTCAGGTCTTCGATTGGCTTCTCTGGCCGGGAATCCACGAGTACGTCACGCGTGATGAAGCGGGGGCATTCCTGCTCAAGCAGATGGAATCCTATATCGGGAATCTGCTCATGGACGCGGAGAAGACCCTTAAGCCGGATGAATTCAAGCGTTACAAGGCGTACGTCTCGACGCTCATGACAAATGTCATGGCTGAGATGATCTTGGATACCGATGCTGACAAAAAGCCCGTTGATCTGAAGCTGCTCAAGGGTCAGGCAAAGGAGTTTTACCGGCAGTTGCTTATGCGGCGCGGGACACTCGATTCGCATACGGATATGGCGAGGGCAAACCTCGAACTCTACGAACAGTTTGCACAGCCTGCAGTGCCGGGTAAGCCTCAGCTCGACGAACCTGTCGATCTTCTGGAGGTGGCGAATGATAAGGATCTTCGCTGGATTCTGCTTGGCGAGGCACCGCCGGAATCGGCTCCGGCTGCACCTGCGGCTCCTGGTGCGCCTCCTGCAGCGCCGACGCGGATGCCCACCACTGATGTGGATCGTCTGCGCAGTCAGCTGGATACAAAAATCGGGAGTCCGGCTGGCCGTAAGGAACTTCTCGCAGCGCTCAACAGGCCGGGTATTGGTGCCCTGGAGGGGGAAATTCGTGCGAAATTCGATGCACTGCCAGTGCTGGCGAATCCGGATATGGGTGCCAAACCGGAAGATGTTGAGCAATTTGTCACGGGGTTGCTCGGTAAGACCGCGCCCAAGGCAGAGGCCATAGGAAAGAAATATCTCGATGATTTAATAGAGAACAGGGGCATGACAGAGGATCAACGGATGCAGTTTGCGGATTGGTTCGCCAATGAAATTGCATCCAAGCGATCCGAGTATCCCGGGCATCCCCGCTTTCAGCGTTTCCTTGATCAGGGAGCAGCTGCTCTGCTCTCTCAAACGGCGGAGGCACTCAGTAAGATTCCGCGGGCCACACTTCTTTCAGATCCACGGATCAAGGCCACGTACGAGCACACGCTTCTCGCTCTCTATCAGATGACGGCGGAGGGCAAGGATCATGTGCTTTCGGATGATGCCTCTCGATTACTTGAGTATGTGCTCTTTGGCGGCGAGAAAGGGAAGTATCAGGAGTATGTGAATTATCTGACGGCGCATGGCAGGCTCGCGCCTCCTTCCCTGCTCACGGGCGGCGGCCGGAGAATGCGTAATCCCGGAACGTGGTTCTCGCCTTACGCGACAGATGCCGAAATGCGTCTTTCACTGGGGGCTTCTATGAGTGCATCGACCATTGCATCGATTGCAAACAATTTCATCCAACCGCACCACACAGATGCAAAAGCAGTCCCGTGGTAAATTGACAAAAATCCATAATTGTTTATCATTATAAACCATGCCCATCATCCCTCCAGAAGACAACGGCGATATCCCATCTGAGGACAAGGGTCAACCGAACCTGCCGCGTGGTGGTCTCAGTGATGTGCAGTGGCAAGAGTTTGAGGATTGGTTTTACCATGGTGCGGATTTAAGATTAGATGGTCCTGAGGATCTCACTCCTGAAGAATTACAGAGAGAAATTTCTAAATTCCATGAAGAGAAACAGCATGGTGAAACACCAAAGATGGGAGTATCCGAGAATATTGCAGGTCAACGTGAGGCAACTGGAAAAAAAGCACAGGACATAGCCGGTGAAGCTGCCGGAGAGGGCGGAATACAGTTTCTGATGTCTGACGGCAATCCCGCGGATCCTCCCCTCGTTGCTGAATATGTACGATGGAGAGATCAGAAATTCATCCCACCTCTTCCGGACGGGTGGACTCGGGATAATCAACAGAATTTGTTTCAGGAGTTTCTTGAGGAACGTTCATTGGGTGGTGCTGCCACTGAGCCCTGGAACAATACTGCGGGATCCGGAGAGCAGAGCAGACCGCAGGCACAACGTCCTGACACATTGGCGGAGCGACATGAAGGATATTATCAAGAACTTATGAGACTCCGTTCTCATGCGGAGCGCGTAGCAGGAATTGGTTTCTATCTTGATAGAGGTTTGATTACTGAAGACATAGCAGAGATTTTCCGTGATCGTTTGCGTCACGAACCGCAGGAAGCTGTGGCTGAAGCGGATGATTCGCGCAGCGAATCAGGTGATGGTTATGCTGTAGAAACTCCTGCAGCAGGAACGCCTGCGATTCTTGCTGCGGCGAAACAAAAAAAGCAGAAGAAGAGCTTATATCGTAGATATCGAGAAAGTCGCCAACGTTGGAAGCAGCTTGGGCATACCATTGACCATGGAGTGCGTGGTACCGTTACGGGTGGGGTTGTAGGAGGTATCACGGGTCTCACCGCATTGCAGGGATTCCAGAATCTTCTTGGGGTGGGAGGGGCAATGGGCAGCGGATTTGCGAACGTTGTCTGCATGGGGCTGCCGGCGGCTCCACTGCTATACCGGCCCGCTTGTTGGGTGTACGCAAAAAGGAAACACGAGGATATCAAAATCGCATATGATCAGTGCACAAAAGATTCCCTGCACCTGGATGGTGTCCCATTAGAGGAGCATCAGCGAGTGTTCCAGCGCGAAATCAACCAACCGACCGTTGAATTGATCGATCAACCAGGAGAGCAAGAGTTCATCAAGGCGTTTCACATGGTCATACGCGATCGTCTCGCCAATATTCCCCATTTGTTAACCGAGGAACGGTATGCACAATACTGCTTCACGGTGATGGTGGAGGCGTGCAAAAATTCAGCTGCCAAAGAGGAGAATGCGCGGAACGGAGCGGAAAAGATTCTGGCGAACTATCACCCGTTTGATACTGCGGGAAACCGATTACCCGATGCTGCAGAAAGAATTTTGCACATGCGGCAGATTTCCATCACATACGGCAAGATGCTCGCCGAACGTGAGCGCCAGGAGGGTGAGAGTCAGATCACGGGTGCCATTGTCGGCGCATCGATTGCGCTCCTCTTCACCTACGGACCCCTAGCTCCCATTATCGGTGGCATCGCATGGACCGGGCGGAGGCTGTGGTGCAGGCATAAGGAAGCGCAAGTGCACATTGAGGTGAATGAGCGAAATGAACTGGTAGGGAAGGAGGGTCAGCCGATTTATAACCCTACAACCTATCGTAGTGATGTGGTATCACTCTATCGAAACGGTGATTTTGTCACACAGGCGGAGGACGAGGCGAAGCGCAAAGAATGGCGTGAGGAGGAAGGGGTAAAGTCGTGGTTGAAATCTATCGTCATACCTGCGGAATCAGTACAGCGCTGCCGGACCGGCGCCATAAAGACGCCGCGCGGCTTGGCTCTGGAGACCGCTCCGCGGGTACAGGAGCAACTGAAAAATCAGAGAATTGAACACCGGCCTCCAGTGAACACATCAAAAGTACGCGAAATTGAAATGCAAATTGAGGCGGAGACCGAGGACCTAAAGAATTTGCGTGCTCAGCGAAGCCCTTCAAAAGATGCGCTGGATCAGTGCGCAGCGAGACTGAAGGAACTGCGAAAAGCGCTCTCTGCAGAAAAGAACCCCAAACCACGATCTGGACCAGATGGAGTGATCCTCCCATTAACAATTGAAGAGATTGGAAAAAACGTTGATGCCGGTAAAGCCTTTGCCATTGCTGTTGTCGAAACCTTCCAGGCGAATGCCAAGCAGGGTTGGGTGCGCAAGAAGACTGGAGAGGCACTCGCTCCCGTTGGTTCTGCTTTTAAAGAAGCCGCGATTGACGTGGTAGTCAAGCCAGTCATCGTCGGGGGGTTGTCGGTTGGAGGTGTCTTTCTCGCCGGCAAACTCATAGGCGTGTTGGGGGGCATAACCGTCTCAACACCTGTCACTCTGACGATTGGCGGAGCGGTCGGAATTTATGCGCTTGTCCGAATGGCGGCATCTGCCATCAAGGATTTCAAATGGGGCAAAGGAGCCCATACAGAAAAGAAAGAACCGGATAAGAAATAACCTATACAATGATGAGCTTCCGTTTCATCCCATCTTCGGCTCTTCCCCTCCCGCATCATCGTGCGGAAACCTCCACTGAGGCCGAACGGCGCCTGCTCTTCAAAGAAAAGACGCCCGAAGCCTCTGCGGAAGCACCGAAAGGAAAAGAAAAACCGAAGGAAGGTGGAGAGAAGCCCAAAGACGATAAGGGTGACTCTGTGGAAAAGAAGGTGGGTAAGGAGACCAAAGAAACAGGAAAAGCCGTCAAAGATGTCGTGCCCGAGGCAGATGCACCTCTGGTGCCAGAACCGCTCAAGCCGAAAGAAGGTCCGCAGTATGTTCAGTTGCCTTCCATCACTGAGGGGCTGAAGCAAACGCGCAATGCAATCCTCACGGCAATCGGAATTGCTCTGCCTCCACTGGGAATCGCGGGATTGGCCGCAGGCGGGACTGCGCGGTATCTCAGCAGTAAGAGGACAGATGCCCCTCTCAGCCTTGGTCGCGCGGTGAAAGACACTTTCGTCACTGCGCCGAAGGAAGGGGTCAAGAGCATTTTCAGGGCGCTGACGTATCCGTTCCGTCTAGGCGGAGCTGCCGGTATCAACACGCTCAAGTTCTCCGGAGACAAGCTCTATCGCGGACTCGATGCCACGGTGGGCGAGCTCTATCGCGATCTCAGGACTGCGATCAATCACAAATTCCAATTTCCCGAGGGGACCAATCTGCTTGCTGCAGTGATGCTCGGGATCAAGCGCACACTTCTGTTCCCCAAGGATGCTGTGAGGTGGTATGCGGGCATGTGGAAAGCTCATCCCAAGACCACGCTTGCCGCCACCATCGCAATTCCGTGGATCACCATGCATGGAGCCTGGCCCGAGGTGATTGCATGGGGCAGGGATCTCTCGATCGGGATTCTGAATATCATTCAGGGCATCGCTGGCAAACTTGTCGCTCCCGGGGCGATTCCCCCTATTGTGCCTCCCATTCCATAATTTCTCCATGTCTTTCAATCTATTCAACATCTTTCGGCCCCGTTCACCCGAAGAGGCGTCGAAAGCCGGAGTGAAAGTGGAGGCGCCGGGCTGGGCGGACTATGTGTCGCAGACCATCGGTGGCATCGGGTATGCAGCCAAGAACGCCTTGCGTGCGGTCGTCACCGCCCCCACGCACCTTGCGATGGGCACGCTTGCACTGGGCAGGCGCAGCGTTGAAGGGACGCTCAGCGTTCTCACGAATCCCGTGTTCCGGCTCATCGATGGCTACCATACACGCATCGACAAGCTGCTGGCGTTCGGGGGAAAGTGAGCGAGTTTCCTCGTGAGAGGAAAGTACAGGATCGGGTAGAGCGTCTTCTTTTCTTCGTGTACCCTGCCCGCGACACATGGCCACTCTCATCCTTGCAGACCCGACTTCGCCTCGCTCCACTCGGCTCCGCCGGGCAGGCGGCACCATTTCTCTTTAATGTCTCAACTCATTCTCCAAGATGGCTCAACATTCAAAGGTGAGTCATTTGGTGCACCAGTCGATACCGATGGTGAGGTGGTCTTCAACACGGGCATGGCTGGGTATGTCGAGAGCCTCACGGATCCCAGCTACGAGGGGCAGATCCTCGTCTTCACCTACCCGCTCATCGGCAATTACGGCGTACCCACCGAGGAGAAGAACGAGTACGGGTTTGCCTTAAACCTCGAGAGTGAGCGCATCCACGTGCGCGGTGTGATCATGGCACAGGGCAGCGAGGACTTCAGTCATCAGGCTGCGGCCAGCTCGCTTCGGCGGTGGCTGGAACATCACAAGATCCCTGCCATCACGGGGGTCGATACGCGGGCCCTGACGAAGAAGCTCCGCGAGCACGGTGTGATGCTGGGGAGGATTGTCCAGGGTGAAGAATTAGGAATAAAGAATAAAGAATTAAGCACGACGATTGAGGATCCCAATGAGCGGAATCTGGTTGCCGAGGTGAGCTGCAAGGAACCCGTGACCTATGAACCTCAAGAGAATGCGACCGGCAAGTCCGTCATCGTCTTCGACTGCGGCATCAAAAATAACATTCTCCGCAGTTTTCTCAGGAGGGGCATCACCGTGCACCGCGTTCCGTGGAATTATGATCTCGCGTCTTCACCACTCACGTTCGACGGGGTCTTCATCAGTAACGGTCCCGGCGACCCCAAGAAGTGCGACGCGACGATCCGGCAGATCCAGTGGAGTATCGCAAAGAACCTGCCCACCTTCGGCATTTGCCTGGGCAATCAGCTCATGGCGCTTGCCATCGGCGGCGATACCTTCAAGCTCAAGTACGGCCATCGCGGGGTGAACCAGCCGTGCGTGGAATGGGAACTCGGGAACTCGGGAAATTGGGAACCCGGAAAGCGGTGCATCATCACGTCGCAGAACCACGGCTTCGCGGTGAAGCCAGATGCGCTGCCCGCGGGCTGGCATATCTGGTTTACGAACGCGAATGACGGCACGGTGGAGGGGATAGCGCACGAATCGGGCAGGTTCTTCTCGGTGCAGTTTCATCCAGAAGCAACCCCGGGACCAGAAGACGCCAATTACCTGTTTGATGAGTTTGTGAAAGTGCTGGAATGAGAATGTACGATTACACCCTTTTCCACCTTTGTCGTCACAAAGGTGGAGCCAAAAGACTGGCGCGCCGACGCCCGCTCCGCCCGGCCCCGTGTCTCCTCGTCAGCTCCTACAAGGATTCGGAGCTGACTCGTCGACGCTTCGCAAACAGGGCCTTCCCCTTCACCCCCCGCGGCGCGCCCCTCCCAATAGTGCTGTGAGTGTGTTGAATGTGGAAGGCATGGAGAGACGGTTCAGATATTCTTCAGCTTCTTCCATTATTCCTTGTACAATGCCACTGTGAATTTTGTTGTGCTCAGTTCTTCCCGGGGTACTACATTCCAAGCCGTCATCGAGGCGATGCAGAAGGGCGCACTCACGGCGAAGTGCCTGGGGCTCGTGACGGACAGTGCGGACAAGGCGTGCATCGACAAGGCGAAGGCGGCGGGGCTGCCGTTCAAGATTGTGCCGAAGGTGAAGGGGGAATCGCGCGAAGACTTTGACCGGCGCGTGCACGACGCCGTTGTTTCTTTGGGGGTGGAGAAGAACACGGTCATCGCGGCGCTTGGCTGGATGTTTATTTTCAGCTCCTGGTTCATCCAGACGTGGAAGGACCGGATCATCAACGTGCATCCCGCGCTGTTGCCCAAGCACGGCGGCAAGGGGATGTACGGTCATCACGTGCACGCGGCGGTGCTCTTGGCGCAGGAGAAGGAGAGCGGGGTCACCATCCACCTCATGGATGAAGGCGTGGATACCGGCCGCATCCTCCTGCAGAAAACCTGCCCCGTGCTGCCCGGCGACACGCCCGACACGCTCCAGAAACGCGTGCAGGAGCTGGAAAAGGAGTGGTATCCCAAGGTATTGCAGATGGTGGAGACGGGGGAGATTCTGCTACCTTCTCGGCTGTCACCCTGAGCTCTGTCGAAGGGTGACGTTCCTGTCATGGTTCGATCCTTCGGCACCGCTCAGGACAGGCTCCGCTCACCATGACATGGCTTTCCTTACACATCATGCCCACTCCCACCTTCACCGCCCGCTGCACCAGCTATCGCAAGATCGCGCATGACGTGTACGAGTTCACGCTCGCAACCCCGCAGGGCTTCTCGTTTCAGGCGGGGCAGTTCGTGATGTTCCAGGTACCGCTCGTCGAGAGCAGATCCGATGTGCAGGGTCGCGCCTTCTCCATCGCCTCCGCGCCGAGCGAACCTGAGCTGCTCTTCGTCGCCAAGATCAAGCAGGGGGGCCGCGCGGGACGGTGGATTTCTGAGGTGCTCACGGTTGGGGATGACGTTTTGTTCCAGGGGCCGCTGGGGAACTTCACGCTTGCCCCGAAGGCACAGGAACAGCAGCTCCTCTTTCTGGCCACGTGTTCCGGTGTCGCGCCGTTGCGCTCCCACATCGTCGAGGCGCTCCACCAGGGCGACACGCGGCCGATGGATCTGGTCTTCTGCGTGCGGAAAGATGAAGACCTGTTCTGGGCCGATCAGCTTTCGGCGCTCGCGCAGGCACATGCCAACCTCCACCTGCATCTCACGCTCAGCCAGCCGTCGTCTTCGTGGAAGGGGCACACCGGCCACGTGCAGGATGTTGCCGAAGAGGTCATCGGCAATCTCGCCGAGCGCAGCATCTACGTGTGCGGCGGGCCGGAAATGGTCAAGGCCGTGCGGATCAGGGCGCTGGAGCAATGGAAAATCCCGAAGGAGCGGGTGCACTCGGAGGATTACGTGTAGTTGTTTCTGCCTCACCCCCTATCCCCCTCTCCAAACCCATCACACACCCGCCCTGGAGAGGGGGAACACCCTTTCTTTTTGAATGAGCATGTAAACAGAAAAATGTGCGCCCCCTCTCCCTGCAGGCGTTGGCAGGATGGGAGAGGGGGTTGGGGGGTGAGGCCTTCAGAACGCCCCCTTGAACAGATCATCCTCCGGTTCGATGCCCGGCACCCAGTCGCAGAAATCGTTCAGAGCAACACCATACTCGCGGATGATGGCCGCAGGGATGGACTGATCGGCATTGCCCATCACCGCATTGGCGGCGGTGGCCAGCTGGTCCGCGACTGCTTCCACCGTCATCGTGAGGGGGCGGCCGAAGAGGTCCTTTCTCCCGATCTGGGAGGTGAGAGGCTGCAGGCCGCATGCGACGAGCGCGAAGGCCGTCACGCCCCACCGACGCGGCCGGCAGCAGCTGTCGCTCACGATGACCGCGAGACGCTTACCGGTTGATTCCTGCAGACGCGTCCGGAGGAGTGTGGCCGAGGCGATGGGATCCAGGGGCCAGCCGATAGCGAAGCCATCCGGCACGTTCGATTGATCGAGTCCGGCATTGGGCACGAGCAGCGTTCCCTTCAGCCCCTCTGGTGAAACTTCGGTGAGCATGGCGAGTTCACTCCCGCCCACCACGCGTCCCTTCAGTCGCTTCGTCTCGTCGAGCACGGCCTGACGGAACGTGGGCGATCGGCCGCTCCGCCTGGCCCACTCCTGCGCTTCGGGCGAGGGCTGGATTTTTTGTAAATCAATCCGTGCGCCTTGCACGGTGGCGATGGCTTTCGAAGAGATGACGATGATGTCGCCCTCGAGAAATTTCTCGTGAGCGGCGAGCAGAGCGGCGAGATCATCACCGTCTTTGAGGATGGGGGTGGTGAGAGGGAGGATAAGCACCGGCGCATTGTCGCATAACTCTCTGAGATGTGCTTTCAGAGTCGTGGTCGGACAAGATTGATCAAATTCAACAAATATTGTATAATAACTGAAAGACATTCCAATGCCTATGTTGCTCCCCCTGTATCCGGATAGGGATGATGCGCTCCTGCACGAAGCCCGCCTGCTCGCGCTGGAGGGCGCGGATAATCCCTTTGAAATGCTCAGGAAGAGAGCCCAACCGGAGCAGAAGGAGAACGCAGAGCCGAAGCCGAACACTCCCGCTCCGCAGGAACAGCCAAAAGAGAAGCCGAGTTTTGACTGGCTCCTCAGAGAAAGAAATAAAGAGAAGCCTCTTCCGCGCCAAGAAGAAAAGGAACCGACGCCCGCGCCCGCCGTGCCACCGGAAGATTCGCAGGTTCGCCGCCGCTTCGATGCGGCGCAGGCACGCACACGGAACCTGGAGCAGATCTACCGGCAGCGCCGCAGCGGATCGCCGGCTGAGTGGGATGCCTACTGGCAGACCTTCTCTGGCCGCATCGCCGACCTACAGAGATTCTGGCAGCTCTCGGAAATCGAACGCGGTACCGCACTCGCTCATCTCGAAGAGACACTGCATCTCTACGAGGAACAGATGAGAGAACCAGCTCCCCAAAAGCCAGAAGAGCAGTCGAAGATTCCGGTGTCCTGGCGGGTGCATGTCGATCCTCCTGCACTGAACCGGTGGCTGGCGGAGATCAGGGCTCATCCGGGGATGCCGCTCAGCTCGCCCACGTGGGTGGCGGAACAACTCGCGAAGGAACACGTTCCGTTCAAGCAGAACGGCAACATGATCTTGGTCATGATCGACGGGTACGAGTGGCAGGTGTCGCGGGTGAGGGGCGGACTGCTGGAGACTTCGTATGTGCTGCAGGCTTCCGTGAATCCGCAGGTCAAGGCGCACATTGAACCGTCGGCATTCGGCAGCGGCACCCATCTTCTCTCGGTGTTGCGTGCGTACGCGCATGCATCGATCAGGCGTTACGAAAGCGAGCAGAGGGATGCGGCGGGCATGAAACACTTTGAACTCGCCGGCCAGGAACCCCTGGGTTATGTAGAAATTGCAGACCTCTCGAATGATCTCATGAGAGAGAGCGTCAAAGGAACAGCCCTGTTTGCGCAGGCACTGGCCACCCGCTACAACGTGGTGACGCCGCAGGGCGGTTCGGTGATCGACGGCTCCTCCGGCGCTCTTGCACCGCACGCCGCTCTGCACGCACGCATCCAGCAACTCCATGACGTCGGCGTGCGCAATTTCTACGTGAACATTCAGGCCCACGGGCTGCCCTCCGGTTTCGGATTCGGTGCCAACCGCTTGTACCCTTCGGAGGTGACGAACCTCTTCGCTCATTTTTCTGATTCCCGTTTCACTCTCAACACCATTGCATGTTACGGGGGAGGGATGCACGAGACCTTCGCGCGATATGCCGATTACACCACGGCGCCCCAGGGCAGAGTGACGGTCATCACCCAGACGAAGGGGGATACGACCAACTGGGCGCCGCGTTACGGGACAGAAGAAAAACGATCAACAGCCTATCAGGCCGTCCTGGCCGATGCGCTCGTGAATGGCGATACGAACGGACGACGGTTGACCTTCGGCGAGGCGCACCTGCTCGCCGACCGTACGGCGCGCGATCGCGGCCACACCGATGCCGGTGCTTTGCGCAGTAATCCGGGTGCATTGCCTCACCAGACCGCGGAGGAGCAGAAGAAACACAGGCCCGCGCCGGAGCGGCCGGAGGGGGAACGCGGCATCGTGTGAACCTGCTCACCAGAGCAGCGTGCTGCCTTCCTGCACCAGGATGATATCCCGCTCCACGGTATCTTTCTCCAGATCCACGCGCGTCAGCCGTACCTCTGCAGAGACACCGGAAGGATTGTGCAGCAGGATGGTGGCGGGCGGGGTGAGGTCGAATGAGACGATCGCGCCGGGCGGCAGGTGGTAACGTGTGAAGCCGAACGTCGGGGGATCCATGGTGACGGCCGCGAAGGGCACGCCGCCCACTTCGCGCTTCGACCAGGAGGAGGGCACGCTCACGGCAATCGTTTCGAGGGCGTCATGGCGCATGTCTGCCACGCCCTTCGCGCCATTCGTGGTGAGTGACAGAGCGAGGGAGACAGGCTTCTGGTGCTCCAGCCCGATTTCGGATCGCTCGCCCGTCGTCACCTGCGCCGTGAGGGTGGGTGCATCGCCGCGCAGGGCTCCCTGCGAAACGGCAACGACGGCCACGATGGCGGTGAGGGCGGCCACAGCGTGGAGGGCGAAGCCCCGCGTGGGTGTCGTGAGGGATGGCAGGACGGGGGCCGGTGCCAGTGCAGCAGGAGCGGGCGTCGCAGTGAGTTTCTTTCCGCGGGGCGCACGATGAACCCGCACAACGGCGTCCTGTGCGGACTGTTCTTCGTGGCGCGAAATCCGTTGCGGGCGGGGCACGGAATGGAAGTGTAGCGCCTCTGTCTTCGCGTGTGAAATCGCCTCTTTGGCACTGGTCATTTCTTTGAGTGCGCGGCCCCTTCGTGGTATACTGGAAAGAGATGGAGATCGATCCTCACACCTTGCAGCAAATCCTCCTCAGAATCCGCCAGCAGATGCGGTGCCCGCAGTGCGGCAAGCAGGTGCCGGTGGACTTTGGCAACGTGCGCGTGGTCGACGAGAATGCCATGCTCCTGCAGCTCAAGTGTGAGACCTGTAACGCCTTCATCGTGTTGCACGCCTCCCTGCAGGGGATGGAGAAACTGGGGGCGCATCCCATCGAAACAGATGCCCGTCAAAATGCCTCTTCTTCACTCAAACTGAGCGATCACGAGGTCAGGATGCTGCACGAGGCGCTCGATCAATCCGACGGGTCCTTCGAACAGCTCTTCCGCAAGTTCGGCATGGAGCAGGGCTTATCGGCCGAGGCCCCGAACAGGGCCGAAGAGGGGAACGGTTCTACTATCGCGTGATCGTATGATGACACGCCGCGCCCGATCCGGCGTGACAGGGGGATCCTCGCTCCTGCTCGTGTGGAGCTTTTTCGCTCTGGCACTCCTCCTCTCTGGTTGCGCGCCGGTCGAACGTCAGCAGGCCCGTGCCCGGGAGTGGTGGGCGCAGCTCACCGGCACAGCGAGCGGTGCAATCGCCGTAACGCGCGCAACAGTGGAGGGGACGGTTGAGACGGGCAAGCAGGCTGCGGAGGATGCTCAGGAAATGCTGCAGGATCTTCAGGATCGTACTGCCAAGATGCAGGAGGGGATTGAAAAGATCCAGGAGGGGAAGAAGCTGATCGAGGAGGGAATAGGGAAGTAGGGAAATAGGAGAGATTTGGCTTGGAGAAGGGCTCAAATAACGCATTGAGGGAGAAATAGCTTTCTGTTATAATAGTAGGAAAGAACACACAAACTCCCATGAACCACCAAACCTTCTCTCAAGAACTGGAGAAACTCACTGCCCTTCCCGAAGAGCAGGTTGCCCGGGCGAAGGAGGCTTCGCAGGGTCTGAATGAGGCTGATCGCGCGGAGTTTTTGAAGCAGCTCACCGCCTCCGACCAGGAGCTTGCGGGTGTCTTGCAGCAGCAGAACGATGCAGCGGAGGCATTTGCCGTCGCGCTCACCGACGCCGAGAAACAGATGAACCGCGTCGAACGCTCCTCGGTGGAATCTGCGGAGAAGCGAGAGGAGATCAAAGAGGCCGAACAAGGCATTTCTGATCTTCCCGCCGCCGCATGACACCCAATCAGAATTCCGGCCAGCCGCGCATGAGGGGTCACTCAGACCTTTTTCATGAGCAGATGAAATCGTACCGGGAGGGGGGTGACCGGCAATTCGAGAGCTGGAAGCAGGCCAAAGCACAGATCAACGCCCGGCTGCAGCAGATTGATCAGCGCAGACAGACGCTGGTCGCAGCGCTCCAGAAGCGCGTTCAATCGATCGGGAATCCGGAAACCGCGAGGCAGTTTCAGGCCATCCTCGATCAATTGCAGCAGCAGTATGCTCAGGGCTGGAACGAGATGGTGCGGCAGGCGAATGCCGGCATTACCAGCATCCAAGAGGCACACACAGGTTTCCAGCTTCCGTCATCGGAGGTCTTCGTTACGGCGCTCACTGCCGAACGTCAGGCTGTGGAACAGCTCAATGGGATCGTGGATGTCTACTGGGAGCGTGCGAAGGGAAAGCAGGGCGAATTGCGTCAGACAAATGAGGGCATTAGAAAAGAGACGGATCAGATGCTCGCCAACTACGATGTGCTTCTGGATAAGGTGTACGGAGACAAGGCCATCCGACAGGCGAAGCAGCAGGTGGCAGCCGCGAAGAGCGCTCTGCAGGCTGCGAAGGTGAATGCGGCAGATCAGGGCCTGCCTCAATTGAAGAAGAACAGAAACAAGCTCGATCGGGAGCGGACCACCAAGCAGACGGCGCTCGACGCAAAGAAGAGAGCGCTCGATACCGCCAAGGCCAAAGTGCAGACCGAGACCGAGGCCAAGGCGAAGCTCGATGCGCTGCCGGTTGAGATCCAGAAGCTGGAAGACGATCTGAAGCCTGTGAAAGATGCGGCGGATGCCGCGCAGCTGGCAGTGGACCAGAAGCGAACGGAGGCAGTGGCGAATAACGTTGACGTTGCCTACCTCGACCCGACGAAGAAGGTGGATGACATTCTTATTGTCCGCAATCAGGCGGCCGATGCGGAGAAGGCAGCGGTGGTCGGAGGCCCCGTCCTCCGTGCCCAAGAAATCGCAAAAATCGACGCCAAACTCAATAAGGATATCCCGCTGATCCGTGCCTTCTACGAGGCCAAAGCAGAGCTGGATGGAGCGAAGAGGAAAGTGACAGCCGCCCAGAAAGCTCTGACGGATGCGCTCAAGAAAGTGACTGACGAAGAGACGGCGCTCAGAATCGCTCCCGTACCGGCCAAGCCGTGGAGGGAACGCATTGCCGCCGCGACCGAGGCGCGACAGAAGCTTCTCGACAAAGCGCAGGCGAAAGTGACACCCCTGGAAGATGCCGTCCTGCCCCTCGAACAGGAAATGGACGAGAAGTACACGACGCCACTGCAGGAACTGGATGACCAGATTCAATCGCTCCAGGATCCCGTTACGCAGGCACAAGAGGCGGTGCGTACTGCGGAGCAGAGGGTCACGAACCTCAGGGGAGTGGTGGTCACGCCCGCTTCTCCGGAACAGCAGAAAGATTTCCTGGGTCAGTCACGCACGCTCCTCACGCAGATCAATAAGGAGGGCAAGTACATGCGTGACCACTTCAGCGGCGAACAGGCGGTCGAGAGCCGTACCATCGATCTCGTCAAGCGACGCACCGATGTCGCGGCCGAGATCGCCGAACGCTCCACAGAGGAAAAGGATGTTCGCGCGGCGCTGAATTATGCGAAGGAGGAATACCGCTGGCTCAACAAGCAGGCCGACCAGCATGCGGATCGCATCGCCGAGCTTCTGCCGATTGTGCGCAGCCTTTCACAGAAGTACTGCGAAATGCTCCAGCAGAAGACCGAGGCATCGATCGGAAAGTCACTCGACGAGCGGTGGCAGCCCATTCAGCAGGAGCTCATGGCCCTGCAGGAGTACCAGCCGGTCACGGGTAAGGCGCGCATCGAAGCGCTGAAGCAGCGCGCCGACCAGCTCGTGGATGAACGGCACGCGCCGCTCAAGCTTGTGACGAACACGGCGATCATCGAGTGTGACGGCGGCAGCGTGACGGAAGATTTGCTCCGCCACACGCTCTCCGCCATCAACCGCGAAGGGGTTTTTCTCAAGAAGTTCGGAGACCGCAGCAATCGCTTCGCGTACCTCCGCGAGCAGCACGCGAAGTTCACGCAGCAGCTTGCGGAAAAGCGCGGCGAACAGTTGCGCGGCGAGGCGACGCGCGTGGCCAACACGGGCACAATGGGTGGAAAGAGGAGCATTGATACGATCCGGGATCTGATCGACACCGAGCGTGGCATGGGTGAAGGGACCAATGCGCGTTCCCGGCAGGATGTCGAAACGCTGAAACAGGCGCAGTTGGAACCACTCGCGCAGGAAACCGATCGCGTGCTCATTCCTGCGATCAACAATCCTGACAGGAGCGCGAAGATGCGGGCACTCACGACGCTCCTCGAAGAAGTTCAGGTTCTCTTCACACATTTCCTCGATCGCAGTGCAGATCGCATTGCTCAGCTGCGTGCCGTAGCCGAGACACTCCTCAAGCAGATTGCCGAGCAGTCGGATACCGCCGCCGAACGCGCCACCGCAGACGGGGCGACAGACCGGCACTTCCGCGAGGGGTACAGCCTCCTTGCGCAGGAACGTTCCTTCCTGACGAACAATAGTGCGCTTGTCCGGCTCGTTCCGAACCGCCTGGCGACTCTGCAGAGCACCGAGAATGCGCTGGATAAACGGCTGATCGACAAAGCACAGGCCGCGGAGCAGCGTGCGCTCGAAACGAAGACAGTCGCAGACCTCGATGCGGCAGATCAGTTCCTGCGGCTGATGGGCGAGCGCGTGCCGTTCATAGCGCCGGAGCAGAGAGTCATCATCACGGCGGCTGTGGAGAAGGCGCAGCGTGCACTCGGTGCGGTGCGTGCGCAGAGCGCCGAGCGCGAGGGGCTTAAGCGCGCCGGAGTCGAAGTGGATGTAGAGTCGAAGATCGACGAGATTCATCAGCGCCTGCAACGCGTCCAGATCGAGTCACCCAGTACGTGGGAGGAGACCAATCAGCGCGAGCAGATGGTGGCACAGCTGAAGAAGGACGCGCAGGTGCTGCAGGAGAATCTCCCCCGTGCCTCCAATGCCCAGCGCATCCGCATGGAATTCCTCATCACGCAGATCGCCGATGCAACCTGGGAGAAGCTCAACACGCAGGAAGAGAAAGAGAAGATCTACAAGAAGAATTTCTCTCTGATGCTCGGTGAGGCGAAGACGAAGCTGGCCGAGATGCGTAATCCGCTCGCAAGCCCCACACTCGAGCAGTATGACGCGATCATCCGTGCGGGTCAGGTGGTGCACGGCAAGGCGCAGGGGTACGTCGACGTGGCTGCCACCTACAGGATGGATCCGAAGCAGGTGGAAGCGCTCAGGGATCTCATGACGGAACTGACGGCCGAGATCACCCGGACACAACAGGTCGTGGCGACCTTCAAGAGAAGCGCACCGCGGTCGTAAGGTGCCCAAGTAGGGGGCAGACAATTCGCACGGGAATTCCTTGCATGGTTCTCTGCGGGCGTTTACGATGCTCACGAAATCGCCGGAGTTTTTCCCCTATTTCAGACGAATAGTGCGGAAGAGCTGCGGTCTTTTGTACGCTGATTCCGTTCTTTCATTCCCTGCGCGTGTCATCCTGAGCTCTGTCGAAGGACGACACGCAGACAAGTGATTTCATCTTAGTCATGGTTCGACAGAGCTCACCATGACATCGCATTTCTACTCCCAATCCTCATCATGCCCGCCCCCAAGATCTCTGCCGCCACCGATTCCTTCGATGCCGTCGCGCTCAGTGTCGCCAGCCCCGAAGACGTGCTCGCATGGAGCCGCGGTGAAGTGACCAAGCCCGAGACCGTCAACTACCGCACCCAGCGTGCGGAGCCGGATGGCCTCTTCTGCGAACGCATCTTCGGGCCCACCAAGAACTTTCAGTGTTTCTGCGGCAAGTATAAAGGAGTGCGCTACTCGGGCGTGGTGTGTGAGAAGTGCGGAGTGGAAGTGACGCGCTCAATCGTCCGCCGCGAGCGGATGGGGCACATCAACCTCGCCGTGCCGGTCACGCACATCTGGTTCCTCCGCTCATCCCCCTCACGCATCGGTCTCCTGCTCGATCTGCCGATCAAGACTCTGGAGCAGATCGTGTACTTCGCGGCCTACATCGTGATCTCGGTGGACGAAGACCAGAAGAAAGAAGCCGAGAAGGAGCTGGATGCCTCTATGGACCAGCGCAAGAAACAGGTGAAGAGCGAGTATGACCAGGCGAAGAAGGAGCTCAACGAATCCAAGGCCACGCGTGCCCAGATGGATGCGCTGGACAAGGAGTACGCCGACAAGCTCGAGACGCTCAAGGCCAATCACCGCGAGGCGCTGGATGACCTGAAGAACCTGCACGTCGGCGCCGTGCTCTCAGAACTCAAATTCCGCGAGGTGAACATGAAATTCGGCCACGTGTTCCGTGCGGGAACGGGAGCCGAATCCCTCAAAGAGATCGTCGCGAATATCCGTCTGGATGAGATGTACGAAGAGCTCGCGAAGGAGCGTACTCAGGCGAGTGGGCAACGACTGAAGAAGCTGATGAAGCGCATGAAGCTCGTGATGAGCCTGAAGAAGGCCATGATCAAGCCGGAGTGGATGATCCTCACGCGGCTGCAGGTGATTCCGCCGGACCTGCGCCCGATGGTGCAGCTCGATGGCGGCCGCTTCGCTGCGTCCGACTTGAACGATCTCTACCGCCGCGTCATCAACCGCAACAATCGTCTGAAGAAACTCATGAGCATCGGCGCGCCCGAGGTGATCTGCAGAAACGAGAAGCGCATGCTGCAGGAGGCCGTCGACACGCTGCTCAATAACTCCGCGCGGGCGGGCAAGACGCTTTTCACGGCCGGCGACCGGCGCAAGCTGCGCTCGCTCTCCGACATGCTCAAGGGCAAGCAGGGGCGCTTCCGCCAAAACCTGCTCGGCAAGCGTGTGGACTACTCCGGCCGTTCGGTGATCGTCGTCGGGCCCGAGCTCAAACTCTACCAGTGCGGTCTACCCAAAGAGATGGCGATGAAGCTCTTCAAGCCGTTCGTCATCGGCCGCCTCATCCGCGATGAGCTCGCCCACAACGTGAAGGGGGCCGAGCGTCTCGTGCAGGATGGAGGCAGGGAGGTGTGGGACATTCTCGAAGAGGTGATTGCCGGCAAGTACGTGCTTCTCAACCGCGCACCCACGCTCCACCGTCTGGGTATTCAGGCATTCCGGCCCAAGCTCGTGGAAGGGCTCGCGATCCGTCTGCATCCGCTCGTGTGTGCCGCGTTCAACGCGGACTTCGACGGAGACCAGATGGCCGTGCACGTGCCGCTCTCCGAAAAGGCGCAGTACGAGGCTGCCACGCTCATGGCCGCACACCAGAACCTGCTCAAGCCCTCTGCCGGAGAACCGATCATCAATCCGGCGCAGGACATGGTGCTCGGCTGTTACTTCCTCACGCAGGTGCACAGCGGCAAGAAGGGGGAGGGGATGGTCTTCTCATCCCCCGAAGAGGCGTTCCTCGCCTATGCGCAGGATGTGGTCGATCTGCAGGCGAAGATCAAAGTGCGCACTTCACTCCCCGGCGAAGAGCCGAAGATCGTCGAGACATCCGTCGGGCGTCTCCGTTTCCAGGAGATCGTTCCTCCAGCCCTCGGCCTCATCAACAAGACGATGCGCAAGAAAGATCTGTCGGCCATGCTCGCCCATGCGCTGGATGTCGTCGGACGCGAAGAAACGGTGGAACTGGCGGACCGGATTAAAGATATCGGCTTTGAGTTTGCCACGATCTCCGGCATTTCCATCGGCGCGCAGGACATGCTCATCCCCCCCGAACGCGATGGATTGCTGCTCGAGGCCAACAAGCGCGTGCGCATGATCAATGAGTATTACTGGAAGGGTCTGGTGACCGAGGATGAGCGGTACACCCACGCCATCACGATCTGGTCGAAGACGAAGAATGAAATTTCCGCCAGAATGACCGAGGGCTTCCTGGCCGTTGAGGAGAACGACATCACCTACGTCATCGACTCGGGCGCACGTGGAAACTGGGGACAAGTCGCACAGCTCGCCGGTATGAAAGGTCTCGTGGCCAATCCTTCCGGCCGCACGATCGAGCTGCCGATCCAATCCAACCTCAAAGACGGGTTCTCTGTGCTCGAGTACTTCATCGCCACGCACGGAGGCCGCAAAGGAAAGTCCGATACGGCCCTCAAGACGGCTGAAGCCGGCTACCTCACGCGCCGCCTCGTCGATGCCGTGCAGGATATTCTCATCATTGCTGAGGACTGCTGCACCATGGCCTCGCATACCATCACCCGCAAGGAATCCGATGAGGTGGGCGAGAAGTTCGAGAGCCGGCTCTTCGGCCGCACACTCGCAGCGGATCTGGTCGCGAACGGCGAAACGCTGGCGCGGCGCAATGACGAGGTGGATGCTGTGCTGCTCCAGAAGCTCCAGAAGCACAAGGTGCAGGAGGTTCCGGTGCGTTCCATCATGACCTGCGAAACACTCCGCGGCATCTGCCAGAAGTGCTACGGACGCGATCTCGGCGACAACGCGACGGTGAAGATCGGCACGCCGGTTGGCATCATCGCGGCGCAGTCCATCGGTGAACCGGGCACGCAGCTGACCATGCGTACCTTCCACATGGGAGGAGTCGCAGAAGGTTCCGATATCACGCAGGGTCTCACCCGCGTGGAGGAGCTCTTCGAGGCACGCAGCCCCCGCACGCCGGCCGTCCTCTCGGATATCGCCGGACAGGTGAAGGTGAAGCACCAGGGCGGCAAGACGCAGGTGCAGATCTTCGCCCAGGAACTGGGAGAGGATTCGTATCGCATTCCCGCCGGTCATGAGATTTCCGTGAAGAAGGGTCAGGAGGTGAAGGAGCGCACCGTACTGGCGCGGTCTGTGATGGATCGTTCCACCGTGAAGGCCACGGTTGCTGGCAAAGTGACCCATGCCGAGAACGGTCTGGTGCGGGTCCGCCACGGCTCCATTCAGGAGCGCACGTACGAATTCGGCGGCCGCGAGTCGCTGTGCGTGCGTACGGGGGACATGATCAAGGTGGGTGATCCCCTGAATATCGGTCACTTCAATCTGCATGAACTGCTCGAGAAAAAGGGTCCCTACGCCGTGCAGAAGTACATCGTGCAGGAAGTGCAGAAGATCTACGCTTCACAGGGACAGACGATCAACGACAAGCACCTCGAGATCATCGTGAAGAAGATGTTCAGCAAAGTCCGCATCATCGACGCGGGGGACAGCGATCTGCTCCCCGGCGATACGGTCGATATCAGCGTCGTGGACACCGAGAACCAGCGCATCGAGCGCGAGCACAAGAGCAAAGGCAAGTTCATTACCTACGAGAGCCTGCTCCTCGGTATCACGCGCGCAGCCCTCGCCACCGATTCCTGGCTGGCAGGTGCCTCCTTCCAAGAGACGATCCGCGTGCTCGTGGAGGCAGCCACAACCCGCCGCGTCGATAACCTGCAGGATCTGAAGGCGAACGTGATCATCGGGCGCCTTATTCCCACGGGCGAGGTGTACCGGCAGCGCTACCTCTCAGAAAAGGCCGAGAAGGCTGAGAAAGCTGAGAAGGCTGAGAGAGCGGAGAAGGCAGGTCTTTCCGTGACACCCGAAAGTCCCGCACCAGCGCCGCAAGCGGCCTGATTTTCCTTGCCATCCCTTTTGCTTCCAAGTACCCTTCCTCGGCTTTCTTCCCTCGTATAGCCCAGCATGCCAACGATCAATCAGCTCATCCGGCACCCACGCAGACAGCGGCGACGCAAGTCCAAGGCGCCGGCACTGCAGTACACCTGGAACACGCTGCATATGCGGGCCGTGCCGCTCCCCAAGGGCGCGCCATTCAAGCGCGGGGTCTGCATCAAAGTGACGACCATGACGCCGAAGAAGCCGAACTCCGCTCTGCGCAAGATCGCCCGCGTGCGCCTGACGAACGGCCACGAAGTGAAGGCGTACATCATGGGTGAGGGGCACAACCTGCAGGAACACTCGATGGTTCTCGTCCGTGGCGGCCGCGTGAAAGACCTTCCGGGCGTGCGCTACCACATCGTGCGCGGCATCCTCGATACCGAGGGTGTGCAGAACCGCAGGCAGGGCCGCAGCCGTTACGGCGCCAAACGACCGAAAAAAGCCTGAATTATGAATCAAGAATTCCATATTATTGGCTTCCTCTCTGCTTCAGTTCTCCGTTATTCTTAATTCCTTATTCTTCATTCTTCGTCGTTCCCATGCCCAAGCCCATCAAATCCTACATCCCCGAAGGTTCCGATCCTCTCATTGAGAAGTTCATCTGCTGCCTCATGAAGCGCGGCAAGAAGTCCACGGCTCGCCGGGTGTTCTGGGATGCGATTGAAGTGGTGAAGGGCCGTACCAAAGATCAGCCTCTCGAAGTCTTTCAGAAAGCGCTGCTCAATGTCACCCCTCTTGTGGAGGTGCGTCCCAAACGTGTGGCCGGAGCGGTGTACCAGGTTCCGGTGGAGGTGAACCCGCACCGTCAACAGACACTCTCGATCCGCTGGCTGCTCATCGCGGCCCGCAGTCGCAAGGGCATGCCCATGTCCCAGCGCCTCGGTTTGGAGCTGCTCGATGCTTCTTCGGGGCAGGGTGCTGCAGTGAAGAAGAAGGAAGATGTGCTGCGGATGGCGCAAGCCAACAAGGCCTTCGCGCATCTGGCGAAGTAACCCGTGAGCAACGTCGTCTCACGCTTCGGCGTGTTTCTGTGCGGCCGCGTCCGTTTCTGGCGATTCCAGCGCGAAGATGCGAGGCAGGAGTTGTTTGGTGCGCAGAGAGGCGAGCAAGGGCGCAGGAGGATTGCGCAGCACAATGGCGCCTTGGGGATAACCGAGGTCCTTCCAGAATCCGACGAGGACGGCAATGCCGCCTTCACAGATTGAGCCGTTCTGGCCCAGGTCCGTACAGTCGATGACATACAGACCGTGGGGCTCGCCGTGCGCGATGGTCTGCAGTGCCGCGCGGAGATCCGTGATCCCATTGGGTTCACTGATATCCTCCAGAATGCGTGCGGAAGGGTCGGTGTCGTTGTCCCGTTTGCCACGCAGGGGCAGGACCAGGGACCGCTGCGTGCCCTGTGTTTCGCTCGTCACGGCACCCAGAAATTCCGGGCTCTTGCGTACCTGCTGTGCCGCTTTCTGCTGTCCGGCGATGATCCGGTTGATGACCGCGAAGGCCGGAGAGACGTTCCCGGTTTCCTGCGGGGACGGGCGTTCGGAGGGGTGTTCCTGCTCGTGCAGCATGCCATAAAATTACTATTGATATGGATATTGTCAACGCAGCTCCCTGTGGCAGTTTCCCCCCAGAATATTTGCACGGGATCGCCCCTTTCCCTATAGTTTGCCCACTTCGAGAGGATGCCCAGAGCATCCCGTGCTCAGGATGCACGTTTCATCTGTATTCCGTTTTCCTCACCTTTCCATGGATCTCAAGAATCTGCGCAACATTGGAATCATCGCCCACATCGACGCCGGGAAGACGACGACGAGCGAGCGCATCCTCTTCTACACGGGCAAGAACTACAAAATCGGCGAGGTGCATGAGGGTGAGGCGACCATGGACTGGATGGAACAGGAGCGCGAGCGCGGTATCACCATCACCTCTGCGGCCACGCAGTGCAGCTGGAAGGCCAAAGATATTGATGGCAAAGATACCGTCTTCACGATCAACATCATCGACACTCCCGGGCACGTGGATTTCACGGCCGAGGTGGAGCGAAGCCTCCGTGTCCTGGATGGCGGCGTGGTGGTCTTCGACGGCTCGCAGGGCGTTGAACCCCAGAGCGAAACCGTCTGGCGCCAGGCCGATAAGTACGCCGTTCCACGGCTGGCGTTCATCAATAAGATGGATAAGACCGGAGGGGATTTCTACATGTCCCTTGGCAGTATCCACGACCGTCTGAGCAAGAACGCCGTGGCGATTCAGCTCCCCATCGGCGCGGAATCCGATTTCACGGGCGTCGTCGATCTCATCGCGCAGAAGGCGTATAAATTCGAAGGAGAACACGGTGAGACGATCACCGAGATCCCCGTCCCGGAAGATCTGAAAGATGAGGTGTCGGAGTACCGTGCCGTGCTCATGGAGAAAGTCGCGGAGGCCGATGACGACCTTCTGGACGAGTACCTCAAGAACAACGCCCTCACCGATGCACAGATCATCAAGGGGCTCCGCGTCGGCACCGTGAAGAACAAGCTGTACCCGGTGGTCTGCGGTTCCTCTCTCAAGAACATGGGCGTGCAGCTCATGCTCGACGCGGTGGTGGCCTATCTGCCCTCTCCGCTCGATGTTCCCCCTGCGAAGGGCATCAATACCGATACCGACAAGGAAGAAGAGCGCAAGGCTTCCAATGATGATCCGCTCACCGTCCTCGCCTTCAAAATCGCCACCGATCCCTTCGTGGGACGCCTCACGTTCGTCCGTGTGTACTCCGGCGTGATGAAGGCCGGCACGTACATGATCAACTCGCGTTCGGGCACCAAAGAACGTATCGGACGCATTGTTCGCATGCACTCCAATCACCGCACCGAGATCACGGAGGTGGAGGCGGGCGACATTGCAGCAGTGATCGGCCTCAAAGACACGCGTACGGGAGACACACTCTGCGGGGAAGATCAGTCCATCCTCCTCGAATCCATCAAGTTCGCGGAGCCGGTCATCCACATGGCCGTGGAGCCCAAGACGAAGGCTGACCAGGAGAAGATGGGATCCGCCCTGCAGAAACTGGCCGAGGAGGATCCGACCTTCTCTGTGCGCACCGATGACGAAACCGGACAGGTCATCATCGGGGGCATGGGCGAGCTGCACCTGGATATCATCGTCGATCGTATGCGTCGCGAGTTCAAAGTGGAGTCGAACGTCGGCACGCCGCAGGTGGCCTACCGCGAGACGATCCAGAAAGAGGTGGAGCACGAAGAGAAGTACATCAAGCAGACAGGCGGCCGCGGACAGTACGGTCACGTCATTTTCAAGATCATTCCGCAGGAGCCGGGCAAGGGGTACGAATTCGTGAACGAGGTCGTGGGAGGCCGTATTCCCCGCGAGTACATCTCGCCCTGCGACAAGGGTTTCCAGGAGGGCATGACGCGCGGTATCCAGGCCGGCTACCCGGTGGTGGATGTGAAAGTGGAGCTCCTCGATGGTTCCTACCACGATGTCGACTCCTCTGAAATGGCCTTCAAGATCGCCGCATCCATCGGTTTCCAGAATGCCGCCAGAAAGGCAGAGCCGATCATCCTGGAGCCGATCATGAAGGTGGAGATCGTCACGCCCGAGGAGTTTCTCGGCGACGTCATGGGCGATATCAACTCCCGCCGCGGCGTGATCCAGAGTACGGGCGATCGTGGCTCAGCCAAGACGATTCAGGTGAACGTGCCGCTCTCCGAGATGTTCGGCTACGCCACGGATCTGCGCTCCCTCACGCAGGGCCGCGCCAGCTACTCCATGGAACCCAGTCACTATGCCAAGGTGCCGGGCAACGTGGCAGCCGAGGTGATTGCCAAGCGGGTGGGGGTGGTGAAGAGGTAGGGAATAGGGATTAGGGATTAGGACTTAGGACGAAGGGAAAAGGGAAAAGGGAAAAGGAAGAAGGATTGGATGATATTGACTATATAAAATATATATTGTATATTCTTATTTGTCGGTTTTTCACAACTCGTACCTTGGGATGACCCACGATGGGCATTCCGCAAACTTTCCTCTTACCGGGGAAAGAGAAAGGTGAAGAGACATGATCGTCTTTCTCACCGCCGTTTCTACTGTCGCTCTCGTGAACTTCTTCCGCGTCCTCGCACGCGATGAGATGTTCAAGGCGGGGATGTTCCTCGTCACCGCAGTCATCTGCGGTCTGTGGGCGACCGAGCTGCACGTTCCGGGTATGCGGGACTTCATTCCCGGGCCACTGGTGGCTCTGGGAACACTGTTGTTCTGTATCAGCCTGGAGCGGCATGAGAAGCCTGTCGCACGATGGGTCCTCGGACCCCTCGGGCAGATTCTCGGCGGAGGCTTGGCGATCGCCGGCCTCATCCTGGCGCAGATCTGCGTCGCGTGGTGAGGCGCCAAACCGACAAATAAGCGCGGGAGGTATGACCCCCTCTCGCGCTTTCGTCTGCCTCCACTATTTTAGTGTATTATCACATTGACACACTCATTCGGACACGGTAGGCTTCTGCTGTTATGGGAAAAAGACGCTTCACCGAAGGCACCTGGAGAACGGATCCATTGTTCCGGCGTCTCTGTAAGGCATTTCTCGCCTGCAAGAAAGAGAAGGAGGTAGGGGATTTCCTTCGCGACGTCGCGACCCTTGCCGAATTGAAGGCACTGAGCGAGCGTCTGGAAGTGGCACGGCTCCTCCTCGCAGGTATCAGTTACCGCGAGGCTGCGAAGTGCGCTCCTTCCAGTACAGCCACCGTCACACGCGTTGCGGGGTTCCTGAACGGCGGCGAAGGCGGCTACCGTTCCGTCCTCAAGACTCATAGACATCATTCTTCCAAGCGCCCACCTTCGCGCACAGCGCTACGGCGGGCAAGCGGGGAGAGGATGGTGTCGAAACAGTAAGCGCTTTGTCCGATCGACCTCATCTCCTCCTCGCAGTGCGACGAGGGCGTTCTTTCTCTGTTTCAACAGGCGAAGTCCGCTGCATGCGGATCCCACTTTCGGGAGAACGTAGTTTGTCCTTTCACATTGTCGGAGGAACGAAAGATGAGCGTAGACACGCGGTACAACGAGGTTGGTCGGAACGCCGGACTGCGGTATGGCATCATAGAGGTCACAACCCGATGCCAGCTGCGGTGCCCGGGTTGCTACATGGTCCGGCGTAATGCCCTGAACGATGGCGCCATGTCGCTCAAAGAGGCCATACGCATCCTCGACCTGTGCAGGCAGTACAGGTCTGGTGAGGAGCTCGAGACCATGGACATTTTGGGTGGGGAACCTCTGCTCTGGTCCCACCTGAAGTCCTACGTCAGCGAGCTGCTCCAACGCGGGATTCTGCCGTGGATTTTCACCAATATGGTGGCAATCACCCCGGAGATGGCTTGCTGGCTCTTTGAACGCCGTGTGCACATCACAGGCAAGCTCAATATCGCTGATCCCGGCGACCCGGCGCAGATCAGACTTCAGGTCGAGATGATCGGTCGGGACGAGGGGATGGCGAGACGGATGATCGAGGGGATCAATGTTTTTCTCGAAGCGGGGTACAGGGATCCGCTCTTCCGTCTCCAGAATCTGGTTCGGAAGAAGAATCTGAATCTCATTCCGGGCTACATCGAGTTCTGCCGGTCACGCGGCATCGGGGTGGATCTTGAGCTCATGGGATCAGGCGAGCCGATTGGCCCGGAATACTTCGCGGTTGCGCCGACGGCGCAGGAGTTGGCCGATTTCATCCGGGGGCTGCAGGAGCGCGGGAAACAGAACGCCATTCCTGAATTCTGCGATCCGATCAGCAAGCTTCTGATGCCCCATGTATTCGGCTCCTGCCCCTTCTACGACAAGGGTTTGTACTTCGCAGTTGACGGGCACATCCGGTCCTGTAGCAATAGCACCGTGCAGCTGGCCCATGTTTCCGATCCAGATCCCATCCGTGCGGCGTACGAGTCCCCGCTCATCTGCACCCGCAAGGCACTGACCAAAAGTACGGTCGGGCAGCCATGCGGGACGTGCGATCGCTGGGATAAGTGTCGCGGAGGCTGCCGGGCCACCGTGGAGGGCATGGGCGACCCCTTCGGTGGCTACACGCTCTGCCCGCTTCCTCTCCTTCGCGGATCCTCCGAATGATTCATGGGGTCTCAGCGTCTTTGTACGCTGAGACCCCTCTTATTCACATGATCAAGATGGATCCAAAGATCCTTGCACAGGCCCGGAAAAAATTCAGAGAACTCTCTGAACGATTTGACGGTTTTATGACAGTCATTCTCGATAACTGGCGTGGCTATCGGTTCATCTATGATCTTGAGAGAGCATCTTGCTGCAGGTATGGGTGCCCCCGGTGTCCGCTGTACCAGCTCTTAAAGAACGAAAGTAGCGGCTTGTTTTCGGCCGCTTTGCTTCCTGCAAATTCCGATGACAAGCTCTTGTTCGGTCCTCAGAACTTTCTCAACTGCAAAAGTCTTGCTGAATATCAGGATGGTTACTCAAACTTTCTCGTGCGAAAGTGTTTCACCAGAAAAGAGATATGTGGGGAATTGGATTTGGTAAGGGAAATGCGCGTGATTTATTCGAGAAGCGGTTCATTGAGGCGCATTGAGATGAAATTTAAGAAAGGTGTCATCAGCAAAGCCTTGAAGCTGGCAAAGCCGGAACAGAAGAGGCTCATCCGGGGATACCTCAAGCAGCATCCGGATTTCTTTACCGTATAAGCTAAGATCGCGGGATTCCCCTGTGTCATACTGGAGTCATGCATGAGGTCTTCATCCATCGGTGTCTGGAGCTCTCAGAACACGGCCGGGGCTGCGTCGGCACGAACCCGCTCGTCGGGGCCGTGCTCGTCCGTAACGGAAAGATCATTGCAGAGGCGTTTCACGAAGGCTTTGGCGGGCGGCATGCGGAGCGCGCGCTCCTCGAGGATTTTCGCGGGGCAATCGAACCTGCGGATATCCTCTACGTCAATCTGGAGCCCTGTTGTCACCAGGGAAAAACTCCTGCCTGTACCGATATCATCCGCAAGAGGGGAATCAAACATGTGGTGTTCGGCATGATCGATCCGGATGCTCAAGTGTCGGGGAAGGGGATTGCCTGCCTGCTCAAGGCGGGGATCCGTGTCACGGGTCCCGTAGAGCGTGCGCAGTGCGAGTGGCTCAACCGCGGATTCATTTCACTCCGCACGAAGGGCCGTTCGTGGGTGACCCTCCACAGTGCCCGGACAAAGAACGGAGCCATTGCCCGGCCGGATGGGAGCCCGCTCAAGATCACTTCCAAGGAGCAGGACTGCTGGACGCATACGTGGCTTCGAGCCCGTCATGATGCCATTCTCGTCGGTGTGCAGACGATCGTGACGGACGATCCACAGTTGAATACAAGATTTGTTCAAGATTTACCCTCTCCGCTGCGAGTGATCCTCGATCCACACCTGCGTCTTCCGCTCACAGCCAGGGTAGTGACCGGCGAAAGCGCATCCGGCACGGTGATGATCACCTCTTCCGGAAGTGATGCAGCCAAACGGCAGGCGCTTCAGGAGAGGGGAGTCACGGTGGCCGAGATTCCTCTCGCAAACGGCTTGTTCGATCTTCCAGAGCTCTGGAAGGCGCTTGGTACTCCTTCCGGTTCCTTCCACGGCATTGCGTCGGTTCTGATCGAAGGGGGAGAGAAGACGTGGAAGAACTTCCGGGAGGCAGGGTGCATCGACGAAGAGGTGACGCTGATCGGATCCTGAAGGATTCCTTACGTATCGTCACTGCCACTTCCCGATAGGGTACATGATGCGGTTTCCCACGCGGTACAGGAAGGAGAAGAACTTCTGCTGGAGCTGAAAACGGGCAGGGAGCGTGCCGGTTTGCGCATAGGTCTTCACGATGCGTCCGAAACGCTTCCCCTGACGGCGCATGGCCTGCAGGCTCCCGGGCCTTCGATCCACCACCAGGCCGAAGCGGCCGCGACCCAGCATGCAGCGCGGTTCGAAGTGCCTGCCGAGGATGGTTGCCCCGTAGTACTTGAATGCCTCGGTGACGGAGAGGGTGGTGAGGAACATGAGTGCACGCCAGGCGAGCAGAGGGGCACCGCCGGCGAAGATGAAGGAGACGGGAAGACCTTTCAGCTGTCCTCTGGACCGTGTCTGCTGGTCGAGGGCGACCGCGCCTATCCGGTCGATGACGTTCTTCAGGTGCGCCGGCACCGAAAAATTCCAGATGGGTGTGGCGATGACGAGGCCTTTCGCCGAGAGCAGCAGATCCTGGATACGGCAGAAATCGTCCCCGCTCGGACACGATGGATCGTAGTGTGCGAGCGTGAAATGCTCGATCGAGAGGTCTTTGAGACGCAGTTTCTCCACGGCAATACCCTCATCAGCAATGCCCATGGAAAAGGCTTCCGCCAGCACGGCGCTGTTGCTCGGCTCATTCGTGCCGGCGACGAGAACGAGGACAGGCATGCGTACATCATAGGGGAAGAACGCCGGCGTCGGGAGCCCAGGGGATTTCCCCTTTACTGCTTTTTGAAAATGATCCGCACTCACCATCATCCCATCTTTTCCCCATGAGGATTTTGTGCGACAGTAGCCCCCTTTTCGCAGGTGGACTGTTCGGGCGTCCACGAACTTCCCGACATTGACCGGACCGAAGACCATCAATATCTTGTGTCATTGCACGGTCTGACACACAAGATACTGTGTCATCCATTCCTTACGTCACTCTCCCATGCAGCCGCTTTCATCCGTCTCCCGTTCCGTTGAGCAGTCCTCCTCCGGCCGTTCCAAGCGCGGGGGGCTCTCCATCCGCCGGCTCTTCACGACGCCCGGCAATGATCCCTTAGAGGAGGTGGCGTGTGAGCAGCGAACGAGCCGGATCAAGAATCCGGATGGCTCGATTGTCTCTGAAATGGAGGGGGTGGAGGTTCCGGTGGAGTGGAGCCAGATGGCCACCGACATCATGGTGAGCAAGTACTTCCGCCGTGCGGGGATTCCCCAGTCCGATGCGCGCGGGGAGCTCATCCGTGACGCGGAGGGGAATCTGGTGATGGGACCGGAGCAGTCGGTGAAGCAGGTCATCCGGCGGCTCGCCGGGTGCTGGCGGCACTGGGGGCAGCAGGAGGGGTACTTCGAGACGGCGCAGGACGCGCAGGCGTTCGAAGACGATCTCTCGTACATGCTCATTCATCAGATGGCTGCGCCGAACAGCCCGCAGTGGTTCAACACCGGTCTCAATTACGCCTACGGCATCACGGGGCCGGCACAGGGCCACTACTACGCCGATCCCAAGACGGGCGAGGTGCACGAGAGCACCGATGCCTACACGCATCCCCAGCCCCACGCGTGCTTCATTCTGTCCGTCAAAGATGACATGGTGAATCCCGGCGGCATCATGGATCTGTGGGTCCGCGAGGCGCGCCTCTTCAAGTACGGGTCGGGCACGGGCTCGAATTTCTCCAAGCTGCGTGCAGCGGGGGAGCCGCTCTCGGGCGGGGGGATGAGCTCCGGGCTCATGAGTTTTCTCAAGATCGGTGACCGCGCGGCCGGAGCCGTCAAATCCGGCGGCACGACGCGCCGCGCCGCGAAGATGGTTTGTCTCGATCTCGATCATCCCGACATTCTGGAGTTCATCGAGTGGAAGTCGAAGGAAGAAAAGAAAGTCGCGGCGCTCGCGGATGCGGGGTACTCCACCGACTTCAACGACGAGGCCTACCAGACGGTTTCGGGCCAGAACTCCAATAACTCCGTGCGCGTTCCACATCGTTTCTTTCAGGCGGTGGAGGAGGATGGCGAATGGCCGCTCTTCTGGCGCACGGAACTCAAGCGCGCCGAGGCCGAGGGGCGCAAACCCCAATCATGCCGCTCTCTGCGCGCCCGCGAGCTCTGGGAGAAGATCGGCTTCGCCGCCTGGGTCTGTGCCGATCCGGGGGTGCAGTACGACACGACGATCAATGACTGGCACACCTGTCCCGCCGACGGACGCATCGCAGCCAGCAACCCCTGCAGCGAGTACATGTTCCTCGACAACACGGCCTGCAACCTCGCCTCGATCAATCTGCTCAAGTTCTACAACGAAGAGACGCAGCGGCTCGATGTCGAGGCCTTTCGCCATGCCGTGCGTCTGTGGACCATCGTCCTCGAGATTTCGGTGCTCATGGCGCAGTTCCCCAGCCGCGAGATCGCCGAGCTCAGCTATCGCTACCGCACGCTGGGGCTGGGCCATGCCAACCTGGGCGCGCTCCTCATGCGCATGGGCATTCCGTACGATGCTCCTGCCGCGCGCGCGTTCGCCGCGGGCGTCACCGCCATCCTCACGGGCGAGGCGTATGCCGTCTCTGCCGAGATGTCTGACAAACTCGGTCCCTTCGAAGGATTCGCCCGCAATCGCGAGCACATGCTCCGTGTCATCCGCAATCACCGCCGCGCCGCGTACGATGCCCCTGCACGCGAGTACGAGGGGCTGCATGTGCTGCCGGTGGGCATCGACCAGAAGTTGGCGCTCCCTGAGCTGCTGACCGTAGCCAAAGAGTGCTGGGACCGGGCGCTGGCCCTGGGGGAGGAGCACGGCTACCGCAATGCACAGGTGACCGTCATCGCGCCCACGGGCACGATCGGGCTCCTCATGGATTGCGACACGACGGGCATCGAGCCGGATTTTGCCCTCGTGAAGTTCAAGAAGCTCGCTGGAGGCGGCTCCATGAAGATCGTCAATCAATCCATGCCGTCCGCGCTCCAGATCCTCGGCTATACCGATGTCCAGATCCGCGACATCATGCGCTGGGTCTTGGGCACGTTGAGCCTGGAGGGTGCGCCCTACATCAACCGCGAATCCCTCAAGCGCAAAGGGTTCCTCGACGAGGATATTGCAAAGGTCGAGAAGGGACTGCGTCAGGCCTTTGATCTGCGCTCCGCCTTCTCGAACTGGGCCATCGGGCCTGAGGTGCTCACGCGCGTGGGGTTCCCGCCCAAGCGCGCAGATGAGCCCGGGTTCGACCTTCTCTCCGCTCTCGGATTCACCGATCAGCAGATCGAAGAGGCCAACAGCGTCGTCTGCGGCCGTATGACGGTGGAAGGGGCGCCGCACCTCAAGCCCGAACATCTGCCGGTCTTCGACTGTGCCAGCCGCTGCGGCAAGTACGGACAGCGCCTCATTTCCGTCGAGGGGCACATCCGGATGATGGCGGCCATTCAGCCGTTCATCACGGGCGCTATTTCGAAGACGATCAACCTGCCCAACGAGGCGACAGTCGAAGATATCAAAAATGCCTACCTGCTCTCGTGGAAGCTTGGGCTCAAGGCCAACGCGCTCTACCGCGACGGGTGCAAGCTGAGCCAGCCTCTCGCCGCCGTTTCCCGCAAGGCCAAGCAGGCCGAGGCGGAGCCGGCGGTCCAGCGTGAAGTGCTGGAACGGATCGTGGTGAAGGAGGTGCCCCGGCGCCGCAAGCTCCCCGATGAGCGCCCGTCTCTCACGCACAAGTTCTCCGTTGCGGGGCACGAGGGCTACCTGCACGTGGGGCTCTACGAAGACGGCAAGCCCGGTGAAATCTTCATCAAGATGGCCAAAGAGGGCTCCACGCTCTCGGGCGTCATGGATACGCTGGCCCTGAGTCTCTCGATGAACCTGCAGTACGGCGTTCCGCTCGAAGTCCTGTGCGATAAACTGGTGCGCACGCGCTTTGAACCGATGGGCATGACCACCAACAAAGAGATTCCGATGGTCAAGAGTCTTATGGATTACCTGGGGAGATGGCTCGCACTCAAGTTCCTCTCCAAGGACAGCGCGATGCGCTTTCATAACCACGAGCTGGTGGAACAGGCGTACCGCGAGGGGAGCAAGAGCAAAGACGCCTTTGCCATGAGCTTGCCGATCGTGGACGAAGGCGCACCCGCCCGTACCGATCCACAACACGGATCGGGCGGGCAGGCGGTTGGATTCGCCAGCGTGTCGCACACCGCTCTGGAAGAAGAGGATCTCTCACGGTTCACTCCTCCCGTATCCTCCCACATCGAGACCGCCCGCCAGCAGGGATTCACCGGTTCCGTCTGTTCCGGCTGCGGCGGAGTCCGTGTGAAACGTAATGGCAGCTGTGAGGTCTGCCTGGATTGTGGAGCCACATCTGGCTGCAGCTAATCCGCCCTGCTGCATACTTCATCCTCATCCCTGTATACTCTCCGCATGCCCGACTCCTGGCTCGACCGTCTTCCATCACAGGAACGTCAGCGCATCCGCGAACGGCTCCGGAGCCCGGCGGAGTATGAGAAATTGCGCGAGAAGGTGAAGGGCCCCGAAGATCTGGAACGTGAAATGGAGAGAAGCGCGCTTCTGGCGGAACTCCGGTTCGCCATGGAATCAGAGCCGAAACTCGCCGAAGCACTCCGTGCGCAGGTGCAAGAGGATGTGCAGCAGCACGGCCTCGATTCCGTGTTGCAGACTCTTCGCCTTTCTGAGGATCTCAAAGGTGCGCTGGAAAAAGGGGATTTCACGCTCTCTGTCCAGCCCGATGCTTTGACCCATGTCGACCAGCTCGTTCTTGTTCCCGAAGGAAAAATCGCCGAAGCACTGCCGGTTTCTCAGAAATTCAGCGAGCAGTATCTGGGGCAGTTCAAGAAGGCAGCCTAGAGACTACATCGCGACGAACAAAAGGCCGAAAGCGCAGAGCATCCAAAACCAACGCATGAGGCTGCGCAGCCTACGACCTCTGTGGTAAGTTTTTCAAGAGCAAATCAAAAAGAGCCCTTGCTGAAGCCATCGAAGTTGAACAAAATATTACTTCAGAAATCAGGGGTGGAGTGCGCTGAGTTTGGCTTGGTCATCATCCGGAGCGCACTTGTTCGTGATCGATTTTCCGCACACCGTGCACCGGTGGACGATCATCCAGCCCTTCGGGCCGCGAAAGTCCACGCCGACGGGTTCCATGAGCCCGCCACAACTCGATGCGCGATCCCCCGGGCCGCGGTCATCCACGTGCTTGCTCCAGAGACAGCGGGGGCAATGGTTGCGGCAGCTCCCGTGCTCCAATGGGTCCACCTTCGCCCCGCAGTGCTCACAGGTGAACGGTTCCTGACGGGAGATGAAAGGCATCAGGTGCTAAAGCGAAAATGCATCACGTCGCCGTCCTGCACCACGTAATCTTTTCCTTCCGCGCGCATCTTGCCGGCTTCTTTGGCTTTCAGTTCGCCCCCGAGCGTCACGTAATCCTCATAGGCGATGGTCTCGGCGCGGATGAACCCCTTCTCGAAATCCGTGTGGATCACGCCGGCGGCCTGCGGGGCGAACGCGCCTTTCGGGATGGTCCATGCTCGCACCTCTTGCGGCCCCGCCGTGAAGAAGGTCTGGTAGCCGAGGGCCGCGTAGGCGGCAGTGATGAGCTGGTCTAATCCCGACGAGGTGACGGCGAGGTCCTTCAAGAATTCCTCTGCCTCCCCGGGCGAGAGATCCTGCAGGTCCTCTTCGATCTTGGCTGAAATGATGATGACCTGAGCGGTCTCGGGCAGACCCAAAAGCTCGCGCACGTGATGCGCACTCATCTGGTGCAGCTCACGCTCGCCCACGTTCACCGCGTAGATCACCGGTTTCATCGTGAGCAGGTGAAAATTCCACGCGAAGAAGCGTTCCTCCGGCGAGAGGGGAACCGCCGATGCCAGCTGCCCCGCCTTCAGTGCCGCGAGGAGCTTTTCGATGAGCAGCTGTTCGCGCTGCTTCTCTTTGTCCCCCGTCCGTGCGGCTGCGCGCACTTTTTCGACGCGGCGCTCCAGCACATCCAGGTCTGCGAGAATGAGCTCTGTCTCCACCGTTTCGCGGTCGCGCTTGCCGTCCACCGATCCCTCCACGTGGATGATGTCGCCGCCCTGAAACAGGCGCACCACCTCGCAGATGGCGTCGGCCTCGCGGATGGCGGCGAGAAACTGGTTGCCCAGTCCTTCCCCCTTACTCGCACCGCGTACGAGTCCGGCGATGTCGACGAACTCGATGGCAGCGGGAATAATCTTTTCAGGTTTCACGAGCTCGGTGAGCTTCGTAATCCTTGCGTCGGGTACTTCCACCACTCCTACGTTCGGCTCGATGGTGCAGAAGGGGTAGTTTGCCGCCTGTGCCCCGCGGGTATGCGTGAGTGCGTTGAAGAGGGTGGATTTGCCCACATTCGGCAGCCCGACAATGCCTATATGCAGAGCCATAAGAATAGTGAGTGATGAAGTGCCATAGAACGCTGGATTATTGAGGTTCCTGAGGCTTTTGTCCAAGGATGCGATCCCCGGTTGTGCATTGACAAATTATTCAAAATACATATCATAGTTCACTACACTCTATGCCCTTCAGGCGTTTCCTCTCCGGCGTGCTCGTGTGTCTTGCGTTTGCCGTTCCGGTTGCGGGCAGCGCGGCCTCCTTTCCTGATACTGAGGGAACGGTCTACGAAACATCGTTCGGGGAACTGAAGGCGCTGGGCGTGATTCGGGGGTACCCCGACGGGCTGGCGCGGCCCGGGATGCCGCTCAATCGTGCCGAGGCGCTGAAAGCGCTCGCGTACATCGATGCATCCATGAAGGAGCGTGTCGCGTGGTATCAGGGGCACCTGCCGGCCATGCCGCTCTTCTGGGATGTAGACCAGTCGCAGTGGTACGCGCCGTACGTGGAGGCTGCGTTTGAGAAATCGCTCATCACGGGGTATCCGGATGGCTCGCTCCGGCCGGGACAGCTCTTGGGGGTCGAGGAGGCGGTGATGCTCCTTATGCGCACGATGGGTGAAGGGAACGGCGCAATGAATGTCCCTGCGGAACTCTCGCCCTACGTCGAGAATCAGAGCAATCAGTGGTACACCGCGGCGATCAACGCCGCCATCCGGCGGAATCTCATCATGCATTATGGAAGATTGCGTCTGGGCACGACGATCACCCGTGGGCAATTCTTCGATATGGCCTTTCGCCTCTCGGTGGTGCGTACGACCAATGTGGCCGCGTTCTCGGGTGCGGAGCCCCAGGTGGCTGCCGCGGTGATGCCTGCTCCGGTGACCTACGTGCCTGCTCCGGCCGCTGTACGGACAGCAGTCACTGCGGCCCCCTATTCTTCTGAGAAGTACTTTGCCATCTCTGTGCCGGCGATCAGCCTGAGCGATCTCACGATCACGCACCCGCAGGATCCGTTCTCGAAAAACGGCATCTTAGAACCCCTCAAGTTGGGGGTAGGGCACCTCTTCGGGTACCCGGGCACGGGAGGCAAGATCATGGTCTACGGCCATTCGAGCGGCTACCCGTGGGATCTGTCGCAGTTCACCAAGATTTTCCGCCAGATCAATCGCCTGAACCCCGGCGATCGCGTGTACGTGACCTACGCCGGATCTCTCTACACGTACGAGGTGACACACAAGCAGGCGGTGGATGCGGCCGATACCACCCCCTTCAACGACAACGGCAACGGCGAGGAGCTGATTCTGTACACGTGCTGGCCGCCCGATTCCATTTCACAGCGCTACCTCGTCCACGCGTTGCCCGTCGGGGCTGCGGTGGCGGTCCGGTAATAGGATGGAACCGGAAAATCCCATTGCGGCGTACAACGATTTTCTGTGCGCAACATTAGAGAAGGAAACGGAGGCTCGTGTTCTGCTGGGTACACTTCGTCCGGACGAACATGTCTCCGAAGAGGAAGTATTTCAAGTTTCGCAGGTTCTTGCCATTACGGAGTGGACTTCTGAGGGGTTTCCATTGGTTCTTGGGGAGGCGAAGCAGAGACACGATTTGCGCGGTATTGTGGATGATCTCGCGATAAGTGGTCTTTGTTTGTGTGGTGAATCTCGTTCAACGTTGGTGGAACGCATTGATGCAATCGTCAAGCAGTTCAATGTCGTGTGTGCTCGCGCGAAGGAAAAATGAATGGGATACGTTGCATATTCAAATAATCTGTCGCGAAGTGCTGGGTGCCGAAGGTGGGTCCCAGCACTGGAGCGACACAATTTAGGGAAAAGAGAGTTCATGAGAGAAAAACCGCAGGTTTGTCTCTCATGAAAAAAAGAGCGGGTACTGCTACCCGCCTTTTTGAGAAAGCTCTGGAAGGGATTACTCCTCTCCGGCTGCTTCCTGCAGGATTGCGTTGGCCGCGTTCACGAGGCACTGAGAGCGCCGCACGGGGCTCTGGCCTTCACAGTAGCGGAGCCTCTCGAGGGCCGCGCCGCGCAGGCCGGTGGCCGGCGCCTTCTCGGTGCGCGTTTCGTCATTGCTCCACTCGAGGCGGCGGGCACCTACGATGCCGTCATCCCGGTTCAGTCCCTGCATATCCAGCTCGCGGTTGTATCGCTGGCTGCGGTAGTTGTAATCCGTGCGCGCGATGAGCAAGTCGGCTGTGAGTTCGGCGTAGTGCACGACTCCAGCACCCATCAGGACACCGACGAGGAGGCCGGTGAGCGCTGCGACGCGGATGTGGCGGTTTGCCATAGGAAGGGAAGGAAGAAAATGGAAGTAAAACAAGGAAGACGGTTATCGGTTTGTTTCGTTGGTAAGATCCTCACCGGAATTACAGGCCGCGCGCCGGCGGGCATTGCCGGTCTGTGCGCAATCATCGCTGACCGGTTCCACGACCGTGGGGGCGCCGTGCAGGACCGGATCCGTTTCCGCGCTCTTCACGACGGGGCAGGGGCGCTCCTTGGAGGTGCCCCAGAAGAGGTTCTGCACAATGCTGCGCGGATTGATGCAGGTGCGTACCTGCTTCTTGATCGTGAGGTTCTTCGCGGCATTCGGGTCAACACCGCCGTAGGCCATGACTTGCGCATACTGCATGGTGCCGATACCGGCGAGTGCACCGACGAGTACACTCAGGAGGCTCACCACCACGAGGTTTCTGCTGTACACCATAGGGAAGGGGGGAAAGATGTGGATGTTGGGTGACGCGAATATTATAACACAATTCGAATATTTCTCAAAATAGCGTAAAAAGACAAATAGATTCAAATAATCGATGATTATGACGAACAATGTGCGGGGAAGAATGCGATCTCTACCCGATCCGTCTCAAGATTTCCCTACTCACGAATTCCTTCTGACGCCCGTAGGTTAAGCGCGAGAGCTGCTTGAAGGCTTCGGCTGCCTGCGCATCTTTCGTGAAGGTTGTGTCGAGCCAGGGGCGGGGGACCTCGATCGTGAACGGACGGGAGGGTTTGCCGTCGATGCAGAGCTTCATGGCGCCCTTGAAGGCATCCAGGTTCACCAGATCCTGCTCCGAGAAGACCGGCGCCATCTCTTTGGCGCAGACTTCGGCATCCTGCGGGCCGACCTTGTAGAAGATCATCGTGCCGATGTTGCCGAAGACGGCGCCCTTCAGGCTCACGCTGCCCGAGAGCTTGTCCTCCTTCTCCAGCTGGTCGATGTACTGGTGGGCGAGGATCAGTCCCAGGCGGTACTTGCGTGCCTCCGACAGGATGGATTCGATCGATTGCGTCACGAAGTTCTGAAATTCGTCGATGTAGAGGAAGAAATCCTTGCGCTTCTGCGCATCCTCACGCTGCCGACGCATGGCTGCCACCTGCATCTTGTTCACGAAGATCATGCCGAGCAGCTGCGAGTTGATATCGCCGATGAGTCCTTTACTCAGGTTCGCCAGCAGGATCTTGCCCGAGTTCATCACGTCGGCGATGTCGAAGGCGCTCTTCGTCTGGCCCACGATGTTGCGCATGAGCGTATTCGTATAGAACTGGCCGAATTTCGCGGCAAAGTAGGGGATCATCTCCTGCTTCTCGCGCTGGCCGGTCATGGCCATCTGCTTCTCCCAGAAGGAGCGGACGATCGGATTCTTCACGCGGGAAACCTTGTACTTCTGCCACTCCTCGTCGGTGAACAGCTTCACGAGATCGGTGATGGCGCCGCCCTCCTCCTCATCCTCCATGAGCGTCAGACAGCCGTTTCTAAAGTAATCCTGAATGCGCGGGCCGAAGACCTCGTTGCCGAACATCTTCACCATCATGTTCATGGCATCGAGCGCGATCAGATCCCGCTCCTCGGGGGTCTTGCCCTCGAGCAGGTTGAGGCCCATCGGGCGCTCCATGTCGGCCGGGTTGAAGTAGATGACGTCGTCGGCGCGTTCGCGGGGGATGTAGGGCAGCAGATCCTCGATGAGCGAGCCGTGCGGATCGACCACGCACACGCCGTTGCCCGAGTGAAAATCCTGGCGGGCCATGAGTTGGATGATCGAGGATTTTCCCGTACCGGTCTGCCCGATGATGTAGAAGTGGCGGAAACGATCTTCATTCTTCATTTGGATCTTCTGCTTCTCGCCGCGGTGGCTGTTGATGCCGAGAAAGATGCCCTCCTCGGGAATATCTTTGGGCGCGGGGGCGATTTTGAAATTCTGCCACTTGATGGTGTCGACTTTGTTGTACTTCGTGTTCGGCAGGTGGAAGAACGTCGTGAGTTCGCCGGTGCCCAACAGAAGCTTGGGCGATGCGAGGGACTGCAGGAACGTCCGGCGGGGGGAGCGGCGGATGAACCGCTCGATGATCTGGCGCTGGCGCACGAAGTGCGGTTTGCGGAAGCGGTTGCCACGGACATCGTTGAACTGTTCGAAAGAGGCGAGGACGGTATCGAGCAGCACGGTGCTCCGGGCCACGGTGTCTGCGGAGGTCACGATGCGCATGACCGCGGTGAACCCGGGGCTGCCGGCCTTCTCATCCACTGCCTTGCTGTACTCCTCCACCATCTGCGATACGCGCTCACCGGTGGCCTGCTCCTGCTGCGGCGAGAGATCGCTGCCCGGCAGCAGCATGCTCACCGTCGCACTCAGCCACGAGAGGGGATTCCAGAATGAGAGGCCCGTCTTCTTCGGGTTGATGAGCCGGATGGCCTCTTTCTGCAGCTGCTGCTGCCACCCCGATGCGACGGGGCGCAGGACGAACTGGACGGCCGCCCCCTCAGAGACTTTGAGTTTCGAGAAGGCATTCGTGATGGTGTTGAGCGGGTCGCTCTTCAGTTGCTGATAGGTGCGGAAGATGGAGGTGAAGGGTTTCTTGGCCAGAAGCACCTGCGCCGAAACGACGGACGTATCGGTGAAGATGTTGTAGTCCTCCACTTCATCAATGATGGTGTCGGGGTAGAACGAAGTGATCTGCTTCTCGAGCAGGGGGGCAATGGAGCGGGGACAGACGATGTAGAACAGAATCTCGCCGGCGAGAGCGGCGTACTCGACCGAGAAGAAGGGCTGGCCCTTCCACCACCGGCGCGGTGAAGTGGAGTAGAGGCTGTGGAGCGACTGGTAGAGGTGCTCCATCACCCCGAGCACCTCGCGGAAATCCTGCCCGCTCGAGAATTGCTCCGAGAGCTGCTCCTTGTCCTCCTTGCTCTCTTTCTTGGGGACGAGCAGCTGGAGGAAGACCAAGTCCTGTTCGCGCCGGAAATCCTCCAGCAGGCGCAGCAGCCAGAGCAGGGTGGCGCCTGCTGCGGCGATAGCGAGGAGGCCTAAGAGGGCGTAGAGGATATTCACGTCGCGCGTATCCTACCATTCTAGCACGTTTTAGCCTTCCTCAGTAGGGGTTTATGGCTCTGGAGAGACAGAAGAAACCTGAGTCTACACTCAAAAATCGCACTGTACCGGTTCCCATTACTTCCCCCACATCGTCTTTGCCTTCATGAGGGTGGTGACTTTTTCAAGCAGCGTCTTGATCGTCATTTCGCTCTTGATGAAGAAGTCATCCGCCCCCAGACCGAGGCCCCTCTCCTTGTTCTTCGTATCGCCGAAATTGCTCAGGATGATCACCGGGAACGTGCGCTGCGCACGGGGATAGCGCTCCAGGACCGCGAATCCGTCCAAGACAGGCATATTGAGATCGAGGATGGCGATATCGGGCTTCTCGCGTTCGACCTCCTGAATGGCCTCCTGGCCGTTCTGGACTGCCCGGATGTTGTAACCGGCAATCGTGAATTTCTTCACGTAGACCTCGCGGAGTACCGCATCGTCTTCTGCAATGAGGATACTTGGTGTTTGCATCAACTTCCATTATAGACCCTTTCTGTAAGCTTGTGAAGCTGCTGTTCTCGGCCTCAGGAGAGGGGATAGGGTTAGGGATAGGATGAGGACTAAACAAAATAAGCCACTCCATTCAATAATCCTAAACCTAACCCTAAACCTAACCCTAACCCTAACCCTCAATCCTATTTCAGCTCACGGCCAGCCGCACATACGCGGCGACTTTGGCTGTTCCCAAGAATTGCTCCACGGTCTTGCTGGGGTCCTTCACGAACGTCTGCTTCACGAGGGCGTTCTCCTCCCGGAACTTCTTCTCTTTGCCGAGCATGATCTTGTCGAACATCGCCTCGGGCTTACCCTCTTTCTTCAGCTGTTCACGCCAGATTTCCTTCTCCTTTTCGACCTTCTCGGCCGTCACTTCCTCCGGGCGGGTCACTGTGGGATTCATGGCGGCGGCGTGCATGGCGACATCGCGTGCGGAATCCTCCGTCCCACCCTCCAGACTGATCACGACGCCGATCTTGCTGTTCGTGTGCAGGTAGGTGCCCAGCGTTTGGCCAGTTACGAGGCGGGCTTCGCCGATCGAAATATTCTCGCCCAGCTTCTGCACGAGTGCGGGAACCGTCTTCTCGCCGAGGGCCTTCAGGGCTGCTTCGCCTTTCTGCAGGAGTTCATCCACAAGTGCGGAACCGGCTTTGCGGAAATTCTCGTCGCGGGCGACGAAATCCGTCTCGCACTTGAGGAGGACGAGGGCGGCTTTTCCTGCTCCCTGTGCAAGGAAGATCAGGCCTTCGAACTGGTCGCGCGCCGCTTTCTTGGCTGCCTGCGCGATGCCGCGCTTGCGGAGGATTTCGATGGCTTTCTCTTCATTCCCCTGTGCCTCATCGAGGGCTTTCTTGCACTCCATCATGGAAACGCCGGTGCGCTGGCGAAGGGAGGAAACGGCGGAGGCGGAAATGGGGGACATGGGAGCGGGGAGTAGGGAATAGGGATTAGGACTGATGACTTAGGACTTGATGCCGATGACACTCTCTCTGTTGTCCTCTCTCAGCTCGGGGCTGTGTTCTTTATTGGAGCCGCCGAGGGAGTCGCGGATGGTGGCGAGGATGATGCCGATCGATTTCACAGCATCGTCATTGGCCGGAATGAGTGTGCGGAAGAGTGAGGGATCCACATTGCTGTCGCAGATGCCGAACACCGGAATCTTCAGCACGTTCGCCTCGAGCACGGCCACGCGGTCACGCAGGGCGTCGATGACGAAGACGGCATCCGGAATCTTGACCATTCCCGAGACGCCGCCGAGTGCGGTATCGAGCTTGGTGAGTTTCTTGCGGAGCTGCACCTGTTCTTTCTTCGTGTACTTCTCCACTTCTCCGTTGCGGAACGATTCCTTGAGTTCCAGGTAGTACTTGATCCGGCGCTTGAGGGTGGACCAGTTCGTGAGGAGCCCGGGAATCCACTTCTTCGTCACGGTGGGCTGCTTGAGCGATTCGCCGATCTCTTCAATCAGCGGGATGCTCTGCTGCTTCGTCGAGACGAACAGGATCGTCTTGCCTTCGGCCTGGAGCTTCTTCAGTTCCTCCACGCAGCGTGCGAGGTGCGCACAGGTCTGCGTGAGATCGAAGATGTGAATGCCCTTGCGTACGGCGTAGAGGTACGACGCCATCTTCGGATGCCATTTGTTCTTGGGGTGGCCGATGTGGCACGCAGCGGCGAGCAGTTCTTTTTCCGTCGGCAGAGACATGCGATAGGGGGGAGGGGATAGGGTGAGGGGGCAGAGGAGGGAACCTCGGATGAGGTTCAGGAATGCAACCGGTGATACGCTCCTTGTCTCCCTTTCGACATCTACTCGCGTTGTGCGGAGGATTTCCCTCATGCGCCCCTCGGGGCGCACTCGGGACCAGGACCGCGGCGATCAATCGAAAGTGCGCACCGTTTATACAGAACTCCCTGAAGGCGCGCAATGGCGATTGGCTGGAAAATACGGGTTCTGTGGTAGGGTGGGGCTGTTTTTCCCTCCATTCCATGCCGGATGAAGCCCTCATCGTTCGTGCACTCTCATTCGTCACGCTTGCCGGCGATCTCTTCATCGTCTGCTACTTCGTTCTCTCACTCATCGAGACATTCATCATCCGGCGGCCCACCATGCTCTCGCGCCTGCTGTCGCAGTGGGGATTGCTGATTCTCTTCTTCGTGGCGGGTACGGCATCGCTCGGCAGTCTCACATTCTCCGAAGTGCTCGGCTGGGAGCCCTGTAAGGATTGCTGGTTCCAGCGCGTCTTCATGTACTCGCAGGCCCTGCTCCTCGCCTTCGCGTTTCTGCGGAGGGACCGGGGCATCGCCCCGTATGCGATCCTGCTCAGCCTCGTGGGCATGGTGTTCTCCATCAATCAGTACGTGGGCCAGATCCGTTCCATCCTGTTGCCTGCGCTCGCCGGAACCTGTGAAGATCCCCTGGTGGATTGTTCCGTCTCCCAAATTTTCCAGTTCGGCTACATCACCATTCCCATGATGGCCTTCACCGCCTTCGCCATGATCGCGCTTGTTGCATGGGCAATGATCCGGCAGCGCCCGCGGTCGGCATGAGGGAGGAACGCGGTTCTGCGGATACTTAGGGGAAGGTCACGCCCGAGAGCACGAGGGCGTGGAAAGCACGTTCCTCTTCGCCGATGGCCTCTGCAGTGGCGAAGAGCGTGGAGAACGAGACGACAGTTCCCTTGAGGAAGACGAATGTCTCGATGGCGGAGAACCCTGCTGCGTTGAGCAGGATTTCACGCGTGACTGCATCCTGTCCCGCAACCGTTGTCTCCTCTTCCTGATCGATCCGGACGGATGGGAGGCCTTCGTAGGCAGTGGCTCGTTCCTGATCCAGGAGCAGGAGGCCCTTTTCGATGCTGGTTGCAGGACGGATGAAGACCTCTACGATCCGGTCGCCGGCTTCATAGCGGGTGTAAGTATCTTCCTGTTTTGCGGTGAGCGAGAATTCCGGGGGGAGCCGGAATGCGTAGCCGAGGCGCGTGTTGCTGACGGGCTGCCACTGGGCCAGCGCGGGATTCTCCGCCGCAGGGGGAGCGACCCTGTCTCTCATCGCGAACAGCGTGAGGGCCACTGCGATGCAGAAGCCGATGAGTGCCGCCAGCGCCGCCTGTTTGGGGGAACAGCGGAAGAGCCGATAGAACCAGGATGTCATGGTGTGGGAGGGGAAGGAAGCCTAGCGCCGGATGAGACGCGCGGCGAGATCGTGGGTCGACACGCGCTCCTGCTTCAGGCTGTCTCGGTCGCGGATCGTCACGGTATCTTTCGCGCCCTGCTTCTCATCCTCTCCGAGCGTGCCGAAGTCCACGGTCACGCACTGGGGGGTGCCGATCTCATCCTGACGGCGGTAGCGCTTGCCGATCGATCCCGTCACATCGAAATCCACGACGAGGCCCGTTTCTTGTACAACTTTTTTGTACAATTCTTGTGCTTTGGCGATGAGGTGTTCCTTCTTTGAGAGCGGAAGGATCGCCACATCCACCGGCGAGAGTCTCGGATCGAACTTCATGACGATGCGCGTCTCTCCATTCTCCAGTTTCTCTTCGGTGTAGGCCTCGAGCAGGAACGTGAGCACGGTGCGGTCACAGCCGAAACTGGGCTCGATAACGTGGGGCAGGAACTTCTTGGTCGGGTCATCGGGGTCCGTATAGGTGAGGTCCTCGCCGCTGAATTTCTCGTGCTGCTTCAGGTCAAAATCCCCGCGGTTTGCGAGACCGAAGAGCTCGCCAAATCCCCACGGGAATTGGTACTCGATGTCGATGGTGCGGGAGCTGTAGTGGCTGAGCTCCTCCTGGTCATGCTCGCGCACCCTGAGGCTCTTCTTCTCAATGCCCAGCCCCGTGTACCAGTCCCACACAGTTTCCTTCCATTCGTCGAAGACGTGCTTCTCTTCGCCCGGCAGAACGAAGTACTCGATCTCCATCTGCTCGAATTCGCGCGTGCGGAAAGTGAAGTTGCCCGGCGTGATTTCGTTGCGGAATGCCTTGCCGATCTGCGCGAGCCCGAAGGGAAGCCGCGGCCGCATGGTGTTCAGGACATTCTTGAAGTTCACGAACATGCCCTGCGCGGTTTCGGGACGCAGGTACACGAGGGCGGCATCATCCTCCACGACCCCCTGATGCGTCTTGAACATCATGTTGAACTGCTTCGCCTCGGTCCACTCATGACCGCCGCACGAGGGGCAGGCGATTTTCTCGGCCTTGAGCATGGATCCGATCTGGGCCAGTTTCAGCACTGCCACGGCCTCGATGCCCAGTTTTTCCTCGAGCAGCTTGTCACCGCGAAAGCGCTCCTTGCACTGCTTGCAGTCCACGAGGGGGTCATTGAAGTTGCTCACGTGCCCGCTCGCCTCCCACACTTTCGGATTCATGAGGATCGAGGCATCCATGCCGAACATATCCGGCCGCTTGTGGACAAAGGCCTTCCACCACTCACGCTTCACCCGGTTCTTGAGCTCCACTCCGAGCGGTCCGTAGTCCCACGTGTTTGCCAGACCGCCGTAAATCTCCGATCCCGGGAAGATGAAACCCCGGCGTTTGCAGAGGGAGACGAGCTGGTCTAAGGAGGTGGCTGGCATAGGTCGGAGGGAGCGTAGCGAAAGCGTGCGAAAACCGCCACTCCGCTTCGCTTGGAGGATGATTCGACATATTCTCAAATAACAAAATATATGTTATAATCAAATCAAACACATGCACATCCTTCTCCGTCGCATGGGCCTCTCCATGGTGAGCCTGGCGGCAGCTCTCCTGCCGGGTGTTCTCCTGGCACAGGAAACAGCTGCCCAGGCGGGCAAGAGCGTGTTCATGGTCGTGGGCATGCTTCTCATGTTCCTCGTGCTCTCGGTGCTGCTCACGCGGGTGTGGATCGGCATCGTGAACGTGTCGCTCCTCGATGTGGAGCCGCTCTCCTCGATCGAGCACCGGCACCCGTACCTGCCGTCGCTGCGCATCATTCTGGCATCTGTCGTCGGCACGGTGCTGCTGCTGATTCTCACGATCAAAACGTTCGGGACCATCGCGCCGTTCGAGGGCACCGCGGGTCTCAGGCGCGGCGTGCTTTTCGCTGCAGCGGCATTCGCCGTTGCGGGATTCGGCATCATCCGGTGGCGCCACGCCAAGGAGTACCTCTTCGCCATCATCCTCGGCACGATCCTGAGCTTCGTGCTCATCGGGTTTCAGCGCACCCTCCTCGACACGACGCAGAGTCCCGATGCTTTCTTCATGGCCCTGGGGGTCGTGGGCCTCGCTCTCGCGTGGCGGTTCCTCTTCGGCCCGTGGATCGCACACATCAAAGCCACGGTGCTCGGCACATTCATTTTCTGGGTCGGGTTCCACGTGCTGTGGCAGGAGGCCGGCATCGAGCGCACGGCGCACCTGCTGGCCATCGGCATCGCCCTCATTCCGGCGGTGATCTGGTGCGCGCTCTTTCTCAAGTACCACTGGGAGCGGATGAGCCTGGTTCTGCTCATGTTCTTCTCGGGCATGCTCTCGACTGCTCCGATCCTCTTCTACGACGCGCTCGTGCGCCGGGGCATCGAGCTCCAGTTCCTCCTCTTCCGCATCGTTCCCGAAAACTTCACACGTTCCTCCAGCGCGCTCGTCACGGGCACCATCATGGAACCCCCCTCCGTCCAGTCGACCCTGTTCTCCACCCTCATCGCATTTCTGCTGGTGGGCGTGATCGAAGAGGCGAGCAAGTACTGGGTCTTAAAGAAGAGCGGCACGGAATTCTTTCGCAGCATCAACGACGTCATGGAGCTGGGCATCATTGTGGCGATCGGGTTTGCCTTTGCCGAGAACGTCATCAACCCCACGTACTTCGTGGGATTCGTGCGCGAGTATCTGCTGGCGCCGTCCTCGGCGGATTGGGGAGGTTTCATCGGCAATGTCGTGGGGCGCTCCATTCTCACCACAATGGTGCACATCGTGGCCACGGGCGTGCTGGGCTACTTCCTGGGGGTGGCGATCTTCGCAGAGCCGATGCTGGAAGACGCGCGACGGCAGGGTAAGACATCACTCATCTCCGGTCTGGCGTGGGTGGTGCTCCACCTGCCCGAGAAGGTCGTCTTCCGCCGCCAGATGTTCTTGACGGGCTTTACGATCGCGGTGGTTCTGCACGGGCTCTTCAACTTCATGGTGTCGCTGCCTGATCTGTTGCCGGGCAATCCGCGCACGTTGGGTGAGCTGTTCGGGCTGGCGGACGGATCGTACCTGCATCTGGTGTCCCTCATCCTCATCCCGTCGCTCTTCTACGTGTTGGGTGGCTTCTGGATTCTGAGCACTCTGCTCTTCTGCAATGAAAATCGTAAAGAGCACGGGCATCTCATTGTCACTGATACATTCGTGCGGATGGGATCGTAGACGGGACCATCGCATTGGTTGTGACGGGGAGAGAGGGTAGGTAGAATGCCTCCGCTCTCGAGACCAAGGTGCAGGTGCGCACTCTCGGGACATTCCCTCTCCTCCCTCATGCGCACCCTGCGTTCTTCAGCTTCCGTTTTTCTCTCGGGCATCGGGCTTGCGCTGCTGCCGCTGGCGGCAATCGCAGCCGTGAACGTAGCGGATGTGCTGACTGTGCCCGATACCGTCCCGGTCTCGCGTGGGGAATTCATCCGCGCGGCGGTGAAGGTGCTGGGGATCACGGGCGGCGACAAAGCCGTGCTGCCGTACCGTCGTGTCCCGCGCGATCTGCAGCCGGCGGTGAAGGCGGCCTACGCCGCAGGGGCACTCGAAACGTTCGGACAAGAACTCTTTGCAGCGCAGCCGATCACGCGGGGGCAGGCGCTTGAGGTCGTGGTCGCTCTGCGGCACATGACGGCCGATCCTGCCACAACGTATCGTGATGCGCGGTCGAGCGATCGGCTCGCCCGGGCAGTGCGGGTCGCGGTGGATCGTGGATGGATGGTGCCGCGTTCGAGCGGGATCTTCGGTGTGCAAGAGATCCTCATGGGCAAGGAGGCCCGGCTCTTCCTGCGCAAGGTGCTGGGGCAGGGGGGGGAGCAGCAGGAGAACGATACGATCCCGACGGTTGAGATCCGCTTCACGCCCAGCAAGCCACAGACGACGGGTTTGAGCAGCCTGCCCAAGGCCCAGATTCTCGATGCGCTCTGGAAGATCATTGAGGATGATTTCCTCTACGAGGATCGTCTGAATCCGGAGGATGTTGCCTACGATGCGGCTGAATCCATTGTGAAGAGCCTCGGAGACCCGTACTCCTCATTCTACCGTCCGGCGGGGTCCCGTGCGTTCCAGTCGCGCATTCAGGGGGAGGTGTCGGGCATCGGTGCACAGGTCGAGGATCGCGAAGGAGTGCTGACCATCGTGACGCCGCTCAGCGGTTCACCGGCGGAGAAGGCGGGGCTGAAGCCCAACGATCAGATCATTGCCGTGGATGGCGTAAGCATCATGGACCTTCCGTATGAGGAAATGGTGGATAAGGTCCGCGGCCCAAAGGGGTCCGTGGCCAAGCTGCGCATCCGCCGTGGCGGAACGGAGATTGATGTGGAGGTGAAGCGCGACATCATCAAAGTGCCCGAGATCGAGATCAAGTGGCAGGAGGAAGTCGCCGTGGTGAAACTTTTGCAGTTCGGCAAGCTCTCGGAGACCGATTTGCGACCCGAGATGCGCCATGTGCAGGAGCAGGATCCGCAGGGGATCATCCTCGATCTCAGGAATAATCCCGGAGGGCTGCTCCATGCCGCGACGATTGTGGCGAGCAACTTTCTGCCCAAGGGATCGGTGGTGACGAAGATCCGGTCCCGTTCGGGCGAACGCATGGAGAAGACGGAGGATGAGCCGACGATTGACGCCAGAGTGCCGATCGTGGTGCTCGTGAATGAGGGATCCGCCTCGGCATCCGAGATCGTGGCTGCCGCCCTGCAGGATGCCGACCGGGCGACGATCGTGGGCGAAAAGACCTTCGGCAAGGGAACGGTGCAGGAGGTGCTCGAATTCAGCGACAAATCGAGCCTGAAACTCACCATTGCCGAGTGGTTCAGCCCGCTGGGGCACAAGATCGACGGTACGGGCGTGAAGCCCGATGTCGTGGTCGCCACGGCAGAACGCGATGAGCAGATGACGAAAGCCATCGAGCTTCTGAAGCGGACGAGACGGTGATGCTCCCACGTCAAAAGGACCGTCCCGCGTACACGGTGCCGCGGCCCCGTTACATGTTCGAATAGAACTTCTTCTTGCGGTTTGCCGCACGGTAGCCTTCGCGCTTGAGGGCGCGCATGCGGAGAATGCGCTTGTTGGCCGCCCGCTTGAACCGGGCACGTTCGCGGAGGAGCTTTAAGAGCCCTGTACGCTGGACCTGCCCTTTGAACCGCTGTTGAAGGCGGTCATTGGATTCTTCACCGTGGCGGTGTGCATGAATAGCCATAGCCGTGCGAGGGTAAGGGAGAGGGGAGGCGTTTGCAAGAGAAATCCTCATCTCCTCATGGAGTTTTCGTGTTCCAAAGCAGTCTTTCCTGCTGTGCCCCTCTCAGGAAGATCGCTTGTACCCATCAGGGAAAATGGCTTTGAGGTTGCCATCTCTCCACCATTGCCTCCGGCCTCTGATCTCACTAGAATCCACCAAGATATGGCGAGCGCAAAACAGCAGTACACCGCAGAGAATATCCAGGTTTTGGAAGGCCTGGAGCCCGTCCGCAAGCGTCCAGGCATGTATATCGGCTCCACGGATCAGCGTGGGCTCCATCACCTGGTCTACGAGATCGTGGATAACGCGATCGACGAGGCCATGGGCGGCCATGCCTCCCTGATCATCGTCACGTTGCACGATGACGGGTCCGTGAGTGTGTATGATAACGGCCGCGGCATCCCGGTGGATATCCACCCCAAGATCAAGAAATCCGCGCTCGAGATCGTACTCACAACGCTCCATGCCGGAGGCAAATTCGGCGGCGACGATAGCGGCTACAAAGTCTCGGGCGGGCTGCATGGCGTGGGTTCCTCCGTCGTGAACGCCCTGAGCGTCAAGATGCGGGCCGAGATCTACCGCGACGGCAAGGTCTGGGTGCAGGAGTACGAGCGCGGCAAGCCCCAGGCGGATGTGAAGTCAAAGGGCGAGACGAAGAAGCGCGGCACCCTCATCCGGTTCTGGCCCGACAAGCAGATTTTCGACACGCTCGAGTTCTCGCTCGTGACGATCATGAACCGCCTGCGCCAGCAGGCGTACCTCACCCGGGGCATCACCGTGGCGCTCCTCGATGAGCGCGAGAAGCGGTCGGAGGAGGATCAGAAGCAGCCGCGCCTGTACCGGTTCCACTTCGAGGGGGGCATTGCTGCGTACGTGTCGCACTTAAACGCGTCACGCGACGTGATCGGCAAGCCGATCTGGTTTGAGAAAGACACGCCCGAGGGCTTCGTCGAGGTGGCGCTGCAGTACACGCAGTCCTTTCAGGAGATGGTGGCGACGTTCGCCAACAACATCCATACCACGGAGGGCGGCCATCACCTCACGGGGTTCAAGGCGGCCATCACGCGCACCATCAACGCCTATGCGCGTTCCCAGAGTCTCCTGAAAGAGAAAGACGAGAACCTCTCGGCCGATGACGTGCGCGAGGGTCTCACGGCCATCGTGTCGGTGCGCCTCAAAGAGCCGCAGTTCGAAGGGCAGACGAAATCCAAGCTCGGCAACGCCGAGATGAAAACCGCCGTGGAGACCGTGGTGAATGACAAGCTTGCCGAATACTTCGAGGAGCATCCGGGCGAAGCCAAAGACATTGTCGCCAAGTGCACCCTCGCCGCCCGCGCCCGCCTCGCCGCCCGCGCCGCCCGCGATTCCGTGATCCGCAAGGGCGCGCTGGAGGGTATGACGCTGCCGGGAAAACTGGCCGACTGCTCCAGCCGCGATCCCAGCGAATGCGAGCTCTTCATCGTCGAGGGTGATTCTGCAGGAGGCTCGGCCAAGCAGGGCCGCAACCGCGAGTTCCAGGCCATCCTTCCGCTCCGCGGCAAGATCCTCAATGTCGAACAGGCGCGGCTGGATAAGATGTTGGCCAATAACGAGATCAAAGCGCTCATCATCGCGCTCGGGGTCGGCGTGGGCGAGGTGAAGGATTTGAGCAGACTCCGCTACCACCGCGTGGTGATCATGACCGATGCCGACGTGGACGGAGCGCACATCCGCACCCTTCTTTTGACCCTCTTCTTCCGCTACTTCCCGGAACTCATCGAGGCCGGGTTCATCTACATCGCCCAGCCGCCGCTCTTCAAGATCCAGCACGGCAAGGACATCTCCTACGCGTACAACGAGGAGGAGAAAGAGAAGACTCTGAAGAAGTGGGGTGTCGATGTGAATGCGATCGAGGAGGCCGAAGAGACCGAAGGAACAGAGGAGACCGCAGAGATGAAGGCTCTCATGAAGGAGGGCAAGGGCAAGAAAGAAGAGAAGAAATCCCCGCGCGTGAATATCCAGCGGTACAAGGGCTTGGGCGAAATGAACCCCGAACAACTGTGGGATACCACCATGAATCCCGACAGCCGCAGCATGATGCGGGTCACCATGGACGATGCCGAGCTGGCCGATGCCACCTTCTCCACCCTCATGGGGTCCGAGGTCGCGCCCCGAAGAAAGTTTATTCAAACGAGAGCGAAGACGGTGAAGAACCTGGATATTTAGGGCGTAGGGGGTAGGGCGTAGGATTAGGGCATAAAAAGAAATACGAAATTTTCGTGACCCTACGCCCTACACCCTATTCCTACGCCCTGCGTTAGTCGTCCGTCGCTCCCGCAAACTGATCCCTCAAGGTGTACGTATCCAAATTCTTTTCGCCGAGGAGCTTGATCACATGATCCACGATGCCGTCGAAGGGGACCTCCTGCTGCTGACCTTTCTTCATGTCACGGAGGATGATCGTAGAGCGTTTCACTTCCATCTTGCCGAGCAGGAGCGCGAACGTGGCCTCAAACTTATCTGCCAGGCGCATCTGGCTCTTGAGGCTCGCTTCGCCCAGCGCGCCGACGGTGTGCACACCCTTCTCGCGGAGTGCCGAGATGAGCAACAGACAATTCTTCTTGGCTTCGGGCCCCAGCTGTGCGACGAAGACATCCACCTGGTCCTTGTGCGGGGCCTGCACGCCGGCCTCCTTCATGTGCCAGATGGTCCGCTCCATCCCGCCGGCGAACCCGACACCCGGCGTCGGCTTGCCGCCGAGGAGCTCGATCAGGCCGTCGAAACGGCCGCCGCCCCCCACCGCGTTCTGTGCGCCGGTGGATTGATCCCAGAACTCGAAGACGGTCTGCGTGTAGTAATCCAGACCGCGCACGAGGTGGATATTCGGGACGTACGAGATCCCCAGTGCATCCAGGTACTCCAGCAGGGTTGCGTGGTACTGCTTGCTCTCGTCACTGAGAAACTGTTCGAGGGTGGGCGCGCCCTTCAGCAGAACCTGGGTATCCTCCTCTTTGGAATCCAGCAGCCGGAGGGGATTGGTGTCGAGCCGGGCGCGATCGAGCTCGGGGAGGTTCCTCTCTTTGCCGATGAAGAAATCTTTCAGCGCCTGCACGTACGCGGCGCGGTTTTCGGCTGTGCCGATGTTGTTGATCTGGAGCGTGAGCCGCTCGAGGATCTTCAAGTCTGCGAAAATCTTGGTGATGACGTGGATCAGCTGCGCATCGAGGCTGGGATCTTTGAGGCCGATCACCTCCAGATCGAACTGGTGGAACTGGCGGAAGCGGCCTTTCTGGGGGCGATCGTGCCGGAAACAGGGGCCGATGGCGAAGAGCTCCACGGGCTGGGGCAACTGCTGCATGCCGTGCTCAATGTATCCGCGGCAGATGCCGGCGGTGAACTCCGGGCGCAGGGCGAACTCACTCGTCTTCTCCTCGCCCTCATCCCTGCGTTTGCCGCTTACCGTGAAGAGCTCTTTCTCCACGATGTCGGTGTGTTCGCCGATGCCGCGCTCAAAGATGCGCCGGTCCTCGAAGATGGGAGGGTCGATGCGTCTATAGCCTGCCTGGCGGCAGCGGTGACGCACAGCCTTCTTGATGTAGGTCATGTAACGCTGTTCCTCGGGGAGGATGTCGTGCGTGCCTTTTGGAGTGCGGAATTGTGGTTCTGCCATAACGTTAGGGAATCTTAGCAGTGCGGTACGGGCTTGAGAAGGCTTTGAAGACGGAGGGGGGGTAGACAGCCGTTCTGCCCGTAGCGGAGGTTCTAAGAACTTCCGCTACGGGTGGCCGGACTGTAAGAGCCTTATTCCTGCGTGTCCTGCGCCTCTGACTTGGTTTGCTGAAGGACGACGCCGTCGCAAGCGCGCCGGACTTCGCCGGTCGTATGGTTTACGACGACGCGTGCATGGCGCGCAGCCTCGGCCTGCTCGGCCAGCTGTTCGGGCGTGCGCCTGCCTTCGACCTGATTGACGAGGACAGTCGTACCGTCCGGGGCGGTATGGGGGAGGAGAACGACCATGGGATAAAGGGGGAAAGAATAGAAAGAAAAAACCCTCGCGGGTGGCGAGGGCTTATTCGCAAGTTGGGAAGATCTCTACGCCAACCTACGCCCTCGCAGCGGGTGCATCATCATGTGCATCATGCCGAAGGCGGAAGACCGCAAATTCACGGGGCAAGTGTAAGACGAATTTGTCTTGTGTCAACGAGATTCCGGGGTCGGGATGCTTTTCCATTCCCTCATGCAAGGCCAAGAGAAACACCCATACTCAGTGTGATTGAGGTGGGGAAATGTTATGCTTGCCATCCTCACCCCACTCGTATGCATCCATTCGCCACCATGGGCTCCGTGCTGATCGTCGGATCTGTGCTGATGAGTGGTTGTGCGCAGAAACCGGACTTTCCTGAACCTGCAGTCATCATCGATCATCCGCTTGTTCTGCAGCGCTCTTCTTCGTCTCAGGCATTTTCTTCGAGATCATCGGTTCCCACATCCCCTTCATCGTCGCAACCGGCAAGCCTGCTCATCAAGGTGCCATTCGCACCACAGTCACCCTTTGCCGTCTGGGATCAGCTCCACGAGGAAGCATGTGAAGAGATGTCGCTCATCATGGTGCATCACTTCCTTGCGGGTACACCGCTCAGCATGATCGATGCGGAAGCGGAGATACAGCAAATGGTGGCCTGGGAAAGGGCGCATGGCTACGCCGACGATGTGAGCGTTGCTCAATTGGGGGCAATCGCAGAGAGCCTCTACGGATATCATTTCCGTGAGCTTTCTGATGTGACGGCCGAGAGTCTCAAAAGCGAACTTGTCGCGGGGAATCCCATTATCATTCCGGCCTTTGGTCGCGCGCTCAAAAACCCTTTCTTTAGCGGCGAAGGTCCTTTCTATCACATGCTGGTCGTCGTCGGATACGCAGGAGACGGCTTCATTACCAACGACCCCGGCACAAAACGGGGGGAGAAATACTGGTATCAGACGGAGGTACTCATGAACGCTCTGCATGACTGGATCGGCGTCAAAGAACTGATCGCCACCGGCCCGAAGAATGCGCTCGTCATCGAACTGTGATCGTGTTATCAGAACGCAGCGTAGCCCCTTGAGTATTGGCAAACGAAGAGCCTGTCGTTTACACGAGGTATTTCTCCGCAATATTCCAGATCTGATCATCATCCATGTCACTTTTGATGAGGTATTCATTCACATCAAAATCATTGCATTTGATGATATTTTTCTTGTCACTCAGATTGGTGCAGACGACGACGGGAAATTTCAACTTCTTCTTTTTCCTGTGCTGCAGGACGGCGAACCCGTCGACATTCGGCATCAGCAGATCCAAGAGGAGAAGATCGGGAGGATCCTGATCGATACTGTCGATTGCCTCCTGTCCGTCACGTGCAGTGCTCACACGAACGCCGTGCTTGGCGAGCAGGCTGCGGATCATGCTCAGGAGGAATGCTTCATCCTCGGCAACGAGGACGTGTTTCTGTGGCTTGTCCATAGGTGGGAGGAGAAAAGAAAAAAATGGAAAGCGAGTCTGCTGTCTGTCGGTCGGTTCTCTAGCGCAGGTATCCTTCGATCGCGGGCCAGAGATCATCATCGTCCAGATCGTTCTTCACGAAGTAATTCTGCGCCTGCATTTCCTTACACTTGTCCCGCGTTTCCTTGTCGCTGAGATTGGAGAGCACGATGACGGGGCACTCCAAGCTCTTTTCCCTGATGAACCTCATGACGCCGTGACCATCCAGCACCGGCATGAGGATATCGAGGAGAAGCAAATCCGGCACTTCCTTCTCCAGAGCCTCAACCGCCTCCTTCCCGTTATAGGTGATCGTGACACGTATGTTGTATTTGCTCAGAACTTTTGCCATCAAATCGGCGAGAGCAGTGTCGTCTTCGGCGATGAGAACGTGTTTGCTCATAAAAAATCAGGAAGGAAATAAAAGAGTGAACGTGGTGCCCTTGTTCTCCTGTGAGACAAAAGAGATCGTCCCGCCGATCAGACGTACGATGTTATAGACCATATACAAGCCGATGCCGGTGCCGGCTTCCACCGGGCTGGCAACATTCGATGCACGAAAGAATTTCTCCGGGATTCTCTTTTGCTCCTCCTGCGGAATACCGTAACCCGTATCCGCCACATCGATACGGATCGACTCTTTTTCTTTGGTAACACTCATGCGCACCTTCCCGCCTCTGGGCGTATACTTGAGGGCATTGCTGAGGAGGTTATCCAGAATTTCGATGAGCAGCTGCTTATCCGTTCGTACCATGAGATCCTGCGGACACTGAAGGGCGAGTTCCAGCCCGTTCCTCTGCCGGTGGGCATCATGCAGACGGGAGATCTTTTCCAGCTCCCTCTGCAAGACCACCTGTTCAAGTTCCGGTTCCATGCCGTCCTCTTCAAGATGGGAGATCATCAGCATGCGCCGGATGGTCGAGGCCATGTTCATGGACGTTTCGTGTGCGGTTTTCACCAGCTTCGCCTGATCTTCGGTGAGATTTTCCCGCTTCAGACTTGAGAGGACCCATCGGATCGCCGTGAGAGGCGTCCTCAACTGATGGGATGCGATGGACATGAATTCCGATCTGGCTTTTTCGATTTCCTTTTCTTTGGTGATATCTCGAAACACCTTTACGGCGCCGATCAGATCTTTGCCGATGAAGATGGGCGCAACCGTTAGGGCAACCGGAAAAGACGTTCCATCTTTCCGCTTGTAGTACATCGTTGTGGTTGTGGTTGTGGTGGAACGATCCTTCAGGGTCTTGGTGATCAGGCGTTCCAATGCCGGAATGGTTTTGCCGGTCGAGTCCGACATCGGTATGACCTTGGAGAGCAACTTTCCCTGTGTCTCTCCCTCTTTCCAGCCCAATAATCTCTCACATGCCTTGTTCACGAGAAGAATCCGTCCGTTTTTATCCGTTGCCACCAGGCCTTCACCGATACTTGCCAGGATCGCCTCGTCTTTCGCTCTGACCTTTTCTAAGTCTTTGGTGCGCTCAAGAACTTTCTTCTCAAGCGTTTTTCGAGATATCCTGAGTGCGTCCGCCGTTATAACCAGCTTGCGCCTGACCACCTCTTTTTCCTTGGCGGTTGCGGCGAGTTGCCTGGCTTTGAGACGCAGTTTCTTCGCCGTCACCACCAGCTTGCGCCTGACGACCTCTTTTTCCCTGGCGGTCACCACCAGCTTGCGCCTGACGACCTCTTTTTCCTTGGCCAAAAACTTGAGTTTGAGGGCTATGCCATTGGATGCGGAATGAATAGTTTTTCTCATAAGTGTTCAGGACCGATGGAGAGGGTTATTTGCATGAGTGTGAATGGTCAATGTACACGTTTTTGTAGCATGTGACCAACTCTTCATCTTCAGGACGGTCTTGCCCCTTCAATAGTGCGCAACTTCCCTTCGAGAGCGGTAATCTTGGTCTGCAGTTGCTCCTTGGCCACCTCCCGATGCCTGATCTCTGCGATGTAATCATCCCGGATTCCTTTTGACAAATCGACCAGCTCTTCACCCTCGCGCCGCAATGCTTCCTGAAACTTACGCTCCTTCTCGGCATTCGCTCCCATTTGCTGTGCCTTCTCCCTCTCCAGTGTCGCCAGATTGCTCGTCTCGGTGCGCTTTTCGGCGTCCCGACGATCCTTTTTCGTTTTCATGCCCGTTACCCTATTCCGGTTGAGGCGTTCTTCGTCTCCGACGATCTTGGTGATGCGTTCCTGCAGTGGCTGGATGGTATCTTCGCTCATGTTTTGGAGAGGGAAGGAATGATCTTTGCCTCACCTTCCATGTGGGCGAGGCGCGTGTAGTAATCAGGGATCTCGCGCAGGTGGGCAAGAGCGATTTTGCCCGTCATGAGGGCATCATCGTTGGTCACGTTCGTCTGCACATCACGCTTGCCGTGCTCAAGCTCGATGTCCATTCCCATACGGAATTGCTCGAGATCGAAATGGACATCGCTCCAGAAGATATCCAGTTTCAGAGCGGTATCCTGTGCCTGTTCTGTAGTGAAGTGCTGTGCGGTCATAGGATGGGTGGGTGAAGACAAGGATAGGATTGAAAGAGGCCTCACGCGTGTTTCAGCGTGCGCAGCGCGGCGATGAGTACGATGGCTCCGATGACCGCCATCACGATGGCACCGAGAGTCCCGTACGCGGTGATGCCGAGCAAGCGAAAGAGGAGACCGCCGATGAGTGAGCCGACAATGCCGACGACGATGTCACCGATGATGCCGTATCCGCCACCGCCCATGATTTGCCCGGCGAGCCAGCCGGCGATGAGGCCGATGAGGAGAAACCAGATAATATCCATAGTGAATGGGGGGAAGAACTGAAAAGTGATTAACGGAGATTGCTGATGGTCGCGCTCGTTTTATTCCTCTCGCTCACTTTTAGGCGATACACGATTTCCGCCATTTCTCCGCGGGTCATCGTTTGATCAAAACGCGTGATACTGACGGGGATGGCACGCAGATCGGAGAGACGCTGCACGTAGGGGCGATACCAGAATTCTCCGGTGTCCTTTGCTTCGATACTCAGACTGAAGACATTGCAGATGATCTTGGCTGCCTCTACGAAGTTGATGGAATTTGCGGGGCCGTATGTGCCGTTCGGATAGCCATCGATGATGGCATTCATTTTGGCGAAACAGACATCTGTGGCGTACCAGGAATCTCTGGCAACATCAGAGAAGAAAACGGTGTTTACGCCTGTCGGGACATTTGCTCTGAGACAGTCGCTCATGTTGTTCGTATCCACAATGAAGGGATTGACAACAAAGTGCACAAATTCCGCTCGATTGATGCGCGTCGCAGGCCTGAACGTTCCATCCAGGTATCCCTTGAGCACATTCTGCGTGCGGAGATATTCAATGCTTTGATAGTACGTACTGTTGACGGGGACATCGGTGAATGGATTTTCCGAAAACGCCGTATCCTGCTGTGCAAGTGCAGTGCCGCCAAAGAACAGGAAGCCGATGAGGAGAAACCAGGTGAGTACCATGGAATGATGGGTGAAGGGGAAAATAAACAGTGATGAGCGCATTCTCTGACACCCCCGCCAAGAGCGGGGGCAGCAAAGAACATGCAATGTTCTAAAGAGCTCTCAGCAGGTTCAGCGCGTTTCGCTCTTCGACTGCGACAATGATTGAACGACGGGTGGGTGCGCTTCCAACATAGGAGCGGGAATACCCATTGCTTGCAAAGGCTACGGTTGCCGCATCGATGAATGTCGCTGCACTGGTATTGACAGTAATCTTTGGGAAGTCTGGGGAGTAGATCGTCTGATCCATGGTGGACCGGGCGGGATGCGTTGAGGAATTGAATCGCGCGAGATCGACCGGATTGAAAAATAGTTGCCGTTCCAACATCCTCAAGTTAGAAACGAGGAGACGATGCGCATTCTTGTATTCCGGAGAGCCGATCTCCAGAGTGTCGATGAGATGCATCTGCAGATTCGCCGCCCGGACCTCCTGCATGAGTGTCGGATAGAGCGGTGAGGGGATAGCGGGAGCATCCATAAATATCGCCTTTGGTTGCTCCAGAAAACCGTCTTCCGGCTGCACCGCCGTGTTGGTTTGAGCGAGTGCCGAGGAAGTCATAGTGCCGAGAAAGAGGAGTGTGATTGGCAGGCCGATGGTGAAGATACGGTTGCTCATGATGGGGAGGGGAAGGGGGGGAGGGGATGAAACGTGCCAATGACGACGGATGGGGCAGAAAGAACGAGTTACGTTCGATACATGGTCCTTCGTACCGCGGACTGAATGGCCCGGGAGCCAGGAAGACCCGTAAAGGTGCTCTGATGAATTGCGGGAAACCACGATTGCAGAACGCCGGAGAATCGCCGGGCAGGTCGGGGGGAGGGATAGTAAGAACGTGAGATATTCATAGGAAGGTGGGGGAAATGAACTTTCACAATAGATGCGTGCGACTTTTGCGCAAGCGTCTGCGCACACACGAAGTCGCCGGGTTTAGGCCATCTGGGTGCTCATCTGGACCGCAGTCGATCCTTCCTCCTTTCAGTGGTCAGCCGAGAGTGGCCATGAGTGGTCTGAACTGTTCAGTGATGTCCGTATCCTGCAATCTGAATAAAGGAAGTGACGGGAGGCACCACGTGAGGAGGACGCACGGTCTTTCTGAAGTGCGGGAGAACGGTTCTTCACTATTTTCATCGTGGCAGTGGAATGGAGAGTGTTCTGGAGCTTCCATAGTCCCTTTCATGGAGAAAGGGCACATCAGACATATCTCATCGACAAAGCATGATGATGTTTCTTAGGGATTGATCCTCCTCTTTGAGATGTCTCCAGTCGGCAATGATTTCTTTCTGTATGCGCGAAGGTGCCGTAGGAATCATTGCATGAACGAGCCGGGTCGCTGTGGGCAACCCGGCTCTCCGGCCAGAATGATGTTGATGTCTTCAGCGCAGGAGCTGGCCACGGATTTCGCCATCCGGATGTACCGATGAATGGACGTTCACGTAGAACCCACCATCAAAGAGCGTGCTACGCTCATCATTGGTGAGATTCGACCACAAGCCGATTGCGCGCTTTCCGTTGAACGTGATCGTCGAGACCACCGGTCCGGTCTGCCCGGCAAGTGCCTGATGAAAATGGGCGGAAGTGATGGATCCACTCATGTTTCGGACGGTGATGTCGTAGTGAAGGCCGTCGTTCATCAAGACGAGGGAACCCGTTCCGCTTGCAGTTGTCGACACGGACGGTACCTCCTGGCCTCCGGTCATGTTCGTGTGGAAATTCACCGTGCCTGCAGCGTAGACGAAGGAAGTGTCATCCGAGAAGATGACGTCGTTTGTTGCCTGCATGCCTCGAACATCCAGAGTGTAGGATTGTTGCGCCTGGAGAGCTTCTCCGAGAGAGAGTTCGACCATGCGATTGGTGAGGATCTGCGACGAAATGATAGGCAGGGTGTGTGTGCTGTCCGTGAGGACATACCGCGAAGATTCTTCTGCCCGCAACGAATCGAGATCCACATCAAAGCTGACGTTGATGCGGTTCGCCGTGATAGGCGTCACTGTTGTGATATATCCCGTCTGTGCCGCTGTAAGGATCACAGTGGCACTCTCAGTGAAGTCTGTACCGGTTCGCGTGAGAAGATGCGTTGCCGTCACGCGATACGTGATATTCGCGGTGATATCCGTGGCGAGCAGCAGCTCGATCGTGCGATTGTTGAGGATCGTCACGGTTTGAATGTTGATCTCTTCAACGCCGGAGGCTCTCGACATCGTAAAGCGAGAGGCATCGGCCGCACGGACCGTGTCGAGATCACTATCGAATGCCAGGCGGATACGACGCGTCGTAAGTGCCGTAATAGTGGTGATACGAGCTGTGGGAGCCGTGAAGCTCAGGCTTGCGTTATCCGAGAAGATTGTGCCGTCCTGTGCAAGAAGATCGCTGGCAGTGACGAGGTACAAGACTCCTGTCGCAAGCGTATTGGAGAGGCTGAGCTCGACCGTCTTACTGTCGATCAACGATGCAGAGGCAACGGTGATGCTGTGAGAAATGGAGTAACGAGCCGCATCCTCCGCACGGGCGGCGGCGAGGGCGCGATCAAACACGAGGCGGACCCGTGTGGGAGAAACGACGGATACGTCGGTGATATGTGCCGCCTGCTGACCGCAGTCCGTTCCATACTGGAGGTTTAAGGAGGCGCGATAGAACATGGTGACCATCTCCGCACGGTTCATGAATGCTGCGGGACGGACTCTCTCTGTTCCATTATCGCCCTGAAGAACGCAGTGGTCGGCCGATGACTGAATGTTGGTGAAGTACCATTGGTTCTGCTGATTATCCGAGAATACCGGTGCTTTTCCCGACCGGTTGAGCGAGAATGCCCGCACGAGTAGAGATGCGGCCTCCGCACGGTTCACATTGCTGGCGGCACTCGCAGTGCAGGGACGTGACTGTTGATAGCAGTTGGCGTTGCCATGGACCCAGCCTGCGTCGGCGGCTGCTTCAAAGTACGGGAAGTACCATGCGCTTCGTGGCACGTCATTGAAGCTCGGTACGGTTGGGTAGAGCAGCGTTGTGCCATTCAGATTGACCAGGAGCTTCACAAGTTCCGCGCGGGTGGCCAAAGCCGCAGGACGTAACGTTGTCGTGGGATCGAGAGCGCCGGACTCTAAGAGCGCGGCAGCAGCGTCTTCATAGTAGGCCCCTGCAGGCACGTCGACGAAGGGTGTCTTCTGCGCGAAGACGGAAAGCGGCATGCCGGAACAGAAGAGGAGAACGCCTGTGATTGTGTAGATCCGCTGTGCGCGGAAGGGAGAGGGAAGGGAGAACATGGGATGGGGGGGAAAAAGAGAGAAAAGCGCAGGGCGATGCTGGTTCCGAGAGCATCACCCTCGCGCTCCTCGGAGGTGGAAGCCGCCCTGCAGAGGAATCCTCTATGCGGGGCCTTGCATAGGAAGGGGGGAATGAAAAAGAACAAGCGGTATTACTGCCCTGAAGGATTGGAACTTGGCAGAGGGCCATTGATATTCAGATTCACCGAGGGGGCCTCAGTGGCATCCGCAAGAGGTCGATTATTGAATGGGAAGACCCGCATAACGTACAGCGCGATGCCCAGAACAACGAGAATGGCGACGATTGCAACGAGAGCGGTCAGTGAAGATGCAGTGCCGTTGTCATGCTGGACGTCGTGTTCGATGATGGTTGGCATAGAGAAGTGGGGAAAAGAAGAAGTAAGGAAGAAATAAAAGAGAAAAAAGCTTAGTTCGCCGGAACGGTGACAGTGTTGCTCTGCAGTGTTACTGCACCGATGCGAGCGAGCAGTCGGCCATCCACTTTGGCGCCTGTTTGAAGCGAGATGGACTGGTCGGCAAGAATCGTCCCTTTGAACGTTGCATTTGTTCCAAGGTTTGCCGAGGTACCCACCTGCCAGAAAATATTGGCTGCCTTCGCCCCGCCGATGAGTACGATCTGTCGCCCGGCTGACACACTCAATGTCGATGCCACCTGAAAGACAAACACGGCATTGGCGTTGCCCTTGGCATCCAGTGTCAGATCACCGGAAGAGATCTCCAGTGATGACGTAGATTTATATAGGCCCGGGCTCAAGGTCGATCCGCCCAGATTTCCCGCGACACTCACCGGATTCGTGGAACGTCCTGCAAGGTCATTGTAGGCAATGGTGAGTGCCACTTTTGCCTGTGATGCCAGAGTATCCGTCACATGGATCGCACCTCCGTTCACAATCCCCGGTGCGAAGCCGGTGACCGCAGATCCCGGGCTGACGCCCAAATTTCCCGTTACGGTCGTTGGACCGGTATTGGTTACCGTTGAACCGGCCAATACACCGAATGTCGATGCGGCTCCCAACGACACAGAAGACTGATTGGCATGGAGTGAGGTGTTCGCTGAAGAAGAGGTGACGCCGCACGAGAAATTCGCATATTCACTATTTCCGTCCAGCGTGGTGTAGGCATAGCCGCCACAAGAACTTTTCCAGGTCAGAGCAGTACCCCTTGGTCCTTTCACACCGGCGACGCAGGTCCCGATCCCGCTGCAGCCGAATGCGAGAGGGCTGTCTGAAGCAGTGGCGGTATCGCACCTCTGCTCCGTCGTCGCGCCACTGAAGACGCATTTGACTTGTTCTGTAACAAAGGCAGAGGTGGTGGAATTGACGCATGTTCCATTCACACATGTCTTGGTCGGGCACGGTGCCGCAAAACATGCAATTTGCGGGCAATCAGTGTCTGCTGTGCATCGGGTGGACGGCGTGCATTGGCGAGCCAATGCAGTGCAGGCGATCGTTCCCGTTGCCCTCCCGCAGTTGCTTACATCAACCGGCGTCTGTGATTGCCAGCCATTCGTGCAAGCGCCCCAGGCGCATTTCCACTTTGGAGTGCAGGGTGTCGGAGACGACGAAGAGAAGCTTGCCCTGCTTGTACTGCGAGAACTCGCATGTCCATTATTCAACGCAACTGCCTGTTGCACGCATGTGCGAAATCGCAGACGGATTGCATGCCGATCTTCTGAACCGAAATTCAAACCAAAGACGCCATTGTGGTTTCTCTGGCGCAAACACACTTGCACCTGTTCGCCTGTCGCCCCCATTCTCTGACCTTGGGCGGATGCAAGCGTGAGGCCCATGAGGGAGAGCGCGGATGCCGCGATGAGCGTTGTACCTATACTGAAGCGTAATCGTGTCATACAAAATTGGGGGGGAAAGAAATGTCACAATGGTCGCGTGTCATTTTTGTGCAAGTGTCTGCGCACACACGAAGTCGCCGTGATGAAACCCTCCCGACACTCATCTGGACCGGCCTTCGCCCGAAACCATGAGGAGCAATGAATTTGCTGTTCGTTATTGCTTTATGGAGGGGAGGCTACGGCCGGCAGGCCACTCTTCCTGCAAGACGAGATCGTTCAGGCAGGCAGTGCGGCTGCGCTGGCCGGCTTTTCCACTTTAGGCATCCAGCTGGTCAGAAAATCCATGGGCATGAGATCAATGATCTTTCGTGCCTGAAGTTCAGGTTCGAGGAATCTGTTGTTGTACTTCCACTCCATCTCTTTGAGGTAATACCCCGTATTCCGTTTCCAGATGCCATGGTGGCTGCGTACGCGCTCCCGGATCCATGTCCACAGTTGCTCCGTACCATCTTTCCCCTTTTCATCCTTCGTGAAACGGTGGAACTTGCCGCAGCAAATGAAACCGGCATAGCCCTCGTGGCGGCCAGCCGTTTTCTCTTTGGAGCCAAACATATGAAAGTGAAACACCGCTTCATCGTCTTTGAGCGGGTCAATGGTGACTTTGCCGCTCTCGTGCAACTGCACGCCGAATACCGGCGGCTTTCCCTTCTCATCACCGGAACGGATTTTACTATTGCACCATCTGCACCGGGATTTGCCGTGCACGACCTGTACGTCTCCTCCATGAGAAGAGAGGAGCTGGATTTTTTCCTGTGGCAGACTCTTTTCGACCAGAAGCTTGCGAAAGTGATCGTAGTAGGCAGCAACCAGCTTATAGCGATGATGCGTAATCTGCGACGTCCGGTGTGCCGAAAAATCGAGGCAGAAACAGAGGAGGATCTCGGCACACTGCTGCAGCTTGTTGATTGCTGTCACTTTGTGGATACGAAACTTCTTGCCGCACGTGGTGCACTTTCTGCGTCCGTCCCCCAGGGTATTCAGTTTCGTTCGAATCCCGCAATAAGGGCAAAGGAGGTGACGCGAGGTATCACTTTGGGTTGGACGCACTTTGTCCCTGAGGTGCGGTAGGAGAGAATCCGCGTTAATAATCATCGTAGGGGCGGAAGAGGAACCCTTTGAACGATCAGTATAGTCCTTTTTCAGAAGAAAAGGCGCGAGATCGATATCTCATCGACATAATTTCATTATGTTGCTCAGAAACTTTGCATCGGTCTCCAGATGAATCTCCTGTGCATCTGTGCATTTCTTTCTGGCCTCCACTGCGCTCACTTTTTTGAAGAAGTCAGTCTCACATCATCTGTCAGCTCTGGATGAATACCGGAATCCCGATATCCGCCCATTCATAAATCTCATTCGCTTCATCAGGAAGAAAGCGCACGCATCCGTGAGAAACCGGTACGCCGATGTGACTCAGTGCTTCGCTCCAGAATCCGGAACTCTCTGCCGATACTCCCAAATAGGGAAGGCTGTGGAGTCCGAATGCACTGTTCTTCGTGAACGACATATATTTCGGCATGCGGTACGGAACTGCCTGACCGCTCACGCGCAGGTCCTCTTTCTTGTAGATCTGAAATTCCCCCCGTGGGGTCGGCGTGGCCGGAGCACCAGAGCTGATCTGGTACGTTTTCACGATGATCCCGTACTCGGTGAGGAATGCTTCCTGTGTTCCCAGATAAATCCAAATAGCCTTTGCCCCGGAGGCGACTGTTGGATCGAGGAGCCCCGTTGCGCCCGACTCCGTAGATTGCGTAACGGGAATGTCTGAGGAAGGCAGGAATGGCGTGTCTGCCCTTTGAGAACCTGTGCTGCCGGATTTCTTATTGATCCGCCGATTGAGCCTGCAAGAGATATCACAGGCATACGTCCGGGGAGTTGCGCGAGACGCCGCAGTTGCAACCCTTGTTTCGACGACGTGCCCCGCGTCCGTCTGTTGTTCCTTGGCGATCACCACTGCTGCGTATCCCGTGAGGAGGAGGGTGGTGATCGCGGCCAGTGCTGTTTTGAGATGTATCATGGCGCTCAACTGTCGGTGATTAAAGAAATGAACTTTCACAATAGATGTGTGCGACTTTTGCGCAAGAGCAAGCGCATACACAGAGTCGCCAGTGTCGGCCTCTCTCGGCGCTTATCTGGACTGCGTGTGTATTGTTTCGTTCGTGTACTCACGCTGAGACGAAGAAAGCGGTGAGGAGTGGCGCTTGGGATCGGACGCGTTTCTTCCTTAAGATGCGGCAGAAAAATAGACAGTGGTCATCACTGTGGAAGCGGGATCGAGCGATTGCCAGCTTTCGCAATAGTCCTTTTTACAGAGAAAGGATGAGAAATACATATCCGGTCGACAATCATCCATGATGTTGCTTGGAGGTTTCTTTTTGGCCATGCACATGCGGCAATCTTTTGCAGAGGGTCATAATGAAGGACTCGTCAATGACACATTTTTGCGGCGATCGTATACTGGCCGCCTATGCAGGAGAATTCCCGCAACAATATCCCCACCATCATCGTGGTCCTGGGGGCAACCGGCGACCTCATGGCGAAGAAAATCGTCCCGTCCCTTCTGCACTTGTCTTCGGAGGACAAGATTCCCAACAAGTTCAGGGTGGTGGGCTTTGCGCGTCGCGATCTCACCGATGATGCCTTCCGGGAACATATTGCATCCATTGTCGCGGAGCACAAGGAGCAGCATCCCACGGACTTGGATCCGCAGGATTTCCTCAAGCTCTTCTCGTACCATTCCGGCGATTTTGAACAGGTCGCAGCCTATCGGGGGCTCCAATCCAAACTGCAGGCGATTGATGCCGAGTGGGGGGTGTGCACGAACAAGGTGTACTACCTTGCGGTCCCACCCGAAAAATTTGCGTCCATTTTTGAAGGTCTGGCCGCAACCGGGCTCAACAAGCCCTGCGGCGGTGCGTACGGCTGGACACGCATGCTCATCGAAAAGCCGTTCGGTCATGACGGCGCTTCAGCGGAGAAATTGGAGCAGCTGCTGTCACGCTACTTTCAGCAAGAACAGATTTATCGCATCGATCACTATCTGGCCAAGGAGCTCATTCAGGGCATTTCACATTTTCGTTTTTCGAATACGCTGCTCGAATCGTCGTGGAGCAACCGGGACATCGAGAAAATCGAAATCCGACTGCTCGAAAACATCGGCGTGGAAACGCGCGGCAGTTTTTACGAAAGTGTCGGAGCGCTGAAAGACGTAGGGGAGAACCATGTTCTCGAAATGCTGGCCGCGATCACCATGGATGCCCCGGTGAGCATGAGCATAGAAGAATTGCACGAGAAGCGTGCGGAGCTGATGAACACGCTCAAGCCGTGGACGCTCGAAGACATACGGCAGAACACCTACCGCGCTCAGCATGACGGCTATCGGACGATCAAGGGTGTTCGCAGCGATTCCACTGCGGAAACGTATTTCAAGCTGAAGACCGAATTACTGCATCCCGCCTGGCAGGGCGTGCCCATCACCCTCGAGGCCGGCAAGCGCTGCCCCGCCTCCCGCAAAGAGATTGTGGTGACGTTCAGGCATCCGCATGCCTGCCTCATGTGTTCGCGGGATCATCGCATCCAGAACCGGGTGGTGTTTGCGCTGGAGCCCGAAGAGAAAATTTCGATCCACTTCTGGACCAAGAAATCGGGCTACGAACACACGCTGGAGGAACGCACGTTCGATTTCTTCGTCCACAAGAGAACATCCCGGGTGAAGTACGTCGAGGAATACAGCAAATTGATTTTCTCCTGCATTCTCGGCGACCAGACGGTGTTCTTAAGTCCCGATGAAGTCCGGGCGCAGTGGAGGTTCGCCGATCCGCTTGTGCGTGCCTGGAAGCAGAATGTCGTGCCGCTCCACCACTACAAGCCCGGCACCAGCGAAATATTCGAGGCATCTGCGCACATCGGCGCAGAGCCCAAGACAACGGCTCTCGTGAAAGAAATGGCCATTGTGGGCCTGGGTAAGATGGGGGCGAACATGAGCCGGCGCATGATGGAGCAGGGCTGGCGCGTGGTGGGGTTTAACCGGTCACCGGAAGTCACCAAGGCATTGGCAAAGGAGGGTCTGGTGCCCGCGATGACGCTTGCAGAGGCGGTGCAGAAACTTCCCGACAGAAAGATCATCTGGCTCATGGTTCCAGCCGGTCAGGCGGTGGATGACGTGCTGTTTGGCGCAGAAGGGCTTTCTCGTATCCTGAAGCGCGGAGACATCGTCATCGATGGCGGCAATTCCTACTACAAAGACACCGTTGCCCGTGCGAAAAAACTCCACCGTCTCGGGATCAGGTTTCTGGATTGCGGAACGTCCGGCGGACCGAATGGTGCCCGCGGCGGCGCCTGTCTGATGATCGGCGGGGAGCGAAAAGATTTCGAAGACAGCGAGACGCTGTTCAAGGATTTCGCCTTGCCGAACGGCTATCAGTTTTTTCCCGGTCATGGTGCCGGCCACTTCGTGAAGATGGTTCACAACGGCATCGAGTACGGCATGATGCAGGCCATCGGAGAGGGTTTCGCATTGATGAAGAAAGTTCCGTACAAGCTGGATCTGGCTCGCGTCGCGGACGTATACAACCATGGCAGCGTCATCGAGTCGCGGCTGATCGGCTGGCTGGAGGAAGCACTCCAACTCTACGGCCAGGATCTGAAAGCGGTGTCCGGCTCGGTGCAGCAATTGGGGGAGGGAGCATGGACGGTGAAGACGGCGAAGCAAATGAAGATTCCCGCGCAGGTGATCGAGAGCGCGCTCAATTTCCGCTACCACTCCGAGCAGCACCCCAGCTTCACGGGCAAGATCGTTTCCGCGCTCAGAAACCGCTTCGGCGGGCATGCCGTTTCGGCAAAGCCGAAGAAGAAGCGGGCCGGTTGATGCGGCTTTCGAGTCACAGAGTCCATTCCTGCCTGCGTTACGAAAAATACCGAACAAGAATTTCCCATTGGTTCTGCCCCAGGATGAGATGGAACACGAGGGCTCCCAGGATGCCGTGTGCAATACCGAGGGCGAAGAGATTGCGATAGAAATGGTAGAGGTATGTGAAGCAGAATCCCGCGATGAATGTGAGTATGGCTAACTCCGCGGAAGGGATGTGCGCACAGGCGAAGAGGGTGGCGGTGATCAATGAACGCATCGTCAGTGATGGAACCGCATGCACGAGGTTTTCGGCAATAAAATTCTGCAGCACGAATTGCTGCGCCACTCCCCAGAGCGGGTAGAGCGCAAGCACATACCAGAATGCAACGGGCAGTGTGTTCCCTCGCATCCATCCGTATCCGTAGAGCACTATCCCCGCAATGACGACGAAGAGCAGGTACGGCGGAAGACACTGCCAAAAATTATCGAAACGGAGTCCCCAATCACGGAAGAGGTGCATCCCCGACCGCACAGCGCGAAACGTGATGTACACAATGACGATGATCGCAGCAGCGGCATTGTAATACGTGGCAATTTGCGTACCCCACAGCATCTCGAATGCCGGCTGCAGAGCGCCGATCGAAAGGATGAATGCCAATTCGCCATACTGCGGTTTCATAGGTTCGAGCGTACCACTTCAAGAGTGGGGCGAGCGATGGGTATCGAACCCACGACCTCCAGGGCCACAACCTGGCGCTCTAACCAACTGAGCTACGCCCGCCACGATAGTGCGAGTGTAAAGTTTTTACGCTCAAGGGACAACACAATACTGAACAGGCCAGAAGGATTTTCTCAGTAATAATAGAGCAATTATTTGCTGCTTTTCCTTGTAACCTGATGGATGTTTTAAGTGCCATTCGCGTCTCTTGGCGTCTTTCGTCTGTGGATGATATTCGAAGTATGCAAGTTGCAGAGGTCGCCTTGCCTTGGTTGCCTTCACGTAGCCAGCGCAATGCTCCTGAAAACGTTCTTCAATCGATCGTGTTGTTTGACCGATGTACCATTGATGATCGTTTTCGGAGTAGAGAAAATAGACCGTTGCCATGGCAGATGACTATAATCTTAGCCACCAAAGACCTCCAGGGGGCCGAAGGCCGGCCTTTGGTCCCACAACCTGGCGCTCTAAGCCCGAAGGGCGCCCCTAGGGCCCAACTGAGCTACCTGCCTGCCGGCAGGCAGGCGCCCGCCACTGACGGACATCCTAGTGAGAACTTGCGTCGCTTTCCAGCCTCTCTCAGGATTTCTTTTTGTCCTTCTAGTCCTGCGAGATGTTGTCCGCGCGGATGATCGCTATAGGCTCATCCGATTCTCCGGCTTCCTTGGGGGGCACGGGTTCTGCAGGCGGAGGCAGTGATTTTTCCTTCTTCTTGGGGGGAGCGGGGATATCGGGTTCCGGCTGCTCTGGTTCCGGCTCATGTGCCGGAGCAGATTCCTGCGGCGCCACTGCATCCGCCGTTTCCTCTTCGCGTTTCTTCTTATTGGCGCGGTAGCGGGCACGCTTCTTCCGGCGCCGCTCGCGTTCTGCGGGAGAGAGCTCCTCTTTTTTTCCCTCCGTGGGAGCGGTGGCGGGTGCCAGAACGGGTGCTGGAGCGGAAGGCTCCGCAATCGGTGCAGGTGATGGAGGGGGCGTAGGAGGGGGAGTGACCGGGGGGGCGGGCGGAGGAGGCGGTGGGGGCTCAGGGAGCTTTGGCGTTTCCGTCTTGGGAGACAGCGGAGGAGTGGGCGTTGCCGGAGCGGCAGGGGATGGAGGCGGAGGCGGAGGCGGAGGCGGAGGAGGGGGAGTCGCTTCGACTGCGGGGGTGGAGGGCTCCATCCAGGGCGGGAGCGGGCGCTTCTCTGCGGCAGGCGCTTCGGTGACGGGTTCCGTGGGGAGAGATGGAGCGGCTGTTGCCACCGTATGGCCACGCTTTTCCGCTTCTTCGTGACCTTGTTTGAGCCAGCTCGGCGCTTCCTCCTCCTGGAAAGACAATTCGCTCAGCTTTTCCGGTCCCTCCGGTGCAACTGTGGGTTCCGTCAGCACTTCCTGCGGAGCATGTTCCGGCTGAGTGTGCTGTACGGGTGCAACATCGATGAAGGCCATGGGCGGAGGAAGGTCGAGGGAGGGCGGTGAGGATGGCGTCTTCTTGGCTGGTGCGGCTGTCGGCGGATTCTCGGGTCCTGTATCCAGTCGTCTCTGAACCACCTTGCCGATGAGCATGACGATGCCGAATCCGGCGCCGACAGCCAGCAGAAGTCCTGCAACGATCATCAGGATGGTCTTGAGTCCAAACGATGACGGCTCTTCCGTTCCTGTGCCCGCAGAGGAAGAAGAGGTGCTTTCGAACGAGCTCGAAGATGTGTTCGGAGCCATGACGGTCGAAACCGGAAGGATACCCGTTACATTGAGCACTTCCACTGTGGTCGTCAGATCCCGCACGCGCAGGATGACCGTGAACTCGCCGTTTGCTGCATAGAGATGCACGGGCTGGTCCAGCATGCTCTGTCGGCCATCGCCGAAATCCCAGTGGAACAAGAGCGGACGTCCATCTCCTGAGAGAGCCGTCGGGTCCACGGAGAAGGCATACGTTCCGTTGCCGCGATCTTCGATCTGAATGAGCTCGAGGCCCGAGGGTGTGGCGAGTGGTTGCTCCGGAGCAGGGGTCGTCGGCACGCCACCGCCGGAAGCGAGCCGCACGATCTGTGTCGTTGGTCCGGCAGCATTGGCGCCCCGGACCGTGATGGTCCTGTTCGTGTTGCCGTCGGTGAACCAGATGCGCAGGGCGGAACCCTCCGCCTCGAAGAACGTCCCCCGGCTTTCGGGGTCGTTCGTGGGGTCTCCGTCTCCGTCGGCATCCTGATCACTGTTGAAGTCTGCAGTCAGGTTCGTCGCGCCGTTCGTGGCGCGGAGGAGGAAGGTCTGGTAATTCGTATCGAGGATGACGACGCCGTTTGCATCGGAAAGGGGATCGGTTTCCACGAGAGGCTGGGTCGTTACAGGCGCCGTCGCCGGTGCGTCGGCAACGATGTGGATGGCGAATGTGCGCTGGGTGAGGGGAGTGCGGTCAGCCGCAGCCACCTCGCCGCGGAGCAGAAAATCTCCGGCTCCCACGAAGCGCTCGCGAAAGAGCGGTCCGCGGTCCGCCTGCACGAACGTGCCGTCTGCTTTGGTGAGCGACCAGGTGACTTGCTGATCGGGGATGCCCGATGTTGCCAGGATCTCGAACACGCTGCCGGGAGCCAGTGTCCAGGATTCCATGAGGAAGGGTTGATCCTGTTCGATGGCGAAAGCGGCATTCCCTCCCGCGAGAAGCGCGAGGGCGATGCCCAGTCCCAGCCGGCGGAGAGTGAAAGAGGTGCGCATCGTTAGAAAACGGAGATCACGAAGTTGACAATGGCGTTGGCAATGAGAATGAGGATGAGTCCCACGATGGTGTAGATGACGATCTTCTTGGCTCGTTCTTTTGCACTCTCCTCGCCAAATCCCACGATGAGCCAGATGCCTGCGATGATGATGACGATGACAGCGATGAGAGAGACGTATGTCAGGATCTGTTGGGTGATCGAGATGATGGCGCCTCGCAGATCAACCCCGCCGCCTCCGCCGCCGACATTGATTTCGTTGGCATCGCCCAGTGGTCCCTGCGCGGCGGCCAGCCGCGGAAGTGTGAGGAGTGCGAGCGCGGTGATGCGGGACCGGAGAGTGGTCATAGGGATCAGCTGACGAGACCGATGAAGAACATAACGAGTGCTTTGGCGAGCAGGATGAGAACGAGGCCGATGGCGGTGTAGATCACGATCTTCTTCGCCGTTTCTTTCGCCGAATCACTGCCGAGGCTCAGGATCAGGTAGAGTCCTGCGATAATGATCATGACGACGGCAATGAGCGCGACGTACGTCAGGATCTTGTTCACGATATTGGCGATAGTCACGCGCAGGCTGCCTCCCTGAATGCCCTGCACACCCAGGCTTTCTGCTCCCGGCTGCAGACCCGGCCCGGTGTAGACCTGTGCGAGGGCGTGCCCTTCTGGCACGGCCATTTGGAGCATGGCGACGGTGCATCCGAGGGCGATGGCGCTGAGCCAGAGGCGGGTTCTCATAGGCGAAAAGGGAATCTGTCTTCTTCTTTGTATGATAGCATACTTTGCGTCATTTTGCCACTCTGTATTCGTGAGTCCTCCATCGCCCCAAACGCTCCTCCGGCATGCCAAAGTTCCCGCATTCCTCGTGACGAATCTCGTGAATATCCGCTACCTCACGGGGACGGACGTGAGCGCGGGCGCGGTGCTCGTGACGCCGCGTCGTTTGCTCTTCTTCGTCGATCCGCGTTACCGCGAAGTGGCCGCCAACAGTGCATCGTCGTGTACCGTCTGCGATCTGCGGGATCTCAAGCGCATGCTCGCACGCATACCGCTGTGTGGGTGTGAAGCGGAATCGGTGACGCTGGCGCAGAAACAGAGATGGAAATCTCAGTTCCGTCCGACGAAGTTCCTGCCGAAGAGCGGCGTGCTCGAATACTTCCGGCGATCCAAAAATTCCAAGGAACTGAAGCTCTTCCGTACGGCGCAGAAGATCACGCAAGAGATCCTGCGCCGCGTTCCTGCCGCGCTGCGGGGACCCGTTTCGGAACGGGAACTGGCCTGGAAACTGCACGCCTGGGCCCGTGAACTCCGTGCGGATCAGCAGATGGCTTTCGATCCCATCGTCGCCTTCGGCATGCATACGAGTCGTCCACACCACCACCCCACGACACGTACCCTGAAGAAGGGGGATATCGTGCAGGTGGACACAGGTGCGCGTGTGGGCGGGTACTGTGCGGATCAGAGCCGCGTCTTCTTCACGGGTACAAAAACTCCGGCTGAGGAGCGTGCCCTCGCCGCAGTGGAGGAGGCGAAGCACGCGGCAGAACGATTGGTCCGGACGGGGGCATCGACACACGAGCTCGATCGCGCTGCGCGAGCCGTCTTGCAGAAGCACGGCATGGAAGATGCGTTCGCCCACTCGCTCGGGCATGGCGTGGGTTTGGAAATTCACGAGGGCGTGACCTTGAGCCAGCTGCGCCCCGAGGAACACCTGCTGTCGCAGGAAATCGTCACCATTGAACCGGGGGTGTACTTCCCGGGGAAATTCGGAATCCGTCTGGAGGACGAAGTGGTTGTTTCAGGCGATTGAGCCCTTTATAGAGCCAAAAAATAATATGACAATCATTCATTTCATTTGGTGAAGAAAGCATATTCTGCTGTCTGCTTGAAGGGGACGCAGCGCACTAAAAATGCTAGAATGATGAGAAATGCACATCAAAACTATCCCGCTCTATCGCCGACGCCGCATCCGCATTCCCCGGCACATCCGCGTGATCGTCGTGCTCTTGAGTCTCGTGGTGCCGGTCTGGACCATGGGAGTCGGCAGAGATCAGCCGCGCGAACAGGATTTCATCCTCACGGCCTACTACTCGCCGCTCCCCGGACAGTGTTGCTACGTCAAGGGCGGGTACCGCGCCGACAAAGTGTTGAACGGAGAGGGGACGCACGGGGCCGACGGAACGCCGGTGTATCCCGGCATGATCGCCGCACCCGCCAGCTATTCGTTCGGCACGGTCGTTGTACTGCCCGGCATGGGCACGTTCACCGTCCATGATCGCGGTGGGGCCATCACGGAACTGCCGAAAGGGGAGCACCGTCTGGATATTTGGGTGGGTGAGGGGGAGGAGGGGTTGGCGCGGGCACTCGCCTTCGGCGTGCGGCGCGTGCACGGCTCGGTCTATGCCTTCGGGGGTTATCAGCCCAAGGAGCGTTTCGCACTCGATAACTTTCCTGCGGTGCTCGCCCGGCTCGAGCCATTCCTCGTGCGTGGGCAGCATCTGCTCGTCCCGCAGGTGAAAGCGGGGGATCGCGGGCTCTCGGTAGAGATGCTGCAGCATTCCCTCCAGAAACTGGGGTTCTTCGAGCACACCGTCACCGGTCTCTTCGGTGCGGTCACGCAGAGTTCTCTTCAGGAATTCCACAATGCCTATGGTCTGCAGGAGCCGTCGGACCGGCTCAGTGAGCGCTCCGCTGCAGCTCTCTCGGCTGCTGTGCAGCGTGCCGGAGCGGCGCAGCCGGTCCTCCGGAATGTGGACAAACATGCGAAGCCGTCGGTCGTGCGCGCGGCGCAGCGAACACTGCGATTTCTGGGGTTCTACCGCGGACGCACGAACGGGCAGTATGACGATGCGCTGGCGGGTGCGATCCTTACATTCCAGCAGACCGAGCAGCTGGTGGGCACGGCCACGGATCCCGGGGCCGGACGCATCGGGCCGCTCACGCGTGGCAAACTGCGGGAGGAGTGGAATCAGAAACTCACCATGGAGCTTGCCGAGCGGCTGCTCACACTCCACCGTGTGGAAGTGCTGCTCGATGAGCGCGGAAAAAACGTCGATCAGTTCCTCGGCGAGGGGGAGAGCGGTGCGCAGGTTTCGCTCCTGCAGCGCCTGCTTGCCGACCGCGGGTACTTTCCGCGCGAGAAAGTGAACGGGTATTTCGGTCCGCAGACGAAGGCAGCCGTCCTGCAGTATCAGATTGACCGCAAACTTGTCACCGAAGGAGGGAGCGGAGCGGGGGCCGTGGGTCCGCAAACACTCCGGAGCCTGCGTTCGGAGGAGCAGCAGGAGGCCTATGTGCTGGTGAGAAGCGAGGGGTGGAGGGCGCTTTAGGGCTAGGGTGAGGGCTAGGGATTTTTTGTGATACCTAATCCTCTTCCTAACCCTAACCCTAACTGTGGGCGTCAATTGCACTTCTTTCATGACTCATGCAGCATGCTCCCATGCGCCGGTTCGCGTTGTTTGCCGTGCTGTGCCTTGTGCCGCTCTCTGTCTTCTCTCAAGACGGCGCTCTCACGCGCCGTGACGGATTTCTGCTGATCTGGGAGGGAATAAGGCGCGATCCGGATCCCACCAGCGAGACGCCGTTCCGCGACGTGCCGAAAGGGGAGCGGGGCAGCGCTCAGATCACGTACGCCAAGGCGCGCGGGCTGCTCGATGATGCTGAGTCGTTCTTTCCCGATGAGCCGCTCCTGTTCAGAGATGCCGTGCTGTGGCTCTTGCGCACGCGCAACGTGGCGGATCTCGATGCGATGACGCCCGAGGCGCTCCCGGTCCTGCTGCAGCGCTATCCCTTCGTTGAACAGTCACGCGATCTTGCGCTTCCGCTTTCCTCCACAGATGCGCTCCTCGCGCTCTCTGTTGCGCTCGATCAAATGCTGGCCGAGGAGGTGCACGAAACCAGCCTGTATTCCGAAAAATTCCACGGCAAGGGAACAGCGTGCGGGGAGCCGTTCGACATGTACGCGCTCACGGCTGCACACCGCACGTTTCCGTGCAATACGCTCGTGAAGGTGACGAATATCGGGAACCAGCAGAGCGTGATCGTGCGCATCAACGACCGTGGTCCGTACGTCGATGGCCGCGACATGGATCTGAGCCTCGAGGCCTTCACGCGCATCGCGCCACGCAGTCAGGGTGTTGCACAAGTGCGCTTCGAGCGGCTCGGCGACGACGCACTCGTCGACTCCTGTGACGGAGCTGTACGTCGCTACCAGAAGCGCATTACGCGGGATGTCCGCTTCGACCGTGGCGTTCCCCATGCGTCGCCGATCGGCTCACCCATCGCGCTCACATCCGTCCGTCCTTTCGTCGTCCGTTCCATCGTGTATCCGGATGGTTCGACGGAGCGCATCGAAGACTGGGTGAATCCCGGCGAGGTGTTCTCGTTCACGCCGTCCCTCACCGGCCTCTACTCCTTCAGGGTCGGGAGCGTGGATGGTCGTGTGCGGGACATGCAAATGAATGCCTGGGAGTGCGCCCAATGACGTGAGCGATTAATTTATTAATGCATCATAATTCAGATAAGTATCAAGTTGCCGTCAGGGGCATCGGATGCCGAAATCTGCTATAATTAATCGAATTACTTGTATATTCCTCACGTACCCTTTTGTTCAGTCTCCTCGAACGCTTCTTCTGGCCCTTCTTCTGGATCGCAGGTCTCGCGGTCGTCTCGCTCGTACCCGGGGCGTGGCCGGCATTCGGACGCTGGTGGATCGCTCATCCGTTCTTGAACTCCGGCATCATCGTGGGCGTCTACGTGGCGTGGAAAATGGTGAAGTGGAACTTCCGGTACTTCTACGCTGTCTGGAAATCACGTTCGCTCGTGAAGATGAAGATCATGCTGCCGCGCTCCGACACGAAGGTGGATACAGAGAAGCGAACCGAGAAAGATTTCAAGGAGAAGGTGGCGATCATGGAGCAGCTCTATCGTGCCCTCTGGGAAGTGCAGAGTCTGACGATCTGGCAGGAGCTGCGTTACTGGTTCTTCCGCTACATCACGATCAGTTTCGAGATGTACGTCGAGAAGGGCCTGCTCATGTTCTACGTAGTGACGCAGCCGGAGCTCCAGTCCATCGTCGAGAAGCAGATCACCGCGTTCTACCCGAATGCCGAGGTGACATTGCACGATACGCCGGACCTGTGGCCCAAAGGCACCAAGCTCACGGCGTACAACATGATCACGGATAAGCCCTTCATGTTCCCGCTTCGGTATTACGAGCAGATGCAGGATGATCCGCTGAACGGCCTCGCGAACGTGCTCAGCAAGATGCAGGCCGATGAGACAGCAGGCATCCAGATGGTGCTCATGCCCTCCACGTCGCCCAAGTGGGGCACGCGGACGAAGCAGTACGCTTCGCAGAAATTCAAGGGGAAGAAGGAGGGCTGGTTCGGCAATGTGCCGATGCTGGGCGCACTCTTCTCGATCCTTGGCGGCGTCACCACCGGCACTGAGGGCGAGACCTTCGCCCCGGGTGCGAACCGCGGCGATGCCTTCGTCCGCATGATTCAGCCGGAGGAGGAGCTCTACAAACGCATGGGTGAGAAGGCCGGCATGAGCTTCTATTTCGCCTCCATCCGCATCGCCTCTGCGGCGAAGACGTGGCAGCGTTCCATTGAGATTACCAACAATCTGCAGGTCGCATTCAATGCCTTCAAGGATATCTACGGCAATTACCTGGATGATCACCGCATGTTCACCAATTTCTTCCCGCTCAAGTGGAATGCGCCGATTATCTACAAACTGTGGCAACGCCGGATCAACGGGTTCTGGCACCCGCGCTGTCTGCTCGTCGAGAAGGAACTTGCGGGGCTCTTCCACTTCCCCGACAGCCGCTACAACAAGATCCCCATCATCGAGTGGATCAGCTATCGCGTGCTGCCTCCGCCTCCGAATATTCCCGCCGAGGGCATTCTCATCGGCATCAACAAGCACCGGGCCGTCGAGACACCCATCCGTTTCCATCCCGAGGACCGCACCCGCCACCACTACATCATCGGAAAATCCGGAACGGGTAAATCTGCGCTGCTGTCGTGGATGAGCCGTCAGGATATCGAGAGGGGTGAAGGGGTGTGCATCGTGGATCCGCACGGAGACCTGATCGAGGATGCGCTCGCTCACACGCCCAAAGAGCGGGCAAAAGATATCGTCCTCTTCGATCCTGCAGATACCGAGCGGCCGATGGGCCTCAACCTGCTCGAGGCCAAAACGCCCGAAGAGAAAGACCGCGCCGCGCTCGATGCGATGGAGATCTTCATCAAGCTCTTCGGCAACGAGATCTTCGGGCCGCGCATTCAACACTATTTCCGCAACGGCTGTCTGACCCTCATGGATGACGAGGAGGAAGGCGCGACGCTCATCGACGTGCCCCGGCTCTTCGTGGATGACGAGTTCCAGCGGTACAAGGTTGCCAAGTGCAAGAACCACGTCGTCCGCAGCTTCTGGGAGCACGAAATCGCCAAGACTGGCGCCAGAGAGAAAGAAGAGATGATCCCGTACTTCTCAGCCAAGTTCGGCCCCTTCATCACGAATACCACGATGCGCAATATCATCGGGCAGCCCAAGAGCGCGTTCCAGATTCGCGAGATCATGGATGCGGGCAAGGTACTGCTCGTGAACCTGAGCAAGGGAAGAATCGGCGACGTGAACGCGCAGCTGCTGGGCCTGATCTTCGTGAACAAAGTGAACATGGCTGCGCTCTCGCGTGCCGACATCCAGCGCAAGCAGCGCCGCCGCTTCTACCTGTATGTGGACGAATTCCAGAACTTCGTGACCGATGCGTTCGCCACCATCCTCTCTGAGGCGCGCAAGTACGAGTTGGGGCTCATCATGGCGCACCAGTACATCGGACAGCTCGTGGGCAAGACGGAGGAGTACGGACAGGCCAGCACCAAGCTGCGCGATGCGGTGTTCGGCAACGTGGGTACGATCAGCTCCTTCAAGATCGGCGCGGAGGATGCGGAGTACATGGCCAAGGAATATGCGCCGGAACTCTCGGAGCAGGATGTGATCGGCATTCCGAACTTCAACTGCTACACGAAGCTCTCGATCAACAACGTTCCCTCGCGGCCCTTCTCAATGGCCACGATCTATGACGAATCCAACCGCAACGAAGAGCTGGCCGGACTCATCAAGGAGTACAGCCGCATGAAATTCGGCAGGAAGAAAGTGTTCGTTGATCAGGAGATCGAAGACAGAATCGGGATGGTCCGTTGATCCCTACCAGCCCCACGACGACCAGGAGGGCTGCGAGGGCCGCTGTTGCACGGAGCGGAAACCATCGCGGTATCCCTGTCGTTCTTTGTCGTCGTCGAGATCCCATTCCGCGCTCTCCCGTCCGCGGAGCATATCCTGCCGTCCGCTCTGGTACCCCTTGTCGTGGCGCTGCTGCGGCGAGAGATGCATGCGGAGGGTATTTTGCCCCTCCAGCTGGTGTTCCTGCTGCAGCTTCTGTTCGCTCTCTTTGATCGCGAGCGCCTTGATCAGGCGCCGGCGGTAGACGCTCATGCCGTGCGGCATCTGCCCTTTGCCGATATGTTCTCGCGCGGCGTCTAATTGTGTACTGCGGCTCTGGAGCTCCGAGAGCGGGAGGCTCATGTAGCGGTTGTGAATGCGGTTCTCGTCGATCATGGGTGTTGAGGGAAATGGGCGGTATCGTCCTCTGGAGGAGACGCCGCTGTCAAGAATACGTGGAAATGTTCCGTAGAATTCTCAGTCGTAATCTTTCTTCAGTTTTTCCACGATTGCCTGAAATCGCTCGTGCAATTGCGGAAAGTGCTCGGTGAGCCAGGCGGAAAAACCCGACGGGCCGATGATCCGCTGATCCCCCGCTTTGCCAGATTCGATTTTCTTGCGCTCGTGATGATCCACCAGGCGTAGCGGTCTACCCTGCAGTACCTGTGAGATGAGATCGCGCGTGAAGGCCTGAATCTCGCCCGTGACGTCCTGATACTCCTCGCCGCGGCCTTCGTTGTAGCCTTCGTACACGATGCCGGTGTGCGCCAGGAACTCCTCCGGCGTGATTGTTTTGCTCTCATCGAGCTTCGCAATCAGCCATTTGGAGTGTGGATCATGCGGGTCTTCCGTGATGATGCCGCCGGAAGCAGAAGCGGGCGGCGGAACGTACGGCGCCTCGATGAGGGAATTGCTCTGGGGGTGTTCCATGTACACGCCATGCATGTCCCAGTGCTTGCGGAACTTGGCCTCCACGTCGCGACCGCCCTCCATGGAGACGGTGACGATGTTGAGGTTCTGCTTCCGTGCTTGCTCGAGTGCGGCTTCCATTACCTTCTCATTGAGCACCTTGATCGCCCCTTTGCCGCGCAGGTTCTCGCGGATGCCGATGAGCCAGATGAAGAGCGTGGCGTCACGCTTCTGCCCTGCGGCCGGCTCTTCATCTGAGAGCGGCGTCACCTCGGTATTCGCGAATCCCACCACTGCCCCGCGCTGGTCGCGGAGCAGGATGTAGTCCGAAGAGCCCGATGCGATCAGCTCTTGCACGTCCGCTGTCACATCGTCCGGAGCCATGTCTTCCACACGCTTCCCAGCGATGGCATCCTTGCCTTTATGGCCGCCTTCCTCGCTGCTGTCCAATTCCTGGAGCTCCCCCAGAAGTTCCAGCTGCATGTGTGCACAGTGCCGCGCATTCCTTTCATCCACGGCATCATCGCCGGTGGTCCGGATCACCTCAGCGGCGAATTGCGGTGTCTCTGCCGCTCGTTCTGCAGCGGAAGAAGGTGCCGATGCGGTCCCCTCGGTCGTTTCGACAGTTTTTTCGGGGGTTTTGCTCATAAGGTGATTATATTATGTATTATTTATATGTCAACTTACCGCAAACAGGCGGAAATCACCATTTTCTTCTTTGTGCAGGAGCGGGTGCCCGAAAGCCGTAGGAAGGTGGTGCTACAATCGTCCCAATTCATTCCCAACCCTGCCCATGAAAAAGGTTTTGCTCTGGATTGGCGGAATCGTAATTGTGCTGGTGATTGTGTTCCTCATTGTTGCGGCTCTCATGGGGGCGAGCGTCATTCCTCTGTCGTCGACGCGGTCGTCCGTTTCGCAGAACTACGGGTACGATGGGGTGGCACTCCCCGGTGCGCCCATGCCGCGGGAAGAGTGGGATGAGGCGTCTGGAAACAGCAAAATGTACGATACAAGTGCATCGGTGACGCAGGCAGTGGATCGCGTCATCATCCGCACGGCCAGGATGGCGATCATTGCAGAGGACGTACGCAAGACGGTAGAAGCGCTGCGTTCCTTCATCGAACAGGAAGGGGGATTCGTGGTGAGTACGGATGTGTCGACAGATGAGGGCAGTGTGCCCAGTGCCAGTGTATCGTTGCGCATTCCTGCGGAGCGCCTCGATGCCGCGCTTTCCTACGTGCGGCAACAGGCGTTGCGTGTTGTGAGTGAATCGGTGTCGGGTGAGGATGTGACCGAGGAATACGTGGACGTCAAGGCACGCCTTTCCAACCTGGAAGCGAGTGAGCGCCAGTTTCTCATCATCATGAAAGACGCCCGCAAGACAGAGGACGTGCTCGCCGTGCAGCGGGAGATCGAACGCGTGCGCGGAGAGATTGAGTCGCTGACCGCCCGCAAGAAATACCTGGAGGAGTCGGCGAAGCTCTCGTCGTTCTTCATTTCCATCGCCACGGACGAAGCGTCCATTCCCGTGGTGAATGAGAGCGAGCAATGGCGGCCATTGGTCGTCGCGAAGGCCGCAGCGAACGCGTTTGTCGAAGTACTGAAGTTCTTCGGCAATGTGATCATCTGGGCTATCGTCTTCGTGCCGGTCTGGGGAACGGCCATCCTCGTCGTCCGCTACTGGCGGAAGAGACATCTCCAGAGCCCGTAAGATTCCGGAAATTGATTCTGGTTTCCGCCGCTCTCCTGTACTCTGTCTTCGTATGGTTTCCTTCTCCCAAATCAAAGACATGTTCCGCGTGCAGCGCGAGGCGAAGAAGGTGAAGAAAGAGCTCAAGAAGATCCACGTGGAGGCCGAGGGGAGGGGAGTCAAAGTGGTCGTCTCGGCTGACATGGAGGTCGTGAGCATCGAGATCGCGCCCGATGCTGCCCGCGAAACGCTCGGCCGTGAAATTATGGATTGTCTGAACCGTGCGCTCAAGAAGGCACAGGTGGTCTCGGCCGAGAAGATGCAGGGGGTGATGGGCGAGATGGGGTTCCCGACGGAGCAGGGGATGGGACGAAAAGAATAGGACTAAGGGAAAAGGACTAAGGGAAAAGGACTAAGGGAAAAGGACTAAGGACTAAGGAAGAAGGGATCTGCTTCTGTGTGCTTAAAAATGCAAAATCTTCCTTAGTCCTTCGTCCTTAGTCCTTCGTCCTCTAAGATGCTATCAGTCATGAAGAAGCTTCTGCTCCTCGTCCTCGGCCTCAGTATCGTCGCGTACGCGTGGTACCTGCATGAGCTTTCACCGCTCGGTGGAACGCGCGCGGTTCGGGTGAAGGTGGAGTCAGGCATGAGTGTCGCACAGGTGGGGTCGCTCCTGCATGAGAAGGGCGTGATCCGCTCGGTCAGGGCATTCAAAGTCTATGTGAAGCTCCATGCGGCGGAAGCCGGTTTGCAGGCGGGGTCCTTCATCTTCCGGCCGGATATGAGTGTGGATGAAATCGTTGAAGTACTGCGATCCGGCAAGTCGGAGGAAGTGGCGCTCACTATCCCGGAGGGATGGACAGTCACTGATATCGACGCGCTGCTTGCATCCCAGGGGCTTGCGGAATCGGGAGCCGTCTTGGATTGCATCAAGCGGTGTGATTTTTCGACGTTTGATTTCCTTCCGAATGTTTCGGGCGGCGCTCCGCGTGGGGGAACGCTGGAGGGCTACCTCTTTCCCGAGACGTACTTCGTCTCCGAAGTGGAGTTCGTCCCCAAGTTCTTTCTCGAGCGCCTGCTCGGAACCTTCCGTGCCCGGGTGGTGAACGATCTCATGGCGGAGATCACAGCATCCGGCCACTCGCTCCACGAGATCGTTACGATGGCCTCGCTGATCGAGGCCGAAACCCGGACCGATACGGAGCGCCCGATCGTAGCCGGCATCCTCTGGAAGCGCCTCGAAGCGGGCATGCCGCTCGGTGTCGATGCCACGGTGCGCTATATCACAGAAAAACCGACGGAACCGATTACACAGTCGGATCTCGAAGTGAAGAGCCCGTACAACACGCGCAAATTCAAAGGGCTGCCGCCGGGCCCCATCGAGAGCCCGGGTATGACGAGCATCCTTGCGGCCCTCAAGCCACAGGAGTCGCCGTACTGGTTCTACCTGCACGACAGCAAAGGCCTCATTCACTACGCATCAACGAATGACGAGCACAACGAGAACAAGCGGCGGTATTTGAGATAGCTGTAAGACGTAAGTATAAGCAGTTGGTTAAGGCTTAAGTCTATCAAGAAAATGTGGTATAATACTCTTCGACGACCCACATCCTTCACAGATATCATTCACAGACAGCATGACCCCCGCACACAAGCTCAAGATCGGCGTGATGGGCTCGGCCAGTGGTCCGCAGATTTCCGATCCCCATGCGCGCGAGATGGCGAAGAAGATCGGGCAGGAGATCGGCAGGCGCGGCTACATCTTCATCAACGGCGCCTGTCCGGGCCTGCCGCACGACGCGCTTCTGGGGGCCAAGGAGGCCGGGGCGTTCACGCTGGGGATCTCGCCGGCGTTCTCGGAGTACGAGCACGTGAACGAGTACCATTCGCCGCTGGATAGCGAGATGCTCATCTACACGGGGCAGGGATTCATGGAGCGCGACGTCGTGAATATCCGTTCCAGCGACGGTGTGGTCTTCATCAGCGGCGGCATCGGAACCCTCAATGAGCTCACCATTGCGTATGATGAAGGCAGGCCGATGGGTATCCTCACCAATACCGGTGGCATCAGCAACGCCATCAAGAGCATCATCACCGATCTCTGTTTGCGTTCGATCCCACCGAACATGGTGTTCGACGATGACCCCGTCAAGCTGCTCGATAAACTGGAAGTCGCTATCCGTGCGTTCCCGCTTCCGATTCACGAAGACGGCCGTGTCATCGACAAGCCGGAAGGACGGCGCGAGGCCCCGCCGCATCTGCAGGAGAGAAAGCCGGGATGACATTTCGTGGGATGGCCACCTACCCGCCCGAACGTACCGACGTTCGGTACGGGCGGGCGGTGTCCCTCCCACGGACCCACCCTTCCCTTCAGTGGTGTCGCTCCAGACGCGGGTCCCGTCTTAAGCCACCCGCGTCTTCGCGACGTTTTTTTTATAATAGCTGCGGCAAGTGAACCCTATTTCCGATTCCCCGATTTCATGATCCACTTGATCGGCGTGCCGGTGAAGTCGAACACTGAGCGCAAACGGTTTTCGAGGAACTTGAGTTCGCTCGGCCGCACGTCCCGGGGTCTTTTGGCGAAGAGCACAAAGGTCGGGGGCACTTCGTTTGCCTGCGTGAGGTGTTTGGTCTTGGAGAGCGCCTTCACGGGTTGGTCAACGACCGTATCCTGAAACCAGCGGTGGAGCTCCCGTGTGGGGATGCGCCGCAGACGGTTGCGCTGCACCTGCTCGATCAGGGGAAAAATCTTCAGGAGCCCCTCGCGGGTGACGGCGGAGCAGGGGAGGAGCGGTGCGAAACGGCAGAAGATCAAATCGCGCCAGAGATCGTCCACGGCCTTGGCGCGCGCTTCGGTTGTGAGCCGGTCCACCTTATTGAGCAGGATGATGAGCCCCTTGCCGGCCTCGGTGGCCAGAGTGGCGAGGCGCTGATCCTGGTGGCTGATGGGCTCGCACGCGTCGAGCACAAGGAGCGCCACGTCGCACTGCTCCAGTGCCTGGATGCTCCTGAGTACGGCGTACTGCTCGATGCCGCTCTCCACATTCGACTTCCGGCGGATGCCCGCCGTGTCGATGAAGAGGTACTCCTGCTCATGAAAACGAATGACCGTATCCACGGCATCACGCGTGGTCCCGGGGATATCCGACACGAGCATGGGCGAGACCGAGCGCTGGGGATCAGACATGAACGCGTTGATGAGCGAGCTCTTGCCCACATTCGGCTTGCCGATGACGGCGATCTTCGGCAGGTCGGATTTTTGCGTCTTCGGCTGTTTCTTGAAGTGGAGCTTCTTCAGTTCCTTCGTGACCGCGGCGAGGAGCTCATCCGTGCCGATCGCATGCGGCGCGCTCACGGGGATGACGACGTCCGAGATGCCGAGCGAAAGGTATTCCACCATCTGTCCTTCGATGGTCGCGGGGTTGTCGCACTTCGTCGGCACGAGAATCACCGGCACGTGGCGGCGGCGGTTTTTCCTCAGAAGGTCGATGATGGAGTGGTCGCTCTTCGTCAGCTCTTCGCGGCTGTTCAGCGTGAACAGGATGAGATCGGCATGTTCCAGTGCGAGCAGTGACTGCCGGTGCACGTCCTGTTCGAAGCCCTTGTCGGTCGTGCCGCCTCCCATGCCTCCGGTATCGAGCAGCAGAAAATCCATCGTCTTCGTCTCCATGCGGTGCGCCACGTGGTCGCGGGTGGTGCCTGCCACTTCGCTTTCAATCGCTTTGCGCTCGCCGACGAGCCGGTTGAACAGGGTGGATTTGCCCGTATTCGGTCTGCCGATAATGGCGACGGTGGGGAGGGAGGGCATGGGGAATACTCCCAGTGTAGCGTGTAACCGGGAGTATCCCATCGCGAAAAGCGCTTCAATTGCTCAGCATTTGACCTGTTGAGATCCGGTGAAGTTGATCGTAGTGGGCACCTGCAGACTGCGGATCTGGTACTGGACGCGCAGTGTCTGGTTGCAGGCAGTGGTGCTGAAGGTTCTGAACGCGATGATTTTCGTCACTATTGCGCCCGGCTTCAGTGTGCCCAAGACGCATGAAGTGCTTCCGCAGTTCGCGGCAGACATGAACGCAGCGCCCGGAGGAGTGGTGTAGTACAGCGTCAGATACGCCGGCGCGTTGCCCGTATTGCGGATGGTAATTTTGTGCGAGAACGTATGTCCCGGGCGAATGTAACTCTGTGCGTTTCCGTACGAGGTTGCGTAGGCATAAATTTTGGCGCCAGCGCTGCTGCTCGCTGCCATAGCGGAGGAAACGCTGGAGGAGGAAGAAGCGGCAGAGGCAGTGCTGGCGATAGACGCGCTGCTCACGGCGGGGCTGACGCTGCTACTCGCTGCAACGTTGGGGCACTCCTTCCATCCTGCAATGGAGAGACTGTACAGAGAGCACACTGTTGATGTGCTGCCGATCTGCACGTAGCAGGCAGGCAGAGCACCCGCGCAGGAAATGCCTATGCAGTGCACACAGTCCCCTGGAATACCAGACGAAGAAGACGAAGGCGCGCTGCTGACCGAGTGCGCCGTTTCCGCGCTGGAAGACATCGGACCGACACTGCTGCTGGCACTGCTCGAAACGATGATCGGTGGCGGGGGGCAGCAGCAGCCGATGGGATCCTGCTGTGCGAGCGTCTCGGTGGCGGTATCGGCGAAGCCGAGCAGAGAGCCGAAGAACTGGACGAAGCGCATTGGCCAGCTACTCTGTGCCGTTACATTCCCTGCTGACCATATCCAATCGGGATGCTGCAGAGCGCATTCTGCCTGTGTCCTGTGTGTGCAGATTGCAAGACAGATGAGCGTGGAGGGAGTGCTTGTTGCCGAAGATTCGCTGCTGGAGGAGGAAGAAACCGGGGTGAGAGAAGAGCTGCTGAAAGACGCCGAAGATGCGCTGCTGATCGAAGAAGAAGCGGCGGGAACAGAGGTGACGGAAGACGAGATTCCGACGCAGCGGGCACACTGCGCGTAGCAGGGGGGGTTGCCGCATGCTCCCGAGTACTCCGCCTGCTGGCCGGCGGGACAATCGATGTGCGCGGCCTGCTGGCAGATATTATTCACGCACGTCGCCAGACAGGTGAATCCCATCTGGCACGAAGCCCACGGAGTGGGGGAGCACGAAGTCGAGGAACTGCTCCGGTAAGAAACGCTGCCGGTTGGGACGAATGCCACGGCATCAACGGAGAATGCTCCCAACGGGCCTTCAATGTTCACGGAGAGAGATCCGGTCAGCGTAACCGCTCCGAGTTTCTGCCATCGGACGCCACCCCACGTGTGGGAACCGGACGGCGCGATTTTCTGGTTGACGGAGACGTCAAAGTTTTGCCATACATTTTCGTTGATGAACTTAGATTTGTATTGGATATCTGTTGCGTATCCGGGTGACGGTTTCCATGTTGCATAGATGTCGAATGGGACGGGGTTCTCGAATGCTGTATCGCTGTACCATCCGATCCGTGTGACTGGCGAGGGGCCGCCGCCATGGTAGACGTATGAATCGTTGTATCCACCCTCTCCTTGTACACGCCGGAAATCTCCGGTCATTGTATAGGGGGGGCTATTGTCGTCGAAGACAATGGTATCGGCGGGGAATTCTTCTGCCGACAACGATGATTGCGACGAAGAGCTTTTCGGTGTGCAGGCAGCATCCCTGCAGAGTTTTACGATCTTCAGTACCGTTGTTCGGTTCACTTGTTGGCCGCCACTGTACTCATACCGTTCGCCGTAGTACGCAACCACGGGAATGCCGTCCGGCCCGACAGCAAGGGAAGTATAGAGACCAATATCCTGAGCGTTCCATGTCGCAGGATTCCCTTCGAGCGTCACGATAGCTTTCTGCGCGCATGTCGCATCGTTACACTGGGCGATCTTGAACGTATTCGCGACACCGTCGTGATAGGCAAGAAGAGGATTCCCGTCTTGGATGACCATGCTGACATACTCGCCCGCGTTCCCCGCGCCGCCGTTGCCATCTACGGATGTGAAAATGGTATTCGCGCTGCAGGAAGGATTGATGCACTTTGCGATTTCAAGATCGCGTGCCACGTTATTGTAATATGCCAGAACGGGCAGACCATCCTGTCCCATTGCAATTTGCGAGAACATGCCGGAGTGCTGTTGTGATCGAGATTCATTGTGTACCGGCGAGACGAATGCATTGGAGCATTGGGCATCATTGCACTTTGCATATTTGAGACGCTGCCAAGTGTAGTCCATGTACGAAATAACAGGATTGCCGTCGGCTCCTATTGTGATATCGGTGTATGGTCCTACATGCCCTGTGTTGAATACGGTCTTCCGGTTTGTTGACGTGCAATCGGTATCGAGGCACTTCGCCACTTTCAGTGTGCCGTTCGCAACACTGAGATAGGAGTAGTACGAAATGACAGGAAGGTTATCGGATGGGATGACAATGGCGCTGTACCGGCCCACGTCTCCGACGCTGTCGATCGTACGGATGCTCGCTATTGCCGGTGTGCAGAAACGATCTCTGCAGCGCGCGATTTTAAGATTCTTGTTCGTTTGGTCGTAGTACGAAATGACAGGATATCCGTTGCCGTCGAGTGCGATTCCTGCAAAGAGACCGACATTTCCGGAGGTATCCAGAACGGTAATCGTTGGTGACTCGCAAGATGGAGTGGTGCACTTTGCGACTTTCAAATCGCCGTTTATCTGATCGTAGTAGGCGAGTATAGGAAGATTGTCAGAGCCGACTGCGATTGATGCGTATTTTCCGGCCAGTTGGCCCGTATCGATCGTCGAGAAGCGCGGGAACCATGGACCGATCATGGTAGCGCCGTAAGAAGACGAGTTGCTGCTCGAAGACGCTGCCTGCTGTTTGTTACGGAATACCACCGTAGCGCAGACCGGCCCCGGCTGTACCGTGACCGTGCCCTGCAGCGGATCGACGAGAGTCTGTTCCCAGGTGTGGCGCGGCTCCTCAATGATGGCATGGATGCCGGGAGGTACATCGATGAAGGTTGCCCGTCCGTCCTGACTGCTCTCCCGCGTTGTCGTGCCATCGAGCGTGAACGAAAAGGAGGGCGTGGGATGCACGAGTGCATTCGTCGCATCGAACGCCTCCTTCAGCACGATGACGCAGCCGGCTTGGGTGGAGGAAACGGAACTGGAGCTCGAAGAACTTGGAAGCGTATTTGAGGAAGAGCTGCTGGTCCTGATCGATGACGAACTCTGCGGCGCTCCCGTGGGCACGATCTTCACGGCATCCACGGTGTAGCGCTTGCTATTCGGCGCACGGATGAGCACGACAACTTCATCGCCTTTCGTGATCGTGACCCTTCCGACTTTCTTGAATGGTACGCCGCCATCCACGATATCGGCTGCGGGAGCGTTCTGCTGGTTGATCGCCCAGATAATGCGCGTTTCATAGGAACTCTCTCCGTTGAGCCGCTGCCAGACGACGACATTGACGTCGTATGCATTCTCCGCATGTGGCTGCCACGCAGTGAAGACGTCGTACTCGCCGTTGGGAAGATCGTGCGTGTAGAACCCGGCTTGTGTCGTGAGAAGGCTTCCCGGCTGAGCCGCGTGCAGGCGGTGGTGCTCTTGGTAGCCCGCATCCTCGACCGTGCTCCAACCCGGCCCCCAAGTGAGAAAGTTCGTGATGCCGGAAACGGAGATCTCATCATCGAATGTCAGTTCTCCGCTTGCGGCGTGCAGTGAGGAAGAGAAAGATGAGACAGACGATGCCGAAGAGGAAGAGCTCCTACTTGAGGAGGAAGAAGAGCTGCTGATCGAACTGTTGCCCGAAGAGGAGAGAGAACTCATTGGAGGTGGCGTTGTCGATTCGCCGATTTTGACACCGAACTTATCGAATTCCTCTGTGATCACAAATTGACCCTGAGCATTGTAGTGGTCCACAAATCGTGCCTGTGGGATGAGCCAGGTCTCCTGAGTGTTTTCCTGACGCACTTGCTCAATTTCGTACTGCGATCGAGATCCGCCTCCTTTCGATTGAGGATATCCTGAATTGCATACAAACAGCGGTGTAGATGTGTACTCAAACTGGCTCTTCCAAAAACTGATGTAATCGGCCGAAGCAATGTAATAGTGCTGGGCTTCACAGTGATTCGGGTGCGCAGATCGTTGCACGTATGCCATTCCATTGAACGAGATATACGAGGGGAGTATCCGATCGATGACACTGTTCGTTCGAATGAAGGTATAGTCACTCACGTCAAAGTACTCGCGGTAGCGCAGTACGGAGTTGTCGTTCTGTGTTGCGGTCAACAGGCGGCCGATTCCATTGAACCATGCTTCGTCTGCGTACTCCAGCCGCGTGCTGTCGGATAGTGTTTGCGTGCGGATACGATTGCTGACGGGATACTTCGTCACTGACGTTGGACATGTGATGTTGTCGGTGAGTGTTCCCGTGGCTGTCGTGTGCGAGCCGTCGACGACGATGTAGGGATACTCCAGGATATTTGCGCAGGTGGTGAGTGTGGAGAGGGAGAATGCGATCTGCCGTTCAACGCTGGCACCGGCATCGATTGGTGGCAGGGTGCAGCGAACGGATCCTCCCGTCACAGTACAGTCGGGGTGTGTTCTGGCCACTCCGAGCGATGTGCGGACAAGATTGAATCCGGAAGGGAGTGCTATCCAAATCGAAGCATTTTCGCGCCTGCTCTCACCTGTATTTTTCACGGTCAATTGGTAGCGGAGATACGGTTCGGCCGACTGCAGAAATTGCGGACGTACCCGGCTGAGGGATGTGTGCAGCGAGGCGACGGTGCTGCGGCGGCTGCTGCTGGAGGAAGCCTCGATGAGGCACTGTCCGGAACAGCTGTCTTCATTCGTCGTATTGCCATCGTCACACTGCTCTCCTGGCTGATTGATCATGCCGTCGCCGCAGAAAGGAGCAGGCGAGGAGAGAGACGAAGACGAGCTACTGCCTGCAGAACTGATTGATGAGGGAGGAGCAACCGAGGAACTGGAGCTGCTGGAGGAAACTGGTGCAACGGAGAAGCTGGAGCTGCTCACCGACAATGCACTCGACGTGCTTGAAACGGGCGCCGTCCCCCTCGGCACCAGCTTCACCGCATCCGCCACGAAGTTCGCGGTTTCGCGCGCTGTGATGTACACACGGACGGTGGAGCCGTCGGTGATGATAATGGGAGCGGTAGTAATCTTCGCAAATATTGATCCCTCCCAGCGGCGAGTCTCGGCAAAGGTTGCAGGGTCAAGGCGTTGGTTGACTGCAATGGAAGGGAAATTCTTGCCGGGCTGCCCGACAATGACACCGGCGGCGTTCGTGACGGGCAGGGTGGGATCCCAGGTGGCGTAGACGTCGTATTCCCCTGTGGTGACAGTGTGAGCGAAGTAACGGGCGAAGGCGTAGCCGGGATTACTCGTCTGCGCTGCATGGCGACGCTGCGTCCCCAGATATCCTTTTCCTGTTTCTATCGACCATCCGTTGCCGTCCGCGCGAAAGCGGCTTTCATCCCCTTGCACGTCGTCGAAGGTGATGGTGCCGGGGACGGGGGGGTCGTTTGGTATCGTCATGGTTCCATACCGCGTGCCTTCAATCACCAGCCCCGGTTGGTTGAGCCATGCAAACTTTGGCAGAGCTTTCCAATCATGCTGTGCATAGGAGGTATCATGTTCCCCATCAAACCACAGGATGTGGCTCTGGTGGATGCCGGTTGTGAATTGAGCGGGATCCGCACTATTCTCAAGAAACACCCGCACACCGGCAGGTCTGCTCTCATCGATTTTCGGTTGTAACACTGTCGCGTGGAGCGTCAGTATTTCACTGGAACCGCGCGCAATCGTCGCGATTTCTCTCGATCCGCAAAATTCCCCGCCCGGCGTGATAATGCCGCAGCGGACATAGAATTTTCCGGTTGCAGGCTTGCCTAAGTCCGAATCAAGACAACGTGAACCGAAGAGATAGTTGGCGATATCCACTGTGCAGGAACCACCTCCGCTCGTTGAGCTTCTCTGGGACACATAACAATTGCCACCTACACAAATCTTATCAGATGTTATTTCGTACATATAATTCGTCTGTCGCCATTCCTCGTATGGCAACCATGATCCATTCGAAGGCAACACGTAGTGGCCATCCGCCTCTGCTGTAACGTCAGCAGACAACTTCCAGCGAATCGGCTGGTTGGGGCAATTGTTCGTCCGTGCTTCTGCGAATCCTCCGTCTCCCGCTCCTCCATAGACAACGCAGTGTATGCGATTATTATATGATTTGCTTGCGCTCAGATTGAAGCTATCGGGATCAAAGGAAACATTCTGTGCGTCGACGGTGAAGACAAGACCGGAGAGTAACACTTCATTGAAGTGTTCGCCTTGCACGCCTGTAAATGCCGATCCCACGTAGGGACTTGCACCGTCCTCGGCTGCCGTGAAGGTGAACGAAGAAAGCGGCATTCCCTTGCGTACCTCCTTTGGGACTGTGCTGACATAGTTATTCGTATAGTTGAATGATTTCAGGTAATCCCCGATCGGCACGCTATCGCCCCCTTGCAGTGCCCCTGCGCGCTCGATGCGCATCTCCTGCGCATTGGTCATTACTGGATTGCTCGGAATGTGCACCTGTACGGGATAGACGGACTCGATATCGATGTTTTTCTTCTGCAATGAGTCAAACACCGCGCCCGACTGTTTCCCAACTGCCTTCATGACAGGATCAATCGCATGATTCTCATTCATATTGACGAATACAGTGCGAGGAGGAGCCATATGCACTGCGTTTTGCCCTATGGTTGGCACAATGATCACTTCCTCTTCCGTTCCGCTCGCAATCGTCAGTTGCTCTGAAAATATAAACCGCGCGCCTTCGCTGCCGTTCACCAGATTGGGCCGCCCGGGCGCACGCGCGATTGGCAATATTTGACTGCCTTGCCGACGGTACATCGTGTACATTTCAACGTTGCTGCCGATCTCCTTGTTGCCACAAAAATCATATTGCGCTCCATAAAACATGATCTGGGTATCCAGCTGTTCCAGCACGATATCTTCCCCTTCTGCGCGGAGTTTCATCGTGAGAATCGGCTTGCCCTCCTGTCCCTTCGTCCAGCGCTCGCCGCACGCGTAGAAATGCGGAATCTGCGTCACGTGAAGACTCCCCGATGCAACACTTGGTACGGACGAACTGCTGCTTACGACGCTGCTGCCTTGCACTGCACTTACGCTCAACGCACTCTGCGGCGCAGATTGCGGCACCAGCTTCACCGCGTCGGCATTAAACTGCTTCGATTCGCGTGATCCCACAAAGGCCCAGACACGCGATCCGTTGGTGATGGTTGCTGTGCCCAGTTTTACGAATCGCACGCCATCCCACACTTGTGTGAGGGGAAAGGACGTGAGCTCACGCTGTTGATTGCGTGCACCAGAGAAAATACGCTTCATGCCGCCGGTGGCGTTTGGCTGCCAGATTGTATAGAGGACGCTTGTGGCGTTCTGCGCATCCGGCTGCCATGTGACGAAGACATCGTACGTTGCGGGAACGACATGATCGGTATGGAAGACCGTGTACGATTCCGCTTCGTTATTCGGCTGAACGGTATGTTTGACGTAACTGCCGCGGTAACCGACACCTGTGACGGTCTGCCAGTTCGGGCCGGTCATCCTGACCGTGATTCCGGGCAGCGCCGTGTTGTCGAAGGTGATTTCGGTGGGTGTTGGCTGTTGCAGCTGGGCGCGCAAGTGCACGATGCCCGTGGTACCGAGAGCGAGTGTTGCGAGGATGAGCGCGACGCGCATGCGCGGCCCGGTACCTCTGATGAGGGACGACATATGGTATGTGTTGGTAAATCAGGTTATTGTATCAAAAATGCTCTTTCTGTGCAATATTTCCGTATTATTGGCTTGTATAAGAGATGGAAATTCTCTCGTTTTGGCGCTCCCCGCCAATATTGACTAGAATCGCGGCATGCGTGACGCATTTGACCCCTCCGCCATCGAAGCCAAGTGGCAGAAGAAGTGGGAGGAGGCCCACATCTACGAAACGGATCTCAAGAAGGCCAAAGACCCGTACTACTCGCTCGTCATGTTTCCGTATCCGAGCGGGGATAAGCTCCACGTGGGGCACTGGTACAACTTCGCCCCGGCCGACAGTTACGCACGCTTCATGCGCATGAAGGGCCATGACGTCATGGAGCCCATGGGGTTCGACGCCTTTGGGCTCCCGGCCGAGAATTACGCCATCAAGAGCGGCATCCACCCCGACCAGTCCACGCGCTCAAACGTGCAGACGATGGTGAAGCAGCTTCGCCGCATGGGGTGCATGTACGACTGGAGCAAGATGGTCAATACGTCCACTCCTGAGTACTACCGCTGGACACAGTGGCTGTTCCTGCAGATGTACGAAAGGAAGCTGGCACTCAAGAAGGAGGCCCCCGTGAACTTCTGCTCCAAGTGCCAGACGGTGCTGGCGAACGAGCAGGCGCAGGATGGCACATGTGACCGCTGCGGTACGACGGTCATTCAGAAGAATCTGAGTCAGTGGTTCTGGAAGATCACGGACTACGCTGAACGCTTGCTCGAAGGGCTGGACAATCTGGATTGGCCCGAGAAGACGAAGAGCATGCAGCGAAACTGGATCGGAAAAAAACATGGCATCAACATCACCTACGAAGTGGAAGGGACGCAGGAAAAAATTGTCTGCTTCACCACCCGGCCAGATACGAACTTCGGCGCAACGTTCGTGGTGCTTGCCCCCGAACATCCATTCGTCCGTAAGGTGTTTGAACGGAAGATTGATCCGACAAAAGGGGAGAATCGTGCGGACCATGTGCGCTGGTACTACGATCAGTCACTCAAGAAGACAGAACTGGAGCGCCAGGAGGAAGGAACCAAGAAAACCGGGGAATTCACGGGATTTTACGCCATCAATCAGCTCAACGGGTATCGCATGCCCATCTGGGTTTCAGATTTCGTTCTCGGTGGATTCGGTACCGGGGCCGTCGTAGGAGTGCCCGGCCATGATGTACGCGATTTCGCGTTTGCCCGGGAGTTCAAGCTTCCGGTCATCCGTGTTGTTGTGGCGCGCGACGGAGATACTTCACCCATTGAACGTATTGAGCAGGTACAGGAAGCAGAGGGAACGATGATCAATTCCCAATTTCTGGATGGCATGAATATTCACGATGCGACGAAGCGCATCATGAGTTATATGGAGGATAAAGGGATGGGACAAATCGTCACCCACTACCGTCTGCGTGACTGGCTTATCTCCCGCCAGCGCTACTGGGGCGCCCCCATTCCCATCGTCTACGATCCGGAGGGAAAGCCGCATCCGATTCCTGAAAAACACCTGCCGTGGTTGCTTCCGACGGATGTTGCCTTCAAGCCGACGGGCAAGTCTCCGCTCACCGAGAGCAAGGAGTTCATCAAGCGCACCGAGAAGCTGTTCGGCAAAGGATGGATACCCGAGTTCGACACGATGGATACCTTTGTCTGCAGCAGTTTCTATTACCTGCGTTTTCTGGCCGAAGGCGATGAGAGGCGCCTCGTCGATCCCACGATCGAGAAGAATTGGATGCCCGTCAGCAGCTATATCGGCGGTCCGGAGCATGCATGCATGCACCTAATCTACGCACGGTTTGTGATGATGGCACTCAAAGATTTTGGCTTCGTGTCACACGAAGAGCCGTTCAAAAAATTAGTTCACCAAGGCCTCATCACGCACAAGGGTGCCAAGATGAGTAAGAGCAAGGGCAATGTGGTGAGTCCGGATTCCTTCATCGAGCGGTACGGGTCCGATGTCTTTCGCATGTACCTCATGTTCATGGGTCCCTTCACCGATGGTGGCGACTGGAACGATTTGGGGATCAAGGGAATCGACCGCTTCGTGAAGCGGATGTACGCGCTCTGCACCGAAAAAGTGAACAAAAAAGTTGATCAAGAAAACGTGAGTGCTGCCCTGCACCGCACGATCAAGAAAGTCTCTTCAGATATCGAAGGGCTCCGGTTCAATACCGCCATTTCCGCACTCATGGAATTCTTGAACCTCCTCGAGCAGGCAGGGGGAGTGAACGTCGAAACGGCCAAGATCCTCGTGCGTCTTTTGGCCCCGCTTGCCCCGCATCTCTCTGAAGAGCTATGGGAAGTGCTCGGCGGCCCCTCCTCCGCCAAGGCTTCGGAGGGCAAGAAAGGGTTCGTCATCGAGCAGAAATGGCCGGCATTCGATGCCGCTCTCACGAAGGCTTCGACACACATCATCGCGGTGCAGGTGAATGGCAAACTGCGCGGCGAGATCGAGGTGGATGCCGCCACTCCGAAGGAAGAGGTGCTGCAGAAGGCCAAGGCGCATGCCAACGTGCAGAAGTTCCTCACCGGGAAGGTGAAGAAAGAAATCTACGTTGCAGGAAAGCTTGTGAGCCTGGTGGTGTAACTTTGTGTGTCATGGTGAGCTCTGTCGAACCATGACATCAGGAACGCGTGCCACCCTTCGACAGTGCTCAGGATGACACGCGTGTTGCAAGCTAGGAGATCACTGCACAGGTGCAGCAACCGGTCCGGGCACGAATTTGCCCGCCCTGTCACGATAGAGATCGGGGTCGATCGTGCGTTCGAAGCACACCCGTCCTGTCCCGTGTTCCCAGAAATCCATGCTGCCCGGTTTCATTGCATAGGAATCGCGGTTCTTGCTAGCAGAATCAGACGTGGTGTCGAACGTGGCACAGAGCGAGAATTTCAGAGCGCTCAGTCGCTCATACCCATACGGCTCACGTGTATCGGGATCCGATGGGAGCACGAAGCCTGTGAGCGGACTTTGCACTTCACTGAGCGATGCCGGCACTGTGTTCTTGGCGATCCAGAACTCGGTGACCTGATACTGAATTTGCTGAAGGTCACTGAGTCGTTGCTCGTCGAAGCGCACACGCCGTTGCTCGAAGGGTGAGCCGCTCAGGAAGAATCCGGCGACGATGACGACAAGGACGATGCCCGCAAGGCCCCAGCTGACGGTGCGGTTGCCGGAGGTCGGCTGGAAGCTCGTCCGGCGCACATCCCACATTTCGTAACCAAAGACCAGGCCGGCGACGAGGCCGACGGCAAGGATCTTCAAGAGAAAGCGGACGGTGAGATCCCCATTGAGGAAGTTGAAGAGCAGGGTGATGAGGTCACCGATGACCACGAGCGCGGCCACGAAGACCGTGAGGTACAGCAGCCACTTGCGGATGCGATACTCAGCCTTTTCCGGATGGCTCGTGAGATCCCGGTGCAGAAAGCCTGTCGTGAAGGCGAAGGCCGGAAAGAGGACTGTGAGCATGGCCGCGCCCCAGCGGATGGAAGCGCGCACGCCGACCGCATAATCGAGCGGATCGGGGAACGCAAGATTGATGAACTGGAAGAGGAGCATCAGGCCGCTGATCACGCTCACGTAGAGAGTGACCGTGGCGAGCAGATAGAGGAAGAAGTCGCGCGGATAGGTGTGAGAGTCAGACATGAGAGAAAGGGGGAAACAGCGGCAGTATACTCCTCTTATTCTGTTCGGGATGGATTGGCGTGTGACCGTGCAAGGAATACAATGATCCGTCCATGGCTGCCGAATCCCTCTCTATTGTTCCGGCGCTGCGTTTGCCCTTCAATGCCGCGTACCCGGTTCAGATCACTCAGGGTTTCCATGGTCCGTTTCACCGGCTCATCGGGCCGCAGCAACTGGACTACGCTCTCGACTTCGGTCTGTCCTACGGATCGATTGTGCGCGCTGCACGCAGGGGGATTGTGGCTCTGCTGTCGATGGATTCGAATGTGTATTCGTCCGATCCGCAGCCCGATGTCGCAAGGATCCAATTGCTCTCCCGGTTCACGGCGAATTTTATTCTGCTCGATCACGGCGAATTCCAAACGCTGTATGCCCACCTGCAGAAGGGGAGCCAGCGTGTGGAGCAGGGGCAGGCGGTCGAGGCAGGGCAGGTCCTCGCGCGTACGGGACGAAGCGGCTGGGTCGGCGATATTCCGAATCTGCACTTTCAGGCGCAACGGTGGACAAAGCAGGATGTGGCGACGGGTCATCGCGGACGCACTGCAACGCTTCCGGTTCGCTTTGCTGATTATGATAGGCCGCTTGAGCACGATCAAATCGTCGGGTGCGTGCAGCGGGCGCAGTCCTAATTCTGTGATGTGTCGATGCCACGTTTTTTAAGCTCCGCACAGATTTCCCGTTGCAGGTGATGGAGAAAGAGGACGCGCCGGGGTGCGATGCCAAAATGTCGTGCTGCAGCCAGACGATGCTGCAGAGTGAGCGAATAGTCATTGTTGGTGAGATCGTGTTCCACGCTCATCATCGGTTCTTCGTGATCGCATCGGTGGATGCAGTAATCCATGATGTAGCGCTCGTCTTTGCGCATCAGTGCGATGAGGTGCTGCACATCATCATCGGCTGAAGCACTGGCAACGGAGAGTAATCGCTCACGCAGTTCGATCAGCCTTCGTTCCACACGGTCGAGTAGTTCAGAGAGTTTGTATTGTTGTTCGAAGAGGGGCTGATCTCTCGTGGCGGTCGAGATGACACGCCTGATGGTCGTTTCCACGTCTGCTGCCTTCTCGGCTGCATCGATCACTCCTGCCATAGCGCGTGACACTAGAAGGGGAGCACGTTCGCGTCAATTTCATGAGGGGAATTCTCTGTTTGCTCTACAATCCTCCCGTGCCCACTCATCCGTTTGATCGTTATGCAGCCTTCACCGATCTCTCCGTGCTCAAAGCTGCGAGTGACCGGCCCCTGCGTAAATCCGTGCGCGTGAACACGCTCAAGTGCTCCGTAGCGGATTTCAAAGCATGGGCGCAAGAACAGGGGTGGTCCCTCACTCCGGTTCCGTGGTGGCCGGAGGGATTTTACGTTGATCGCACAGATCTCTCTACTGCTTTGGGCCGTGACCTTCGGCATTTGCTCGGGCACTTCTACATGCAGGAGGCGGCGAGCATGCTGCCTGTGGCTCTGCTCGATCCTGCACCCGGCGAAGCGATTCTCGATCTCTGTGCGGCGCCCGGGAGCAAGACCACGCAGATAGCGGCGCGGATAGGACTAAGGACGAAGGACTTAGGACTAAAGGATTTGAAACACGCGCCACTGGCTTCTGATGATGCCTGTTTGGGTGTAGTTATTGCGAATGACATGCAGGAGAAGCGGCTTCGGGTGCTCAATGACGCTCTCCAGCGCACGGGCGCGACGAGTGTGGTCATCACGCGCAAAGTGGGCCAATGGTTTTCGAAGCACCTGACCGAGCGGTTTGACCGTGTGGTCTGCGATGCGCCCTGCACGGCGCAGGGAACGGCGCGCAAAGATCCAACAGCGCTCCAGTACTCCTCACAGGATTCCATCGAGAAGGCGGCGCGGCTCCAGTACCAGCTGCTCGAGGCCGCCATTCATGCTGCGAAAGTAGGCGGTCGCATCGTCTACTCTACGTGTACGTTAACGCCCGAGGAGAACGAGGGAGTGGTCCTGCAAATATTGAACAAATTTAGTGATCAACTTGAAGTCATCCATCCCAAGGAAGCCCTTCCTTCAGGGCTCAACTGGGATACGAGTGCCGCAATTTCCGACTCCGAAATCGTCCAAAAATCCCTAAACCCTAACCCTAACCCTAACCCTAACCCTAACCCTAACCTTCATCCTTTCCTCCGTCTCTGGCCACAGACCTATGACACCGAAGGATTCTTCTGCGCGGTACTCAAAAAGACGAAACCCACGCGCGCAGTCGAACCGCTCGAGATGTTCCCGCGCGCCGCACGGCTGCTCAGTCGCAAGAATGCAGAGGCCGTCTCACGCCTGTTCACGGAACAGTTTGGCACGGATTTTTTGCAGGATGACGAATGTCTGGTCGAGAAGGGTAATTTCATTCTCCTCGCAGGTGAAAAGGCACATGCCTTCCCGCTTCCGGTGACGGAGTATGCCATGGGTATTCCCTTCGCGAAGATTCTGCCGGATGGCAGATACCGCATCACCAATGAGCTCGCATCCCTACGTGGCCATCTGGCCTCGTCCCATGTACTGGAGCTCATGGAGGAGCAACTGCACGGCCTCCTCGCCGGCAAAGATATTCCTGTCGATTCTGCACTGCGTGGAGACACGATTCTCCGTCACCGTGGGATTTCGCTGGGGGTGGGGCTTTCAAAGGAGGGGACGCTCCTGAATAGATTGCCAAGGTGGGTGGTCAAGTTAGGGAGCTAGCACCCTCTCACGCGCGTTCGTGTCTCAACAGCCACGACAGCACCGGGGGCGTTAACAGCGTCGTGAAGATGATGACGATCACGATCACCGAGAACATCTCATCACTGACCACGCCGAGACTCTTTCCGATGGTTGCGAAGATCAAGCCCACTTCTCCGCGCGGCACCATGCCCCATCCCACGAGCCACTTGCGCACGGGGCCGGCAGCGAGGCCGGCTGCGATCTTCCCGACGAAGGCCACTAATGTGATGATGAGTGCCGTGAGCAGGATGGATCCGTTGAACATGGTCTCGAGCTTCACGCTCATGCCGGTCAGCACGAAGAAGAGAGGGACGAGGAAGTGCCCCACCGGCTCGATCAGGTCCTCGATGTGCCGGTGCGCATGCGGCTCGATCGCGGCGTGGAGCGCCTGCTTCGTCTCTTCATTGCATCCAGCCATGGCCTCTTTCACGTCGGCCACGACTTTCGGATCCTTGAAGTAGCGGAAGTGCACGGGATCCAGGACGAGGCCTGCGGCGAAGGCGCCGACGATCGGGGCGAGCCCCACCCACTGTGCAGCCGCAGCGAAGATCAGACAGAATGCGATGGCGAGTGTGAACTTCATGGCGATGCCCGTCTGGATCTTTGAGAATGCCTTGCCCAGCTGCGGCGCGGCCAGCTGCCCCACGAGGATGGCGCCGATGAGGAAGAGCAGTGCCTTGCTCGTGATCCAGCCGATTTCGAGCGCACTCACGGTTCCCGAGGTCGCGATGGCCGACACCACCGCGAGGATGATGAGGCCGAGCACATCATCGATGACGGCTGCCCCCAGCACGATCTGCGCCTCTGGCATCTGCAGCTTGCCCAGGTCTTTGAAGACGCGGGCGGTGATGCCCACGGAGGTCGCGGTGAGCGCCGCACCGAGAAAGAGGTACGCGGCGGTGGAGAGCCCTGGCAGCAGCCATGGTCCCACAAGGTACGTTCCCGTGACGAAAGGCAGCACCACGCCGACAATGGCAACCAGAAAGGCCGGCAGGCCGACACGGCGCATCTTCTGGATATTCGATTCGAGCCCCACCTGAAAGAGCAGGATGACGACGCCTAGTTCCGCGAGGAATGCGAGCGTCCCATTCTCTTTGGCAGGTTCGAATATGTGAATGTTGAGCAGGACGAGGTTGCCCAGAATCACGCCCATGACGAGTTCACCCAGGACCGAAGCCTGTCCGACGCGCTCCACCAGCCCCGCGATTTTCGCGGCAATGAGCAGGACGGCGATCCAGAGGAAGGTCGCTGCATACGAATGGGCGCTTCCCCCTTCATTGGCGAAGGCAGCCGTCCCGGCGAGGGCGAGCAGTGGGAGGAGGAGGGCGACCGGGCGTCGGAGGGCAGTGAACATGGCGGTGATTGGAAAAAAGAGTTTGGGGTATTCTACGGATGGTTGTCTTCCGGTTCAAGCCTCTTTAGGGGGACTTTGACTGGTGCTTGGGTATACTCTCTCCCCCATGGATGAAGTTTCCGAGATCAAGGCGCGGCTACCGATCGAACAACTGGTCGCACAGTACTGCCAGCTCAAGAAGAAGGGGCGGACTCTGATCTGCCTCTGCCCGTTCCACAACGACACGCATCCGAGTCTGCAGGTCTCGCCCGACAAGGGCATTGCCTACTGCTTTGCGTGCCAAAAAGGCGGCGACATCTTCAAGTTCTACCAGGAGATCGAGAAGGTGGATTTTAAGCAGGCGCTCAAAGATCTGGCCGAAAAGACCGGTGTGAAACTGGAGGAACGTTCGGAGCGGACGAGTCTTCCGAGAGACGAGAAGGAGCGGTTGCGTTCCTGTCTCGAAGCCGCCCAGAAGTTCTTTCGTGATCAGCTGAAGGTGTCTTCTGTTGCGCAGGAATACATGCGCAAGCGCCAGGTGCCCGCAGAGCAGATCGAGTTCTTCGGCCTCGGTTACGCGCCGGATTCCTTCTCTCTCACCTACGAACACCTCTTGAAGCAGGGCTTCAGCCGCAGTGAAATCGTCGCCGCGGGTTTGGGGGTCCAGAAAGATCTGCAGGACGGGCGGATCTACGACCGGTTTCGAAACCGCCTGATGTTCCCGATCTTCGATCACCAGGGCAATCTGGTCGCCTTCGGTGGCCGGGCGCTGGGCGAGGAGGATGCGAAGTACGTGAATTCCGCAGAGGGCCCCCTCTACAACAAATCTGCAATCCTCTATGGACTCAACTTCGCACGCGAGGCGATTCGTGAAAAGAAATCAGTCCTCCTCGTGGAGGGGTACTTCGATCTGCTCGCCTGCCACCGCGTGGGCTGCCCCAATGTCGTTGCGGTCAGCGGTACGGCGCTCACGGAGCAGCACGTGAAGCTCCTCAAGCGATCGACGGATACGGCTGTGCTCTGCCTCGATCAGGATCGTGCGGGGCACGATGCCGCCGAGCGTGCCTTCCAGCTCCTCGCCCGCGAGGGGTTTCAGGTGCAGGCCATTTCCATCACCGAAAAAGATCCCGACGAGGCGGCGAATGCGCATCCCGATGTACTCCGTCAGTTGCTCACCGATGGGGGAGTTCCCTACCTGGATGTCGTCTTGAGTGAAATACAGAAAGGAGGTACCGCGTCCGTTCAGAGCAAGCGTGCGGCACTGCAAAGGATGCTGCCGCTGCTCGATACCCTCGTTTCCTCCGTGGAGCAGGGTCACTACATCGCACGGATCGCCACTGCACTCGGTTCTACCGAGACGGCGGTGCGTGATGATTTGAAACGTCTGCCCCGCTTTAGTCCCCCCGCACATGAGCAGGATAGCAGTGCAGGCGAAAAGTCCGATCATTTCTCACCCATCGAGATCGCACTCGGGCTTTTTCTCGTGTATCCGCAACACCGGTCACTGCTGCCCGAGCTCATTGCCCCCGAAGGGGGATTCGCCGGTGCGCTCTACGAGGCACTGAAGGATGCGCCCGAACAGAACGGTTCGGTGCAGGCACTCCCGCTTCCACCGGAGCACCGGGACCGCGCGGCCATTCTCCATCTCTTCTGCGAAGTGCACGGGTTTCTGGATTGGTCCGAGAGTCTCGCAGTCCGCGAGATCCGCAAAAACTGCCAGCGTGCCAATCACATCACCCTGAAACTCAAACAGCTCGAGATCGCCCAACTGCTGAAGGAAGCCCGTGTAGACGGGCGTTCGGCAGAAGAGGCGCAGCTCAGTACGCAGTACCAGCAGGTCCTTAAATTGGCAAAAATGGCAGGATGAAGCGAGGAATGAAAGGAAAGAGAGAAAAAAAGAAAGAAAGGACGATGGGGAGTCGCACATACATTTGGCATGCGATGCTTTTCCGGTTCGTTTCTTTCCTTTGTTTCCTTTCCATCCTTTCTCTTCCTTTTTCCCTTGGCGTCCACTTGAAATTGCCTATACTGCTCGCACATGGCGTCCCATCCGCGGAAATTTATCCCTCAACCCACTGAGGAGGATCTTGCCAAGTTTCCTCCTTCAGTGAAGCACCTGATCAAAAAGGGGCGTGAGCAACGCTACGTCACGCATCAGGAAATCATGGCTGTGGTGCCGAACGCGGAGGAGAACGTGGATCTACTGGATGAGATTTATACCCTTCTCACGGATTTGGGTATTCAGGTGATCGATGTGAAGGATGTGCTGATCTGGGAGAAGAAGGGAACGACCAAGACGGCGCTGCCCGTTCCCGAGCCCACGGAGGACCTGACCGAAATCGCCGCGTCCGACATCGATGAGGATGAGGAGGGCGAAAACGATTCAGAGTCGGACGAGAAGGTGGAGAAGCTCGAAGAGGAGGATGCGATGCAGGTGGTCGCCACCGCCGGCATCGAGATCGATGACAAAGATATTTCGGAAGACGAGAAGAAGAAGCGCCGCCGCGAGCGCGAGGTGGATCTGCTCGAGATCAGCAACGACTCGGTGCGCATGTACCTCTCCGAGATCGGCCGCGTGCCGCTCATCGATGCCCGCAAAGAGATCGAGCTCGCGCGCCGCATCCGCAAGGGCGATGCCAGCGCCAAGCAGCAGCTGGCCGAGGCGAACCTCCGTCTTGTTGTCTCCATTGCCAAGAAGTACATCGGGCGCGGCCTCTCGTTCCTCGACCTGATTCAGGAGGGCAATATCGGCCTCTTCCGCGCCGTTGAGAAATTCGATCCGGACCGCGGATTCAAATTCAGTACGTATGCCACGTGGTGGATCCGCCAGGCGATCACCCGCGCCATCGCCGATCAGGCGCGCACCATCCGCATTCCGGTGCACATGGTCGAGACGATCAACAAACTCACCCATACGCAGCGCCGCCTGGTCCAGGAACTCGGCCGCGAGCCGACCGTGGAGGAACTGGCCGTGGAGATGGAGATGGATATCAAGAAAGTCCGGCACATCCAGAAGATCAGCCAGGACATCATCTCGCTCGAGTCGCCGGTGGGGTCGGAAGAAGACAGCAAGCTGGGGGATTTCATCGAGGATGAAGACGCCGTGAATCCGTTCGACGCCACGAACCGGCAGCTCCGCAAAGAGAACGTGCACGCGATGCTCGAGTTCCTCACCCCGCGCGAACGGAAGATTATCGAGATGCGCTTCGGTCTCAGGGACGGCATCGGGCACACGCTTGAAGAGGTGGGTAAGGAGTTCGGGGTCACGCGCGAGCGCATCCGCCAGATCGAGGCCAAGGTGCTGCAGAAGATGCGCGATCACCCGCGCTCCATGACGATTCGCGAGCAGGGGGGTTCCCCCAAACGCGTGGGCTTCTCGCCCGTGCAGACCTTCCTCACCGGCAAGCTCTGCCCCGAATGCCGCAAGGGCACCTTGATCGACGTCATCCGCGAGGGGAAGAACCTCAAGAAGTGCGACCACTGCGCATACGAGCTGAAGAGTTGGTAAAAAATTCATGAAAGACAAACCTACGGTTTTTCTCTCATGAGCTCTCTTTTCCCTTACATGGTGTCGCTCAGCGCTGGGTCCCGTCAGAGCCACCCACCGCTTCGCGACGATTTGTCTATTTCTCAAGTCTTCTGATGACCCAGTCGATGGTAAGATATTTTCCATGTCACATTTCTCTCAATTCCTCGCCGTTGCGGTCATTCACTTTCTTGCTCTGATCAGTCCGGGGCCGGATTTCGCCATGATCAGCCGCTCAAGCCTGGTCTATTCGCGCCGGTCCGGCATCTACTCCGCCCTGGGGCTGGCACTGGGGATACTCGTGCACGTTACGTACTCGCTTGTGGGCATCGGGCTCATCATTTCGCAGTCGATCCTCCTCTTCTCGATCATCAAGTACTTCGGCGCAGGCTACCTGATCTACATCGGGATCAAGTCTCTGCGCGCCCGGCGCGTGCATCAGACGGCGAAAGATCCTGAAGCAGTGGATCGCCACCTTCCTGCTCTGGCCGCACTGCGCGTCGGATTCCTCACCAATGTCCTTAATCCCAAAGTCACACTGTTCTTCCTGGGGCTCTTCACGCAGGTGATAAGGCCGGATACGCCGCTCTGGCTCCAGGTGCTCTACGGGCTCTGGATGTCGCTTGTCACATTCCTCTGGTTTGCGTTCGTGGCATCCGTACTCTCCCATTCCATCATCCGCAGGAGATTCGTTGCCGTACAGCACATCGTGGAGAGGGTGTGCGGGGGGCTCCTGATTGCCCTTGGCGTGCGTGTTGCAGTGGATCAGTCACGGTAAACCAGATTGTTCTTGCTTCGCAGAAGAGGGTGGGTATTCTGTCGCCCCTTTTCCCCTCTTCGCAATGACAGGTACTCCTGATGGCGCAAAAATGAATTACCTCGATGGCCACGTCACCCGAGTGGAAGATACGAGTGTTGAGATCACGGACGCAACGGAGAAAGCCCATATTCTCCATTATCCTCAGGCGAAGGTGCGGTTTACGGTCGGGCAGGTGCTGCATGTACGTGTCCATAAGGATGGTGCAGGACAGATGGCGATCGATGCAATCGTGTAAGTCCGGTGCAGAACAATGCTATGCTTTCCGCATGTCAAAGAAGCAGAAGGCAGCTGTTCGTTCCCTTTCCTCTCAGGCGTTTGCGGAGCGCTTTGCCAACCTCAACGAAGGGCAGAAGCGCGCCGTCGAGACGATCGAGGGGCCGGTGATGGTGGTGGCCGGTCCCGGGACGGGAAAAACGGAGGTATTGGCCATGCGCACGGCGAATATCCTGCGCCGCACGCAGATGCGTCCGACGAACATTCTCTGTCTCACGTTCTCTACATCGGGGGCGAAGGCGATGCGGGAACGATTGCGGCAGATCATCGGGCCCGATGCCTACGGAGTCACGGTGAGCACGTTGCACAGCTTCTGCAACGATTTGATTCAACAACACCCGCAACTCTTCGTACATTTTCGTGCGCTGGAGCAGGTGAGCAACATTGAACGGCTGCAGATTGTCCGTAGAGCAATCAAAGAGCTTGGGCAGCGCTCCGAGCTCTACATGCCCGTGGCGGAGCATGATCGGGCCGCCGACGTGCTCGATCGCATCACGCAGATGAAGAAAGAGGGGATTCACCCCGATGATCTGCTGAAACATGTGGAGGTGTACGCCGAGGAGCTGAAGAAAACCCCCACCGGCAGGGAGCGGGATCTGACCAGCAAGGCGTACAAAGATGATCTCAGGAAGGTGCAGCAGTTCAAGGAGTTCATTACAGTCTACAGGGCGTACGTCGGGGAGCTGGCGGCGAGCCACCGGTACGATTTCGATGACATGGTGCTCATCGCACTGGAGGCTCTCAAAGAGCACGAATGGCTGCTCGAATCCCTTCAGGTGCGCTACCAGTACATTCTGGTCGATGAGTTCCAGGATTTGAACGGCGCGCAGAATCGTCTGCTCGATCTTCTCACGACGTATGCGTACGTCGAGCAGGATCCCAATATCTTTGTCGTCGGCGACGACGATCAGGCGATCTTCCGGTTTCAGGGCGCGAATATCGGCAATATGAAGTCTTTCATCGACCGGTTCCCGAAAACGTCGGTGATGACGCTCGCGACGAACTACCGCTCCACCCAACCGATCCTGGATGCCGCTTCCGCTGTGATTGCTGCCAATCAGGAACGTCTGGTCCATGTGATCAAAGGCATCGAGAAAGATCTGGTCGCGGGCAAGCAGAAGGGCGACGTAAAACCGCAGTTCATCCGCTATCCCGATACGAGTACGGAGTATGCGGGCATCGCAGGGCTTCTCCGGGACGGGAAGAAGCGGGGAATCCCGTGGAAGGAGATGGCCGTCATCTGCCGCCGGAACGAAGAAGTGCTGGCGGTTGCCGACACGCTGACTGCCGCCGGCGTTCCCACTGTGGTCGCTGCCAAGCAGGATTTGATCCAGCACCCGCAGGTTCTGCAGGCGGTGATGCTGCTGCGCGCGATTCAGGAACCGGAGAATTCCAGTACGCTCGCTGGTGCGCTCGCCCTCCCGTGCTTCGGGTGTCATCCGGCGGCCCTGGGGAAGTTGTTCATCGATTTCCGCACGTACAAGCGCACGACGGCGAAAGTGAGCCTGCACGAATTCCTGTTGAATCAGGCGTCACTCCCTCCCGAAATCAAAGCCGCTCACGAGTTCATCATGAGGAGGAATCAGGGTATTCCAAGTGTGACACTCACGGCGCTCGTGGCAGATGTCCTCACGGAATCACGACTCCTGCCGCCCACGGATGCCAAAGAAGCCGATCCGCGCATCATCGCGGGCCTGCACGCGTTCTACGAGTACGTGAAGAACCGCTGTTACGAAGTGCGAACGACGTCGCTCGCTACCCTTCTCTCCGATATCGATCAGTACATGAGCGAGAAGAAACTGCGCCTGGAGTATGACCTGCCGCATCTTACGCAGGATGGTGTGCAACTGATGACCGGGCACGGAGCCAAGGGGCTGGAGTTCGATGTGGTGATCCTCTCTGATGTCCGGTACCGCAACTGGGGCAACAGGAACAGCGGCAATTCCCTCGCGCTCCCCGATCACCTGATCATGGGAATCGATAAAGAAGTGGAGAAGAGGGCGGGGCAGGAAGACGAGCGCAGGCTCTTCTTCGTGGCGATGACCAGAGCGAGACGGGAGCTTACTCTGGCCTTTCCAGAAACGTACCGCAGTGGCGAACAGATGCGCGATGCGCAGGTGAGCAGTTTCGTGGCGGAGGCAGGAGAGAGCGTGGGTGAGATCACGCTGACCCAGGAGCATGTTCCGCAGCCGATGGAGACCCTGCGCACCCCGCCGCTCCAGATCGACAAAGCTTTCCGCGCGTTCCTGCAGGAAGTGCTGCAGGAGTACGAGCTCTCGGTAACCGCACTCAATGCGTTTCTGAAAAACCCGCAGGAATTTCTGTGGGAGCAGCTGCTGCAGAAACCGAGCGAAAAGAAACCCGCCCTGGCCTTTGGTACCGCGGTCCATGCCGCCCTCGAAGAAAGGAATTCCGCATGGCAGCGCGGAGAAACATACTCTGTCGACGCGCTGGTGGAGGCCTTTCAGGCCTCTCTCAAAAAAGAAATCCTCACCCGTGAGGAATGGGAACACTACATGCTGGTCGGCGCAGATATTCTGCGGAGGTATGGAGAAAAAACCTCTTCGGGCATTCCACTCGTTCTCTCGACGGAACGGACGCTCCATGCAGTGGTGGATGACGTTCCGCTCAAGGGCAAGGTGGACCGCATCGATCTCTTTGAGCCGAACGGCAGGGCGTGCCGGATACTGGACTACAAAACGGGCCAGACGGTGAAAACGGAGGACGCAGTACGCAAGAAGGAAGATCTGTTCAGACAGCTGAAGTTCTACAAAATTCTCTGTGACAGCGATCCCAAGTTCATTCACGAAGCCACACTCTTCACGCTCGATTTCATTGGCAACGAGGATGAGGCGAGGAGGGAGATTGATCTCAAAATTACAGAAGAGGAAGTGAGAGAGCTGAAAGCGCTGATCAGGCAGGTGTGGGCCAAGATCACGGCGCTGGATTTCACTGCGCTGTAGCCTCTCCGTTCCCTGTTCGCTCTGCGGCTGTCGCATCCGTCGGGTCGGGATGGGCGGCAGAGGATTTCTTTCTTTGAAAGCCGTGCTCTGCCAGCGCTTTGTAGATTTCTTCCAGAGAAGTTTCGCCGATGCCGGGAATGGCCAGTAATTCCTGCCGTGTGCAGAAGAGCAGCTCGAGTACGCGTTCGATCCCTGCTTTCTCCACAAGTGCATTGGTTGTGCGGATATTCAGCTCCAACTCCCCGACGTGGAGTGCGCAGCGGGGATTGGTCTTGAAAAACGTTGCGATACTCTCGTCATCCGCGAGTCTCTCTTTGGCCATGCGGGCAGCCATGTTCGTGCGGATGGTTTCGAGTGTCATTCCCGGCTTGGGAGCGGGCTTGCGCTTTCGGCGGGCGGGCGGTTCCCGGTCCGGTGATGCCGCATCACTGCGGGGAAGGTCAGTATCCATAGGCAATGCGGTAGAGAATTGATTCAATGCTCCGTTAGGATTTCTGTCAAGTTTGATGTTCGCTCAGATCGCGCAGGGTCCGCAGTGGCCGGCGGAAAGATTCTTCCGTTCTTTAAGGGGGTGGTAATAGTTGCATAATATTTAAAATAGTTTAAAGTAGAAAACAATGTCGGAACAAGCACACCATCTGCAATGGCTTACTGAAGTGCTCCAGCAGGTGCGAGAGGCAGAGGGGGAGCGCGTTGCCACCGACCCGTCTGTGCGGGACCGTCTTCACTATGGACGCTCAGTCTGCGAACAGGTGCTCCGGCAAAATCCCCAAAGCCAGCTGGCCATTCAGGTGAGAACACAGATTGACCGGCTGCTATCCTGCGTTCCAGCCAGCAGTGCACCGGCATCCGGGGAGCGCACAATCACACATGCGGAGGCACAATCCATGGATGCCATCATCATGGGCGTGGAGAAGGGCATGGATCGCCTGCACTCTCTCCTTGAGGAGCGTATGCAGTCCGATACAGGGTACGTGCCAGGCGGCATGTCCGTCCCATTCTCTCTGGTTGATCACAACCGTTCCAATCACTACAAGAACTTTCCAAAGACGTGGCTGGATATGCACGAGGGACGATCGTCATCTTCTTACAGGATCGGTCACGGCCAATTCGGCTACGATCTGGTTCCCGAGCGTTTTGCACAGGAGCGGAACGATGTCTTCGGACAGTACGATGCCCGACATAACATCATCCGCATGCCAGAAGGGTTCGATCCCTCCTGCCTGTTCGACCTTGTTTTGCTCTATCATGAACTTTGTCATGTGGCACAAAATCATTCCCTTCGTCAGCGCATGGGTGATGATGAGTACGTGCGTTTTTATGGATGCGGAGAGAAGAGAGTGCTGTTGCCGATGGAGATTGAAGCCTACGCCCTTCAATTTGAAATGATGGATCGTGTGTTGGGCGGATGGTTGCGCTCGGGGGCGGCAGACGGTAATTCGCCGCAGCGTCTGGATGCTCTGATGACGCAGATGAATGGAAAAGAGAAACATCGTTGGCTGGCCGGTAACATGCTCGATGGCATGCGCGCATTCTTTCCACACGGCTGGAGGGATGATCGGTCCCCTCCGGCTTCTTCTGCGTTCTCGCGATCGGTCCAGCGTTCTTACAGCAATGAGGGACGGCTGTACACGTTGGATGCACAGGGATTGCCGGTACCGCTGATGTGATGCTCTCTCCTCAGAGAGCGGAGAGGTGACGCCGGAGTGCAAGCGCAGCACGGCCCCGGTGGCTCGTACTATTTTTTTGTTCAATAGAAAGGGCTGAGAATACACGAGAGAAGCCTTCGGGCCTGAAGCACGCCGAGATCGGAAGTCCCGGCAGATAGTCTGCTTCCAGTGTCGGAGTAATGATCCCTTCGCAGCGTCCTTCAAAGGTGTAGGTGGCTCCGAGGGGATCCACGTACGCCAGCACGCAGACGAAGGCGGCGCGCTTGTTCTCTTCCTCTTTCATGCGTTCCAGAAAATGCGCGATCCACTGCTCATCCGTCGCCTCCGGCCCCGCGCCCCAGCGGCGCGTGTGGATGCCCAGCTCATCTTTGAGTGCCTCTACGATGATCCCGGAGTCATCGGCGACGGTGGGCACCTGTGTCCGTTCGAAGTAGAAGCGTGCTTTCTGAAGCGCATTGGCTTCAAAAGTCTCTCCGGTCTCGGGCGGGACCTCGGTGAGGTCGATGTGTCCGGGGGTGAGCACTTCCAGCGGAAGCCCCTCAAGCACGGAGGAAATTTCGATGATCTTGCCGGGATTGTTGGTTCCAAGCAGGAGCCGCATGCCCCTACTGTAGAGGAAAACAGGCTTTGGTGGCGGTTTTTGCATGCCGGAGTTTTCGTTCGACAGAGGGGGGGTGAGGCGTACGCTGAGCGCAGAGTCAGGGCCGTTCATTTCCTTTTCGTCAGGAGGACGCCATGAAGAAAACATCATGGTGGGTAAAAGTTGGCCGGCTACTCGGTTGCTGGCGGATTGTCGTCTCTCTCCTGTTCGGCGTTGCCATCTGCTACATGCTGTGGCAGATGGGCACCGAGATGCCGACCTGGAAGCGAATCGCATTCGCCGGTTGCGAGGCATCTATCGTGAGCGGATCGCTCGGGTGGTTGCTTCACCAATGGTGAGACGAAGGTCTCACACTTCACCCGCCTTCCGGCTTTCGGGAGGCGGGCGTTTTTTGACACGGGAGTGTGGAGAGGTGGTGGCCTTATGTCACGCCCATTTCTTCATACATCGCGTGCAGCCAGTCGAGTGTATCGGTGACGGATTTATCACTCTGCTCCAGAGGAGGTTCTGGAAGACGATTGGGACGATGAAGCATGTTCTGTTCCGGAGACAGGGGGAGTTCCAGTCCGCGCACTGCACAAACCATGAAAGGAGGGGGGAAGAGATAGGTGGCCCCATGCTCACGGAGGGGGAGAGGGAGTTCAACAGTTCTCTCTTCTGGCTTGTGCACTGCGCATGAAAGGGCGGTGACCACTTTACCGATGCCAAGGGAACCTTACGGCGTGGCCATCTTCTCGATGTAGACCTTCCGCGCTTTCGCGCCCTCGACAGGTCCAATGAGCCCTTTCTGCTCCATGATGTCGAGGAGCTTGGCCGCGCGGGCGTAACCGACCGACATCCGACGCTGGAGCAGGCTCGCCGAGGCCTTGCCGGTCTCCTGCACCACTTTCACCGCCTCGAAGAAGAGGTCGTCGCCGCCGTTGTCATCGGCATCGAGATCGATCTGTGCGTAGGGTTGCGACAGACTCTGTTCGCCCTCCTCGCCCTCCTCATCTTCCGCCATGGCGATCTGTTCGGTGATGCGGCCGCCGCCGGCGATCTTCACCGCGTTGATCACGCGTTCCACTTCTTTGGTCGCCACGAAGATACCCTGAATGCGCACGGGATCGGGCGTGGAGGCAGTCATGTAGAGCATATCGCCCTTGCCCAGCAGATCTTCGGCGCCGATGCCGTCCAAGATCGTGCGGGAGTCGACCGCGCTCACCGTGCGGAAGGCGATGCGCGTGGGGATATTGGCTTTGATGAGGCCGGTGATCACGTCCACGCTCGGGCGCTGGGTGGCGATGATGAGGTGCATCCCCACGGCGCGTGCCATCTGGGCGATGCGGGCGATCATCGTCTCGGTGTCGCGCCGGTACTGGCGCATCATGAGGTCGGCGAGCTCGTCTACCACGATGATGATGCGTGGGAGAAGGTTCTCTTCATCCGTCTGCTTCTCGTTGTACTCATCCAGATTCCGCGCGCCGGCATCGGAGAAGCGGTGCAGCCGTCGGCCCATTTCTGCCACCGCCCAGCGCAGGGCCTGCAGGGCCTTTTCGGATTCGGAGATCACGGGGGTGAGCAGGTGCGGAATGCCGTCGTAGGGGGTCAGCTCCACGCGCTTGGGATCGATGAGAATGAATTTGAGTTCATTGGGCGCGTTCTGGTAGAGCAGCGAGGTGAGGAACGTATTCATGCACACGGATTTGCCCGAGCCGGTGGCGCCGGCGATGAGCAGGTGCGGCATGTCGTTGAGAGCGGTCACCACCGCAGCGCCGCCGACATCCCGTCCGAGCGGGAGCGAGAGCTGCGAGGTGCTTTGCGTGAATTCCGGGCTCTCGAGGATTTCTCGCAGGTGCACGGTGGTCCGCTTGCTGTTTGGCATCTCGAGGCCCACCAATGATTTACCCGGGATGGGGGCCTGAATACGCAGACTCGGTGCGGCGAGTGCGAGGGCCAGGTCATCTTTGAGGTTCTCGATCTTGCTCAGTTTCACTCCCTCGGCGGGCAGGAGCGTGAACTGTGTCACCGTGGGACCGGGGTGGGCATCGCGCATGGTTACCTCGATCTCGAATTCCTCCAGTTTCTCCTCGATCTTCCTGGCCTGCAGTTTGAGCTCCTCATCGTCGATGGTGAGCTCGCTGTGTGCGTCTTCGAGCAGATCCAGACCCGGGAACGTCCACTCCTCGAAGCGCGTGTCTTTCATCTGCAGGATGTCTTTGATTTTCGCCTTCACGTTCCTCTCGCTCTTCTCGGCGGCGATCTTCTTGGCCAATGCCTTCTTATTTTCCTTCTGTGCGAAGGCGGGGCGCACAATGTTGAGTTCCGGCCCATCGCTGTCCTGTTCCACCAGGTCTTCGTCCGTTTCCTCCTCTGCAACCTTCGCCTTTTTTATTTCTTCGTTGCGTGCGGCACGCAGGGGGCGGGGCCGTACAGCTTCACGCCGGGTTGTCAGATCGCGGATCATTTGTACGATCGCACCCAGATTGGGCTCGAAGGAGATTACAATGCCGATGAAGAAGAGCGCGCCTAAGACGGTGTACCCCACGGGACGCGAGAAGAAGAGCAGAAAAGGAACGCTGGCGAGAAAGCCGATTGCCCCGCCCAGTTCCTCCTTTCTGGTGGCGATCTCCTGAATCGGGGCGCCGATGTGCATGAGCCCGAGAAAACTGGCGAGACAGAGCACCAGTCCCGCTGATCGTTTCGCCTTGAAGTGTTCCTCGCCCGTGAAGAAGTGCAGCAGGGCAGAGATGATCAGAACTGATGGGAAGATGATGCTCCACTTTCCGAAGAAGAACGTGAGCACCGTGCGCACGGCGCCGCCGGCCGAACCTGCCTGTTCCCTGAGCGAGAGCAGGATGAGCACGCCGAGCGCGAACTGCACGACGCCGCTCACCTGCCGCCGCGTGGCGGGACTGAGCTCAATGCCGGGTGACGAGCGCTTCTTGGGCCGCTTGAGTGTACGACGATGCCGGGGCACGGTTCGTATTCTACCGCACACCGCCTCCATGCAAAGGTTTCATTTTGGCTTGCCGACCGAAACCTTTGGCACTGGCATTCTGCTTTGCTAGCATGGGGCTATGCGTGTTCTCGTCTTCGGCGGAAGGGGGTTTCTCGGCCAGTATTTTCTGAGAATCTTCCCCGATGCCCTTGCACCTTCCGTCGACATCACCGATGCGACGGCGGTGGCGCACGCCCTTGATGAAGCGCAGCCCGATGTCGTCATCAACGCTGTCGGCAGAACGGGGTCGCCCAATGTGGACTGGTGCGAAGAACATAAGCTGGAGACCATGCACGCCAATGTCCTGGGCCCTCTGGTGCTCATGGAGGAGTGCAGTAAGCGCGGCATCTATTGGGTGCATTTGAGCTCCGGATGCATATACGAAGGAACAAAAGGAATGAAAGGAACAAAAGGAGAAAAACGAACGAAAGGAGAGCAGGAAGAGGGATGGACGGAGGAAGACGAGCCGAACTTCACCGGGAGTTTCTATGCACGCAGCAAAGCGCTGTGCGAACGGGCTATTCGGGAATTCCCTGGCATGCTCATTCTGCGCTTGCGAATGCCGTTTGATGGCTCTTCGCACCCCAAAAACCTCATCACGAAGCTTGCGAAGTACGCACGCGTGAATGATGAAGAGAATTCCATCACCTGCCTTACAGATTTTCTCGTAGCGACCAAAGTGCTGATCGATCGGCGCGCCACGGGGATCTACAACATGGTGAACGAGGGCGTTATCTCGCCCTACCGCATCATGGAACTCTATCGTGAGGTTGTTGACCCGCATCATTCTTTCGAACGCCTGCCCCTTCCTTCGCAGGCGGGTGTCACCAAAGTTGGCCGCAGCAACTGTGTGCTCTCAACCACGAAGCTGGAGGGGGAGGGGATACGCCTGCGCCCCGTGGAGGAGGCGGTGAGGGAGTCTCTTTTTCAGATGAAGAATGCAGCTTCACACAGCGAAAAAAGTGATATTGTGAATACATCTTTTGTTCAATAAGAGTATGGAGTTGCAGAGAAGTGGGATAATGATTCTGTCTATGAACGTGGAAGGGAATGTCGGCTCGGTCGATGTCCTGCTCCCGGAGGGGATGGCTCATATTGGTTTAGAATCTCAGCTCAATGCTTTGATCGGGCGCTGTGCCGTGACGCCGGAACGCCATAAGAAGGGGAATGGCGAGAGAAAATGTTGTCGTGTGAATATCCGGCTGGATTGCATGGCAGAGAAAACAACGCTCGACATCACGCGAATTTTGCGGAGTCTCCAGTGCGAAGTTCTTGACTGTTGAATGTCATGAAGACGAACTTTTAAGGGGGAATAGTTGACATATATGTTATATATGACACAATTTCATGTGTGTCTATACCTTTTCAAAAGCGCTATTTCCTGACTCTTAATGAAGTCTTAAGCTGCTGACCCCTACGCCCGCCCGCTCCCGCTCTTCCCATCCATCAGGAACGACTCACCACCGGCCCGGACCGCGAAGCGGCTACGCTGGAGCAGGTCATGCGTCTGCTGCACGATCTTGAGCAAGAGGCGCGCAGAACCAATGATGCGTCGTACCAGGAAAGCATGATCGAGAAACTGCGCTCACAGCTGCCCGACAAGATGCGCCGGCTGCTCGACATGCACATGCGCGTGACCGATCGCCGCTTGGCGCACCGGTACCCCGGCGATCCGGAGAAGACCGTACGCGTCTCCAAAGCCATTCGCAGCAAGACCACGCGTGACGTACACGCGGAGAATCTGTATGACTCCATTCTCTCCACGCCCGAATTTCCCATCCACTCCAAGGCATACGGCAGCTCACTCATGAACCGGCACCTCGCGACGATGGCGATCGACCGGGCTCCGCCTTCCATGCTCGAGACGTACGGCTGGATGTCCTTCGACATGAACGGCGTGAAGGGGATGGTCGACTGCACCACGTACCAGAACGTGACGCACTACCTGCAGGCCACCGCGCAGTTCCTGCTCGATCGCGAGGGGCAGACGCGGAAGTGGCTTGAGAGCCGGAAGGTCAAGGTGACTCCGCTCGCTGCGGGTGGAGACGAGTTCGCCCTTCTGCTGGACGGCGATGGGCCGATGTCCGCAGGATTTTTTCAGGAGACAGTCAGCCGCTATCAGGCAGAATTCGCCAATAGCAGGCATCTCGCAAGTTTTCTCGATTTTAACAGCCGGTCCGTGCAATTGGAATACAGCATGCCGACCGAGTCACAGAGGGCAGTATTCTTTGGCATGAGCCAGGCCGAACAGGACAAGCACCTTGATGATGTTCACAATGAACTTCCCGAAACGTTCTATTCGACCTGTGGAGCAGGAGGCGCCAATTTCCGGGAGGGGCTGGAACGCGCGGTCGGCCGCGGGACGCTGTCTCTGAAGAAGGGAAAAGAGACATTCGATACCGGACGTCTGGCCATTCTCAGACACACCATCGAGCTCGCAGAGGCGAGGCAGGCCGATAACAAGGTGGAGTTCAAGAAGTGCCTCGAGTTAGGCGATCCCAAGCTGCACTGCTTCTTGCGCCGCAACAATGAGAACCGCAACCTGGATGGACGCCTGCGCGAAGCGGAGTTGCAGCTGGCGCAGGAAAGATTGAGGAGGGCGGATATGGAGCGGGACCTGGATGCGCTGCATGCGCTCTGTAGCGAAAAGAATTCGCAGATCGAGGAGTTGCTCAAGAAATGCGCGTAGGCACGTCAAAATCCTCCGCTGCGCGGAGGAGAAGAAATCTACGTGAGATGTTTTTGTCGGAATGTTGTTCCTGATCCTGATTTTAAGTATTTCTCATATATCGCTGCCTTATCACGAGAAGGGAAAGCAGCGAAATGAATAACACTCCACGGCCGGTATTTTGCCGTCGATTGAATTTCGCCGCGATTATGCCTTCCAAGTCTATCTTCCACATTATCTGTCAGCCCAACATATTGTTTCCCTCGTTCATTCTGCAAAATGTAGACATAGTGCCACATGTCATGAGTATAGGTGGCTTGCCATCCGTAGCGCAGTCAAAAAACCAGCCAACCTCCGCTCCCTTTGGGAGCTACGGTCGGCATCCTCCGCTGCGCGGAGGATGGTGGGCCGGGAGGGACTCGAACCCCCGAAGGCGTAAGCCACCTGATTTACAGTCAGGCCCGTTTGACCACTTCGGTACCGACCCACGAATAGCAGCGGAGATCCAAAGAGCAGAAGAACGACAGAGTGACTCGCCTCGGCGTAGTCCGCAGACGAAGCCGGGCCGACCCACATGCCCCAGTGTAGCAAAGCTTTTCTTCTCCGCACGTGCATTCTGGAGCAGATTTACCCTACTACACTTTCTTGAGTGTGCACGTTCCGCCAAGCACGGGCTTCGTATCCAGGAGTAATTGCACCATGCGTGCATAGTCGTGTGTCAGGCGGGTAATGCGCACTTCACCCATGGCGCATTCAAGCCGGCAGCGGTCGCTGTCGATCATGGCCTCAATCTCAAGAAAGAGCTGGTGGTTCCGATCGTTGTCGATCGGGTAGACACTGGTGCGGAATGTCAGGTCAGTTTCGGCTTCACCGGTTCGCTGGTGGCGGTGTTTTGCCATGGCACAGGAGCCTAAGTGAAATCCAGGACCCGAGAAAGAGAAATCGGGTTTTTCTTGGTTCAGCACGCATCGGCCCCCTCTTTGGCATTCCGCTACCCGAACTGCAGCGATGTGGCTGGGCAGTGGCCCGTCTTCACGCCCGAAACTTTCTCCCCTCATAGCGCACAAGCTTGAGGAGGTTCTGCTGGCCGAGGATTTCTTTGCTCAGGGGATCGTCGTAGTCAGAGTCGTAGACCACCGTCTGGATGCCGGCATTCAGGATCATCTTGGTGCAGATGACGCAGGGGAAGGTATTGCAGTAGAGGGTTCCTCCTTCGATGGTGATGCCGAATTTCGCGGCCTGCGTAATGGCGTTCTGTTCGGCGTGCGTTCCGCGGCAGATCTCGTGCCGTTGCCCTGAGGGAATGCCCAGCTTCTCTCTGAGGCACCCGCCCATCTCGGCGCAGTGGGGAACGCCGCGCGGGGCGCCGTTGTACCCTGCGGTGAGCTGTTGCTGATCTTTGGCGATCACAGCGCCGACTCTGCGCCGCAGGCACGTGGCGCGCTTGGCCCAGGTGTAGGCGATCTCCATGAAGACTTCATGGAAGGTGGGGCGGTCCTCGCCGGTCTCAAGCCGCTCGAAATGCTTCAGCTTCGTTTCCAGATCCTGCAGTGTCCCTTCGTTCACAATGAGGTAGTCGGCGTGGTCTAAGCAGCGCTGCACCTGCTGGCCCTCGGGCGGTTCGCCGATGCCGCGTTCCCGCTTGAGTTTTGCCAGCACTTCTTCGCGTGAGAGGGGAGAGCCCTCGCGGTTGCGCTTCTGCACACGTTCCACGATGGTTTCGGGCGACGCCGTGACTCCGAGCATGTGGAATCCGGGGAGCTTCTTCAGCTCCTCCCATTCGCCGGGATTCCGGATGCCGTCGATCACCCACCTTCGCCCCGCATTTGCAGGGCTTCGGTGGGCAAGCCCACCTCCATCTTCGCTGGCGGACCGTCGCGCAATTTCTGCTTCGATGGTCTCGCGGATTTTTTTGCCCAGAATGCCGGCGCCACCTTCCTCGCGGAGCTGATTTCCGGTGTTCTGCAGGTGTTCGCGTGTGTGTTCAAGTCCCCGCCTGGTTGCCTCTGCGCGCACGGCGTCCGAGAGGGAGGTATACGTGTAGCCGCGCTGCTGCAGCAGCTTCACGAGCTCCCCTTTGCCGCTGCCCATGGTGCCGGTGAGTCCGATGATCTGTGACATGGGGTTCATCTAATTCCTCTTCGGTGCTATTGGCAAGAGCCGACTCTTACCGTGCCAGAACTTCGAAGGTGAGCATGGCGCGTTCTTCACCTGATTGGGCTGTGAGCTGGTGCCTTCCCGGCTGCGGCTGCCATTTGATGCGGAAATCCGGCGCCTGTGCTGCCCCGATCTTCTTGCCATCCACGTACCAATCCATCGTCCGGATAGCGGGTGAGGCGTGAGCTTCGAAGATCACCTGTTCCTGCGCGTCCGGAATGAGCGGATCCAACAGATAGCTCTCGTTCGGTTGAGGCGAGATGATTTCGATCCACGATGCGGAACCGGGCGCGGAAGAATCGGAGGTGGGGGATTCATCCCCGCAGAGAGGGGAAACGCGCGTGGGCGGAAGAGGCCATCCCTGCTCGCGCCCCCATTTTTCGGTGTCCTTTGGAAACACGGCGAGCCCTTTCTTATCAACAAATTCCTGATCACAATATTTGTTCGAAAGCAGTCCGTTCCGTCGATCAATCTCGAAGAGTCGGTACAGGTCATCCGGCTCTTTCGGTTCCGTTCCTGCGATGAACCACTCCTCGATCGTGTGGGGGCAGAGCTCCGTCGGCAGCTTACCCGAGAGCCGGCAAATCGTGACCTGCTTCAAGCCTTCGGGCTGAGCGAAATCGCTCATGGGCAGATTCTTTGTGGCTGCCAATACAACATCGTGGAAGATCGGTCCTGCTCCTGTGACGCCGGAAGTCTCGCGCATGGGCGAGTTGTCGGCGTTGCCCACCCACACGCCCACGATGCGATCGGGCGTGAAGCCCACAGTCCAGTTATCGCGGGAGTTCCTCGTCGTGCCCGTCTTGGCCGCCACGGGGAAATCGAAGGTGAGCGGGCCGCCTTCGCCAAATTCCGAAAGGCGCGCAGAGGCATCACTCAGGATATCGGTGATGAGCCAGGCCACTTTGGGATCGAGAATGTGCGCTCCATTTTGCGTGGGATCGGAGAGGAGAGTGCGTATGGGGAGTGTCTCGCCGCCGCGCGGAAAGATCGCGAAGGCTTGGGCGAGCTCGAGTAAGCGCACCTCTGCGTCGCCGAGTGTGAGGGCGAGGCCGTAATGCTCAGGGGTTTTCGTGAGGGTACTCAGTCCTGCTGAGCGCAGGAACGAGAGCAGACTGTCGATTCCCACGCGCTCCGCCACGCGCACGGCCGCAATATTGTAGGAGTTGGCCAGTGCCTCGCGGTACCGCACGAGTCCGTGCTCGAGGTAGTCGTAGTTCCTGGGAGTGTAGGGTGTACCCTCCCGCGTCAGAAACTGCACGGCGGTATCGGCTACGGTGGTCGCTGCGGTGTCGCCCCGTGCAAGCGCGAGTGCGTAGGTGAAGGGCTTCAAGGCGGACCCGGACTGGCGGGCGGCAAGGACGCTATTGACGGCTCCGTCGTGCTCCTCATCGAAGTAATCCGCCGATCCCACCATCGCGAGTATGTCACCGTTCTTGGCATCGAGCACGACGACGGCAGCGGAGGTAACGTTCTTCTCCTTCAGTTCCTCCAATTTGCGTTCGATGATGCGCTCCACTGCGGTCTGGAGCGTGAGGTCGAGCGTCGTCGTGACAGTCGGAGACTGCAGATCCTCCGGTCGCTCGTTGAGGAGCCACATCACAAAGTGCGGCGCGCGAATGGCCGTTTGATCTGCGGTCAGTGCTATAGGCTCCGATTCTATTTGCTCGATTTGGGCTTCTGTCAGGGCTCCCTGGTCACGCATGGCCGTGAGCACGCGTCCCTGTCGTTCCCGGGCTGCCGTGAAATTGATGAAGGGATCGAGGGCGGAAGGGGATTGTGGCAGTCCTGCGAGCAGGGTGCATTCCGCGGTCGAGAGCTCATGCACGGACTTGCCGAAGAATGTTCTCGTCGCCGCAGACAGGCCGTAGGCCCGGTGACCGAAGTATGCGGTGTTGAGGTACCGCTCCAAGATGTCATCTTTGGTGAGTGTCTGCTCCAGTTTGAGGGCGAACAGGGCCTCCAGCACTTTGGAGGAGAGCGTGCGCTCGCGGGTATTCAAGGTGATGCGAGCGAGCTGCTGGGTGATGGTGGAGCCGCCCGAGACAATGCGGCCGGCCGACAGGTTCTGCCACAGCGCCCGCGCAATCCCTTTGATGCTCACTCCGGGATGGGTGTAGAAGTTGTGGTCTTCAATGGCGAGCAGGGCTGAGATGCAGGGTTTTGGAATCGCGTTGAGCCCTATCCACTGCTGTGAACCGTGTGTTGGCTTGCGAACCTCGTAGAGCTCCTGTCCGCTTCGTTCGAGCAGGAGCACGGAGGTGGATTTGCGGTCGAGGAATCGCTCTGGAAGCGGCAGGAGGATGGCACCTGCGAGCGCAAGGAGTGGAAAGAGCCAGAGGAGGTGGCGACTGCGGGGCAGCATGCAGATACGGGTGATCTTGTTGCCGCGCATTACTCCTGAATCGTCACGATCTTCCCGGCTGTCTGACCGAAGACCTCGGGGAAGTACATCTGGAAGACATGGGCGGGGCGCTCGTGGAAGGTGCCCGGCGTTGTCGCGCGCACCAGGTAGGTCAGTTGGTACACGCCGGCTGGCAACTCATCGGCGAAGGCGAAGAACATGTCATCCCTCAGCTCCCGATGTGAGAAACGCCAGAGGCCCTTCTGCCAGTAGTTCTCATCCCACATGCGGGTGGTGTCATCTTCAAAGAGCGTCTGCTGTGCGGTCTTCAGGTGCAGGTCGATCGGTTCGAAACCTGCGGGGAACGGGCTCTCGACGGCGACGAATTGGCGGTCTTCCGGCACGGTGATCGTGAGGGTCACGCGGTAGCTGGAACCCACGGTGAGCGTTTTCTGCTCGCCCGGCAGCGGCTCGATCGATCGCAGCACGCTGATGCCCTCTTCGGCGGGCGGGAGCGTATCTGCTGTGTAGAAGTACGAGAGTACTGCGTCGTAGTACAGGCGTCCGGTTCCCTGCTTGCCGATCTTTAGTGTGGTTTCTTCGCCGCGCAGGAGCTCATCGAGTGTCAGCTTTACCTCTTTGCGCGAGAGCACGTTCTGCTTCGTGACCTTCCAGTCGAGGATCTGCGTCCCGTCCATTTCCACCCCAGCGGTGAAGTCGGCATTGAGCTCCTTCGTTTGTTCCAGGTATTCGATGAAAGCAAGCAGAACCGAGACGGTGGACTGAGTTGTATCCCAGTGTCCGTCCTTCCGGATCTGGAGCAGGTAGCGCACGGCATTCGGAATCAGGGCATTCGTCGGGTCGATGCGCAACATTGCCTGCAGGACCAGCGCGGACGTGCGGTCATTGGTCTGCATGAGAGAACCGAAGCGCGCGATTTCCTCTTCCTCGAAGTGCGTGCCGCGGCCGTCCACCTTTGCGGACCGCAGAATCTCGGTGAGGATGTCTCGCGCTTTGCTCTTGGATTTGGCCCGGTCGAAGGCCATGGCAAGCTGTGCCTTCGCGAACAGCGGGAGTTTGGCACGCTGCTCATCGAGGTTAGTCAGCAGGTTGACGTCCACTTTCCCGGTCTCTGCAAGCACGAACAAGATGTGCGCGCGGGTGGCCAGATCCAGTGACGTATCGGGGTTCGAAACGCGCAGGGTGGCATCGAGGTACTGTTGCGTGCGTGCGATCACGCCGTCATCGACGGTGAATCCGCTGCCGCGGATCAGGTGGAGCGCGTGGAGCACATAGGCGCTCAGGGCGGGGAAACTTCGCTCACTCTCCTGCCAGTAGCCGAATCCTCCGTCACCGCGCTGGAAGGTGTACAGGCGGGTGAGTCCTGTGGTGACCATATCACTCAGCTTTTTCTTTTCGACGAAATGGAACGCATCGAAGCCCTGCAGGCGCGCGAGGACGACAGAAGGCAGCACGCTTGAGAGCGTCTGTTCCGCGCAGCCGTACGGGTACGTCGCAAGGTACTGGAGCCCTCCCGGAAGGTAGGTGGCGAGCGAAGGTGACACGGTCACGGAGAGTGATCCGTCACGCGCATCTTTTTCGCTGGGCACCAGCACACTCTCGGTGACGAGATCTTCGGTGATGCCGGTCGTCGCGACGCTCTGCGGCGTGCCGTAAGTGAGCACCGGGATAGATTCCTCCACCTCATCGCGTGCGCCTTCCTGCTCGGCGAGGAACGTGAAGGTGGCTTTGTTTGTGCGGGCGATGGTCACGGGGAATTCCACTTTCTTCTGTTCGCCGGCTGCCAGCGTCACTTCTTTAGTCTGCGGGCCGCTCGATGTGAAGCCGCTCCCGGTTAGAGAAATTGAGAAGGTTGCGGATGTGTCGAGGAAGTTCCCCACGATCGCACCCAGGATCACGCGGTCGCCGACCACGACAAAGCGCGGACGCACGGGGCGCACGATCACGCGCTTCGTCTCGATGACGGTCTCTTCCGCGGCGCCGAACAGCGAGGCTTTGGTCTGGCCGACCGCGAGCAGGTGCCACGTCGTCAGGTTATCCGGCAGGGTGAACGAAACCTGCGCCTCGCCCTTTTCATCCGTGAGGATGGTCGGGTTCCAGTAGGCCGTGTCTTTGAAATTGCCGCGTTTCTTCGCTTCCAGCTCCGCGCCGCCTCCGCCTTTGGAGCCGGGCTTGTAGCGATCAATGAGGTACGTGAGCATTTCGGCGGTGAGCACGCCCACGGGCCGTTCGCCGTAGAAGTTTTCGACAAGATCGGGCAGTGCGAATCCGGTCAGCGCGAGCACGCTCATATCCACGACGCCTAATGAGATTTCCGCTTGAACTGGGGCTCCCTGCCAATCGGTGGCCGAGAGATTCACGGTCACTTTCTCTCCGGGGAGGTACTTTTCTTTATCTGCCTGTACATTCACAGTGAGTCGCTTTCGCGAGGTCTCGATGGGCAGCTTGGCATAACCGATGCGGAAAGCCGGTGCACCGGTATCGAGTCCGTTTTCGTCGAAGGTTTCGCCGATGCGCGGTTTCATGATCACCACCGAGACGTAGATCGTCGGGGCGAGGTCTTCGGTGATGGGCACGGTGATCTTCTGCGCCGAACTCTCGATCGTGATGACTTCCTTGCGGATCACCTGTTCGCGCTCCAGGGTGACGAGGGCTTTCACGTTCTCGCCCTGGAAGGGGGATTTGATGAGGAGTGTGGCCGTGTCTCCGATGCGGTACTCCGGTTTATCCGGCACGATGTCGATGCGATTGTTGTTCTCGTGGGCCCAGTTTACGAAGGTCGAAGACCAGGCGTAGAGGCTGGTTGCGGACTTCGCCTCGCGTCCGTCCTGGTCCTCAGCCACAGCGACGACGCGGAATTCTCCACCCTGATCGGGGCGGACCGTGGCCTTTGCCTTGCCCTTCTCATCCGTCGTGACCTTGGTGGCCCGGATGAACGTGTCTTCCGGCGTGTTGTCGTAGTAGTACTCGCCGTCCACACCCTTCTTCTTGATCGAGTTCCACTTGCGGGCGAAGAGATTCAGCGTGACGGTGGTATGCGGCAGAGGCGATCCGTCGGGCTGCACGGTGATCACCGCCATCTGCGCATCGGTTCCGGGGGCGACGGCGTAATCTTCCGGCCGGATGCCGACGTAGACATTGGCCTTGTGCACGGGCACCGAGACGCGGTTACTCACCACCTGATTGTTCGGATCGGTGATATCCGCCTCCACGGTGAGGATCTGGCTCGCGGCCTTATCCGCGATAGTCGCGGGGACGGTGATGGTCAGTCTGCCTGCGGCATCCAGACGACCTTCACCTTCCGCCAGCAGCTTTGTCTCGCGCTCGCAATTGCGCCAGCACCACGCGTCCTCGAGACCGAAGGAATACCACCCGTCGCGAACCTTGTTAAAGAAGTAGTCCGTCGTTTGCGCGCGCCACGTGATGTTCGCCCCGTTCATCGGCGCTCCGAAATAATAGGCTCCCTCAATTGTCACCCTGACCAAATCGTCTTGGAAGTACTCTTCGCGCTCCGCGGTCAGTTCCACGCGGTACTCGGGCTTGCGGTAGGCGAGCACTTCGAACGAGCCGAAGGCGTCTCCGTAGGGGGTATCCTGAAATCCCGCAGAGATCTGGTACGTGCCGAGAGCGGCCTTTGCATCGATGGGGAAGGAATCGGCGAAGCTGCCGAATGCTGTGAGGGGGAGAGACTTGCTCAGCACCTGGTTGCCCTGCGCATCGGTGACGGTGACGGTCACCGAACGGTTCTGTTTGGGCACGGAGAGCATTCCGCTCGTATTCCGGACGCGCAGGATTCCCTTGAAGTGCACCGTATCCCCCGTGCGGTATACCGGACGCTCGGTGTAGAGAGTGGAGTGGATGCGCTCCGAGCGGTCCGAGGGACCCCAGAAATCGGTGTAGGAGCCGAACATATCGGGACGGATGCCGTCATTCCAGCGACTCGAAACCAGGGCGAAGTCGCTTCCCTTCTCGGCTGTGACCCAGAATTCCGGTTCCCATTCGTTCATGGGCGTTACGAACTGTTTGAGGTCGAGTGATGTTTCAAAAAATCCCTCCTGATCCGTGAGGCCTGTCACGGGGGTGTCGCCGGTGAGGGAGTGGAACGCGATGGCCGCGCCGGAGACCGGTGCGCCGGTGCGCAGATCTGTGGCCCACACGAGGGCGCGATTGCCCGAGTACTTGAGCGTGAGGGCCGTATTCGTCAGGAGGAAGGTCTGGGTGTGATGTGGCTCTTCGTCCCCCGATCCTTTTTCGTTCGGCGCGCGTACCTGAAGTGTGTAGAGGCCGGACCGCAGGGTCTGCCCCGTCTCCTTGGCCACATCGAGCGCGTACAGATCCCACGTATCCTTCTTTGCTGTCGGCGTGTAAGTCCACGTATGGAGCGGAGTGCGGTTCGCCGGGAGTGTGTTCCACGTCTGCTGTGTTCCGCGGAAAGCCAAAAAGTCCTGCAGACTCACCGACGAGAGTTCAGATTCCACCTTCGTCACGTTCACGAATTGCAGGCGGTAGACGGGCGGCTTTTCGCGCTCGAAAATGCCGAATTCCCCTTTCGATTCCAGCAGGATCTGCGGGGGGAGGGGATCGGTCTTGAACGAGAAGGTGCGGGGTTCTAAGAGCTTCTGCCCGAAGGTGTCGGCCAGCCCCGTTCCCAGTGTGACGGTGTACTGCGTGGATGGGGAGAGCGGCGGGTAGGCCGCCAGCTCGCGGTCATCCGCCCACGAAGAAACATTCCATTCGGTCTCATTCCATTTTTCGACAGAAGGGGTGATGGTGATCTGATTCTTGAGGGAATCCTCCGACAACGGATTATTGAACCGGAAGATGACGCGTCCGTATTCATAGTGGGATGTTTCGAGCAGGAGCGGCCCGACTGTCGAGAAATCGAGTGTGAAGCCCGTCTCGTTGCCCAGCGTTCCCCGTGCTCCTTTGAGTCCCGGCGCGATGGTCAGGGTGTAGCGCGAAGAGAAGGTGAGAGGAGTTGCGGGCATCACGACGAGTGTCTTCTTGTCGAGGACGGGACGCTCGTCCACTTCCACAGTCCCGAAAGAAACGGAACGGATCGCAACAGCCTCCGGCTTGCCGTTCTCGCCTGTGCGGATCAGCGAGAGGAATTCCTTTGCGCTATCGGCCCGCATTTCCTGGTTGAAGGAGAGCGAGAGTACGGTCGTTGGTCCGGCGAGCGCGTACCCTTGGGCCGGCTCCGTCGACACGATCTGCGGGCGAACGGTTTCGAAGGTCCACGAGAAATCCTCCTCGGTGCGGTCGCCCGAGACGGTCGGGATCCCCTTGGGGATGCTTACGGTGTAGCGCGTGCCTGGCAGAAGCCCTTTCTCGGGGATGAATTCCACGGCGACGGTCGAGAGCCATCTCCACCGGCCCGCGGTGTCGGGGGTGACAGTCACCGGAAACTGGGCGATGCGCGCGTTTGCGGCTTCACCCTGCACCTGCGTGAGAGGGATGATCGGCCGGTCGAAGATGATCGTGATTTTGGAATTCTCTGCGATGTTCTGCGCGCCGACTTCCGGAATGCGCGCGGCGATCGTGGGCGGACCGGCGACGACGAAGGTGAAGGCCATCTCCTGCCCCAGGGTCACGCCGTCCGATTTTTCGGCACGGGCATCGAGGCGGAAGGTGAGGGTCTTGCCGGCGGGGAGTGCTGCCGAAGGGCGGAACGTGAGTGTTTCATCTTCCCATTCCCATGTGCCCGTGATGCCCTCGGGCGGTGCCATGTTCTCTTCGACGCTTCCGTGATCCATGAGAGAGGGGAAGCTGAAGCGGAGCACCGACGAAGCGGATACCTTCTGCCGGAGTGCGAAATCCATCGTCGTCTGTCCGCTCGGAAACCGGACCGTGCCCGTCGCGAAGAGCGCGATGAGCGTGATGGAGACGACGAGCACCGTCGCCAATGCGAGCGGGCGGCGGCTGATCACTGCGGAGACAAAAGAGAAACGCTCAGAGAGAGACATATGGAATGAGTGGAAGAATGGAAAACTATGCTACCGATCATATCGCCGTCCGCTCAATTCCAGCGGAAGTCTTCAGTTGACTTATTGACTAAATCGATGCATTCGGTATAATCTACCGGCTCAGAAGGATAGAGACCTTCTGGGCAGTGATCTTTGGCAGGCACGGTCATTTCTGTGTGGGGGCAGCTCTCAGACCCTGTGAGGATTTGGGAGCTGCTCTCGCCCTGAAGTGTGTTCACAACGGTTTGTGATCCTGGACGAGATGCTCAACTGTATGGAGTAATCGATGAGACATCGTACGAGTGTGTTTTTGGGGAAGGGTGTTCCTTCCCCCCTGTACTTCCACCTGGTTGGAGTGGCCTCCGGTCACCAGTTGCGGATTGTCCGCGAGCGTGACTGGTCGGTATTTCACTTCCCCGGCTGGGCTTCGCCCGTAGCCATGGTCTGGAATAAGCCAGGCCACGAGCGTCTGTTCGTGACCCGCGTCGACGGCACACTGCCCGGCCACGAGGAAGCACTGAAGAAAATCGACGAGTGGGTCCACTCCGACTGGACGACGCACCGCAATGAGTACGGGGGCCTTTCGATCCCGCTCGCGGTGCACGAGAAGTGTGTCCTGGTCCCCGAGGCCGGAGACATTCAGGAAGAGGAGGGAGGCCTTCTCACCATCGAGCCGCCTTGCATCTTCTGGTTCGAGCGGCAGGATCACGCCCACAATGCCGCTTCCATTGCGGCCGTTGTGACCATTCGCTGACCGGCAGCCTGCCCACGTTCGTCCCGAGTCGTTGCATTTTGCGCGGCTCGGGACAGTTTTTAAAGGCCTCGCATCTGACGCAGCGCCGACTGCGCCTGCGCATTCTTCGGATCGTACTCAAGGATCGCCTCAAACTCAGCGGCAGCCTCCTCCAGGGAGCGTTTGTTGTAGAGCAGGATCCCAAGGTTCAGGCGGGCTGCGGTAAATTTCGGCTGCAGCCGTACCGCCTCGCGGTAGGCAGTTTCCGCCTCTTCGGTGCGATCGAGCTTCGTGAGGGCGACCCCCAGATTGAAGTGCGCCTGCGGGAAGAAGGGATTGAAGTCGAGGGCCGTGCGGTACGCCGCGACGCCGGGTTCCAGCCGTCCCATGCCGACGAGCAGCGCGCCCAGGTTCAGGTGTGCGGGGGCGAAGTCGGGAGCAGCCAGGATGGCTTTTCTGTAGAACTGTTCAGCCTCCGCGGTGTTGCCCTGCTGTCCGGCGACGATGCCGAGCCCCAGGAGCGCGTAGACGTTGCCCGGATTCAAGCGCAATGCTTCTTCGAAGGTCGAGCGCGCCGTTGTCAGGTCTCCCTGTTCGCGCTCGGCGGAGGCGAGGTTGCTCAGAATCTTCGACTCGGAGCGTGCGAGTGCGGATCCCGGGCGCCCCTCTCTCTTCAGAATGGCGAGAGCTTCGCGGTACGCAGTGATAGCCTTGGCAGCGTCGCCGCGATAGCGCTCCACGTTCCCCAGGTTCACGTGGGCGACGTACGACTGCGGCGACACGCGGAGCGCCTGCCGAAAGAGTGTTTCGGTGTTCTTCCACGTCTGTGCCTGCAGTGCGGCGACCACCGCCAGACCGGCGAGCAGCAGGCAGGCGGCGGTGATGCACGGGCGTTTCAGGTGCTCGCTGCACAGGCGCGCGAGTCCGAGAGCGAAGAGAAAGAAGATCCCGATGCTCGGCACGTAGGCGTAGCGGTCGGAGGCGAAGTAGAACGTGTCGCCCTTGGCGAAGTTGAGCAGGGTGGGGGAGACGGTCACGAAGAAGAAGCCGATGCCGAAAACGATGTTGCGGGTCCACCGGATGAGGATGAGGGAGGCGAGGGTGAGGAGGACGAAGATGGCGAGAGAAACGGCGATGTCGGGACGCGCGAGCGTGACGGCTCCGCTGAACGGATACAGCACCGAGAGATCGACGGGGGCGAAGATTTTTTCCAGATAGAACATGGCTCCCCGGGGGGCCATCAGCAGTTTCTCGGCGAGCGTGGAGGAGCCGAGCACCTGCGTCTTCCCGATCCAGGCAATGATGGCGAAGAGAGCGGAGAGGAGAAAGAAGGGAATCTTCTCGGCAAGTGCGCGCCTCGTGAACGGCCGGTTTTGCACAAAGTCCAAGAGGAGCAGTACGACTGGCAGCGTGAGGACGGTCACTTTGGCGAGCAATCCCAGCAGAAAGGTGAGCAGGCTCCACCAGTAGGCCCGGCGGTTCCCGCCCCGGTAGGTCAGATAAGCGATGAGGCTTGCGAGGAAGAAGAAGGTGGAGAGCACGTCTTTGCGGGCACTCGCCCAGGCGACGGCCTCGGTGTGGAGCGGGTGCACCGCAAACAGAAGACCGCCGAAGAGGGCGATCCAGCTCTTGCGCGTGAGCAGGAGCATCAGCCATGCGACGAGCAGAGCATTGCAGGTGTGCCACAGCAGATTCTGGATGTGGTAGATGGTGGGGGTCGTCCCGCCGATCAGGTAGTCTAACTGGTAGCTCAGGAACGTAAGCGGGATATACAACTCCGGATCGTAGCTCGTGAAGATGGTCCAGAGGGTTCTGGGTGTGATGGACCGGATGGCGGGATTCTCGTAGATGAGCAGTCCGTCATCGAACCGCACGAAGGCATTGGTCAGCGAAGCGCCGTAGACGAGGAACGTCACGACGAAGAAGCCGCCGATGATCCACCAGCGCACGGAGCGGGAGGGCAGGGGAGTTGGTGCTGTAGACGAGACATGCACGACCGTACTCTAGAACGCCCACCGGGCGTGCGGAAGGCGGAACCAATTGTACAAAAAATGTGTTCAGTTTGTCGGTCTCCGCAATGCCCTGTGCGTGGCGAAGAAGAGCAGGCCAAATGTTCCGAGGATCGTGACCCACAGTCCGGGACCGGTGGAGGGCTGCGCAATCGGCCGTGGAGCGCCGCCATGCAGTACGCTTTTCGATGACGAGGAGCCGCTGCCGGGGGCGACGGGGTTGCCCTGTTCGTCGAAGGGGTGCGCGGTGGTCGCATTCACACGGTAGGGATTGACGGGCAGTGCGGCGCTCGGTCTAGGTGCCGATGTGTTGGCCGAGGACGCTGCGCCTGAGCCGAAGGGGTTGAGAGCAGAAAAGTCGTCTACGTCGTCATCCAGAGGCGGCAGGTTTCCAGCTGACAGGAGTGAGGTGAGGTCCACAAATTCATTCCCTGCGGTCGGGGATGGATCCACCGGTATCCCGCCAGATGGTGCGCTCATGAACGAGGCAGCCGAAGAAGCCGGGGCGGATGATGCCGGCGCGGAGCCTGTTCCCCCTCCGGTGAACGGAGCCGCCTGTGCCAGGTTCTGTCCGATGGCTGTCTTTGCGGTCGGACGTTTTCCCGGCTGCGCGGCGAGAACGGTGATGCTGCCTTCCATACCCTGTGCACTGATGCTGTAGACCGAGTAGGTGCCCGGTGCGAAGGCATCGGTGATGGTCAGGTGCGCAGTTTCACCCGGGGCGATGGCTGGCGTGACGAAGCACTCCCGGTCTTGTGTGCACAGCGTGTCAGACTGCAGCACGTGCGAACGGGCGGACTCATTGGTCCATGTCAGGTCGCTGCCCGGGGTGACGGTGATGGTCTGTGGTGAGAAGCCATCCGAAGTAATGCGGATGACGGTCGGCGTTTCTCCACTGTCCATGCCGAAGAAAAAGGTGAGCCCGACGCTGATCGCGAGCAGCATGCCGGCGACCGCAGCCGGCTGACGCGAGAGGCGTCTCACTCGCGGAGGCGGCTTCTGCGACGGAGGAATCTCTTCGCTCTTGGGTTTTTCCACGATGTGAATCGGCAGCGACTGCTCGCCGGGCGCATCTGATTCCGTCGTCTGCCAGTTGGGATGGATGTCTGTCATCGGGAGCGCGGAGGAGCCGTGAGCGCGACAGCCTGTCGCCGCGAGGCGATGGCGGTTCCGGTCACTGCAGAGAGCGTCAGCAGGAGAGCGATCACCGAGGGCATGCCCGTTTCGCCGGGCACCGTGACCGGCTTGCGCGTTGCCATCAGATCACCGGTGAGGGGAGAGGTCGAGGTCTTGGGATTTCCCACTTCCACGGCCACTTCCTGGCTGAAGGCCGACTCTTCATCGGTCAGGCTCAGCGCCCGGATCGCCACGAAGTACGTGGTCTTTTCCGGCAGGTTGCGGATCGCCATGCTCGTGCTCTCGGCCGAGACGGTCTTGCGCTGGATGTAGCGGCCGGAGGTCGTGCCATAGTAGAGGTTGTAGGCTTTCAGCTGGGAAGAGGCCAGCGGATCCCATGCGACGTAGAGGCTGGTGCCCTCTGTCGTAATGCGCACCGAGCGCACCTGCAGGAGCGCAAAGGCCGACTGGCCTTGGGGCAGTGAGACGAAGGATGCCGCAGACGAAGCGGCGCCACCGCAGCGGTTGCTCTGGCAGACCCCGCTCAAACACTGTGTTGCGGTATTGCAGGCTCCGCCATCCTCCACTTTGAGGAAATCGCCGCGGCAGATACCGCTGCTGCACAGTCCTCCCTTACAGGCGGCATGGTCCGTGCAGGCAGAGCCGTCGGGGAGCTGGGGTGCGTTGGAGCTCTGTGCGGACGAACTTCCTGATCCTGTGAGAGCACTCGTACTCGATGCAGCTTCCCTCGTGCAGGTGATCGAACAACCATCGCCAGCGAGGAAGTTTCCGTCGTCACACTGTTCGCCGACTTCCACAAGCCCGTTCCCGCAAATGGGTCCGGCGGCGGACGAGGCAGCACTTGAGACAGCAGACGAGAGGGAGCTTCCGCTTCCGGCACTCTTGCTTGTGCTGCTCGCGCTGGAACCGCTGCCGGAGTGTACGGATGACGCACTCGATCCGGATCCTGTGCTCGTCTGGCTGCCTGCCGACGAGGATGAAGCGGCTGCAAAGGCCACAAGCAGCGATCCCGGGTTCTGTGTGAGGATGTCTTCGGCTGTGCCGTCTGTTTTCTTCGCGACGACACGCGTGTGGCCGGTGGGCTGCACATCGTAGAAGCTGAGCACGTCGGTCTGGGTCGTGGGAATGGATTTCACTTTGAGTTGGATGCGCGCCACGACGATTTCCTCATCCGCAGGTTCCTCATTCGCCCTTGCGGAGAGGTCGATCTTGATGAGGCCGTCTGAGGTGGAGAAATTGATTTCTCCGGGTGCGGCGGTCGGGAGAGCTGTTCCCGCCGTGATGCCCATACCTTCCAGCACGGCCGGGTTGTACTGAATCCAGGATCGGACGCGGGCAATCTTCTTCTGATCCGGATTGATGGCGATCAGATCCATATGGAGGATGTCGTCTTTCTCCATCGCGGGTGTGCGCAGGGTTTCGGGGTCTTCCACGGCGAACGTGGGGCAGGGGGTCGTGCCCTGTGCGCAGTGCGGACGCAGGAAGAGGGATGTCGTAGCCGTTTCCTCTGCGATGAAGCGCCCAGGAATGAGAACGACCGAGAGCAGCACCGGGAGGGCCAGGATTTTGATGATGGTCAGCCGACGGGAGATGGCGGTGTGTTTCATGGGGGAGAATCGGGTACTTACAGCATCGTGCGGAGCAGGCGCAGAGCGTCATCAACCGTGAGCATGCCATCCCCATTGGGATCCATGCGCAGCGCTTCCGTGGTGGCTTGTTCGTATCCCTGCACCACCTCGAGAAGTGAAATGACGTCCTGCACATCCACTCTGCCGTCGCCGGTGAGGTCGCCTGTGCGACTCACGGAACCTGCCTCAATGAGGGCGATGGGCTGCACTTCACCGGCACTCTGAATGCCGATGAGGAACGAAGCCGCAACGCAGATCCCACTGAAGAGGAGTGCCCGCAGGAACTGCCGTGAACGGAAAGAAATGTGCATTTCGTATTATTATAGATCATTTCGGGTTTTCGCTCTACGGACAGAAGTTGACTCCAAGAGAGAATCCATGTCTTGCATATGCCTTTATCCCAGTACAAGACAATAGATACGAAGTCAGTAAAGTATGAGGATTTCGGCTTCGGGAGTACGATTCAATCTCTTTTATGGAGAATGTCTTCCTCTTCACGGGCGAAAACGAATTCACACTCCGCCAGGAGCTTCTGCGCTGGATACGGGAGTTTCGCGAGAAGCACGGGGAGGAGAATCTTTCGCGCCTCTCGGCTGCAGGTCTCGCGCCTTCGGCATTCCTCAACGAAGTCGCGGCGGCACCCTTCATTGCGGAGCGGCGCTTGGTGGTGGTGGATGGTATTCCCTCATTCGCGGCCGAGGAGGGTTCTGCGGGCAAGCGGAAAGGGGCGAAAGGGTCGCTGGGTATGCAGGCGGTGCTGCACGAGGTGCATCCACAGGTCATCGTGCTCTTCGTCGCGCCCAAGCCGGACCGCCGTCTCGCTACGACCAAAGAGCTGCTCGAATGTGCGACCGTACGGACCTTCGCTCCCCTGCAGGGGGATGCGCTCCTGCGCTGGATGCAGGAGGAGTTCCGTCAGCGGGGGACTGCCGCAGGGCCGGAGGTGCAGACACTTCTCCTCTCGCTGGTCGGAGAGGATCAGCAGGTGCTCTCACAGGAGATCGAGAAACTCTCACTCGCAGCGGGCGGTCAACCGCTGACCAGGGCTCACATCGATGCTCTTGTCCTGCCTTCCGCCGAGCAGACGATCTGGCATCTGCTAGATCTCTTGGGCGAGGGGCATCCGGGTGAGGCGGTCGCGTACTGTCGGCAGCTCATGCGTCGGGGTGAGAGTGCACAGGGAATCTGGGCGATCTTTCTCTGGATTGTCACGAGCTTCGCCGCGGTGACGGCTGCGGTGCAGGAGGGCACCACGAGTATTCAGGGCATCATGGAGGCGACGGGGGTGAAGTTCGGCGCGGCACGATCACTCCTCCCCCTTGCCCGCACGTGCCGGCGCGAGGCGCTCTGCGATCTCCTCAACCGCGTCACCGAGGCGGATATCCGCCTGAAGACCGGAGTCTTCAAATCTGGGGGGGACTCTGAAGAGGAGCTGGCCGCACTCCTCGACCGTTGCCTGCTCAGCTTTCCCACGCGGTGAAGCACTCACTAGATCTTTCCCTCAATGCGCCCGAGCAGGCTCTGCGTCTGCTCATCTTCTTCCTGCTTGGCTGCCTGTTCCGTCTGTGAGCGCTGCGTGCGGCGGCGGCGGCGCTCCTCGTCCACCTGTTCGAGCAGCTGGGTTTCGCCGATGCGCTCGATCTCTTTGGCGTACTTGCGGTCGATGGCGGCGAGCTGCTGCTTCTCGTTCGACAGAATGTCTTTGAGATTCTGGATCTGCTCGGGTGTCATGACCGGCAGGATGTTCACCCAGTACTGCCGCTCCTCATCATTCATGCTCTCGGACTGAAGAATCAGCCCGATCAACTCAGGAAACTTCTTCTTCAGATCATCCGGGATCTGGATGCCGGTGGATGTTTTTGAATCGGCCACGTGACCAGAGTACGCGGAATCTCGGATCATTTGCAATTTCATGATTGGCGATTTGCGATTTTGCATATCAAATCACTTTCACCTAATCGCAAATCTTCAAATCTTCAAATCGCAAATCTTCTCAGGCGACCTTCAGGATCTCGTACTTGAAGGTTCCTCCCGGAGCGATCACTTCCACATGGTCCCCGCGCTTCTTGCCCAGGAAGGCCTTGCCGATCGGCGATTCATTGCTCACTTTATTATCGATGGGATCGGCTTCGGTGGCGCCCACGATCGTGTAGCTCTCGGGTTCGTCCCGGCTCGTCTTGTTGCGGACGGTGACGGTGGAACCGATTTCCACGGCCCTGTGATCGGTCTTCTCTGAGATGATCTTGGCGTTCTTGATTTTGCGTTCGAGTTCGAGGACGCGTCCTTCCACAAAAGCCTGCTCGTTCTTCGCCTCTTCGTACTCGGAGTTCTCAGAGAGATCTCCGTACGAGATGGCTTCCTTCAGGCGCTGGGCGACTTCCTGACGGCGCACGGTCTTCAGGTGATCCAGTTCCTCCTGGAGTTTTTTGAGTCCCTCACGCGTGACGAGCGTCTGCTCATCGTCCCCCATGGGGGCACCTGCGCCGGAACTGTCGGTCTGGAGCGCTTCTTCGGGGAGGGAGAAATCATCCATATCTGGCATGGCAAACAGTGGGGAGGAGTGAGCGCTATGCTAGGTGCAGAGAGGGCACCGTGCAAGGAATTCCCTATTTTCTCAACGCTCCTGCAGGAGCTCCGGCCACTTCATGAGCGGCAGATTTTCGGGTGTCTCACGGAAGAGTGCCTCTTCTACGCGCTTCGCCAGCTGCACATTGGTGATGAGGGGGATGCCGTGGTCGGTGGCCAGCCGCCGGATGAAGTAGCCATCGGTCTGCTCGACGGAGCTTGAGTGCGTGGGCACATTGATCACCAGATCCACGCGCTTCTGCTCCAGATACTCGCGGATATTGGGGCTGCGCGGTTCCGAGATCTTGTGCAGGAGCACCGAGGGGATGCCGCGGGATTCCAGAAATTCATGCGTCCGTTGCGTGGCGAAGAAACCATACCCCCGCTCCGCGAGGCGTTTGATAGCAGGGAACATATCCAGCTTGTCCTCGATGTGCCCGATGGTGACGAGGATATTTTTCTTGGGCAGCTTGAATCCGACGGCGACGAGGGCGAGCAGCAGCGCCTGTTCGGCGTTCTCTCCGAAACAGGCGACTTCTCCGGTACTGGCCATCTCCACTCCCAGGCGCGGATCGGCGCCGCGCAGCCGGCTGAAGCTGAACTGTGCGGCCTTCACGCCCACGTGATCCAGGTCGATGGTCTGGTAGCGCACATCCGCCGGGGCCTTCCTCAGCAGGGCCTGCGTGGCGAGGGTGATGAAATTGACACCGGTCACCTTGCTCGCGAAGGGGAAGCTGCGGCTGGCGCGCAGGTTGCACTCGATCACCTTGAGACGGTTCTCTTTGGCGAGCAGCTGCAGGTTGAAGGGGCCCGAAATGTGAAGCCCCTGTGCAATGCCTTTGGCGATCTGCTTCACGCGGCGGAGGGTCTCTAAGTTCACGCGCTGCGGCGGAAGGACGAGTGTTGCGTCGCCGGAGTGCACGCCGGCGTTCTCGACGTGTTCCGAAATGGCATAGAGGAGCAGCTGGCCATCCTGGGCAACGCCGTCGAAGTCGATTTCCTTGGCACCCACTTCGAATTTGGAGATGACGATGGGCGCTTCTTTGTTCACGAACGCCGACTGCTGTACATAGTCCTCCAGATCGTCGCGCGAGTGCACCACGGCCATCGATGCGCCCGACAATACGTAGCTCGGACGGACGATCACGGGGTACCCAACGGTCTCTGCGAAACTCGATGCGCCTGAAACCTCTGAGAATTCCTTCCACTCCGGCTGGTCGATCTTCAATTCATCCAGGAGCGAGCTGAATTTGTGTCGGTCTTCTGCACGGTCGATATCCTTGGGCGCGGTGCCGAGAATCTGCAGCCCGACGGCCGCCAGCTTGGGGGCGAGGGAGTTCGGAATCTGACCACCCATCGAGACGACGATGCCCGTGGGGTGCGTGAGATCGGCGATATCGCGCACGCGTTCCTCGGTGAGCTCTTCAAAGAAGAGCGCGTCGCACTCGTCGTAGTCCGTGCTCACGGTCTCGGGGTTGCTGTTGATCATGAATACATCGAAGTTCTGGCGCTGCAATTCGTGCGCCGCCTGCACGCAGCACCAGTCGAACTCCACTGAGGAACCGATGGAGTACGGACCGCCGCCCAGCACGATGGCCCGGGGCTGGTCTGTATCGAATGTCACGTCATGCTCGCTTCCGTGGTAGGTGAGGTAGAGGTAATTGGTTTGTGCGGGGAATTCGCCGGCGAGCGTGTCGATCTGCTTCACCACCGGGGTGATGCCGTGGGCAAGGCGCAGGGCGCGGATCTCATTGTGCTTCTGGTCCGAGAGCTGCGCGATGGCCTTGTCCGAGAAACCCGAGCGCTTGGCGCGGCGGAGAAGATCGGGAGTGAGGGGCGTCTGCGCGCGGGTCTGACGCAACTCCGCTGCGATCAGCGTGCAGGACCGGATGCGTTCCAAAAACCAGCGGTCGATGCCGGTGGCAATCGAGGCTTCCTCCGTCGTCCATTCACCGGCGAGCGCGGCAGCGAGGGCGAAGAGCCGTCGCGGCGTCGGACGCTTGATCTCCTTGCCGACGTCTCCGAATTTCATCGAACACGGAGCGAGACCCTCTTCGCCGATGTTGAGCATGCGGATCGCTTTCTGCAGGGCCTCCTCGAAGGTGCGTCCCAGTGCCATCACCTCTCCCACAGATTTCATCTCACTCGTCACGGCGTCGCTCACGTGCCGGAATTTCTGCAGGTCCCACCGCGGCATCTTCACGGCCACGTAATCCAGTGCCGGCTCGAAATCCGCGCACGTCACCTGGGTGATGGCGTTCTTCAGATCGGGCAGGGTGAAGCCGAGGGCGAGCTTGGCGGCAATGAAGGCGAGCGGGTACCCCGTTGCCTTCGAGGCGAGTGCGGAACTGCGGCTCAGGCGCGCATTCACTTCGATCACGCGGTACCGTCGCGACTTGGGATCGAGCGCGTACTGGATGTTGCACTCTCCCACGATCTTCAGGTGCCGGATCACCTTGAGGGCGATCGATCGCAGCATCTGGTAGTCGAAGTTATCCAGGGTCTGGCTCGGCGCGATGACGATGGATTCTCCGGTGTGGATGCCGAGGGGATCCACGTTCTCCATGTTGCAGACCGTGATGCAGTTGTCCGAAACGTCGCGCACCACTTCATACTCGATTTCCTTCCAGCCCGTGAGATCCTCCTCCACCAGAATCTGGGGCGATTCCACGAAGGCGACTTTGCCGATCTGCCTGAGCTCCTGCTCGTTCATTGCGCGTCCGCTCCCTTTGCCTCCCAGCGCGAAGGCGCCGCGCACGATGACCGGGTAGCCGATGTTTTTCGCCGCATCGACGGCGGCTTCGATCGATTCCACGGCGAAGGACCGGGGAACGGCCACATCGATTGACGCGAGCTCGGCGTTAAAGAGCGCGCGATCCTCCGTCTTGCGGATGCTCTCGACGGACGTGCCGAGCACCTCCACATCAAATTTTTTGAGCACGCCGGTATCTGCCAGAGCCAGGCCGCAGTTGAGTGCCGTCTGTCCGCCGAAACTGAGCGCGATGGCCTGCGGGCGTTCCTGCGCGATGATGCGCTCGACGAATGCCGGTGTGACGGGTACGAAGTACACGTGGTCCGCCAGACCCCAGCTCGTCTGGTTCGTGGCGATGTTCGGATTCACGAGCACGATGCGCGCGCCTTCCTCCTTGAATGCCTTGATCGCCTGGCTGCCGGAATAGTCGAATTCGCCGGCCTCGCCGATCTTCAGTGCTCCGGAACCGAGCAACAGAATCGTTTTGCCGTGCAGATCCTTCAGATCGCTGTTCGCGGCATCGGGAAACTGTCTCCCCGTGCCCTTTTGCGGGCCTCGGGGGCCGGCGCCTCGTACAGCGTTCATGATCGGCGGGAGGCTACGCGAGCAGCGGCACGAAGGCAAGCACTTCGCGCACCACTCTCTGCTATGCGGCGTGGGTCATCGGTGCTGTCAATTGTCAGCGCATCTGCAAGGCTGTTCACTACCCTGTCGTATGCGTCTTCAGCCCGCGTTAGCCGTCTTCAGCTTCATGATTCCGGCTTTCGCTGTGGCGGGCCCTCTGGATGACGCCGTGCGTGATGCGGCAATTTTTGAGCAGGTGCAGGAGCAGATGTCTCTGGAGCAGAGCGCGCAGGATGCCGATGCCCTGCGTGAGGCAGGTGACGAACTTTTTCCGGGCACGGGGCAGGGGAGCGGGAGCAGCCGTCCGGTGACCCTGGAGGAGGATCCGGTTTTCCTCACGGCGCGGGTGGACGGCGTTCCGGTGATCTTTCGGGATGTGCCCAAAGATGCGTGGTTCGCGCCCTACGTGAGAGATGTGGTGGGCAAGGGGATTGTGTCGGGCTACCGCGAAAGCGACGGCACGCTGAAGGGGCTCTTCGGTCCGGATGACCCGCTCACGATTGCAGAGCTCGCAAAAATTGCAGTGCAGGTTGCTCTGGTGGATCTCTCTTCCTGCGGATCGGGGCTCAAGAATGCGACCGCTGCCGGTATGTGGGCCGAGCCGTACGTGCGCTGCGCGGAGCGGCGGGGGTGGGCGGTGTATGCCGACGGATCAGGTGATGTGCAGCGTCTCGCCAGCCGCGCGCAGGTAGTGGCGACTCTGCTGCAAGCCCTCGGAGTCAAGATCGAGCCGCGGACGGGGGGTGTCTTCCGGGATGTCGACAGTTCGGTGGAGTTCGCTGCGGCGGTGGAGATGGCTGCCCGTGCGGGCGTGGTCTCGGGCGATGCCGACGCGCAGGGCAATCCCACCGGCTTGTTCCGGCCGGTTGATCCCGTCAATCGTGCGGAGGTGGCCAAGATCGTTGCGCAGGCCGTGCAGATCTACGAGTACTGAACGGGTACTAGTGCTGGTGATGCGATTTCAGAAAGTGCACAACATGCCCCTCGAGCTTGCGCAGATTTCCCCACTGCACGATCACCGCGCCGAGGATGATGAGTGCCGCGCCGGCACTCTGGTACCACAGGATGGATTCCCCCAGGTACCAATGTGCGAACAGGAGGCCCGTTCCCACCGTGACTGTTCCCATGAACGATACCGTGGGGAGCGGAAGGTGTTCGAGGGATTCGTAGTAGCTGAAGATGAGCAGGAAGCGCGAGATCAATCCGTAGCCGAGCAGCACGCCCAAAAACTCCCAGGGGAATGCCTGCAACTCGGTCACGAATGGATGCGAGATGAACGGCGAGAGCAGGAAGAAGAATGCAATCGCGCAGCAGGAACGCACGACGATGATCACCTGAGGTTCTAAGTGCCGCAGGTACTTGCGAATGAGCACGCCCCCGAGTCCGTAGAGGGCACCGGCGAGCACGATGAGCAGGTCGCCGTTGGCAATGCTCAGTCGTTCCGTGAACCCGTGCAGGGCGACAACGAGCAGCCCGAAGAAGATGACCGAGCCCCCGAACCACTGCGTGCGCTTGGGAGCCTGGTGCATGAGCAGGATGCCGAAGAGGATGAGGAACAGCGTCTCCGCGTTCCCGAACAGCTGTGAGTTGATGGCGAACGTGCGCGTGAGCCCTGTGAACCAGAAGGCGGGAGCCAGCACGCCGTTGAGCACACCTGCCGTGAACAGCGGCAACACGATTTCCCTCCGCACGCGTCGCAGGTGTTTGAAAATGGGAAAAAATCCGAACGAGATGACCGCGAAGAGCAGGAGCATCACTTCGCTCAGAAAGAGCATCGAGAGCGGCGAGAAATAGGTGGTGAGCTGCTTGCCGAACGAAGCCGTGGTGGATCCGGCCAGGATCATCACCGTAAGCGCGATCCAGCCGATGGTGGAGGAGCAGAGGTGCCTGCGAACGTGGACTTCAGGCTGCCGGAGGATTCCGGTGAGGGTGTGCATGTGCGTGGGATTGTGGCTCACTTTCTTTCAAACAATGAATGAGCAATGATGCATTTCCTCATCTGCAATTGGCGGGGCATCCGCCCGGCGTCCCGTTTGCCGGCCCTGTATCGCAGCGTTCCCACGACTCCCGGATGCCATTGCCGCACGCGCGGAATGTCAAAGTAGGCCGAGGAACAAGGCCGGCATTGATATCATCGAATCCATTTTGATTGCGAGGCACGATATCCATTCTGAATGTCTCGATGCTCGAGCGTTTCTGCGGGGGAACTGTGAGCACGAGGGACCCGATTGATGACTCATCCGCTGCGTTCCACGGCAGTTCGCAGGAGAATTCATTCATCATGACTTGATAGGCCGTGTCTTGATTGCACTGCATGGTATCCCCCACCTCAAGGCCATACTCTTTCGACGGAAGTGAGATCTTGATATTCACTTTCTGAGGCACAAATGCGCTGAGTGACGTTTTGTAGACGAATACATCCATGGCGACCGTCGTCAATTGTTCTCCGCGCAGGACTCTCTGGACGTCCGGTCCGCGAATGCCCATAGCCAGTTGTAATTCCGTATTGCACATCAATCCGCACCCATCGCGACCCGTCCGGTTCCCGTCGTCGCAGGATTCACCGAGATGCGCATCGACCCTACTGTTGCCGCATGCGTAGAACGTTATACCTGCGCGATTAGAATTGATTTCATTTGTAAATCCTTCCTGGGTATAGGGAATTTCAACCAACACTGTCTCCGTCGGGCTTTCCCGCTCCGACGGAACCGTGAGGGTGAGAGGAGCCGACAGCGACCCGCCCGGGGTGACCGATGGCAGAATGCACGAGAATTCCTGCGCCGAAACCTGATCGCACCGCAACGGATCCTCCACCCTGAGCGTGTACCGGCTCGACGGAAGCGTGATCTTGATGCGCACGCTTGGAGCGACGTATGTTCCCGCATTCATGACGACCAGGTTCATAGAAACATCCGTCAGGTTTTCCCCCCGCCTGACGCGTTCGACGTCCTCTCCCGTAAACCGTGGCTGCAATCGAGTAATGATCCTGCAGATGTAGCACCCGTCACCAGCCGTCAGATTTCCATCATCGCAGCTTTCTCTCCCCTCCACGATGCCATTGCCGCACACGGCTGCGCGGCAGATATTCAGACAGCCATCCGTATCGATGGCATTCCCGTCGTCGCATTCCTCTCCGGTTTCCATGACGCCGTTGCCGCAGATGGGTCGGACAGAAGAAGCCGAACTCGCGGCGCTCGAGACGGACGAAGACGACATGATAGTTTCTGAGGATGACTGTGCCTCAGATGAGGACGCTGAGGAGACAGAAGAAGATGATCGAACGGAAGACAGGGAACTCATTGAAGACGAGGACGCGCTGGAGAGAGAGGAGGATGAGCTTGCTGGCGAGCATGTTCTAAAGACAGTGATGAACTGACTGTTGTTCTGGATGTTCTTGTCCTGAGACGCGATCACAGTGGTGTACAACTTCTGCGCCTTCTGGCAGGGGGCGCTCGATGTCAGTGTGACGGTGAATGTCAGTACCCGGCGGGCGCCTTTTTCGAGATTGCCGAGTGGGCACACCCAATGGCGGGTACCGCTGGTCCTGCACTCTGCAGGGGGTGTGACGATGGTGAATGTGGAGAGCGATGTCAGAACCAGTGTGACGCTGCGCGCGGCAGTCGTTCCGTTGTTGCTCACCTGGATGTTCGAGGTGAATGCATTGAGCGCCGCGTTATAGCGGGTCAGTGCAAAGACAGACACGTCCGTCGCGCTGCTCACCTGTGCGGTGAAGCGCACCGTTCCGAGTTGGACATGCGCGAAAGCAGCTACAGCGAGGAACAACGCAAGGAGAAATGTTCTGCGTGAGTGGCTTTTCATCGTGATGAGGAGAATGTGTGTAATACGTGTATTATACAATAATTTTAATAATCTCGCCATATAGGAAAAGTGCCAATGACAGTGATTTCCGACGCTCTCCTCGTTATGCGGTTAGAGATGGCTTGCCAGCCGTAGCTCCGCGAAGCGGAGCGAGTCGAATGGTGCCGCCGGCTGGAATCGAACCAGCATGCCCTGTAACGGGCAGGGGATTTTAAGTCCCCCGTGTCTACCATTTCACCACAGCGGCAAAGAGCGAAATCTGCGAGAGAGTATAGCCGAAATTCACTGTGACTATCCGGGGTTTACATCCCGCACGCTTTGGCCGTTATATGGGCAGCATCTCCATCTTGTACTTCGGCTGCTCGCGCACAGGCTGCTCGCCCACTGAGAGCACGTCGCCCGTTTCGGGATCCACCTCCTCTGCAGTGATGATGAGGCGGCGTAAGGTCGTTCCGACCGGTGTGCAGGTCATGAGTGTCGAGAGGCGGCGGTTCGCCGGTTGATCCAGAACATCCACGTTCGACGGCTTCACTTCGAAGACGGAGCGCACGATGTAGCGATGCTTGTCACCGCCGTAGTACACCCAGTACTCATCGTCCACGTTCAGCGTGTGCAGACGGGCGAAGACCGTCTTGTAGTTGCCCGTTGCCCATGGATAGTACGAGCTGTGCCCCGTGACGAAGAAGTTGCCTGCCTGTCCGGGCTTGGCGGTTCCCGGATAGTGCACCACCCCCTGCTCCAAGGATGCCTGAATATCCGTTTCCACTTGGGACCAGTCTTCCCGTAGCAGTGCTTCATACGAGGGGATCACAATCGGAACATTCAGGTCGAGTTTGGGGATAATCAGGCGGTGTTCGGGCGGTCCTACTGGTGGGAGAAAACTGAGCAGATTGCCGTCGCTCTGTCCGCCGGCGACCGTGAGCATGGGGGATTTCATTAATTTATCCCTAAGCTCCGCGCTCGTTCCACCTCCCAGATTCGCTTCCGTCTTCATTTCCTGCAGAGGGTCCAAGCGTGCCTCGAGAATCTGCCAGAAGCTCTGGTAGTTCAGAGAGACGAAGAGTGCAGCGAAGAGAGCGGCGAAGGTTCCTCCGAAACGAACGGTGTCGATGAGGAAGAGCGAGATTCTGCTGTAACGCTTGGGCTCTCTGCGAGGTCGCATCACCCAGACCGGCTGTGCGAGAAAGGCCCACACTCCGTGGGTGCCGCTCAGGAATCCCGCTTTGAGTCCGCGCAGAGCTCTGTAGAATCCTGCAGCACTGAAACGGTACTGTCGGACACTCTCTTCAATGAGCTCATTGGCTCCCATTGCGGCCGTTGCCGGGAGGGCGGAGAAGAGCGACCGGCGGGGGGCTGATCGGTTCGGCAGCACAGACTTTTTCTGTTCATCCTGGGCTCCCTGAGCAAGAGGCTCCTCTCCCTTGAGTGGAACGGCCTGCGTCTGCTCCGGCGGTGGAACAGGCACCTCTGCACCGGTCAGGACGATATTGCCCTCCGTGTCGTAGGAGGCTGCGTGTTGCCGGCGGGAGTGTCGTTCAGATGGAATCATCACAGTATACCTCAGAAAGCCCTTTTGAGCCAATAGAAGCGGTGAACAATGATAGCAGATCTTTCCGTTTCACGCAGGAATCTTCGGCAAACGGCGTCTGCCCTGAATGATGCCGCCGCCCAGCACTTCCTGTCCCCGGTACAGGACCAGCGATTGCCCGGGGGTGACGGCAGAGACAGGCCGATCGAAGTGGAAGAGCCCCCGCTGTCCATTGTGGATGAATACCCCGTGCACTTTTCTGGCTTTGGCCCTGATCCGCGCGGTGAGCTGGTGCCGCCTTCCTTTCGACAGCGGTTCTAAGGTAAAAGTGAGAGAAGATATTTCGATAGATGATTGAAGTTCAGCCCCGAGAGGAGCGACAACAATAGAACAATTTTTTTGTTCTTTCTGCACGACGTACACCGGTGCTTTCTGGCCGCCCACGTTCAGCCCCCGTCGCTGGCCGATGGTGTAGAACGGCAGGCCCTCATGCTGGCCGACGACAGTGCCGCTGAGAAGGGTGATCGGCCCTCCCTTCGCATCGCGAATGTGGCGGCGAAGGAAGGCAGCTGGTGATTTCTCTGGAAAGAAACAGAGATCCTGGCTCTCGCGGTACGTGGTGCGGTCAAAGGGAATGCCGAAGCGTTTGGCCAGGGCGAAGACCTCGGTCTTCTGTAGATTCCCCAAAGGAAAGACCGCGTGCTTCAGTTCTTTCTGCGTGAGGCGATGGAGGAAGTAACTCTGATCCTTCATCTTATCTTTGGCTTCAATCAGGGCTGAAACGATTTTTCCATCCTTCAGTTTTCTGCGGGTGACGCGGGCGTAATGACCGGTGGCGACCGCATCGCAGTGCAGGGATTTGGCGAGGATGAGCATGTGAGCGAACTTGAAGGTGCGATTGCAGAGGACGCAGGGGTTCGGGGTGAGCCCGCGGCGGCAGGCGGCGAGAAACGGATCCACCACGACTGACTTAAACTGCTCCTCGAGTGACAGGATGTGCAGGGGGATTCCGAGATTCTTTGCAACTGTTCTCATTCTCGATCGTGTCTGGGTGGTGCAGCACTTGCTCGAGAGAATCTGTGCGTCGGCCGGCGCGAGCGGATCGTGCCAGAGCTCCAGGTTCACCCCGATGACGTCGTGCCCCTGTTCCTTGAGCAGGCAGGCCACCACACTGGAATCCACCCCGCCTGACATGGCAACGAGAATGCGCATGGCGTCATCCTACCTTGTTACGTCTTCTCTTCAATAATCCCCGCCAATTTGCCATAATGCAGAGGTGATTGAAAAATTGCGCGCACTGGCAGGGGAGTACGGCCGCATCGAGCAGGAGATGCAGGACCCCGTTCTATTGGCTGATTCCAAGCGCATGACCCCGCTTGCCAGGCGTTACAGGGAGCTCGAACCTCTGGTGCGCCTGCTCAAAGAGTACGACCGGTGCGAGGCGGCCATCGCCTTTGCGGCGAAGGTGACGGAGCCGGATCTGAAACAGTTGGCGGAGGATGAGGCGGCTCTGGCGGTGACCCGCAGGGAGGAACTTCTCAAAGCAATGCGCGCGTTTCTCGTACCGAAAGATCCCCAGGACGAGCGCAACGTGATTCTGGAAGTGCGTGCGGGAACGGGGGGCGAGGAGGCGGCGCTCTTCGCCGCGGAGCTCCTGCGGATGTACCTGCGGTATGCCGAGCAGAAGAAGTGGCAGACGGAACTCGTGAGTAAGACGGATGCGGAGGGGGGAGGCATCAAGGAGGCCGTCGTACGCGTCGAGGGCCCGGCCTTCGGGGATTTTAAGTTCGAGTCGGGCGTACACCGCGTGCAGCGGATTCCTGAGACGGAGAAGAAGGGGCGCGTGCATACATCGGCGGCGACGGTCGCCGTTCTTCCCGAAGCGGAGGAGGTGGATATTGCCATTCGTCCTCAGGATTTGAGAATAGACACATTCAGGAGCGGTGGAGCCGGAGGACAGAACGTGAACAAGGTGGAGAGTGCCATCCGCATCACGCACATCCCGACGAATACAGTAGTGGCCTGCCAGACGGAGCGCAGCCAGCAGCGTAACCGTGAAATCGCGATGAGCCTGCTGCGCAGTCGTATCTATGAGGCGGAACGGGAGAAGCTGGCGAAGGAGCGCGGCGAAATGCGTGCGGGGCAGATCGGCTCGGGAGACAGGAGCGAGAAGATCCGTACCTACAATTTTCCGCAGGACCGCGTGACGGATCACCGCATCAACGAGAATTTCAGCAACCTGCCCGCGGTGATGGAGGGCGGGCTGGAGGGGGTGATCGAGGCACTGAAAAAGGCAGATCAGGACCGGAGAGTGGCTGCGGTGAGCTAAGGCTTTTTGATCTCTTCCCGTTGTGTCGCACTCGTCTCGACGATGCCGTCAATCGCTTTTGCAATCGCCTCAATGAATGTGGCGATCGTTGTCTCGGGTGTCACGTCTGTTTGCAGGGTGAAATGATCGACATGCAATTGATGCTTATCGAGCAGATCCTGGACATCCGTTTCCGTCTCGATCAGCACATCTGTGACCTCGAGTGAATCGGCACCCAGCTCTTGCAGGCGCAGCGTTTCATCCTCCAAATGATGTGCAGTCACGTCACTGATGTGTCCGATCAGGTTCTCCTGAACGATCCTGCGGGCCTCCTCATGGGAATCCAATTCCAGCATAAATAGATATTATAGTAAATTACATATAAATGTCAAACACTCGTCAGTTGGATATTAGCTCCGTCGCACGGTCCGCATCAAAGATTTTCGTTGCTCGATGAGCGCGGCTGTTCCGATATCCGCACGGTGCCGCACGGGTCCCTTCACCTGCGCGCAGAACGATTCGGCGATCTTCTCCGCTTCCGCGAGGTTTTCTCCGATGCCTACGATGCCGGCGGTGCGCGATCCGCCCACATGCAGGATGCCCTGTTCATCCTCCGAGACATCGCCGAAGAAGAGGGATGCGTTCTTCGGGACCGGCGGGAAGGTGACCACTGCGCCCTTCTGATCTTTGCTGACCGGGTAGCTCTCGGGGGCGAGGTACTTGCAGACGGTTGCCTTGCGATCGAACCGGACAAGGGCTTCTGTGAGCGTTCCTTCTGTGATGGCCTGGCAGATAGCTACGAAATCGGAAGAGAGCAGCGGGAGTACGTTGAGCGCTTCGGGATCGCCGAAACGCGCGTTGAACTCGATCACGCGAATGCCATCTTTGACGGCGATGAATCCTCCGTACAGAATTCCCCGGTACGGCTCGCCACATTCCTTGAGAAGAGACTGTGCCGTGAGGCGGTTGATTTCTTTTGCGCGGTTCAGATCCTCTGCCGTGAGGAAGGGGAGTGAGTGATCGCTGTCCGTGTAGGTTCCCATGCCGCCCGTGTTCGGGCCTGTGTCGCCCGTGAAGGCACGCTTGTGATCCTGAATCGCGGGCATATCCACCACCTGCGTGCCTGAAACGAACGAGAGCAGACTGAATTCCACGCCCACGAGTTTCTCTTCCACGACGACGCGCCCGCCTTCCTCAATGCACTCTTTGGCGTAGGCCATTCCTTCTTCAATCGTTGCGAGATGTTCGCCGCTCACTTTGACACCCTTGCCGCCCCTGAGTGCGTCATACTTCACCACGTAGTCGCCCCTCAAGTCTTGTGCAATAAATTTGTTCAATTCTTTTGGCTCGTACGAGGTGAAAACACGATACTTCGGCACAGAATCCGGAATGGCTTTCTGCAGGAGGTCACGGGCGAAGCTCTTGCTCGATTCGATGCGCGCGAGGGATTTCTTCGGAGCCATCGTGGGGATGCCTGCGGCTTCCAAAAGATCAGCAAGTCCGTTACCGATGGGATCATCCGGACCCACGATGGCGAGAGCGGGTTTAGACTTCTTTGCGATTTCCATCACCCACGGAAAATCGAGGATGTTCCCCACATGCAGTTCCTGCGAAAGTTTCTTCAGCCCCGGATTTTTAGTGGTGCAGACCGCAATGATCTCGGGTTTCTGCGGACTGCGTGAAAGCGCGTCGGCGATGGCGTGTTCGCGGGCGCCGGAGGCGACGAGGAGGATACGCATGTCGGTATTCAGTATGCAGGATGCCGTATGCAGGTCAATGATGACCTTTCACTGTGTGCGCCGAAAGCACACCTCCACGCTACACAAGCGCCAGCATCTTCTGGTTGTCGCCCTCCTCATCATCGTGCTGGAAGGATTCGCGCGTAGAGTTGCGGCAGTTGCCGAGTTCCCGGAGCAGTTTGGGCGTCACTTCGGGGGTCGGGTATTTTTTCGTGAAGCAGCCCTCGCTGAAGCGCTTGATGCGCGGGTTGCCGTACCAGATGGCCTTGTGTAAATCATCGATGGTGCCGTAGAAGAGTCCGTCGGCTTTGATGTACTTGCGAATTTCCTCCACGGAGAGCTTGGAGCCGATGAGCTCCTCGGTCGTGGGGAGGTCGATGCCGTAGGGATCGGGACTGATGATGGGGGGCGCCGCCGAGGCGAAGTAGACTTTTTTGGCGCCTGCCTCGCGCACGAGCTCCACGATTTTCTTCGAGGTATTTCCGCGCACGATGGAGTCATCCACGAGCAGCACGGACTTGCCTTTGAATTCGAGCTCAATCGGATGGAGTTTGAAGTGCAGGCTTCGTTTGCGCATGGATTGCCCCGGCATAATGAACGTGCGGTGGATGTAGCGGTTTTTGATGAGACCTTCGCGGTAATGCACGTTGAGTTTGCCCGCGAGCCCGGCCGCAACGGGGCGGCCCGTATCAGGAACGGGGACCACGGAATCAATGTGGATGCCTGCCTTCTTGATCTGCCGTGCGAGGGCTTCGCCCATACGGACGCGCGCCTTGTACACGTTCACGCCGTCGAGCGTGGAATCGGGTGCAGCGAGGTAGACCCATTCAAAGATGCAGGGGCTGAGTTCGCCGTGCCGGACCTGATGGGAGTGCAGGCGGTTCTTGTGGTCGATGAAGACCACCTCGCCGGGGCGCACATCCCGCACGAATTCAAAGTCGAGTGCCGGAAAGGCAGAGTTCTCGGAGGCGATGATGTATTCCTCCTTCATGCCGAACTTGCGCTTGCCGATCTGCAGCGGACGGATGCCGTGTGGATCGCGAAAGCCCACGATGCCCTGCCCGCCGATGAGCGCGACTGCCGAGTAGGCGCCTTTGCATCGTTTGAAGACGTTCTTCATGGCACTGAAGATCTGATCGGGTGTGAGGCGCCCTTTCGGCCGCTGATTGCGAATCGCTACGGAGAGAACATTGAGCAGTACTTCGGAATCGGAATTCGTGTTGAGGTGCCTGTATTCTTTCTCGAGCAGGAACGTGCGGAGCTCCGCGGCATTCGTGAGGTTGCCGTTGTGCGCGAGGGCGATGCCAAAGGGTGTCGACACGAAGAATGGCTGCGCCTCGAACTCGCTTGAGCATCCCGCCGTGGGGTAGCGCACGTGGCCGATTCCCATGGTGCCGCGAAGGCGAAGCAGGGATTTATCGTGAAAGACGTCCTGTACGAGTCCGTTTGCTTTCTTCAAGTGGAATTGGCTGTTGTAGGTGATGATTCCTGCTGCATCCTGACCGCGATGTTGAAGGAGAATGAGGCCGTCATAGAGATCCTGAATCACATCTCTGAACCCGGCGACTGCAATTATTCCACACATTGGCGAGTCAGGAGAGAGGGGGAGGAGAGTGAAGCACGCTCAAGCAGACCTTGCGGAGCGAAATCCGGAAGGCCGAAAAGCAGGGAAACGGTGTTTCCACGGATGCATTTTACTCAGAATTCATCACACTGCAAGGAATTGCCCGAGCATCATTACCGTCAGCTGTTTTCGAATTCCTGGATCTCGCTGATGAGCTGACCCACTACCTCATTTGTCGCTCTTTCGCCGTGACACAGTTCTGGATGAGGCTCGCGACGGTCATGGGACCCACGCCTCCGGGCACCGGCGTGATGGCGGAAGCTTTTGCAGAGACCGTTTCAAAGTCACAGTCCCCCACGAGGCCTTTCTCCGTCTTGTTCATGCCGACATCAATGATGACCACTCCTTCTTTTACCATGTCGCCGGTGATCAGCCCTGCTTTTCCAACGGCGACGACGAGAATGTCGGCCTGCCGCGTCAGCTCGGCCAGATTCTTCGTGTGGTGGTGGCAGACGGTCACGGTGGCATCACGGTTCAAAAGCATGATGGCGACGGGCTTGCCCACAGTGTTGCTGCGTCCCACGACCACGACGTGTTTCCCTTTCACGGGAATCTGGTAGTGCTGCAGCAGTGCCACGATGCCGCCGGGGGTGGCGGGCGGCAGATGTTCAAATTCCGTCGAAAGAAACATCTTGCCCAGGTTGTACGCGCCGAAGCCGTCGATATCTTTCTTGGGGTCAATCGCGCGGATGATCTGCGGAACGGCATCGTTGAGTGCGCCCGGGAGGGGCACCTGCACGATGAATCCCGTCACATCCGGATCGGCGTTGAGCTTCTCGACGATGCCCATCAGCGTTTCGAGCGTCGTGTTCTCTTTTAGATGGATGTGCTCACTGCGCATGTCCACTGCCTCGCAGCTCTTGAACTTCTGCTTGATGTAGCTCGTGCTCGCCGGGTCATCGCCCACCTGCACGACGACGAGCTTGGGATCGAGTTGCTTCACTGTAGGTTTGAGGGTCGAAAGGAGCGCATCCGCTGCTTCCCGGCCGGAGAGGAGCTGTACTGGCATTGCGCTCCTATCATAGAGTCGGATGTGAATAGTGAGAAGCGAACATCGTCCGAAAAGTATTCAGAGATCAGTATGCAGTATTCAGGAGTATTCCACTTCCGCTGTATACTGCATACAACATACTGAATACTGCTTTTATGCCTCCTCTCACCCGCGCCCAACGGTTCCAGTCGCTCTTTCCTTCTGCTCCCGCATTTCGGTTCCGTCAGGCGGAGGCGGCGCTCTTTCAGCCCGATGCGACAGGGTGGGGAAGTGTCTCGGTCTTTCCCAAGGCGATGCGCGAGGAAATGGAAGCAAAGATTCCCTGGATGTCCGTAACACTACATCGGATGCTCACGAGCAAGGACGGAGAGACATTCAAGGCGGTTCTTCGCACGGAGGACAATCTGCTCTTCGAAACCGTACTTATGGGCAATGCACGCGAGCAGTGGACGGTGTGCGTTTCGTCGCAGGTGGGGTGTGCCATGCACTGTGTGTTCTGTGCCACGGGGGCGATGGGGCTGAAACGCAGTCTTGCGTCGGACGAGATCGTGGATCAGCTCCGGTTCTGGCTGCAGTTTTTGCATAAACCCCTCACTCGGTCTCTCCCCGGAGGGGAGAGAAGTAGCGGTGGCGCTCATGATGCGTCGCGCATAAGTAATATTGTCTTCATGGGCATGGGCGAGCCGCTCGCCAACGTGGAGAGCGTGAAGCAGGCCATCCGCACGTGGATGGACCAGACCGATATCGGTCCGACGCACATCACCGTTTCGACAGTCGGCGTTCTGCCCGTGATGGAGCGACTGCTGGAGGACAAAGACTGGCCGCCCGTGCGGATTGCGATTTCACTCCACAGTGCGGATCAGGCCGAGCGCGAGAAGATCGTGCCGAGTACAACGCCGGATTTTCTGAAGAAGCTGGCGGACTGGTGTCGCCGCTACCGCCAGATCCTCGGCAACCGCCGTCACCATCTCACCTTCGAGTACACGTTGATCAGCGGGGTGAATGACAGTGAGGAACAGGCGGAACAGTTGGCGCGGTTCATCGAACGGTGCGGGTCGCCCAAGCTGAATGTGATTCCCTTGAATCCCGTTTCCGGCAAGCCGTTCACCCAGAGCGCGCAGGAGAGGATCGATCGGTTCAAGCAGGTGATCCTGCGCCATGGCATTGATGTGATGCAGCGCCGGACGATGGGTTCGGATATTGCGGCGGCCTGCGGGCAATTGGCGACTGGAGAGCAGCCGCATGTGATCTGATATGCATTCATTTTTGAAGTAGCAAATAATCTTGGGAATTCCATTCCGTGCTTTCTTTGTCAGGGCGACAAAGAAAGTACCAAAGAAAACGCTCCGCCTATGACCCCCTCCGCTATCGCCGGCACGTCGGTCTCGACCGACAGTGCCACCACTACATAGTCGGGTTTCCGTAGATTTTGTTTGTTGTTTTTGTTTCGGACCAGTTTTGTTCCTGTATGTGTTCCAAAATTTTTACCGGACGAGTGTGTAGATCTTCTCGGCAACCTCCTCCAGCGAGCCGGAGGTGTCGATGACGTGGATCGCCGGATCTTCCTCTGCCAGTTTCCGGTAGGCGGCATACACGGTGCGCTGGAGTTCCGTGCGTTCCAGTGCGTCTGTGTGATCGCGTCGGGTCATGCGCTCCTGCAGGACTGTGAATGGAGGGAGGAGGAAGAGGGTGACATCAGGTCGAATAAATTTTTTGTTCATCTCGTCGAGTTCAGGACGTGCAAGGTTCAGTGCAAGGCCGTACGCGATGGTCGAGTGGAGATAGCGGTCAGAGATCACCGTCGTTCCTTCTCGCAGTGCCGGCTCGATCACTTCGGTCAGATGCCACGCGCGATCGGCGCAGAATCGCTCCTGTAACTCAAGAGGCGAGAGGGGAGTGCCGGCACGAAGATCGCTGCGGATGGCGGATCCGATGGGACCGTCTGTCGGTTCAAACGTGCAGAGGACCGGCTTTCCCTCGCGCGCAAGACGGTCAGACAGCAGCTTGCTGTGCTTGGTCGTTCCGGCTCCGTCGGGGCCTTCGAGGACGATGAAAATTCCACGCATTAGGCAGCAGTATAGCCCAGTTCTCCTATATTGAATAAAACTCGAAAATGTTGTATAATTACATGAAGATCCATGGAGACCATTCGTGCGATAGCCGGCCTGCCCAGGGTGCTCAGGCGCCCCACATTTCTGGCGGAGATCTTCGCCGCGGATTTTCTGCCGTGGGCGCTCTGGGAACAGCCGAAACGGATCATCCGCGCCTACGCAGCGTACGCAGCTGCCTTCATGGATATCCTCTCCATCCCGTTCCTCTTGAAGACACTCTTGAGTCCCTGGAAGGGGATCGCGGAGCAGATGCCGAGCGCCTTTCAGTGGGACAAGTTTCTGCAGGCGTTCTTCGTGAATCTGGTGACGCGCATGATCGGCATGGTCATCCGGCTCCTCGCCATCGTCCTCTCCCTTGCCATTCAGATGCTGCTCTTCGCCCTCTTCATAGTGATCTTCGTCGGATGGTTCGTGTTCCCGCTCATCGTCGTCGGCGTACTCGCTTTCATCTTCATCCTCGTCTGATATGGCACACACGGTGGACATCACCGGGACACGTGCCGGCCTCGCCGCGCTCCTGTCTGGCCTGTTCTTCGGCGCGGTGACGTGGGTCGGGATGGCTATCGCGATCGGCGCACTGGTTCTCTACGGCGAAGAGAGCAGTCACTGGACGGCGGCGGGCCTGTTGGCCGCGCTCCTGCTGGTCGCCCTCTTCATGATCCGCCGCTTCATCCTGGATCGTCTGGGGAACGATGCACACCTGGCGGAGAAGGCCCGCACGGCGATGGACCGCTTGCCGCTCGATCTTATCGCGCACCTGCACGATTTCACGACGGTATCGGTCGCAGAGTTCCTGCGCGCGTCGCTTCAGTCCTCCCGTGGGACATTCCTGCTCGCCCAGATGGCGGCGCGGCCCGAGGTGGTGTGGGAGTGCCTGCGCGAGACGGCTGAGAAGCTGGATGCATCCGCGTTCCTCGACGAAGCGGCCCGGCGCCTGCCGGAGTTCAAGAAGAAGATGATCTCCGCGCCGTACATCCTGTTCCTGCTCTTCGAGCAGAGCCCGGGTGCGGCGGAGTTCCTCAATGGGCTCGATCTTTCGATTGAGGATCTCAAGGCGATGCTCGCGTGGGAGAAATTCCACGTGCTTCTGCCGAAGAAACATGCGCTCTTCAGCCCCCACGTGCTCATCCGGGCGCTGGGCGGGCTCGAGAAATCCTGGATGCTGGGATACACGAGCGAGCTCGACCGTCTCACCACCGAGATCACGGGCTCGATTCTGTGGCAGGATGACCGCGCGGTGCTGCTGCACATGCCGCTCATCGAAGAAGCCCACCGCATCCTCGCGCGGCCGAGTAACCACAACATTCTCGTCGTCGGACCGCAGGGCGTGGGCAAATCCACGTTCGTGCAGAACGTGCTCTACCAGTTGCGCCGCGCCGAAGTGAAAGATTCGAAACCCACCACGCGCATATTGCTGCTCAAAACGGCGGCGCTGCTCTCGGGCGGAGCGCGGCCCGATGCGTTCCTGCTGCAGGCTATAGCGCAGGCGGAGCGGTCGGGGCACTACCTGCTCGTCATCGAAAATGTCGCTCTCCTGCTGCAGTCGGCCGATTCCAAAGTGCTCACCGTGTTGCAGAAGCTGCTCGAGACGAAGAATGTCTCGGTGATCGCGACGGCGCGGACGGAGGAGTATCACGATGTCATCAAGCGCACGACGGCCGTCGAGAGCCTCTTCTCGGTGCTGCCTTTGGAAGAGCCGAAGGAGGAAGAGATCCTGTCGGCGCTCATGGAACGGCACTTCCGTCTGGAGCATGCCCTGCATGTCACCGTGACGTACAAGGCGCTGCAATCGATCCTCACTCTCACGCGCCGGTACCTGGGCAAGGGCGCGTTCCCCGGCAAGGCGCTTGCGGTGATGGAAGATGCCATGGCCAGCGCGCACAAAGCACGCGTGCCCGCCGTCATCGAGCCGCACATCCGCGAGATTATTTCGCGCGCGTCGCACGTGAACGTGACCGAGGTCAAGGAGGGGGAGCGTGACCGGCTGCTGAAGATCGAGCAGGTCATGCGTGAGCGGGTGATCGGACAAGATCCCGCGGTGCATGCGGTTGCGAACGCCCTCAAGCGCGCGCGCATGGACGTGGGATCCGGCAAGCGGCCGCTGGGAACCTTCCTCTTCCTTGGGCCCACAGGCGTGGGCAAGACCCAGACGGCCAAGACGCTCGCCGAAGTCTATTTCGGAGCGGCGGACCGCATGATCCGGCTCGACATGAACGAGTACTCTACCGAGCAGAGCATCGAGGGCATTCTGGGTTCCCCGCAGGCCGGCAGAGAGCATGCCGAAGGATTCCTGACCAAGCGCATTCAGGATCAGCCGTTCTCACTCCTCCTGCTGGATGAGGTCGAGAAGGCGCATCCCTCCGTGATGAACCTCTTCCTGCAGGTGCTGGATGAGGGCGTGCTCACCGATCATCACGGGGTGAAGACGGATTTCCGCAACACCATCATCATCGCCACCTCCAATGCGGGCGCGCTCTTCATTCGAAACTTCGTCGCGCAGCATCCGACGCCGGAGCCGGAAGCCTTCAGGAAGGTGGTGATCGACACGGTGCTGGCCGAGAAAATCTTCTCACCCGAGTTCCTGAACCGCTTCGACGAGACGGTGCTCTTTCAGCCGCTTTCGCTCGAAAGTGCGAAGAAGGTGGCGCTGCTGCAGATTGCAGACATCGTCGCCGAGATTCAGCAGAAGCGCGGCATCACCGTGCAGGTGCAGGAGGATCTCATCCGCGAGATCGTGACGCGCGGATACAGCGCGGAATTCGGCGCGCGTGCCATGCGGCGCGTCATCACGCAGGAAGTGGAAGACCGGCTCGCCGATGAGCTGCTCAAGCACGATATCAAACGCGGCGAGACCATCGTGATCGGTGGGCCGAAGCACACGTAGCGCATTGTTCAGACTTCGTGAAAAACCCGCGCGCTCTTTCGCCGGAAGACGAAGACGAAGAGCATCCACGCGAGGAAGATCGCGCCGCTCCCCATGATCGTGGGCAAGCTGGGATGCAGCGTCGCGATGAAGCCGGCGATGAGCGGCGGCAGAGCCATGGCAAGCGACTGCAGCGACTGGTTGATGCCGAGGATCTCGCCCTGCGATTCCGGTCCGGCCAGGTTCGAGATGATGGCGGTGGCATTGGGGTGCGTGAGGCCGTTACTGATCGCGATGAACGGGAAGACCACATAGATGAAGACGGCGCGCTCCGGCAGCAGCAGGAGCGGAAGGGCGAGAGCAAGGGCGAACGCCGACACGCTCACGATCTGTTCGGGCTTGAACCGCCGCGAGAGCGGACGGTTGATGAGGCCCTGGGTGATGGCGATCCAGAGCCCCATGTACGCGTACAGGTCGCCGATGTCGCCCTGAGAGAAGTGGAAGCGCTCGATGAGCATGACCTGAAAGAACTGCGTGAAGAAGTTGAACCCGAGCACGAGCAGAAAAGAAACCAAGAGGATCGTCCGTAGGTGCGCGAACTCAAAGGCGCGCCGGATGTTCATAAAACCCGTGAAGATGCTCAGCCGCGTTTGCACCCGCGTGTGGAGCGTCTCGGGCAGGGTGCCGAGCACCAGCAGGATATTGAGTCCGGCGAGGATCGCGGCGGCCCAGAAGGGGGTGGCGGGCGAGAACCACGAGACGACTGCGGGGTCCGCGAGCTTGCCGCCCATGAAGGGGCCCAGAATGAACCCGAGGCCGAAGGCCATGCCTATGAGACCGAAGTTGCGCGCTTTCTCGCGCTCTTCACTCACGTCGGCGATGGCGGACTGCGCGGCCGAGATGTTGCCGCCCGTGAAGCCTGCCAGCGCGCGGCTGAAGAAAATGATCCACATCTGCCGCGTGGCGATGCCGTAGCCCGTGAGCAGGTAGCCGCAGAGCGTGCCCAGGAGCGAGATCATGATGATCCTGCGTCGGCCGTAGCGGTCCGAGAGGGCACCCAAGATGGGCGAACCGAAGAACTGGAAGAGGGGATAGATGGCGACGAGGAACCCGTAGAGGATGGTCTTCGATTCCACCGTCATCTCGGTGGGCAGAATCCCGAAGGGGCTGATCATGAGGGGAGCTAAAATCGGGATCGCGAGACCCATCCCCAACAGATCCAAAAAGATCGTGAAGAAGAGAGTCCAGAGCACAGTGCGGGGATGCTTCGCTTGGGTCATTGGGACCGCTAGTCTAGCGGGGAGGAGGGGAGTCTGCTCTTGATTTGGGATGGATTGTTGGTTGTGTGTGTTCGACCTCACCCCCATCCCCTCTCCTGCGCACAGGAGAGGGGAGTTGTTCGTGTTGGTTGTTTCTGTGGATGTTCTTTCACCACAAACAAAAACAGCTCCCTTCTCCTCCAGAGAGGAGAAGGGTAGGGGATGAGGTCGGACAAAACAGCACACAAAACAGTAACCCCATATCGAAGGGTGACGCCGGCCGCTCCCTTAATTCACACTCGGGTATTTCTCCGGATGCAGCACGGGGTCCTCGATCTGCAGGACTGCTTCCCACTCCTTGTGTACTGCGGGGTTCTCCAGTGCCTTGGCGACGCGATGTGCGATCTCCAGTTGTGCCGCTGTGGCCTGTTTCGATTCCATCACTTCCAGATAGGTCGCCATGTCATCGGGATGGATTTTTGGGGTATCCGGGGAAGGGGAGTTTTGTTGAGGAGTCATCAAGATAGTATACAGGATTTGGGCTTCTATGTCTTCTTCAGAATGTCATCCCGAGCGCCTGCCTGCCGGCAGGCAGGTAGTCGAGGGGCGACGCCGGAGGAGGGGATTATTCCCTCGCTGTAAATTCTCTGAATCGGTTTCTTTTGTCAGGGGACCAGGGAACCTTGTCCGGTTCCCTAGGCCCCCCGACACCTCCCTTACCCTCCTGACGGCCAAGCTTAGGTGGGAAACCTGCGGGTTTCCCCCCACTTCCGTTCCCCCCTTCCAACTGGTTTTGTTTGTGTTTTGTTGAGGCGGGTGGCGGCGAACTTCCCTAAACGTATCACCCCAAGCGTAGTTGAACCTGCTTCGCTTACCTTGTGTTAGTCCTTATCTTTTCCATTTCCTTCGCATTTTTGTTTCTAATATCTTGCTCGATCCAGTCAATCTTGTCGTGAATCTCCCACAACTTCTTCCATATCTTATTTATCATTCTTCCAAACAGAAAACAAACAAGGAAGCCGAGGCCAATAAGAATAATAAATTCCGCTCTATCCATAACTAATGCTCAGTATATCAACGATACTGTTCAACAGTAAGTATCGCACCACCTTTTCTCTCCCGTGAGCATCTCTTCTAAGCTGGAAGAGAGCGGGGGTCATGGTTCGACAGAGCTCACCATGACACCTTCCCCTTCACCCCCCGTGGCGGCGGACCTCCATTAGTTGTGTGTTAATTGATACTTTCGGATTTTTTCTTCGCGTTGTTTAATCAATTCTCGCTGATTAATTGTTTCAATTATTTTTCCTGCGGGAACTACCATTGCAATGCCCATATTTACATTGTCCGTGGTAATTATTCTGTCGTTTGCCTGTTTTCCCCCGGTCATCCAATGACCATGAATAAGACCTAGAAGAAAGAAATGATCGCCTAGATAAACAAAAGCTGGTGAGCCACTTAGGCCTCCGATTGATCTAGCTTCAACTAAATGTGCTTCGATCCTCCCATACATTTGACTCGGCACAAATCGACCTTTTGAAAGCATCGCAATATTTCCATGTCGCATAATCGGGAGATTCATAGGTGCTTCACTTAGATTGGAAAAAAGGCCAGGGAAAAAGACTGTGTCGCCAATGCCAGCATTGTTCTGTGTTACCAGGGAATCATTTATCATATCCGAAGATAAAGGTTTATATTCAAATCTTGATTCATTTGGGACCATGGGCATAACGGCAACATCTACACAATCACTCTCGTATGGGTGGAAATACCATTTGCGGGGTGGATCAATTGGAATGTCATGAGAGATTCCATCTTTTCGATTCATTCTGAGAATGAATGATTCGCCAAGAAGAATTGCAATATGCTTTGCTGTGACTAAATATGTTTGAGCTCCAAAAACATTTTCCACTGCAACAAAAAACCCTGTCCCTTTCAGTGATACGTTTTTGTCTTTATTCTTGTGTCCAAGAAACACAACTGACTGGAGAACAACATCTGGGATACGAGTGCGCATTAGTCCGGATTGAATCCCCCGTCCCTCGGTTTCCCTCGGGACGGGGGCTTAGTACCTTAAAAATCCATCCCACCCCCTCCACCCGGCATCTGCGGCATCGGCTCCTCCTTCTTCGGAATCTCCGTGACTGCAACTTCCAGTGTGAGGAACATTGAGGCGACCGAGGCGGCGTTCTCGAGTGCACTGCGCGTGACCTTCTTCGGGTCGATGACGCGGGCCTTCACCAGATCCTCATACTTGCCCGTGAGCACGTTGTAGCCGTCGGAACCTTTCAGGCCCTTCACCTTCTCGAAGACGACTTCGCCCGTGATGCCGGCGTTGTCGGCGATCTGGCGGCAGGGGGCCGAGAGCGCATCACGCACGATATCGATGCCGATCTGCTCGTCTTCATTCTCTGACTTGAGCTTCGAGAGAGCGGGGATGGCGCGGATGTACGCCGTGCCTCCGCCCGGAACGATGCCTTCCTCCGCGGCGGCGCGCGTGGCCGAGAGCGCGTCTTCGACGCGGTGCTGCTTCTCTTTCTGCTCCACTTCGGTGGCGGCGCCCACTTTGATCACGGCGACTCCGCCCGAGAGCTTGGCCAACCGCTCCTGCAATTTTTCCTTGTCAAAGTCGGAGGAGGTCTTCTCGAGCGCGACTTTGATCTCTTTCATGCGCTGTTCGATATCGGGCTTCTTGCCGTGGCCGTCGATGACGAGGGTTTTATCCTTGTCCGCGACCACTCTGCGCGCGCGACCCAGATCTTCGATCGTGGCGTTCTCGAGCTTGAGACCCACTTCTTCGCTGATCACGCGGCCCCCCGTGAGGGCGGCGATATCTTTGAGGATTTCTTTGCGGCGGTCACCGAAGGCGGGGGCCTTCACGGCGAGGGTCGAGAAGGTGCCGCGGAGCTTGTTCACCACGAGGGTGGCGAGCGCTTCGCCCTCCACGGTCTCGGCGATGATCACGAGCTCCTTCTTGCCGCGCTGGGCCAGCGCCTCGAGGAGCGGCAGGATCTCCTGGATCGAACTGATCTTCTTATCCGTAATGAGGATGTAGGGGTTCTCGTAGGCGGATTCCATGCGCGCGGCATCCGTGACGAAGTAGGCCGAGATGTAGCCGTTCTCGAACTGCATGCCCTCTACGAATTCCTTCTCGATGCCGAGGGTCTGGCCGGCCTCCACCGTCACGACGCCATCCTTGCCGACTTCATCGATGATCTCGGCGATCACGTCGCCGATCTCGCTATCCTGCGCCGAGATGTTCGCGACGGCGGCGTAGTCCTCCTTCTTCGAGATGACTTTCTTCATCGTCTCGAGCTCCGCATTCACCGCGGCGACACCTTTCTCGATGCCCTTCTTGATCGCGATGGGGTTAGAGCCCGCGCTCAAGTGCTTCAGGCCCTCCTCCATCATGGCGAAGGCGAGCACGGTCGCGGTTGTCGTGCCGTCACCGGCGGCGTCGTTGGTCTTGGTCGCGGCCTCGCGCACGAGCTGCGCGCCCATGTTCTCGAACGGATCTTCCAAATCGATTTCTTTGGCCACCGAGACGCCGTCTTTCGTGACGGTCGGTCCGCCGTACTTCTTCTCGATCACGGCGTTGCGGCCCTTGGGGCCCATGGTGGCGCGCACGGCCTTGGTGAGCATGCTGACACCGGCGAAGACCTTCTTGCGCGCTTCATTTCCGAAGAGGAGTTGCTTGGCTTGAGACATGATGTTTAGGGGGTAGGGATAGGGTGAGGAGTAGGGGAGTAGGGAACGAGGGAAGTAGGGAAATCGGGAGTGGGAACTATTTCACTTTGCCGAGGATGGAATCCAAGTGAAGCACTTTCACTTCGACATCCTTTCCTGCGGTGTCTTTGAGCTTCACGTCATCTCCGGCGTACTTGCCGAAGAGCACGCGGTCGCCGACTTTGAGGAAATCGGAGGGGTTCGCGACGGGCTTGCCCTCGTTCATGATGCCGCCCTTGCCGAGCGCGATCACCACGCCCTCCTGCGGCTTCTCGCCGGAGGCGGTATCGGGGATCACGATGCCGGAGGCCGTGACCTGCTCTGCGGGCAGGGGATGCACGACCACGCGGTCACCGAGCGGTTCGATATTCACTTTGAGTTGCGGGATGGCTGCCATAGAGAAGAATGGGGAAGGAGTGCGTGAAGAAGATGGAGGCGTGTTGTCAAAAAGACACGACGCCGTTAGCAGTCGGCATTTTAGAGTGCTAATGCGCAGAGTCAAGAGCAGTCGCAATGTCAGGGGGATTTTCTTGTGGCCCGCACCCTGCATCCCTACAGTGCCGCAGCTTTTTCTCTTTCACGTGGAATCACTCGAATCTGTCAGCGTCGGCAATCCCTCTGATGGCACCGCATGCCTGATGCGCGGGTTCTTGCAGGGGGCGCTCAATGATGTGGGGAACATCCAGCCTTGGCGGGGCGATACCCAGTGGGGCGTGATGCGCGATCGTTTTCAGCATCCGGTGGGCAGAGTGAGTGTCCACTCCATCCCCAATAGCCACACTGCGCGCGTTGATGTGCTCTTTCACAACGTCACGTGTTCACGATCCGCTCTGAGTGCGGTTCGCCTTGTCCTGCGGGACCGCGGCGGCCTGCAGCAGGTGGCCGGCACGTGGGAGCAGGCTCCTGTGCTGCGGTGTTGTTTCACCGTGCCGCGCGACCGCAGTCTTGAGCTCGCAGTGGGGGAGAACGTGGAGCCGCCCCGGCAGTCGGGCGAATGGAACGTGTGCTCGATGACGCTTGATCAGGCCGAGCAGATACAGGAATGCCTCGAGAGGCGTGCTCGCGGGGGCAGATGAGCGCAGGACGAACATGTACGCAATCTCAAGTGCTGTCTATTGTTTTCTGGGGTGGATCTTTCGCATAATTCATCGATTTCCTCCCCAATTTCTCTTATGCGCATGCATCGCTCGTTTTCTCTGCTCTCCATGTTCTGCGCCGGGCTCCTCCTCGGCGGAGTCGGTGTCGGCATCGCCGCCACCACCCGCGGCTCGGCAATCTTCCGTGACGTGCCCGAGGGGGCGTTCTTCGATGAGGCAGTCGGAGAAATGTACTCCGTCGGCGTGATCAAGGGGTACACCAACGGACTCTTCGGCCCCAATGACTTCGTCACCCGCGGCCAGGTCGCAGTGATGATGCAGCGCCTGCGTGATGACATTCTGGAATCCGGCGGGGTATCGAGCTCCTCGCGATCCTCGAGCTCTTCGACCAGCAGCTCCTCTACGTCTTCCTCCAGCTCCAGCTCCTCCAGTACGCCTCCCCCTGTGCAAGGAGCATTCCGCTTCACCAGCGGAACCTTCAGCCTGCCCGAGACTGTCTCGAGGCTCTCGCTCAGCGTGCAGCGCTACGGCGGATCGGAGGGCGATGTGACGGTGAAGTACACCGTGAAGAGCGGCACGGCGACGGCGGCAGCTGACTTCGTGGAAGCGAATCTCGCCTCTCTCTCATTCAAGGATGGTGAAACATCGAAGACCTTTACGATCTCGCTGATGGATGACGATCTGGGTGAGGGGTCGGAAACGGTATTCATCGAGCTCTCGAATCCGACCGGCGGCTCTGCCCTCGGTTCCCCCTCTACGGCGATCCTCACCATTCTCGATAACGAGGCGCCCTCGAGCGGTGGATCTTCTTCATCCAATTCTTCAGCAACATCGCAGACATCCAGCACCCCGATGATCAAGTTCAGCGCCCTCGCGTACGAAGTGCGTGAGAATGTGGCAGGGGCGACGATCACGGTTCTGCGCTCGGGCAGCACGAGCAGCGCGGTGGGTGTGAGCTACACCACGGTCAATAAAACCGCCTATGCGGGGAGCGAGTACACCACGACGAACGGCACGCTCACCTTCGCAGTGGGCGAGACCTCCAAGACCTTCACGGTTCCCATTCTGGATGACTCATCCGTCGACGGAAAGAAATCCCTCACGCTCACCCTGAGTGCTCCCACGGGAGGAGCCGTCCTGGGAACATCCTCCGTGCTGCTCAGTATCTCCGATAACGAGATCGGTACTTTCGGCAGCGGAGCCTTCATGTTCAGCAAGCCCGATTATGACGCGCTGGAGGGCGACGGCATTGCCACGCTCACCGTGAATCGCGTGGGCGGCACGCTCCACACCGTCGGCGTGACCTACACCACCAACCACGCGACCGCGCTCCCGGGTCAGGATTTCACCACCACGACCGGAACGCTCTCCTTCGAGCCGGGTGAGCAGAGCAAGAGCTTCACGATTCCCATCCTCAGAGACAGCGCCTCTGATAGCAACGAGTACTTCTCAGTGACGCTCTCCGCCCCCACCGGCGGCGCGACCATCGATAGCCCCAGCTCCGTGCAGGTGTACATCTTTGATTGATCTCTTCTTCAAAGAGTATTGGAAGGGCGGCCGGTGGCCGCCCTTTTTCGTTCACGATCGGAGCGTTGCTACGAGTCGCTTCGGCTTGAGGAACAAATCGAGGGCGTCATTGACGGATGGTACGACGACATCCGATTCAAGGAGCGTGAGACGATGTGCTCCTTCCGCTTGCAGTACGCAGATTTTCAGGCGCACGGTCTTGAAGAGCTCCAGATCGATTCTGCCGTTGCCGATCGTTGCCGCAGTTTCGGGATGGAGCTTTTTTGCCTCCTCCGCCTTGGCGGAGGCATCGGGGGTGACGCGTACTTCGATGGTCAGCTCCCTGGCGATTGCATGGGCGTTGCCCTGTGTGTCTCCTGTAAAGAGGATGATGTGCAATTGCTCTCGCAGAGCTTCGATACGCTCCGCGACGCCGGGGACGAGGATTCCATCGATTGCGAGAGTGCCATTGAGATCTAGGATCAACGTTTCGATGGTGAACGGATCCTGGCCTGGGATAGTGAAATGCATAAACGGATACTATGACCTTATCGTTTTTATTTTGTCAATTCTCAGAGGAAACATTTTCGTGCTGTGCGGGTGTGCTACACTGCGCTTGCCTGTGCCGACGTGGCGGAATTGGTAGACGCGCACGCTTCAGGAGCGTGTGATCGCAAGGTCATGGGAGTTCGATTCTCCCCGTCGGCACCATCAACAGTACAAACAGATCGTCCTATCCTCTGAGAAAAGATTACTGTTTGCCAGATATGCGTTTTGTGACTGCAGACGCGATGTCCGCGATGGCGGCACCTCCGTAGACGAAGACCTGTCCGATAGCCGTGTGCAGAACAGCAGATACACGTTCAACGCTATTCTGCGGTGGGAACATTTTTCTCATGTCCTGTGCCGCTTCGCGCATGTCGCGCGTGTGTTTCCAGTCAATTGTCATAAGGAAAGTATACATCTTCGGTATTTCCACAAAACGGGTTTTTCGGCATACTGGTCCGGATGTTTCTACGCCATTTTGAGCGCCTTAAACGCGCCCCGTGGGAGAGGTACAGCCAGGCCGCCCTGCTCATTCTGCTCGCCTTCGCCGTTCTCTGGCGTGGCGGGCGTACGCTCGATGTCACGCTGCTGCTCGGGCTCGTCGCGGGCGCCGTCGTGCTGGCGCGCGGATGCCGGGAACGGGAGGGGGAGCGTTCCGTTCCCACTGTTCTCTGGTGGCTGACCGTGCTGTTCGTCCTCTGGACCGCGGTGAGCTACGTGCTCACGCGCACGATGAACTACGGTTTCGATGAGGTGGCGCAGACCGCTGCGCTCGCTCTGCTCTTTCTGTGGATGGCCCGTCATCCGGAGGGGGCGAAGATGCACACATCCATCCTGCGGGTGCTGGTCGTCACCGTGCTCGTGGCATCTCTGATCGGCGTGCTCGTCTATGCCTTGGGTCCCCTCAGTCGATTCGTGGGAACGTTCCTCGACATCCGCGCCCCGTGGAAGCATGCGTGGCCCAATGCCTGGGCGGAACTCCTGTTGCTCTCATGGCCCATCGCCCTGCTCCTCGCCCGTCCTCAGGACGAGCAGGGCAGCGGAGAGCTCTCGACACTCTGGAAGATCGCCAGGCGTTCGCTCCCGGCGGGCGTGATGGTGGGGTGTCTGCTCCTGAGTTTCTCGCGGGCCGCTTTTCTCGTGTTCCTCGGGCAGAGCATTGTGCTGCTGCTCTGGTCCCTGCAGCGCCGGGTTGCGTGGAGGCGCGCGGCCATGATCGCTCTCAGCGTACTCGCGATCGGCCTCATCTTCTTTGGGCTCAGCAATCACCTCCGTTCGCGCAGCCACCCCGTACAATCCCTCTCCGAGAAGGCGCTCTTCCTCGCCCCCGAAGGGTCCAGCTCGGTGAGCGAGCGGCGTACCTTCTGGACGCAGGCGTTCCGACTGGCGAATGAGCATCCGCTCTTCGGATCCGGTCCCGGCAGTTTTCGCTTCGTGCAGACGCCGCTCATGCGCGCACCTCTGGCCACCTCGGATCATGCGCACAATCTCTTTCTCAAGCTTGCCGCGGAGCGCGGGTGGATGGCAGCGGCGCTCGCGTTCACGTTGCTGTGCATCGTACTCCTGCCGCTCCTGAAGGGCCTGCTCCCTGCCATGCGCTGTCCGCTCCAGGGGTGTCCGTTCTCCTGTGTGCTGGCGCGCATCCCCCGGTATGAGCTGACGCTGAAACGCGCGCTCCTGCTTACCGCGGTGCTCGGCGTGCTCGCGCACAACCTCGTCGATTTCAATCTGCACTTCATCGCGATCAGCCTGCCGACGGTGCTGATCCTCGCCATGCTGCCGCACGCCGGAGGGAGCAAATTGAATAAAAAATTTGTTCATATTGCAGGGTGCGCCCTGGCCGTCGTGCTCCTCTTTGCAACGGTGCATGAGAGCTTCTATGCCGCCACGTCCACGCTGGCCCGCCGCGCAGACGCACAGGGCAAATCGCAGCAGGCACTGCGCTGGTACCGGTGGTCCACAGGCGAGTGGTACAGCCGCGACCGTTCGCTGGCCCTGGCACGCCTGCAGATGAAGATGGAGGCACGCGCAGAAGCCCTTGCAACGATACGGCGCTACACGCAGGAACTGAATCCTGCCGATGTACGTGGCTGGCACTTGCAGGCAGAAATTGCCCTTGCCGGTCAGGATACCGCGCTTGCGATGACATCATTGAGGCAGGCCTACGATCTGGGGCGTTACGCGGACCTGCGCATCTTGCAGGGTCTGCTGCCCCTGCTGGCCCTGCAGAGCAACACCGAGCTTGCCGAGAGGAAGGCCGAATTCTCGGAGGTGCTGCAAAAGTACTACGACGCCATTCTGCGCAACAGTCACTACATTGCCCTCTCACCCAATGTGGAGGCATTCGTGGACGTGGCCGAGCTCATGGCTGTGCTGTATCCGTCCGAGGCACCCCGCTATCAGGTCATGGCGGCAGGCGTGGATCGCCAGGCAAGAACAGAACGCCAGAAGCTTTCAGAATTCCGGTCACAAGTGATCTGGTGAGGTGCCCCGACTGCTGCTAGAGTGCACTCCCATTTTCCCAGCATGAAGTACACGCTTTTCTCACTCGGCTGTCTCTCGCTCCTGCTCGCCGGCTGCGGTGGCGGGGTCAGGGTGGGGGAGCCGCTCGGCTCCGACAGTTTCCGGTACAACATGCCGTCGGGCGCCGTACAGGATCTGCGCTTTGGCAGGGAGGTCTTCTTCGCCTACGGTGCCGTTGCAGGAACCAAACAGATACCGGCCAACGGCCTGGCGAAGACACACGTCTTTGAGAAGGGGATTTCGCTGCACACGCTGCAGGTGAATATTGCCCTGCCGAAGGACGGTACCTTCTACGAGAGCTGGCTCTTGAACGACAAGACGGACGAGCGTATCTCCACCGGGCATTTAAAGAGCCTGTTCGGGGATGTACGGCATAATTTGGACTACCAGGCAGACCGTGATCTGGAGGACTTCTCAAAGGTGATCATCACACTGGAAAAGGATGATGGCAACAGTGCCCCCGGAACCGAGGTGGCGACGGGTACGCTCAAGGAACTGAAGCGGGATTAACCGAGGTGAGCCCCGAATGAGGTTTAAAGAACCCTCCCGACCTAGCGCTTGAAGCGCGTGGGAGGCGGTGGGTGGGAAACCGCAGGGCTTTTATGTGTGTGTTGAGGGCCTGCGGGGTTCCGAAGTTCCGTCCATTCCCGTGATCGGCTGACTTAGCCGAGGACCGGGAGGCTCATCACCATCGCGAGCGAGATGAAGGTGATGAGGAGCGCGTGCATGAGCACGAGCTGGGCGGAAGCACAGTGAAGATGTTGCTTCACGGGTTTTATCGTAGTGGTAGCCATAGAGGCGCGGCAGTGTACTCAGCACCAAGTTGTTGTCTAGATATCTTTGACTCATATTTGTGCTCAGTATTCTTATACTTGTCAAAAAATAGGCACTTCTTGGCTCTGCAAAAGGCTAAACCTGCCATTTCAAAGGGGCAGGGAAGGGGATCGATCATTGTACAAATTTTGTGTTCATAACAGGGTGGATTTCTAGATGTTTAGAAAACACATTTGACGATCAATCAAGATCACACAAAATTTGGAAGGGTGAAACGCCGGATGATGGCTTCAATTTCAGCTCTCCGGTTGCCCAGTCCGTTCATGAAAAGGATAGCGCTGCGAATGGTCGACATTGCGCAGAGAAGCGAGTTTCTCGAAGAAGGAATGCACTTTCCCCGGTTTTCCATCCTGTGACTCGATTCCCAGGAGCAGGGAAGGATCGCCGTTCGATTGCGCGGCGTCGAAATGGGCATAGGCAATGTTCACTCCATCCAAGCCCTCCCCCAGATCGTTGAGTAATTGAAGCAGTGCTTTCGGTCGGTTTGGCAGGTGCACTCCCAAATGCATGACGATGCGACGGTATTGAATGGCATTTTTGAGCACGAGGTCATTCCTGCTCATGTCAAAATTTGTTCCTGAAAGGACGCACACCGTCGCTCCCGCTTTCGGCTTTTCAACCTGTTCCAATGCGGCAATGGAAAGCGCTCCTGCAGGTTCGGTGATTCTGCCATCAATTTGATAGAGGTCTACCATTGCTGCGGAGAGGAGACCGTTCGAAACGGTCATCAGGCGCGCACGTCCCTGTTTGACCGCCTCTTGAACGACGGAGAACGGACGGTCCCCGGGGCGTGCGACGGCAGCGCCGTCAACGAAGGTATCCACGTGTTCCAGGGTCACGGGATGTCCTGCCTCCAGGGATGCGGCCATGCAGGCGGCGCCTTCCGGTTCCACGCCGATGATCTCTGTTTCTGGATGGGATTGCATGGCGAGAACCGTCCCGGCCATGAGTCCTCCGCCCCCCACAGGGACGAGGATCCGCGCGATCCGCTCCCGTCGGTTCTGCATCTGGCTCGCGATTTCCGCGGCCACGGTTCCCTGTCCACGGATGACATCCCAGTCGTCAAAAGGATGGAGAAAGACCGCCTGCCGTTCCTCGGCAAAGGCATGAGCCGCGTCCGCTGCCTCATCGTATTTGTCCCCGATGAGAGCGATGTCGACGTTTCCGTTTCCATGACGCTGTGTAGCATTGACTTTCTGCGGCTTCGTGATGGTGGGCATGAAGATGGTTCCTCTGGTCCGGAAGTAATTGCATGCTGCGGCTACTCCCTGCGCGTGATTCCCTGCGCTGGCGCACACCACCCCGCGTGACAGCTCTTCCTCCGTGAGCGACTGCATCTTTGCGGCTGCACCCCGTCCTTTGTACGAGCGCACCATCTGCTGGCCTTCGTCTTTGATGTAGACGGGGTCACCGCAGAGCGCGCTGAGGCGTGCGGAGAGTGGGAGAGGCGTTTCGCAGATCAGCTCGGGCGGCAGTGCTCTGCGCGTGTGCTGTATCTCTTCAGAGGTGGGGGGATGCGTGGCATTCATGGGAGAGTGGGAAGGGGAGGAGTGCGCATACAAAAAATCCCGCAGGCGCGGGAGAGTAGGGGAGAGAATATGCAGCAGCTACTTCCTCACGCCGTGGTGGCGGGGGTAATAATCATGCTGCTGATCATGAATCTCTGAGCCATTTGTGCCAGTATTGTAGTAGGGAGATGACTGCCGTCAATTGGAATCTCTTCATCGGCTTGTTTCTTCCATACTGCCCATTTGCCTTGGTCGGGGCGAAAGGACTCGAACCTTCGGCCTCACGGTCCCGAACCGTGCGCTCTACCAACTGAGCTACGCCCCGATGCGTGCCATCCTAGCAGAGGAGTGAAAGGGTGACAGGGGATTTCCCCTGCCTTCTTTCGGGAAGGATCGGCACATATTTTTCTGGTAGTATAAGGTCTCGTGACGTTACCGAGGAAAGCGATCATCGGCGTAGTACTGGCCAGCGTGTCTGTTCTGGCGCTCCTTTCTTGTATCGGATTCCTGTTCTTCTGCTCGGCTGCGTGGTGCCCGAATTTCTCTTTTGTGAAGATTCGCTCTGCGACGGATTTCGTTTCCTGCACGGAGCTGGGGTTTTTGGTGATGGAATCTTCCCCGCCGAGTTGCAGAGCCGGTGGTGCGGTCTTCTATGCGGATGACGCGGCGCGCCTGCGGGTGAGTGCTCCTCTCCCACAGCAAGAGATCGCCCTCCCGTTCACGCTGGCGGGGTCGGTGCGTGTCGGGAGTGGGACGCAAGTACATTTCGACCTGCTCGATCAGGATGGGTTCGCGCTCACGGCAGGCGAGGCGGAGTTGCCCAAGGCGCTCTCTGGCCAGTGGATTCCTTTTCGGGAGTCCGTGTCCTATCCCCGCCCACTGGGCACCGGCGGAACAGTGGAGGTCTCGATGGTGTCGCCGCGGGGAACCGTGATGGAGCAGGCGAAGATTCCCGTCCGTTTTCTCACCGTGGCTTCCGTCGAGGTGAAGGCGTTCTTCGGCAATACCGAGCGGGATGCCCAGACCCTGTACTGCGATGTCTCGTACCCCGTCGCCCGCCGGATCGCTGTCTCCGAAGATGTGCTCGAGGCCTCGCTGCGTGAGCTGCTCAAAGGCCCCGCATTGCAGGAGCAGCAGCAGCACTTCTTCACTAGTCTGCCTGCCGGAGTGGAGGTGCGCTCCATTGAGGACGACGACGGACAGGTGCGGGTGACCTTCAATCGCGCGCTTCTCGATGGCGTGGCCGGCTCCTGCCGCGTGCAGGCGATCCGCTCGCAGATCGAGCGCACACTGAAACAGTTCCCGTTTGTGACAGAAGTCACCATCGCGGTGGAGGGGATGCCCGACGAAGAAGTCCTCCAGCCCTAACCCTAACCCTAACCCTAACCCTACTCCTCCGTGGTGGCATTCGTGCTCCCCGGCTGGCGAATGCTTTCGTGCACCTGCTGGTAGCGGCGCCGCGAGCGGTACCGCAGAAGGAGCGTGCCCTGCTCGGCGCGGCGGGGGAGGGCATTTTCGATGCGGTGCTGCGCACCGGTGCGCAGGCGGGTCAGTACGGTTTGGCGACGTGCCTTCTCTCGCTCTTCGCGGTTGCTCAGGCGCTCACGCTCCTTCGCCAGTTTCTGCTCGATCGTCCACGCATTCTGCTTGCGGTTGACGCACTGGCGGAGCCGGTAGAGCAGTGCGGCTTCCAGATCGCCCTGGCCGTACGGGAGGGCGGCGCGGCACTCAGTATCCCACATCTGCCGTTGGGTCTGTTCGGGCGTGAGCTCCTCCTCCGTCTCCGTTGCGAGCGCAGAGAAGGGGAGCGAGAGCGAAAGGAGTGAGAGGGTGAGAGCGGAGAGGAAGGTGCGCATGGCCGGTATTGTCCCCCTGCGAGCATGAGGAATGCAAGATGCCTGCCCCGCACCGGGGCCATCACCATCATCATGATGCGTGGTCGCATCGGCTTCTGGTGCAGGGGTAGAATCATCGCACGTGCAGCTCTCTTCACCACTCACGGCTCCGCTCCTCAAGACCACTCCCGTCTACATTGAGGCGCTGAAGGCGATGGGCATCGAGACTGTTGAGCATCTGGTGCTCACGCTCCCGCGCGCGCATGAAGATTTGAGCCAGATCCAGACCGTTGCCGATTCGCCCCTCGATGAGAAGGTGACAATCCGCGGCACGATGGGCCGTGTCGATCTCGTGCGCACGCGCAGCAGGAAGATGATCGTGAAAGGGATCTTCACCGATACCAATGGTGACAGCGTGGAGGTGGTGTGGTTCAACCAGCCCCATGTGAAGCGCATGATCGCCGAGGGCGACGAGGTCGTGCTCACCGGAAAACTGCAGGAGGAGGGGACCAAGATAAAAATGCCGAGCCCGCAGTTCGAACGCGCCGGGGTGCGTCCGCTCGTGCACGCGGGGCGGCTGGTGCCGATCTACCCGCAGCACGAGAGCATCCACACCAAGTGGCTGCGAGAGAAGATGGTGCTGGTCCGACCGGCGATGAAGGACCTGCCCGAAACATTGCCCAGGGAGATCGTGGAAGACGAAAAACTCCTCTCACGTGCGCAGTCTGTGGAGGCGCTGCATTTTCCCACGAAGCCGGAAGACGTTACACGCGCACGCGAGCGTCAGGCCTTCGAAGAGATGTACCGCCTGCAGGTCGAGGCGCTCACACGGCGGGCGGAGTGGCAGCGCCTGAAACAGGAGCGGCTCAAAATTCCCATGGATGCCGAGCTCATCCGCGCGTTCTTCCGCACTCTCAGGTTCACGCCGACGAAGAGCCAGAAGATCGCGATCTACGAAATTCTGCGCGATATGGAGAAAGACATGGCGATGTCGCGGCTGCTCGAGGGGGACGTGGGTTCGGGCAAGACGCTCGTCGCCGCGGCGGTGATGGCCAATGTCCTCTCGCACGGCGGCCAGTGCGCTCTCATGGTTCCCACAGAAGTGCTGGCGCGCCAGCACGCCGAGACCGTATCGCGCATGCTCGTGGCGCTCCATAACGATCTGCAGGCACGGCGGACCCGCGGGGAACCTGTGCCGCCCCTGCGGCTTCCCACGACAGCGCTCCTGGTGGGATCCCTGCCGGCTGCAGAGGCGGATTCCGTGCGCCGGACGATCGCGGCCGGCCAGGTGGATATTGTCATCGGGACGCACGCGCTCATTCAGGATGCGGTGCAGTTTGCCGATTTAAAGCTTGTGATCGTGGATGAGCAGCACCGGTTCGGGGTGGACCAGCGCGTGCGGCTGCAGGAGAAGGGGAACCCGCACACCCTCACCATGACGGCTACGCCCATTCCGCGCACGCTCGCGCTCACGGCGTTCGGGCACCATGACCTCTCGGTGCTGCTCGAGAAGCCGGGAAACCGCAAGACGATTCACACGAAGGTGGTATCGCCCCGCGACCGCGCAACCGTGGAGCGGTTCGTGGATCAGCAGATCGCAGAGGGACGGCAGGTCTTCGTCATCTGTCCCCTCATTGCCGCGGCGGATGCGGAGGGGCTTTCAGAGGTGAAGAGCGTGGAGCGCGAGACGGAGCGGCTCCGCTTGAGCTTTTCGAAGCGGAAGATCGTCGCTCTGCACGGCAGGATGCCCCCGAAAGACAAAGAGCGCGTGATGCGGGCGTTCAAAGATCGCCAGCATGACATCCTCGTGTCCACTGCGGTGATCGAGGTGGGGATCGATGTGCCGAATGCCTCGCTCATCCTGATCGAGGGATCCGAACGGTTCGGCCTCTCCCAGCTGCACCAATTTCGCGGCCGGGTGGGGCGCGGGGAGCACCAGAGTCACTGTTTCCTCTTCACGACGACACCCGAGCAGGCGCGCTCTCCGCGACTCAAAGCCATGGAGGAACACGACAGCGGATTTGTGCTCGCCGAGATCGACTTAAAGCTGCGGGGCCCCGGAGAACTCTTCGGCACACGGCAGAGCGGTTTTGCGGTGAGTGCCTTGCAGGAATTTTTGCAGCCGGAATTCATTGTGCGTGCGCGCAGGGCCGCAGAGCGCACTTTGGGCGAAAAGCCGTTTGCCGAGAGTACAATGGCTGCTAGACTCTAGATCAAGCATTTCCCCGCTTCCATGGCACAGACTCCCACTCCTCCACAGCCTCCCCGTCCGGGTGATCCCGTGCCCGCCGGGGGACTCGATCCCACCCAGGTCTTCGGATCGCCGCCCCCTCCGCCGCCGGCGCAGGGTCAGCAGACCGGCGGAGCCCAGCAGGGTGATGGAGCCGCCATGCCTGCGGATCAGGGGCCGCCCCCGCCTCCGGTCGGGACGAAAGCCACGAAGGAGATGGGCTTTGACGACGAAGATTTGAAAATCCTCGGCGAAGTGGGCAACTACCGGTTCGGGAGCATCACCGTCGCGCTCACGAACGACAACATTCCCATTCCGCCGCATTCCGAAACGAAGTTCGACGACCAGCAGTTTCTCACGCTGCTCCGTGGCTCCATCTCGCTCACCCGGGACGAGAAGTGGCGCATCATCATGGCGATTCCCAAGCTCTCGCAGTTCCAGATCGACGAGCTCCAGAAAATTCTGGAGGAAGAGAGGCGCAAGTTCTCGGAGCTTTCTCCCAAGCACCTGCTGCAGCTCCAGAAACTGGAGCAGAAGCATGCCGAAGACTGGCGCGATCTGCAGGCGATTTCTGTCCAGCAGACCGCACGCGGTCAGGAGCAGTCGGAAGCCGATGCCATCCGCAAACAACTGGGATTGTAATTCATGAGAGACAAACCTTCAGCCTTCGCCCATCCACCGTCGCTAAAGCTATGGTGGACGAGTCGGGCTACGGCCGACAAGCCGGTTTTTCTCTCATGAGCTCTCTTTTCCCTTTAGTGGTGCGGCTCCCCGTCCGAACGGCTCGGCCGGGCGGGCAGCGCTGGGTCCCGGCTTAAGCCACCCACCGCTTCGCCGCGACTTGTTGATTGCGCAAGCGTACGGATTTTTGCGATCCGCGAAAGCAAGATGGGAACGGACTTACACAACGTTCATCCGGTACACGACGAAGACCGCGATACCGATTGCAAGGAGGAGCACGCCGCTCATCCACTTTTTGCCGAGCAGCTGCCAGAGGCCGCTGAAGAGCAGAAAGAGGTAGGCGGCGAACGTGAAGCTCAACACCAAAGGAGAGAGGAAGAGCCCCTCCACGTAGGGAACGCGGAAGGGGAGCGGACGGCTGTGCTGGTAACTGCCGAGGGCGTACACGATGCAGTACCACGCCAAGAGCCATCCGGCGTAGAGGCGCAGGGTATCGAGGAGCGGAAAGTAGGTGCGCTCTTCTGCGGCCCTCGCCTGTGCGGTCGGCGCAGCGGTTTCCTGTGCAGGAGAGACGGCGGGCATCGGGGAGAGGAGTTCCTCAACCGGACGCTCGGGAGGAGGCGCTGCAGGGGGAGAGCCTGCGGCCGTTTCTTCGTGGAGTTCTTCCGGAATCAGGTGCATCTGACGGAGAGCCTCACGCGCAGCCTGCAGACTGAAGGCTTCAATGTTCCCTGTCACTCGCTGCCCATCGGACTGGATGGCCGTGTAGGTGAACTGCGGCATGGCGGTATCGTACCACAGCTCAGGCTCCGGGCTCCGCCTCCATCGCCGAGAGGTGCTGCGTCATGTACTCCACGGCCGCCTGCAGAGCGGCGGGGGCAACGATCTCGATGTGGCGATCTTTCGTCCACTCCCTGTAGCCGCGCACAGACGATCCATCAACGCGCACGGTGCCGTCGGCGACTCCTTTGGTGGAGAGCGACCCTCCCACCAGATTGACAGCGATCGCGCCTTCGCCGACCGACTCGATGCTCTGCGATCCCACTTCCACGTGCCAGAGCGCCTCAGAAGCGGTGCCGAAGGATTTGAAGTACCAGTTGCGGTGGATGGGGACGCAGAAGCCGATGGTGGGCGGGGCGCAGTACGCCTGTGTCCAATTGGCGGTATCCAGTTTCTGCTTGGCCATCGCAGCGATCTGGGCCGAGAGATCGACGGAGGGGGTGTCCGTCACGCTCGATGCTGCGGCGGAGGACGCGGGGGGCGGGGTGGCAGGGACACTGCTGGCCGCCGGTGCGCTGGAGGATGGCAGAGAGGAGGAGGAAGAAGATGCTGCGGCGGCTGCGGACGAGGATGGGGTGCTGCTCACGGAAGCGCTCTCCATGAGCCGGATGCGCTCGACGCGCATGATCGTGCCGCCCTCTTCGACTGTGGGACGGATGGATCCGGTGACTTCCGCCTCCTCTCCGACGTAGCCGTTCAGATCGACCGTTTCACTCGAGAGGAGGACGAAGCGCCCGTCGCCGAGCTCCAGGCGGTGTGTGCCTTCCATGTAGATGCTGATGCCCGCCGGACGGATCGTCCCGATGAAGGAGACGTTATGTGTCTCGGCGATGGCCTCCTGCGAAGAAGAGGAAGACCACGCCTCATCCGTTTCCGGTTCGGTGGGGGGAGGGGTGTCTCCGCCGCAAGAGACGAGTGTGAGGGTGAGTGCGAGGAGGGAGAGGGTGCGCGAACGCATGGAGAGAACGGGGAAAGGAATACGCATTCTAGCGGCAGAGAGGGGAGCGGGACAATAAAAACCCCGGGGAGGTGGCTCCCCGGGGGAAAGTGTCAAACAGGGATCAGTTCAGCAGGCCGTCGATGGCGTCCTTGAAGTTCTGCAGCGGCTGCGCACCCGAAACCACGGCAACCTTCTTGGTCTTGTGGTTGACGATGACGTTGCCCGGGGTGCCCTGCACTCCGGCTGCGGTACCTGACTGCATCATCGCGGCGGTCTTCGACGCGTACTTGCCGCTATCCACACAGGACTGGAAGGCGGTCTGATTGAGGCCGATTTCTTTGGCGTAGGTTCCGAGCTGAGTGAGGTCGGATCCTTTCTCGTAAATCATATCGACCAAGGCCCAGAACTTGTCGTTGCCGCCCAGTTCTGCGGCGCACTCCGTGGCTTCTGCAGCTTTCTGTGCATTCGGGTGAAAGGAGAGCGGATAGTGTCGGTACGCCCAATTCACTTTGTCGCCGTAATCCTTGAGGAGCTGCGTGATGGTGGGGTGCACGCGAGCGCAGAAGGGGCACTCGAGGTCGGAGTACTCAATGATCGTAATATCTGCATCGGCGTCGCCGCGCACGTGATCCGTGTCGTCGAGAGCCTTCACGTCGGCATACTCCGGCACAGGATCTTCAGCGGGGGCCGTGGGAGTCGGCTGAACCTGGGCTGTCGGGGCTGCGGGTCCCTGAACGGACGTTCCGGCCATTTTGGAACCGGTGAAACCGACGATAACGCCGACCAGGACCATCGTGATACCGAACCACATCTTGGTTTCCTGCTGAGGGGTGGACGTTGTCATATAGGTGAGAAAGGAAAGAAAATTACCAAGGCAGTATAGCGATTTTTTGCCGCGATTCCAGAGGGAATTCCTGCGGCACCCATTCAGCAAAATGACCGCAAATACCCTTGAGAATCGGACGAATAAACCATGGCTGGCACTCCTGCGCGAGGGCAGATCACATCGCTTTCTGCTCGGCGCTCGCATGCACCGCTGTTTCGTATTTCTTTGCCAGGGAGCGCGGCAGGCTGGTGTAGCGGGAGGTAATCACCCGCTTCTTCTCCCTGCCATCTGCGAAGGTGATGCGCTGGACCCAGGCGATTTCGTTTCCGCGCGGCGTACGCTCTTCGGCGGGGTAGTCCGTGAAGTCGGAGCTGGAGAAGAACGGGCCGATGACTTCGCTCGTCCGTCCGTCCGGCGTTCCGTAGATCTGCACGGTGACTTCAGAACCTTCGGTGTATGCCTGAAAGAGCAGGTAGTTCGCCGTATCGTTCACGAAGGTCAGATCCTGCTTGCCCGGGAATACGGTGGCATCGATGCCCACGCCGTACTTCTCGTAGTACGACACGTACATGCTGTGGTTGGCACGGCGCTCGTAGCCGAAGCCGGATTGGAGAATAGCCCGGAACACAGTGGTCGATGCCTGGCAGATGCCTCCTCCGGGGGCCATGCGGAGCTCCGTGGTATTGAAGATCACTTTGGCATCTTTCCAGCCGTTCCCGTTCGATACGGGTCCACCGAGGGTTTCATTGAACGAGAATTCCGCTCCGGGGGGGACGAGCACGTTGTTCACATGTTCATGGATGGCCTTGCGCACGTTGTAGATGCGGGCCGACGGAGATCCCTTGAAGTCGGACTTGCCGCTCCCGAGGAGCACGAGATCGCCCAAGGGCACACCCGAGAGATTCTCGACGGGGCCGGATGTGATGACGAGCGGGATGGCAACGGTCTCTGTTCCTTCGGTGAGTGCTGCAGCGATGGCGCGGGGGGCCACGGACATGTCGAAGATGATGCCCGGACGAGCGGCGCCCGTGCTGGTCACCACGCGCTCCACATCATCCTCCTTCGTGACGGCAGTGATGACGGCCTGCTGCGGCTGGATGATGCCGTCCATCGGCTCGGTCGTCAGGAACTGTGCGATACGCTCCTCGTCGACGCGGAAGTGTGCGGACGCAGGCGAGATCTCCGCTTTCATCCACGTGGGGTACTTCTGCAGGTGCACATCCCAGGTGCGGTAGGACTGGTTTCCGGGAATCTGAAGTGTCACGGTTGTATGACGGGTGAGGAGTGTGCGCTGCTCCTGCAGGGCGGTCACGAGTACCGAGATTGGTGGTGAGGTGCCGACGCGCCGTGCAATGCGCGCACTCAGGCGATGAGCTACTCGCACGAGGAATGCGTCTTCCGCCGCCGCAACATTCTTCACGCCGAAGGAGAAGTACGGCATGGACCATCGTTCCTTTGTCGAGGGCACTGCCAAATCAGCCTCGGCCACTGCCAGCGTCAGAAAGAGAATACCTGCCATGCAGAGCAATTGGCCGGTAAGAATGTTGTGTCTTTTGGTCATTTTGCTGTTGGATTATTGATGTTGTCGATATTATACAATAAATTGTACAATTATGCAAAATATATTTATATGTGTAATACAACGGCAGGGATTGGAATGGTGGAGCTGAGGGGAATCAAACCCCTGACCTCCGCAATGCGAATGCGGCGCTCTATCAGCTGAGCTACAGCCCCGTACCAGACGCTCGCAAGCTCGCGTCGGTACGGGGAAAGCCCCGTCGCGTGCGCGTAAGCATATGGCCTGAAAAGTATAGAGGCGCTCCGGTACGGGGCAAGCCCCAAAGAGTCATTCTCTCTTTTGCTCCTGTTTGCGGACCTGCTATGCTCTTTTTGGTTCATTAATTCCTTTTGTGTCTTTGCGAGTGCTCGTGGCCTGCCACGGCGCTCGCGAGCGCCGTGGCCCGGTAGCTCAGTTGGTAGAGCACTCGCCTGAAGAGCGAGGTGTCACCAGTTCGATCCTGGTCTGGGCCACCATTCGACTCGTCCCGCCGATGCGGGACTCGCTCATGGTCGTCGTCCCTTTGGGACTCCGGCCATTCTTAATCATGGCGCGAGTCGAAGGGGCCAAACCTTCACTAAAATCCCAGTGACGAGAACGGGAAGAAGATGGAGTTCCAGTCGAAGACCGGTCGCACGATGTAGAGCGGCGTCTCGATGGCGCGAGGGAACATGAAGAAGATGGAATTCGTTGTGGTCTCTTTGATCGTGCATTGATTGCTGCAGTACTCGTGGCTGTTCCAGGCCCACTGCAGGTCGCTCACGGCGGGATAGCTCGTGCCCTCCAGCACGTACTCGATGTTGTCACACTCCTCATTGATCGTCTTGCCGCTGACCGGATCATTGAAGTTGTCATCCACATGCCCGTTTCCGCAGGTCGGATAAGTGCAGTCCTTGCGGCACCGGTTCGGGAGGGTATCACTGTTGTTGCCTCCCCAGTCACACTCTTCGTTCGGTTGCTTCACGTTGTCTCCGCACCATGCAGAAGAAACGCTCGAAGCCGCGCTGCTCGACGCGCTGGACTCCGGGAGGTCGTTGCAGAGGCCGGTCCGCCGTTGTTCCTCACAGGCCGTCTGATTGTTGGAATACGTACTGAAGAGCTGCACATCGGTTTCCTGGCCGGTGGCGAGACAGGGCTGGTTTAAGTACAGGCGGGTGCACCGGGCGGTCCTGCCATTCGAAAGACAGCAGAACGAATCATTGGTCTGGACGATAGGATCGTCGGTTTGCTGTTCCCAGCGGCATGCCGTGCAACGGTAGTACAGGCCATCCTGGAATTTTGTTCCCCCATCACACTCTTCTCCCGTATCGACAGCGCCATTGCCGCACCCGACATCAACAATGGCGGATTGCGCAAGCACTTTGAGATCGGGCACCCAGCCAGCATGAAGGCTGGTGAGAAAGAATCCGATGATGATGAATGTCAGAAAGCCGAGACAGACATCAGAGAGGAAGGATCGTGAGTGATGCATAGGGAGGGGAAGTTTGTCCCATCGTACAGGAAGCTTTCTGCTCACTGCGCAGAACGCCTTGATAATTTCCAAGAGGATTGCGGTTTTCTACAGGTAGTTGTCGACGCGGGTCTTGCCGATGTACACCGCACTTCCCTGTTTACGAGTCCGTTCGAGCAGTGAGAGAAGCCGGATTTTGCGCAAGACATCGCGAAAACGGCGCACTCCGCTCTCGTGGGTGAAGTTCGTCATGAGGGTGAGTTGTTCTAAGCGCCGTCCACGCACCGTGAGTTTCCCTTTTTCACGCTCGATGCGGTAGTCGAGCATGCGATCGGTGGTTTCACCCGGGCGCAGGATCTGCAGCGGCCCCTCGCTGTCGCTGGCTTCGTGCGTGCGTGCGCGCCGGTCTTTGAGCACGATCGGCAGTAGGTCCGTGACGAGCGCGTCGGTTCCATGTCGTGTTGCCGCAGAAATGTGTGTGGCCACCGGAACTTTGGAGCGTTTCAGTGCAGAGATCACCGGCCCGGCGGAATCAGGACTGAGGTCTGTCTTGTTGAGGACGATGATCTCCGGTTTCTTCGCAAGCAATGGCGAGAAGGCCTTCAGTTCTTTGCGGATGGCCCGGTAATCCGCGACGAGGGCTTTGGGGTTCACGGTGCCGTCGTGCTCCAGTGCGCGCGAGAGATCGAGCAGGTGAATGAGCACGCCGCAGCGCTCGATGTGGCGGAGGAATTGGTCGCCCAGTCCTTTGCCTTCGCTCGCCCCCTCAATGAGACCCGGTACGTCACACAGCACGAAGCTCCTTCCTTTGGCGTGCACAACACCCAGATTCGGAACGAGCGTGGTGAACGGATACGGGGCGATCTTTGGCCGGGCGGCACTCACGACGGAAATCAGGGTGGACTTGCCCACGCTCGGATACCCGATGATTCCCACGTCCGCGACCAGCTTCAGTTCGAGTTGTACCCCTCTCTGTTCCCCGGGTTCCCCCACTTCGGCGAAATCGGGTCTGCGGCGCACGGAGCTCTTGAAGTGCTCGTTGCCAAAGCCGCCCCGCCCGCCCCGGGCGACGATGACGCGATCATCGGGCAGACGCAGATCGGCGAGTACCTTGTGAGTAGCGGCGTCCGTGACGACCGTGCCGGGAGGCACCGCGAGCACGAGGTCCTTGCCATCCCGCCCGTGGCACTGCTTGCCGCTCCCCGGCTGTCCGGGTTCCGCTGCGAATCGTTTCTTGGCTGCGAAGTCACTTAGAGTGTCGGTATTCGGATTGGCGACGAGGACGATGTCGCCGCCCCACCCGCCATCCCCGCCATCCGGTCCGCCTTTGGGGATGTACTTTTCGCGCCTCCACGACACACAGCCGTTCCCGCCGTTCCCGCCGGTGACCGCAATGGTGGCTTCATCGAGGAACATGCGCTGATTGTATCGGTTTTTTCTGTGTTCGTACTAGACATCCCGGTGATTCCTCCTAGCATGCCCCCCTCATGAGCGAGGTCACTACTCTGGAACAGCAGGCGGATTCAGGGCTCATGCTTGAGCCAGATGAGCTTGAGTCGTGGATACGAACGGCAGAGGAACAATGCGGCCTGATCGTTCAGGGAGACAAAAAGATGCTCAGGGCTCTTGAGGAACTCGTTCTTCTGCGGCGGTCGCAAGCCATTACCACCCTCATCGGGGAACCGGGAACAGGAAAAGAAAAGTTTGCGAGATTCGTTCACGTGTTAAAGAACCCGAGTCGGCCATTTGTCGATGTGAACATGGCTGGAATTAGCGAGCACCTGTTTGAGAGTGAGCTCTTTGGACATGCCAAAGGGGCATTCACCGGAGCGAACGGGGGCCGTGTCGGCCGTTTCGAACAGGCAGCGGACGGGACGCTCTTCTTGGATGAAATCGGGGACATGCCATACGATCGTCAAGGTCTGCTCCTCCGTGCGCTCGAGCAACGCACGTTCAGCCCCGTCGGTGACAACAGGCAGCTCGCGCTGAAGGCGAGCATCGTGTGCGCGACGAATGCCGACATCCACCATGCAGCGAATATCGGAAAGATGAGACGCGATCTCCACGATCGTCTGTGCAGGTGTGTTGTGGTCATTCCGTCATACGAAGAACGGTCGCAGGAGCACAAAGTAAGCGTGATTCGGTACCTGACCAGAAAGATCGGATCCGCGTTGCGCTGTCCCGAACTGACATTGGATAGAGAAGCCCTTCAGCTTCTTCTGCAGTATCCCATCGACGGGAATGTCCGGGGCATTGAGAATGTGTTGGAAAGGGCCGGAACGTACGCCGTCGCTCGGGGGCAGACACGGATCGATATGGTTCACATGCAGAGGGCGCTCGAAGAGGTGGAGAAGTCACAAGATTCTTCGCCCCAAAGTACTCATTTGCTCTCTCAGCTCATTCGACAGGCAATGTCGCAGGGTCTGCATTCCACTCTTGAGCCGTTGAGAAGCAAAATTGTGCGTGCGGTCCTGGAGCATGCAGGTGGGAAACAGGTGAGGGCCGCAAGGCTGCTAGGGATCACGCGGCAGACGCTGGGAAGATATCTTTCAGACTGACAGAGATGAAGCTTTTAGACGATGTGCCAATCTCTTGACGGTCGTGGATTAGCACTCTAAACTTGCGAGTGCTAATTGAGCATTTTCCCCTTCACCTATGTCCAAGATCATCGGAATCGACCTCGGAACCACCAATTCCTGCGTTGCTGTCGTCGAAGGCGGCGAGCCGGTGGTGATCCCCAATGCGGAGGGCAATCGCACGACTCCTTCAGTCGTCACCTATAAAGATGACGGCGAGATTCTCGTGGGTGTCACTGCAAAACGTCAGGCCGTCACGAACCCCAAGCTCACGGTTTCCTCCGCCAAGCGGTTCATCGGGCGTCGTTTCGACGAAGTGCGTGAAGAAGCCGCGCACATGTCCTTTTCGGTGGTCGAGGGGAAGGAGGGACGCGCCATGATGGAGGTGCAGGGCAAGAAGATGCTCCCGCAGGAGGTGAGCGCGCAGGTGCTGCAGAAACTGAAGAGGGATGCCGAGGCGTACCTGGGAACGAAAGTCGAGAAAGCCGTGATCACCGTGCCGGCGTACTTCGACGATTCGCAGCGTCAGGCCACCAAGGAGGCCGGCGAGATCGCGGGGCTCGAAGTGGTGCGCATCATCAATGAACCGACGGCTGCGGCGCTCGCCTACGGTTTGGACAAGGGGCATGAGCACACGATCGTCGTGTACGACCTAGGAGGAGGCACGTTCGATGTCTCGGTGCTGGAATTGGGAGAAGGCGTCTTCGAAGTCCGGGCGACGAACGGTGACACGCACCTGGGCGGCGACGACTTTGATCGCGTGGTGGTGGAGTGGATGATCGCCGAATTCAAGAAGGAGCAGGGGGTGGATCTCGGCAAAGATCCCATCGCGCTGCAGCGCATCCGCGAGGCCGCTGAGAAAGCCAAGATCGAGCTCTCGTCCGCCACACAGACCGAGATCAACCTGCCGTTCATCACGGCAGACAGCTCCGGACCCAAGCACTGCACCCTCAAACTCTCGCGCGCCAAATTGGAGTCGCTCGTATCGGACCTGATCGAGCGCACAGTGGCGCCGTGCGAAGCAGCGCTCAAAGATGCCAAACTCAAGAAATCGGAAATTCATGAAGTAGTGTTGGTTGGAGGCATGACGCGCATGCCGGCAGTGCAGGCGAAGGTGAAGGAACTCTTCGGACGTGAGCCCCACATGGGAGTCAATCCGGACGAGGTCGTGGCGATCGGCGCCGCGGTGCAGGGCGGAGTGCTCGGTGGAGACATTCACAAGGATATTGTGCTCGTGGACGTGACGCCGCTCTCGCTGGGCATCGAGACTCTGGGCGGAGTCGCCACCAAGCTCATCGAGCGCAATACCAAGATCCCGACCAAGAAGAGCCAGGTCTTCTCGACTGCGGCTGATCACCAGCCTTCCGTCGAGGTGCACATCACGCAGGGCGAGCGCGAGATGGCGGGGGATAACAAGTCGCTCGGGCGCTTCATCCTCGATGGCATTCCTCCGGCTCCGCGGGGAGTGCCGCAGATCGAGGTGACGTTCGACATCGACACGAACGGCATTCTGCACGTGACCGCGAAGGATCTGGGTACCGCGAAGGAGCAGCACATCACGATCCAGGGTTCCACAGGGCTTTCGAAGGACGAAGTGGAGCAGATGAAGAAGGATGCCGAGTTGCACGCCGAAGACGACAAGAAGAAGCGGGAGCTCATCGACCAGCGCAATCAGGCCGATGCCCTCGTCTTCAATTTGGAGAAGCAGATGCGCGAGTATGACGCCAAGATTCCCGATGACCTCAAGAAGAAGGTGAATACCCGCATCAGTGAAGTGAAGGAGGTGCTCAAGAAGGAAGGAGCTTCGGCGGATGAGATCAAGAAGGCAACCGACGCGCTCTCAACGGAGGCGATGGAGATCGGCAAGTTGGTCTACGAAGCTGCGCAGAAGAAAGGGAAGGAAGGTGAGGAAGGGAAGAAAGGAAAAGTTGTGGATGCGGAAGTGGTGGATGAGGAAAAGAAGAAGTAGTTGTCCTCTTTGTTCACAGTTCCGTTGCACGCTCTCCTCCTGCAAGGATGTGCGCGATCACTTGCCCGCCGCAGTATTTCTCCACAAGCGCCTGCAATTCCACAAGGATTTCCTGCAGCGGATCATCTGGATCCAGGCTCTCGATGATGAGGATCGCGTTCGTGGTCGCTTCTGTCAGTTTCGTTCGATCGGCCTCCCGCCAGTTCATTCTGCGGCAGAGAACTCCCTCCGCATCTTTGTACACGAGTTCGCCTGCTGCGGGAGGTTCATTCTGCGTTTCACCAAGTGCAATGAAGGCTTCTGATCCCGTTGCCCGATCAAGCACGATGTCTCCGACGCACCGGTCCAGATCTTCTCCTCCGACAGGGAGAAGATGCTTCAAGGAGAGGATGTTGTAGAGGTCCACGAATGTATTGATTGACGGGAGGGAGCCTCCCTTCAGTACCCGCTTGGCAAGCGCGAAGTGCGAGGGGTAGTACCGCTTGGGGTTATTGCCGAAGGCGCGGTGCGCCTCGAAGAACTGCACGATGTGTGGGGCATCCTTGAAGGTTTCATCCGTGGTGCGGGAGCGAAGAGCGGCCTCGGCTTCGCGCAGGAGGAGAGCGACTTCCGGGTGTGCATCTCTGTTCGAAGCTCCTTTGATGGAGAGTACGCCGACGCGCAGTGCCGGCAGGAGGTTGAAGACGGCGGGGGTGATGGAGAGATGCATGGATCAGAGTTTCTTCCCGACGAATTCCGCCAGCTCCACGAGCCGGCAGCTGTACCCCCACTCGTTGTCGTACCAAGCCAGGACCTTGGCGAGCGTAGAGCCGATGACCTGTGTTGAGAGTGCGTCCACGATGCTTGAGCGGGGATCTTTCTTGTAGTCCATGCTCACAAGCGGACGCTTCTCGACACCCAGAATGCCTTTCATCGGTCCGGCTGCCGCCTTCTCGAACGCGGCGTTGATCTCTTCTGCGGTTGCTGTCTTCTTCAGGGTCACCGTGAGGTCCGTGAGGCTGACCGTGGGCGTGGGCACACGCACCGAAATCCCTTTCATTTTGCCATTGAGATTGGGCAGGACGAGTCCGATGGCTTTGGCCGCACCCGTCGAGGTGGGAATCATATTGAGAGCCGCTGCACGTGCGCGACGCAGATCCTTGTGGGCGACATCCAGAATCACCTGATCGTTCGTATAGCTATGGATGGTCGTCATGAGTCCGTATGCGATACCGAAGGATTCATCCAGCACCTTGGCCACGGGCGCGAGGGAATTGGTCGTGCAGGAGGCATTGGAGATGATGTGCATCTTCTTCGGGTCGTATGTTGCTTCGTTCACGCCGAGCACGAAGGTACCATCAATCTCATCCTTACCCGGCGCGGACAGGATCACCTTCTTCGCTCCGGCCCTGAGATGCAGCCCGGCATCTTCCTTCTTGCAGAACTTGCCAGTGCACTCGAGGACGATGTCCACCTTCTTTTCTTTGTGAGGAAGCAGCGCGGGGTCTTTTGTCTGCGTGACGGTGATTTTCTTGCCCTTCACCGTCAGCGTTCCGTCGTTGAACAACGCGCCGCAGTCGTAATGTCCGTAGTTGCTGTCGAATTCCAAAAGGTGCGCAAGCGTGGCTCCGTCGCCCGGATCATTGATGAGGACGACGTTTAAGTCAGGATGGTTTTCGAGGATCAGGTGCAGCGCCTGGCGGCCGATACGTCCGAATCCGTTAATGGCGATGTTCATGGGAGAGGGAGGAAAGCTTGTTCTACTATAGCGAATGTTTGGAGCGTTTTGAATGGAAGTAAGAATTAAGAATAGTGAATGAAGAATCAGGTAAGCCGCAGTTCCGCACTATTCATAATTCTTCATTCCTCATTCTTTATTCATATACGTTCATACGTCTTCTGCATCAGCAACGTGTCCTTCTCCAATAACGGGGATTCGCACACGACCACACCCTCCACCTTTCTTTTCTTGAGCACGCTCAGAAAGTCCTTCCACTTTGCGTCGCTCTGCGTGAGCGGCAGGTGTTTGCGCTCGCCTTTGGTTGAGTAGGCGATGCCCGAGAAGTGCATGTGTACGTGTCTCAGAGCACCTGTTCCCAGGTGCGTGGCGTAGAGGTCGAACATGTCGTTCCATTCTTCCGCTGAATTGATCTTGCCATTCTCGCGCGCGTGCATGTGCGCCGGATCGATACAGGGGTAGTTGCCGAATTCCTTACTGACTTTGAGCACCTCCTCCAGCGTTCCGAACTGCGTTTGCTTGCCCATGGTCTCGTAGGCCAGATTGACGTGCGGAAAGAGAGAGCGTTTGTGCTTCATGATGTCATCCGTGGCGCGCCGCACGTTGTCGTAGACCTTTTCAGGAGGCAGCCCCAGATTGAACGCGGCGTGCACGCACACGGACCGGGCTCCGCAGAGCTCGGCCATGGCGAGGGCATCGAGCACTCTGCGCTTGCTCGCAGCCAGCTTCGCGCGGTCGGGAGAATTGAGATTCACGAAGTAGGGTGCGTGGACGGTGAGTGTGATCTCAAGCTCCTCCGCCGTTTCGCGGATCTCGGCCATGCGTTCCGGGTTTTTGGGCACGTTCTGCACCCACTCGATCTCCATCGCAGTGAGCCCAAGCCTCTTCGCCTGCTTGAGACCCTCGACGGTTCCGCCGGGAGCGGGAGTGGAGTGGGGGGTGCCGGCAACGGCAAAGTGCAAGGAAAGGGCCATTGATGGTAGTGTACCACCCGTGCCGATTGCCAAAGACATCGCCGCCAAGACGCTCGCGACCAAACAGGGCGAAGTCGCGTATCAGATTGTCGAGAAGCTCACCGATGCCGGCTTCGATACCTGGTGGGTGGGGGGAGGCGTGCGCGACATGGCGCTGGGTGGGTTTCCGCTGGATATCGATATCGCCACAGAAGCCCTGCCCGATCAGGTGCGTTCCCTCTTCCCGAATACCGTCGGTTCCACGGGTGAGCAGTTTGGCAGCGTGATCGTGCGCATCAAGGGCCTCAATATGGAGGTGACGACCTTTCGTGAGGATGATGAGGTGTCCGATGGCAGACATCCCGAGTCCGTCGTGTTCGGCAAGCGTGAGCAGGATGCGAAGCGGCGCGATATCACGATCAATGCGCTCTACTGGAATCCGATCTCGCGTGAGTGGTATGACCCCTTCAACGGCGAGGCGGATCTGAAGGAGCGCCTCATCCGTTTCATCGGCGATCCTGCCGTGCGCATCAAGCATGACGCCTTGCGGTTGCTGCGTGTCGTCCGCTTCCGCGCACTCATCAACGGTCAGTACCACCCCGAGACCTACCGTGCGCTCACAGCGCAGGCGAAGAATATTGAGACCCTCTCAGGGAGCCGTGCTCTCAGGGAACTGGAGAAGATGCTCTCAGGTCCGCACCCCGACCGCGCGTTCGAAGATCTGTGGGAGACGCGCATCCTGAGTGATCTGATCCCGGAGCTCTATGCCTGCAAGGGGATTGCGCAGCCTCAGGAGTACCACCATGAGGGCGATGTGTGGGATCACACGATGATGGCGCTGAAGGCATTTCTGCCGGAACACGGCTTAGACGTGCGCTTCGCTCTCCTTTTCCATGACATCGGCAAGGCCGTGACGTTCAAGACGAAGGAGCGTATCCGCTTCGACGAGCACGCACCGGTGTCGGCCGATCTGGCGGATCAGGCGCTGCACCGGCTGCAGGCGACCGGCAACCGCATTCGCAAAGTCCACTGGCTCATCGCACATCACATGATGATGGGCTTCTTCGCCGAAATGAACGCGGAGCGAAAATCGCACTGGTACTTCCATCCGTGGTTCCACGAACTTCTGGAACTCTTCTGGCTCGACATCGCCGGCACCGATCCGCAGGATTACACGCTCTACGGTTCCATCCTGCAGGACTATAACCGTTTTCTCAATGAGCATCCCCGTCCTCCCAAGCAACTGCTTTCGGGAGAAGAGATTATGGAGATCCTTGGTCTCGCTCCCGGTGAAAAAGTCGGGCAGGTCATCGCGGCTCTGCACGAAGCCCAGATCAGTGGTGAGGTGACCAAGAAGAGCGAGGCGAGGGAGTTCATCATAAGAATGAAGAAGTAAGAATGATGAATGATGCACGGATTTTTTTTAATTCTTCATTCTTTCCCCATACGATGGATTCTTTTGCAAGTCTCCCTTTCTGCTAAGCTTTCACCGTGGGCGAGTAGCTCAGTCGGTTAGAGCACGGGACTTATAAGCCCGCGGTCGGTGGTTCAAATCCACCCTCGCCCACCAACCTTCGCTCGGCGAAGGTTGGTGGCCGTAGCTCCGACGTTTTCCCTTCTTTTTCTTTCGCCGGGGGCCGAGCTACGGTTGGCAAGCCACCGGAGCGAAGGCTGGCTCGTCGAACTCGTGTAACCACCACTCCCTCTTTCACCAACCTTCGCAGGAGGTTGCCCGCCGTAGCCTCGCTGCATGTCTGACACATACGATAAGACCCTCAGCACCGAAGAGGTGAGAGGGTCTAAAGGGTTTGCTGCTGCGAAGGAGTTACTGTTGACCGACGTACGCGCGGGCCTTCGTCAGCGGGTCTTCCGCCCACGGCTGCCCCCGGGACTGCTGGTAGATCGGATTTTCCTCGATCGATCCGATCAATTCCCGCACCATCCCGATGCGGAGCCGGTGGTCCACCGCGATGTTCATGCGGTGGTAGAGCAGGTTCATGACCAGCCGTTGCACACGCTCGCCTGCTTCGGTGCCTTGGGCATCTGCCATGAGGGCTTCGGCCTCGCTCAGAGCTGATTCGCTCAGTGCGAAGGCTTCCTGCCATCGGCCGATCTTCTGAAGCAGATCGATCTTCACCATGACAGCGTAGAGCTTGCCGGGGATATCCCCTGCCTGCTCGGCTTCGTGTGCGGACCGTTCTGCAGCCGTCACGGCCTCCTCGCGGAGTGCATCAGCCTGCTGGTTTAAGGCCATGCACCACTCATACGACAGTTTGCTGCGCAGCGCCATCGTCGCCGGAGACGCATGTTGCTGAAGTCTCTCGCCGAGGAGGTTGGCGCAGCGTGCCATCTCTTCGTACTTCTTGTGGCGTCGTTGCCACTCGGTTGCCAGGAGCAGACTGGGATTGTCCAAGCTCTCCGGACTCTCGGCGGCGATGTCCATGCAGTCGCCGTAGAAGGGACTGTTGATGAGCGACGCGGCCTGATTGATCCGTCGAATCGCAGGGTGAGTGAGGAGCCGCGGGTAGAAATTCCGCAGCCACTCATCTCTCTCCTCTGTGACTTCTGACCGATAGGCTTCGTCCACTCTGCTGAGTGGACCGACGAGATCGTCATTTTGCGCAACGCTCTCAAAGAGAGCTGTTACCGCCGCATGGAGCGCGGCTAAACCTTGGGACGTCATACGTCACCTCCTTCGTGTGAATGAGCAGCAGGCCGACCTTCGGACGGCTGCTCGCTTGATCAAGCAGCTGGATCTCCAAGATCAGCTAATGCAAATAGTACATATTTTATAGAATATGTCAAAAGCGTATTGTGCGTGGCATCTGTGCCTGTTCACACAGGATAAGAATATTGACAAATACATATATAATTATATTATATCAATCTATGTTTTTCCGACGCTTAGCGCTCCTCATCATTCTGGGAGCACTCCTCCTCATCGGGCGGCCGACTTCCGCTTCTGCAGAGGGGTGGGATTACCTCTTTGATGATCTTTCCTGGTCTCAAGCGGATGATACGTCGGAGGGAGGAGGAGAGTGGTCCATCTCGATCGGCGGGTTCTCGGATGCGGGGAGGGATTGGGGCATCGAAAGCAGCGGCTTCTGGGATTACCTCTTTCGCGATTTGAGTTGGCCCGATGGAACATTCTCGGTTGCAGGAAGGCTTGGAGGGGGGTGAGCCGAGGGACACCGTTTCTCGTTCTCGTGGCAAGGCGCCGGAACGAAGATGTGCTTCGCGCGCATGGACGGCAATGTATGTGTTCCACTGATACAATATGTATATATATATATATCTTCGCAAGACTGATTGATTTGTGCAGAAAATACAATGTAGAGCAGAATACATTTAATTTTCCACTATTGTTTATGAAAACATCTTTTCTCTTGGTGAGGAGACGCATCGCTGTCTCCAGTATCACCCTGCTTCTCGCGTCGTTGGTCGGCAGTCCGGCCGCTCTTGCCGCGAGTCGTTTCTGGCGTGGGCAGATGAACAACAGCAACCAGTACGAGAATCCTGCGAACTGGTCTGCAACGGATGGAGGCGATGGGGGCGCAGAGGCGCCGACAGCGAGCGACAACGTCTACTTCATGAGGAATTCCACAGGGTCCTCGCTGATCGGGCAAAACGTCTGGCTCAAGAGCCATGCGTACATGAAGGGGCTTGTCATCAACCAGAACATGACGGGGAGCATCCTCCTCGGAACAGGGTCGCTCAACGTGGGGTCGGACGGCATCCGGATGGGAAGCGGACGTCTGATAGCAAATACCGGCAATATTTCCGGGTCCGGGAGCTTCACGCAGACAGGGGGTATTGTCCGGTTGGGAGCCATGAATCTTTCCCTTTCCGGAAGTCTATCGATCACGAAAGGTGCAGGCTCTTCCTACACGGAAGTGACATCCACGGGAACCATCGTTTTTAGCGGCAGGAGCGCGGATCAGAACCTTACCTTAGGTTCCACCATTGTTGGTTCTCTGAAAAACCTCACAGTCAATAACACAGCAGGAGGGACGTCCGACGATATTAATGTTGATGCTTCCTTCCTTGCCCTCTCGGGAGCCTTGCTGATCACGCAAGGGAATCTCAATCTCGAAGCAGCGGATGTTGCTCTTCTCGTGGAGAGCGGTATTACCATTGCCGATAACGCGCAGGCCACACTCACGATGGGATCTGGCAATCTCACGATGTCCGGGCATCTCGTCATCGGAGCGGAAGGCCGGCTGAACTTAACGGCGGATAACACGTTCACCCTCAATGGTATCAATCAGAATTTTGACACGAACAACCATCCGATCAACAACATCACGATCGGATCCAGCGGTACTGCGACCCTCACGAGCGATCAGAGCGTTACCGGAACGCTTCAGGTTAACACCGGCTCTACCCTCTCCCTCGGAACGTATACGGTCTACGCAACAGGAGCGACGATTATTAACTACGGTACGATTACCGAGGGAACGGGTTATATCAGTCATACGTCTTCCAATGTTCTCATTACTGATGCGAACTATGCCGAAGACGATACGCTGACACCCGGTTATGTGTACTTTACCGTGACTGACAGTGATGAAAACATTGATGGTACAGCGCAGGATACGATGGCGATTACTGTCACTGCATCGACTGGAGATTCGGAGCCTGTGACGCTCACAGAAACAACGAATACGTCGGGTATCTTCCGCGGTTCGATCTTGGCGACGTCGAGCACCAACTACGTGGCGTCGGATGGAGCATTAGAAATCACATCGACAGCAACAGTGTCGTTTACATACACGGATGCACAGGATACATCCGACACAGGGTCGGATTCTGCAACCCTGACCATTACTGCCAGCTCTGCGTCGAGTGCATCGACGGCAACCGGCGGTGGCGGGAGGCGGGGCGGAGGTTCAGTCCTCAGTGCCAGTGTGGCGACACAGACTTCCCAATCATCAGCCTCTGTCACAGCAGCGGGCGGGGATCTTCCACAAGTGCGGGGCAACCTTTCCGTCGTCATTGTCGGCAAAACGGTCGTGTTCCGGGATGTCCCTGTGTCTCAATGGTTTGCTCCTTATGTGCTCGCACTCGTGCAGGCGGGCGTCATCAACGGCTACCGCGATGCAGGCGGGAATCCAACAGGAGAGTTTAAGCCAGGGAACAGCGTGACGTACGCAGAAATTGCCAAGATGGCTGTAGAGGCTGCGGGACTTGAGCCGAAGAATGTCACACCGCAGATCCGTTCCGCGAGAGGTCAGTGGTCCGCAGGATACATTGCTGCACTCGAAGACCTCGGGTTGTCCGTCTTCTCATCGTCCTCGCTTGATGTGAACGCTCCGGCGCCGCGGGGTGCGGTGTTGCAGATCATTCTGGAGGCCTTCGGTGAGACTATCCTTGTTCCACAAGGAGGAGTCTACAGCGACGTCTCAGCCGGTTCGGCGCACGCGGGAGCTATCGAGTCCGCCACGGCAGCGGGGATCGTCTCAGGCGATGACGGCCGATCCACCTTCCGTCCCAATGCTTCGGTCAACCGTGCGGAAACGTCGAAAATCGTTCGCAACGCCATGCTGAAACTGGGAGAGTGATGTGTGTTTCAGGCACTGTAAAGAAAGTGGGCACAGCACCTGTGCTCATTTTCGTAGGGGCGTTTACTTCTCTGCCACGACCTTCACATTGAACTTCTGCACAAACTCTCCTGCCTTGAGGGCGGCCTCGAAGGTTCCGGTGGACTTGATGTGCTCGGCCAAATCGATAGCAGCCTCGTCGGCGGCAACCTGCAGTTGCTCCTGCAGCGCCTCTGCGATGTGCTTCTGGGTGATGGCGGCGTAGAGCTTGCCGGTCTTGGTGACCTTGCGGTGGAACACGAGTTCCTTGCCGGTGACCTTGCCTGCGACGCTGGAGCGCAATGCCATCTCGCGCTGCTTCTCTTCGGCGCGGCGCTTGATTTCTTCAGCGTAGCGGCGGCGCACCGTCGGGGTGGCCACGAGAGCGCGGCGGTCGGGCAGCAGACAATTGAGCGCGAGACCGTCTCCCACAATGAGCAGGTCGTTCTTCTTTCCGATGCCGGGGACGTCTTGGAGGAGGAGGATTTCCATAAGTGTGATGCGTCAAGCGCGTTTCACAAAGCCGCGAAAGTTTACGGACCGCGGGAGGTGCTGTCAAGGGTAAACTTTTATTCACACCTCCCCGGAATGCCCGTTATTGGCTTGTAAAGAGCCAGGGAAGGAAGGACCACCAGCTCTTGCCCTGCCGGAATTGTCGTTCCTGAAGGATGTACCACCGGTGCAGGGTGAGGAACCGGTCGGAATGCAGAGAAGGGTGCCCAATCGCCACGTTATGCACATCCTGGTGGTAGGCGAATGTGTAGAGAGGGGAGTAGAGGAAGACGGCGGGCACATCGGCGGCCAGCACCGTGCGCAGTTCCGCCAGCGCCTCTTGCCGCTCCTGCTCATTGAAGGTCTGGCGGATCTGTGTGAGGAGGGTATCGGCGCGGAAGGAGGAGTACTGCGAGAAGTTGTACGCATCCAGGCGCAGGCCCAGAGGCGCTTCGTCCACCCCCTGAATGCCGTCAGAGTGCCAGTAGGGATAGCTGTCTAAGTTATCGAGGAGGGATTGTCCGAAGAGCAGGATGTCGTAGTCGCGCGCAATGAGTTTCTTTTCGAATGCTGCACGGGTCTCGGGAACATCCAGCGTGATTTCGACGCCCAGCGGCGCCCACTGATCGCGAATGAGTTCGGCGGCCTTTTGATAGGATGGAGGTGATTCGCCCGTGAGCAGGCGCAGCGACAGTCGCTCGCCGCGCTCATTGACGCGGATATCCGTCTTGTCGTTGTCGGTTCTGAGCCGCAGCATTCCCTGCTCGACAGCCAGATCCTGCACGGTAATGCGCTCCTCCGTCGGGAGTGCGCCGGCGCGGCTCTGGAGGAACTGTTCCAGCAGGCCCTGCTCCAGTGCGGCCCGGCGGTAGTCGCGCGAGCGCGCGGTCCGCCAGACGATGGCGGAGTCGAGTACCTTGCCTTTCTCGTCAAAGAGCTGCACGAAGTTCTGGCCGAGCCTGAGCGCACCCGTTCCTCCGGCTGTGGGGAGGGCTACCACCCATGTTCCCGATGCCGTGGGATTGGCCACAACAGGGATGCCGTTGACGGTGGAGCCGATCTTGGACTGGGCGAGGGAACCGGTGAGGGTGAGAGCGGCTCCGGTGTCGAGCAGAACGATCGGCTCCATGTGCAGGAGCCCCGTTGCGTTTGTCTCGCGGATTTCCAGCAGGCGCTGGAGCCGGACTTTCTCGGGCAGGTTCCACTTGGATTCGAAGAGCGCGCCCTGGGCCGCCTTCGTATCGAAACTGTATCGCCAGTCAGAAGTGTCGAGCTCGAGGAGGGGCGTATCGACGATCACTTTCTCTGCAAGCGCATCGACGATGGCCTGCTTGTTGGTGCCCAGCTGCAACCCGAGCCGCAGCTTGGGATCCTGGAGGAAGGGGTGGTCCAAGTTGAAGAAGAGCGCGACGTACTGCGGCAGGGTGTAGTTGATGGCGGTGAACCGGCGCGGGACGATCGGCTCGCCTTCATCGTTGCGGGGCACGAGGCGCACACCATCCAGATTCCGGATGTCTGAGAGGAGCGTGTTGTAGTCCGGAAAAATGCGGAAGATGATGCGCTTGATGTAGGTCTCGGAATCAATGGGACGCGGAAACCTCTCCAGTGTCACCTCCGTCGATAGATCGGTCTGTACGAGGCTCTTGAACGCGTACGGTCCGGCGCCGACGGGTTTGAGACCGAAATCCAGAGCCTGGTCGATCTTGCGCACCGGCACCCCCTCGAACGCCCGTTTCGGCAGCAGGCCCAGTGTCAGGTTACTGGAGAAAAAAGTGTACGGCTCATCCAGAGTGAAGCGCACCGAGCGTGCATCGATCTTCTCCGCTTTGACACCGCGGAAGTTCTCACGCAGCAACGTATTGGGGAAATCCGCATCCTGCACGGTCTGGAAGGTGAACAGCACGTCCTCGGATGTGACGGGATGGGGATCCTCCTGCGTGGAATCGTGCCAGACGATGTTGTCTTTGAGCGTGAGGGTATACAGGCGCCCGTCGCGGCTGACGGCGAGTGTGGCGAGATCGTCTTCGATACGTTTCGCTTCGGGGTTGTACTTGAGCAAGCCCGAGAAGACGAGGGAGACGATGTCGCGGTTGACGTTGTTCGTGATGGTGAACCAGGGATTGAGCGGCTGGAACTGGCTGACGGATCCCTCGATGTAGGTGCCGCCCCGCTCCGGTCTCAACTCCGTATTCTGCAGATAGAACCGGCGGAGCAGCAGGAGGAGCGCCAGCAGGAAGACGAGTGCGAAGAACCGCAGCGCCCACTTCTGGAAGCGAGACACAATCCGGAAGAATTGGCGCGGATCAGACACCACGAAAAGAGGGAAGAGAAGTCCTCAAAGCCTTAGACGTACCACTGCAGGATCGAAAGGGCGAAGAAGATGATGCTGAGCCAGATGCTCACCTGATAGAGGAGCTTCTCGGCGCCGCGGCGCTGCACGTAACTGGTGCCGATGCCACCGAAGGTGGAGGAGAGTCCTGCTGCGCGATGCTGGAGGAGGATCGTGAGCGAGAGGAGCAGGCTCACGGCGACGAGGATGGAATGAATGAGTGTCATATCCCCCTGATTCTAGGGGAAGGTCACGTGCGGGGCAACGATCACGTCCTTTTTCACGTGATCTGATACACTTTCATTCTGTGGGTGGTTAGCTCCCACCTTCGCTCTACGTTACGCTTAAGCTACGGGTGGGCAAGCAGTTGGTTTTTGCTATGCTGTGGGCGCCGTTGGGTGGTTAGCTCAGTTGGTTTAGAGCGTCTGGTTTACACCCAGAAGGTCACAGGTTCGACTCCTGTACCACCCACCAACCTCTGCGAAGCGGAGGTGGACGGTTCTGCTGTGATGCTTCGCTACGGTTGGCAAGCCACAGCGTGCGAGGTTCGCTCATGGTCCTCATGCTGCGGTGCTCGGGCCACTGCTTTGCCGAGTCGAATGTTATCAAATCGCCAAATAAACAATGAATTCTCATAGAAAAGGGCTGTTTTGGTGGTAGCGGAAAGGAATTGACAAATGGATGAATTACGTTTACAGTAATCGCCTTTTTGTTTCCCCCATCCTGCCATGCGTGTGCATAGCCGATTGCAGATTCTGTCTGTTCTGAGCCTGATTGCAGGGCTCGCTGTGGGCGTACATTCCCTCACGGTTTCCGTTCCCTCTGATGCGGCTCTGGCCTCACCCGAGACGCGCCACATCTATCTGACCATTACGGACGGCCGTGACACGATCGAACCGGGGGGCTCGCTCACGTACGTCGCGATCATCCGCTCCGATGCGGAGCAGACGGAACTGGTGGATGCCACACTGACCCTGCCTGCCTACGTGAATCTCGTTGAGGCGAATTTCTCGGGTCACCGGGAGGGAAATACCGTGGTGTGGAACAATCTTTCCGTGGATCCGGTGGTGGGGCGCAGGTTGGTGGTGGATGTCTCGGTCGATCCGTTTGCCGAGATCGGCGGTACCATGACTGCAGAAATCGTGTGCGATGGCGAGCATGCCGCAGACGCGACGGTGATTGCGGGTCCGCGTCTGGTCGTGCTGCCTCCGGAGCTCCGTTTGCGCATGAGCGACGGCAAGGATTTCGCCGGTCCGGATGAAGAGCTGCGCTACGTGCTGACGGTGGAGAACCTTTCGGATGCAGATCGCGTTTTCGAGCTCCGTGGTGAGCTGCCCTCGACGATTTCATTCCTTGCGGCAACCGGCCAGTACCAGGAGCAGAACGGTTCCCTGGTCTGGAGAGATCAGCTCATTCGTGCAGGCGACGTGCGTACCTTCGAAGTGATGGCAGCCGTCGAGCACGATGTGGTGGACTTTACGAATATCGTCTTCAAGGCCTCCGTCGATGGCATTCCTTCGAGTGATACGACGATCGTGCAGCGACAGCCGGTCATTGAAGGCTTCAGTATCACGGTGTCGGATGGTCTGACGGAGGTGGCCGCTGCGTCCGCCGTCACCTACCAGATTCACCTGCGCAATGACGATGATATTCTCGCGACGGGCGTGGCGGTGAGCGCTGCACTTCCGGTCTACGCGGAATTCATGGAGGCCTCGAACGGCGGCATCTGGACGGGGAATAATGTCCGTTGGGATAACCTCACAGTGAGTCCGCATGGCGAACGCACGCTCACCGTTGCGGCACACGTCCGCACGGATGCCCCCATGGGTGCAACCCTCCGGATGACGGCCGAGACCCAGGGTCTGGTGGCAGTGGATCTCACCACGGTGGCCAATGTCGCACGCGCGCTCACACAGCGCGGAACACCGGCAACGCTCACGAAAGTCGCCGACCGTACAGAGGTGCGCCCGGGGGATACCGTCACGTACACCGTCACGCTTCGCAATAACACGGATCATCCGTTCAGGAATGTGCGCGTGGAAGATCGTCTGGATGAGCGCTTCATGTCCGTCGTGGGCGCGGAGCGCGGTCAGATGCAGGGCAATCGCCTGCTGTGGGTCCTGCCGGAGCTGGCTCCCGGGCAGCAGTGGACCGTGCGCTACAGCGTGGAGATCTCTTCGCGTGCGCCGCACGGCTTCGCCATCGACAATGTGGTGACCGCGTCCGGCGAAGGGCTCGAGACGCTCTCACTCACGGAAAAGGTGTACACGAGCCGGCTGGGGGTGGTGCGGGGTTTGCCGCCGGCGGGTGCAGCCTTCGATGCGATCTTCCTGATGCTCTCGGGTCTCGCAGGGCTCGGCCAGACCTTCGTCCTCAAGCGGCGCATCGTCTGATCCGAAACTCTCACTTGTGATGAAGAAGCGCACCCCGCGGGGTGCGCTTTTCGTTCACGTAGGAAAAGCGGGACCGATCAGCCTCCCATGGCGCTCAGGATCTGCTGCATCAGATCAATGATATCAGTGAAGGAGAGCTGGAAGGGGATATCGAGCAGGCGGGCGATGAAGAGGACGAGGAAGTACGCGATGAACGCGACGATGAGTCCGACGATCGCATAGCGAATGGTGTGCACTGCCTTCTTGATCTTATCTTCGTTGCCGGCCGAGAGGATGAACGAAATGCCGCCGATGATGATGAAGACTAAGCAGAGGATTGTGGCCGCGATCAGGCCCAGTGCAATGAAGACCGAGATAATCTCCATCGCGTTGCCGCCTTCGAGAAGTTCACGGAGCATCGGAGTAGGGGGGAAAGGGGAGGAGGAAATTAAGCGGCGAGAGAGGCCGAATCCGGTTCGAGAATTTTGAGATTCACGCGTTCCGCGGCATTGCCTCCGATAATGCGGATGAGGGTGCGCAGAGCCTTGACGGTCTGTCCGCCCTTTCCGATCAGCTTGCCCATATCGCGCTCACTCACGCGCACGGTGAGAAGGATGCCGAGCTCATCTTTCTTTCCTTCAATGACCAGTTGATCTTTGTCCTCACACAGGGCATCGAGCACGTACTGGAGGAACGCATAACCCGGGAGTGTCGCTGTGTCTTCTGACATACAGAGTGAAGTCTAGTCGCTTCGGTGGCTGTTGTGAAGCACCTTACGCCGCAGCGCTGGCCGGGGCTGCTTCTGCGGGGGGAGGAGCGGGGGGAGGGGCTGCGGGGGCGCTGGCAGCGGCTGCTGCAGGAACCTCTTCGCTCTTGGATTTCTTCTTGGTGTAGCGCTGGATGAATTTCTCCATCCCTTTCATGCCCTGTTTCTGGAGCAAACGGGCTGCGGTGTCGCTGAGGGCGGCGCCGCGCTGCATCCAGAATTCCACACGGTCCGTCTTCACCTCGAGCACTGCGGGATCGCGTGCGGGCAGGTAGTGGCCGATAATCTCCAAAAACTTGCCCTTCACCGGTCGTGCCTTCTCGGCGACGACGAGACGGTAGGTGGGCAGATTTTCGCGGCCGGTGCGTTGCAGTCGAATGATGAGCATAATGCGTGAGAGACAAACCTACGGTTTTTCTCTCACGGGCTCACTTTTCCCCTGAGAGGTGCGGCTCCAGCGCGGGAACCCGCGAGACCCGCGCTTCGCCGCGATTATTCTTTTTCGGCGGAGCAAGATTTGCTTGCGAGTCAGAAAGAAGCACGCCTGTACCGTAAACAGGCTGGCTGAGTGTAAAGAAGTGCGATGGACCGTGCAAGCGGGAATGGCGCTTTCCTCAGGTTTTTTTTCGTTCCGGCTCCGCGCGCGTCCGGACGAGACGAATGGTGCGAACGGGAAGAAATCCGCACTCCTCGCGGAGGAAGATCTTGAGGTGGGGGAGGGCGGCCAGGCACTCCTGGGCGGCGGAGGACTGGTCGCATTCAATGAGGAGGGTGCCGTCTTCCTGCAGAGCGCGTGGGGTGAGGATGGTCCGGTGGGCAGGCAGGTGCTCAGACAGCCATGCGCTTGCCCGGTGCAGGACGAGGGCGGCATCGGCATGCTGTGTGAGGCCGCGCTTCTGCAGAACTGCCGGAAGGATGTGGCTGAGGCGATCCATACGTGAGAGGGGTGGGCCTCTCAGTCTAGCGTAAGGTAGGATGAGTTGGCTATGACTGATTCAAAGCACACGGTTCTCTTCCTCGATCAGTACGGGGATATCGGCGGGGGACAGCGGATCCTGCTGGACCTGGTGTCCGGCGCGCGCTCGCGTGGACTAGAGGTGCGTCTGCTCTGTCCTGTTGGTCCGCTCGCCGAAGAAGCGGCGCGGCGCGGCGCCCGGGTCTATCCGCTTTCTCTCCCGCATGTCCAAAGCGGGCGGAAGACTCTTCGCAACTATGTGCGCATGTGGTTCTTCTCGCGCCGCGTGGCCCGGGAACACCAGGCTGCGGCTGAAGGATGCCACCTGCTCGTGGTGAACGGGTTGCGTCTGTTGATGGTCGCGCGGGTCTGGGGGGAACGGTTTGCGTTGCCGACCGTTCTCTATCTGCATGGCGTGCATCACGGCATCGCGCAGTGGCTCATCGCATCTTTCCTCCGGCGTCCGCGCACCGCGGCGATCGCACCCTCCCCGTTCGTGGCCGCCCCGTTCATACACCTCTCCAACGTGCATGAGATTGCGAACTGGGTTGCACCGGAATTCCTCTCGTCTCCCCGCGACTCGCTCACGCTTCGACGTTCACTCGCGATCACCGATGAGGATCCCATCGTGCTCGTGCCCGGGCGGCTCTCGGTGACGAAAGGACAGCTGCTCATCCTGCAGGCGCTCGCTCTGCTGCATGATGTTCGTGCGCACTTCGTCTTCGCAGGTGCGCCGCTCTTTGAGGAGAGAGGGAGCGACGTGGAAACCGCAATTCGCCGAGCAACGGAACTGGAGCCGGGACGCGTGCACCTGACGCACTGGGAGCAGCCGCTCCCCGCTCTCTTCGACGGAGCCGATCTGGTGATCGTTCCCTCGGTCTGGCAGGAACCATTCGGGCTTGTGGCACTCGAGGCCATGGCGCGGTCACGGCCGCTCATCGTCACCGATCGGGGGATGCTGCCCCGCCTGGCAGGGGACGGACGGTTTGCGGAGGTGGTACCGGCGACTGTCGAGGGAATCGCCGGCGCCATCCGGTGCTGCTTGCAGGACCCGTCGACATGCGTGCGTCGCGCGATGGGGGGGCGTGCACAGGTGGAGGACGCTTATCACCCTGCCCGGCAGATGGAAAAAGTGTTTGCCCTCTTCGACCGCCTCTGCCACACATGACAATCGGCGAGCTCCTCCAGACCAGTGGAATAGACAGGGCCGATGCCGAGCTGCTGGTCGCCGCCGCGATGAAAAAGTCCCGCACGTGGGTGATTGCGCATGCAGACGATGCCGTGGATGCAGCCGAAAACCGGAAGATCGCCGCGTCGTTCCTCCGCCGGCAGAGCGATGAGCCCGTGAGCTACATCACGGGAGAGAAGGAATTTTTCAAGCGGATGTTCTCCGTCACCCCCGACGTGCTCATTCCGCGCCCCTCCACCGAGCTTCTCGCCGCTGTCGCGCTCGAGATGATCGACCATCCGCACGATAGGGTGCGCGAAGCGGAGGAGGGAATTGCCGTGCTGGCGCATGTCCTCAAGCCCGATAGGCATCCATTCCTCATCGCGGATATCGGCACGGGTTCCGGGTGCATCGCGATCACACTGGCGCTGGAACGTCCGGATCTTCAGGTGATCGCAACCGATGTGAGTGTGGGGGCGCTCACGGTCGCGCGCAGGAATGCCGATCTCCATGCCGTTGCAGGTCGGATGCGATTCTTACAGGGGGAGGATCTGCGGCCGGTGCAGGATGTATCGGAGCCGTTTCTGCTGGTTTCGAATCCCCCCTACATTTCCGTGGGAACGCCGCTCATGCGCGATGTCGCCGCATTCGAGCCTCATGCTGCCCTCTTTGCCGGCGCGGACGGGCTCGCCGTGCTCCTGCGGATTTGCCGTCAGGCCCGCGCACATCCGCAGTGCGTGGGGGTGGTGCTGGAGTGCCAGCAGAACCAGGTGACCGCGCTTCTCAAGGAGCTCAAAGATTGATACGCTCTTGCCGTGCAGAAACTTCTTCAGTCACTCGGCCCCGTGTGCGCGGTCATCGGCGCGCAGTGGGGGGATGAGGGGAAAGGAAAGGTGATCGATCTTCTGTCGGAACACTACGACACCGTTGCGCGTGCGTGCGGCGGCGCGAATGCCGGTCATACCATCGTCGTCAAAGGCACGAAGCATATTTTCCACCTGCTCCCGTCCGGAGCCCTTCATCCGCATACCACCGTCGTGATCGGGTCGGGGTTGGTACTGCACCTGCCGACGTTGCTCGAAGAGATCCGGCTTCTGAAGGAGGCAGGCATTGATGTGTTGCCGCGGCTCTTCATTGCGGAGGAGGCACACATTGTCTTTGAATTTCATAAAGCCATTGATCTCGCGCTCGAGGAAGAGCGTCGCAAGAGGGAAGGGAAGGGCATCGGCACCACGGGGCGGGGCATCGGGCCGGCGTACACGGACAAAGCATCGAGGGATGGAACGCGCATGCAGAGTCTTCAGGGGGACATGCGGCCGGTTCTCGAGCATCATGCCGAACGCGTGCAGCGCCTGTACGGCGTCACAGTCGACATCGAGAAAGAGCTTGCCGCACTCGCACCGGCGCAGAAGCTTCTGAAGGATCACATCGTCGATACCGTGAAGCTTCTTCACGATCAGCTGGGCGCAGGCAAGAAGCTTCTCGTCGAAGGCGCGCAGGCCAGTCTTCTAGACCTCGATCACGGCACGTACCCCTATGTCACGAGCAGCCAGACCACCAGTGCGGGTGCCCTGCAGGGATTGGGCATCGCGCCGCGTGTTCTTACGGCTTGTATCGGAGTGGCGAAGGCCTACTGCACGCGCGTGGGGGAAGGGGATTTTGCAACGGAAGTGACGGGAGAGACAGGCGACCGGCTCCGTACGCGGGGAGGGGAGTACGGTTCCACGACGGGGCGCCCGAGGCGATGCGGGTGGCTGAGCATTCCCGATCTCCAGCGTGCCGCGATGGTGAACGGCTTCACGCACTGGAACATCACCAAGCTCGATGTGCTCGATGAAGAAGCTGAGATCCCTGTCTGTGTCGGCATCGGATCGGACGGAAAGCCAGCATGGAAGAAGCTTTCGGGCTGGAAGACATCGACGGTCGGGATCACGGAGTTTGCGAAGTTACCGAAAGAGGCGCAACAGTATTTGCAGTTCATCGAGAAGGAGACGGGTGTCCCCGCTTCGCTCGTCGGCACGGGGCCGGGAAGGGAGCAGATGATTGTACGATAGGCATGAAAGGGCCACCTACGGTGTCCCTCTCATGAGTTATTCCCCCCACCTCAGTTTCGTCCGCAGTGTTGAAAGAAAGGTATCCTGTTTCCTCCGGAGAAATTTGACCGTGTCTTTGGCCATCGAGCAGTGCACGTGGTCGCGATCCTGCAGGGGAACGTACATCTGGCCGTCGATCGTCAGGTTCACGTCCACATCGGCGAACTTGCGCACTTTCATGTGCACGCCCACATCCACCTTGCTCTTGCCGCTGATCACCACCGGCTTCTGCGAGAAGCTGTAGGGATTGATGGGGGTCAGGATGATCGCCGAATCGAAGGCGGGGTGCACGATGGGGCCGCCGGCTGCGAGTGAGTAGGCGGTGGAACCGGTCGGTGTGGCGACAATGAGCCCGTCGGAGCGGTAGGTGGTGAGAGCTTCTCCGTTCACGGCAGTCTCCAGGTCGATGAGGCGGGCAATCGTCCCTTGGGCGATTACGGCTTCGTTGAGGGCGTGGCCCGCGAAGAATGTTTTGCGTTTGCGCACTGCCTCGACCTTGAGAAGTCCGCGCTCATCAATCATCCCTTCCCCGTTCAGGAGGGCAGGGAGGATGTGGTTCGCTTCGTCGAGTTCGATTTCCGCGAGGAACCCGAGCGTGCCCCGATTGACACTCAGGATGGGCACCGAAAAATCCTTCATCTCGCGAATCGCGCGCAGGACTGTGCCGTCGCCCCCGATCACCAGCATGAGGTCGATCGTGTGCTTGGGATCCATGGGCTCGCATTCCCGTGCGCAGGGGACATCGTGGATGCGGGTGGGATCCACGGCGACTTTGCACTTGAGAGAGCGAAGGATCTTCAAGATGCGCGCGACTGCTTCATCCTTGTGGTCGAAGCCGGATTTCACGGTGAGGCCGATCTTCGTGAAACGACGCATGGGGCCAGTGTACAGGCTTACAGGCACCCCTGGACACCAGAAAGGAACAGATCGACCGTTCGTTTCCAGCTGAAGGTATTGGCCTGCTGCGGCCCCAATGTCCGCAGACGGGCACGGAGGGAGTCGTCGGTGAGGAGGGTCTGTAGTCCACGGCTCAGGTCAGCGCTGTCTTCCGGATCCGCGAAGAGGGCGGCATCGCCGGCCACTTCCGACAGGCTGCCGCGCCTGCTCGTGAGCACGGGCACGCCGCGCTGCAGGGCATCCAGAACCGGCATGCCGAATCCTTCGTAGAGCGAGGGGAGTGCGAAGACGGTGGCATGTGAGAGCAGCTCTTCGTACTCGGCATCCGAGACGTACCCGCGCCAGGTGACACCCGGGGTTTCGCGCGCACTGCGGATGATCTCGCGGTCACTCCAGCCGCGTCCTCCGGCGATGACCAGTTGCGTGCGCTGACGCAGAGCTTCGGGCAATAGCGCGAACGCCTGAATGAGCCGCAGTTGATTCTTGCGCGGGCAGAGGGTGCCGATGCTGAGGATCGTGCGCCCGTCGGGGGTCGCGAGGGGGGCGGAGGCGCGGTAAGGTCCGGCGAAGATGACGGAGACGTTTTCTTCCGGCAGAAAGCGGTAGCGATTGAGCAGGTCGTGCCTGGTGGCCTCGCTGATCGCGCAGACGTGGCAGGCGGCCGATAGTGCCCGGCGGAGTGTGAGACGCTCGATGATTTGGGCTTTTTTCTGGTGCGGTTCCCCGCGAAAGGCGATGAGGTCATGGACGAGTGGGATGACCGGCACGTTCCCGCCGATCATGAAGGGAACGATGAAGCTCGTCGGACTGAAGGAGGTGATGTCCTTGCGATGAGCGGTCAGCCACTGTGCCGCCGAGAAGTGCCAGCGGAGTCCCGCAGGCAGCACCACGCTCTGCACCGACGGACGTTGCCAGGCGGCGGGGAGCGGCTGGTGGCTGAGGAGGGTCAGCGGCAGTTCCCGCGTGAGCAGCTCGTCGACGAAGCAACGGGTCCAGCGTGCCTTGCCCGTGGGGTGTGTGCTCAGGGCTTCCCGGACATCAATGGCGAGTCGACGCATAGGGACAGTCTAGTGATGGACCGTTCAGGGTGCTATGCTTCCCGGCGATGGCTTCCCAATTTTTCCGGAAGATGATGGGGTTGGAATTGGAGGAGAAAATCCTCAATGCGGGGGCTGTTGTGGCCATCGTCGGTGTCTTTCTGCCCTGGATCGGCGGCGAGCAGCTGGGCGGGTCGACCGTGTCCTATTCCGGGTTCGGCTTCTACACCACGATCATCGGTGTCAGCGTCTTCGCCCTGCAGCTCTTCGTGCTGCTCATCACCCTGATCCCGCTCACGGGGGGTCCTGTTCTGGTGCGCAAGCGCTACCGCGAAATCGTGCGGCTCTGCGCCACGGCAGAGGCGACGATTCTCATCCTGGCGGCGCTCTCGGTGCTCATCAAGGTGACCTTGGATCTTGCCCGCATGGAGATCCGTTTCGGTATTTACGTCTCGCTCATCGGCAGTCTCGTCGCCCTGTTTGAGACATTCCTGCGCTTTCAGGAACAGCGAAAAAGCTTCGTGCAGGAGCTCTTCCGTCATCCGGAGGAGGATGCGCTGCCGGTGGATAAAGAGGAATTTTTCGAGGCTCCACCCCCCCCACCCCCTCCGCCGCCCCCTCCGCCCGAGGAGCACCGCATGTACCGGTGAGGACTTTTGCAACTTCTCGCTTATGTCTCTGCGGATCATGCTCTAGAATGGGGGCATGCCAGAGTACGCCGATTCCGATTTCTTCTACTTCGACACCGAGAAGCGCGTGATTATCGGGCCGGTGCAGTGGTCGAAGACCGGCACTGTGCAACCGCTCGAAAAACCGGAGACACCCGGAGAAGGACCCGAGCGCAAGTGGCGGGGCAAGCGGCGCAAGGAGTACTACATCTGGGGCACCTACCGGTCCCTCAAGCGTCTGTACAACCTGGAGGGCAAGACGAGGCGCGAAGAGAACACGCAGACGCTCGACGAAGCCATGGAGCGCTCGCTCAAAGAACCCTACTGGAATTCGGCGCCTCCGGTCGAGCAGCCGTTAGCGAGCCAGTGAGGCGCAGACGCGGGCCACTTCGTTCTTGGAGCCGATGATCAGCGGGCAGCGCTGGTCCACGGCAGTGATCGGAATATCCAGAATTTCCTTCTCGCCGTCCGTTGCGGCACCTCCTGCCTGTGCAGCGAGATAGGCGAACGGGCCGCACTCAAAGGCGTGGCGCAGTTTGCCCTGCGGATACTTCTTGCTCGCAGGGAAGGTGAAGATGCCCTGCCCTTTGCTGAAGATGTGATGGACGTCGGCGACCAGGCAGCCGGAGTACCGCAGGGTCATCTGCTGCGCCATCCACGATTCCACGATGTCGCGGTATCCGTCGGTCTCGTCGATGCCGCGCAGGTTTCCCGGGCTGAAGTTCTTGGCGTTGTCGCCGATGCCCAGATGCTCACGGAGCAGGACGAATTCCCCCACATCATTCAAGAGGAATTCGTGCACGCCGCTGCCCGTGGAGTACACGAACAACGTGCGCGGTCCGTAGAGGACGTAGAGAGCAGCCACCTGTTCGCGCGGGGTGTGCCCGATGATTTCTTTGCCTTCGTAGATGCCGAAGATGGAACCGATGGCCAGATTGGCATCGACGAGGGAAGAGCCGTCTAAGGGGTCGAACGTAACGGAGTAGGGGGCATCGGGCGAGAGCTCCACGACGGTGTCGTGCTCCTCGCAGGCGTAGGAGGCCACGAGGCGATTCTCGGCGAGATGCTCCTGGATGATGCGGTCACTGAGCACATCGAGCTTGACCTGTTCCTCGCCGAACATGTTCACCGATCCCGCGAGGCCGGCCTCTGTCGTCTTGATGGCGTAACTGATGTACTTCGCGGCGCGCGCGAGATCATTGATGAGGTGCCGCAGCTTGTCGGGTGCCTTGGAAACGTGAAAGAGGTGGCCGTTGAGGCTGCGCTGTTCTGCCGGGACGGAGGGGGAGGGGGTCAGGGGGTGAGGGGGGAGGGATTACCGGAGCAGCGTGCCGACCTGAAGGGTCATCTCCGTCACGCGCATCGCGTAACCCCACTCATTGTCGTACCAGGCGAGTATTTGCACCAGATTTCCGTCGATGACATTCGTCGAATCCAGATCCACCGTGCTGGAATGCGGATCGCTGAGGTAATCGGATGAGACGAGGAGGCCTTCTTCCACCGCCAGAATGCCTTTGAGTTCTCCTTCCGACGCCTCGCGGAGCTTGCTGTTGATTTCTGCGGGGCTCGCCGGAGCGTTCAGTTCGAGCACGAGGTAGGCCGCCGAGACATCGGGGATCGGAATGCGCAGCGCCATGCCGTCCAATTTTCCTTTGAGGTGCGGGAATACTTTGCCCACTGCTTTGGCAGCACCAGTCGTCGAGGGAATGATATTGAGCGCTGCGGCGCGCGCGATGCGCAGTTTCGAGCTTTCTGTGGCGTTGTCGAGGAGATTTTGGGAGCTGGTGTACGAGTGCGTAGTGCACATGAGGCCGCGCTTGATGCCCTTCCAGGAATCCAACACCTTGATGACCGGCGCAATACAGTTCGTAGTGCAGGAAGCGGCACTCACGATCGGTAACGCGCTCTTCAGGAGGTCATCGTTCACGCCGCGGACGATCATGGGTGTGTCGTCCTTTGGAGGGGCAGTGATGATGACGGCTTTCGCTCCTGCGGTCAGGTGTGCCTGTGCCTTCTCGCGCGTGCGGAACTTGCCCGTCGCTTCGACCACCACATCCACCTTGAGGTCTTTCCAGGGACATTTGGCCGGATCTTTTTCCCGAATCACGCGGACGGGTTTTCCTTCGATGCGCAGGTCTTCGCCCTCTACCTCCACGGCACGGTCACATCTGCCATGGAGCGTGTCGTACTTGAGCAGGTACTTGCGCATCGCCGCATCACTCGATGCATTGATCGCAACAACTTCCACTTCCTGTGGGAACCGCGTGAGGAGCTGGCGGTGGACGATCCTTCCGATGCGTCCGTATCCATTAATGGCTACTCTCAACATGGATGAATGATACGCAAACTTTCGCCGAAGGCAAACCGGCCAGTTACGCTCTCACGCCTCATCCAAACATTCCCACGAAGATGCCCAGAACTGCGAAGAAGGCTCCGATGATCCACAGGCGCATGGTCACCTTGCTCTCGCCCCACTGCAGGGCTTCGAAGTGATGGTGCAGGGGGGCGGCACGGAACACTTTCTTGCCGCCACGGAGTTTCTTGCTCGTCAGTTGGATGATGACTGAGAGCATCTCAATGACGAAGACGAAACCGACGAGTGGCAGCACGAGCACCTGGTCGATCATGAGAGCGATGACCCCGAGTACGCTGCCGAGCGCGAGTGCGCCCGTATCACCCATAAAGAAGAGGGCGGGGGGAACGTTGTGCCACAGGAAGGCAGTGGTCGCCCCTGCGGAGACCGCGCAGAATGCGGCGAGAACAGTCAGACCTTTGAGATAGGCGAGCACCGCGAATGCAAGAAAAGCGATGGTGAGCAAACCGCCTGCCAGTCCATCCAGCCCGTCCGTGACGTTCACGGCGTTCGCCGTTCCGACGATGATGAAGATGAAGACGGGGATGTACCACGCTCCGAGTGCCAGGGATCCATTGAAGGGCACGTGAATCGTATCGTAATCCAGTTTGAAGTAGAACCAGAGTGCTCCGGCTGTGGAGAGGGCGAGGAGTGTCAGGAGTTTCGGGAGCCAATCGAGGCCGCGCTTCTTGCCGACGCAGTGCACATTGAGCAGGTCATCTATGGCACCGAGGAGCCCGAAAGAGACGAGCATGAAGAGCGGAAGGTAGACCTGTCCGCGTTGGAGAATGGAGCGCTCCACGATGCCGAAGTACGAGAGAGCGCGCGACAGGAGCACGGTCACCAGAATCGATCCCCAGATGAGAATGCCTCCCATGGTGGGCGTGCCGGACTTGTTGCGGTGGAACCAGGTGAAGACCGGCGCTGTTCCGCCGTCCACGGTCTCGGTTCTCAGCTGCTTGCCGATGCGGTATTTCACGAGCAGGCGGTAGTACCAGGGTGTGACGAGGCTGCCGATCGCGAAAGCGATGAGCGCGTAGAGGAGGATCGCGATGAGCGGAATCTCGGGCCGGACAGGGATGAACTCTTGCATAGAGGCAGAGTAGCACGATGCCGTTCCTAGCCCTAACCCTAGCCCCAGGCATAGGGTGAGGAATAGGGTGAAGGATTAGGCGGAATGTACTTTATCAATATCGTAGAACCGCATCTGCTCTTTCTTGAAGAGGAGTTCGACGCGGCCGATGGGGCCGTTGCGGTGCTTGCGGATGTAGATGTCCGTCACGCCGGGGCGGTCGCTATCCTCCTCGTAGTAGTCTTCGCGGTACATCATCAGTACGACGTCGGCATCCTGCTCGATGGAACCCGAATCGCGCAGGTCCGAGAGCTGCGGGATATTACCCGGGCGGCTCTCGACGGCACGTGAGAGTTGTGAGAGAGCGACGATGGGCACGTGGAGTTCGCGTCCGAGTTGTTTTAAGGAGCGCGAGATTTCTGAAATTTCCTGCACGCGGTTGCCGGCGTAACTGGCGTTGCCCGTGCTCATGAGTTGCAGGTAATCGATGATCAGGAGCTCTAAACCGTGTTCCATCTGGAGTCTACGTGCCTTGGCCCGCAGCTCCGGAATAGTGGAGGCGACGGAGTCATCGATAAAAATATTCGCCTTGTTGAGTTCATCCATAATCGGGCCCATGTTCTGAAAATCGGTGTCATCCAGTTTGCCGCGCTGCAGTTTCCAGGAATCCACGCCCAGCATTGAGGCGAACAGGCGGTCCACCAATTGCTCCTTGCTCATTTCGAGCGAGAAGATGCCCACGTTCTTGCGGCCGCGGATAGCGGCATTCTGCGCGATATTGAGGGCGAGGGCGGTTTTACCCATGCTGGGGCGTCCTGCAATGACGACGAGATCACTGGGCTGCAGGCCCGAGAGTTTCATGTCGAGGGATTTGAACCCGGTGGGCACGCCCTTCACGCTGTCTTCATCCTGCGCCTCGTGCATCTCGGCGAAGCGCTCGTAGCGGGCAGCGAGCACATCGCGAATGTGGATGAATTTGTCTTTGAGGTACATGTTCGAGATCTCGAAGACGGATTTCTCGACCTGATCCAAGAGTTCGGCGACCGGTTTTTCCTCTTCGTAGCCGAGCCCCGTAATGTGCTGCCCGGCGGCGATGATGCGGCGGTGCACGGCTTTGGTCTTCACGATCTGGCCGTACTGGTACACGTGCGAGGAGGTGGGGACCTCGGAAGCGAGCTCGGCGAGGAATGAGCTGCCGCCGGCCTTCTGCACCTTTTCGTTCGCGGCAAGCTTCGTCGAGACGGTGACGAAATCTACCGGCTCGTGACCCATGTAGAGGTCATGGACCCCTTGGTAAATCTCACGCAGGGTCGGGTCGTAGAAATCCTGCGGGGTCAAAAAATCACTCACTTTGATCACGGCCTCGGGATCCACCAGGAGTGCGCCGAGCACTGTCCGTTCGGCCTCGATAGAGTGCGGCTGTGTAGTGATGGCGGGGGTCGTTACTGCCATGAGGACCGGATTGTAATGACTCGGGGCTCTGCGGCAATGAAACCCGCTTGAAGAGGACCTAAAATGCTCTCTCTTGTGAGAGAGAATTGTGGAAGGAGTGTGGAAAGATCAACAGGGAAAATCTTCACAGTCCTTCCTTCCGTGCGTAGAAGAGCAGGCCAAAAGCACTGGGCAGGTGCACGTGGGAGCTGCCGCAAACCTTTTCAATGGCCTCTGGAACGGAGCATTCGTAGGTTTCGATCAATTCCGTATCATCGGGCGGAAGAGGATCGGGCGTGAGCTTTCGCGCGACGAAGACGTGGTTGATGGAAGGGAAGCCTTCGGAATGGCTCCCTTTGCACAGGAAAGAGATGTCGTCTGCCCGGTAGCCCGTTTCTTCCTGCAGTTCCCGCAGGGCAGCCGCCTTCGGATCCGGCTCTTTGTTCACGCGCCCTGTGGGGAGCATCCAGATGTAGTCCTTGAAGAATGGACGGAATTCACGGATGAGCACGACTTTCCCTGCATCGGTGATGGCAATGATGTGAGCGGTATCGCAGCGGGTGACGCGTGCGACGCGCTTGACCTTGCCGTTCGGGAGGGGGGCTTCCTCGAAGGTGACACGCCAGCCGTGGCCTGAATAAAGCTCTTCCATTGAGGTTATTGTATACCTTTCTGCTCCGCTCGTTAGGATTTGGGACAAAGGATGAAGGACTAAGGACAGAGGACTAAGGACGAAGTGCTTTCAGATGATCCATTTTTGTAATAAGAGCATTGAGAAGCCGCTGCACCTCACGACAGTCTCTCAACAACTCATCATGCTTGTTTTCTATGAGGTAGTCGACTTTATGGCAGTAATAGAGAAAGCTCATAACTTCGGTAAGTTCTCCACGCGCTTGCACGTATTTGTGCATCTTATCGGCGAATGTGTACCGACCGAAACCCTCTGCGATATTTGCTGCAACAGAGAGGATCGCGCGACGTAATTGTGGCGTGACGCCGAATTGCTCATCCTTCGGGAATTCCTTGGTGGCACGATGGATGCTGATCGCAAGAGCCATCGCCTTCTGCCAGGGTCCGAATATTGTGAAGTCCCTTTCCATAACTCACGATCTCTTAGTCCTTAGTCCTCTGTCCTTAGTCCTTAGCCCTTTCCCCTTTGTCCTAAATCTCCGCTGCTTTCCGGACCTCCTTTTCCAATTGCTCCGTCAGTTTCATCTGCTGGGCGAGCGTGAGGCAGGCGGCGATGCGACCCTGCCCGAGTGCCTCTTCTCCGTAGCGGAAGTGCGTGCCGGATTTTTCGACGATGCCGTATTTGACCCCGAGATCGAGCAGATCCCCCTCGCGGTTGATGCCCTTGGCATAGAGGATGTCGAACTCGGCCTGCCGGAAGGGCGGAGCGATTTTGTTCTTCACGACTTTTACGCGGGTGCGGTTGCCGACGATTTCCTGGTCCCCTTCGCCTTTCTCGAGGATTTTATCGATGCGGCGCACATCCAGACGGACGGAGGCGTAGAACTTGAGGGCGTTGCCGCCCGTGGTGGTCTCGGGATTGCCGAACATCACGCCGATCTTCATGCGCATCTGATTGATGAAGATAATAGTGGTATTCGTCTTGCTGACGATGGCCGTGAGTTTGCGTAACGCCTGGCTCATGAGGCGGGCATGCAAACCCAAATGGCTGTCGCCCATCATGCCCTCAATTTCCGCGCGCGGTGTCAGGGCCGCCACGGAGTCCACGACAATCAGGTCGATGCCGGCTGAACGTACCAAGGTCTCGGTGATCTCGAGGGCCTGCTCGCCGTCATCCGGCTGCGAGACCAAGAGGGCATCGATATCCACGCCGATCTTCTTGGCGTACTGCACGTCCAATGCGTGTTCCGCATCGATGAAGGCTGCCTTGCCGCCGCGTTTCTGCGCCTGTGCGATCACGTGGAGCGCGAGGGTGGTCTTGCCGGAAGATTCGGGACCGTAGATCTCGACGATGCGGCCTTTGGGAATGCCGCCACCGAGTGCGATGTCGAGGGAAGTGGCACCGGAAGGGATGCATTCGATCTTGACGGCGTGTTCGTCACCCATGCGCATGATGGCTCCGGCGCCGTACTGTTTTTCGATCTGCGCGAGAGCGGCCTTCAGGGCTTCCTCTTTCGGATTCTTACTGGTGGAGTGCGTTGACTCTTTTGGCAGAGTGGTCATATCGGCTTTGGAAGAAAGTGCTTTTGCCATGGTAGGGTTGAGGAAAGAGGGGAGAAAGGTGTAAATTCGTACACCAATGTACTCATCCTGATTACCATGCGCAATGACAATCTCTTGCAGAATAAGACAAAGAGTGATGGTGTATTATTGTACACCAGGTGAGGAGCCTGCGGGGGCGGAAACGGACCGGCAGCGGCCGATATTTTCTTTGAAATCCGTGATGGCGCAGTACTGACCGGGAGGACAGAGGATGCCGGCCGTGCCGCCGCAGGGGGCGCCGTCTGCGGCACCGGAGGTCGCAGAGCCGCTGCGTGAACTTGCAGTGGCTCCGAACTGCAGCGAGCTTAAGAAGGCCATCCACTGTGCGCGCAGCACTTCGGCTTCCTCCGGGGCTTTTGGCGGGGTGAACGTGAGGGTGAGCAAATCTGCTCCGCGTTCCACCGCCATGATCTCTGTTCCGCTCTCCCGATCGGTGCGACGGATGGCGTGTTTGCCTGCAATGGTGAAGGGCACACCGTCGGAGGGGAGGGGAGTTTGCTTGGCAAGGGAGATGGAGATCAGCGGAGTAGCACTCCCTTCGAGCACGAAGACAGTGGCACCCGCCTGCGTTGCCATCATCCAGGAGCGTGGGGCCTGCCCCTTGAGATCGAAGGCCGGCAACGAAACACTCTGCTGGTCCTTCTCCACCGTCTGTGCATCCTCCGCGACGAGCACTGGCAGGAGGGTCGGGTCGGAATTTGCCTCAAAGACTCCGCGGATGACGACGTTCTTCCCTTCGAGCGATCGCAGGTTCACCGAGGTGCTCTCGACGAAGCAGAGGCGCTTGCCGCCCTCGGTGAGGAGGTGCGATCCACGGCGCAGGGTAGAGATCTCTGCGGGGATGAGGGTTCCCGTCATTGTCTGTACGCCTTCGGGCAGGAACGCGGGAGGGGTCTTCTCCCAGCAGGCGGTGAGGAGGAGCGAGCTGCCCAGGAGCAGGAAGACGGGAAGGCGTTTCATGTCTCTATTCTCCGCGCAGGAGAGGCCTTTCGGCAAGGAGACGTTTCGCAGAAAAAGAGGCCCGGATGGACCTCTTTCCATTGGTAAGGGGAAGGGGAGCACTACTTCTTCTTGCTCGGATCGAAGGCGTAGACGGCGCGGCCCACGCGGGTGAAGTAGGGCATCTTCTGCAGATTCAGGGAAATCGTGCCGACCTTTACGGTCCGCTGCTTGCCGACTTCGGCAATGATCTCTTTCTTGCTTAAGGGGCCTTTCTCTTTGAGGATCCGCTCAATGACATCGGCGACTGTTCCGGGCTCGTAGCCCCACTCGCTCAAGGCGTAGAGACCGCGGCCCACGAGTACGAACTGCGGGTAGCGGATGAGCTCGTTGTGCACCGCCTGCACCGTGACGTTCTTGTGGTCGAACTTGGCCTCGCGGATGCGGTTGGCGATCTCCATGAAGTGGAGCGGCTCGCCCGATTTCTTCAGGATGATTTCGACCTTGTCGCGGATACTGCGGGGACGGACGAACCTCCACTCGGTGAGACCCCACCCCTCCGGAATTTCTTTGAGACGCTCGTCGATCTTGAGGCACGAGAGGATGAGCTCGCGGCTGGGGACCCTGCCCTCGAACAGATTCATCGACTGCACGGCCGAGACGATCTCGTCGGCCTGCATGCAGGATTTACGCTTCTTGAGGATCTTGGTCACGCTGTTGACGATGAGCAGGATATCCTCCATGGCGAGAGAATCTAAGCGCCAGAACGGTACGAAGGTGTTGCTGCGGCTGCCGAGGGACATCTCGTGATCGATGGAGAAGGAGAGACGCAGCACCGAGCCATCCACCTGGGCACTTCCCTGGATGCGGCGCAGCACCATCGAGATGAGCTCGTCTTCGCGCAGGAGCCCCCCATGCACGCGCAGAATGCCCTTGGCGAGTGCGTTCACTTCATCCAAGCGCGTCGTGCGCACAGTGCGCTTGAGCTTGTTTAAGGCGATGGATTCGATCTGCCGGATGCGCTCGCGCGTCACGTTGAACTGTTTCCCGATGCGCTCGAGGGTCTGTTTCTGGTTTCCCTGCAGCGCAAACCGTCTCTTCACGACTGTCGCCTCTTTCTCGGTGAGAACGAGGAAGAGATTATCGAGTAACTCCTGCAGGTTCAGCGTGATCTGGGGTGCAGTGGCTGTCTGCGGAGTCGTCGTGGAGGCGGCCTGGGGAGCGGTCATCAGCAGGGGGGAAAGAACATCCCTCGTTTTACCATAACATTGACAGAGACAAAAGATGCCGTAGGGGTTCGAGTAGACGGGAGATGAGACATGTTGCTCCATGTCTCGGAGTGCACTTGTATCGACATTGCAGTCACTCGATTCCCGACGCTCTCACAAGCGGCAAAGTTCACCTCTCGCCCGTAGACGAAGCCTGGGGGCGAACGGTAAGAACGCGGTGTTCTAATGAACAGGTAAAGGATGATATTTTAGTAATTTTTCCAACATTGTCAACAATCTTCCTGATGCTTTGGAATAACTGTAGAGAGCAGATTTAGGGCAGCAATGGCATCCGGATCGCTCTGTGGACCCCGTGGGGTGGTATATCGCTCATCTTTGAGCAAAATTGGCAAACCAAGGGAACCGATCTCGGCCGCGACCGAACGGACCAGGCGGGCCTGCGATCCCTCCTCGCCGGAGGGCAGCAGGGGGAGCCCGATGATCAATTGGTCAATCGAGCGTGCACGAATCAGCTGCTCAAGCTGTGCGACGAGAGCTGCAGTCGAACGGTGCTGGAGCGTATCAAGCGGAAGAGGTACACCCACTGCGTCATCAAGATAGGCCACCCCGGTGCGCTTGGTTCCAATATCGAGGGCGAGTAATCGGGCCATCTATTTCTTCTTCCCGAGCGAAGCGACCAGGGAGGCGGCATGGGATTTCTGCCGGGCGGCGTTCTTCCAATGAATGAGGTGCTTCTTCGCTGCGGTGTCGATGGCCTTCATGACGGTGGGGAGCAGTTTCACGGCCTCGTCGTGCTTTCCTTCTTTTGCCAGATCGGTGAGCGTTCGCACAGCGGACTTCATGCGCGTCTTGAACGGACGGCGCGCATCGCGCTTCACAGCGCTCTGACGCATGGCTTTGGTGGCGGATGACGTAATCGGCATAGGGCGCGTGGAAGGGTAGGGAAGGAGTGCAGGAGCGTCAAGGAAAAGCCTGTTCCGATTGGCGTGCGGAGAGTGCGTGCGGGGGGATTCGCGTGATGAAAGTGCGGAGCCCTCTGCATTGACTCTCCTGCATAAATCAATAGAATCTCCGTATTCCCAAGCCATTTCTCAATGTGCGGAATCATTGGATATGTCGGCAAAAGGACGGATGCAGGGTTTCTCGTGGTTGAGGGTCTCAAGCACCTCGAATATCGGGGTTATGACTCGTGGGGGGTGGCCTGCAAGACGAAGGACGGCATCGCCATCCGCAAAGATGTCGGCAAGATCAGCACTGTGAACCCGGCGGAGTTTTTGAAGTCCTGTTCGCTGGCCATGGCACACACGCGCTGGGCGACCCACGGCGGCGTGACGCAAGAGAACGCTCACCCGCATGTGAGCTGCGACGGCAAGATCGTGGTCGTGCTCAACGGCATCATCGAAAATTTTGAAACGCTCCGCGAAGAGCTGAAGGCGAAGGGGCACCGGTTCGTTTCCACCACGGATACCGAAGTCATCCCACATCTCATCGAGGAAGAAATGAAGCATGAGCCGGACTTCGCCGCAGCCGTACGGCGCGCCTGCCTCAAGTTCGAAGGGCGCTTCGGCATCGTGGTCATGCATGCCGAATCAGAGACGCTGGTGGCGGCCCGCACGGGATCGCCGCTCATCATCGGTGTGGCTGCAGATGGCTACTTCATCGCCTCTGATACTCCGGCTTTTCTGGAATATACATCGACAGTGCAGTACCTGGATGACGGAGAGATGGTGGTGACGGACGGAGAGAGCATCCTCTTTTCCGACATCAAGACAGGAGTGGTGCGCGAGAAGCGCGAAATCACCATCACGTGGTCCGCAGCTCAGTCGCAGAAGGGTGAGTACGAGCACTTCATGCTCAAGGAGATCATGGAGCAGAAGGGCTCCATCGCGCGCGCCGTGAATCAGGACGAAGAGCAGATCGAAACGCTGGCGCGCGCCATCCTCGGTGCGCAGGGCACATTCCTGGTGGGGTGCGGCACGGCTGCCAAAGCGTGTATGGCGGCGGAGTACTTTTTCTCGGTCATCGCGGGGCACCACGTGAACTTCGCGCCGGCGAGCGAGTTCAAACTCTACCATCGCTTTCTCAAGCCCGAGAGCCTTCTCATTGCGGTGAGCCAGAGCGGCGAGACCGCCGATACGCTGGAGGCGATGAAGATCGCCAAAGCCAAAGGCGCGAAGGTGCTGGCGATCGTGAATACAGAGGGTTCCACCATTGCGCGCGAAGCGGATTTCACGCTGCATATCAATGCCGGTCCAGAGCGTGCCGTTGCCTCCACCAAGGCCCTCACGGGCCAGATGGCTGTTCTTCTGCTCATCGCGTACGCCATGATCGGCAAGCTCCCCAAGGGACGCACGCGGCTCCTCGAGACCGCAGCTGCCATCAATGACATGTTGAACCCGCGCTACATGCAGTTCATCGAGATGATCGCTGAGCGCATTCAGGAGAGTTCTGATCTCTACATCATTGGGAAAGGCTGGAACTACCCCATGGCGCTCGAGAGCGCGATCAAGATTCAGGAGGTGAGCTATGTGCACGCGGAGGGATTCGCCGGCGGCGAGCTGAAGCACGGACCCATCGCTCTCATCGAGAAGGGCACCCCCTGCATTGCGCTGGTGGGGAATGACGAGGTGCGTACCGATATCATCAGTAACGCGATCGAGCTCAAGGCCCGCGGCGGGTTTATCATCGGCATTTCGCCCGAGCGGCATGAGGTCTTCGACGAGTGGATCAAGGTGCCCGATGTCGATACGGCGCAGGCCATCGTGAACATCATCCCCGTGCAGGTGCTGGCGTACTTCCTGGCGGTGAAGCGGGGCAAAGATCCGGATATGCCGAGGAATCTGGCGAAGTCAGTGACTGTAAAATGATCGTCTTCCCCCTCACCCTGCCCTCTCCCATCGGGAGAGGGAATGTTTGTTGTGTTTGTTTTATCACGACCTCGGCAACGGAACCCTCTCTCCCCGAGGGAGAGAGCCGGAGAGAGGGGCCGTCATTTTTCATCCGGCGGCAGCCCGTCCGTCCTTCGCCCCTCCGGAGCTACGGAGGATGGCATATTCATTTTTCATCAGGAGGTATGCCATAGTACTTGAACAAGAACGTCGCAATGTCTTTGAAGACCGGAGCGGCGGACTGCACGCCCAGTTCCTTGCCGCGGGCCTTGGGGCGGTCGAATTTCACCAGCACCACGAACTTCGGACGCATGGCGGGCCCGTAGCCCGCAAACGACGTGATCACCGAGCCGGTGCCTGTCTCGTACTTGCCGCCCGGCCCCGCGATCTGGCTGGTTCCGGTTTTGCCCGCCAGCCGGTACCCGAGCACCTTGGCCGACTTGGCGTAGCCGTTGTTCACCGAACTGATGAGCATCGCTGTGATGGTGGCGGAGCTCTCGGGAGTGATGACCTGGTCGACAACTTTGGGCTGCGTGCGCTCCACCGTGCCGTCGGCGCGGATGACGCGGTCGATGATGATGGGCTTCATCAGCTTTCCGCCATTCGCGAGTGCGGCGAAGGCCGCCACCATCTGCAGGGGAGTGGCGGAGAGACCCTGCCCGTACGAGGAGGTGGCGAGCAGCGCATTACTCCAGTTCTTCCACGGCCGCAGCTCTCCGGGCAGCTCGTCTTCCAGCTCCACTCCCGTGATGTGCCCGAAGCCGAAGCGGTCTAAGGCGCGGTAGAAGAGCTTGCGGCCCAGCTTCATCGAGACGCTCGTCATGCAGGTGTTGATCGAAAACTCCAGACAGTTCGTCATCGTCACTTTGCCGTAGTACCGAAAGAGCGCGTTCTGGATGGTGTACTCATCCACCTTCACGGGGCCGGTGTCGTCGTACAGATCATTCGGCGTCACCTCACCCTGATCGATGGCGATCCCCATGGTGACCGGCTTCATCACGGATCCGGGCTCGTACACCGTCTGGACGGCGCGGTTCAGGTAGGCGCCCACGCCGATGCCGTTCTTGTACTTGAGCCAGACATCCGAACGGTCGGTGGGAAAGAGCTCGATGCGCGTCGTCTCGCCCAGGTAGAGGTAGGTGCGGACGATATCTTTGAGTTCGTAGAGCGCCTCGATATCCGTCAGGGCCTTCTGCTTCTCGGCCGAGAGCTTCTGTCGGCCCTCTTGGGTGAAGACATCGTCGAGGTAGGCCTTGAGGATGAACGCGCGGGTGTCGGGGTGGTAGATCTCGACGACGATCTGCTTCTGCTGTGCCGACGAGAGAATTATAGGTTCTTTCTCGTAGACTGTTCCGTAGTTGTTGCTATCGAAGAGCGGGGCATTGACCATGGCGAGGATACGGCCCGTCTCGGGATCGAGGACGATCGCCTGGCCGCTTTCGGCATCGGCCGTCTTCACGGCGGCATCCATGATCGTCTCCACCTCTTTCTGAATCGCGCGGTCGATGGTGAGGACGATGGTATCGCCGTCCTTCGGATCGACGATGCGCTGGTCTGCGGTGAGGATCTGTCCGCCGCTGGGGTCGCTCACGGTCGAGATGAGTCCCTCCTGCCCGCGGAGCTGCGGGTCAAACGTGCGCTCGATGCCGTACTGTGCCTCCTGCGTAGGATTCAGGAAACCGACCACGTGCGAGCCGACGGTCCCGTCGGGATAGTAGCGCCAGTGTTCCGGGATGAGAGCGATGCACCGCAGGGGATCGTGGATCTGCTCGGCAGCTTCGGGGCTGGCCGAGGCCTTTTTGCGCTGGAGTGTTTCTTGCAAAGATTGGAGCATGAGCTCTTTGACGCGCACCGAAACCGACGGGGGAAGGCGCCGCATGATCGAGACGTAGCGGAGCGGCCGGCTGCGCAGCTGGTCGCGGAGAACGATGGGATCCTTGCCGAGGGGTTCTGCGAGCCTGCGCGCGATGCCTGCCAGCTGGCCCTGATTGATCTGTTCGGGATCCGCCGAGATGAGGCGGGTGGCGCGGTTCACCGTAAGGCCCGCAATACCCAGTTCCTCCACGGTGCTCATCTGCTGTTTCGTCGCACCGTACAGAAGCGGGACGAAGGTGACGCGCTTCTCTGAGATGCGCTCCTCAATGGAGCGGGCGAAGCGGCGGCGCACCTCGGTTAAGTCCGGCAGCTCTGCGGCGGGCGGGGGAGGCAGCTCACTCGGCAGGGGTTCTAAGAGGGGGGCTGCGAGAAGAGCCCGCATGCGAATCATCGGGTCAAACGCCGCCGCGTACTCATTGGTGAGCTCGCGCGGACAGAGAGGGGACCCCGCCGAGCAGGCGGCGTGCACCTCGGGTGTGACCAGGATGTCGGCCAGCTTCTCCGCCACGAGCACCGGGTCATCCGTCACCAGCGGATCCACGTAGAGCAGGTCCAACGTCGTGTTCGTTGCGAGAATGCTCGTCTCGTTCGTCTTGCTGCTCTGCGAGAGGATTTCACCCCGGCGTGCCGGCAGCACCACGCCTCCGAAGTGCTGTGCCTGGGCGTAGGATCGGTACTCACTGCCGCGAAGGAGTTGCAGTTCGAGCAGCCGCGCGAGGATGATGAGCCCGCACAGTCCCAGCATCACGTGCACGATCAGCACCCGCTGCTGGAGGGAGCGGTGGCGCTGGGTCTCGGAGGGTAACCGGTACGCGTGCATGGGCGATGCAGTATAGTGCGCGGATAGGAGTGAGTGGAGCATTTTTCTTGCTGTGAGGAGGAATAAGGAATGATGAATTATGAATGAAGAATAAATGGGAGACAGTCTCTCATCCCTGACCCGTCATTGATCATTCATCATTCTTCATTCTTTATTCATAATTCCCATTCAAAGAACCAATAGCCAAGAAGCCGATTCCCTGCTATAATAATCAGATGGCTGCCAATCAGTGGGAACAGATGGACGGCAAGACTCTGTTGGACACCCTGGAGCAGCAGTGCGTTGCGCAGGGGATTTCAGATCTGCACTGTTCGCCCGAGAAAACGTACGTACGCTTCGAGGTGCGTCTGCACGGCGTGCTGGAACTTCTGGCACACATCCCGCACCCGGTCTACGTGGATTTTCTGCGGCATGTGAAATTCGCGGCGCGGCTGAAGATGAATATCACGAATATTCCGCAGGATGGTCAGCTCGTGTTCGCCGTGGCCGAGAGCGGCGGGGGCAGCCGCACGGTGAATATCCGTGTTGCCACGATTCCGTCACGTTTCGGCGAGGCCATCACCCTGCGCTTTCTCGATCCCAAGCGCGGCATCGTGGAGCTGAAGGAACTCGGGTTCCCCGATGACATGTCTCAGAGCCTTTCGGAAATGATGAAGGTCGCCAACGGGCTCTTTCTCATCACCGGTCCGACAGGGTCGGGAAAAACCACGACGCTCTACGCGCTCTTAAAGACACTCATCGGCACGCACCGCCACATCATCACCCTCGAAGATCCGGTGGAGTACGAGATCAGCGGGCTTGTGCAGAGTCAGGTGGATCCCTCGCACGACTACACCTTTGCCACGGGGCTCCGCTCCATTCTGCGCCACGATCCGAACGTCATTCTCGTCGGAGAAATCCGCGATCTGGAGACGGCGCAGACGGCCATCGATGCCTCGCTCACGGGCCACCTGGTGCTCTCGACTCTCCATACGAATTCGGCGATCGAGGCGATTCCGCGCCTGCTCTCGATGGGTGTCAGCCCCTACACCTTCGCGCCGGCGTTGCGCGGCGTGATGGCGCAGCGGTTGGTGCGTACGGTCAAAAAGGAATTGCAGCAGGAGGGGGCAAAGGTGGATCCTGCGAACAGCGCCTCGTACGGCGGCCGCACGGTCATCGCGGAACTCCTGCAGGCCACGTCTGAAATTCAGAATCTCATCCTCAGCAATGAATCGGCGACGGTCATTGAGCAGCAGGCCCGCAAGCAGGGGTACACCGGCATGCGCGATATGGGCAATGCGCTGGTGAAGCAACGGATCACCACGCAGTCCGAAGTGGATCGGGTGACACGGTGAGGTTCTTGATGTCAGATACATGTGAGAGAAATCTCGGCGAAGCAGAGCGAAGCCGGATGGATCGGGTGACACGGTGAACATTTGCGATTGGGGATACGTTCGGGCCTTCAATCGCAAATCGTCATTCGACGAATCGTAAATCCTCTGGACTTCCTGCACTTGCTTTCCTCATGCATTCACGCATACCATAACAGGCCAATCACGACTCCCTCCGTGCTCTACTACCGCCATCGTCGCAGCCACTTCGCCGTTGCAGAGACCTCGTCTCTGCGCCGGTTCCTGCGGCCGGCCATCGGAGCGATTCTGGCACTCGTGATTCTGTATTTCGCGGGTTCCTGGCTGCTCGAGAGAATCGGCATCGGGAACAACGCCCGCCAGACCGCCGTGCTGCTCTCGGTAGAGCGCGCGGGATCGGTACAGGTCTCTCTCGACGGCAAGGAATTTGCCAATGCGCAGGATGACATGAAGCTCTACGCGGCGGACCGTGTGCGCACGACCAACAGCCGTGCCGCACTTACGTTCTTCGACGGATCGGTGCTGCGCCTGAAGGAACAGACGGACATCACGATCGTGCAGAGCGACCTGAAGACGGAAGATTCCCTTCTCACGGTTCAGCTCGGTGCGGGCGAACTCTGGGTCTCGACGCTGGAGCTGCCTGTACACACCGGTTCCATCCTGCGCACGATTCAGGCGGGCGACTTCACCTACGAGATTCCGCGGGCCACGGATGCTGTCATCGGCCCGCGTTCCGCCACGGTCTACTCTGCGGCCGGACTGGGGATCAAGATTCAGATTCCGAAAGCGGTGATCCCGGTCATTGTCGGCGAGGGCCAGCAATTCGCCCTGCCCGAAAATTTCGACCCGAAGGGCGATCTGTACCAGTACCGCTCGCCTATCGTATCTCTCACGTCCGTGCCTGCATTCGTCGAAGAGAGCCGTTCGCTCTACCTCTCCCGCCGTCCTTCGCAGCCTGTCACCACGGCTTCCGGTGCGTTGGTGGAGGGCGGAACGGTGCTCTCTGTCACCAGCCCGGCGAAGAACGCTACCGTCCGGTCCGCGACGGTCGAAGTCAAAGGTTTGGTGGGGGACAAAGTGGCCGCTGTGCGCGTGAATGGCTATCAGGCTCTGCTCGCCGCGGATCACACATTCTCTCTGGAGCTGTCGCTGCCCGATCAAGACCGGGTGACCGTCACCGTCGAGGCGCTCGATCCGCAGGGAGTGGTGCTCGAAACGGCCGTGCGCGAACTCACGCGCGACCTCAAACCTCCGTCTCCTCCGCTCGTCTCGAGTCCGGCAGGAGGCGGCCAGACGTACCGCACGCAGCGCTCTGAGCTCGAGATTCGCGGGTCGGCTCCCGCAGGAACGTTCGGCATCATCGTGAACGACTACCGTCTGCAGCTCTTCAAGCCGGGTGATACGACCTGGACGTACCTGGCGAGCACGCAGCTCAGTAATTTCAAGGAAGGGGAGAACATCTTCACGGTGATGTCTATCAATGAAGCCGGCATCAAAAGCGAGCCCGTGCTCCTCACCATCGTGCTCGGGGGCGAGGGAGAAGGGGTGATCAATGCGGGCAGTGCATCCAGCGGCGCCTCCGCCGAAGTGACATCAGAGGAAGACCTGCCGAAGAATGCTCCGCTCAACCCCGGATCATTGAACGTCACCGGGCCTCAGCCCGGAACGCAGTTCACCTCGACGGGCAGCGCCTTCCTTCTGGAGGGAACCGTATCCACCGATGCGACGAGTGTGTGGGTGAACGGGTACAAGCTCCGGCTCTTCACTCCCGGCAAGACCTTCTGGAACTACATTGCCGATCCTGCGCTCGGCACGCTCAAGAGAGGCGTGAATACCTACCGCATCACCTCGCGCAATGAGAAAGGCGAGATCATCGATACGACCACGTACACGGTGACGTACTGACATTCATGAGAGACAAACCTTCAGCCTTCGCCAAGGCTACGGCCGACAAGCCGGTTTTTCTCTCATGAGCTCTCTTTTCCAGCCTTCGCGCAGCGGAGGCTGCCCACCGTAGCCTTGGCGGAGGTGGGCCTCTCAACACTAGTATTGGCTGCGCTACGGCCGGCAAGCCCTTCAGCCGTGGGCCCCGGCGAAGCCACCCACGGCTTCGCGACAGATTATTTATGACTCATGAAGTAGGATCCTCCCAAGCATATGTTCTGATTTTAATCCAAATGCACGGCCCTTACTGCATCTTTCCCCGGAAGGCGAACTCCTTCTGCGGTTTTCTTTCGCGCGGGGCATGTTCGCGTTCCAGCAGTTTCGGGTCGAGCTCTTTCGGATCTCCCGGGTAGCCGATGGCGATCATGGAACCCGGAATGAACTCTGCGGAAAGCCCAAGGAGCGCATTGGCTTCGTCCACCTTGAAGCCGGCCATCTGGTGCGCGATGAGGCCCAGGGAAGGACACTGCGCCGCCAGATACGCCGAAGCGGCACCCGTGTCGTGCAGGGCATGGTGGTTCTCTTTGCCGTTGTGGGTGAAGGTCTTTCTGGCAAAGCTTACGGCGAGGAAGAAGGCATTCCTGGCCCATGCATTCCCCGGCAGGAGGAGGGATTCTAAGCGCTCGCGGGCAGGGCCGTCCTCTTTTGTGGCGTAGACGTAGCGCCACGGCTGCTCGTTGTAACTACTCGGCGCCCAACGGGCGGCCTCGAAGAGGGTCACAATTTTCTCTTCCTCAACAGGCTCTGCAGAGAAGGCGAGCGGGCTCCAGCGTTCCCGAAAGGCATCGAGAATAGGCGCGTCCGCCGGGGCAAGTTTATGAGGGTAATCCATACGGCAAGGGAGGAGTGCTGAATCGTATCACGCATCCCGCGGCAGACGAAGGGAGAGCGTGCGCAGCACCGCGCGGAAGGGGGGCGGCACCGGGGCCGTGATGCTCTTCTTCGCTTTCGCGGCAGGGGAGCGGAAGCAGAGCTTCCACGCGTGCAGGCAGAGGATGCCGACCTCCTGTGTCTCCGCCAGGCGCATGCTCGCGGAGGAGGCGTAGGTCCTATCCCCCAGAATGGGGTGGCCAATGGCGCTCAAGTGCACCCTGATCTGGTGGGTGCGTCCCGTGTGCAGGTCGCAGGCGAGCAGGGCGGCCTCCCGGCTCGCAGAGAGCAGCTGGTAGCCGGTCTGGGCGCTGCGCGTCTGGGTGGCGCCGATGACGGACATCTTCGTCCGGTTACTCATGCTCCGGCCGATGGGGGCATCGATGAGTGCCTCGTGCGATGTCGGCACGCCGGCCACAATGGCCAGATAGGTCTTTTGAATCGTCCGGTCTTTGAATTGCTTTTGCAGTGCTGTGTGCGCTTGCGGGGATTTGGCGATCAGCAGGCAGCCGGTGGTCTCGCGGTCGAGGCGGTGCACCAGCACGGAGGAGGCGGAGAAGGGAAGTTTCTTTTTCAGAAAGAGGTGCGCGATGCCGTGCAGGATCGTCGGTTCGTCTTTCTTGATGCCCAGTGCGGGGTGCACGGCGATGCCGGCGGGCTTCGCGATCACGAGGCACGCTCTGTCCTCATAGAGAATCGGGAGCTGCAGATCCACGGGAGTGACATGGCTCTCGGAGGCGGGTTCGCCTGCATCCGTCGTCTCTACCGTGTCGCCGGGATGCACGAGGTGCGCGGGTTTGCGGACGATGCGGCCGTTCAAGAGCACGCTGCCGGCGCGCACGAGCGCCCCTGCCTTCACACGGCTCAAGCCCTCCTCCGCTTTTGTGAGGAAAACATCCAGTCGTGTACGATCGGAAACAACGAAATTCATGCGCTCAGTGTAGCGTAAACAGCCTATTCGCGATGGAATAGTGCTGGTATCCTGCAGAGCATGGCAGCATCTTCAGACCTCCTCACTCGTGCCGTTGAGACAGTGGTTCCCCGGGACCTTGCCGAAAAGAAACTGAAATCAGGCAAACCGATCCGCATCTACCTCGGCATTGACCCGACGGGTGCCAAGCTCCACATCGGGCACTCGGTGCCGCTCCGTAAGCTCAAGGCGTTTCAGGAGGCCGGACATGAGGTGATTTTCCTCATCGGGAGTTTTACGGCGACCATCGGTGATCCTTCGGGCCGCGATCAGCTCCGCGAACCTCTGACGCTCGCGCAGGTGGAGGAGAACTTCCAGACCTACAAGAAGCAGGCGGCGAAGATTCTCGATTTCTCCAAAGTGAAGATCGTCTACAACCACGAGTGGTTGGGAAAATTGAAGTTTGATGAGATCGTTGCGCTCGCGAGTCATGTGACTGTGCAGCAGATGCTGGATCGCGAGATGTTTGCCCGCCGCATCGCTGAGGGTAAACCCATCGGCGTGCACGAGTTCCTCTACCCGCTCATGCAGGGGTATGACTCCGTCATGCTGGACGTTGATTGTGAACTTGGCGGCAATGACCAGCTCTTCAACATGCTCTGCGGTCGCACACTGCAGGCGGCCTACGGTAAGCGCGAGAAGTTCGTGCTCACGACCAGGCTCATCGAGGGCACGGACGGACGCAAGATGAGCAAGACGTACAATAACTGCGTCTATCTGGAGGATGAACCGGCAGACATGTTCGGCAAGATCATGAGTGTCAAAGATGCTCTGATGGAGACCTACTTCGAATGTTGTACCGGTGTTCCCATGGAAGAGGTGCAGAAGATTCTCAAAGGCAGTCCTCGCGACGCCAAGGCCCGCCTTGCCCGCGAGATCGTTGCGCTCTACCACGGAACAGATGCCGCTTTGAAGGCCGAAGCGGAGTTCGATCATGTCTTCAGAGAGAAGGGATTGCCCGAAGACATGCTCGAGGTGAAGGCGAAGAAGGGCACGTCGCTCATCGATGTTCTGATGTCATCCAAGCTTGTTGCCAGCAAGTCCGAAGCTCGTCGGGTCGTTGAGCAGGGAGGCGTAAAGATGAACAATAAAGTTGTTCAATCTATTGAGCAGGGGATTGAGGAGGGCACCGTACAGGTGGGGAAGAGGAAGTTTGCCCGCATTGTCTTGTCCTGATACGTACAGCAAACTAGACTCCTCTCCATGTCTCCGAAGACCGTTGACGCATCAGCCGTGCACGAGACCCCAAAGGCCATGGGTGACGATACTGCCACCCGCGAAAGGAGCGGGGCAGTGATGCCGGAGGCCGGTGAAGACAACGGCATCTGTGCGGTCACGCTGCGCATGTGGATTGCGAAGGCCCTGCAGAAGAAGCAAATCAGCCTGCCGTACGCAGTGCAACTGATGCGCTTCGTCGATACGGCAGAGCAGCGCGAAATCGAGACTGCGCAGCGCGTGCAGAGCTGGCGCCTGCGGTGCAAAGAAGCCGTCATGCATCTCTTCGGCCGAAGGTGAGGGAAAACCCCTTCCTCTAAAATTGCTGGGTGGTCTCGTGAAGAGAATCACCCAGCGTCCTCCAACCCCCGTCAGGATATAAATGTGACGATGAAGGGGATTGAGAGTGGAGATACCGTATTCCCGCCCTGAAAGTGGATCAAGAGTGGAAGGGCTGTTTGTTCAGAACGCGCACGCCAGACTGTAGGTCTGGGTGCAGGCGGTTTGGGAGACAGAGGATGCGAAGAACAAGTTCGCGGCGACCGCCACGCTCGTGACCAGGAGGAGCGAGAGGAGGAGGGCGAGGCCGACGGAGCGGGTGTCGTGAGACATAGGCAGATGTTTACACTGATAGGAACGGATGAGAGAGGGCTTCTGTTACAGTAAAAGAACACATAATTAGATCTTGCAGGTAACGCGGCACCCCAGACGCTGCAAGCCCGACAGGGCTTGCCGGTGCGCCGCCTGGCCCCGCAGGGAGGGGAGAATGACGTGCATCTGGGCCCGGTCAGGACAGGTGCTGATCCAGTCCAAAACCGCTGTCAGAGCCGTTTCTGGCGACTTGGAACAATCAATCCGTACGGCGGAAAGGGCAGAGATTGGCCTGTCGGTGAGCACCTCAGGATGCATGGTCAAAGTGTACACTCGTACACCACTTGGATGCAAGTGTTTTGATCCCAAACAGTGTTCGATCGGGTGATTTTCTTTTGGGGAACAGAAAAATTTCAGTGGGACCACAGATGCTCCAAGCGAAAAAATCGCAATGTTGTTGTGGAGTAGTATGAATATGAAATCATGCAGTCATGATGAAACTGTGCAGGTCACTTCCGGATGTGTGCGATGAATGGAATAAAACGGGAAGCGCGAGAGTGGGCATCAACAGGGTTCAAGATGTGGAGGAGAGGATCAACGCTCTGACCCATGTCGCGCATGACGATTTCGCCCGCCATGTCACCATCGAACGCGAAGACCGGCCGGAAGGATTTCGCCCGCCGGTGATTCTTAAAACACAGCTGGGCGAAGCAATTTCTTAATGACTCACGGCAGCCGAAACCGCTTCAACCACTCTCGCATCGAACACGCCCGGGATGATCTCGCCTACCGTGGGTTGCGGCACGAGTGCGGCGAGAGCCTCGGCAGCCTTCACCAGCATGCCGGGGGTGATGCGCCGGATGCGCGCATCGAGGGCGCCCCGAAAAATACCCGGAAACACGAGCACGTTATTGAGCTGATTGGGGAAGTCGCTCCGTCCGGTCGCCACCACGGCCGCTCCGGCCGCCCTGGCCGCATCGGGCATCATCTCGGGGTCGGGATTGGCGAGGGCGAAGATGATGGGATCTTTGGCCATGACGGCGATCATCTCGGGCTTGAGCACCCCCGGCTTGCTTACACCCACGAAGGCGTCGGCTCCCTTGAGAGCATCATAGAGCATGCAGCAGGCATCGCTCTTGTTGGTGAATGAGGCCAGCAGCACTTTGAGCCAGCCCAAGTCGTCGCGATGTGATGTCACCACTCCCTTGGAATCCGTCACGATGATGTCTCCCACGCCGTAAGAGTGGAGCAGGCGCACGATGGCCGACCCCGCCGCTCCGGCACCCGAGACGACGATTTTCATTTTCGAGAGCTCCTTCCCGACCACCTTCGCCGCATTGAGCATTCCCGCCAGCACGACCGTGGCCGTGCCGTGCTGGTCATCGTGAAAGACGGGGATATCGAGTGCGGTCGAAAGACGCTGTTCGATCTCGACGCAGCGCGGGGCCGAAATATCCTCCAGATTGATGCCGCCGAACACGGGCGCAAGGGCCGTCACGATGCGCACGATCTCCTCCACGTTCTGTGTTTCGAGCGCGATGGGAAAAGCATCGACGCCTGCGAACCGCTTGAAGAGCGCGCACTTGCCCTCCATCACCGGCAGCGACGCCTTGGCCCCGATGTTGCCGAGGCCCAAGACGGCCGAGCCGTCGGTGATCACCGCGACGGTGTGCGATTTGATCGTGTAGCGGTACACCTGCTCGGGATCCTGTGCGATCGCCCGGCAGGGGGCCGCCACGCCGGGAGTGTAGGCGAGCGAGAGATCTTCTTTCGTCTCGAGCGGGACGGTGGTTTCCACGCGCAATTTTCCCCGTACCTTCGCGTGGAGATCGAGAGAAGCGTCATCGTAGGACATGAGGGCACAAGAGGAATGGGCCGCGAGTATACAGCACGAAAGAATGTCAACTTCTCTAGACATCTCGGTCCTGCTGCCTATACTGCCCCGGACGATGTCGGAGGAGGCTGGTCCTTGGCAGCAAAGGAGGCTTAGCCATGAGACAGTGTGCACTGAGCTCGGACGAGCTGGGAGCTGCACTGAAGATTCGCACCCAGAGGCGTGTTATTGATGTGCAGGGTAACGGCTCAGGTTTCCCGTGGTTTCCCGAGGGGCTTGCGGTTCCCTTGGGTGTTGATCGCAATGATCGTCCCCGTCACCTCTGCGAAGAGGAGCGGACGATCAGGGGTTTCTCTCTTGTGTTTCCCGTCGTCTTCTACGACGCAGGGACGGACACGAGGAGGGGACCCGAAGAATCCTTCAGGCCCTACTGGATCGAGTGGATGGCTATCCATACTTGGATGCCGATGCCCGATCAAGGCGCATGGAGGGACGGTACCATCCTGGAGGGAGTCAATGCCGTGGCGCAGACGCCTGAAGTGGGCAGCCTGCGCTGCCATGACTACGCCTGGCACCAGACATCTGGGCAGGTCTATCTCCTGGGTGAAAAGCTTGTGGTGCATTGTGGAGGGAGCGGTTCCTTCCACCATCGGCTCTTCGTGCGAACGGCGCTTTGTCCGTGCCCGCCGCGAGAGCTGGTGCGATACTAGAACCTGGCAATGAATGCCCCGGACTGGCTGATGTCGACATCGCTCATTGCACCGTTTTCCGGGAGACTGGAAAGCGGTGCTTTTTTAGGAAATGCTCATGGTTTTTGGCTTGCAGACTGGCGAATCCAAGGGAGTTTTCAGGGTTGACCGGGAGGGCTAGAATCCAGATGTCCTTTCCCCCCCATCTCTCATGCCCAAGAAATCCCGCTCGAAGAAGAAGGCCAAGAAAGTGACGAAGAGAAAGGTGAAGAAGACCGCGAAGCGCAAGCCCGCTCGCCGTGCGAAAAAAGCGGCGAAGAAAGTGAAGAAGGTGAAGAAAGTGAAAAAGGCGAAGAGGAAGACCAAGGCCAAGGCCGCCAAGAAAGTCACTGCAGCCAGGAAGAAGCTGGTGAAGACGATTGCAGAGAAAGTGATCGGCAAGGTGACGCACTACTACGATCACATCGGAGTCGCCGTGGTCGATGTGCAGTCCACGATCCGCGTGGGAGATACGATCCGCCTCAGACACGGGGACCGCGAGTTCACGCAGACCGTGCAATCCCTGCAGGTGAATCACACTCCCATTGCCTCCGCTGCCAAGGGGCAGGAAGTGGGCATGAAGGTGAATGAGGTGGCCGCGGAGGGAACGCTCGTGCTTCCGGCGTAAGTGCGCAATGCAGAATCGGTCCTCCAGCTCCGGCAGAGATTCCGTGGCGCGTACGGTCGGACAGACCTTTGCGACCCTGCAACACCTCATGGATCTCACGTTCGTCTGGGGCAGCCGCAAGTTGAAGCAGGTGGGGGGCGAACCTGCAGAGCAGACAAAGCGGAAAGGTGCTGTGGCTCTGCTGAAGCGCAGTGGGCGGGCGACGGCACGGTTTCTCGGGACGATGGGGGATGCCTACTATGAGTGGTATGAAAGACTGAAGGCCCGGAAGATGAAGGAATGAGGATGCTTGTATGAATTATTGCCACCTCTGTCAGGTGATAGAGCAGGGATCAGTCCCTTGCTGAAGAATCAATACATCTGTTTCTTTTATGGGGGGCTTAAGGAACCTTGTTCGCCTGCCTGCCGGCAGGCAGGGTTCCCTCAGCCCCCCATACCCCCGTCACCTTCCTAACAGTAACCCGCACCGATCTAACCACTCGTTTCTGCCTGTCACCTATCCGTTCTATGCAGAGGTGTGTGTTTTTGTTGGTTTCTGATTTCTTCGTATAATCATCGCGAAGTTGTGAGATGTTCTCCGCCGTGTCGCGCAGCGACATCAATCATTCGTGCCGAAGCGCGGGTCTCGCGGGTTCCCGCGCTGGAGGCACTCCTCTCAAGGGAAAAGAGAGCTCATGAGAGAAAAACCGTTAGGTTTGTCTCTCATGAAAGCTGTACAATGACCTCCCGGATATGGATCCGGTTCAGCAGTTTCTGCGGCAGAAGCATGTGTATACCTTCGGCGTCGCCGCCCTCTTCTTGGCCGTGCTGGCGGTGTACCTCCCCAGCCTCGCACATCCTTTCATGAGCGACGATTACCACGTGCTCGCCGCGCTCGCGAGCCAGCCCAAGGATCTCGTCTTCTTCTTCACGGGGAACGGCAAGTACCTGATCCCCGTCACGAAGCTCTTCTGGGTCGTGCAGTACGCGCTGTTTCAGACGAATGCGTGGGGGTTCCACCTCGCTTCTCTCCTGCTGCACCTCGCCAATACCGCTCTCGTCACCCTCTTCTTTACGCGACTGTTCCGATCCAAGTGGCAAGGGCTCCTCACCGGCGTCTTCTTCGGTCTCTCGGCCAGCCACTGGCGCACGACCATGTGGATTTCTGCTCAGGTAAAGCTGCTTGCGGCTCTCTTTCTGCTGCTCGCACTCCTCTCGTTCCTCTCGTTTCTGCGCACGGGGCAGTGGCGCTTTCTCTGGGGAACGGCACTCGCACAAGTGGCCATGCCCTTTGCGAGCGCGCTCGGCATGGAACTGCCCTTCATCCTGCTCACGCTGTACCTCTTTCAGAGGCAGGTCGATCCCAAGCGCGTGAAGGTGGCGTCACGGCAGGCCTGGAGCGCGCTCGCCCTCATCGCCGGTCTCTGTATCGTCTACGTGGTGCTGCAGCACACCCTCTACGCGCACGCCAACACGTTCTTGCTGAGCGACCAGGGGATCTTCAGTGCAATTCAGAATATCCCCCGCGCAGCGCGGTGGCTGATGCGCGGGATTTTCGAAGGGTTGCTCCGCTCCTCCACGGGTGTCTTCGTCGGAGCGGTTCCCTCCATTTTCTCGCTGCACGGCGCCGCCGTGCCGCTGGGAGTGATCATGCTGCCGCTGGTGATGTTTCCGGTGCTGGTTTTCGTTCCCAAGCGCCGCTGGGACCGGCCGTTCATCCTGCTCCTCCTGCTTCTGACGGCGTGGGTCGTGCTGCTCTATGCACCCCCCATTCTCCCGGATATGGCACAGCGGTTCACGGAGCAGTGGTTCATCACGCGGCCGCGCTACTTCTACCTGCCCATGATCCCCATGGCGGCGATCATCGCTGTGCTCCTCACGACGGTGCGCACGACGCGCAGGCATCCACTCCGGCGCTGGAGCACGCTGGCCGCTCTGGTGATCTTCGGAGGGTTCGTCGTGCTGAGTAACCTGCAGCGCATCCGCTTTCATGAGCAATTCGCCGCCGAACAGACGCAGCAATTCGCCGTCGTGCGCGATGCGCTCGTCGCCGACTTGCGCGGGCTTCTTCGGCAGACCTGGGGCACGCGCGTGCTCACCATCCGCGACAGCGTGCTGGGGCAGGTGACCGGCATGGACTACGCCGCGCACAACGTGCTGCCCTCGCACCTCGCACGCGCCTACCTCACCCCCGCCGAGCGCGCGTCATTCCGCTTTCTGCCCGAAGGGGTTCCGGCGGACTTCGGCATCACCCCGCAGGGCAGACTCTGGCCGCCCGTTGCTCAGCAGTAGCAGTCTTCGCTGCAGAATCGCCTTTCGGCAGCAGAGTGGATCGAAGTGCGCTATCCTGCCCCCCGCATGGCAGCCCCGTACAAGATCCCCACCCCCACCCTCCTGTACGTGCACGAGAATCTGCTCCCGCACGTTCGACACCGGTTTGGCATCGATTCGTACGAGTACCAGCTCGCCACGGATTTCATCGCGCACATCGCCGCCGAGAAAAACGTGCGCATGGGCACGCTGGAGGAGCAATTGGGCTCGCTGTACCTGCAGTTCTTCCCACCACCCGGGGCTTTTGACGTGACGCTCGGCTTCGGGCGTAAAGGCGAGATCATCGCGCGGCTGCTCAACAGGCGCTGGGGGTGTTTCCCCCACATCCACCGACTGGATATCACGCGCTACGAACAGGAGGATGGCAGCCATGTGCTCAAGAGCAAGACGGATGTTTCGATCGAAGAGCAGATCGCAAAGGCAGTGACCTCCAAGTCCATCGCCATCGTCGATGACGTGCTCTTCACGGGGTTCACCGCGTTCTCGATCTTGAACCTGCTCCCGCGCCACGCGTGCGACTGCATCCACCTCTTCTTTACGCGCGGCATGGAGGTGACCCGCAAAAGCCTGGAGGAGAAAGGCCACCGCGCGGCTGTAGGTGTGTGCCTGAAAGGAAAAATCGAGGAGGACGTGAGTACGATCTCCTCCATGAACCTGGTGGCCAAGGGCGCCATTCACACCCCCACGGAAGGGGATATCAGCTACGCCCAGCGGCAGGAGTGGGTGGAGGCGTGGTTCCCTGCACGCACCAAGCGCATCCTCGATCTGGCGCACGCCATCACCACCCTCGTGAAGAGCTTTGAACCGACCTCCGAGACCGAAGAGACCATTGTCTGATCCTTGGGGGGAAGTGTGTTGACGCACGCAAAAAATGTAATAGGATGCTGAAAACTGTTCTTTGGCAATTTTCGCATATCGTCCTCTGCTCTTGCGGCCTTCTACCGAGGGCCCCGTGTTTTCACACGCATGAAGGAGAGCAGTATTAAAGGAGGGTCCCATGGGACACTACCAACCGCCGGTCGTGAAGAGGCAGGTTCCGCACTCTCACGGATCGCAGGCAGGCACGCGCACAAAGGTGCCGTGCCCGCAGTGTGGGATGATGGTCAAGGCGAAGAATCTCGAATCGCATAAGACCAAGCGATGCCCGAAGCGCGACATGGAAGCACGTAAGAAGCTGCACGTGAAGCCCCCGCGCGAGCCCGTCTACGTGGAACGCCAGACGGTCCCGCCCCGACGCACCGAACGCCCGTACTGGATGTAAATATCCAGTCCCCGGTCCAGATCCTCTTTCTGGAGCCCACTGTGTTGATACACAGTGGGCTCCCAATCAACACTCAAGCGCAGATGACGTCATGCCACAGCCGTCGCACTCATTTCTTTCTCTGCTGCAGAAAGATCTGCCGGACATCGAAAACCGGAGAGGGGCGATCCCTGCCTGCCATATTTGTTCGCAGGTCTTTGGCGAACTCGCTGCCGCCACGCACGACGACATCGGTCCCCGGAGAGGTGACGTACACGTCCTCCTCGGCAAGGCACTCAGCGATCGCGCGGCGAATCCGCACATCGATCCCGCCGAGGGCCAGCATCATGCCTCCTTCCGGAAGGGATGTAACGATCTTCTGTGCACATTCCCTGCGACGCGCATCCCCATCGGCCACCGAGCGCGGCAGACCGATGAGGTCGCGCAGACGCGCATGCTCCGAGAGATAAATCAGCGGAAAGGGTCCACCCAGCCGTTCCCGCGGGATCTCGTGCAGAGACCCGATGTGCTGGTGCTCGAGAAAAGGATCATCCGTCGCCGAGAGGAACGTCGTCTGCTGCGCAGTCGCCGACTCGTTGCCGCGCCCGCTCTTCTCCACCGTGAGCGGCAGTTGGCTCAGTGCATCGGCATGGAGCAGCAGTCGTCCACCCTGCTGCCGCACGCCGTTACGCACCGCTTGCACAGGGCTTCGGCGCAGCTGCGCCAGGAGCTCTGCCGTTTGCAGCGTGTCGTTCGTGTGCAGAGTGGGCGAGAGGCCGAAGTTGGGGAACATCTGTGGATGGTAAGCCTTGTTCCCCACGGTCTGCACGTGTGCGCGGTGATTGGGATACCTGCTCGCCGCCGCAGCCTCGCGCAGACTGGAGCTGATCATCAGGCAGGCGAAATCCCCGGGGGCCTTGGCCATCACGGCATGGTAGAGGGAGGGGAGCGTCGAAAATGCCTCCGTGTCTAAGAAGCCGTCATTCCCCTGCAGCTGGCCGTTCGGGGTGCCGTAGACGGTAATCGCGCCTTCGCGCAGGGCCTGTTCTCTGCCGGTGCTGTAGGAGGATGTTTCCATCGTATTCACCGTAGAATCGGCCAATACGCTGTCAATGCCCGCACCCGTTTCAACCAAGCCGAGGTGTGCTAGACTGAAGGGTTTGCCTGTCAAAAACAGACGGTTAATGCACATTGACTCCGGCTCCGGGTGAGACGAGCATGTCCGCCATTCTCTTTCCCCATGGCATCCCTTTCTCCTACAGCCGTCTCGATGTACCGCGAAGTCGCCGCCGAGCAGGTGGGGGATTTTAAAGGCGATCTCGCTATCGTGCTCCGGGAGCAGTGCGCCTCGCCGGAGTTCGCCGGAGGATCGGTGACGGAGTTCCTCTCGAAACTGCCGCACTGCACGAGCGCAGGAAAAGCTGCTCCGACCGTCGATGCTTTCTACGCCGAAAAGATGCTCACCGATACCCGCGCAGCCCTGCTGGAGATTGTGCAAGAAGACCGGCATACGGCCGAGATGTTGGCCGAAGTGCACCGGGATGATGTGGACGTGAGTGAGAGCACCGATCCCGATCAGCCATCGCAACGGGAACTGGATCGTTACATCAAGAAAACCACCGGGGGTGATCAGGACGCCGTGGACCGGGCGATCCGGAGTGAGCGAAACGCCTCGGATGAAGACGTGAACGCCAGCTTTCGGTCGACATTCGCCCATCGTGGAGAAGAGGACTTGGACTTCAGTGCACTCCCGCCCAGCATCTGTTACCAGGAAGCGACGCGCACACTCATCTGCGGCGTTCTGCAGGAGTGTGCGGGAGGGGACTTTACGGTAACCCCCCGTCTGCAACCGCTCATCGAAGGGGGCGTGCTGACCCAGAAGACGGCACAGCAGATCTGCCGGCACATCCGCACCCTGGTAGATAAGCTCAAATTCGACTCGACCGGTAAGGTGGATGCGATGGATTGACCGAACAGCAGTGCGGTGCAGGAAAACGGAGGTAGCGCAGCATGTGCACTACCCCCGTATCCCCTCCAGGAAAACCCCGGAGACTCTCAAACGGACCGCTTCGGCTTCTTGGGCCGATTCGACAGCACACAGCAGGCATCGTACGGCGCATCGTTGATATGCAGCACGTACCAGAGAATCTGGAACTGCGGCAGCCGGATCTTGCGTACTGCCAAAAACAGAAATAGACCGTGCGGCGGTTGCGTAACGGTCAACCATTGGCAGTGCTGCTTCTTCCAGGCTCGGTCGATCATCGCAAGCGTGACGGCTTGGGGAAAGCGGACACGAATCTGCTGTACCCCCCGAGGTTTCCGGATCGTGAGAATCCCCGTAAGGATTCTTCCTATCCGGCGGATGACGAACGTGTGGGGCATGTTGTCCCACTTGAGCACAAGCGGCTTCTTCATTATTCGGTCTCCAGAACGTGTAGGGAGGGGATCTGACCCCTCCGTTTGGTAAACGAAAGAGCCAAGTGACTCCCTACGAGCAGTGCTGTGAAGGACCGCGAAAGTGGCTAAAGCTACGCGCTTTCGGCGGCAATCGAAAGGGGAAACAGGCTGGTTTTTCAGGCCTATTGTATTAGACATCACCGAAGCGGGTTCTAGACTCCCCTGCGTTCAGACAGTCAGCCGGTCGTTCACAACACAGGAGGATCTATTTCATGGAAAACACGTGGGGACTCAAAGAATTGACGCTCATGTTTCTCAAGCGTATCCGGGCATTTATGCCGCCCGGAAGCATCCCGGATTTCGAGCCACCGCCCCTTCCGGCAGGACTTGCCATTCCAAAGGAGGCAGAGTTGAAGAGCAGAAAGCACTTCTGCGCCGATGCTGAGGTGCTCACCCTGCCCATCGTGCTCGTCGTTCCCGGTGTGCACATTCACTTCGAGGCACCGGATGCAAAAAGCTACGTGCCCGGCGATCCCGCGTTCACGACGCCGTACTGGATCGGGCCGGTCACAGTCGATCACGACCACGCACCGGAGATTTTCCGTTCCGGTTTGCAACGTCGGGTCAGCGTGATCGAAAACGCGTGTGCTCTCTGCCAGTACTACTGGATGGGGAGCCTCAGGAGCCGTGAACCAACCTGGACAGCCCAGGTGTTCTTCGACAGCTACCGTGTCATCGGCAAGATGGCGGGAAGCGGCCCACGCCACCACGCCACGTGGGCACCCAAAGATCAGGTGGAGAATCCCCAGCACTATCTCTGCTGGGAAAAGTAACGGAAATGCAATGAATGACCGACTCAGCACTGTCCTGAACAAAAAGCGCCGTATCTGCCATCCGCATTCCGGATGACAGGGCGCTTTTCTTAAAGGCAGCAAACACTGCCAGGGGAGTGGAAGAACTCCTACACCAGTTGCGATCCGTACAGCAGCAGGCCGCCCATGACCACAGCGATGATCCCGAGGATTGGCCGGACTGCTCCGTCCCCCAGCACGCGGTCTGTGAGGTTGACCAGCACGGCGGGCCGCCATGCGGCGGTGATACCCTTGAGCAATCCCAGCCATGCGATCAGGCGGATAATGCCCGCAGGATCGGTGCCGATGCTGTAATCCGCACGGAGCGTGAGGGCGCAGAGCACGACGATCAGGGCGCCGGAGCAGCGCATGTGCAGAGTATTGCGCATAAATTCCTGCACGAAGGCGACGGTGGCCTCGCCGTTGACGAGCAGGGGAATGCCGACGAGCAGAACGAGAATGCCGGTGATTTGGGCGAAGGTTTGAAGGTCCATGATCGTGCAGTGTACACCACCCTTCACCGGTTCAACCACGTCACGCTGGCCTGCAGCACGGTGGCAAAGCTCACCCAGAGCAGGTAGGGCACCTGCGCCCACATCACCCAAGCCGAGAGGGGAGCGACGGTGCGGAGCATCCAGATGAGGGATCCCAGTACCACGAGGATATCGAGGAATGCGAGCAGATTATTCCGGAGTCCGAACTGAATGGGCGAGAAGGCTAGGTTGGCGACGAGGTTGATCCCGAACGGCACGATCACCCACGCAGACCAGTGCCCTTTGATCACCTTCCAGAGCACGAAGCTGAAGGAGATGAGGATGATGACGTACAGCACGGTCCACACGGGTCCGAAGATCCATGCCGGCGGAGCGAAGAACGGTTTCTTCTGCGCCGCGTACCAGAGGGCGGTATCTGCGGGGTTCATCCGGAATGGGGGGAACGGGATGAGGCCTTGAGTCTAGCTTTTATGGTATTCGCCCACTTCTTGCCGGGATCCCCGCCCCACAGGAACCACGCGATGAGCCCGTTACTGGGGTGATCGGGATTGCCGAAGTCTTTGCCGCGCTTATCGACCTCGTGCCGCGCGAAGAAGCTGACCATGCGCAGGATCGTGCGCTGAGAGAGGGGACGGCGGTTCTTTAAGTCCCGCGCCCGCGCCACCCCGACCATTGTTCCCCCGCGCTTCCACTTTCGGCGGAGCCGTAAACCCTCTGCGGCATAGCGGGCGACTTCGACAGGGGGGATGAAGGAGGAGGACACGGAGGAAGTATAGAGGATCTCTGCGGTTTTGATGACTGGCCGCTGATCCTCCGCTAGATTCCCTCCCTTTATGGATCTACGCGCAACGCTCGATTCCGGCCGCGTCCTGCTGCTCGATGGCGCCATGGGCACGGAGCTTCATAAGCATGGCCTGCAGGGCCAGTGCGATGCCCACCAGAAGCATCCCGGCAAGGTCATCGCCCTTCACGATGCCTACCTGAGGGCGGGGGCGCAGGCCATCACCACCAATACCTTTCTCTTGAACAGGCTCACGCCTGCCGCCGTGCGCGACAAGCCCGACCTCGATTTCTTGAATCGCGTGGGTGTGGAGCTGGCGAGGAATGTGGCCGGGGAGGACCACTTTGTTCTGGGTGGTATGGGGCCCACCGGACGGGTCTTCGACATGGATCCCCTCATGACCGATGAGGCGGTACGGGCGGCCTATCTGGCACAGGCGCAGATCCTGGCCGAAGAGGGGACAGATGGTCTCATCATCGAGACGATGACGAGTTTGCGTGAGGCACTGCTGGCCCTCGAAGCCTGCCGCGAGGTGACCGATAAGCCCGTGATTGTTTCGATGTCCTACTACACCATGAACAGGGGTATCCGGACGATGAATGGCGAGACTGCGGCGGAGTGTGCGAAGCTTCTCACAGAGAGGGGAGCGGACTCCGTCGGAACCAATTGCAGCACCTTCCTGATGCGTGAGATGGCGCAGGTGGTCGCGGCCATGCGCTCCGCTGTGACAAAGGTGCCGATCATCGCGCAGCCCAATGCCGGCCAGCCGCATGGTGAGGAGGGGACGTACATCATGACGCCGCAGGAGTTTGCGGATGGAGTAAAGCTTTGTATCGAAAAAGGTGCGACGATGGTGGGTGGGTGTTGCGGGGCGGGGCCGGAGTGTATTGCGGAGGTGGGGAAACGGCTTAGTTAATAGGAACAGTAAGCTTGGCAAGCTTGGTGGACTCGGTGCGTAAACGTTGGAACCAGCTCCAGCAGATAATATTTGAGTGGTATGAGCAGCTTCGCCATATCAATGGAAGATTCGGATTGCAGCCTCTAATAGCGCAATGGACATCTGTCTTCACATACAAGAGGAGAATGGAAACTCCAATGCGTCATGGTGTAGAATGGCGATGCAATCTATGCAAAGGAGGGTCATTAGCCTTTTCACCGGCGCAGGAGGTTTGGATATTGGCTTTGAGAAGGCAGGCTTTGAAATTTCTATTGCTGTTGAGTCCGATCCTGCTTGTTGCTCAACACTTAGAGCAAATAGGCCGTCTCTAATTGTTATTGAAGATAAGATTGAGAATATCCCATCAGAGAAGATTCTGACACTTTCAGGGCTTCAACCGCTAGAGACAGATTTAGTTATTGGCGGTCCACCTTGCCAACCATTTAGCCTAGCCGGTGAACGCAGAGGACTGGAGGACCCCAAAGGTATGTTGCTGATGGAATTCGTTCGGGTCATACGAGAGACCCTTCCTAAGGGTTTTGTGCTTGAAAATGTAAAAGGATTACTAAACTGGGACGGGGGAAGGGCGAGAGATCTACTTCTGACTGAATTGGTTAAACCAATTTCCTACAAGGGAAAAACTTATCAATACGAAGTTGAGGTCAGGCTACTTAATGCATGTGACTATGGAGTGCCACAAAAACGAGAACGCGTTGTATTTGTTGGAAATCGAATCGGCGTTAAATTCAAGTTTCCAACTCCTACGCATGCTGATAAGACTATTGCATCAATAAAGAAACTTAAGAAATATCGCACAGTTTGGGATGCAATTGGCAACTTGCCACCCCCTGATGAACCATCTGAAACAGCAAAAATGGTGGCACAGACAATTCGTGGTAGAATTGCTAAGCATGGTTACTAAGACGATAACAAATCATCAGGTTACTGCTCATGCCCCAACCACGGTTGCCAAGATTTTGAAGGTGGCGATTGGTTACAAGCTATCAGAGCAGCAGAAAACTTTTGGCTCTACTTATCGTCGCCTAGACCCATCAAAGCCATCGCCCACAGTGACAAGAAGCGGTTATCGAGACTTTATTCATCCCTACGAACATCGGATGCTCACAGTACGGGAACTGGCTTGCTTACAATCTTTTCCTTCAAATTGGGTGTTCAAAGGCGTTCGATTGGACTCATATAGTTCAAGGCGTCAAACAACGATGACTCAATTCGGACAAGTTGGTAACGCTGTTCCCCCGTTACTAGCCGAGGTAATAGCCCGGTCAATTATGGAACAGTTTTTCCCAAACTAGAGTTATGCCAAAAGTTCCAAAAGAGGTCACAAAGGAGCAGTACATGCTAAAATCCACCTTCTTCTTGGAGAAGCTTGATTCTTTTGGTTTTTTCAAACTATACGAAGATATCAAGAAGATTGCCTTTGACCATGCAAAAGCTCACTCTTGGAATGAGCGAAAAGATTGGTGCATTGATGAACAAGCTTGGGAGGCGATTAAGCGTACTAAAATTAATCCTCTCCTTGTCTTTGCACACCCCAATATTCTCAAGATTTATCCGGCAATGCTTAAATATTACCGATCAGTTGCAATGCTCCCTCAGAAAGGGCTAAGTGCCATTTCTGGCTTTAGCGGGATACGTGCTGTTGAGAATGAGAAAAAAGGAATTCCTGAGAAGAAATTAGGGCAGGTTCTATGCGCTTTAAACGAGGTGATGTCTACATTGATTAAACTTGTAAGCGCCCTTGATGAAGAAAAGATAAAGGGAATGATGTTTGCTACCGCAGGAACAACAATCGATGGTTCTTGGAGAAATCAAATCGGAAGTGAGGGGGAGAGGGTTATTCGATCATTGATCCTCAGAAAATTACTTGATAACAAAGAAGTCACCGCATTCGTTTTAAAAAATGGCAGCTCAAAGAGCACTGAAGAATGGGACAATGAAGATCCTGTGAAGCACATTAATGAAATTAAATCATTCACAAATATAAATGGAACAGTGGTGATCTTTGGCTCTGAACCAGACATTGAGTTCCGCAATAGCGAAGGTAAAGTTCTTGGCGGAGTAGAGATCAAAGCCGGATTAGATCCGGCGGGTGCGCTTGAAAGGCTTGGGGCAATGTTTAAATCTTTTGAAAACATGCTCCAACAGTATCCTGCCGCAGCAACAATCCTAATCGCTTCCTGCATTACAGATGAGGTTGGCCAGCGCTTACGTACATCACGCTCTGTGCAGCAGACTTACATAACAACGGACGTTATGAGTAATGAAAAAGGACAGGCTGATAAATTTTGCAACTCAATAAGAGGGATATTAGAGTTAGTAGAGAAAAGAATGTAACCAATTATTCTTATATCTTATAATGGTGGAGATATCGAGAATCGAACCATTGACTACTTCCCATGCATCAACCAATATTATTTCAGGAAAGCAAAAAATAGCCTTCCTGAAGGCAGGCTTATTCTTGAGAAGTCACTTTGCGATCCGCTCAGTCCAAACAAACTTTTATGCCTTTGTTCTCTTCGATGGAGGAAAGGATTTTGGGATCATGAAATTGCATCCAATCGCGCTCGTCGCGGAATTGTCTGATTTTATTGAGGACTTGCCTGATCGGATCTTGCCTATCAATTTGCATAATTAGCCTGGAAATTCTTTAGCCACTGATCTGCAGCCGGCTTTCCAAATCTTTCCAGCATACAAGAGTAAGTCGCTCCATTACAATTATAGATGAAGCAATCACTGTTATTTTCACATTTATACGACAGCAACAGAGATGAAATAGTTGCCCCACCGTATGTACCAGTAAGATCAACAGGAACTGCAATGAGACTAGCAGAATCTGCGTTACCAGTATTGTTTATGAAATTAATAATGTGAGTAGGTTTACCTGTTTTTTCAAAATAATCACCAGAGGAAGCTATTTCATCTCCAAGCAGATTAATTTTTAGCATAACTTCTTGATTAGGAGCGATTAGGCCACCGCGGCGATTAGTATCGGAAATATCAATTTGATTTTTTGATATCCTAGAGGACTTAATAAATCCGGTCTCTCGTGCGAAGTTAAAAAGAACGACAACGGGAGAATCTGATGATACTTTGCCAGATATATCTAGGTTTACCTGAGAGAATTTCCCAAGATAAATTATCTTGGGAATTTTTTCATAGTTATCTATGGAAAAAGGGTTGGAAGAAGGGACATAAGGTCCTTGAAGCAGTTCAAGAGTTCTGATATCTGAATCGGGGATTGGTTTTGGCAACACTGCTTCAGGCATTTTGGGCTTTATCCAATTAATCTCAACTAACCTGAGTCTGATAAAAGGAATAATTCTATTAATTACTGAATCAAAAACCAATAAAAATAAAACTGCTGAAATAATGAACAAAACGATTCCTTTGATAGCCGCTTTAACTTTGGCATTTAGAATCATACTTTATGAATGGAATAAATTTCATTACGCAATGTGGAATGGAACAAAGAATTATTGCAGATGCAATAAACAAAAAATTTCCAAGCCAAAGAAATACTGCTAGTAGTAGCAATTCTGTTACAGAAACATCTTTTGTATTCCAAAAAAATTTGCATACAATCCACTCGTTAAGGGAACCCGATTTCCCATGACTAATAAATAGGGGGAGAAAAATAAATACGAGAACAAAAAAACCAGTTAGAAATGAGACTTCAAGTTGAGAATATGAAATATTCACTAATTTGTTATAACAAAAAATAGATAGGCCTACTATAAGCCACAAAAGAGTCATGTTGATAATAATTAATAAGGACTTCATAAATTATGTCTGTGCTAAGTTTGATGGTCACTTGAAATTTGTGCAAGGACATTTGCGCTACTAAGTACTCTGGCAAGATTATTTCCCATGAAACTTCCTATGCACCTCCTTCAGCTGCGGATCCTTCGCTCTTGTTCAGGACAAGTTCATCACTTCCCCCGAAACTTCCCCTGCTTCCCTCCACTCCACTTCACCTCGCCGCACTCCTCTCTGAGCTCACGTCAGCCAAGACAGCGACAATGAGGATGATCACGCGCCACGTGTTCCACTCCCCGTGGTACCAATGCGCGACTGCGCTGTACCAGAGAAGGGTTAAGGGCAGAAAGATAAAGCCGAGGATCGGCCAGAGCTTTGTGACAAAAACGCCCTGAAACCATGTCGTCATCAACCAGAGTCCGGCGATCACGAATCGCGGTGCAATGAGGCCGATGAGTCCGATGATGAGTGGCATAGGTGGTGAAAGAGGGGAGTGTACACCTGCGGGCCTGTAGAGGAGGTGAGTCAGTGGTCTCTCATCTTCTGAAGCGGCAATGATCTTTACAAGCAGGTGTACGCGTGTACACTCGCAGTATGAATTTCTTGAAGAGAGAAAAGCGTGCGCGTACAATACAAGTATTCCTCCCCACGGGATTCTCCCGTGGCCCCCGGGCGGCCCGAGCCCCCGGGAATCTTTGTATGTTCACATGTCTCAACGCGTAATCGCTTTCATTGATGGTTTCATTTCTTCAGTATTCTGCTCAGGCCATTTGTCTTTTGCCCGCTGAATTCGTATGAATGCTCCAGCGCCCAAAAACATCGCATATATTGACGGCGCGAACCTACACAAGAGCATCAGTGCCCTCGGCTGGAAACTTGATTACCGTGTGTTTCGTCGCTGGCTGGAACAAAAGTACGGTGTTGAGGCTGTATACATATTCATCGGATTAATCCCTGCACAGCGTTCACTCTATCTTCGTCTCCAGGAATATGGCTACGTACTGGTCTACAAAGAAGTCACATACGACGGAGAGGGCAGAGTGAAGGGTAATTGTGATGCCGATCTTGTGCTCAAGGTCACTCAAGATTACTACGAAGGCCGGATTGCGCAGGCGATTCTCGTTGCGAGTGACGGCGACTACAGCAGTTTGGTCGCCTTTCTGAAGGAAAAGCGCGTTTTCCGTACGTTACTTTCGCCGAGTAATAATTGTTCGTTCCTCCTGCGAAAGCTCAATATCCCAATCGTCTATCTCAATATGCTCCGAGGGAAGCTGGAGAAGAAAAACCCTTAAACGAAAAAGCCCCCGTCACGGACGTATCCGTGAAAGGGTCTTCTTCATAGGGATACTCTCAGTCTACTCCCATCAACAGGATCATTTCAATACCTATAATTCTATGAGATAAAACTATCTGCTGTGATATTTCTTGTGCACTTCTTTAAATAACGAGAGGGAGTAACCTTCGGACGGAACCTTAGGTGTGCCCTCTCATCGTGATGCGTGCATCATAGCTCATTTCCCATGGAATTTCTTATGAACTTCTTTTAATTGAGGATTCGTGACGTGTGTATATATTTGGGTTGTTGAAAGATCCTTATGCCCCAGCATCTCCTGCACACTCCTCAAATCCGCCCCATTGCGCAGTAAGTCCGTCGCGAAGGAGTGGCGCAGGGTGTGTGGCGAAGGATTCGAGAGTATGCCGGCCTCAAGGGCATATCGCTTCACGATGCGGTAGATCATATTTGCGGATATCCTGAATCGCTCACCCGGCGGCATCTCGAACGTGGCTTTCTGCAGATGACTGATGAAGAGCGGAGTGAGATGATCGAGTCTCGCTTCGAGGTATGCCTTCAGCGCGGTGCAGGCGGCGTCAGACAGAAAAACTACGCGCAGTTTTCCTCTCTTTCCGCGAACGCTGATTTCCTTGGTCTTAAAGTTCAGGTCAGTGCGGTTGAGAGAGCGCAACTCTGCGAGACGCATGCCGGTAGAGAAGAAGAGCTCCAAAATCGCCTTATCTCGCTTGCCCTCGCGGGTAGTGGTATCAGGAGAAGAGAGGAGGAGTGCGAGGTCATCGGCGAAGAGCACCTTGACCTTGCGCTGTTCCTCTTTGAAGCGCTGGATGCGATCAGGAGGAAGCACGTCCATTTCTTCTTCTTGAATAAGGTAACGCAAGAAAGCCCGCAGTATTGTCAAATGATGATTCTTTGTACGGATAGAGAGTTCACGTCCATTACGGGCTCGAAATGAGTGAAGCGCCGTCTTATAGATACGGATCGTCTGCTTACTGAAGAGGAGGGGACTTTCGATTTGAGAGAGCTTCAAAAGAAGATCAAGGGATTGCCTGTAGGACCGGATCGTAAGAGGAGACTTATTCTGCTCCGCCTGGAGGAAAGTAAGATAGCGGTCAATGGCCTGAGCAAGTGTCGTTGGATGGCTCATCGAGCGGGGGAGAGGGGTTTTCCACAGTACTTCCTATTCAAGATAATGCATTTTATCTTGAATAATCAATTGACAGACCAAATGATCTGATTTTGTGATCATAAAGCCAAGAACATCCGGTTCGAACTCGTCGGGTATGCCATGTTGTGCAATCTCATCTAATGGAAAGAGATGCGTGATGATCATGTAGTAGAGGAGGGCGACCACTTCCCTCCCCACACTCTTCAATTCGAAGGGCCAGGAGGGCTCGATGTCGCTCGGGAGGGTACGGATGTCCGGAAAGCCCTGCCGGGAGGCCAGGTACCCGATGCGTGCGAGGTGATACCGGTCCGAAATACCGATCACAGAGGTGCAGCCGGCTGCGAGGGGCCGGGAGTTTAAGAGGTTCTCCCACGTGGAGCGCGATTCCTCTTCTAACGTTATGTCCCCTGCTGCAATGCCTTTTTTCAGCGCGACATCGCGCATCACCTCCGCCTCACTCGCCATGCCGTCCTCCCCCTTGCCGCCAGAGAGAATAATGTGTTGTAACACTCCTTCATCGTACAGACGCGCGGCTGTGGCTACTCTGCGGGTAATCCCCGGTCCGGGGAGCGACGACCGGTGCACGGCGGCACCGAACACGAGTCCACACACGACTCCCCTGCCCTCTTTCAGGCTCTCAGGGTCAAAAGACCCGTCAAACTGCAGAAAAACAAACGCTGTGAGGAAGATGACGATCAGCAAGATCGCGCTTACAGAAGCCATAATCAGCCATAGGAGGATGCGGAAAATCTTGCGCATGACGATTTAAAGGGTGGAACCAGAAACCGGCTCAATGTAGATGTGCGTGGGGATGGGGGGAAGTTTGGGGCTCCAGGGCGGCCAGACCGAGATCTCGACCTGATCCACCTCGGGAAAGTTCTTCACGATGCGCGCGGCCTCCTCGACGGGCAGCCCCGCCACCTTCTCACGCACCTTCTTGGCGAATTGGGCGCCGGTGGGCGTGAGGGGATCCAACACGTACTGCTCGGTGCCCGAGAGATCCACGGTGATCTTGATCCACGACAGGTCGTCGGCGTAGTCGATGACGTGTGCCACAAGACGGTTCATCGTGAGGCTCTGGGGAAGTAAACGCTTCTCGGCGCGCACGTGCGACTTGAGCTCCGCGATGAGCAGATCGAGGACCGCCTGCGTGTCGTAGGCGTAGGCGGTGTAGACGATGGTGCCCTCGACGGGCACGGACGAGACCGGCTGGCCCACGAACTCCGTCGGCAGCACAAAATCTTTAAAGGCGATCTGCGTGAGCTCGTCGTAGTAGAGAATCTCTAACTGGGCATCGGCATGCTGAGAGTTCCACAGCGTCCGCTCCTCATCCACGATCTGCTTGGCCGTGAGCAGAAGCTCATTCTCGAGATGCTTGCGCGCCACGACGAGATCCTCCTTGGTGAGCACGGTCCGCGATGACGTGAGCCCGCCCGAAGCCGACACCTGGTTTTCTGCGTAGACTAAGGCACGCTCGGCGGGCGGCAGACCCACGAATTCCCACTTGCGCCCGGCAGGCACGTTGCCGCGCTCCCCCACGATTTGCCCATAGAGATCCAGCGGATCCGCCTCCGCGATCACCGTCACGCGTGCCCCGGGGGCGAGCAGCACTGCTTCCTGAATGCGAAAGACCATGCCGGCCTGATTCGTGAGGCGCGTGCCCTTGCGGAAGGAGTAGGGCTCTTTCGTCGTGTTGATCACAATCATGGGTACCTTGGCGCTTTCACCGCTGAATTCCTTGCTGATGCGGTCAAACGTGATGGTGCGGGTAAGGTGCACGCGTACGGGCTTGAGCGGCATGGTGCGCACGCGGTCGGGAATCTGGGCAATGGCTCCTGTCTGCACGAGAAAGATGTTCACCGTGTGCGTGAGCGTGTCTTCACGCGGCTTCACGCTGATCTCGGCCGATGGAAGCAGGCGAAAGAGCACGAAGGCGAAGAGCCCCGTGCTCACGAGAATGAGAACCCAGATGCGCAGCTTGGGCAGCGACAAAATACCCATGGTCTGCAGCTGTGACCGCAGCTGCTGCCGCCACAGGTGGGGCGAGAAGACGCGCATGGCCTCCTCGGCCGCCGGATGCCCCTCGAGCACGAAGCGCATCTCGGCCGTGCTGGAGAGCACGCGAAAGCCGTGCACCCGGGCCGCCTTGATGAGCGAAGAACGCTTTGAGGCAATGCGCACTCTGCCGCGCACCTCCATCAGCACCTCGAAGAAACGCTGCTGCTCAACACGGTCTTTGAGCTGGCCCTCCAGTGCGGGCAGCAGGAGCAGCAGTTCGCCGGAAGTCTCGATGGCACGTCGGACGAACGCACCGGAGGACTCCCCTTCCATGGGAATGAGAACGATGAGCGGTTCCATGAAATCAGTGGCGCTTCATTGTGCCATTCCCGGGCTGGAATGGCTAGCGATGTACCAGAATTGTCATGGTGAGCCCTGTCGAACCATGACACGTGATGTCGCCCCTCGACAGTGCTCGGGGTGACAAGCTCACCATGACAAATACTACTTCTTCGTCAGTGCCTTCAGCGCCGGCAGCTCCTTGCCCGAAATGAAATCGAGCATGGCGCCACCGCCCGTGCTCACGAAGGTGTAGACATCCATCGGGTACTGGTACTTCATGTGGAAGTCGATCGTATCCCCTCCCCCGACGATGGAAACCGCACCCTTCTTGGTCGCATCGCGCATCGCCTCTGCAATGCGCTTGGTGCCGTGCGAGAAACGGTTCATCTCATACAAACCGAGGGGTCCGTTCCAGATGATCGTGCCTGATTTTTCGATGATCTTTCGATAGCGTTCGATCGTCACCTTGCCGACATCCAGAATCATCATATCGCCCATCACGTTCTCGACCGGCAGATCCAGTTTCTCCGCCTCCTCCGTTGCTTCCGTAGCCACCACCACGTCGCGCGGCACGTGCACATCGGCCAAATCCGTTTTTTCACCCTCCAGCATGATCTCCTGCGCTTTTTCCATCTGCTCCTCCTCGTACCTCGAGGCACCCACCTCAAACCCCCGTGCAGCGATGAAGGTCGTGGCGATGCAGCCGCCGAGCAGCACGTCGTCACCCTTATTCAGGAAGTACTCGATGACGGGCACTTTCGTCTCCATCTTGGCCCCGCTCACGATGAGCGTTAAAGGCCGGCGTGGATCATCCACGACGTTCGAGAGATTCTTCACTTCCTGCTCCAGTTGCAGACCCATGTAGGCAGGCAGCAGCTTCGGCACACTCGTCATGCTGGCGTGATCGCGGTGGCAGTTGGTGAAGGCATCGTTGACGTACACGTCAGCAAGCGCAGCGAGCTCCTTGCCGAACGCATCACGCTCCTTCTGGTCTTTGCTGTTCTCGGCTTTCTCGTAGCGCAGATTCTCGAGCAGCAGCACCTCGCCCATCGTGAGGGCATCTGCCATCTTCTGTGCTTCCGGTCCCCGGCACTGATCCGAAAATTTCACCGTCGCCTTCAGCAGTTTCTCCAGGATGGGGACGAGTGGTTTCTGGCTCATTGCAGGCACACGTTCGCCCTTGGGGCGGCCCTGGTGGGCCATGAGGATCAGAGCGGCGCCTTCTTTGAGAATATGTTTCATCGTGGGTAGCATCGCCTGAATGCGCGAGTCGTTCGTCACCTTGCCGCCTTCGATCTCCACATCAAACCCTGCGCGCAGGAGAACCTTCTTACCCTTCAGTTTCGCTTCTTTGAGGAGGGGGTACTGCATGCGAAAAGTGTACTGATTCCGGGGATGAATTCGAGTCGAGTGAGATTGACATCACTGCGTTCACCTTTCAGGATGCCCCCCTCATTCCACACGAACGCAACTCCTTCACCCTCCGAAGCCTTGGCGGAGGAGGGCCTCCTCCGCGCGGCAGGTTCCACGCGATCGAGGAGCGGAATGATCACTTTCGAAAGATCGTTTCCAACAAGGTATCCCCGGCGGTCGAAGTGGAACATTTCACTCAGGCGCTCGGGCAGGTTTTTCTCCGTCGTGGGATACACATCCAGCGAGGCGTCGATGCCCCGCTCCCGGAAGGCGGCATTCCACTGCTTCAGGATCCGCGAGGCATCCGGCACATGCCCGATGATGCCGTAGAGCTCGCGGTGGGGGGAGGGGCGGGGCTTGGTCACTCTGGTAGTATGCCATAGAGTAATGTCATCCTGAGCTCTGTCGAAGGATGACGTCATGGTTCGACAGTGCTCACCATGACACTTGTGTATGAGCACCACCTCGCAAATCATCGTCTGGACGAGTCTTGCGACTTTTATGTTCACACTGATCCTGCACCTGCTCGCGCTCAGGCTCTTTCCGAAGTGGGGCCTTCTGGATTTCCCCGAGCGCTACGGCCTCACACGCCCGCGCATTCCCTACCCCACCGGCATCCTCGCCGTCTTTGTCTTCCTCGTCTTCTTCGTAACCTTCGAATCCACCCTTGCCTTGAAGCCGTGGTCACTGCAGGCGTGCGGGCTCATCGCCGGCATCGCAGTACTCGCCCTTGTCACCTTTCGCGATGACCGCCGTCCCCTCCCCTCCTCCGTGCGGCTGCTCACACAGGTCGTCGTCTCTCTCGTGATCTTTCTCACAGGCACGCGCATCTACACACTGACGAACCCATTCGCCGCATTGACCGGTCTCGATGTGCTTCCGCTCCACACTCTTCAGCTGCCGATTGCCGCACTCGACAATCCCTCGCTGCTCGGCATGCTCTTCACCGTGCTCTGGCTCGGCCTCACCATGAATGCCCTCAACTGGTTCGACGGCATTCGCGGGCAGGTGAGCGTGGTGTCGGTCATCGGCTACGTCACGATCGGGCTTCTGTCACTCAGTGACCGCGTGGGTGATTTTTCGCTCGGCATGATCTCGTTTGCGCTTGCCGCGATCGCGCTGGCCTGCCTGTTCTTCGACCGTCCCGGCCCCCTCGCGCTCATCGGCGATACGGGAGCCATGTTCTTCGGGCTCATGTTGGGCGTGCTCACCATCTTCACGGGAGGCAAGGTGGCCACGGGGTTTCTGGTGCTCGGCGTGCCGCTCATCGACTCCGTGATCGTGATTGCCCGGCGCGTGAAGAGAGGAAAATCCGTCTTCCAGGGGGATGCCCAAAGCGAACACCTGCATCACCGGTTACTGCGTAAAGGATGGACCGAGTGGCAGATCATCGCGCTCACGGCAGGGCTGGGCGCCGCCTTCGGCACGACGGCGCTCTTTCTCTCGACCACCGAAAAATTCCTGGCGGCACTCGCACTCTTTCTGATCATGCTGTGGCTTTCCATCTACTCCGGCCGTCGTCCCCTCCCCCCTTCCCCCTAACCCTATCCCTAACCCTATCCCTAACCCTAAACCCTATTTCGTGTACCGCATCGGCTGGCTCAGTGTTTTGAACGGGATGACTTCGACCACCAGTGTGCGTCGGCCATGAGGCAGCACGCCCACTTCGGCGCGGCCGTTCTGAAAGTCTAAGACCGAGAGCGTGTCGGGCTGGAAATCGGCGGTGCCGAAGGCGGCGCGCAGCACGAGATCACGTTCGAAGGCGGGTGACGTCACGACATTGCCCTGCGCATCGAGCAGCGTGAGGCGCATGCGCTCCCAGCCGCGCTCGTTGTAGACACCATCGTGCGCAATCTCCACTGACACCACAGTCGAGCTGGCCGCGGCCGGAACATCCCGATCGTTCAAGACCACCACTTCACGCCTCTGCACGACTTCGGGCAGAGCAGGCGCTGCAGAAGATGCCACAGAGGAGACTGCAGATGCCGCGCTGTGCACCGCTACGGTCGTCACGCGCTGTGTCAGCCGCTCTGCGCGTCGCTGTGCGACACGCGATTGCACGCGCGCGATCCACGTCTGGCTCGTCACGCTCGACGCAGCAGCAGAGCTCTGGACTTTGGTCTTTACGTCCGCAACGGTCGTCACCGGCGCGTAATTCGCCTGGGTGAAGAGCAACGGGTTCACCGTGAACGAGAGACCGCGATCAGCGTGGAATCCCCTGTTGATGGCCGCAGTGGTCGACAGACCTGCCGTGCGCAGCTCTTCGGACGTAAAGGGCCAGTAGGGATGCCATGGCGCATCCTCACGGTCGATCTGAAAGTGCAGGTGCGGGCCCGTGGCATCACCCGTCATCCCCGAGAGAGCGATCTGCTCCCCCTTCTCCACAATGTCGCCGGGGTTCACGAAGGTCGTGCTCAAGTGGGCGTAGTTCGAGTAGAGCACGGTGGTCTCACTGGGACGGCTGGGATCGGGGATATGCGGGTGGCGAATCACCACGGTCCTGCCGAAGCCGGTGGCATCTTTCACCTCGCTCACGATGCCGCTCGCAACCGCGCGCACCGGCGTGCCGATGGGCACGCGGATATCCACAGCCGGGTGGCTGCCGGAACGCTCGGTGCCCGAGACGTACGACCCCATGTAGCCTACCGAGTAGATGACCCGAGCCGTTTCGTCGTTGAGGTTGGACGTGTACTGCGGCAGAGGAATGAGCAGATCAGCCGGCACCTCGCGGAACGTGTGTTCCTGGGGATTGCCTCCGTAGCGGGTCCAGCGGGTGTAATCGGGGACGAGAGCGATGGGCGTGACTGTGCCCGTGTAGACGATGAGGCTATCATCATCGTGACCCAGAACCGATTTCCAGAAGACCTGCCATCCATGCTGACCGATCATGTTGCCGGTGACGAAGGCGAGCAGCGAGAGGATCGCCACCCAAAAGGAGGCGCGCTGCGCCAGATAGTGGAACGCATGAGGTTCCACATGACGGTGCAGAGGGGTCGCGCCGAATCCCAAAGTTTTGCGGGCAACGAGGGTGGTCATGGATGTTGTTTTGCTGGTATCTATAATAACATTTTGCTACATTTTCGTCAATGAGCGATCTGGTCACACTTTGGCTGAGAGATGCGGAAATCACGTCCTCCGCCGGGGCGTCACTCGCCCATACGCTCTACCGCATTCCGGTGACGATTTGGATGACGGGTCCGCTGGGTGCCGGCAAGACCACGTTCCTGCAGGGACTGGGGCGGGAACTGGGAATACCGCAGAGACTTCTGAGCCCCACATTCGCCTTAGAACAGCGGTACCACACCAGGCAATGCGGCGAATTACTGCACATCGATCTGTACCGGCTTTCGCCGAACGATGCGCAGCATCTCGTGCACTCTTCAGATCACCACACGGGCATCCGCTGCATTGAGTGGGCGGATCGCCTGCAGGAATCCCCTGCACAGGAAGGCATCGACATCACGCTCGCAGAACGGCCGGATGACACAGGCAGGGAACTCACCGTGTCTTTTCGGGATCTCGCCCTCCCCTCCTTTGAACAGATCAGCACGTGGCGGGAACAATTCTTTCTCTCACGCGTGATCATCCGCCACTGTGATGCGGTGGCGAACGCAGCTGTGCGGCTGGGTGAGGAGTTGCTGAAGCGGGGGCAGATCATCCGTCTGCAGGCTCTGCGGGCGGCGGCGCAGGTGCATGACTTGCTCCGGTTCGTTGATTTTCATCGCGGTGCGGGCCACATCGAAGAAGAGATCCTCCCGGAGCGCGCGCAGAAGTGGGAGGAGGTCAAAGCCCTGTACCCGGGGCTGCACCACGAGGCAGCAGTGAGCCGCTTTCTCATCGGGCAGGGGTTCCCCGAGCTTGCCGAGATCGTGCGCGTGCACGGTCTCACACTGGCAGATGCCACCCGCGTCACCATCGAGCAGCGCCTGCTCTACTACGCCGACAAGCGCGTGAAGATCGACGAAGTGGTGAGCCTGGAGGAGCGGCTGCGCGATTTCACCGAGCGGTACAGCCACCTGGGAAAGCTTCGGGAATCGGATGCCTGGTACGACGAAGCGCGTAAAACGGAGCGCTCTCTCTTCCCCGATGGGCCACCGTTCTGACACACTGTCCGTATGTTGCTCTCCTCCCCCCTGTTCCTCACGCTCGCCAGCGTCTTTCTGGTGAGCTTTGTCTCCCTCTCGGGGGTGATGCTCTTTGCCCTGCAGGAGAAAATCATCCGCAAATCACTCCTCGTGCTCGTGGGCTTCTCCGCCGGAGCGCTCCTCGGCGACGTGTTCATCCACATGCTGCCGGAGATGGTGGAGGAGGCACAGGAACACCCGTTCTCGCCGTTCCTGCTCATGCTCGCCGGTATGCTCCTCTCCTTCGTCATTGAAAAGGTCATCCACTGGCGGCACTGCCACTGCTCCGCCCTGCCCCTCGCCTCCGCGCACATGCATCCGGTCGGGGTGATGAACCTCGTCGGCGACGGCATTCACAATTTTCTCGACGGCGCGCTGATTGCGGGCAGCTACCTCTTGAGCCCCACGATCGGCATCGCCACGACGGTGGCCGTAGTCCTGCACGAGATCCCGCAGGAGATCGGCGATTTCGCCGTGCTGCTCTACAGCGGATTCTCCACGCGCCGCGCGGTCGCCTTCAATCTGCTCTCAGCGGTGGCTGCCTTTGCGGGGGCGATCCTCGTGCTCTCGTTCGCCTCCCCTCTCCCGTTCCTAGGCTCGCTGCTCCTGCCGATCGCCGCAGGAAACTTTCTCTACATCGCAGGGGCGGACCTGATGCCGGAGTTGCACAAAGAGACCCGCCTGCCGCAGGCTGCCCTGCAATTTCTCGTCATCCTGCTCGGGCTCGGTACCATGCAGCTCCTCACGCTGCTGGAACGATGAGCGTAGCTCTCTAGAGACGCCAGGGAATCATCTCGCGCACAACGGTGAGGACGAGATCGCCGGTGGAGACCAGGAGAATCGTGGGGGCCGCGAGAAGCAGGATCAGCGTAGAGACAATGAGAAATATCTGGAGCTTCTCGGCTGCAGAGAACCCCTGCCCGATACGGATGTGAATCGTGCGCAGGTGTTCCCCGATGCGCAGCAGCACCACAAGAAAGCGATGCAGAATTTCAAATTTCGGCAGAAAGACTCCCGCGAACCGCGCGAGGGTGAGGTCGGCACGCACGATGCCGCTCGCGGCGACGATGCCGATGGTATGGTGCAGGTAGACGGAGAACGTGAGTGCGACGGAGAGCAGCAGAAGGTCGAGCAGACTCTCACGGAATGTTCCCTCCAGTGTTCTCGCCCAGGAGAGACTGTGCACTTCGCGGTACTTCACGAGATCGAGCGCAACGTGCACGGCAATGAGCAACGCGAACGCTCCGAGGTTCAAGAGCGCGGCGAAGACGACGGTGAGCACGAGGTATCCCGCGTGGAAAGCAGGCAGATCATCGTGTTCGTGCGCGAAGTGCCGAAGCGCGAGCAGAGCGGTGTGGGTGTGCATTACTCCTATTATTATACAATGTTTTCTATTTTATGTGAAATATGAATATTCCGGCTCTGCACAAACGCGTGCCTACGTGCGCACAATGGATCGGATATGCTCCAGACGCTCCTTTACCTCCCCCTCAAACCCACGATCCGTCGGTTCGTAGAATGCGCGCGGTTCCATGCCGATGGGAAAGTAGTGCTCCTGCACGACTCCCTTTTGATCGTGATGCGGATACTGGTAGCCCTTGCCGTAGCCCTGATCGGCCATGCCTTTGATCGGCGCATTGCGTAAATGCATGGGTACTTCCAGCGTCGGAGCCGTGCGCAGCACCTCGCGGGCACCCGCCATCGCGCGTGTGATCGCATTCGATTTGGGTGCCTGGCTTAAGTAGATACAGGCATGGGCGAGAAAAAATTCCCCCTCGGGCAGCCCGACAAATTCGAACGCCTGCCACGCCGCCATGACCATCTGCAGTGCGCGCGGATCAGCATTGCCGACATCTTCGCTGGCGAAGATCGCCATGCGCCGAAAGAGGAAGCGCGGCTGCTCCCCGCCCGCGAGCATCTTGAACATCCACAGCAGCGCCGCATCGCAGTCGCTCCCGCGCATGCTCTTGATGAAGGCGGACACCGTATTGTAGTGCTCCTCGCCGTTGCGGTCGTAGCGCTTGCCGTGCTCGTGAAAGAGGCGTGTGACCTCTGCAATCGAGAGCTTCTTGCCGGCAGTGAGCACCGCCATCTCGAGCAGGTTCAAGGCAATGCGAGCGTCCCCGTTGCTCAGCTCCGCAATGTACGTGAGCGCATCGTCACTCACGTTCACCGCTCCTCCGTACCCCTCCTTCTCTTTCAGGGCACGCTGAAGAATCATCTGCAAATCCGGAACGGAGAGAGGCGTGAGCAGGTACACCTGCGACCGCGAGACCAAAGCGGCATTCACCTCAAAGTAGGGATTCTCGGTGGTCGCTCCGATGAGGATCACCGTCCCGCTCTCGACGTACGGAAGCAGGGCATCCTGCTGGCTTTTGTTGAACCGATGGATCTCGTCGATGAAGAGCACAGTACGCTGCTTTAAGCCCGTGAAGAGCTGCTCGGCCTCGGCACAGACCTCGCGGAGTTCTTTGACGCCGCTCAACACGGCATTGATCTGCACGAAGTGCGCGTGCGTGCACTCCGCCACGATCTTCGCGAGCGTGGTTTTGCCCGTCCCGGGCGGTCCGGCGAGAATGATGGAGGAGAGCGTGTCTCCTTCGAGTGCTTTGCGCAGAGCCGTCCCCTCTCCCACGACGTGCGACTGCCCCACAAAATCCTCAAGGGTCTTCGGGCGGAGACGGAAGGCCAGTGGAGCGGAATCAAGTTTTGGCATTGTGAGGATAGGATAACAGGTATTGGAACAGCTTCTTAGCTGATTAGCTGGTGAGCTTTTTAGGTCTTTGTTGCACTTCCACTCACGATTGTTCCCCTCATCACTTCCATTCCTCGCAAGCTAAGAAGCTACTCATACACACGTAGCTCAATGAGGGGAAATATGATAAAATGGAGAACGTTCTGTATGGCCGACTTCTTACAGACCATCGGGCAACAGCAGCCGCTCTCCGAAGCCGAGCAGAAAAAGGCGGGGCAGTCGCAGGCGGCGCCGATGGGTGCTGAGCACGAAGATTTCATGCGCACCATTCTGCAATTGCTCGACTCAAAACAGATCGACGTCTCGAAGCCGCAGTCCATTCTGAAGATGGAGGTCTACAACCGCCTCGACGAGGAGTGGAAGGGCAAGGTGGATCTTGCACTCGTGAACATTGCCGACTTGCTCGGGCACATCGTGGAATTCCGGCTCTCGAAGAAAACTCCCGATGCATCATCCGAGCTGCAGTCGATGATCGAATATCTCTGGCAGATGAAGCAGCGCATCGAAGAGTTCCATGACGTCTTCAAGTTCTGATTCCCTCCCTTTCCGATGACAGACAAACACGTGAAAACAACCGAGAAGCCCGAAGAGAACCTGCGAGAGAGTCCTTCCAAGTTGAACGATGCCGCAAAGAAATCGCCAGATCTGCCTCCGCAGGTGCGCGAGCTCGTGCAGGCGGAAGAGCAGGAAGAGCAGGGGGTGATCCGGGGGACGCGTGCAGCCCTGGCGCAGTTGTCCGGCCGTCTGCCGCCTCCGAAGCTCTCACCGGAACAGAAACTGGAGCGGTTCGTCGCATGAAAGAAGCGCTCCTCACTGTCTTCCCTCTCCCCCTGGGAGAGGGTGGTGCAAAGCACCGGGTTGCGGGATGGGTGAGGGAGCGATCCAGCGAATCCGCTCATCCTCTCTCCACCACGTCATCTGCCGCCTGGCGTACTGGCGCGCCTTTGCCGTGATGGCCTGCTTCAGGGCCGCATCTCTACGCACCTCCTCCACGGAAGCCTTCTGGAGCCGCTCTGCAATGTCACGGTACCCGTGGCTCTGCATACCCGGATCCTCCGCGCTGTACCCATGCTGCAGCAGGGACGACACTTCCTCCACGAAGCCCTCTGCGAACATGGCTTCGGTGCGCGCGGCGATGCGGCGGTGCAGTTCCTCGCGCGGGAGGGCGAGGCCCATGAAGAAGAGATCTTCGTCAGATGAAGTGTTTTTTTTCTTGGCATGCTTCAGCGTCCTGCCGGTGACGAGGCACACTTCCAGCGCACGCAGCAGGTACACGCTGTTGCGCGGATCGACGGAGAGCGCCCCTTCGGGATCGAGCTCCTGCAACTCTGCGAAGAGGGCAGCCGGCCCCTCCGTCTGCAGGCGCTTTCTGAGCGTTTTGCGCAAGGAAGGATCAGCACGATCCACGAACGCCAGATGGTCAACGATCGCGCTCACGTAGAGCATCGACCCTCCGACCAAAAACGGCACATGTGCTCTCTGCCGGATCTCCCCGATCACACGCTCCGCCTCACGCTTGTACCATGCCGCAGTCACTTCTTTCTTCGGATCAAGCTGATCGAGAAGGTGATGCGGAATCCCCTGCATGTCCTCTGTGCGAATCTTGGCCGTGCCGATATCGAGAGCGCGGTAAAGCTGGCGCGAATCGGCATTGATGATCTCCACGGTCTTCCCCTCCTCCGAAAGAGCGTGTGCCAGCGAGATCGAAAGTGCGGTCTTGCCGCTCGCCGTGGGTCCGACGAGCACGAGGAGTGGACGTTTTGCAGTCGTGAGAAATGCCCCGATGTCAGTGATGATCGACGTCTCCATTCGCCCGAATCGTACTGGTATTGAGGGAAAAAACCGAAATGTACTCTCAACTTTACATTCCTCCGCACCACATTCCTCTGCTGGCGCCAACTGCCGGGAAAACACAAAAAGAAGTATAATTCTTGCGAGGTTTAAAGGAATCAATCCCCTACTCCTAACCCTAACCCTAACCCTTCCCCTATCCACATGCATCCCAAGCTCTCTTCGATCGCAGCCCAGATCTCGCGCGGAACGCTCACGCCACAGAACTTCCTCATTCCGACAGTGATCGAGAAGACGCAGTTCGGGGAGCGCGTGTACGACATCTACTCCCGCCTGCTCGAGGACCGCGTCGTGTTCCTCGGTACAGCGATCAATGATGACGTTGCGAACTCCATTATCGCGCAGCTCCTCTTCCTCGAAAAAACGAACGCCAAGAAAGACATCACCCTCTACGTGAACTCCCCCGGCGGACAGGTCACCTCCACGCTCGCCATGTACGACACCATGCAGTACGTACAGCCCGATATCTCCACGGTCTGTCTGGGCATGGCTGCCAGCGGAGGCGCGATCATCCTCATGGGCGGCGCCAAGGGCAAGCGCTTCGCCCTGGACCATGCCGAGATCATGATTCACCAGCCGCTCGGCGGAACAGAAGGCCAGGCCACGGATATCGCCATCCACGCCGACCACATCATCCAGACCAAGAAACTGCTCAATGAGCTCATTGCCCAGCACACGGGCAAGCCCGTGGAACAGGTAACGGCCGACACCGAGCGCGACAAGTTCCTGTCTGCCAAAGAGGCGCTGAAGTACGGGCTCATCGACCGGATCGTGACAAAGGGAGCCTGAGTGCCTCTCATCAAAAAACGCAGCTGGAATGCGTGATGATCACGCGGTTCTTCCAGCCACGTTTTGAGAAACGGGAACGAGGGGGCTACTTCTTCGTGCAGCACTCCTCATCAGAGCAGCAACACTTGAGCAGCTTCACGACGAGAATGAGCGCAATCAGCCAGATGATCGCATTGATGGCTGCAGGCATGGTGTTGCTCAGCGGCACGCCGGCGAGCACGGACTTGAGCAGCATACCGGCCGGAATTGATCCGATAGCGACGGCAGCAGCCCAGGTCGCCACTTCGGGGAACATGCCGAGCACGAGCAGCGCTCCGCCGACGATCATGAGCGCGGGGAGGAGGTAGGCCCAGAGCACGCCCAACATCGTCAGGGCACCGAGATCTTCGCTCACCATGCCCACGAAAGATTCGAAGGTCATGTAGTGGACGAGGCCGACGAAGAGGAGGGAGAGACCCAAGCTCGCGCGGGCGACCGTCCCGACGATACAGGTGGGGCATCGGGGCAACGACAGTTGCATAGAGTGGAGGGGAAAAGAAACAGTTTGGAAAAGTATGGAGACAGCTTCGATCTTGTACAATATATTTGTTCACAATGGACGAATTCCGCAAGGCAAAATCCAGTAGTCTATGGCCGATGTTCACCTGTAAAACACTCGGAAATTTGGGCCGGAGGGGGGTGCTCAAAACGCCGCACGGGGTCATCGAAACACCGTTTTTTCTCCCTGTGGGAACGGCCGGGGCCATGCGCGGCATCACGCACACGGATCTCTTGGACCTGCAGGCGCAGGTCCTCCTCTGCAATACCTACCACCTCCACCTGCATCCGGGAGAAGACACCGTGCAACAGGCGGGAGGCCTGCACCGTTATATCGGATGGGAAAAGCCCATCCTCACCGATTCCGGCGGCTACCAGGTTTTTTCTCTGAGGGGACTTCGACACATCTCTGAGCGTGGAGTCGAGTTCCGCGCACATACCGATGGCAGCAGACATGTTCTGGGTCCACAGGAGGCGACGGAGATCCAGTGGAAATTCGGATCGGATATCATCATGTGTTTCGACGAGTGCCCGCCCTCCACCGCTTCGCGCCGGGAGATCGAAACGGCGGTGGATCGCACGCTCCGGTGGGCGAAGATCTGCAAGACGACACACGACCAGCTGAAACAGTCGGCGAACGGGCCGCTTCTGTTCGGCATCGTGCAGGGCGGACTCCATTTCGATCTGCGCAAGAAGTGTGCTGAAGAGCTCCGTGCCATCGGCTTCGACGGCTACGCACTGGGGGGGCTCGCGGTCGGAGAGAGCGAAGAAGAGATGCTCGGCATTCTGCGGGAGGTCGCCCCCCTTCTTCCGGAAGAGTATCCCCGCTACCTCATGGGGGTGGGCGTCTTGCACCAGCTTCGGGCCTGCGTCGCACTCGGGATCGACATGTTCGATTGCGTGCTGCCCATGCGCATCGCGCGTCACGGAACGATTCTGCTCTCGGATGGATCAGAGATCCGCATCACCAACGCCGAGTTCAAACAGGCGCACGTCCCCCTCGATCCTGACTCACCCTCCGACTTGAGCCGCACGCACCTCAAGAGTTACCTGCACCACCTCTTCAAAGTGAATGAGCGCCTGGCCGAAACCATCGCCTGCAAGCAAAATCTTGGCGTTACGCTCAAAATGATGCGTGACTTGCGCACCAAGATGGATACGCCTTAGGCAGAAATTTTAGTAATTTCGATCTCCGTGAACCCCTGCCGGTGACCATGGAGTCGGCGGTAGCGCTTGCGGCGGTGCATCTTGTAGACGCGCACTTTATCGCCCTTGCCATGGGCGAGCACTTTGGCTTCGACCGTGGAGCCCGACACGTTCGGCGTGCCCACGGCGATGTCATCCTCACCCTTCACAGTGAGCAGCACATCCTTGAATGTGACCGTGCTCCCCGGCTCGGCATCGAGCGCGGGAACCTTCAGCTTCATCCCCTCTTCCACTTTCTCCTGAAAGCCGGCAATTTTCACAATCACGAACATGACCGCGGGAGTGTAAAGAAGGGCGGAACGGAGAGCAAGTCTTATCTCGTCCAGTGTATGGAAGACAGCAGTCTCATCTGCTATCAAGATTTTTATATTCCAAAGTGTTTCTTTCGGAATGCCCTTCCTGATCCACTCTTCAAATATTCCTCGAAACGACGAGCGGTGAGTCTATGTTGGTCCCGGTACCAGACGCTCGCAAGCTCGCGTCGGTACGGGACTCATGCCCAGAGCGTCCTCGGCCTTTGAGAGATGGCCTGCCATGAACCGTGTGCCGCATTGTGCGGTAGCACAAAATGCCGAGCACAGCGAGGCCTGCGGCGCTCTGGTTCATGGCTGGGGAGGAAGGATTCGAACCTTCGAATGGCGGCTTCAAAGGCCGCTGCCTTACCACTTGGCGACTCCCCAACGTGATGACAAGGGACGAGATGCTCTGTGGATAGAGAAAGAGAAAACCGCGCCAAAGATACCCTCTTTCATCATTTTGTCCAAATCGGCTGTAGGCTGGAACATTTTGAAGCAGATGAGCATTCTTAAGCCTGTTTCAGTGCAGGGCATGAGCCTCTCATGAAACCCGGTATTCAATTAGAAATAATGAAACATATTACCGATTTGACAATCATGATAAATATTATTAACAAACGATGGATAAGTGGCTACTGAAGTACTCGATCTAACTTTTGACGAATCGTTCATTTAATTGACTTAACTACAGTAAAGACTAGCATTCATCCCTTTATGGTTTCTGTCCACTTATCATCTATTTTCCCCACGGTCATTATGGAAAAACGAGAAGCAGCGAAGAAAATCTTCGCCACGATTGCCCTATTTCTGCTCTTGGTTTCTCAACCGGGGGTGTCTTCGCTCTGGAGCCTCGTTCCGGCCGTCGCCGAAGAGAGCTCGTCTTCTGAGCAAAGCATGTCTTCAGAGGCGCAGGCTCCTGCGCCGGCAATCGAGCCGCCAATCTTCGATGAATCGCAGGCGGTGCTCATGGCTCCGATCATGCCTTCGAGCTCTGTGGAATCTGTGCCAAACGTCCAGGCATCTATCGAGGAGGACCAGTCCTCATCCGTCACGAATCAGCCTCAGGCATCTCCTGTCGCTGAGCAGGTGGTCACTTCCGGAATGCAGGCATTTTCTGCAGGCGGATCGGCGTTTACGTGGCAAATTATCTGTGGGGAATCTGGCAGCAACCGCAACATCGCCTGCAATGAAGCCTGCAGTCACTGTTGGAGCGATACCTACTACTTCTGGCGGAAATTTCTGCTGAAGGAAATCGGCTATTTCTACCGTGATAACCATGGAAACCGCGTGAAAGTGCCGTTCGCAACGGGCCAGAATATCTGCCGTGACGGCACCTCAGCCGTGAGCGGCGGAGGGACCGTTCCGGCCGGCATCACCGTGCTCGGCACGTACACCTCGTGGAAGATCAATGATTACACGCATCTCTATACCCTCTACTCCGACACGCATTCAGCCATTGTCTGCCCGCGTGGAGGAAACCGCACCGACTACTACTGGGATGACGGCGGAAACCCGGGCACCCACAACGATGGCCGCCTGATCTTCAACTACTCTCCCGCCCCCGCACAGTGCGCGGACGGCATCGACAATGACAACGATGGAGCCACCGATACGGCAGATTTCAGCTGCTCCTCAACGACAGACACCGACGAGACCAATCCCAAGGCCCAGTGCCAGGATGGATCGGATAACGATGGAGACGGCGTTGTAGACGGGCAGGATCCCGGCTGCAGCGGCAACCAGGACAACGACGAGCACAACATCTGTCCCGCAGCCACGCAGACCTCCACCTGCCACTGCGCCACGAACGCGGACTGCACCGCCCCCGACACCTGCCAGAGCGGCATCTGCCGTCCGGTGACGTACCAGTGTAATGACGGCATTGATAACGATAATGACGGGGCAACGGACTTCCCGAATGATTTCAGCTGCTCCTCGGCCACGGACAACGACGAGACGAATCCGAAGGCCCAGTGCCAGGATGGCGTGGATAACGATCAGGATGGAAAAACCGATGCACAGGATCCCGGGTGCTCCGATGCCCAAGATAATGATGAATGGAACGCATCTTCGTCATCCTCATCCTCCTCCGTGCCCGGCACTACGCAGTGCAGCGACGGCATCGACAATGATCAGGATGGAAAAATAGATGCGTTGGTCGAGCTGAGCCCGACCAACGGCCAGACGCGGGTCTGGAACGCCGACACCGTCGGCATTCGCGCCTTCTACAACCAGAAGGCCGCCGAACGCGGATACACGCAGATTTCCACGAACTGGAACGGGCAGGGCATGGTGAGCAACGATGCCACCACCGCAGACAAGATCTGCGAGCTGGCGGGATTCAACACAGTCGTCTCCAGAAACTGCTTCGAGTACGGCACGAGCGGACGCTGTAACTTCTCCAGCTGCGGCGACAACAGTATGGGCGTGTGGAGCACATCTGCCAATAACATGAACATCGTGGGTGCCTGCGGGTACACGTGGCTGGCTTCCCTCACCTGCCGCGACCGTCTGGCCGCCTGCAGTGACGGCATCGACAACGACGGTGACGGCCAGAAAGATATGGCCGACAGCGGCTGCGCAACGCCGAACGATGACAGCGAGATCGCCCACGATCCGGACTGCACCGGTCCGAGCGATCCGACCGAGGCACCTGCCTACCAGTGCTCCGACGGCATCGACAATGACAACGACGGAGCCACTGATATGAACGACTTCAGCTGTTCTTCACCCACGGATACCGACGAGACGAACCCGAAGGCCCAGTGCCAGGATGGCGTGGATAACGATCAGGATGGAAAAACCGATTATCCAAACGATCCGGGCTGCAGCTCAAAACAGGATAATGATGAGTACAATACGAATCCCTACTGCGCCAACAATACGTCCATGACCGCTCCCGAGATGGCATCTGCCATCACCGCGGGCGCCGTGACCGCAACCTTCACGCAACAGGGTGGTCAGGAGATCATCCACATCAATAACACGACAGGCTGCAGGGCGCCGGTGGTGCTGGCCTCGTACAAGGTCTTCATCGCCCCGACGAATCCAGGATGGCTGGATACGCAGGAATTCATCGCAGAATCCGCAGTGACCAACATCCAGCCGACCGGCACGACGGATATCAGTGTGGCTGTTGCCTCCTGCAAATCTCAGGTGGATCTGTGGTACCAATTCGCCCCGCACCAACTGCAAGACAGCGATCCGTATCACAATCCGAATCAGCTTCCCTACGTCATGTTTGCGGCGATGTCCTCGGGCGGTCTCTGTCCTGTTACGACGGCACAGTGCTCCGACGGCATCGACAACGATCAAGACGGTGCCACGGATTGGCCATGGGATTTCAGTTGTTCATCCATCGATGACAACGATGAAACATTCCCGAAGGCCGAGTGTCAGGATGGCATCGACAATGATCAGGATGGAAAGACCGATTACCAGCAGGATCCCGACTGCGGAGGGAACCAGCAAGGAACAGAGGGAACGCCCCTCCTCACCTGCCCCGGCGGCTCCAATAAGCTCACAATCCTCAGCGGAACGGATACGCTCCTCAATAACGGACAACCGTCCGCGATCACGTGGAGCAATCATGCGCTCTGGAACGCCAGTATCCCCGGCGCTTCCTGGCTCTGGTCTTCCTTCTACGTCACCGACCCGACGGTCCAGCAGGATAACCTCCTCGCGAAGTCGTTCCAGATCCCCGGCCCCGTCACCGCCACGAAACTGACGGTGGCAGCAGATAACCAATTCCGCGCGGCCATCAACGGGCACCTGTTCAACGGAAACTACCACGAAGGGACCTTCCAGAAGGAAATCTCTTACACGAACTCAACGTATTTCCAGCAAGGTGCGAACATCCTTTCTTTCGATGTGAGAAACCTGGGAGTCGCAGGTTCGACAGCGCAGACAAATCCGGCCGGACTCCTCTACCGGTTGGAAGTGTGCTACCAGCCTACGCCGCCTCCCCAGTGCAGCGACGGCATCGACAATGACAACGATGGAGCCACTGATATGAACGACTTCAGCTGTTCTTCACCCACGGACAACGATGAGACGAATCCCAAGGCCCAGTGCCAGGATGGCGTGGATAACGATCAGGATGGACTTGCAGACTACCCGATGGATCCGGGCTGCAGCGGGAATCAGGATAACGACGAGCGCAACATCTGCCCCGCAGCGACGCAGACCTCGACCTGCCGCTGCGCCACGAATGCCGACTGCACCTCACCCGACACCTGCCAGAACGGGTACTGCCGGCCAGTGACGTACCAGTGTAATGACGGTATCGACAACGATCAGGACGGCAAGACCGATTACCCGAATGACCCGGACTGCGTGAGCCCGAGTGATAATGACGAAACCGGCTCGATCGGCAGCTGCAACGGGCAACCGATCAGCCTGACAAGCCTGCCGAATTTGCAATCAATTATCCTACACGAGGATACGACAAACATAGCAACGTATACCTTTGCAAAGAACGATCCCAAGTTGTTCCAGGACCTCAACCAGAGTCCTACATCCTACGACTTCTCTACGAATGCCGACGAGTACTACGATCTCTACATCAGTAACGCCGATGGTTCGGTGAATCCAAACGGCAGTTACCTGACAATCGATGATTTCCGCAACAATACGCTTTTGAATGCCCAGGTTGGCCACAACATAGACGCAGTGGAACTCAAGCTCTCAAGCGGCCCGAGTTTCTACGCAGACAAGGTGGTGAAGGTTGCCATCGGCACAGGCCTCTCCGGCGACTACCTGAACCAGAACGGCTACGCAACAAGGGCGCTCGGCACACCAAATGCACAGAGTACTCGCCTGGGCGATCAGCATGCGCGCCTGGTGCTCGGGTTCTGCGATGCGCTCCAGAATCTGCCGGCATGTTCCGATGGCATTGATAATGATGGGGACGGCGCAACCGACTATCCAGGTGACTTCAGTTGCGACTCTCCGACAGACAACGATGAAACGAATCCCAAGGCCCAGTGCCAGGATGGCATCGACAACGATCAGGATGGACTCATCGACTATCCCAATGATCTTGGATGTTCCAGTGCGCAGGATCAGACCGAGGCCAACACCGATATCTGCAGCGCAGACGGCGACATCAGCATGAAAATTTACCTCACACATGTCAGTAATGAAGGGGCTGGGAATACGCAGCCTAAAATCTATCTGACGAACGAATCGCTTCCCGTGAATCCAGGACAGACCATTGACCTTGTGCAAAACGGAGTGCCTGTGATCGATGCAATAGAACAATTGAATATCCCGGGGCTCTCGGTACAGCGAGGAAATGGATGGGTGCGAATCGGACTGTACGGCAGCCATCCGACACACGAATCCATCGAACGTATGATTGGAGAAATGGTCCTGCTGGGCGCGCAGGTCACGGCATTTGAAAATGATACGCGAGCCAGCAACCCAGTGGAGCGGCCGCGCAACAACATCCACCGTGGCATTCCAACGGAAGACGAAGTGTATCCGAATGTCGGAACCAATAATACTGCGTTCTTCCTGACCGTCGACACGGCGAACGACGTCTTCACGATCCGCTACGCACCTGTACTCTGTCCCGCACCGCAGGCGGATCTCTCGGTGACGAAGAGCGGGCCTTCCTCTGTCGTGGCAGGCAATACGGTCTCGTACACCGTGACCGCGGCAAATGCCGGACCGCATACCGCAACGAACGTGGTCATCGCGGATGTGATTCCAGCAGGGCTGACCTTCGATGCAGGGGCCTCGACCCCGGGTTGTATCCTCAACGGAGCAGGCACCAGCGTGCTGTGCAATAACTTCTCGCTCACGGCCGGGCAGACGCGCACCTTCACCATCGCCTTCACGGTGCCTTCCACGCACCCGTGCGACGGAACGAATATGATCACGAATCAGGCGACGGTCTCCTCCTCGCAGGGGGATCCGAATGCCGGCAATAACACGAGCACAACGGTGACGACGCCGGTGCAATGTCCCGCCGCACCGAAAGCGGATCTCTCGATCGTGAAGACGGGACCGAGTTCCGTGCTGCGCGGCGAGGCGATCGCGTACACCGTGACCGTGACGAATGCCGGCCCCACAGACGCCCAGAACGTGGTGATCACGGATCTGATTCCCACAGGGCTGACCTTCGATGCAGGGGCCTCGACCCCGGGTTGTGTCCTCAACGGAGGCGGAACCAGCGTGCTGTGCAATAACTTCACCTTGCAGCCCGCGCAGAGCCGCACCTTCACCATCGCCTTCACAACGGCTTCTTCGCTCTCCTGCGGATCGACGATCCGCAACACGGCGGATGTCGCCAGCTCTCAGGGCGATCCCAACAGTGTCAATAACCACAGTGAGACCGTCAGCACCGTCACCTGCCCCACGGCGGATGTGACCATTACGAAGAGCGGACCTGTCTCCGTACACCGCGGCGGCAACATCCTCTACACCATCACCGTCACCAACCTGGGTCCGAACCGCTCCGACAACGTCGTGGTGGTCGATCGGCCCGAGTCGATGGCCGGCCTCACCTTCAACGCCGCACAGACCGATCCGGATTGCGTGCTCAACGGCGTAGAGGTGCTCTGCAACAACATCTCGCTGTTGCCGGGCCAGTCGCGCACCTACAACATCGTCTTCACCGTTTCTCAGACCTTCGCCTGTGGCGGAACGATCGCCAATCGCGCGAACGTCAATGTCTCGACGCCCGATCCCCACGGCGACAACAACTGGAGCGAACGGATCGTGACCAGTGTCACCTGTGCGCAGTGTAACGACGGAATCGACAACGATCAGGACGGCGCCACCGATTACCCCGCCGACTTCAGCTGCACGGACCCCAACGACAACGACGAAACGAATCCGAAGGCCCAGTGCCAGGATGGCATCGACAATGACCAGGATGGAACCGTCGACTTTCCGACGGACGTGGGATGCACCTCCGCACAGGACAATGACGAATCGAATCCCCTGCTGACCCCCGATCTCTCGATCACGAAGAGCGGACCGACCATTGCCGATCGCGGCAATGCCGTGAGCTACACCGTGACCGTGACGAATATCGGAGCGGCAACCGCCCTCAACGTCGTCGTGGCCGATGTGGTCCCGACGGGCCTGACCTTCCACGGCGGGCTCTCATCCACCGATTGTCTGCTCAACGGAGCAGGCACCAGCGTGCTGTGCAACAACTTCAGTCTCGCGCCGGGCCAGACGAAGACCTTCACCATCACCTTCAATATTCCGACGAGTGTGAGCTGCGGGTCGACCATCCAGAATACCGCCACCGTGTCGACGAGCAATGACCCGAACGGCGTCAACAATACGAGCCAGACCGTGCAGACGACCGTGCAATGCCCGGTGTCGAACGCCGATCTTGGCATCAGCAAATCAGCGAATCTGACCTCTGTGATGACTGGCGATCCGGTGACCTACACGCTCACCGTGACGAACAGCGGCCCGGGAACCGCCTCGAATGTCGTCATCGGCGATGCCCTGCCTGCCGGAGTGGCCTTCGATGTCCTCTTCACGCAGACGAGCGGCTTTTCCTGCTACCGCCAGCCGAGTGATGCAAACCACCTCGTGTGCGTGCGCTCCTCAATGGCCGCCGGTGAAACCGTGACCATCCGCTACCAGGCGCGCGTGCTCCAGCAGGGAACCTGCTCGCCACGCTCACTCACCAATACGTCGAATGTGACCGCGCTCTCGAGCACAGATCAAAACAGCGGAAACAACTACGCCACAGCGACGGTGCAGCTGACCTGCCCGGCCCTCACTGCGGATCTCTCGGTGCAGAAATCAGTGAGCCCGGCCTCGGTGCTCCAGGGCCAACCCCTGACATACACACTGTTCGTCCAGAACTTTGGCCCGGGAACCGCCCAGAATGTTCTCATCAGCGATGCGCTGCCCGTGGGGTTACCCTTCAATGTCCAATTCCTGCAGTCAGACGGCTTCAGCTGCTGGCGGCAGGGCAGTGACCCCAACCACCTCGTCTGCTCGCGCCCGTCCATGGCCCCCGGTGAAACGGCCACCATCCGCTTCACGGCGACCGTATCCGGCGGCTCCTGCATGCCGCAGACTCTGCTGAACACGGCTTCTGTGACGGCAACGAGCACCTCTGATCCGAACAGCGGCAATAACTATTCCCAGGCCTCGGCGCAGCTGACCTGTGAGTATCCGACCTTCTCAATCGCGAAGACGGACAACCACACCACGGCGATGCCGGGCGACGTGCTCACCTACATCCTGACGGTCTCGAACACGTCTTCGGTGAACGCCACCGATGTCACCGTCACTGATGCCCTTCCCTCCTCCGTGACCTTCCTCTCCGCTTCAGATAGCGGCCAGCTTTCAGGCGGAACCGTCACCTGGTCTCACCTCTCCATTCCCGCACACACGACCAAGACCCTGAGCGTCTCCGTCCAGGTGCAGTACGGCACTTCCAATGGCACGATCCTGACGAATACCGCAAACGTTGCGGGCGTCTCGGCGCAGGATCAGACGACAGTGCAGGTCCAGGACACGGCCGACCTCTCGACCACGAAGACCGGTCCGCAGCTCGCTCAGCGCGGCTCGACGATCTTCTACACCGTCACGGTCTTCAATGCCGGTCCGGGAGCTTCACAGAACGCCACCGTGACTGACGTTGTCCCCACCGGGCTCGTCTTCCTGCCACAGCAATCTTCGCTGCAGTGCGTGCTCGCCGGTAACGTTGTGACGTGCAGCGGCATCTCACTCGCGGCAGGCCAGAGCCAGAGCCTGACACTCGCCTTCGAAATCCCCTCCTCCGTTCCCTGCGGCCAGATATTGCTCAACGCGGCGGAAGTGCACGGGACCAATGATCCCAACTGTGTGAATGACCTGAGCCAGACCGTCACGACCGCGGTACAGTGCATCAACCCCACGTACACCATCACCAAGACGGACGGGCACACCACCGCAGAGCCGGGCGAAGCCCTCACCTACACGATCTCCGTGACGAACACCTCGACGGTGAATGCCACGAGCGTGACTGTTACCGATACGCTGCCGGCCCTCGTCACCTTCGTCTCTGCCTCTGACGGCGGAACGCAGGCAGGCGGAACGGTGACCTGGAGCGGTCTCACCATCGCGGCAGGCGCGACGAAGCAGCTCACCGTGCAGGTGCAAGTGAATCTGACGGCCCCCGATGACGCGGTCCTGACGAACTATGCCGCCGTTGCCGGCATGTCGGCGCAGGATTCCACGACCGTTCAGGTACCGCCGACCAACGCGGATCTCATCATCATGAAGACCGGATCGATGACGGCCATGCAGGGCAACATCGCCTTCTACGCCATCACGGTCTTCAATGCCGGTCCGAGTGCGTCGCAGAACGTTGTGATCGGTGACGTCATCCCCGCAGGATTCACCTTTAACCAGATGTATTCCTCACCGGAGTGTGTCTTGAACGGCGCCGGCACCAGCGTGCTGTGCAATAACTTCACGCTCGCAACCGGCCAGAGTCGCAGCTTCACCGTCGCCTTCAATGTGACGGCCAGTACGGTCTGCAACGCCGCCGTTCAGAATACGGCCACGGTCTCGACGAGCAATGACACGAATGACTCCAACAACACGAGCCAGACGGTCTCGACCACCATTCAGTGCCCGAACCCCACCTTCACCATCACCAAGACGGATAATCAGACGACCGTCCAGCCCGGCGGAACGCTGACGTACGTGATCGCAGTGACCAATACCTCGCAAACCGCGGCAACGAACGTGACGGTGACCGATACACTCCCCTCCTCCGTGACCTTCCAGAACGCTTCCGATAGCGGAACGCACACGGCGGGAACGGTGACGTGGACGGGCCTCAGCATCGGTGCAGGGGTGACGAAGATACTCACCGTGCAGGTGCAAGTGAGTGCTCAGGCGACGAATGGAACTGTCCTGACGAACGCCGCAACGGTTGCAGGTACCTCGGCACTGGATACGACGACCGTGCAGTCACAGATTTCCAGCTTCACCATCACCAAGACGGATAATCAGACCGTCGTGCAGCCCGGAGCACTGCTGACCTACGTCGTCTCCGTGACGAATACTTCGCAGGTGAACGCCTCGAATGTGACCGTCACCGATACGCTGCCGGTCCTCGCCACCTTCGTCTCTGCCTCTGACAGCGGAACGCAGACAGGCGGAACGGTGACCTGGAGCGGTCTCACCATCGCGGCAGGCGCAACGAAGCAGCTCACCGTGCAGGTGCTCGTCAGCCAGACGGCTCCGCATGGAACCGTGCTGATCAATACCGCAACCATTGCAGGTCTCTCTGCCATCGATACGACGACCGTGCAGACGCAGACTTCCACCTTCACCATCACCAAGACGGATAATCAGACGACCGTCCAGCCCGGCGGAACGCTGACGTACGTGATCGCAGTGACCAATACCTCGCAAACCGCGGCAACGAACGTGACGGTGACCGATACACTCCCCTCCTCCGTGACCTTCCAGAACGCTTCCGATAGCGGAACGCACACGGCGGGAACGGTGACGTGGACGGGCCTCAGCATCGGTGCAGGGGTGACGAAGACATTGACCGTCACCGTGCAAGTCGGATCTTCTGCCACGAACGGATCCGTTCTCACCAATACCGCAAGCGTCTCGGGTGTCTCTGCCCAGGATACGACAACCGTGCAGACCACGACCCAGGGAGCGGATCTCTCGATCATCAAGACAGGACCGAGTACGGTCCAGCAGGGCGGGATGATCAGCTACACCGTGACCGTCACCAATCACGGCCCCGCAGCCGCAACGAATGCCACCGTGACCGATGTCATCCCCACCGGACTGACCTTCAATGCCGCGTCTTCCTCGGGCTGTACCTTGAACGGCGGAGGAACCTCGGTCCTCTGCGGCATCCCCAGTCTTGCCGCCGGACTGTCAAAATCCTTCACGCTCGCCTTCACTGTACCCTCGTCCAGCGTGTGTAACACCACAGTGCAGAACACCGCCACGATCTCGAACGCGAACGATACGAACAGTGCCAATAATACGAGCCAGACCATCGGGACACTCGTCCAGTGCGCCGAACCGACCTTCACTGTCAGCAAGACCGACGGCCGCACCACCGTGCTCCCCGGAGAATCGCTGACCTACCAGATCACCGTGACGAACACGTCTGCCTTCGCCACCACAAATGTGCAGGTGACGGATGCGCTGCCGTCGGGAGTCACCTACGTCACCTCTTCGGACAGCGGAACGCTCTACGGCTCGACCGTGAAGTGGACGCTCGCAAACCTCGCGGCTGGCGCCAGCAAGTCGCTCATCGTCATCGTCACCGTGCCCTCCTCGGCATCGAACGGAACCGTGCTCACGAACATCGTGATCGCCGGTACCGCCACGGCAGTGGATACGACCACGGTGAACACCAGCAGTTCGAGCTCAAGCTCCAGTTCCAGCTCCTCGAGCAGCGCGTGTAATCTGACCGTCACACTCAGAGATTCTCAGGATCCCGTCGATCCCGATGAAACCTTCACGTACACCGTGGAAGTGCGCAACAACGACTCGACGACGCTGAACAACGTCACGCTCACGCAAACCCTGGATAGCAACGTGAACTTTGTCTCAGTGACCGGCAATGGCAACAACGATTCCGGCAACACCATCCGCTGGACGGGCCTCTCGATCGGCGGCTACGCCACCTCCACCTTTGAAACGACCGTGCGTGTGAAGGGTGACCGCGACGGCGCGACCATCCGCTCCAATGCCTTCGCCTGCTCGACGCAGGACAGTGAGAACACGCAGGTGACGGGCAATGACATTCCGCCTCCGCCGCCTCCTCCGCCTCCCTCCGGCGGGTACCTGACGATCGATAAGCAGGCGGATCGCAGCGAAGCGCAGGCCGGCAGCATCATCGCCTACACCATCACCGTCCGGAACCAGAGCAATACGGCCATCGGACCCGTGATGATCGAAGACACCTTCTCTGCAAGCGACATGACCGTGGAGTACGCCGATGGAGGCTCCATAGGCGGCGGATCGATCAGCTGGGATCTGGGCACGCTGGGCTCCAATGCCACGCGCCTGATCCACTACCGCGTGCGTCTGAGCCAGAGCCTGCAACACGGCCAAACCGTCCAAAACTCCGTGCGCGTCGTCAATGGCAACGCCACCGCCAGCGAGCAGGTGAATATCATCCGCTACTTCCCGCAGACCGGTCTGCTCGAGCGCTTCATCAAGTCGCCGGCAGACAAGGCCGCCTTCCTCCAGCCGGTGACCGCCAAGAAACGCCCGGCCGAAGGCGATGCCAGCATCCCCATGCTCACGTGGCTCATCCTCGCCTCTATGGGGCTGACCACAGGCGGATTCCTGGGGAAGAAACTCATCTTCATGGGAATGTAAGCATCGTCCATTCCACACAGGAACAAGGCCCCGCCGATCCCGGCGGGGTTTTGATATGCAGGCTCACTGCTGCGATGAGCCGAGCACGAACTCCTCCACCTTGCGCGGCAGCTCCGTGCGCAACGCCGCATCCAGAAGCGTGCGTTCCTCAGCCGAAGGCACGCTCAGCACCCACTCGGCGAGGTCCGCCCCCGCAGGGGCCTGCCCCAGCCCGATGCGCAGCCGCGGGAATCCCTCACCGGCGTTCTCGACCACCGATTTGAGTCCGTTGTGCGTGCCCGGTCCTCCCTGACTGCGAAAGCGCACTTCGCCGAGCGGCAGATCGCAATCATCGCTGAGCACCAAAAGCTGGAACGTCGGATCGGCTTTGTAGTAGTCGACCAGCTTGTGCACCGCCTCGCCCGAACGGTTCATGTACGTCTTTGGTTTCACCAGCAGCACCGGCACAGTGCCGATCATCATTTCTGCAATGGATGCCTGGAACTTCGGGCGATCGCGCCACTCTCCTCCTCCGAATACACTGTGCAGGGCATCGAGAGCCCGAAAACCCGCATTGTGCCGTGTAGATTCATACGAGGAGCCGGGATTGCCGAGGCCGACGATGAGCAGGGCAGGTTTCACAAAAGAGAGTGTAGCAGACGATACTCCCCGGCGAAGCTCCACAGGAGCGAAGACGGGTCAGGACAGGAACTGGTGCACGATCTGCGCGAAGGCCTGCAGCGCCCGCAGGCTCTGTGCCTCGGTCACACGAATGCCCACATCATGGGCGATACTGTTCCGCAGCCGGTGAGCGATCCAGAGTTCCTCCGCATGGTGAAGCCGTGGAGCGGCCTGTTTCAGTTTTTCGGCGAAGGTACCCTGATAGTCGAGTGCCTTGAGCACGGCATCGCAGACCTTCTCGGCATCCAGCACGCGCTGTGCGGGGCTCTTCAGTTCCAGAGCAGCATCCCACGCAGACCGCAGGCGCTCTTTCTGCAGGGCGGGAATTTTTGTCCGTCGCCGCTTCGTCGCCCAGATCACGAAGGTGAGGCTGGCGATCGCGAACCCGGCGAGGAGGAGCATCCAGTGCATACGGTCACGATTTCACGGTGATCTTTCTCTTCGTCAGCTCCCCCAACGAGAGCTCGCGGCTCACCACGCCCGAGAGCAGCTCCTGAATGCGCTTGGCATCTTTGAGGTTCTTGCCGTGCAGGTAGGCCTCCATATTTGCGAGGATCGCCGCAGCGACGAGGCGCGGCTGCGAAACATTGTCGAGCGACACCGTGCCTCCCGTCGAGACCTTTTCCACCGTGATGGTGCCGTAGCGGAACAGCGTGCCTGAGATGCCCTTGATCTCGTACGTCACTCCCTGGATATCTGAAAAGAGAATCTTCGTCGCCGAACGGTGGAACCACCCGTGCCACTGCACGTCGATGATGGCCCGGTCCGTGATGAGCCAGACATCGAGAAAGTAATCGAGAAAGTTCCGCATCCACCATACCAGAGAGAGCACGCTCCACACGGCCACGACGTAGAAGATCATCAGAAACGGCGCGATGGCGAGGAACGTCCAGGACGCGACGAAAGAGACCGATGGCCAGAAGAGATGCTGCAACCCCAGACGCCAGTGCGTGTGGACGTACAGACGGACCTCCTCATCGTCCTCCAGATGTTTCTGGAAACACCAGTGATTGAGCTTGGCGAGGAGCGAATGCACGGCCGCAGTGTAGCAGATGAGGAGAGGGGAAATAGAGGAGGCAAAGGAAGCAGAGGAAACAAAGGAAAGAGAGGAAAGAGATGATTGGCCAGCAGAAGGCATACGAAGAAATTCCTTTATTTCTTCTCATTCTTTTGTTTCCTTAACCTGTCCCTACACAACTTCTTCTCCATCCCCTATACTGGATCAGATGATCCGGAAGCCCTTCACCCTCTGGTTCCACTTCTTCGATGTTCTGCTGAACATCGTCATCATCGTGGCGGTGGTGGCGGGCATCCGGACGTTCCTCGTTTCACCGTTTCAGGTGGAGGGCAACTCCATGATCGACACACTCGAGAACCGCCAGTACATCATCATCAACAAGCTCGTATACTTTCTGAACAAGCCGGGGCGCGGCGACGTCGTCGTCTTCCGTCCACCGAACACCGACCACAGCAAACACTACGTGAAGCGCATCATCGGCGAGCCGGGCGACGAGATCATCATCCGCAACGGATCAGTCTTCGTGCGCGTCGGCGGCAAAGACAAAGAACGCCAGGTCGCCGAGCCCTACCTGAATGACCGTAACCAGGATCACACCTACGTCGGCGCGGCGGGCAGTGGAGAAGAGAAGCGCTATCCCGTCCCCGCGGGCCACTACTTCCTGCTCGGCGACAACCGCTTGGGGAGCCTGGATTCCCGGTCCTTCCGCAATGCGCAGAACGAGCCCACTCCTTTCGTGCCCGAAGATGACATCAAGGGACGCGTCTGGTTCGTGGCCCTGCCCTTAAGCAAAGCCCACGCCATGGAGGCACCGGAGTACGGTTTTTAGGGATAGGGTTAGGGCTAGGATTGAGGTGTTTTTTAGGGAACTTTTTTCCCGATACCCTAGTCACTTTCTCTCCCGACCCTCACCCTAATCCTATCCCTATTTCCTCATCATTCCCTTGCACCCGCCCAAAACCCCTGTACAATCGCTGTATTCCCCTTCCGGGGTTTTTTCTTCTAAGCAAGCAATGTTCAAGAAGACTTCTGACTACCTCCGTGGCGCCGTCGAAGAGCTCCACCACGTCCGCTGGCCCACCCGCCAGCAGGCCGTGCGGCTGTCACTCATCGTGATCGCGTTCGTCTTCGGCACGGCAGTGCTCTTCGGCGTCGTGGATTTCCTCCTCGCACGCGTCGTCTCTCTCCTCCTCTCCTTCACCTAACCCTAACCCTAACCCTAACCTTCACCCTATTCGTATGGGCAAGCAGGATCCGAATGCCGGACGCAACTGGTACGTCGTCCACACCTACGCAGGCTATGAAGATGCCGTGCGCCAGGCCATTCTGCAGCGCGTGGAATCCTTCGGCATGCAGGATTACGTCCTGGATGTGCGCGTACCCAAAGAGAAGCAGCTCACCTTCAAGAAGGGCGAGCCAGTGGAGGAAGAGCGCAAGCTCTTTCCGGGCTACGTGCTGGTAGACATGATCGTGACCGACGAGAGCTGGTACCTGGTGCGCAATACGCCGAACGTCACGGGCTTTGTGGGTTCGGGCAATATTCCGGTCCCCGTCACGCCCGAAGAATTCGGCGTGATCGAGCGCAGAGTGGGCGAACAGGAGGCCAAGTACAAATCAGATTTCCAGATCGGCGACCTCGTGGTGATCATCGACGGTCCCTTCAAGAACTACGAGGCGACGGTGAGCGCGGTGGATGTGAACAAGGGCAAGCTGACCGTGATGGTGCTGATCTTCGACCGCGAAACTCCCGTCGAACTGGATTTCACGCAGGTGAAGAAGAAGTAAAGCCGTCTGCTCAACGGGCATCGCCGAAATCCTTCGGGAGGAGGATCAGAACGCCGTTCACCGATTCTGGATCAATGGCCTGCTCATCACCGTTCGCATCGATATAACTGATCTCATGGAATTGTTCGGCATCCGTTGCCATGAGAACGAGTGCCCGATTGCCGACGTCCTTGCGTGCGATGGAACGTGACTCCTCGAAAACCTCACGAACCTGTTCGTACCCGAAATCTTCACGGGCGACTTCTCCCGCCTCCCTGAGAGCTGTCAGTTTCTGCCAGAGAGGATGTGCTGTGCATGTCTGAAGAATTTCTGCACGGATGGCCGCCCCGATCTCTCCTACTGCCGGATGGGGGGCATCGGCCTGAGGTTCGGAATTCACTGCTTTCGGCTCTTCAACCATATTTGCTATTATACATTAAATATTATTTTCATCAACTTCACTCTCTGCATGCTGCATACTGCATGCTGCATACTGCATGCTGCATACTGCATGCTGCATACTGCCCCGCGATGCCCGCCCGCCAACTCCTCATCACCGGTCTGGTCCAGGGCGTCTTCTTCCGCGCGGAAGCAAAGAAGAAAGCGGACGCCCTCAAGCTCACCGGCTGGGTGCGCAATAACGATGACGGATCCCTCGAGATGCACATCGAGGGTATGCCAGCGGCATTGCAGCAATTCGAACAGTGGTGCCAGCGCGGAACGCAGGCGGCACGCGTCGAAGAGGTGCAGGCGAAAGACGTGCCGGAGGATTACGGCAAGACCTTCGTCATACAGATGTGAACAGGCACCGCGCACTATAATGCCCCTCTCGCGCTCTGCACTTCTCGTGGGAAGAGCAGCAGGAGCCCCGTCATTTCGACAATGTGACCGACGCAGTACCCCAGTGCCAGACTGAAGACACCCAACTTCGGAGCGAGCGACCACGAGAGCGCGATGGCAATCACGCCATTGAATACGGTGAGAATCGCCGGGATCGTCGTATGTTTGGTGGCGAAGTATGCCCGCGTGAAGAGGTGGTTCAGGCTCTCGAAGGGAATGCTCAGAGCGTAGAGCGCGAGACAGGTGAAGAAGACCGGCACGAAGAGCGTCTTCAAATGAATGAGCCATGCCGCAACGGGCGTGAGGAGCACGAGCAGAATCGCCCCCGGAATCGTGAGCAGGAGCATCCACACGACTCCCCTCTTCAGGTACTGGCGGTACCGCCCCCACTCGCCGCGCGCCGCAGACTGACTCAGGGGCGAAAAGAGCGAGAGGGCCAGCGCCATGCCGGTGACGCCCACCACCACCGACTGAAAGTTGCGCGCGTAGGCATTGACCGCGATGGAACCGACCGAGAGCCCCGAAGCGATGCGATCGAACACGAGCAGTTCCACCTGCAGCGCCCCGAGTGCAAGCATGCGCGGCAACATGAGCAGCCCCATCTCAGTCAGATCCGGATGCCACCACGTGAGTGCGAAACGGTATCCGGCGCGGACGATGGCGAGCAGGCGGATGAGCGTATAGAGCAGTGCACCAGCGAGCGTGCCGAGAATGGGACCGTAAGGACCGACGAACGGCGTGAGCCAGAGCGTGCCTGCGATCGTGCCGAGGGTGAAGACCACCGGGGTCAACCCGTAGATCCAGAAACGCTGGATGGTATTGAGGTACTGGCCGAATGCGTTGCCGAAGACGAAGAGAAAATTCGTGAGGAGCGCGATGCGCGCGAAGGTGGTGTAGAGCGCAAGACTCTCGCCTTCGAATTGCGTAAAGGCCGGAGCCACCCACGGAAAGACCGCCGCCAGCAGCAGAGCCAGAACGCCGAAGAGGATGGCTGCCACCGTGACGACTCCGTTAAGGAGTGCCGACATGGCACTCCGGTTTTGTGCCGCCTCGTACCGCGCGAGCAGGGGCACGAGCGCCACCGAGAACCCCGCCATGATCGTCACCTGAAAGAGGAGGTCTGAGGGACGGAAGGCCGCCACGTACACATCCACCACCGCAAGGCCGGGGAACGTGCGGTTGAGCAGGTTGTCGCGGATGAGTCCGGCGAACGACGCCGTGAATTGCGTGACCGCGAGCACGGCCGCGCCCCCGAGGATGCGATGCTGGGAACGAAGAGCGCTGAAGCGCATACACGGAGTGTAGCGAGAGCACACGCAAAATGCAGCGGGACTTGCACGCATTCCTCAGGACTGCACGGCTACCGTGAGACGTCGTCTAAGACGGCCTGCATGTACTCGAGCGTATTGATGCCCTCCACGATGCGCATGGACTGGGTCTCGTTGTTGAGGAAGACAAAGGAAGGCGACACGTAAATTTCGGTGTCGGTCTCGGCCATCGCCTTGTCTTCGAGCACGTAGTCGTACAGCTCTTCACCCTCGATACAGGTCTGCAGACCCACGGCATCGGCACCCACCTGTGTTCCGAACGAGAGCAGCAGATCAAGCGGCAGAAGGCTCCCGCGCTCGTTCATGAGCAGATCCAGGTACGCCCAGAAACCGTCGTTCCCCAGCTGCTGGGCAACGCACTCTGTCGCAATGCCGGACCGGTAGTCGTTCTGATTATCCGTGCCCGGGTAGTGGCGGAAGACCCAGTGCATGCGGTCACTGTTCTGCTCGAAGAACTCGCCCATCTTCATGTGGATCAACTGCGTGTAGAGGCTGGTGAGCGCTCCGTACTCCACGAGCGTCACCTTGGTCTGCGGGTTGCCGCGGATGTGCTCATCGGGTTCGATGTCTGTAAGAAAGAGGTACGGGCTGGGCTCCTGCGGCAGGGGCTTGTCGCCGGTGTACTGCGCGATGTCTTCGTACTTTTTTAAGTCAGGCTGCGCCACCGGAGCGATGAGAGGCACGGCAGGCTGCTCCGGAGCGGCCCCGCGAAACGGCTCGGGACGGCCGATCATCCACTCGGCAAAGAAGTACCCGCCGATGAGGATCAGCAGGCACAGAGCCACGAAGAGCCATACCTTTGTCCGGTCCTGCGATTGCATCATACTACGCAGAGAGTACGAGAAGTGTGCGCACGCGCCTAGACCCCACAGCTTGACTAGTCTCTTTCATATGCATGAGTGCTATTTGGAAGTGATGAGGACATAACAAAACTAATACGCAATCGAATGGCTCTGATGCAAGGAGAGTCAGATGCGTGAGTACATATCGCACTGGTACGCTTACGGGCAACTATGCGACATCTGTTGGGAAGAATCACAGTGGGAATCGCGCTCGGCATCGTGCTGATTCTCGTCCTTCAGCAGAATGTCTCGCGCAAACCGGAGGGAGGCTGGAATTTCTTCGCAGCCTTGGTTGATGTCACGGACTGCCCGGTGGGCACGCACGTCTTCCACTGCAAGTGCAATCCCAAGACCATCGCAGCAGCTGAAGACATATCCGAGGAAGAGGCAGGGGGAAAGGATGTGTACTGCTGCGCCGTCACAGAAAAAGGCTATCTCGATGAGATGAAGAATCCCAATGGGGCAGTGGCGGAGGAGGGGTACAACAAAATGGTGGCCTTCCTCAAGCTTTGGGGGGAGCATTCCGGCTCCGACGAAGAAAAAGAAAAATTCTTCAATGGGGAGTTCGCGATGACGTACGAGAAGAGTGATGGAACCCAGGCACAGGAAAACCCCTCCTGCCCCACAGTCAGCTGCAACGACTGTAATGAATACATCAACATCATCACCGGTCAGGGGGGAAGCAGTTATCCCTCCTCATCCGGAACCTCCTCCGACGGCGGAGGAAGCTCTGCCAGCGGCGGAGGCAGTTCAGCCAGTGGAGGAGGTTCGAGTCGTGGGGGTGGCGGCAGTTCCCGGGCAGGTGGGCGTTCAAGCGCGGGCGGAAGCTCCAGTGAAGGAGGCAGCAGTTCAAGCGAAGAAGGATCCAGTTCCTCTGAAGAGTCCAGTTCCTCTGAAGGAGGATCAAGCTCGAAAGGGGGAGGAGGCTCCCGTTCCTCTGGCGGAGGATCGAGTGCCAGCGATGAGAGCTCATCTGAAGAAAGCTCCAGCTCAGAAGAGAGCTCGAGCAGCGAGGAGAGTTCCAGCTCGGAAGAGAGTTCGAGCAGCGAAGAAAGCTCCAGCTCAGAAGAGAGCTCGAGCGAAGATTCTTCGTCTTCTTCCAGTAACGCCTACTACGTCATCTGCGACAAAGTTGATCCTAAAGGATACTGCTGTCTCGTCACTGATGCGTCCCAAGGAAAGAAATGCGACAAGCTGGGCAGCCCCGATACCTGCCAGAGCCCCGGAACCGATCCTGCAAAAAAAGATAACGTGCGTGGCAACTGGTACCTCGCGCAGGCACAGCAAGGAGTGCCGAGCAATCTGCAGGGCGCCCAGAACCGCTGCATGAGCGAAGGAGGCGGATCGGATGCGGGCGGCCCCAAGGAGTGCAAGGGCGGATGCGGGAACGGCGAGGTGGAAGAGGGCGAGGCGTGCGATGAGGGGAGGGCGGACAATACCGACCCCATGGCCGGCTCCGTCGCCGAGGCCCCTGGCTGCACCGGGGAAAAATGTGGCAATGGCACCGTGAACATCATGCGCTCTCTTTCGTACGCACGTGAACCCGTGCGCGGAAAAATGCTGTGGAGCGATGCGTGGGGTGAACAACTCAAGAAGAGCAACTGTACGGATGAATGCAAAATTGCAGACTGTTCCGAGGCAGGCAAGGCAGGCAACGCCGAGGATCAGATGAAGGCCATCAACGGCTGCCTCGGCCTCCACACCGATGACGCCGCTGAGTTGGTCTGCACTCCCATCAAGAAACAGTTCATCGACGATAAGGAGTTTGTCATTCCGAAAGGGAATGTGGGCGTGGGAGATTCCCCGTCACTCGACAATGTCGAGACGGATTTCGCCTCCTGCACTCTCCTCCCCGGAAGGAGCACCGACTACTCCCAATTCATCATGGGTGGCGGACAAGAATTGGGCTCCCCACTTATGGTGGAGGAAGACGAGGGAGGGATCGCCTATTCGCCAGCTTCTCCCTTCCTCGCCCAGGCAGCTCCCCCTCCCGGTGCCGATGCTGGTCCCTGTGCTGCGAACAAAGGTCAATGTGCCGGAAACGCAGCACCAGACCAGAAAAAAACTGGGGTGGTGGGGGATCTGTGCGGGTGCTACTGCTGGACTGAAAAAGCAGGACGCGTTGATGACGCAAACAAACCCTGCAGTTCCGGCGGTGACTGCAAGAGCGGCACGTGTTACATCGTTGATACCAACGATCCGAATAAAAAAATCCAATGTAAGGGGAACTCAGATCCTGCATGCACCGACGCTCAAGCGCATGCCATTGGCAAATGCGCCAGAACGGTCTACTACTGGAATCATCCGCAGTGCGGCCCACGCGCCGATAAGCTAGGCATGCTCTGGTGCGTCAATCACGGCTGTGTGGAGCACCCCATCCGCGAGCGCAAGAGTGTCAATCGCAAAGATGAAACTCCCTTCCCGCCCATGGGTCAAGGCGGCATGCCCGGCAAACCGGGCGGTGCACCCGGAGGTGGAGGTCCGGGAACCGGAGGGGGAACCGGAGGCGGAGGAGATACAGGTGGCGGTGGCGGTGGGGGCGGAGGAGGAGGAAGTGGAGGCTCTGGCGGCAGCGGCGGGAGCTCACGCGCCAGTGTGATCTCTTCCGCCAGATCGAGCGTGGTGAGCAGCACAACCTCCAAGAGCAGTTCCAAGAGCAGTTCCAAGAGCAGCAGCAAGAGTGGCTCGAGTGGGGGTGGGCCTCCCGGCGGGGGCAGCAAATCCAGTGCGAGCAAGTCGGCTTCAAGCAAATCTTCGAGTAAATCTTCCAGCAAGTCCTCTTCCTCCTCTGCTTCAAGCAAGTCTACAGGCCCGTCTTCTGCCTCCTCTTCCTCCAGCAAATCTTCCTCATCCTCCTCTGCTTCAAGTAAATCTACAGGCCCGTCTTCTTCCAGTAAGTCTTCGAGCAGCAGTAAGAGTAGCAGTGGAAGCAGCCAGAGTTCCTGCAGCTCGCCCTGCTCCCGCAGTTCGTCTTCGTCACGATCTGCCAAGTGCGGGAACGGGCGTATCGATCTGGGCGAAGACTGTGACAATGGAGGAATGTGCAAGGCTGGTCCACGGCAGTTCGCAGAGTGCAATGCAGATGCTGACTGCTTCGAGGCACAAGGGCAGTGCATGGCGGGCTGGTGCAGCGACGGACTCCCCTGCTTCGGCGACTGGGATTGTGTCGATCTGTACCAGTGCATCTACAACTCCCTGAAGGATCCCTCCTGCACCGCGCAGTGCAAATGGACCAGCTCCCGCTCGTCGTCGAGCAGCCGGACCTCGGGCCTCAGCAGCGGATCAAGCCAGAGCAGTCAGTCTAGTAGTGGAAGTAGTGGAAGTAGTGGAAGTAGTGGAAGTAGTGGGAGCAGCAGAAGCAGCACCTCGAGCATCGTTATTCAGAGTTCCCCATCATCACGCTCGTCCAGTTCATCCACCCTCTCCAGTCGTTCTTCTTCCAGTTCCTCCAGCAGGTCCCGACTGTGCGGCAACGCCCTCATCGAGATCGGCGAAGACTGCGATAACGGAAGCATCTGTGCAGCAGGAGACTTCGCCGGACGGCGGTGCGCACGGAACAGTGATTGCTCCTCCTATCGGGGTCCGTGTTCCGCAGGCACGTGCTCCGGCAAGCCCTCTGTCTTCTGCGGAAGCGACTTCGACTGCATAGAGGAATTTGCCTGCACCTATGATACGGCCTCAGATCTCACCTGCTCCACTCAGTGCAAATGGACAAGCTCCCGCTCCTCGTCGAGCAGCCGGACCTCGGGCCTCAGCAGCGGATCAAGCCAGAGCAGTCAGTCTAGTAGTGGGAGTAGTGGGAGCAGCAGTAGCAGGAGCTCCGGTTCGTCACGCACGTCCACTCCGCCCTTCTGCGGCAATGGTGTTCTCAACAGCGGCGAAGATTGTGATGACGGCAACCTGACGAACGGAGATGGCTGCGACAGCTTCTGCCAGCGCGAGAATATCATCGTCCAGCAGTGTGGCAACGGACGCGTGGAAGTTCCGGAGGAATGCGATGACGGCAACCGCATTGCCGGCGATGGCTGCGCTCCCACCTGCATGCGTGAGAATCCTCTGGCAAGCTGCGGCAACGGCAGTATCGAGGCTCCGGAACAGTGCGACGATCGTAATACCACGGACGGCGACGGCTGTGATCGTTTCTGTCGCATCGAGTATCCCTGGGGTTCCAGCTCCAGCTACACTCCCGGCCAATTCGTCTGCGGCAACAATATCCTCGAACCGGGAGAGGAATGCGATGACGGCAACCGCATGATCGGAGACGGATGCAATTCCCTGTGTCGCAGGGAACAGACGTCCGGACAGCCCGTTTGCGGCAATAGTCTCAAGGAAGCATTTGAACAGTGCGATGACGGCAACCGGCAGGCGGGTGATGGATGTGATGCCTCGTGCCGTCTGGAGTCGACCATCATCACAGGTACACCCAATTGCGGCAATAACCTCCTGGAGTCGGGTGAAGAGTGCGACGATGGCAACCGGCGGGATTTTGACGGCTGCTCCGCCACCTGTTTCCATGAGCAAGGATCCTGCGGCGACGGCATCATCCAGCAGGCTCTCGGCGAACAGTGCGAACCGTCGATTCCGCGCGATCCCGATAACCCTCTCCCCTACGGCTGCGGCCCGAACTGCCGGTTCACCTTAAACTTCTGTGGGAACGGGCTCCTCGATGCGGGTGAACAGTGCGATGCAGGTTCACGCCTCAACAGTAATCAGCCCGATTCCCTCTGCCGACTCGATTGTTCCCTGCCACGTTGCGGAGATCGCATCGCGGACAGTGGGGAACAGTGTGACGACGGCAATGCCAAGAGCGGCGATGGCTGCGACCGCTTCTGCTTGCGCGAGGGCGGCGCCCCTGGTTCCTCCGCAGGATTTGCTGGCCAGTGCGGCAACGGGCGTATGGAAAATGGGGAACAGTGTGACGACGGCAACCTCAAGGTGGGTGACGGATGCAACGCATCGTGCCGTGTCGAAGCTGGCTGGCGCTGTGATGCCTCTGGGTGCTGCTTCACAGCAACCATCTGTGGCGATGGTATCCGTGGATGTAATGAGCAGTGTGACGACGGCAATCTCAAGGTGGGTGACGGATGCAATGCCTCGTGCAACCTCGAGTCCGGCTGGCGGGACGATGGCACAGGCAGACTCTGCTTCACGGGAGCAACGACCTGTGGCGATGGTATCCGTGGATGCAATGAGCAGTGTGACGACGGCAATCGCCTGAACGGCGATGGCTGCTCTGCAGACTGCCGTATAGATTCCGGCTTTGCCACTTCTGCACAACCAACGGGTCCGTTCCTCGCCACGCTCCGCGCCTATTCTCTCACCACCTCCCAGGCCATCCCGGGCCAGACTGGCCCTGCTGCCGTTGCCGTCATGGCCGCCGGTGCTGCCGCAGGATTCTCCTGGATGCGACGCAGGAGGAAGCGATGAAAGAGTCGGCCCTCTCTGACCTCTCGTATCCGATGACGCTGCCCTCTCTCCTCCGGCGCTTCCTGCTCCCCGCCACCCTTCTGGTGGCTCTCGTAACTGTCCTGACCTGGGAACCAGCTTCCTCCCCTCCAAACTTCAGGGCGCAGGTGACATCATCGACAACCTCCTCTGCGCTCTCTGGTACAGGATCGACAACATCTTCTTCGTCCCTCTCTGGTACAGGATCGACAACATCTTCTTCGTCTTCGTCTCTCTCGGACCCCGGCCTCTCCTCTTTGTCTTCCGCCCTGAGCTCCTCACAGCCAGCCGCATCTTCTTCAGTGGCCTCATCTGCATCCCCGACAAGTTCCGTTGGCATCCAATCTTCCGCCCCTGTCTCCTCCGCAGGAGCTCAGGCGAGCGATACGCCGGTGATCGGCTTGGAGGCGGGCCTGTGCGCCCAGGTGAAGCCGGACCCCGACACGGGGCAGAAACTGGTGTACTGCTGCATGGACGAAGGATACGTCTACCAACGTGAGGCCTCTCAGGAGGAGTACCAGGCATTCCTAGAGAGACTCGGAGAACTCGAAAACATGAATGCACGCGATGCCAAAGCAGCCTTCGAGGCCCCCTACAGCGGCAGCATCCACCAGAAGTACGGCTGGACGACGCTCTGTGGACGCCAGATTCCCTGTGATGTCTGCTCGCAGGATCACATCTGCGGCAACGGCATCGTGGAAGCGGCAGAGAAATGCGACGACGGCCCCCGCAACTCGGACGAAACCCCGGATACCTGCCGACTGGATTGCACGCTGCCCTCCTGCGGCGACCGCGTCATCGACCGCCAGAAGGGCGAGGAGTGTGACGATGGAAATTTTAACGGAGACCTGCCCAACCGGTGCCGATCGACTTGTACGCTGCCTCTCTGCGGCGACAGGATCATCGATTCCTTCTACGGCGAAACCTGCGACTCGGGCAATGAGAATTCCGATTCAGCGCCGAACCGGTGCCGGTCGGCGTGTAAGTCGCCCAGTTGCGGCGACGGCGTCAAAGACAACAATGAGGAGTGTGATGACGGCAACCGCGGAGATGGAGACGGATGTTCATTCCTCTGTTACATCGAACAGAGGCGGGAACCTCTGGATCTCACTCCACTCCGTTGCGGCAACGGCGTGCTGGAGCCGGGCGAGGAGTGTGACACGGGGGCGGAGAACGCCAATGTCCCCAATCGCTGCCGGCAGAACTGCTACCTGCCTCGGTGCGGTGACCGTATTCAGGATGAGGGGGAGGAGTGTGACGACGGCAATAGTGCGCGGGGCGATGGCTGCTCCCCCGAGTGCTCGCGCGAACTCACGCTCTCGCTCACGAATGTCTGCGGAAACCAGATCATCGACCCCGGAGAGGAGTGCGATGCCGGACGCGCTAATACGAACATTCCCGACCACTGCCGATTCGACTGCCGTTTCCCCACGTGCGGGGATTACATCAAAGACACCAGCGAACAGTGTGATGACGGCAACCACTCCAACGGCGACGGCTGCACCGACTCCTGCTTCAGTGAATTCTGCGGCAACGGCACGCAAGAAATGGGCGAGGCGTGCGACGACGGCAATCTGGTGGGCGGCGACGGCTGCAGCCGCACATGCCAGAAGGAAATCGGTCAGGCTGTCGAGGCTCTCACCATGTCCACTCAGAGTGCTGGTACACTGCGTCCGGCAGCATCCAGCCGTGGTCCACTCCCCGTCTCCTCCCGATCTGCGAGCGCCCCGCTCCAGCAGCAAACAACCTCTGCGCCCCCCTCTTCTTCCCTGCCTGCGGATGTCGCCGTGAACGTGGGGCAGCCCGAGCCGCTCTTCGTTGTTTCTTCCAGCTCCGCCGCTTCGCAGTGGTCCTCCACCCCGTTCGGCGCGCAGGTAATCACCTTCCCCACAGCTTCAGTCACCTCTCCGTCTCCCGTTTCTCCCTCCTCCTACTATTACACGCCGCAGCCCTCCTTCGCGGGCTCCGATGCCCTGAACGACACCGGCCCGGCAGCGCTCAGTATTGTCGCCATGGGGGCAGCGGCAGGCTTCGCCTGGGCGAGACGCAAGCGAAGGGATTAGAGAATAGGGAATAGGGAATCGGGATTCGGACGCAGGAAAACAGAAATCGACACTCTCTTTCCTAAGTCCTATTCCCTATTCCCGATTCCTTACCACTTCCCGCCCGCTCCGCCTCCACCGAAGGAGCCGCCTCCGAACCCGCCAAATCCCCCGCCGCCGCCGGATCCGAAGCCGCCACCCGTGCCCCATCCGCCAAAGCGCCCCCGACGTCCCGGCTTTGCTGCACGGTAGGTCTTGGAGGCTATAAAATCGATGAGCAGACCGATGATGAAGAGAAGCGGAATGAAGAGCCACCACCCATAGACGAGCACGATAGCAATCCCGCAGACCGCCCCCAGCACGCCGCCCAGCCACCAGCTCTTCGAACGGCCGAGGAACGCCAGAAGCCACTGAAACAGAATGACGCCCGCGAAGAACAGAAAGGCAACGAACCCGGAGCCGTCGCCGGATTGCGATGCGTAGCGGTCAGCCGTGTACTCGCCGCCAATGTGCTTCTTCAGCGCCTCGATGCCCGCCGTGAGACCGCCGGCGTAGTCCCCGTCGCGGAAAAGGGGCGTGATCTCCTGCTCGATGATTCCCTTGGCCACGATGTCCGGCACAGCCCCCTCCAGCCCGTACCCCGTAGCGAGAAAGATCTCGCGGTCCTCATACGCCACGAGAATCAGAATGCCGTTATTGTTCTCTTTCGTCCCCACGCCCCACTTGCGGCCGACCTGCACGGCAACATCGGCAATCGGTTCCCCGCTCAGGGTATCGACAATCAGCACGGCGATCTGGTTGCTCGTTTCTTTCTGGTAGGCGCCGAGCGTCTCTTCAATCTGTGCCTGATACTCAGCGGAAAGTACATTCGTCGCGGTCGTATCCGTCACGTACCCGTCATTCGGCGGGACATCGAAGGCCCCTGCCCCAGCTGCGAACCCGAAGACCGCGACGAGGCCGGCAAGGCCGACGATGAAGGGACGTGCGCGCATTACTGGACGAAATCCACCGAGGGAGCCACTTCGGCACCTTCGACCGCTTCAAAGGGATTCTCCCGGCTAAATCCGAAAATGCCTGCGAGCAGGTTCGAGGGGAAACGGCGGATCGCCACGTTGTAGACCTGCACGGCGTCGTTGTAGTCCTTGCGGGCGATGGAAATACGGTTCTCGGTGCCCTCCAGCTGCGTCATGAGGTCACGGAAGGCTTCCGTGGCCTTGAGCTGCGGATAGGCCTCGACGGTGACGAGCAGACGACCCAGTGCGCCCTCCATGTTCTGGGCGGCGGCCAGCTTATCCTGACGCGATGTGGCACCCATCCACTGCGTGCGCGCCTCTGTCACTGCCGTGAGCGTGGACTGCTCGAAGTTTGCCGCTCCCTTCACGGTATTCACGAGGTTCGGCACCAGATCGATGCGACGCTGGTAATTCGTCTCGACCTGCGCCCATGCGTTCTTCACGTTCTCTTCTTGTGAGACGAAACCGTTGTATCCGGTCCAGACCCATCCGGCAACGACAACGAGGACAACAATCAGGGCAATAATCCAGGGTTTCTTGATCATGGAAAAAAGGGGGAAATCGGACGCAGTATAGCAGACCTGCGTTCAGGAAGTATGGAGTACGAACCGGTAGGGCCTTTTGGCCCACTCTTTGGCATACGCTACCCCGATCCGCGGCATCCGGCGGATCGAGCTTGCCCGTACCTCAATGCCCCGGTCCTCGATCCAGAGCCCGCTCGTCTTGTCAGCCTGTCTCCCGTTGAGCAGACCGTTGATCCCGAGTGCCTTCGTGAGCTTGCCGGGCCCGTTCCATGTGCCCTGAGTCGCATCGAAGGACTCCCCCACCCCGCGAATCAATACGGCAGCAGGATAGTCCACTGGCCCCGTCACAACATTGAGCATCCAATGCATGCCGTACACGAAGTACACGTACCAGTGCCCTGCCGGGCCGAACATCACGGCGTTGCGCCTGGTTTGGCCCCGGTGCGCGTGGCAGGCCTTGTCTAAGGGCCCGTCGTACGCCTCCACCTCGGTGATCATCGCCGCAACCGTCTTGCGGCCCCTGCGCCGTACGAGGAATTTGCCGAGGAGAGAGCGGGCAACAGTGAGCGCCGGACGATCGAAGAAGGAGAATGGAAGCGCACGAGCCATGGCGGAATTCTAGTGGGAAGTCTGCTATGCTGAAACACAGTCCGGGGTGTAGCTCAGTTGGCTGCTGAGCGTCGCTTGCGACGCGAGCAATAAACGATACAGCGCTCTAGCCCATGACCGATTGTTTTGATGTATCCTACGTGCATCCGGGGTGTAGCTCAGTTGGCTAGAGCGCCTGCTTTGGGAGCAGGAGGCCGTGCGTTCAAGTCGCACCACCCCGACCAGCCTTCGCTCCTCTGCGGAGGAGCTACGGCTGGCAAGCCAAGGTGCCTTCGAGCCGAAGACGAGTCCCGCACATGCGGGGCCACCTCCTCTCAAAAATATGCCCACAGTGTTCGTCTTTCACGGCGTTGGCGGCCATTCGAAAGAAAACTGGTTCCCCTGGCTAAAGGATGCATTGGGGCAGGAAGGCTATGACGTCGTGGTCCCGGACTTTCCGAACCCGAACCATCCTGTACTGTCGGAATGGTCCGATTGCTTCCGCCAATACGACACACTGATTGACGAACACACTGTTTTCGTCGGGCACAGCCTTGGAGGCGCATTTGCCCTGCGGCTGCTCGAACGGATGCCGAGACCCATTCACGCATGCTTCCTCGTCGCATCCGTCTGTGGTGTGATGGGAAATCAGTTCGATCCGGAGATGAAGACATTCACGGAACATCCGTTCGATTGGGAGACGATACGAAAGAAGGTAAAACACATTTCGGTCGTTCATTCCGACAACGATCCCTACATCAAACTCTCGCAGGCCGAGGCACTTGCAAAAAATCTCGGCACGACGGTGACGCTTGTCCGCGGCGGAGGCCACCTCAGTGCGAGTGCCGGGTATACAGAATTCCCGCTCTTACTGGAACAGATCACCGCTACCGCGTAAACCGCCGCTCGTAGTCGGCCTTCTGATACTCCGTGCCAGATGCAAGCTTCTCCTTCTCCGCTTTCTGAATCTGTCCTTCTTTGTCCCACTGCACCTTCTTTTGGCACCAGTTGCCGAACCGCTGCGCGTTGAAAACGACCTTGCCCTTGCTCAGGCACCAGTCGATGCAGCGGTCCACCTCGGCAGTCATGCCCTGCACGCGGCCATAATAGCGGTGCACCGTCAGATAGAAATGTTTCGGCTCACACTTGAGACACTTGAGCCCCACAAGCGCACACGCATCTTTGGCATGCTCCGAGAGCTTCTCGGCAAGGCTGATTTCTGCACTCGTGAGTTCAATGGGCATCGTCCGGTCAATAGTATGCAAAGCACTCTCGCTAAACAAGATTTGCAGCGCGATCTTGCCGGATTCCAGAGTGATGCCAATGTCCAGTACTCCACTTTGTTTCCCCGCTGCGAACAAGTGACAATACACATTTCGGAGGTACAATTCGCAGTTGAACTGCCTTTCCCCCTCCTCCTATGAAGCGCCTGCTCTCCTCGTTCTTCCTCACCGCTCTCTTGTCAACCCTCACCCTGCCCGCCCTCGCGGCGACCTTTAAGGCAGGAGAAACAGTGAAGGTGACGACTCCCATCAATGACAACGCGTACGTCGTGGGCGGACAGGTGACTGTGGATCAGCCGGTGCTGAAGGACCTGGTCGTCGCAGGCGGGAACGTGCTCGTCAAAGCGAACGTGCGGGAAGATGTGCTCGCGGCGGGAGGCACGGTGTTCGTGCAGGGCGCCGTCGGAGGCGATGTACGGATTGCGGGAGGGAATCTGGTGATTGGGGGAACCATCGGAGGGGATCTCGTCGCGGGAGGAGGGACGGTCACGCTGCTGGACGGTTCTTCCGTGAAAGGTGATGTGGTGATCGGCGGAGGAGACATCAATCTGGGCGGAACGGTGGGAGGCGACGTGCTGGTGCGGGGCGGGAGAGTACGGCTCGGGAGCATCGTGAAGGGAGACATCGACCTCCAGGCGGAGGACATCAGCATCTCCGGCTCCGTGGACGGCTCTGCAGTCCTGGCAGGCAAGACCATCTCGCTCACTCCGGATGCCAAGCTCATGCGCGACGTGCGCTACTGGAGCACGCTTGGAGAGGAACAGTTCGCAACATCGCAACCTCAAATCCGCGGCACGGTCACGTTCGACCCCACCCTGCAGCCGCTGCAGGGAAAGAAGTTTGAGAGAGCGGGCAAATGGACGGCAGCCGCCATCATCACCGCCATCATCGGTGTGGGAGGATTCCTGCTGCTGTCGGCAACGCTCGTGATCCTGCTCCTCGTGCTCCTCACGAAGACGTTCTTTGCCGATAGCGCCAAGTTCCTCTCGAAGAAGACGTGGACGAGCTTCCTCTACGGGTTCCTGTTCTTCGCGGCGACCCCCGTGGCAGCCCTGCTCTTCCTGATCTCCATCATCGGGATTCCCATCGCGCTCTTCATCGGCTTTCTGTACGCCTTCGCCATCGTGTTCGCCAATCCCATTACCGCGATCGTGCTGGCACACACCCTGCAGCTCCGGCGCGGCGCGAAGTGGGGCAAGCCCATGATCATCCTCATGAGCGTGCTCTTCTACCTCGCTTTAAAGATCGTGCATCTGATCCCCATCGTCGGCTGGATGATCTGCGTCGTAACGGTGCTCTTCGCCTTCGGAGCGGTGCTGGCCACCAAGTGGGCCAAGTGGACGAAGGTGCGCTGAGGCAGCAATCAGTGGGTGGCACACAGGTGATGCAGGGCAATACCTGCAGCCACCGCCACGTTGAGCGATTCTTTCTTGCCGTGCATCGGAATGTGCACGATGTCATCACACAGCTTCAGGAGCTCCTTCGGTACGCCCAACACTTCGTGACCGACGATGAGGCACACTTTTGCAGGCGGTTCGTACTCTACGAGATCGATGGCTCCCCTCGCCTGCTCCAATGCGACTACGGTGCATCCACGTTTCTTCAGCTTCGCGACGACCTTCGCAGGATCTTCCGCCTTCTCCCACGCGACGGTTTCTTCCGCCCCCAGCGCCGTCTTGCTGATCTCCCGTCGCGGAGGCGTAGCCGTGTAGCCGGTGAGATAGATCTTTGCGACTGCGAAGGAATCAGCCGTCCGAAAGAGCGACCCCACGTTCCAGAGGGAACGGATATTGTGAGCGAGGAGGAGGATCTTTCGGGCCATCAAAGATGAGGAACATGTCATCCTGAGCTCTGTCGAAGGATGGCATCCTACAATGAATCCCTGTCATGGTTCGACAGAGCTCACCATGACAGTGGCAGTCTATCATGCAAGTCGCTCCAGCGTACTCGCATGCGGATTCGCAAAGACTTCCAGCACCTCGCGTTTGAGGAGCTCCTGCTCTTTGACTCCGCGGCAGATGTAGCAAATGCCCGTCTGGCTCCCCTGCCCGATCGCACTGGCCCCCGTGTCGGGCTCGTCTCTGCGGAGGAGCGTCACAGCCCCTTCTATCGGCGATTTCTGCGCAGGCTCAAGCTTCTTTGTATCACTCTCCCACCGGTAGAATGTGTCGCCCTGCCGCACCATCGCCGTCTCTTTGTTGGGATTGAAGAACGAAAGACGCGACAGGAGTTCCTCCGGCTTTGCCCGGCCCGGCGCAATGTACTTAAGCTGCGTGAGTGTGAGCCCCGGGACGAGGCGGTGCGCCGCCTGCTCCACCGTCCGCTCCTCGTTATTGGTAATAATGGTCCCGACAAAAATTTCCGTTGGCTGAGGCGGGCGCAGCGAGACCTTCCACACTGCACTTCCCTCTCCCTGTGGGAGAGGGGCAGGGTGAGGGGCACGACGCTCGATCCACCGCTTCATCGATTCAAAATACGGCTTTCCATTCTCTGTACGTTCCGGGTGCGGCATGAGGGCAACGACAGTGCCAGCCGGATTACAGATGCCCGCAATGGAAAATTCTGAACCGTTGGGCGTTACCACTGGGTCATCCGAAACCTTGCCCGAGGCGTCGCAGTACGAAAACGCCATCTGGTCGTTCTTCTTGATTTCCTTCCAGACATCCTTGTCCTTCGTCGTAAAACGTCCCTCACCATGCGCAATGGGCAGATGCATCACGCCTTCCCAGTCCGCAGTGGCGCAGCGATCCCTCTTACAGGTAGGCGTGATCCACACCCACTCGCTGATGAAGCCCACGGACTGATCGCTGAGTGCATTACGCGCCAAACTCATCTTGAGGCCTTTATCCAAAGGGATGAGCCCGCTCTCGACCAGGATCTGCGCGCCGTTGCAGTTGCCGATGATCACCTTGCCCCGCTCGTTCTCTTCATGGAGAAACTGGAGAAGCGGATCGCGCGCGGCCACCATGCCCGACCGGCCACGGTCCTCGTAGCTGAACCCCCCCGGGATGAAGTACCCGTCGATCCCCTCAAGGTTCTCCTTCGAATCATTCCACTTGAAGAACACGGCCTCCATGCCCGCCTGCTTCACCGCCTTGAGCGATTCCACTTCACAGTTGTTGCCGGGGAAGCTGAGGACGGCGATGCGCGTCATGGTGCATGCGAAGTGTAACAGAAAAAGTGGTACCCCCGGTAGGAATTGAACCTACGGCCAACAGGTTAGAAACCTGCTGCTCTATCCACTGAGCTACGGGGGCACAAGAGAGAAAAGACCGGACGTCATGGTTCGACAGGGCTCACCATGACAGCTATTTGCATTGTATGTGTCATCCTGAGCTCTGTCGAAGGGTGACACGTGATCAACTGTTATCTCAAATTATAGCAGAGAATTGCCCTTCACGGATCCCCTCCTCCACCGCTATACTTTCGTACCGATGAAGTACAAAAGAATCATGCTCAAGATCTCAGGCGAATCGCTCGCCTCCGGTCGCGGTTTTGGCATAGAGCACAAGACCCTGCAGAAGATCGCCAAGCGCATCTGTGAGGTCGCCAAGAAGGATATCGAGATCGCCATCGTCATCGGCGGCGGCAACATCTGGCGCTACCGCGACACCAAAGAGAGCGGCATCGAGCGCACCTCGAGCGATGCCATGGGCATGCTGGCGACCGTCATGAACGCCGTTGCCCTGCAGTCGGCCCTCGAAACGCAGGGCTGCTACACCCGCGTGCTCTCGGCCGTGGATATCCCGCAGCTCGCGGAGCCCTACATCCGCCGCCGTGCCGTGCGCCACCTCGAGAAAGGCCGCATCGTCATCTGCGCGGGCGGCACGGGCAACCCCTACTTCACGACGGACAGCGCGGCGGCCCTGCGCGCACTGGAACTGGGCTGCGACATTCTGCTCAAGGCCACCAACGTTGCCGGCGTGTACGACAAAGATCCGAAGAAGAGCAGGAACGCCAAGCTCTACAGCGAGCTCACCTACCAGCAGGCCATCGAGCAGCACCTGAACGTTATGGATCAGGCCGCCTTCTCGCTCTGCGCCGATGCTTCGCTCCCGATCCGCGTCTTCGATTTCAACAAGGAAGGGAACTTGCTCAGGGCAGCGACGGGTGAGAAGATCGGCACCCTCGTGCACCACTGAACCACCGATTTTCCTATCCCTAACCCTATCCCTAACCCTATCCCTAACCCTACCCCTACCCCCTATCTCACATGCCAAGCCCCCGCGTTGCCGCCTTCAGTATCGAATCAGATAAGGTCCTGAAGTTTCTGCAGAATGAATTCAGCAAGCTGCAGACCGGTCGCGCTTCGTCCTCGCTCGTGGATCATATTGAAGTGGAGGCCTACGGTCACCGCCAGCAATTGAAGACGCTCGCGGGTGTCACGGTGCAGGATGCGCGCTCCCTCGTCATCCAGCCGTGGGATCACTCCATCCTCGCGAATGTGGAGAAGGCACTGCAGACCGCAAACCTGGGCACCTCACCGGTGAATGACGGGCACGTGCTCCGCGTCAATCTGCCTCCGATGACCGAGGAGCGCCGCAAGGAGCTCACCAAGGTCGTGCAGAAGCTCTCGGAGGAAGCCAAGATTTCGCTCCGCCAGCATCGCCAGACTGTCCTGGACAAGATCAAGACGGAGGAGAAAGACGAAGACGCCCGGTTCACCCAGCAGGATGACTTGCAGAAGCTCGTAGACAAGGCGAACGTGCAGATCGAGGAGCTCCGCAAGAAGAAGGAGCAGGAAGTGATGACGGTCTAGGCCTCGCCACCGGGGGAACCACAGGCGAAATGCCTCTGGCGCACGGCAGGTGTGCTAGAATGATCGTTCGCATGGGTATCCTCACTCCCCTGCTCAGCTGGTGCCTCTTGATCCTCGTCATCGAGATCGCGTTCTGGGGACTCTTCAGGCGAAAAATCATGCAGATCTGCCTGCCGATCCACGGGGACGCCATCTTCTTTCACTTCTTCACCGTGTGGCGCCTGCGGCTCTTCGCCATCGTGCACACCGTCGCACTCATCCTCTGTGTCATCATCGGTCACCTCCTCCTCTGGCCATGAGCGATCCCGTCGTCTCCGCCGGCTTCAGCTTTCAGGCAAAGGATCGTTCCGAGGCCTTTCAGTTCTACTTCCACCAGCACTGGGTCCGCCTCGTCTGGCCCTTCCTGCGCCTGATCCTCTGGAACGTGCTCATCGCCGGAACCGGACTCACCATGGTCTTCGGCGGCACCTTTGACGAGCCGCGCACCCGCCACACCATCCTCATCATTCTCACCACGTTCTTCCTGCTCGCGCACTTCGAATTCCTGGCACGCTTCTACCACTACCTGCTGTACGTGATCGTGGTGACGGACAAGCGCATCCACCGCATCAAGAAAACACTCCTCACGATGGATGATCAGGAATCGACGGATCTGTGGGTGCTGCAGGACATCCACAAGCGTCAGCACGGCATCATTCAAAATATCCTCGGCTACGGCAGTCTCATTCTGCAGGCGCAGGATACGGAAGTGCGCATCCACTTCACTCCGGCAATCAACAAGCGCTATGCGGCCCTCACGCGTCTGCGGGAGCAGGCACGTGTCTTCGTGAGCCGCTTAGAAGAGTCTTTTCGCAAATCGCGGACCCCCTAAAGATACTCAAGAACACAACCGCCTGCGCTCGTCAGTGCACGTTCCTTCACAGAGAAGGAACTGCAGTGGTACAAATCCGCTCCTTTGCGAAGGACACTCATCCTCATCGGCGTGCTGTCTCTGTGTGTGGTCAGCCCCGTGCTCGCGGCGACAAAAGACTGTGCGAGCGTGCAGCAGAAGAGCGGCGGTGCCACGGCGGTCGCGACCGCCGGTGGCGGTGCCGCGTACCAGAAATGCCTCTTCGACGAGCAGGAAGCAACCATCAAACAGCAGCTCGCTTCGTACAAGAATCTGATCGACCGGAGCAAGGAATCGGTGAAGACCGCATACGATGCGAAGATCAATGAAGAGAATTTCACATGGAAAGACGTGGACCTGCACATGCAGTCGGAGGAAGCCGAGCGAAAACTCCGCGTGGCCCAATTGGGCAAAGACAAAGAGCATGCGGAACAGGTTCAGATCGAGAAGAATCTCCTCTCCCGCCTGCAGAAGATCCGCTCCCTCACCTCTTCGGTGCACAGCAAGAAAGTGGGCCGCCTCCAGAAGCGCAGGGAAGCCGAATTATCGGATTACGACAGTTCCCTGGCGGAATACGAGCTGAAATTGAGACAGCAGAAAATGGCAGCATTCTAGAGAGGAATGATTAGGACACACCATTTTTCTAAGTCCACCAGTCCATCTTGACGCAGATTCTCTCTACGAGGATCCTAACCCTCCTTCCTTCATCTCAAACCCTATGAAGAAGCTCCTCCTTATCTCGGCAACGCTCCTCCCGCTCCTGTTCCTGGCTTCGAAAGCCCATGCACAGGACTACTCCTACGATTGTCTGTGTTTATTCTCAGACCCAAACGGGACCTGCCGCGAATATACGTGCGACGCCTACGAGCGCCGCTCGTACTACAACAACGACTATGACCGCAATGATTATCGTCCCTGCGGAAGTTCCCGCTACTGTGCGTCCTCCACCACCTACCGGCCGCGCTACTGGAACACTTCCACTTCAAGCCAGTACTACTACAACAACGACAGTCGCTACGACTACGACTGGTACTACCGCCGGTACTCGAGCCGCACGAGCTACTACAACAATCAGCCCTACTACAACAATAATCCGTATTACTATTACTGAAACTGAAGCAGATCTTCAGGAGGAACGAGAATCCCCCGCGCCCTCGACAACGACGGCACGGGGTTTTTCGAGTAATTGTCTAATTATATATTATATGTTATAATAACTATTCGGAGAATAGGCTACCCGTTGCTACCATTGCGCGCACATGACTGATCCCAAACCCATACGGCTCACCAAAATCATCTGCACCCTCGGACCCTCTTCTAAAACCCCGGAGCAGCTGAAGGCGTTGGCCGCAGCCGGCATGAACGTCGCGCGCATCAACCTCTCGCACGGATCGCGCGAGGAACATGCGAAGGCCATCCGGCTGGTGCAGGATCTCAATACGGAGAGCTGTTGTGTGGCCAGTCTGCTCGACACGCGCGGCGCGGAAATCCGCACGGGAGTCGTCATCCAGCCCATTCCCATCGCCGTCGGACAGGAAATTGTCTTTTCCAATAACCCGCAGCACCGTGACCCAAAAGGCCGGGTGGTGATCGAGGTCAACTACGACGGATTCGCCAATGACGTGCGCGAGACGAATACGATCCTCATCGACAACGGCACTATCTCGTGCGCGATCGTCTCGATCGAGCCGGACGGCAGCGTGGTGGCCCGTGCGCAAGACGCCGGCATGGTCGGCTCGCGTCGACACATCAACCTGCCGGGAGCCGACATCGACCTCCCCTCCCTCACCAAGAAAGACTGGGATGACATCGCCTTCGGTGCGGAGCAGGGCGTGGATTTCGTGGCGCTCTCGTTCATCCGCAATGCCGAGGAAATCGCCGAAGTGCGCTCGCTGCTGCGGAAGAAAGGCAGTGACATGCAGATTCTCACAAAGATCGAGACACGGAGCGCCGTCGAAGAGAACCTGGCCAGCATCATCGCGGCCTCCGACGGCATCATGATCGCGCGCGGAGACCTGGGCACCGACATCCCCATCGAGGAGCTCCCCGCGTACCAGGATGAGATCGTCATCCGCTGCCGCGATGCCGGTAAGCCCGTGATTGTCGCCACACACATGCTCGAGAGCATGAGCGCGTTCCCCATCCCCACCCGCGCCGAAGTCACCGATGTCGCCCATGCAGCCACGAGTCGTGCCGATGCAACCATGCTCTCGGGCGAGACCGCAACAGGCAAGCACCCCGTGAAGTGCGTGGAGATGATGGATCGCATCCTCCGGGCCACTGAGACACACGAAGCGAGGCTGCAGGAGCGGCCGGAGGTCGCCGTGCACAACGAGCGCGAAGCCCGCGCCGACGCCGCCGTCACGCTCGCCTATTCCACCCGGGCAGATGCCATCGTGGCCTTCACGCGGTCGGGCCAGACCCCGCGCGACATCGCGAAGTTCCGTCCCATGATTCCGGTGATTGCCATCACGCCCGAAGCCACCGTACAGAGAAAACTATCCCTCATCTACGGCGTGTGTGCCCTGCAGGTGCCGTTCGCCGCTCCCGAAACGACCATCGCCTCGGGCATTGAAGCGGCAAAACGCCGTGGCATAGTGAAACGGGGCATGCGCGTGGTGCTCCTCGCCGATGCGCCCACGCACGATCAAAACGTCAGCACCGTGCAGATGCGGGACATCACGTGAGAACAGTGAGGTCAGCACCCTTCGGCCTAGCGCTTGTCCCACTTGTGCCACGGCATCTCCAGTTCATCCAGAGGAATGTCATCCAGTGAGACACCGGGGCCCGACACTTTCTTCGAGAGAGAGAAGAGCGAGAAGAGACGCCGGCGGAAGACGATCGACAGAACAAAACTGATCACCAGCACCGCAACGCCTGTCGATGTCAGGGCCGTGGAATACTGCTCGACGAATGTCACGCGGGAACACTCCGGCGTGCAGGCATTGCCGCCGTCGCACTCCTCTGCAGCATCGACGATGTGGTCCCCGCAGACCGGCTTGCGGCAGGAGAGTCGGCACGTATTCGGAAGCGTATCGGAATTGGAGATGCCGTCATCGCACTCCTCTCCGGTCTGCAATACGCCATCGCCGCACTTCTCCAGGCGACATCCGCTGCTGCAGCCATCCCCTCCCTCTGCGTTGCCGTCGTCACACTGCTCACCCGCCTCCACCACGTTGTTCCCACAGGTGGGAAGACGGCAGGTATTGGGGCAGCCGTCATCATTGAATTGATTGCCGTCATCGCACTGCTCGCGTCCCTCCAGCACACCATCGCCGCAAATCGGCAACTTGCAGCTCAGAGGGCACTCGTCGAAGGCATTCCGGTTGCCGTCGTCACACTCCTCACCCGGCTGGATCGCCCCGTCGCCGCAACGGGCCTTCTTGCAGGAATTGTTGCACAGGTCATCATTCAGGCGGTTGCCGTCATCGCACTCCTCATTCTCCTGGATGATGGCATCGCCGCAGCGGGCCCGCTGGCAGCCATTGGTGCAAGAATCGTCGTTCGCCAGATTGCCGTCATCGCACTCTTCACCACGCTGCACAACACCGTCGCCGCACAGAGGGAGCACGCAACTGTTGGAGCAGGTATCGGTATCGGTGCGGTTGCCGTCGTCGCACTCCTCCGATCCTTCGCGAATGCTGTTGCCGCACACGGGCAGTCGGCAGTTATTGGGGCACGGATCCCAGTTATTGAAATTGCCGTCGTCGCACTGTTCGCGTCCCTCGGCCACTCCGTCACCGCAGACCGTGAGCATGCAGTCATTCGGACAATCATCCAGATTGCTGCGGTTTCCGTCATCGCACTCCTCAACGATTTGCTGCATCCCATCTCCGCAACGGGACGTCTTGCAGGAGTTGTTACAGGCATCTTCGTTCACACGGTTGCCGTCGTCGCACTCCTCGTTCTGCTGGACAATGTTGTCACCGCAACGCGGTCGCGTGCATTCATTCGTACAACCGTCCTCCTGTACCTGATTGCCGTCATCGCACTCCTCACCATTCGACACCTCTCCATCACCGCAGCGTACCTGCGGCTGCTCGGGGAGGGAGGAGACGGAAGAAGACGAAGACGCGGCAGCGTGAAATTCCTCAGAGGAGCTCGCAGGGGCCGGAATACTCTCGGCAGACGCACTGGATGAAGTGTCTGAGGCAGCTGTCGATTGTTCAGACGATGCCTCTGAAGAAAGCAGAGAGCTGCTCCGCGATGAAGGGCAGGCCGGGAGGAATTTCCACTGACAGCCCCCTTCGCAGTAGCCGTCGCTGTCGCATGCCGGGGCACCGCACACTCTCCCGCACGTTCCCTCCGCATACTGGATCTTGGTCGTGAGAAGATTCGTCGTGGGATCCAAGACATACACCTCCTGCACAGGCGGTTCGCACTCTTCGCCCAGGTAAGGCGTCACCGCCCCATCCCCGCAGAAGAGCGCCGTGCACGTGAGGGAGCACATGCTCAACCCGTTGAACCGGCCCAAATCGCACTGTTCGCCCTCGCTCTCCTGCAGGAAACTGTCTCCGCAATGAGGGGGAACGCTCTGGGAAGACGAAGAGCTGGTGCGCGTCGGACAGCCGGGCGTTCCGTAGGGCTGACCGATGCAGTCCAGCACAGGATTCTGTGCGCGCGTGGTCGTGTGCAATGACGTCGCGAGCGTGACGAGTCCGACGCTGCAGAGTACGACCGCCAGAAGATGGTGTTTTCTGTGCATGTTTCTAACTATTCTATCACTTTTTGATCACCGTGGCACTCCTCCAATAGTTGCAATATCTATTGTTCTATTTTGTAATATCTATCCCATTCGGATCCTGCACAGAAGCCACCGTCGTATCCTCCTCGATGTAGAGCGGTCGTTTGACCGCCACCATCGCCTGAACCACGGGATCCGAAGAGAGCCGGTGGAGCGCCTGTGATTCGGCCACCTGCATATTGAGGATCTCCTCTTCGAGCAACAGCTGGGAGCGCTCCCGCTCGAGGTTACGCAGCTGATAGCCCTTCGTCGCGGTCGCATTCTGGTGAAAGAGAATGAGGAGCGCAAGCAGGAGGATGAGCGAACCGATGCTCACCATGAGCAGAATCGTGCTCTGATTCACCATGCGTCCGAGACTGGCACGGGAGGTTTGGGCCGAGAGAGCGGTAAGTGCATCAGACACGCGTAAGGGGGAGTATAACAGAGAGACAAAGGAATCACGCTGGCGTTGCAGCACTTCGCATGATCACGCGCAACTTCGCGCTGCGCGAACGCGGATTCCGGCTCTGTTCGGCATCGGAGGGAACAATGGCTTTACGGGTGAGCAGAGCGAAAAGAGCGGGATGCAGATCCTGGCCGGTGTCGGGGTGGACCGGGGCAGTGGTCAGTGTGCGAAAGACCTGCTTCACCCGGCGGTCCTCGAGAGAATGGTAGCTGATCACCCCCATCCGCCCCCCGGGTTTGAGGAGTGAAGGACCAGCAGCCAAGAGTGAGTCGAGTGCTCCAAGCTCATCGTTGACGGCAATGCGCAGCGCCTGAAACACCTGCGCCATCACGGTCTTTGCGCGCCAGCCGAATGCGGCTTCCACCGCGTGCACCACATCGAAGGTGGTGTGCATGATGTGCTCTTTGAGCCTCTCAGCAAGACGACGCGCCCCGCGAACTTCTCCAAATTCCTGCAGGGCATGCGTGAGATCTTCCTCGGAAATCTGCTGCAGCCATGCGGCAGCGGATACACCCCGGGTGCGATCGAAACGCAGATCCAACGGCACATCCTCACGAAAGGTAAACCCGCGCTTCGCATCGTCCACGTGCGGCGAACTCAGACCCAGATCTGCGAAGAGCACATCCACCTGCGGGAGTGACAGTTGCTGCAGATCTCTGAAGTTGGCATGCCGCAGATCCAGATGGCCGGGCAGGGATTTCAGGCGTTCCTCTGCTGAAGCCAGATTTTGGGCATCCGCATCAAGGCCGATGAGCGTGCCGCCCGACGCCACCTTCTGCAGAAAAGCCTCCGCGTGCCCGCCCAGCCCCAGCGTGACATCGCAGACCGTCTCGCCTTCTTGGGGGTCGAGGAGCGTGAGGGCTTCTTGGAGCAGAACCGGTGTGTGCACGGGTGAGGGAACCACAGGCGAAGTGTAGTCGGCACCCCCCGTGATTCAACGGATTCACCTTGCGTCTTCGCGTCGGCGTTTCGCTGTATACAAAATTTGTACGAAATTACCATTTTTTTGAGATGGCTGAAGCACTGAAATGGCTATTAAACGCGGTATAGTGGTGCATTGACATAACTTTATAAACACCTATAATACTTCGCTTTGATCCCGCTCATCCCCCTCGCGTTGGGCGTCTCTCTCGCTATGAGCCCAACCCCTTCGGCCCCCGTCCCCTTCCCCGTTTCCCAGACGGAGTGGAGAGTGCAAATCGGCGACCGCATCGTCGTCGACACGCAGGAGAATCAGGGCTTTCTCATCCACCGCGACGGGCGGTACCTGCAGTTTCCGGTGGCCACGGGACAGCGCCGTTTCGTCTGCTATATCGGCCGCTGCTACAACGCCAGGACCCCCGAGCGCACATGGCAGGTCCAGGCGAAAGACATCAAGGGCGATCACATCACCTTCGGACCGAGCGGCCGGTTCCTGCGCCTGTTCTGGAAAGACGAGAGTACGCCGTACGGCTTTCACGAGTATGGGTACGAAGAGAGGATGTTCGATGACCAGCCGCGCTTCAAGAGCATGGGCTGCATCATCGTGAAGAAGGACGTGATGGATCTTCTCGACCGGACGTACGCCGTGAACGAAGGCAAGGTGGATGTGGTGACGAAATTCGGAGTAGAGGAACCGATCAGACTCGCGTTTGCTCAGTAAGCATAATCGCGCGGGGAAACCCGTTTTGATCTGGCGTCTCACAGGGGGCTCTCTTATACTTTTGCCGGCGTGGAGAGGTGGCTGAGCGGCCGAAAGCACCACACTGCTAATGTGGTATACGGGTAAAACCGTATCGAGGGTTCGAATCCCTCCCTCTCCGCCACGTCGTTCGCGAACGACGTGGCTCCGCCACTCCTCCATGAACATGTGGTACTTCTACGTTCTCCAGAGCACGAAGAATCCCGATTACTTCTATAAGGGATCAACGGATAATTTGCAGAGAAGATTACGGCAACACAACCAGAGCTTGGTCACATCAACGAAGCCCTTTGGACCATTTCGTCTCGTCTACTATGAAGCATATCTTAGCGAACACGGAGCACGCATCCGCGAGGCTTCCGTCAAGAAAAGCGGCTCCGTTTCCGTTCCTCTCTTACGAAGAATACGAGACAGTCTTTCTTGAATCTGGAACGCCCCCCACCCCGCCAGAAAAACTAAGCATTGAAATGATCCAAGTATTCCGAATACATGATAGGATCAAATTATGATTCGATATATTTGGATAATTTTTACGGTTATATTTTTCTTGTTTTCTCTTTATCACTTTTATCGTGCAACAAAGTCCTTTAATAGGGCTCCTAACGTTTCATCAGTAAAAACTATCAATGGCCTTCCTCTAGGAATACACGAGTTCATCGAAAGTTTTAACTCCTATATTGATACGTTGAATAAAGATAATAGAATAATAAATATTGTTACTGGTCTGGCTTATTTAAGTGCCTCTGCCACTTCCCTCTTCTCTTCTTTCTTAAGTTAATTACAGCACCAATTCCCTCATATGCCTTCAGTACTCGGAGTTGATCTCGGCGGGACGAAGCTGGCCATCGCACGCTTTGAAACGCAATCATGGGCCATTCAGGGTGCGGAAACGGTGCCCACCGCAGGCAAATCTTTTCCGGTGATCGTGGAAGAGATGCTCGCGGGAATCACAAAATTCCGCACCGCGGATACGCAGGCAGTCGGCATCGGCGTACCGGGACTCGTCGACCGATCGGGACGCATCCACACCACTCCCAACATCCCCGGCGGAGACGGGTTCCCGCTCCTCGAAATGCTGAAGAAAGAATGGAAGCTCCCCATCACGATCGAGAACGATTCCTCCTGCTTCACACTGGCCGAGGCCCTGCAGGGCGCAGGGAGGGGGCACCGCGTGGTCGTCGGCATCACCATGGGAACGGGCGTCGGAGGAGGAATCGTGATCGACGGCAAAATTTTCTCCGGCGAACACGGCTTCGCCACTGAGTTCGGCCACATGCTGCTCAAGCCGGGAGCTCCTCCGTTCGATTCTGCAAACAAACGCGGAGAAATCGAGCAATTCCTCTCGGGAACAGCGCTCAGAAAACGCTGCCCGGCCGCCAAACGTCCCGAGGAAACACTCACGGGACCGACCTGCGCGCATCTGCACGAGACCGTGGTGCGTGAGATCGTCTGGATGAGTTGCAGCCTCATTCACTGTATCGATCCCGGCATCATCGTCTTCGGCGGCAGCGCGGGACGGGCACTGCGGCCGCACCTTCCGGCCATCGAGAAAGAACTGAAGAGCTGGCTGCTGCCGAAAAGCCCCATTCCACACCTCGCCATCGGGGCACTGGAGCATGCGGGAACACTGGGGGCGGCGTTATTAACACAGAAATAGTGTCACCCTGAGCACTGTCGAAGGGTGACACGTGCCATGGTTCGACAGAGCTCACCATGACACTTTCCTATTCACTTCTTCACCTTCTCCCAGTCATCCATAAATTTCTTCAGGCCCGTATCCGTGAGCGGATGCAGGGGGAGCTCTTTGAAAACCGCATACGGGATCGTGGCGATGTGCGCGCCGAGGACTGCTGAACGCAGAATATGCTCCGGCTTTCTGGTGGAGGCCACCAATACTTCCGTCGGAAACTTATAGTGCTCCCAAGCTTTCATGATATCCGCGATGAGCAACATGCCATCACCGCCCGCATCATCGATGCGTCCGACAAAGGGGCTGATGATCGAAGCGCCTGCCTTGGCGGCGAGAACGGCTTGAGGGACGGAAAAGACCAATGTGCAATTCGTCTTGATCCCCTTCTCACTGCAGAATTTCAGCGCCTTGAGCCCCTCCACTGTCATGGGGACCTTCACGACGACATGCTTGTGCCACTTGCTGTATTCCACGGCCTGCTTCTTCATTCCTTCGGCATCGGTGGCCGTCACCTGCGCGCTGACGCATGGCACGAGCGCGCACATCGCTAGCACTGTCTCTTTAAAATCTTTGCCTTCTTTAGCAACGAGCGAAGGATTGGTGGTGACGCCGTCCAGCACACCCCACGAGGCAATCTCGGCGACCTGATCGACATTGGCTGTGTCCAAAAATAATTTCATAAGAAAGGAAGAAAAGAGAAGCGGCTTGCCCTGAAGTCACCGAAGCGTAGCGGAGGTGTACTTCGGGGTATCAAGAAAAAACTTCATAGGCACAGTATGCCCATTGCCTGAGCGTTACACCAGGTTTTGGGTGAAATGGCTGGCAGGCGCATCCCCTCCTCTGCACAATGCAAGTGATGAAACGGCTCCCATTGCTTCTGGCTCTTTGCCTCCTCACAGCCTGCACCGCAGAGCCGAAAGAGGCCTCGTCGATTTCTTCTGCATCCTCGGCATCGTCCCTCGACTCCGCTCGGGATGACACTGGGGTGTCATCGGCATCTTCTCTTTCTTCTACATCCTCTATTTCTTCTCTTGCCTCTTCCTCCTCTGTTTCCTCCCCTAACCCTACCCCTACCCCTACCCCCTACACCCTACGTCTCTCCGTCCCCTTCTCGCCCCAGGCCCCCTTTGCGCAATGGGATGCCCTGCATGAAGAGGCCTGCGAAGAGATGAGCCTGCTGCTCGTGCACCACTTTCTCGACGGAACGGACCTAAGCCGTGAGCAGGCGGAAACGGAGCTCCTGGCTCTCATGCAATGGGAAGAGGAACACGGCTACCCACAAGATGTGACGGTTCAGGAGTTGGGAGAAATTGCGGAGAAGTATTTCGGCTACCAGTCCCGCATCATCGAGAACCCGATGGGAGAGGACTTAAAGCGGCTGCTCGCAGACGGGCACCCCGTCATCGTGCCCGCAGCGGGAAGGGACCTGAAGAATCCCTTCTTCTCGGGCGACGGTCCCTGGTACCACATGCTCGTGCTCACGGGGTATAACGAATTCTTCTTCATCACGAACGACGTGGGGACGAAGCGCGGCGAAGGATACGTCTACCGTTTCGGCACCCTGATGAACGCCATCCACGATTGGACCGGTATCAAAGAAAACATCCGGCAAGGGACACGAAGAGCACTGATCATCGAAAAATAATCCGTGCCGAAGTGGTGGGTGACTCTGTCGGGCCCCACCACTGGAGGCACACCGCTCAAAGGGAAAGAGAGTACGCGAGAGAAAACCGCAGGTTTGCTTTCGCGCATAAACGACGTGGGAACGAAGCGCGGAGAAGACTACGTCTACCGCTTCGCAACACTCCTCAATGCCATTCATGACTGGACAGGAGTCAAAGAGGAGATTCGTTCTGGAGCGCGACGCGTACTCATCGTGGAATAGGATGTCATGGTGAGCTCTGTCGAACCATGACATGCGCCGAATTGTCGCAGTTCGACAGTGCTCACTGTGACAATTCGAATAAGGCTTTCCAAAAAATTTGCGATTCGGAATCCAAATCGCAAATCTCTCAATCGCAAATTCCTTATCGTGCGATGAGCATCATCAGTGACAACAGAACAATCACCGAGATATTGATGCCCATAAATGGAACACCGGACGTTCTCTTCCTGATTGGATAACGCATAAGTGGAGAAAAATGAAAGATCGGGGGAAGCCTAGGGACGGGGGGTGAGGAGGGCAATCAACTGCCCTTGATCACCTACGGAAACAGCAGTGTGATTCTGAGCAAATTTTGTACCCGGCTTTACTCATCCGCCGTAGAAATCTACACTCCTGCTACCTCCTCTCCCGATCCTATGCAAACAGGAAGACCTGATGTGCAATCACTCATTGGGAAGCCATCGAAAGATGTTCCGATGTCACTTCAGCGTGTCGCAAAAAGTATACAGACCGGCGAGCGGATTTGGGTGGGTCCCCAGGAAAGCACGCCACTCACGACGGAGGAACAGAAGGCCTACGACCTCGCGAAGACCATCCTCTGTCACTTGGCTGTGCAAGCGCCGACCACGCACGCCTCGGGGCACCCCGGCGGCCCGCTCTCGGCCTTCACCTTCGCCTACCTGCTCTCGGCAGCACGAGACCCGCTCGTTGATCAGCCGCTCCGCATGAGTGCGGGGCATCTGTCGCTGCTCGCCTACGGCCTGCAGTGGCTCTTCGGCCGGGAGGGCAACGATGCACGCCTGGCCTCCCCGCAGACGATCATCGACACCTTTCGCACGGCTCAGGGGCTGCCCGGGCACATCGAAGCCGGCATCGGCGATATCCCCTTCGGAACAGGCCCGCTGGGCAAGGGCGTGAGCAATGCCCTTGGCGCCGCTTTCGGTCTTCACTATCTCCGCAACCTCTCCCCTAACCCTAATCCTAGTCCTATCGTGGATGTGCTGCTGGCGGATGGCGATGCGGAAGAGGGACAGGTGATGGAGGCATTCCGCCTCGCTTCGCGCCTGCAGGTCGATCACCTCATCGTCCACGGGGACTTCAACGACATGCAGCTCTCGGGCCTGCCGTCCCAAACGGTCGCCGCGGATTTTGCGGGGATCGCCCACGCCGCAGGATGGCACGTGATCGAGGTGCAGAACGGCAATGATCCCGAACAAGTGCATGCAGCCATCACCAAAGCAACGGCCCTCACGGGCAAGGGCCACCCCATCTTCGTCTGTTACTACACCACAATGGGACACGGCATCCCCTTCATGGAGGAAGGATCGAATACGGGCAAGAAGAACTACCACGGCTCTCCCTTAAGCAAAGAGGAGGCCACACAGGCACTCGCGCTGCTCCCGCATCTGGAAGAAACCGTGCGCGCCTACGAGCCTTTCCGCGCACGAGAGAAGAAACGCTGCGCTACGGGCAAATGTACTCTGACCGATTTGCCGCTGAAGTTCTCGGCGTCCTCGCTCAAAGGGTACAAGCGCACGATCACGGATCAGAAAGGCGCCGCCCGCAGGGATTTCGGAGCGACGCACATCAAGGCCCTCATGGCCGCGGATCCGCGCATCGTCGTGCTACACGCAGACCTCGCGGGATCGGGCGGATTTGATGAAGTGGCGAAGGAATTTCCCGACCGCGTGATCAATGTCGGGGTCGCCGAGGCGAACATGCTCATGATGGCCGCGGGCATGCGGCAGGTCGGCCTGTTTCCCGTCACCTACACGTTCGCCGCGTTCGGGACCAACGAGGCGCGGGCGAATGCGCGCCTGATCGACATCAACTGCGGCCACACGCGCTGCGGGATTCTGAATGACTGCACCCATGCGGGCCTGAGCGTGGGCGAGGATGGCGAAACCCATCAGGAACAGAACTATTTCAACCTTCCCTTCCGGCACACGCAGGTCTGGGCTCCGGCCGACTCGAACCAGGCCGCCGCGATGGCGGAAAAAGCGATGGAAATCATCGCCGAAGGGCATCAGTCCGTCTTCGTCTTCTCGCCGAGGACAGGGCACGCGCAGCTCACCGACAGCGCCGGCAAACTGATCTACGGAGCGGACTACACGTTCGAAGGCAAAGCGGATCTCATCCGGGGATCGGATGATGTGCTGGATCAGGTGACGATCATCGCTACGGGCATCCCCGTACACCGGGCAGTGGAAGCGGCGGATCAATTGCTCGCACGCCCCGAAAAAGTGCGTGTGCGTGTGCTCAACGTGGGCAGTATCCGGCCGATCGATGCAGCGGCGGTACTGAAAGCTGCCCTCGAAACCGGACGGCTAATCGTGGCCGAAGATCACAACAGCGAAGGGGGTCTCGCCGCGCAGGTGGCGGACATCATTGCCGATTTCGCCCTCCCCTGCTCTCTCCGGCGCCTCGGCTTGAACCAGTACTTCCCGTCCGCCAAGGCGGAAGATTTGGAACTCATGGCGGGGTTGGATACCGAGAGCATCCTCAATGCCGTCTTAGACGAAATTCATGCCGAAGTGCGCGGCGGCGAAGACGCCTTCGTAAGCTCTCTCTTCGAAATGGCGCACCATTTGCGCTTCAGCCGCTTTCGGGCAACGGCCCTCCCCTTTGTCGAGAAACTCCTCTCGGAGGAAGGCTACCTGGACTTGCTCCGTACGCACTTCGCCCGGCGCGCCTGCCCGGCGGGCAGACTCCCGAAGAATGATCAGCTACTGGAACGGCTGCAGGAAGAAACGCAGGCTGTCTGACACCTTGGAATGGCGGAAGCGGGAGGCCGTCTCCGTTCGGCTTCACTTTGTTCCGCCCGAACTTCGCCGTGCCTATCTGCATTTTCTGGCTCATAGCCAATCACGGCGTAGTCCGCAGACGAAGCCGGATGGCGGAAGCGGGAGGATTCGAACCTCCGAGACCCTTGCGGGTCTACCTGTTTTCAAGACAGGCCCGATCGACCACTCTGGCACGCTTCCGTAACGGAATAGTACCAGAAAAGACGCGATGCGCATGCCGTTACGCAGGACCATCGCAAAAGCTCCGCAACATGCAGCACACGTACAGATCTGCCATAAAAGTTCATCAGGATCATGGACAGTTAGACACATGTTCTGCTATAATGACCTGATACAAACACATACTCCTGATGACAGTATCTTCCTCATTCAAACGCGGCGATATCGAGCAAATTCTGAAGAAAGCAGACATCTTCCATCTGAGCGCGGAGGCTCGTGTACGTCTCAACTGCTTGCTGTACTACTTCACGCACGGCAGGAACGCTTCCGAGACCGCGTGCCATTTCGGCATTGCACGTGCAACGTTCTACAACTGGCTGAAGAAAATTAATCTCCATGATCTCTGTGCACTCGAAAATTGCTCAAAGGCCCCGAAGCACGTACCGCAACCGATAACGGACGAGCGAACGGTGGATCTGATCCGCAGGCATCGTATGAGCGATCCTCTCCTCGGAAAGAAGAAGCTCAGCAAACACCTGCGCTCCGCGCATGGCATCTCTCTCTCTGCATCCACGGTCGGGCGCACCATCAACCGACACGGCTTCTACTTCGCCGATACGCCTGCGCACCGCGCAAAGCGTGACGAACGCAGGCTGGATGGATGGCGGAAGGCAGTGGTCCTCGTGAGCACCGCCACAGGCGCCTCCCTCCTCGCCGATGTTCCGTTCGCTCACGCACTGGAAGGTTCAATCTATGAGCTGCATCCGACATCCCCCGATCAAACTGGTGATGGAGTCCTCGAGGGATCGGCGTTCACCCTGCAGGAAGGGGGCATAACAGACACAGCACAACCGCTCCAGGGTTCCGTTTTCACAATCACGATACCGGCAGCCGCTTCGTCTTCCTCTCTGTCGTCGTCTTCCCCATCCGCAACACCGGCTGGCGGTCCTGCGACGGGCGGAGGACGCCGCACGATCCCCGTCGTGCAATTGCCGTCCTCTCCCTCCTCACCGGCTTCTGCCCCCTCTCCCCCCTCCACACCCTCTCCACTCAAATTCGGAGAATCTCTCTATGCAGTCCCCTCCCCGACGCTTACGGGGACAGCGAAGACCGGCACTCCCGCGAAAGTGACCGACAGCAAGACAGGATCTGCCGTGCCTCCTCCCACCCATACCGACCAAACCGGTTCCTACCGCGAAGCAGCCCCGCCGCTGCCACCTGTCGTCGTTACGCCTTCGTTTGCAGAAACATGGCTGCCCAGCGTGATCTCTGCAGCAGTCGTATTGACAGTGCTCGCAGGTCTCATCGGCCGTACATGGCTGTACCACGTCATCACCAACGGGTTGGGATGGCGCTCGTTGCGAACCGTTGCGACGCTCTCGCGCAAGTCTTTCTTCGTGTCTCTGATGGGCGCCTCACTCCTCTTCGCCCTCCTCTGGAACATCACATCGGCCAGCGCCGCAACGACCGTGCCGCTCACGCGCTGGTATCAGGGACATCTGCTCAACGCGGATGGAAGCGCGGTCACGACAGCCGTGACCATCCGGTTCAGCGAATGGAAGAGCGCCGATTTCACCGCCGCTGACCTCACGGCGACCGGCTCGATCAACACATCGGCAACCCACTACGTGAACTGGCAGGAGGAACACACACTGACACCCACAAGCGACGGATCCTTTGCGGTCGAACTGGGATCCGTCAACGCCCTGCCCGACCTGAGCGCGCTGCCCCCCAGCACGCTGACGAGCCTCTACCTGCAAGTGGATGTGAAGGTATCGGGCGCGGCAGACTCGACGTACGACCTGCTCGATTCCAACACGAGCAGTGCAACGACAGACAGAACCTCGATTCTCTCTCTGCCCTTCGCACGCACTGCCGATCTCTTGGACCAGCGCGACACCGGCACGGCAAGCGGCTCCATCCCCGTGCTCACGACGGGTGGCGCGCTCTCGCTCGACGGAGACCTGACCATCAATGCGGATAATGAAGCAAGTGACGCCACCCTCACCTTCGGCAACAACCTCCTCAACGAAACGCTCAAGTTCTCGGCAACTCTCAACCGCTTCGACTTCAGTGATGATGTGTCGATCGGCGGAGACCTGGAGGTGACGGGGACGATGTCGGGAGCATTCCTGCAGATCACAGGGACAGGGGCATCCCCCCTCATCAAAACTCAGGGGGGGAATATCGGCATCGGCACCGCCACACCAGCAGCGCAGCTGGATGTCACCATCTCCATCGGACTCAATGGCGAAACCATCGAACATTGGGACGAGGTGCCGCTGGATGATCCCTACAAACTCAAAGACTGGTTTGATACCACGCAGGGAGCAGGACGCATCAGCGGCGGCAGAATCACCGCCAACGCCGACGGAACCGTCACGGTCCTCGCGGGCTCGGGCCTCGTGCACATCACCGAGGCAACCGTGCAGGAAAACCCCCTCGACTGTTCCACATGCGGCCAGATCTCGGATCTCGAATACATCACATGGACCGGCACCTCCGCCCTCGTCCTCACGAACAACGATTACAACTACATCTACTATGACTACGAAACGGCCAGCGTGCGCGCCACGACGGATTTCAACGCGATCTCCTTCACGCGGGAGTTCACGCTGGGACGCGCGTACCGCAGGGACACTGAAGTCATCGTGCGTCTCTGTGGCACGAACCTCTGGAACTTCAACCGCAGAGTGCAGCTCTTCGGCGAGGAGGTGTACCCCATCGTGCGGGCAACCGGCATGGCGATCTCAGAAGTGGGGACACGGGGACTGGCCGTCACTGCGGGTGTGCTCTGGGCGGAACTGGTCAACCGCTTCGTCACCGATGCCTTCTCGACGGCCACCGGCACCTTCTCGACATGGCACAGGGACGGGAGCGGCGGCTGGACGGAGACCACGGGCCAGACACAACTGTCCAATACATCCTACGACGACGGAGATGGCGTGCTGGGAACTCTGACCAACGGACGGTACGGCATCCACTTCATCTACGTGCTGCACGATTCCACGGTGCACTCGGTCTACGGCCAGGTACAGAACTACACCCAACTCCAGGCAGAGGCGGCCCAGCCTCCGGCATCCATTCCGGACCTGCTGGCTTCGTATGCAACACTCATCGGCAAAGTGATCATCCAGAAGAACGGCGCCAACTTCGCCGAAATACAGTCCGCCTTTGAACAGACGTTCGCGGGCGCGGGAACCGTCATCCACAATGACACCTCGGGATTGCAGGGTGGAGTGGCAGCAGAGTACTACCACCTGACCTCGAGCGAATACACGGGAACAGGATCGGGGGTGTTCGTACGCGCCACCTCTCCGACATTCGGCGGTTCCGTCACCCTGCCGCTCGGCATCTGGAACTCCACCGGCCGCGTGGGCATTGGTACAGCAACACCAGAGACAGAGCTGGAAGTCATCGGCACCCTGTCGGGTTCCTCCATCGTCAACTCCAGTGGAGGGGGCTACGTAGGCGCTGCAGCCTGTTACCTCGCCAACGGCACGCTCGGCCATTGCACCAGTGCCGATGGGTCATCCTGCGGGTGCACGGCGAATTAACGTCGCCGCACGGGGCATAACCCCCTAGTGCGACCCCGCCCACGCTACGGCGCACGTGAGCATCACGGCACGACCTCCCTCCCCTCCCAAGCGGAGAGGAGCTATGCGCGTACTTGCATGTTGCGGGAGGTACGTACTGCAGAGAAGGGCCCGATGACGTGGTCGGGAACTCACGAATACGAAAAGTCCACAGAGATCCGAAAGATCCGAAAGTCCAGATACATCTTGTAAAATCCTCGATTTTGCTGTACGATAACACGAAAACCCGACATCTCCACCAAAAACTCACCACACCCACCACCCCACAGCGTGCTGCGCCCGGAATCACGCCCCCAGAGGGAAGACATCGAGAAGCTTCTCCATGAAGCGGAGCGCCTCCAGTTGAGCGGCGGCGTGCAGCAGAAACTCCAGTGGTTTCTCTACGCCCTCGACCACGACAATGATCCGAAGAGTGTCAGCGAAGAGTTCAATATTTCCTCTTCGACATTCCGCCGCTGGCTCAAGCGTTTTGATCCGGATGATATCACCTCCCTCGAAGAGAAATCGCGGAGACCCCATACGGTCCGTGAGCCCGACATCCTCCCGGAGGTCGTCGAGCTGATCCGCCAGTACCGCGCGCAGTACCCGACGATGGGCAAAGAGCGCATTCACGAGGCCCTGCAGAGAGAACACGACATCGTTGTCTCTCCTTCGAGCATCGGTCGTATCATTCAACGCGAACGTTTCTTCTTCGCAGATACCTTTTCGCACCTGAAGAAACTCAATCCCAATCCTCCGCCTGCATCATCTTCGACTTCCCAACCGGGTGTATCCGCACTCCTCCTGCTCTTCTGCGCCGCCACCGCGGTCTTCCTCTCTGGAACGCCGCAGGCGAGCGCCGCAACGACTGTTCCGCTCACGCGCTGGTATCAGGGCCACCTGCTGAACAGCGACGGCAGCGCCGTCACCACAGCCATCACCATCCGGTTCAGCGAGTGGAAGAGCGCGGACTTCACCGCCAGTGACCTCACCGCGACCGGCTCGATCAATACATCGGCAACCCACTACGTAAACTGGCAGGAGGAACACACACTGACACCCACAAGCGACGGATCCTTTGCAGTCGAACTCGGCTCCATCACGGCGCTTCCGGATCTGGCCACGCTCCCGCCCGCAACGCTCCAGAACATGTACCTGCAGGTGGAAGTGAAGACCTCGGGTGCGGCAGATTCCACCTATGACCTCCTGGATAGCAACACGAGCGATACGGCCATCGACCGCACATCGATCCTGTCGCTCCCCTTCGCCCGCAATGCAGACCTCCTCGATCAGCGCGATACGGGCACCGCGAGCGGTTCCATTCCCGTGCTCACGAACGGAGGCGCGCTCTCCCTCGACGGTGATCTCACCATCAATGCCGACAACGCAGCAGCGGATGCTGTGCTGACCTTCGGCAACGCGATCCTCGCCGAAACACTCAGGTTCTCGACGACGAACAGCCGCTTCGAATTCAGTGATGATGTCTACGTCGAAGGAACACTCTCGACCTCCGGCGCACTCGTGATTGCACCAAGACCGGGGACGGAGACGGGCACTACCCTCATCGTCGATACCAAGGGCTTAGTCTACGATGCAACGAACAAGAGGGTGGGTATCGGGACGGCGACGCCGGAGGCCGCACTGGATCTTACGCTCTCCTCCGCAACAGAAACGGGCATGATCATCAAAGGCGCTGCCTCCCAAACGACCAACCTGCAGGAATGGCAGGCGAATGACGGAACGGTGGTAGGCTCAATCACTCCGCACGGCGACCTGACGCTGACCGGGACTAACAGCCCCGGAGGAAGATTCATTCAGATTTTCCCGTGGAACCAGCACGACAATAATTCAGCCAAGATCGCTATCTGGTCGAGCAATTTGAATTATTCAACGTTGCAGGGCACTTCACTGACGTTCAACAACAATAATATCGGATCTGCAGGGGTCGGACTCGGAAACGGATCCAATCTTTCGGTGATTGATGCTTCAGGTAACCTGACCACGGCGAATGCCGGCGGACTTGCAATCGGCGCAGCCGGAACCGCAACACCCTTTGGCACCCCGCCTTCAAATGGAGCAATCATCAGCGGTAACGTCGGCATCGGCACCACCGCACCCGAAACCAAGCTCGAAGTCGTCGGAACGATGAGCGGTACGAAACTCAAGATCACCGGAACGGGATCCCTCAGCGATCTTACGTTCCCGTCCATGCAGCTCGGCACATCCACCTATTCCACGGTGCGAGACTTCATGAATTCTTTCGGCTCCACCGGCCGCAAATCAGGGGGCGTCATTGCTGATGCCGGATCCTCGACCGTGGCGGTGACGGGAGGAACGGGTTTCATCAAGGCAACGGACGATGACGACGCCCCGTTGCTGTTCTTCGACTTCCCCGCCCCGGCCAACATCAGCATCCCCGCCGGTTCCACACGGTACATCGGCGTCGAGTACAACAGCGGCTCCCCACAGGTCGTCGCCCGGACGTCATGGAACTGGAACCTGGATACCGAGTTCCCCTTGGGCGCGGTCATCAACGAAAACGTGGGCGGCATCGACGAGCTGTACATCGAAAACAATCCCTGGTGGGTGACGGATGGCACAACGAACATCATCGAAGCCATCAGAAGCCTCGGGCTCATTCGCAGGGACCAGACAACGGGAGGCCTCATGCTCTCTGTCACGGGAACCCGCAACATCGCTGTCAGCGCAGGAACGCTGTGGAGCAACTTAAATGAGTTCGACTTGGCTGCCGTCGATACCTCCGCGGCGGGAACAATAGAGTACTACTGGTACAAAGCGGGAACCGGCTGGCAAACATCGGATGTTTCGCAGTACTCAGTGACGCAGTGGAACGATGTCACGCAGGCGGCACTGCAAACCATGGAGAACAACAAGTACGGGAACGTCTGGGTGTACACGGAAGTGGTCAATGACAACCCCTCGGTGGCCTTGCTGTACCCGCAAGCCCAGTATAACACCGCTGCGGAGGCAGAGGCCACGAATGCCCCCTCCAACATCCCGACGCACATTACCGAAATGGGAATGCTGATCGGACGGATCATCATCAAGAAAGGGGTGGATACCCCGGTTGCGGTCGAATCGGCATTCGGAACAACCTTCAGCGCCAGTGTCACCACGGACCACGGCAATCTGGCGGGCCTCACGGACGACGACCACACGCAGTACCTCCTCTTAACTGGTAGAAGTGGACAGCGCGTGAATGACTCCGTGGAATTCACCGGAACGGCCTCCGGACGCATCTTAAGCTTCGGCACGCGACTGACGGGATCAGGCAATGTCTCCATCCGCACCCTCACGGACTCCACCACCGCCTTCCAGGTGCTCGATGCTGACGGAGGTAATCCCGTCTTCAACATCGATACGGACAATGAGCGCGTGGGCATCGGCACCACCGCGCCCGAAACCGCACTCGAAGTCGTGGGCACCGCCTCGGGCAACTACATTTTCGGGCAGCAGGGACTGGGCTCCTCGGGGGCGCTCGCAGTCCTCGGGAACATCTATAACAGAGCGGATAATGCGAAGCATTACTTCGGCGCGGGCAACGACGCCTCCATTACCTACGACGGAACGAATATGTTGATAAACCCCAAGGAAGTGGGGACGGGGGAGTTGAGGGTTTCGGGCAACGTGAACATCGGCTCAACAACCACAGCAAACATGGCGCAGGTTGCAGAGCTGAATGTAAGAGGGACGGATGCGGGCATTTTGATTGACGGCAATAATTCCAACAACTGGCTCAAACTCCAATATTCAACTGGCGGGGGCCATGTTCTCTTCACAACCCCAGCAGTCGAGTGGGTCTACCGTCTTAACCAAGCAAGTCTTGACGCTGATTTCGTGATTGGCAGGTACGCAGCCAATATCGTTGAGATGCGAGGCAGGTACAACTACAACGCTGGGGTAAGCCACAGCCTTCTTTTGACAGGTGGGCGATGGAATAATGCCCCCGCTGGGAATCTCTACCTTCGTGGAGGACAGGGGCTTGGAGTCGGTGCGCCTGGTGTCATTAAGCTTCAATCACCCGACGGAACGCAGGATATTCTTACGACCAGCGCAACAGACAATCACCTTCATTCTCCAGACAACATCAAGCACCTATACGGCACAGGGGACGACGCCTCCATTACCTATGACGGGACGAACATGGTGATCAATCCGAAGGAAGTGGGAAGTGGATACCTGAAAATCCCCGGCACCGCCTCGGGCAATTACATCTTCGGGCAGCAGGGGCTCGGCGCATCGGGTGCCGTGGTGATCAAAAAACTCTCCGGCACGGGCACGGGCAACATCTTCATCGTCGATACCAAGGGACTCGTCTACGATGCGACGAACAAAAGAGTGGGGATTGGGACGGCAAGTCCGGAGTATACACTCGACGTGAACGGAGGGGCGGCTGTGAGCAATCTCCAAATGGGAGATGTGGGGTACGGGGCGTTCTTCCCGGGCCTGACGTACAAGGGAAACGCAGCGGGAGGCTACGCGATGTTCACCACAAACGGAGGGGCCTACACCGTCCTGAATAAGAGCACCGCCGACGGACACATCGGATTCAGGGTGAACAACGTGGACAAGATGGTCGTCGATGAAAACGGCAACGTGGGCATCGGCACAATCACTCCCGAAAACAGGCTCGAAGTCGTCGGCTCCATGTCCGGCCGCACGCTGCAGGTGACGGGCACGGGGGCGGCACCGTTGATCTACACGGATACGACAACGGGAAGAGTGGGCATTGGCACAGCAACACCGGGCTACGTGCTCGATGTGCAGCACGCCACCGACAAGATCAACTCCAAGAACGGCTACCTGACGGACGGAGCCGACTACGCCGAGTACTTCCCGAATGAAGAGAATATTCTGGAAGGTTCGCTCGTCGGCATCAACATGGAAACGGGCAAGGCGCGCCGGTACCGCTTCGGCGACGAATTCATCGGCATCGCATCGGATGGACACGGATTCGTGGGCAACGGGAAGAGGGGCATCGAAGATAACCCGAAGTATGCGCTCGTGGGGCTGCTCGGCCAGCTCACCGTTCGTCCGGAGGAAGTGACGATCAGGGGACGCCTGGTCTTTACCCGGGACGGCAAACGGATCGGTCTCTTGCTCGAGAACGGAAAAGTGCTGCTGCGGTGATATCTGAGGAACCGGTGCATACACGTTTGCGGACGTATTCAGCGACTGTTACGATAACGCAGGCTTCCCCTTTCACTACATGGTGCCTCCGACGCTCCTCACCAAGACGTGCACGTCTGTTTTCGTGCTCTCTCTGCTTTTGCCCTCAATGGCATCAGCAGCAGAAACCGCCGCGTTCAAAGACATCCCATCGGGTTCGCCCGTGGCGGAAGCTGCAGAGTATCTGCGCAGTGTCGACATCCTGAGTGGATATCCCGACGGTACCTTCCGTCCCGACCAGAAGGTGAACCGCGCAGAGGCGATCAAAGTCATCATCGGTCCCCTGCTCAAGAAAGAAGCGCTGCAGGAGCTCATCTCGACCCCATTCACGGATATCAAAACCGGAGAGTGGTACCTGCCCTACGTGGAGGCAGCCCGTCAGAACTCCATTGTGGATGGCCCGCCCATGAGGGCCGCATTCAACGGCACGAAGCCCGTGACCAAAATGGAATTCATCAAGATGCTCCTGCTCGCCTATCGCATTGACCCCAGCTCTTATAGCGAGATCCGCCTGCCGCTCTCACAGGATGCCACCGATCCAGCCGCGTGGTACTACCCCTACTTGCGCTACGCCATCACCGCATCCATGACCGCAGTGACGGACAAGGGCACCTTCGATCCGGGGCGGGAACTCACGCGCGGCGACACTGCACTCATTCTCTACCGCTTTCTCATGTACCGATCGGGCAAGCGCACGCAGGCCCTCCTCTCGGAGGCGGAGAGCGAGATCCTCGTCGTCCTGAGCAGCCTGGAGCAGAACAATCCCGAACAGGCCGAGTACGCCTCGGCCCGCGCCCTGCTCGCTGCCCGCGGCGCGAATGCAGGAACCCCCAATCAGCCTCTCGTACAAGGCGCGCTCAAGATCACCGAGGCATTCCGTGCGATTGTGCGCGCGTACCGCGCCGGCTTGAGCCAGCAGTTTGATGAGACCATCCGCCTGTGCGGGGATGCCTGGAATCTGGCCACCCGCGGCAAGGAGTTGAGTCCCGGCTTGGCGGACCTGAGCGATCAGGTGCAGGCACTCGCCAAGAATCTCGCCGACAGTGCGAGGGCGGCGAAGGCCGGACCCGCCACCCCATGAAGAGCCCCGCTTCGCTCTCTCTTCCCGCTTTCACGGCGCGCGTCGTGAAGGGGTCGGGGCGCGGCCGCATCATCGGTTCCCCCACACTCAATCTGTCTCTGAGCGATGTCCCCCGCCCTCTCGAGTGCGGAATCTACGCCTGCCGTGTCCGGTGGAATCGGCACACCGCGGGCGCGGCGATGCACTTCGGGCCCCGCCCGGTGTTCAGAGCGGGCATCGCCTGCGAGGTGCATGTGATCGGCCTCACTATTCGCCGCGCCCCTCCGCGCATCGAAGTGGAGGTGGTGAAACGGCTGCGCAACATCGAACACTTTCAGTCCGTTGAGCTTCTGCAAGAGCAGATTGCACGGGACATCGAACAGACGAAACGCCTGATAAATGGAGGGAAATGATGAGATCCCTCGAAGAGAGTGATACTCTTTCCGTACAGTGAAACGGCTCCTCCGCTCCCTCAAGAAAGCAATCTCCCAGCGCAGTCCCGTGCGCCTGGTCTGGCACCATGCCAAGGCCTTCGTGGCCGCCCTCGTGTACGGATTCCCCGCACGAAAACTCACCGTCATCGCAGTCACCGGCACCGACGGCAAGACGACGACGGTCGGCATGACGGCGCACATTCTGGCCGATGCAGGCATCCGGGCGGGCGCGCTCTCCACGGCTTTTCTGCGCATCGGGGATCACACGGAATGGAACGCCACCCAGAAGACCTCTCCCTCCCCGTTCCTCATTCAGAGATTCCTGCGCCGCCTGGTGTCGGCGGGCTGCACCCACGCCGTACTGGAGGCCTCCTCTCACGGATTGGTACAGGGACGTCTGTGTTTCACCTGGCCAAGCATCGCCGCCGTGACGAACGTGACGCCCGAACATCTCGATTACCATGGCACGATGGAGCAGTACCGTCGCGACAAGGGGCTGCTCTTCATGATGCTCCAGGGAAGAGGAACGAAAGTCCTCAATCGCGATGACGAGAGCTTCACAACATTCAGCCGCATCCCATCGGCGCAGACGCTCTCCTTCTCCGTGCGGTCCGACGATGCAGATTGCTCGGCGACGGACATCGTCGAGACAGCCGAGGGCACGCAATCCATGCTGCGCACCAGAGAACGGAGCACGCTCCTGCCGCTTTCGCTCAGACTCCTCGGCGCATTCAATGTTGAGAACGCCCTGTGCGCCATTGCCTGCGCTCATGCCTGCGCTGTATCGGTGGATCACGCCGTGAAAGCACTCAGGAATTTCGCCGGTGTTCCGGGGAGGCTGGAACGAATCGATGCAGGGCAGGATTTCGCGGTGTACGTGGATTTCACCGTCACTCCCGCCGCGTACGAGAAGACCCTTCTGACCCTGCGCGCCACCCTGCAGCCGGGGAACCGACTGCTCGTGCTCACAGGCAGCTGCGGGGACCGCATGCGCGAGAAGCGCCCGATCGTGGGCCGTCTGTGCTCTACGCTCGCCGACATCGTCGTGATCAGCAACGAAGACCCCTACACCGAAGATCCGCAGCAGATCATTGACGAGGTGTGGGCGGGCATCGATCCATCGCACTGCGAGGCGCACAAGATTTTTGACCGGAGGGAAGCCATGGAGTTTCTCTTCCACAAAGCCGGACCCGGCGACGCTGTGATCCTCTGCGCCAAAGGCGCCGACACGACCATGATGACCGCCGGGGGGCAGATCCCGTGGAACGAGCGTGAAATTGCACGGGAGCTTCTGAAGAAGATGTCTGGCGAAACCCTTGGGTAAAACTGCGAGCGGACACGTTGTGCAACTTTTGGTCAGTGTCCCTTCGCCGTTCTTCCAGTATCCTGTAAAAGAGATTGTTGATTTTATACATTATTTCATTTTTGTCAAATGCCGAGGAAACCTGCCCCGTCCGCCGTGACCGCCGGAATTGATGAAGCCGGCAGGGGCGCTCTGGCAGGCCCGGTCGTTGCGGGAGCCTGCATCCTGCCCAAGGATATTCCCCTGCCCCGCTTCATCCGCGACAGCAAGGTACTCACGCCCGACGTGCGCGAAGAAGCCTTCGCATGGATCGCGGCACACTGTGCGTACGGAGCCGGTATTGTGGAGGCAGATTTCATCGATCTCCATGGCATCCTTCCGGCAACCGAGCGGGCGATGCAGCAGGCCGTCGCGGAGCTCGCGCAACGGTGCCGCCCCACGTACCTCCTGGTCGACGGCCGCGACAAATTCTGGTTCGACTATCCGCACACCGCCATCATCGACGGGGATGCGCTGGAACCGTGCATCTCGGCCGCCTCGATCGTGGCGAAGGTCACGCGCGACCGGCTGATGGTCGACCTCGCGAAAGCGTTTCCGCACTACGGATTGGAGGGGCACAAAGGGTACGGAACACCGGAACACTTCACTGCCATCAGAACCCTTGGCCCATGCCGGATCCACCGCTGTACCTTCCTCTCCTCCATCGCCACCACAGCCCTACCCCCAGCAGGAACAGCGGAAGCGAATACAGCTGACCCTTTGAGAGCACGAGCCACGGGAGCACAAGAGTCGGGCTGTCTGGCACGCGCACAAACTCCACGCAAAAGCGGAGCGCGCCGTACAGGATGAGAAAGAGTGCGAAGGTCCCGCCCGGACGCAGCATCCTCGTCCGGTGCAGGTGCCACAGGCACAGAAATGCGATCAGCAGATCCTTCAGGAAAGCGTAGAGCTGCACCGGATGACGCAATCCCTCGACCCCCGGGATGGCCATGCCAAACGGAAGCGTCGTCACCGTGCCGTAGAGCTCCAGATTAATGAAGTTCCCCACCCTGCCGAGTGCAAGGCCCGCTGCAGCGGGAATGACCACAAGATCGAGGAGGCTTGAGAGCGGAATGTGCTGCCGGCGGGCGGCGAACCAGAGCGCGATCCCCACACCGATGAACCCGCCGTGCGACGACATGCCTCCCCGCCACACGGCCAGAATTTCGAAGGGGTGCGCTGCGTAGGTAAGCGGGTGGTAGAAGAGCACGAAGCCGAGCCTGCCTCCGATGAGCACGCCGAGGATGCCGGCCGTCAGAAGATCGGCCCAGGCTTCTGAAGAGAGCGCGAGGCCGCGCTGCTTCTGGATGCGCGGAAGGATCAGAAAAGCCAGGAGAAACGCGGCGACGTAGAGCAACCCGTACCAGTGGATCGGAAAGCCGAACAGGGCGACAGCCACCGTGCGGGAAGGGAAGAAGGTGAGCACGGTAACAGTGTACAGGACTGATGGGCGATTTTCTGATTGAGTGATTTGCGATTGATAGATTCACGTGAGCGAACAAATCGCCAATCATCAAATCGTTCAATCGCCAATCGTCCCTCACTCCATCCTCTTTGCCATCACCACGAAACGCTCTTTCGTTGATCCGATCGGGTAACAGGTGATGAGTGTAAGCAGGCTCTCATCATCGCGCTCCGACAGCAGAATCGACGTGTCGCCCGACGGAACCACCTTCGTTTCTGTGACCACATAGGTCACCGTGTCCGTCGCCGTCCGCAGGATGATCTGTCCACCGATATGCAGTGTGGGGAGTGCAGCGAAGATCTGCCCGTAGCGGCTCTGGCGGGCGCGATCCGTCGGGGGGCTCGAATGCCCGGCGATGACCATCGTGCCCTTCGTCCCGGGACGGACGGAGTGCGGGTACGCGACGAGACCGTAGAGCAATCCCACCTGCATCTGGCGCTCGAGCGCATCCCACTCGCGCGCATCCCAGTAACGCCGGGAGGGCAGAAAGACCGGCGAGCGGATGGAGAGCGACGGAATCGAGAGGGAGTAGGCCTCCTGAATCTCCCACTGTAAGAGCTCCTCCCGGCGCTGATCCATACTCGATGTGGAGCTCGCAGCAAAGTGCAGAGAGGGCATCAGGGGGGCGTGGCGCTGCTCCTGCGCTGCCGCAGGGATCGTTGGCGGCTCCGGCAGAGCGCTCCCGACCGGCACCAACGGCTCCACCCCGACCGGCGAGCTGGAAACCGCAGAAGCCTCAGGCGTTTCCGCTTTCTCCACTGTCACCTGTGCCGTAAGATTCTTCAGCAGCATCGACCAGAGCAGCAGCGCTGCCACAAGCGCAAAGGCTGCAAAGGTAAAGGCGTAGAGGCGTTTTTGTTGCTGTTTCATGTATTATTGATATTATACAATAATTGTAGATTCTTAGCAAATATCCCCATACCCTGTACATTTCCCTCCTCTGACCACGCAAGCCTCATGCTCCTCCTCGCCATCGAAACATCGTGCGACGAAACCTCGGCTGCCGTCGCGGCAGACGGCACACGGGTCTTGAGTTGCGTCATTGCTTCTTCCAGCACGACATTCGCGCGATCCGGCGGCGTCATTCCAGAACACGCCGCCCGTGAGCAGATCCGTGCGATCCAGCCGGTCATCGACCAGGCGCTGGAAGACGCGAAGTGTACTCCGGCAGCCTTAGACGGACTCGCCGTGACGCGCGGCCCGGGGCTGCTCGGCTCCCTGCTCGTGGGATCGGTGACGGCGCGTGCGCTCGCATCACTCTGGAAAAAACCCCTCATCGGCGTCCACCACACACTCGGGCACTTGAGCTCGACATGGCTGGATTGCGAAACGCCTCCGCACTTCCCTGTGCTCACGCTCTCGGCATCGGGGGGCCACACGGAACTCTGGCTCAGAGAGAGCCACACACGCGGCACACTGCTCGGATCGACACGCGATGACGCTGCGGGCGAAGCCTTCGATAAAGGAGCGAGTCTGCTCGGGCTCCCCTACCCCGGCGGGCCGGCGATCTCACGGGCCGCAGAAACCGGCAACCCCCTCGCCTTCCCGTTTCCACATCCGCTCAAGAGCGAAGAGACGCTCGATTTCAGCTATTCGGGCCTCAAGACCGCGCTCAAGTATCTCATCCGGGATCTGCAGGCACAGGGGGTCACCGTTGAGCAGAGACTCCCTGATCTCGCCGCCTCCTTCGAGCTGGCGATCTGCACTCACCTCTGTGACCGCATCGAGCGTGCGCTCAAGCAGCACCCAGAGGTGCACGAGCTCCATGTGGCCGGCGGCGTCTCGGCGAACCGGCGCCTCCGCACACTCGTCGCCAAAGCGAGCGGCAACCGGACCGTGCGTTTTCCCACCACACTGCTCTACTGCACCGACAATGCCGCAATGATCGCGGCAGCCGCGACATTCCTCCTGCAGGAACGAGGCGATGGAGCGAGCCGTGCATTCGAAACTGCAGCTTCGCTCCCATCAGAAACAGTCTTCGGTGCCTAAAAGGCAGGCAAGACTGCCGTGAGCGCGATGGCGAGAATGCCGAGGATCGCCAGGAGGCGAATGAGGGATTTCTTCTTCATGGCTGTACGAGAATACGGAGGGGATCGGAAACCGACACACTATCCCCCTCCCGCACGATCAGTGTCACGGTGTATTCGCCGGGCTGCTGAAAATCGTGAATGGGATTCTTCTGATCGCTCGAGAAGCCGTCGCCGAAATCCCACGCGAAGGTCGTCGTCTGCCCCAGCGTCGAACAGTCGCTGTTGAACTGGACGCCGAGCGGCGCCTTGCCCTCTGTGCGGCTGGCTGTCAGACATGCATCGATCACCGGCGCACGTACGACGATCGTCTTGCTGGCAGAGTACTCCTTGCCACTGGTCGTGAAGACCTTGCCGATGATCTCGTACGTTCCGGCGCGCTCGAACGTATGCGATACCTGCGCCCCCTGCTGGTGGGCCGCACCTTGGGGTTCGTCGCTGAACATCCACTCGAATCCGCTGATCTGCTCGTCGCGGATCGTGGTCTCGGAGGCATCGAACCGCACAGTGAGCGGGGCGGTTCCGCCGTCGGGATCCATGAGGATCGTCACGGTGGAGGCGGGCGGCAGCACTTCAACAGTGATGGGCTTGCGCAGAACACGGCCGTCGGGATCCTGCCCGATGAGCCAGAGCGTGTAGACGCCCTCGCGCCGGTACACCGCCTGAACCGACTCCTTCGTCGATCCGACCGTCGTGGCTTCGGGCACCTCCCAGAAGAACTCAATGAGCGGCATGGTCGTACGAGGCTTGAGATCAACGATCACCGGCACTTCGCCACTGATTACGTTGTTCTTCACCTCCGGAGACCCACTAAAGGTGAGATCGGCCAGCTGCAGCTCTTCCGTCACCCGAACCACCTTCGTAATCTTGGCAACCGGACCGGCCTGCGAGCGCAGCTCCGCCGTCACCGGAAAAGCGCCGCGCTGCGTGAAGGTGTGTCCCACCCGCTCGCCCCGCGCCTCGGCCCCGTCTCCGAAACTCCAGAGAACCACGCGAAGCGGCTCGTCGGTCTGCACCCGGAAAACGCCGCCGAACGGAGAAGGCCCGATGAGGTGCTCCGGCTCTGCGAAGAACTCCACCGGGAACGGCAACGGGAGGGAACGGAGGACATCGATGGTCCGCTCATAGGTCTGCTGTGCCTTGGTGACGAGCGTCACCTTCACCGAGACCGGTGTGGGACCCTCCGCGAAGAACGTGTGCACGACATCGAGATTTTTCGTCACCAGGTCCACCTCGCCGTTCCCGTCAAAATCCCACTCTGCCTGGTCGAGGTCTTCTTTGCGGGGAACGAGGTGCGCGATACTCAGACGTGCCGGCTCATCGAGCACCGGCTGCGCGGGTGCCACCGAGAAAACTGCGTCCGAAATCACCAGACGCCGCGAGAGACGGCGCACATCTCCGCCCTTGAGCGCGATGACGGCCGAAACCGGGAACTGACCCTGACGCTCGTAGGACGCCGTCACTTCGGGATTGGTGGTCTCGGCATTCATCTTGCCGTCACCCTCAAAATCCCAAATGAACTTTTCGGGGATGAGCTGGCGCCGTGCAAGAATCTCCACCGCGGAGCGGACACTGAACGTGATCGAGAGCGGCGCAATAAACTGCTCGGCATTCTCGGGCGTCACGACGGTGATCGTCAGGGGAGGCTCCCGGCGGATGGCGAACGGCACGGCCACGCTGGCAATGAGCCCCGGAAGAATGACGGCAATGACCTTGATCGCCGCGAGCCGGCGGCGCGGGAGGGTCACCGTCTCGGCCGAACCGATGCGCAGCAGTGCGAAGATCCCGATGCCGATCAGCACCACCGCCACAATGAGCGCCGCCATCGTGCCAGGAGGAATGAAACGGTCGTACTCCCCCGTCACATCGGGCAGCACCATAAGAAGGAATGCGGACCAGACAAGGTACGAAATGTAGGGGGTGAAGAGCAGCACGAGAAGAACCCTGCGGAGCAGGCGGCGGGAAGCCACTGCGGGATCCGCGGTCTTCGGCGCAGGCGCGCTCAGGGGAGCCGCCGCCGGAACCGGAGGAGGGGCAATGCCGTCAACGGGAGGAACGGGTGGCGTGGTCATCGCGCTCACTCGGTGGGAGCAATCGCAGAGGTTCCCTCCAACAGGGAGCGTAACTGCTCAAGTTTTTCTGGAGAAAGAGTGGCCCCGGGTTCCTGCTGCACATCTGTGAGACCGAAGAATGACGCAGGGGAAAGCACCTGCGCATCAGCCGGAGGCGTGATGATGGGAGCCGTATCGAACTCGCTGAGGTGGGCTGTGAAAGAGCCACTCAGCACCCCCTGTGCCGTCTGCAGGCTCTCGATGGTCCACAGCACGCGGCGCAGGGCGTAGGTCTCGGCGTCGATCCACATCTCCCCCGTCGCCTGCAAGTTTTCGATGGCACGGGACATGCCCTCCCGATCAATCGTCTCCTGGCGCGCTGCAGCGAGTTGCTCGATGTACGCGAGAAGCTTCTCGGAATCCAGAACAACATCGAAGTGGCGCACAGACGCGCCATCGATCGTGGTCACGCCGCGATCTTTCACCACGCGCACCACCTGTGATTGCGCGCGCAGAATATCCGGCGAGGGCGTCAGGGTTCCGCCGGGAACCGACCCTTCGGCATCGGAAGGGGCCGCAGGAAGGACCCACCACTGATTGAGGAGCAAGGCGAGCAGCTCCGGCTGGAAGAGGGATTGGTCGGGCTCGGTCACGAGCGACCGGATGCGGAATGTCAGATCCTTACGACCGACGACAATGATATCCCCCTCTCCCTGTACGCGGAATGTCTGGCTGCGATCGCCGCCGGGAGCGACGAGTGCATCGGCCGTGATCTCCAGCTGCAACGAATCACCTGCATCCTGCAGGACTCCTGCGAGCTCCACTGTCCCCGAGGCAGGCAGAGAGCCTCCTTCGAGGCGGAACTGGCCGTCCACGGCAAGACGCACAGACTGCAGAACACGGCTCTTCTGCGCCGCCATGCGCAGCACTTCTTCGGCTTCAGGACCGGGAGGAAGTGCAGGCGATCCCCGCAGGAACAGGTAGAGCGGAACGCCCACCAGAATGAGGACGAACAGGAGAGAGAGGAAGAAACGTTTCATAGCGTGAGAGTGCGGAAATTTATGACAGTATGCGCGGGGGACAAAGAGAAGACAATTCCCTGAGTGGACGATGCATGGGGAAGTATGCGCAATCTCACCGTCGGGTGCGCACCCGACGGGCGAAAAGATCGCTGGGTTCCTCCAATGTAAACCCGACTGTGCGGCGCGCGCTGGCACGCATATCCGCGCGCACTTCGAGCAGTATGACCTGCCCACGATTGAGCCGCAGGGGCGAGGCGAGCACGAACGGCGCGAGATCCCCCCGCAGGGACGGGAGCGAGGCGAGCACCTGCCCGCGCGACGTCTGCAGCATCAGATTCTGCAGATCCGTTCCGCGAGCCGATCCGTCATTCGTGAGCGTGATGGATTCGACGACCTGGTCGAAATCGCCCTGAGCCGTCAGGCGCAGGCGGGCGACGGAGCGATGGGCTCCGTAGCGGATGCGCGAGAGCACAGGCAGGAATTCCACAGACACGCTGCCCTGTGCGATGCCGGTGGTCGTGCGTGTCACAGTGACCGGCGCGGGAGAGAACGTGACCCGGTAACCGCCGGCATCAACGTGTGCGGGAACGTCGATGGTGAGACGGTGTTCCCCGGCCACAGCGGCATCCGCGCCAAAATCCGCAGCGACGGAAAGGGTACGCGTGCCGCATGCGGGAACAATCCATGCGGGGTACAGAGACAACGGAACACTCCCGTCCGTCGAAGAGAGCGACCGACCGCGCGAAATTCTGCGCCCATCGCTCAGCACGTAGACAGAGGAGAAATCATCGGGATCCCCCATTCCGCCGTGCGTCACCGTGATGCCATGCACCGTGGCGTCACCGTCGCAGGGGGCAGTGAAGCGGAGCGAGAGCATCTCCACCCGCTGGGCTCCGGGAGGAACAGAGGCCGACGGCAACGCCACCACCTGCACGCGGAGCGTGAGGGGCGAGAGGAGCGTGAGCAGCAGAACAGGGATCGTCAGCACCGATACACTATACAGAGATCTGCAGAAGAGCGGACCGCGGAGAGAATCACCAGAGCATGAGTACGATGGCAGTGCAACTCTTCACAATTCTCTCTCATTCCACACCTGCTATAGTCCTCTGCAAGATGTTCCGCACTGCCTTCACAGAGCTCGCCCTGGGCACATTTCTGACACTCGTGCTCACCGGTATTCTCGTGGAGCAGAACCGGATGGCTCCGCTCCCCGCGCCTATGCTCTACGGGGCGCTCACAGCCCAAACCAGCTCAGACCCGCCGTACGACCCGCCCCCCGATCTGGGCGCCTGCTGTTCCTCGTTCGACGGAACCTGCCTCTCAGATTCAACCGATGTCGGCGCGTGCGCAGGCATGGGCGGTATGTTCTATCCATGGACGTACTGCAGCAATGCGTGTTCGAGTACCATCTCGTACCCTCCCTGTCCCCCCAGCTGCGACGACGGCGATCCCTGCACCGATGACTGGTGCGAGTTCGGTATCTGCCAGCACACCAGCATTACCGGCTGTTGCAGATCCAATGCCGAGTGCACTTCCAGCGATCCCTGCTGGGCCACCGAATGCATCGCCAATCAGTGCTTCGGCATGAACCTGTGCGAGATGGGCGCCTGCTGCCAGCCAGATGGATCCTGCGCACAGACACCGCAACTGTACTGCAGCGGCTCACATTACACATTCGCGGATTGCTCCATCTGTCCCTCCTCTTCCAGTGTCCCCAGTATGTGCGTGCCGCCGGACTGTGATGACGACGACCCCTGCACCAGCGATGCCTGCATTCCCGCCGCCGAGGGAGGAGAGATGTGCGACCACATCCCCACCTCCTGCCCCTCCTCCTATTCTTCATCCTCTTCAAGACCCTCACTCGGCTCTTCATCTTCTACATCTTCAAGCTCCTCATACCCCTCCTCTTCGCGGTCCTCCTCTTCCTCACAACCCCCCCCTTCCTCACAACCCTCTTCCTCGCGATCCTCCTCTTTCTCCGGCCCCCCGCCGCCACCGAGCTCCAGCGCCGGCAGCACGCCCTCCTCGCAGCGCAGCACAACCAGCAACGCTTCCAGCAGCTCTGCCACCAATCTGTGCGAATGGTGCAAGCAGACATTTGGGGAAGATACGGGGTCCCTGTCGTGCTGCGAGGCATCGTGCAACGGATGCCCTCCGGGTACGACGATCGGCGATCCGCGCGAGAGCGGCTGCGAAACCGACGGCAGCGGCTGCGGCTGCCCCACCTGCAGCGCGACCCCCTCGTCTTCGTCCGCCCCCTCTGCCCCCTCTTCCTCCAGCACCCCGCCGCCGCCGAGCAGCTCCTCTGTGCATAGCAGCTCTTCCTCCTCTTCCGAGGGACCGGTCTCGTGCTGCTTCGGATCAACGTGCATGGATGACGTCTATCCGTTCATCTGCTCGCTCTTCGGCTCTCCGGCGGAAGACCCTGTCTTCGGGCCGGGCAATGACATCTGCGGTGTCGCGACGTGCGGAGGGGGGGGATCCAGTTCGTCTTCCCCCTCCTCATTCCGTTCTTCTTCCAGCTCATCATCCGAACCGCCCCCTCCGCCTTCCTCATCGTCCTCTTCTTCTTCCTCCTCCGTCGTTCCCCCGCCTTCATCCTCTTCGAGCACGTCACAAGGCTGCACGGACGCAGAAAAACGGTCGTGCTGTAACACCATCGGCATCCTGCACTGGTGCAATGACAACGTCTGTCCCGAGGACTGCCGCAAGAAAGGCGTCGAGCCCTACCCCAGCAACGGCGTGTGCGGGGCGAACGGATTCCCGCAGGCCATGCTGCAGCGGTTCTTCGCTCAGCTCTTGAGCCTCTCTCCCTCCAGCTGCCCCGTGCCCAATTACGCCTGCTGCGGCAAAGATAACCCGACGGAGTGTGTGGTCGTTACGGCCCAGAGTCAGTGTGAGGGCGGATCGGGAACACCGGTTTCCGCGGGAACAGTCGCCTGCACCGCCGAGCAGTCTGCGGCGTGCGGCACTCCCAGCTGCGACTTGGGCTGCTGGGGGGGGACTGAATCGGAAATGGCCGCCTCCTGCTACCCCGACCACAACGAAATCAAAGACGCCACCCCCTCTCAGCCGAATTACAAGTGCTGCTGCCCGAAGAAACAGAACTGCTGCCGCATGCTTTCCACGCCCACCGGCGGCACCCCTCCCTACGGGCGTTCCTACACCTGCACGCGTGAGGGGCCCACACAGTGCGCCATGCTCGATGACATCGGGGGCACGATCTACCATCCGGGAACAATCATTTCCGAAGACTGCAACAGTAAGTGCAAAGCCCCGGATCCTCCGGGGTGGTGCTGCACGCCAGACGGCCCCAAGAAGATGAAGAAGGAGGATTGCAAAGCAGAATTCTCGACTGCGGCGACGGCGCCCGACGATTTCTGCCCCCGCGCCTGTTGTCACGGCTCGATCCCAGACGGATGCGCCGTGCGCTCGTGGAAGTACTGCGATACGCTCGACGGCGACTTCAAGTTCGGTGCAACCGCCTGCGGACCGGAGACGTGCAAAGACAAGAATGAAGTAGCCTGCTGCCCCCTTGAGTCAGGCAGTGGCGGGGCATGGAAGTGCCAGACATTCCCCAAAAATGAAGAGGAGAGCAAGTGTCAGACTGGAACGTCTTTCGGTGACATCTGTCCCCAGGAGAATCCCGCATCTCCCCTCTGCGGCCCGCCCCCCGAGCGCCTCGTGGCCTGCTGCAGTACCGAAGGAACCTGCTGGCAGATGTATCTAAAGGAAGGCGACAGCTGCGAAACCAAGAATGGGGTCAATACGTACCACCCCGATCCTTTCGATCCCCCGAGCGACTGCAAGGCCGGCCCAGCGGGACAGCCGGGGATCAATTGCGTGCCAGGGACCCCGCCCAAGGGCGCCTGCTGTTTCAGCAACAAGCCCTGCGCGCAGCTGACATCGAAGGAATGCGGGGATGGAGGCGGGGCGTACAAGGGAGCGGGTGCTTCGTGCTCCCCCGACCCCTGCGGCAACACCGTGGCTTGCTGCACGCGACCGGACGAGGGCACCGCTTGGTCCTGCACGCCAAAACTAGAATCACAGTGCAAAGATGGCACGAATACGCGCAATCTCGGCAAAGCGGCGCAGTGCCCGGCAGACTGGGAGCAGCAATGTGCAGTCGAAAAAATCGCCTGCTGTCTGAAGAGTCCATCAGGCGGAAAGTCCTGCGGCACGGTGAAGAAATCGGAGGCTGATTCACTCTGCGCGTCGACATTCGCCGAGGGTGCGTCGCCGAGCTGCAGCGCCGAGCAGGAGGCCACCTGCGCACCCATCGCCTGCTGCCCCAAGGAAGGCTGTCGTATCGAAAGTTGTACAGCAATGACGGCGTTGCAGTGCGGCGCAGAGGGGTGTGAGGCGAAAGGCGCCGGCTCCACCTGCACGCCAGACCCCTGTGCTCCTCCCAAGGCCTGCTGCGGCTCGGACAGGCAGAATCCTAGTTGCACCGCACGCTCTGCCTGCGGTGAGGGTGAAACGGAAATTGAGGGCAAATGCCCGGCGGCGGGCAGTGATGAAATGCGTGAAAAGTGCAGTATGGTCGCCTGCTGTCAGGAGAAGGACGGCGAGCTGACCGGTGTCTGCGCCCTCGGAGAATCCTGCAACAGCAATAACGAACGGCCGGCAGTCTCGTCGGACGGCAAGCCCGTCACCTCCTGCTCGCCCAATCCGTGCGAAACGCCCCCAAAGAAAGTTGCCTGCTGCCCCAAGGGCAGCGAGACGTGTGCGATGGATCAGTCGCGTGAAGACTGTGACGCAACCCAGACCATCAGCGATAACAATTCGTGTGACGGCATCACCTGTGTGAAGCAGTCCGCCTGCTGCAAAGAAGAAGCCGACGGCTCGTTCAGCTGCCCCGCCAAGCCCGCAGAAGGGAGCTGCCCCGCAGGAACGAAACCGATGGACATGGCGGAGTGCAAAGAGAAGGGCTGTCCGGAACCCAAGTTCGCCTGCTGCCTCCTCGTCGAAGGCAGCGCAGATGTCTACACATGCACCACGAATTTCACACGTGATGAGTGCATAGCAAAAAGGGGGTTAACCAAGCCCAACTACTGCCCATCGGGATTGGCTGAAGTAAAAAAGTACTGCGGCGGTGATTCGGTCGTGTGCTGCGACAAGAACGGCGCCTGCATCGAAGACCCCAGCGATCCGTCGACGGAGTGTCTTGAGGGAACGATAGAATCAAGCAATGATCGATGCTCAGAAGAGAAAAAGGCCGAATGCAAGAAAAAGGGCGGCTCCTGTTGCAAGCTGGACGCTGCCAAGAAACCGACCTGCAGAGAGAAGCCGGCAGCCGGGTGCAGTGCCGATGAGCGGTCCTACGAACTCGACGTTGCAGGCTGCCAGACGGAGTGTAAGGGGCAGGTCAGCTGCTGCGGCGGTGATTGGGAGAAGGCAACCTGCGAGACGAGAGAAGCGGTGAAGTGCAAGGAGGACGAACGCGAGGTGAATGTGGACAAGTGTCCCGAGGATCAGGAAGCAATTGAAAAGCTGTGCTCCGGGAACATTGGCTGTTGTTTCCCTCCCCCAGCCCCCCAGTACCCGTGGACCTGCGAGTCTAGCGTCTATACCAAAACGGAGTGCGAACGGTACAAGGGGACGCCGGTGAACTACTGCCCCTCGAGCGTGGAGGATATCCAGAAGGTCTGCAACGGAAAGAAGGGTTCCGTCATCTGCTGCGGCGGCGAAGACGGCAAGGAGTGCCTGCTCAACCCTGCGGATCCGGATAGTGAGTGTACAGCGGGATCCATCGAACATGATGACAGAAACCTGAACGTGTGCCCGGCCTCGAAGAAGAGTGCCTGCGCAAAAGAGAAGGTCAACTGCTGCTCCGTAGACGAAAACTTTCTACTCACAGGGGAGTGTCAATCCAACGTGCCGGCGCAAGATTGTCCGTCTGACCGGCGGGTCAACCAGTGCAGCAAGACTGCCTGTCAGAAGCGCGTAGCCTGCTGCGTTAAAGACGCCCCGGGCTGTGTCGAGAATATCCCGGCAAATCAGTCGTCGTACTTCTGCCAGGCAGGCAAAATCTCAGAGCAGAACAATTGCAACGAATTCGTGATGAGAGATAGAGGGAGAACAACGAATCTCTGCGAGCAGGGGCCATGGTCATGCTGCACGCAGCCCGGGCGCTCGCTGGCCTGCGTCGATCTGCAGAACGTTGGGCAAGTCACCGAATGCAGCAAGCAAGGCTTCGTTCCCATCATCGGCGCCACCTGTAAAGACAATCCGAATCCCTGTCAGATTCTTATGAAAAAGCGGCACGCCTGCTGCTCGCCCAAGACGGGTCCGGATGGCCGACCGTGGATGGCCTGCGAGGAGCAGGATAACGGCACCCCCGTGGTCATGACTCCGTCCACCCTCCTTGCAGAGACCACCACAGGTGACGATGGAGGCAGTGGCGAGAGTTGTTACCTCGATCTGCCCAGCTGCGTCGCCAGCTGCCCGGTCGGTCCGATCGAAGAGCCATCGTCATCGGATGGCAACAATGAAAGCTCTGCCGGAGGTGGTGGCATACCGGGTGGGGGTGGGGGCGGAGGTGGAGGTGGCAGCGCTGGCGGTGGAACCAGTGGAGGTGGAGCCAGCCATCCCTCGGGTGGCGACGAGAGTTCCGCCGGAGGCGGCGGAGGGAGTGACGGCAGCTCCGGGAGCGGTGGTGGCGGTGGTGGCAGCAGTGCCGGAGGAGGCACGCCGGGTGGGGGTGGAGGAGGTGGCGGTGGAACGACGAGTGACTCGGGCTCCTCGGGTTCGCAGGGCTCGGTTCCAGCGTCTTCGGCGGGCGGCGGAGCCAGCCATCCCTCGGGTGGCGACGAGAGTTCCGCCGGAGGCGGCGGAGGGAGTGATGGAAGCTCTGGAAGTGGAGGCGGGGGTGGAGGTGGTGGCAGCGCCGGTGGTGGAGGCGGTAGCGCCGGAGGCAGTGATGGAAGCTCTGGAAGTGATGGGGGTGGCAGCAGTGGCGGAGGAGGCGGCAGTGAAGGAAGTGAGGGCAGTGAAGGGAGTGCGAAGGGCGGTGGAGGAGGCGGAGGTGGAGGAGGTGGAGGAGGTGGGAGCGAAGGCTCGACCGGCAGCGCCGGATCATCCGGCTCAGTTCCCCCGCCCCCCGCCTCCTCCGCAGGCGGCACAAGCAGCGAGGGGGAATCCAGTTCCAAGCCGCCCGCGAAGGGCAACTGCTGCATCGAGGGCGCAGACTACGGCATCTGCTTTGCCGACATCAGTGCACAGACATGCGAAGACAGCGCCATGGGCGGAACATTCATGGGCGATTCGCAGTGCATCGCCTCGCCCTCGACCGGTGCCAACTGCGGACCGACCGGCGGAAGCAGCTCTTCGGGAGGAGACCCCTCCTCGCAGGAGAGCAGCGCAGCCACCCCCTGCGGCAACGGACTGCCGGATGAGGGAGAGCAGTGCGATCTGGGTATTTATAACAGCAATACCCCGAATGCCCTGTGCCGCACAGACTGCACGTCCGCCCGCTGCGGCGACGGCATTGTGGATACCAACCCATCGGGAAGGCCGAAGGAGCGCTGTGACGACGACGGACGCAACAGTGATACGGAGCCGGGAGCCTGCAAGACCAACTGCAAGTACCGCAACACCTACTTCACCCTCGGCCAGTGGCTGCAGAATCTCCAGCTCTACGCCATAGACGGGGTACCGGTGCCGGATGCCCCTGAGACGAACGAGAACACGCAGTTCCTCGTCATCGGCGCACTGACGTTCATCCTCATGTAGGAAACGGACGCAACCAAAGAAAGGTGTCATGTGACACAGGCCGCCTGGCCTCATGAACGCTCTTCATGCTAGAACCTGCACGTTCTTTGCCCTATGATGAAAATACCAATGACCGCGCATCCCGATCCACTGCCCACCCTCCCGCTCCTCCCCTTCTCCACCCTGAGTGATACCGAGGTGAAAGCCCTGCTGCGCACGCACAAGATTGGGCTCACCGTAGAGGAGGCGCGCAAGATCGAAGTGATGCTCGGGCGAGATCCGACCATCGTGGAGGCGACCATCTGGGGCATTCAGGGCAGCGAGCACTGCAGCTACAAATCGAGCAGGCGTTTTCTCCGTACGTTCCCCACGGAGAGCAGGCACGTCATCCTCGGCCCGAAGGAGGATAGCGGCATCGTCGCCATCACCGACGGACCCAAGGGCAGGCGCTGGGGCCTCGTCATCTCGCACGAGTCGCACAATCACCCCTCGCAGATCGTGCCCTTCGAGGGGGCGGCTACCGGCATCGGCGGAGTCGTCCGCGACGTGGTCTGTATGGGCGCGCGGGTGATCGGCGCGCTCGATGCTCTGCGTCTGGGGGATCTGAAAACCGAGGAATCGCGCACCATTGCGCGCGAAGTGGCTCGCGGCATCGCGGGGTACGGCAACCCCCTCGGCATCCCCAACCTCGGCGGCGACACCGTCTTCGATGCGTCGTACAACAGCAACTGTCTCGTGAACGCCATTGCCGTCGGCATCGTGCGCGAGGATGAAGTGATTCACAGCGAAGCGCCCGAAGAGGCCGGTCAGGTCGGCTACGACATCATTCTCGTAGGCAAACCCACCGACCGCAGCGGTTTCGGCGGCGCCTCCTTCGCCAGCGCCTCCATGGAAGAGGAGAAGAAGGAGCAGAATTCGGGAGCTGTGCAGGAACCGAATCCGTTTTTGGAACGCCACCTGCTCGCCTCCACCTACGCGCTCTTCGACTGGCTCGCGGCCAACCGCCACCTCGACAAAGTGAGCTTCAAAGATCTGGGGGCGGGCGGTGTCGTCTGTGCGAGTGTGGAGCAGGTGGCCAATCTGGGGCTGGGAGCGGAAGTCGATCTGGATGCCGTGCACGTGTCGGTGGCGGATCTGCCCCCCGAGATCATTGCCTGTGCAGAGACGCAGGAACGCTTCTGCTGGGTCTGTCACCCCTCACTCACCGATCAGATCCTGCGCCACTACAACGAAATCTGGGATCTGCCGTCGGTCGCCGAGCATGCGCGCGCCAGCCGCATCGGCCGTGTAATGGTGAATCCCCTCCTCCGGCTCACCCATCGTGGCCAGGTGGTCTGCGTGGCGAAGGCGCTCGATATCACCTGCGGGCTCCAGTACACGCGTCCGACAAAGCTGACTCCTTCGGCAAGGATCGAGCCCGCCATCACTTGCGAGAAAGATCGCGTGTCTGTGAACGGCAAAACGTTCTCCTTCACAGAAATTCTGCACGCGATGCTTCGTCACCCCAACGCCGCGAGTGTTCGTCCCCTCATCCGCCACTACGACAAGGACGTGATCGGCAACACCATCATCGAGGCCGGCGAAGCCGATGCCGGCGTGATCGCGCCGCTCACCGATCTCTCCAGCTATATCCACGCAGGCACGCACCCCGGCTGGGAAAATCTGCCCGAGAAGGACCGGGGCGTGGGTGTTGCTCTCGCCGCAGACGGCAACGGCCGGTACGGACGCATCTCCGCCTACTGGCAGGGCGCCAACGCCGCCGTGGAATCCATGTGCAACGTGGCAGCCGTCGGTGCCGTGCCCCGCGCGCTCACCGACTGCCTGAACTACGGCAATCCCGAAATCCCCGAACAACTCTCTGCACTGGAAGAAGGCGTAAGGGGCATTGCCGACGCCGCCAGAGGAGTAGCCATCGATGGCGAACCCGTGCCGATCATCTCGGGCAACGTCAGCCTCTACAACGGCAAGCCCGACGGATCAGCCATCGACCCCACCGCCATCGTCTGCTGCATCGGCGTCCTGCCGGATGCGCGTGCGGCGGTCTCGATGCAGGTGAAGCAACCGGGCTCCGCCCTGCTGCTCATCGGCGAACGCAGAAACGAGTGCGGCGGCTCTCTCTACTTTCACGTCCTCGAGCAGCTCACCGCGTCGCCGCGCGATGCCCTGCTCGGATCTGCAGTCCCGCAACCCGACTGCGCGACCGTCGCACAGGAGATATTGTTGATCACAAAAGTTATACAATCAGGTGATGCCCTCGCCTGCCACGACATCAGTGACGGGGGGCTCCTGCTCGCGCTCTTCGAAATGCTCCTTCCGCAGAGAAAGATAGGAGGAACGACGGGAGCGGAAATCGACCTCGCCTCCCTGCAATCCTCTCTGCAGCCCGATACCCTGCTCTTCAGCCAGACGCACGGCTTCCTTGTTGAAACCCCGCAGGAACGGGCAGACGCCATCATCGCCCAGGGAAAGAACATGGGCATTGCAGTCACCCGCATCGGCCAGACCACCTCCTCTCCCCTCCTCGCCGTGCGCAGGGGCACAGAGAGCCTGCTTGCCGCAGAGTTGAAGGATCTGCGCTCCATTTGGGAAAAGGGCTTGGAATCGGCTTGGACTGAGCCCGAGAAACACAGTTGACATATATAACATTAATTGGTTTAATACTCACCTTTTGCCCCGCATACGCGGGACAGAGGATCCTCTTTTTCCCCCAGCGCTATGCAGTATCCGACACGCAGCACCCTCGTGAGTGCCCTCGCCGCCTGCTCGTTCTTCCTCGCCTCGCCGGCCCTCGCCGCCGGAACGGTGACGATCGTGCAGCAGAGCCCCATTGATGTCCTCGGGGAATACACGCTCACGCTCCCGAACGGCACGCAAACCACCATCCACGAGCAGGAGCGCAAGGAAATCACGTCAGCCGCTGCCGGAACGTACCATCTGCGGATCGTGCCGCCTGCAGACGCCAAAGTGACGACCACGGTGACGAAGAATGGCATCGACCAGACTGCCACCGCCGAGAAAGACGTCAGCTTCACCATCGTGGATACCGAGCAGGTGCTGGTGACGATCAGCTATCGCTACGACGGGACCGTGGAGGTGCAGAGCAATCCGGAAGGCGCTTCGTTCGAGCTGCTCGGACCCAATGACCTCCGGGTGACTGGCACCAGCCCCGCCACCTACTCCGGCATGGCTCCGGGTGTCTACCGTGTGACCTTCCACAGAAAGGAAGACTGCAGCCTCGTTTCTCCCATTCAGCGCCAACTCGACGCGAACAAGACGCTCACCCTCATCGGTGCGTACACCTGCGGTGTCGTCGCTCCGCCCGCCCCTCCGCCGGTCGAACCGGAGGAACCGGTGGCGGATACGAATGAAGGACGCACGCTGCGCATCTGGGTGGCCACGCACCAGGCCGAAACGCTGCCGGGCAGCACCGTGCGCACCACGATCACGGTGAAGAACACCGGCACGCGCACCGTCCACAACCTGGTCATCTCTGCGCAGATCGATCCCGCCATGCTCCAGTGGTCTACCCCCCTCCCGCGCTTCGGCACGGTGAGCGGCGATGTCGCCTTCTGGGAGGTTCCACAGCTCTACTCCGGCAAGACCTGGTCCGTCACGATGCCCCTCGTCACGAATGCATCCGTACAGCAGGGTGAGCAGAGCGTTGTCACTGCACGCGTTGCGGCCGATGACCTCGCCGACGGGAGCACAGACACCCTCCTGGCCAAGACAACCGTGGGTGTGACCGGCATGCCGGAGACCGGCTTCCGCGCCGATGTGATCTTCCTGATCCTGAGCACAATCTTCACCGCAGTCTGCGCCAAGAAAACCGTCCAGCAGCACCTGGCGATGGAGCGAGCCTGAAGAACAAATAATCTTGGAGCAATCAGGGCGTTCCCGCAGTGCGGGGCGCCCTGTTTCGTATGGACGGATCACCATGAAGCACGGCACCGGTCCATTGCACCCGACCTCAAGGGTAGGCAAGACTATAGGGTCTTTCCTCCATCCTCCCATGCGTGTCCGTTCTGTCCCCCTCCTCGCGGTGCTCTCACTCTGTTTGTTCGCATTCCCGCATGCTGCGCGCACACAGGCAACGGGAACCATTTCGGTGGAACAGGAGCCTGCCAAAGGGTTCACCGTGCTGGGCAACTGGGTGCTCCTCAAGCCGGATGGCACCCGCACGACCACGAATGTCCCTTCGCACACCTACGACAGTGCGCCGGCGGGCAAGTATCTGCTCAACATCCTCCCTCCGTCAGGTATGAGCGTGCAGATCACGCTCACGCTCAACGGCGAGACGCTCATCCTCGATAAGCCGCAAATTTCCTTTCAGCTAGCCGAAGGCAGCGCAGTCACGCTGCACGTCAAGTACACCCTCGCGTTATCCGGCAAGGTGGGCGTCGATACGTCGCCCCCCGGGTTTCCCTATACCCTCACCGGACCCGACGGCGCCGTCTATACGGGCGTTTCGCCCGGCTTCTACGATCCCATGCCCGTGGGGCTGTATTCGGTGACATTCGATCCGATCGATGGATGTCCTCCCCTCAGTCAGCAATCGGGGCGCCTGGTCAAAGACAGCCGCGTCGTCCTCTCGGTACAGATTGCGTGCGACAACCTGCCACAGCTCGACCAGCAACAGGCAGAAGAGAAGGGCCGCCTGTTCGTGAAAGCCACCATTGATGGTGCCACCGTCATCTTCGATGATGTGCCCATCGATCAGTGGTTCGCCTCGCACGTGCGCCGCGCGCTGGATGCCAAAGTGATGTCCGGCTACCGCGATGCCGCGGGCAAACCGACCGGGAAATTCGGCCCCTCCGACCCCGTGACCGTGGCGGAGCTGGCCAAGATCGCGCACCGGCTGGCCAGCGTCGATGAAGCGAGAGACTGGGGAGAGCCGGAGAACGAACGGGCGCGGGGAACCTGGTTCGCCTCGTTCTTCGCCTCGGCGGAAGCGCACGACTGGCTGGTGTACCTGAACCGCTCGATCGATCCCCTGCGCCCCGTTACGCGCGCCGAAGTTGTGGCCACGTTCCTGCAGGTGCTCGATGTGCCCCGGGAATGGCCGACGGGCTCACTCTTCCGCGATGTGTCTCGCACGATCCCCTATGCTGACTGTATCGAAACCGCTGCGAATCACAGTCTTGTAGCCGGCTACACCGATGCAGCGGGCAGCATGACAGGGCTCTTCGGTCCCGCTGACCCGGTGAACAGGGCCGAGATGGCCAAGATGATCTCGGCGGCCATGGAGCTGTACTTGGAAGATACGGCGTCGTTCCAGCCGGAATGAATCGTGGATGGGAAACCTACGGTTTCCCCTCCACGAGCCACCCTTTCCCTTCAATGGTATCGCTTCAGTTGTGGGTCCCGTCAGAGCCACCCACAACTTCGCGATGGATTATTTCATGATTTCAATCTCTCTCTTTCTAACCAGGATGTGAGCAATGAAAGAAATGTCTTACGCAGTGTCTGCATCTCTTGAGCGAGAGATGCGATCAGTGCTTTTTTGTGGTCCTCCACCGGTTCTTCTGCGGGAAACACTCGCAGAGCGCGAACGGGAAGTTTCATGTCCTTCTGCCCATCCCACTGAAGCGCCGGAAAACCCAAACGAACGATCTCCGCATCGAATACGGCATCGACAGTGGTCCATTGACCCGCGATGTGCACCTTCAGAAAATCGTGGAAATCGGGGATAGTCTTCCCCTGGAATTCCCTGAGTTCCGGCGGCCAGGGATGAATCGGAAATGATCCAAAATCATGCTCGGCAAACCAATTCTGGACTCTATATCCAAGACTCTCGAAGAACATCTTGAGAAGAGCATGCTTGCCGCTGCACGTACCCTTTCGGGCCAGCAAAACATCAAACGCGCTCCTTGATCCGATATCTCCATACGCAATATCCCTGACAAATTCGTACACGGCTCTGCGGCCCTGCACCTCCGACAGTGCACGAAAGCGGCGAAGCATTTCCTGAAACTGAGCCGAGGCATCGAAAGGCTGATCCACTCCCATGCACGGAACACGATAGCCTGATGATTCTATTTCAGAAAGAGACCCTTCACTATCTCTCAATCATCTTCTCTGCCAATTCCGTGATATCCCCCGCTCCGAGCGTGAGGAGCACATCGCGCGGCCTGAGAACCATCTGCGTGAGGAGCGTTGCGGTCTCCTCGAGGGATCGGCCATACAGTGCTTCAACGTGACTTTCCTGACCAATGGCGGAGACGAATCGCTCCACATCAACCATTCCGCTGTCCATCGAGCGGCGGACATCGTAGATAGTCGGGATGATGACGACCGAGGCTCCTTCGAAAGCGCGCGTGAATGCCTCATACAATTTGAGCGTGCGGTCGTGCGTGTGCGGCTGGAAGACGACCACAAGCCGTCGACCGGGATACGCCTGCAAGAGTGCCTGCAACGTCGCACGGATCTCGGTGGGATGGTGCCCGTAGTCATCGATGACCGTCACGCCCTCTTTCGTCTCGCCACGCACTTCCATCCGCCGCCAGCATCCGGCATAGCCCGCGAGCGAGGCCAGCATCTGTTCGCGCTTGAGTTGAAGCTCCTCCGCGAGCGCCAGAACGAGCTGCGCATTCTGCTGCATGTGAAGGCCGGGAGTGGAGAGAGCCGGCAGCGGCAAGACATCCGCATCGATCAGCCGACGTGCGCCGTGAGCGACAATCGCCGTGCAGACGGCATCTTGGCCATGCGTGATCACCGGGCCATCCGGAGGCAGACGCTTCACGAAATCCACGAACGCCTGCTCGTACTCCTGCTGCGACCGGTAGTAGTCGAAATGATCGCCGTCCGCATTGGTGAGGAGGATGAATGACGGAGAGAGAAAGTGAAAGGACCTGCGGTACTCGCATGCCTCGACGAGAAAGAGGTCGCTTCCTCCGTTGCGCCAGTTGCGGCCATTGAGCTCGCGGAGCTTCGTGCCGACGATCACGCTGGGATCGAGCCCCGCTTCGATGAGCACGCGCGCCGCCATCGCGGTGGTGGATGATTTGCCGTGCGTGCCGGCGACGGCGATCACCCGCTGTCCGCGAGAGAGATCTCCGAGCGCCTGAAAGTACGACTGCTGCTTCACCCCGAGTGCCGCGGCGCGCACCCGCTCGGGGCTGCCTTCGGGCACCGCCTCGGAGTACACGAAGAGGTCGAGGTCGTCCGGTACGGCCGAACCATCCTGCTTCAGAGACACGGTGATCCCCTGCCCTCTCAGATCCCGCACGATGGCGGAATCGGCGCGGTCGCTGCCAAGCACATCGTGTCCGCGACTCTTCTGGTAGGCCGCATAGGCCGAGAGCCCTATCCCGCCGATGCCACTGCAGTAGATCTTCATCTGAAGACAGTATAGATGCCCCGCTCAGGAAATAGAGGAAAGAAAAGAAATAAAAGAACGAGAGAAGAAGTCCATGGTTCTTCTCTTTCCTTTGTCTCCTTTATTTCCTCTCTTTCCTCAAACCGGTAAGCTACGCATCCGTGGCGTATCAGCACATCGAACCCATGAGCAAACAGCTCACGATTATCGTGGGTCTCACGGTCGTGGGATTCATGGCATTCGGGCTTGCCCTCTCGTTCTACCGCAATGTCCTCTTTGAACAGACGCTCTCGGATATCCGGGGACAGAACACCACGCTGCGCCGCCGCATCGCGCGCGGCTACAAAGAGCTGGATTACTACCGCTCCGCCCAGTTTAAGGATAAGTACGCCAAAGAGAATCTGGACATGGTCATGCCGGGCGAGAAGGTGCTCATCATCACCGAACAGCAACGGCCCTTAGACCTCACCCCCGCAGAAGAAACCTCCTACGCTGAGGAGCGCGAGGCCGCCTATCTGGAACTGCTGCGGCAGATGCCGGTCTTCGAACACTGGAAACTCTTCTTCTTCCACCGCGACCGGATCGAGGAATTGAAGCGGGCGCTCTAAAGTGTGAAAGGCAAAGAACAGCCACGCACCAGTCGCTGCGCTCCGGTGCGGGACATGTACCAGAACCTCCTCGGCAAGCGATGGCGGTGCCATGTACCGAACGCCGCGTTAACAAAACAGGCGCCGAAGGCGCCTGCGGCGTTCTGGTACATGGTTGCGGGGGCCGGATTTGAACCGGCGACCTCGAGGTTATGAGCCTCGCGAGCTACCAGGCTGCTCCACCCCGCGTCGAAACCTTGCCCATTCTGCCTGAGTATTTTCTTGCACGGAAGAGGAAAATGCGTAGAATCCGTTCGCTATGGCACATAAGAAAGCAGGAGGCTCTACAAGCAACGGCCGGGACAGTGTCGCCAAACGCAGAGGCGTGAAGCGTTCTGGCGGCCAGATCGTATCCGCCGGCGAGGTGCTCATTCGTCAGAAAGGGTACTGGTACCGGCCCGGCGCCAACACGCACCTGGGCAAGGATTGGACGATTCATGCGAATTGCGACGGCCGTGTCCGCTTCTCTGAGAAACGCGTGACGAAATTCAGCGGTCGCCGCGAACAGAGCACCTTCGTGCACGTGGAGCCCGTGAAGGCATAGGGCCGCAACACTTCCCATTGCATCCGCATGATGTTTTATTGAGAGGGTTTTATCTGTACCATGGGCCCATGTCTGACATCGGAGGTCCAGAAATCGGGGCACCCGGCGAGGGCGCGGGAGGAGGATTCGAAGAGCTGAGTGAAGAGGCCAAGCAGCGCTTCGCCGCCGCGGCTGCCGGCATGCAGCAGATCCGGCGGGAGGAGAAGAAGAGCAAGCGCCGTGATGACCAGGTCGCCAAAGCGATCGTGCAGTTTTTGGACGAAGCCGAGCACTCGCACCTCTTCGTGCTGATCTCCCGCTTGGTCGCCCGCGACTGCCCCTCGATCTTCATCCTCGCGATCCTCTCGCTCATTCATCAGGGCTGCCGCGAAACGGTGAAAGAATACCTCAGTGAAATGCTGAACGAGGTACCCGAACCCGATCTCGCAGCGGCCACGGCGCTCACGAAGGGCGGCGCCATTGCCGCGGAGGATGGCCAGATCCTCATCCGCTGGATCACGCGCCTGCAGACGGTCCTGTCGCTCGACGTCGCAGGGATTCTCTTAAAGCTCATGATCGACGAGAAGCACATCGACGGCACCATCCTGCAACTCACCACCTTTGTGCTCCAGGAATTTTTCCAGTCACAGAAGAAAGAAATCCCATTCGAAAAATTGCAGCCGCTCACGGCGAGCATCCTGCAGACGGTCTTCGAACCGTTCATCCCGAGCGTGCGCAAACTCCTGCTGGAGCGAGCGGCAACGAAGAAAGAAGACTGAGACGACACGGGAGGATTAGATTTCCGCACAAGGAAAATCCTGAAGCGCCGTCTGCTTCACACCGTTCACTTCGCCGTACAGCCGCAGCCGATCCACCGGAATGGCGAATGCAGTTCCTTCAAGAATCTTCATCACCTTCTTCTTCACGATAGTGAATCTCTGCGGATGAGCGATGCGCGCGAGCGTGATATGCGGCACAAAGGGACGTCCGTCGGACCACGGACACGTCTTCTTCACCCGCGCCAGCTCTTCACTGAAGCCAACGGGCAGAAAGAGCACGTGCTCCTCTCCCCTGCTGCCGAAGGTATCCGCACCCATCACGTGCATCGTGAACGGCCGATGGAGTAGTGCGATTTTCCGTGCCTGCGCCGCGATGCCCTGGTATTCGAGCGGCCCCACGCTCGGCCAGAACATAAGGGTCAAGTGCGGTGATTGCGGATTCTGAAAACGGAGAATATCCGCAAAGGGTTTCAGCTCCTCCTGAAGCGCCTGAAACTGCCACTTGGGGTTGCCCTCGAGCGGGAGGGCGAGAAAGACGGACCGGAGGGGGAAGTTGAGAGATTGGATACCGAAGGAGGAATATCGGAGTAACAGAGTATCAGAATATCAGTGAAACAACCCCGACCCTGCATACTGATATTCTGATATTCCGATATTCTGATACTCCACTACGATCGCTTCAGCACGGTCAGAAATGCCTCCTGTGTCAACGTCACCCGGCCCATCTTCTTCATGCGCTTCTTGCCCTTCTTCTGCTTCTCGAGGAGCTTATTCTTGCGCGTCACATCCCCGCCGTAGAGGTACCCCGTCACGTCTTTGCGGTAGGCTGCCACCGTCTCGCGCGCGACGATCTTGCCGCCAATAGCGGCCTGAATGGGAATCTGGAACTGTTGCTTGGGCATGACCTCCTTGAGCTTCTTTGCGATCACCGCACCCACATGGTGCGCTTCACTGCGATGCACAATAGTCGAGAGCGCATCGGCGCTCTCACCGAGCAGAAGAATCTGAAGCTTCACGAGGTCTCCCGCCCGGTAACCGATGGGATCGTAACTCATGGAGCCGTAGCCGGAGGTGGCGGACTTGAGGAGGTCGAAGAAGTCGAGGACGATTGCCTGCAGCGGCACCTCGAAAGTGAGGAGGGCACGATCGGCATCGAGGTAGCTCAAGTCCAACTGGATGCCGCGGCGATCCCCGATGAGCGTCATGGCCGCGCCGATATCCTGTGCCCTGCACACGATCTCGAGCTTCACCCACGGCTCGCGCACTTCGGCGATGCACGAGGGATCGGGAAAGTCGGCGGGATTGCTGATGCGCGCCGTATCAGGCTCGTCCACTTTGAGCAGGCTGGCACGCACCACTTCCGCGGGACGGCGAACCGCAAGCTTCACCTCGTAGAGCACGCTCGGCGCGGTGATGATGAGATCGCAGTCATGCTCGCGCTCCAGTCGCTCCTGCACGATATCCATGTGGAGCAGACCCAAAAATCCGCACCGGAATCCGTTGCCCAGCGCCGCATTGTGCTCCGGCTCAAATTTGAGGGCGGCATCGTTGAGGGCCAGCTTCTCGAGCGCCTCGCGCAGGTCTGGATAGTTGTCGGCCTCCGACGGATAGAGCCCGGCGAAAACCATGGGCTGCACCTCCGTGTACCCGGGCAGAGCCTGCAGACCTTCTGTGGATGCCACGGTGTCTCCCGTACGGACCGAGCGGACATCTTTCGACCCCGTGACGATGTAGCCGATCTCACCTTCCGCGAGAGCGGGGTCCGATGCGTACTTGGGAGAGAAGTGCCCCAGATCCAAGACCTCGACGGGAGTTTTGGTCCCCAGCAGGTGCGCCTTGTCCCCTTTCGTAAATGTGCCCTCGACCACGCGTACGTAGGCGACGGCCCCGCGGTACGGATCCATCACCGCATCGAAGATGAGTGCGCGTGCTCCGCCCGACTGAGCGAACTTTTTGGGGGGCGGAACCAGCTGCACCACCCTGTCGAGAACCTCGGTGACTCCCCTGCCCTCTTTTGCCGAAATCCGCAGGATCTCTTCCTTCTCACAGCCGAGCAACTTCATCACTTCTTCGCTCACCCGTTCAGGATCCGCCGCAGGCAGATCGATCTTATTGAGCACGGGAATAATTGTGAGGTTACATTCCATCGCCATCGTCAGCACAGCGAGCGTCTGGGCCTGAATGCCCTGCGAGCAATCAACGAGCAGAATGGCACCCTCGCACGCCACAAGACTACGGCTCACCTCGTAGCGGAAATCGGTATGCCCGGGCGTGTCGATGAGGTTCAATTGGATTCCTTTCCAGCCCATGCGCACCGGGGTCAATTTAATCGTGATGCCGCGCTCACGCTCCAGATCCATCATATCGAGGAGCTGCTCTTTCATCTCGCGCTTCTGCAGCGTGCCCGTGGCCTCGATCATACGGTCGGCAAGAGTAGATTTGCCATGATCGATATGCGCGATAATGCAGAAGTTACGGATTTCCATGCCCACTCATCCTACTGAGCGCCACGTCGAAACTCCAGACACAAGATGGAAACAAGGGAAGATAATTGAAGACTTCCCACGGCATTCACCTCATTGGAATGATTCCATGTTCTTCAGAATCCGCCCATATGCCTTGCTCGACACTGTCCCATCCAGAAGGTTATTGAGGAGCACATGGAGGAACTGCCGGGGATCCTTCGTCTTTTCGTAGAGAGGCAAGAGTTTTGCGAAGAGATTTTGACGATATTCCGCTGGACCCCACGAGAATGACGAGCGATACGTGGTGAGATCGAGCAGACGATGCAATTCATATGCACGAACCTTGCGCAGAAATGCAGCATCATGTTCTTTGGGATGACCACTGAGATTGAGCGGCGTCGAGAGAACAGCAAAACCAAGATCCTGGTCTTCTTTCGTGAACGCGTCGGTGGGTTCCTGTGTGAGCATGTCCAGGCGACGTATGGTATACGTAAAGGTTTTTCCGTCTTTATCCGCAGAAAAACGGAAGGCATCTGATTCCTGTGGAAGCCATACCCCCTTGTTCTCGCGGTGCACACCCATGCTCGGCACGCCGATCTGATCGAGGAATGCAGAAGTGAATTTCACATCGTGCCCTCCGAGATGTCCCCGAAATTCTCCGGGCGACAACGAGAGCTCCTTCGCGGCTTCATTCCGCTTATACACACCCGGAACATACAACATCTCTGGCATCTGCTGCGCGCGCTCAACGGCACGATCGTGCATGAGTTGCTGCTCCTGCTCCAACCGATCGCCCTCCGCATGCTCCTGCTCCCACTTTGTCTCCTGTGCATTCAGTCTCTGTCGCGCTGCACGCTCCGCATTCTGCCGACGATCGATAAGGGTTTTACGTGCCTGTTCCAAGAGACGAGACAATCCGGGTTTGCGCTCAGCTTCGCGCATGGTGACCGGCTGCAGCAATCCGGGAATGACTTGTAGATTCGTGTTATTGAGTTGCGCAGTTGCTGCTGCCTGTTGCAGAACGAGCACGCGACCGTTCTCGAGATCCCCGAGAACGTAGGTTGCAAGCACCATGTCATGATTCCCCGGAAGATTGCGTCCCTCGTAGAAGACCGCGCGGAGCGGAAGATGAGGGAATCCTTCGGGCAACTTCACACTCGTGAGTTTTCGGCTGACTCGGTGACTCACGCTCCCAGCAGTGAAAACGAGAGTCGGCTCAGATTCCTCGCCAAAGAAACCCTCGGTGAGCTGATGATTGAACCGGAACGCCGCACGTCGCTCCCCCACGCGTTTGTCGGACTCGATGAGGTCGATGCCATCGATCGTGATGTGCTCAAGGCCATTGGCGAGCGTCGTCTGATCCGCACTTGCTCCCAAAAACGCATCGAGCAGCCCCGGTTCACTCTTGATCGATTTTTTGCCCGATGCCGAGCGAATGTTATCGGCGGCAGTCGCTGCGTAACTCGTGGGGAAATCGAAATGCGCAATGGCTCCCATGAGCGTGGCATCCTTGGGCCACTTGAGTTCCACGGCATCCGTGAACGTTTTGATATCGTGCCACTCCTTGCCCTCTGCATTCTGCTGTTCCCCCACATCACGAGGGAGAACGCGCGAAAGACGCATGCGCAACGCCGGATCGGCAATGAGTTGTTCCAGCAACGCATCACCTGATGCAAAATTCAGATCCTCGCGCAGGCCAGGAACGCTCCCTGCAGGAACAGTAAGGGGCTCCTTGCGGTCGACACGGGCTGCAAGTTCTTCAACAAGTCGTTGCACACGGGTTCGTCCCTGCGCATCGACAAGCTGATCCCGTTCAAGAGAATGCAGTGGCGTGCCGAATGCCGTTTTCGCTCCGAGAGCATGCACGACGTCGGTTAGCACTCCCTGCACACCTCTGTCGCCATCGGGAACCGCCCGGTATTGCTCAAGAGCATCTACCGCATGCACATATTCCCGCTCCTTGCGGTGCTCGAGGTACACGACCAACGCCTCGCGCAGGGCGCGACGAACATTCACAGATGAAATATCAGGCGTGCGCGCCGGAGCCAGACTAAATCCGCCCACGCGCCCCGCCCTGATATCGTCGACCGAGAGCGCCCCGTCCGAGAGCTGCCAGAGCCGCACGGCATAGTACGGCAGCAGTACGGACCTGAAATCCTCTTTGAAGAAGGCGTCCACATTCTTGGGATGCATTCCCGTGGGATAGAGTGCATCGATGAGTTCCGGTACGTTCGCAAGCTCGTCGTGCAGTATGCAAAAGAGCACCTTCTCGCGGATATTTTTCTTCTGTTCGCCGGACTTGCTCGTGATCGGATCTGTCAGCATCAATTCCGATGTCGTCGCAAGCATCCCGTACTTCTTTTCTCCGATCGTATGTTCGACATCGATTTTTGCGAGCAACCATGCCGGGCAACGCTCAAGGAAAGTTCGATCGGCCTTTTGATCAATGCCATAGACAAGCGTCTCGATCGCCACCTCCGCCGCAAGAACCGGAAGCGACGCACGTAGTGGAGCCGTTCCCTTCCGTATCGTACTCAGAGCGCGCAGGATCATCGGCAACTCAACGATGTCTCCTCCGATACGCACAATCTGGGCAATCTCGTGCCCCTGCTCTGCGGCCTTTAGCTCCGCAACGTTCACGGTGCACACCGTTCCTCCGTCCTTGTACGTGAATCGCGCATTCTGATCGGGAGGATCTGCCTCGAATCCCGCCAGCTTGAGATCGGCGATGATCAGCTTTTCGCGCTGTTCGATGATGCGGTCCATCGCTCCCAGCTCCTTCACGTCTTCGTAGATGCGATAGATCTGCAACGCAGTGAGACCGGTCGTCAGAATTGCAGAAGGCTTCAGTAGATTCCACGTTGTAGCGGGAAGACGACTGATACCGCGAATGATTGCAGGAGCTTTGCGGAGCAGGTAGAGAGTCGCACCCGTCGCCGAGCCACCGACAATCCACGGCAGCAGTGCGCCCACAGCCGCAGTGATTCCCAACGCCTTGAGCAAAGTCATCCAGCCCTGTTTGATCGCATTGATCTCGGCCTTGAGATTCAGACGAATATCGACCAGATTTTCCATAGAGCCGAGAAACTGCTCGTAGTCATCAGCAAATGCTTCGGAATCGGCCTTCATCTGCCTGAGCATGAGGACGTATGCCGTAGCTCCGTTGATGGTCATCTGCTGACCGTTGACCGTCACGACCTGTCCCTCGGGGCTTGCTGCAAACTGCGAGCCGTCGAGCTGGGCGAGTACCTCTGTCTGTACATCTTGCGCGACGAATGTCTTGGCGGGCTGCATGCGTTTGATGGCAGCAAGCGTCTGCTGGAACTTGCCAATGCTGCCCTTGTCGCGAAAGGCAATGATGACATCACGGATCTTCTGCAGCTTTTGCTCTTTCGTGAGCGGTTTACCATCCGGCCCCACACCGCTCTCAAGCGACTCACGGATTGCAAGGGGCAGTACGCTGTCGAACCAATCGGCAATCGCCTTCTTGCGCTCCCCTTCAGGAACAAGAGAGAGAATGGCACCGCTCACCATGCCCGAAAGTCGATTGGCACTCCCCACAAGCTCCATGATTCCCGCGTCCGAAAGACTCTCAAGTCCATTCGGATCGAACGAGGTATTGACCTGTTGCAGCATGGCTTCGAGACGACCGATGTGAAATTCTTTCGCTCCGTCGATGCTGCTTTCAACTTTTGTACGAACCTCTTCTGGCGTCATGGAACCGAACGGCTTGAACGCCCCGTTAAAATCGTAGGAGTTTCCGAACTGATTCTGCATGGTCGTGAGTTCGCCCATGGCCACGTGGTGCGCCGACATCTGCTTCGTCACGAGAACCATCCGATCCATAATCGACATGCGCTCACGGCGCATGAGCTTCTGCACACCGGCCCGCTGCTCATCGGTCAATTCCGGGCTCTTCATCACCTGCGTCTGCTGATCGAGCACCTGGTTGTAGCGTTCTTGCAATACCCGCAGGTACACCCGCTGTGGGAGGAACTCTTTCGGGGCGCCCGGCAAATCGGTTCCCGCAGGGTTGCCCTTGAGCATATTGATGATACGGTTCTCGAGCACGACGACGTGATCACTGCGCTGCTTCATGATCTGCTCGAGGATGATCGCTTTCTTCGAGTGATCTTTCTCGGCGAGATACTGTGCACGCAGATCTGCTTCGACAGCGAGAACCTTCTGCGCATCGGGGGATAAAGACGCATAAGCCGCATCACGCGTCTTCTGATATTCCTGCAGTCGCTTCTTCTGCGCGGGCATATGTGAGAGTTCCTCAATCTGCTCATCGAGAGAGAGGATGCTCGCAAAGTGCACGCGCTGCTGCACAAGCTCTTTGAGTGCATGAAGGTAACGAATGGCCTGCAGCTGCTCCTGTTCCAGCTCCGCCCTGCGCTCCGGCGGCAAGTGGGGAATGATCGCCTGCAGTTCCTCGCCACACGACTGCATCAGATCCGCAACGCCCCGAACTGTGGCGGGGAGGTATTGGTTGTACGTCACAGCTTGGTTTGCGATGATCAGTTCTCTGTGTCGATCGATGTCCTGTCGGATCGGAATGTCGCGCAGATCCGCTTCGAGCTGCAATGCCTTGCGACGCATCTTAAGCTCGTTGGACAATGCGAGCTCTGCAAAATCCTGATAGACCACATGCCCGTTGGTACACTCCGCCAGTCTTTGATCAATATCCTCCTGCGCAAGATGTTCAGGCAGCGTACGTTCTGCGCCGAGCATCTGTTGCAATGCCATCGCCTCCACAGTCAGCGCGCGCGGAGTTCCCTTCAGAGCTTCACGTGATTTGGGGGAGGTCGGTTCTGTTGTTTGTTTTTCGATACCCATACTGTTCTAGTGGGGCGCGTTAGGGGGGAAGAAGTCCGCAGCCCCGCCGGTGGGCGGAGGTGGCAGAGGAAGGTTGGGAGCTCCGGTCGGCCCCGGCATGGGATTGGAGGGAATAATCCCCCCTTGAGGTATTGCCTCGAATGCACCACCCGTCGTTGGGGCAACAGTGTCAGCGGCGGCAGCGGCTCCCTCCATAGGATTGGGGACGGCTACAAGACCGCCCAACTGATCCCACGCGAGGTAGGCTCCGCCCGCCACGAGTGCTGCAAGGATGAGGAGCGTGAGCATGGGATGTCGTTTCATCGTGTCCCATGTCGCCTGCGTAGCGCGACCCGGGAGCTTGAGGACCTTCTCGTACCACCGCTCTTTGCGGGCGATCTCCTGCTTGTTGAGCTTGAGATGTGTGATGAGAGCATCCACCTGCCCGTTGAGCTTGGGGTCCCGCTTGCGCAGAGCTTCCACCAGCTTCTCGCGCTTCTCGACCGAATCCAGTGCCGACTCGAATTCCTCAATCTTCTTGAAGCCCAGCTTCTGCGCGTAATCCACCATCTCTTCGCGGTTTCTGAAAACCGGAAAAGCGGCGGGCTGCTCGCGGCCGGCGGAGGGAGTGGCAGTGGCCATTATACGGTTACAGTATTGGAAAGAAGCATCTCGTGACGGAGGAGAGAGAGGCCCATGAGCCCCTCAACATCCTCATCGCTCCGAATCTCTTTGAGCAGTGATGCCATGAGCACCGACAGGCCTTTCGCCCCGATCGTGAAGCAGAGCTCCGGAAGAACCTCCTGCGGCACATCGTGGAGAGAGAGTGTGGAGAGTGCGCTGCCCGCCTCCACCTGCTTCGCGAGGGCTGCAACCTGCGGGAATTCCACGAAAGACACCATCTGCTGACGCATCGAAAGTTCTTCAGCTGACTCGTAAGCAGATGAACGCTCCTCCTGCACCTCCCACCCCTCCTTCAGCTTCTCTGGAAGGGCTGCAAACACCTTCTGTTCCCCGTCAGTGAGGTGGAGTGTATTCACAACTGTATTCTACCAGATTCGCTGAATACTGGGAATAGAACCTTCCGAAGCGCGTTCTCTCCGTCTGAGAGCAGTGCGGAAAGGGCCGGGGCAGAGAGTCCGGAGAGCGAAGAGAGTTTGTCCCCCTCCGCTTGTGGTACCGCCTCGCAGGGAACACCGAGCGCCAGAGCCGCCAGTGCGCCGTGATAGCGCTCGGCAAGGACCAACTGTGCTCCGGAAACTTCTGCAATCAATGCCTCAACAGAGCCAACTGCAATGATCGCAGACTCGGGGAGAGAGAGTGCACCGGCGATAGACCGGCAGACATGTTGCTCCGCCCGGTCCTCCGGCTGGAGCGAGAGAATATGTACCGCGTCCCATGACTCGGAATTTCTAAGCGCAGTCGCCCGCTCATTGAATGGAATCGAGGAGTTTCCACGCGGAATAATAACGAGCAATTTTTGTGAACTGCTGCTGTTGTTTTCCGCTTTAAATAGAGAAAGTGCAGGGTCAGCTGTTTGAATAATTTTTGTATTCATCTTCCATGATTGCACACGCTGAAATGTTGCGTCATCCCGCACGCTCACAAAGCGCGCATGACGCACGGTCCACCGCGCGCACCACTCCCCCACCCTCGTGCGGAAAGGACCGATCCCCTGAAAGGCGAGGAAGAAGGGCTTACGGAGCATCCAACAGACGAACGCATGCCACCACCACAGCAGGCAGGCCCCCACAGACTCGATATCCGTGAAGAGCGTTCCTCCGCCGAAGACGAGACCGTCGCTCGAACGAAGCGCCCGGAGGGTCCTCCACCAGGGCGTGAGGAATAGTGAGCGGAAACCGGCAGACAGGCGGGGCAATTCCCCTGTCTTTCGATGCGCAGAGAGCACGAGCCATTCCCCTTCCGGGAACGCACGAAGAAAGTACTCCCGGAGCGCCTCGTCCCCGAAATTGCCTACGCCGTAGTTCCCGACAAGCACATACCGCACGAGCGCAGTATACAGTGGACGGTATGCATATTCCGGGGAACATCCGGAAAGGGGGCGAATTGTCACAGTGAGCACTGTCGAACTGCGACAATGTCTCGTATGCATGTGGTTCGACCCCCCTTCGCCCTTCGGGCTACGGCGAGGCAGGCACAACTCACCATGACATACCTGCAGGATAGAGAACCTCCTGCCTACTCTGTCTTTTTTTCCTCTTTCACAGTCTCAGCGGCAGACACCTCTTCCTTGACCGGCTCTGGGGCTGCTGCAATGGAAAATTCCTCAGCAGTCGTGAAGCGCTCGCTTAAGCGGGCGGACTTGCCCAGACGGCCGCGGAGGAAATTGAGCTTCGCGCGGCGGACAGCTGCCACCTTCTTCACCTCGATTTTCTTCACGACGGCGGACGAGAGCGGAAAGTTTTTCTCGACCCCGACCCCCGACGCAATCCGGCGAACCGTGATCGTGCGATCGGTGGGGACATGCCCGTTATGCACGCCGATCACGAGCCCCTCGAAGATCTGAATGCGCCCCTTGCCGCCCTCCTCATCCTGAATCTGCTCGTGCACACGCACGGTGTACCCGGGTTTGATCTCGGGATGCTTGGAAGCGAACCGCTCGGCCTGCTCGTGGAGAATCTGATGAACCATGAGGAAAGTGGGCAAAGGCTACAGAGGAGCGCTTCTGAAGTAAAGTAAAATCTCTCCTTCCCTACCCCCTAACCCTATCCCTATCCCCTATTTCTTCAGCGCCTCATCGATCTGCCGCTGCAGGGAATTCACGAGGATCAGGTGACGCGGATCATTGAGAATCTCGGTGACGAAGCGGTCTTTCAGGCTCAACCGGTAGAGGAAATCCCCCTCGGAGAAGATGGAGTACTTGATGTGCTTGAGATTCGGATCCTGCAGCAGCAGGGCCTCGACCACTTCCTTCTTCACATCCCCCACGATGAGCAGATCCACCTTGCTCTCGGAACCCACGAAGGTGCCTGCGAGCAGAATGAGTTTGACGCCCGAGATCTTCTTTAAGCTCGACACAATGGGGCTCTCAGCCTGGATCTCTTTCGTAAAGATGCCGCGCAGCTCATGGAACAGGGGAAAATCCGGATCGATGTGATAGTACTTCTTGCGATTCCGATGGCGTGCGCGCACGAGCCCGATGTGCCTCAGATTCTCGAGCTCTCTGCGGATGGAATTGATCTGCTCATGCAGCAGCCGCGTGAGTTCACGAATGAAATACTCCTCTTCGGGATGGAGGAGAAATGTCGAGAGGAGCTTCACGCGCGTCTGCGAACTAAACAGTGCTTTAAGAATCACGGATGACACGATCACAAAGAGTACTCATGAGTACATGGATAGTGCAAGAAAAGTGATCAGACAATTGATCTACTTTATTGTTCAAAAAAGTGCCTTATTGAAGCCAAAAAGTACGACTAATGCCAAATTATGGGTACATTCGTGAACACTAATTATACTCAACTATGAGGAACTTTTGTGTTCTAAGTATACTTTTCATCACTTCCCTGTTCTTCGACCCTACAGCAGACAGTCATTGAGTAAGAGGCCAAAAAGTGATAGAATAACTAGAATGCTTTCAAAGAGAAAAATCCTCTTCGCGACGCTCTCTCTCCTGCTCCTCTGCTGGATCACGAGGACTGAAGGTGTGGGCGCTCTCGCCCTCATGCAACCGGCCCTGGCTGCCGGAGATGATCTCGATCCCTTCTTCAAGATCATCAACCAGCTCTTCAGCTGGCTTGCCATGTTCTCGCACTTCCTCATCTACATTCTCACGGCAATCGCCGGAATGTTGATGGATCCTGGTTTCATGAACCTGAGAACCGACGGGCAGTCGATGGGAATGACTCTGCTCAAGATCTGGCAGATCTCGCGCAATATCACCAATATCCTCCTCGCGTTCCTGCTCATCATCGGAGCCATTATGACCGTGGTGTTCGCAGAGGGCGGCTACGTGCAGAAGTACGCCGTGAAGTTCGTGCTGGCCGTCTTACTCGTCAATTTCTCGTGGTTCTTCCCACGGGTGGTCTTGGACCTCGCGAACATCCTCACGGCAACGGTCTACTCGCTCCCCAGTGCCATCAACGTGCCGTGCGTAGCCTACGACGCAAAGGGCAATGTCGATCCGGCCGGGTGCAAAATCATCACGGATTTCGCCTTCTTCGGCAATCAACCGGCAGGTGCAGACTGGAAATGCCCCCTTGATTTCAACGCGGATACGAAAATCGTCTGCATCAAGGAATCCCCACTCGATCCGCAGGCCAATACCCCCAATGCCATCTTCGGCAGCCTTGTCTACAACCACGCCCGTTTTCAATTCTTCCCCAAAGTCGTGCCCCCGGCCGGCAACAATCCGGCGGCAGGACCTGCGGCACTGTCCCGCCTGCCGCAACTGCTGATGTTCACCCTGCTCATGTCCATCATGCTCTTCTTCAGTCTTGCCCTGCTCTTCCCGCTCCTCGCTCTCACACTCGTCCTCCTCATCCGCATTCCCATCATCTGGATCACCGTGGCCTTCATGCCCTTCATGTTCATCGGATTCGTAGCGGGAGACACCCCCGCACTGAAGGTCTTCAACCCCATGGAAATCTGGAACAAGTTCCTGCACGCGGCGTTCATTCCCGTCGTCGTCGCCATCCCCTTCTCGATCGGCTTCATCATGCTCAATGTGGCCATGGCCAACCCGCCAGCCGGCTGGGCTGCCAACCATCCGTTCATGCGGAACGGAGTGGTGCCCATGCTGCCCGGCGTCATCAACCTCTGGCAGCTTCTGTGGGTCGGCATGTCGATCGCCGTCATATGGATGGGCGCAAAAGCCGCCTTCAAGATGGATGCCCTGTTTGAGAAATTCGCTGCACCCATCATGAATGCCGGCGCATCCTTCGGACGGTTGATGATGAAGCTGCCGCTCCTGACCCCCCTGCCACTGCCGGGAGGTTCCATCACGCCGCTGGGCGCCATGCGCGTCGCGCAGAATGCCGAACATGCATTCATCGACCCCGTCGGAAAATTCCGCATGCCGGAGGTCTTCGGCGGCGCGGCAGGAGCTGCCGCAGTCGCAGGCACGAAACTCGCCGATCACATCAACATCAACGTGCCGATACAGAATACCATCCGCAATGAGATCAACAGCTTCAACACTGCAGCTGACGGCGCTCCGGGGCAGGCCATCCGCGACGAGGCCATTCGCAAGATCCGCGACGAACTGCAGAGATCTGCGACGCAGGCCGGCGTCGCAGTCGATCTGACCAATAACCGAAATCTTGTGGAGGTCCTGCGCAAGATTTCGGACAAGGTTCCGGGCGTCGGAAGACTCAACGAAGCCAAACTTTAAATACTGTGACTCTCTCCTGCTCATGGCAGACGCCCCACGCGAATCACAGGCACAAGCACCCGAACAGCGTGAGCGCGTCACCGAGAGCGAGGTGAAACAGGCGCTCAGGCGGAATACGGCCGAGAACCGCCCGGTACACCCACGCGACGCGGAGCGACGCGAAGTGGAAAATACCCGTGACCTCAGTCTGACGACCATGGCGGTGGAAATGCTCCCCCGCGAGGGACGCATCTTGCAGAAGGAACTGGAAAAGGCGAAGAAGAAGAGCGAAGTCCCCCACCTGATCGAGAGCCAGAAGAAAGCGCAGGCCGTCGTCGGCGCGTACCTGGCGAGTCTCAAGCAGGATCTGAAGGAGAACTTTCCGGAAGAGGACTTCCGCGCAGCCTCACGCGCACATGCCAAGGGCATTCAGCGCAAGATCGAGGCCATGCTCGACCAGGCCCAGCGCGAGGGGCTCGTGACGGTCTACAACGGGCGTATCGCGAACCGCGTGGGCTACGCGGCCGCGTGGATCGAGGAGTTGAAGCAGATGCGCAGCGGCCCCGACCTCACGCCGGGCCAGAAGCAGGCGATCATGCGCGTGGAGCGCTTCTTTCAGACCGTGCTGGATGGCGACCCCGCGTGGACACAGGCCTACAAGATCGTGCATCAGAAGCGACCGGAATCCGACGCCGTACGACGCGGCAAGGGAGCCCTCAAGATGCTGGGCGTGCTGGCCGCAGCGGGCATGGCGTTCATCTCGGGCATTCTGGACATGAAAAATAAGCAGGTCTCGCCCTACACCCTGGCCTGGCTGGGACTCACCGGGTGGTCTGTGGGCTTCTTCAAAGGACAGGGCGAGACAGTGCGTAACCAGCTCGCCTTCGTGCCCACCAAAGACTGGGAGACGCTCTGTCAGAAGCTCGCCCTCAAAGGGCAGAACGGCGTGGATTTCATCGCCTTCATTCAGCGCGCCCACCAGAGCAAGAAAGGCAAGAAGGCCCTGGAGCTGCTCAAGAAAGCGCGACCGCAGGCCAGGCTGAATCCCCAGGAGTACATCCCGCTCCTCGTCGGCGAGAATCCGCAGGGACCCGATGCGCAGATGGAGGCCACACTCAAGACGCTCTCCCCAGCGCAGCTCTACACCCTCTGCCTGCACGTCACCTCGGTCACCGACCGCACGGCCAATGCGCTCCTGCGCGACTTCATCCAGAACAACGTGAACAGCCAGACGACTGCGGGTGACCTCAGGCAGTTGCAGAAGCCTCCTTCCGCTTCAACTCCTTCAGGAACACCTCCAGCTGGTCTCCCTCAGCAATGAGGGTCGTTGCCTCGACGCGCATTCCGCACTCCGCACCCTCTTTGACCTCTTTGGCGTCCGCATCCCCTTTGCGCAGCGAAGTAATGCGACCCGTCCCCACCTGTTCGGTGCCCCGCTGAATGCGGAACGGCAGGCGCTTCATGGTGCCATCCGTCACGCGTCCGCCGATGATCTGCTCGCTCTTCTTGGTGAGGAAGACCTTCAGCACCTGCAGGTGCCCGACGATCTTCTCGACATCTGCCGGCTCCACGAGACCCTTCAAGAGGCCCTCCATGTCCTCGAGCAGAGCGTAGATCACCTCGTACTCCCGCACACTCACGCCTTCGCGCTCGGCAATGGAGCGCGCTCCGCTCGGCACCGGAACGTGGAACGCGACCACGATCCCCTCGCTCGCCGCAGCCATCGAGACGTCGCTGTCCGTCACCGCACCGATGGAGGCATGGATGATCTTTACCGTGACCGTCTCGGTGGTGAGTTTGGCGAGCGCCTCCTTGAGTGCCTCCAATGATCCCTGGGCATCCGCCTTGAGCACGATTTTGAGCTGTGAGAGCTTGCCCTCCGAAAGCCTGCTCACAAGATCCACGAACCGCTGCGTCTGCCTGAGGTTGCGTCGCTCCTCCACAGCAGACAGAAGATCACGCGCCAGTTTTTCGGAAGCGACGACCTGCAGAATATCGCCCACCTCAGGAACGGAGTGGAACCCGGCCACCTGCACCGCGCCCGAAGGACCCACCTCCTCAAACCGCTTGCCGTGGGCATCGGACATCGTGCGCACTTTTCCGAGCGTCCGGCCGCAGACAAAGCTCTCGCCGTGGTGGAGCGTGCCGGCGTTGATGATGATGGTCGCCAGAGGGCCCAGAGAAGGATCGAGCTTGCTCTCGATCACCGTGGCCACGGCGGAGCGCTTGGGGTTGGCCGTGAAGGAATGCATCTCGGAGAGGAGCACGATGGAATCGAGCAGATCGGTGATTCCCTGCTTCGTCTTGGCCGAGCACTGGACGAACGGCACCTGCCCGCCCCACTCCTCGGACTGGATCCCCTGCGCCGCCATCTCGCCCATGACACGATTCACATCCGCCCCCTCCTTATCCATCTTGTTGAGCGCCACGAGCATGGGCACGCCCGCCTCTTTTGCGTGATCGATCGCCTCGATGGTCGTGGGTTTCACACCTTCGTCCGCCGCCACCACGATCACCGCGATATCGGTGACCTGCGCCCCGCGGGCGCGCATGGCCGTGAAGGCCTCGTGTCCCGGCGTATCGAGGAAGGTGATCTTGTGCACCTCTGCAGAACCGGCGGGCTTATGCTCCACCTGATACGCGCCGATGTGCTGCGTGATGCCGCCCGCCTCCCCGCCCGCCACGTTCGTCTCGCGGATGACATCGAGAATGGAGGTCTTGCCGTGATCGACGTGCCCCATCACCACAACGACAGGGGGACGCTTGACCAGGTTCTCCGGCTCGTCTTTGAGCAGCTCCGTAAGATTCCGGCTGAAGAGATCTTCCGCCGAGGCCTCCTCCTGCTGCTTCGCTACGGTCACGCCCAGCTCCGTGGCCACCACCGCGGCGGTATCGTAATCGATCGCCTGCGTGATCGTGGCAAGCACGCCGTTCTTCATGAGCGTCTGAATGAGCATGGGAATCTGAATACCCGTCTTTTCGGCCAGTTCCTTCACGGTGATCTGCGCCGGCAGAGAGACCACTCCCTCCTTCTTCTTTTTGATCTGTTCCTGATTGGTGGAGGAGATATCGCGCTTCTCCCGGACCCCGCGCGCCTTGCGATCGCCGAAGCGCCTGCGCTGGCCGGAAGGCCGGCTCTTGCTCATGGCCTGCTCCTGGCGGGCAATGGCCTCGCGCGAGACATCTTCGAGCGTGAGCTTGCGAAGCACGTTGACGCTCTTGTTCGCGCCGCTGCCATCTGCTTCGGCGGCCGGCTCGGCCGACGGAGTTGCCGGTGCGCCCTGGGCCTCTGGCGGTTTCGGAGCTTTGTCTTCGTCCAGGGACATGCCCTGCAACGCCTCCATATCCACCTCTTTGCCGTACTTGCGCGCCAGGAAGCGGATGATCCCCTGCGCCAGAGAATCGGTTACTTCGCGGTCCGTCGGCTTCACGCCGAAATTCACCTGCGTGAGCTCGTGTCGCAGTTGTTGACCGGTCATGCCTAATGCTTTCGCAACCTGTACAAGGCGCATGGATTCAGTGAAAAGCCGCGTCCAGTGTAGCGGCAACGCCTCTGGATGCGAAGGAAAAACTCCCCCTCCTCACGATGCATTCGACTCCTCTCCCTTCGATGCACTCCCGGTACGCTTCTTGCCCCCCTTCCGGTGACTCAGCTCCTCGACGATATCGAGGGAGGAGCCGCTCTTCCGTGGCTCCGCAGGAGCAGCCTTGCCGGGGGACGGAACGGGCTTCTGGACGGGCAAAACGGGTGGGACAGCTTTGCGCTCCTGCCCGGGAAGGCGCTCCCCCTCCTCACGCTGCCGAACCATACCTTCCCGGATTTTCTGCACCGCCTCGAGCACCGCGAGCTGGAAATTGGAAGGGGATGGCAGACGGAAACCGGCGGCACGGGGATGACCCCCACCCTTGAAGAGCTTGGCTGCAAGCTGGTTGGCATCGATCGCAGGCGAGGAACGCAGGCTGGCTTTGATACCGCCCTCCTCCATCTCAACGAAAATGACATGCGCATCCGCATCGGGAATCGTCGAAATGAGTTCATCGAGAATGCCCGATACCTCTTTGCTGTGCGCCCCCATCTCGGTCAGGTCCGCCAGGCTCACTGCGGACCAGGCGATCTTGGCCGCGTCATCCACCTGAATGCGGTTCAAGGCACGTCCCCAGATCTTCAGGGTCGTGAGGGGCTTGGTCTTGTAAATGTTCTGGATGATCTCCTGCTGGCGCGCTCCGAGATCGAGGAGCTCTGCAGCCACTTCGAGCGAGCGGGGCGTCGTGTTGGGGTTCTGAAAACTCCGGGTGTCGGTGATGAGACCCGTGAGGAGGAGTGTCGCGAGATCCGGCGTCATTTTCTCGCGCCATTCTGGCACGTGCAGGAACCAGTGGTAGAGCACCTCGGTGACGCTGGCCGATGTCGTGTCGATGAGTTGGAGCTGGCCGTAGCGCGTATTGCTGATGTGATGATCGACATTGAGCACGGGGATCTCGGAGAAGAGATCTACATGGTGGACGTAGAGCGACCCCAAGAGCGGCAGATCGGCCGTATCCACGACCACGATCAGGTCATAACGCTGCTCCCCTTCTCCGAGTGCGATCTGCTGCGGCCGGATGCGCCCGTTCTTGGGCACGACGATGATATTCACGCGGTGATCCTCCACGGTGTACCGGAGCTTATCCACCTCCACCCCTTCCTCCAGGTTCACCGTGATGACGAAATTCTGCGACTCGATGAGCTGCTCCTCCACGCGCTCGAAGCCGGGCAGAAAACGGAGCGATTCGGGCGGGGAATCGGGGCAGACCACCGTCACATCCTTGCCGAGGGCACGGAAGAGCTGGAAGCACGACAGCGCCCCTGAAAGGGCATCGGGATCCACGTTGGCATGGCACACGATGAGGATGCGCTGATTGTCCTGAATCGCGCGTGTGGCAGCCGATAGCTCCTGGGGGGATAAGCTCATGCTAACTTGATATTGTAACACAATTTATAGTTTTTATCAACTGCCCCATTCTGTCGTCCTTGTAGACCTGTCATAGGCATAAGGGGCGTATGGAAGCACAAAGAAAGTCTCCGGGCAATCCAAAAGGCCAGGCTACGGGGCAAAAGAAAGGCCACCCGACAGAGATGGCCCTTCTTGAGACTCACTTTCTGGGCTCCCACACCTCGCGTCTCCAGGTGCAGAAACAGGGATCACGCTTGCTCACGTCATACTCCCGAATGCTGGGAAGATCGTCATAGACCGTGGATGACCCTTGCTGCAATGCCGAAACGTTTCCCAGATTCTCGAAAGAATTGCGCAACAGGATCGACAACAACCCCGGGGATTGCGTGAAGACATACACATTCTTCTGCTTTTGCAGGGCGATTCTCTGAGCAGCCTGGATGATCAGATCGCCGATCCCCGTCTTGTCGTAATCCGAGCAGATCGTCGCGCATTCCATCCATTCCCCCCGCGGAATGAGTGCAAAGGCTCCAAGAATGGAATTACTGACTTTGAGCAGATGCACGTACTTTTTGAGCTCCTGCAATTCCTCCGGCGATCGGGCCCGGAAATTTTTGCTCTCCACATTCTTTTGGTAGAGCGCATCGAAAATTGCATCGTCGGCGCCGTCGTGTGGAGGCGACTCGCACTGGACAGCACTGTGCGCAATCACCAACGTTCCGCTGCCCAGGATTCTTTCAATTTCCTGCCGGACACCCGCAACACCGGTGATCACGACCTTCTGGATGTACTGAAGCATCTTCTTGGCCTCGCAGAGCTTCTTCTGCATGCCGCCACCTCCACCGGTCACATCAATGTGCGCGTGCTGCCCATCCGCGGCGATATCTTCTTTCCAGAGCAACGGAGCTATTTTCCCCTTATGGAGTACACCGCCGGTCTCCGTCACGAAGATGGCCTCATTGAGGTTGGCACACTCCTGAGCGGCAATAGCCCGCGCCGTGTCATCCGCGTTCACATTGAGGAGCTTCTGCCCATCACTCCCCACCGAAGGAACGACAACGATCGCGCCTGCATGGAGTTTTTCGACCGACTCCGGATCACCGACGAACCCGAGAGCGGGCAGGTGGGTACAGTGCAACTGCTCTGGCTCGAGAATAGTGGCTTCTGCGAGCGATTGGTGGAACAAGGATCGGATACTCTGATAGGCAGGCAACACTCCGTGGAGCATCTGCTGTTCATCCGTCACCCTCCTGCCACCCACACGTTTGGGCTCAACCCATTGCTGTCCTGTTTGCGCAAGATAGTCTTTGAGACACTGTGTATTTTGCTCGCCCGCGCCGCACACGATGATGAAATGGATACCCTCGCGCGCGAGTGACTGCACGTCCTGCATCAGCGCAGGCATCTGCTCGCTTAAGAGCGTCTTGCCACTCACTTTGAGTAAGAGCGTCTTGCCGCCGTACTTGTGATGGTACGCGGCTGGTACCGATGGTGGTTCAGAGGGATGCATAGTTGGAAATGGAAGTGAAATACCTGTGCAGCACGGGAAAAACCTCCTGAAGCGTTGCTCCGCGGAGGGTGTGCTGCCGGCTACATTCAGTTCAGTCAGCCCGGCCCCTCTGCGGAGGAGATACGGATACGACGCGCGATGGTGAGGAGGAGGATCATGGGAACAGCGGAAGAACCCCTGCGGGAGAGAGATCCGGTTGAGAGGTGACTTGCGTTTGAAACGTGAGCAGAGACCGTCACCTCTTTACGAGGCGCGGCGACGGAGACAGATTTGAAGGAATGATGGCTGCACGATGGGCTTATCGTAGAGGTTTTTCGCGAAGTGTCAATATCCGCATCTTTCGGGTGGTGATTGCAGTCTTTGGTCGGGGCGACAGGACTTGAACCTGCGACCTCTTGCACCCCATGCAAGCGTTCTAGCCAACTGAACTACGCCCCGACGCGCAAACTATAGCAGTGATACCATGCGTGCTGCATGGAAAATCCCGAATCTCAGATCGCCGCCATCGTGGAACGCAACAAGCGTGTCGAAACCGACAAAGCGTGGGAGGTGAGCTGGACGCGGCGGCTGCTCATCACCGCCCTCACCTATAGTGTCGCCGTGCTTTTTCTCTGGACAATCGAGAACCCGGGCTTCTGGCTCAACGCAGCCGTCCCGGCCTTAGGCTACCTGCTCTCCACCCTCTCGCTCCCGTGGGTGAAGCAGTGGTGGATACGGCAGCATCTGGAATCCAGTCAGTAGGGAACAAAACAGAACAGAAAACAAAAAAAACTGCTCATAGCAGCTGTGAGCAACGATAAGTAAATCGGCCTTTAACGGAAGGAGGTTTACTGTTAGGAGGGTAAAGGGGGTGTCGGGGGGCTTAGGGAACCGAACAAGGTGCCCTAGCCCCCTGACGAATGAATCAGATTCATCTCTCGTTCAGCGAGAAAACAGATCCCTTCTTGTCGCGACAAAGGTGGAAAGAGTCTTAGAAAGGAGAAACATACTTCGCCTTACCTCCCAATTCCTCCTCAATGCGCAGAAGCTGGTTGTACTTACACACCCGATCCGTGCGCGAGGCGGAGCCCGTCTTGATCTGCCCCGTGCCGAGGGCCACGGCGAGATCTGCAATGAACGTATCTTCCGTCTCGCCGCTGCGGTGGCTGATGATCGTCCTCCAGCCGTTCTTCTGCGCCAGCTGAACGGCATCGACCGTTTCACTCACTGTTCCGATTTGATTGAGCTTGATGAGAATGGCATTGGCCGCCTTCTCTGCAATCGCCTTCTTGAGCCGCTCGACATTCGTCACCAGCAGATCATCACCGACGAGCTGAATCTTTTTTCCAAGCATCTTCTGCATCTCTTTGAACCCATCCCAGTCATCTTCACTGTGACTGTCTTCGATGCTCACGAGCGGGTAGCGATCGCAGAGAGCGGCATAGAACTGCGTGAGCTCCTGTGAGGAGAACTTCTTTCCATCTACGGTATAGACGCCTTTGGTACAGAACTCGGACGCAGCCGCATCGATAGCCAGTTTCACCGTGCCTCCGTATCCCGCCTCATCGATGGCCTTGGCCAGAAAGCCAAACGCTTCCGCACTATCCTTCACACGCGGCGCAAACCCCCCCTCATCCCCCACGGCCGTGATGTGCCCCGCGTCGTGCAGGAGCTTCTTTAAGGTCATGAAGACCTCCACCCCCGCCCGAAGCGCATCGGAGAAGCGGGAAAACCCGACGGGCACGATCATGCACTCCTGCAGCGAGAGGCCGCTGTCTGCATGCTTGCCGCCGTTCATCACGTTCATCATCGGCACCGGCAAGAGCCCCGTCTCCTTCACCGAGAATTGCGTGGCGAGCGACCGGTAGAGGGGCAGTTTTTCGCTGACTGCACGCGCGCGGCACACCGCCATCGAAACCCCGAGAATGGCATTGGCACCCAGCTTGTTTTTCATATCCGTTCCGTCGAGGGCAATGAGCGCCCCGTCTATGATCCGCTGGTCTGCGACGTCCTTCCCGACCATGGCCGTCGCAATGGTTCCATTCACATGGGTCACCGCCTTCAGAACGGATTTCCCTCCGTAGAGCTTCTTGTCTCCATCCCGGAGTTCCAGCGCCTCGTGCGAGCCGGTGGATGCGCCCGAGGGCACGGCGGCACGTCCGAACGACCCATCGGAGAGCAGGCAATCCACCTCAACCGTGGGCGTCCCGCGGGAGTCGAGGATCTGTCTGGCGTGGAGAGATTGAATAGTCGGCACAGGCAAAAGGGAAAGATGCGAGCATCCTAACACAACCCCCTACCCATCATCCTAACCCTAACCCTAACCCTATCCCTAACCCTAACCCTAACCCTATCCCTAACCCTATCCCCTCCTCCGTCTCGCCCTATCGTGCAACACCCCCGTGTACCCCGCGAGCATCATCAGGGCGAACACGGCAGCCTCCGGACCCGATGAAGGCAGCTTCGTAGGCTGGGTCTTCGCTTCTTTAAGCTCCGTACCCTCCGATGTCGGCTGGAGGGACGGGACGAGAGCGCGCATGGAACTGGAGGACGTGCTCTTCAGCCGCTCCTCCCGGGCCTGCTTGCGGCGATCTTCGGCCTGGCGCAGCTTTACGCGCCACTCCTCCTCCTTGGCATCGCTGGAGGCGCTCAGGTTCTGCTCCGTCGGCAGGCGCCCTGCGAGTTTGATCCCCAGAAACTCCTTTCCCTCCAGTTCCTGAAGCCACTCCCCTCCCCACAGAACCGATGCGAGTTCACGATCCCAGTGCGTGGCACGCTCGCTGGCCAGCGCCCCGCCCACGAACGGAATGAAGGCGGCAAGCAGAAGCACGACGCGCGTCAGGCGGCGGCGCACCACCTGCAGGCAGTAACTGATGAGTAGAATGAAAGCGATGGTGACGGCGGGCAGCGTCCACCCCCACGTGTACCAGCCGATGAATGAATACGCCCGCGGCACCTCGAGCGCCACGATCTCGACTCCGAGCCACAAGAGGAGCATCAATGCAGGAAACCAGTGCAACAGACGGAAGGCGTGATCCGCGCGGCGGCGGCGAAAGAGCGCGAAGAGCGCGAGGGGATAGAGAATGGAGAGCACGAAAAGGATCGTCCAGGGCACCGCCCCCGCCGGCAGATCAGGCAGCGTGGTGAGCAGAAGCCCCGTGAGGAGGATGACGGCGCCGAGAAGGAAAACGAGAAAAGTTTCCGTAGCGTGCTTGAGAGGCATAAAAGGGGTTGATACTCTCGAACGAGAGCGACCCTGTCAAGTTCGTTGAACACCAAAGGAGAACGAAGGCGGATTGGCGATTTTATGATTGAATGATTTGCGATGTACATCCCTGAAAAGACAGAGCCTGACATGAAATTCTGCTTGTTTTCGACAAATCGCAAATCGTACATCCGTCAATCGCAAATTGTTACTTCTTGCGCTTCGGCAAGTACCGGTCCCGCGGATCGCTCGAAACCTCCGTCGGGAGCTTCTCGTAGTATCGCATCCGGAAGAAGCGCACCTGAATAACGATGTACAGCGCGAGCAGAATGCCCCACAGCACCCACCAGAGACGCATAGCGAGGAAGCCGATGCTCTCCACGCGTGAGACGACGAAGACTAAGCCCGTGATCCCAAACCAGAACAGGGCCGACGGCCATGAGCGGCTGAGCTTCTTGAAGACCGGATTCTGCATGTGCCTGCGCCAGAACCGCAGGACGAACGAGAGCAGGATGAAGAGAACACAGACCGCAAGGAGCAGACGGATGTTGGTGCTGCCGTAGTAGGCATTGCCGGGATTCGGCCAGACCAGGTAGATGAAGAAGGATTGGAGTGCGGCCATAGGGGAGGTGGGAATACTACTCCTCCGAAGAGGATTTTTTGGAGGAATGGTTTTTACCGAGGAGTTTGTCGGCGAGCGCACGGACGAGGGCATCCTGTTCGCGCTGACGGATGGTCCGCGCCGGCCGGAGGAGGAGGTACAGGAAAAAGCCGACCACGGGGAGCAGTGCAACGAGCACGATGCAGAGCGCCATGTACCAGAAGGAATGTGTGCGCAGCAGAATGTCGCGGGTGGTGAAGAACACGAGGAAGATGATGAGCGCCCCACCGAGCAAAAGCGCCCCCTGAATCATCCGCAGAACAGGATCATCCGAAAGAAACAGAAGAAAAGGGTCGAATAAAGACTGAAACGAAGTGAAGAGCTGCATAGGAGCAATGGGGATCTAAAGATGAGGATACCGTCGCCGGTGGACGACAACGTACACGACGGTGGCGAGAAGTGCCAGCACCGCGAGGAACTGGCTGAACCGGAGCTCATGCGTTTCGAGCGGAAGCTGAGAGCGCAGGAGCGCATAGCCGCCGAACACGACGAGCAGGGCACCCTCGAACAGGAAGAGCGAACGGCGCGAGAGCATGAGCTCAATGACCGCGAAGACGCCCAGGCTCACGAAGAGCGAGAGGAGGATGACGAAATCCAGCGTGGTGGCGAACACCGGAATTGTGAAATCCCCGCGAAAGTACTCCAGGATGAATGTGCCGATGCTGGCACAGATGATGCCAATGAGCGTCTCGGTTCCTGCCCGTTTGCCGTACTTGCGCAGCACCAGGAGCAGGAACGTGAGGAAGAGCGAAAAGATGGCATAGTAGAGTTGCACCGGATGAATCGGAACGGCGTAGCGCACGCTGATCGACTCGTACGTCACCCCCCAGAAGACATCGGTGGGCTTGCCGTAGGAGTGCCCGGCGAAGAAGAGACCGAGCCAGCTGAACGTGGACCCGAGCATCGTGGCCGGCAGCAGCACGTCCAGCCACTGGAGGAAGGTGGCGCGATGGTTGCGCGTGGCCCAGAAGAGAACAATGCCGATGCCGATGGCTCCGCCCAGAAAGCTGAATCCCCCATCCCACACGATGAAGATGCGCAAGAGATCGTTCCAGTACACACGATACTGGGCCACGATGGCGAAGAAGCGGCCTCCGGCGAGGAACGCGAGCAGGTAGAGCCACGCGTGCTCACGGAAGTGCTGCAGTGAGAGATTGGCCGCACTCGCCAGCCTCAAGAAGAATTCCGTCGAGACCCAGATGCCGATGAGCAGGAAGACGACGGAGGTCCAGATGAGAAACGGACCGAAGGGGAACGCCTGAAACATCGGGCAAAGAGTAGCAGAGGTCACTCACCGCCGGTAGGCAGAGACGGGGTCGTTTAAGAGCCGATGGAACACGCAAGCCGCCGCAGCCGGATATCCTCTTTCGTCTTTTCGATGAATTCCTTGAGCGGCACAGAGACCTGCTTCTTGGTCAGAACGTTGCGGACGGCCACGGAATTATCGGCGACTTCTTTATCCCCAACGACCAGCAGGTACGGCACGCGCTGCTGCTCCCCTGCCCGGATGCGTTTACCGAGCGAATCGGTCGAAGGCAGGACCTCGCAGCGGATCCCCTGCTCCTTCAGGGCCGTCTGCACGTGCCGCGCGGGAACCTCGTGCGGCTCCGCCACGGGGATGATCATCGCCTGCACAGGAGCGAGCCACAATGGGAAGTGCCCGGCGAAGTGCTCGATGAGGAACCCGATGAACCGTTCGTGCGTTCCGAGGGGGGCACGGTGGATGCAGAGCGGCACCTTCTCGGTACCGTCCTTATCGGTGTACTTGAGGCCCACCTTGCCCGGCACGTCAAAATCCACCTGGTTCGTGGCAAGCGTGAACTCCCGGCCGATGGCGCTCCACACTTCGACATCGATCTTGGGTCCGTAGAAGGCCGCTTCATCCGGCACCTCGACGAACTCGATCCCCTTCTTCTTGAGGGCCTTGCGCACCATGTCCTCCGTCTTGAGCCACAGCGCCTCGTTATCGACATACTTCTTGCCGAGTCCCTCGGGTGAGTGCAGCGAGAGCCGCATGACGTACTTCTGAATATCGAAGATCGCGAAGTACGTGAGGTACAGGTCGACCACCGCGTTGAATTCGTCTTCGAACTGCTCCTCCGTCACGTACATGTGCGCATCGTTCATTGAGAGCGACCGCACGCGCATGAGGCCGAACAAGGCCCCGCTGTCCTCGTAGCGATAGCAGTGCCCGTACTCCGCGAGACGCATGGGCAGATCGCGGTAGCTCCGGGGACGGCTGGCGAAAATCTCGTGGTGGTGCGGGCAGTTCATGGGCTTCAGGTAGTACTCCTCCTCTCCATCCAGCTCCATCGGCGGGAACATGGACGTCCGGTAGTGCGCCAGATGTCCCGTTCGCTCGTAGAGAGCGCCCTTGGCAATGTGCGGCGTGCGCACGCGCATGTAGCCGCCCTTCTCCTCCATCTCTTTCGCGAGCGCCTCGATCTGGTCAGCGATGATCGTGCCCTTGGGCGTCCAGAGCGGAAGGCCCGGCCCCACCATTTCGGAGAAGGTGAAGAGGTCCAGCTCCTTGCCCAGTTTGCGGTGATCGCGCTTCTTGGCCTCCTCCATCATCGTGAGGTATTCATTGAGCTCCTGCTTACTCCCGAATGCGGCGACGTAGAGGCGCGTGAGCTGCGCGTTCGTTTCTTTGCCCCGCCAGTACGCGCCAGCCAGACTCGTGATTTTGAATCCATCGGGGGGAATCTCGTTCAGGCTCGTCACATGCCCTCCGCGGCAGAGATCGGTGAAGGTCTCTTTGCCGCTCTTGTCCACGTTGCGGTAGTGCGTCACTTTGGTCTCCCCTGCCTTCGCCAGATCCTCGACCAGCTCCACCTTGAAGGTCTGCCCACGGTCCTTCCAGTACTTCACAGATGCAGGGATCGCAAGTTCTTCCACCTCAAACGTCTGCGCCGAGCCGATGATACGACGCATCTCTTTCTCGATCTTGGAAAAATCGGCATCGGAAATGGGCTCTGCGAACAGGAAATCGTAGTAGCAGCCCGTGTCGATCGGCGGACCGATCGTGATCTGCGTATCGGGCCAGAGGTTCTGCACGGCCTGCGCCAGCACATGGGCCAGCGAGTGACGCATGTTGTGCAGCGATTCTGGGACAGCGTTTCCGATGGATTTCTTTGCCATAATGATGGGAGGGTAACAGAGAAAAAACTCCTTCGCTATTGCGGAGGAAGGCAGTGGGATGAATGGTCAGCGCTACACCCCTTCCTCAGCGGGAGGTCGTGGTAGTCGTCGTCGTGGTGGCGCGCTGCGACATGACGAGCAAACTGTACGCGCCCCCCGACGCACCGACAAGGCAAAACTACATGTCCGCACGCACGATCGGGCGCCCCCGCAGCACCGCATCCACCAGCAGCTTCGTTTCATCGCGGATACGGTCGGGAATGATGCCCATCATATACAGAAAGAGCTGGCTCAAGAGCACCTGCTCGCTGTCGGCGAATTCGCCGCCGAGCCGCCCGCCCAGCACGCATACTTTCTCGTACAGGCGGTCGATCACTTCGGCATGGAACAGCTCTTCGAGCTTCTTGCGGGCGTCCTGGCGTCTGCGGAGAAACCACTGCGCCGAAAGCGCCTTCTGCTCTGTAGGAGAGAGCTGGCGGATCCACTGCACGATCACCGTCCCCCAGGGGTCGCAGCTGCCCGGCGGCCTGCGTTCGGCTTCTGCACTGTCCATGGAGCAATAGTACAACTCCGTTGCACCGGACTGGAATGAATTCCGATGAATTATACCACGCCTAATTCCTGCTCCATTGCGCGGACTTCGCGGAGCAACTGCGGATCATTCTGCATCTTCGCGTCGATCTTGCCGCACGCATTCATCACGGTGGTGTGGTCGCGGCCCGAGAAGACTTCGCCGAGGCGCACGTAGCTCATGCGCAGGTGCTTCTTGCCCAGGAACATCGCGATCTGGCGGGGCACCAGGATCTCGCGCACGCGTGACTGACCGATCATGTCCTGCACTGAGACGGAGTAGTAGCGGCTGACCGATTCCAGCACATCCTGAAACGTGGGGGCACGCTTGGGGGTCGTCTCGAAGCCGACGTGCTCCTCCTCCGCATGCGGATCGCGGCTGAGCTTTCGCATGATCTCGGCGATACTCTTCACCGTGGGCATGCGCGACTCCAGCTCGTACTGCGCCACCGCCTGCATCAGGATTCCCTCCAGTTCGCGGACGTTTCTCGTGGTGTGCTCCGCGATAAACTGGAGCACCGTCATGTCGATCATGAGTTCGTACTCCCGTGCTTTCTCGACGAGAATAGCCAGCCGCGTCTCGTAATCGGGCACGGAAATATCGGCGATCATGCCACGCGCGAAGCGCGAGATGAGACGGTCTTCGAGCTGCAGTTCCTGCGGCGGACGGTCGGCCGAGAGAATGACCTGCTTGCGGTCTTCGTAGAGGGCGTTGAACGTGTGGAAAAATTCCTCCTGCGTGCGCTCCTTGTTCGCCAGGAACTGCACGTCGTCGATGATGAGCACGTCTACCTGCCGATAGCGGCGACGGAACTGCTCCATCTTCTGCTGCCGGATCGCCTCGATGACCTGATTCGTGAAGTCCTCGGTGGTCGTGTACACCACGACGGACCGCGGCATCTTGCGGAGGATATCGTTGCCCGTGGCCTGCAGCAGGTGCGTCTTGCCCAACCCCACTCCGCCGTAGAGGAAGAGCGGGTTGTAGCGGCCGCCCGGAGCCGCCGCCACCGACTGGCAGGCCGCATGCGCGAGACGGCTGTTGGCGCCGACGACGAAGTGTTCCAGCGTGTAGCGGGGATTCAAAATCTTGCTGATGACCCCCTCCGCCATCTTCACCTCGGGCTTGCCCGGCAGCTTGCGGCGCTTCTGTTCCGGAAAGACTTCGAGCAGATCCACCGTCCGCTCGCGGCTGTCTTTGAGCCCCCCATCCACCGTGTAGACGATTTTCTCGATGAGCGGATCAATGCCCTGCGCGATCTCGAGCGTCATGGCGCGGTAGTGTTCCATGTGCCACGAGAGTGACATGGGGAGCGGCAGCCCCACGATGAGCGTGCCGGCCTCCCTGCCCAGAATCGCCGTGTCTTTGAACCACGTGATGAAGGCGCTGCGCTGCAATTTTTCTTCCAGTTTGCGGAGGATGGCGATCCAGAGTTCCTGGCTCACCTGTTCCGCCATCGGAGCCGC